>Ga0255338_1000006_pt1 | contig 954408 bp, 853 predicted proteins | sample MeOH1_35cm_T4_19_FD_203715 | JGI IMG/M metagenome (GOLD analysis project Ga0255338, IMG submission 203715) | Sandy soil microbial communities from University of British Columbia, Vancouver, Canada - MeOH1_35cm_T4_195 | ecosystem: Engineered > Artificial ecosystem > Sand microcosm >... | reverse complement strand
CCGACCGAGACGAAGGGAAAGACGATATGGCCGCCCTTGAGCCCGCCCTTCGGCGCGCGCGCGGCGATATAGCCTTCCGCCAGCTCGATCTCGGCGCCGAGCGCTTCGAGGCCCTTGAGATGCAGATCGACCGGACGATTGCCGATGGCGCAACCGCCCGGCATGGAGACGCGCGCTTCGCCGATGCGCGCGACCAGCGGCCCGAGCACCAGCACGGAGGCGCGCATCTTGCGCACCAGGTCGTAGGGCGCTTCGGTGTCGGCGATGGTGCCGGCATTGAACGACATGACGCGGCCGCGATGGCCGCCGTTGGGCGCGTCGCCTTCGAGGCCGATCTTCACGCCGTGATGGGCAAGCAGCGCCGCCATGGTCGAGATGTCGGCCAGATGCGGCACGTTTTCGAGGTTCAGCGTGTCCTCGGTCAGCAGGCTCGCCGCCATCAGCGGCAGCGCCGCGTTCTTCGCGCCGCTGATCGCGATGGTGCCGTTCAAGCGGTTGCCGCCGCGGATGCGGATACGATCCATGCTTTATAAAATCCCGAAAATGGCGCGTTGCGCCGAAACTCTTACAGCTTGGCCCGTCACAGCTTTGGCAGCGTGACGCCCTGCTGCTTCATATATTTGCCGCCGCGGTCGGCGTAGGACGTCTCGCAAGGCTGCTCGCCCTTCAGAAAGAGAAACTGGCAGGCGCCCTCGTTGGCGTAGATCTTCGCCGGCAGCGGCGTGGTGTTGGAGAATTCCAGCGTCACATGGCCTTCCCACTCGGGTTCGAGCGGCGTGACGTTGACGATGATGCCGCAGCGCGCGTAGGTCGACTTGCCGAGGCAGATCACCAGCACGTCGCGCGGAATGCGGAAATATTCCACCGTGCGCGCCAGGGCGAAGCTGTTGGGCGGGATGATGCAGACGTCGGTCTTGCGGTCGACCAGGCTCGACGGATTGAACTTCTTGGGATCGACCACCGCCGAATCGACGTTGGTGAAAATCTTGAATTCGTCGGCCACGCGCGCGTCGTAACCGTAAGACGACAGGCCATAGGAGATCACGCCGTCGCGCCGCTGGCTCTCGACGAAGGGCTCGATCATGCGCTGCGTCGTCGCCTGCTCGCGGATCCAACGGTCGGACAGAATGGACATCGGGGCGCGTCTCCATGCGGGAAAGATCCGCCCTCATCAGGGCGGCAGTCGGGCCGCGCCGTGACGGTTTCAGGGCGCGTTCACCGGGTGTACCCGAGGATTTTGCATGGCTCAAGGCCGGACGCAAGATTTAGCCGCCGCTATCGCCAGCAGCCCCTAAATCTGGGGATAACTTGCCCCAAACGATCCCGGCCGTCAGTCCTTGCGGTGCAGCGGCGAGGCGCGCAGGGCGGCCTCGCGGCGGGCTTCGCGCACGGCGGCCTCGGCTTCGGCCTCGAACAAGGAGGGGGTCTTCACCTCCGGCTTGGGCGGAGACGGCGGCACGTCTTCGCGCGCCTGATCCTGGGCCTTGCGGCGGCGCAGGTTGGAGCGCAGCGACGCGGCGCGGCGCGCCTCGCGGACGGCTTCCTCGGCCTGGGCTTCGACGGACAGCAACGGCTTCTTTGGTTTATCGGTCATGGCACTCACCTCGTCACGAACTCTACCCTATATAATTTGGAGATGTTGCGAACGAATCTCAACAAAAAATATATCGGTGCCGGTGCAGAGGAAACGAAAAAAAACGCGCCGCAACGAGTGCGGCGCGTGACGGACGACGGGATAAGCTCCGTCCGGAAGGGAAACTCTTAGGCGGCGGCGCGATCGTCGTTGCGCGCGGCCAGCTCGACATGTTGCTGGCGGGCGGCGACGCGGACCGGCACATCGAGCTGGGCCGGGGCGATCAGCGCGGCGATGGCGCGAACCAGGAAGCGGACGCCAGCGGCGACGCTGCCGGCCAGCTTGGCGACCGAGTCGCCGGCCTGGGCCATGGCATCGGCTTCGACGGTCCAGACATTGGTCCAGCCGTTCGGGGCGAGCGGGTTGCGAAGGCCTTCGTTCTGGCGAATATGCTGCACGACAAAAAGATCCATGGTGCGGTCCTCACGATTGGTTGCGGCAGCCCAGGGGTCGGCGCCTTGATGGTTTCAATCTACGAAAGCGCGCGGAGCTTGAGAATCGGCGTTGTTGCGGCGCAGCAATGCGCCTTGCGCATGGCTCTCAAGTGATCCGCTTCATCGCCTGTTAACCTTAACCGGCTAGGCTTCCACGTCATGGCCGAGCGGATGGCAAATAGCCGCTATCCCCTTGCCAAAGGCCGATTTTCCCGTGATTGGCGCACCCTCGCCCTTCGCTTGCGTCGCAGGGGAGCCTGTGGCATGGTGCGCGCCCTTAACGACCCCCGCGTCAAAAACGCGGCTTTTGCACGGTTTGCTGCCGTAGCTCAGGGGTAGAGCAACGCCTTGGTAAGGCGTAGGTCGGAGGTTCAATTCCTCTCGGCAGCACCATTCCCAGACGAAATATCCAGGATTTACGCCGCGCGGGTCTCCGCGCGCGCCCCCTCGTTTTCGACCTGGGTCATGCGCGGCCGCGCCTGCTCATCGATCAGGCCGGCGGCGAACAGCCAGCCGATGACCGTGGCGAAATAGCCCGGCGTGCCGGGATGGTCCGCCCGCTCCAGCCAGTTCTGCTCGGCGAAGGCGAGCACCGCCGGCTGGCCCAATTCGGCCTCCCACAGAATGCCGAGCAGGGAGGTCATGGCCTCCTCGCGCTCCTGGGTGGCGAAATCGGCCTGACGCGCCGAATCCGCCTCGTCGCGCCGCCCGGTCTCCGGGCCGGCGCCAAGGCCGAAATCGTACAGTCCGCGCCGCGCCAGCGGGCAAATCTGCCAATGGGCGATCTCATGCAGCAGCACGCAGGGCTCGCTCAGCGCGCGGATCGCCTGCCCGTCCCAGCTGAAGGCCTTGGCCGGTTCCTCGTCGAGCGTCGGGATGGCGAAGCGCGCCGCGAGGTCCACCGCCTGCAGCCGTGCCGCCTCCTCCGCCGCCGCGTCCGCGAAGGACGACGGGCCGCCGGCGATGCGCGCGAAAGCGGCGCGCGCTACGGCGTCGCCAACCGGCAAGCCGCCGGCAAAGGCGGCGAGCAGGCGCGGCAGGTCTTCGGGGGCTATTGGAGTGAGAATCATGCCGGCGTTATAGTCCCCGGCATGGCTAGCGATCAACCGCGCGACGTAAGGCCCAAAATCGCCCCGCTGACTCCCGACGCCGGGCGCTGCCCGCGCTGCGGCCAGCCGGCGGCGATGATCTACGTGCACGGTCACGCGCAATGTAGCGCCTGCGGCTCGAACATCCTCGATTGCTGCCAGGGCGCCGACTGCGATCTCGCGCCGGAAGACTAAATGCGCTTAATGCGGCGCGCCGACCGCGCGGCCGACCTGGCGGTATTGCTGAGCCACTTGCGGATTGGCGTAGCAATCGACGTTCGCCAAGGTCACGTAGCAGAACGCGATCTCCGGCTGAAAGGCCGGCCCGCCGGGCCAGGTCTGCGGCTCGGCGCAAGCCGCGAGCGACAGCGCGCCGGCGGCAAAGATCATCGAACGCTGCAAGCTCTTACGCGGGTGTTTCACCTGAAACATGACGCCCTCCTGGCAGATCCCGTTGTCCGAGGCCATCAGCCTAGCGAAGCGGGCGGCGCCGCGCCACAGCGCGTTATGGTTAAAAACCCTTAAGAAACCGGGTTCGCGGCGAGCTTCCAGGACAGCGTCTGCCCGGCCATGAAGGGCACCACGGTGGTATCCGCCGCGCCATCAAGTTTAACGGGCAACGTCTCCGGCACCAGCCAGCGCTCGCGCGTCAATGTCACCGTGCCGGTATTGGGCGGCAGGCCGTAGAAGGCAGCGCCGTTGCGCGAGGCGAAGGCCTCGAAATGATCGAGCGCGCCTTCCTCGGCGAACACCGTGGCGTAAACCTCCAGCGCCGTCGGCGCGCAGAAGATGCCGGCGCAGCCGCAGCCGCTTTCCTTGGCCTCGCGCGCGTGCGGCGCCGAGTCGGTGCCGATGAACAGCTTCTTGCTGCCCGACGCCACCGCCTTGCGCAGCGCCAGCCGATGCTTCTCGCGCTTGGCGACCGGCAGGCAATAGGCATGGGGGCGCAGGCCGCCGGCGAACAGCGAATTGCGGTTGATGACGAGATGATGCGGCGTCACCGTCGCGGCGATATTGGCGCCGCCGCCGAGCACGAAGCTCGCCGCCTCTTCCGTGGTGATGTGTTCCATCACCACTTTCAGGTTCGGATGGCGCTTCAGCGTCGGAATCAGCACGCGCTCGATGAACACCGCCTCGCGGTCGAAGATGTCGACGACCGGATCGGTGACCTCGCCATGCACCAAGAGCGGCATGCCGATCTCGGCCATCTTCTCCAAGACGGCATCGATCTTGGCGATGTCGCTGACGCCCAGGGCCGAGTTGGTCGTCGCATGCGCCGGATAGAGCTTGGCGGCGGTGAAGACGCCGTCCCTGTGGCCCCGCGCCAACAGCGCGGGATCGGTCGCATCGGTCAGATAGCAGGTCATCAGCGGCGTGAAGTCCGCGCCGTCCAGCAAAGCCCCGATGCGGTCGCGATAGGCAACGGCCATGTCGGGCGTCGTCACCGGCGGCACCAGGTTGGGCATGACGATGGCGCGGGCGAATTGGCGGACCGTGTGCGGCAGCACGCTCGCCAGCATGGCGCCGTCGCGCAGATGCAGGTGCCAATCGTCGGGCCGGCGGATGGCGATGCGGTCGGGCAAGGGCGCGGTCATGCGGCCAAACTCTCGAACACGTCGCCGCGCGGCGCCAGGCCCTGAATATGGACGCGATGCCACAGGGCATAGAACAGCAGGATCCAGGCGGCGAAGCCCTTGTGCTTGTCGTCGGCCTCGCGGAACAGCTTTTCGACGCGGCCCGGCAGGCAGATCTCGGCGATCGCCGGCGAGGCCGCGACCAGGGGCCCGAGCTTGTCGGCGCGGCGCGCGATCCAGCGCGCCACCGGCACGGTGAAGCCGCGCTTGCGGCTGAAGGCGTCCGCCTCGGACAATTGCGCGTCGAGCCAGCGGCGCAGCAGCCATTTGCCGACGCCTTTGCGGATTTTCAGATTGTCCGGCAGGCGGAAGGCGAACTTGGCGACCTCGGGATCGAGGAAGGGCGTGCGGCCCTCGACGCCATGCGCCATCAGGCAGCGGTCGAGCTTGGTCAGCAGATCGTGCGGCATCCAATCGGCGAAATCGACCGCCTGGGCGACCTGCACGCGGGTGCGGCCCGCCGTCGCCTCGGTCGCCTCGGCGGCGGCGATGCCGTCGCGCCAGCCGGCGAGATCGACGCGCAGCAGGCCGAGCTTTTCCAACGCGCCGCGCGCGCGGAGCGTGCGGCCGCCGCGCCACCAGGGGCGCATGACGCTGCGATAGCGCCCGTAACCGCCGAACAGTTCGTCGCCGCCCTCGCCGCACAGGATGACTTTCACCTCGCGCTTGGCCTCGCGCGCCAGCTTGTAGGTCGGCAGGATGGCGTAATCGGCGGCCGGATCGTCCATGGCGGCGGCGATCTCGGGCAGCAGCGTCCAGAAATCGCCCTCGGTGAATTCCACCTCGACATGCCGCGCGCCGAGGGCATGGGCGACTTTGCGCGCATGATCGCGCTCGTCGCGCACGCCGGTCTCGGGAAAGCCCGCCGTATAGGCCAGCACGGGCCGCGTGTTGAGCCGCGCCATCAGCGACAGGATCGCGCTCGAATCGACGCCGCCCGACAGGAACATGCCGTAGGGCACGTCGGAGCGCTGATGCATGCGCACGCTGTCTTCCAGCACCGCGTCGAGCCGGGCCAGCGCCGTGGCCTCGTCGATGTCGAGCGGCTTGCCCTGCGGCAGCGCGTCCTGGCGATGGCGCTCGACGATGCGGCCGTGGCTGATCACCAGGGTCTCGCCCGGCAGCACGCGGCGGATGCCGGCGAGCGCGGTGTCGCGGCCGGTGGTGAATTGCAGTTGCAGCAGTTCGTTGCGGCGCTGCGGATCGACGGCGGCCTTGACCAAGCCGGCGCGCAGCAGCACGGCGGGCTCGGAGGCGAAGGCGAAGCCCTCGGCATTCTCGACATAGTAGAGCGGCTTGATGCCGAAGGGATCGCGCGACAGGATCAGCCGGTCGGCTTCCGGATCGTGGATGGCGATGGCGTACATGCCGCGCAGCTTGCCGGTATAGCCGAGACCGAGCCGGCGATAGAGATGCAGCGGCAGCTCGCAGTCGGACTGCGTGACGAAATTGACGCCCTGCAGCTCGGCGCGCAATTCGAGGTAATTGTAGATCTCGCCGTTGGCGACGAGCGCGGCGCCGCCCGGCTCATGGAACGGCTGATCGCCGGTGGCGAGATCGATGATGGCGAGGCGCGTCTGCACCAGGCCGACCGCGCCGTTGACGTAGCGGCCGGAGCCGTCCGGCCCGCGATGGGCCAGCGCGCCGGCGAGCTTGTCGAGCGTCGCCGCCTGTGGCGGGGCGCCGTCCGCCCGCATGAGTCCCGCAATGCCGCACATGATGCCGCGACTTTACCCTTTCGCCGGCGCGCTTGTCGCGGTGATCTCGTGCAAGAACGCGACATAGCGCGCCACCACGGCGGCTTTGGAAAATTGCTCGCGATAGGCCGAACGGCCGCTGGCGCCGAGCGTGGCGGCGATCGAGCGGTCGGCGGCGAGGCGCGTCATGGCGGCGGCGAGCGCCGCGCTGTCCTCCGTCGGCACCAATAGGCCGGTGACGCCGTCGTCGATCAGCGCCGCCGGGCCTTGCGCCCGCGCCGCGATCACCGGCAGGCCGCGCGACCAGGCCTCGATCACCACATTGCCGAGCGGCTCGTGGCGCGACGGACAGACCAGCGCGTCGGCGGCGGCCATCAAGGCCGGGCCGTCATTGCGCCAGCCGAGAAAGCGCACGCGCTCGCCGATGCCGAGGCGCGCCACCTGGGATTCGAGATCGCCGCGCAGCGGGCCGTCGCCGGCGAGCCAGAGGTAAGCGCGCGGCAGGCGCACCATGGCGTCGAGCAGCACGTCGAAGCCCTTGTTCACATGCAGGCGGCCGAGCGCCAGGAACAGCGGCGCGCCGGGCGGCGTGGCCAGGCTGGCGCGCGGCACGGCGGGCGCCGTGGTTTCGTCGGCGAAATTGGGCAGGTAGCGCACCCGCTCGGCCGGCCAGCCGCCATCGACGATATAATCGACGAGGTCCTTGGTGTTGCCGATCAGCCAGTCGCACTGCTTGTAGTATTTGAGGTCGTAATAGCCGCCGAGCCGCGCGACATGGACATAGGGCAGCGGCCGCGCCTTGGCCGGCGGCAGGAAGCGCGTCGCGCGGTTCATCCAGCTCAGCACCACATCGGGCTTGAAGCTGCGGATGCTGCGGACCAAGCCGCGCCGGGTCTGGCCGAACAGGCGGTCGCCGAGGCCGCCGAACGGCAGCTCGGTGACGCCGACGCCGGCGGCGAGCAGCAGATCGCCGCGCAGCGGATGCGGACGCAGCACCGCATGGCTGTGAACGCCGGCCTCGGCCAATCCGGCGGTGAGGCGCACGAAGAAATCCTCCGCGCCGCCCTGCGCCGCGCCGGCCATGACCTGCAGAACCCGCATTACTTGCGCTCTTCGGGTTTGGCGGCCTGCGCCGCCGGGGCCCCCGGCTCGAGCTTGGCCTTCAGCCAGGAGAGCAGCGGGAACAGGCCGGCGAACAGGGCGATGAGAAAGCCGTAATAGCCTTCGCGGTAGCCCTTGCGGCCGACGAAACATTTGAAGAAGCGCGAGAACAGCCGGCGCAGATTGTTGCCGAAGGTCCCGATGTCGCCGGAGGCGCGCAAGTCGGCGGCGCGCGCCGTGCTGTAGCGGTCGAGCCGGCCGATCATGTCGGAGATGTCGCGGTCGACGTAATGGACCATGGGCGTCGCCAGGGTGCCGCGCTGGCCCTTGAGCTCGACCGGCGGATGGATGCGGCTCATGCCCCAGCGCTTGGCGCCCTTGGCGAACAGCCGCACGGTGGCGCTCACCCCCCAGGACGCGCCCCAGCCGTAACGCACCAGGCGGTCGCCGACGTAATTGTCGTAGGGAATGAGGAAATGGCCGAACGGCGCGGCGGCGATGACGGCGCGGATCTCGCGCGCCAAGCCCTCGGGCACGCGCTCGTCGGCGTCCACTTCCAAAATCCAGTCGCCCGAACAGGCGTCGATGCCGAGATTGCGCCGCTCGCCCTCGATGGCCCAGGCGCCCTCGATCAGCCTGTCGGTATAGCGCGCGGCGATGTCCTTGGTGCCGTCGGTGCATTTGTCGAGCACGACGACGATCTCGTCGGCGAAGCGCAGGTTGTCGAGACAGGCGGCGAGCTGCGCCTCCTCGTTATGCGCGACGATCAGGGCGGAAAGCTTGGTCACGTCGTCTCCCCGCAGCGGCGCCAGAGGTCTTCGGCGGCGGCCGCCGCGCTCTCCACCGACAGGCTGCCCATCAGCGTGCCGGTGTTGCGCCAATCGTACCCCGGCGGAAAGATTTTGTCGTAAGGAACCGCGCGCGCCACGGCCGCCTTCGCCCCCCACGGCGCGTAATGCTCGTCGCGCGACGGGCCGAACAGGCCGAGCGTCGGAATGCCGGCGGTGGCGGCCATGTGCATCAGCCCCGAATCGTTGCCGACATAGAGCGATGCACGCTGGAGGCAGGCATAGGCGGTGAGCAGATCGACGGTGCCGACCAGGTCGATGCGGCGGTCCGCCGGAATCGCTTCGAGCACCGGCGCGGCGGCCGCGCGCTCGCCGGGACCGCCGAACAGGGCGACGCGCGCGCCGGGCAAAATCCCGTTCGGCCCGGTCAGCCGCTCCATCAGGGCGACGAAGCGCTCGGCCGGCCATTGCTTGCCGATCCAATTGGCGGTCGGGCCGAGCGCCAGAACCGGTCCGCCGGCGGGAATGAGGTTCGCGGCCGCCTCGTCATGCTGCGGCAGGGTCCAGAGACGCGGCGCGGCCGGCTCGGGCAGGGCGAACAGGTCGGAGAGCTGGCACAGGCGATGGACCAGCGCGTCGGACGTGCGATAGACGCGCCGCTCGCGCGCCAGCAGGCCCCAGGCGAGCGCCGAGCCGCGCAGGTCCACCACCAGCGACCAGGCGGTCGGCACGACCTGACGCCACAGATCGAACCAATGCAGGCCATAGCGCCGCTTCGGCATGGCAATCACGCGAGCGAGGCCGGGGACGCCGGCGAACAGGCCGGCGGCGGCGGGACCGCAGGCCACCGTGACGCGCGCGCCGGGCCGCGTGCGGATGACATGGTCGAGCAGCCCCGTCGAGAGCACGGCGTCGCCGATGCGCGTGGAGGTGACGAAGAGGACGTTCAAGGGGCCTGGTTCCGGGTCATTTCCGGGGGTTATAAGGCCCCGGGGCCCATATTGCCAGGGCTCGGGGGGCCGACGGAACCCGCAAAAGCGGCACACAACTCGACAATTCCGTCATGGCCGGACTTGGTCCGGCCATCCACGCCTTTTTCGTCGCCGCATTGTAAGGCGTGGATGGCCGGACCAAGCCCGGGCATGACGAACCATTTGATGGCCAATCGGTACCCCCATTGGTGCCCGCCCGTTTCCCTGATAGTTTGTGCCAACCCATACCCATTCCCTCCAGGTTCCATGCTCGGCTTCGGTCAGAAATCCTTCGTGCCGCTCGACGACCGCGGCGTGCTCGCCGTCAGCGGCGACGACGCCCGGTCCTTCCTGCAGAATCTCGTCACCAACGACATCGACAAGGTCCAGCCCGGCCAGGCGATCTACGCCGCCCTGCTGACGCCCCAGGGGCGCTATCTGCACGACTTTTTCGTGCTGGAGATGGATGGCGTGCTGTTCCTCGACGTCGCCAAGAAGAAGCTCGCCGACCTGCAGGCGCGGCTGCTGAAATACCGGCTGCGCAGCAAGGTCGAAGTGGACGACGTGTCGCGCATCTTCCGCGTCATCGCCCTGCTCGGCGACGGGCCGCACGACAGCCAAGCGCTGCACGGCTTCGAAGGCCGCGGCGGACCCTTCGCCAACGGCTTCTGCTACGTCGATCCGCGCTATGCCGGCATCGGCGTGCGCGCCTTGCTGCCGGCCGACGCCATTCCCATGCTGGAAGCCGCCGGCTTCACCACCTCGGATCGCATGGCCTACGAGACGCTGCGCCTGATGTTCGGCATTCCCGAAGGCACGTTCGACCTGCAGCCGGAGAAATCCCTGCCGATGGAGAGCAATTTCGATTTGCTCAACGCCATAGACTGGCAGAAGGGCTGCTACATCGGCCAGGAGCTGACGGCGCGCATGCATTACCGCGCGCTTCTCAAGAAGCGCCTGCTGCCGGTCGGCATCGCGGGCGACGTGCCGGACTTCGGCACGCCGATCTTCTATGAAGGCGAAGAGGTCGGCGAGATGCGCACCGGCATGGGCGAACAGGGGATCGCGCTGTTGCGCCTGGAATCGGTGCTGGCGTCCGTCAAAGCCGACGTGCCGTTGCGCGCCGGCGAGACCCGGCTGACGCCGCAGCATCCGCCCTGGCTGCCGGATGGCAGCGAAGAGACGCAGGAAACCGGCGAAGCGCCGCCGACGGACAACGCGGTGTAAGATTCCGTCATGCCCGCAACAAGTGCGGGAGTGACGACCTTGTTGGCATAAGGTCCGTCAGCCCTCGATCTTCGAGAAGTCGGCGACCTCGCCGAGCGTCGCGCGGATCTGGGACAAAAGACGCAGGCGGTTCTGGCGCACCGCCGGCTCGTCGGCGTTGACCTTCACCTTGTCGAAGAAGGCGTCGACCGGCCCGCGCAGCAGCGCCAGCACGCTCATCGCCGCGCCGAATTCTTCCTTGTCCAAGGCGATCTTGGTGCCGGCATGGGCTTGCGTCAGCGCCTGCGCGAGCTTGCTCTCTTCGGGCAGCGTCAGCAGCGCGGCGTCGACGGCCTGATCGTAGGTCGCCTTGTCCTTCTTCTCTTCGATGCCGACGATGTTCGAGGCGCGCTTGTAGGCGGTGAGCAGATTGGCGCCGTCGTCGCTGGCGATGAAGCTTTGCAGCGCCTCGACCCGCGCCATCAGGCGCACCAGATCGTCCTCGCCGCCGAGCGAAAACACCGCGTCGATCAGGTCGTGACGCACGCCCTTCTCGCGCAGCGTCACCTTCAGGCGATCGGCGAAGAAGGCCAACAGATCGCCGACCGAAAAGGCCGCGTAAGCCGCCTCCATATTGTCGCGGATGGATGGGCTCTCCGGCGCTTTCGACCGGAGAAAGACGCGGAAGGCCTCGCTCCGATCCATGTAGCCTTTCAGCGCCGTGCTGAAGACCGTGGACAAGTTCAGCCGCAGCTTGTTTTCCAGCACCAGGCGGATGACGCCGAGCGCGGCGCGGCGCAGCGCGAAGGGATCGCGCGAACCGGTCGGCTTTTCGTCGATGGCGAAGAAGCCGACGAGCGTGTCGATCTTGTCGGCCAATGCGAGCGCGACGCTGACCGGCGCGGTCGGGCAGGCGTCGTCCGGGCCCTTCGGCGAATAATGCGCGGCGATGGCCTCGGCCACCTCGGGCGCCTCGCCGTCATGGCGGGCGTAATAGCGGCCCATAATGCCCTGCAGTTCCGGGAATTCGCCGACCATGCCGGTGACGAGGTCGGCCTTGCACAATTCGGCGGCGCGCGCCGCCAGCTTGGCATCGGCGCCGATCTCGTTGGCCAGCGCCTGGGCCAAATCCTGCACGCGCGCGATCTTCTCGGCGACCGTGCCGAGCTTGGCGTGGAAGACGATGTCGCTCAGCGCGCCGACGCGCGAATCCAGCGTCTGCTTGCGGTCCTGGTCCCAAAAGAAGCGCGCGTCCGACAGGCGGGCGCGCAACACGCGCTCGTTGCCGGCGACCACCTGCTTGCCGCCGTCTTCCGTCAGCATGTTGGCGATGACGACGAAGCGCGGCGCCAGGCTGCCGTCCGGCTTTTCGACGGCGAAATATTTCTGGTGGGTGCGCATCGAGGTGGTGAGCACCTCGGCCGGCACGTCCATGAACTGCTCGTCGATCCGGCCCATCAGGGCGACCGGCCATTCGACCAAACCCGTCACTTCGTCGAGCAAAGCGTCGTCGCGCTTGAGCGTAAAGCCGGCGTCCTTGGCGGTGGCCGAGGCATCGGCGAGGATCGAGTCGCGACGCTCGGCCGCGTCGAGGATGACATAGGCCTCGCGCAAGCGGGCCTTATATTCCTTGAAGGACTTGGCCTTGAAGGGCTTGGGGCCCAAGAAACGATGGCCGCGCGATTCGTCCGACGCGGTCACGCCGGCGAAACTCACCGGCACGACCTTGCCGTCGAACAGCGCGACGATGCCGTGCAGCGGCCGCACCCAGCGCGTCGGCTCATGGGCCCAGCGCATGCTTTTCGGCCAGGGCAGCTCGGCGAAAATCTTCGGCAGCAATTCGGCGAGCACCTCGGCGGTGGCACGGCCCTTCTTCTCGACCACGGCGAAGTAGAAGACGCCCTTGCCGGTATCGCGCTGCTCGCATTGATCGAGCGTTAGGCCGCTAGCGCGCAGGAAGCCGTCGATGGCGGCCTGCGGCGCATCGACGCGCGGGCCGCGGCGCTCTTCCTTCACGTCCGGCTGGGCGACGGGCAAATCATCGACCGCCAGCGCCAAGCGGCGCGGCGTTACGTAGGCGTCGGCCTTGTCGAAGGTCAGGCCGGCCGCCTTGAAGGCGTCGGTCGCCAGACGCTTGAGATCGTCCGCTGCGCGCGCCTGCATGCGCGCCGGGATTTCCTCGGAGAACAGCTCGACGAGAAGCTCGGCCATGATCAGGCTCCCTTCCCGGCTGCAGGCTTGTCGGATGCAGGCTTGCCGTGGCCGCGGCTGACCAGCCAGCTTTCGCAGCAGCCCTTGGCCAGGGCGCGCACGCGGCCGATATAGGCGGCGCGCTCGGTGACCGAGATGACGCCGCGCGCATCGAGCAGGTTGAAGCTGTGGCTCGCCTTGATGCATTGATCGTAGGCCGGCAGCGTCACGCCCTTGGCGAGCAGCGCCTGGCATTCGGCCTCGGCTTCGCTGAAGTGGCGGAACAGCACCTCGGTGTTGGCGAATTCGAAATTGTAGGCCGACTGCTCGCGCTCGTTCTGCTTGTAGACGTCGCCGTAGGTGACGCCTTGCCCGTTCCAGTCGAGGTCATAGACGTTCTCGACGCCCTGCACATACATGGCGAGGCGCTCCAGGCCGTAGGTCAGCTCGACGGCGACGGGATCGCATTCGATGCCGCCGACCTGCTGGAAATAGGTGAACTGCGTCACCTCCATGCCGTCGCACCAGACTTCCCAACCGAGCCCCCAGGCGCCGAGCGTCGGGCTTTCCCAATCGTCCTCGACGAAGCGGATGTCATGGGTGGCCGGCGTCAGGCCGAGCTCGGCCAGGCTCTGTAGATAGAGCTCCTGCACGTTGGCCGGCGACGGCTTCATGATGACCTGGAACTGGTAGTAATGCTGCAGGCGGTTGGGGTTCTCGCCATAGCGGCCGTCCTTCGGGCGGCGCGACGGCTGCACGTAGGCGGCGCGCCAGGGCTCGGGGCCGAGCGCGCGCAAGGTGGTGGCCGGATGGAAGGTGCCGGCGCCCATCTCGACGTCGTACGGCTGCAGCAGCACGCAGCCCTGCGCGCCCCAGAAGGTTTGCAGGCGCAGGATCAATTCCTGGAAGCTCGGGGCTTTCTTGGACGAGGACATGGTCGAATCCGGGGACAGGATCAGGGACGGTGCGTGCAAACGACGCCCGACGGGTTGTAGGTGCCGCAGACCGGGCATTTCACCATCAGCTCGGTCGCCGGCGGCACGCTTTTCGGCGGCTGCGCGGCTTCGGCGCGGCGCCGGTCGCGCCGGCGCACGGCCTTGAAGCCGTACCAGACGATGGCGGCGACGGCGGCGAGCAGCAGGAGTTTGGTGAGGCTCAGTCCGAACATGGCTTGTTGTAGTGGCAGGGCTTGGAGAGCGTCAAGCGCCGCCCAGGCCCTTTGGCGGCTAAAAAGCCGGATTTGCCAGGGTTTTAGAGGGGAGTTGCGGTTTCCGCGCTAAAGCGGCAGGGCAGCCCCGTCGCGCAGGATTTGGTCGGCCGTGGCGCTGTAGCCGCCGCCGGCCTCGTGCAGCACCAGCCCGGCGGCGAGGCGCAAGGGGGTGAGCGAGCCCTTCACGGCGCGGATCAGCACCCGCTTGGCCGGCCGGCTGGTCTGGTCGGGCCATAGCGGAAAGACGACGATGCCGCCGGCCTTGCCGTAGAGCTCGGCGAGCAGCCCGTCGAGCCGGTCGGCGCGGTGGACGATGGTCAGGGTGCCGCGCGGGCGCAGCATCATCAGGCCCATGCGCAGCCAATGGCCGAGCGTCGCCTCGCCCTCGATATTGGCGCGCGCCTTGCCCGGATCGGGCGACGGCGTGCCCGCCCCCTCCTCGACATAGGGCGGATTGGCCATGACATGGTGGAACGAGCCCGGCACCAGGCGCGACGGCGGGCGGATCAGATCACCGACCATGACGTCGACGCGCGCGCCCATGTCGTTGAGGGCGATATTGTCGGCGGCGAGGCGCACGAGGTCGCGGTTGATCTCGATGCCGCTGACGCGGCAGCCCGGCTCGCGCAGCGCCAGGCACAGCGAAGCCGCGCCGACGCCCATGCCGAGATCGAGCACGCGGTCGCCGCGCACGGCCGGCACCGAGGCGGCGAGGAACACCGGATCGATGGCGGCGCGATAGCCCTGCTTGGGCTGGCGCAGACGAATGCGCCCGCCGAGGATGCGATCCTCCGTGATGTCCATGCCGCTGTGCGGGCCGCCATTGGTGCCGTCGGTTTCGACCATGCTCATTCCGGAACCTTTTCGGCGGCGACGCTTGCCGCCGCATGTGCCGTTTCAACGTCGGCCAGCGCCCGTTCGATCAGCGCCGCGGCGGCGGCATGATCGTCGTCGGGAACCATCAAGCGCCGCGGAATCGCGCCGATGCTGCCTTCGAGGACGGACGTATGCGTATCGAGCTGCACCGCCGCGATGCCGGCATCGCGCAGCAGCGCGGCGGCATAGGACAACAAAACATTGTCATTGGTGCGCAGCAATTCCTTCATCGTCTTCATATCCTACAGGAAATCGCCGCAAAAAGCCGCGCGCGAGACGCCCGGGCCGGCGGACCGCAGCCTTGACCGGCGCGGAGACGGGCTTATGCTCAAGCCGAACGCCGCCGTCAAGGCGCGGCGCGGTTTTCCCGACATCAGGCCCGACATCAGGAGAGTATATTGGCGGTCATCGTCGATCTCGAAGCGGCGCGCGGCAAAGGTCCGCAACCCTCGCTGGACGCCCTGCAGGCGCTGGTCGCCGACGACATCGCCAAGGTCAACGCGGTGATCCTGACGCGCATGGAAAGCCCGGTGGCGCTGATCCCGCAGCTTGCCGGCCATATCATCGCCGCCGGCGGCAAGCGCCTGCGCCCGATGATGCTGCTCGGCGCCGCGCGCATGTGCGGCTATCGCGGTCCGCGCCATATCGGCCTCGCCGCCTCGGTCGAATTCATCCACACCGCCACCCTGCTGCATGACGACGTGGTCGACGAGAGCGACCTGCGCCGCGGCCGCGCCACCGCCAACACCCTGTGGGGCAACCAGCCGAGCGTGCTGGTCGGCGATTTCCTGTTTAGCCGCGCCTTCCAGCAGATGGTGGCCGACGGCTCGCTCGACGTGCTGGCGATCCTGTCCGACGCCTCCGCCGTGATCGCCGAGGGCGAGGTGATGCAGCTCACCACCGCCAACGACACCGACACCAGCGAAGCGCAGTATCTCGAAGTGATCCGCTGCAAGACCGCCGTGCTGTTCGCCGCCGCCGCGCGCATCGGCGCCGTCGTCGCCGGCCGCCCGAAAGTGGAGGAGCAGGCGCTCGAATCCTACGGTCTCAACCTCGGCATCGCCTTTCAGCTGATGGACGACGTGCTCGACTACAACGCCGTGCAGGCGACGCTCGGCAAGTCGGTCGGCGACGATTTCCGCGAGGGCAAGATCACCCTGCCGATCATCCTCGCCTTCCGCCGCGGCAACGAGGAAGAGAAGGCCTTCTGGCGCCGCACGCTCGAGGCCCAGGAGCAGACCGAGGGCGATCTCGCCCATGCCATCCAACTGATGAACCGGCATGGCGCGCTCGCCGACACGCTGGAGCGGGCACGGCATTACAGCGCCCTGGCGCGCGACGCGCTCGACATCTTCCCGGCCTCGGCCGAGAAGGAGGCCCTGCTCGAGGTCATTGGCTTTAACATGCAGCGCGGCCACTAAGGCACCCGCGTTTCGCGACCGCCGTTTCGCCGCAACGCCAGGAATTCCGCCGCTTTGCGGGCAAAGGACGCCGCCGCCGAAAAGCGCGCGGGGACGGTTGTCATCGGCAAATCCCCGGTATATAACCCTCGCCTCTTCGGGGAATAGCTCAGCCTGGTAGAGCACCACGTTCGGGACGTGGGGGCCGGAGGTTCGAATCCTCTTTCCCCGACCAAAATTCCCGCATAGCGCATAAAGGCCACGTCGCAAGACGTGGCCTTTATCGTTTCTCCGCTAGCCTGGCCGGTCTCGCGGATCAGTCCACCGCTTCGATCGCGGCGCGCAGACGCAGCGCCAGCTCCTGCTTGCGGTAGGGCTTGCTGATCAATTCGGCGCGCACGCCGTCCGCCCCTTGGCGCATGAAGACCTCGGAATAGCCCGAGGTGAACAACACCTTGAGGCGCGAGTTGCGCTTGATGGCGATCTTGGCGAGATCGTAGCCGGTCAGCTTGCCCGGCATGACGATGTCGGTGAACAACACGTCGACCGCCGCGCCCTTTTCCAGCAAGTCATTGGCCTGATCGGCCGTCTCAGCTTCGATCACGCCGTAGCCGAGCTCTTTCATGATGCGCACGGCGACGCGGCGAACGTCGATATTGTCCTCGACGACCAGGACCGTCTCGCGGCCGCTCGGCACCGGCGCTTCGTGGGTCGGCGCGTGGACGAGATCGCCGTCGCCCGGCCTGGCGCGCGGCAGGTAGATGCGCACGGTCGTGCCGTGGCCGACTTCGCTGTAGATTTTGATGTGGCCGCCCGACTGCTTGACGAAGCCGTAGATCATGGAAAGACCGAGGCCGGTGCCCTTGCCCATTTCCTTGGTGGTGAAAAACGGCTCGAACACATGCTCCAGCACGTCGGGCGTCATGCCATGGCCGGTGTCCGCCACCGAGAACATGACGTAATCGCCCGGCAGCGCCTCCGGATTGAGGGCGATATAGTCGTCGTCGAGCGACACGTTGCGCGTCTCGATCACCAATTGTCCGCCGTTCGGCATGGCGTCGCGCGCATTGATCGCCAGGTTGAGCATGGCATCCTCGACCTGGGACGGATCGACCAACGCCGGCCACAGCGCCTGCGACGGCAGACTGGAGACCGAAATATTCTCGCCCAGCACGCGCTTGAGCATGGTGCTGATGCCCGGCAGGAGGCTGTTCACGTCGACGACGCGCGGCTGCAAGGTCTGCTTGCGGGCGAAGGCGAGCAGGCGCTGGGTCAGCTCGGAGCCGCGCGCCGCGGCGCGCAGCACGGTCTTGAGATAATCGGCCAGTTCGGAGCCGTCTTCGAGCCGCTCCAGCGCGAGATCGCCGTTGCCGACGATGATGGTCAGCAGATTGTTGAAATCATGCGCGACGCCGCCCGTCAGCTGGCCGATCACGTCCATCTTCTGCGCCTGACGCAGCTGTTGCTCGACGCTGTTGCGTGCCGTCGTATCCTCGATGAGGATCAAAAGCGATGCCGTCGCCGCCGGCGCGTCATTGACCATGCCGCGCGGCAAGCGCTGGGCGACGATCGGCGCCGCCAGCACGCGCGCGTGAATCGTCTTGCCGTCTTTCCGCTCCAGTTCGGCGTCGCAGCCTTGCGCGCCGGCGGCGGCGGCCAAACGGACCAGATCGACCGCCTCTCCACTGAGCGTGCGCCCCTTCAGGGCGGGCGCGCGGCCGAGCGTCTCGGCGTGACCGTAGCCGAAGATTTTCTCCGCCGCCGCGTTCCACACGGCGACGCGGCCGAGTCCGTCCAGCAGGATGACGGCGAGCGGCGTGGCGCCGATCACCGCATTCAAGATTTCGATATTGTCGCGCAGGGTGTCGGCGGCCACGGTGCGCCGCTCGCTCTCGTCGCGCAGCGCCGCGTTGGCGTCCGCCAATTCCGCCGTTCGCAAGGCGACGCGGCCCTCCAGCTCCTCGTTCAAGTCGCTCAATTGGTGCTGGAGCGCATGGCGGCGCTTCACCTGGTCCGTCGTCCATAAGAACACGATGACGATGACGACCAAGCTGAAGATCGTGCCGCCGGCCAGAAGGGAGACCGCCGTGGCCGCCTCACTGTTGACTTGACTGTTGAGCGCCGTGACCGCTCCCTGCTCGGTCGCGATCATCGCGCTGATGCTGTCGCGAATCGCATCCATCCGCGTCTTGCCGCTGTCGAGCAGCGCGCTGTCGATGATGGCCGGGGCTTCCTCGCGCCACTCCACGACGCCCCGCGCCAAGGCGGCAAGCTGGTCCATGACCATGGTCTCAAGTCCGGCGGCGCGGTCGCGCTGCAACGGATCGGCGGCCACCGTCGCCTTGAGTTCGTGCAGGGCCGACGGCATCTCCGCGAGGGCCACGCGATACGGATCGAGATAGCCCTCGTCGCGGCTCAGCAGATAACCGCGCTGGCCGGTTTCCGCGTCCTTGAGAAGCGAGAGCACGCGTTCGAGCTGATAGAGGGAATATTGCGCCGCGTCGGCTTGGCGGCTGACGGCCATGAGATCGTTGAGACTGCGATATGCGAAAACATTGGCGATCACAATGACGATGATCGCCGCCCAGAACATCGTCTGCCTTAGGCTATTGCGCTTCATCATGCGCTGCCGCCCCTTCCCCACTGATCGCAGACACGATCCGCAAGACGCCGCGCGTCCTGTTCGCTCAATCCTTTATTCGCATGACGCCGACGGGTGGACGTTCAGCTCCCTGCGGCGATCGTCTCTCTCCGAATCAACCTAAGCCCGCAAATCCATTGGCACAATCGCCAATGATGTTCACTGCTGCTACGGCGGGAGACATAGAGAGCAAGGGCGCGGGGAAGCCGTGACTGGGAGGCAAAGCCCCTGCCGGCCACAACCTCTAGTGGTATGCCGGAAGTCTTATAGAGAGGTCACATGTTTGCGAAATTCGACGGGGTCGTCGATATTGCGCAACGGCGCGATGCCGCCGCCGGTGCCTTTCACCGTGACGGTGCCATAACCGAAGACGCGGCCGAAGATCGATTGATCGACTTCGACGCCTTCGACTTTCGAGGCGTTGATCTCCCAGGTCTTGCGGCGAATGAGCCCGACCTTGGCGATGACGCGGCGATTGGTGATGGCCAGCTCCGTCGTGCGCCGTTGAATCAGCGCTTTGAAAAAATAGAACGGCGCGGCGAGCAACAGGGCCACGGCAAGGATCACCCCGATCATGCCGACGAACTCGCGCCCGCCCGCTTGATAGATCGGCGCGATCCACAACAGGAGCGCGAGCCCGACGATCAGAAAGATCACGGCCGGCAGATAGACGATCCAATGAATCGCCGCCTGATGGATCACCCGCTCGTCGCCTTGCAGGATATTGCCGACATACTTGGCCACGCCCGTCTCCTCGCTCCATGGCGCGGCGGCCCGGCATGGACCTCGCGCGCTCCGCCCCGCAGGGCCGGACGCCCATCCTAGCACGGCGCGAATGTTAGGCCAGGCCGGCCCTGGCCAGGGCCGGCGGCATCGGCTATGAACGGAGCAGCCACCCGCATCGCATGGAAGAGACGATGATCAACACGCCCCGCCGCACCTTTCTGTACGGTTTCGCCCTCGGCATCATGCTCGCCACGGTTTCGAGCTACTACCACTTCTGCAAGCCGCAAGCGCAGGGCGTGAGCCAGTTGTTCGGCATCGAAGCGGCGACGGCGCCGAACTAAGCGGCGCGCCGGCCGCTCACAGCCAGCCTTTTTCGCGGAAGTAGCGCTCCGCGCCGGCATGCAGCGGCGCGCTATTGCCTTCGCCCGCCATGGCGCGCGGATCGAGCGCCGCGAAGGCCGGATGCAGCCCGCGGAATTCGTCGAAATTGTCGAACAGCGCGCGAACGACCTGGTAGACCAGCTCGTCGCCGAGCTGCTCCGACGCCACCAGCGTCGCCTTGAGGCCGAAGGTCTGGGCCTCCTGCGGCAGACGGTCGTATAGCGCGCCCGGCACGGTGACCGGCGCGTAATAGGGATGCTCCTCGATCAGCCGTTTGAGCCCGGGCCCGGCGACGTCGACGAGCGCGAGATCGCAGGCGGCGGCCGCCTCCTGGATCGCGCCGTTGGGATGGGCAAGCACGACGATGGCGGCGTCGATCTTGCGCTCGCACAGCGCCTTGATCTGTTCGCCCGCGCGCAAGTCGGATAGCTGGGCGAAATCCTTGGGCGCGAGAGCGAAAGCGGCCATCGCGTCCTCGAACATGGCGCGTTGGCCCGATCCCTGCGGCCCGACATTGACGCGCTTGCCCTTCAAATCGGCGAACTGACGCAACTTGGCGTCGCGCCGCACGAGAACGTTGAAGGCCTCGCTGTGGATCGAGAACAGCGCGCGCAGATCGTCGAAGGCGCCGACCGATTTGAAGCTGCCGCTGCCGTTCAAGGCGAAATTCTGCCAATCGGACTGGACGACGGCGAGATCCAACTCGCCGCCGCGCAACGCGTTGATGTTGGCGACCGAGCCGGCCGTCGCCTCGACCGAGCAGCGCAGGCCATGCACGTCGCGGCCCTGGTTCAGCAGTTTGCAGATCGCGCCGCCGGCCGGGAAATAGAGGCCCGTGACCACGCCGGTGCCGATGACCACCGTGCCTTCGCGCAGGTCGCCCGCCGCGCCGCGCTCGCGCGCGCCGCCGAGCGCCCAGACCGCCACCGCCCCGGCCGTGAGAATCGCCGCGACGGCAATGACGGTTTTATTCATGACTCGACCTCGGACATAACGGAGCGACGCGCGCGGCAGTCTATCAGGCCCTCCCCCGGCATTTAAAGGCCGCGCATTTGAAACCGGGGCATTTGAAGCCGCGCCATGATGCGGATAGAGTGCCGCAGGCGCTTGACGCCCCTTGGCAATTTTTCGGATTTCCGCCGTGTCGCAGGACATCGATCTCAAAGACCATATCCGGCAGATTCCCGATTTTCCCAAGCCCGGCATTCTGTTCTACGACATCTCGACGCTGCTCGCCCACCCGGGGGCCTGGCACGCGGCGATCGGCCGCCTCGCCGCGATCGCCAAGCCGCACAAGCCCGATCTCCTGGCCGGCATCGAATCGCGCGGGTTCCTGGTGGCGGCGCCGCTCGCCTACGCGCTCGGCTGCGGCTTCATCATGCTGCGCAAGAAAGGCAAACTGCCGGGCGTCACCGTGCCGCATACCTACGACCTGGAATACGGCAGCGACACTCTCGAAATCCAGGAAGACGCCATCGTTCCCGGCCAGCGCATCGTCCTGGTCGACGACCTGCTGGCGACCGGCGGCACTTTGGCGGCGGCCGTTCAACTGCTGCGCAACGTCGGCGGCGATGTCGCGGCCGCGGCGACGATCATCGAACTGACCTTCCTCGCCGGCCGGAAGAAGATCGACGTGCCGTTCGAATCGCTGATCGCTTACGATTCCTAAGCGGCCAGGCGTCGGCTTTGGCCCCGCGACGCTTAAGCGTCGCCTTTGGCTAACGCTTCGCGGATGAAGCGCGCCAGCACGGCGAGCGGCACCGGCTTTTCGACGATGGCGAAGACGCCGAGATCCTCCTGATGCGCGCGATAGATATATTCCGGGAAGCCCGACACCAGGATGACCTTCGGCTTGGTCTGCAAATCCTGGATCAGGCGCGCCACATGGATGCCGTCGAGGCCCGGCATCTTCATGTCCATGACGACGACCGCCGGCCGCAGGCGGCGGATTTCATGCACGGCGGCGAAGCCGTTCTGCGCCGAAACCACGGCGATGCCCTGACGAATCAGGAAATCGACGATCTCGCTGCGCTGCAAGGGATCGTCATCGACGACGAGCACCGCCTGCTGCGGACTGTCGGCGCGGCCGACAAAGGGTTTACGGGGGCTCAACACTTGAATATCCATCTCATCCGTCGGCGCGCCAGAACGGGCGACGCCATGACCATCATCGCGCGAGCCGGGCTCCGCAACTCTTTAACGCGGCATTGCTTCGCTAGCTTATATTTATTCCTACCATAGCCGGAAGCCCGTCATAAATCTGCAATAAATCAACGCGATTCATTCGGCGGCCCGCGTGTCGGCGGCGCTCGCCAAGGGCAAAACCACGCTGAAAATCGCGCCCTCCTGGCCATTGCGCACGTTGATGTAGCCGCCCATGCCGGCGACGATCCCGTAGCTGATGGAAAGGCCGAGACCCGTTCCCTTGTTCACTTCCTTGGTCGTGAAGAACGGGTCGAAAATGCGCCCGATGATCTCCGGCGGAATGCCGCCGCCGTTGTCGGCGATTTCGAGACGAAACTCGCGGGCGATTTCGTCGGCGGCGATCGCGATGCGGATTTTTCCGCGCACCGACCGGAGCCGCCCCAGCGGCGTGCCGCTGCGCTCGATGATGGCGTCGCGCGCGTTGGCGATCAGATTGACGATCACCTGCATCAACTGATTGGGCAGCCCGAGCAGGGACAGCGGCTTGCCGCCCGGCCACGTCACCGCAAGCTCGATACCTTCCGCCTCCAAGCCGCCGCCATGGAGCGCCAGGGCGTCGCGCACGCTCGACAAGGGATCGAAGAGAATCCGCCGTTCGTCGCGCCGGCCGACCGCGCACATGCGCTGGATCTGCTCGCCCATGCTTCCCGCCAATTGCGAGACCAGATCGAGCTTGCCGCGCAAATATGACGTTTCGACCGCCGGTTCGTCGAGCGCCGCCAGCGCATTGTCCGCCGCCATGCGGATCGTGTTGAGCGGCTGGTTCAATTCATGGGCGACGCCGACCGCCACCTCCCCCACCGTGGCAAGGCGCGCCAGGCGATCGGCCTGCCGCAACCCCTTTGCCATCTGCTGCAAGTCGCGCGCGAGATCGCCGATCTCGTCGGAGCGCTCGGTCGGCAAATCCTGCGGCTCCTCGCCCTGGCCGATGCGCCGGGTCGCCGATGACAGGGCCTTGATCGGATGGCTCAGGCCGCGCGCCACCAGCACGCCGACCAGCAGGCCGACGACGGCGAGGACCAGCACCGCCAGACCGATGATGAAAATCAGGGAACTGCGCTCTTCGGCGGAAATCCTGGCGACCTCCTGACGCAGACTGCCGACATGCGACATCAAGTCCGCGAGCGAGATATCGACATGAATCGCCCCGAGCAAACGCTCGCCGATCAAAATCGGCGCCGCGACGTTCAGGATATTGCCGTCGATCGCGGTGACGATGAGGCGCTTGTCCAGCGCCTGGCGCGTGATCTCGTCCCGGCTGCGCCGGCCGTAATCGGATATCTGATCGCTGCCGTCATGCAGGACGCGCCCGCGCGGGTCGGTCACTTGAATCGACAGAATGCCCTTATAGCGGCGAATCGACTTGAGATCCTCGTCGAGGTCGCGCATGTCGGAATTATAAAGCGACGTGGCGACGATGTGGCTGGCCAGCGTCACCAAATCGCGCCCGTCGGAGATCGCCTGCTCGCGCAAGGCATCCGACATGACGCGGGCGCTCGCCGTCTGGGTCCGCTCGGACAGGCTGCTGAAGGTGACCACCGCCGCGCCGGCGATCATCATCACCGCCGACAGCAAAAGCGTGACGATGACCAAGGAATAACGGTGATGGAGACGCAGCTTCATTTCATCACCGCCGGTCCGAGGGCGGCGACGGCGCCACGGATGTCTTCCAGGCTGCGGCGCGATTCGGCATCCAACGCATCGTAGCGGCGCAACCGGTAATATTCATGACGCACCGCCTGGGCCGATTCGTCGGCGCCCAGCGCCAGAAGCTCGGCGACGATGCGCGCGCGCCGCTCGACCGGCAAACCGGCGCGCAGCATGGCGACCGAACGGATCACCGGTTGCGACAGATGGATGACGCGCAGATCGTTGCGCATGCGCTTCGGCGTGCGATCGCTGTCGTCCAAATCCTGATCGCTATAGGCCCCGGCATCGACCAGCCCACGCGATGTCCAGGAGGCGATGTTCAATTCGCTGCCGCTGAAGACGTAGCCGACCTTATCGTCCGGAACCGGCGCATCCAACGTCGGCAATTCGACGAGCGACAGTCCCGCCGCCTTCAAGGCCGCCAGCGGCAGCAGGAAGCCCGTCGTCGAGCCGCGGTCCTCGAGGGCGATGCGGCGGCCGCGCAGGTCGGCCAGGCTCTGCACCGGGCCGTTCTTGGCGGCGATGACGACGCCGCGATAGACCGGCACCTTGTCTTTCCATTCGCGCAGCACGATCTCGGCGCCGCTGCGCTGCGACAGTTGCAAGGCCGAAAGCGGCGTTTCCGAAATCATGTCGATCTCGCCGTCGCGCAGGAGCGCCGCCATTTCGCCAAGGCTGCCGACGACGACGCCATGACCGCGACGGTAGCCGACATCGGCGAGCTTGGCGGCCATATGGTTGGCCATGCTGTCGAGGCGCGGCAGGGTGCGGCGCAGGTCGGACGAGATGCGGCCGACGACGAAGGTCGAGGCGCGCTCTTCCGCCGGCACCAGCATGTCGGCGCGGGCGGGCGCCGCAACGGCGAAGGCCGCGGCGAACAGCGCCGCCACGCCAGCCAACTTGCTCACACCATGCGCGCCGAACATCAATCGAACCCCGGGAAACCGCCGCTCGCGGCGGTCCGGATCATAGCCTGCCCGCCGCGCCGACGATAGACGCTCAGGAAGCGCGGAAATCCGCGGGCAAGGCGAACAGGCGCTTCGCATTGCCGCCGAGAATGGCGTCCCGGTCGGCGGCGGTCAGATCGGGCAAGGCGACGATGCGCGAGACCGTAGCCGGCCAGGTCGCGCCGGCCTCGATCGAGTCGTAAGCGCTGCCGACGATCAAGCGATGATCCGTCCAGCGCTTCGCCACGTCGGCCAGATAGGTTTCGTCGGCCCCGGCAGCGACGTACAGCCGATCGAAATATTCGCTCGGCTTGCGCTGCAGCTTGAGGCCCTTTTTCATCGCATGGCTGCGGAACGAGCGATGCTCGGCTTGACGGTCGAGCCGTTCGCGCAAATAGGGCACCCAGCCGGCGCCGCCCTTGAGAAAGGCGAAACGCAGCTTGGGAAAGCGGTCGAGCGTGCCGCTGAAGATCAGCCGCGCGATGCTTTGCATATAAGTGAAGGGAAAACCAAGGGTGCTGGCGAGAAAGCGCATGCCGGCATAGCGATCGGCGCCGATCAGCCAGGGATGGCCGGTTTGGTCCTCGAAAGCCCGCTCGATCGGCTGCAGCAGGATCGGCAGATCGAGGGCCTCGGCCGCCTCGTAGAGCGGCCACAACTCCTCGCCGTCGATATCCTCGTCGGCGAAACCGCCGTTGATCTTGACGGCGCGCAGGCCGGCGGCGGCGGCGCGCTGCAATTCGGCCAGCGCCTCGTCCATGTCGGGCAGATAGAGCCAGGCGGCGCCGACGAAGCGCGGTTCGGCGGCGATGGCCTCGGCGAGATAGCCGTTATAGGCGGTCGCCATCAGCGGGCCGAGGCTGTGGTTGATCTCGTAGAGGAACGGCAGCGGATCGGGCAATAGAAGCTGCGCGTCGAAGCCCTCCTGATCCATCGCCGCCTTGCGCAAGGCGAGATCCCAGCGCGTGCTGCGAAAACGCTGAATCAACTCGCCGTCGCGGTAAAAACTGACCGTGTTTTCGTCCTCGCGCTCGATACGCCCCCTGCCGGGATGATCGACGCGATCGAGGAAATCGATCGGCCAATAATAACTTTCGCAGTCGATCTTCATGCCGCCCGTCCTTGTGCGCTTTTGCCGAAGCTAGCGGCGGCGGCGGGGAGCGTCCACTTCAAAGCGCCGCAACGAATAGGGGCACGACGAAAAGGGGCGCCTTCTCGCGAAGGCGCCCCAAAACCGCAGCGGCTTTCCAGGCTCAGGAGCCGATAACGCCGCCGCCCTGCTTGGTGATGGCGACCACCGAAGGACGCGTCGGCATATCCGGCTTGAAATCCGGCCAGCGCGTCGCCGGCTCGGCGTAAGTCGACTTCTTGCCGAAGCCGTCCCACAGTTCGGTGCCATCGGCCGCCGGATGCTGCACGGCGACGAAGGCCGTCTGGTCGTCGGAAGCGAAGGACAGGCCGGTCATCTCGGCGCCGACCGGCACGCGATAGAACAGCTTGCTGGTGCCGCGCGCGGCGCCTTCGGTGTCGAGGGCGTAAACGCCGTCGACGCGGCCGGAGGCCTTCTTCCAGCCGCCGCCCTGGTCGGTGGTGATCCACAGGCGGCCCTGATGATCGATGGCACAGCCATCGGGGCAGGCGAACCAGCCGTTCGCCGTGGTCGCCGGATTCCACATGGCGCCGACTTCGGCGATTTTCGGATCGCCGCCCTTCACCAAAACTTCCCAGGTGAAGGCCGTCGCCGCATGGTCGTTGCCGGCCGGCGTCATTTCGAGGACCTGGCCCCACAGGTTGCCGGGGCGGTCGTTGATCTTGTCGACCTGCGCCGCCTGACGGCGGTCGTTGTTGGTCAACATGACGTAAACCTTGTTGGTCCGCTTGTTGGCCTCGACGTCCTCGGGACGGTCCATCGGCGTGGCGCCGAGCAAGCGGGCCGCCTTGCGCGTCTCGATCAGCACGTCGGCCTGGCTGTTGAAGCCGTTGGCCGCCGTCAGCGGGCCCTGGCCGTAGACCAGAGGCAGCCACTCGCCCTTGCCGTCGTCGCTATATTTCGCGACATAGAGCGTGCCGGAGTCGAGCAAGCCGAAGTTCGCGGCCCGGTCTCCCGCATTGTAGCGGCCGGCTGTGACGAATTTGTAGACGAAGGCGAAGCGCTCGTCGTCGCCGGAATAGACGACGACGCGACCGTCGGCGTTGACGATCGATTCGGCGCCTTCATGCTTGAAGCGGCCGAGCGCCGTGCGCTTGACCGGCGTCGAATTGGCGTCGTACGGATCGATCTCGACGATCCAGCCGAAGCGGTTGGGCTCGTTCTCTTCCTTATTCAGGTCGAAGCGGTCGATGAAGGTGCCCCAGGCATATTCGCCGCCGGGAATGCCGTAGCTCTTGTAGTTGGCCTCTTCCTTGTGGCCCTCGACCTTGCCCGAGAAGTAGTTGTTGAAGTTCTCTTCGGCGGTCAGATAGCTGCCCCAAGCGGTGATGCCGCCGGCGCAGTTGTTGATCGTGCCGCGCACCGAAGTGCCCGCCGCGTCGTAGCTCGTCTTCATGCGGGCGTGGCCGGCGGCCGGGCCGGAAATGCGCATCGGCGTCTCGGCGGTGATGCGGCGGTTGTAGGGGCTGCCCTTGACGACCGACCATTTGCCGCCCTGCTTGGCGATCTCGACGACCGACGCGCCGTGGGCCGCCATTTCGAGCTCGGTCAAAGCCTTGGTCATGTCCTTGAAGCGCACGTCCTTGGCCTGCTGATCCGCCAGGTTCGGCACCATCAGATAGGTTTGCGTATATTCGTGGTTGACGCAAAGCAGCGCGCGATTGGCGGTGTCGTTGCTGCCCGGCAGCGGAACGACGCCGGTGAAATCGCAGTTGTAGCCGAACTGCTTGGCCTGCGCGGCGGCGGTTTGGTTCAGCGGATCGAAGGCCGGCGCGTCGGCCGTGACCGGGTCGCCCCAACGGATCAGGACATCGGCGCTATAGCCCGGCGCCACATGATGATTGGCATCGACGCCGTGCGCCAGCTCGTTGAACTTGAAGGCGGAGCCGACGCTTTGCGCTTCGGCGCGGGTCGCCAGAATGGCGGTGAGCGGCGAGGAGACGGCGGTGATCGCCGTCGCGGCCAGAAGGCCCTTCATCAGATCGCGACGGCCGAAGCGGCTGGCGATGACGTCGCCCATGGTGGGCGCGGTGATCGGCATCTCCGATCCGTCGTCCATGGTCAATTTGGCGTAGGCGTCGGTATCCGGCACAGAACTGCGCGGCGCGTTTCCGTTCGACATGGAGGGTTCTCTCTCGAAGGTGGATGACAGGCCGGCGGGGCCCATACGGGCGCGCCGGAACGCATCGACTCTTAGGAGAGACTTACGACAGAACGGCGACCGAGGTTTGACAGGATAATGACAGAGGCCATCAGGCCGAAGCCCGCAGCACCGGGGCTTCGAGACAGCGCGCCGCAGCCTCGCTCGGCGGCAAGGTCGCGTCCCACAGCTTGCCGACATAGCGGCCGCCGCTCTTGCCGTCCGACAGGTCGGACGCGAGCCAGACGACGAGCGGGTTCATCACGTCGACGGGCAGCAGCTTGCTCTGGCCGCGTCCCGCCGGGCGCCCCGGGTCGCTGTCGCAGGCGCCGCCGGGAATCAGCGAATTGACCGTGACGCCGGTGCCGTCGAGATCCTGCGCCCAGATCATCGTCGCCGCCTCGAGCGCCGCCTTGCTCACGCCATAGGGCGAATTGCGCCGGCGCTGCATGGTGTCGAGACTGGTGGTGAGATTGACGATGCGGCCCCAGCCCTTGCCGATCAGATGCGGCGCCACGAAATGGCTGAGCAGGAAGGTGCCGCCGACATTGACATGGATAGTCTCCATCCAGATGTCGGGATCGGAGTCCCAAAACGGCAAGGCATTGCCGCCCGGCGGCAGGCCGGGGCCGCGATGGGGCCGTCGCGCATTGTTGATCAGCACGTCGAGTTCGCCGAAGCGGGCCAGCGTTTCGGCCATCAGGCGCCGGCAATCCTCCTTGCGGGTGATGTCCGTCGGCACGGCGAGCACGCGCGCGGTGCCGGCGCGGGCGCCGATCTCGGCGGCGGCGGCGCGCAGGCCGTCGCTTTCGGGCGCCGCCAGCACGATCCGCGCGCCGGCGTCGGCCAGGCCCATCGCCATGGCGCGGCCGAGTCCCCGGCTGGCGCCGGTCACCACCGCGACGCGGTTCCGCAAATCGATGGCCATCGGTCTCCGTCTCCCTGCGTCGTTGCCTTTTCGCCGCCGTTTTTTCGGCGTTCATTGCCTCGGGTTATCAACCGGCAGCGAAGGTGCCACAATCCCCGCGGCGCCGCCACCGCGTCCCTATTCGAGGCCTGACCATGCCCTGGCTGTTGCGTAAGATCGATTCCCTCATCGGCACCGCCGTCGCCGCGACGACGGGTCTCGCCGCCTCGCAGGCGCAAGCCTTCAGCGCCGCTTATCTACAACGCCTCGGCGGCCATATCGACGAAGCCCGGCTGACGCTGGAGAAAATCCGCGCGAGCGATTACGCCGGCGCGCTGTCCGCCGACGTGCAAGCGGCGCTCGTTTCGGCCGCCGAACGGCGGCTCGGCGATCTGACGCGCAGCTATGACGCCCTCATGGCCGCCGATCCCTTATGGCGGCCGTTGACACTGCTGCGCGATGCCGACATGACCATCGCCCAAGCGGCCTTCGCCAATTTCCAGCCGGCCCTGCCGCTCGACAGCGCCAGCTTGATCAGCGCGCTCGTCGGCATGGTGCTCGGCTGGCTCGTCTACGGCCTCGTCACCGCGCCGCTGCATGTCGCAAGCCGGCGTTCGCGGGCCTAGGGGTGCCGAATGTAGAAAATGGCAGGGGCTAAATAAAAAGGCGCGGATGCCCGTCGCGACATCCGCGCCTCACTCCGTAGGCCGCCGGGGGGCCAGCCGACGGAGTTTCGTCAGACGCGCAAAGCGCGCCTCGATCGACAAGCGCGCAAGCGCGCCATGATCAACAAGCGCGCAAGCGCGCCATGATCGACGAGAGAGCGGCCCTGCGGCGCTCTCGGGATGGATAGGCGCGGATGCCCGTCGCGACACCCGCGCCCTGCTTCGTAAGCCGCCGGGGGGCCAGCCGACGAAGCATTGCCGCGTTCGCTATTTGCGAACGCTCACGTCCTTGTCGCTGGTGAGCGCGCCGATCGCCGCGCCGCCGGCGCCGCCGATCAAGGCGCCGGTCACCCAGCTGCCGGTCAGCGCGCCGACCACGGCACCGCCGGCGGCGCCGAGCGCGCCGCCCGACAGCGTGCGCTGTTCCTGATGATTCAGGTTTGAGCAGGCCGCGAGACCGAACAGCATCAGACAGATAGCTCCCGATTTCTTAATGCCGATCATTTTGTGGGCTCCTTCTATGTGTTCGAGGCTACGCTTACTGCTTATAAAAACGATGGCGCAAAGGGCTAGTTCCCATAGTTTCGTTCGCGCACCGGCACGGTGGCGACCGACGAACGCAGCTCATGCGCATTGGGCTCCGGCTTGACGTAATTGTACTGATACCAAGTGACCACCTGCCCAAGCGTCTCCGCCTGCAGCAGATTTTCCGTTTTCATTTGTTGAAACACCTCGCCCCAGTTCTGGCCGTCGAGCCGCGAGGCCGCGATGCGGTCGAGCGGCCAAGCCGCGCTCGGCGCCCGCTGCGCCGCGAACAGCGCCTCGGCGATCAGGCGATTGCCCGGCGAGAGCGCGTCGACGGGTCCCGCCGGCCGCGTCATCACCGGCGCGACCGAACGCACCTGTTGCGCGCCCGCCAAACCGCCGCCTTGTTCGCTGGCCCAAGCAACGCCCGCGGCCGCGATCATCAGGCCGATAACGGGCGCCGCGATCTTGCGCTGCCACAACATGTCCGTCTCCCAGAACGCCCGCACGATCAAATATCCTTACGCTCCGCTTGCCGCTCTGCCGGCGGCATCGATGTCACGCGGGTATCGGCGAGACGCGCCTTGTCCAAGGCGGCCAAACTGTTGACGCGGATCAGGTCGCGCACCTGCGCGACGTAGCGGCCGCCCAATTCGGAATAGCGCAGCAGCGTGCCGGCCAGGCTCAACCCATCGGGCGCATGGCCCTGCGCGCGCAAGCTGGCGCGCTTGGCGCGCAGCGCGTCATAGGCCGAGAAGCTGTTGAGATTGTCGGCATAAGCCGCGACGGCCTCGCCGAGCGTTGCGAAGTCGCGCACGCCGAAGCCGGCATCGGCGGACAGGCCCGCCGGCTGCATGCCGCGCGGGCCATAGACGCGCTGGCCGAACAGGGCATTGCCCTGGCGGGCGAAACGCGAGGAGCCCCAGCCGCTTTCGATCGCCGCCTGCGCGATGGCGAGCGACGGCGGCACCACATCGACGCGACGCAGCAATTCGGCGGCGTCCATGCTGCCGTAGCGCAGCGCCATTTCTTCGAGCCAGGCATTGTCGCGCGGCGAAAGCTCTTCGCCGGCCTTTTGCCGGGCGAACAGGGCCGTGAGCCGGTCGCGGTCGCCGGCGATGCGCTCGTTCACGCCGAGCACGACCGGCAACAGGCCTTCGATGAAGAGCTGCTTGCGCAGCGGCGTCGGTTCCACCGTGGCGAGATCCATCGGCAGTTCGGCGAGCATCACGCGCGGCACCGGCTGGCCGGCGCGGCGCACGTCGTCGAGGCTGTAGCCGAGTTCGCGGTGATAATCCGCCAGCCAGGCCGCCGACACGCTGCCGCGCAGCAACTGGTCGCGCGAGGAGACGCGCTCCTGCCACATGGCGCCGACGGCGCAGGCGGCGATCGCCAGCGCCGTACCGGCACGGAGAAGGAAATCGCGATTCGCCATGATCAGGACGCCTTCCGCAGAGCCGAGGGCCTGCGCGGCCGAGTCGCCGAGACGAACAGGGCTTCGTCGATCATGTCGTCGGCGTCGGCGATTTCGTCGGCCCAGCGATGGGCGGCGGTCACCGACAGCAGGCGCGCCTCGGACGGCGCGGCGACGGCCAGAATGCGATTGATCTTGTCGGCCACGGCGCGCTCCACCGCCAAATCCTCGCGGACGGACGGCCGCGGCGCGACATAGAGCAGGCCCAAGCTGCCGTCGGGCAGCAGGCCGACCATGCCGAGCGACGTCAGGGCCTGGCGCACGCGCGCGCCGATCTCCAAGGCGGTGACGCCGACGAATTGGAAGCGAAACAGGGAAATGCGGAGAAAGCGCTGGCTGCTGAGCAGCGCGATGTTGCGCTCGACCTGCTGAAGAAAGCGCCCATCCGCAAAACCGGCGTTGGACGCTCCGGACTCAACCGCTGGCAGACTGGCGACTGTCGGCATCTGACGCGTTCTTCCGCTGTGACACACGGCCGGGCTCATGATCGCCCCGGCACCAGGGAACCTATGCGACCTCCGTGGGGCGGTGTTGCGGCAAGGTTGGGGCAAAGTTGTGTCACGGCACAACGTAAAAACTTTAATAAATTCCGAGAGTTATAAAGTTATTGTGCCAGCGGCAGGCGGATCGTGATGGCCAGGCCGCCCTGCGGCCGATTGATCGCCGCGACGGTGCCTTCGAGCGCCTCGATATTGCGCCGGACGATCCACAGGCCGATGCCGAAATGGGTTTCGCCCTCGACGCCCGGCCCGAGCGGATCGCGCGCCGGCCGGTGCGAGAAATAGCGCTCGAAGATCATCGCCAGATGGCGCGGATCGACGCCCGGCCCTTCGTCGGCCACCGTGAGGACGGCGTGATGGTCTTCCGGCACCAGCGTCACGATGACCGCCGCCTGCGGCGGCGAGAAGCTGATGGCGTTCTCGACGATGTTCTCGATGGCGGTTTCCAACAGGTCGATGCTGCCGACGACGCGCATGGCCGGCGCCACGCGCTGATCGAGCCGCATGCCGCTGGCGCGCATCTTTTCTTCGTAATCGGTCAACAGGCGGCTGACGAGGGCCGACAGGTCGACCGGTTCGCGCGGCGGGTTGATCAGCTCGGCGATCGCCTCGTCCATGCGGCGCGCCGCCGAGACCAGGGCATCGAGTTTTTCCACCGAGCGCTCGATCAGCTGCAGGGCGCGGCGGCCGCGCACGTCGGCCTCGGGCACGGCGCGCTTCAACGGTTCGAGCGATTGCGAAATCACCGCGATCGGCGTTTTCAAGGCATGGGCGTTTTCTTCCGCCGCGCTGCGGATCGCCGCCGCCGAGCCTTGCAGCGTGCCGACCATGTGATCGAACTCGACGGCGACGCCGTGCAGCTCGGGCACCTGGTTGAGCGCGGCGAAGGAGGCGCCGCGCAGCCGGTCCTGGCGGATGGCGCGGGCGATGCGGCCGAAGCGGCGCAGGTTACCCCAGATGCCGAGGAACAGCGAAATGACCAGCATGGCCATGATGAGATAGATCGCCGCCGCCCATTGCACCGCGGTGGTGCGCCAATAGGGCTGGCCGATCGACGAGCCGAGGAAATCGGCGGTGGTATGCGAGGTGATGACGGCCCAGCAGCCGCTCGGCGCGTTGATCGGCGTCACCGAGCTGAGCACCTCCTGCTCGCCGGCCGGATTGGTGTAGCGCAGGGCCAGCGGCCCGTCGCCCTCGCAGCTGCCGCGCAGCCGCTCCAAAATCCCGGTGTCGAGCAATTCCTGGCGCTCGCGCTGCAACAGGTCGGCGGCGACCGGCGGCACCGAGGCGATATAGAAGAAATTATCCGGCGCGGCGGCCAGCGGACGCAGCAGCAGACGCACCTTGAGCGGTCCCTCGACGATCTTTTCGACGCCCTGGCGCAAGCGCGGCAGGGCGGCGGCGTCGGCCGAATTCAGCAGCGGCGTCAGCGCCTGGGCGATCAGCCGGCCCTGCTCGCGCACCGAGCGCAGCAGCAGCGCGTTCTTCTCCTCGTCGGCGTCGCGAAACTGTCCGTAGATGATCAACGGGCAGGCGACGAAGACGACCAGAATCAAGGCCAGCTTGCCGGCGATAGACGACGCGAGGCGCAACAAAGCGTCCATCCGGCGCCTCAATGCTCGCGCCAGCGATAGCCGAAGCCGGGATAGTTCTCGATCTGCTCGAAGCCGGCGTCGACCGAGCGGAATTTCTGGCGGATGCGCTTGATGAAGGTGCGCACGTTGGCGCGGAAGCCCTCCGGCCCCTCGCCGGCGACGAACCCCTTGCCGTGCACGATGTCGTAGATCTCGCGGTACTTCACGTCCTGGCCGGCATGCGTCGCCATGTAATGGACGATCTCGAATTCGGTCAGCGTCAGATCGACCTGCGTCTTCTTCCAGAAGGCGCGGCTCGAATCGATGCTCAACTCCAACAAGCCGACCGTCGCCGTGCCGCTCTTCTCGGGCACGGCGGGCGCCGGGGCGGCGGCGTCCTGGCCGGTCTTGGCGCCGGCGAGAATAAGGCCCATGCGCTTGAGCAGGATGGTGAAGCTGCGCGACTTTTCGACGAAATCGACCGCGCCGGACAGCAGCGCCGCCTCTTCGTAAATCTGGTCGCTCAGCACGGTGAGGAAGATCACCGGCATCTCGGTGTTGATCTGGCGCAGGCGGCGCAGCACTTCGATGCCGTTCATCTCCGGCATCTTCCAGTCCAGCAGGACGAGATCGGCCACGTTGCCGTTCTGGAAATAGGCGAGCGCCGGCTCGCCGCGATCGAAGGTCAGGACGTCGTAGCCGCTGTCGCGCAAATTCTGTTCGAGCGATTCGCGAAACAGCTCGTCGTCGTCGATCAGGACGACATGGCCTTTCGAGTCGTTCGCGCTCGGCGCGGCGGGGGAATCAGCGTCGGCGGTCACGGTTGGATTCTTGGATTCGATTAACACAAGCTTGCTTGGCGCTGTCGGTCGCCCCCCCGGACTCGAAATTGTAGGCCAAGGTGCGGAAATCCTGGCTCTTCAAGTCGAGATAGAAGAACAGGCTCATGGCGCAGCCGTTGGCCTGATAATCCCACACCATGGCGGGCGGATCGTTGCGCACCTGGCGCGGCTCGCCGAGCACGCTGGCGATATCCTGCTCGCCCATGCCGATAAGGCTCTGAAGATCGAATTGCGGGCGCGGCGGCGGCGGCGCCGGCGGCAAGCGGGGCGTCGGCGCGGCGGCCGGCGGCGTCGGCGGCGCCTCGACGACGGGCGCGGGCGCCGGCTCCGGCGCGGACGCCGGCTGCGACTGCCAATCTTCGAGAATGGCGCAGGCCGACAGACTCATGGCGAGGCCGAGCCACAGGCCCGACATGCCCAAAGAGGCGATCCCCCGTCCCGCCCAAGCCGCCATCAAACGATCCTATTCTCACGGTAAAGCCGACCGGACGCGCGTCCCGGCCAGCGGCGAAACGCCAAGATAGCAGAAGCCCGCGCATAAAATCATCCCGCCTCTCGCGGTCAAACTGCTGAAAATTTTTGACTATTTGACCCGACCGGCCCCGGTCGGGTTCCCCCGCGCCTAGGTAACGGCGGCCGCGCGAAACAGTTCCCTCGGCGTTTGGCCGAGGGAACTTTGCCGTTTCGCAAGGCCGCGAGGGGCTATTGAACGATCTGCCAGGAGCCGTCCGGCGTGCGGCAGGCGGTGCCGTAAACCTGCTGGCGCTGGCTGCCGAGCGAAGCCGTCGTCGTGTATTCGCGGCAATAGCGCCCGTCGTCCTGATAGGCGCGGATCGGCGTCATCTGATAGCGCCCGCCGGTCTCTGGGTTGTTCCACAGGATGGTGCGATTGTCGGTGGCATATTCGAGCACCTGGCCGGCGCAGGCATAATCCACCCGGTCCATGCTGCGTCCGATGCTGCCGCCGACGAGAACGCCGAGCAGCGCGCCGCCGGCGACCGCGGCGATCTTGCCGCTGCCCTGGCCGATCTGCGAGCCGAGCAAGGCGCCGCCGACGCCGCCGATCACTTGACCGACCTGCTCGCGATAGCAACTGCCGACGCCGATGCCGTAGGGCGCGGCATAGACCGGCTGGCCCTTGCGGCGATAGCCATGCGCCGGCGCCCAGGGCGGCGGGCCGGCGCGATAAACGACGGGCGCGCGTTGCACATAGACCGGCGCCTGCTGCTGCATGATCACCGGTCCCGGCAGGATAATCGTCACATCGTCACCCCTGTCCCGCCCCTGCTTGCCCTTGCCGTGCGGCGGGTCGGCCAAGGCCGCGTCCGCCAACAGGCTGAGCGTGAAAGGAATGGCAACGAGCGTCGCGACAATCTTCTTGGCGGGCTTCTTGGCGGGCATGGCGCCTCTCCGTTGTTGACCCGGCGCTGAAGCGCGCGCCGAACGGAGGAACGCTAAGCGGCTTTAGGAATATCCGTCTGTGGCAAGGCTGGGACAAAATTCGGCCATAGCGAAGTGCGAATAAGTCGCGCCATAAGTTCTGTCACGCCGGCGTGAATTTCGGCACGGCGACGCCGGCCGCCACGTCGGCGAACAGCACCTTCACCGCCATGTCGCAACGCACCTCGTCGGACGAAATGCCGACGATGTTGGTGAGCAGGCGCGGCCCTTCGGCCAATTCGACCAGGGCCACCACATAGGGCACCTCGCCCTCGAAGGCCGGGTGATAGACGCGGTGGAAGACGACGAAGCTGAAAACCTTGCCGCGGCCCGAGACTTCTGCCCAGGTGAAGTCCGCCGCCGTGCAATGGGGGCAGCGCTGCGACGGGGGAAACCAATGCTGGCCGCAGGCATTGCATTTCTGCACGCGCAGCTTGTGCTGTGCCGCCGCGTCCCAATAGGGCGTCGATTCGGGCGACGGGCGCGGAGTCGGCTTCTGCGGCCTGTCGGCTGCTGTCGTCCTGTCGCTCATCACGCTCTCCCCAGAATCAGCGTCGAATGGCAGACCTGATTGCCGCCATGGCCGGAGATCAGCGCGATCTCGGCATCCTTCACCTGGCGGTCGGCCCCGTACCCGTGGCGCATCTGCCGCGCGCCCTCGACGATCTGCAGCATGCCTTCGGCGTGGGATTCGGAGAGCTGGCCGCCCGAGGTGTTGGTCGGCAAGCGGCCGCCCAGCTTGAGCGCGCCGGAGGCGACGAAATCGCCGCCCTCGCCCTTTTTGCAGAAGCCGTAATCCTCGAGCTGGGTCAGCACCATATAGGTGAAGCAGTCGTAGAGCTGCGCCGTGTCGACGTCCTGCGGGCCGAGGCCGGCCATCTTATAGGCCGTCTCGCCGCTCTTCTTGGCCGCCGTCACCACCATGTTGTCGTCCATGAACCAGCCGCGCAGATTGTTGAAGCTGCCGAAGCCCTTGATCGGCACCGGCGGCTGCTTCATGTCCTTGGCGCGGTCGCGGCTGGTGACGATCACCGCGCCGGCCGCGTCGCTACGCAAGGAGCAATCGAACAGGCCGAAGGGCGACACGATCAGCCGCGCCTCATGATACTCCGCCTTGGTCAACGGCTTCTTCATCTGGGCCTGCGGGTTGCGCAGGGCATGTTCGCGAAAGGCCACGGCGATCTCGGCGAAATGGTCGCGCGTGGTGCCGTAGAGATGCATATGGCGCTGCGCGCCGAAGGCATGGGCCGCGACGGCGCCGAAATAGCCGTATTCCGGGCCGAATTCGCGCGGCCGCTGGCTCGCCGGGCGCGTCTCGTTGCGCACGCGGGCTTCTTCGGTCGCGTGGGTGCGCGACCAGGCGTCGCGGCCGTAGCCGCACAGCACCGTGGTGGCGAGCCCGGCCTCGATCGCCATCACCGCCATGGCGATCGAGAGAATCTGGCTGGCGCCGCCATTGTCCATCGTCGTCGAGATGTTGGCGTTGATGCCGAGCCGCGCGCCGATCAACTGATGATGGCCGTAGGCATCGTCCGGCCCGCGGCAGATCAAGCCGTCGATGTCGGAGGTTTTCAACCCGGCGTCGTCCAGCGCATTGACCATGGCCTCGACCAGCAGATCGAGGCTGGACACGCCCGGCACCTTGCCGAGCCGGCTGTTGCCGATGCCGACGATGGCGCATTTGTCGCGGAAGGCCGTCGAGGGAGCGATGTTCACGATTTCACCTTGAGGCCGCCGAGCACCGCGTCGTTGTCGGCGCCGAGCGCCGGCGCGGCGCTGCGGATCGCCGGCGGCGTGTCGCTCAAGCTCACGCCGCTCGCCATCAGGCCGACCGATCCGAGAATCGGATGCGGCACGTCGACGCGCATCTTCAGATGCTGCACCTGCGGGTCGGCGTAGACCTCCTCGAAATTATAGATCGGGCCGCTCGGCACGTCGGCGGCGAGCAGCTTCTTCAGCCAATTCTCGCGCGTGTCGGTCCTGAACACGTCGGCGAGCAGCTTGGACAGCTCGGGATAGGCCTTGCGCCGCGCGTCCTTGTTGAGGAAGCGCTCCTCCTCGATCCATTCCGGATGGCCGACGACGCGCGCCAGGCCCTGCCAGAATTTCGGCGGCGACGACAGATGCACGACGAAGGGCTTGCCGTCCGAGCCGACGAAACCGAACACCTGGGCCGAGCGGGCGCGTGTCGCGCGGGCCGGCACCTCGTGGTTCTCGAAATAGCGCGCGGCATTCTCGCCCATCAGCGACATCGTCGCCTGCAGCAGCGAGGTCTCGACGCGCTGGCCGCGCCCCGAGCGCTCGCGCGCCATCAGCGCGCCGAGAATGCCGTAGCAGGCGACCATGCCGGTGAGATGGTCCGACAGGGAGATGCCCATCGGTTTCGGATCGTCGAAATCGGTGAGCAGGCCGAGGAGCCCGCTCATCGCCTGGCCGACCGTGTCGTAGCCGGCGCGGCCGGCGTAAGGCCCCGTCGCGCCGAAGGCGGTGATCGAGCAATAGATCAGGCGCGGATTGCGCTTCGACAAGACATCGTAACCGAGGCCGAGGCGGTCGAGCGTGCCGACGCGGAAATTCTCGATCAGCACGTCCGCCTCGTCGGCGAGACGCAGCGCCGTTTCGACGCCGTCCTTCGATTTGAGATCGAGCGCGACGCTCTTCTTGTTGCGGTTCACCGAGCCGAAGGTGGCGCTGTAGTCCGCCGGGCCCCAGCCGCGAAACGGATCGCCATGCTTGGGCTCTTCGATCTTGATGACGTCGGCGCCGAGGTCCGACAACAACACGCCGGCGAAAGGTCCGCTGACGTAATTGGCGATTTCGAGAATCTTGATGCCGTCGAGTGCGCCGGTCACGCTGTGGTCCTCCCCAGGTCCATTTTTTATATGTCTCATTTTTTATCACCGCGTCTCGTTGCATCGGCGCGATTGATGGCGTCAGTTAATACACCGCGACGGCTGTCAGGCAAGCCCTGGCGCGAGGCTCTCTCGCCCGCGGCGCGCAAGGCGAAACGGGAAAATTGCGCCTTTCCAAGCCGTGCGGGGATGACTAGAGTTGTCGCCAACAACGATAAGAACGCGCTGAAATTGCCGAAAATATCGGCACCGGAAAACCGGCCCGAGACAATCGGATGGCGCGACCAGGGAGGCCACATGCTGCGTTCGACGCAGATTCGCGAAACGAGTCTGATTCCGTGCGTCATGGCGAAGGACGACCCCACTTGGCGGTTCGCCCTCGGCGCCAATCCCACGACCGAAGGCTGGATCTTCGCCATCCACGGCGACAACGGCCTGACCGGCTACGGCTATGCCTCGGCCACCGCCCATATGGGCGCGAGCAAGGAGACGCTGCAAGCCGCGCTCGACCGCTTCGCGCCGCTCCTGATCGGCAAGGATGCGTTCGATCTCGAACCGATCCTGCAGGCGCTCGAGCGCAACATGCACGGCCATCAGCAGGCCAAGGCCGCCATCGACTGCGCCCTGCACGACCTGATGGCGCGCACGCTCGACCTGCCGCTCTACAAGCTGTTCGGCGGCAAGCTGCGCGACAAGCTGCCGATCCTGCGCATCCTCGCGATCAAGAAACCCGACGAGATGGCCGCCGCCGCCCAAAAGCTGGTCGACAAGGGTTACCGCTATCTCAAGATCAAGGTGCATGGCGACGTGGCGGAAGACGTCGCCTGCGTGCGCGCGATCCGTAAACGGGTCGGCGACGACGTGCATCTGACGATCGACGCCAATCAGTCCTACGACGCCAAATCGGCGATCGCCGCCATCCACCGGATGACCGAGTTCAACATCGATCTGGTCGAACAGCCGGTGAAGATCGACGATCTGCGCGGCCTGAAGATGGTCACCGACGCGGTGCCCGTCGTCGTCGAGGCGGACGAAAGCGCCGGCTCGCTCCAAGAGGTGATGAACCTGGTGACGGGCGGCTATGTCGACGCCGTCAGCCTGAAGATTCCCAAGCTCGGCGGCATCCGCAACACGGTTGCCGCCATCCGCATCTGCGAGGCCGGCGGCATTCGCTACCGCTTCGGCGCGGCGGTCGGCTCGCGGCTCCTGTCGGCCACCGCCATGCATCTCGCCGCGGCGACGCCGGGCATCGATTACGCCTGCGAGCTCGGCGAGTTCGACCGCCTGCTCGACGATCCGTTCGAAGGCATCGAGATCGAAAACGGCCACCTTCATTTGCCGGACGGCGTCGGTTGCGGCGTCACGCTCAAGCAGCCGCAAACGCGGAAAGCCGCCGCCCGCCAATAAAGCATAAGCGGAAAATCCGCATCTCATGACAGGGAGAGAGACGACCATGACCAGTACGCGCATGACCCGTACCCGCACTTTGTCCGCCCTCGCCGCAGCTACCCTAAGTGCCGCCGTCATGCTGTGGGGCGCCTCGGCCCAGGCCCTGACGCAGGAAGAGATCGGTAACCTGCAAGGCCCCGCGCGCCAGAAAATCCTGGAAGACGGCGCCAGAAAAGAAGGCAAGGTGACGATCTATTCCGGCATGATCGTCGATCAGGCGCTGCGCCCGATCACCGAAGCCTTCATGAAGAAATATCCCTACATCAGGGCGGAATACTGGCGCGCCGACAGCAACAAGATCGTCCAGAAGATTCTCGCCGAGGCGCGCGCCAAGGCGATCACCGCCGATGTCGCCGAAAGCACCAGCCTGTCCGAACCGCTGATCAAGGCGAATGTCGTGCTGCCCTTCAACTCGCCGCAGCTCGATGCCTATCCGGCCGACTACCGCGATCCGCGCCGCTTGTGGGGCCCCACGCGCTTCAGCTATTTCGGCGTCGCCTACAACACCAATGCCGTCAAGGCGGCCGACGCGCCGAAAACCTACGAAGACCTGCTCGATCCCAAGTGGAAAGGCAAGCTCGCCTGGCGCGAAGGCTCGGACAGCGGCAATCTGCTGTTCATCACCAACATCATCATGGACATGGGCGAGCAGAAGGCCGACGCCTATTTCCAGAAACTGGCGCAGCAGAAGATCGTCAATTTCACCGGCAGCGCCCGTACGCTGGTCAACAACGTGATGTCCGGCGAATATCCGATGGCGCTGAACATCTTCCTGCACCATCCGGTGATCAGCGCCCAGAAGGGCGCGCCGGTCGCCGCCCTGCCGCTGCAGCCGGTGCCGAGCCTCAACGGCACGGTGTTGTTCGTGAAGGGCGCGCCCAATCCGCACGCCGCCATGCTGCTGATCGACTTCATCCTGTCGAAGGAAGGCCAGAGTACGCTCGAGGCGGCCGACTATCTGCCGGCCCATCCCGACGCCAGCACCAGCCCGGTCTTGGCCTCGATCATTCCCAAGAAGGCCGGCCTGAAGGAAAACTTCATCACGCCGCAGAAACTCTTCGACCTCAACGACCAGGCCGAAGCCGCGCTCAAGAAATATTTCAAGAACTGAGCCTGCCCATCGGTCAACGGGAGTAGCGGCGGCATGACGATGAGACCCGAAGTATGGGATGGCTCGGCCGCGCCCATGCGCATGAGCGTTGCGCGGCGCTTCGGCGTCTCGCCGCTCGTCGGCATTCTCATCGCCGTTCTCCTGGTCTTCCTCGTCCCGCCGACGATCTATCTGGTCCAGACGAGCCTCTACACCACCAATTTCGACGGCTCGTTCGACCAATTTACCTTCCGCTTCTATCTCGAACTGTTCACCAATCCGCGCTTCTTCAACAATCTGGTGAACGCCAGCGTCTATGCCGTCGGCTCGGCGGCGGTGGCGCTGACGCTCGGCGTGCTGCAGGCCTGGATCGTCGAACGCACCAACACGCCGCTGCGGCATTACGTCTTCCTCATCTCCATCGTCTCGCTCGGCATTCCGAGCGTGCTCTACACCGTGTCCTTCCTGCTCATTCTCGGCAAAGCGGGACCGATCAACCTGCTGCTGATGGAATTGACGGGATCGGCGACGCCGCTGATCAACGTCTACAGCATGTGGGGCATGGTGATCGTCGAGGGCATCGACTTCGCGCCGCTCACCTTCCTGCTGCTGTCGTCGGTCTTCCGCTCCAACGACGCCTCCTTCGAGGAAGCCTCGATGATGAGCGGCGCCGGCATCGCCCAGACCTTCCGCCACATCACCCTGCGGCTCGCCACGCCCGGCATCATGGCGTTGCTGATCCTGATCTTCATCCGCGCCTTCGAGAGCTTCGAGACGCCGGCGCTGGTCGGGCGGCCCGGCAACGTCAACGTGCTGACCACCGAAATCTACCAGAGCATCCAATCGACCACGCCGCCCAACTACGGCCAGGCCGGCGCCTTTTCCATGGCGCTGATGCTGATCGTGATCCTGCTGCTGGTCTGGTACAACCGGCTGTCGCGCCATGCCGAGAAGTATCAGACGATCACCGGCAAGGGCTTTCGCCCGCGCGTCATGGACCTCGGCAAGTGGCGCTTCCTCACCGCCGGGCTCCTGGTCCTGATGTTCGTCATCATGATCGGCCTGCCGGTCGGCATCGTCGTCTATGCCTCCTTCCTGCCCTATTACGAAGGCGTCACGGCCAAGTCCTTCACCCAATTCACCCTGGCCAATTACGCCCAGGTGTTCAATTCGCAGTCCTTCAAGGGCTCGATCGGCAATACGCTGATCCTCGGCGCGGCGACCGCCAGCCTGGTCTGCCCCTTCACCGCGCTCTGCGCCTGGCTCGCGGCGCGGCGCCACCGCGGCGCCTGGATTCTCGACCAGCTCGCCACCATGCCGCTGATCTTCCCGGCCATCGTCATGGGCGTCGCCTTCCTCAACGTCTTCCTGCACATGCCCTTCGCCTTTTACGGCTCGCTGCTGTCGGTGATCCTCGCTTCGATGGTGCGCTACCTGCCCTACGGCATGCGCTATTCCTACGCCGGCGTGCTGCAGGTCCATCGCGAGTTGGAGGAAGCCTCGGCGCTGTCCGGCGCGCGCCAATCGACCACCTTCCTGCGCGTCGTCGTGCCGCTCATCACCCCAGCGCTGATCACCTGCTGGCTGTTCGTCTTCCTGCTGTCGGTCAAGGCGGTGGCGGCGCAGATCCTGCTGGTCGGTCCCAAATCGCAGGTCATCGCCGTCACCCTGTTCGATCTCTGGGAGAACGGCCAAGTCACCGAGCTTGCCGCCATGGGCGTCACCTGGATGTCGCTGATGACCGTGGTCAGCACCGTCTTCTATCTCATCGCCCGCCGCTACGGCCTCTCGATCCGTTAAGGAACCCTATGCTCAGCGTTACCGGCCTGTTCAAGCAATATATCAGCTACGACGGCACCCCCGGCGGCGGCGTGTTCGGCGCCGACTTCGCGCTGCAAGAGGGCGAGCTGTTCACCCTGCTCGGGCCCTCGGGCTGCGGCAAGACGACGACGCTGCGCGCCATCGCCGGCCTGGAGACGCCGCAGCGGGGCCGCATCACCCTGGGCAGCCGCGACCTGTTCGATTCGCAATCGGGCGTCAACGTGCCGATGTACGACCGCGACATCGGCATGGTGTTCCAGTCCTACGCCATCTGGCCGCATATGACGGTGTTCGAGAACGCCGCCTATCCGCTGCAGGTCGGCCGCAAAAACAAATATTCGGCGGCGGAGGTCGAGCGCAAGGTCAAGGAGGCCCTCGACATGGTCGGGCTCGGCGCCTTCATCCACCGGCCCTCGACGCAGCTGTCGGGCGGTCAGCAGCAGCGCCTGGCTCTGGCCCGCGCCTTCACCCGCGAGCCGCACCTCTTGCTGCTCGACGAGCCGCTGTCGAACCTCGACGCCCAGCTGCGCGAGCATATGCGGACCGAATTGAAGCAGCTGCAGAAGGAGACCGGCGTCACGGCGATCTACGTCACGCACGATCAGTCCGAAGCGCTCGCCATCTCCGACCGCATCGCCGTGATGAACGAGGGCAAGATCGTCCAGCTCGGCGCGCCGAAGGACATCTACAACCGGCCGACCTCGGAATTCGTCGCCCATTTCATCGGCCGGACCAATCTCATTCACGGCGATCTCGCCGCCGCCGCGCAGGCCGGCGGCACGGCGGCCATCGCCACGCCGCTCGGCCCCTTGCGCTGCTTCTTTCCGGGTGCGGCGAACGCGCGAAGCGGCATCGCCGTGGTCGTCCGGCCCGAGCATATCCGCATCCGCAAGGCCGGCACGCCCCTGGAGGCGGAGGGCGACAACCGCCTGACCGGCCGGCTCAAGGCCGAGACCTATCTCGGCGAGATCGTCGAATATGTCGTGGACTGCAGCGGCAAGGAGTTTCTCGTGCGCACGCCCTTCGTACAGCCGATCGGCCCGGGCGACGCCGTCACCCTCGCCTTCGCCGCCGAACGCACCATCGCCTTGATCGAAGCCTAGCGGATAAGAAAAGGCCCGCTTCTCGCGAAGCGGGCCTTGCACGGCCGAACCGTCGGGTTTTAGTTCAGGCCGTAGAGCGCGCGCGAATTGGCGTCGAGGATCTTGTCGACCGACGCCTTGGGCAGCTTGCCATTGTCGCGCAGCAGGCGCAGCGCCTCGATCTGCGCCGAGGTGTCGGCATGGCCGTAGTCGGTGCCGATCACCAGATGGTCGTCGCCGACATGCTGGATGATGTAGGGCAGATCGTCGGTCGTCTGGCAGGCGACCCACATGTTGTTCTCTTTCAGCGGGCTCTTGGGAAAGCGCTTGCCCTTGCGCTTGAAGCGCAATTCGAGATCGTTGAGCGCGTAGGGTAGCCATTGCGCGCTGACCTCGACGAAGCCCCAGCGCACCTTGGGGAACTTGCTCGGCACGCCTTCCATCAGCAGCGAATGGAAGGCGCCGACCACCGGCAGCTTCGAGCGCGAGAAGCCCGCCTCGTCCTTGTAGATGTCGCGCACCGCGAAGCTGTTGTTGCCGGAATGGAAGGCGACGGCGAGATCGAGGTCCTCGGCCATCTCCCACAGCGGGTAGAAATGCTGGTCGGACAGCTTTTTCTCGATTTCCAGGCCGCGGATGAAGATCGAGCAGGCGCCGTTGGCCTTGGCGAACTCCAGCTCGGCGCGCACCTTGTCCCACGACGACAGCAGCGGCGGCATCACCGCCCAGCGCAGCCGGTCGCCGGCCTTCTTCCAGATGTCGGCGAGCCAGCGGTTGTAGCTGCGGCAGAGCGCGTATTCGATGCGCTCGTTCTGCGTCCAGGCGCGCAAGAAGACGGTCGGAAACAGCACCTGGACGTCGATTTCGAGCTCGTCCATATGCTTGAGCCGCGACGAGACGTCGCGCATCTCGCGCGATTCCTCCGAGGTGTTGGAGCCGATATTGCCTTCCATCGGCTGGACGCGGCCGTCGATCACCCAGAAGCGCTTCTGCACCCCGCCCTCGTTGCTGGCGACCGTGCTGCCGGACACCTGCTCGACGACCATCGGCCGCAATTTCTTGTCGGCCTCGTCGATGTACTCGAATGTGAGCGGATTCTCGATGACGTGGGCATCGGCGTCGATGCTTCCCATGGGCCTCTCCCTGTTGTTTCAGTGGCTGAAACCACTGTTTTTCTTAGATTTCCTCGATTTTCACGGCGCCCGGCCGCCCTGTCAATGCGTCATCTGGAACGCCCGGCGCGCCGCCCGAAAGGAAGAAAGTCCGCCGATTCCCGCCCGCCCACGCAACCTTTCGCCCGGCCCGGCGTTCCTTGAGGGAATCCTCATTTGCATCCGGGAGATAACCCATGGCCACCGCGAAATCGACCGCCGACATCATCGAAGGCTACAAGTCGGACGTCGTGCAGCTGCGCAAGCAGATCCGCAAATTGACCGACACGGTCAACGACATCACCGCCGACCGCGGCGGCGAGCTGTCCGACGTGCTGCGCGCCAATCTGCAGTCCGTCGTCCATCAGGGCGAGGAAGCGCTGGCCCAGGTGCGCGAGCAGGCCGAGAAGGTCACCGCCGACACGCAGGACGCCATCGCCAAGAATCCGCTGACCGCCGTTTCGATCGCGCTCGGCGTCGGCGTCATCCTCGGCATGATCAGCCGCGGCCGCTAACCATGCTTATTCCGATGCTGAAGCAGCTGCTCGAGCAGGGCCTGCTCGAGGGGCCGAAGCAGGCGATCGAGGACGCGAAGACGCGCATCGTCTTCGCGCTGCTCGCCCTGATCGTCGGCATCGTGGCGCTGATGTTCGTCTTCTACACGGCCTTCCTCTGGCTCAGCCTGTCCTACGGGCCGCTCGACGCCGCGGCGATCGTCGCCGCCGTGCTCATCGCGCTGAGCGGCGGCTGCGTCGCCCTGGTCTGCTGGCCGTCAGAAAAGAAACTGCGCGTCCCGCCGCCCCCGCCGCCGCCCGAAGCGGAAGCGGTGCTGGCCATCGAGCAGCTCAGCCGCTCGATGGGCGAGCTCGGCCGCGGCAAGAACGGCGGCCTGGCGATGCTCGGCATTCTCGCCGGCGTCGCCGCGCTCGGCTTCGGTCTCGGCCGCAAAAACTAGGGCCGCAAAAACTAAGAGCGGATCAGGCTGGCCGGCGAGATCAACACGCCGAACGCCTCGCACCAGATGACGACGCTGCCATAGTCCGCCGGCGCGACGCCGGCGGGCAGCTCATAGAGCTGGCTGCCCTTGAAGGCGCGCAGCCGCCCGAGATCGACGAACTTTTCGCCCGCCAGATCGCCCGAGCGCGCGATCGGCGCCTTGGGCACCAGATAGACGTGATATTTCGGCCCCGGCCCGACCTCGAAATCAGCCGCCAGATGCACGGCGTCGCCATAGACCGTGACGCCGCCCTTGCCGTAATGCACAGGATCGGCGGGATCGGCATGAATGAACGTGCCGCGCGCCGTCACCACGCGGCGTTCGGCGTTCGTCACCTGCTCGTTGGCGACGACATCGGCCAGAAAAATGTAGGGATAGGCGAAGATCGCGGCGGCGAAGCCGGCGCCCGTGCCGAGCAGGCCGCCGCCGACGAAGACGGCGAGATATTTCCACAGCGGCTTCATGGTGGGACCTCAAAAGCCAGACGAGATAAAAGCCAGACGAGACGCGCCGGCCGCCTTCGGCCGTCCTGATCTGAGTTCGCCGCGGATCGCGCGAGGTTTCACCATCCGCGAAATATTCCGCCGCGCCGCCCTACGGGCGGAGCTGTCTTCTCTGCCGCCCTACGGGCGGACTTGAATGTAATTCACCACGTTCTTGACGTTTTCGCCGTCCCACAGGCGCTTGATCGCGCGGTCCTGCTCCTCGGCGGAGCGCGCCCGGCCGAGCACGTAGAGCGTGCCGCCGGCATCGCCGGTGACGCGGAAATTCACGTCGGCCACGCCCGCCGTGCCGATCAGCCGGCCGCGCGCCTTGGCTTCCATGGCGACCACGTCGGGCCAATCCATCAGCTTGGCCTTCTCCTGATCGGCCTTCGTCATGTAGGTGACGTGCCACAGCAGCTGCTTGACGCCGCGCACGTTGCGCACGGCCTTCTCGAACCGGTCGTAGACGGTCTTGTTGTCGAACAGGCCGGTGATCAGCAGGCGCTGCTCGTAGATCTCGGTCGAGGCCTTGGCGGTGCCGATGTCGGCCATCACGCCGTTCACCTTGAGGACGATCTCGTTGTCCTTGGCGATGTCGGCCGCGCTGCGCGCCTCGATGGCGCGGTCGACCAGGGTCTTGGGCGCGGTGAGGATGTCGAGCAGTTGCGCCTCTGCCGGCAGCGCGGCAAAGCCCAGGGCGGCGACAAGAACGGCGAAAGCGGCGTGACGCATGAGCGGTTTCCCCCAACAGGCTCGGTTCCCTGGGCAAATTAGCATGGCTCCGGCCGGCGCGGAATCCTTCGTCTGCTGGGGAAGTTTGGCCGGGCGCGCCGCCTTAGCGGCGGCCGGCGACCAGGCGGTAGATCACCAGGATGATGATCGCGCCGACGATGGCGCCGAGGAAGCCCGCCGTCTCGCCCGGCGCGTACCAGCCGAGCTGCTGGCCGAGCCAGGTGGCGAGGAAGGCGCCGCCGATGCCGAGCACGATGGTGACGAAGAAGCCCTTGGGGTCGCGCCCCGGCATCAGGAATTTGGCGATGAGGCCGGCGAACAGGCCGATGATCAGGGTGCCGAGAATGGTCATGCGCGTGTCCTATCCGGGTCGGGGTGCAGTGTCGGCAAGAAACGGCGGCCGAGGCCGCCGGTTCCCTGCACGATATTATTCGACGCCCCTACTCGGCAATCGGCCGGCGGAAGCCCGGCTTGGTCTTGGCGTCGATCAGCACGAAGGCGATGCGGCAGGTCTCGTCGCCGTCGTTGACCCAGGCATGGTTGTTGGCCTGCTGGATCAGCACGTCGCCGGCCTTGAGCCGCACGCTCGAATCGTCGAGATCCATGCGGATCGCGCCCGACAGGATCATCACATAGTCGAGCGTGTCGGTGACATGCATATGGCCCGGCGTGCCCGGCGGATAGTCGTTGATCGAGAAGCGGCTGCCGTCCTTCGGTGGCTGATGGCCAAGCACGCGCTCGCCCTGGTCGAGACCGGTGAAATTGTCGGCCGGGCAGCCCTCGATGGCCCAGATCAGCGTCGCCACCGTGCCGCGGCCCGACCATTTGTGATTGGTCGCCGGCCCGTCGAACTGCACGACCGGCTTGCCGCCGGCGTCATGCGCCGTCACCAGGCGGCGGATCGGCGGATTGGGCGGCGCGCCGGTGCCGGGCGGCTTGGGCTTCTGCGCCCAGCCTTTCGGGCGGCTCGGATCGGGCGCCGGGATGGCGTCGAACAGCACGATGCCGAGGCGGCAGGTCTCGGCCCCGCGGTTGACCCAGCGATGCACCGTGCCCTGCTGCACCATCACGTCGCCCTTGAACAGGGTGACGGGCGGCGTGTCGGGCATGTCCATGTCGATCTGGCCTTCGAGCACGACGATATAGTCGGCGGTGACCGTGCCGTGCATGGCACCGGGGTTGCCCGGCGGAATGTCGAGGAAGGAGAAGCGCGAGCTGCGCGGCGGCGGCTGACGATGCGGCGTGCCGGCGCCGTAATCCTCGCCGGTCCACACCTCGGCGGGCATCTGGTCGGTCGCCCAGATCAGCGTCGAGACGTTGCCCGGCGCGGCGCCGGCGCGCGCGTTGGCCGCGATGCCGTCGATCAGGATGACGGCCTTGCCGGTGGAATCATGGCCCGCGACGACGCGGCGGATCGGCGGTAGCGCGGCACTCATGGCGGTCTCCTCTCGTGGATTATGTCCGCACGATAGAGCGAGACGCCCCCCGGCACAAATGCGGCAGGCGTTCCATCCGCATGAGCTTATCTCATGGGGCGAAACGGCGACGGCCGCCGGTCGGCTTCAGGCCAACGCCGTCATCGTCTTCGCCGCGCCTTCGCGGCCCGCGCCCATGCGGCGGGAGATGGAAACCTATGGTTGACAATCGTAAACTAATGGTTTACACTTTTCCGGTGATCGAGAGCTTTAAACATAAAGGCCTCAAGGAACTGTTCGCCAAGGGCGGTTCATCGAAGGTCCGCCAGGATCAGGGCGCGCGCATCCTCCGCCGTCTCCATGCGCTCGACGCGGCGAGCCGCCCGGAACAACTGAACCTGCCGGGCTTCGACTTCCACGCCTTGAAGGGCAAGCCCAAACGCTACAGCGTCCATGTCAACGGGCCTTGGACCATCACCTTCGGATGGGCCGGCGACAACGCAACCGACGTCAACCTGGAGCAGTACCATTAGGAGGCGCAACCTCCCCGCTTATACCTATGGCCATCGCCGCTAATGACGACGACCCCTATTATTTATGAAGGATGGCACCACCCATGACGACCCCGATCCCGACGCACCCCGGCGCGGTGCTGCGCGAGGACGTGCTGCCCGAGCTGCGGATGTCTCCGCCGAAGGCCGCCGACGCTCTCGGCATTTCGCGCCAGATGTTCAACCGCATCCTGAACGAGAAGGCCCCGGTCACGCCGGCCATGGCCCTGCGCCTCGGCACCTGGCTCGGCAACGGCCCGGACCTCTGGATCAACATGCAGGTCAAGCATGACCTGGCGCTGGCGACCCGGCAGCTGACCGAGGAATTGCCGAAGATTCGGCGCGCGAAGGCGGCCTAGCTCTTCCCGGCGAGCTGCTGCGCGCGGCGCTCGGAGTGAACCGAGTTGACGGCGTCCGACTTCGTCGAAGTTGGACGAAAGCGAATTCGAGGCATGAAAAAACCTCTCGGCAGCGGTCACGCTAACGAAAGGCTTTTTGGGATGGTGGGCGCACAAGGACTCGAACCTTGGACCCGCTGATTAAGAGTTCGCGGAGTTATGCAGCTAAGCCATTGATATATTAGGAATTCGTTTCAAGAGCGATTCTCAGAACCTTTCAGGAAATCGTCAATTTCCAACAGCAGAATTGAAACGGTTTCTACGCCAAAAATCCAACCGTTAAACGCGCTTAATCAATCGCGTTTTTTCTGACCTCACGCAAGTCTGCTCGAGCATCGCGAACGATTGACCATGACGACTGCAGGAAGAGTCCTGCAATCACGACCGCAACAGCGAGATCGGGCCAAGGCGTCTCTGTCCAGAAGACTAAGCCAGCAGCGATCACAACGGCAAGATTGCCGATGGCATCATTGCGCGAGAAAAGCCAAACAGCGCGGACATTGGCGTCTCCTGCCCGGTGCGGGATCAGTACGAGCGCCGATACGACATTTATGACAAGGGCGATTGCGCCAAACAGCCCCATCAATTCGGCCTCGGGCTGATTAAGCACGACAACACGGTAGGCCGTGGTGGCCAGGACGCCAAGTCCGAGCGCACCGAGGAAGATGCCCTGGAGCTGTGCCGACCGAGCGCGCCAGAGCAGGCTCCAGCCGATTGCGAGAAGGCCAAGAAGCGTGATCGCTCCGTCGCCGAGGAAATCCAGCGCATCGGCCTTGAGAGCCTGAGACCCCGACAGAAATCCGCCGACAATCTCGATGAGGCCATAGCCGACGTTGAGCAGGACGACAATCCAAAGCGCCCGTTTGTAGCCCGAGGCCATATGCGGGAGACCTTTCTGGAGCTGTTCGTCGTCCAGCCGGTCAAGCTGATAGCCGAGGTCCGTCACGGCCCGTTCAATTTCCGGGAGGCGCGTTTCAAGGTCTTCGACTTGTAGGGTCATAATTTGCGTGGCTGTAGAAACTTTGACGTCCTCGACGCCCCGGACCCCACGCGCCGCTTTTTCGATTTTCGCCGCGCAAGAAGGACAATCCATTCCCGTGACCCGGTAACGGGCGGGTTCGGCGCTAACTCTCCTAGAGATTGCCATACTCATTGGCTGTGCATCCTTGTTTAAAAATAAGTTCTATATGGTGTGGTTATTCGTCTAGAGGGCGTTTGCCTGTCAGTCAGATATGTGAGCGCCTTACACCATTGAAATGAAATGCATCGAACATCAATGCGGCCACGCCACATACGACGGCAATGTCAGCCAGGTTAAAGGCTGGCCAGTGGTAGGTGCCCACGTAGAAATCGATGAAGTCAGTGACCGCACCGTCATAGAGCCTGTCGACGATGTTACTGGCCGCGCCACCGATGATCGATGCGAGCGCAATTTCCTGCAAAGCAGTCTCGGCTTTCATCAGCCATCGGCCCAAGACAGCGATAATGCAGATGCCGAGAAACGATAGGATGTATGGCGCGTGTACCGAAGAAGAAGCGAGAATCCCGAAGCTCATACCTCGGTTGTAGATGTGAACAAGGTTGAAACTAGAAATGACGTTGACCGTCGTATAAAGGCCGATGTGCGCCTCCACAATCGCCTTCGACAGTAGATCAGCCACCAGAATTAAAGCCGCAATCGATCCCGTAAGCGCCTTACGCATATAGCCAGCCCTGCCGTCATCAGATGCAAAATAATCGTGACAGCAACATATCACCATGTAATGATATGTCGAGATGGCAAAAGCGAAATCGATGCTGCGAACGTCGCCGCGTTCGCTAGAACTGCAAGCGAAGCTCCTTCGGGGCTTTGCTGATCAGTCGCGCCTATCGATTCTGGATACGCTCCGTGGCGGACCGCTTTCGGTCAGCGAGATCGTGGGAGCGACTAGTCTCTCCCAACCCAACGTATCAAATCATCTGCGGTGTCTTAGCGAATGCGGCCTCGTCCTAGGCCAGCAGGAAGGTCGGTTTGTGCGCTATCGGTTGAGTGATGCGCGCATCGACCATCTCATAGCCCTCGTCGATGCGCTTCTCGAAAACACCGCGCATCTCATCGACGAGTGCAAAAACTACAGCACCTAAGGCTGCCCATCTTTAGCTGATGAAGCGCGATGTCACGATGCGTGAGGAATTCGCATGCGCCATTCTATGGCCGCGCCTCGCGTAAACTCCGCTGAGTAGGAGTCAGTCAGTTTATTTTCTCAGATGACTGAGTTGACTCACTTTTCTCGAAGCCGAATCGACAAAAAGTTGAAACGAATCTTGAAACGAATCAGCCGAAAGTTGAAACGAATCTGCGTTTCAACTCTCTAACTAATTGATGTATCTGGGAGAAGTGGTGGGCGCACAAGGACTCGAACCTTGGACCCGCTGATTAAGAGTCAGCTGCTCTACCAACTGAGCTATGCGCCCCCAATGGCTTAAAGTCCCAAGAGGGACCGGGGATATAGCAAAGCCCGCCGGGCTTGTCGATAGGCGAAGCGACAGGCCCCTGGCTTGCCGAGACCGGCGGCGAAAATGCCGGTTTTATCGGGTTTTTCGGCCTGTGCATAACTCGGGTGGCGGGCTTGGGCCGCGGCCGCCCGGGCCTACATGTCGCTGCCGCCGCTGCGCCCGACCATCAGATCGCGGTGGATATAGACGCCCATGATCAGCCCGAAGCTGAACAGCAGGGACAGCATCGAGGTGCCACCGTAGGACACCAGCGGCAGCGGCACGCCGACCACCGGCAAGAGGCCCATGACCATGGCGACGTTGATGAAGACATAGAGGAAGAACATCGAGGTCAGGCCGAGCGCCAGCAGGCGGCCGAACTGGCTGCGGCTGCGCAGGGCGATGGCGTAGCCGTAGACGATAATGAGCGTATAGAGCGCCAGCAGGGTCAGGCCGCCGACGATGCCCCACTCCTCCGCCAGCGCGGTGAAGATGAAGTCGGTCTGCTTTTCCGGCAGGAAGTTGAGATGCGCCTGGCTGCCTTCGAGAAAGCCCTTGCCGAAAATGCCGCCCGAGCCGAGCGCGATCTTCGACTGCATGATGTGATAGCCCGAGCCGAGCGGATCGCTTTCCGGGTTCATGAAGGTGAGGATGCGCTGCTTCTGATAGTCGCGCAGGAAGCCCCAGGCGATCGGCAGCGCGGCGCCGCCGCCGGCGAGCAGCAGGGCGAATTTCCACAGCCGCACCCCGGCGAGCAGGAACAGCATGCCCGACGTCATGATCAGCATGCCGGCGGTGCCGAGGTCGGGCTGCACCAGCACCAGGCCGGCGGGCATGGCGACGAGCATCAGGGGCCAGACGAGATATTGCGGCCGGCCGACCTGCTCGTGGCTCAGGCCGTGGAAATAGCGCGCCAGCACCAGGACGATGGCGACCTTCATCACCTCGGACGGCTGAATGCTGAGCGGGCCGATGTTGATCCAGCGCTGCGCGCCCATGCCGACGACGCCGGCGACATCGACCCAGATCAGCATCAACAGGCCGACGCCATAGACGAGATAGGCGTAGCGCATCCACACGCGCAGATCGACCATGGCGACTAGCACCATGATGCCGCAGCCGATGGCGAAGCGCGCCATCTGGCGCACCGCCCAGGGTTGGAAATCGCCGCCGGCCGCCGAATAGAGCATGGCGAAGCCGATCGAGCTGACGAGCAGCAGCAGGAAGATCAAGCCCCAGTTGAGCTGCCCGAATTTCTGCGGCAGCGACATCTGCGCCGAGCGCGAGGAGGACAACAGCGTCATGGCATGTCTCTCATGGCGTTTCTGCTCATGGCGTTTCTCTGGGCATCGGCAACGGCCCGAGCGCCGCCAGGCTGGACGACGGCGCCTTGTTCACCGGGTCGCGCTTTTGGCATTCGAGCAGGATGTCGCGCGCGATGGGCGCGGCGACGGCGGCGCCGCCGCCGCCATGCTCGACGATCATGCCGATGGCGTAGCGCGGGTTATCGACCGGCGCATAGGCGACGAACAGCGCATGGTCGCGGTCCCTCCACGGCCGTTGCTCGTTCTTCAGCACGCCGGTCGAGCGCTCGGCCATGGTGATGCGCTTGACCTGCGCCGAGCCGGTCTTGCCGGCCAGTGCATAGTCCTTTTCCTTGATGCGGGCGTTGTAGGCGGTGCCGCCGGGAATGTTGGAGACGGCGTTCATGCCGCCGCGCACCACCGCGAGATAGGACTGCGGAACGCCGAGCGACGGGAAATTCGGGCCGTCGGCCGCGTGCGCGGCGGAGACCAGCTGGCCGTTATGCGTGGCCATTTCGGTAGCATGGCGCGTCAGCGTCGGCACCACCGCCTTGCCGCTGGCGATGCGCGCCGTCATGGTGGCGAGCTGCAGCGGCGTCGTCAGGACGAAGCCCTGGCCGATGCCGGAGACCAGCGTCTCGCCGAGCGACCAGCCGTGGCCGAGCACCCGGCGCTTCCAGTCGCGCGTCGGCATCAGGCCCGGCCGCTCGCCCGGCAGCTCGATGCCGAGCGGCGCGCCGAGGCCGAAGCGCTTGCCCATGTCCGAGATGCGGTCGATGCCGATCTTCTGCGCCAGGTCGTAGAAATAGACGTCGCAGGAATGCATCAGCCCCTGCGTCATGTCGAGCGTGCCGTGGCCGCCCTTCTTCCAGCAATGGAAGCGCACGTTGCCGAGGTCGCGATGGCCCGGGCAGAACACGCGGTGGTCCGAGGTGACGATGCCGCTGTCGAGCGCGGCGAGCGCGACGATCATCTTGAAGGTCGAGCCCGGCGGATATTGGCCCGACAACGCCTTGTTGCTGAGCGGCGCCTTCTCGTTGTTGAGCAAGGAGCGCCAATTCTCGCCGCTGATGCCGTTGGTGAAAAGATTGGGATCGAAGCTCGGCGCCGAGACCAGCGCCAGCACCTCGCCGTTGGTCACGTCCATCACCACGGCGGCGCCGCTTTCCTCGCCGAAGCGCTGGTGGGCGTAGGATTGCAGCCCCATGTCGATGGTGAGCTGGATGTCCTCGCCGGGCAGGCCTTCGCGGCGGTCGAGCTCGCGGATGACGCGGCCGAAGGCGTTGACCTCCATCTCGCTGCGCCCGGCGCGGCCGCGCAGGCGCAGATCGTGCGTCTTCTCGATGCCGTTCTTGCCGATGCGGAAATCCGGCAGTTCGAGCAGCGGATCGCCGGTCAGCTCCTTCTCGGAGACGGCGGCGACATAGCCGATCAGATGCGCCGTCTGGTCGGCATAGGGGTAATGGCGGCTCTGGCCGACCTCGATGCTGACGCCCGGCAGGTCCGGCGCGTTCACTTCGATGCGCGAGACCTCTTCCCAGGTCAGGTTCTCGCGCACCATGGTCGGGATGAAGCTGCGCTTGCGCTTCACGTCGCGCATGATGCGGCGCTTTTCGTACTCGGTCAGCTCGACGATGGCGCCGACGCGTTCCAGCGTGCGCTCGACGTTGGACGTCTTCTCGGCGACGACGATGACGCGGTAGTTCTGCTTGTTGGTCGCCATCTGCACGCCGTAGCGGTCGACGACGCGCCCGCGCGGCGGCGGCAGCAGCCGCAGGTTGATGCGGTTGTCTTCCGACAGCACCTTGTATTTCTCGGACTCGACGACCTGCAGGTAATACATGCGGCCGGTGAGCGCGGAAAACAGCACCACCTGCGCGCTGCCGAGCAGCAGCGCCCGGCGCGTGAAGGATTTGATGCGGTCCTGATCGCGGTTCACGGCGGCGCCGTCAGGCCGGTTGCGGCAGCAAGCGCTGCGCGCCCGAGAGCAGCAGGGCGGCGAGCGGATAGAGCGCCAGCGTGAGCAGGAACTGGAAGGTCGCCGGGCCCGGCCGGATGATCACGCCGAAGGCGATCGAGGCGAGCAGCCAGGCGACGACGATGGCGATGAGGGTGATCAGCATGAAGCCCCACCAGACCAGCGTGAAGGGCTTGCCGAGAAAGAAGCGGCGCTGATTGGCGACCATGCCGTAGACCAGCAGCAGCATGATGGCGTTGAGGCCGAAGGGCGTGCCGGCGAGCGCGTCCTGCGTCAGGCCGATGCAGAAGACGAGCCAGGGCGGCAGCAGATGCGGGCGGTAAATCGCCCAGAAGAACACGGCGCAGAGCGAGAACAGCGGCACCACCGAGGCATAGCCGGCGACCGGCAGCGGCACGGCGCCGAGGATCACCAGCGCCAGGGTGACTGCCAGGGGGACCAGGTTGCGACCGAACCGGTCCAGACGCTGCCAGAGCCCCCCGCTCTTCATTGTCTGGGTCCGCCCGACGTCGGCGGCAGGCTCGGCAGGGTCTCCGCCGGCGGCGGCACGCCGTCCTCATCCTCCGAGTCGGCGACGTCGCCGGTCGACGAGGCGACGGCGGACGGCGCGACGGGCGCGACGACTTGCGGCGCGGGCTTGAGCGCCGGGCGCTCGATGATCACCGGCGCGTCGGCGGCCGAGGCCTCCGGCGCCGGGATCGGCCCGAAATCGACGATGCGGATATATTCGAGGCGGTCCCAATTGACGAAGGGCTGCACGCGCATCTGGCCGTCGCGCATGCCGAGCACGACGCCGACCGGCAGGCCGGCGGGCAGCAGGCCGCCATGACCGGAGGTGACGACGCGCTCGCCCGCCTTGGGGCGCGAATTGGGCGGCAGGAAGGACAGCTGCGGCTGCGCCGAATTGTCGCCGGCGAGAATGGCGCGGTCGCGGCTGGTCTCCAGCATCACCGGGATCTTCGAGTTGAAGTCGGTGAGCAGCAGAATGCGCGCCGAGCGCTGGCCGACGTCGGTGACGCGGCCGACCAGGCCTTCCTCGTTGAGCGCCGCCAGGCCCTTGGCGACGCCGTCGCGCGCGCCGGAATTGATCAGCGCGCTGCGCACGAAAGGCCCGCCGCCGTCGCCGACGACGCGGGCCGAGATGAAGCCGCCGCGCGCCGGCGGCACGTAGTTCAAAAGATTGCGCAGCGCCTCGTTCTCGGCGGCGAGATGCGTGGCGACGCCGTGCCAGGCGCGCAGGCGGCCGTTCTCCTCGCGCAGGCGCATGTTCTCTTCGCGCAAGTGCATCATCTCGCCGGTCTGCGTGATGAAGTCGGAGACCGTGGCGACGGGACGCGACAAGGCGTCGAGGATCGGCGCGGCGATGTCGGCGATGCCGGCACGGGCGCGCTCGACGACGACGTTCTCCGCCTTGCCGAGCATCATCAGCGCGAAAGCGAGCAGGAACAGCGAGACGAACGCGAAGCGCTGAGCGAGACCCCGGAAGGTCGCCAGCTTGGCCATCACGCCCGGCTTCTGGATCTTGCTCGCCATAACGCTCCGCTTACGGTTTCACGTTTGGATTAATAGCTCTGGCTCAAGACGTGCTTAAGGGTCTTCATCTCTTCGAGCGCGCGGCCGGTGCCGAGCACGACGCAGGACAGCGGATCGTCGGCGATCGACACCGGCAGGCCCGTGGCGTGGCGCAGCACGTAGTCGAGGTTGCCGAGCAGCGCGCCGCCGCCGGTCATGACGATGCCCTTGTCGACGATGTCGGCGGCCAGTTCGGGCGCCGTATGTTCGAGCGCGACCTTCACGGCTTCGACGATGGCGCTGATCGGCTCGGCGAGGCTCTCGGCGATCTGCCGCTCGCTGATGATCAATTCCTTCGGCACGCCGTTCATCAGATCGCGGCCCTTGATCTCCATGACGCGGCCTTCGCCGTCGGGCGGCGGGCAGGCCGAGCCGATTTCCTTCTTGATGCGCTCGGCGGAGCCTTCGCCGACCAGCAGGTTATGGTTGCGGCGGATGTAGGCGATGATCGCCTCGTCCATCTTGTCGCCGCCGACGCGCACGCTGCGCGAATAGACGATGCCGCCGAGCGACAGCACGGCGACTTCCGTGGTGCCGCCGCCGATGTCGACGACCATCGAGCCGGTCGGCTCGGTCACCGGCAGGCCGGCGCCGATCGCGGCGGCCATCGGCTCTTCGATGAGGAACACGCGGCGCGCGCCGGCCGCTTCGGCCGATTCCTGAATCGCGCGGCGCTCGACGGCGGTGGAGCCGGAGGGCACGCAGACGATGATCTGCGGCGAGGCGAAGCTGCGGCGGTTGTGCACCTTGCGGATGAAGTGCTTGATCATCTCTTCGGCGATTTCGAAGTCGGCGATGACGCCGTCGCGCAAGGGACGGATCGCCTCGATGTTGCCCGGCGTGCGGCCGAGCATCATTTTCGCTTCGTCGCCGACGGCGAGAACCTGCTTCTTGCCTTTGATGTTGGCGATGGCGACGACGGACGGCTCATTCAGCACGATGCCGCGGCCCTTGACGTAGACCAGCGTGTTCGCCGTGCCCAAGTCGATGGCCATGTCGGCCGACAGCATCCCCAACAATCCGGAAAACATATTTACGCAGTCCCTTCTGTCTTCGACCGGCGGCGCCGATCTATGTCGTCGTCTTCGTCACGCACCGCGCAGCACATGCGCGCGGAAAGAGTTATCGCATCGATGTTGGGTCGAATGGTGGCGGTGATGGCGGAACGTTCGTTTTTTCGCACATGTCGATTGCGCGCGTTCCGCACGACGCGGTCGCGCGCGGTCTGCGCGGCATCCCCATCAGGCTCAACAATCGCCTCCCCCCGTCCGCGGCCGTAATGGCCGTACGCATCGCGTAAAATTTCTAAGCCTCTGACTCGCCGCGCCTTGGTCGGCAAAATCGCTGTTGCGGCTCATCGTCGGCGTAATTATTAAAGAAAATGGTTAACGCTTTCTTTTTACGGCCTTTCCTTGCCGTTTCGCAACGCCGAATTTCCTAAAATGCCCTGAATTTCCGCAGGTTCCGGGCAGCCTCGCCGGGGCCGGCATTAACCATTTCCGGACGCGCCTCGCCTCCGGCGGGACATGACAGCGGGCCCGGCGCGGGCATGAAAAAGGGCGGGACGCTCGCGCGTCCCGCCCTCGTTTCCGCCGACCGGGCGAAGCCCGGCCGACCCCCGCGCGAGGGGTTAGTTCTTGGCCTTGTCGACCAGGCGGTTCTTGGCGATCCAGGGCATCATGGCGCGCAGCTTGGCGCCGACTTCCTCGATCTGATGCTCCGAGCTCTTGCGGCGGGTCGCCTTGAAATAGGGCTGGCCGGCCTGGTTTTCCTGCACCCAGTTGCGCGCGAAGCGGCCCGACTGGATGTCGTCGAGGACCTCCTTCATGCGGGCCTTCACGCCGGCGTCGATCAGGCGCGGGCCGGTGACGTAATCGCCGTATTCCGCGGTGTTGGAGATCGAATAGCGCATGTTGGCGATGCCGCCCTCGTAGATCAGGTCGACGATCAGCTTGACCTCGTGCAGGCACTCGAAATAGGCCATTTCCGGGGCATAGCCGGCCTCGACCAGGGTCTCGAAACCGGCCTGGATGAGCTGGGTCAGGCCGCCGCACAGCACCGACTGCTCGCCGAACAGGTCGGTCTCGCATTCCTCGCGGAAGGTCGTCTCGATGACGCCCGAGCGGCCGCCGCCGATGGCGGACGCATAAGACAGGCCGAGGTCATGGGCGGTGCCCGAGGCGTCCTGGTGGACGGCGATCAGGCAGGGCACGCCGCCGCCCTTCTGATATTCGCCGCGCACCGTGTGGCCGGGGCCCTTGGGCGCGATCATGAAGACGTCCATGTCGGGACGCGGCTCGATCAGCTGGAAATGGATGTTGAAGCCGTGGGCGAAGACCAGGGCGGCGCCCTTCTTCATGTTGTCGCGCAGGTCGTCTTTATAAAGCTGGGCCTGCAGCTCGTCGGGCACCAGGATCATGACGATATCGGCCCATTTGGCGGCCTCGACCGTGGTCATGACCTTGAGGCCGGCGCCTTCCGCCTTCTTGGCGGTGGCCGAGCCGGCGCGCAGCGCGACGACGACGTCCTTCACGCCCGAATCCTTGAGGTTGAGGGCGTGGGCGTGACCCTGGCTGCCGTAGCCGACGATGGCGACCTTCTTGCCTTTGATCAGGTTCACATCGGCATCACGATCGTAATAGACGCGCATGGGGAAATTCCTTGTCTGGAGGGCCCGGCGCCCCGGAAACGAGGCCGGCGGGCAGGGTTTTAGAGGGGCTTCTCGCCCCGGGCAATAGCGACGACGCCGGTCCGCGACACGTCCTTGAGGCCGAGCGGCTCCATCAACTTGATGAAAGCGTTGATCTTTTCGGTCGCGCCGGTGATCTCGAAGACGAACGACTTGTTGGTCGAATCGACCACGCCGGCGCGGAAAATATCGGCGATTCGCAGGGATTCGACGCGTTTGTCGCCGCTCGAGACGACTTTTATCAGGGCCATTTCGCGCTCCACGGCCGGTCCGTCGGTGGTTAAGTCACTGACTTTAAACACAGGAACCAGCCGGCGCAGTTGCGCCTTGATCTGCTCGATGATCTGCGTCGTCCCCGACGTGACGATGGTGATGCGCGACTGCGCTTTCGCGGCGTCGACCTCGGCCACCGTCAGGCTCTCGATGTTATAGCCGCGGCCGGAGAACAGGCCGATCACGCGGGCCAGCACGCCGGCCTCGTTGGCGACCAGCACGGCGATGGTGTGCTTCTCGATCGCGTTGGAAATCTTGGGGTCGGCCACGAACACTCACTCCGAATGGGCCGGCGGGGCTTTGCCCCCCGGCGATAGGTCAAGAACGGGACGCTGTTCCGATAAAGGGACGCGGCGGACTAAACGAGGACCATGCCCTCTTCCGACACCGGACGGGCGGCCTTGTCGGCCGGGCCGAGCAGCATGTCGTAATGGGCGGCGCCCGACGGGATCATCGGGAAGCAGTTCTCGGTCTGATCGACCATGATGTCGGCGATGACGAAATTGTCGGTCGCCAGCATCTCTTCGATCACGCCGTCGAGCTCCTCGGGCTTGCTCGCGCGCAGGCCGACGCCGCCGAAGGATTCCGCCAGCTTCACGAAGTCCGGCAGGCTCTCCATGTAGCTTTCCGAGTAGCGGCTGCCGTGCAGCAGCTCCTGCCACTGGCGCACCATGCCCATGTATTGGTTGTTCAGGATGAAGACCTTCACCGGCAGGCGGTACTGGCGCGCCGTCGACAACTCCTGGATGTTCATCATGATCGAGGCCTCGCCGGCCACGTCGACGACCAGCGCCTTCGGATGCGCCACCTGCGCGCCGATCGCCGCCGGCAGGCCGTAGCCCATGGTGCCGAGGCCGCCCGAGGTCATCCAATGACGCGGGCTCTCGAACTTGAGAAATTGCGCCGCCCACATCTGATGCTGGCCCACTTCCGTGGTGATATAGGTGTCGCGGTTCTTCGTCAGCTCCTGCAGGCGCTGCAAGGCGTACTGCGGCTTGATGATCGCTTTCGACTGTTCGTAGCTCAGGCAGTCGCGCGCGCGCCAGGCGGCGATCTGCTTCCACCAGGCGGCCAGCGCCTTCTTGTCGGTCTTGTGGCCGCCGTCCTTCCAGCGCTTCATGAGCTGGCGCAGCACGGTCGCCACGTCGCCGACCAGCGGCAGGTCGACCAGCACGTTCTTGTTGATCGAGCTGGGGTCGATGTCGATGTGGATCTTCTTCGACTTGGGCGAGAACTCGGCGATCTTGCCGGTCACGCGGTCGTCGAAGCGGGCGCCGACATTGATCATCACGTCGCAGTTGTACATGGCGAGATTCGCCTCATACGTGCCGTGCATGCCGAGCATGCCGAGGAACTGCGGATCGGAGCCGGGATAGGCGCCGAGGCCCATCAGCGTGTTGGTGATCGGATAGCCGGTCAGCTTGACGAACTCGGTCAGCAGCTTGGAGGCCGCGTTGCCCGAATTGATGACGCCGCCGCCGGTGTAGAAGATCGGCCGCTTGGCGTTGGCGATCAGTTCGACGGCTTCGGCGATGCGGTCGGCCTCGGCGCGCACCTGCGGGCGGTAGCTGCGATGCTCCTCGCTCGCCGCTTCCGGCTTATAGACGCCCTTGTTCTGCAGCACGTCCTTCGGCAGGTCGATCACCACCGGGCCCGGACGGCCCGTGGTGGCGACATAGAACGCCTCATGGACGACGCGCGACAGGTCGTTGACATCCTTCACCAGGTAATTGTGCTTGGTGCAGGGGCGCGTGATGCCGGTGGTGTCGGCTTCCTGGAAGGCGTCGTTGCCGATCAGATGGGTCGGCACCTGGCCGGTCAGGCAGATCACCGGAATGCTGTCCATCAGCGCGTCGGTCAGGCCGGTGACGGCGTTGGTCGCGCCGGGACCGGAGGTCACCAGCACGACGCCGACCTTGCCGGTCGAGCGCGCATAGCCTTCGGCGGCATGGACCGCGCCGCCTTCCTGGCGCACCAGGATGTGGCGGATCGCCTTCTGCTGGAAGAGCGCGTCATAGATCGGCAGCACGGCGCCGCCGGGGTAGCCGAAGACGACCTCGACGCCCTGATCGGTCAGGGCTTTGAGGAGGATTTCGGCTCCGTTCATCTGCGCGGTCTTCATCATGCTCACCAGGGTCGATCACAAAAGGCCGAAAAGGCCTGGAAAATAAGGCCGCCTTGAGCTTGCGGAGGCGTATTGCAATGCACAAAAGGGCGGCGAAGGAGGCGTAAACTAGGGGGTTCGCCTTAGGGGGTCAAGAGCCAATCTATAATTTTCTTTGCCGAATCGGTCAAATATTGTTCATTTAATTTCTTATCGACCGTGTATCCCGCAAGAAACTGCCCACGAAACCAGGTCATCTGCCGCTTGGCGTAATGCCGGGTGGCCATCTGGGCGGCCGCCACCGCCGCCTCCCGGCTGAGACTTCCCGCCAGATAAGCCATCAGCTCGCGCAGCCCCAGGGCCTTGAGCGCCGGCAAGCTGTCGTTCAAGTCGGCGCGAGCCATGACCGCCCGCGCCTCCTCCAGGGCCCCGGCCGCCAGCATGGCTTCGAAGCGCCCGTCGCAGGCGGCGTAAAGTTCGGCGCGCGGCGGGCTGACCAAGACGGTCCGCAAGCCCTCGGGCGCCGGCGCCGCCGTCGCGCGCTGCCAGTCGGCCAGGGAGCGGCCCGTCGCCGCCAGCACCTCGGCGGCGCGGCCGAGACGCTGGCCGTCGGCGGGGTTCAGCCGCGCGGCCATTTCCGGATCCCGCGCCGCCAGCTCGCCGTGGAAGGCTGGCGCGCCGATCTCGGCGAGACGCGCCCGCACCGCCGCCCGCACCGCCTCCGGCACCGGCGGAATGTCGGCCAGCCCGCCGATCAGGCTGCGGAGATAAAGCCCGGTGCCGCCGACGACGATCGGCCAGCGGCCCGCCGCGCGCGTCTCGGCGATGGCGGCGTGGGCCATCTCCAGCCAGCGCCCGGCCGAACAGAGCTCCTCGATGCCGAGCACGCCATAGAGCAGGTGCGGCGCGCGCGCCTTGGCGGCGGCGTCCGGCTGCGCCGTCAGGATCGGCAGTTCGCGATAGACCTGCATGCTGTCGGCATTGATGACGGTCCCGCCCAGGGCCTCCGCCAGGGCGAGCGCGAGCGCCGACTTGCCCGAGGCCGTCGGGCCGCCAATGACCAAGAGCTTGTCCGTCACATCCATCGCGATTCGCAGTCTTAAGCGGTTGCCATCGGGAAGCGGCGCAACCAATATGCGCGCCCATGGAACATATCCTCAGCCTGATCGGCAATCCCGAAAAGCCGCCATTCGATCCGCAACTCGCCGAGATCGCCCACGCCATCCTGCATGAGCGCGGCACCGCGCCCAAGCCCATCGTCTGGCTGATGCCCGGCGTCGCCGCCGAGATCGCCTTCGACACGGCGACGCAGTTGCGCGCCAACGACGCCCATGCCGCCGTGCGTCAGCGCCTCGAAGCCGCGCCGGTCGACGTCAATCAGCTGCCCGCCGAAGGCCGGCGCAAGAAGCTGCTGGTCGCCGACATGGAATCGACGATCATCCGGAACGAGATGCTCGACGAACTGGCCGATTACGTCGGCCTGAAAGACAAGGTCGCCGACATCACCGCGCGGGCCATGAACGGCGAGTTGGATTTCGCCGCCGCCGTGCGCGAGCGCGTTCTCTTGCTGAAGGGCCTGCCGGCCAGCGTGCTCGACGAGTCGATGCAGCGCGTCCATATCATGCCCGGCGCGCGCGAGCTGGTCGGCACCATGAAGGCGAACGACGCCTTCTGCGCCCTGGTCTCCGGCGGCTTCGGCTTCTTCACGCGCAAAATCCGCGCGACGCTCGGCTTCGACTACGACCAGGCCAACGAGATCGACGTGGCGGAGGGCAAGCTCGCCGGCACCGTGCGCGAGCCGATCCTCGACAAACATGCCAAGCTGGCGGCGCTCGAACGGCTCGCCAAGGACCGCGGCCTCGATCTCGGCGCGACGATCTCGGTCGGCGACGGCGCCAACGATCTGCCGATGCTGCAAGCCGCCGGCTTCGGCGTCGCCTATCACGCCAAGCCCACCGTGGCCGCCGCCGCCAAGCTCCGCGTCAACCACGGCGACCTGACCGCGCTGCTTTATCTGCAGGGCTACCGCGCGTTGGATTTCAGGGTTTAAGAACCAGCGAAAGACAATCGCCCTCATTCGTCATGGCCGGGCTTGTCCCGGCCATCCACGACTTAATCCGTTTCAACATCGCAAGGCGTGGATGCCCGCAACAAGTGCGGGCATGACGCACTCATATAGATCGACAAATAAAAAACGGCGCTGGATCGCTCCAGCGCCGCTTCTTTCATTGAACGAGGCTAAGTCTTAGCCGAGCGGCAGCACGACGAAGCGCTGGTCGCCCTGGCGCTCGACGAGCAGCAGGATCGATTTGCGCTTGGCGGCCTTGGCCTTGTCGATGCGCGACTTCACGTCGCCCGCGTTCTCGACCTTGTCTTGCGCCACTTCAAGCACGAGGTCCCCGGCGCGTATGCCCTTCTCGCCGGCCGGGCTGTTGCCCTGCACGTCGACCACGACGACGCCCTTGGCGTCGCTCGGCAGGCGGAACTGCTCGCGCAGGCGGCCATTGACGTCGGACAGGCCCATGCCGAGGACGCTGACCGCGCCCGACGGCGCGCCGCGCTGCGATTCGCCGGTGGAGGGCGTGGCCGAGGCGGTCTGGTCTTCCTTCAGCTCGCCGACCTTGACGCGGACATTCTGCTCCTTGCCCTTGCGCCAGACGGTGACGGGCACTTCCTTATCGACCGGCGTTTCGGCGACGATGCGCGGCAGGCGACGCATCTCCGTCACGTCCTTGTTGTCGAACTTCAGCACCACGTCGCCCGATTCGAGCCCGCCCTTTTCGGCCGGGCCGCCGTCGGTGACGCCGGCGACGAGCGCGCCGCGCGCCTTGTTGAGGCCGAGGCTTTCGGCGATCTCGTCGGTGACCTGCTGGATGCGGACGCCGAGCCAGCCGCGGCGAATCTTGCCTGTGTCCTTCAACTGGTCGATGACCGGCTTGGCGAGGGCCGACGGAATGGCGAAGCCGATGCCGACGCTGCCGCCCGACGGCGAGAAGATCGCCGTGTTGATGCCGATCACGTCGCCGGCCAGGTTGAACATCGGGCCGCCCGAGTTGCCGCGGTTGATCGAGGCGTCGGTCTGCAGATAATCGTCGTACGGGCCCGACTGGATGTCGCGCGCGCGCGCCGAAATGATGCCGGCCGTCACCGTGCCGCCGAGGCCGAACGGATTACCGATGGCGACGACCCAGTCGCCGACGCGGGACTTGTCCGAGTCGCCGAACTTGACCGAGGGCAGCGGCTTGCTGCTCTCGACCTTGAGGAGCGCCAAGTCGGTATTCTTGTCGCGACCGATCAGCTTGGCCTTCAGGTTGGTGTCGTCATGCAGGATGACGGTGATCTCGTCGGCATCTTCGATGACGTGATTGTTGGTCACGACATAGCCGGACGGATCGACGATGAAGCCGGAGCCGAGCGACGTGACCTTACGGTTCTGCTGCTGCTGCGAATCGGGCCGATTGCGGTCGAAGAAGTCCTTGAAGAATTCCTCGAAGGGCGAGCCCGGCGGGAATTGCGGGATTTCCGGGCCGCGCGGCTGCGGGCCGCGCTGCTGTTCACGTACCGCCTGGGTGGTGGAGATGTTCACCACCGCCGGCAGCAGCCGTTCGGCGAGATCGGCGAAGCCTTCCGGCGCGCGCTGGGCAAGCGCCACATTGGCGGCGGGCAGGCTGAAGCTGACGACGAGAAGGGCGGCGACGGCCGCGCGAAACCCGAAGGCGCGGGCCTTCTTGGGGGCGGCCAGCTGGGAGGCCGCCATCTGGGAGACGGATTGCGCCGTCCGCGACGGGCGCGGCGCGAGAAAGTGGGGCTGGGTCACGTATGTTTCTCCATTCGACCTACGGCGTGCTACGTCCGGGCGGGAGCCGGAAACGCCGAGCCTGTCAGCACAAGGTGAACGGCCCGAGCGCGATTTGCAATCCATCCCCGGAACGATTTTGTCGCGGCGGGGCGCGTTCGGACCTCGTTAGGATAAAGACCTAGGGACCGATTATGACGGAAATGGGGCGCCAAAGGCCGAATGGCGGACAAAAGCCCGCCTTCACGCAGATGTTAACGCGCCGGGCCTGACAGAGTTCGGGCCCTGCCCCCGTTCGGAGGCAAGGCCCGAGATCTACAGAGCGGCTCCGTTTAACGACGCGGCGCGACTTGCGGCCGGCCGCTCATGCTGCCGAAGAAGCGGAAGAAGTCGCTGTCCGGCGACAGCACCATGGTGGTGTCCGAGCCGAGGGCCTGGCGATAGGCTTCCATCGAGCGGTAGAAGGCGAAGAACTGCGGGTCCTGGCCGGCGGCCTTGGCCCAAATCTCCACCTGCTGCCCATCGCCGTCGCCGCGCAGGATCTGCGCCTGCCTCTGGGCATCGGCGATCAGCACCGTGCGCTCGCGGTCGGCGCGGGCGCGGATGCGCTGGGCCAGCTCGGCGCCCTGGGCGCGAAACTCCTTCGCCTCGCGATCGCGTTCCGACTTCATGCGCGCGAAGATGGCTTCCGAGTTGGCCTGCGGCAGATCGGCGCGGCGGATGCGCACGTCGATCACGTCGATGCCGAAGCTCTTGGCCTCTTCCTGCACCTGTTTCTGGATTTCGCTCATGATCGCGGCGCGCTCTTCCGACAGCACCGCCGTCAGCGTCACGTTGCCGATGACGTTGCGCAGCGTGCCGTTGACGGTGCGCTCGAGCCGGGCGCGCAGGCCCTGCTCGTTGCTCACCGACTGGTAGAACTTGAGCGGATCGACGATGCGGTAGCGCGCGAAGGCATCGACGACCAGACGCTTCTGGTCGGAGGCGATGACTTCCTCGGCTTCCGGATCGCTGTCGAGCACGCGCTTGTCGTAGGTGACGACGTTTTCCGCGAGCGGGATCTTGAACTTCAGGCCCGGCTCGTTGATGACGCGCACCGGATTGCCGAAGCGCAGCACGATGACCTGCTCCGTCTGCTGGACGATGAAGGTCGAGCTGAGGCCGATGACGATGAGGACGGCGGCGGCGATGCCGACGATGGTGAGGTTCTTATTCATCGTGCGGCTCCCGGCTGGCTGTCGGGCGTCGTCGCGCGACGCTGGATTTCCGGCAAGGGCAGATAGGGCACGACGCCCTGCCCGCCCTGGGCCTGGTCGATCACCACCTTGTTGGTGCGGCGCAGGATCTCTTCCATCGTTTCGAGGTAGAGGCGCTGCTGGGTGATGTCCTTGGCCACGGCATATTGGCGATAAACCGAGAGGAAGCGGTTGGCGTCGCCTTCCGCCTGCGCCACGATCTGCTGCTTATAGGCCTCGGCTTCCTGGATCAGGCGCTCGGCCTCGCCGCGCGCGCGCGGGATGATGTCGTTGCGATAGGCTTCGGCTTCGTTGCGGGCGCGCTCCAAGTCGGCGCGGGCGCGCTGCACGTCGCGGAAGGATTCGACCACCGAGGCCGGCGGATCGACCTTCTGCAGCTGCATCTGGGTGATCTCGATGCCGGTGCCGTACTCGTCCATGATGCGCTGCAGGAGCGCGATGGCGTCCTGCTCGACCTTGCGGCGGCCCTCGGCGAGGATCGGCTGGATCGGCGTGCGGCCGATGATCTCGCGCATGGCGCTTTCGGCGGCGGCCTTCACGGTCTGCTCCGGATCGCGCACGTTGAACAGATACTTGCCGGCGTCCTTGATGACCCAGAAGACGGTGAAGTTGATGTCGACGATGTTCTCGTCGCCGGTCAGCATCAGCGCCTCTTCCGGAACCGGGCGCATGCTCTGCGGCGCGTTCAGCGGGCCGACGGCGCGGAAACCAGCGTCGACGCGGTTGACCCGGGTGACCTTCGGCTTGAGCACCTGTTCGATGGGATCGGGCAGTTTGAAGTTCAGGCCCGGCGTGGTGGTGCGGACCCATTGGCCGAAGCGCAGCACGACGCCCTGCTCGTCGGGCAGCACGCGATAGGTGCAGAGCCACACGAGCAGCACGCCGAAGGCGATCAGGCCGAGCAAGGCGATCGGGCCGGAATTGCCGCCGCCGGGAAAGGCTTTCTTGAAACGATCCTGGCTGCGCCGGATCAAATCTTCGAGATTGGGCGGCTGTTGACCGCCGCCCCCCCCAGAGCCGCGCCCCCAAGGGCTGGGTCCACCGCCGCCGCCGCTGGAGCCACCTCCGCCGCCGCCGCTAGAACCCCAAGGGCCACCGCCCCCCTGATTTGACCAAGGCATGTATTTTTCCTTCGTGCCGGGCTTGCGCACCCACGGGGGCACGGAAACCATGTCTTTGCAACAAATTGGGTCCTGCCTTATATGACAGCTTGCCCCCGGGCGCAACGCGCGAGGCTGCGCGGCGCCCGGCGGTAAATGGTGTCATTACAATGGTTTTTCAAGATGGCCGCGCTCACTGACCGCGATGTCCTCGCGGCGCTTCACACCGTGATCGACAATGAACGCGGCGGCAGCATCGTCAGCCTCGACATGGTGAAGGGCGTCACCCTGCGCGGCGGCAACGTCGCCTTCATGATCGAGGTGGACGCCGCGCGCGGCCCCTATATGGAGCCGCTGCGCAAGGCCGCCGAGGATGCGGTGATGCGCCTGCCCGGGGTCACCTCGGTCAGCGCCGTGCTGACGGCGGAACGCGCCGCACCCTCGCCAGCCGCGCCGCAAGGCGCCGATGTCATGCAGGCGCGCCGCCAGGCGGCCGCCGGACGCCCCGGCACGGCCGGCGCCCCGGCCGCCAAGCCCTTCGTGCCCGGCGTGAAGCACATCGTCGCCGTCGCCTCGGGCAAGGGCGGCGTCGGCAAATCCACCGTCGCGGTCAATCTCGCGCTCGGCCTGGTCGCCGAGGGCAAGCGCGTCGGCCTGTTGGACGCCGACATCTACGGCCCCTCGGTGCCGCGCATGATGGGCATCAAGGGCAAACCGACGCCGACCGACGACAAACGGCTCAATCCGATGGAGGCCTACGGCCTCAAGACCATGTCGATGGGCTATCTAGTGCCGGAAGATTCGCCGATGATCTGGCGCGGTCCGATGGTAATCGGCGCGCTGGAGCAATTGCTGCGCGACGTCGCCTGGGGCGAGCTCGACGTGCTGATCGTCGATATGCCGCCGGGCACCGGCGATGCCCAACTGACGATGGCGCAGCGCGTGCCGCTCGCCGGCGCGGTGATCGTCTCGACGCCGCAGGACATCGCGCTGCTCGACGCGCGCAAGGGCATCAACATGTTCAAGAAGGTCGAAGTGCCGCTGCTCGGCATCGTCGAGAACATGAGCACCTTCATCTGCCCGAACTGCAATCACGAGAGCCATATCTTCGGCCATGGCGGCGCCAAGGCGGAAGCCGAGAAGATCGGCGTCGAATGCTTGGGCGAGATTCCCCTGCATATCGCCATTCGCGAGACCTCGGACGCCGGCACGCCGATCACCGCGACGCAGCCGGACAGCCCGCAGGCCAAGGCCTATCGCAAGATCGCCGCGCGGCTGTGGGAGAAGCTCGACGGTACGACGCGCAAGGCGCCGCGGATCGTGGTGAGCTAAACCTACCGAGGCCGGCGAGTAATCACATTGGGACGCGCGTGCCCTTCTTCCCGAGCGCCGCGCTCATAAATATCCGCCCCGCATCGATTACAGACCAAAACGCTTACTCGGCCAGGGTAACGAATCTCTTGTTGTAATATAGATTTTTGACGCTGCTCATAGCAGTTTGGACAAATACGATGTTGAGGCCCCGGTTCGTTTTGTTTGAGAGAATAAACGAACGCTCCCTCACGTAATGGCACCAATTCGTATTTTTCTTTTTCTGCATTCCATTCATTAAGCTCTGCGATTTCCTGCTCTAGCTCACGCAAACGACTCAGTAGAGAAAACTGCTCTGAATGCGCAGCAAGAGCATCTGATTGCGCAGCAAGAATCAGTTGCTGAAGCTCAATAACCTTTTCTTGAATGAGGTTGCCATCCCGAACCCCAATCATAGTTTTGGCAATATCTCCCGCCGTTTTCAGAGAAGAAATAGCCCCTGCGATTAAAGCCATATCAGGCATTGAACCCCTCCGGCCATAATGTGGCAGATACGCGATTATCTCATGACTTCGCGTCGATGCCGAGCGCTTCGAGCATCTCGCGCCACTCACGCAGCGAGAGACCGCTCTCTTTCTGATCGACCTTTTCGCCGTTGAGCATGCGCTTGACGGCCTGCAGCGCCTTTTCCGACAGATGCACGCCGCCCATGCGGTATTGCAGGAAGGCGTCGCACACCAGCGGCACCCAGCGCTTCACCGTGTCCAGCATCACGTCGGCATAGACGCGGATCTCGTATTGCGCGTGCGGATCGGCGCGCAAGCTGAGGAAATGCAGAAGGTTGTGCAGATCGACCTTCCAGTACCACTGGGTGTAGAAATTCACCGTGAGGTTCATGCGCGCCAGCTCGCGCGCCAGGCCGGTGCGATTGGGATCGACCACCTCGCCCTTGTCGGTCTCGTTCAGCATCTCGGCGTAATGGTCGTAGGTCATCTGCGAGTCTTCGCGCAGGATCTGCAGCACGCGCTCGGCATCCTTGCCGGTCAGCGCGTCGGCGCGGCCCTGGCGGTTCGAGGTCGATTGCGCGCCGAGATGCTCGGCCTTCGGGATGTAGAACTCGTTATCCAGGATCGAGTAGCGCGCCGAATATTCGTTCACGTTGGCGGTGCGATGGCGGATCCACTGGCGCGCCACGAAGATCGGCAGTTTGACGTGATACTTGATCTCGCACATTTCGAAGGGCGTGGTGTGCCGGTGGCGCATCAGATAGTTGATCAGCCCGGCGTCCTCGCTGACGCGCTTGGTGCCCTTGCCGTAGGAGACGCGCGCGGCCTGCACCACGGCGGCGTCGTCGCCCATGTAATCGACGACGCGGACGAAACCGTGGTCGAGCACCGGTAGGGCGGTATAGAGGATTTCCTCGAGGGCGGGCGCGGTCGGGCGGCGCGTGGCGGCGGACTGGGCGCGGGCGGAGTCGATCTCGGCCTGCTGCTCGGGACTCAAGGGCATCAAAACACTCCAGGTGAAACGGCGGCAAAACGCATGGCCGGGCGGCGGGGCGGAACTTTACCGGCTCGGGGCGCGGAAGCAAACGCGGAAGGAGGCTTCCTTTCCAATATATGAAGACCCTGTGGAAAAGCCCCGGAACCCGCTGACGACCCGGGCGGGCAGCTATTCCTCCCCGCCCTTTCAAATCGGCCGGGGAAGTCTTATATTTCCTTTGTCGGGCAACCGACTATGGCGATAAACGGCTTATGGAATAAGCGTAGTGGACCCGGGGGCGGTACCCGGCGCCTCCACCATATTCATCCCGTCCTTTCGATGCGGTCTTCGGGCCGATCGCGAGGCGGGGTTCATGGGGGCGAAATAGGATCGACACGCGCGGTAAAGATAAGTTTTTCGCTCGGCATGATACCGCCGTTATCGGGTCGTTTGATAAGTGCCAACGACAATCGCGTTGCACTCGCTGCCTAATTAGGCAAGCGCGGCTCGGGGGGCGCCGGGCAACAGAAGCCCCCCACCTACTTTGCGTGCCTGCCGTCTTTCGTTGAGCCCCGCCTCGTCAGTCTTCTCGGATTTCATCCCCCCATGGCCCGCGACACCCTGCAGTACGACAAGATGGTCGAAGGCGCCCTGCGCGGCGTCGTCCGCGAAGCGCTGATCTACGTTTCCAAGAACGGCCTGCCCGGCAACCATCACTTCTATCTCACCTTCCGCACCGACCATCCCGGCGTCGATATCTCCGACGCCCTGCGGGCGCAATATCCCAACGACATGACGGTGGTGCTGCAGCATCAATATTGGGGCCTCGAGGTGAACGACGATCATTTCGTCGTCAATCTCAGCTTCAGCAACATGCCCGAACGCCTGCAGGTGCCCTATGCGGCGCTGATGTCCTTCGTCGATCCGTCGGTCAAGTTCGGCCTGCAGTTCCAGCCGCTCGACGAGGCCGCGCCCAGCGGCCTGGCCGGCGGCTTCGCCGCCGCCGCGGCCGCCACCGAGAGCAGCAAGGCGCCGAAGGCAAAACTGGCCGAGGCCAAAACGGATCCCGCCAAACCCGTGGAATTGAAACCGGCTCTCAAGCCCGAGCCGGTCAAAGGCGAGACCGCCAAGCCGGCGCCGGCCAAGGCGGACGATGCGGGCCGGAAAGACGAGGCGGCCCAGCCGGCCGCCGACGCGCCGACCGAGGACGCGGCCGCCCCGGCCGAAAAAGTCGTCTCGCTTGACGCTTTCCGCAAAAAATAGTCTCTGACCGCGCCGTCCGGCGCGCGTCCGTCTCCCGGCTTGCGATTCCCGTCCCTCTCCGTCACCCCGGAGCCTCCATGGCTGATAGCGATTTCCACAAGATGTTCCCGCTCGCCCACGACGCGGCGACGGTCTTCCGCAAGCTCGACGGCGACTATGTCGAGACCGCCACCTTCGACGGCCAGACCGTGCTGAAGGTGAAGCCCGAGGCGCTGACCGTGCTGACCAAGGCGGCCTTCCGCGACATCGCCCACCTGCTGCGCACCGACCATCTGAAGCAGCTGCGCAAGATCATGGACGATCCCGAGGCCTCCGATAACGACCGCTTCGTCGCCTACGAGCTGATGAAGAACGCCAATATCGCGGCGGGCGGCGTGCTGCCCATGTGCCAGGATACCGGCACCGCCATCGTCATGGGCAAGAAGGGCCAGCAAGTCTGGACCGGCGGCGACGACGAAGCGGCGATCTCCGAGGGCGTCAAGCGCACCTACGCCGAATCGAACCTGCGCTATTCGCAGATGGCGCCCGTCACCATGTTCGACGAGGTCAACACCGGCGACAACCTGCCGGCGCAGATCGACCTCTACGCCACCAAGGGCGACGAATACGAATTCCTCTTCATCGCCAAGGGCGGCGGCTCGGCCAACAAGACCTATCTCTATCAGGAGACCAAGGCGCTGCTGAACCCGGCCTCGCTCTTGAAGTTCGTCGCCGAGAAGATCAAGACGCTCGGCACCGCCGCCTGCCCGCCCTATCACCTCGCCATCGTCATCGGCGGCACTTCGGCGGAATTGACGCTGAAGACCGTCAAGCTCGCCAGCACCCATTATCTCGACGGCCTGCCGACCGGCGGCAACAAGTTCGGCCAGGCCTTCCGCGACCTCGAGCTTGAAAAGCAAATCTTCAAGCTGACCCAAGAAACCGGCATCGGCGCGCAGTTCGGCGGCAAATATTTCTGCCATGACGTGCGCGTCGTGCGCCTGCCGCGCCACGGCGCCAGCTGCCCGGTCGGCATCGGCGTCTCCTGCTCGGCCGACCGCCAGGTGATCGGCAAGATCACCAAGGACGGCCTGTTCCTCGAACGGCTCGAAACCAATCCGGCGCAGTTCCTGCCCGACATCAACGAGGACAAGCTCGGCGGCGAGGTGGTCAAGATCGACCTCAACCAGCCGATGGACCAGATCCGCGCCATCCTGACGCGCTATCCGATCAAGACGCGCGTCTCGCTCACCGGCACGCTGATCGTCGCGCGCGATATCGCCCATGCCAAATTGCAGGAGCGTCTCGATCGCGGCGAAGGCCTGCCGCAGTACCTGAAGGACCATCCGGTCTATTACGCCGGCCCGGCGAAAACGCCGAAGGGCATGGCCTCGGGCTCGTTCGGCCCGACCACCGCCGGCCGCATGGACAGCTACGTCGACGCCTTCCAGAAGGCCGGCGGCTCGCTCGTCATGCTCGCCAAGGGCAACCGCTCTCCCGTAGTGCGCGAAGCCTGCCAGCGCTACGGCGGCTTCTATCTCGGCTCGACCGGCGGCCCGGCGGCGCGCCTGGCGCAGGACTGCATCAAGAAGGTCGAGGTGCTCGAATATCCCGAGCTCGGCATGGAAGCGGTGTGGAAGATCGAAGTCGAAGACTTCCCCGCCTTCATCGTCGTCGACGACAAGGGCAACGACTTCTTCGCCAAGCTCGGCGCGAAGGATTAGGCGTGGCCATCGACTTCCTGTTCGACGGCCCACAGGTCAATAGTAAGAGCGCCGCGCCGCTCACTTTGATGCTCGCCCACGGCGCGGGGGCCGGCATGGACCACCCGTTCATGCAAACGATGGCCGCCGCCATCGCCGAGAAAAGCGGCGTTCGCGTCGCGCGCTTCGAGTTTCCCTATATGGCGAGCCGCCGCATCGACGGCAAGAAGCGCCCGCCCGACCGCTCGGACAAGCTGATCGCCTGCTATCGCGAGGCCATCGAACAACTCGGCGGCGCCGACAAGGTCGTGGTCGGCGGCAAGTCGATGGGCGGCCGCATGGCCAGCCTGATCGCCGAGGATGCCGGCGCGCGCGGCCTCGTCTGCCTCGGCTATCCCTTCCATCCGCCGGGCAAGCCCGACGTGCTGCGCACCTCGCATCTGCTCCGCATGCGCCTCCCGGCGATCATCGTGCAGGGCACGCGCGACAGCTTCGGCGGGCCGGAGACGGTGCGCAGCGTTTCGTTGCCGCCCGCCATCCATATCCATTGGATCGGCGACGGCGATCATTCCTTCAAGCCGACCAAGGCCTCGGGCCGCACGGAAGCGCAAGCGCTCGATGAGGCCGCCGAAGCCGTGGCCGGCTATCTGAAGGACGTGGCCTAGCTCATCGGGCGCAAGCCTTAGTTCTGCGTCTCGCGCGCCTTGGCGGCGAGCGCCGGCGTCAGGCTCGTCGCTTCCGCCACGGTCTTTTCCAGAACCTCCGCCGTCAGCGGATCGATGTCGAGCATGCGCGTCTTGGCGTCGGCGAGGAACTTGGCGTCCTTGGTCATGGCGATGAAGGCGGCGCGCAGGGCGGCCAGGCGAGCGGCCGGCACGTCCGGCGTCGTCATCACGCCGCGGCCGAGCGCGGTCGGCGCGTTGAAGAAGGCGACGATCTTCTTGTCTTCCTCGCTCTTCACCAGGTCCTGCAGCAGCGGCACCGACGGAATCGCCGGATCGGCCTTGGGGCCCATCTGGAAGAGGAAGACGATCTTCTTGCCGCTGATCCAGTCGGGCTTGCGCGACGTCCAGGACAGCACCGAGCCGCCGCGGCCATGCAGCTCGCCGCGCTCCATCGCCAGCTCCATCTCGCCGACGTCCTTGTAGCCCGACAGCACCTTGAACTTGGTGCCGAGCAAGGCATTGGCCAGCTTGGGCGCCTGGTAGGTGTCGGAGCCCGGGCCGGTGGTGCCCATGAACAGTTCGGTGGTCTTGGCGCCCTCCAGCGTCGTCGCCGGCGCCGTGGCCGAGACGCTCAGCATGCCGTTGACCGGCGAGAAGCCGCCGATCTGACCGAACTTGGCGTAGTCGAACAGCGGCTTCTGCTCGTCGAGCACCGCCGACAGCACCAGGTTGGGCTGCAGCACGGCAAGATAAGTCCCGTCCTTCGCCACCGTGTTGTAGAGCATCTGCGCCGCCTTGGCGCCGCCGGCGCCGGGGATCGTCTGGACGACGAAATTGGGCGCGCCCGGCAGATGGCGGCCGAGATGATCGGCCAGCGTGCGGGCGTAGATGTCGTAAGTGGTGCCCGGCCCGGTGCCGACCAGCACGGTGATCTGCTTGCCCTTATAGAAGCTGGCCGCGTCCTGCGCGCCGGCGGCGGCGGCGAAGGAACAGACGGCGGCGACGGTAGCGGCAATGCGCAAGAACATGTCGATCTCCCAGATTTATGAATTGGCGCTAAACTAGCAGCGTTGCGCTCTGCGACAACCAAAAGCGTCGGCCAAGCCCGTCAGACTGGCTGCGATATCGCCATGACCTATCGGCGCATCGCCCGACCCTATGCGAAGGACCCGATTGATGCCGCATGAGAACAAGTTTGTGGACCTCGTGCTGACGCTGCTGACGCCGTACGGCGACATCCGCGCGCGCGCCATGTTCGGCGGCTACGGGCTCTATCTCGACGGCATGATCTTCGCCATCATCGTGCAGGATCGCCTCTACTTCAAAACCGACGCCGAGACGCGGCCGCGCTTCCTGCGCACCGGCAGCAAGCCGTTTTCCTATTTCCGCGCCGGGGAAAAGGCGGTGAGCCTGTCCTATTACGAAGCGCCGCCGCGCACCATGAACAGCGCGCGGGCCATCATGCCCTGGATGGAACTGGCCACCATCGCCGCGCGCGGCGCCGCCAAGGCGAAGAAGAAGCCGACGGCCAAGAAAAGTCCGGCCGCGAAAGCCGGCAGACGCCCGACCACGCGCGTGGTTAAATCGCCCTCATGAATGAAACGGCCATGAGTAAGACCCGCACGGAACGCGACAGCTTCGGCCCCATCGAAGTGCCGGCGAAGCGCTATTGGGGCGCGCAGACCCAGCGCAGCCTGCAGAATTTCAAGATCGGCGGCGAGCGCATGCCGCCGGCGCTAATCCATGCGCTCGGCTTGCAGAAGCAAGCCTCGGCCATCGCCAACATGGCGCTCGGCGCGCTCGACAAAACTATCGGCACGGCCATCGCGGCGGCGGCGGCGGAAGTGGCGGCGGGAAAGTGGGACGACGAGTTTCCCCTCGTCGTCTGGCAAACCGGCTCGGGCACCCAGACCAACATGAATGCCAACGAGGTGATCACCAACCGCGCCAACGAGACGCTCGGCGCGGCGCTCGGGTCGAAGGCGCCGGTCCATCCCAACGATCACGTCAATTACGGCCAGTCGTCGAACGACAGCTTTCCGACCGCCATGCATATCGCGGCGGCGCGCGAGGCGACCGGCGCGCTGATTCCGGCGCTGAAGCATCTGCAGGCCGCGCTCTCTGGCAAGGCCGAGGCCTTCAAGAACCTGGTCAAAATCGGCCGCACCCATCTGCAGGACGCGACGCCGGTCACCCTCGGCCAGGAGTTCGGCGCCTATGCGCGCCAGCTCGACTATGCCGTGGCCCGCGTCGAGGCGGCCCTGCCGCGCGTCTATCTGTTGGCGCAGGGCGGCACGGCGGTCGGCACGGGACTCAACGCCGCGCCGGGATTCGATACCGCTTTCGCCAAAGAAATCGCCAAACTGACCGGCCTGCCGTTCCGGCCCGCCCCCGACAAGTTCGAGGCCCTGGCGACGCATGACGCGCTGGTGGAATTGTCCGGCGCGCTCAATGTCATCGCCGTCTCCTTCACCAAGATCGCCAACGACATCCGCCTGATGGCCTCGGGACCGCGCTCGGGTTTCGGCGAGATTCATCTGCCGGAAAACGAGCCGGGCTCGTCGATCATGCCGGGCAAGGTCAACCCGACCCAGGCCGAGGCCATGACCATGGTGGCGGCGCAGGTGATGGGCAACCATGTGACGATCACCGTCGGCGGCGCGCAGGGCCATCTGGAGCTCAACGTCTTCAAGCCGGTGATCGCCTACAACATCCTGCAGTCGATCCGCCTCTTGAGCGATGCCGCCGTCAGCTTCGCCGACAATTGCGTCGCCGGCATCGACGCCAACGAAGCGCGCCTGACGCAACTCATGGAGCAGTCGCTGATGCTGGTGACGGCGCTCAATCCCCACATCGGCTACGACGCGGCGGCCAAGATCGCCAAGACCGCCTTCGCCCAAAACCTCGGCCTGAAAGAAGCGGCGCTCAAGCTCGGCCTGGTCAGTGCGGCCGACTTCGACCGCTGGGTGATTCCCGCCGACATGCTCGGCCGCCCTAAAAAATGACGACGCTAAAATGACCGACGATCCGCAAGACGGCGCCCTGCGCAAGCGCTCGGTGCTGATCGCCGGCCATAAGACCAGCGTGTCGCTCGAAGGCGCGTTCTGGGAAGAGCTGCGCGCCATCGCTGCCGAGCGCGACATGCCGCTCGGCCGACTCATCGAGGAGATCGACACGTCGCGCGGCGGCAATCTCTCGAGCGCCATCCGCCTCTTCGTGCTCGACCGGCTTCGGGAAAAAGCACTGCGCGCGAAAGCCTCTCAGGCCTAGCGCGCCGGCAATCCCTGCAACACATCGTTGATGAAGGCGTCGCTTGACGGCGGCGCGGACGGCGCGGGCGCAACCGAAGCCGGCGGACGCGGCGCCGTGGGCTGCGCAGGGGTCGACGGGGCACGCGCCGGCGCTGGCGGGCGTTGCTGCTGCACGGCGCGCTCGGCGGCGGCGCGGCGCTCCGCCTCCTGCTTGGCCGCGCGCTCCAGCACATAGGCCTGCAGGGCGGCGGAATCGAAGCTCTTGGTCGCTCCCGTCAGCGGGCCGTTCAGCCGCAGCTGCACCGGCGGCGCGGTCGCCTCGCTGTCGAACTTGAATTCGATGCCGCCGTCGATCGTCCAGTCGGCCAGCGCGGCGCGCAATTCGCCCTCGCCCTTGGCGCCCTCGACGGTCATGACGAGATCGTCGCTCACCGCCTGGCCGTTCTCGACGGTGAAGCTGCCGTCGAGCGCGGCGAGCTTGCCGTTGCCGCCGAGCGCGGTCTTCAGCATGGCCTGCACGTCGGCCGTGCTGCCGAGCCCCGGCACGCGCCGGTTCGCCGCCGCCAAATCCAGCCCGCGCAAACTCGCATCATGCACGGCATATTGGCCCTTGCCGGCGAGACCGGCGATCAGGTCCGCCTCATGGGCGCCCTGCGCCGCGAAGTCCATGGTGACGTCGAGCTTGCCGCCGGCGACGTCGAGCGTCTTGCTGCCGAACAGCCCCTGCGGCGCGCTCGCGCCGGCCAGGCCGAGATTGCCCTCGAGCGCCGCGCCCTTCTCGCCGGGCGCGAGGCGCGCGGTCAGCGTCAGATCGCCGCCGAGCAATTTGCCCGACAGCGATTCGACCGCCAGCGCGCCGTCATTGACCGTCACCCGCGCCGCCGCGCCGGCGACGCGCCAGGTCTTGTGCGTCAAGGCCTTGGCCGTGAGATCCAGGTCGGCGTCGCCGAGCGCCAGAAGATAGAGCGCGAGCGGCGCTTCCGACCAGACGGCGCCCGCGCGCGACTCGACGCCGAGCAGACCCGCCGTGTCGATCTCGCTGAGCGCCAGCTTGCCGCTGAGCTTGGGGCGCGGCCCATCGAGCGCCAGGGCCGCCTCGCCGGCCAAGGTCGAGCCGCCGAGCGCGGCGTCGATCTTCGGCAGGCGATAGCCCTTGGCGTCGCTCTCGATGCGCGCCGCCAGTTTCAGGCCGCCGGGAATGGCGATCGGCGGGACGGCGCCGGCCAGGCGATAGAGGCCGGCGGGATCCTTCGCCTCGGCCGTCACGTCGAGCGCGACGGCGGGCTTGGCGGCGATGGCTTTCACATCGCCGACGAGCGAGAAACTGCCCTCGTTCACGCCTGGGGCCCCACTGCCGGTGCCGACGCCCGCCGCCAGCCTGCGCAGGCTCAGATTGCCGTTGTCCAAGGTGCCGTCGAAGGCAAGATCGCGCAGCGGCACCTGGCGCCAGGTGAACTGGCCGGCGCGCAGCAAGAGGTTGGCGTCGAAGCTCGCCGCCATCTCCGCCGTCAACGGGAAGGTCGCGCTGCTTCCCTCGGGCACGTAAGCGTCGAGATTGAATTGGTCGACGACCAGATTGGCGCCGAAAGCCGGGCGGGCGCGCAGCGCCGCGACGATGCCGCCGGTCAGTTTGGTCGAATCGAAGCGCAGATCGAGATCGCTGAGCTCCAGGGTCTCGACGCCGAGACCGATGCGGCCGGTCGCCGTCAGCTTGTTGAGGCGCCCCGCCGGCAGGGTCTTGGCGTCGATGCCGCCCCAGCCGAGCAGGCCGCGGAAATCGTCCGAGGCGAGATCGACGCGGCCGTCGAAGCGCGCCGGCATGTTGGCTTCGGCGGTGACGCGGCCGTTGAAGCTGGCGTCGGTGCCGCCCGGCGCCTGCATGTTGAACTGGCGCAAGGTGACGGCGCCGCCGTCCAGCTCGGCCGAAGCCTTGATCTGGCGGAACAGGCCCTTGCGGTAATTGACCGCTTCCGCCGACGCGTCGAGCGACAGGCGGAAATGGCTCGGCAGCGCGAAGCCCTCGGGCTTCTTGGCCTCGCCGCCGCGCGCCGGCATGTCGAGCCAGGCGTCGAGATCGATGTAGCCGAAGACCAGCGACAGATCGAACTGCGGCTTGCCGTCGCGCGGGCCGACGAACACGGCATTGCCGCTGCCCTGGCTGCGCACGTCGCCGAGCTGGACGACGAGGCCGCTCGCCTCGGCGCGCTCGCTGCTCGCCGTCAGGGCGCCCTCGACGTTGAACGGCTGCGTCAGGAAACCGGGCAGGTCCCCGGTGGGGCCGAAGCTCGACAGGGCGGCGGCGAGATCGGCGCCGCCGAGCTTGGCCTTGCCGGTCAGCTTCAAGGCCGGCGCCAATTGCGCCGTGCCGTTGAAGGCGAACGCGCCGCGCAGCACATTGCCGGTCGGCGCCATGAGATCGAGCGTGACGTTGAGCGGCGTCGCCGCCGTGCTGCGGAAATCGAAGCGGCCGGCGGCCAAGGTGAAGCGCACCGGCTTGCCGCCGACGCGCGCTTCGCCGGCGGCGCGCAAGGGTCCCGCCAGGCTGTCGGCGACGATGCGGGCGTTGACGCCCTCGAACCGCTCTTCGCTGTTCGTCCGCGCGTTGCGATAGATCACCGTGCCGTTGACGATGGCGGCATTCTGCAATTGCACCGATTCGGGCGCGACGAGCGGCTCGTCGTCCCAGCGCCCCGCCGGCGCCGCCGCGCTCTCGCTGTCGAACATCCAATTGCGCCGGCCGTCGGCGAGCACTTCGAGGGTGACGACGGGCTCGCGCAGCACGAAGGATTCGACGACGACGCGGCCCGACAGCAGCGGCAGCAGCGCGATGCGCGCCTCGAGCGAGCGCAGGCGGGCCATCTCCGGCGTCGCCGCGCCGGGCAGATTGCCGAGGCGGGCGTCGTTCAGCAGCAGGCGCGGCGTCGGCAGCAGGGAGGCTTCGACCGTGCCGGCGATGACGACCTTGCGGCCGGCCGCCCGTTCGATTTCGGCGGCGATCGGATCGCGATAGCGCGTCCAGTCGATGAAACTGGGCGCGACGAGGGCGGCGCCGACCAACAGCACGAGAAGGGCGGCAAAGACGAACAGAAACTTCTTCAAACGGATAACCGGGTTGAAGGTCGATGGAGGATTATGACAGGGAAACGGAATCGCTACGCAGCGCGCCCATCCCAGCCCCGCGCCCGCCGCATGAGTTGGGGCGCGCACGGGCCGCGAGGACACTTGCGGTCCCGACTGTTTCCGTTAAGCTATCTTACTGAATATAGCGTTTTGATGATAGGGCCCGATCCGCTTGACCGGGCCCGGTTAAGCCCGCAAGGGTGGGAAGGACGGCCAGGTCATGGGCGACGTCGTCAATCTCAATCAATTCCGCAAGCAGCGGGCGCGCGCCGCCTCGGCGAAAAAGGCGGGCGAGAATCGCGCGCGCTACGGCCGCACGAAGGACGAAAAGACGCGCCAGGTCACCGAATTCGACCGCGTCCATCGCGATCTCGACGGCAAGCAGCTCGACAAGCCGTCTCCCGAGGACGCGCCCAAGGCGCGTTAGGCCCGAGGACGCGCCCAAGGCGCGCTAGTTCCAGTCCGCCCGATTAACGGCTAAAATGCCGCGCGAAATCCCTGCGCCGGTCACGGGTTTTGGCTATATCTTGCGGCGCGCGCCGCCTCCGGGGCGCGCCAGCCGAGGGGACAAACCGATGACCAAGATGATTTCCGCCGTTGCCGCCATCGTGGGCGCGGGCGTGGCCTTCGCCAGCCTGCCCGCCGCCGCTCAGACGAAAGTGGATTCGGTGCCGTCCGCGCCGCCGACAACTCAGGCCCTCCAAGCGACTGCGGCGACCAACGCCGTGCTGAACAACCCGGCGGCCGCCGCCGAGCCGCTCGTGCTCTGGCAGGCCGCCGCCAACGGCCAGATTCCGCCGAACGCCATTCCGGGCGGCCAGGAACAAGGCAAGCCGCTCGCCATTTGCGCCGCGCCCTACAGGGACGGCCGCCACCCCGGCAAGGTCGTCGGCAAGACCTGCAACTTCGGCTACGGCGGCGCCGAGATCAAATCCGAGAAGTTCGACGTCCTGCTCGGCAATTCCGCATTGTTGAAGCAGAATCCGTTGTTCGTCCGCTGGGTGCCGGCGCAGAACGGCCAAGTGCCGCCGGGCGCGTTCCTCGGCGCGCAGGAGCCGGGCCGCGTCCTGCCGATCTGCCGCGCCGCCTACCAGGGCGGCGTCCAGCCGGGCAAACTCGTGGTGCGCAACTGCAACGTCGCCTTCAACGGCAAGGAAGTGCTGGTCCCGCAATATGAAGTGCTGGTGGTCAGCCGCCTCGGCACCGAGATTCCGACCGCGACCCTCTCGGCCGTGGCGGCCAATCCGGCGCTGGCGAACGCCGCCGCACCGGCCGCGCGCGGATCGTCCGTCGGCGGCATCGGCGGCGTCTCGCCGATCAACATACAAGGCATGGATCTCGAATCGGCGATGATGGCCGTGCAGTCGCAGCGCGCCAACCTGCTCGAAGCGCAACTCAAGAGCCAAATCGACGGCGTCGCGCAGCGCAACACCGAGATCGCCAAGCTGAACCAGCAGATCAGCGGTTTGCAGGCCGAACGCTCCAGGCTGCCGGTCAGCAAGACCGAGCAGCAGACTCAACAGGCCAATATGTTCGATCGGCAAATCGAACAGCTCAAGTCGCAGATCGACTCGCTGAGCAACAGCCAGCAGATGGACATGCTCCGCCTCCAGAGCCTGACCAACAAACGCAACGAAGCCTTCGAGACGATGACCAACTTCATCAAGAAGATGCAGGACAGCCGCTCCAGCATCATCGGCAACATGCGCTGAGCGCATTCGCAGCGCGCGACGAAAGGGCGGGGAGCGATCCCCGCCTTTTTCATGACCGAAGCGGTCAACGATCGCTCCAGACCATCCCAAATCCCTATGGAACCCAAGAACGCTGCCGGTTAGGCTTCGGCCAAATTCGGGGGTTCCCATGCTGAGAACGACATTGGCCTTCGCGGCTGCCATTTTCGCCGCGAGTGCCGGCGCACAGGCACAAACCGGAAGTTTCCAAGAGATGCCGACGACGGTGGTGCCGTTGCCGAACCCGGCGCTGCAGCCGCCGCAGGGCAACGTCACCATCATTCAGGGATTGCCGCCCGGCTTGGCAAACGGCGGCGTCATAACGGGGCCCGGGCCTTTGCCCGGCATGGGCTCCGGCGGCTTCGTGACGCTCGGCGCGCCGCCCGCGCCGCCGACGTGGGCCAGCAGCCCCGGGCAGGCCTACATCTCGACGAGAGGCCCGAACGACAAATACGAAGGCCGCTGGATCTGCCGCGCCAATTACAACGGCATCTGGTTCGTCGGCCACCGGCAGCAAGCCTACGGCAAAGATATGTGCGTCTTCGCGCTCGGCGATAAAGTGCAGCGGACCGACGTCGCGCAGATGTTGTGGCAGTTTCCCAATGTCCCGGTCCGCTGGATGTCGCTGCAGGGCAACCAGATGCCGCAAGGCATCTTCGTCAGCGACACGACGGGCCGCGGCTTGCCGCTGTGCCGCACTCTCGTTCAAAACGTGCTGAACATCGGCTGGGCGGACAAGAACGGCTGCCATGTTCCTCGCGGGGAGCGCGGCGAATACACGGCGGTCACCATGAAAAATTATGAGATCATCGCGCTCGGCGAGATTAAGCCGAAGCCGCCCGGCCAGCCGTCGGGGCCCAACATCAATCTCGGCGGCGTGTTCGATGTCGATGCGACCAATCCGACGCCGAATAAGAGATAGATCATCGCAATGTCCATATTCGGCATGCCGCGCCTGTCCTTCGCCATCGGCTGCGCGCTTTCGGCCATAACGGCAAGCGCCGCGCTCGCGCAGCAGAAGCCGCCGCCTTTCGCCTGGGTCGTCGCCGAGAACGGCCAATTGCCGCGCGGCGCGCTCGCCGCCGGCAACGAAAACAATCAGCCGACCGCTGCCTGCCGCATCCTGGTCCAGGGCGCGCTCTACGCCGGCCGCGTGGCGAACGGCGCCTGCCGCGCCGGGCTGATGGGCCGCGAGATCGCCGACAAGCGTTATGAAGTGCTGGTCGCCGAGCCGCGCGCCGTCGTCTGGCTGCACAGCGCGCAGATCGACCGCCTGCCGCCCGGCGCCATCGCCGGCGGCTACGAGCCGGGCCCGCGCGTGAACATCCTTTGCCGCACGCAGTTGCCGATCGGCATGGTGCCGGGCCGCTTCGCCGGCAAAGGCTGCATCGTTTCCAACGCCAATGGCGAAGTGACGATGTCGAGCTTCGAGGTCGCCGCCCTGGCGCAACCGCCCAGCGGCGCCATGACACTGCGCAGCTCGCCATCCGCCAGCGATGCGACAAGCGACGGCTTCGCCAAGAACGCGCGGGCCGTCGTCGCGGCCATGCAGGCGGAGCTTGCCGGTGCCGGCCTGCGCAGTGACGATCCGCTGAACGGTCATGTTCAACGTCTCGACGCGTCGCTGGCCGAGGTCGCGACGCTGGCGCCCGCGGCCGCGCAAAGCCTGTCCCCAACATTCACTCAGGTCGCTCCGCCGCCCGCCGCGCGGGTCGTCCCGTTCTTTCAGGCCATGCAGAACGCGCAACAGATTCTTGAGCAGATGAAGTCCGCGCTCGGCGCGCAGACCTCGCCAGCTTCGCAGTTGCTGCTCGCCCTGATCGCCAAGCAGCAGGCCGATCTCACCGCGCTGCGGGAGCCTGTGAAAACCAACTGAACCGCCTGTCGGTTTTCGGTCCTGCCGCGCCTGGGCAGGAGCGAAAGCATCTAGCTGCTAGCTTCACATTCTAATAATGATTTGCAATTGCATTGGCTAAGGTGCGCCTCCTCACGACAGGAGCGCGCCTTGCCCGATCACCATCCCCGTCCCGATTTCAGCCGTGCCGATCTCGATCCGCTGGCCGCCTACCCCGCCGGCACGCGCCTCAGCGATCTGCGCACCGCCGAATCGCTGCTCGTCGTCGCGCTCCGCCTGTGGACGGCGCAGCGCCTGGAGCCGCAGGCCGGCCACGGCGATTGGCGCGACGGCTTCCTCGCCGCCGGCGTCTGCGACATCGGCGCCGCCTGCTTCCAATCCTTCCTGAACATTCTAGAAGCCGCGCTCTGCCGGCCGATCCAGCTCGGCGCGCCGCGCGGCGGCGATCTCAGCGCCGACGAAGCGCGCCTGCTTTGCGCCATCGCCTGCCTGCAGCGCGAGCGCGGCCATGACGCCGCCCTGCTGCTCGCCGATTGGCTGCCGCCGGCGGCCGTGCGCATCGCCACCGACTACGCCTTCGGCCTCGCCGCCGCGCTCGGCGAAGCGCGGCTGACGCTGCCGCAGCGCGACGCGGGTGCGCCGGCGCCATCTCCGGCGCCGCGCCGCTTCATTCATCGGATGCCCTTCACGGTCGTCCATTAAGGAAAACCCCCGGGGTCGGCGCGGCAGGTAGCCGCAGCCGGCTATTTCCCCGATTTGGCGGGGCCGAAGCCGCCGCCGCCCGGCGTCTCGATCACGAAAACGTCTCCGGCCGCGAGCGACGTCCGCTCGGTCGCGCCCAAAGCGTCGATGCGGCCGTCCGCGCGCTCGACGAAGCTGCGCCCGCGCGCCCCGGCCGCGCCGCCCGCCAGGCCGAACGGATCGGTCGTCCGCCGGCTGGAGAGAATCGCCGCGTCCATCGCTTCGCGGAATCGAATCCGCCGCACCACGCCGTCGCCGCCGCGCCAGGTTCCCGCGCCGCCGGACCCCGCGCGCAGCGAAAAATCTTCGACCAGCACCGGATAACGCGTCTCCAGCACTTCGGGATCGGTCAGGCGCGAATTGGTCATATGCGTCTGCACCGCGCTGGCGCCGTCGTAACCGTCACCGGCCCCCATGCCGCCCGCCACCGTCTCGTAATATTGGGTGCGCGCGTTGCCGAAGGTGAAATTGTTCATGGTGCCTTGCGAGGCCGCCAGCACGCCGAGCGCGCCATAGAGCGCGTCGCACAGCGACTGCGAAGTCTCGACATTGCCCGCCACCACGGCCGCCGGAAAGCGTGGCGCCAGCATCGAGCCTTCGGGAATGACGATGTCGAGCGGGCGCAGGCAGCCGGCGTTCATCGGGATGTCGTCCGCCACCAGCGTGCGGAAGACATAGAGCACGGCGGCGCGGCAGACCGCCGACGGCGCGTTGCGGTTGTTCGGCCGCTGCGCCGAGCTGCCGGTGAAATCCACCGTGGCGCGGCGCGCCGCCTTGTCGATGCGCACCGCCACGCGAATCTCGCCGCCGTCGTCGAGCGGCAGGGCGAAGCTGCCGTCCTTCAGGCCGACGAGGACGCGGCGCACCGCCTCCTCGGCATTGTCCTGCACATGGCCCATATAGGCGCGCACCACGTCGAGGCCGAAATCCGCCACCATGCGCGCCAATTCCCGCGCGCCGGTCTCGCAGGCGGCGACCTGCGCCTTGAGATCGGCGATGTTCTGCTCGACGGCGCGACTCGGCCAGGGGCCGGCGGCGAGGCGCGCCCGCATGTCCCCCTCGCAGAAGACGCCGCCCTTCACCAGATCGACATTGTCGAACAGCACGCCCTCGTCGGCGATGGTCGTCGAATCGGGCGGCATGGAGCCAGGCGTGATGCCGCCGATATCGGCATGATGGCCGCGCGCCGCGACGAAGAACAGCGGCGCAGCGGCGCCGTCGCTGAACGCGCCCGCCACGAAGACGGGCATGATGACCGTCACGTCCGGCAGATGCGTGCCGCCATTGTAGGGCGCGTTATGCACGGCGACGTCGCCGGGCTTCAAAGTCCCGCGCCGCCCCGCGATCACGGCGGCGACCGATTCGCCCATCGAGCCCAAATGCACCGGCATGTGCGGCGCGTTGGCGATCAGGTTGCCGGCGCCGTCGAATAGCGCGCAGGAGAAATCCAAGCGTTCCTTGATATTGACCGACTGCGACGTGCTGGCGAGCGCGACGCCCATCTGCTCGGCGATCGCCATGAAGAGATTGTTGAAAATCTCCAGCATCACCGGATCGGCCCTGGTGCCCATGGCAGGAGCCTGGCGCAGCGGCGTCATGCGTTTCAGCAGGAGATCGCCGTCCGCCGTCATGCGCGCCTGCCAGTCCGGCTCGATCACCGTCGTCGCATTGGCCTCGATGAGGACGGCCGGGCCGTCGAGCGGAACATTCACCGGCAGCCTGTCGCGCGCATGGATCGGCGCCTGATGCGTTTCGCCATCGGCATGGAGCGCCGCCATGCCGAGCGGCGCCGGCAAGGCATCGCCCGCCGGCGGCGCGGCGAAGCGCAGGCTCTCGATGCCCTCCATGGCGCCGACCGCCTCGACGGAGACGGCCTCGACGACGAGCGCCTTGCCCGTCATGACGAAGCCGTAAGCCCGTTTGTGCGCCGCCTCGAAAGCCGCGCGCATGGCGGCGGGCGCGGCGAAGGCGACGGGCTCGGCCGTGTCGGTGCCCTCGTAGCGCAGATGCACGCGGCGATGCAGCGCGATGCGCCCGCCCGCCACGCCCTGTGCCAGCAAAGCGCCGCGCGCCTGATCGACCAGGCTTTCCAACGCGCCGGCCAACTGGCGCTCCGACTCGGGCGCGAGCTTGGCCTCGATGGCGCGCTCGCGCATCTCGACGCGGTCAGCCAGGCCCATGCCGAGCGCCGACAGCACGCCGGCCAACGGGTGGATGAACACCGTGGTCATGCCGAGCGCGTCGGCGACCTTGCAGGCATGCTGCCCACCGGCGCCGCCGAAACAGCCGAGGGCATATTTACTGGCGTCGCGCCCGCGCTGGATCGAAATCTGCTTGATGGCATGGGCCATCGCCTCGTTGGCGATGCGCAGGAAGCCGTCCGCCAATTCCTCCGGCGAGCGTTTGACGCCGGTCGCGCGTTCGACCTCGCCGGCGAGCGCGGCGAACTTCTCGCGCACGATGTCGGCGTCGAGCGGCTGATCGCCGTTCGGTCCGAATATCTTGGGAAAGAACTCGGGCCGCAGCTTGCCGACCATGACATTGGCGTCGGTCACGGTGAGCGGACCACCCTTGCGATAGCAGGTCGGGCCGGGGTTGGCGCCGGCGGACTCCGGCCCGACGCGCAAGCGCGATCCGTCGAACGACAGGATCGAGCCGCCGCCGGCCGCCACCGTGTTGATGGCGAGCATCGGTGCGCGCAGCCGCACGCCGGCGACCACCGTTTCGAAGGTCCGCTCCAGTCCCGCGCCCGTTTCCGACATGTCGATGTGCGACACGTCGGTCGAGGTGCCGCCCATGTCGAAGCCGATCAGCTTGTCGAAGTCGGCGCGCTTCGCCGCCTTGGCGGCGCCGACGATGCCGCCGGCCGGGCCGGAGAGAATGCTGTCCTTGCCTTGAAAGTTTTCCGCCGCGACGAGGCCCCCGTTCGATTGCATGAAGAGCAGCGACGCGCCGCCGAGCTCGCCCGCCACCTGCGCGACATAGCGGCGCAGGATCGGCGAGAGATAGGCGTCGGCCACCGTGGTGTCGCCGCGGCCGACCAGCTTCATCAACGGCGAGACCCGGTGCGAGACCGAGATTTGCGCGAAGCCGATGCGCCGCGCGATCTCCGCCGCCTGGATTTCGTGGAGGCCGTCGCGCCAGGCATGCATGAAGACGATGGCGACCGAGCGCAGGCCGGCGTCGTAAGCGGCGCGCAGGTCGCGCTCCAGCGCGGCATCATCCAATGCGCGAAGAATCTCGCCGTCCGCCGCGAGACGCTCGTCGGCCTCGATGACGCGGGCATAGAGCATTTCCGGCAGCGTCACCTTGAGATCGAACAGGCGCGGGCGGTTTTGATAGGCGATGCGCAAGGCGTCGCGAAAGCCGCGCGTCGCCACCAGGGCGAGCGGCTCGCCCTTGCGTTCGAGCAGCGCGTTGGTCGCGACCGTGGTGCCCATTTTGACGGCGGCGATCTCGGCGGCCGGAATCGGCGCGTCCGCCGCCAGGCCGAGCACGGCGCGAATGCCGGCGAGCGCCGCGTCTTGATAGCGCCCCGGATTCTCCGACAGCATCTTGCGCGTGACGATGGTCCCGTCCGGCGCCCGCGCGACGATGTCGGTGAAGGTGCCGCCGCGGTCGATCCAGAATTGCCACTGTGTCATTTGTTTCATTTTATACGCGATCGTCTTGAAATGATGCGCTGCAAGATGCCTGCGACAGGCTGGCGTCTCAAAGCGAAAAACGAATATGATCGAGCCAAGCAATCAAAAGGCCGGCGCTCCTCCTTCTCTAGAGCGGACGCACGGCTGGCTCACATGGGAGGATACCGAAGATGCCGCACAGGTTCACTCTGTCCGCTGCGATCCTGACATTGACGCTCGCCGCCGCCGCGACCGACGCCAGCGCGCAGCAAAGCGTCGCCGATTTCTACAAGGGCAAGACCTTCCGCGTCATCGTCGGCAGCAGCGAGGCGAGCGGCGTCGATATTCTCGCGCGCGTCGCCAGCCGCCATCTCGGCAAATATCTCGAAGGCAAGCCGACGATCATCGTGCAGAACATGGCGCAACCCGAATCGATCGCGGCGGCGAACCATATCTACAACGTCGCCGAGAAGGACGGATTGACCATCGGCGCCGGCTCTTCGGGCCTGTTCAGCCGCGCCATCTCGCAGCCCAACATCCGCTTCGATCTCGACAAGTTCACCTGGGTCGCGAACCTCTATACCGCGACGGTGCTCTATTGGATGCGCACCGACTTTCCCTGCCAGACGCTCGACGCGCTCGCCAAATGCCCGCAGCCGATCAAGTTCGGCGCGACGGCGAAAGGCTCGACCGGCTACGGCCTGGTGCCAGAACTGCTGAAGGACGCCTTCAAGCTGAACATGGACATCATCTACGGCTATCGCAACAACGACATCGAGCTCGCCATCGAGCGCAACGAGGTGCATGCCTCGGGCGGCGACCTCATCGGCTTCCTCGGCGGCCGCGGCAAGCAGTTGCTCGACCAGGGCAAGGTGAAGATCCTGTTGCAGGTCTCCGGCCAGAAGGCCCCGGCGCTGGCGCCCTATAACGTGCCCTGGGTGATGGACGTGATCCCCGAGGCGCAGCGCCCGCTCTTCACCATGGTCAATCCGATCCTCGATCTCGCCCGCTCCTACTTCGCGCCGCCGAACATTCCGGCGGACCGTGCCGCCATGTTGCGCGAGGCCTTCGCCAAGACGGCGGTCGATCCGGAATTCATCGCCGAGACCAAGAAGGTCGCCAGCATCGAGCCGATCCTGACGCGCGGCGAGGAAATGCAGCGGGCCGTCGCCGCCATGCTCGACCAGCCGCCCGAGGTGAAGAACAAGATCATCGGCCTGCTCAAGGGCGACTGATCACGATCAAGAAAAGCGACCGCGACCTGAGGGCGGCGCCGGCAACGGCGTCGCCCTTTTTCATGTCTCCGGAAACAGCGCGGCGAGGCCGGCCGGCGAGCGGAACATGCGCGCCGCGTTGTGACCGACGCCCGGCACCGTCGCGAAGCGCTGGGCGTTCGGGGCGAAATAGCGTTCGAGATAGAGCTTGAACGCCATGCCGCGCGCCAGCCGCGTCGGCCCCTGCGCCATCGCCGCGCAGCCTTTGTCGAGCAAGCGATGATTCGGATCGTTGTCGCTCTCGCCGAGCAGGTAGGTGACGTTCTCCCGCCGGAAGCGCTCGGCGAGCCCGGCGACGCCGAGCGCCGCGACGGCCCGTTCGACATAGCCATTGCCGCGCTCGAGGCCGTATTTGTAGCGGTTGGCGGCGCAGGCCGAATCGGCCGGCACAGGGAACGCGCCGGGCGCGGCCGGATCGGGGCGGCGGGCGTCGAGATAGAGATAGCTGCTCGGATTGGCGACGACGAAGCGCAGCGGCGGCGCACCCTCGACGGCAGCGCGCAACACGGCGTAGCGCTGGACATATTGGCCGCCGGCGGAATGGCCGGCGATGACGACGCTCTGAAGCGCCGGAAAGCGCGTCCTGTCCGCCAGCGCCGCCAGCAGGCGATCCATCACCGTGAAGGAACTGACGCGCGGCTTGGCCGCCGCGCTCGATGGATCGCCGGCGCGCCAGTCGCCGCCGCGATCCCACGCCAGGCTGCCGGCGGGCGGCGCCGTCTTCTGCGCCTGTTCGACGAAGCGCGGCGCGAGAATCATCGTGCCGTCGCCTTGCTTCGCCGCGTTGGCGGCGGCGAGCGCCGTCTTGAAATAACCGTCGGCATTGCCGTCATTGCCATGCACGACGATCAAGGCGCGCCGGATCTCGGGATGGGGCGCGTCGAACGGCGCGCTGGCGTAAAGCTGCAGGGACAAGCCATCGACCGCGAAGGGCGCGGCGCAGGATTGCGGATCGTTCGCACAATCGGCGGCCGTGGCCGGCCCGGGTAGGCCGGCGGCCATGCTCGGAACGGCCAGAGACAGGATCACGCCCAGGGCAAAGCGACGCATGGCGGCACTGTAGCGCGGCGCCCGAGCGCGGTATATCTAGCCGATGCGCGAAACTGCCTTCATCGATTGCCCGTCGCCCAATCATGACGCCCGCGCGCCGGGGAGTCGCGTCGAACTGCTCATCGTCCATTACACCGGCATGCCGACGGCGGACGGCGCGCGCGCGCGCCTGTGCGACGCCGAGGCCAAGGTCAGCAGCCATTATCTGATCGACGAAGCCGGCCAAGTTTTCCGCCTTGTCGCCGAGGACCGCCGCGCCTGGCATGCCGGCGCCGGCGGCTGGCGCGGCCAGGGCGACGTCAATTCGCGCTCGATCGGCATCGAGCTGGTCAATCCCGGCCACGAGCACGGCTACCGCCCCTTTCCGCCGGCGCAGATGGGCGCCTTCGTCATCCTGGCGCGCGGCGTCCTGGCGCGCCATCCCATCGGCGCCCAGGGCGTGCTCGGCCATTCCGACGTGGCGCCGGCGCGCAAGACCGACCCCGGCGAGCTGTTCGATTGGCGCGGGCTGGCGGCCGACGGCATCGGCCTGTGGCCCGACCTCGGCGCCAAGCCGGCCCCCGGTCCGGTACTGCTCAGCCTCGGCGCGAGCGGCGACGCCGTCCGCGATCTGCAGGGCAAACTCGCCGCCTATGGCTACGAAATCCTCATCGACGGCCTTTACGGCAGCGCCACCGCGCTGGTCGTCACCGCCTTCCAGCGCCACTTCCGGCCCTGGCGAATCGATGGCCAGACCGATGACGAGACCCTGGTTTATCTTGATAAGTTATTGAAAATTAAGGGGTGATCTTGCAGCGCGCTTGACCGGCGGGCTGGCGAGGTCTAGGGAGAAGCCGCCAGACGGCCGGACGGCCGCTCTGCGGGCAACCGTGGGGAGGAAAGTCCGGGCTCCAGAGTGACGCGGTGCCGGGTAACGCCCGGCGGGGGCGACCCCAGGGACAGTGCAACAGAGAGCAAACCGCCGGCTCAGCCCAGGTTTTCTTGGGTCTCAGCAGGTAAGGGTGAAAGGGTGCGGTAAGAGCGCACCGCGCGGCCGGTAACGGTCGTGGCATGGCAAACCCCACCGGGAGCAAGACCAAATAGGGACGGCATGTCGGCGCAAGCCGGCGGGCGGGTCACGCCGCTGTCGTCCGGGTCGGTCGCGCGAGGCGTCCAGCAATGGGCGTCCCAGATGAATGGCCGTCGCCCCGCAAGGGGCACAGAACCCGGCTTATAGGCCGTCTGGCGTTTTTTCTCCCGACTTGCGGCCAAATCCCATTCCGGATAAGAACATATCAAGAACAAATAGGGCGCTTTTACCCGGGGCGCGCGCGTTCATGACTGACTCGCCCTGTTCTCGACTGCCAAACCATCGACTTCGGACGTTCAAAGGGGGCTAAACGGCGAATATTCCCAGGCTTTTACTAGCTGATCCCATTGACGCCCATATAAGCCCATGATATCCCATTTAATCCCAAACCACAGGCGTTCTGCGCCTGGGCGGTGGGCGGTCCTGCGAGGGGGGCCGGGATATCTGGCGAAGGGCGGGGAAGGCCTGTGGCTCTATTTCTTGGCAGTTACGCGAATAAGGTCGACCGGAAGGGCCGCGTGTCCGTTCCGGCGCCGTTCCGTGCTGCCTTGGCCGGCCAGGCGGTCCACGGCATCGTCGCCTTCCGCTCCTTCAAGGAGCCGGCGATCGAGGCCTTCTCGCTCGAAGACATGGCGCAGATGGCCGCCAACCTCGACGATTTCGACCAATTTTCCGAAGAGCGCGACGACCTGGCGACTATCTTCGCCGACTCGCTGCAACTCGCCATCGACGGCGAAGGCCGCATCATGCTGCCGCAAAACCTGGCGGCCCATGCCGGCATCGGCGAGACGGCGCTGTTCGTCTCCGCCGTGAACCACTTCCAGATCTGGGAGCCCGAGACCTACGCCAAGAAGAGCGGCAGTTCGCGCGAACGCCTGCTCGCGCGCGGCGCCACGGTGAAGGTGCGCCCACAGGTCACGCAGCCGGGCGGCGGGCCCGGCTCCGAAGGCTCGCGGTGAGGCGCCCATGAGCCATCCCCCCTCCGATCAGGACCGGGACGGCGCCATGGGATCATTGTCTGCGAACACCGCCGCCTCCCCCGCGCCGCATATCCCCGTTTTATTGAACGAAGTCCTCGCCGCTCTCGCGCCGAAGGACGGCGAAGTCTTCGTCGACGGCACCTTCGGCGCCGGCGGCTATTCGCGCGCCCTGCTCGACAGCTGCGACTGCACGGTTTACGGAATCGACCGCGATCCTTCCGCCATCGCCGCCGGCGCAGCGCTGACCGCGCGCTACGGCGCGCGCCTGACGCTGCTCGCCGGCCGCTTCGGCGACATGGAGCAACTGCTCGCCGCCGTCGGCGTCACCGCAGTCGATGGCGTCGCTCTCGACATCGGCGTCTCCTCCATGCAGATCGACCAGGCGGCGCGCGGCTTTTCCTTCCGCGGCGACGGCCCGCTCGACATGCGCATGGATACCAGCGGGGGCGAAACCGCCGCCGACCTGGTGAATCGCACGGAAGAAGACGATCTCGCCAACCTGATTTTCGATTACGGCGAGGAGCGCCTGTCGCGCGCCGTCGCCCGCGCCATCGTCGCCGCCCGCGCCGAATCGCCGATCGAAACCACCGGCCGCCTCGCCGAGATCGTGCGCGAGGCCGTGCGCCGCAAGGTCGGCCGCAGGAACGAGACCATCGATCCGGCGACGCGCACCTTCCAGGCGCTGCGCATCGCCGTGAATGACGAACTCGGCGAACTCGATCGCGGCCTCGCCGCCGCCGAACGCCTGCTCCGTCCGGACGGCCGCCTCGCCGTCGTCTCCTTCCATTCCCTTGAGGACCGTCGGGTCAAAGCCTTCCTCGCGACCCGCAGCGGTTCCTCGGCACGGCCCTCGCGCCACTTCCCCTCTCTCCTTCCCCGAGAGAGCGCACGAGGTGCCGTGCCAAGTTTCAAAAGCGTGACGCGCAAGCCGGTCACGGCGAGCGACGCCGAAGCGGCCCGCAATCCGCGCGCCCGTTCGGCCCGCCTGCGCGCCGCGATCCGCACCGACGCGCCGGTCTGGCAGACCCCGTCTTCCAAGGAGGCGCGCGCATGATCGGCCGCACCACCTTCCTCTGGCTGCTGCTCGCCGCCCTCGCCGGCTATGGGCTGTTCCAGGTCAAATATCAGGTCGTCTCGCTCGAAGAGGAGCTGGCGCGCCTCAATGCCGCCACGCTTCGCGAGCAAAATCAGATTCATGTGCTGGAGGCGGAATGGAGCTACCTCAACCAGCCCCAGCGCCTCGAAGAGTTGAATGAGCGTTTCGTGCATCTGAAGCCGATCAATCCAGTCCAGTTCGCCAGCATCGCCTCGATCCCGATGCGTCCCGAGCGCCTCGACGTCGAGCCCGGCGCGCGTCTGCCCGGCACCGAGGGCATGATCGCGCGCATGGCGCCGCCGCGCCGCCCGCAGATTCCGGGCCTGCCGCGCGCCGCCGAGCCCGTGCCCGTCTATTCCGTCGCGGCGGCGCCGGTCGCCCCGAACGCGATCCCGCCCAGCGCGATTCCCAAGCCGCCGGCGATTTCCGGCGGCGCCATTCTGCCCGTGAGCGTGCCGCGATGAGCATGATGGGCAACGCGCCGCAAAAGCTCGCCCCCCAGAAGCTCGAGGGCGCCACCAAGCAGGCGCTCGAGATCGGCCGCACCCGCCTGTTGATGACCGGCGCGATCTTCCTGCTCGCCTTCACGGTGATCGGCGCGCGTCTCGCCGACATCAGCGTCTTCCAGGGCGGCGCCGAGCCGAAGAGCCATGCCGCGGCCAATCCGCGCAATGCCTGGCCGACCACGCGCGCCGATATCGTCGATCGCAACGGCAACCTGCTCGCCACCTCGCTGGTCACCGCCTCGCTCTACGCCAACCCGCGCCAGATCCTCGATTCGCGCGATGCCGCGCAGAAGCTGATGACCGTGCTGCCCGAGCTGTCGCTCGCCGAATTGCAGACCAAGCTGACCGGCAACCGCAGCTTCACCTGGATCCGCCGCCACCTGACGCCGAAGCAGCAGTATGAAGTCAACCGCCTCGGCATTCCCGGCGTCTATTTCCAGCGCGACGAGCGCCGCGTCTATCCGCAGGGTCCGCTGGCCGCCCATGTCGTCGGCTTCACCGGCGTCGACAACGACGGCCTGGCCGGCGTCGAACGCTCGTTCGACGAGGTGCTGAAGGGCGGCGGCCGCGGCCTCGCGCTCTCCATCGACCTGCGCATCCAGCATGTGCTGCGCCAGGAGATCATCGCCGGCATGAAGCGCGTCAATGCCATCGGCGGCGCCGGCATGGTGATCGACGTGCACAGCGGCGAGATGCTCGGCATGGTCTCCCTGCCCGACTTCGATCCGCACAATCCGACCAGCCTCGATCCCAAGACGCTGTTCAACCGCAACACGCTCGGCGTCTATGAGCAGGGCTCGATGTTCAAGCTGTTCACCGCCTCGCTGGCGCTCGATTCGGGCGCGGCGAACATGAACAGCAGCTTCGACGCCTCCAAGCCGATCAAGATCTCGCGCTTCACGATTTCCGACTTCCAGGGCAAGGGCCGCGTTCTGTCCCTGCCGGAAGTGCTGGTCTATTCGTCGAACATCGGCGCGGCCAAGATGGCGCTCGCCGCCGGCGCCGACGTGCAGAAGAAATATCTCGGCGCCTTCGGCCTGCTGCGCAAGCCCACGCTGGAGATTCCCGAGATCGGCGCGCCGATGGTGCCGGCGCAGTGGAAAGAGATCAACACCATGACCATCGGCTTCGGCCACGGCCTCGCCGTCAGCCCGTTGCAGATGGCCGCCGGCATCGTCGCCATCGCCAACGGCGGCGTCATGCGGCCGATCACGCTGCTCAAGCGCGCGCCGGGCGAGCAGCCGCAAGGCAACCGCGTGATCTCGCAGCGCACCGCGACGGACGTGCAAAAACTGATGCGCCTCGTCGTCACCGACGGCTCGGGCAAGAACGCCAACGTCCCGGGCTATCTCGTCGGCGGCAAGACCGGCACGGCCGAGAAGGTCAACGAGCATGGCGGCTACAAGCGCCGCGCCGTGCTCTCGTCCTTCGTCAGCGCCTTCCCGATGACCGATCCGCGCTACGTCGTGCTCGTCTCGATCGACGAGCCGCAGCCGATCAAGGAAAACTTCGGCTACATCACTGCCGGCTGGGTCACGACCCCGGTGGTGGGCCGCATCATTCCGCGCATCGCGCCGATCCTCGGCGTCTCCCCGGTCGACGACCAGGCGGCCGACGTCAAGGCGCGCATGTACGTGAACTACACGTCGGCGAAAGGGCGCCCTGGTGCGTCTGTTGAGTGAACTCCTGACCGGTGAGGCGGTTGCATTGAGCGCGAACAGCAAAGCGGCGGATGTGAGGATCGGCGGATTGACCGCCGATTCGCGCGACGTGCGCGATGGGTTCCTGTTCGCCGCCCTGCCCGGCGTCAAGCTGGACGGCCGCCAGTTCATCGGCGCCGCCATCGCCAAGGGCGCCGCCGCCATCCTCGCGCCGACCGGCACCGAGCCGCCCGACATCGTCGTCGGCCGCGCCAAGTCCGCCAAGCCCTTCGGCTTCGTCACCGACGACAATCCGCGCCGCAAACTGGCGCTGATGGCGGCGCGCTTCTACGGCGAGCAGCCTGCCACCGTCGTCGCCGTCACCGGCACCAACGGCAAAAGCTCGGTCGTCTCCTTCACGCGCCAGATCTGGACGCTGATGGGCATCGACGGCGCCAGCCTCGGCACGCTCGGCCTCAACTCGCCCAAGCTGAAAACGGCCGGCTCGCTGACGACGCCCGATCCGGTCGCCCTGCACCGCACGCTCAGCGAGCTCAAGACCGCCGGCGTCGAGCATGTCGCGCTCGAAGCCTCGAGCCACGGCCTCGCGCAATATCGCCTCGACGGCCTGCAGCTGACCGCCGCCGCCTTCACCAATCTGACGCGCGACCATCTCGACTATCACGGCGACGAGGACAGCTACTTCGCCGCCAAGGCCCGCCTGTTCGCCGACATCCTGCCCGAAGGCGGCGCGGCCGTGCTCAACGCCGACGATCCGCGCTTCGAGGAATTGCGCGCGATTTGCGCCGCACGGCGCCAGCGCGTCATCGCCTTCGGCGAGAAGGGCGCGGACATTCGCCTCGACATTCTCGAGGTGCTGCCCGACGGCCAGCGCGTCGCCTTCGCCATCGCCGGCGAATATGCCGAAGTCAAACTGCCGCTGGTCGGCCATTTCCAGGCGATGAACGTCGCCTGCGCCCTCGGTCTCGTCATCGCTGGCGGCGGCGCGGCGAAAGCGGCGCTCGCCACGTTGGAGCGCCTCGAAGGCGTCGAGGGCCGCATGCAGCTCGCCGCGCGTCATCCGGCCGGCGCGGCCGTCTATGTCGATTACGCTCACACGCCCGACGCACTCGCCAACGTGCTCGGCGCGCTCCGCCCGCACACGCGCGGCCGCCTGATGGTCGTGTTCGGCTGCGGCGGCGACCGCGATCCCGGCAAGCGTCCGCAGATGGGCCGTATCGCCGGCGAACTGGCCGACGTCGTCATCGTCACCGACGACAATCCGCGCAGCGAAGACGCCGCCGCGATCCGCCAGCAGGTGCTGGCCGGCGTGACGGCCAAGACGCCGATCGAAATCGCCGACCGCGAGGAAGCGATCTTCGCCGCTGCCGACATGATGCAGACCGGCGACGTGCTGGTCCTCGCCGGCAAGGGCCATGAACAAGGCCAGATCGTCGGCGCCACGACCATTCCCTTCAACGACGCCGACGAAGCGCGCAAGGCCGTCGCCCGCCTGGGAGGGACCGCGTAATGGCGCCTCTCTGGATGTCGAACGACGCCGTCGCCGCCACCAACGGCCGCTCCACCACCGGCTGGAACGCCAGCGGCGTGACCATCGACAGCCGCGCCGTGAAGCCGGGCGACCTGTTCGTCGCCATCAAGGGCCCGAATTTCGATGGCCATGCCTTCGTCGCCGACGCGCTCGCCAAGGGCGCCGTCGCCGCCGTGGTGTCCGAGCGTCCCGAAGGCTTGCCGCCGGCCGCGCCCCTGCTCGTCGTCAAGGACCCGCTCGCCGCGCTGGAAGATCTCGCCCGCGCCGCGCGCGCCCGCACCAAGGCCAACGTCGCCGCCGTCACCGGCAGCGTCGGCAAGACCAGCACCAAGGAAGCGCTCAAGCTCGTCCTCGCCGCGCAGGGCCTGACGCATGCCAGCGAAGGCAGCCTGAACAACCATTGGGGCGTGCCGCTGTCGCTCGCCCGCCTGCCCGAGGATGCCGCCTACGGCGTGTTCGAGCTCGGCATGAACCATGCCGGCGAACTCACGCCGCTCTCCAAGCTGGTGCGCCCCAACGTGGCGATCGTCACCACCATCGAGGCGGTGCATCTCGAATTCTTCGACTCCGTCCATGACATCGCCACCGCCAAGGCCGAAGTCTTCGCCGGCCTGGAGAAGAACGGCGTCGCCGTGCTGAACCAGGACAACGACTATTTCGGCTACCTGACGCGCCAGGCGCTGGTGCGCGGTGCGGCGCAGGTCGTCGGCTTCGGCACGGCCAAGGGCGCCTGGGCGCAGCTGCTCGCCTACGAGCCGAGCGAGACCGGCGCGAAGATCGAAGCCGAGATCGGCGGTAATCGCATCCGCTTTACCATCGGCGCGCCGGGCCGCCATTGGGCGCTCAACAGTCTCGCCGTGCTCGCCGCCGCCGTCCATCTCGGCGCCGATCTCGACGCCTCCGCCGCCGCGCTGGCGAACATGACCGCGCCCAAAGGCCGCGGCGCGCGCCATCAAGTCGCGCTCGATGACGGGTCATTCACGCTGATCGACGAGAGCTACAACGCCAGCCCCGCCGCCATGCGCGCCGCTTTCTCCGTCTTGGCCGCCATGCAGCCCGCGCCGGGTGGCCGGCGCATCGCCATTCTCGGCGACATGCTGGAGCTCGGCGCCGACTCCGCCGCCATTCACGCCGCGCTCGCGCCGGACCTCGCCGCCGCCGCGACCATGGTCTGCACCGCCGGGCGCGACATGGGCGCGCTTTACGAGGCCCTGCCGCGCGAGATGCGCGCCGGCCACGCCGGCAAGGCCGAGGAGTTGCTGCCGCTGGTGCGCAAGCTCATCCGCCCCGGCGACGTCGTCATGGTCAAGGGTTCGCACGGCAGCCGCATGGGATTGATCGTCGATGCGCTGCTCGCCAGCGCGGCACCCGATAAATCCGCCGCCAACGGCCACTGAGAAGAAGAAAGGCACTCGCCCCAGATGCTCTACAACCTGCTCTCGCCCTATGCGGACCAGTTCGCGGCCTTCAACCTGTTCCGCTACATCACCTTCCGCACCGGCGGCGCGACGGTGACGGCGCTGTTGGTCTGCTTCGTCTTCGGCCCGATGACGATCCGCTGGCTCAAGAGCAAGCAGGCGCACGGCCAGCCGATCCGCAGCGACGGGCCCGAGAGCCATCTGCTGACCAAGAAGGGCACGCCGACCATGGGCGGCCTGCTCATCCTGTTCGGCGTCGCCGCCGGCACCCTGCTGTGGGCCGACCTGTCGAACCGCTACGTCTGGGTCGTGCTGCTCGTCACCGTCGGCTTCGGCGCCGTCGGGTTCGCCGACGATTATCTCAAGCTCACGCGCCGCAGCCACAAGGGCGTGCCCGGCAAGTACAAGCTGATCGCCGAATGCGCCATCGCGCTGATCGCCACCCTGTGGATCATGCAGATCACCCGCGAGCCGCTCGACACCAGCCTGTCCATTCCCTTCATCAAGGACGCGCTGATCAATCTCGGCTGGATCTTCATTCCCTTCGGCGCGCTCGTCATGGTCGGCGCCTCCAACGCCGTGAACCTGACCGACGGCCTCGACGGTCTCGCCATCGTGCCCGTCATGATCGCCGCCGGCTGCTTCGCGCTGATCTCCTATCTCGTCGGCAACGCGGTGTTCGCCAACTACCTGCAGATCAATTCGGTGCCGGGCAGCGGCGAACTCGCCGTGTTCTGCGGCGCCCTGGTCGGCGCCTCGCTCGGCTTCCTCTGGTTCAACGCGCCGCCCGCCATGGTCTTCATGGGCGACACCGGCTCCCTGTCGGTCGGCGGCGCGCTCGGCGCCATCAGCGTCGTGACCAAGCATGAGATCGTGCTCGCCATCATCGGCGGCCTCTTCGTGCTCGAAACCGTTTCCGTCATCGTCCAGGTCGTCTCCTTCAAGACGACCGGCAAGCGCGTCTTCCGCATGGCGCCGCTGCACCATCATTTCGAGAAGAAGGGCTGGGCCGAACCGACCGTGGTGATCCGCTTCTGGATCATCGCCTCGATCCTCGCCCTCGCCGGCCTCTCCAGCCTGAAACTGCGTTAAAGGAACGTCCACGTCGTGATCTCGCTGCCCTTCGTCAAAGACCAGACCTACGCGGTGCTCGGGCTCGGCAAGTCCGGGCTCACGGCCGCGCGCGCGCTCGGCCTGAGCGGCGCGAAGGTGCGGGCCTGGGACGACGGCGAGAAAGCCCGCGCCGCCGCCGAGGCCGCGGGCGTGGCCCTGACGCCGCTCATCGATGCCGCCTCGCTCGATGGCGTCGCCGCGTTGGTGATGAGTCCCGGCATTCCGCACAGCTTTCCCCAGGCGCACCCGGTCGCCGCCGCCGCAAAGGCGAAGAGCATCCCGCTCATCTCGGACGTGGAGCTTCTGCTCCGCGCCCAGAGCGGTTCGCGCTTCGCTGGCATCACCGGGACCAATGGCAAGTCGACGACCACGGCGCTGCTCGCCCATATCCTGAAAGAGGCCGATGCGCGCATGGACGTCGGCGGCAATCTCGGCCCCGCCGCTCTCGGCCTGCAGGAGTTGGGCAACGGCGGAACTTATGTGCTGGAGCTATCGTCCTATCAGATCGAGTTGATTCACACGGCCGCGTTCGATCTCGCCATTTTGCTCAACATCACCCCCGATCACTTGGACCGCCACGGCGGCATGGACGGCTATATCGCCGCCAAGCGCCGGCTGTTCGACATGCTCAAGGGGAAAGGCATTGCCGTGATCGGCGTCGATGACGCGCATTCCAAGGCCATCGCCAAGGACGTCGCCAAGATGGGCATCCGCGTCGTGCCGGTGACTGTGGGCAACCCGATCGAGGCCGGCGTCTGGGTCCGCGACGGCCTGCTGCACGACGGCCGCACCCGCGACGGCAAGACCTTCGTCGCCGATCTGACCAAGGCCAAGGCGCTGCCCGGCAAGCACAACTGGCAGAACGCCGCCGCCGCCTATGCCGCCGCCCGCGCCCTGTGGATCGATCCCAAGAAGGCGGCCGACGCCATCCTCTCCTTCCCCGGCCTCGCCCATCGCCAGGAGAAACTCGCCGACATCGCCGGCGTCGCCTTCGTCAACGACAGCAAGGCGACCAACGCCGACGCCACCTCGAAGGCGCTCGACTGCTACGACGCGATTTACTGGATCGCCGGCGGCCTGGCGAAAGAGGGCGGCATCGAGACGCTGACGCCCTGGCACAAGCATATCCGCCACGCCTTCCTGATCGGCAAGGCCGCCCCCGACTTCGCCCGCACGCTGGAGGGCAAGGTGCCCTACACGATGTGCGGCGAGCTGCCCGCCGCGCTGGACGCCGCCGCCAAGCTCGCTTGGGACGAGAAGATCACCGGCGCCACCGTGCTCTTGTCGCCGGCCTGCGCCTCGTTCGACCAGTTCGCCAATTTCGAGGCGCGCGGCGACGCCTTCCGCGCCCTCGTGCAAGACCTGTCCAAGCGCTCCGTCGGCGCGCAAGCCGTGGGGGTGAGCGCATGATCAATTTCGCGCGCACCGACACCTCCGTCATCGGCCGCTGGTGGTGGACCGTGGACCGCTGGGTGCTCGCCGCCCTAATGATCCTCGTCGGCCTCGGCATCGTGCTGATCTTCGCCGCCAGCCCGGCGGTCGCCGAACGCATCGGCCTCGATTCCTTTTATTTCGTGCGCAAGCAGATCGGCTATCTCGCGCCGGCGCTGGTCATCCTGCTGTCGGTTTCGCTGCTCAACGTGCGCAACGTGCGCCGCCTCGCCGTCGTCGTCTTCCTGCTCATGGTCGTCTGCATGGTGCTGACGATCCTGATGGGCGTCGAGATCAAGGGCGCGCGCCGCTGGATCAGCCTCGCCGGCTTCACCCTGCAGCCGTCGGAATTCATCAAGCCGGCCTTCGCCGTCGTCTCCGCCTGGATGCTCGCCTCGGGCCGCATGACCAGCGGCTTTCCCGGCCGCACCATCGCCGTCGCCCTGTACGGCCTCACCATCGGGCTCCTCTTGCTCCAGCCCGACATGGGCATGGTCGTGCTGACCTCCGCCATGTTCGCGGCGCAGCTCTTCGTCGCCGGCATCCCCATGGCGCTGGTCGCCATCATGGCGATCGGCGGCTTCGCCGGCATCGTCGGCGCCTACTTCGTCTTCCCGCACGTCGCCAGCCGCATCGACCGCTTCCTCGATCCGTCGTCGGGCGACAGCTATCAGGTCAACACCGGCCTCGAGGCCTTCATGAACGGCGGCCTGTTCGGCCGCGGCCCCGGCGAAGGCACGGTGAAGGAAATCCTGCCCGACGCCCATGCCGACTTCATCTTCGCCGTCGCCGGCGAGGAGCTCGGCCTGATCGCTTGCCTGTTCATCGTCGCGCTCTTCGCCTTCATCGTGCTGCGCGGCTTCACCCGCATGCTGTCGGAAGGCAACCTGTTCATCCTGTTCGCCGTCACCGGCCTTCTCGTGCAGTTCGGCCTGCAGGCGATCATCCACATGTCCTCGACGCTGCATCTCATGCCGACCAAGGGCATGACCCTGCCGCTGATCTCCTACGGCGGCTCCTCGCTGCTCGGCATCGCCTTCGGCATGGGCATGGTGCTGGCGCTGACGCGCAGCCGCGCCGGCCTCGGGGAAGTGTGATGACCGACGCGCAAACCCTTCTCGCCGTCCCGATGCAGAGCCACACGCACCCCATCGTGCTGGTGGCCGGCGGCACGGGCGGCCATGTCTTTCCGGCCGAAGCCCTCGCCAGCGAACTGCGCACGCGCGGCTACACGCTCGCCTTGTTCACCGACCGGCGCGGCGAAGCCTACGGCGGCGAACTCGGCACCCTGACCACCCATCGCATCCGCGCCGGCCGCGTCACCTCGGGCGGCATCCTCGGCCGCGTCAAGGGCGTGCTCGACCTCGCCATGGGCGGCATGCAGTCGCGCGGGCTTCTCTCGCGGCTCAAGCCGAGCGTCGTCGTCGGCTTCGGCGGCTATGCCTCGGTGCCGACCATGCTCGCCGCCTCCAGCCTCGGCGTGCCGACCGTGATCCACGAGCAGAACGCCTTTCTCGGCCGCGCCAACCGCCTGCTGGCGCCGCGCGTCTCGGCGATCGCCACGGCGTTCGACAATGTCGTCGGCATCAAGCCGGGCGACCGCGCCAAGACGGTGCTGACCGGCAATCCGGTGCGTCCGGGCATCCGCGCCTTGCGCGACAATGCCTATCCGGCGCTCGCCGGCGACGGCCCGATCTATCTGCTGGTCACCGGCGGCAGCCAGGGCGCGACGATCTTCAGCGACGTGGTGCCCGCCGCGCTCGACCGCCTGCCCGACGAGATGCGCCGCCGCCTGCGCGTCAGCCAGCAATGCCGCCCCGAGGACATCGATCGCGTGCGCGCCGCCTATGCCGGCACCGACATCCGCGTCGATCTCGCCAGCTTCTTCGGCGACATGCCCGAGCGCCTGCTGCATGCCCATCTGGTGATCTGCCGCGCCGGCGCCTCGACCGTCGCCGAGCTGACCACCGCGGGCCGCCCGGCGATCCTGGTGCCCTACCCGCACGCCATGGACGACCATCAGACGATGAACGCCCGCGCCATCGAAGCGCAGGGCGGCGCCGTCTGCGTGCCGCAGCTCGACTTCACGCCGGAAACGCTCGCCGCGCGCCTCAAACTCCTCTTCGCCCAGCCGCAGCAATTGACGCGCATGGCGGAGAAAGCCCACGCCAGCGGCCATCGCGATGCCGCGGCCAACCTCGCCATCCTCGTCGCCGGCCTGCTCACGGGCAGCAACGGCAAGAGCGGCTCTAACGACAGGGAGAAGGCCGCATGAGGGCCCTGCCGCTCAACATCGGCACGATTCACTTCGTCGGCATCGGCGGCATCGGCATGTCCGGCATCGCCGAGGTGCTGCACAATCTCGGCTATATCGTGCAAGGCAGCGACATGGCGGAAAGCGCCAACGTCAAACGCCTGCGCGATCTCGGCATCAAGGTGTTCATCGGCCATGCCGCCGAGAACGTCGGCGAGGCGCAGGTCGTCGTCATCTCCTCGGCCGTCAAGGCGACCAATCCGGAAGTCTCCGGCGCCCGCGCGCGCCTGATCCCGGTGGTGCGCCGCGCCGAAATGCTCGGCGAGCTGATGCGCCTCAAATGGGCCATCGCCGTCGGCGGCACCCACGGCAAGACCACCACCACCTCGCTGGTCGCCGCCATGCTCGAAGGCGCCGGGCTCGACCCCACCGTCATCATCGGCGGCATCTTGAACGCCATCGGCACCAACGCCCGGCTCGGCGAAGGCGACTGGATGGTCGTCGAGGCCGACGAGTCGGACGGCACCTTCCTGCGCCTGCCGGCGACCATCGCCGTCGTCACCAACATCGACCCCGAGCATCTCGACCATTACGGCGATTTCGACGCGGTGCGCCGCGCCTTCGTCAATTTCGTCGAGAACATCCCGTTCTACGGCTTCGCCTGCCTCTGCATCGACCATCCCGAAGTGCAGGCGATGATCCCCAAGCTGTCGGACCGCAAGATCGTCACCTACGGCTATAGTCCTCAAGCGGACGTGCGCGGCATCAACCTCGTCGCCTCGCCCGACGGCATCAGCTTCGACGTGCTGGTGGCTGATCGTGCGGGCGGCTCGCCGCGCCTGGTGCGCGGCATGAAGCTGCCGATGGCCGGCAAGCACAATGTGCAGAACAGCCTCGCCGCCATCGCCGTCGGCCTCGAAATGGGCCTCGACGAAGACCGCATGCGCACGGCCCTGCTCGCCTTCAAGGGCGTCAAGCGCCGCTTCACCAAAACCGGCGAGACGGGTGGCGTGACCGTGGTCGACGATTACGGCCACCATCCGGTCGAGATCGCCGCCGTCATGCGCGCCGCGCGCGAGGCCTACAAGGGCCGCGTCATCGCCGTGGTGCAGCCGCACCGCTATTCGCGCCTGCACGACCTGTTCGAGGAGTTCTCGACCTGCTTCAACGACGCCGACGCGGTGATCGTCGCCGACGTCTATGCCGCCGGCGAGCAGCCGATCCCCGGCGTCAGCCGCGACGCGCTGGTCGAGAGCCTGCGCGCCCACGGCCATCGCCAGGTCATCGCCCTCGAAAGCCCGGAAGCCCTGCCCGGCGTCGTCGCCGGCCTGACCGAGCCGGGCGACCTCGTCGTCTGCGTCGGCGCCGGCAGCATCACCAATTGGGCCAATGCCCTGCCCGCCGATCTCGCCAAGCTCGCCCCGCAAGCGACGGGAGCGCGCGCATGATGGCCGAGCGCAAATCCACCGACCGCCTGATCGACCGCCTGCCGGCGGTGCGCGGCCGTTACACGGAAGCGGCGGATCTGTCGCGCGTCACCTGGTTCAAGGTCGGCGGCCCGGCCGAGGTGATGTTCCGCCCGGTCGATTTCGATGACCTCGCCACCTTCCTGTCGGCCAAGCCGGCGGACGTGCCGGTCACCGTGCTCGGCGTCGGCTCGAACCTGTTGGTGCGCGACGGCGGCATCGACGGCGTCGTCATCCGCCTCGGCCGCGGTTTCGCCGAGATCACGACGGACGGCACGCAAGTCACCGCCGGCGCCGCCGCGCTCGATCTCAACGTCGCCATCGCCGCCCGCGCCGCCGGCATCGCCGGCCTCGAATTCCTCTCCGGCATCCCCGGCTTGATCGGCGGCGCCTTGCGCATGAACGCCGGCGCTTACGGCCGCGAGATGACCGATGTCGTCCTCGAAGCCTATGCGCTCGACGCAAATGGCCTGCTGCATACGCTCAAGTCTGCTGACTTGGGCTTTACCTATCGCCATTCTGGCGTGCCGGCCGACTGGATCTTCACCGGCGCGACGCTGCAGGGCGAAGCCGGCGCGCCCGAGGCGATCCAGGCGCGCATGGACGAGATTCAAAAGGCGCGCGCCGAGACGCAGCCGCTGCGCACGCCGACCGGCGGCTCGACCTTCAAGAATCCGGAAGGTCATAAAGCCTGGCAGTTGATCGACGCGGCCGGCTGCCGCGGGTTGCGCATGGGCGGCGCGCAAGTGTCCGAACTGCATTGCAACTTCCTGATCAATGTCGGCGGCGCCACCGCCACCGACATCGAGGCGCTCGGCGAGGAAGTCCGCCGCCGCGTCTTCGCCCAGAGCGGCGTGACGCTCGACTGGGAAATCAAGCGCATCGGCAAGCCGCTTGCGGGCCTTCACACGGTCGGAGGCGCGCCATGAGCGGCAAGAAGGAAATCGCCGTGCTGATGGGCGGCTGGTCGGCCGAACGCGAAGTCTCGCTCGTCTCCGGCGCCGCCGTGTCGAACGCGCTGAAGAAGCTCGGCCATCACGTCACCACCATCGACGTCGGCCGCGAGATCGGCACGCTGCTCAAGGCGCTGCATCCGCGCGTCCAGGTGGCGTTCAACGCCCTGCACGGCCGCTTCGGCGAAGACGGCTGCATCCAGGGCGCGCTCGAAATCATCGGTCTGCCCTACACCCATTCCGGCGTGCTGGCCTCCGCCCTCGCCATGGACAAGCCGACCGCGCGCCGCCTGTTCGCCGCCGAAGGCCTGCGCGTCGCCGAAGGCATGGTGCTCAGCCGCGAGCAGGTGCTGGCCGGCGGCTTCATGGACGCGCCCTACGTGATCAAGCCGTTCAACGAAGGCTCCAGCGTCGGCGTGCATATCGTGCAGCCCGGCGACAATGCCCGGCCCTTCGCCGACACCGCCTGGCCCTACGGCGATCATGTGTTGGTCGAGCGCTTCATTCCCGGCCGCGAGCTGACCGTCGCCGTGATGGGCGACAAGGCCCTAGGCTGCCTGGAGATCCGCCCCAAGCAAGGCTTCTACAGCTACGAGGCGAAATATACCGACGGCAAGGCCGACCATCTGATGCCGGCGCCGCTGTCGCCCGCGAAGTACCAGGAAGCCCTCGACATCGGCCTGGCCGCCCATCGCACGCTCGGCTGCCGCGGCGTGACCCGCACCGACCTGCGCTACGACGACACCAAGGGCGGGGATGGCGAGTTCTACGTGCTGGAGACCAACACCCAGCCGGGCATGACGCCACTCTCCCTCGTGCCGGAGATCGCTGGTCATGCCGGCATCAATTTCGAGGAGCTCGTCTCCTGGATCGTGGAGGACGCCTCATGCCCGCGCTGAACAAGCGTCGCGCCAAATCGCGCAAGCCCGTCCGCCGCACGCCGCCGCCGCGCTGGCTGCGCCCGGCGCTGCGCGGCAGCGTCGCGCTCGTCGCGCTCGGCGCCGTCGTCGGCCTGCCGACTTGGTTCGTGCGCGCCGGCCATGCCGACGCGGTCGGCGCCTGGGTCCATGAGAACGGCATGATCGTCTCCGCCGGCTTCGGCCTCGCCGTGCGCGACGTGTTGGTGCAGGGCCGCGGCGAAAGCGCCGGCAAGGACGTGCTCGCCGCCCTCGACGTCAAACGCGGCTCGCCGATTCTCGGCTTCGATCCCCATGAGGCGAAGCTGCGCCTCGAGCAATTGCCCTGGGTGCGCAAGGCGACCGTCGAGCGCCGCCTGCCCGACACCGTCTTCGTCCGCCTGGAGGAACGCGCGCCGATGGCGCTGTGGCAGAGGGACGGCAAGCTCACCCTCGTCGACCGCGACGGCGCGATCATCCCCGGCGCCGACCCGGCGCGCTTCGGCCAATTGCCGCAGATCATCGGCGAAGGCGCGCCCGCCAACGCCCCCGCCATTCTCGCCATCACCGCCGCCGAGCCGGATCTGCGCGCCCGCGTCGCCGCCATGAGCTTCGTCGGCGGCCGGCGCTGGACCGTGATCTTCGACAACGGCGCCGAAGTGCAGCTGCCCGAGCAGGACGTCGGGCGCGCCTGGGCCAAATTCGCCGCCATGGAGCGCACGCAGGGCGTGCTCGCCCATGACGTCGCCAACATCGATTTGCGACTGCCCGACCGTACGGTCGTGCGGCTCTCGCCGGGTGTGACGCCGCCGAAAGCGGCGCCCATCAGAAAATCCGGCAAGGACACCTAGGGGGAAGCGTGATGCGTAAGTCTCTGTCCAAGACGAGGAACGGCTTGATCGCCGCGCTCGATATCGGCACCACGAAGATGTGCTGCTTCATCGCGCGCGCCGACGACGAAGGCCATTTGCGCGTCGCCGGCATCGGCCATCACAGCTCGGACGGCGTGCGCGCCGGCGCGATCGTCGACGTCGAAGCCGCCGAAATGTCGATCCTCTCCGCCGTCCAGGCCGCCGAGCAGATGGCCGGCGAGACGATCCGCGAGGTCATCGTCAACCTGTCGGCCGGCCAGCCCGAATCGAAGACGCTGAATTACGAAGTCTCCATCGCCGGCCACGAAGTCGGCGACGCCGACGTGCGCAAGGTGCTGAGTCACGGCCGCGCCCAGAGCGAGAGCAACGAGCGCGAGCTGATCCACTGCCTGCCGGTCGGCTACACCATCGACGGCAGCCGCAACATCCGCGATCCGCGCGGCATGTACGGCGACCGCCTCGGCGTCAACATGCACGCGATCACCGCCGCCTCCGGCGCGGTCCGCACGCTGACCACCTGCATCCAGCGCTGCCATCTCGACGTCTCCGCCCTCGTCATGTCGCCCTACGCGGCGGCGCTCTCGGCCCTGGTCGAGGACGAGATGAACCTCGGCGCCACCGTCATCGACATGGGCGGCGGCACCACCTCGATCGCCGTGTTCTACGATGGCAAGCTGGTCCATGCCGACAGCGTGCCGATCGGCGGCGCGCACGTCACCAGCGACATCGCGCGCGGCCTGTCCACCCCGCTCGCCCATGCCGAGCGCATGAAGACGCTGTACGGCAGCGCCATCCCGTCGCCGTCCGACGAGCGCGAGATCATCGACGTGCCGCTGGTCGGCGAGGAAGACCGCGCCCAGGCCAACCATGTGCCGCGCTCGATCCTCGTCTCGATCATCCAGCCGCGCCTGGAAGAGACCTTCGAACATATCCGCTCGCGGCTCGAAGCCAGCGGCATCGACAAGATCGCCGGCCGCCGCGTCGTCCTCACCGGCGGCGCCAGCCAATTGCAGGGCGTCCAGGAACTGGCCGCCGGCGTGCTCGACAAACAGGTTCGGCGCGGCCGGCCGCTGCGCATCAGCGGTCTGGCCGAGGCGACGGGCGGTCCCGCCTTCGCCACCTGCGCCGGCCTTCTCACCTACGCCGTCAGCAAGCACGTCGACGCCCCCATGGGGTCGTTGGCGCCGCGCCTGCGCGACGGCGAAGAGCCGGCCGGATTGTTCGGCCGTTTTGGAGTCTGGCTGCGTGAAAACTTCTAAGGCTCATAACCCATACGGCCGGGGCGGCGCACAGCCCCGGTCGGCGCTTATGGCGGGCCCGGGCTGCACGCTCTCCGGGACTTGTCCCGGGGTGTGCACCCCAGGCCCGCTTGGCGCCTCTCTGTCCACTAGCCGGTTCGGCGGCCGGCGCAACGCATACCCCACCTCACCCGCATCATCTCTTGTGTTCATCGGAGGCTAGAAAATGGCGATCAACCTCAATGTGCCCCACCAGGAACCCGACCTGAAGCCGCGCATCACCGTCGTCGGCGTCGGCGGCGCCGGCTGCAATGCCGTCAACAACATGATCAAGTGCCAGCTCGAAGGCGTCGAATTCGTCGTCGCCAACAGCGACGCGCAGGCCCTCGCGCAATCCCCGTCCGAGCGCAAGATCCAGCTCGGCCGCAACATCACGCAGGGCCTCGGCGCCGGCGCGCGTCCCGACGTCGGCCGCGCCTCGGCCGAGGAAGCCTTGGAAGAGATCCTCGGCCATCTGCACGCCTCGAACATGGTGTTCATCACCGCCGGCATGGGCGGCGGCACCGGCACCGGCGCCGCGCCGGTCATCGCCCGCGCCGCGCGCGAGCAGGGCATCCTGACCGTCGGCGTGGTGACCAAGCCCTTCCAGTTCGAGGGCATCCACCGCATGCGCACGGCGGAAGCCGGCATCGAGGAGCTGCAGCAGTTCGTCGATACGCTGATCGTGATCCCCAACCAGAACCTGTTCCGCATCGCCAACGAGAAGACGACCTTCGCGGAAGCCTTCAAGCTGGCCGACAACGTCCTGCATTCGGGCGTGCGCGGCGTCACCGACCTGATGGTCATGCCCGGCCTCATCAACCTCGACTTCGCCGACGTGCGCCAGGTCATGAGCGAGATGGGCAAGGCGATGATGGGCACCGGCGAAGGCACCGGCGACAAGCGCGCGCTCGACGCCGCCCAGGCCGCGATCTCCAACCCGCTGCTCGACGATGTCTCCATGAAGGGCGCGCGCGGCGTGCTGATCAACATCACCGGCGGCCCCGACATGACCCTCTACGAGGTCGATGAAGCCGCCAACCGCATCCGCGAGGAAGTCGATCCCGAAGCCAACATCATCTTCGGCTCGACCTTCGACGAAAGCCTGGAAGGCCGTATGCGCATTTCGGTCATCGCCACCGGCATCGACGCCGAAGCCATGGCCGAGCCGAAGCCGACCGTCATCAACCTGGTCGACCGCCGTCCGGCGCCGCGCCCGACGATGGCTCCCCTCGCCGCGCACAGCCCGAGCATGGCCGCCCCGACCATGACGATGCCGAGCTTCGCCGCCCCGACGATGGCCGCGCCCGCCATGTCGGCTCCGCAGCCGCAGGCGACCATGGCCCCGGTCATGACCGCCACGGCGACCCAGATGGAGCCGAGCTTCGCCGCGCCGGCTCCGGTCGAGGCCGCTCCGGCACCGGTGGCCGCTCCGCTCGCGGCTGACGGCCGCAAGGCCTTCATCCCCGGCCTGCCGGTCGAGCCGAGCGCGACCGCCCGCGCCGCGCAAATGGGTTCCGGGGCGACGGCGCCCGCCGCCGCCCGCCCGTTCGCCGAGGCGGCCATGGTCAACGCCGGCCATCACCAGCGCGCCGCCAAGGCGAGCAAGCCGAGCCTGTTCGAGCGCGTGACCGGCACCGGCCGCGCCCGCGACACCGCCCAGGAAGCCGCCCGTCCGGCCGAGCCGCCGGCCTTCCGCGTCGCCCAACCGGCGCCGCAGCCCGCCCCGCAGCCGATGATGGCCCAGCCGGCGCCCGAGCCGGTCCAGGTCGCCATGGCGGCGTTGGCGGCGGCCCAGGCCCCGGCGCCGATGCCGGCGCCGCAGCCGGTCCCCCAACCGGCGCCCTCGGCCCAGACCTCGCTCGGTCTCGGCCTCGGCGTCGATCCGGCGGACAAGCCGAAGGCGGCCAGCATGGACGATGACCTGTTGGACATTCCGGCCTTCCTGCGTCGCCAGGCCAACTGACCGTAACGGGCGGTTCCGAGGGGCTCCGCAACGCCGCGGAAAACCAGGGAATCGCCCGTAACATTCTGTAACAAACAGTGATTTTACGCTCCAGGGGACGCTCTTTATGTTCCCTGGAGCGAATTTTTTCCGGCTCCGCTTTTCCGGCATGGGTTCGTCCATTTTACAGACCGCTTTGACTGACCGCCCGCGTTAGGAAGACCAGATGGGACAGATCGTCCGCCAGAAGACCTTGAAGAACGCCATCGGCTGCGGCGGCATCGGCCTGCACACCGGCGCCAAGGTTTCCATGACGCTGCTGCCCGCCGACGAGAACAGCGGCATCGTCTTCAAGCGCACCGACATTCACGGCGGTCAGACGGTCATTCCCGCCGATTGGCGCAACGTCACCGACTCGCAGCTCTGCACCGCGATCAGCAAGAACGGCGCGACGATCTGCACCATCGAACATCTGATGGCCGCGCTCTCGGCCGCCGGCATCGACAATGCCGTGATCGAACTGAACGGCCCCGAAGTGCCGATCATGGACGGCAGCGCCGCGCCCTTCGTCTTCCTGATCGAATGCGCCGGCGTCGTCGAGCAGGCGGCCGCGCGCCGCGCCGTCGTCGTCAAGAAGCCCGTCTCGGTCGCCGTCGGCGACAAGAGCGCCGCCATCGAGCCCGGCGCCGGCTTCTCCATCGGTTTCGACATCGATTTCTCCAGCGCCGCCGTGCGCCGCCAGACCTTCGCCTTCGACCTCGTCGACGGCTCGTTCAAGAGCGACATCGCCCGCGCCCGCACCTTCGGCTTCGAGCATGAGGTGAGCGCCCTCCGGGCGCAGGGCCTGCTCAAGGGCGGCTCGCTCGAAAACGCCGTCGTCGTCAGCGGCGACAAGGTGCTGAACGCCAGCGGCCTGCGCTATGCCGACGAGTTCGTGCGCCACAAGGTGCTCGATTCGGTCGGCGACCTCTATCTCGCCGGCATGCCGCTGATCGGCCGCTTCCACGGCTCGCGCTCGGGCCACCGCATGAACCATCAATTGCTGCAGGCGCTGTTCGCCGACAAGAGCGCCCACGACATCGTCGATCTCGATACCGACCTACTGCGCGACGACCTGCCCGCCGCAGAGATGCTGCCGATGATCTCGGGCGCCGCCAACCGCAAGAGCGTGGCGACTCCGATCCGCTAAGATCGACAAACCGAATCAAAAAAGGCCGGCGGAACGATCCGCCGGCCTTTTTTGCAACAGCGCGCAGCTTTCGAAAATTCAAAGAGATCGTCATGCTCGGGTCAAGCCCGAGCATGACGATCTCTTACAGCTCTCTCGCCTATGCGCGCTTGCGCGGCTTGGCCTTTACGGCGGCTTTCTTCTTGGCCGGCGCCTTGGCCTTGCGGGCGACCCGCTTGTTTGCAATGGCCGTCTTGCGCGCCTCGATCACATGCTTGTTCTCGAGCGCCCACAAATTGCGGCCGACCGGCTCGCCTTCCTTGCCGAAGCGCGGCAGCTTGTCGGTCTCGCCGCGCGTGCCGAGCAGCACCAGATACTCGTCGCCGGTGTTGTGCAACTGGTAGAAGTCGCCCTTCGGGATCATCACGATCATGCCCGGCGTCAGCTTGCGCTTGTAGCGCTTGCCCGACGCTTCCTTGAGCGTGAAGGTGCATTCGCCCTGCAGGCAGTAAAAGGTTTCGTCGGCCGTATGCGTATGCATCGGCCCCTTGGTGCCCGGCTCGTCGGCATGGACCCAGACATGGAAGTCCGGCGTGCGGATCAGCACGCGCTTGCTGTGGCCGAGCTTGAGCTTCTTCTGGCCGAGGACGTCGGCGAACTGAACGGTCATCCTGTCGATCTCCTATCGGGGCCGCTTCACTCGCAGGCGATCTTGGCCGCGGTGCCCTTGTTGCCGTAATAGGTGATCTCGCAGGTCATGCCTTCTTTCAGCGCGCTGGCTTCCATCTTCTGGCCGGCGCGCATGATCTCCGTCGTGCCGCCGCTGACCGCCGCCTCGGTTTTGTTCCCCTTGTCGACGAAGGAGACGAGACGGCCCTCGCGGCCGATGCCGGTGATCGTCGTCTTGACCACATTGGCCTCGGCCATGTCCTCGCGCAGCGTCGGCTGCGACAATTCCAAGAGACGCGCGATCATCTGCGGCGGCGCCGCATAGGCCTTTTCCATCAGGCCCTGCAGCCGTTCGCCCGGCACGTAGGTGATGTCGAGCTGCTGCTTGGCCGCTTCGTCCTTCAGCTGCGGGTCTTCCAGCGTCGCCTTGAAGGCCTTGCGCAGGGTGGCGAGGCGGGCGGCCGGCAGATCGGGCGGCGCGGCGAAGCTATAGCCGATGTCGCTATGCAGGAAGTTCAATTCCAGCAGGCGGCGCTCCTCGTCGCTGCGCGCCATGTCGAGCACGGCGGGCACGTTGGGCATTTCCGGATGTTTCTCGACGCCCATCTGGTAGAGCACGCGGATCTTGCCGTCGGCGAGTTGCTGGCTGTTGCGGCTCTTGAGGCCCGAGTAGGCGAGATTGGCGCGTCCCTCGATCTCGCCGCGCTCCATGGCCAGATCGACGTCGTTGCCGCCGGGATAGCCCATGATGACGCGATAGCGGAAGCCGAGGAGATTCTTCATCACGTAGGCTTCCTTGGTGGTGCCGCTGGCGGCGCCCACCGCGCCGACGATCAGCTCGTGATCGTAGAGGTCCTGCCACTTCTTCACCGGCGAGGTGTGCCAGGCGATGGCGACGCTGACGATGGTGTCGGCGCTACCGATCCAGGAGAACTTGCGCGGATCGAACTGCGCCTTGGACTGCGCGCCGGAGAACAGCGGCTCCAGATAGATCGTGCGGTTGACGATGCCGAAGATCGTGCCGTCCTTCGGGCTTTGCGCCCACAGGGTATTGGCGAGCGCCATGCCGCCCGCGCCGGGGAAGTTCTTCGGCAGCAGCGTCGGATTGCCCGGCAGATGCTTGCCCATATGGCGGTTGATCAGGCGGCCCCATTGATCGTGCGAACCGCCGGTGCCCGAGCCGATGGCGACCGTGACGGTCTTGCCGCGAAAGGCCTCGGGCCCCTCATCGGCCATGGCGGGGGCGATGAGGGCGGCGCCGGCGGCCAGCGAGGCGAGCAGCAACGAACGGGACGCGATGCGGAGACGAGGCGCGGTGGCGCCGAAAGCGCGATGGCCAGACATGTTTCCCTCCCCAGGGTGTTTTTTAGTTTTTCTTGTTTTCGTTCGGCTTCTGCCGTTATGGCTTGAGCCTATGGCCGGGACCGCGGGGGCGCAAGCCGGACGCGACCGCCTGAAAAACCGATACTTCTGACAAATAGAAGACTGCGCAACAAAAACTGGGGAGGATGCAGGGATGGCCGCGACGCGCCAAAATCGTACCGCGAAGGCGACTCTGGAGAGCATGACCGTGACGGCGCTCGACGCGCTGTACGAGGACTTGTGGGCCGCCCTCGGGCCCAAAGCCCATCGAGGGACCGCCGCCAAGCGGCGCGCCACGGCGGCGCTGCTGCGCACGGCGGACGCCATTCGCATCCGCACCATCATCGACCCGTTGGATCAAAAGGGCGGCAAGGGCGGCATCGAGGCAAGCAAGCGTTACGCCCTTTATGAAGACGGCCAAAGCGTCGCCGACTTCATCCTCAAACATGGCGACGGGCCGCATCTGCGGCTCGATATCCAGCGCGGCAACATCCGGCTCATGGCCCCCGCCAAACGCGGCGCCAAGGCCGCGCGCCGGGCCGCTCCGCGCAAAGCCGCCCAAAAGCCCGCCCGCCGCGCCTGAGCGGCTATCGTTTTTTCATATCCGGCAAGGGCTTAGACGAGCGCGGCGAACGTCCCGCGCTTGTCGCCTGCCCGGCGGAATGTGATATAGTCCGCCCACCAGATTTGCCGCCGCCGGCCCGAAAGCCGGCGGTCGTTCCCGCTTTATTCGTGGTCCGCATCGAGATGCCCCTGTCCCGCCGCCGCCTGTCCGCCTTCGCCGCCCCGGTCCTCGCCCTGTCGCTCGCCTTCGGCCTCGCCGCCTGCGGCTCGGACGAGCCCAAGGCCATGCCCGACCGTCCGGCCGAGGAGATGTTCAACGAGGCCATGAGCCTGATGGACCAGAACGCGCCGGCCGACGCGGTGAAGCTGTTCGACGAAGTCGACCGCCAGCATCCCTACTCGGTGTGGGCGACCAAGGCGCAGCTGCTCAACGCCTATGCCTATTACGAGATGAACCGCTACGACGAGGCGATCGCCGCGCTCGACCGCTTCATCGCGCTGCATCCCGGCAGCAAGGACGTCGCCTACGCCTATTATCTCAAAGCGCTGAGCTTCTACGAGCGCATCCCCGACATCACGCGCGACCAATCGCTGACCAACCGCGCGCTGAGCGCGCTGCAGGAAGTGGTCCGCCGCTTCCCCGACAGCAAATACGCCCGCGACGCGCGCCTGAAGATCGACCTCGCCTACGACAACCTCGCCGGCAAGGAAATGGAAGTCGGCCGCTATTACCAGAAGCGCAACCAGCCGCAGGCCGCCATCAGCCGCTACCGCCGCGTCGTCGAGCTCTATCAGACGACGTCGCATGTGCCGGAAGCGCTGCACCGCCTGACCGAATGCTACCTCGAGGTCGGCCTGACCCAGGAAGCGCAGACCGCCGCCGCCGTGCTCGGCCACAACTATCCCGGCAGCGAATGGTATCAGGACTCCTATCAGCTGATGACCGGCGCGCAGCTCGCCCCGGTCGAGGACAAAAGCTCCTGGATGAGCCGCGCGTGGAATTCGGTGTTCTGATGATCGGCCTGCACACAAGGCCATGCTGATCGCGCTTTCGATCCGCGACGTCGTTCTCATCGAGCGCCTCGATCTGGAATTCGGCGCCGGACTGAGCGTCCTGACCGGGGAAACCGGCGCCGGAAAATCCATCCTGCTCGACGCCCTCGGCCTCGCCCTCGGCGCGCGCGGCGAGGCCGGCCTGGTGCGGCGCGGCGCCGAAAAAGCCACCGTCACCGCCGCATTCGACATTCCCGCCAAGCATCCCGCGCGCAAGCTGCTCGCCGAGAACGAGATCGGGGCGGAGGATACCCTCGTGCTCAAGCGCGTGCTCGGCGCCGACGGGCGCAGCCGCGCCTTCGTCAACGATCAGCCGGCCGGCGTCGGCCTGCTGCGCCAGCTCGGCGAATTGCTCGTCGAGATTCACGGCCAGCATGATGCCCACGGCCTGCTCGACGCCGCCACCCATCGCGGCCTGCTCGATAGCTACGGCGACCATGAAACGCTGCTCGCTGGCGTGCGCCGCGCCCATGAAGCCTGGCAGGCCTGCCGCAAGGCCGAGGACGACGCCCGCGCCGAGGCCGAAACCGCCCGCCGCGACGAGGAATTTCTCCGCCATGCCCTCGCCGAACTGGACAAGATGGCGCCGCAGCCCGGCGAGGAGACCCAACTCGCCGAACAGCGCAGCTTCATGCAGGGCGGCGCGAAACTCGCCGAAGGCCTGCAGGCGGCGCTCAACGAATTGACCGAGGGCCGCGCCGTGGTCAGCGCGCTAAACGCCGCGCACCGCCTGGTCGACCGCGCCGCCGCCAAGGCCGGCGACCGCCTCGCCGCCGCGCTGCAATCGCTCGCCGCCGCCACGGTGGAGGCCAGCGAAGCCGTCGCCCAGATCGAGCTGGTGCTGGCCGATCTCGACTCCGACCCGCAGAAGCTCGAACAGATCGAGGAGCGGCTATTCGCGCTGCGCGCCCTGGCGCGCAAGCATAACGTCGATGTCGATGCGCTCGGCGCGCTGCAGGGCGACATGGCGCGCAAGCTGGCCTCCATCGACAGCGTCGGCGCGGATCTGAAAAAACTCGCCGCCGCGACGGCTGAAGCGCGCAGTGCCTACGCCGCCGCCGCCGGCAAGCTCGGCGAGGCGCGCCGCAAGGCCGCCGCCAAGCTCGACAAGGCGGTGAACAAGGAACTGGCGCCGCTCAAGATGGAGAAGGCGAGCTTCCGCACCGCCATCGACGCCATTCCCGAGGACAATGGCGGCCCCGACGGCCTGGACCGCGTCGCCTTCGAGGTTTCGACCAATCCCGGCGCCGCGCCCGGCCCCTTGGCCAAGATCGCCTCGGGCGGCGAACTGGCGCGCTTCATGCTCGCCCTCAAGGTCGCGCTCGCCGGCACCGGCGATGCCGCCGCGCTGGTGTTCGACGAAGTGGATGCCGGCATCGGCGGCGCGGTGGCCGACGCGGTCGGCGAACGATTGGCCCGGCTCGGCGTTGACGTGCAGGTGCTGGTCGTCACCCATTCGCCGCAGGTCGCGGCGCGCGGCCTGCATCATTGGCGCGTACAGAAGACCCAGGGCGGCAAATCGACCAGCACGACGGTCGTGCCGCTCATCGCTGCCGAACGGCGCGAGGAGATCGCCCGCATGCTCGCCGGCGCGAAAATCACCGACGAGGCGCGCGCCGCCGCCGACAAGCTGCTCGCCGCCGGAGCCTGACGCCCATGGCCTTGGATACCAGCAAGATCGCCGTGAAGAAGCTCGACCGCATGATGGCGGAAATGGAGCTGGCGCGCCTCGCCGAAGAGATCGCCGAGCACGACAAGCTCTATCACCAGGAAGACGCGCCGCGCATTTCGGACGCCGACTACGACGCGCTGCGCCGGCGCAACAGCGAGATCGAAGCGCGCTTTCCCGACCTCGCGCGCGAGGACAGCCCGAGCCGCAAGGTCGGCGCCACCCCGGCCGGCCGCTTCGCCAAGGTCCGTCACGCCAAGCCCATGCTGTCGCTCGACAACGCCTTCGACGACGAGGACGTGGACGGCTTCTTCCAGCGCGTCCGCCGCTTTCTCGATCTGCCGGCGAGCACGCCCATCGAGATCGTCGCCGAACCGAAGATCGACGGGCTGTCGATCTCGCTGCGCTACGAGAAGGGCCGCTTCGTGCAGGGCGCGACGCGCGGCGACGGCGTCGAGGGCGAGGACGTCACGCCGAATCTGCGCACGCTGAAGGACATCCCCGAGCGCCTCAAGGGCGACGCGCCCGACGTGATCGACATCCGCGGCGAGATCTACATGCTGCGCGCGGATTTCCTGGCGCTCAACGAGGCGCGCGCGCAGGCCGACGAGCCGGTCTTCGCCAATCCGCGCAACTCCGCCGCCGGCAGCCTGCGCCAGATCGACGCGGCGGTCACCGCCAGCCGGCCGCTGCGCTTCTTCGCCTACAGCATGGGCGAGGCGAGCGGCCCGGTCGGCAAGACCCATTGGGAATTCCTGCAAAACCTCAAGGCTTGGGGCTTCCATGTAAACCCCAAGGCCAAGCGCTGCGCCACGCCGGAAGAGGCCCTCGCCTTCTACCGGGCCATCGGCGCCGAGCGCGCCGGGCTGCCCTACGACATCGACGGCGTCGTCTACAAGGTCAACCGCTTCGACTGGCAGGACCAGCTCGGCATGGTCAGCCGCGCGCCGCGCTGGGCCATCGCCCACAAGTTTCCCGCCGAGCAGGCGCAGACCCGGCTCAACGAGATCACCATCCAGGTCGGCCGCACCGGCGTGCTGACGCCGGTCGCCAATCTGGAGCCGATCACCGTCGGCGGCGTCGTCGTCAGCCGCGCGACGCTGCACAACGAAGACGAGATCGCCCGCAAGGATATCCGCGTCGGCGACATGGTGGTCATCCAGCGCGCCGGCGACGTCATTCCGCAGGTCGTCTCGGTGGTGCCGGACCAGCGCCCCAAGGGCAGCAAGCCCTATGTCTTTCCCGACCGCTGCCCGGCCTGCGGCAGCCTCGCCATCCGCGAGGAGGGCGAAGTCGCCAAGCGCTGCACCGGCGGCCTGATCTGCCCGGCGCAAAGGTCCGAGCGCCTGCGCCATTTCGTCTCGCGCCTCGCCTTCAACATCGACGGGCTCGGCGAGGAGCGCTTGCAGCTCTTCCTCGACAAGGGCGCGATCGAGGGCCCGGCCGACATCTTCACGCTGCGAAAGCGCGACGGCAAAGACGCAGCGCCGCTCGCCGAATGGGACGGCTGGGGTCCGCAATCGGCGCTCAAGCTCTTCCAAGCGATCGACGACCGCCGCAGCGTCTCCTTCGAGCGCTTCATCTACGCGCTCGGCATCCATCAGGTCGGCGAGGCCACCGCCAAGCTGCTGGCGCGGCGCTACGGCACGCTGGACGCCTGGCGCGAAGCGATGATCGCCGCGGCCAAGGAGCGCAAGGCGAACCCCGACGAATCCAAGAAGCCCGAGAAGATCGGCCCCGAGTTCGCCGCGCTCTGCGACATTTCCGGCATCGGCCTCAACATGGCCGACGACATCGTCGGCTTCTTCGCCGAGAAACATAATCTCGACGTGCTGAAGGCCCTGGAAAAGGCCGGCGTCGAGGTCGAGCCGGTGGAGATCATCCAGGCCCCCGCCGATTCGCCGGTCGCCGGCAAGACGGTGGTCTTCACCGGCACGCTGCAGACCCTGACGCGCCAAGCCGCCGAAGCGCAGGCCGAGAAGCTCGGCGCCAAGATCGCCGGCTCGGTCTCGAAGAAGACGGGCTATGTGGTGGTCGGCGCCGACGCCGGCTCGAAAGCCGACAAGGCCAAGAGCCTCGGCGTGCCGATCCTCACCGAGGACGAGTGGCTGAAGCTGATCGGCGAAGCCTGATCAGCGGATCGGCGCCGTCGCGGACGCCAGCCAGGTCCGCGTCGCCTCGTCCACCAGCGGCGTCAGGCTGTCCTGAACCCGCGCGTGGTAGCCGTCGAGCCAGGCGCACTCCGCGTCGGTGAGCAGCGTCGGATCGACCAGCGCGCGCTCAATCGGCGCGAGCGTGAGAGTCTCGAAGGCCAGCATGGGCAGGCCGTCGGGACCCGTTCCGGCATCCTTCACGGCGACCAGATTCTCGATGCGGATGCCGAAGGCGCCGGCCTTATAATAGCCGGGCTCGTTGGACACCACCATGCCGGGCTCCAGCGCCACGCGGTTGGGCAGCTTGGAGATGCGCTGCGGCCCCTCATGCACGCTGAGGTAATGGCCGACGCCATGGCCGGTGCCGTGATCGTAATCCAGGCCGGCCTGCCACAGGGGCATGCGGGCCAGCGCGTCGAGTTGGCTGCCGCTGGTGCCGGCCGGGAAGCGCGCCGTGGCCAGCGCGATATGGCCTTTCAGCACGCGGGTGAAAGCAGCGCGCTGCTCGTCGCTCGGGCCGTGGCCGCCGCCCCCATTCGCGTCACCCACGAACAGGGTGCGCGTCACGTCCGTGGTGCCGTCGAGATATTGCGCGCCGGAATCCAGGAGGAACATCTGGCCGGGCGCGATGCCTTTGTCGGTGGCGGGGCTCGCATGGTAATGCACGATGGCGCCGTTGCCGCCGGCGCCGGCGATGGTCGGAAAACTCAGCCCGCGGAAATGTTCGCCGCCGCGGCGAAACTCTTCGAGCTTGGCGGCCGCGGCGATCTCGGTCAGGCCGCCCTTGGCGGCGGCGCCCGCGAACCAGGCGAGAAAGCGCGTCAGCGCCGCGCCGTCGCGCAGATGCGCGGCGCGGATGCCGGCCAGTTCCACGTCGCTTTTCTTCGCCTTGGCCGCCTGGCAGGGATCGGCGGATTTCGCCGGCTTGGCGCCGGCCTCCTCCAGGCGGTCGAAGACCCAGGCCGGGGCCGAGGCCGGATCGGCCTGCACCCGCCTGCCCTTGAGCGCCGCGAGCGCCGGAGCGAAGTCTTCGCGCGGCGCGAGGCGCACCTCGCCCCCGAGATGCGCCGCGAGCGTCGGGGCCGCCTTGCGCGGGTCCATGAAGAGATCGAGCCGGCGGTCGGCATGGAGGATGGCGAAGGCGAGCGGCAGCGGCGCATAGGCGACGTCGCCGCCGCGGATGTTCAAGAGCCAGGCGATGCTGTCGGGCAGCGTCAAAACCAGGGCCTCGACGCCGGCGGCGGCGAGCCGGCCGGCCAGCTCGCCGCGCTTGTCGGCGGAGCTGCGCCCGGCGAAGGCCTGGGCGAAGGGCACCACCGGCGCGATCGGCAACGGCGGCTGGCGCGTCCAGGCGCGATCCACCGGATTGGCGGCGAGCGCCGCGAGCGTGGCCCCGGCCTTGTCGCAGGCGGCGCGCAGCCACGCCACGTCCTCGACGGTATGCAGCCAGGGATCGAAGCCGAGCCGTTGCCCGGCCTTGAGATTGGCGGCGAGCCAGTCGCCGGGCGGGCGCTGGGTGATGTGGTGGGTGACGAAAGCCGCCGGATCGACCTCGGCCTTGGCCTGCAAGGTATAGCGGCCGTCGACGAAGATCGCGGCGAGGTCGGGCAGCACGGCGGCGAGGCCGGCCGAGCCGGTGAAGCCGGTGAGCCAGGCGAGGCGACGGGCGTAGAGCGGCACATATTCGCCTTGATGCTCGTCGGCGCGCGGCACGATGACACCGTCGACGCCCAGCGCCGCCAATTCGCGGCGCAGCGCCGCCAGGCGCGCGGCGACCGGCAGCGTTTCGTCGGCGACGCCGTCGCCCTGGCCGGCGGCCATCGCGGCGCGCAGGGCCTGCAATTGCGCCGCCAGGGCCGGGCTCGGGCTCGCCGCGACCAAGCCGAGCCAGGCCGCGCCATCCACGTCCTCGGGCGCCGCCAGCAGCCCGGCGATGAGATCGCGCGCGGCTTCGGCGGTCGGCGCGGCGAGCCGCAAGCCGGGGGCCTTGGCGAGCAAGCCGCCCAGGGCGGCATCGCCCTGATAGGTCTCGCGGCAGGCGATGGAGGCAGTCGAAGCGACGCTCACGGGTAGCAAACTCCTGACAAAGCAGCCTTTTTCGGCCGAAAACGACCATCAGGCGGCTTTTTGAAGGTAAGCGGGCGACCGGTCCGGCGCAAGCCGGGGGCCGCTCTATGGGCATTGCCTATGGCCGCATGGCTCGGTCCGATAAACATGAAGGCTTTATAAGCGAACCATGGAAAACCTAGGAAAACTGCGGCTTACAGCCATGCAGTGAGCGCGTGGCTGTTTTGCGAAACGGTCGCTCCTAAGTAACCGGGGATAGGTCTACATCTTCGTCATCAAAGAGGAAACGCACAGACCGACCCCCGAAGGAGACTAGAAATGACCACGCAGAATTTGAACCCGGCCGACCTCCCCTACGCGAAGGGCGCCGACCTCATCACCGCCGCTTACAACCTGCTCGTCGGCACCGTCGCCGCCTTCCGCAAGCTGAGCGGCACCGTTAACGAAGCCCGCGCGATGCGCAACCGCTACTACGAGTTGAACGCGCTGAGCGATGCCAGCCTGAAGGCCTTCGGCCTGAACCGCAACGACATCCCGCAGATCGTCGCCACCGAAGCCGGCCTCTTCACGCCGAACGAGGTTGCCCCGGTCGCCTCGAACAGCAACGAAGCGCCCGTCAGCGCCGTCGCCTAATCGAAATCAGCGTTCCGTAAGTCCGCGTAAAGCGTCCGATACCTCCAAGCATCCCCGAGACATCTCTCCCCCCAGATGTCTCACCCCACGCCGGGCCACTCAGGAAGAGTGACCCGGCGTTCTAATTTGGGCTGCGCCCACAAGAACAGGCCTGCGGGCCACTCAGGAAGAGCGGCCCGGCGTTCTCATTTGGGCTGCGCCCAACTCTGAAAATCCGATTTAGCGGCCGCGCCGCATGACGAGCGTCGGCCAGACGCCCCAGTCCTTCGACGGCACCCGGATGCGCCGCACCAGCCGCAAGCCCTGGGCGCGATAGGCGGCGCGCACGGCGGGCTCCTGACGGTCGAGCAAACCCGACAGCACCACGATGCCGCCCGGCGCCAGACGCCGCGCCAAGGTCGGCGCCAGGCTCTTCAGCGGCTTTGCCAGGATGTTGGCGCAGATCAGCTCGTAGCGTTCGCCGCGCGGCACGCGGGAAAAGCCATGGCTGAGCCCCGCGCGCACGAAGCGGCCGAGTTTATTGGCCTTGGCATTGGCGCGCGTGTTGCGCACCGCCCAGGGATCGTTGTCGACCGCGAGAACCTTGCATTTGCGCCGCGCCGCCACGGCGAGCGCGAGAATGCCGGAGCCGCAGCCAAGATCGAGCGTGCGCGGCCGGCGCATGCGATTCAGCAGACGGTCGAGCGCCAGCAGGCAGCCGCGCGTCGTGTCATGGCGGCCCGAGCCGAAGGCGGGACCGGCGTCGAGCGTGAGGGCCAGACTGCCCGGCGGCGGCGAGGTCTCGTCGAAGGTAGCGCGCACGAAGAAGCGCCCGGCGCGCACCGGCGGAAAGCCCTTGCGGTTTTCCGCCAGCCAATCGACCGGCGGCAGCTTCTCGAAATGCACCTCGGAGAGGGACAAGCCGATGCGGCTCGCCATGCCCGCCAGCGCCAGGGTGACGGCCGACACGTCCGGCTCGGTCTCGCAGATCACCTCGACCCGCCAATCTTCCGCCGGCCGGTCGTCGCCCGGGTCGCTGTAAGGCTCTGCCGCGCCGGTCTGCGCGCTGACCGACCCGAAGTCGGACAGCACCGCTTCCAGCGCCTCGTAGGCCGCTTCCGGCGCGACGAGATGAATCTTCCAGAGTTGCGCTGCGTCGGTCATGCCTGGCTCACGGGGCCTTGCTCACGCCGGGTCGACGAAATTGTCGAGCACCTTCTTGAGGCCCGCCTTGTCGAAGGCGATCTCCAGCTTGTTGGCGTCGATCGAGACGATGCGGCCGTAGCCGAATTTCTGATGGAACACGCGGTCGCCGGTCTTGAGGCCGCTCTCGGTCGTCTTGGCCGGCGCGACGCTATAGCTGTTCGGCCCGACCTTGCGGGCGTCGAAGGCGCGGCCGGACCGGCCGCCCGTGCTCCAGGATTCCTTGCCGCTCGCCCAGCGCGTATTGTCGTCCGCCACATCCGACCAGCCGCGCTGCGCCGGCTGCGGCTGATTGAAGATCGCGTTCGGCTTGACCTCGACGTGATCGGCCGGCAATTCCTCGACGAAGCGCGACGGGATGTTCGACTGCCATTGGTTGAACAGGCGGCGGTTGGCGGCGAAGGAGACATAGGCGCGCTTGCGCGCCCGCGTCAGGCCGACGTAGGCGAGCCGGCGCTCTTCTTCGAGACCCGCCGCGCCCAATTCGTCGAGCGCGCGCTGATGCGGAAACAAGCCCTCCTCCCAGCCGGGCAGGAAGACGATGTCGAATTCCAGGCCCTTGGCGGCATGCAGCGACATCATGCTGACCTTCTCGCCGCTGTCCGTCGTGTCGCGGTCCATCACCAGGCTGACATGTTCGAGGAAGGCGCCCAGGCTCTCGAATTCCTCGAGGCCGGCCACCAGTTCCTTGAGGTTCTCGATGCGGCCCGGCGCCTCGACGGTCTTGTCGTTCTGCCACATGGCGATATAGCCCGACTCGTCGAGCACCAATTCGGTCAGTTCGGCCGGCGGCAGGCCGCTGGCCGCGGCGCGCCAGCGGTTGAAGCTCTCGAGCAGGTCGCGCAAGGAACTGCGCGCCCGCGCGCCGACCTCGTCGGTGCCGGTGACGATCTCGGCGGCATACATCAACGAACGGTTTTCGGCCCGGGCGATGCGGTGCAGCACCTGCAGGGTGGCGTCGCCGAGGCCGCGGCGCGGCGTGTTGACGATGCGCTCGAAGGCGAGATCGTCGTCGGGTTGGACGACAAGACGCAGATAGGCGATGGCGTCGCGGATTTCCTGGCGTTCGTAGAAACGCGGGCCGCCGATGACGCGATAGGGAATGCCGAGCTTGAAGAAGCAATCTTCGAACTCGCGCATCTGCGAGCCGGTTCGCACCAAAATGGCCATGTTGTCGAGGCCGGTGCCGGCGCGCTGCCGCGCCTCGATCTCCTCGGCGACCTCGCGCGCCTCCTGCTCGCCGTCCCACACGCCGACGACGACGACCTTGTCGCCCTCGGCATCCTCGGTCCACAGCGTCTTGCCGAGGCGGCCTTCGTTATGGGCGATCAGGCCGGAGGCCGCGCCGAGGATATGGCCGGTCGAGCGGTAGTTGCGCTCGAGGCGAATCACGGTGGCGCCGGGGAAATCCTTTTCGAAACGCAGGATGTTGCCGACCTCGGCGCCGCGCCAGCCGTAGATCGACTGGTCGTCGTCGCCGACGCAGCAGATGTTGCGCGAACCCTGGGCCAAGAGACGCAGCCAGAGATACTGCACCACGTTGGTGTCCTGATACTCGTCGACCAGCAGATAGCGGAAGCGGCGCTGGTAATCGGCGAGCACGTCCGGGTTCTGCGTGAACAGCGTCACGCAGTGAAGCATCAGATCGCCGAAATCGCAGGCGTTCAGCGTCTTCAGCCGCTCCTGATATTGCCCGTAGAGCTCGCGCAGGCGGCCGCCGGCGGCTTCCGTGCCCTCGTCGGAATGGCCGATCTTGTCCGGCGTCAGGCCGCGGTCCTTCCAGCGCTGGATGACGGCGCTGAGCGCGCGCGCCGGCCATTTCTTGTCGTCGATGCCGGCCGCTTCCAGGAGCTGCTTGATCAAGCGCACCTGATCGTCGGCGTCCAGAATGGTGAAGTTCGGCTTGAGGCCGATCAATTCGGCATGGCGGCGCAGGATGCGCGCGCCGATGGCGTGGAAGGTGCCGAGCCACAGGCCCTCGGCGCGGTTGCCGATCAAGGCGGAGACGCGTTCCAGCATCTCGCGCGCCGCCTTGTTGGTGAAGGTGACGGCGAGGATCTGCGACGGAAAGGCGCGGCCCGAGGTGAGGATATGGGCGAGCCGCGTGACCAGCACGCGCGTCTTGCCGGTGCCGGCGCCGGCCAGCACGAGGACCGGCCCGTCGAGCGCCTCGACGGCGGCGCGTTGCTGCTCGTTGAGCTTGGCGAGATAGGGCGGAACGGCGGCCGGCTCGGGACGGCCGGAGGGCGCCGGCGGCGACGCGGCCAGATCGAAAGGATCGGATGACATTTGCCGTGATTATAGCACGCCGCCCTCCGCGCCAAGCGCCGAATTGGCCGCAAAATTCCACATGCGCCAAGCCCCGGAAATCAGGCTTTTGCAAAGCGGCGCGAAGCCGCTAGAGTTTTTTCCCATCATCGCGGGAGGCTGCCATGCGTCAGGCGTTCGCGTTTCCCTCACTCGCCGTGCCTGCCCCGCTCTTCGCCGCGCTCTTTGCCGCCGCGCTGTGCATCGGCGCGCTGAGCGCTCCCCTCGCCGCCCAGCCGGCCGGGAAACTCACCCCCGACCGCATCGTTCAATCGGTGGTGCTGATTCATGCCGACGTGCCGGCCGACGCGCCCTCGGCGCGCCGCCTCGGCACCAGCCGCGACGGCGCCGGCGCCGTGATCCGCGCCGACGGCGTGGCCGACGGCCATATCGTCACCATTGGCTACCTCATCACCGACGCCTCCGCCGTCGAAGTGACCGATCACGCGGGTCGCAAGCGCGCCGCGCAAGTCGTCGGCTACGACCAGGCGAGCGGCCTCGGCCTCATCCGCCTGTCGGGCAAGGCCGACCTACCGGCGCTCGAGCTCGGCACGTCGCGCGGCCTCGAAGTGCGCCAGCCGGTGATCGTCGCCGGCGGCGGCAATGTCGACAGCCTGCAGCCGGCCATCGTCGCCTCGCTGCGGCCCTACGCCGCGTCCTGGGAATATATGCTGGAGCGCGCCATCTTCGCCGCCCCGCCGATCGAGCGCTTCGGCGGCGCGCCGCTGCTCGGCGCCGACGGCACGCTGATCGGCATCGGCTCGCTGCTGATCAACGACGCGCTGCCCGGCCAGGCGCTGGCCGGCAACATGTTCGTGCCGGCGGAACTGCTGCGCCCGGTGATCGGCGAAATGGTGGCGAGCGGTCGGCCCAAGGCCAGCCGGCCCTGGCTCGGCCTCAACGCCGACGAACTGCAGAAGGACGGCGCGCTGGTCGTCGGCAACCTCAGCCGCGACGGACCGGCGGCGAAGGCCGGCCTCAAGCGCGGCGACGTCGTCGTCGGCCTGGGCGGCAAGCCGATCAAGGGCCTCGCCGACTTCTACAAACGGCTATGGAGCATGGGCGAGCCCGGCGTCGAAGTGCCGCTGCGCGTGATGCAAGCGGACGGCGTGCGCGAATTGCGCCTGCAGTCGGGCGACCGCTACAAGAACATGCGGGCGCAGCCGACTTATTAGGATGCTATGCGGGGCGAAGCGCGCCTAGGCGCTGGTGGCGATTTCGCGCAAAGCCTCGACCGAGCTGACGCGGTTGCGGCCGTGGTCCTTGGCGAGATAGAGCCCCTGGTCGGCGCGGCTGACGAAAGCGGCAAGATCCTCGTTCGGCCGGTAGCGCGATATCCCGAGCGACAGGGTGATCTGCCCCAGGCTCTCGCCGGTGCTGCGGCGGGTGATCTTCTTCGCCGCGACTTTGTTGCGGATATTATCGGCCACGGCGAAGGCGCCGTCGAGATCGGTGCTCGGCAAGAGAAGAGCGAATTCCTCGCCGCCGTAGCGCGCGGCGAAGTCCTGGCCGCGCACGCAGTCGACCAGCGTCTGCGCCACCAGGCGGAGCACCTGATCGCCGGTCTGATGGCCGAACGTGTCGTTGAATTTCTTGAAATGGTCGATGTCGATCATGATCATCGAGAGCGGCCAGGTCTCGGTGTTCCGGGTGAGGTCGGCGAGACTCTGATCGAAGCTCTTGCGGTTGGCGATGCCGGTGAGCGCATCGGTCATGGCTTCGAGGCGCACCTGGTCGAGGCTCTGCTTCAATTCGACCAGCTCGCTGTTGGCGGCGGCGAACTGCGTTTCCAGCCGGCGCGCGTTGCTTTCCATCTTGCGCGTCTCGGCCAGCATGACGGTGAGCGCCCGCCGCAGCTCTTCCAAGGCGATCGGCGCGCCGCCGTCGCCCTCGATGCGGCCGGAGAAATCCTCCAGGGCCTGGCCGTAGGCGCGGCTCTGGTCGCGCGCCTCGCCCATCTGCGAGAGAATCTTGTCGAGCATCGCCTCGATGACGCCGCTCGCGTTATGGATCGCCTGCACCTCGGCATCGCCGCCGAAATGGCGTTCATAGAGCGATTCGAGCGCCGCATCGCTGAGCGGCGCGCCCGCCTTGAGGATCCGATCGAATTCGCGCGTCAGCGCCGGACTCTTGCGCGAGAAATAGCCGTAGAGCAGGGCGAAGTTGCGCGGATGCGGCGGCTGCTGGGTCTTGCCCAGAAACCCGATCGTTTGATCGGCCAATTGCTTGGCCCGCTGAAGATCGTCGAGAAATTCCACCGCAGCCCCCGTGAGCCGGGCCGTCATGGCCCTCCGCTCGCCGAGACGATCCTACTCCGAAGGAGTAAAGACTTTGCTAAACCGGGCGCGACCGCGCGGAGAAGGTTCGCTGAAAATACAGGCGTTTGAGGCCAGCCGGCCTCAGTTGCACTGGCCGACGGAGCTGTCAGCGCAGCGCGTCTTGCCGTCGGTCCACAGCGCTCCGCCCAACCGGGCGCGGAAAAAATCGGCGCCGCGCAGATTGGCGCCGGTGAAATCGGCGCCGCGCAAGTCGGCCGCGACCAATTTGGCGCCGCGCAGGTCGGCCTTGGCGAAAACCGCGCCGGTTAGATCGGCCTCGCTGAAATCCGCCTCGGCGACGCGCGCCGCCGCGAAAGACGCGCCGGCCATGTTGGCGGAATAAAATTTCGCGCGATAGGCGTCGGCCCCCGCGAAGTTCGCCTTGGCGAGATCGGCGCGCGTGAAGCTGGCGTCGCGCAATTGCGCGCCCGACAGATCGGCGCCGGTGAAATCGCGGCCATCCTGATAGCAGCGCCGCCAATCGACGCCGGGCGTCGGCCCATCGCTGCAGTCGGCGCGCGCCGGCCAGGCGGCCGAGAGCAAGGCGCAGGCGAGCGCGGCCGTCAGATAGCGGCGCCGTGGCGGCGATAGAGCGTTGAAAAACATGGATATGGTTCTAGGGCCACGGATCAGGCCACGCAACCTGCTCATGATTTGAGCGCAAATTGATGCCCTATCCCACGAGCAATTCCGCGTCGCGAACCTTGGCAGGACGGGCATTAGCCTGTAGTCTTCTAACTAATAAAAATATCCAAAACCCGATCCTGCTGGGAGACTTCTCGTGAACAGACATCAAGGCCGGACTCTGTCCCGCCGCAGCCTGACCCTCGCCGCCGTCCTGACGGCCGCCGCCCTCGCCCTGCCGACCCAGGCCAGCGCGCAGCAATCGGTCGAGCAGTTCTACAAAGGCAAGAACATCAACCTCTACATCGGCTTCGCGCCGGGCGGCTCCTACGACAGCCTGGCCCGCCTGACCGCGCGCTACATGGGCAAGCATATTCCCGGCAATCCGACGATCGTGCCGACGAACATGCCGGGCGCCGGCGGCTTCAAGGCCGCCAACTACATGTATTCGGTCGCGCCGAAGGACGGCACGGCCCTTTCGGCCCTGTCGCAGACCACCCCGCTCGAAGAGGCGCTGAAAAATCCGGGCGTGCAGTATAAATCCAATGAGTTCGCCTGGATCGGCCGCTTCACCTCGAACATCGAGGTGCAGGTCTTCTGGCACACCGCCAAGGCCAAGACCGTTCAAGACACGCTGACCAACGAGGTCTCCGTCGCCTCGACCGGTCCCGGTTCGCCGTCGGACGGCTATCCCCGCCTGCTCAACGGCCTGTTGGGCACCAAGTTCAAGATCATCGCCGGCTATCCCGGGTCGACCGACGGCCTGCTGGCGATGGAACGCGGCGAAGTCGACGGCGCGCTGACCTCGTGGAACACCATGAAAACGGCGCGCGCCCATTGGCTGAAGGAGAAAAAGGCGTTCCTGATGGTGCAATATGTGACCGAGCGCGCGCCGGAGATCCCCGATGTGCCGGCCGTCGTCGAACTGGGCCGCACGCCGGAGGAGAAGCAACTGCTGGCGACCTACGCCTCGGGCGGCGACATCGGCCGCGCCTACAACACCACGCCGGGCGTGCCGGCCGAACGCGTCGCCGCGCTCCGCAAAGCGTTCGACGCCATGGTCAAGGACAAGGACCTGCTGGCCGACGTCGAGCGCATGAAGCTCGACTTCTTCCCGATGGAAGGCGAGAAGCTGCAAAAGCTCATCGCCGACACGGTGAACGTGCCGCCGCAGGTGGTCTCGCGGATGCAGGAACTGCTCGGCTCCACCAAGTAAGCTATCGCCTAGACGTTCCGACGGGCCGCGGCGGGCACCCTCGCCGCGGCCCGATTTGTTTCAGAAACAAGCGCTTCCATGTCGTTCGCGCGGCCCATCGCGGGCCGGAATCGCTTGACCCTGTCCCGCCCCGGCCCCATCATCGCCGCAGTCCTAGGGGTGCTCCCGTTCGGAGCTGAGACCGCGCTGCGGAAACCCTTGAACCTGATCCGGATTGTACCGGCGTAGGAAACGGACAGCGTCGCGGACCCGCTTCGAACGTCCCCGGCCCCTCCCGTTCCCGCCGATGCCCTCCGCCACAAATCGCGCTTGCGCGCAAAACCCCCGCGCGCACAGAACGCCACCCAAGGAGGCTTACCCATGCCCGACGGCGCCGCATCGAAAGACTTCTCCGTCACCACCGGCTCGCTGCCGGCCTCGACCAAGTTTCACGTCCAGAGCCCGCGCTTCGCGGACGTGAAGGTCGCCATGCGCGAGATCGCGCTCGACAGCAAGACCGACGCCCCCGTGCAGGTCTACGACACCTCCGGCCCCTACAGCGACCCCGCCGCCCGCATCGACATCCGCAAGGGCCTCGTGGCGCTGCGCGATCCGTGGATTCGCGCGCGCGGCGACGTCGAAGACTATGTCGGCCGCAGCGTCCATCCGCTCGACAACGGCCTCAAGGGCGCGCGCCAGCAGGCCTTCATGGAATTCCCGGGCAATGGCCGGAAGCCCTTGCGCGCCAAGCCCGGCCGGAACGTCAGCCAGATGTATTACGCCCGCCAGGGCATCGTCACGGCCGAGATGGAATATGTCGCGGTGCGCGAGAACGAAGGCCGCATGGCCGCCGCCAAGGCGATGAGCGGCGGCGAGAGCTTCGGCGCCGAGATCCCCGACTTCATCACCGGCGAATTCGTGCGCGACGAGATCGCCCGCGGCCGCGCCATCATCCCGAACAACATCAACCACCCGGAAACCGAGCCGATGATCATCGGCCGCAACTTCCTGGTGAAGATCAACGCCAACATCGGCAACTCCGCCGTGGCCTCGTCGGCCGCCGAGGAAGTCGAGAAGATGGTGTGGTCGATCCGCTGGGGCGCCGACACGGTCATGGACCTGTCGACCGGCACCAACATCCACAACATCCGCGAATGGATCATGCGCAACTCGCCGGTGCCGATCGGCACCGTGCCGATCTATCAGGCGCTGGAAAAGGTCGACGGCAAGGCCGAGGAGCTGACCTGGGAAATCTATCGCGACACGCTGATCGAGCAGGCCGAGCAGGGCGTCGATTACTTCACGATCCACGCCGGCGTCCGCCTGCCCTACATCCCGATGACGGCCAAGCGCCTCACCGGCATCGTCTCGCGCGGCGGCTCGATCATGGCCAAGTGGTGCCTGGCGCATCATAAGGAGAGCTTCCTCTACACGAACTTCGAGGAAATCTGCGAGATCATGAAGTCCTACGACGTCGCCTTCTCGCTCGGCGACGGCCTGCGCCCGGGCTGCATCGCCGACGCCAACGACGAAGCGCAGTTCTCCGAGCTGCGCACCCTCGGCGAACTGACCCAGATCGCCTGGAAGCATGACGTGCAGGTGATGATCGAAGGCCCCGGCCATGTGCCGATGCACAAGATCAAGGAGAACATGACCGAGCAGCTCAAGCATTGCCACGAAGCGCCGTTCTACACGCTCGGGCCGCTCACCACCGACATCGCGCCGGGCTACGACCATATCACCAGCGCCATCGGCGCGGCGATGATCGGCTGGTTCGGCACGGCGATGCTCTGCTACGTCACGCCCAAGGAACATCTCGGCCTGCCCGACCGCGACGACGTGAAGGTCGGCGTGGTGACCTACAAGATCGCCGCCCATGCCGCCGACCTCGCCAAGGGCCATCCTTCCGCGCAGATCCGCGACAACGCGCTGTCCAAGGCGCGCTTCGAATTCCGTTGGCGCGATCAGTTCAACCTGTCGCTCGATCCGGAAACCGCCAAGGACTTCCACGACGAGACCTTGCCCGCCGAAGGCGCCAAGGTCGCGCATTTCTGCTCGATGTGCGGCCCGAAGTTCTGCTCGATGAAGATCACGCAGGAGGTGCGCGAATATGCCGCCTCCGGCATGGCGCAGATGTCGGAAACCTTCCGCGAGACCGGCGGCAAGATCTACCAGCCGGCCGACAAGGCCGCCGAGCGCGCCCCGAGCTTCCCGCCCGCGGCCGAATAGGCAGCGATGCCCGCACCAAGCGTATCGCCCGGGGGTTTAGACCCCTGGGCGCGTCTCACCGCCGTAACGGTCGCCTATCGCAGCGCGGCCGTCATCGGCGACTGCCTGCGCTCGGTCGCGCGCGCCAAGGCCGCCGTGGTCGTCGACAACGCCAGCGACGACGATTCGGCGGGCGCCGCGCGGCGCGCCCTGCCCGGCGCCACCATCGTTTCCAACGCAGTCAACCAGGGCTTCGGCCGCGCCAACAACCAGGGCGTCGCCCTGGCGGAGACCGAGTTCGCCTTGCTCATCAACCCGGACGCGCAGATGACGCCGGGCTCGGTCGAGACGCTGATCGCCGCCGCCGACGCCAATCCCAATGCCGGTATTCTCGCGCCGGCCATCCTCAACGCCGACGGCACGCGCATCGCCTCGCACAATGTCAGCCTGTTCGACCAGGACCGCGTCGTCGGCAAGGAGCGCCTGCCGCCCGATGGCGACATCTGCGCCGACTTTCTCTCCGGCGCGGTGATGCTGGTGCGCACGGCGCTGTTCCGCGAGGTCGGCGGCTTCGATCCCAACATCTTTCTTTATTTCGAGGATGACGACCTCTGCCTGAAGATGCGCCGCGCCGGCCATGCCCTGGTGCAGGTGCCGGCCGCCACCGCCGTCCATCAGGGCGGCCTGTCGTCGCCGCCGACGCCGGAAGTGCTGCGGCGCAAATATTGGCATCACGCCTGGTCGCGGCTTTATCTCGAGAGCAAGCACCGCGACCCCGCCGGCGCGCGGGCCTGGGGACGACGCAATGTCCGCGCCTACACGGTCAAGGCGCTGTGGCACAAGCTGGCCGGTCACAAGAACAAGGCCTGGCGCGACCGCGCCCGGCTCGACGGCACGCGCGCCTTCCTGCAGGGGCGCAGCGCGCTGACCGAAGCCGGCATCGACAGATGAGCGACAAAACGCTGCTCGTCTTCGGCGGCGACGGCCAAGTCGGCCGCGCCCTCGCCGAAGCCGACACGCCGCCCGGCTGGCGCGTCGTCGCCCTCGCCCGCGCCGCCGTCGACATCACCAATGCCGATCAGCTGGCGCGCGCCATCGCCGCCCATGAACCGGCCGTCGTCGTGAACGCCGCCGCTTATACCGCCGTCGACAAGGCGGAAAGCGACGGCGACGCCGCCTTCCGCATCAACGCGGAGGGCGCCGGCCTCGTCGCCAAAGCCGCGGCCGACGCGCAGGCCACGATCATCCATATCTCGACCGACTATGTGTTCGACGGCGAGGCCAGCCGGCCGTGGCGCGAGGACGATCCCATCGCCCCGCTCGGCGTCTATGGCGCCAGCAAGGCGGCGGGCGAGGAGGCCGTGCGCGACGCGGCGCGGCGCCATGTGATCCTGCGCACCTCCTGGGTGTTCGGCGTTCACGGCACTAATTTCGTCAAGACCATGCTGCGGCTCGGTGCCGAGCGGCCGGCGCTCAAGATCGTCGCCGATCAGGTCGGCCGGCCGACCTCGGCCCACGATCTGGCGGGCGCGATCCTCGCCATCGCCGGCAGGCTGACCGGCGGCGTCTCGACGGCCAAGCTCTATGGCAGCTTCCATTTCGCCAACGCCGGCGCGGTCAGCTGGTACGAATTCGCCCGCGAGATCTTCGCGCAAGCCGCCCAGCGCGGCGGGCCGTCGCCGGAGCTGGCGGCGATCCCGACCCGCGACTATCCGACGCCGGCGAAACGGCCGGCCTATTCCGTCCTGGACTGCGACAAGCTGGCGGGGTTATACGGCATCGAACCGCGCCCCTGGCAGCCGGCCCTCGGCGACGTGCTGGACCGCCTGCTGCCCACCCGACCGTGAAGGCGGGCCGCTGAAACGAGCCTGAAGGATCGCCCGTGAAATTCACTCCCCTCGCGCTCGACGGTGTCATCCGCGTCGAATTGGACGTGTTCCGCGACGCGCGCGGCGCCTTCATGGAAACCTGGCACGCCCATAAATATGCCGAAGGCGGCATTTCCGCGCCTTTCGTGCAGGACAATTGGAGCGAATCGACCAAGGGCGTGCTGCGCGGGCTGCATTACCAAGTGCGGCAGCCGCAGGGCAAGCTGGTCGCCGTGGTGTCGGGGGCGATCTTCGACGTGGTGGTGGACCTGCGCAAATCCTCGCCGAGCTTCGGCAAATGGCTCGCCGAACCCCTGTCGGCCGAGCGCGGCTCGGCGCTCTGGGTGCCGCCGGGCTTCGCCCACGGCTTCTATGCCCAGAGCGAGCGCGCCACCGTGCTCTACAAATGCACCGATTTCTACGCGCCGGCCTACGAGCGCTGCATCCGCTGGGACGATCCCGACCTCGCCATCGGCTGGCCGATGAAAGAGGGCAGCGCGCCCAACGTCTCGCCCAAGGATGCCCAGGGCAAGTTCTTCAAGGACGCCGACACGTTCGACTGAGCGCTTAGGTGTCGCTTGCCGCGCCGTCGAGCACCTCGCGCACCCGCTTGCCGAGTTGCGTGCGCCGATAGGGCTTGTTGAGCACCGCGAGTCCCGGCTGCAGGCGGCCATGGGCCTCCAGCGTCTCCAGCGCGTAGCCCGAGGTCAGCAGCACCTTCATGCCGGGCCGCAGCGCCATCGCCTGATGGGCCAGTTCCCAGCCGTTCACGCCGTTGGGCATGACCACGTCGGTGAACAGCAGATCGAGCGGGATGTCCTTGGCCAATTGATCGAGCGCCTCCCGCCCGTCGGACGCCATGACCACGTCGTAACCGAGCGCGCGCAACGACGAAACGGCGTAAGCCCGCACGAACGGGTCGTCCTCCACGACGAGCACGGTTTCGTTGCCTTGAAACGCGGGCGTGACGGAGTTCGACTCGCCCATATCCGCGTCTTGGGCGACCGACGACGCCGGCAAATACAGGCGGATCGTCGTCCCGAGGCCGAGCTCGCTGTAGATCGACACATGGCCGTTGGACTGCTTGACGAAGCCGTAGACCATGCTGAGGCCGAGGCCGCTGCCCTTGCCCACTTCCTTGGTCGTGAAGAACGGCTCGAAGACTTTGGCCTTCACCTCGGGCGACATGCCGGTGCCGTTGTCGGTGATCGCCAGCATGACATAGCGGCCGGGCGGCACTTCCGGATGCATCGCTTGATAGAGATCGTCGAGGGCCATGTTTTGCGTGGCGATCGTCAGGCTGCCGCCGTTCGGCATGGCATCCTGCGCGTTGAGCGACAGGTTGAGCAGCGCCGATTCGAGCTGACCGGGATCGGCGAACGCGGCCCACAGGCCCTCCTCCGTCTCGACGCGGATGCTGATGTGCTCGCGCAGCGTGCGCCGCAGCAACTCCTGCATGCGGACGACCAGTCGATTGCAGTCGATATTCGTCGGCTGCAGCGTCTGGCGCCGGCTGAAAGCCAACAGCCGCTGGGTCAGCTCGCCGCCCCGCTCGGCCGCCGACATGATGGAGTTGACCATCTTTTCCAGGTCCGGCCGCGCTTTCAAGCTGTCGGCCAGAACTTCCGAATTGCCGAGAATGACGGTCAGCAGATTGTTGAAGTCGTGGGCGATGCCGCCGGACAATTGGCCGACCGCTTCCATTTTCTGCGCCTGCACGAGCTGCTCTTCCGCGCGCTTGCGCTCCGTCAGGTCGCGAATGACGCCGACGAAGCTCGACTGGCCGCCGAGCTTGCACTCGCCGACCGACAGGTCCATGGGAAAGGTCGTGCCATCCTTGCGCCGGCCGACGACCTCGCGGCCGATGCCGATGATCTTGCGCTCGCCGGTGCGATGATAGTTATCGAGATAGCCGTCGTGCTCGGCGCGGAACGGCTCCGGCATCAGCATTTTGACGTTCTCGCCGATCACCTCGTCGGCGACATAGCCGAACAGCTTCACGCAGGCCGGATTGAACATCGAAATATTGCCGCGCGCGTCGATCAAAATGACGCCGTCGACCGTGGTGTCGAGCACGGTGCGCAAGCGCGTCGCGCTTTCGAGGATGGCACGCTCGGAATCCTTGCGCTGCGTCAGGTCGTGGATGACGCCGACGAAGATCGGATTTCCCTCTTGCGCGACTTCGCCGACGGAAAGATCCATCGGAAAAGTCGTGCCGTCCTTGCGGCGGCCGACCACCTCGCGACCGATGCCGATGATCTTGCGTTCGCCGGTGCGACGGTAGTTGTCGAGATAGCCGTCATGCTCGGCACGGAACGGCTCCGGCATGAGCATCTTGACGTTCTGGCCGATGACTTCCGCGGCCGTGTAGCCGAACAGTTTTTCGCAGGCCGGATTGAAGCGCAACACCCGCCCGCGTCCATCGATGAGAATGATCCCATCGACCACCGTATCCAGGACGACTCCAAGACTGGTTTCGTCTTTGTCTGCCGCCATGACTCCCCACAATCCGGCACGGATGCTTGTGCATCGCTTGCGTGCGTTTCCATAGCGCGGATGTCCGATCTTATAGGAAGATCGGATGGCGCTATAGGGGTCTCCGCTGGTTAGCGGCAGATTCTGGCTTGGAAAAAGCTCCGCCCAATCAGGCGCTTATGGTCAAACTGAGAAGTATTTGGCCTGCGGATGATGCACGACGATGGCCGAGGTCGATTGCTCGGGATCGAGCATGTCGCCGTCGGTCATGGTGATGCCGAGACGTTCCGCGCCCAACAGGCCGATCAGCTGATGCTGGTCGGCGAGGTTCGGGCAGGCCGGATAGCCGAAGGAATAGCGCGAGCCGCGATAGCCTTGCGACAAGAGCTTGTCCATGTCGCGATCGTCCTCGCCGGCGAAGCCCAACTCGGCGCGGATGCGCGTGTGGACATATTCGGCGAGCGCTTCCGTCATTTCGATGCCGAGGCCGTGCAGATAGAGATAGTCCTGATAGCGGTCCTGGGCGAACCATTGGCGCGCGACCTCGGAGGCCGCGTCGCCCATGGTGACGACCTGCAAGCCGATGACGTCGCGCTCGTTGGCCGAGACGTCGCGGAAGAAATCGGCGATGCAGAGCCCGCCCGGCTTGTTCTGGCGCGGGAACTCGAAGCGCGTCGCCTCGGTCTGGCCATCCTCGTTGAACAGGATGACGCTGTTGCCTTCGGACGCGCATTTCCAAAAGCCGTATGCGGCCTTGGGCTGCAGGATCTTCTCGTCCTCGCATTGCTTCAGCAGGCGCGTGGCGATCGGGCGCAACTCTTTGCGCGCCCAAGCCATGTATTGCTCCAGCGTGCGGCCGTCCTTGCGATAGCCCCAGTGGAATTGATAGAGCATGCGCTCGTTGAGATAGCCCACCAGGTTCTGCAGCGGCACCTTCTCGATCAGGCGCGAGCCCCAGAACGGCGGATTCGGCACGTCGACGCCCCGCAGCAGCTCCGCCTTGTGGAGCTTGATCTCCTCGTAGTCGACCGGACGCAGAATGCTCGATTCGTCAAAGCCTTCGGCGTCGCTCTTGGGCCGCTCGCCGTCGGCGGTCGGGACCACGCGCATCGACGCGCGCCGCGTGTTCTTCGGCTTGGCGGCGGACTTGGCCGCGGCCGTCTCGACGAAGCTGTCGAACGTCTTGGTGACGATCTTGTCCATCAGGCCGAGGCCGTCGAAGGCATCGCGCGCATAGGCGACGCGCTTGCCGCCGTAGGCCGCGAGGCAATCCTGCTCGACATATTGGCGCGTCAAGGCCGCGCCGCCGAGCATGACGGGAATGTCGAGGCCCTGGCGCTGCATCTCTTCGAGATTCTCGCGCATCACCACGGTCGATTTGACCAGCAGGCCGGACATGCCGATGGCGTCGGCCTTGTTCTGGTTGGCCGCCTCGATGATGGCGCCGATCGGCTGCTTGATGCCGAGATTGATGACCCGGTAGCCGTTGTTGGTCAGGATGATGTCGACCAGGTTCTTGCCGATGTCGTGCACGTCGCCCTTCACCGTGGCGAGCACGATGGTGCCCTTTTCCTGACCCTCGACGCGCTCCATGTGCGGTTCGAGATAGGCCACCGCCGCCTTCATCGTCTCGGCCGACTGCAGCACGAAGGGCAGCTGCATCTTGCCGGCGCCGAACAGCTCGCCGACCACCTTCATGCCGTCGAGCAGGAAGACGTTGATGATATCGAGCGGCTTGTGCGTCTTCATCGCCTCGGCGAGGTCGTCGTCGATGCCCTTGCGCTCGCCGTCGATGATGCGCTGCTTGAGGCGCTCCTCGGGCTTTTCCGAGCGCACCTTGACCGCCTTCTTTTCCTGGTCGCGGTCCTGGAACAGCGCGAGGAAAGCCTGCAGCGGATCGTAACCCTCGCGGCGGCGGTCGTAGATCAGGTCTTCGGCGATCCGCACTTCCTCTTCGGGAATCTTGTGCAGCGGCATGATGCGCGAGAAATGCGCGATGGCGCCGGTCAGGCCGCGCTTGATGGCATGATCGAGATAGACCGAGTTCAGCACATGGCGCGCCGCCGGCTTGAGGCCGAAGGAGATGTTCGACAGGCCGAGGATGATCTGCGCTTCGGGCAGCTCCTTGGCGATGCGCTCGATGGCCTCCAGCGTCCACAGGCCGAGCTTGCGGTCGTCCTCGTTGCCGGTGCAGATCGTGAAGGTCAAGGGATCGATCATCAGATCGCTCGGCGCCAGGCCGTGCTTGACGCAGGCGAAGTCATGCAGCCGCTTGGCGATGCGCACCTTGGCGTCGACGTCCTTGGCCATGCCGGCTTCTTCGATGGTCAGCGCCACCACCGCCGCGCCGAAGCGCTTGGCCAGGATCATGCGCTTCTCGGCCGGCTCCTCGCCGTCCTCGAAATTGATCGAGTTGAGGATCGCCTTGCCGCCGTAGAGCTTGAGCGCCGCTTCGAGCACCGGCAGCTCGGTCGAATCGATCACCAGCGGCGCGGTCACCGAGCCGCGCATGCGGCTGACCACGTTGGTCATGTCGGAGATTTCGTCGCGGCCGACGAAGGCGGTGCAGAGATCGAGGGCGTGCGAGCCCTCCTGCACCTGTTCGCGGCCCATGGCGACGCAGCCGTCCCAATCGCCGGCTTCCTGCAACATGCGGAACTGCTTGGAGCCGTTGGCGTTGCAACGCTCGCCGATGGAGAAATAGGCATTCTCCTGGCGCAGCGGCACCTGGCTGTAGAGCGAGGCGACCGACGGCGTCCAGGTCACGTTGCGCTTCTTTGGCGCCGGGCGATGCGTATTGCGCCCGCCTTCGCCAGCGAGCTTGCGCAGCAGCGCGTCGAGCTGAGCGATATGCTCGGGCGTGGTGCCGCAGCAGCCGCCGATCATGTTGACGCCGTCTTCCTTGAGGAAGCGCTCCATCCATTTGGTCAGCTCGTCGGGCGACAGCGGATAGCGCGTCTTGCCGTCGACCAGTTCGGGCAGGCCGGCGTTGGGTTGCACGACGACCGCGCCGGTCCAGTTGGCGCCGAGCCAGTTCACATGCTCGGCCATTTCGCGCGGGCCGGTGGCGCAGTTGAGTCCCAGCACCGGCACGTCGAGCGCGTTGATGATCGTGGCGGCCGCCGCGATGTCGGCGCCGACCAGCAGCGTGCCGGTGGTTTCGACCGTCACCTGCACGATGATCGGAATGTCCTTCTTCGCCTCGATGCGCGCGCGCTTGGCGCCGTTGACGGCGGCCTTGATCTGCAACGGGTCCTGGCAGGTCTCGACCAGGATGGCGTCGCAGCCGCCGGCGATCAGGCCCTGCGACTGCACGGTGAAGGCGTCTTCCAGGCTTTGATAATCGATATGGCCGAGGCTCGGCAGCTTGGTGCCGGGACCGATGTCGCCGAGCACGAAGCGCGGACGGCCGTCGGCCGCGAATTCGGCGATGACCTCGCGCGCCAGCTCGACGGCGAGCTTGTTGAGGGCGAAGGCTTCGTCCTGCAAGCCGAATTCGCCGAGCGTGATCGGCGAGCCGCCGAAGCTGTTGCTGGTCAGCGCGTCGGAGCCGGCCTTGAGATAGCCGCGGTGGATCTGCTTGACCAGATCGGGCCGGCTCTTGTTGAGAATTTCGGTGCAGTTTTCCTGACCGAGATAATCCTTCTCGACGTCGAGATTCATCGCCTGCACGAGCGTGCCGGTGCCGCCGTCGGCGAGCAGGACGTTGCTCTTCAGGAAGTCGAGAAAGGCGCTCATAGGCTGGCTCCCACCTTCACTGCCGCCGGGGCGGCCTCGGGCCGCAGGCCGAGGATGTGGCAGATGGCGTAAACGAGATCGGCGCGGTTCAGCGTGTAGAAATGGAATTCCTTCACGCCGGCCTTCTCGAGCGCCAGGCACTGGCGCGCGGCGACGGTCGCCGCCACCAACTTGCGGGTTTCCGGATCGCCGTCGAGATCCTCGAACAGATGGGCGAGCCACGGCGGCACGGCGGTGCCGCAGGCTTTGCTGAACTTCACGACCTGGGCGAAATTGGTCACCGGCAGGATGCCCGGCACGATCGGCACGGAAATGCCGGCCTTCGCGGCCTTTTCGATGAAGCGCAGATAAACCGCCGGGTCGAAGAAATATTGCGTGATGGCGCGCGTCGCGCCGGCGTCGATCTTGCGCTTGAGATTGTCGAGGTCGGCGGCGGCGCTCGTCGCCGTCGGATGCATCTCGGGATAGGCGGCGACCGAAATCTCGAAATCGGCGACCTTCTTCAGGCCGGCGACGAGATCGGCGGCATAGGCATAGCCGCCCGGATGCGGCACGTAGGGCGCGAAGGCGCCGTCCGCGCCGGGGGCCGGATCGCCCCGCAAGGCGACGATATGGCGCACGCCCGCCGCCCAATATTGCCGCGCCACGTCATCGACCTCGGCGCGCGTCGCGCCGACGCAGGTGAGATGGGCGGCCGGCTCCAGGCTGGTTTCGGCGCGCAGCCGCGCCACCGTGGCATGGGTGCGCTCGCGCGTCGTGCCGCCGGCGCCGTAGGTGACGGACACGAAGCGCGGCGCCATCGGCTCGAGGCGGCGCACGGCCTGCCACAGGCTCTCTTCCATCTTCTCCGTCTTGGGCGGGAAGAACTCGAAGGAAACTTGTAAGCCGGAGGGATCGGCGACAATGCCGAGGGGGTCGGTCACGGAAACGTCCTCATCTACGCTGCGGCGGGGGAGATCGGCCGTCAGGCCGAGACGGCGCGCTGGGTGGCGGGGCCACCCGCCGCCATGTCGCGCGCCTCGGCGGCGCGGTCCGCCGCCCAGAGCACGACCGTCAGGGTCTCGCCGGGCAGACGCACGGGCGTCGCCGGCTTGAGTCCGACGGCCTTGAACCAGCCGGAAATTTCGCTGTCCGAAAAGCCCAAGCGGCGGTGGGCATGTTCGTCGCGCAGGAATTCCTGCTGATGGGGCGCGAAATCGACGACGATCAGCCGCCCGCCGGGGCGCAAGGCGCGCGCCGCCTCGGCGATCGCGGCGGCCGGGTCGTCGGCGTAATGCAGCACCTGATGGATGGTCACCAGATCGAAGGAACCGGACGGCACCGGCAGCATGTACATGTCGCCATGACGCACCTGGCATTGGCGCAGGCCGGCGGCATCCAGATTGGCGCGCGCCAGGGCGAGCATTTCGCGCGACGCGTCGATGCCGACCGCCTGCTCCGCCTTCGGGCCGAGCATGGCGAGCAGCTTGCCGGTGCCCGTCCCGACATCGAGAACGTCGCCCAATTTGCCCGCCGGCAGCAAGGCGAGCAGCGCCTTTTCGACCTCGTCGTCATGCACGTAGAGCGCGCGAATCTTGTCCCACTGGGCGGCGTTTTTGCTGAAATAGCTGGCCGCCGTCTCGGCCCGGCTGTCCTTGATCGCCTTGAGGCGCTCATTGTCGAGGGTCAGGCTGTCGTCGCCCTCGGGCATCATTTCGATCAGCCGGCGCGCCAGCACGCTGGCCTCGCCCTGGGCCAGGCGATAGAAGGCCCAGGTGCCCTCGCGGAAGCGGTCGAGCAGACCGGCCTCGACCATCAATTTCAGATGGCGCGACACGCGCGGCTGGCTCTGGCCGAGGATTTGGGTGAGTTCGGTGACGGTCAATTCGCCCTGGGCACAGAGGGCCAGCAAACGCAGGCGGGTGGGCTCCGCGGCGGCTCTCAACTGGTTCAGATAATCGTCCATGGTCGTCATTGACGCGTGTCACCTTTGTCTAATTGATTAAGATATAATTATATTGTTATGCTCGTTCCAGTGGATTCATGACAGCCCCGCCAATGATCTGCGGCAAAGCCGCAACAGGGCAGGCCAACCGAGTCCCGGGGCCTTGATCTTGATAGAGATTTTGGCGTCCCTGTGTTACGTCCAAGTTGGAGAGGGAGGCTCGTAAGGACAAGCAGCGGACAAGCCGGCAACGGCCCTGCCGCGTAACCATGTTTTTACATTCGGTCCCCACACTCGCCGTCGCCATTCACCCGATTTCGGGCGTTTACGCCAAATACCGCGTGTCCCGCCCATAACGCTCCGCTCGTCAGGTCCACATGCCCATCGCTCCCGTCTCCCGGTCCTTCCTCCTCTCCGCCGCGCTGCTGGGCACCGCCCTGCTTCCCGGCCTGGCGTCCGCGACGCCGATGGACGACCGGCGCGAACCCTTGACCCTCAGCGATCAACGGGGCAGCGATCAACGCGGCGGCGCGCAATGGGCCAGCGAGCTGCAGCTCGAAGCCCAGGCGCAGATCGACGCCGAGGACGAGAACGACCCGCTCGAGGGCCTCAACCGCGGCATCTTCGAATTCAACCGGGTCGTCGACGGCATCATCCTCAAGCCGGCCGCCCAGGTTTATCGCGGCGTGCTGCCGCAAGAGGCGCAGGACGGCATCCGCAACTTCCTGCGCAACCTGCGCTCGCCGATCATCCTGCTCAACAACCTGCTGCAGGGCGACATGCAGGCCGCCGGCAACACCATCGGCCGCTTCCTGCTGAACAGCACCGCCGGCCTCGGCGGCGTGCTCGATCTCGCCGGCGAACGCGGCCTGCCCTATCGCGGCGAAGACTTCGGCCAGACCTTCGCGGTGTGGGGCATCGGCGACGGCCCCTATCTGATGCTGCCCATCCTCGGCCCGTCGAACGTGCGCGACACCACCGGCATCGTCGCCGAATGGCTGACTGATCCGGTCAATTACGCGCTCGACAACAACGACCTCGAATATCTGATCTACGTGCGCGCCGGCCTCACCGGCATCGACGCGCGCGCGCGCAGCATCGACGTGCTCGACGAATTGGAGCGCACCTCGCTGGACTATTATGCGGCGATCCGCAGCCTCTATCGCCAGCAGCGCGCCAACGACATCCGCAACAGCCGTCCGAGCGACGACGAGGGCCGTCCGAATCTGACGCGCGCCCAAGCCGCCCTGCCGGACGACGTCGTCTCCTTCCGTCCGTCGCGCTGAGCCACGCTCACCCGAGAACTGGAACTTCGATGACAGTTTTTAGCCGGCGCCATTTTTCCGTCGCCGTTTCCGCCGCGTTTCTCGGCCTCGGCCTGCTCGCCGTCGGACCGGACGGCGCGCGCGCGCAAGATGCCGCGCCGGCGACGGCGCCGCAGACCCCGGCTGCCAAATTCGTGCAGGAGCTCGGCGACCGCGCCATCCTGGAACTGACCGACAAGACGATCAGCGATGCCGAGCGCGTGAAGCGCATGCGCGCCATGCTGCGCCAGAGCTTCGACGAGGTCGCCGTCTCGCGCTTCGTCCTCGGCACCTATTGGAACCGCGCGAGCGAAGCCGAGCAGAAGGAATTCATCGGCCTCTACGAGACGCTGGTGTCCTACACCTATGCCGGCCTGTTCAAGAAATACAGCGGCGAGACCTTCCAGGTCCTGCGCGAGCGCGACGTCAGCGGCGATGTCGTGGTTTACGCCCAGATCAACCAGCCGAGCGGCGGCCAGCCGATTCCCATCGAGATTCTGGCCCGCCCCAGCCAAACCAACGGGACCGACGGCGCCTATCGCGCCATCGACATCAAGGTCGAAGGCATCAGCATGCCGCTGACCCACCGCAAGGAATATGCCTCGGTCATCCAGCGCAATCAGGGCCAGGTCGCCGGGCTGCTGAAGATTCTGCGCGAAAAATCCGCCAGCCTGGAAAGCGGCAGCGCCGCCGCCAACTGAGCGCGGCATCCGCGACCATGAAAAAAGGCCGGCGATTTCGCCGGCCTTTTGTTTGCGTGCCATATTTCGGATGCGTTGATATCTCTCAATATCGTCATGGCCGGACTTGTTCCGGCCATCCACGACTTTTCTGCTGTCGGCATCGCAAGGCGTGGATGCCCGCAAGTCGTGCGAATGCGCGCCAAGCACGACGTGCGGGCATGACACCTGATTTATTGTTCCGCGCCTTCGCGGTGTCCGCCTTACTAGCGCAGCTTCATTCCTACTGGCGCACGAGCGGCTTGTACTTGATGCGGTGCGGCTGGTCGGCTTCGGCGCCGAGGCGCTTCTTGCGGTCGGCTTCGTAGTCCTGATAGTTGCCCTCGAACCAGGTCACCACGCTGTCGCCCTCGAAAGCGAGGATATGCGTCGCCACGCGGTCGAGGAACCAGCGGTCGTGGCTGATGACCACGGCGCAGCCGGCGAACTCCAGCAGCGCCTCTTCGAGCGCGCGCAAGGTATCGACGTCCAAGTCGTTGGTCGGCTCGTCGAGCAGCAGGAGATTGGCGCCGGTCTTGAGCATCTTGGCGAGATGCACGCGGTTGCGCTCGCCGCCCGAGAGCTGGCCGACCTTCTTCTGCTGGTCGGTGCCCTTGAAATTGAAGGCGGCGACATAGGCGCGGCTCGGCATCGAGCGCTTGCCGAGCTGCACCTCGTCGCGCCCTTCGGAAATTTCCTCCCACACGGTCTTGCCGTCGGCCAGCGTGTCGCGCGATTGGTCGACATAGCCGAGCTTGACCGTCTCGCCGGTGCGGAAGCTGCCGGCGTCGGGCTTGTCCTGGCCGGTGATCATACGGAACAGCGTGGTCTTGCCGGCGCCGTTCGGGCCGATGACGCCGACGATGCCGCCGGGCGGCAGGCGGAAGCTCAAATCCTCGATCAGCAGCTGATTGCCGAAGCCCTTGCGCACATGCTCGGCCTCGATCACCACGTCGCCGAGGCGCGGGCCCGGCGGAATGACGATCTGCGCTTCGCCGCCGAGGGTTTCCTTGTCCTGGGCGAGCAAATCCTCATAGGCCGCGATGCGCGCCTTGGACTTGCTGCGGCGCGCCGACGGCGACTGGCCGATCCATTCCAATTCGCGCGCCAGGGTGCGCTGGCGCGACTTTTCCTGCGAGGCTTCCACTTCCAGGCGCTGCTGCTTCTGCTGCAGCCAGCCGGTGTAGTTCCCTTCGTAGGGAATGCCCTTGCCGCGGTCGAGTTCGAGAATCCAGCCGGCGACATTGTCGAGGAAGTAGCGGTCGTGGGTGACGGCGACGACGGTGCCGGGATAATCCTCGAGGAATTTCTCGAGCCAGGCGACCGATTCGGCGTCCAAATGGTTGGTCGGCTCGTCGAGCAGCAACAGGTCGGGGCGTTGCAGCAGCAGGCGGCAGAGCGCGACGCGGCGGCGCTCGCCGCCCGACAGCTTGTTCACGTCGGCATCGCCCGCCGGGCAGCGCAGCGCGTCCATGGCGATTTCGACGGTGCGCTGCAGGTCCCAGCCGTTGATCGCGTCGATCTTCTCCTGCAGCTCGCCCTGTTCGGCGATCAGCGCGTTCATCTCGTCGTCGGTCAACTCTTCGGCGAACCGCGCGCTCACCGCGTCGAAGCGGTCGAGCAGCGCCTTGGTCTCGCCGAGGCCCTCGACGATATTCTCCATCACGGTCTTCTTGGGATCGAGATTGGGCTCCTGCGACAAGTAGCCGACCTTGGCGCCTTCGGCGACGAAGGCCTCGCCGGTGTAGTCCTTGTCCATCCCGGCCATGATCTTCATCAGGGTCGATTTGCCGGCGCCGTTGACGCCGAGCACGCCGATCTTGGCGCCCGGCAGGAAGGCGAGCGTGACGTTCTTCAGCACCTCGCGGCCGCCCGGATAGGTGCGGCTGAGGTTCTTCATCACGTAAACGTACTGATAGGAGGCCATCACATTGATTCCACTATATTATTTTATCCAAACGCAGCGCTGAAGCCGCGCAGATAGCGCGCCGCGAGAATGACCGCTGCTTTTACCGCGATTCATCCCACGCCTCTATGACATTTGCTCAGAAGTTTCCGGCGCCGAAACGCTGATGAGGCGCAGGTCCGGGATGGAGAGCGGAGGTCGGAGATGGACACCCGGCCCTTTTCCATATTGAGCCTCGTTCCATATTGAGCCTCGCCCTAGTCGATGCAATCCTACGAAAGCTGATTCTGCGCCTCAATGTTTGAACCGGGGAAACCATGCGCCTCGCAACCGTCGCTCTCATGTTGCTGATTTCGAGCGCGTCGCTCGCCCACGGGCAGACGCAGCAGGAAGCCTTCAATGCGACCCGCAAGATTCTCGGCACGGTCGTCGGCGGAAGCTACGATGTGCGGGAGTTAAAATACGGACAGCGGCCGAATCTCAGGATGGAGCTGGTTCCGGTCGTCTGCGGGCTCGTGACCGCGCAGCTGCGCGACGCGCCGAATAGAGCCAGCGCCTGGTTCGTGCATCTGTTGAAAACGAATCAGATTTACATCACGAACGTGAGACTGCAAAATCGGCCCGGGCAATCGCAGTCCGAAGCCGAAATGCAGTTCAACAATTACTGCATCGGTTGGAACGGCTGATTTAACCGAGTCGGCTGTCCTCTCATAACGGCCGCCCTCAACGGGCGGCGAACCCCGCCCGCAGCGCATCGGCGGCCCGCGCGATAACCGAATCCCAATCGCCCTCCGCGTCCTGGCGCAACAGACGCACCGAACCGTACCAGGGCATCGTCTCGCCGCCGATGCCATAGCGCCATTCCGGCCGGCACGGCACCAGCGTCAGGCAGCGATGCCCGAGCGCGCCGCAAAGATGGATGAGCGCCGTCTGCACCGACAGCACGCCGTCGGTCGCGGCGACGAGGGCCGCGAGATCGTCGAACGCCTCGATCTCGCCGGGCGGAAAACAGAGGATGTCCTGCCCGTGGCGCGCGTTGAAGGCCGCGACCTCCTCGGCAACCTCGCCATATTGCAGACAGACGAACCGCGCCTCGACCGAGCGCATCAGCGGCAGCAGCGCGGCCAAATCGAGCGAGCGACCGGCGCCGCGCGTCTCCACGCCGCCGCCGCGCCAGGACAGGCCGATCACCGGCCGTCGATCTTGCGCGGCGAGGCGTTGCCGCCAGCGCGCGACCTTTTCCGGCGCCGGCCGCAGATAGGCCGTGGCGGGAAAATCCGCAGATGCGCGATAGGCATGGGCCAGACTGCCGATCGCCACCACGACGTCGACCGAATCGAGCAAGCCGTCCGCCCCTGCGTCGACATCGACGAAGCGGATGTCGGGAAAAGAGCGCGCGAACAGGCCGAGCAATTTTCCGGTGCAGAGGCAGGTGGCGGCGGCGGCATCGCGGCGCAGCTCCGCCAGCAGACTGGCGAACATCACCTGATCGCCGACGCCTTGTTCGCCGACGACGAGGCAGCGTCGCCCGGCGAAATCGGCGCGCTCCGGCGCAAGACGCAGCCGCGCGATGACGGCCTGCGGCACGGACCCGGACGAACGGGCGATGAATTTGTCGAACCGCCAGCGCTGTTCGTACTCGCGCCAGCCCTGCGCGAAATCGCCACGCAGCAGATGCAGGATCGAGCGGTTAAAAACGGCTTCCGGATAATCGTCGCGCAGGGCGATGGCGCGGCCGTAATCCGACAGGCTCTCCTCGAACCGATGCAAGTCGCGATAAGCGTTGCCGCGATTGCACCAGCTTTCCGCACGCGCCGGATCGAGCGCGATAGCGCGATCGAGGCTGGCAATGGCCTCATCCGGGCGCATGAGCGCCTGCAGCACGATGCCCCGATTGTTGAACGAAGGGGCATGGCCGGGATCGAGCGCGATGGCGCGGTCGTAACCGGCCAGCGCCTCTTCATAACGGTGCAGCGCTGCCAGGCCATTGGCGCGGTTATAAAGCGCCGCGACATAGTCGGGCCGGATGGCGAGCGCCTGATCGAACTTCGCCAAGGCTTCTTCATGACGGCCCAGTTCGCGCAGCACGCCGCCGAAATTGTTATAGGCGTCGGCATAGCGCGGCTGTAATGCGACCGCCTTTTCCAATAGAGCGATCGCCTCCGCCTGGCGGCCGAGCCGGGCCAATGTCGCCGCGGCGTTGTTGAGCGTATCGGCGCGGTTCGGCGCCAGCGCCACCGCTCGCTCGAGATGGGGCAGCGCGTCGTCGTGCCGGCCGATTTCGGCCAAGGCGACTCCAAGATTGTTGTGCACGTCGGCGAAATCCGGCCGGATCTCCAGCGCACGGCGGTAATGCAGAATAGCGTCATCGACGCGGCGCAACGCTTTGAGACCGTTGCCGAGATTATTGTGGGCCTCGGCATAATCGGGCTTGAGGGCCAGCGCCTTCTCGACGAGCGGCACGCCTTCGGCGAAGCGGCCCTGCTGAAAATGGCAGACGCCGAGCAGATGCAGGGCGCCGACATGGCCGGGCACGCGGGCGAGAATGGCTTGGTAAAGCGTTTGCGCGTCGGCCAAGCGGCCGGCGCCTTGCAGCTGCATGGCACGATTGAAATCGGCCGAAATCGCCTGAAAATCGGAGGGCTGCACGATGGTTACGACGCCCGCAAGGCGCCGAGGCGCTTATAGGAATTGGCCTGCCAGGTATATTCCGGCATGACGCGCCGGCCGCCCGGCACTTCGAGCCACATGCGCAACAGCTGGCGCTTGCGGCGCGGGCCGTCGATGAAGCTGGTGCGCGCATGCAAGTTGGTGAAGTTGTTCACCAGATACATCTCGCCCGGCTCCAGCATGAAGCGCACGGCCAGATCCTCGCGCGACGACAGGCTGTCGAAATAATCGAGCGCCTCGATCAGGTCGTCCGGCATCGGCCCCCAGCCCGGCGCGTTCGCCAGCTTGCGCGACGCGCGCTCCATCTGGCTGCGCACGTAGCGGCAGCTCAGCTGGCCGCCGACATAGCTGAACACCGGCACCGCGCCCATGGTCAGCGGCCGGTCGCTGTTGGCCGCTTCCGACGAGGAATAGGGAAAGCCGCGATAGAGCGGTTCCAGCAGATCGGGCCGCGTGCGCAGGATTTCGTTGTGAATGGCGAGGGCGCTGACGATCTCGCTGGCGCCGCCGGCCACCGCCTTTTGCAGGCAGAAGTAGCCGGCGATCTCGAAACTGTCGCTGTGCGGCCGCAATTCCTCGTCGCTGCGGTAGCGCCGGCCGGTCGGATTCTGCGGCCCGACCGGCGTGTTGCGCACGCGCCCGAGCCGGTCGCCGAAGGCGCTCTGCGCCGCCGCGATGCCCCAATGGGTGCAGAAGCCCCAATAGATGCGCTCCAACTCCTCGTCGGAGTAACGCGCGCGCGACAGGCCGCCGACGATCACCGCGCCGCGCCCGGTCTGAATTTCGGCGAACAGGTTGGCGAGCAGGCGATTGAGCGCCGGATGGTCGAACTCCTTGCGCGTCACCGCCTGCGTCGGCATGCGGCGGATATCGTTCAGCAGGCCGTCGATGGCGGCGAAATGCTCGGGCCGCAGCTCCACGCGCAAAGTTTCGACGCCGCCGAGCGACCAATGAGTCCAGGCGGCGGGGTGGTCGATGTTGCGCGGGTGGACAGGCGTGAGCGGCATCGGCGTGCTAAAACCTCAGTCGCGGAAATTCACGAATTGCAGGGGCAGTTCGATCTTGAGGCCCTTGATCATGGCGATGGCCTCCTGCAAATCGTCGCGCTTCTTGCCGGTGACGCGCAGCTCGTCGCCCTGGATCGCCGCCTGCACCTTCATCTTGCTCGCCTTGATCTCCTTGACCAGACGCTTGGCGAGCTCCTGCTCGATGCCCTGCTTGACCAGGATGGTCTGGCGCAGCATGTCGCCCGAGGCCTTTTCCGGCGTCTTGAATTCGAGCGCGCCGGCATCGACGCCGCGCCGCGTCATGTGGCCTTTGACCAGTTCGTGGATCTGCTTGAGCTTCATGTCGTCGTCGGCGAGCACGGTCAGGGTGCCCTCCTTGTTCTCGATCGAGCTTTTGCTGCCCTTGAAATCGAAGCGCGTGCCGATCTCGCGCTGGATGTTGCGCACGGCGTTTTCGACCTCGGCGAGGTCGGTGCGGGAGACGATATCGAAGGACGGCATGGGACAACCTTTTTGCGGCGATCGGCGCGGAAACGCGGAACTGCCGCCATTTTAGATCGCCCCGCGCTATTTGACGACTCGTCCGCTGTTTGGCGACTCGCCCAATGACACCATGCGGCAAGCCCATTGGAAGCGCGGCGGCGCTTTGCTACCCTCCGGCCGCCTTCCTCCCCCTGCCCCCTGGGATTTCCGCCTCATGGCCAGTCTTCACGAGTATCTCGCCGGCACCGCCGAGCTTTTGGCCCGCCTGCCCGCCGCCGGCCTCGACAAGCCGGTGGCGGCGGCCATCGCCGCGCTCAATAAGGCCCTCGCGGCGCGCAAGACGGTGCTGGTCTGCGGCAATGGCGGATCGGCCAGCGATGCCCAGCATATCGCCGCCGAATTGGTCGGGCGCTACGAGCGCGAGCGCGTCGCCCTGCCGGTCATGGCGCTGGCCGGCGACGCCGCGACGCTGACGGCGCTCGGCAACGATTACGGCTACGACCGCGTCTTTTCCCGCCAGGTCGAGGCCCATGGCCAGGCCGGCGGCGTCTTCATCGGCCTCTCCACCAGCGGCAAGTCGCCCAACGTGCTGAAGGCGCTGGAGGCGGCCAAGGCGCGCGGCATGACGTCCATCGCCTTCACCGGCGAGGGCGGCGGCCCGATCGGCGCGGCCGCCGACATCCTGATCGCCGTGCCCTCCAGGGTCACCGCCCGGGTCCAGGAGATGCATATCTGCCTGTACCATTACATCTGCGCCCAGGTCGAAAACGCCGCCCCGCAGGCCTGATCCAGGCTGGCAGGACCGGCAATCGACGCCCGAAACGAGCGGTAAACGCCTGGAGACCCCAAAGGTGCCCGCCCAAACTGCATGCAACTGCATGATTTCGTTGCATTGTTGCGATGCGGCGTTGACAAGGCAGGCATATCCCCGCATTTTCCCCCGCTAATAGCTTGTTAACCATGACCTGGGCATATTCCTGGGGTCCATGGGAACGAAGGGTCCTTCAGGGGATTTTCGCGACCGGGCGTTTTCGTTTGCGTGTTTCCGCCGCTTATTTGGCGGGTTGCGTATTGGGGTCAGCCTATTTGTTCGAGCGGGGCTTTGCTTTGACGATTACCGAGGGGAACCTATGACGCGGAGGGGGCTCTACGCCCGTTCTTTCGCCCTCTGCGCCGCGGTCTTGCTGACCGGCATCCTGCCGGGCAGCACCGTCTCGTCTCGCGTGCCCGGTCCTGACGTGAAAACGCCGGACATCGAACAGCAGAACTCCGCCCGCGCCTACGTCCTGTCCTACGCCACGCCCGACATTCACGCCCTGACGCCCGAGCCGGTGCGCGTCGCCGTCACCGTCGGCAAGGGCGACACGCTGATGTCGCTGCTCGCCAAGGCGCAGGTGCCGCGCGCCGAGGCCCATGAGGCCGTGCAGGCCCTGCGCGACGTGTTCAATCCGAAAGACCTGACCGCCGGCACCAGCATCGAGTTGAGCTTCCAGCCCAAGCGCGACACCGACGAAAGCATGTCCTTCCTCGGCCTCAATTTCGAGCCGAACGTCGAGCGCCTCGTCAGCGTCGTCAAGACCTGGACCGGCTTCGAGGCCGGCCAGGTGAACAAGCCGCTGAGCCGCCAGACCGTTAAGGCCGCCGGCACGATCAATTCCAGCCTCTATCAAGACGCCGTGAAAGCCGGCGTGCCCGTTGGCGTCATCGTCGAGATGATCCGCGCCCTGTCCTACGACGTCGACTTCCAGCGCGACATCCAGCCGAACGACAAGTTCGCCGTCATGTTCGACCGCATGGTCAACGACGACGGCAAGACGGCGCGCATCGGCGACATGAGCTACGCCGAGCTGACGCTGGGCAACACGACGCACCGCATTTACCGCTTCGTCACGCCGGACGGCATCGCCGACTACTACAACGGCAAGGGCGAGTCGGTCCGCAAGGCCCTGCTCAAGACGCCGATCGACGGCGCCAAGCTGACCTCCGGCTTCGGCTCGCGCATGCATCCGATCCTCGGCTATACCGTCGGCCACCAGGGCGTCGATTTCGGCGCCATCACCGGCACGCCGATCATGGCCGCCGGCTCCGGCGTCGTCGCCGAAGCCGATTGGAAAGGCGCCTACGGCCGCTACGTCCGCGTCCGCCACAACGGCACCTTCTCCACCGCCTACGCCCATCTGAGCCAGTTCGGCCGCGGCATCGAGCCGGGCGCGCGCGTGCAGCAGGGCCAGATCATCGGCTATGTCGGCGCCACCGGCCGCGCCACCGGCCCGCACCTGCATTACGAAGTGCTAGTCGACAACAAGCAGGTCAATCCGCTCAGCGTGAAACTGCCGACCGGCACCAAGCTCGAGGGCAAGGTGCTGACCGCCTTCCAGATCGAAACCGGCAAGCTCGAAACCCGCATGGCCGGCCTGCCGCTGGCGACCGCCACCAAGGTTGCCGACGCCAAGACGTCCGATACGAAGACCGCCAAGAAGTAATCCTGGTTCTTCCGCCAAATCAAAAAGCCCGGCTCTCGCGAGCCGGGCTTTTTCGTTGCCGATAGGGCGACGTTACGCTGCCACGGCCTTCACGCCGTTGATCGTCAAGCCGTCCTTGCCGGCGCTCACCTTCACGGTTTCGCCGTCGGCGATCTTGCCTTCGAGCAGCAGCGTCGCCAGCCGGTTCTGCAGATGGCGCTGGATCGCCCGCTTGAGCGGCCGCGCGCCATAGACCGGATCGTAACCCGCCTCCGCCAGCCACTTCTTGGCCGGCGCGTCGAGCGTGATGGTGATGTTGCGGTCGGCGAGCAGCTTCTCCAACCGCTTGAGCTGGATCTCGACGATGCGGCCCATCTCGCCGCGGCCGAGCTTGTGGAACAGCAGGATTTCGTCGAGACGATTGAGGAATTCGGGGCGGAAGTTCGCCCGCACCACCTCCATGACCTGCTCGCGCACCGTCTCGGCCGGCTCGCCCTCGGGCTGGTCGGCGAGCACTTGGCTGCCGAGGTTCGAGGTCAGCACGATGATCGTGTTGCGGAAATCGACCGTGCGGCCTTGCCCGTCCGTCAGGCGGCCGTCGTCGAGCACCTGCAACAGCACGTTGAACACGTCCGGATGGGCCTTTTCGATCTCGTCGAACAGGATCACCTGATAGGGCCGGCGCCGCACCGCTTCGGTGAGCGCGCCGCCCTCCTCATAGCCGACATAGCCCGGCGGCGCGCCGATCAGGCGAGCGACCGAATGCTTCTCCATGTACTCCGACATGTCGATGCGGATCATCGCCGTCTCGTCGTCGAACAGGAATTCGGCGAGCGCCTTGCACAGCTCGGTCTTGCCGACGCCGGTCGGCCCGAGGAACATGAACGAGCCGATCGGCCGGTTCGGGTCCTGCAGGCCGGCGCGCGCCCGGCGCACCGCCTCGGAGACGGCGCGCACCGCTTCGGCCTGGCCGACCACGCGGTTGGCCAGATTCTCCTCCATGGCGAGCAGCTTGTGCCGTTCGCCCTCCAGCATCTTGTCGACCGGAATGCCGGTCCAGCGCGAGACGATGGCGGCGATATGGTCGTCGCGCACCTCCTCGTTGAGGACGTGGCTCTTGCCTTCCTCCTCGGCCGCCTTGAGGCTGCGCTCGAGCTCGGGGATGACGCCGTAGGTCAATTCGCCGGCGCGCGTCCAATCGCCGTTGCGCTGGGCGATTTCCAACTCGCTGCGCGCCTGCTCGAGCTTTTCCTTGGTCTTCTGCGCTGCATTGAGCTTGTTCTTCTCGCCCTGCCAGGCGGCGGTCATGGCGGCGGACTGCGCCTCCAGCCCTTCGAGCTCGCCTTCGAGCTTCTTGAGGCGGTCGCGCGAGGCGTCGTCGTTTTCCTTCTTCAGGGCCTCGCGCTCGATCTTGAGCTGCATGACGCGGCGGTCCAGCTCGTCGAGCGCCTCGGGCTTGGAATCGACCTCCATGCGCAGGCGGCTCGCCGCCTCGTCCATCAGGTCGATCGCCTTGTCGGGCAGGAAGCGGTCGGTGATATAGCGGTTCGACAGCGTGGCGGCGGCCACCAGGGCGCCGTCGGTGATGCGCACGCCGTGATGCAGCTCGTACTTCTCCTTGAGGCCGCGCAGGATCGAGATGGTGTCCTCGACGCTCGGCTCGGAGACGAAGACCGATTGGAAGCGGCGGGCGAGCGCCGCGTCCTTCTCGATATATTTGCGGTATTCGTCGAGCGTGGTGGCGCCGACGCAATGCAGCTCGCCACGCGCCAGGGCCGGCTTGAGCATGTTGGAGGCGTCCATCGCGCCGTCGGCCTTGCCGGCGCCGACCAGCGTGTGAATCTCGTCGATGAACAGGATCACCTCGCCCTCGGCGGCGGTGATCTCCTGCAGCACGGCCTTGAGGCGCTCCTCGAACTCGCCGCGGAATTTCGCGCCGGCGATCAGCGAACCGAGATCGAGCGACAGGAGGCGCTTGTCCTTGAGACCCTCGGGCACGTCGCCCTTGACGATGCGGATGGCGAGGCCTTCGACGATGGCGGTCTTGCCGACGCCGGGCTCGCCGATCAGCACGGGGTTGTTCTTGGTGCGGCGCGCCAGCACCTGGATGGTGCGGCGAATTTCGTCGTCGCGGCCGATCACCGGATCGATCTTGCCGCCCCGCGCCAATTCGGTGAGGTCGCGCGTGTATTTCTTCAGCGACTCGAAGCCCTCCTCGGCCGAGGCGCTGTCGGCCTTGCGGCCCTTGCGCACGGCTTCGATGGCGGCATTCAAGCTCTGCGCCGTAACCTTGGCATTCTTCAGAATGTCGGAGGCTTTGCTGCCCGCCGCCATGGCCAGCGCCATGAGGATGCGCTCGACGGTGACGAAGCTGTCGCCCGCCTTCTTGGCCATCTGTTCGGCGCTGTCGAGCACCCGCGCGGTCTCGGACGAGAGATAGACCTGATCGGCGCCGGAGCCCTCGACCTTGGGCTGGCGGTTCAGCTCGGCGGTGACGGCGGTCAGCGCCTGGTCGGCATCGCCGCCGGCGGCGGCGATGAGGTTGGCGGCCAGGCCTTCCTCGTCGTCGAGCAGGACCTTCAGCAAATGCTCGGGCTTGAGCTGCTGATGTTTGAGATTGGCGGCCAGCGTCTGCGCCGCTTGCAGAAAACCGCGCGACCGGTCGGTGAATTTTTCCATGTCCATCTTTTCGCTCCTTGGACCAAGCAAGCGGTACGACGGAGCCCTCTTGTGAGCGACTCCGAGTGCACTGAAATCCCTAATGAATTTCCTTTAGGGATATTGGGAGCGGAAAAACCGGGCGCAAGCCCCCGCCGCGGCGAAATCGCACATAAAAACGGCGGACTCCGCTGGGGAGCCCGCCGAATCTCGCTGAAGCCGGCGAAAACCCGCCTTAGATCGGCTGCGGCGTCTCGGAGGTGATCATCTGCGGCTGATCGCTCTGGGCCTCGTCGTCGCCCTCGCCTTCGGCGTCGCCGTCGAACAGGTTGGGATCGGCCGGCGTCGCCCGGCTGTAGCCCCCACCACCGCCCTGCGGGCTATTGGGCTGGCCGCCCTGCGGCCGGTTGCCCGGCTGGCCGCTCTGCTGCGCCGCCTGGGCGTTCTGCGCCTGGTTGGCGCTGAGGATGCGGTAATAATGCTCCGCATGCTGGAAGTAGTTTTCCGCGGCGATGCGGTCGCCGGCCGAGGTGGCGTCGCGCGCCAGGGCCAGATATTTCTCGAGCACCTGGCTGGCCGAGCCGCGGACCTTGATATCCGGTCCGGAGCTGTCGAACGTCTGATTTTTCGAGGAGCCGCCGCCATGCGGATTGTGCGGTTTACGACCATTCCGGCCCCGCGACCGCTTCGAATTGGGAACTTGTCTCATACCGTTCGGATTCGCTTCTGATTTGGTGGGCCATCCGCGGCGTCCGGCAGAACCGCATTGTGCGGTCCCCGTCCGGTCGGCTGGGCCTTTCGGACGACACAACCTCCCGGCGAACCGGGTGGGAGGGGCGGGCGAAGGTTCGGGATGACAGGAGCCGCGGCTCTGAAGCCCTCGGCGTCCCAGAAAGCTAGTCGCCTTTCGGGCGCTTTCCAACTGGTTTTTTCGCCTGAAAAACCGCTTTTTCCCAGGGGGTTAAAGGCCAAAACGGCCGATTTTTCTGGCTTTTTAGCGCGTGAAGGATAAGCCCCGGTCGATCCCGGCCAGATCGGCCCGCCGGCCGGCCGGCCTTAACCCCGCCGCCGCCAGGATCGCCTCGACCTCCGCCGCCTGGCCCTGGCCGATTTCCAGCACCGCCACACCGCCGGGCGCCAGCAGCCGGGCGATGTCCGGCGCCAGCGCGCGATAGCAAGCGAGCCCGTCGGCGCCGCCGGCGAGCGCGCGGCGCGGCTCGAAGCGCGCCACCTCGGGCGCCAGCGCGGCGATCTCGCCGTCGCGGATATAAGGCGGGTTGCCGACGATGAGATCGAACGGGCCGCGCAGCCCCCGCCCCCAATCGCCGAGCTGAAAGCCCGCGCGCGCCGCAAGGCCGAGGCGCTCGGCGTTGCGCGCCGCAACCGCCAGGGTCTCGGCGCTGGCATCGATGCCGAGGCCCGTGGCGTTCGGCAGTTCGGAGAGCAGCGCCAGCAGTAGGCAGCCCGACCCGGTGCCGAAATCGACCAGCCGCAAGGGCGCCGCGCGATCCGGGATGCCGGCGAGCGCGGCTTCGACGATCGTCTCGCTATCCGCGCGTGGAATAAGCGTTTCGGGACCGAGGCCGAATTCGAGACTCCAGAACTCCTGGCGGCCGAGCAGGCGCGCCGTCGGCTCACCGGCGATGCGCCGCGCCACGAGATCGCCCAGCCGCGCCAGATCCTCCGGCCGCGCCGCCTGGTCGCCCCGCGCCAGCAAGGCTTCGCGCGACAGGCCGAAGGCCTCGCCGGCCAGCACGCGGGATTCCAAGCGCGGTTCAGGAACGCCCGCCGCCGTCAGCCGCGCGGCGGCCGCCTTCAGCGCGGCGGCAATGCTGCTCACTGCATCTCCGCCAGCTTGGCGGCCTGGTCTTCCGACACCAGCGCCTCGATCACCTCGTCGAGCGCGCCGCCGTCCATCACCTTGTCGATGTTGTAGAGCGTCAGGTTGATGCGATGGTCGGTGACGCGGCCCTGCGGGAAGTTGTAGGTGCGGATGCGCTCGGAGCGGTCGCCGGTGCCGACCTGGCCCTTGCGGTCGGCCGAGCGGGCGTTTTCCAGCTCCATGCGCTTCATCTCGTACAGCCGGGCGCGCAGCACCTTCAGGGCCTTGGCCTTGTTCTTGTGCTGCGACTTCTCGTCCTGCTGCTGCACCACCGTGCCGGTCGGAATATGGGTGATGCGCACGGCGCTGTCGGTGGTGTTGACCGACTGGCCGCCGGGGCCCGAGGCGCGGAACACGTCGATGCGCAGGTCCTTGTCCTCGATCTGCACGTCGACCTCCTCGGCTTCCGGCAACACGGCCACCGTCGCGGTCGAGGTGTGGATGCGGCCGCTGCCTTCGGTCGCCGGCACGCGCTGCACGCGATGGACGCCCGATTCGAACTTCAGGCGGGCGAACACGCCGCGCCCGGTGATGGTGCCGCTCGCCTCCTTGTAGCCGCCGAGGTCGTTCTCCGACAGGCTGAGAATTTCGAACTTCCAGCCGTGGATGTCGGAATAGCGCTGGTACATGCGGAACAATTCGGCGGCGAACAGCGCCGCCTCGTCGCCGCCGGCGCCGGCGCGCACTTCGAGGATGGCGTTGCGCTCGTCGGCCTCGTCCTTCGGCAGCAGCATCAGCTGCACCTCGCGCTCGAGCTTGGGCAGGGTCGCGCCCAGCTCGATGCGCTCGTCCTCGGCCAGGGTCTTCATCTCCTGGTCGGACGCCGGATCGGTCAGGATGGCGTCGAGATCGGCCAATTCGGCGCGCGCCTTCTGCAGCGCCTGGATGGCGGCGACGACCGGCCCGAGATCGGCGAACTCCTTCGAGTAGCGCGCGAAATCCTTGGCCTCGACCTTGCCGCTCGACAGCATGGCGCCGAGCTCGTCCTGGCGGGCGACGACACGGTGCAGTTTCTCGTCGAAATTCACGGCACTTCTCCTACTGACGATCGGGGTCGCTCAGGCCGAACAGACGACCGAGCAAATTTTCGGGCGACTCGCCTTCTGCGGCCAAGTCGCGCAGCGCCTCGGACGGCGCATGCAGCAAGCGGTTGATCAGCAGCCGCGTCGCCTCCTCGGCGGACAGGTTCGGCTGCTCGGCCAGCAATCGCGCGCGCGTCGCCTCGAAATGGGCGCGCAAACCCGCGATGGCCGGCACGGCCTCGCGCGCGGCGGCGGCGCGCAAATGGTCGGCGACGGCCGCGCGCAGGATCGTCCGGGCGGCGGCGGCGGCCTCGTCGCGCTTGGCCCGGCCTTCGCGGGCAACGTTCTCGAGATCGTCGAGGCTATAGAGGAAGGCCTCTTCGACGTCGTTGACGGCGGGGGCGATGTCGCCGGGCACGGCGGCATCGACCAGGAACAAGGGCCGCTGGCGGCGGCGGCGCAAGGCGGCGCGCACCAGATCGGCATCGACGATGACGCTGCCGCGCCCGAGCGCGCAAAGCACGATGTCGGCCTCGGCCACCGCCGTCTCCAGATCGTCGAGACCATAGACATGGGCACCCAGCCGCTTGGCGGTGGTCTGCGCCCGCACCGCCAGGCTGTCGGCGACGAGGAAGCGCGACACGCCGGCCTCTCGCAATTTGTCGGCGAACATCTCGGCCATCTCGCCGGCGCCGACGAACAGCGCGGCGCGGCGGTCGAGCGCGCCGTGCACCTCGCGCGCCACTTGCAACGCGGCGGCGGCGATCGAGACGGCGCGCTCTCCTATCGTGGTTTCCGTGCGCACGCGCTTGGCGGCGGCGAAGGCGCCCTGCATCACGCGGTCCAGTTCGCCGCCGATCAGGCCGGCGGCGGCGGCGGCGCGGTAGGCCTCGCGCACTTGGCCGAGCACCTGCGGCTCGCCGACGATGCCGCTTTCGAGCGAGGCGGCGACGGCGAAGACATGCTCGACCGCCGCCGGGCCGTGGCGGATCGCCAGCAAGGCGGCCAATTCGCCACCGCCGAACGCGCCGAGCGCGGCCAAATGGCGCGCGACGCGCGCCGCCGCCTCGGCGCCGTCGCCATGCCAGCCGACCACTTCGGTGCGGTCGCAGGTCGAGACGACCAGGGCCTGATCCAAGCCGTCGGCGCGCAAGCCGGCGAGAAAGCCCGGCAACGCCGCCTCGGACAGGAATAGGCGCTCGCGCAAGGCGGCGGGACAGGTGCGATGATCGACGCCGACGACGAACAGGTCGCCGGCTTCGGCTGTCGATGAAGGAATTTCGCCGGGCATGACGACCGCCAGCCGGCTATCGCGCGCGAGCGAGGCGGTCCTGCAGTTCCGGCAGCGGAACTTCCGCCTGCTCGCCCGAGTCGAGATCGCGCAGCGTCGCCGCGCCGCGCGCCAGTTCATCATCGCCGAGGATGACGGCGAAGCGCGCGTTCAGCTTGTTCGCGCGCTTCATGCGTTTGGAGAGATTGCCGCTGTAACCGAGATCGGCGACGATGCCGGCCTGGCGCAATCCATGGGTGATCTTGAGCGCTTGCGCTTCCGCCGCGCCGCCGATGGGAATGACGGCGACGGGACGCTTCGGCGCCGGCGGATCGCCGGCCAGCATGGCGAGGCGCTCGACGCCCGCCGCCCAGCCGACGCCCGGCGTTTCCGGGCCGCCCATCATGCCGATCAGGCCGTCGTAGCGGCCGCCGGCCAGCACGGTGCCCTGGGCGCCGAGCGCGTCGGTGGTGAACTCGAACGCCGTGTGGCAGTAGTAGTCGAGGCCGCGCACCAAGCGCGGATTCACCACGAAGCCGATGCCGAGCGCGGCGAGGCCGGCCTTCACCTGGGCGAAGAAGTCCTGCGCGGCGGGCGTCAGATGGTCGGCGAAGGACGGCGCATTGGCGACGATGCGGCGGTCGCCCTCGTCCTTCGAATCGAGGATTCGCAGCGGATTGCGTTCGAGCCGCGCGCGGCTGTCCTCGGACAGCTTGTCGGCGAACCCGGAGAAATAAGACACCAGCACGGCGCGGTAGGCCTCGCGGCTCTCCTTGTCGCCGAGCGTGTTGATCTCGAGCTGCGTCTTGTCCAGCACGCCGAGGCGGCGCAGCACTTCGGCGCCGAGCGCGATGGTCTCGACGTCGCCCTGCGGCGTCGCCACGCCCAAGAGCTCGACGCCGATCTGGTGGAACTGGCGCAGGCGGCCCTTCTGCGGCCGCTCGTGGCGGAACATCGGCCCGGTGTAGAAGAATTTCAGCGGCAGGTTGTTGCTGAGCGCGCCGGAGATGAAGGCGCGCGCGACGCCGGCCGTGCCTTCGGGCCGCAGGGTGAGCATGTCGCCCGAACGGTCCTCGAATGTGTACATCTCCTTCGTCACGATGTCGGAGGTGTCGCCCAGCGTGCGCTTGAAGACGTCGGTGAATTCGAAGATCGGCGTGACGATCTCCTCGAAGCCGAAGGTCTGCGCGATGGCGCGCGCCGTGCCGGTGATATGGCGGTGCCGGCGCGAATCTTCGGGCAGGAGGTCGTGCGTGCCGCGAACGGGCTGCAAGGAAGCCATGACGATGCTATGCCCCTAGGCGATCTGCTTGGTGGCGGTTTCGCCCGCGGATTCTGCGGCCGCCGCGGCGGCCTTGATCGCCGCGGCCTTTTTTTCGACCAACTCGACCAGATGGTCGACGATGGCCTCGTCCTTGATCTTATGGTCGGGAATGCCGCCGACATAGACCATGTGATTGCCGCTGCCGCCGCCCGTAAGCCCGATATCCGTCTCGCGCGCTTCGCCCGGGCCATTGACGACGCAGCCGATCACCGAGACGGTCATCGGCGTGGTGATGTGCGCCAGGCGCTTTTCCAGAACTTCGACGGTCTTGATGACGTTGAACTGCTGGCGCGCGCAGGACGGGCAGGCGATGACGTTGACGCCGCGGTGGCGCAGGTTCAGCGCCTTGAGGATTTCGAAGCCGGCATAGACCTCTTCGACCGGATCGGCCGAGAGCGAGACGCGCAGCGTGTCGCCGATGCCGGCCCACAGCAGATTGCCGATGCCGATGGCGGACTTTACCGTGCCGGTGCGCAATCCGCCCGCTTCGGTGATGCCGAGATGCAGCGGATAGTCGCAAGCGTCGGCCAGCGCCTGATAGGCGGCGACGGCGAGGAACACGTCGGAGGCCTTGATGCTGATCTTGAATTCGCGGAAATCGTTGTCTTCGAGAATGCGCATGTGGTTGAGCGCGGATTCGAGCATCGCCTCCGGGCAGGGCTCGCCGTATTTCTCCAGCAGGTCCTTTTCCAGCGAGCCGGCATTGACGCCGATGCGCATGGAGCAGCCGTGATCCTTGGCGGCCTTGACCACGTCGCGCACGCGGTCGGCCGAGCCGATGTTGCCGGGATTGATGCGCAGGCAAGCGGCGCCCGATTCGGCGGCCTCGATGGCGCGCTTATAGTGGAAGTGAATGTCGGCGACGATCGGCACCGTCACCTGCGGCACGATCTGCTTGAGCGCCAGGGCCGACTCCTGGTCCGGGCAGGAGACGCGCACGATGTCGGCGCCGGCCGCTTCCATCGCCTTGATCTGGGCCACGGTGCCGGCCACGTCGGTGGTCAGCGTATTGGTCATCGATTGCACGGTGATCGGCGAATCGCCGCCCACCGGCACCTTGCCGACATGGATCAGGCGGCTCTTGCGGCGCTGAATCTGACGGTAAGGGCGGATGCTGCTCATGGCTTTCGGACGGAATGGGAAAGGGGCCGGTCGCGCAGGGGTTATACCCCAGCCGCACCTGTTACTAAAGTGCGGTCCCCAAGCCGAGATATCAAGGCGTTAAGCGGGAAATCGGCCCTCCGAGGGCCGATTCGGCGGTCAATTGGGCGCGGCGGTGCCGGCTTTGAGCCGTTCGGCGTCGAGCACCACGTTGCGGCGCACGGAACCATAGGGCCCGAGCGACGGCGTCGCCTGGTTGTCCACCAGGATATCCAGCGCGCCGGCATTGCCGGTCATCAGCTTGAGGCCCGCCTGGTTGGGCACGCGGTAGCTGTCGCCGCTGCGCAAGGTGCGGGTCATGACCAGGCTGTCGTCGGCGGCGCGGATCTGCACCCAGCTGTCGCCGCGCGCGCGCAGCACGATGCGGGCATCTTCATTGCCTTCGCCATAGACGCGCGGACCGGCATCGGCGACCGGCGCCTCGCTGCCCGGCGCCAGCGGGCTCGGCGCAGGGCCGGTCAGCGTTGGCACGGCGGGAATGGCCCCCGCTTGAAGAGTGGGCGTCTGCGCGGGAGCCGGAGCAGCCGGCACCGCGCTGGCGGTCTCCGGCGGCGTCGCCAGGGCGGGATCGTTGAGGTCCGAAGGCGGCGGCGGCGCGAGGTCGGCGATCTCGGGCGGCAGATTGGCCGTTCCGGTGGCCGGCGCGCCGGGGAAGTCGCTCGGCACCGTCGGCACCATGTCGGCGATGCTCAGGTCGCGGGTCGAAAGATAGTACCAGCCGCCATAGGCGGCGACCGCGAGCAGCAGCGCGATGATGACGAGGCCGCCGCGCGGCACGCGGCTTTCCGACACCGGCTCGGGGAAGGTCAGATCGCTCGGCGCGTCGATGCCGGCCGCTTCGATCTTGAAGCGGGCGATCATCTCCTCGGCGTCGAGGCGGAGATAGCGCGCGTAGGCGCGCACGAAGCCGATGGCATAGGTCGGGCCCGGCAGCGAATCGAAAGCGCCCCGCTCGATCGCCTCGAGATAGACGTAGCGGATGCGCAGTTGCGCGGCGATGTCCTGCAGGTCCTCGCCGCGCGCCTCGCGCGCGACGCGCAGATCGTCGCCGATGGAGGCCTGATGGCCGGCGCCGATCATCATGCGTTCGCTGAGGTTCGACTCGTCGCGATCTCGCCGATTGGTGGGTTTGCGCGCCATGCGCCGCCGTCCTTGCTGGGGGATTGGTCCATTGTGTTAGCAAAATAAACCCAAGCCGCGCAAGGCCTTAACCTTCCGCGCCAAGGATAAGATGACGGCAATTCGGGGCAAATTGCCGGCACACCACCGGCGGTATCGGCCCGTCCGGCTCGTCTAGAGGATCGCGCCCCTAGAGGATCGCGCCCCCTAGAGAATCACCCCATGATCGCGGGCGAAGGCGCGCAGCTTATCGCGCAAGCTGGCGTCCGGCAGGTCGAGCAGGCTGTCGATATAGGCCGAGAGCGGCGCGGCCTGCAGGCTGCGGACCATGGTTTTGATCGGGCCGACGGCGAGCGGCGACATCGACAGGGCGCGATAGCCGAGACCGATCAGCGCCATGGCTTCGAGCGGCCGGCCGGCCATCTCGCCGCATAACGACAGCGGCACCTTGGCGCGCGCGCAGGCGGTGGCGAGGAATTTGAACATGCGCAGCGCCGCCGGCGACAGCACGTCATAGCGTTCGGCGATGCGCGGATTGGCGCGGTCGGTGGCGAACATGAACTGGATCAGGTCGTTCGAGCCGACCGACAGGAAATCGACGCGCTTGAGCAGGTTGTCGAGCTGCCAGAGCAGCGCCGGCACCTCGACCATGGCGCCGACGCGCAGCGTCTCCGGCAGCTTGCCGCCGCGGCTCTTCTCGCGCGCCATTTCCATGTCGATGATCTTGCGCGCCTTGTCGAACTCGGCGACCTCGGCGACCATCGGCAGCATCACCGACAAGGGCCGGCCGGCGGCGGCGCGCATCAGCGCGCGCATCTGCTGGCGCAGCATGGCCGGGCGGTCGAGCGCGATGCGGATGGCGCGCCAGCCCATCGCCGGGTTTTCGTCCGACACGTCGTCGAAATAGGGTAGCAATTTATCGCCGCCGACGTCGAGCGTGCGGAACACCACCGGCTTGCCGGCGACGCGCTCGAAGATGCGCGCGTAAAGCTCGGTCTGCGCCTCGACGCCGGGATATTCGACGCGCACCATGAAGGGGATTTCGGTGCGGTACAGGCCGATGCCGTCGGCGCCGGCGTCGTGCAGGTGCGCCGCGTCGATCTCGAGGCCGGCGTTGATGTTGAGCGAGACGCGGTGGCCGTCGCGCGTTTCCGCCGGCTTGTCGCGCATGGCGGCGTAGGCTTGCCGGCGCTCGGCGCGCACGCGCATGTTCTCGGCGAAGGTCTGCTGGATGTCTTCGCCGGGGCGGATGTAGAGCGCGCCGGAATCGGCGTCGACGATCACCGGATCGAGCGGCTCGACGCGGTGCAACGCGTCCTTCACCAGGCCGAGCACGGGAATGTCGAGCGCGCGGGCGACCACGGCGACGTGCGAGGTGGGCGAGCCCTCCTCCAGCACCAGGGCGCGCAATTTGCGCGTGTCGTAATCGAGCAGTTCGGCCGGGCCCATGCTGCGCGCGATCAGCACGACGTTGTCGGGCAGCACGACATTCGCCATGCCGTCCATGTCGCCGGTCAGATGCATCAGCAGGCGCACCGCCAAGGCCTCGAAATCCTCGAGCCGCTCGCGCAGATAAGGATCGGTCACCTGGTTCATGCGCGCGCGCGTCGATTCGCGCGTCTGCTGCACGGCGGCTTCGGCGGTGAGGCCGGTGCGGATGGCGTCTTCGATGCGATCGAGCCAGCCGCTGTCGCCGGCGATCATGCGGTAGGTTTCCAGCACGTCGCGTTCTTCGCCGGTCTCGGCGATCGCCGTGGAGGCGAGCATGCTGTCGAGCGCGCTATGCATGCTGGCGACGGAATGCTCCAGGCGCTTCAGCTCCACCTCGGGATCTTCGGCGACGACCTGGCGGATGGCGATGTTAGGCTGGTGCAGGACCGCGAGGCCCATGGCGATGCCGAGATTGAGCCGCACGCCTTCCAGGCGCATGGGCAGCATGGCGATGCCTTCCGACGGCGCGCGCTCCTCGGCGGTGACGAGATCGCCGCTCGCCACCAACTCGGCCAGCACCATCGAAATGGTTTCGAGGGCTTCGGCCTCTTCCTCGTCGTAGAGCCGCTGGTTCTTGTGCTGAATGACCAGCACGCCGATGACGCGGCCGCCGCGCAGGATCGGCACGCCGAGCAGCGAATGAAAGACCTCTTCGCCGGTTTCCGGGCGGTAGGCGAAATCGGGATGCGACTGGGCGTCCGCCAGGCTGAGCGGCCGGGCATGGGCGGCGATGTTGCCGACGAGACCTTCGCCGAGCCGCAGCCGCGTGCGGTGCACGGCGGTCGGGTTCAAGCCGACGGTGGAGAACAGTTCGAGAAGGTCGCCGGCGCGCCGCACGTAAATCGAGCACACGTCGGCATGCAGGTCAGCGGCGATGGCGCCGACCACCTGGTCGAGACGTTGCTGCGCCGACGCCTGGCCGGCCATGACGTCGCGCAGGCGGCGGAGCAGTTGGCGCGGCCCGCCGGGGCGATGTTCGGCGGGAGTGCGCTGCATCAGACCCGCGCCTCTGTGCGCGCATCGCGCGCAATCAGCGCGTCGCACGCCTGATCGATCAAATCCTGGATGATCTCGGCGGTGGGCTGCTCGCGCGTCACCATGCCGACGCTCTGGCCCGCCATCAGCGAGCCGTTCTCGACGTCGCCGTCGACCACGGCGCGGCGCAAGGCGCCGGCCCAGAAATGCTCGATCTTGAGCTGGGCTTCCTTCTGGTCGATGCCGCCGGCGCGGAATTCGTCGATCACCGCGCGCTGCGTTTCGGCGAAGCGTTCGGTGGCCTGATTCTGGATCGCGCGCACCGGGATCACCGGAAAGCGCGGATCGACCTGCACCGAGGGCATGGCATCGCGCGCGTTGGCGTTGATGAAGGCTTTCTTGAAGGCGGGATGGGCGACCGATTCGGTGGCGCAGACGAAGCGCGTGCCGAGTTGCACGCCCGCCGCGCCCATCTCCAGATAAGAGAGGATCGCCTCGCCGCGGCCGATGCCGCCGGCGACGAACACCGGCACGTCGCGCATCACCGGCAGGATTTCCTGCGCCAGCACGCTGGTGGTGACCGGGCCGATATGGCCGCCCGCTTCGGCGCCTTCGATGACGATGGCGTCGGCGCCGAGCTTGACCAGGCGCTTGGCCATGACGAGGGCCGGCGCGAAGGCGATGACCTTGCGGCCGGCGTCCTTCAGGCGGCCGATCGCCTGCGACGTCGGCACGCCGCCCGCCAGCACCACATGGCTGACGTTTTCGGCGATGCAGACCTCGATCAGCTCGGCGAGCTGCGGATGCATGGTGATGAGATTGACGCCGAACGGCTTCTTGGTCAGCGCGAAGGTCGCGCGGATCTCTTCGCGCAGGCGCTCGGGGTCCATCGAGCCGCAGGCGATGACGCCGAAGCCGCCGCCGTTGGAGATGGCGGCCACCAGATTGCGCTCGGACACCCAGGTCATGGCGCCGCCGAGGATCGCCGTCGGCGCGCCGAGGAAGTCGGCGCCGCGCCGCCAGAGCTCGTCGAGCTGCCGCCGGGCCCTCTGCATTGTTGGGGCGGCGCGATCTGTCATGCGCTTAGGCCGCGTCGAGGTTGTAGGCGGTGTGCAACGCGCGCAGCGCCAGCTCGGTATATTCCTCGGCGATCAGCACGCTCACCTTGATCTCGGAGGTCGAGATGACCTGGATGTTGATTCCCTTCTCGGCCAGCGTCTGGAACATCAGCTGGGCGACGCCCGCATGGCTGCGCATGCCGACGCCGACGACCGAGATTTTCACCACGTTGGCGTCGGGCTTGAGCGCGGCATAGCCGAGCTCGCCGGCCTTGCCTTCGAGCACCTTGAGGGCGCGCGGCAGATCGCTGCGCGTCACCGTGAAGGTGAGGTCGGTCGCCTTGCCGTCTTCCGACACGTTCTGGACGATCATGTCGACGTTGATGCTGGCCTCGGCGAGCGAGCCGAAGATGCTGGCGGCGACGCCGGGCCGGTCGGGCACGCGCACGAGCGTGACCTTGGCTTCGTCGCGCGAATAGGCGATGCCGCTGACGAGTTCTTTTTCCACGATTTCTTCCTCATCGACCACGAGGGTGCCCGGCTGGTCATTGAAGCTGGAGAGCACCTGGAGGCGCACGCGCTGCTTCATGGCCAATTCGACCGAGCGGGTATGCAAAACTTTCGCGCCGAGGGACGCCATTTCGAGCATTTCCTCGTACGTGATTTTATCGAGCTTGCGGGCCTTGGCAACGATGCGCGGGTCCGTCGTATAGACGCCATCGACGTCGGTGTAGATGTCGCAGCGGTCGGCGTTCAGCGCGGCGGCGAGCGCCACCGCCGAGATGTCCGACCCGCCGCGCCCGAGCGTGGTGATGCGGTTCTCTTTGCCCAAGCCCTGGAAGCCGGCCAGCACCGGCACTTCGCCGGCGGCCATGCGCGTTTCCAGCTCGGCGGTCTCGATGCCCTCGATGCGGGCGCGGCCATGGACGCCATCGGTATGGACCGGCAACTGCCAGCCGAGCCAGGAGCGCGACTTGATGCCGATCTCCTGCAGGGCGAGCGCCGTCAGGCCGCAGGTGACCTGCTCGCCGGACGCGACGACGGTGTCGTATTCGCGCTCGTCGTACAGCTTGGAGATCTCGTTCACCCAACCGACGAGTTGATTCGTCGCGCCCGACATGGCCGAGACGACGACCGCGACCTGATGGCCGCGATCGACCTCCATCTTGACCTTCTGCGCGACGGCGCGAATGCGCTCGATGTTGCCGACGGATGTCCCGCCGAATTTCTGGACGATACGGAGCTTCTGCACGTTGCCCGCCACGCGGCTGACCTGACTGTGAAACCGATGCGGAAAACGCCATGACGGCGGGCTGGCGCGAGGAGACATGACCTCGGCCGGACCGATCCGATTGGGCGTTTCCCTTGTTCCCCCGAGAGGGCGGCTATACATACTCTAGGTGATATGACCGCCGCAAGGACGGCGGGCGACCTTTACCGAGCGGTAACTGCTTGGTTTTAGGCCAATTTTTCGCTGCATCGCACCAGGAAGGGCCGTTCTCGCGCCATGACCGACGCCGTCCCCCCCGCTGCCGCCGTCGATGGCACCGTCGATCCCGGCGAAATCGCCCGTTTTTCCGCCCTGGCGGCCGACTGGTGGAACCCTCACGGCAAGTTCAAGCCGCTGCATCGCTTCAATCCGGTGCGCGTCGGCTATCTGCGCGATGCCCTGGCCGGCCATCTCGGCCGCGATCCGCTTTCGCCGAAGCCGCTCGCCGGCCTGAAACTGCTCGACGTCGGCTGCGGCGGCGGCCTTTTGGCCGAGCCGCTGACCCGCCTCGGCGCCGAGGTGACCGGGATCGATGCCAGCGGCCCAGGCCTGATGGCCGCCCGGCTCCATGCCGAACAGATGGGCCTTGCCATCGATTACCGGGAAACCACGGTCGAGGATTTGGCGGCCACAGGGGCGCGCTTCGACGCCGTGCTGAACATGGAAGTGATCGAGCATGTCGCCGACCGGCCGGGCTTCCTGGCCGCCTCGGCCCTCGCCCTCAAGCCCGGCGGCCTGATGGTCGTCGCCACGCTCAACCGCACGGCCAAGGCCTACGCGCTGGCCGTGGTCGGGGCCGAATATATTCTGGGCTGGCTGCCGCGCGGCACGCATGATTGGCAGAAGTTCGTGCGGCCGGAGGAATTGCGCGCCGAGTTGGCGGCGGCGGGCCTGACCGTCGGCGAGACCACCGGCGTCGTCTATCGCCCGCTCAGCGACCGCTGGTTGCTGTCGCGCGACGCATCGGTCAATTACATGATCGTCGCAATGAAGGCTTAAGCCTTCGCCCCGGTCAGGGCGGCGCGGCGCGATTTCAGCAGCGGCCGCAATTTGAGCGGCAGCTCGGTGTTGAAATCCATCGCCTGCCATTGCGTCACTTCCAGGGTGCGCTCGATCAGCGCGATATGCTGCTGGAAGCGGTATTCGATGGCGTCCTCGCGCACCGCGGCGGCGACGAAATTCACCCAGATTTCCTGACCGCGGATCTCGCCTTCCGCCTGATGGGCGGAAAACACGTTGGGCCGCATGGACAGCAGCTGCGACGGGCCCTGGAAGGGGATGGCGATGGTCACCGATTTCAATTTGGTGTCGGGCGCCAGCGGATTGGCCCCCTCGGTCGGCTGGCCTTCCATCGGCAGGTTGGCTTCCGCCACGGTCAGCTCCTGCTCTTCGACGAAATAGGCGCGATCGACGAAGAGATGCGTCTCGGGCACGCGATAGCGCGACATCACCGCCGATTCGAGCGCCATGTCGCTATAGGCGGCGAAGTTCTCCGGCGTGAAGCTCTCGACATAAGCGAAGGCTTCCGCAAGGCGCGCATGGAGCCAGTCCTTCAGATCGCCGTCGTTGAACAGCTGCTCGCCCGCCAGATACATCGCCATCGTCCGTTCCCCTCGCCCTGCTTTTACGCGTCTTCGCGCGGCGGGCGCGGCAGGGCCATCACATCGACGCCCTCTTCGCGCAGTTCGCGCGCCTCGTCCGGGGTCGCCTCGCCGTAGATGCCGCGCGGGTCCGCCTCGCCGTAATGAATCTTGCGCGCTTCTTCGGCGAAATTCTCGCCGACATAATCGCAATTCTTCTCGATGTCCTGATGTAAGGCGCGCAGCGCCTTCATGGCGGCGGCGAAGACCTCGGGCGACGGGCCCTCGCCCGGCGTCATCGCCATCACCTCGCTGGCCGGCTCCTCGGTCATCGCGACGGGCGCCGGGGCGCGGCGGGCGTTGCTTTTCGTCGGGATGTTCGGGGCCATTAGCGCCTTGACGATGTCGTGGCTGCCGCAGACCGGGCAGGCGAGATCGCCGGCGGCGGTCTGCTCGTCGAACGCGGCGCTGTCGCGGAACCAGCCCTCGAACACATGGCTCTTCGGGCAACAGAGGTCGAAAACGATCATGATGTCCAAACGGAAACGAAAAGATCAAAAACCGGCCCTATAAATGGCGGTTCGCCGGGATTCCGCAAGGGCTTGGCTTGGGCGTTAATACATAATATTATTGTTATTAATAATATTTCACATGATCTGATTGATAAAACGCCTGGCCGGGCTTAGTCTCCGCCCCAACCCCCTCCACCCCCCTCAGAGGAGATTCCCATGACCCTGCGTTTGGGCGACATCGCTCCCGATTTCGAGGCCGAGACCAGCGCCGGCCGCATCAAATTCCATGAGTGGGCCGGCGACAGCTGGATCGTGCTGTTCTCGCACCCCAAGGATTTCACGCCGGTCTGCACCACCGAGCTCGGCGCCGTCGGCAAGCTCGCCCCGGAGTTCAAGAAGCGCAACGTCAAGGCGCTGGCCCTCTCGGTCGATCCGGTCGAATCGCACAAGGGCTGGATCGGCGACATCGAAGAGACCCAGAGCAGCAAGATCGACTTTCCGATCATCGCCGACCCGGACCGCAAGGTCGCCAACCTCTACGGCATGGTCCATCCGGCCCATGACGAGGTCTATACGGTGCGCACCGTGTTCATCATCGATCCGAAGAAGAAGGTCCGCCTGATGATCGTCTATCCGCAGACGACGGGCCGCAACTTCAACGAGATCCTGCGCGTCATCGATTCGATGCAGCTTACCGACCAGTACAAGGTGGCGACGCCGGCCAACTGGCAGCAGGGCCAGGACGTCATCATCGTCCCCGCCGTGTCGGACGCCGACGCCGAGAAGGCCTTCCCGAAGGGCTTCAAGAAGATCAAGCCGTATCTCCGCACGACGCCGCAGCCGCCGCAGGGTTGAGCTGCTGCGGGACAACAAATAAATCAGTGTCATGGCCGGGCTTGTCCCGGCCATCCACGACTTAACTGTATATCCGCATCGCAAGGCGTGGATGCCCGCAACAAGTGCGGGCATGACGGTAGTTGTGATATGCGGCAGCCCGCCTTGAAACCAAAAAAGCCCGGCCATTGTGCCGGGCTTTTTTGCTAGGGCGTTTCCGGTTTGGGAATGGCGCGGCCGTGGATCAGCGACGGCACCATGGCGCGCACCTCGGCGACGCGCGCCAGATCGATGTCCGCCGTGACGAAGCCGACCGCCTCGCCGCCGTCGGCCAGCACGACGCCCCAGGGATCGACGATCAACGAATGGCCATAGGTCTTGCGGCCTTCGGCGTGATCGCCGGTCTGCGCCGGGGCGATGACGAAGCAGCCGGTCTCGATGGCGCGGGCGCGCAACAGGATGTGCCAATGGGCCTGGCCGGTGGTGCGCGTGAAGGCCGAGGGCACGCTGAGTATCTCCGCGCCGGCTTCGGCCAGCGCGCGGTAGAGCGCGGGAAAGCGCAGATCGTAGCAGACCGTCATGCCGAGCTTGCCCCAGGGCGTCGGCGCGACGACGCTGCGGCTGCCGGGCTGGAAAGTCGAGGATTCGCGGTAAGTCTCGCCCGACGGCAGGGTGACGTCGAACATATGCAGCTTGTCGTAACTGGCGACGATGCCGCCGGTGGGATCCAAGAGGAAGCTGCGGTTCGCCACCTTGTCGACCGAGAGCTTCACGGCGAGCGAGCCGACCAGCAGCCAGGCCCCCGTCTCGGCGGCGAGCGCCTGCAGGGCCGCCAGCGCATGATGGCTGTCCTGCGGCTCGACCTTTTCCAGCAGCTTGGCCCGGCGCGGCTCCAACATGGCGCAGTTCTCGGGCATGGCGATCAGTTCGGCGCCGGCATCGACGGCGCGGCGCGTCAGATCGCCGATCGCCTTGAGATTGGGCGCGATCTCCGGACCGGCGTTGAGCTGCAGGCAGGCGACTTTAAATTTGCTCATGCGCCCCCCGATGCGCGTGCGGGCTTAAGCGAGCAGCGGATCGAGCTGGCCGTTGCGCTCCAAGAGCTGCAGATCGTCCGAGCCGCCGATATGCTTTCCGTCGATGAAGATCTGCGGCACGGTGCGCAGGCCGCCGGCGCGCTGGATCATGAGATCGCGCGCCCCTGGCGTCACCGTCAGGTCGGTTTCCTCGTAGGCCGCGCCCTTGCGCTCGAGCAGCGCCTTGGCGCGGGCGCAATAGCCGCAAAGCGGCGTGGTGTAGATTTCGATCTTCGCCATGATGATCCTCGTAAGGCCTCAACGCTTGATGAGCAGATCGCGCCAGCCGGCGCGCTCTTGCCAGCCGGCCCGTTCCAAATCCGGCACGTCGGACGGATCGGCAGGATAGCCGATACAGAGATAAGCAATCAGCCGCCAGTTGTCAGGGGTTTCCAACGCGTGACCGACCGCGGCCGGATCGAGAATGGACAGCCAGCCGACCCCGATCCCGGCGGCGCGCGCCGCCAGCCACAGCAGGATAACGGCGCCGACGGCGGAATATTCCATGGTTTCCGGCATAGTGCGCCGGCCGAGGCCATGGCCCTGCGCGCTGTCCGGGTCGGCGAAGACGGCAAGCTGCACCGGCGCGTCGTCGAGGCCCGCCAATTTCAGGGAGGCGTAAAGCCGGGCCCTCTCGCCCGCGTAACCGGCGAGCGCCTCGGCGTTGCAGCGGGCGAAGTCGGCGCGCACCGCCGCGCGGCACGCCGGGCTTTCCACCAGCACGAAGCGCCAGGGCTGGCTGTTGCCGACCGAGGGCGCGCGGTGCGCGGCGGCGAGCAGCGCCTCGATCTCGCCGTCCGGCAGCGGATCGCGCTTGAAGCGCCGCACGTCGCGCCGCCAGATCAGCAACTCATCGAAGGCGGCGCGGAATGCGTCGTCGAACAGCGGCGGCGTCTGGCTGCGGATGTCCATCACTCTGGCCTTAACACGCGCGCGAGCGTCAAGACCGACACTTGCGATGCGCCGGCGCGCAGCAACGCCTTGGCGCAGGCCTCGACCGTGGCACCGGTGGTCAGCACATCGTCGATCAGCAGCACGTTGCGATCGGCCAGCCGCGCCTTGTGGCGCGGCGCGACGCTGAAGGCGCCGGCGACATTGCGAAAACGCGCGCTGCGGCCGAGGCCGCCTTGCGACGGCGTCCTGCGGCGACGGCGGAGCAAATCGGGCAGCGCGGTCTTGCCGCTTTGCCTGGCGAGCGCGTTGGCGAGCAGCGCCGACTGGTTGTAGCGCCGCGCCAAGAGGCGCGACCAATGGAGCGGCACGGGCGCGACGATGTCGGCCTCGGCGATCAAACCGGTGCCGGCGCGCGCCATCCAGCGGGCGAAGGCCGGCGCGGCATGGGTGCGGTCGGCGCGCTTGAAGCCGAGGATCAGGCGGCGGCTGGCGTCGTCATAGGCGAGCGCCGCGCGCGCGGCGGAAAACAGCGGCGGACGGGCGATGCAGGCGCCGCAAACCGTCTCGTCGCCAGCAGTGCCAGATGGATCGAATTCGAACGGCCGGCCGCAGGTCCGGCAGAGCGGCGCGGCGATGAAATTAAGGCCGCCCCAGCAGGGACCGCAGAGCGCGCCGGGCTCGCCGACCAGCTCGCCGCAGGCGAGACATTGCGGCGGCAATAGAGCGTCCAGCCCGAGACGGCCGAGCGGGCGCAGAAGCTGACCGGCTTGTGCAAAAAAATTGGGGCGGGTGGCGGGAAACAGGCTCATGCCCGCATGAGACGGCCCGCCTCTCTTTCTGTCAACGGCGGACGGCTGTCAACGGACGCGCTGGTATGCGATAAAACCGCCATGGCTGAGGACGTCATCCGCCCCTTCGACCGCGCCAGCGTGCGCCGGCATCGCGACCGCGCCGCGCTGGGCCTGGCGCGCCATGATTTCCTGCTGCGCGAAATCGGCGCACGCCTCGGCGAGCGCATCGGCGACATCCGCCGCGACTTTCCCCGCGTGCTCGATCTCGGCGCCCATGACGGCGCCATGGCCGATTATCTGGGGGTGGCGGGCCGCGATCTGGTCGTGCAATGCGATCTCTCGCCGGCCATGACCGCCGCCAACAAGCGCGGCAACCTCCGCGTCGTCGCCGATGAGGAATGGCTGCCCTTCGCGCCCGAGAGCTTCGATCTGGCGGTCAGCAACCTGTCGCTCCATTGGGTCAACGACCTGCCGGGCGCGCTGGCGCAGGTGCGCCGCGCCCTCAAGCCCGACGGCTTCTTCCTCGGCGCGCTGCTCGGCGGCGACAGCCTGTTCGAACTGCGCCGCTGCCTGATGGACGCCGAGTTGAAGATCGAGGGCGGCCTGTCGCCGCGCATCTCGCCGATGGCCGACATCCGCGACGCCGGCAACCTGCTGACGCGCGCCGGCTTCGCCCTGCCCGTGGCGGACAGCGACACGCTGACCGTCTCCTACGCCAACGCCTTCGAGCTGATGAAGGAGTTGCGCGGCATGGGCGAGAGCAATGCCGTGGCCGAGCGGCGCAAGACTCTCACGCGCCGCGCCACGCTGCTCGAAGCCGCCGCCATGTATGCCAAGGATTACGCCGACGACGATGCCAAGAACGGGGACGGGCGCGTGACCGTCACCTTTCAGGTGCTCTATCTCGGCGGCTGGACGCCGCACGCCAGCCAACAGAAGCCGCTCAAGCCCGGCAGCGCCGCCCAGCGCCTGGCCGACGCGCTCGGCAGCGTCGAGCAGCCGGCGGGCGACAAGGCGGAGCCTTAGGACGCATACAACCGTAGGCAAGCGGCGCCTTAAATCGGCCCCTCCCAGCCGCTAATCCGGCTTTTCTTTCGCGCGGGCTTCGCTTAAAGAGCGCGCGGAGAGTCACACACCCAGGGGGGAATAGATCACCATGTCCGCGTCCATCGACCGCACCTTTTTGCGCATCGCCGTTCTCTATGCCCTGACCGGCATCGGCGGCGGCATCTTCATGAGCGCCAGCCACGACCACAGCCTGATGCCCGTCCACGCCCACTGGCTGCTGCTCGGCTGGGTCTCGATGTTCCTCTACGGCCTGTTCTACAAGCTCTATCCCGCGACCAAGGGCAAGCTCGCCGTGGCGCAATTCTGGCTCGCCAACATCGGTCTCGTCATTCTGGCCGTCGCCGTCGGCTTGATCCTCAGCGAGCGTCCGCAGGCCGAGCCGGGCGCCGCCATCGGCTCGCTGCTCATCCTCGCCGGCATGATCGTTTTCGCGGTGAACGTGTTCCGCGGCACGCGGACCTAAACGAAGCGCGGCTGAAAGCCCGTTTTGCCCAGGCCCGCCCGTCCATAGGACGAGCGGGCCTGGGTCGTTTCAAGTCTCGCGCAGATAGTTGACAAGGAAACTAATCATGATAGTTTCCTTGTCAACTATTGAGGATGGCCATGAAAAAGCCCGCGACCGTCAGCCCGCTCGACGCCCATGTCGGTTACTGGCTGCGCTACGTCTCCAATCAAGTATCTCACGCCTTCAGCCTGAAGCTGGCGACCCACGACGTGACCGTCGCCGAATGGGTGCTGCTGCGCGAACTCTATAACAAGGACGACGCGCCGAGCGCCTTGGCCGCGCGCCTCGGCATGACACGCGGCGCCATTTCCAAACTGGCCGACCGGCTCGCCGAGAAATCCCTGGCGCGGCGGACGGCCGACGGCGCGGACCGGCGCTATCAGTCCCTCGCGCTGACCGCGGACGGCCAAAAGCTCGTGCCGCGCCTGGCCGCCCTCGCCGACGAGAACGATGCCGAATTCTTCGGGCAGCTCCCGGCCGCCGAACGGGCGAAAATCACCCAAATCATGCAGGACATCGTCCGTCGGCATGATTTGAAAACGATCCCGACCGCTTGAAAGAAGAGCAACAATGGACAGGCAATTGCGGCAGGTCGTGCGCGAATGCTCGGAAATTTCGGACCGGGGCGCGGAAAATTTCGCGCAGATCGTCGGCCGGCTGATCGCCGCCGGCGTCGAGCGCTATCACGCCGACCTCCTGCGCGCGGAGAAAATCTATTACTGGCCGGACGGCACATCCGAACAGATCGCCAACGCGCCCGTTGCCGGCGCAGTGGCGGCAGACTTTTCGGCCAGCGCCGTCGAAGCTGCGGTCCGCGCAGCGCAGGCCGGCAGGATCAAATACACGGAATTTTGTGAGCGTGTTCTCGCGGCGGGCTGCGTCGGCTATCACGTCCATATCGCGGGCCAGCGGGTCGTCTATTACGGCCGCAGCGGCGACAGCCACGTCGAATGGTTTCCCGGCGCGCGCGCCTAGAGAAAATCCCGCAGCATCGCCACCAGCGGCACGTCCGCCGGCGGCATGGGGTGGTCGGCAAGCTGGTTCGCGCGCACCCATTTCACCACCTGCCCCTCGCGGCCATGCGGCGTGCCCTGCCAGACGCGGCAGAGATAGAGCGGCATCAGCAGGTGGAATTTCTCGTAAGCGTGCGAGGCGAAGGTGAAGGGCCCGAGGCAGGCTTCCTCGACCTCGATGCCCAATTCCTCGCGCAGTTCGCGGACCAGCGCGCCCTCCGGCGTCTCGCCGGGATCGACCTTGCCGCCGGGAAATTCCCACAGGCCCGCCAGGCTTTTGCCCGGCGGACGCTGCGCGATCAGAATCCGGCCGTCGCCATCGATCAGCGCGACGGCGGCAACCAGGACGGTCGGCTTTGGACTATCTGCCATCGGGAGACATTCGGACGGCGGAGACAGCACCCCCATCCCGGCCTTCCCCCATCGAGGGGGAAGGAGAAGATGGCCGCCGCCTATTCCCTCCCCCCTTGCGGGGGAGGGCTAGGGTGGGGGATATGGCGAAACGGTCCATCGCTCAGCTGCGATAGCCGATGTTGATGTCGATATAGGCGTGGGTCAGATCGCAGGTCCACACGGTCGCCTTGCCCTTGGCGGCTTTGCCGCCGACCCGCACGCCGACGTCGACCTCGATCAGGATGGTCTCGCCCTTCATATGGGCGGCGACCGGCGCTTCGTCGTAGCCGGGACGCACCATGCCCTTCTCGGTGATGACGATGCCGCCGACCGCGATCTTCATGCGGTCGCGCTCGGCCTTCTCGCCGGCCTTGCCGACGGCGGCGACGATGCGGCCCCAATTGGCGTCCGAGCCGGCGATGGCCGTCTTGACCAGCGGCGAATTGGCGATGGCGAGGCCGATGCGCTTGGCCGCCGGATTGCTCGCCGCGCCGCTGACGCGAATCTCGACGAACTTCGTCGCGCCCTCGCCGTCCTTCACCACGAGATGGGCCAATTCCAGCATGGCGTCGTCGAGCTTGGCCTTGAAGTCGCGCAGATGGGCGTCGGCCGCCGACTTGACCGCCTTGTGCTTCGGCCCCTGGCCGGTGGCGGCGAGCAGGATGGTGTCGCTCGTCGAGGTGTCGCTATCCACGGTGATGCAGTTGAACGACTTGTCGACGCCCTTGGTCACCATCGCCTGCAGCACCTTGGCCGGGATCTTGGCGTCGGTGAAGAGGAAGCCGAGCATGGTGCCCATGTTGGGCGCGATCATGCCCGAGCCCTTGATGATGCCGACGATGGTCACGTCGACGCCGCCGATGCTGGCGGTGCGGGTGACGGCCTTGGGATAGGTGTCGGTCGTCATGATGGCGCGCGCCGCCTGCTCCCACGACGCGGTGAGATTACCCTTCACCAGGGCGGGCAAGGCGGCGGCGATCTTCTCGGCGGGCAGCGGCTCGCCGATCACGCCGGTCGAGGCGATGAACACTTCCTTGGGCTTGCAGCCGAGCGCCTTGGCCGCCGCGTCGGCGGTGACGGTGACGGCGGTGATGCCGGCCTTGCCGGTGAAGGCGTTGGCATTGCCCGAATTGACGACGATGGCGCGCGCCTTGCCGCCCTTGACGGCGGCGCGGCACCAATCGACCGGCGCCGAGGCGCTGAGCGAGCGGGTGAAGGCGCCGGCGATCGTCGTGCCCGGCGCCAGCTCGGCGACCATCACATCGGTGCGGCCCTTGTATCGCACGCCGGCCTCCGCGACGCCGAGACGCACGCCGGCGACGGCGGGCAGGTCGGGGAAGCGGGCGGGCGCGAGCGGCGAGGTTTTGATGGCCATGACGGGCTCTTCGGTTCGGGTGGATCGTTACAAAGGACGACCGCCGCCGGCCCCCTTTTCGTCAGGGTCGCCGGCGGCGGGATCGACAGGTCTGGTTTAGGATATCGCGCGCATCAGCGCAATCTCGGCTAGAGGCCCCCGCGACGCCACGGGATAGACCGTCTGGATGGGTGCAATCCGCCGCCGCAATCCTTAGATTGCGGTCAGAACAATCGTCGCCGCGACAAAGGGACAGACATGGCCGAGACCACCGCGCGCCAGCATTGGGACGATGTCTATAGGCAAAAGGCCGAAACCGCGGTCAGCTGGTATCAGCCCGTGCCGGAGCTATCCCTCCGCTTGATTCGCGACAGCTGCGAGACATCGGCCGCCGCCATCATCGATGTGGGCGGCGGCGCCTCCACCCTGGTCGATGGACTGATCGCCGCCGGTCATTCCGACGTCACCGTGCTTGACGTGTCGCGAGCGGCGCTGGAGCGCGCCCAAGCCAGGCTGGGGCCGGCGGCGCAAAAGGCGCATTGGATCGTCGCGGACATGACGACTTGGACGCCGGAACGGACTTGGACGGTCTGGCACGACCGCGCGGTCTTTCATTTTCTGACCGAACGGCGAGAGCAAGACGCCTATATCGCCGCGCTGAAAAAGGCGCTGCCGCCGGGCGGAACCGCCATCATGGCGACCTTCGCCCTCGATGGTCCGGAACGCTGCAGCAATCTGCCTGTGCAGCGCTACAGCGCCGCCAGCCTCGCGGAGCGGCTGGGCGACGCCTTCGCGCCGACGGCAACGGACAAGGAAATCCACGTCACGCCTTGGGGCGCGACGCAGAACTTCGCCTATAGCGTGCTGCGGCGGCTCTGACCGCCGCTTACGGCATGGCCTGCGGCGCCGGCACGCTGCCGTCCGGGTTGAAACGCTCGACCTTGGCGCCGGCGCGCAGCTTGTCGATGACATTGCCGAACACCGTGTCGCTCATCTGGTCGCGCAACTCGTCGCGCACCTCGTCGAAGCTCGGCTTGGCGTCGGCCTGGATTTCCTCGACGCGGATGACATGCCAGCCGAACTGGGTCTCGACCGGGCTCTTGCTGATCTCGCCCTTCTTCATCTTGAAAGCGGCGTCCGAGAAGGGCGCGACCATCTGCTCCTTGGTGAAGAAGCCGAGATCGCCGCCTTGCTTGCCCGAGGGATCGAGCGATTTCTTGGCCGCCACGTCCTCGAACTTGGCGCCGCCCGAAATGTCGCGAATGACCTGCACGGCCTCGTCGCGCGTCTTGACCAGGATATGGCTGGCGCGGACCTTCGATTCGGTCGGCATCTTGTCGTACTCTTTCTTGAGCACGGCGTCGGTCAGCTGCGCGTCGATCTTCTTGTTGATGTAGACCTGCTCGAGCACGCGGTCCTGCAGCTCGGCCATGCGCTTCTTGTAGTCGGCGTCGGTCTCGAGCTTTTCCTTCTTGGCGGCGGCGACCACCAGCTTGCGATCGATGATCTGGCCGACCAGGGCCGGGAAGATCGCTTCGAGCGGCATGGCGCGATACTGCGGCGGCAGCGTGTCCATGGCCGCCAGCACTTCGGAGCGCAGAATGGGCTGGCCGTCGACGCGGGCGACGACCGGATCGGCGGCGGAAGCTGCCGGCTTCGGCGCCGCCTGGGCCCAGGCGGCCAGCGGCGCGGCGGCGATCAGGGACAGCGCCAGGAGACCCGGGGCGAACAGGGAAAAGCCGGCGCGAGCCGCGCGGGAGCCGTACATCATGGTCGGAAAACATCCTTAAAAGGGCACGGCCGCCGCCCCTCGTCTCGAGACCGGGGCGGGCCGCTTCGCCGCGCATCCTACACGACGGTTTTAGGACGGGCGAAGGGCTTTGCGGCCCCTTTGGTGACAAGCCCGTGAAGCCCCCGCAGCCCGCCGGAGAGGCCGGGAACCGACCTGTCGGCCCGGCGTTGACATGCGCGCCCTCGCTCTCTATCTGTCAGGGGCCGCTTTCGCAGGATTTCAAGGTTTTCCCCGCGTTTTCAGGTCATTCCTCCCGTGCGCGGGCTTCGCGGCGCCTGCTCGCGCGGGCCTGGAGGGAATGGCTCACGCCCGCTAGAGGTTCTCGCCCATGTTCGGCGCCATCGCCCGCAAATTCATCGGTACCGTCAACGACCGCCAGGTCCGGCGTCTGGAAAAGACGGTCGCGGACATCGCCGCCCTCGAACCCGAACTGATCGCGCTGAGCGACGCCGAACTGGCGGCGCGCACCCCCTGGTTCAAGGACCGTCTGGCCAAGGGCGAGACCCTCGACGATCTCCTGGTCGAGGCCTTCGCCACCGTGCGCGAAGCGGCCAAGCGCACCCTCGGCCAACGCCACTTCGACGTGCAGATGATGGGCGGCATCACCCTTCACCGCGGCAGCATCGCCGAGATGGCGACCGGCGAAGGCAAGACCCTGGTCGCCACCCTCGCCGTCTATCTCAACGCGCTGTCGGGCAAGGGCGTGCATGTCGTCACCGTCAACGATTACCTCGCCAGCCGCGACGCCGAATGGATGGGCCAGGTCTATAAATTCCTCGGCCTGACCGTCGGCTGCATCGTTCACGGCCTCGACGACTTCGAGCGGCGCATCGCCTACGGCTGCGACGTCACCTACGGCACCAACAACGAATTGGGCTTCGACTATCTCCGCGACAACATGAAATATCGCCTGGAGGAGATGGTCCACCGCCCCTTCAACTACGCCATCGTCGACGAAGTCGACTCGATCCTGATCGACGAGGCGCGCACGCCGCTCATCATCTCCGGCCCGGCCGAGGATTCCTCGGAGCTCTATCGCAAGGTCGACGCGCTGATCCCGCAGCTGGCCGCCGACGACTACGAGAAGGACGAGAAGCAGCGCACCGTCGCCCTGACCGAGACGGGCATCCAGCATATGGAAGAGCTGCTGGTCGAAGCCGGCATCATCCGCGGCGACCTCTACGACTTCGAGAACGTCTCCGTCGTCCACCACGTCAACCAGGCGCTGCGCGCGCACAAGCTGTTCCTGCGCGACCGCGACTACATGATCAAGGACGACAAGATCCTGATCGTCGACGAATTCACCGGCCGCGCCATGGAAGGCCGCCGCTATTCGGAAGGCCTGCACCAGGCGCTGGAAGCCAAGGAAAACGTCACGGTCCAGAACGAGAACCAGACGCTGGCCTCGATCACCTTCCAGAACTTCTTCCGCATGTATCCCAAGCTGGCCGGCATGACCGGCACGGCCTCCACCGAGGCCGCCGAGTTCGAGGACATCTACAAGCTCGGCGTCATGTCGATCCCGACCAACCTGAAGATTTCGCGCATCGATCATCACGACGAGGTCTATCGCACCGCCGAGGAGAAGTACGAGGCGGTGACGCAGCAGATCGAGGAATGCCAGAAGCGCCGGCAGCCGGTGCTGGTCGGCACCACCAGCATCGAGAAGTCCGAACTGATCTCGGAAATTCTCAAGCGCAAGAAGATCCCGCACGCCGTGCTGAACGCACGCTACCACGAGCAGGAAGCCGGCATCATCGCCCAGGCCGGACGCCCCGGTTCGGTGACCATCGCCACCAACATGGCCGGCCGCGGCACCGACATCCAGCTCGGCGGCAATCTCGACCTGCGCGTCAAGGCCGAGCTGGCCGAGGTCAGCGACGAGGCCGAGCGCGCCCGCCGCATCGAAGCGATCAAGGCCGAGATCGCCGAGGGCAAGAAGATCGCTCTCGAAGCCGGCGGGCTCTACGTCATCGCCTCCGAGCGCCACGAAAGCCGCCGCATCGACAACCAGCTGCGCGGCCGCTCGGGCCGCCAGGGCGATCCCGGCGCCTCGAAGTTCTTCCTGTCGCTGCAGGACGACCTGATGCGCATCTTCGGCTCCGAGCGCATGGATTCGATGCTGCAGCGCCTCGGCCTCGAGCAGGGCGAAGCGATCATCCATCCGTGGATCAACAAGGCGCTGGAGAAGGCGCAGCAGAAGGTCGAGGCGCACAACTTCGAGGCGCGCAAGAACCTGTTGAAGTACGACGACGTGATGAACGACCAGCGCAAGGTCATCTACGAGCAGCGCATCGAGCTGATGCGCAGCGACGACGTCTCCGCCATGGTCGCCGACATGCGCCATGAAGTGATCGACAACATGGTCTCGCGAGCCATTCCGGAGAAGGCCTATCCGGAGCAGTGGGACGTGGCGCTGCTGCACGAGGAATGCCTGCGCCTCCTCGGCCTCGACCTGCCGGTCGCCGACTGGGCCAAGGAAGAAGGCATCGCCGACGCCGAAATCCGCAGCCGCGTCACCGATGCCGCCGACCGCAAGATGGCCGAGAAGGCCGTGCGCTATTCGCCGGAAGTGATGCGCATGGTCGAGAAGAGCTTGCTGCTGCAGGTGCTCGACCAGACCTGGAAGGACCATCTGCTCACGCTCGACCATCTGCGCCAGGGCATCGGCCTGCGTTCCTACGCCCAGCGCGACCCGCTCAACGAATACAAGACCGAGGCCTTCTCGCTGTTCGAGAAGATGCTCGACCAGCTGCGCGAGAACGTCACCTCGGTGCTGTGCCAGATCGAACTGCAGATCAACCAGCCGTCCGACGTGCCGATGCCGCAGGGGCCGCGCGAGATGCACGAGACCCGCACCGATCCCGCCCTCGGCGGACCGGACGGCGAAGTGGAAAGCGCATCGCGCCGCCCGTTCGATCCCAACGATTCGTCGACCTGGGGCAAGGTCGCGCGCAACGCCGCCTGCCCCTGCGGCTCGGGCAAGAAATACAAGCAGTGCCACGGCCGTCTCGCCTAGGCGAGCCACGACCCGAACTGGCGTAAGCCGGCGTCGAATCCGATTGAAACGAAGACGGCGGCCCCACTGGCCGCCGTTTTCATTTCACGGCGGATTCGTCCCATTGGACGGGTACCGTCGCCGAACATAATGTCATGCCGCCAAATGCGTTGCGGCCGAACGATGTCCGAATGCGCTGCTCGTTGATCGGTAGAATTTTTCGTCCGCGCTGCTCCGCCAGATCATAGGCCAAGGCGGTGAGCGCCTGCTTGCAGGCCGACAGCACGGGGCGGCTTTCCGGGACGAACTGGTAGCGCGCATACTCAATCGTCAGCGTGAAGCCCTGCGCGCTGTTTTCGACGGCGTAAGTCGTGTCCGGATCGTAGCGCGTCATCGGCAGATCCGTGTAGCTCACCGGTCCGGCGGTGCAAGCGGCGACGGTCAACGGCAGAAGACAAAGGGAAATGCGCGTTTTGAATGGCATCTGTCCGATCCCCCGGCTGAGGGGAGCAGATTAGCGCCGGTGCGTTTTTCTGCCTAGAGGCGCTCGTTCACAGCCAGAACGGCTGGTAGCCGAGCACGGCGATGACGGCCCAGACCGCCATCACGATGTTGATCTGCATGCCCATGACGCCGTAGCTGCGATAGAACGGCCCGGCGAGATAGCCGAGCCAGAAGACGACGCGCGAGGCGACGAACATCACGGTCAGCGCCGCCAACACGCCGAGCGAGCCGGCCGGCGCCGCGGCGGCGACGGCTAAAGCCAAGAGCGCGAAGATCAGGCCCTGCTCGACCGTGTTGGTCAGCACGCGGCGCGACACGTCGATGCAGCGCGGCTCCTGATTGAGCGTCGGGTCGATCGCCGGGCTGAAATTGCGCGCGACGGCGATGATCAGCGTCATGCCGAGAATGAGCAGCGCGACGAGCAGCAGCCATTGACCGGCGAAGCCCAGGCGGTCGGCCTTGCCGGCGGCGGCGGGCGCCGCGAACAGGCCGAAGATCAGGAAGAAGATGGCCCAACCGGCCAGCGTGCCGATGAGCAGGCCCGGCAGGGATTTGCGGCGCGCCTCGGCCAGATCGAAATAGGGCATGTCAGACTCTCCGTTGCGACGGTGGCGGGCGGCCAACTCGGCGCGCCCTTCCCTCAACGCTGGGGAACCCGCTTCGTTCACTGGCCGCGCGACGGGCGGCGCAGCCCTTTCACAGGCCCTTGCGGCCCATCTCGAGGAATTTCTCGCGCCGGCGCTCGCGCAGGGCGCCGCCGCCGCTGCCGAGCAACTTCCGCAGGGCGCGCTCGATGGCGCTGCCGGTGGCGGCCATGGCGGCCGCCGGCTCGCGATGGGCGCCGCCCAGGGGCTCGGGCACGATCTCGTCGATCAGGCCAAGATTTTTAAGATCGTCCGACGTGACCTTCAAGGCCTCGGCGGCGACCTTGGCCTGCTCCGGCCCGCCGCCGCGCCACAGGATCGAGGCGCAGCCTTCCGGCGAGATCACCGAATAGATCGAATGTTCGAGCATGATGACATGGTCGGCGGCGGCCAGCGCGATGGCGCCGCCCGAACCGCCCTCGCCGATCACGGCGGAGACCAGCGGCACCTGCAGCCGCAGGCAGGCTTCGATCGAGCGGGCGATGGCTTCCGACTGGCCGCGCTCCTCGGCGTTGACGCCGGGGTAGGCGCCGGCGGTGTCGACCAGGGTGATGACCGGCAATTTAAAGCGGTCGGCCATCTCCATCAGGCGGCGCGCCTTGCGGTAGCCTTCCGGGCGGGCCATGCCGAAATTGTGCTTGATGCGCGATTCGGTGTCGCGGCCCTTCTCGTTGCCGATGATCATGACCGAATAGCCGCGGAAGCGGCCGAGGCCGCCCTGGATCGCCGCGTCCTCGCCGAAGGCGCGGTCGCCCGCGAGCGGCGTGAAATCTTCGATCAGCGCCTCGACATAATCCTTGAAATGCGGCCGGTCGGGATGGCGCGCGACCTGGACCTTCTGCCAGGGGTCGAGCTTGCCGTAGGTCTGGCGCAGCAGCTTGTCGGCCTTGGCCTGCAGCTTGCCCACTTCCTCGGCGATATTCACATCGCCGGCGTTGTGCAGGTGGCGCAGCTCTTCGATCTTGCCTTCGAGCTCGGCGATCGGTTTTTCGAAATCGAGAAAAGTCGGCATGACGGCTTTCGTGACGGCTCAAGCGGCCGCTGTCAAGGGTTGCTGTGTGTCGCGCCGGAGGCGCGCGGTTTGATCGCGCCAAAGGCGCGCGGCTTCAGGCTCATTTCGCGCCGCCGGCGATCAGCTCGGCCTTGCGCACCACCACTTGGGCTTGGCGGATCGAGGCGACGTCGATCATGCGGCCATCCAGCGTCGCCGCGCCCTTGCCGGCGCGCGCCGCCTGATCCATGGCGGCGAGAATGCGGCGGGCCGTCTCGACCTCGGCCGGCGTCGGACCGAAGGCGGCGTTGGCGGCGGCGATCTGGCTCGGATGGATGCACCATTTGCCTTCGCATCCGAGCGCTGCGGCGCGCTTGGCGGCGGCCTCGAAGCCTTCGGCGTCGGCGAAATCGGCATAGGGCCCGTCGAGCGGCCGCAGACCATGGGCGCGGGCGGCGACGACGATGCGCGCCAGGGCGTAGTGCCACATGTCGCCGACATGGGATTGGCGCGGCCCGCCCTTGGCGCCGACCAGCACGGCGTAATCGGGATTGCCGCCGCCGATGGTGACGTTGCGCGCGCCGGTCGAGGCGGCGAAGTCGCCGGGGCCGAAATGCAGCGATTCGGCGCGCGCGCTGGCGCCGGCGATGGCATCGACGTTCATCAGCCCTTCGGCGGTCTCGATCATCAGCTCCAACCCGACGGGCCGCGCATAGCCCTTGGCCATTTCGATCTGCGTCAGCAGCAGATCGACCGCCTGGACGTCCGACGCGCGGTTCACCTTGGGGATCAGCATCAGGTCGATGCGCTCGCCCGCCTGCTCCATCACGTCGATCACGTCGCGGTACATGAAGGGCGTGTCGAGGCCGTTGACCCGCACCGAGACGGTCTTGCCGCGCCAATCGAGATCGCGCAGGCCGGTGATGACGTTCTCGCGCGCCTTCGCCTTGTCGGCGAGCGCGACCGAATCTTCGAGATCGAGGAAGATCACGTCGGCCGCCGACTGGGCCGCCTTCTCGAACAGTTCGGGACGGATGCCCGGCACCGAGAGCTGGCTGCGGTTGAGCCGCACGGCGGCGGCGCGGGAAGCGCTGGGGATCATGCCGAAGGGGAAACCGATCCGTTTAAAATCAACAACTTAGCCCAAGACCACGGGCGCTCGGGGGAGTGAAGCCCGAGCCGGCTGGCTTGTCAACGCTTGCGGGCCTGCCACTGAAGCCAGGCAATCACGTCCGCCGCGCTGCGGTCGGGCGGAAACACCGGGTAGAAGACATGCTCGACCGCGCCGTCCAGAATCATCAAGGTAAAGCGTTTCAGCAGCGTCATGCCGTTCGTCGTAAACAGCGGCAAATGCATCGCATGCGAAAGTGCCAGATTTACGTCTGACAGAATCGCGAAGGGCAAATGCAACCGCTCGGCGGCTTCGCGCTGATAATCCGGCTCCTGCGTCGATAGGCCAAACAGATGATCGACGCCGAGTGTCTTCAACTCGGCGAAATGATCGCGGAACGAACAGGTCTGCGGTGTGCAGCCGCGCGCGCCCGGGATCATGTCCCAGCCCGGCGGATTATCCAGGCCGGGTTTGCCCGTGCGCGGATAGGCATAGACTACGGTGCGACCGCGCAGCGCGGCGAGATTGACCCTCTCGCTGTTCGTCGCTTGGAGCGCCAGCGAGGGCAAACGTGCGCCAACGAGATGAGCTGCCGCGCCGTCATCCGTCGGCGCCGGGATCATCGACCAATCGGGCACATCGACGCTACTTGCCATCGTCAGCCTCTCGCGAGCGGATGGTGCTCCCGCACCAGCGCGCGCAGGCGCTCTTCGAGCACATGGGTGTAGATCTGCGTCGTCGAGATGTCGGCATGGCCGAGCATCTGCTGCACGCTGCGCAGGTCCGCGCCATGGGCGAGCAGATGGCTGGCGAAGGCATGGCGCAGCACATGCGGCGAGACCTTCGACGGCGGCAGGCCGGCGGCGACGGCGACCTCCTTGAGGATCTGGGCGAAGCGCTGGCGCGTCAGATGGCCGCTGTCCGCGCGCGAGGGAAACAGCCAGCGCGAACTTTCGCCCTCGCCGACGAACTGCGGCCGCGCATCGAGATAGGCGGCGAGCGCGTCGCGCGCCGTGGCGTTGAGGGGCACCAGCCGCTCCTTGTCGCCCTTGCCGCGCACCAGGATCATCTCGGCGTCTTCGCGCAGGGCGGCGAGCGGCAGGCCGACCAGCTCGGAGACGCGCAGGCCGCTGGCATAGAGCGTTTCGATCAGCGCCGTGCGGCGCAGGGTTTCCGGCCCCTCGCCCAGACGCGCGGCGGCGAGCAGACGCTCGACGTCGCTTTCGCTGAGAATTTTCGGCAGTGCGCGCGCCTTGCGCGGGCTGTCGAGCTTGGCGGTCGGATCGTCGCCCCGCAAAGTCTCGGCGTAGAGGAAGCGGTAGAACTGGCGCAGGCAAGAGAGCCGTCGCGCCGCCGTCGCCGGCGCGACCTGGGCCCGCGATAGGGCGGCGAGATAGCCGCGTACGTCGGCCTCGCCGGCTTCTTCCGGCAGCGGCCCGCGCTGGCTCTTCAGCCAGCCGGCGAATTGCGTCAGGTCGCGTTCGTAGGATTGCAGCGTGTTCTCGGCGGCGCCGCGCTCGGCGGCGAGCATTTCGAGAAAGGCTTCCGCGTGGCGTCCGAGAGCGACGGCGGACGCGGCGCGGCCCATCGGGCTAGAGCCCCGCGCCGATGGCGGCATCGACCGCCAGAGCGCGCGCCTCGACCTCCAGGCCGATGTTGCGCAGGCCCGCCAGCGCCATGCCGATCACCAGCGGATGGGTGCCGGCGGGACCTTCTGGACCGAAGCTGGCGAGCGCGGCGAGAACGGCGAGGCCCTTGCGGTCGGTCGCGGCGGAGACTTCCAAGGTGCGCAGCACGGACGGCGCCGGCAAATGATCGGCGCGGTCGGTCCGGGCGCGGGCCAGACCATCCCACGCCTCTTCCGGCGCCGGGCGGCCGAGGCCTTCGAGCAAAGTCAGCAACAGGCTGGCGCGGGTCGCCATCAAGGGGCCCTGGGCGGCGCGCCAGCGCCGCCACAGCTCGGCATCCCAGACCGGCACGCTGCGCGGCTCGGCGGTGATCAGCGCGTAAGGCAGCAGAGCGACCGCCGGCGGAAGTTCCTGAGCGCCGCTGGCCGTGCCGCCGACACCGCCGCCCAACCCGCCGCCGAGCGCGCCGAGCCAGGCGCGCCCCTCGCGGATGCGGCCGGCGGCGAACAAGGCGCGCGTCGCCGAGGCGGCGAACCAGGCGAGATCGCTGGTCGGCGGAATGCCGGCAAGCGCGTCGGCATAGACGCGCGCCGAAGTCGGAAACAATCCGGCGTCTTGCGACAAGGACAGCGCGCGCTGGATCAGCACGGCGCGCGCCGCGGCGGCGCCCTGGCGCGCCTGCGCGCCATAGAGCAGCGCGCGGGCGCGCGGCCCGCTTTCGCTTTCGGCGCCGGTCAGCGCATTGGCGAGTTGCGGCTGGGTGAAGCGCAACTCCTCGTAAAGCTTGATCAGCACGCTGGTCGGCAAGGCGCCGTAAGCCTCGGCGCGTTCGGCGGCGGCCAGGCGCGCATCGAGCGGGCCTTCCGGCAGTTGCGCCAGGGCGGCGAGCACCGCCATGTCGCCCGCCTCGAAGGCGTCGGCCGGCGCGGCCAGCTTGGCGGCGCGCAGCATGGCGACATGCAGCGGCGTCGGCGCCGGCAGCGACGCCGGCTTGGCGTTGCGGTCGCCGCCGAGCGCGGCGAGCAGCGCGAAGAAGGCGGTGTCGTCCTTGGCCGCCTGCGGCGATTGCTCGCGCAGCGTGGCCGCCGTCAAATTGGCTTGGGGGCGTTCATTGCCGATCATCTGGCAGAAGGCCAAGGCCTTGCGCCAACCGATGTCGCCGCCGAACGTGCCGAGCGCGCCGCGCACTTCGCTGCAAGCCGCATCATGCGCGCCGACGAGGAAGGCCGCGTCGGTCATGACGCGGACCACGGCTTCGTCCTGGCCGCGGCCGGGCGCGGCCTGCGCCAGATCGGCGGCCAACGCCGGATCGCCGAGCGCCGCCAGGCGATCGAGGCGCGTGGCGAGATAGGAATCGGGGGCGGCGGCGTTGCCGCCATTGGGCACGGCGGCGGTGGTCAGCAGCAGGCGCTGCGCCAGGGCATTCATGGTCGCCGAAGGCGTCGCGCCGGGCATCAGGCCCATCAGCTCGATGATCTGGCCGCGCCGCGCGCCGCGCCAGAGATCGGCGCCAAGTCCGTCCGCGCCGTCGCGCAGGCCGAAGCTGTCGCCGCCGACGGCTTGCAGGTCCTCGACGCCGAGCACGTTGCTCGGCAGCACCGGCGCATCGCTCGGCATGGCCGAGGGCGCGGGGCGATTGGGAAAGAGCGAGGTCGGCGCCTGGGCGAAAGCCGGGGCCGCGAGGGCCGCGCCGACGGCGGCGGCCAGGGCGAATGCGGCGCCCCGAGTTTGGCGGAAAGAGTGCCCCCGGGTCATGGCTTACGGCCGCAGCCGGTCGTTGGGCAGGCTGCGCTCGATCGGCGCCGAAGGCGGCGGCATGTCCCAGGTGGCGAGGAAGACGCCGAAGCCGACCAGGACGATGATGAAGCCGGCGATGACGATGCGCGGAATGAGACCCATGGCGAAGGCAAACCCGAATGGTGGACAGGGAACGGGGCGAACAGCCGGACCCGGTTGGACGAAGGGGGCCCGCGACATGCCGCTAAGTCTATGCTAGATATTGATTATGTCCAATCTGCGGCACCCTACCGGCTTGGCCCCCTTGTGGCAACAAGTCCGGTTGCGACCGCTCGTCGGCGAAGCGCCGCGCGAGGCCGCGGAGTCGCGCCGGTGAGCAACCCGCTGGATTCGCGCAAAAGCATCGTGCTGGTCGGCATGATGGGCGCCGGCAAGACCTCGGTCGGCCGCATTCTCGCCGCCAAGCTCGCCCTGCCTTTTCTCGACGCCGACGCCGAGATCGAGGCCGCCGCGCAATCGACCATCGAAGAGATTTTCGCCCATGACGGCGAAGCGGTGTTCCGCAGCGGCGAGCGCCGCGTCATCGCCCGCCTGCTCGACGGCCCCGTCGCCGTCGTCGCCACCGGCGGCGGCGCCTTCATGAACGCGGACACCCGCGCACGCATCGCCGAGCGCGGCATCTCGATCTGGCTGCGCGCCGACCTCGATCTGCTGCTCAAGCGCGTCGCCCGGCGCAAGGACCGCCCGCTGCTCAAGACCGGCGACATGCGCGAAACCTTGACCAAGCTGCTGGCCGAACGCGAGCCGATCTACGCCGAAGCCGACATCGTCGTCGACAGCGGCGAGCAATCGGCCGAGTTGGTCGCCGACAAAGTGCTGGCCGCCTTGCAGGCGCATCTCGCGCCGCCGGTCCAGGGGCCGGTCCAGGGGCCGGACCAGGGGCCGCTTCAGGGAACCGGATCATGAGTCACGTCACCGTGCCCGTCGCGCTCGGCGCGCGCAGCTACGACATCCATGTCGGCGCCGGCCTGCTGGCGAAGGCCGAGGAGCATATCGTCCCGGTGCTGCGCCAGAAGCGCGCCGTGATCGTCACCGACGAGACTGTCGCCAAGCTGCATCTCGCCAAGCTCGAAGCGGCGCTCGATCGCGCCGGCGTCAAGCGCGACAGCATCGTGCTGCCGCCCGGCGAGCACACCAAGGATTTCGGCTTCCTGCAGAAGCTGCTGGGCGACCTTCTCGACCTCGGCATCGAGCGGCGCACCATGCTGATCGCGCTCGGCGGCGGCGTCATCGGCGATCTCGCCGGCTTCGCCGCCGCCATCGTGCTGCGCGGCATCGAATTCGTGCAAGTCCCCACCACCCTCTTGGCTCAGGTGGACAGCTCGGTCGGCGGCAAGACCGCCATCGACACGCGCCAGGGCAAGAATCTGATCGGCGCCTTCCATCAGCCGCGCCTGGTGCTGGCCGACCTCGACGCCCTCGCCACCCTGCCGACGCGCGAGTTTCTCGCCGGCTACGCCGAGGTCGTCAAATACGGCCTGATCGACGATCCGGACTTCTTCGCCTGGCTGGAACAGAACGGCGCGGCGGCGCGCGACGGCGACGCCGCGGCGCGCCAGCAGGCCGTGGTGACGAGCTGCAAAGCCAAGGCCGCCATCGTCGCGCGCGACGAGAAGGAGGAAGGCGACCGCGCCCTCCTGAATCTCGGCCACACCTTCGCCCACGCGCTGGAGACCGAGCTCGGCTTCGGCGCCGACCTGCTGCACGGCGAGGCGGTGGCCGCCGGCATGGGCCTCGCCTTCGATTTTTCCGTGCGCCAGGGCCTGTGCCCGGCCGGCGACGCCGAACGCGTGAAGCGCCATCTTCGCAGCGTCGGCTTGCCCGCCGGCCTGGCCGATGCCGGCCGGCATGCGACGCAAGGCACATGGGACGCGGCGCGCCTCGTCGCCCACATGGGCCACGACAAGAAACTGCGCGACGGCAAGGTCACCTTCGTGCTGGCGCGCGGCATCGGCAAAGCCTTTCTCGCGCCCGGCACCGATCTCGCCGCCGTCGAGGCGCTGCTGCGCGACCCCGCTTAGGACCACCGGCCTCAACCTCTCCGCCAGAGAGCCGCCATGGACAGCATGACGATTCTACTGCTCGTCGCCATCGCCCTGCTGATGGTGATCTCGGCCTTTTTCTCGGGCGCCGAAACGGCGCTCACCGCCGCGACGCGCGCGCAGATCCTGCAGATGGAAAAGCGCGGCGACAAGCGCGCGACGCTGGTCAAGGCGCTACGCAAGGACCGCGAGCGGCTGATCGCGACGATCCTGCTCGGCAACAACCTCGTCAGCGTGCTCGCCGCCGCCCTCGCCACCGGCCTGCTCGTCGGCCTCTACGGCCCGATCGGCGTGCTTTACGCGACGGTCGCCATGACCGTGCTGCTGGTGATCTTCTCGGAGATTCTGCCGAAGACCTATGCGCTGCAGAACGCCGTGCCGGCGGCGCTGGCCATCGCCCGGCCGCTCGCCGTCATCGTCGATCTTCTCGCGCCCTTCGCCGCCGGCCTGCGGCTGATCGCGACCGGACTTCTGCGCCTGTTCGGCAAGGCGGGCGCCACGGCGACGCTGGTGACGCCGACGCAGGCGCTGCGCGGCGCCATCGACGTGCTGGCGCAGGACGCCGGCGGCGAGATCGACCAGGAACGCAAGATGCTGCACAGCATCCTCGAGCTCGACGAAGTCGAGGTCGGCGAGATCATGGTCCACCGCCAGAACGTGACGACGATCGACATCGACGCGCCGCTCGACGAGATCATGGACCGCATCGCCGCCAGCCCCTTCACCCGCCTGCCGATCTGGCGCGACCGCACCGAAAACATCATCGGCATCCTGCATGTGAAAGCGCTGCTGCAGCTGATCCGCAAGCAGCCGCAGGGCGACTGGAAGCGCATCGATCTTCTGTCGCTGGCGGCGGAGCCCTGGTTCGTGCCGGAGCAGACCTCGCTGCTCGAACAGCTCCAGGCCTTCCGCAAGCGGCGCGAGCATTTCGCCGTTGTGGTCGACGAATATGGCGCGGTGCTCGGCATCGTCACGCTCGAGGACATTCTCGAGGAGATCGTCGGCGACATCGCCGACGAGCATGACGTGGTGGCGCGCGGCGTCCGCCCGATGGCCGACGGCGCCATCGTCACCGAAGGCACCGTGACGATCCGCGACCTCAACCGCCAGTTCGGCTGGAACCTGCCGGCCGACGAGGCGGCGACCATCGCCGGCCTGGTGCTGCACGAATCGCGGCAGATCCCCGAAGTCGGCCAGATGTTCGTGTTCCACGATTTCCGCTTCGAGATCTTGCGGCGCCAGCGCAATCAGATCACCCTGCTCAAGATCACGCCGCAAATCGCTGCCAACGACCAGGACTCGCAGAGCGCCGCCGACGAGGTGCGTCACGCCGGCGCTTAAGCTCCGGCGCTTCGAGGAGAGAGGACCCATGCCGCTGAGCCAGCCGCCGCCCCGCCAGGAACGCCACCATCGCCGCATCGACATGCGCGGCTATCGCCGCGACGACGGCCTGTGGGACATCGAAGGCGTGCTGCGCGACGTCAAAAGCTACGACTTCACCAACGAAACGCGCGGCACCATCAGCGCCGGCACGCCGTTGCACGACATGTGGATCCGCCTGACGGTCGACGAGACCCTGACCGTGCAGGACGTCGAGGTGGCGATGGACGCCAGCCCCCATCCGGTCTGCCCCGCCATCGTCCCGGCCTTCGCCAAGCTCAAGGGCCTGCGCATCGCGCCGGGCTGGAACCGCAAGGTGCGCGAATTGCTCGGCGGCGTGCGCGGCTGCACCCATCTGGTGGAGATGCTCGGGCCGCTCGCCACGGTCGCCTATCAGAGCGTCGGCGTCTCCAAGGTGCCGCTGCCGGGCGGCGGCACGCTCGGCGCGCCGGCCGATCCGACGCGCCGGCCCAAGCGCATCGACAGCTGCCACGCCCTTGCCGCCGACGGCGAGGTCGTGCGCAAGCGCTGGCCGGCGTTCTACAACGGCCCGAAAACGTCCTGACGAAGAGAGAGCTATTCTTGCGGGCGCTTGCGCGCGGGAGCGCCGCGCTTGGCCGGTTCGCGCGCCAAGAGCGCGATGCGGGCGCGCACCGAATCGTGCAGCGCGTTGCTCGGCGCCTCGGCCTTGCTTGTCACGGGGCGCGCGCCGGCGAGACCGGCCAATGACTGACCATGCCCGGCCTGGGCATGGCCCGCCTCGGTGGCGGCGGCGCGGAAATAGCCGACGATGAAGACGCGCAATTTCGCCGTCAGGCTCGAGCCCTGGCGGAGGGCGGCGACGACGCTGGCGATCTGATGGATGCTGAGCCGCTCGCGGCGGGCGATTTCCGCCATGCAATCCCACATCTCCTGCTCCAGGCGAATGCTGGTGCGGCGGCCGGACACGGTGACGTTGCGACTGACAAGCATGGCGACGAATTCTCTAAAGCGCGCACTCTATCCGCGCAACGCCGATTTTCAACCCACAAGTGTAAAGCAGCCGAACAATACAACCAACCCGACCGACGGCGAAAGCGTTACGCGCCAGCCGGCGTGAGCTCCGATGGCGCCGTCGTCGTCATGGCGAGCGCGTGCACGCCCCCGGCGATCTCGTCTGCCAATAGCTCGTAAACCATTCGTTGACGCGCGACGCGGTTCAGGCCCTCGAAGCGGGCGGACACGATGGTGAGGCGGAAATGCGTCTCGCCGCCGGCGCGATGCGCACCTTCCTGGCCGGCATGAAAATGCCCGGCGTGCTGCGCCGACTCGTCGACGATGTCGAGGCGGCTCGGCGTGAGCGCGGCGCGCAGTTTCTGTTCGATGGCGGCGGCGACGGACATGGCGGCTTCCCGGAACGCGGACGACGGCCTGCCCCGCAGGGGCGAACAGGCGCAAGAGACGCGATGGGCGCGAAAGTGCCGTCCGCCGCAAGGGGCGTCAAGCAGACATCCGAAGAGGTAAAATGACGCCCGGCTTGCGCCGGAGGGGGCGACGCCTCATATTTTAACGATGCCAAGGGCTAGAAACCATTCCGCGGCCGGGGCGACCCGGCCCGCCGGCGCAGCGCGGTCATGCGAACGTCCCGATTGCAAGGGCGAGGGCGTCTATCGCGCGCCCAAGTCGCGCGACGCGTTGAACAGCCATATGTGGCTCTGTCTCGACCATATTCGCGAATTCAACAAATCCTGGGATTATTTCGCCGGGATGACGACCGACCAGATCGAGGCCCATGTGCGCCGCGACATCGTCGGCTGGCGGCCGACCTGGCCGCTCGGGCGCCTGAGCGCCCAGCAGGCCCAGGCCGAGGAGAAGACCGCCCGCAACGGCCCCAAGGGCAGCGGCACCCGCGGCACCCGGGGGGCGCGCGCCAAGGCCAGCGAGGATCCCTTCGCCCGGGCCCATGATCCCTTCGGCTTTTTCGACGAAAATGGCCCGGCGGCGGGGGTTGGCGGCCGAAAAACCCGCGGAAAGCCGGGAAATGGCGCCTCGCCCGAGCAAAACAAGGCCTTGCGCACCATGGGGCTGCAATGGCCGCTCAGCCAGACCGATTTGAAACGCCGTTACAAGGAACTGGCGAAACGCCTGCATCCGGACGCCAATGGGGGCGACAAAGCCGCCGAAGAGCGGTTAAAATTGGTCAACCAAGCTTACGCCACCCTCAAAAACAGCGTCAGCGCCACCTGACGGCCCGGCTAAGAGCCCGGTCCGGCGGCGATCCTGACATTTTAATGCGGAACGAGCCGATGAGCACAGCAGCGATGAGCCCCTCCCGTCATCCCCTGGAGAATCCCGACATCGAGGTCTCGGTCCGCCAAGTCTTCGGCATCGACAGCGACATGATGGTGCCGGCCTTCAGCCAGGGCAGCGAGCATGTGCCGGACGCCGACGAGGCCTACCGCTTCGATCCCAACACCACCTTGGCCATCCTGGCGGGCTTCGCCTACAACCGCCGCGTCATGATCCAGGGCTACCACGGCACCGGCAAGTCGACCCATATCGAGCAGGTCGCCGCCCGCCTCAACTGGCCCTGCGTGCGCGTCAACCTCGACAGCCACATCTCCCGCATCGACCTGCTCGGCAAGGACGCGATCGTGCTGCGCGACGGCAAGCAGGTGACGGAATATCGCGAAGGCATCCTGCCCTGGGCGCTGCAGACCCCGACCGCGCTGGTGTTCGACGAATACGACGCCGGCCGCCCGGACGTCATGTTCGTCATCCAGCGCGTTCTCGAAGTCGACGGCAAGCTGACCCTGGTCGACCAGAACAAGGTCATCCGCCCGCACAAGTCGTTCCGCCTGTTCGCCACCGCCAACACGGTCGGTCTCGGCGACACCACCGGCCTCTATCACGGCACGCAGCAGCTCAACCAGGGCCAGCTCGACCGCTGGAACATCGTCGCGACCCTGAACTACCTGCCGCACGAGGACGAGACCAAGATCGTCGTCGCCAAGGTGCCGAGCTACGACACCGAGGAAGGCCGCAAGACCGTCGCCAACATGGTCTCGCTCGCCGACCTGACGCGCGCCGGCTTCATCGCCGGCGACATCTCCACCGTCATGTCGCCGCGCACCGTCATCACCTGGGCCGAGAACGCGCGCATCTTCAAGGATGTCGGCTTCGCCTTCCGCCTGACCTTCCTCAACAAGTGCGACGAGGTCGAACGCGCCACGGTGGCCGAATACTACCAGCGCTGCTTCGATCAGGAACTGCCCGAATCGGCGACGAGGATCCAGCTGGCGTGAGCCCCGCGGACGACAGCAAGAAGAACCCGGCCCTGCCGGCGGCGCATCAGCCGCCGGGCACGCCCGCCTCTGCCTCCAACGGCGCGCCGACCGGCGTCAAGCCGGCCGGCAAAGGCAGCCGCGGCCTGGCGAACAAGGACACGCCGGCCGAAGCCTTCAAGCGCGTCACCGCCGCCACCATGCGCGCGGTTTCGCACAAGCCGGAACTGTCCGTCGATTTCACGCCCGACCCGGCGCGCGTGCGCGGCATGCGGGCGCGCCTGCAGCCGCCGTCGCGCGACCTGCCGTCCGACGAAGTGGCGCGCATCCGCGGCGAGGCCGACGCCATGGCCCTGAAGCTGCGCTATCACGACGAGGCGCTGCACAACAAGCACCAGCCGTCCGGCGACTCGGCGCGCAAGATCTTCGCCGAAGTCGAGCAGGCGCGCGTCGAGGCGCTCGGCGCCAAGCGCATGCAGGGCGTCGCCCACAATCTCGACGCCGCGCTCGAACAGCGCTGCAAGAACGTGGTCTATAACCGCGTCAACGAATACAGCAACGTGCCGGCGGCCGAAGTGATCGGCATGATCGCGCGCGAGAAGCTCACGGGACGCGCGCCGCCCGAGAGCGTGCGCCACATGGTCGACGAATGGCGCAGCTGGGTCGAAGTGCGCGCCGGCAAGGATTTCGCCGAGCTCGACAAGCATGTCGGCAACCAGGTCAACTTCGCGCGCGCCCTGAGGAAGCTCATCACCGACCTGTCGCTCAGCGACGAGGAAGCGGTCGAGGAGATGGACGCCGGCGCCGATAGCGAAGGCGAGCAGGACGACAAGACCGAGGACGAATCTTCGGGCACCGATTCCGAAAGCGCCGAATCCTCCGACACGCCCACCCAAGAGGATGCCGGCAGCCAGGAAGAAGAAGGCGAGGAAGGCTCCGCCGAGGACGCGCTCGACGACATGAACGCCGCCGCCGGCGAAGGCGACGGCCTGCCGCCCGACATGCGTTGGCAGAATCCGAACCGCCCGCAGAGCCTCGACCAGAACAACTATCGCGCCTTCACCACCGCCTTCGACGAAGTGGTGGACGCCGCCGATCTCTGCGAACCGGCCGAACTGTCGCGCCTGCGCAGCCATCTCGACAACCAGCTCACCAGCCTGCAGAGCGTCATCGGCCGCCTCGCCAACCGCCTGCAGCGGAAATTGATGGCCAAGCAGGCCCGCTCGTGGGATTTCGATCTCGACGAAGGCATGCTGGATGCCTCGCGCCTCGCCCGCGTCATCGTCAATCCGGTCTATTCCCTCTCCTACAAAATGGAGAAGGAGATGGATTTCCGCGACACGGTGGTCAGCCTGCTGATCGACAACTCCGGCTCGATGCGCGGCCGCCCGATCACCCTGGCCGCCATGAGCGCCGACATCCTGGCGCGCACGCTCGAGCGTTGCGGCGTCAAGGTCGAGATCCTCGGCTTCACCACGCGCGCCTGGAAGGGCGGCCAATCGCGCGAGAAGTGGCTCGCCGCCGGCAAGCCGGCCGCGCCCGGCCGCCTCAACGATCTGCGCCACATCGTCTACAAGGGCGCCGACGCGCCCTGGCGCCGCACGCGCAAGAACCTCGGCCTGATGCTGCGCGAGGGCCTGCTGAAAGAGAACATCGACGGCGAGGCCCTGCTGTGGGCGCATAACCGCATCGTCAACCGGCCCGAGCAGCGCCGCATCCTCATGGTCATTTCCGACGGCGCGCCGGTCGACGATTCGACGCTGTCGGTGAACCCCGGAAATTTCCTCGAAGCGCATCTGCGCCGCGTCATCGAATGGATCGAGAACTATTCGCCGGTCCAGCTCGTCGCCATCGGCATCGGCCATGACGTGACGCGCTATTACCACCGCGCCGTGACCATCGTCGATGCCGAGCAGCTCGGCAGCACGATGATGGAAAAACTCGCCGAACTGTTCGACGAGGAAGGCCCCGGCAAGGCCGATGGCGGCGAAAGCCATCGCGCCGAACAGCTGGCGCGCCAGCGCGCCGCCAAAACCGCCGGCACGACGCGCTGATCCGCCTTCACGGCGGACAAACCCCTCTGCGACCGCCATGTTGCAGCGCCTTCTCACGGCGAGTTGATCCGCCGCGTCTCGCCTCGTCTGGCGAGGGCTCCGCCCTTTTGTTACCGTTCGCGACGCTCGGCGCATGACGCGCCGCGGGCCTCTCGACCGGAGGCCATCAAGACGGGGGTAAGGGGATAGAACATGCCTTTGGATCAACGGATCATCGATCTCTACGACGAATATACCCACGCGGGCCTCGGCCGCCGCGTCTTCCTCGAGCGCGCCGCCAAGATCACCGGCAGCATGGCCGCCGCCGTCGCCGCCTTCGACATGATCGCGCCGAATCCGGCCTTGGCCCAGATGGTCAAGCCGGACGACGGCCGTCTCGATGCCAAGATGGTGACCTTCCAGGGCGCCGACCTGATGACCGGCTATCTGGTGCGCCCCAAGGGCACCGCCAAACTGCCCGGCGTGCTGGTCATCCATGAGAACCGCGGCCTCAATCCGCATATTCAGGATATCGCCCGCCGCATCGCCCTCGAAGGCTATGTCGCCCTCGCGCCGGACGCCTTGTCGCCGATCGGCGGCGCGCCGGCCGATCCCGATGCCGCGATCAAGTTGATCGCCGAAGTCGGCAAGGACATGCCGAAAGTCGTCCGCAACTTCTCCGCCGGCGTCGACTATCTGAAGAAGAGCGACCAGACGACCGGCAAGGTCGGCACCGTCGGCTTCTGCTGGGGCGGCGCCATGTCGGCGATGATGGCGGTCAATTCCGCCGCCGACGCCGTCACCGTCTATTACGGCCGCGCGCCGAACGCGCCGGACGCCGACAAGGTGAAGGCGCCGATGCTGGTGCATCTCGGCGGGCTCGACACCAACCTGAACGCGAGCTGGCCGCCGTTCGAAGCGGCGATGAAGGCGGCGAACAAGAAGATCGCCGTCAACACCTACGAGGGCGCCAACCACGCTTTCAACAACGACACCGGCGGCGCCCGTTACGACAAGGCCGCCGCCGACCTCGCCTGGTCGCGCACCCAGGCCTTCTTCAAGGACAACCTGAAGGCTTAGTCCGCCGCGTTCGGACAATAAAAAAGGCCGGGCATTTGCCCGGCCTTTTTCTTGTCCGTGTCGTCGCCGATTAAGCGGCGGCGCCTTCGAGCTTGCGCTGGATGCGCGCGCGCAGGCGGCGATAGGTCGGCGACAGTTCGGCGGCCGAGAGCTTCAGCAGATAGCTGTCGAGGCCGCCGTTATGCTCGATCGAGCGGATGGCGTTGGTCGACAGACGCAGACGGATCGACTGACCGAGCGCATCGCTGATCATCGAGATGTGCTGCAGGTTCGGCAGAAACTTGCGGCCGCTCTTGTTGTTGGCATGGCTGACCTTGTGGCCGCACATCACGCCCTTACCCGTCACTCCGCAGCGTCGCGACATAACCGTATCCTCAAAAGGGACCCGCCGGGGACTGGCCCGGCCGGCCGATGATCTGCTGTCTCGCTTAAGGGGCCGGCGCGTTAACCGCGCCAAGGGCCCGTAAAGAGGCCGCTTTTTACGAAAAACGGCCTGGCAGGTCAAGGGTATTCGGGCGGGCGGGAACGGCCCCACCCGAACCAGGCATCAAAAAATATCGTTAAATATCAATATCTTGACCGGAATCGTCAGGCCATCCGGCCGAGCGTGCGGGACAGCAGGACATAGAGCTTGCCGATATCCGAGGTGACGAAGGTCGAGCTCAGGAGGTTCTCCGGGTCGCTTTCCTTGGCCTGGTTGAGCAGGCTTTCGAACTGTTCCAGGTAGCGCATGACGAAGCGGCGGAAGGTGTCGTCCGCCTCGTAACGGGCCTTGATGACCTCCTGGGTCTTGTTGTCGCCGCCGCCGATCAGATTGCGGATGAAGGCGCCCTTGTCGCCCTTGGCATAGCCGCGCCACAGCTTTTCGGCCTCGGCCTTGTCCAGAAGGCGGCTGATGTCGATGCCGATGGAGTTGAGATCCTCGACGATGAATTTCGAGGCGCGCAAGAAGGTGTCGCGCCGCGAATCGAGCAGCCCGGCGCGCACGCGCGACGCTTCCGCTGCGGCATGTTCGGAGGCCTGCAGCAGGGCGTCGGTCTGGCTCTCGAAGGCGCTGGCGATGTCATGCGCCTTGGCGGCCGCCGCTTCCAGCGCCTTGACGTAATCGCCCGTCTGCAGCTGCAGCTGCGAGCCCGACTGGCTGACCTGATCGCGCGCCGTCTCGCCGGCGCGGGTCATTTCCTGGCCCTGCTGGCGGAACAGCGCGCCGATGGCGTGCATCTGCTCGGAAATCTGCCGCGACACCGTCTGGAAATCGTTGGTGCTGGCGTTGAAGGCGGCGCGGTTGTCTTCGATGTGGCGGTTGGCCAGGCGCGACGACTGGCCGAGCGTCTCCGCCTCGCGCCCCAGGGCCTCGCCCACGTCGCGCAATTGCGCCGTCGCCTCGCGGGTGATCTTGGCGACGTCCTCGCCGCGCCGGCGCAGAATGTCGCCCAGGCTTTCGGCTTTGTCCGCCGCCTCTTCCGAACCGCGCACCAGATTGGCCGATTGGCGCTTGAGCGTCTCTTCGATGCTCTCGACGCGCGTCGCCAATTGTTCGGCGAGGCTGGCGAAGGTGTCCTCCTGCTCGCGCAGCATGCGGCGCAGGGCTTCGCCGCGAGTTTCTTCGCGCGCCACGAGGTTCTCGGCCAGGCGCTCGAAGGCCTCGGCCTGCTCCTGCATCAGGCGGCGGATATCCTCGCCTTTCACGCCGGCGCGGTCGGCCGCCGCGATGAGAGCGGCGGCCTGCCGGGTGAAGGCATCGCCGATCCGCGCCGCCTCGTCGGCCGCATGGGCGGCGGCGGCGCGCACCGATTCCGTCTGCTCGCCGAGCATGAGCTTGACGTCCTCGGCCTTGCCGGCGGCATGGTCGGCGGCGCGGCTGAGGGCCTCGGCCTGGCGCTCCATGAGCGTCGCGGTCTTGTCGGTGAGCGTGGCGGCGGCTTCCGAGGCGGCATGCACCTCGGCGGCGCGGACGGCGAACTTGTCGCCGGCCTGGGCCAACTGGCCCTCCGCCTTTTCGGTCGCGCCGGCCAGGTCGCCGGCGCGGCGCGCCAGGGCGTCGGCCGCGCTCTGCAAGGCGGCGAGCGAACGCTCGGCCGTCTGCTCGACGCTGTCGCCCTGATTGTTGAGATGGCCGGTCGATTGCGCGAGGCGCGCGGCGGCGCGCTCGGCGGCGTCGGGCAAGGCGACGATGCGGGCGCTGAAGGCGTCGGTCACCGACTTCAGCTCGTGGTTCATCCGCTCGGTCGCGGTGGTCAGGTTCTGCGCCTGGCCGGTCACCGTCTGGCCGATCTGCTGCGCCTGCACGGCAAGCCCGGCGTAGCTGTCCTTCAGCGCATCGGCCTCGGCGCGGCAGCTTTCGCTCAGGCGGCTGACGCGCAGGATGGCCTGTTCGATATCGCCGATCAGCGTGCGCAGATCGGCGTTGAGCGCTTCGCTCATCGCCCCGACCCGTTCGCTCGCCGAGGCGCTGGCGGCGGCGATCTGCGCCGCCTGACGCTCGACCCCGTCGGCCAAGGCGACGGCGGCGGCTTCCACGGCCTCGCGCGTCTCGCTCGTCGCGTCGCGCAGGCGCAAGGCTTGCGCTTCGGTCGAGGTGCCGATCGCGCGCGTCATGTCCTCGACCTCGCGCAAGGCGGCGCGCGTGGCGTCGGCCAGGGCCGTCTGCTGCTCGGCGGAGGCGACCTCGATGGCCGCCGTCATCTCCTCGACGTCTTGGCGCACGGCAGCCATGGCGTCGGCCAGCTTGGCCTTCTGCTCGTCGACCACGGCGGCCAGCGCCGCCGTGGTGGCGGCGCCTTCGCGGCGCGCGGCGGCAACGCCGTCGGCGAGCTTGGCCGCCTGATCGGCCGCAGCCGCCGCGATCATGTCGGCGGCATCGGCGGCGGCGCGGCGCGCGTCCGCCGCGGCGTCGATCAGCTTGCCCTGCTGCTGGGCGATGGTGACGTCGAGCGCGGTGATGGTCGCCGCCGTCTCGCGGCGCGTCGTCTGCAGATGTTCGGCGAGGCGGTCGGACTGGTCGGAAGCGGCGGCGGCGATGATATCGGCGGCTTCGCCGGCGGCGCGCCGGGCCTCGCCGGCGGCCTCGGCCAATTTGGCCTGCTGCTGCGCGACGGCGGCATCGAGCGCGCTGACGGTCGCCGCCGTCTCGCGGCGCGTCGCCTGCAAGCCCTCGGTCAGGCGGTCCGATTGATCGGCCCCGGCGGCGGCGATGGCGGCCGTCACCTCCTCGACGTTCTGGCGCGCATCGGCGGCGACGCTCGCCAGCTCGGCCTTCTGCTCGTCGAAGGCGGCGGCGAGCGACGACAGAATGCCGGCATTCTCGCGGCGCAGCGCGGCGACGCCGTCGGCCAATTTGGCCGCCTGATCGGCGGCGGCGGCGACCATGGCGCCGGCGGCCTCGTCGGCGCTGCGCCGGGCGTCGATCGCCGCCTCGGCGATGACCGCGCGCTGGCGGTCGGCGGCGGCGGCGACGCGCTCGGCGATGCCGTCGATGCTGCGCGTGCTCGCTTCGACCGCTTCGGCGAGCTTGGCGCGTTGGCGCGCCGTGGCGTCGTCGATGGCGTCGGTCATGGCGCCGATCTCGCGCTGGGTCGCCGCTGCCGCTTCGTTCAGACGGACGGCCTGACGCTCGGCGGCGACATCGACCTCGGCCGATTGGCTGGCCAAGCGGGACGACACCTCGTTGAGCGCGCCGGCCTGTCGCTCCAGCATGGTTTCCAGGCGCTGGCCGGCGGCGACGGCGGCGTCGCTGACGGCGGACAATTCCTGCGCCTGGACGCGCAGCGCGGCGCTGACCAGCGCGACGCGCGATTCGGCCTCTTCGGCCGGATAGGTCAGGGCATCGAGACGGGCGGCCAGCAGATCTCGCGTATGGGCCAGGCGGCGGCCGACCGCGGCATAGAGCAGCACGAGCCAGAGAAAGGCGAGCGGCGCGAAGACGCCGGCGAGGAAGATGCCGAGCTCGTGCGGCAGCAGGACGAAGAGATTGTCCCAGCCGATCTGCTCGCCGATGTAATCGGCGCAGAGCAGAAGCCAGAGCGCGCTCAACGCCCCGCCGACGCCGACCATCAAGGCGAACTGTTTTTTTGCTGGCGTCATCGCGCCTCAATCCCCAATCCCCGGCGGGGCCGCCGGCGGCCCTCGCAAGGTCGCCTGCGACGATCTCGACGACCGGCGGCGCGACTCCCGGGATGGACCCTAAATGCTGGCAGGAACAGCGTAAAGGCGGAAAAAGCCGGCAATTTTCGGCTTTGTCCCGCCGGTTGTTTGGCCGGTCGTTTGGCCGGCGCTGGGATCAGTTCCAGCGGAAGGCCGGCAAGGCCAAGGTGGGCATCGCGCCGAGCCGGCGGCAGGCCGCGTCGAGACGCGCGGGATCGGGATGCTCGCCATAGGCGAGACCCAGTTCCTCGGCGTGGATGCCGCTGGTGACCAGCGCCGACGCGATGCCGGCGGCCGAGGCGCCCTTGATATCGGTGATCAGCGAATCGCCGACCGCGAGGATGCGCGACTTGTCGGCCAGGGCCATGACGCCGAGGCAGGCCTCGTAAGCGGCGGCGAACGGCTTGCCGTGATAGGCGACGTCGCCGCCGAGCTCGGCATAGCGCGCCGCCAGGGTGCCGGCGCAGATCAGGCGCGACCCGCCGCGAATGACCTCAAGGTCGGGATTGGCGCAGATCATCGGCAGGCGGCGCTTGGCGCAGTCCTGCAGCACGGCCTCGAAGTCGGAGAGCTGCTCCTCGTCGCGCCAGGGCCCGGTGTTGAGGACGAACTGGGCGTCCGCCGGCTTGGCCTGCCATTCGACGTCGAGCCCGGCCCACAGGCCGTGATCGCGCTCGGGGCCGATATGGAGGAAGCGCCGGCCGAGCTTGGCATGCCAGGCGTCGCTCTTGGTCTTGATGGCGCGCCAGGTCAGCTCGCCCGATGTCACGACGCCGTCATAGAGCGCGCGGGCGATGCCCATGCCGACCATCGCCTCGACCACGCCGTCGGCGCGGCGCGGCGCGTTGGACAGCAGCACCACGCGCTTGCCGGCGGCCTTCAGGGCGGTCAGGCAGGCGATGGCGTCGGGATAAGGCTTATGGCCGTCATGCACGACGCCCCACAGATCGAGAACGAAGCCGTCGTAATCGCCGGCGACGGCGGACAGATCGGGCAACAGGGTGATGGACATGGAAAAGGGGCGCGCCATGGCTGAAGGGAGCGGCCCTTGTGCCATGCGGGGCGGGCGAAGGAAAGCGCGAAACGCGGCGGCGAACGGCCGCGCGCAAGCCTAGTTCTGGCTGTCTTTCGACAGACGCGGCTCGCCGAACAGGTAGCCCTGGCCGAAGTCGATGTTGTGATCGAGCAGTTCGATCAACTCGCCGTCCTTCTCGATTTTGGAGACGATCATGTCGATGCCGTTGCGGTCGAGATCGCGCTTGAGGGCGCGCATGTCGCCCGGCTCTTCCTGCAGGAAGCGCGCGGAATCGATCTTGATGTACTTGAAATGGCGCTTGGCCAATTCCTGCGCATCGAGATCGAGGCGCTGAACATGGTCCATCGAGAAATAGAAGCCGAGCCGCGCCAGCGCATGGAGATCCTGCGACACCTCGTGCCAATGGCTGCCGATGTCTTCCTGGGCGAATTCGAAGGTGAGCTGGGAAGCCAATTCGCGGTTGTCGGCCATGAACTCGATGAATTCGCGGAAGAAGGCGCGGTCGACCAGGGTATGGACCGAGATGTTGCAGAAGAAGCCGAGATTGTGCTTGTGGCGCTGCGCCTTGCGCACGAGCTGGATGCAGCGGAACAGCAGCATGTTGTCGATGGCGCTGAGCGAGCCGTCGCGGCGCGCCACGTCGATATATTGCTCGGGCAGGATCATGCTGCCGTCCTCGGCGCGGATGCGCGAGAAGCATTCGTAGAAGCGCGGCTTGCGCTGCGGCAGGCTGACGATAGGTTGCAGGAACAGGTCGACGCGGTCGCGCTTGAGGCCTTCGCGCACGATGTCGAGAATTTGCTCGTCGGTGAGATTGGTGCGCACCACGTCCGTGCGCAGGATGTCGGCGCGGCCGGTGTCGGCACGGCCGAGATCGGTGCGCAGCGTTTCGACCGGATTGGCGCCCAAACGCGACGCGGGCCCCGGAACGATGCGGGCGCCGGCGACGCGGCGCTCGCCGACGCTGCGCTGGTCGCGCTCGCCGACCTGCACGTCGGACAGCTGGGTGATCAGGCTCTGCAGCACGCGCACTTCGGAGACGACTCTTTCGAGATGCTGCTCGCGCGCGTCGACGTTCTCGGTCGCTTCGGCGAGGCCCTCGCGCACGGTGCGGGCTTCCTCGCGCAGCAGGCCGGTGTCCTCGCCGAGGCGGTCGATGACGGAATAGAGGCCGCGGATGTCGGCGGCGAAGGCGGCGTCGCGCTCGGCGCGCGCCACATGTTCGTGGATGACGGCGCCGAGGACGAAGACGCCGATGCCGGCGGCCAAGGCGACGCCGGCGCCGAGATCGGGCAGCAGGCTGGGCAGGACGAGCGCCGTGGCGGCGGCGAACAGGCCGTAGGCCAGGATGCCGAACAGATGCTTGAAGGCGGACATGGGCGGCGCGTCCCCGGAAAGAATGGCGTGGTCGAAGGCCTGGGCCGGCGGCGGCCCTCCCCGGGCCCCGCTCTCGACCGATGGCGCCGACTTTGCCCCGCGATGTCTTGCAATATGGTTAAGAAATGCTTCCGGGCCGCGCGGCCGGGGGCGGACAGCCCGGCCCGCTGCCGATTACCCGGCTATTTGAGCAATATCCGCGGCGGGCAGGACGGCCGCCACCGCGGCCTTGGGAAGCGGCGCGTAGAGGTGCGGGAACAGCGCCCCGCCCCGGCTCGCCTCCCAGCGCAGATCGACGCCGAGGGCGGCCAAATCGACCGTGCGAACGGCCAAAACCACCAGCCCGTCGGGTCCGGGGAAATGCCGGGAAAAGCTCTCGGCCAGCTGCTCGCGCACGGAAAAGTGCAGGAACCCATCGGCCAGGGACCGGGAACTTCCGGCATAGGGGCCCGTTATACCTGAGCTTTGCCAATCGGCTTCCGGGCAGATGTGAAAGATCAAGTCCGGCAACGGGTCAGGGGCGATCGGCATGGCCGGAGTTTAACGCGGACGGCGGAGCGGCGACAACGCCTCAACCGTCCCTCGCCCCGTCCGTAACCCTAGCGAATCCGTAACCCTAGCGAAGGAGATGCGCCTCATGCGACCGACCGAAGGTTCAGGTCTGGCGGCGGACGGCGCGGCACACAACGCATGGGCGATCACCGGCAGGACGACGTTTCGCCTCACGACGTCGGGCATGGAGTCCCCTCCATGCTGAAGCATGACGATATCTGGCGCGCCATCGACGCGCTGGCCAGTTCGCGCGGCTTCAGCCCCTCGGGGCTCGCCCGCCGCGCCGGCCTGGACGCCACCAGTTTCAACCCGAGCAAGCGCGTCGCCCTCAACGGCAAGCCGCGCTGGCCGTCGACCGAAAGCCTGTCGAAGGCGCTTGCCGCCGCCGATTGCAGCCTGGCGGAATTTCTCGGCCTGATGGGCGAGGACGGCCCGGCGCGCCACATTCCGCTTCTCACCCTGACCAAGGCCGCGAGCGAAGACGCTTTCGACGAGCAGGGCGCCCCCTTGCGCGACGGCTGGGACGAAATCGAATTGCCCGGCGTGGTCGCGGAACTCCGCGATCCCGGCCTTTACGCGCTGAAGGTCACCGGCGACGACATGCGGCCGACCTACCGCAAGGACGATGTGATGATCGTCTCGCCCGCCGCGCGCGTGCAGCGCGGCGACCGGCTCATCGCGCGCCTGCGCGACGGCAGCGTGACGGTGCGCGAACTGGTCGGCCGCACCGCCGAACATGTCGAATGGGCGACGCTCGACGCCGCCCGCGCCACCACGCGGCTCGATATCGGCGAGGTGCTGTGGATGGCGCGCATTCTCTGGGTCAGCCAGTAACGATTCGGTCACCGCCGCCATCGGCGGTTCTGCCGCCGCGCCGCGCGGGCTATACTCCGGCCATGACATCCCTGCATCTGATCGACGGCCAGTGGGTCGAGGGCAACCCGCCCCTGCTCGGCCCCATGGCCAACGCCTTCTGGATGGCCTCCGTCGCCTTCGACGGCGCGCGGGCCTTCGCCGGCGTCGCCCCCGACCTCGACCGCCATGCCGCGCGCCTGCTGCGCTCGGCCAAGGTTCTCGGCCTCGACCCCACGCTGAGCGCCGAGGAGATCGCCGCGCGCGCCTGGGACGGCATCAAGAAATTCGCGCCCGGCAGCGAGCTCTATATCCGCCCGGTCTTCTACGCCGAGGACGGCTTCGTCATCCCCAAGCCCGAGAGCACGAAATTCGTCCTGACGATCTTCGCGGCGCCGATGCCCGAGCCCAAGGGCTTCTCCGCCACCCTGTCGGACACGCGCCGGCCGACGCCGGAAAGCGCGCCGACGCTGGCCAAGGCCAGCGCGCTCTATCCGCAGAATGCCGAAGCGATCCGCCGCGCCCGCGCCAAAGGCTTTTCCAATGCCGTGGTGCTCGACGCGGCGGGCCATGTCGCCGAATTCGCCACCGCCAATCTCTTCCTCGCCAAGGACGGCCAGGTCCATACGCCGGCCGCGAACGGCTGCTTCCTCGACGGCATCACGCGCCAGCGCGTCATCGGCCTGCTGCGCGACGCCGGTGTCGAGGTGATCGAGCGGGCCTTGTCCTATAAGGATTTGCTCGCCGCCGACGAGATTTTTTCGACCGGCAATTACGCCAAGGTCACGCCGCTCACCAAGCTGGAAGACCGCGACCTGCCGCCGGGGCCATTTTATGAGAAGGCCCGCGCGCTCTATTTCGACTGGGCGAAGACGACCGGCAGAAACGAATAATTCCACTCGTCATGGCCGGACTTGTTCCGGCCATCCACGACTTTTCTTATTTTGGGAATCGCAAGGCGTGGATGCCCGCAACAAGTGCGGGCATGACGATGAATAAAGAACGAGGCTCCTAAGCCGCCAAATCCTCACCCTTGATGGCGCGGCGGATCAGCGCCTGCGTTTCCGGCAGGCCGTAGAGCGCGATGAAGCTGCCCATGCGCGGGCCCTGGGTCTGGCCGAGCAGAATCTCGTAGAGCGCGCCGAACCAGGCGCGCAGCTCGGTGAAGCCGTGGCGCTTGCCGACCTCGAACACCTGATTCTGGATCTCCTCGGGCGTCGCGCCGGCGGGCAGCGCGTCCAGCGTCTTGGCGAGATCTTCCAGCGCCGCGAGCTCGACCTCGCTCGCCTTGCGGTAGGTCTTGGCCGGCTTCACGAAGTCGCGGTAATAGGCGACGGCATAGCCGACCAGCTTGTCGAGGATCGGCGCGGTCGCCGGCGTCGCCTGCGGCGCGTAGCGCGAGATGAAGCTCCACAGCAGGCTCTTGTCGTGCGCGTTGCAGACGCTGGCGAGGTTCAGCAGCATGCCGAAGCTGATGCTGGCCTCCTCATGCGGCGGCTGGCCGTTGTGGATATGCCAGGCCGGATTCTGCAGCTTCTTCGCCATGTCCTCGGCGGGAAACTTTTCGAGGAAGGTCAGGTAGTCGTCGACATGGCGCGGGATGACGTCGAAGTAGAGACGCTTGGCCTTGCGCGGCGAATTGAACATGTAGAGCGCCAGGCTCTCGGGCGGCGCGTAGGTCAGCCACTCGTCGACGGTCAGGCCGTTGCCCTTCGACTTGGAAATCTTCTGGCCCTTGTCGTCGAGGAACAGCTCGTAGGTGAAGCTCTCGGGCGGCGTGCCGCCGAGGATGCGGCAGATCTGCGTCGAGAGCTTGACCGAATCGATCAGGTCCTTGCCCGACATCTCGTAGTCGACATTGAAGGCGGCCCAGCGCATCGCCCAGTCGCACTTCCACTGCAGCTTGACATGGCCGCCGGTGACCGGCGTCTCGACCAGCGTGCCGTCCTCGTCGCGATAGACGATGGTGCCGGCATCGACGTTGCGCTCGACCACCGGCACCTGGAGCACCACGCCGGTCTTGGGCGAGATCGGCAGGAAGGGCGAATAGGTCGCCTGGCGCTCGGCGCGCAAGCTGGGCAGCATGACGTTCATCACCGCGTCGTAGTTCGCCAGCACCTTCATCAAGGTCTCGTCGAACATGCCGGCCTTGTAGCAGGCCGTCGCGCTGCGGAATTCGTACTCGAAGCCGAAGGTGTCCAAGAACGTGCGCAGCCGCGCGTTGTTGTGATGGCCGAAGCTCTCGTGCGTGCCGAAGGGATCGGGAATCGAGGTCAGCGGCTTGCCGAGATGGCGCTGCACCATCTCCTGGTTCGGCACGTTGTCGGGCACGCGGCGCAGGCCGTCCATGTCGTCGGAGAAGGCGACGAGCTTGGTCGGCACGTCGGAGATCAGCTTGAAGGCGTTGCGCACCATGGTGGTGCGCGCCACTTCGCCGAAGGTGCCGATATGCGGCAGGCCGGAGGGGCCGTAGCCGGTCTCGAACAGCGCGTAGCCTTTCGCTGGCGCTTTCCCCTTGAGGCGGGCCAGCACCTTGCGGGCCTCCTCGAAGGGCCAAGCGTTGCTGGCGAGGGCGAGGGCGCGCAGATCGTCGGACACGGCAATGCAACCTGAAGAGGGAATGGGTCCGGCAACCTAGGGGCCGGCGGGTGCCTCGTCAACTTTGCCGGCGGCAGCCGCCGGCCGGGGCGTCAACTTTGCCGCGAGCTCGGATTAAGCCAGCAGGCTCAGGGGTTTGTAGGCGCCGAGGCGGCCGATATCGCCCTTGTAGCCCCACCAGCCCCGCGCCACCGTGGCGTAGACCGCCCGGTAGTCGGTGCTGAACTTGAGATCGCCGGCATCCAGGTCTTCCAGGTTGGGCTGGGCGCCGTGGAAGCCGCCCTTGGCGCGGCCGCCCATCACCAGATGCGGCGCGGCGGTGCCATGGTCGGTGCCCTTGCTGGCGTTCTCGTTGGCGCGCCGGCCGAACTCCGAATAGGTCATGACCAGCACGTCGTTCCAATGGCCGGTCTGGATCATCGCCGCGCGGAAGGCCGCCAGCCCCTCGGCCAGTTGCTTGAGCAGGTTCTCGTGCTGGCCGCGTTGGTTGACGTGGGTGTCGAAACTGCCGAGCGAGACCTTGAGCACCGGCACGCCGGCCTTGGCCATGATCAGCTGCGTCGCGATCTTGAGCTGGTTGCCGAAGGCGCTGCCCGGAAACTCCACCGGCAGGGCCGGCGGTTCGGCGAACAGCGGCGCCAGCTTGGTCGAAGCGTCGAGCAGCTCGGCGCGCGTGCGCAAGAGATGGCCGAGCGCGCCGCCGCCGTCGCTGTCCTTGGCGGCCTGGATCTTCTGCGCCTGGGAAATGAACTGGTCCGGCTTGTCCATGATGACGTTGCGCATGCGCGGGCCGGTCAGCGGGCCGAATTCGTAATCGCCGATGACGATGCCGTCGGCCGCCTTGCCGACATGGCCGCGCAGCACGCTGGCGATCCAGCCCTCGCGCAGCATCTCCTCGCTCTTGGAGGCGGTCTCCCAAATCTCGATGGAGCGGAAATGCGAGCGGTTGGGCTGCGGATAGCCGACGCCGCGCAGGATGCCGAGCTGGCCCTTGTCCCAGGCGGCCATCAAGGGCTTGAGGGCCGGATGGAAGGCGAGCCCCTCGCCCAGCGTCACCATCTCGTCCTGGCCGAGCACCAGGCTGGGACGCAAGCGGCGCAGGGTCTGGTCGGCATAAGGGATGACGGTGTTGAGCCCGTCATTGCCGCCCTTCAGCTCGACCAGCAGGAGAACGCGATTGCCGATGTTGCCCGCCGGCTGCTTTTGCGCGGCTTGCGCGTAAGCGCGCATCCCGCCGGGCACCGCGCCGTAGACGACGGGGACCAGCGCGGTCGCGCCGAGGAATTTGAGAGCGTCGCGGCGATTCATCAGGCGCCTCATTTCAACTGATAGACGGGATCGAGGAACAGGGCGGCGAGGCGGGCGCGCGCCGGCGCGTCGGCGGCGGGCGGATTGACCGGCGCCTTGGCGAGCAGAAGCGCGCGCAATTCGGCCTCGATCGCCGCGCCCTTCGGCCCGGCCATCGACTCGTCGGTCGCGGCGGGCAGGCTCGGCAAGCGGCGCTGATTGCCGGCCATCATTTGTTGGGCGGGACCGAGCCGGTCGCCGCGCAGCAGGCGCTGGAGAAACTGCTCGCGCGCCAGCAGCGTGTCGGTGCTGATCCAGGCGGTATGGCCCGGCCAGCCCTTGACGTTGGGCGGATCGAAAATGTCCTGGCCGAGCCGGCGGCTGTAGCGCGCCAGCGAATCGCCGTCGACCGGCGTGTTCTCGAAGAAGCGCACGGTGCCGACGAGGAACTCGACCGGCGACTTGATCAACTCGCCGCGATTCTTCGCCGCCCAGAAGGCGTCGGACATCAGCAGCGCCTGCATCAGCGGCTTGATTTCGTAAGCGCCGTCGCGGAACACGCCAGCGAGCCGCTTGACCTCCTTCGCGTCCGGCGTCGGCGAGACGAACTCGCGCCACAGCTTCTCGGCGATGAATTCCGCCGTGCGCGGCTGCTGCAGGATCAGCTTGAGGATGTCGTCGCCGTCGAAGCGTCCCGTGCGGCCGAGGAAGGTCTTGCTCTCGGGATCGTGGATGCGAACATTGTCGATGAAACGGGCGCGGTCGGGCGTCGTCGTCCAGCCGGTGAAGGCGCGCGCCGCGTTCTTGATGTCCTGCTCGCTGTAATGGCCTTCGCCGAGGGTGAACAATTCGAGCAGTTCGCGGGCGAAATTCTCGTTGGGCTTTTCCCAACGGTTCAGCCGGTTGTCGAGATAGTCGAGCATCACCGGATCGCGCGACACCTCGCGCAGCAGCCTGGCGAAATTGCCGAGGCTCTCGCGGCGCAGCAGCGCGTTCTGGCGGTAATGCAGCACCGGCGAGCGCGTCTTGCGCAGCGACGAGGTGAAATGGTTGTGCCAGAACAGCGTCATGCGCTCGGTGAAAGGCGACGGCGTGGCGAGCATCTCGTCGTACCACCAGGCCTTGATCTGCTGGACCTGCTCGTTGGTCAGCTTCTGCTGCGCCGCGCGCGCCTCGGCATTGAGCTGACCGAGGGTAGGAAAGACCGGCTTGTCGTCGGTCAACCAGGCCGGCCCCGGCGTCACCGCCGTGCTGCGGGCGCCGTTCAGGATCCGATCGACGGCCTGGGCGCGCGTCAGCGGGGCGAGCGCGGCCGCTTCCTCCGCCGTCGCCCCGAAGCCGCTGCGCGCCAACAAATGGCGCGCGTCGGCCGCATCGAGGGCCTTCGCCTCGCCGAGGGTCGCCCCCAGCAGCGGCAGGGCGACGACGACGGCACGCAGGAACGAGACGGCGATCGCTCGCATCGGGCGGCTCCGGCAAAGTGAACGGCATTTCCCCAGCGCCCCCGAAAGGGGCGGCTGAAGATTATACGCTGGACGCCGGAGTTTCCGTCGCGGCGGCCAATAAGCCGTTAATAGCCGGCATTTTAGGAATTTTAATGCGGCAAATGGCGGTCCAGCCCCTTGGTCGGAATGCGGGCCAGCTTGTCCGGATTGCGCGTGATGTAGATCGCGACGATGCGGCCGTCCTCGATCTCCAGGGCCATGGTCTGCACCACGCCGGTCTCGCCGACCAGCATGACGCCGGGCAGGCCGTCGATGGCGCAGAAGACCGGCCGGCCCTCCGGCTCCTCATGGGCATGCTTGCGCGCCAGGCCGGCGAAGAAGCGCGAAATCTTGTCGGCGCCGTAGAGCGGATTGAGCGCCGCGGCCGCCTTGCCGCCGCCGTCGGTATAGGCGATCACGTCTGCGGCAAGCAACTGGCGCAGCGCGCCGACATCGCCGCCTTTCGAGGCGGCAAAAAAAGCCTTGGCGATATCCTTGCCATGCTCCTTCGATACCGGATAGCGCGGCCGCGCGGCCTGGACATGCTGACGCGCGCGGGCGGCGAGCTGACGGCAAGCGGCGGGATCGCGCTCGATGGCCTTGGCGACCTCGTCGAACTCCATGCCGAACACGTCATGCAGCAGGAAAGCGGCGCGCTCGAGCGGCGACAGCCGTTCGAGCGCCAGCATCAAGGTCAGCGTGACCTCGTCCTTGTCGTCCTCTTCCATCTCGACGATGGGCTCGGGCAGCCAGGGGCCGATATAGGTCTCGCGGCGGGCATGGGCCGACTTGATCTGGTCGAGACAGAGCCGCGTCACGATGCGCGAGAGAAAGGCGCCCGGATCGCGCACACCAGCGCGATCCGTCTTGTGCCAACGGATATAGGCCTCCTGCACGATATCCTCCGCCTCCGCCAGCGAGCCCAGCATGCGATAGGCGATGCGGACGAGACGCGGGCGGAGGGGCGCGAAGGACGCGGCCGAGTCGGCCTCAGCCATGATGGACCTCAAGCGGCATGTTGCTTCTCGACCGGGTGGATGGAGCGAAAGCCGACGGAGAAACGGTTCCAGGCGTTGATCGTGGTGATCGCCAACGTGAGATTGACCAGCTCTTCGTCGGTGAACTGCGCCTTGACCTGCTCATAGACGTCGTCCGGCGCATTGGTCTGCGAGATCAGCGTCAGCGCCTCGGTCCAGGCCAATGCCGCGCGCTCGCGCTCCGTGTAGTAGGGCGATTCGCGCCAGGCGCTGAGCAGGTAGAGGCGCTGCTCGGTCTCGCCGGCCTTGCGGGCGTCGCGCGTATGCATGTGGATGCAGAAGGCGCAGCCGTTGATCTGCGAAGCGCGGATCTTCACCAGCTCCAAAAGACCGTGCTCCAGGCCGCTGTCCTCGGCGACTTTCGTCAAGGCCAGCATGGCCTGCAGAACCTTGGGGGCGGCGGTGTAATAATTCATGCGCGGGGTCATGGCATCTTCTCCATATCCAAGTTGGGGACGGTTTCGCTATCAAGACGAGGCAGCCGCCCGCGCTGTGACATGGAACCGCATTTTTCTGGGGACAGGGCGGAAAAGCGCATTTTCCCCGCTGGCCCTTTTCCTCGCTGGTCTGGCGCCGCCCCGCCCCTTACATTGGGGTAAACCATGAACAAGTCCCTCGCCTCCTTCGCCCCCGTCCTGGTCGCCGGCATCAGCCGGGCGGTGGCGATCACCGCCGACGGCGAGATCGTCGAAATGCCGCCGCGCGAGATGGCGCGCCACCTCGGCCTGCATCGCCCCCGAGAGGGCGGCCTGTTCGAAAACGCCCCGCCGCTGCTCTGCCATGCCCCAGCCATCGCCCGGCGGCTGAACGTGCCGGTCTTCCCGGCGCGCGACCTTCTGGAATTGTACGCCTTCGTCTGCCCGGCCAAATTCTGCCTGCCGACGCCGCGCGGCCTCGCCGAAGCGCTCGGCCTGGCCGTCGCCTCCGGCCTGCTGGCCGAAGCGGAAGCCCTGCAGGCCGCCGCCGGGGTTCTTCTCGACAAGCTGGCCAAGCTCGACGGCGAGCCCCTGCGCGAAGCCGCCGAGACCGCCCGCGTCATGGCCCGCGCCGGCTGGGCCTGGGGCCCCGAATGCATGGCCGCGCTCGGCACCCTCGCGCCGCAAGCGGACGCCCCCATCCCGGGCGTCACCAGCCTGTCGCCGCTGCGCGTCTGGACCAAGCTGCGCGAATGGCAGGACGAACCGCCGCCGCCGCCGCCCGGCACCCTGGCGGTCGATCCCGATGACGCCCGCGAGCGATTGGCCGATCTCGTCGGGCTCAATCAAGGCCAGGGGGCGCGCGAAGCCCGCCCGCAACAATCCGACTATGCCGCCGCCGCCGCCACGGCCTTCGCGCCGCGCGACGCCGCCGGCGATCCGCGCGTCGTGCTCGCCGAGGCCGGCACCGGCACCGGCAAGACCCTCGGCTATATCGCGCCGGCCAGTCTGTGGGCCGAGAAAAACAAGGGCGCGGTGTGGCTCAGCACCTACACGCGCAATCTGCAGCGCCAATTGGATGCCGAGCTCGACCGGCTGCATCCCGACCCGGCCGAGAAGGCGGCGCGCGTCGTCATCCGCAAGGGCCGCGAGAACTATCTCTGCCTCTTGAACCTGGAAGAACAGGTCAACCGCGCCGCGGTGACGCCGCGCGAGACGGTGGCGACCGCGCTGATGGCGCGCTGGGCGCGGGCGACGCGCGACGGCGACATGGTCGGCGGCGATTTCCCGTCCTGGCTGGCGCAACTGCTCGGCTACGCGCCGACCCTGGGCCTCGCCGACCGGCGCGGCGAATGCATCTATGCCGCCTGCGACCATTGGCGCAAATGCTTCATCGAGAAGACCGTGCGGCGCGCCCGCCATGCCGACATCGTCGTCGCCAACCACGCGCTGGTGATGGCGCAGGCGGCGCTCGCCGGGCTCGACGACGCCAACGTGCCGACGCGCTACGTGTTCGACGAGGGCCATCACCTGTTCGACGCCGCCGATAGCGCCTTCGCCGCCCATCTCGGCGGGCGCGAGACGGCGGAATTGCGCCGCTGGCTGCTCGGCGCCGAGACCACCGGCGGGCGCCCGTCTCGTGCCAGAGGATTGCAAAAGCGCATCGGCGACCTGTTCGCCGGCGACGGCGAGGCGGAGGACCTGCTGACCGCGGCCTTGAAGGCGGCGCGCGCGCTGCCCGGCGACGGCTGGCAGAAGCGCCTCGGCGAGGACCAGGCGCTGTCCGGCGTGCCGAGAGGGGCGACCGAGACGTTCCTCGGCTTCGTCCGCCAGCAGGTGCTGGCCCGCGCGCCCGACGCCGAGGCCGGCTACAGCCTGGAAGCCGAGAAGACTCCGCTCATCGGCGGCCTCGCCGCGGCCGCCGTCGCGCTCGACGAGGCGCTGCAAACTCTCCAGTCGCCGATCGCCAAACTCGGCGCCAAATTGGCGCGTTTTCTCGATGAAAAAGCCGACGAATTGGACAGTGCGACGCGCCAACGCATTGAAGGCGCTCTGAAAAGCCTGGAGCGCCGCGCCGCCGTCCCGCTCGCCGCCTGGCGCGCCATGCTCGCAACCATTCACGAGGACGCGCCGCCCGATTTCGCCGACTGGTTCTCGGTCGAACGCATGGACGGCCGCGAAGTCGACGTCGGCCTGCACCGCCATTGGGTCGACCCTTCCGTGCCTTTCGCGCGCAACGTGCTCGAGCCCGCCCACGGCGCGCTGATCACCTCGGCGACCTTGCGCGATTCCGGGCCGGACATGGCGGCGGACGATTGGCGCAGCGCCGAGGCGCGCAGCGGCGCGCGCCATCTGCCGAGCCCCGCGACCCATATCGCCGTGCCCTCGCCGTTCGACTATCCCGCCTGCACGCGCGTGCTCGTCGTCACCGATGTCGCCAAAGCCAACCCGGCCGCCGTGGCGAGCGCCTATCGCAGCCTGTTCCTCGCCTCGGGCGGCGGCGCGCTCGGGCTCTTCACCTCGATCGCGCGATTGCGCGACGTCCATTCGCGCATCGCGCCGGCCCTGGAAGAGGCCGACATCACCTTGCTCGCCCAGCATATCGACGGGCTCGACACCGGCACCCTGGTCGACATCTTCCGCGCCGAGGAGGATAGCTGCCTGCTCGGCACCGATGCGGTGCGCGACGGGGTCGACGTACCGGGCCGCGCGCTGCGCCTGATCGTGTTCGACCGCGTGCCCTGGCCGCGCCCCGACATTCTGCACAAGGCACGCCGCCAGGTGTTCGGCGGCAAGGCCTGGGACGAGACGCTGGCCCGCCTCAAGCTCAAGCAGGCCTATGGCCGCCTGATCCGCCGCGCCGGCGATCGCGGCGTCTTCGTCATGCTCGATTCGGCGCTGCCGAGCCGGCTCGCCGCAGCCTTTCCGCCGGGCGTCGCCGTGCAACGTTTGGGGCTGGCCGACGCCGTGAGCGAGATTAGGAACTTTTTCGCAAGCTCCGGCGTTTCCCACCCGACGAAGCCGGCCTAACGCGCTAGAGTCATCCCTCCAGTTATTCCCCCGCCGATCCCTTCCCCTCGAGGATTCCCATGAGCATCGACCATCACGACGCGCTGATCTATTCCATGCTGCTGGTCTCGGCGGCCGACGGCAACATGACCGACGCGGAAATGGCCACCATCGGCGAGATGGTGCGCATGCTGCCGATCTTCGCCGACTACGACATCGAGCGCCTGCCCAAGGCGACCAAGAGCTTCGCCAAGCTGATGGGCGATGAAGACGGCCTGGAAGGCGCGCTCAAGGAAGTGAAGAAGCATTTGCCGAAGCATCTGCGCGAGACGGCTTACGCGCTCGCGGTCGAGGTCGTCGCCGTCGATCAGGAAGCCAGCCAGGAAGAGCTGCGCATGCTGGAGATGATGCGCCATCGTCTCGATGTGGAACGCCTCGTCGCCGCCGGCATCGAACGCGGCGCCGCCGCCCGCTACGCGCGGGCGTAAGTTGCCTGCTACTTTCTCCGAAATCCTAACAGCGAAGGGCATTTCGCTAGAAGCACTTGGTCTTCAGGACATCGCCCTTCAAAGAGATGATGCTTTAGTCGCGCTCGAAGCCCTCAAAACCTCGCTTACGCCAATTTTGGGTGGCGACGTATACGTGAAAAGCCGCGAGTCCGTACAACCGGCTTATGCAAATTGGCATTGCGACACCGAGCGTTCAGAGACGCGAGAAGCGTATGCTCAGAGAAGCCATATGAAGGCTGAAAATTATATTTCTCAGTACCCGCAGCGTGCAGATGAATTGGCACTTTTTGTACTCATACTTGGATAGCCGGCTTTCATAATCGTCATTGCCCGGCTTGACCGGGCAATCCATCTATCCGCTTGTAAGTTTGAGAAATGGACCCTCGGGTCAAGCCCGAGGGTGACGATCTGTCTAACCCGCCGGATAAAAGCGCTGACCCTTGCCGAGCGCGACGCCCTGCTTCAGGGCGACGCCCATTTCCAGGCTGTTGGCGATGTTGCGCGCCCGCTCGATGAAATGCTGCGCGGCGGCCGGCGGACAAAGCTCATGCGCGGTCGCCTCGAACAGCGCCAACCAACGGTCGAAATGCCGGCCGTCGACCGGCAGCGACATATGCATGGGCATGGGCGTGCCGCTGTAGCGGCCATTCAGCAGCGCGACCGACGACCAGAAGGCGAACATGCGCCGCAAATGCGGCTCCCAGTCCTTGATGCGCGCCGCGAAGACCGGGCCGATCAAGGCATCCTGTTGGACCTTCGCATAAAAGCCCCGCACCAGCCGCTCGATCATGGCCTCGTCGATGCCGGTGCGCGCGGCGATCTCCGCCGTGATCTGGGCGCGGGACTGCACGCTCATGGGAGAGGCCTTTCTTAATTAGTATTTCAAATACCTATTTAGCATGAGATAGTGCGCCGCGCCATGTTTCCTCGAAAGGGCTGCCATGCGGCTGACGATGTTCACGGATTTCGGGCTGCGTGTGCTGATGCGGCTGGCCGGCGAGTCCGAACGCAGCTTGACCACGCATGACATCGCGCGGGAATTCGCCATTTCGCGGCACCATCTCACCAAAGTCGTGCGCGATCTGGCCAATGCCGGCTACATCGTGACGCAGCGCGGCGCCGGCGGCGGCCTGCGGCTGGCGCGCGCCGCCGAGCGGATCACCTTGGGCGAGGTCGTCCGCAGCCTGGAGGCGCGCTCCGCCTTGGTGGACTGTTTTCGCGACGACGGCGGCGACTGCGCGCTGATGCCGCAATGCAGGCTCAAGCGCCGTCTCGCCGCCGCGCAAGAGGCTTTCCTGCGCGAGCTCGACGGCGTCACTCTCGCAGAGTGCGCCTACCCCGCGCCACCTGAGCGAACCTTTCGACGGAGCGTGAAACATGGATGACGTGACGATCGCCCGCGCGCTGCATGTTCTCGCCATCGTCCATTGGATCGGCGCCCTCACGACCGTGACGGCCGTGATCCTGCCGGCGGCAAGGCGCGATCTCGACCCTGCCCGCGGCGTGGCGCTGTTCGAGAGAATCGAAGCGCGCGTCTCGTTCCAGGTGAAGTTCTCGGTGACGCTCGTCGGCCTGACCGGCTTTTACATGACCTGGCGGCTCGGCGCCTGGGCGCGCTTTCTCGACGGCGGCTTTTGGTGGATGCACGCCATGGCGCTGCTCTGGGCGCTCTTTACCGTCGTGCTGTTCGTCGCCGAGCCTCTACTGCTCGACAATTGGTTCAAGCGCCAGGCGGCACGGAACGCTCGTCGCACCCTGGCCTTGGTGCAGCGCGCCCATTGGGCGTTGCTCGCCGCGAGCGCGATCACGGTCGGCGCCGCGGTGCTGGGCGCCCACGGCCTGCTTTCCTGAAAGCCGCTCCGCTGCTGTCGCGTTACGCGTAGGCGCAAGGCTCACAGCCCATCGTCACCCTCGGGCTTGACCCCAGGGTCCATATCGCAATCCGATAAACGGTTGGATGGATGGCCCGGTCAAGCCGGGCAATGACGATTCTTGGCGGTTATTCCGCAGCGCCTGCGCGCAGGTTGAGCCTCTTGAGGCAGCGGTCGATCCACTGCGCCGTCAGCTTTTCCTGCGCGCGGTTCTGTCCCAGACGTTCGCGCAAAGACCGGAAATCCACCACGTCGAGCGGCTGATCCTGGTTGTAGCAGGTGAAGACGACGTGGCTCTTGCCGGTGATCGGATCGGTGTGCGTCTGCAGGCACTGGGCGCAGATTTCCTTCATCATGCACTGCATCGGCGAATTGATGCTGCCGAAGGCCTGATGATCGGGCTTGAGATAAGGCTTCAGCACCGTGTGACGGGCGCGGCCGACCGCCGCCATCATGCCGTCCGAGCCGATGGCGATGATGCGGTTCACCGCACCCAGCTTGATCGGAATGTCGCCGAGCGCGCCCGAGCCGTAGGACAGCATCGCCTCGACGATATTGCCGACGAAGCGCTTGTCCTGCGGACGCGTCGGCTCGAAGCCGGGGCCTTCGTCGGAGCACCAGATCACCACGTCGGCCGCCGCCTCGATCTGCTCGACCTTGTAGCGGTCGATCAGCTTTTTGTAGCCCGCGAAATAGAGCACCTTGGAGCCGACGGCGCGCAGCGCCTGGCCGATCGAGAACAGCACGGCATTGCCGAGGCCGCCGCCGACCAGCAGCACGGTCTCGCCCGCCGGGGTTTCCGTCGCCGCGCCGGTCGGCCCCATGAGGATGACCGGCTCGCCGATCTTGAGCGAGGCGCAAAGATCGCTCGACCCGCCCATCTCCAGGGCGATGACCGAGATCAGGCCACGCTCGCGGTCGACCCAGGCGCCGGTCAACGCCAGGCCCTCCATGTTCAGGATCGTGCCGTCGATGCGCGGCGCCAGGCTCTCGAAATTCTGCAGACGGTAGAACTGGCCCGGCTCGAAATTCTTCGCCGCGAGCGGCGCATGGACGACGACCTCGATGATCGTCGGCGTCAGGCGATTGACGGCATGGACGGTGGCGCGCAAGGCGCGGTTCATGTCGGCGACGAGATCGGCCGGTGTCACGGCGGTCGGCGCGCGCTTGGCGAGCACGCGGCTCACCACCGGGTAGCCCTGCTTGGCGCTGCCCATGGCTTTCACGACATTGCCGGCGAAAGACGGGTGCAGGTCGCCGAAGAAGCTGACGGCGCGGCCGTCCGGTTCGATGGCGGTCAACACGCGCACCTGCTCGGGCTTGGCGAGCTTCTCCGGCGTCGCCGGATTGCCATCCTCGTCGAGGGCGCGGAAATATTTTCCGTCGAGCGTCATATGACCAGCGTCTTCGCGCGCCAGCACGGTGTTGGGCTGGGTGCCGGCGGCGATCAGCACACTTTTCGCCGGTAGCTCGACGGTCTTGCCGGAGTCCACCAGGCGGCCATCGTCGCCCGCCTCCATGCGGGCGCAGGTGATGGCGCGGGCATGGCCGAACTCGTCGACCTCGATCTCCACCGGGCTCAGGCCCTCGGCGAAATCGATGCCCTCCTCCATCGCCTTCTCCACTTCCTCGTGGTTCAGCGTGTAGCTCGGGCTGTCGGTCATCCAGCGGCGATAGGCCAGCGTCGCGCCGCCCCAAGAGCGCAGCAGCTTGATCAGGTTCGCTTCGCGCTTCTCTTTCGCGGCCGCTTCGCGCTCGGCGCGAATGGCGCGCGCATGGGCGATGAACTCGTCGGCGATGACGCTGTCTTCCGGATTCCATGCCGCGCGCACCTTCGTCTCGCCGCGCTCGGCGACCAGCGTCTCGTAACGCGCCAGGAACTTCTCGACCTGCACCGGATAATAGGCGAGCGATTCGGTGGCCGTGTCGATGGCGGTGAGGCCGCCGCCGATGACGACGACCGGCAAACGCACCTGCAGATTGGCGAGCGAGCCGGGCTTGGCCGCGCCGGTCAACTGCAGCGCCATCAGGAAGTCGGACGCCTGGCGCACGCCGCGCGCCAGCGCGTTCGGCATCTCGATGAAGGTCGGACGACCGGCGCCGGCGCACAGCGCGATATGGTCGAAACCGCGCGCAAAGGCCGACTCGATAGTCAAGGTGCCGCCGAACCGCACCCCACCGAACATGGCGAAGCCGGCGCGGCGCTCCAAGAGCAGGCGCACGATCTTGAGGAAGTTCTTGTCCCAGCGCACGGTGATGCCGTATTCGGCGACGCCGCCGAACCCGGCCATGGCGCGATCGCCCAAGGGTTCGGTCAGCTCGGCGATATCGCGGATCGGCTTGAACGGTACGCGCGTGCCGTCGAGCGCCACGCCGGAAATCTCCTGCGGCAAGGGCTCGATCTTGAGGCCGTCCACCGCAACCACCGTATGCCCGTCGTTCATCAGATGATGGGCGAGCGTGTAGCCGGCAGGTCCCAGGCCGACGACCAGCACCTTGTAGCCGGCGTCCGCCTTCGGCAGCGGGCGGCGGAGGTTCAGCGGATTCCAGCGCGTCAGCAGGCTGTAAAGCTCGAAGCCCCAAGGCAGCGCCAGCACGTCTTTCAGCGTGCGCGTCTCGACCTGCGGGATATTGACCGGCTCCTGCTTCTGATAGATGCAGGACTTCATGCAGTCGTTGCAGATGCGATGACCGGTGCCGGCCACCATGGGATTGTCGATGACGACGACGGCGAGCGCGCCGAGCGTGTGGCCCGCCGATTTCAGGCTGTTCATCTCTGAGATTTTCTCTTCGAGCGGACAGCCGGCCAGCGTCACGCCGAACGGGCTCTTCTGATAGGCGCCGGTCTTGCGGTCCTTCAGGCCCTTCGAGCAGGAATCCTTGCCCTGGTTGTGGCAGAAGATGCAGTAGTTGGCCTGATCGAGCGCGGCGTTGAGATCCATGCCGGCGTCGGTCAGCGCGAAGCCCTGACGCTGGCGCCAATGATGCGAGGGCAGGCGGATCATCGTCACGCCGTCGCGCTGCTCGGTCTCGACCGGCACGAGATGCTGGAAGTCGAGCTTCTTCGGCAGCTTGAACAGCACGCCGGCGGCGAAGCGCGCCTGGCCGGCCGGATGCAACGTCGCCCAGGCGGCGAAGGCCTCGGCGAGATCGAGCGCCTCTTTGTTGGCGGCCTCGTCCTTCTGCCAGCCGAGCACGGCCGTCGCGAAGGTCTCTTCGGTGACGGGCGCGCCCAATTTGGCGACCAAGCCGGCTTCGATCGGCGCAATATCGAGCGCCGCCAATTCGTCGGGCTTGAAACGTTTGACGGCGCGGCGCTGCACGAACAGGCGCTTCACTTCGTAGAGCGGCGCCAGCGCGTCATGCTTGGCCGCCAGCCCGCGCAGCTCGTCTTGGATGCCGAACAGGCCGCCGATGAAATCCTCGAGATGCGGCGCGAGGTCGATCAGCAGCGCCGACTCGTCCTTGTCCTCGACCGCGTCGGGCGTCGCGCGCGCCGCCATCAGACGGTTGAACAGCTCGACGTCCGCCGTCTGCAGATAGACGATGAACGCGCCGTCGAGCTTGACCAACCCCGGCCGCGCATAGAGATCGGCGAAGTCGAGCCCATAGGCCAACTTCAGGGGAGCGAGGTTCAATGCGGCGGCGGACTGAGTCATGGCAAAAGCAATCGTCTGAAAGAACGGGCGCGCCAGATGATCTGGCGCGCCCTATTTACAGCATCTGCGTGCGCCAGCCTAGGTCAGCCGGCCTAGATCAAAAGACGCTAGCGGCCCTTGATCATGTCGAGAACGGAGCTGCCGGCCGAATCGTCGAGGCCCGCGCCGAAGCCGGCAAAGCCCGCGGCGGCCACCGGCTTGCCGATGACGTCTTCGACCGTGTCCTGCCATAGGGCGAGCGCCTCGCGCAGGGCGTCCAACTGGCCGTCCTTGCTGCTCACTTTGGCGCGGGCGGCGAGGTAGCCGTCGAGCGCGCCGATCACCTCGGCATCGCTGGCATAGGACGCGCGCACGCCGCTGATCGCCATCTCCTCGGTATCGTCCTCGGCGCCCGGCATCATCGCGCGGATGCGCAGGCGCTGGGCCGAGTAGCGGAACCCGAGATCGGCGAATTCGCGGGCGCGATCGCCGAAGCCGGCGGCCAGCGCGCGATCGGTCGAGATCAGCGCGTCGTCGGCCAGGTCCTTCTGCACGTCGTCGTCCGCCGTGGCGGCGGCGCATTCGGCGGTGCGGCCGGCCGGCGGCATGAATTCCCAGTCTTCGCCGAAGTCGAAGAACAGGCCTTCGTTCGCCGGGTCGACTTCCTTCTCGACCGGCTCGATGAGGGCGCGGATGCCGTCCTTGCCGAGGCGCAGCGACCAGTCGCGCACGCTTTCGTCGCCCTGCTTGCCGGCGGCGTAGCCGTCGAGCAGCAGTTCGAGGGCGCGCTTGGCGAGGCGGGCCGGCACGACCGGACCCAACAGGCCGAGATGGCCGTTCTTGCGCTCTTCGCCGCCGACATAGATCTGGTAATGCGGCGCGTTGCGCGTGCCGATCTTCTTGCCCATGCCGCGGAAGCCGAAGTCCGCCACATGATGCAGGCCGCAGCCGTTCTGGCAGCCGGAGATCTTGATATTGAGGTTGGGCTTGGCCTTGTAGTTGGTGGCCAATTCCTGCACTTCGAGACCGAAGGTCTGCGAGGTGGTGATGCCGATGCCGCAGGTCGTGGTGCCCGGGCAGGCGATGACATTGGCGACGTCGCCCGGATGGTTCTCGACGCCGAAGCCGAGCGCGCGCACGGCGGCGACGACCTTTTCCACCACCTCGGGCTTCAGGCCCTCGATGACGAGATTCTGGTCGCGCGTGGTGCGCAGGCCGACGGCGCCGTTCTGTTCGGCGATGGCGACGAACCGGTCCATCTCGTCGGACGTGAGCAAGCCGAGCTCCGGCTTGGCGACGACGGCGACCTTGCCATTATGCTGCTGCACGACGCCGCCGGGCGAGGTCGGCTCCGGCGCGTTCTCGCCTTGGCGCCAGTCGAGCGGCTGCCACGGGCGCTGCGGCATGGTCTTGGTGCGCGCGAACTCTTCCTCGAACAGGGCGCGGAACTTCTCCGCGCCGAAGCGCTTGTTGACGAACTTGATGCGCGCCTGGTTGCGGTTGCGCCGATTGGAATAGCGCTGATGGATGCGCACCAGCGCCTCGACCACCGCCGGAAGATCCTTCTCCTCGACGAAGTCGGCGACCAGCGCGGCCGGCACGGCGATGCCGCCGGTGCCGCCGCCGGCATAGGCCTTGAAGCCCGGCCGGCCCGACGCGTCGCGCAGGGCGACGAGCCCGAGATCGTGAATCGACGAGGAGGCGCAATCGGTCTCGCAGCCCGACACGGTGATCTTGAACTTGCGCGGCATGTGCTGGACGAGCGGATGGCGGATCCAGCTCAGCGCCAGGCGGTCGGCGACCTTGCCGGCGTCGACATGCTCGCGCGGGCAGATGCCGGCGAGCTGGCAGGAGGTCATGTTGCGCAGCGTGTTGCCGCAGGCCTCGCGCGAGGTCAGGCCGCGTTCATAGAGGAACTGCAGCAGGTCGGGCGCGTCGTCCGGCTTGATGAAATAGATCTGCAGGTCCTGGCGCGTCGAGACGTGGATCTTGGCGCCGGCGAACTTGCGGTTGGCTTCGGCCACCGTGCGCGCCCAGTCGAACGGCAGCAAGCCGCCCGGCACCTTGATGCGCAGCATATGGACGTTCGGCTGCAGCTGGCCGTAGAGGCCGAAGCGCAGACGGAAGCCCTGCCATTTGGTGGCGTCCCACTCGCCCGACTTCACCTTGGCGTAGGCGGCGCGAAATTCGTCGGCGTCGGAGACGCGCGCCAAGGGCTCGAGGCCGTTGGCTTCGTCGGCGGGCGGCGGGGCTTGCCGGCCGCGCGCGGCGGCGGCCAGATCGAAGGTCTCGGACATGCGGAATCTCCCTCGCCCCCGGGTGAGGGGGCGGTCAACTGGCGCGCATTATGACCAGGGGCCTCCCAATGTCAACGGCGTGGCCTGTAAAATAGAATATACTACAATTTATTTACGTTATATTTGCCGCTGCGGGTTGGGAATCCTTGCATCCGGCGGTGCCGGCGCGCATATCTGCCGCGCCCCCGCCAGCCGTTTTAGGTGCCGCACCATGTCCGCCAACGCGTCCCTCGCCGCCTCCCGCCCCCAGCCTTCGCCGGACCGCCTGATCGGCGCCTGGCTCGCCCTCTCGGCGGCCATGGTCTTCGTCATGGTGGTGATCGGCGGCGTAACCCGGCTGACCGAATCGGGCCTCTCCATCGTCGAATGGCAACCCCTGATGGGCGCCCTGCCGCCGCTCGGCGAAGCGCAGTGGCAGGAGTTGTTCGACAAATACCGGCAGTTTCCCGAGTACCAGAAGGTCAACCTCGGCATGACCTTGGCCGACTTCAAAGGCATCTTCTGGCTCGAATATATCCATCGCCTGTGGGGCCGGCTGATCGGCCTCGTCTTCGCCCTGCCGGCGCTCTATTTTTTCATGAGAGGCTGGCTGCGCGGCAAGCTGCTCGGCCAAGTCGCCGTGCTGTTCCTGCTCGGCGGCGCCCAGGGCGCGCTCGGCTGGTTCATGGTCAAGAGCGGCCTGGTGAACGATCCGCGCGTCAGCCCCTACCGCCTCACGGCCCATCTCTTGCTCGCGCTCGCCCTGTTCGGCTGGCTGTTGTGGCTGGCGCTCGCCCGCCTGCGCCCCGATGACGGCTGGACGGCGATCGACGGCGGCTTTTCCGCCGAGGCGCGGCGCCTGCGCGCCTTCGCCCATCCGCTCGCGCTCTTGCTGGTGACCACCATCGCCAGCGGCGGTTTCGTCGCCGGGCTCGACGCCGGCCTGACCTACAACAGCTTCCCGCTGATGGACGGCCGCTTCATCCCCGAAGGCTACGCGGCGCTGTCGCCCTTCTGGCACAACCTGTTCGAGAATATTCCGTCGGTGCAGTTCAACCACCGCTGGCTGGCGATGACGACGGCGGCCCTGCTGATCGCCTTCGCGCTCCATGCCCAGAGCAAGGGGCTGCCGCCCGCCGCCAAGCGCGCGACGGCCGCCCTGCTCGCCATGGCGCTGATCCAGCCGACGCTCGGCATCGCCACGCTGCTCGCCGCCGTCCCGGTGTCGCTCGGGGCGCTGCATCAGGCCGGCGCGGTCCTGCTGCTCGGCTGCCTGCTGTGGACGATGCGGACGCTGAAGCTGAAGCCCTAGAAGATCGAGAAGAACGCGGCGGGCGCGAGAAAGACCAAACCGACGAAGCCGACGAGCAAACGCAGCGGCGGATTCAGCGGTTTGCGGAAATAACCTTCCAAACCGATCGCCAGCAGGATCACGCCGAGCGAAGCCGAGCCCAGCGTGGCGAGAATCTCGTACCATTCGCCGACCAGCAGCAGCGACTCGCCATAGGCGAAGCTGAAGGGTGCGATGAAGGCGACGATCGACATGCGGCAGGCCAGCACCGAGATGGTCAGCGGATTGGCCTGGGCGATGGCCGCCGCCGCGTAGCCCGCCACCGCGACCGGCGGCGTCAGGGCCGACAGCACGGCGTAATAGAGAATGAACATATGCGCGGCCAGCACAGAGAGGCCGAGCTTGGTCAGCACCGGCGCGATCAGCACGGCCGCCAAGATGTAGGAACTCGACGTCGGCAGGCCGAGGCCGAGCAGCAAGGTGAGCAGCGCGGTGACCAAAAGCGTCAGGAACAGGCTGTTGCCGGTCAGCAGCGTGATGACGTCGACGAACTTCACCGAGAGCCCGGTCATGCTCAGCGCGCCGACGATCAGGCCCGCCGCGGCGCAGGCGCCCGCTACCGGCACCATGCGCAAGGCCGCTTCCGCCAGCACCTCGTAAACGGCGATCACGCCGAGCCGCGTGCGCTTGTCGAACAGCGTCATGGCGAAGACGGCGATGGTCGCGCCGATCGCCGTCAGGTTGGCGGAATAGCCGAGGATGATGAAGACGACGAGCACGACCAGCGGCACGATAAAGACCCAGCCGCGCAACAGCGTCGGCAGGACTTTCGGTAGCACTTCATCCTCAAGGCCGCGCAGCTTGTGCTTGGCGGCGTAGAGATGCACCTGGGCGTAGACGCCGAGGTAATAGAGGAAGGCCGGCAGGGTCGCGGCGATGGCGATGTCGCCGTAAGGGATGCTGGTATATTCCGCCATGATGAAGGCGGCCGAGCCCATCACCGGCGGCGCCAGGCTGCCGCCGGTCGAGGCGGCGACCTCGATGCCGCCGGCGAGCGCGGCGGGATAGCCGAGACGCCGCATCACCGGGATCGTCACCGCGCCGGTGGTCACCACGTCGGCCACCGGATTGCCCGAGATCGTGCCGTAGAGGCCGGACGAGACCACGGCGATCTTGGCCGGGCCGCCGACGGCGCGGCCGGTCATGGCCGAGGCGATGTCGAAGAAGAACTCGCCGCCCTTGGCCTTGTTGAGCACCGCGCCGAACAGCACGAACAGGAACGCATAGGTCGCCGCCACGCGCAGCGGGCCGCCGAAGATGCCGTCGGTGGTGAAGGCGATGAGGTCGAGGAAATGGCCGTAGGAAATATAGCCGTGGCCCATGGCGCCGGGCAGCACATGGCCCCACAGGTTGTAGGCGAAGAACAGCAGCACCAGGATGGTCAGGCCGAGGCCGGTGGCGCGGCGGGAAATCTCCACCACCAGGAACAGCAGAATGCTGCCGAAGATCATCTCCTGCGTCGAGAGATCGTCGAACAGGGCGATGCGCTCGATCAGCATCTTCGTGTTCATGGCGAAGAAGATACCGACGGCGACCGAGGCCGCCGCCAAGGCCCAATCGATCAGATGGATGCGATTGGCCTCTTTCGAGGTCGGCGTGATGGTGAGGAAGCAGAGCGCCAGGACCGCCGACAGGAAGATCGTCGTCATGGCGAACAAGTCGGGCGTGGCGATGACCGTGGAGTAGATCACTCCGCAGGTGATCGCCACGCCGACCGGTTTGACGGCGGCATCCAGCACCGGCGAAAGCTGGCGCTGCATGCCGGTACTGAAGAGGACTTCTGCGACGGACAAAATACGAACCCTACTGTCGAGACGGATTAGGCGCGGCTCACTTCATCAAGCCGGCGGCCTTGTAAGCGGCGATGGCGCCCGGATGGTAGGGAAAATTTCCCGCCAGGCTGGGCAGCAACTGCGGCGTCAATTCCTTCATCGACGGATGGACGCCGCGCATGGCGTCGATCTTCTCGATGAGGGCCTTGGTGATCGCCTGGGCCTGCGCGTCCGGCATGTCCTTGTTGGCCGCGACGAAGGCGCCCATGGTCAGCGTCGGGATGTCGGTCGGCTGGAACGGATAGGAGTTCGCCTTGATGACGTAGGGATCGGTGCCCATCTCGACGCCGACCTTGTCGACCGTCGTCTTGCCGACCGGCAGCATGACGACGTTGACAGAGGTGCCGACTTCGACGAGCGAGCGGATGCCGACGAACAGGCTGTTGAAGATCATGTCGATGCGGCGGTCCTTCATCAGGTCGCTCTGCTCTTCCGAGCCGGCGAGCACGACATTGCCGCCCCAGGCCTTGACGTCGTCGAGGCTGGCGCCGTTGGCCTTCAGCATGCTGATGGCCACGTCATGCGCCACGTTGCCGCGGCGGTTGAGCACCATGCGCACCGGCGCCTTCTTGGCGATCAGGTCCTCGAAGGTCTTGATGCCGTATCTGTCGGCGAAGTCCTTGGAAATGATGAGCTGGAACGGCGACCAGTCGTAGAGATAGGCGAGCGGCCGGATCTCGGTGATCGGCGCCTTGAACGGCTCGACGCCGTTCTGCGCCATGCGCAGCTCCACATTGTGGATGATGCCGAGCGGCACCTTCTTCTGCTGCAGCAGGATGGCGTTGGCGAAGCCGCCGCCGGTGGTCTGATAGGTGACGGTCGAGCCGGGATAGGCGGCCTTCATCACCTGATCCATGCCGATGCCGAGGTTCGACCACAAGCCGCCCGGGCTCGCGCCCGCCAGCGTGATCTGATAGGGCTGCGCCTGAACGGCGCCCGACATGGCCGCGAAGGTCATGCCGGTCACGGCCGCGACGGCCAAAGCGATCTTCCGCATCTCCCAGTCCTTCCTGTCGATCTCTGTTCCCCGCGCCGTCGTTCTGCGGCGCGGATCGATCCATTATGGCGATCTTCTGGAACGTCTCTCCCCGTGGGCCGGTCGATTGCCGGGCGGGTGATGATCCCGCCTCCGCCAGCCGTTAGATGTCTAATCATAGGCATGGCTTTTTCGCCCGCCCAAGCTGGATTTTTTCCGCCAGCGAAATTAGCTGCGCATAACTGCGACGGCTTCGCGTCCGCAAAATCCGGCGCGAAGCGGTCACGCGATAGAAACCGGGGCCCGCCCATGCCGCCGGCAAAAGCCGTTCCGCTTGCCTTGGGCAATTTAATTTGATATCTAATCTTTGTTCGGGAGAGCCACTCACGCTGCAGGACGAACGACGGGATCAACTCCCGCGATGTCCGGCCAAAGGCCCATTGTCGTCGCAGCGTCTCCGGACACCCGCCGCAGCTACCGGCACACAGAACACACAGGGACGCGACCGATGGCCACCGCCGTACAGACCGACAATTTGCTCAATCTCAAATGGCCGAAGGAAGGCCCTTCGCGGGTGCCCTATTGGGTCTATAGCTCGCCGGAGATCTACAAGCGCGAGCAGGAGCTGGTGTTCGGCGGCGCGAGCTATAATTACATCGGCCTCGAATGCGAGATCCCCAATCCGGGCGACTTCCGCCAGACCAAGGTCGGCGACAAGCCGGTGATCTTCATGCGCGACGAGGACGGCCAGGTACATGTCGTCGTCAATCGCTGCGCCCATCGCGGCGTGCAGTTCTGTTACGACATGCACGGCTCGGGCAAGACCGAGTTCATCTGCCCCTATCATCAATGGACTTACAACCTGAAGGGCGAGACCACCGCCGTGCCCTTCCGCCGCGGCTTGCAGAAGATGGGCGGCATGCCGGCCGACTTCGACCTGAAGGCCAACGGCCTGCAGAAGCTGAAGGTGGCGACGCGCCACGGCGTGATCTTCGCCAGCTTCGACCTGACCATGCCGTCGTTCGAAGACTACATCGGCCCCAAGATGGTCGGCTGGTTCGACCGCGTGTTCAGCGGGCGCCCTTTAAAAGTATTGGGCTATCAGCGCCAGCGCATCCGCTGCAACTGGAAGATCGTCTTCGAGAACATCAAGGATCCCTACCACGCCTCCTTGCTACATGTGTTCCTCGTCTCCTTCAGCCTGTTCCGCGCCGACAATCCGTCGAAGGTGCAGATGGACGAGGGTCTCGGCCTGCATTCCGTGCTAGTCTCGCAGCGCGGCGAGAAGAAGGCCGACGACACGACCGCCGACATCCGCCAGAACCAGGCGAGCTTCACCCTGGCCAATCCGCAGATGCTGCAGCCGGAAAAGGAATTCCCCGGCGAGGCGACGGTGGTGATGCAGACCATCTGGCCGAACCTGATGGTGCAGCAGCAGTCCAACACGCTGGCCATGCGCCAGATCCATCTCGTCGGCCCGGAGGAATTCGAGCTGCATTGGACCTATTTCGGCTTCGCCGACGAATCCGAGGAGATGACGCAGAAGCGCCTGCGCCAGGCCAACCTGATGGGCCCGGCCGGCTACGTCTCGGCCGACGATTCGGAAGTGATGGAAGCGATCCAGGCCGGCATCTCGAAATATGCCGCGAACGACGCGGTGGTCGAGATGGGCGGCCGCGGCGTCGAAGACACCGACCATATGGTGACCGAAACGGCGATCCGCGCCTTCTACGACGGCTATCGTAAAGTGATGGGGCTGTAAACATGACCACGACCACCAAGCTCCGCCCCGCCGACCTGGCCGCGCTGCGCGCCGAGATCGAGGACTTCAACACCGCCTATGCCGATTGCCTCGACGACGGCAATCTCGCCGACTGGAAGAGCTTCTTCACCGAAGATTGCGTCTACAAGGTGCTGCCGCGCGAAAACTACGAGCAGAAGCTGCCGCTGGCGGTGATCTACGCCGAAGGCCATGGCGGCCTGACCGACCGCATCGTCGGCGTGACCAAGACGACGGTCTACCGCAAGCGCTATCTGCGCCATTACATCACCAATACGCGCATCCGCAGCGTGGATGGCGACGATCTCCGCGCCGAGGCGAACTATCAGGTGCTGGAAACGCTGCCCGAGGAATATACCAAGATACTCAACGCCGGCCGCTATATCGACCATTTCGTCCGCCAGGGCGGTGCGCTGAAGCTGAAAGAACGCCTCTGCGTCTATGATTCGGAAATGGTGCCGGCGACGATCGTCTATCCGCTCTGAAGACCGACATTCGCGATGAGCCCGGCGGGAAACTGCCGGGCTTTTTTCATGCCCGGCAGAAGGCGGCGATTTCCGTCGCCGGCATCGGCCGGGCGATGTGGTAGCCCTGGGCGCGATCGCAACGGTTCTCTTTCAGAAAGGCCAGAGTCTCGGCCGATTCGACGCCTTCGGCGACGCAGGTCAGCCCGAGCGCATGGCCCAGCGAAATGATCGCCAGCACGATGGAGGCGCTCGCCTTCGACGATAGCATCGTGGAAACGAAGGAGCGGTCGATCTTCAGCGACGTGAAGGGCAGGCGCTGCAACTGGGCGAGAGACGAATAGCCAGTGCCGAAATCGTCGATCGACAAATCGAATCCCTTCGAGCGCAAGCGGACGAACAGCTCCATGGCGCGGGCGGGATCGCCCGTCGCCGCGCTTTCCGTCAGCTCCAGGGCGATGGCGGCCGTCGGCACGCCGGCTTCGTCGCACATGCGCTCGAGCCGCTCGGGCAAGTCCGGATCGGGGACGCTGGCATTGGAGACGTTCACGGCGATCTTGAGATCGATGCCGGCCTGGCGCCACTCGGCCGCCTGCTTCACCGCTTCCGCCAAGGCCCAATCGGTCAGTGCGCCGATCAAGCCCCCCTTTTCCGCCACCGGCACGAAGACCGCAGGCATCATCAAGCCGAGCGTCGGATGATCCCACCGCACCAGCGCCTCGACGCCGATGGCCGAGCCGCTGCGCAGATCGACGATCGGCTGGTAATGCATCTTGAGTTCGTCGGCGGCCAACGCGGCCGCCAGGCGCGCGGGGCTCACCGGATTGACGACATCGATCTGGCTTTCGAGCAGATCGCGCAAAGCGTCCAAATCGATCGGCTTGCGGATGATGCCGGTCATGTTCAAGCCCTCGGCGCGCCCGAGGGAAATGGCGCTATCCAGCGTCTGGCTGTCGGCGCCGCTGGCGAGCAGGATATTGGCCCGCACGCCGTCTTCGGCCAGGCGGCGCAAGGCCTGCATGCCGTTCATGCCCGGCATCAGCAGATCGAGCACGATGACCGCTGCGGGGCGGCGCTCGAGATGCTGGAAAAACTCTTCCGGCCGTGTGGTGAAAAAGGTGTCGTAGCCGCAAAGATCGGCCGCCTCGCCGACGAACTCGCAAAACATCGCTTCATCGTCGAGCACGGCAAGACGGCCGCGCGGCGATCCGATGCGCGGCGCCGGGGCGGACGGACTCGTCGAGCATTCACCTGATGCGAATTGCGTCATGGCATCCTGCAAGGTCATGCCGCCCCCGCTCGGCGTGAAAAAGACATTCGATGGATAGGCCGGTCGTTCGTCAGCGGTCGCGCCGTTTCAGATCATGCTAAACCGCCTGACATCTAACGGCGGCGCCTAGGAACTGGTTCCGCTTCGGCCGGTAAGGTTCTTCGACCTGCGGCGAGATTTTTCCGAAACGCCGCCGGACGGCGAGGGTTTTCCTGGGATCGGGAAGAAAAAGCCCGGCGGGATCTTTCCGCCGGACAGGCCTACATCGATGCCCATTTAATGGTTCAAGAGCGCGCCGATTTCATCTGCCGGCATCGGCCGCGCGATATGGAAGCCTTGAGCATGATCGCACCCGCGCTCCTCCAGGAAGCGCATCATCTCCTCCGTTTCCACGCCTTCGGCGATGCAGCGCAGTTCCAAGGCCCCCGCCAGCCCGATGAGCGCCGTGACGATCGCCGCGCCGGACGAGCGCTCCAGCATCGAGCCGACGAAGGAACGGTCGATCTTGAGAGCCGAAAACGGCAGGCGCTGCAACTGCACCAGCGACGAATAGCCCGTGCCGAAATCGTCGAGCGACAAGTCGAAGCCCTTCAGGCGGAAGCGGGTGAAAACCTCCATCAAGCGGGCCGGACTGCGCATGGCGGCGGTCTCGGTCAGCTCCAGGGAGACCAGTCCCGTGGGAATGCCGGCGTTGCGGCACATCGTCTCCAGCCGATCCGGCAAGCCGTAATCCGGCAGGCTGGCGATGGAAATATTCGCGGCGATATTGAGCGGCAAGCCGCCCTTGTGCCAAAACGCCGCCTGACGGACCGCCTCGTCGAGCACCCAATCGGTGAGCGGCGTAATCAGGCCGAAACGCTCGGCCATGGGAATGAACTTACCCGGCGGCAACAAGCCGAGCTCGGGATGTTGCCAGCGGACCAACGCCTCGACGCCGACGATGCGGCCCGCCTTGAGATCGCGCACCGGCTGATAATGGAGCCGCAACTCGCCGCGCTTGATGGCCTCGCTCAAGTGCGCCGGACTCAACGGATCGTCGCTACCGACCTGACTCTGCAGCAATTCGCGCAAGGTGGCGACGGAGATCGGCTTATGGATCACGCCCGCCATCCGCAGGCCGCGTTCGCGGCCGAGCTCCAGCGCCGTTTCCATGACGCGCCCGTCGGCGCCGCTGGCGATCAGGATTTTGGCGATAACGCCGAGCCCGGCGAGAAGCCGCAACACCTCGATGCCGTCCGAATCGGGCATGTGGAGATCGAGAATGATGACGTCGGCCGCATGGCCATCGAGATGATCGAGGAATAGCCGCGCCCGCGTCGTCATGAAGACGTCGTAACCGCAGGAGGTCGCGATCTTGCCGACCAGATCGCAGAAATCCCCCTCGTCGTCGAGCATCGCCAAATGCGGACGATGCCCCCCGATGAAGGAAGACGAAATCTCGCCGTCCAGGGACTGCGTCATGGATTCCTCACGAAGCAGAAAAATGAGAGGCGTTATCGATTAATCATCCCTCAAATGGATAGTGCGGTAAAACGCAAAAAAACTTCATAACGACAAGGATTTGATCCAATTGAAAAAATTCTGCAGCGGACAGGCCGCCGCAACCAGGAGTTGCATATGTCTTGTAGAAGACTAGCGGCGGCGCAAAGGAAAAGGCCCGGCGGATCGCTCCGCCGGGCCTTGAGTCATCCGAAGAGGACGGGGGTTAAGCCGCCTTCTTCTTCGCCTTCTTGCCGTTGGTCAGGCCGGCGCGCTTCATGACGCCGTCGAGACGGGCGGCGACCTCGGCGGTCGCCGACATCATCGGCAGGCGATGCTCGTTCTTATCGAGCACGCCCATCTTCATCATGATGTACTTAATCGCGATCGGGTTGGTGTCGTAGAACACCGCCTCGTTCAGCTCGGCCAGCTCGAAGTGCAGCTTGCGCGCCTTCTCGATGTTGCCGGCGACCGTCTGCTCGTAGAGGTCGGCGACCTTGCGCGGCGCGACGTTGCCGACGGCGTTCATCAGGCCGCAGGCGCCGACGCAGAGCATCGGGAAGCTGAGGTCTTCGAGGCCGACGAACACGCGGAAGTCGAAGCCGAAGCGGTCGAGCGCGTGCGTCACGAAGCCGAGGTCGTTGACCGCGTGCTTGATGCCGACGAGGTTCTCGGTGCGATTCATGATCTGCTCGACGGTGTCGAGGGTCACGCCGACGGCCGTGCGGCCGGGAATGTGATAGATCATGAGCGGCAGGTCGATCTTCTTGCCGATCTGCACGTAATACTCGACCAGGCCGCGCTGCGGCGGACGGACGTAGTAGGGCGTGACGACGAGCAGCGAGTCGACGCCGGCCTTCTCGGCAGCGTAGCTCAGGTCCATCGTCTCGGCTTCCGACTGCGAGCCGGTGGCGGCGACGACGGGCACGCGCTTGGCGGTGACGTCGACGGCGATCTTATAGAGCTGCTTGCGCTCGTCGCTGGTCAGCGTCGACGGCTCGCCGGTCGTGCCGGTGATGAGCACGCCGTGGCTGCCGTTGGCGATCATGTAATCGACGACTTCCTCGAACTTGGCGTAATCCACCTTGCCGTTCTTGAAGGGAGTGACGGCGGGCGGGTAAGAGCCGCGCAGGAAGTTCTTCTTCAGCTTAATCACGTTAGGCCACCTTGGTGCGGTTGGTTTCGAAGCCGGCGTGCGAACCGAGCAGCGAGATCGGACCCTTGAGGTCTTCCTGCCACAGCAGCGCGTCGGTGTTGATGCAGAACGGCATGTCCTGAATGGTCATTTCGTACACGGGGCCGACGTCGGTCGCGTGGTTGTGGATCGCCCAGCCCGGCGCCGAGAACATCAGGTCGCCGGCCTTCCAATCGAGCCGCTGGCCCTGCACCACCGAATGGCCTTCGCCGCCGAAATAGTAGTTGATGGCGGCCGAGGCGTGACGGTGCGGACGATCGACGATGCCCTGCGGACGGATCGTGATGGCCGAGAAGAAGTTCGGGTTGGTGCCGTTGGTGCGACCCGTCGCCGGGTCCCACAGCAGGTACAGGCGGCGGCCCTTATAGGACGCGCCGAGATCGGCGAGCTTGTCGAGCTCGGTCTTCACCTGACGCCACGGCCACTGGTGCGGCGTGATCGAGATCGGCTCGGGATTGATGAGCTTTTCGTAAGGCATCAGCCAGGCGCCGTCTTCGGTGAGCTGGAAGGTGCCGTAGGGGCTCTGCGGCAGTTCCTTGCCCTTGGCCTCGTATTCGGCCTTGGCGTCATGCACGTCGGTGGTGTGCTCCGGCGGATTTTCGTCGAGCCAGTGAATTTTCAGGCGCTCGAGCAGCGGCGCGTTGTCGTAGCGCAGGCGCACCTGAATGTCCTTGGTGTCGTTGATGTACTCGTGCACCGCCATGGACGGCGTGGTGAGCACGTCGTACTGGCCGAACTCGAAGCGCCTGTCGCCGACGATCATCGAGCCGGCGCCCTTGATCGGGAAGTTGACGATCGAGGAGTTGGTGCGGACGCGCTGGGTACGCTCGCCCGGCAGCAGGACGTCGAGCGACAGGCCGATGCCCGGCGCGAAGCTCTTGAGGCCGTCTTCGCACTGCGGATGCACGAACTGGGTGCGGCGCACGCCGTTGTTCGGGCGCGGCAGGCTGGCCAGACGATCGACTTCGGCGTCGATCTCTTCCTTGCGGATGATGAGCGGCGCCCAGAGGTCCATCGAGTGGTCCTTCCAGGTGTGGACGTCGGGCGTCTGGCGGCCCGAGGCATCCACCATCTTGAATTTCTGTTCAAAATCGAACGGCATTTGTTCCTCCGTCTCGTCGAGAGAGATTACAGCAGTTTCGGCTGCGAGCGCTTCGGATGGGGATAGTCCGTCCCCACCTTCTTGGCCACGGCTCGCTGGTAGACTTCGACGGCGGACGCCATGTCCGCCAGGCCCATACCCATGAACTTATATATAGTGAGGTCCGCGCCGGCCGGGCGGGGTTTTTGCTCTTTCACAAGATCACAAATCGGTTTGACCTTGTCCCAGCTGCCGCCGGCCGCCACATAATCGATCAGTTCCTTGGCGCCCTTCTGGACCTGCGCAAGATTGTCGCAAATGATCTTGTCGCAGCGCTTCAGCACGCTGGTGTCGATCTCCTTGTTGGTCGGGATGATCGCGCCGCCGGCGTTGATATGCGCGCCCTTCGCCAGCATGTCGGCGAAAATATAGGGTTCCTTGGCGCGCGTGAAGGTGGTGATGATCGGCGAGTTCTTAACCGCCTCTTCCGGGGAAGCGCAATCGACGACTTCGACCTTCGGATAGGCCTTCTTGATCTCGGCGACGAAGGCGGCGCGGTTGGCCGGGGTGCGGCTCCACACGCGCACGCGCTTGATCGGGCGCACGGACATCACGGCGGAGACCTGCGGCAGGGCCTGGTGGCCCGAGCCGATCATGGTCATCTCGTCGGCCTTCTCGTCCGACAGCCATTTGGTGGCGACCGACGACAGGGCGGCGGTGCGCATCTGGCCGAGGGCAAAGGCCTCGATGATGGCGCGGATCTGGCCGTCTTCCGAGCCGTGCAGGATGATCAGCGGCGCCGCGCCGAGATTGGCGTTCGACCAGACCTTCGCGCCGACCAGGCCCGCGCCGGTGAACTGGGCGCCCGTCACGTTCAGGCTGCCGCTCTTCCACACGGTCTGCGTCTTGGTCATGTTGATGGCTTCGCCATTGGCTTCCATCATCAGGCCCTTTTCCAGGGCGGCGATGCTGTCCTTCAGGTCGATCAGCGAGCAGACGTCGGCTTCGCTGATCCACAGGAATGTGTCGGGAATGACGATATCGTGCGTGGACATGATGTCTCCTAGAGGGATTTCTTCTGATTATTTCGCGAAAATCGATTTGACCGGCGACGCCAACTGCAGCGTGTTGCTGATCACCGCGTGCGAGATGGTGCGGATCACCAGCCAGACGACGGCGATCGCCTGCTCGGGGCCGACCGCCTTGACCAGCGCCTCGAATTCCTTCTCGACGTTCTGGCCGCTGCGCAGCGCCGCGGCGATGGCGTAGTCCTGCACCGCCTTTTCCTTGGCGTCGAACAGATGAGTGGCGCCCTGCCCTTCGAGGGCTTCGCGGATCCATTCGTCGGAGAAGCCGAGCTTGCGGCTCAGCTGCTCGTTCTGATGCTGCTCGTAGAGATTGCCGAGACGGCTGGAGATCGACAGCGAGACGATCTCGGTGAGATTGTCCGGCAGCGCCTTCTTCAAGCTCTCGGTGATGGTGAAGTAGCCGAGCATGGTCTCCGGCTGCGCCGACATGACGCGGAAGAACTCGCCGAGATAGCCGAGCCGTTCGACGCGCGGGCGGAACAGCTCCTTCAGCTTCGGCTCGATGTCCTCGAAGGCGATGCGCGGGACGAGATGCTCTGTACCCTTAACCTCGCTCATGCCGCCTGGCCCTTCTCGAAGATCGACTTCACCGGCGGCTCGAGCTCGAGCACGTTGCGGAAAATCGCGTGCTGCACGCAGCGGCCGATCGACAGCAGAATGCCGGTCGCCGTCTTCGGACCGACGGCCTCGACGACCTCGTCGAACAGCTTGCCGCAATCCTGGCCGCGGCGGTAAATCGCGGCGATGACGAACTTCTGGATCTTGCGCTCCTCGGGCGACAGCGCCTCGGCCTCATCGGCCTGCAGCTTGTTCACCGCGGCGATCCAGTCGCGCCCGTAGCCGAGCTTATCGGCGAGGTTCTCGTGCTGATTGCGCTCGTAGACATTATCCATCACGCCGGCGACCGTGAGCGCGACGAGCTCGACGACCTTCATCGGCATCTCGTCCTTCAGATCTTCGGTGATATTGCAGAAGGACAGCATGGATTTCGGCACGTTGGCGCCGATCTGCCAAATCTCGCCGCAATAGCCCAGACGCTCGACCTTCGGACGCAGCGCCTCTTTCAAGCCCGGCTCGAATTGCTCGAACGGAACGCGTGGAATCTTCGCGCCGCCCTTTTTAGCTCGATTGGCCGTCGTCTCGCTCATTGCCGCCTCCCTGCGGTTGAACCGGCGCCTTACGGCGTCTCGATCACGATGTCGTCGCCGTCGATGCGCAGCGGATAGGTCTTGAGATCGACGAACACCGGCGCGCCCTGCGCCTTGCCGGTGGCCAGCTCGAAACGCCCCGCGTGCAGCGGGCATTCGACGCAGCCGTCGCCGACATAGCCGTCGATCAGCGACACCCAGGCATGGGTGCAGATCGCGTCGGTCGCGTAATACTTGCCTTCGTTATTCCACACGGCGATTTCGAGATCGCCGATCTTGAACTGCTTGCCGGACTCCGCCTCGATCTCGCCGACTTTCGCTACGCGGTGCTCTTGGGCCATAAAACGTTCTCTCTCCTGGGGCGCCCTGCCGGGCAGCCGCTGTCGTCATGCACGGCCCCGATGAGCCGCTCCCCGACGCCAAAACGCCGCGACATGACATGCCGCGGAGTCCCCAGCGTCTCTATTTTGATTGATATCTAATGATTAGATACCTTTGCATTTAGACCCACAACCGTCAAGGGCGGGAACGGCCCGGCGACCTGCAGGGGGCTATCGGCAAGGGGCGCATCCTAAACGCTCGCCCACAGCCGGGCAACGGCGATTCCCCGCGATAAGCTCAATGAAACGGGGCCAAAAGGGCGGTTTCCGCCGCACGCCAAGAAAAAGGCCGGGCCCGCATGGCGGACCCGGCCCCGACGCCAAAATAGCGGCGTTTTTAGCCCTTCTTGCGGCTCGCCGTGGTCATGTTGATCTCGGCATAGCCCGGGTCGATGCGGACATCGATGACATAGGGCTTGCCGGCCTGGACCGCCTTGACGCCGCGCGCGAGCGCCGCCGGCAGGTCTTTCAGCTCCCAGATCGGACCTTCCGAATCGATGCCCTGGGCGCGGGCGATGCCGGCCAGATCGACCGCCGGATCGTCGAGGCGCTGGCCGATCCACTTGTTCTCCACGGGGCGGCCGCGCACGATGGCCATGCGCTCCTGGTGAGTCTCGTCGTTGTAGTAGGAGCGATTGTTGGCGACGACCATCAGCAGCGGAATCTTGAAGCGCGCGGCGGTCCACAGGGCGTTGCTGCCCATCATGAAATCGCCGTCGCCGACGATCGCGACCGGGATGCGGCCCGAGTCCATCAGGGCGAGCGCGATGCCGATGGCGATGCCCGGGCCGGAGCCGACGCCGCCGCCGCCGTCATGGCCGAAGTAATCCATCGGGCCGGTGAACTTGCTGGCGAAGCCGGGCCAGCCGAGCGACACGCGGGCGTAGGACACCGGCTTGCCGGCCAACGCCTCGGTGACGCAGCTCGCCATCTCGCGCAGGCTCATGCCGTCCTTGGCGCCCTTCTTGGGCGGCGCCGGCGGCTTCGGCAGCTTGATCTTCATCTTCGGCGTCTTGTGACGCGCGCCCTTGGTCTTCTTGTCGATGGCGGCGAGCAGCGGGCCGGTCACCGCGTCGGGCGGCGACAGCATGAACAGGTCGGCGGCCGGCAGGGCCTGGTAATCCATGCTCCAACCGCGATGGATATACATGTCCACCGAGCAATTGATGACCTTGGCTTTCACGTTCGGCGAGCCCGTGCATTGCGTCAGGAAGCCGGCGAGATCGAGCCAGTCGTAGGCCAGGATCACGTCGGCGGCCTCGATCACGGCCTTGGTCGCGTCGGCCGGGCGGAAGCGGCCCTCGACGACATGCAGCGGATGCTCGGTCGGGAAGGCCGAGGAGTTGTGCATGTCGGTGAGCACGACGGCGCCCATGGCTTCGGCCAGCTCGACGCGCTTGTCCCAGTCTTCCTGGCTGCGCGAGACGCGGCCGCACAGGAACACCGGCTTCTTCGCCTTGACCAGCAGGTCGGCGGCGGCGGCGATGGTCTCGGCCGGCGGGGCCGGCGGCGGCGCCGGCTCGTAGCGCGACATGTCGGGGAATTCGACGTCGGCCGTCAGCTTGCCTTCCTGCAGGCCGGCGTCGAGGTTGATGTAGGTCGGGCCGTTCGGCGCGGTCATGGTGATCTGGCGCGCGCGGGCGATGGCTTCGATGGTGGCGGGCACGGAAGCCGGCTGATCGTCCCACTTGGTGAAGTCGCGGATCAGCGCGCCCTGGTCGCGCGCGGTGTGGATCCAGTCGATCCATGGGCGGCGCTGGTCGGCGTCGACCGGGCCGGTGGCGCCGAAGATGATCATCGGCACGCGGTCGCACCAGGCGTTGAAGATCGCCATGCTGGCGTGCATCAGGCCGACATTGCTGTGGACGCTGACGAACATCGGCTTTTCGGTGACCTTGGCGTAGCCGTGGGCGATGGCGACCGAGTGTTCCTCGTGCATGCAGATGACCATCTGCGGATTGGTATTGCCGAGATAGTTGACGATCGAATCGTGGAAGCCGCGATAGCTCGCGCCCGGCACCAGGCTCATATATTTCAGATCGAGGCGCTGGGCGAATTCGGCGATGGCGTCGGAGTTCCAGCCCATGCGGCGATTGCCGCCGAGTTTCGCCGGACGATCGGCGTGCGCCAGCTTGCCGACGGCGGACGATTTCTTGCTACGGGTCGCCATTGGTTTAATTCCCTCCCAACATATGTCTGCCCTGAAAACGAAAGAGCCGGTTATACCGGCCGGTTATGACCATGATAATAGGTTTTAAACGTACGGGATTGTCCACCGCATCGGCACAAGCGGCTGAGCGCGCCTAAATCGGCCACGCTCGGTGCCGAGGATCAGGCTTTCGCGAGGTCTGCCATCTTCACCGTTTCATTCGCCAGATCGGCTTCGGCCAGAATCTTCCCGGCCTGGACGATCTGCTTCGCGAAACGGGTTTCGCGGCCCATGTTGAAGAGATTGATCGCGACCACCTTGCCGCCGTGCAAATAGAACAGCATGAATTTGCCCGTGTCGGGATTGCCGCGCGTGACCACCTTGTCCCAGCCGGTCGGCACGCCGACGATCTGCAGGTTGACGTCATACTGATCCGACCAGAACCACGGCGTGTCCTGGAACGGCTTGGGCGCCTCGCCCTTCAGCTCGGCGACCATGTTCGCCGCCACCGCCATGCCGCCGTTCTGCGCATTCGCCCAGGTTTCCAGGCGCGCCTGAATGCCGTGCACATGGACGGGGATGTTGGCGACGTCGCCGGCGGCATAGACGTCGGCGACGCTGCTGTGGCCGAACTCGTCGACCGTGATGCCGTTGCTGACGGCGATGCCGGCATCGGCCGCCAATTCGACGTTCGGGATGATGCCGATGCCGACCACGACGATATCCGCCGGCAGCACCGTGCCGTCGCCGAGGCGCACGCCCGTGACCTTATCGGCGCCCTCGATGGCGTCGATCACCGCCTGGGTGACGACCGTCGCGCCGTTTTTCCTGTGCAGCGCGACGTACCAGTCGCCGACCCATTTGTCGCAGACGCGGCCGAGCAAGGTCGGCTGCATTTCGAGAATGGTCACATCGCAGCCGAGCTTGCGCGCGCTGGCCGCCGCTTCCAGGCCGATGAAGCCGCCGCCGATGACCACCACCTTGGCGCCGGCCACCAGCTTGGGCTTGAGCGCCAGGCTGTCGTCGATGGTGCGGATGTAATGCACGCCGTCCAGATCGGCGCCCTTGGTCGGCAGATGGCGCACGCGCCCGCCGGTGACGATCAGCAGCTTCTTGTAGGTCAGCTCGCCGCCATGCTTGCCCGACAGGGTGAGCTTATGGCCGACGGGATCGAGCTTCTCGGCGCGCGTGCCGGTCCACAGATCGATCTTGAACTCGGCATATTGCTCGGCCGGACCGAGATAGGTCTTCTCGACGGGGGTCGCGCCGGTCAGCACGTCCTTGGACAGCGGCGGCCGCTCGTAAGGCGGCTGCGCCTCATCGCCGATCAGCACGATGCGCCCCTCGAAGGGCGCATGGCGCGCGGCCTGCGCCGCGCGGCCGCCCGCCTGCCCTGCCCCAACAATGACGATGTCCGCTTGCTCAGCCACGTTCGATCCCCATGCACTTAAGGTCAAAATAGTTGCGAGTGGTTAGCATGTCGGGCGCGATCCCGCCACGCCTCTCGGCGCATTCACCGGCGCCCGAAATATCATGGCGCGGACCGGGATGTCCCCAACGGCTTTAGGGCTATGACGGCCGCGAGGCTTGACCGCCGCCATCCGGCGGGAGTACGCCGTTCGTCCCCCTCATGCGCCCACGGCGCCGTCTGACAGCGTAACGCCCCCATGTCGTTGACCATTTCCGGCACAGAAATCGGCACCATCGCCATCCTGGTCTGCTTCGGCGCCTTGCTCGCCGGCGGATTGGTCAAAGGCATGATCGGCGTCGGTCTGCCCATGCTGGCCCTGCCGCTGCTCTCGACCGCCGTGTCGCTGCGCGACACCATCGCCATCCTCTATGTCTCGGTGCTCGTCACCAACATCTGGCAGGCCTTCCGCGGCGGCTATTTCGTCCAGGCCTTCAAGCGCTTCTGGCCGATGATGCTGGCGGTGATCGTCGGCGCCTGGTTCGGCAGCAAGACGCTGGTCGCCATCGATCCCTTGTGGCTGACCGGCATCGTCGGCTTCACCGTCGCCTTCTTCTCCTCGATCAACCTGTTCAATCCCAAGCTGAGCGTGCCGCAGCGGCACGAGACCTGGATGAGCGTGTTGATCGGCCTGACCGGCGGCTTCTTCGGCGGCCTGACCCTGTTCATCGGCCCGGCGATCATCATGTTCCTCGTCGCCTTGCAGGTGAAAAAGGAAGAATTCATCGGCACCATCGGGCTGGTCTACCTGCTCGGCGTGGTGCCGACCGGCATTTTCTATGTGATCGACGGCACCTTCCGCGCCGAGCATATCGTCCCGGCGCTGCTCGCCGCCATTCCGGTGATCCTCGGCATGCTCGGCGGCCAATACATTCGCCAGCATGTCAACGAGGAGGTCTTCCGCAAGGTCCTGCTCATCGCCTTGATCCTGATCGGCCTCAACATGATCCGCACGGCGGTATTTTAGGCCGTCTTTCCAAGGCCTTTCCGAACTTATCCACAAGCCCCCTCCAGCCGCGCGCGGCCGCGCCGCGCCGGCTTTGCTGCGCCGCAATATTTGCAAAATCAATTGTTGCGTTTGCAACTAAATCGGGGCAGAGTCCGCCCCGTCAAGCAGGCCGAGACCTGCCCCGCAACCCTTGCAGCATCGCCTCATGGCCGACCCCGCCCGCATCGCCAGCAGCAACGAGAACGCGCCGATCGACGAATCGGAGCGCACGATTCCGTTCGTGATGCACGAGATTCTCAATCTGGTCGACGGCTCGGTGAAAAAGCGCGCCAAGGCTTACGGCCTGACGCTGGAAGGCGTGCGCGTATTGTTCCGCCTGTTGCCGCGCGAGAGCGCCTCGGTCAAGGAACTGGCCCGGCTGACCGGCGCGGAAATCTCCACCCTGTCGCGCCTCTTGGACCGCATGGGCGACAAAGGCCTGATCCGCCGCCAACGCGACTCGGAAGACGCGCGCTCGGTGCAGGTGAGCCTGACGGCCAAGGGCCGCAAGCTGGCCCTGCAGAACCGACCGATTTATTACAAAGATTACGAACGCGTCCTGCTCGCCGGCATGAGCGCGCGGGACTGCCTGCAATTCCGGGATGCGCTGGTGCGCATGCTCAGGAATCTTCGCGACCACGACCTGACCGAACTCGATCCGCCGCAGCGCGCGGCGGCGGGCCGGTGAGGCCGTCCGCGATGACGAGTACGACGACCCGTATAAACGCGTAAAGCCCCCATCAGGGAGAGATTTAATGGCTGATGACAATCTGAAACATCAATTCGCCTACCAGGATCTGCGCGGCTGGATCGCCGAAGCGGACAAGCTCGGCGAAATGAAATACATCAACGGGCTGAACTGGGAACGCGAGATCGGCATGGTGACGGAGATGCTCCATCACACCGATCCGGCGCCCTGCGGCCTGTTCGACGAAGTGCCCGGCATTAAGAAGGGCTTCCGAGTCCTCACGAACTTCTTCGGCGCCCAGCGCGCGAACATGACCCTCGGCTTCCCGACCGGCCTGAACCGCCTGGATCTGAGCGAGGCCTTCCTGAAGGTTTACCGCAATCCGGAAAACAAGCCGATCCCGCACAAGATCGTCGAGACCGGCCCGATCTTCGAAAACATCCTGACCGGCAAGGACGTCGACCTGAACATCTTCCCGACGCCGAAGTGGCACGAGGAAGACGGCGGGCGCTATCTCGGCACCGGCTCGTACAACGTGACGATGGATCCCGATGAGAAGTGGGTCAACTGCGGCACCTATCGCTGCATGATCCAGGACAAGAACAAGATCGGCTTCTACATCTCGCCGGGCAAGCACGGCCGCATCCACCGCGACAAGTACGCGGAACGCGGCGAGAAGATGCCGGCCTGCATCGTCGTCGGCGGCAGCCCGATGATGTTCCTGCTCTCGTCGCAGGAAGTGCCGTACGGCATCAGCGAGTACGACATCCTCGGCGGCCTCTATAAGAAGCCGATCGAATGCGTGAAGGGCAAGATCACCGGCCTGCCGTTCCCCAAGGACGCCGAAATCGTCCTCGAGGGCTGGATCGACCCGAACGAGTTCATGGACGAAGGTCCGTTCGGCGAATGGACCGGCTACTACGCCTCGGACATGCGTCCGGAGCCGGTGCTGCACGTCGAAGCGATCTATCACCGCAACGACCCGATCATCCTGGGCTGCCCTCCGCAGCGTCCGCCCGATGAGCTGGCTCGCTACCGCGCCGTCGCCCGTTCGGCTCTGCTCAAGCAGTCGATCCAGGCCGCCGGCGTGCCCGATGTCACCAACGTCTGGGCGCACGAAGTCGGCACCGCGCGCATGCTCGTCGCCGTCTCGATCAAGCAGCGCTATCCGGGCCACGCGCGCCAGGTCGGCCATATCGCCTGCCAGTGCCATGTCGGCGCCTATGCCGGCAAATACGTCTTCGTCGTCGACGACGACATCGACGTGTCGAACTTGGAACAGCTGATGTGGGCGATCGTCACCCGGTCCGATCCGGCGACCTCGATCGACATCGTGCACAACGCTTGGTCCACGCCGCTCGATCCGCGCATCACGCCGGACCAGCGCGAGCGCGGCGACTTCACGAACAGCCGCGCCATCATCGACGCGTGCCGTCCGTTCCACTGGCGCGACCAGTTCCCGAAGGTCAACATGCCGTCGGAAGCCCAGGCCAAGGAAGCCCGCCAGAAGTTCGGCCATCTGCTCGAAGGCTGGGGCAAGAGCGTCTAAGCCTCCGTCCATACGCCTAGCGGAAGCGGCCCCCGAAACGGGGCCGCTTCTTTTTTGGCCTAGAGCGCGAGCAGGCCGTGCGCCATGACATAGAACCCGACGGCGAGGACGAGGATGGCGAACAGCCTTTGCAGCAGGCGGCGCGATCCGGCCAAGCGCCCGGCGAGGCGGCTACCGCCGTAGCCGCCGAGGGCCGCGCCGGAAACGAACAGCGCCGCGACGGGCCAATCGACGAGACCGGCAAAGGCGTAGCTCGCCGCCGTGGTGAGGCCGAAGGCCGTCACCGAAACGAGCGATGAACCGATCGCGTTGAGGATCGGCATCGCCGTCGCGCCGATCAAGCCGGGCACGACGAGAAAGCCGCCGCCGATGCCGAAAAAGCCCGAGAAGCCGCCGACGGCGAAGCCGGTGCCAAACAGCCCAGGCAACAGGCGCGCGGCATTGGCGCGTGACAGATGCACGTCGGGCGCGTCGCCGGCGCGGCGCGGCAAGAACATGAGAACGCCGACGACGAGCATGAGCGCGCCGAACAACGCCAAGAGTTTCTGGCCATCGAAGGCTTGCCCGAGGCGCGCGCCGAAGGCTGCGCCGATCACGCCGGCGGTGCTGAACGCCGCCGCGCAGGGCCAGCGCACCGTGGCCGCCCGCGCGTGATGAAACAGGTTGAGCGCCGCCGCCCCGGCAACCGCCACCGCGCTGGTGCCGATCGCGATATGCGGCGAGGCGACGCCGACGACGTAAACCAACAACGGCACGGCGAGGATCGAGCCGCCGCCGCCGATCAGCCCGAGCACGAACCCGACCAAACCGCCGGACAGGACCGCCGATCCGTCCTGCAACAGCGTCATCGCCGACATGGCCGGCCCGGCTCCTAGGATCGCGCCACGGCGCGCCGGTTCCACGGCAGGCGCATGAGCAGCTTGGCCATGCCGCAAAATCCGCTGACGCCGGCGAAGAGCAGTCCGCCGCCGACGAAGAGCGGAAGCGCGAAAAAGGCCGGCGCGACGAAGAAGCCGAGCAGACTGCCGCCCAGGATCAATGCGCCGGCGGCGATTTGAACTTGGCGCTGAATTTCGATCGGTTGCGCGCGATTCACCAGGACCGGCAGACCGGCGCGCTTCCAAGCGTCCAGGCCGCCTTCAAGGACATAGCCCTGCCCTTTGACCGCCGCCGCCAAACGGGCCGCATGGGCGGCGGTGCGCGCGCCGCTGCGGCAGTGAAAAATCACCGCCTGCCCATCGTCGCAGGCCGGCGCGCTGCGGTCGAGCGCGCTCGCCGCATGATGGCGCGCCTGGGCAATCCGTTCGCGCCCATGTTCGTCCGCTTCGCGGATATCGATCAATCGCGCGCCGTCCCGCAGCAACTCGGCGGCGCGTTGCGGCGTGATACTTTGCAATTGGCTCATCGAGCGCTCCTCGGTTCGTTCAGGAACAGTAAATATCTTTGAGCAATGCCAGCAGCCGCGCGACGCGCGGATCGGCGATGCGGTAATAGATCGTCTGCGCCTCTCGGCGCGTCGTCACCAGGCCGTCGTCGCGCAAGCGCGCCAAATGCTGCGACAAGGCCGAAGGGCTCAGCCCCACGCTATCGGCCAAGGCGCCGACGGCGGCTTCCCCGTCGGCCGCCAATTGGCACAGCACGAGCAAGCGCCGCTCGTTGGCGAGCAATCGCAACATCTGCGCCGCCTCGGCAGCCTTGGCTTCCAGCTGCGCGAAGCCGCGCGCGTCGGGCATCGTCATCTTGGCCATAAGAGCACTCTAATATTTTAGTTGATACTAATTTAGTAAATACTAAAATAAAGATCAAGGCATAATCCCGAGGAGACGAACATGACGGACTCTGAGGCGCGGCCATCGTTCTGTCCCGGCATTCGCAGCTTTTTCGACGAGACGACCAACAGCGCGAGCTATCTGGCCTGGGATCCGGCGACGCGCGATGCCGCGGTCATCGACCCCGTGCTCGCCTTCGATCCGGCAACCGGGAAAGCCTCCAGCGCGCCGGCCGCGGCCCTGCTCGATGCGGCGACGGCGCTCGGCCTACGCATCGTCTGGCTGCTCGAAACCCACGTCCACGCCGATCACCTGTCCGCCGCGGCCTACCTCAAGGCCAAAACCGGCGCGCCGATCGCCATCGGCGAACATGTGCGCGACGTCCAGCGCATCTTCCGCCCGATCTTCGACGCCGTCGACGTCCGCGGCGACGGCGCGGAGTTCGACCGCCTGCTGCGCGACGGCGAACGGCTGCCGCTCGGCAAGGGCGAGATCGAGGTTCTCCATACCCCGGGACACACGCCGGCCTGCGTCAGCTACCGCATCGGCGATGCCGTCTTCGTCGGCGACACCCTGTTCATGCCCGATTACGGCACCGCGCGCGCCGATTTCCCCGGCGGCGACGCGCGCCAGCTTTACCGCTCGATCCGGCGCCTGCTCGACTTGCCGCCGGCGACCCGGCTGTTCATGTGTCACGATTACAAAGCCCCGGGGCGCGACGATTATGCCTGGGAGACGACCGTCGGCGCCGAGCGTGCCGGCAATGTGCAGGTTCGCGACGGGATTGCCGAGGATCAGTTCGCCGCGCAACGCCAAGCGCGCGACGCGGCCTTGAGCGCGCCGCGCCTCCTGCTTCCCGCCATCCAAGTGAATATGCGCGCGGGACGGTTCCCATCCGCCGAAGCGAATGGACGACGCTATCTGCGAATTCCCGTGACCTTGGACGACCCTCTGACAGCCGGTTGACGACCGGAGGGGAACCGGCAACCCGAAAAAGACGTTTACCATCATCTTGGAATCGCCATTTTTCGGTGCCATATGGAATCCATGAACAAACGCCGCACCCGTTTTTCCGACAGGCTTGCCGGCCTGCTGTTGGCCATCGCCATCGCCGCGATGCCGACGGTCGGTTTCGCCCAGACCGAGCAGGAACAGCGCCAGCAGCAGCTCAACCGCGACCTGGAGCAAAAGCGCCTGCAGCGCAGCCAGGACGCCCGCGAACAGCAGCTGCAAAACCAGAACGAGCAGCGCCTGCAACAGCAGCAGCGCCAGATCGAACAGCGCAACCAGTTGCGCAACGATCGCGACAGCCGGCGCGCGCGCGACGCCAGCGAGGCCGAACGCCGCCGGCCGTAAATGGCACGAAGCCGGATCGGTCTCTCTAGCCTATTGAAAAGATGGCGGCTTTTAAAACGTAAGAGTTTCTTATCGGCTGCGCGGCTAGAGTGCCTTCCCCCTGTGACAAGCCACGCCGACATGCCGTTGTCCCCACCCGACTATCTGCCGGCCGCTCCGCCCGCGAACGAGAGCGACCGCCTCGCCGCCTTGCGCCGCGCCGATATTCTCGATACGCCGCCGGAAGCCGCCTTCGACCGGCTGACCCGCATCGCCAGCCAATTGACCGGCACGCCCATCGCCCTCGTCTCGCTGATCGACGGCGAGCGGCAATGGTTCAAGGCCAAGACCGGTCTCGACGCCAGCGAGACGCCGCGCGACTGGGCCTTTTGCGCCCATGCCATCTTGAAGCCCAACGAAGTTCTCATCGTGCCCGACACGAGCGCCGACGCGCGCTTTCGCGGCAATCCGCTGGTGACGGCTGCGCCCAACATCCGCTTCTATGCCGGCGCGCCGATCGTCACCCACGACGGCCATGCGCTCGGCACGGTCTGCGCCATCGACAGCAAGCCGCGCGCCGATATCGGCCAACGCGAAGCCGCGATCCTCATGGAGCTCGCCCATGTCGCCGCCGACGAGATCGAGCTGCGCCGGCTCGCCCGCCAGCTCGATCAGGAGATCCGCCAGCGTCTCAGCGCCGAACAGGCCCGCGCGCGCGCCGAAGCGGAAGCCATTCGCCAGCGCGCCAGCCAATCGCTCATGCGCCTCACCGGCGGCATCGCCCATGAATTCAACAATCTTTTCACCGGCCTGATCCTGCTGGCGGAAAACCTGCAGATCGGCGCCGACGCGACGCTGAAAAAGCCGCTCGCCCTGATGCTCGACGCCTTTCAGCGCGGCAGCCGGCTCACCCACGGCATGCTCTCTTATTCGGGCAAGCAATTTCTCGAAGCCGACGAAGTCGCCGTCGAACCGGTTCTGCGCAACCTGGCGGCGATGATTCCCACGCTGCACGGCAAGTCCGTCGCGATCGATATGGACGTCGCCGCCGATTGCGCATCGGTGGAAGCCGACGGCCGTCAATTGCTCGCGGCCCTCGCCGAATTGGCCGCCAATGCCGTCGAAGCGGCGGCACCCGGCGCGGCGCGCATCCGGCTCTCCGCGGCCCCTGTGTTGTTGAACGAAGACGCGGCTCGGGCGCTAGGGCCGGACGGACGACCCGGCGCTTTCGTGCGCCTCGCCGTGGCCGACCGCGGCCCCGGCATGAACGCCGAGCGTCGCGCGCAGGCCTGCGAGCCCTTCTTCACCACCAAGCCGGTGGGCGGCGGGCCCGGTCTCGGGCTGTCCATGGTGCAGGGCTTCGCCCGTCAATCCGACGGCTTCCTCGTCATCGAGTCGGCGCCGGGCGCCGGCACGACCGTGGCGCTTTATCTGCCGCGCGCCTGAACCACCACGGCCCGCGCCCGATTTCAATGACCGCCGTCTTCGCCTATGATGCGTCCAGCCATCGACAAAGGACGGACGCCATGGAACGGGTCAGCATTTCCCTCGACGACGATCTTCTCGTGAAGTTCGACGCCTACATGAACCGCAAGGGATACGTCAACCGCTCGGAAGCGATCCGCGACCTGCTGCGCGAGCGCCTGGAACGCGATCAGGAAAAGCAAGGCGGCGCGACCCACTCGGTCGGCTGCCTGTCCTATGTCTACAATCATCATCAGCGCGAGCTGGCCAGCCGCCTGACCGAATCGCAGCACGATCACCATTCCTACGTGCTCTCGACGCTGCATGTGCATCTCGATCACGAGAATTGCCTGGAGGTCGTCGTGCTCAACGGCGAAACGGCGAACTTGCGGAGCTTCGCCGAGGCGACCATCGCCGAAACCGGCGTGCGCCACGGCAAGCTGCATCTGATCGGCACGGAATTGGTGCAAAGCCAGCATAAGCACGGCCACAGCAAACATGGCCATAGCCACGCCAAGCCGCTGACCTGAGCGGCGGCGGCGCTCAGCAGACCGTGCCGTCCAAGCATGCCTCGCCGATGAAGAATCTCGACAGCACCTTTTCCAATTCGGCATCGCCGGCTTCGCGATAGACCTGCTGCAAAGCGGCCAATACCTCCTTCTGCGGCGAGAGTTCGGCATTGGCGAATTCCTGGCGCCCCATGAAGGCCATCGGCCATTCCGGGAAAAGACGCCGATCCGTGTCGATCGCATAAAGCTCCGTGACGTAGCGGTGCCGCGGATCGCGCTCGATCTTGCGATAGATCGCCTCGACGACCTTCGTCTCGCCTTCCAAGATCTGCATGAAGGTGCCGTCCTCATGAAGCAGGATGCCGGTCACGCCGGACAGCATATTGTGCAACCGGCATTGCTCGACGAGGCAGGTGACATCCCAGGCCGTGGTCAACAAAGACGCGCTGAAGTAAGCCATACGCAGCATAGTGGTGTTCCTCGGTGTCATCGCGTCGCGGCTCAGGCGGCCTTGACGCCCTCGATGTAGTCGCCGACTTCGCGGCGCAGGTCTGACGAATGCCGCGCCAGTTCGCCGGCGGCGCTCAGCACTTGGCCGGCGGACGCGCCGGTCATGGTCGCCGCTTCCTTCACCTGCACGATGTTGCCGGTGACTTCCTGGGTGCCCTGGGCGGCCTGCTGGACGTTGTTGGCGATCTCCTGCGTCGCCGCGCCCTGCTCTTCCACGGCGGCGGCGATGGCCGACGTCGTCTGGCTCATCTCCTCGATGGTCGAGGCGATGGCCTTGATCGCCGCGACCGCGTCGCGCGTCGTCGCCTGGATCTGCGCCACCTGCGTGCCGATGTCTTCCGTCGCCTTGGCCGTCTGGTTGGCGAGGTTCTTCACCTCGGAGGCGACGACGGCGAAACCCTTGCCGGCCTCGCCGGCACGGGCCGCCTCGATGGTGGCGTTCAGCGCTAGCAGGTTGGTCTGCGAAGCGATGTCGGTGATGAGGCTGACGACCTCGCCGATCTTCTGCGCGCTTTCGGCAAGGGCCCGGACGGTCTCGTCGGTCCGCTTGGCTTCCTGGACGGCCTGGGCGGCATGACGGCTCGATCCCTCGACCTGGCGGCCGATCTCCTGGATCGAAGACGACAGTTCTTCCGTCGCGGTGGCGACGGTCTGCACGTTGGCGGAGGTCTGCTCGGCCGCAGCCGCCACAACCATGGCCTGGCCGTTGGTCTCGCTCGCCGTGCCGGACATGGATTGCGCGGTGGCTTCCAACTCGGTCGAGGCGGAGGTGAGCGACTGCACGAGAGCGCCGACCTTGTCCTCGAAGTTGCGCGTCAGGTCGTCGAGCTTCTGCGCCCGCTTGATCTTCGCCTCATTGTCGAGCGCGGCGGCCTCGTCGAGACGCTTCTTCTCGATCAGCGCCTCTTTGAAGACCTGAACCGCGTCGGCGATGGTGCCGATCTCGGTCTGTTCGCCGCGCGAAGGAATGTCGGCGGTCAGATCTCCCGACGAGAGCGCCTGCATCGGCTTGACCACCGAGGCGATGCCCTGGCCGATGCTACGCACGATCAGAACGGTCAAACCGATAAAGGCGACGACGCTGAAAATCAGGCAGCCGACGATCAGTTCGAACGCCAAGGTGAATACGGCATCCGCATGCTTTGCCGCATCATGGCCGCCGGCATCGTTGAGCTTGATCAGTTCGTCGATCCGTGCCGTGGCGTCGAAATAGGCAGGAAGCGCTTTCGCGTTATTGAGAGCCAAGGCGTTTTGCTTCTCGCCGGCGCGCGAAAGAACGATGACGGCTTCGCTCTCGCGGCTATAGCGCTGCCAGGCATCGGCAAATGCCTCGTAGATGGATTTTTCCTCAGGCGAGGAAATCAACGGTTCGTAAGCGCGCCGCAACCGCACGACATCCGCCGCCGCATCGGCACGCTCCTTGTCGGCGGCGGCCAGCGCCGTCGCGTCGCTATTCAGCAGATGGCGCAGAACGGAGGCGCGATAGATCACCACATGGGCTTCCAGGGCCCCGGCCTCTCGCACGCTCGGCAGCCAATTGTCGGCGATCTCGTTGGAGATGTCGTTGACGGCGTGGATGCGATCGACGGCGAAGATACCGAGCGCAACCATCACGACACTCAAGAGGGAAAAGGCAGCGATCAGCTTGTTGCGGATGGACAGACGCTGGAACGAAGACATGGCGAGCTCCTAGGGCTCCGGGGAAGTCAGTGCCCGGACCATGCCCCTTGCCAGGGCGAGCGTCTGCTAAGCCTTTGTTCTGCCTCTTATCATTAAGGCTGTAGCCATGCCCTCGGGTGACCGCCGAAAGGATGGGTTTGCGAACGGTTCGCGGAGAATCCGCGCGGCGCGTAACTTTTTCGGCGCGGCGGCGAACGAAAGAGGCCGGTCGCCGGCCGGCGCCCGCGCTGTTCCGCAAGGCCCTGACCGGCTTGTGATTTGCCCGGGCAGGCCAAAACTTTATGTTGAGACTCATGACGACAACCGACGACGCCTTGTCCCGCCCCGACCGCAGCATTCCTTTTCTGAAGGGACTGGCGCTCTTGCTCGTCATGCTGCCCGGCCTGATCATGGCCGCCGATTTCGCGCAGGGCATGCTCGGCGCCAAGCCGATCACCGAAATCATCCACCGCAGCGGCGACTGGGCGATCCGCCTGTTGTTCGTCAGCTTGGCTGTCACGCCGCTGCGCCAGGTGCTGAAAGCGCATAAGTTGATCTCCGTGCGCCGCATCGTCGGCGTCGCGTCCTTCTGCTACATCGCCATCCATCTGGTCGGCTACATGGCCGACGAGATGTTCGATCTCGCCAAGGTCGCGTCCGAGATCCTGCTGCGCTACTACCTGACGATCGGCTTCATCGGCCTGATCGGCCTCGCCCTGCTCGCCGCCACCTCGACCGACGGCATGGTGCGCCGGCTCGGCGGCAAGCGCTGGAAGCGGCTGCACCGCCTCGCCTATCCGATCGGCGCCATCGCCGTGGTGCATTTCTTCATGCAGACGAAACTCAACGTCTCGGAGCCGACCGTGATGGCCGGCCTCTTTACATGGTTGATGTTTTATCGCGCCTGGGGAGAGTTCCTCGGCCGCCAGAGCGTGACGACGCTGTGGGCGCTGATCCTGCTGGCCATTGCCGCCGCGCTCGTCACCGTCGTCGGCGAATGGGCCTATTACGCCCTCTTCACCGGCATCGACGCCAGCCTGGTGCTGCAGGCCAATCTCACCACCATGGCGGGACCGCGCCCGGCCTGGATCGTGCTGGGGATCGGCCTCGTGGTGCCGCTCGCCGCCGCGCTCTGGCGGCCGGTCGAGCGCTGGCACAAGGCCAAGACCCAGCCGGCCTGACGCCACTTAGGCGTTGTAAGCCTCGCCCTTGCCCTTGTGATAGCCGTAATACCACAGGCGCAGGTCCATGTAGGTCATCGGCTCGAACTGCTTCGGATTGTCCGGCGTGATGCAGCTGTCCATCACCTCGATCATGGCGTCGAAGTCCGGTCCGAAGAACACCGGGATCGAATAGCGCTCGAGGCCCGACAGGTTGATCACGCGATGCTTGGTCGATTTGTAACGGCCGTTGGTCCAGCGGACCATCAGGTTGCCGGTATTGACCAGCAGCGTGCCGGGGACGATTTCGGCGACCTTCCAATGGCCCGACGGCATCTGCACGGCGAGGCCCGGCACGTTCGACTGGGCCAGGAACGTGGTCAGGCAGTTGTCGGTGTGCGGCGGGATGCCGTATTGGCCGTTGCCGATTTCGGTCTGCGGCGGATAGTGCGCGAGCCGCAGGTTGCAATGCGGCTCGTTGAACAGACCATCGAAGAAATCGTCCGGCATGCCGACCGAACGCGCCCACAGCGGCAGCATCGACTTGCCGAGCTTTTCGATCGCCGCATGGTATTCGAGCAGCGTCTCGCGGAAGCCCGGCAAGTTCTCCGGCCAGTTGTTCATGCCGCAGAACGGTTTCTTGGCGATCACCGCCGGATCGTCCGGCGTGCGCTCGCGGTTGATGATGAAGGACTCGTTCAGCGCCGGCTTGACGTTCTTGATGATCGAGCTGTTCGCCGAATGGGGCGCTTCCTTGATCTGCACGTAGCCCGTGTTGTCGACGCGCGGCACCTTCATCTTCTCTTCGAGCGGCAAGGCGAAGAAGCGCTGGGCCTGGGCGAAGGTGCGGTCGATCATCTCCTGCGGGATGCCGTGATTTCTCAGGTAGAAGAAGCCGACCGTCTCGGTCGCGTGACGCAGATCGGCGGCGACCTTGTCGGCGGCGCCCGGCTTGCCGGCGCGATAGTCGCCGAGATCGATGAGAGGAACCTCCTCGGTCGAGTCGGGATAGTCCATCAGCTTGATCAACTCGGCGTCATCGGTCGTCTCGACCATTTTGCCGACATTGAGCTTCTTCTCGTCGATCTGGGTGGCCATGCTCTTTCTCCTCTCTGACGGCGGCCGCGTCGCGGCGCCGGTAAAACGCAAACGTTAGGCTTGCTTCACCGCGTCGAAGCGCTGCGCGGTACCGATCTGGTATTTCTGTTCGCTGGCGTCCGTGCGGCCGCCGTCCTTGCCGGGTTCGACATAGGCCGCGACCTGCAGCAGTTCGAGGTCGCCGTCGCCGACGTTCTCGAACCAATAGCGCGAGAAACGCGGCGTGATGGTGCCCTCGTGCGGACCGAACTCGCCGAGCACGACGTCGCCGGGACCGTAGAAGCGCACGCGCCCCTTCAGCACCATCCAGAAGGTATCCATGCGCGAGTGATAGTGCAGATTGTTCTCGCCGCCGTCCTTCTTGACGATCTGGACCATGCCCTTGACGATGTCGCTGCGGCCGAGATTGACGAAGCCCTTGCCCGTCGCCAGGCCGTCGGGCTTGGCATAGGCGTAAGCGTGATTCTTTTCCTCGGCGGCGAGATGCTTCGCCTCGAGAGCATTGGCGGCGAGATCATCGGTCATGGTTTGCGGCATGGCATCCTCCCAGGGGATGACGAGTATCGGCGAGTGTACAAAACCACTCGACGGAACGAAGCAAAACCCGCGCCAAGCAGCATAGCAAATCGCCTTACGGCCCGGCCTATGAGTATTTCGCCGCTGGCTTTGCATATTTTTTGCATTATCCACCCGCGCCGCATGAGCGACAATCGTTCAGTGACTTAGTGATTGTTCCGCCGGGCGGAACTTTTGTTTCGCGTTTCCGCCGAACGACCGCAGGGGGACCATGCCGTGAAGATCAGCCGCTCCATCCATCCTGCCGCGCTTGGCGGCCTCGCCGCATGCCTGCTCTGCGCCGCCGCAGAGGCCCAGTCGGTCGCCGAGTTCTACAAGGGGAAGACGGTGCATTCGCTGGTCGGCCTCAGCGCCGGCGGCGGCAACGATCTGCAGATGCGCCTGGTGGCGCGCCATCTCGGCAAACATATTCCGGGCAGGCCCAACGTGGTGCCGCAGAACATGATCGGCGCCGCCGGATTGGTCATGGCCAATTACATGTATCGTGCGGCGCCGCAGGACGGCACCTACATCGGCCTCTTGTCCAACACCCTGCCGAGCCGCCAGGCCGTCGGCCTCGACGGCGTGCAGTACGATGCCGCCAAATTCAACTGGCTCGGCTCGATCTCCAACACCGTGGAAATCATGCTCTTGTGGAAGACTGCGGGCGCCGCCTCCATCGAAGAGGCCAAAAAGCGGGAGATCATCGTCGGCGGCGTCGGCACCGGCGGCATCGGCTCCAGCTATCCGCGCATGATCAACGAATTCCTCGGCACCAAATTCAAAGTGATCGAAGGCTATCCCGGTTCGCCGCAACTCGACCTCGCGGTCGAGCGCGGCGAAGTGTTCGGCCGCGCCCACACCTGGTCGGGCGTCAAAGCCAGCAAGCCAAACTGGCTCGCCAACAAGGACGTGAACATCCTCGTCTATGGCGGCATCAAGCCGCCCGATCTGCAGGGCGTGCCCGGCCTCGAAGAACTGATCGCCGATCCGGCGGCGAAACAGATCGTCGGCATCGTGCTCGCCGGGCTCAAGCTCGGCTACCCCTTCACGGCGACGCCCAATGTACCGGCCGACCGTCTCAAAGCGCTGCGCGACGCCTTTCAGGCGGTGTTGAGCGATCCGGACTTCCTCAAGGAGACCGAGGCGATGAAGATCGACCTCAGCCCGGTGAGCTGGCAGGAAATGACCGCCGTGGTCGATGCCACGCTGACGGCGCCGCCCGACGTGCGCGAGCACGCCAAGGCCTTCTTCGGCGAATAACTGTTATTCCGCGTCGGCGAGCGGATCGTTGGTCAGATCGATCAGTTCGAGCACATTGCCGTCGGGGTCGTGGAAATAGGCGCTGCGGCCTTGGAAGGTGCCGCGCGCGCGGCTCTCTTCGAGAAAGACGCGCACGCCATGTGCGGCCAGCGTCTCCAACGCCGCGTCATAAGCGCTGCCTTGCACCAGAAAGGCCGTATGAATCTCATGACGATCCGGCGGATTGGGATCGATGGGTTTTTCCGACCGCGTCAGCACGAAGAGGTCGTCGCCGCAGCGTAGGAAGCACATGTGCGGGCTGCGCCGTACCTTGGTGAGACCCAACAGACCGATATAGAAGGCCTCGGCATGGTCGAGATCGCTCACCGGGATGGTGAAATGCACGAGCTTTTGCAGTTCGATCGCGGGCATTCCATGTCTCCGCTGTTGTCGTAAGCCTTACCGGCCACATTCCTTCGATAGCGAATATATATGCGCCGCCATGACGGCGATCTTATACGCACAGGCCGTGGTTTATAAGCCGCGTTTCGAGATGCGGCACGAAGATCGACGCGATGCGCATCTTCGTCTTGGCATGTGTTCTGCATAATTTAAAAAATTCCCGTTTTGGTTCACAGTGACCGATGGGAGATTCACAGGCGGACAATCGCGCGACGACGCATCGCGCCCCGCCCGCATAAAGGAGACGTCACGTGATCGCCAAGACACCCGTCGTTCGTTCCAGCGTTGCGCGTTGCCTGCTTGCCCTACCTCTCCTCTTCGCCTGCGCCGTGAGCGGCGCGCCGGCGCAAGCCCAGCAGTCCGTCGAGGATTTCTACAAGGGCAAGCAGATGCGTTTCGTCATCCGCTCTGCGGGCGGCGGCGGCTACGATCTCTATTCGCGCCTGATCGCGTCGCACATCAACCGTCATATCCCCGGCAACCCCACCATCGTGCCGCAAAACATGCCGGGCGCCGGCGGCATCATCGCCGCCAATTACATGGGCGAAATCGCCCCGAAGGACGGCACGCAGCTGACGATGATCAGCCAGGCCCTCGCCATGGATCAGGCGCTCGGCCTGACGCCGAGCTTCAAGGCGGACCTACGCACCTTCGGCTGGGTCGGCAACCTCGGCGATTCGAATATCCTGAGCTACACCTACGTCACCTCGCCGACCAAGACGATGGAGGACGCCAAGAAGCGCGAGACCACGCTCGGCGCGACCGGCGCGGGCAGCGCCACCACCTGGCTGCCGGTGATCTACAACACGCTGCTCGGCACCAAGTTCAAGCTGATCCAGGGCTACAAGAGCGGCCAGGACGTGAAGCTCGCCATGGAACGCGGCGAAGTCGAAGGCTATGCCGCCAACCCCTGGGCCGCGCTCGCCGCCGCATCGCCCGAATTGGTGAAGAACAAGCAGCTAAATATCCTCACCCAGGTCGGCATTGCCCGCGAAAAGGATTTGCCCGACGTGCCCTTGCTCAGCGAACTGGCGACGAATGGCGACAGCAAGGACATCCTGACCTGGATTTCGACGGCGATGGCCGTCGGCCGGCCGATCGGCACCACGCCGGGCGTGCCGCCCGAGCGCCTCGCCGCTTTGCGCAAGGCCTTCGACGACACGATCAAGGACCCGGTCTTCCTCGCCGCCGCCGAGAAAGCCGGCGCGGAGATCAAACCGATCGACGGCGTGACCCTGCAGGCCATGATCGACAAGGTGATGAGCTCGCCGCAGTCCCTCAAGGACAAGGTGAAGGCCGTGATGCCCGACCGGGGCGACGCGAATTGATATCGCTGGGGCGTCCCTGCCGGGACGCCCTTCTCCGCCGAGCGTAAATCCCCCACCGAGGACGCCTCATGACGACCCTGCAAGTTGAACCCGTTGCCGCCGCGGATCCGACCGACGAGAACGACAAGAATCCGCTGATCCTGCCCGACCGGCTGGACACCTACGACGCATGGCTCAAGCTCCAGGGCATTCCGATCAATCGCGGCTTCTATATCGACGTCAACGAGCTGCCGCTGGAACATTGGGACATGAAGGGCGTGCCGGCCGCCTTCGTCATCCTCGAAGGCACCGGCGGCGTCAACGACGGCTATGTTTGCGAGATTCCGCCGGGCGCCAAGACCAAGCCGCAGCGCCATATGTACGAGGAGACGGTCTACGTCACCAAGGGGCATGGCGCGACGACGATTTGGCAGCCGGACGGCAAGAAGCACACTTTCGAATGGGGCCCGGGCAGCCTGTTCGCCATTCCGCTCAATGCCAATTACCAGCATTTCAATTCGAGCGGACTGGAAGGCGCGCGGTTCTACGCCGTGACCAACTGCTGCTTCATGATGAACATGTTCCACTCGGTGGATTACATCTTCAACAACAACTACGTCTTCAAGGACCGCTTCGACGGCGAGAACGGCGACTTCTTCAGCGGCGAAGGCCGCATCCAGGGCCGCCTGTTCATGACGACCAACTTCGTGCCCGACGCGCGCACCATCAAGCTCTACGACTACAGCATGCGCGGCAAGGACAGCACGAACCTGAAGTTCAACCTGGCGAGCCAGTCGATGGGCGCGCATATCTCGGAATTCCCGGTCGGCTCCTACAAAAAATCGCACCGTCACGGCCCCGGCGCGCATCTCATCATTCTCAACGGCAAAGGCTATACGCTGCTGTGGGAACCGGGCAAGGACGAGGCGATGAAGGTCGATTGGAAGCCGGGCACCATCGTCGTGCCGCCCGACCAGTGGTTTCACCAGCATTTCAACAGCGGCGCCGAACGCGTGCGCTATCTCGCCATCCATCGCAACAATTGGGCTTACAAGCCGCTCGCCAAGAACGCCGACCTGAAAGCGAGCTACACCAGCATCAGGGACGGCGGCAATCAGGTCGACTTCGAGGACGAAGATCCGCGGATTCACTGCGACTTCGTCGCCGAACTGGAAGCCGCCGGCGCGGCTTGCGTGATGTGCGACTACTACCCGCACTGCCCGAAGAAACAGCACGGTTGAATGCCGGCCGCGTCCGCCCGCCGCCGATCCGGGGCCTTTCGTCGGGAAAATCCATCTGGCGAAACGCTCCGCGCATGGCACATGCCATGCATATTTGAATAATTCCCGAATCGGGTCACAGTGCCCGCCGGGAGACCTTCATCGCGGCACGGCAAGCAGACACGCGCTTGCCGTTTCGCCGCCGCCACAAGGAGACGCTACGTGATCGCCAACACCCCCGTCGCTAAAACCGCCCTCGCCAAAGTCGGGCGCCTGTCCCTGCTCGCCGCGCTCGCCATCGTCGCGGGAACCTCGACCGTTCGGGCCCAACAGTCCGTCGAGGACTTCTACAAGGGCAAGCAGATGAAATTCATCATCCGCTCGGCCCCCGGCGGCGGCTTCGACACCTATTCGCGCCTGATCGGCAATCACATCGTCAAGCATATCCCCGGCAGCCCCTCCATGCTGCCGCAGAACATGCCGGGCGCCGGCGGCCTGCAGGCGGTCAACTACATGGGCGAGATCGCGCCGAAGGACGGCACGCATCTGACCATGATCGGCCAGGCCTTGCCGATGGATCAGGCGCTCGGCTTCACGCCGACCTTCAAGGCCGACCTGCGCAGCTTCGGCTGGATCGGCAACATCGGCGATTCGAACGTGCTGACCTACGTGTGGCATACCTCGCAGGTCAAGACCATGGCGGACGCCAAGAAATACGAGGCGACCATGGGCGGCACCGGCGCCGGCGACACCTCGTCGTGGATTCCCATCGTCTACAACAACGTGCTCGGCACGAAGTTCAAGGTCATCAACGGCTACAAGAGCGGCAGCGAAGTGAAGCTCGCCATGGAGCGCGGCGAACTCAACGGCTTCGGCGCCAATCCCTATTCGGCCTTGATGTCCGCCTCGCCGCAGCTCGTGCGCGACAAGCAGATCTCGATCCTCACCCAGGTCGGCGTGCGCAAGGAAAAGGACCTGCCGAACGTGCCGCTGCTCAGCGAGCTCGCCGGCAACGACGACGACAGGGCCATCCTCGGCTTCATCTGCTCGGCCTTCGCCGTCGGCCGTCCGATCGGCACCACGCCGGGCGTGCCGGCCGAGCGCGTCGCCGCCTTGCGCAAGGCGTTCGACGCGACCCTGACCGATCCGCAATTCCTCGCCGACGCGCAAAAGATGAACGCCGAGATCAACCCGATGAACGGCGAAACCCTGCAGAAGATCATCGACGACGTGATGAGCGCGCCGCAGGAGCTGAAAGACAAGGTCAAGGCCGTGCTGCCCGACCGCGGCGGCGCCAACTGATCCTGACGAAATCGCACAAGATCGGGGCGTCCGCTTTCGGCGGGCGCCCTTTTTCTTGTCACGGCGATTGACAAGAAACGCCGGCGGGAGTGCAGTTGGCCTCCGGCATCCGCACCGCCTTTCCTGGAGCCTCCCATGCAAAACACCCATAACACCTTGTCCGAGAACGTTCGGGCGCAGGCGATCGAGCTTCTGAACAAGCATCTGGCCGCCGCCATCGACCTGCACGCCCAGGTCAAGCAAGCCCATTGGAACGTCCGCGGCCCCGGCTTCATCGCCGTTCACGAGCTGTTCGACCGGGTCTCCACCGAGGTCGAAAACTATTCCGACATGCTGGCCGAACGGGCCGGCGCGCTGGGCGGCACGGCGCAAGGCACCGTCCAGATCGCCGTTCAACGCTCCTATCTGGTGCCCTATGCCCTCGGCATCGCCGACAACAAGAAGCATCTGTTCGCCGTCGCCGAGGCCCTCGCCGCCTTCGGCGAAGCCGCGCGCGAGGCCATCACCCTGGCCACCGATTTCGGCGACCTCGACACCGCCGACCTGTTTACCGAAATGTCGCGCGGCATCGATCAGCAATTGTGGCTGGTGGAATCGAACCTCTCGCCCGACTGAGCCCGCCGCCCGGGATCGGCGCGGTCTCCGCTCCCAGGCGCTTTACCCTCCGCGGCAAGACCGTTACCTTGCCCCCTTCGAGGGCGTCGAGACGACGCTCGCCTCAGCCGCGGATCCTACATTTCATGGCGCGCCGGTTTGCCTGGGCCTCCCTGCCCGAAAGCCAATTGCTGCAATTGCGCATCAAGGACCTCAAGGTCGCGCTGGAGGGCACCTGGCTCGAAGGCTGCCTGCACGAACTGCATCAAGAGCTGGCGGCGCGCGGCCTCGGGCGCTTCAAGCCCCATGCCTGGATTTCCGACGAATGGTTCAGCCCGGACACCACGCCGGGGATCGCCATTCCCTTCTATCTCGCCCACCCGCGCCTGATGCGGCTCGAGCGCAAGAAGATCATCGACGTGGAAGGCGGCACCTACGCCGAATGCATGCAGATCTTGCGGCACGAAGCCGGCCACGCCATCCGCACCGCCTACCAGCTGCATCGCCGGCGCGAATGGCAACGGACCTTCGGTCCCGCGTCCAAACGCTATCCGACGATTTACCGGCCCAATCCGGCGAGCAAGAATTTCGTCGAGCATCTCCGCCTATGGTACGCGCAGAGCCACCCCGACGAGGATTTCGCCGAAACCTTCGCCGTCTGGCTCAAGCCGCGTTCGGGTTGGCGCAAGCGCTATGCCGGCTGGGGCGCGCTCAAGAAGCTCGAATATGTCGAGGCGCTGATGGCCGAGGTCGCCGAAGAACGGCCCAAGCTGCGCGAGAAAACCCGCGTCGATCCCGCCAGCTCGATCACGCGCACCTTGGCCGAGCATTACGCGAAGAAGCAGGCGACCTACCTGCTCGATCCGTCCAAGGCCTACGACAAGGATCTGCTGCGGCTGTTCTCCAATTCGCCGCGTCACGCCCGCGCCAAGGCGGCGTCCAGCTTCATCCGCGAACATCGCGCCGATATCCGTCCCGTCGTCTCGAAATGGACCGGGGAATATCAGTTAACCCTTGATTCGATTTTGGACGATATGATCCTGCGCTGCCGGGAGATGAATTTGCGCGCGCCCGGCCCGCAGAAGAAGCTGCTGAACGATCTCACCGTGCTGGTGACGGCCCAGACGGTGCACGCGCTCTATCGGCCGTCACGGAGGCAATGGTACGCATTATGAAGCGGCTCCGCGTCCTGGTGCTGATGCACCCGGACCTCGTCCCCCCGGACTCGATCAAAGGCTACAGCGAACAGGAAAGCTACGTCTGGAAGACCGAATATGACGTGGTCAGCACGTTGCGCGCGGCCGGCCATGACGTGCGTCCGCTCGGCGTGCAGGACGAGCTGAAACCGATCCGCGACGCCATCGAGGAATGGAAGCCCGACGCCGTCTTCAACCTGCTGGAGGAATTTCACGGCGACACCGCCTACGACCAGAACGTCGCCAGCTACCTCGAACTGCTGCGCATTCCCTACACCGGCTGCAATCCGCGCGGCATGATGCTGGCGCGCGGCAAGGACCTGTCCAAGAAGCTGCTCAGCTACCACCGCATCCCGGCGCCGAATTTCGCCGTGTTCAAGAAGGGCCGCGCCGTCAAGCGGCCCGCCAAGCTCAAGATGCCGCTGATCGTCAAAAGCGTCAGCAACGACGCCTCCGTCGGCATTGCCCAGGCGTCCGTCGTCGACAGCGACGAGAAGCTCGCCGAACGCGTACGGCTCATCCACGAGCGCATCGGCACCGACGCCATCGCCGAGGAATATATCGAAGGCCGCGAGCTTTACGTCGGCGTCATGGGCAATCAGCGGCTGCGCGTGCTGCCGATCTGGGAATTGCGCTTCGACAATCTCGCCAAGGGCCAGCGGCCGATCGCCACCGAGCGGGTCAAGCATGATCCCGACTATCAGGAAAAGCGCCTCATCATGCAGGGGCCGGCAGAGGATCTGACGCCCGAACTGCGCACCGCCATCGTCCGCAGCGCCAAGCGCATCTGCCGCATTCTCGATCTCGACGGCTACGCCCGCATCGACTACCGCCTGTCGACCGAAGGCGTGCCCTATTTCCTCGAGGCCAATCCCAATCCCGAGATCGCGCAAAGCCAGGAATTCGCCCAGTCGGCCCTGCACGACGGCACCTCTTATGCCGATCTGCTGCAGCAGCTCGTCGCCCTGGCGATCAAGCGGCAAACTTTTAAGAAGGTATAGATGACTAATACCTCACCGAAACTTTTTGTCTCTTATAGCTGGAGCACCCCCGAACATGAAGAATGGGTGATTAAGCTAGCAACTGAACTTAGGGACTCGGGCATTGATGTCATTCTAGACAAGTGGGATTTAAAGGAAGGCAATGATGCAATTGCTTTCATGGAAAAAATGGTCGTGGATCCAACCGTCACAAAGGTCGTGATGGTTTGCGACAAAAAATATGCTGAAAAAGCAGATGGTCGAACTGGCGGCGTCGGAACTGAAGCTCAAATCATCTCCGCAAAAGTGTATGGCAAAGTCGATCAGAATAAGTTTGTAGCTGTTATTTGTGAATTGGACGAAAGCGGAAAGCCCTTTCTTCCCACGTATTATGCCTCACGTATTTATATCGATTTGAGCGACGATTCGTCCTACGCAACAAATTTAGAACAATTACTTAGATGGGCTTACGACAAGCCGCTCTATGTAAAGCCAAAGCTCGGGAAGAAACCTGCATTCTTATCAGACACAAATCCAATCTCATTGGAGACGACTGCTACTTTTCGTCGCGCTTTAGATGGGATCAAAAATGCAAAGTCATTCGCACAAGGCGCCCTCGACGAATATCTAGACGTGGTGGCAGATAATTTAGAAAATTTTAGGATAGCTAAGAATACGAATGAACAGTTTGACGATATGGTTCTCGACAACATCGGCAAGTTCACGCCGTACAGAAATGAGTTAATCGAAATATTTAATGCTCTTGCAAAATATAACGACACTCCTGACGCGCATCGGCGCGTTCACCGCTTTATCGAACAAATCTTTCCATATTTCACTAGACCCAAGACCATGACTACTTGGTCAGAGTGGGATTCAGATAACTTCAAGTTCATCATTCACGAGACATTCCTTTATCTGATTGCTGTTTTATTAAAGCATGAGAAATTTGAATTTTCTGCCTATCTGATTCAGCAGCCATACTATGTGGCCAATGAATCTGAAATGGTTTCTTTTGCGGAGTTGCGTAACCATTTACAAAGTCTGCGCTTCCGCAATGACCGTTTAAAACTAAACAAACTTTCATTGCACTCCATGATTCTTGAGGAGCGCGCAAAGGAAAGTGGCGTACAGTTTGATTATTTGATGCAAGCCGATACTGTACTATTCATAAGCGACTGCGTGCACAACTTACGTACTGGAAATAGGCAGGGGTGGTGGCCCGAAACTTTGTTATATGCGGGTCGCTTTCATGGCCCATTTGAAATTTTTGCTCGCGCCCAATCAAAAAGTTATTTCGATAAACTTAAAGTGGTCTTCGGAATCGCTTCGAAAGCTGACCTGCTGCAATTATTTGAAGCCTTCCAAGCAAATCGGTTGCATATGCCGCGTTGGGAATTCAATCGGCCTGATTTAAGAAGTTTAATAAACTTCGAGAAACTAGCCACTTTTGCCTAACCATTGATCGGACAGGCAACTCAACCCCAAATCACCAAGAGTTCACCCAGTCGGCCCTGCACGACGGCACCTCCTATGCCGATCTGCTGCAGCAGCTCGTCGCCCTGGCGATCAAGCGGCAAACCGTCCGAAACGCTTAGCATCGTGGAACTTTTGCGGGGTTCCGGCGTTTTCTTTACGTTTTGCCCTGAATGCCGTTCCTTGGGGACGGTCCTGTCGCCACAGAAAGCCTCGAAGAGCCATGCAGCCGATCGCGGATCGCGCTCCGCCGCCGACAGATGAGAGCCGCTATCGGCTGCTCGTCGAAGCCATTCACGATTACGCCCTCTACATGCTCAATCCTCAGGGATTGGTCGTGAGCTGGAATCCGGGGGCGCAACGCTTCAAGGGCTATACGGCGTCGGAAATCATCGGCCAGCACTTCTCCCGGTTCTACACCGAGGAAGACCGCGCCGCCGGCCTTCCCCAGCGCGCGCTTGAAATCAGCCTGCGCGAAGGCAAATTCGAGGGCGAGGGCTGGCGCCTGCGCAAGGACGGCACGCGCTTTTGGACCCATGCGATCATCGATCCGATCCGCACGTCGTCCGGACAGCTTCTCGGTTTCGCCAAGATCACGCGCGATCTGACCGAGCGCAAACGGCGGGACGACGAACTCAAGCGCCATGAAGAGCAATTCCGCCTGCTCGTGCAGGGCGTCACCGATTACGCCATCTACTTCCTCAGCCCCGAAGGGCTGGTGACCAATTGGAATCTGGGCGCAGAGCGCATCAAAGGCTATGCGCCGCCAGAAATCATCGGCCAGCATTTCTCGCGCTTTTATACCGAGGAGGATCGCGCCGCCGGCGAGCCGCAGCGCGCCCTCAAGACCGCGCTGGCCGAAGGCCGCTTCGAACGCGAAGGCTGGCGCCTGCGCAAGGACGGCACGCGCTTCTGGGCGCATATCGTCATCGATCCCATCTATGACGACGGCGCTCATATCGGCTTCGCCAAGATCACCCGCGACATCAGCGACCGGCGGAAGATTCAGCAGGAACTGGACGCGGCGCGCGAAGCCCTCTTCCAGTCGCAGAAAATGGATGCCATCGGCCAATTGACCGGCGGCGTCGCGCATGATTTCAACAATCTCCTCATGGCGGTGCTCGGCAGCCTCGAACTGGCGCGCAAGCGCATGGCCGACGATCCCCGCGTCACGCCCTTGATCGACAATGCCGTGCAAGCCGCGCGGCGCGGCGCGGCCCTGACGCAGCGCATGCTGGCCTTCGCCCGCCGCCAGGAGCTCGATCTCAAGCCCATCGACCTGCGCGATCTCGTGAAGAATATGACCGAGCTGCTGCAGCGTTCGCTCGGCCCGGAAGTCTTCATCGATACGCGGTTCCCGCCGGACCTCGAAAGGGTGCGGGCCGACGCCAACCAGATGGAAATGGCGCTGCTCAATCTCGCGCTCAATGCGCGCGACGCCATGCCGAAAGGCGGGTTGCTGATGATCGCCGCGCATGCGCAAACCATCGGCGACGGTCATGCCACCGGCCTGCCGGCGGGGCGCTATGTTTGTCTCGCGGTCGCCGACAACGGCGAGGGCATGGACGAGGACACGCTGCGGCACGCCTTGGAGCCCTTCTTCACGACCAAGGGCGTCGGCAAAGGCACCGGTCTCGGGCTGCCGATGATCCATGGCTTGGCGGCGCAATCGGGCGGCAAGCTCGTGCTGAAAAGCCTCAAGGGCGAAGGCACCGTCGCCGAGCTCTGGCTGCCGGTCGCCGCCGCGTCCGCCGCGCCGGACAATGCCGATGCCCTCGACATCGCCGAAGCCACGACGCGTCCGCTCGTGGTCATGGCGGTGGACGACGATGCGCTGGTGCTGATGAACACCGTCGAGATGCTCGAAGAACTCGGTCATCGAGTCTTGCAGGCATCGTCTGCCCAACAAGCGCTCGACACGATCCGCCAAGCCCGATCCGTCGATCTGCTCATCACCGATCAGGCCATGCCGCAAATGACCGGCGTGGAGCTGGCCGAGGAGATCGGCCGCGATCTGCCGGCCTTGCCGATCATCCTGGCCACCGGCTACGGCGAATTGCCGGCAAGCGCGAGCCGCAAAATATTGAAACTCGCCAAGCCGTTCAGCGAGAAGGATCTCGCCCGCACCATCGATATGGCGCTGCGCGGCAAGGACCGGCCCGCTTAAAGCGGCGCATATCGCTTTCGGTCTAGCCGCAGAGGCGGAAAGCCGCCGTGCGGCGCATTTCTCCAGCGGAAATGGCCGACGGGGCGGCATGATGGCGGTTGGCACCGCCCGCGGCTTTGCACTACCATTTGCCGAACGCCTCCGCTTCGCCTCAGTCCGGGCTCGACCAGCCTCGCCGCGTACGCCTTTGCAACGGCCCGCATCTTCACGCCGGGCCGGCACATATTCGTTTCACAGGGTCGTTTCAACAGGGAGACAATTTACAATGAAGCCCTACGTCCGTACCGGCGCCGCCGCGCTCGCGCTGCTCGCCTCCGCCGCGCTGACCGCGCCGAACGCCGAGGCCCAAACGCCTTACTACCAGGGCAAGACCGTGCGCCTGGTCGTCGGCTTCACGCCGGGCGGCGGCTACGACACCTATGCCCGCCTGCTGTCGCGCCATTTCGCCAACCACATTCCCGGCAAGCCGAACGTCATCGTCGAAAACATGCCCGGCGCCGGCTCGCTCACCGCCGTGCGCTGGCTCGACGGCCCGGCGCCGAAGGACGGCACGGCGATCACCGCCTTCAACCCCGGCCTCATCACCCAGGGCATGCTCGACGAAAAAGTCGGCCGTTTGAACTTCCTCGACTACGCCTGGGTCGGCAACATCGCGCGCGATCAGCGCGTCTGCTATCTGTGGGCCGGCAAGGGCAGCAAAGGCGTCAAGACCTTCGACGAATTCCTGAAGACCAAGGGCTGGGTGTTCGGCACCACCGGCGTCGGCGCCGCCAACTGGGTCAACCAGCGCACCCTGCAGCGCGTCTTCAACGTCGACATCAAGATCATCACCGGCTTCCCGGGCTCGCCCGAGCAGCGCCTCGCGGTGGAGCGCGGCGAGCTCGACGGCGACTGCGGCTCCTGGACGTCGATCCCCGAGGATTGGCGCGCCAACAAACTGGTCACGCCGATCCTCAAGCTGTCCAAGGAGTTGCCGCCGGACGCGCCGAAGGATGTGCCCTGGGCCAATGACGTCGCCAAGACCGACGAGGACCGCGCGGTGCTCAACGTGTTGAACGGCGCCGGCGAAATCGGCCGTCCCTACATCGTCTCCAAGCAGGTGCCGGCCAACGTGCTGGATATTCTGCGCAAGAGCTTCGACGACACGATGAAGGACAAGGCCTTCATCGCCGACGGCGCGAAGGCGCAGTTGCCGGTCGATCCGATGACGGGCGACGAAGTGATCGCCTTGCTCAACCAGATCTATGCCGCGCCGGCGGCGGCGGTGCAGAAGGCCAAGTCGATCACCGAGTAATCGGCCGATCCGCAACGCCGAGACAGACGCGGCGGGCGCTCCCCAGGGAGCGTCCGCCGTTTCTTTTCGCCCCCGACGATCCCGGTGGCGCCGGCCATATTCCCCGGCCCTATTCCCGGCCCCATTCCATGCCGATCGGGCATTTTGGCAGGCCCGGCGACGGGCGGTTTTCGCCGGACGGCATTAACTGTTAGGCTGAGCGAACCCAACGCGCCCCGGAGCGTTGCTTCCCGACTTGGCGCCGCCAGCCCTGGCGCCGCGACGGGAGAGCGCCCCTTCCCCTGAGCCAGATCGAGACGTCCCGCCCGTGGTTGCCCTCCCCGCCGACAAGCCGAAAGCCCCGCCCGGCACCGTCCTGGCGCCGCTGAAGCATCCGATTTTCCGCGCCGTCTGGTTCGCCAGCATGGCGTCGAATTTCGGCGGCATGATCCAGTCGGTCGGCGCCGCCTGGCTGATGGCCTCGATCGCCCGGGAAGCCGACACGGTCGCCCTCATCCAGGCTTCGGTCACCGCGCCGATCATGCTGTTTTCGCTGATGGCCGGCGCGCTGGCCGACACCTTCGACCGCCGCAAGATCATGCTGATCGCCCAGAGCTTCATGCTCCTGGTCTCGGTGACCCTGGCCGCCGTCGCCTGGGGCGGCGTCATCACCCCCTGGTTGCTGATTCTCTTCACCTTCCTGATCGGCTGCGGCACCGCCTTCAACGGCCCGGCCTGGCAGGCCTCGGTCGGCGAAATGGTGCCGCGCAGCGACCTGCCGAGCGCCGTGGCGCTCAACAGCATGGGCTTCAACATCGCGCGCAGCGTCGGCCCCGCCGTCGGCGGCGCCATCGTCGCGGCGGTCGGCGCGGCCTTCGCCTTCGTGCTCAATGCCTTCAGCTACCTGGGCTTGATCGTCGTGCTCTTGCGCTGGAAGCCCAACCGTCCGCCGCAAGTGCTGCCCGCCGAGCCGCTCGGCCCGGCCATGGCGTCCGGCCTGCGCTACGTCTCCATGTCGCCGCATCTGCGCATCGTGCTGTTGCGCAGCGCCCTCTTCGGCTTCGCCGCCACCGCCGTGCAGGCGCTGATGCCGCTGATCGCGCGCGACCATGTCACCAGCGGTCCGCTCGGTTACGGCTTGCTGCTCGGCGCCTTCGGCGTCGGCGCGGTCGGCGGCGCCTTTTCCAGCACCAAGCTGCGCCGCCGCTTCTCGACCGAAGCGGTGGTGCGCTGCGCCTGCCTGTCCTTCTCGCTGGCCGCCGTCGTCGCCGCCTTCAGCCCCTACCTGCTGCTCACCATGATCGGCTTCCTGTTCGCCGGCGCCGGCTGGGTGTTGGCGCTCTCGACCTTCAACACCTCGGTGCAGATGTCGGCGCCGCGCTGGGTCGTGGCGCGCGCCCTGTCGCTCTATCAGATGTCGGCCTTCGGCGGCATGGCGCTCGGCAGCTGGTGCTGGGGCTTGGTGGCGGAGTTCAACGGCATCCCTGTGGCGCTCTGCGCCGCGACGGCGGTGCTGCTGGCGAACCTGGCCTTAGGCTTCTGGCTGCCCCTGCCGCAGTTCGCCGGCCTCAATCTCGACCCGCTCAATCGCTTCAAGGAGCCGGAGATCGCCGTGCATATCGAGCCGCGCAGCGGTCCGATCGTCATCACCATCGAATATAAGATTCGCGAGGAAGACCTGGTCGCCTTCCTGCGCGTGATGGCCGAGCGGCGCCGCGTGCGCAAGCGCGACGGCGCGCGCCATTGGACGCTATTGCGCGATCTCAACGATCCGGAAGTGTGGGTCGAGCGCTACCACACGCCGACTTGGCAAGACTACATCCGCCACAACAGCCGCATCACCCAGGCCGACGCCAAGATCAGCGAAGAGCTGCGCCTGTTGCATAAGGGCGCCGAGACGCCGCGCGTGCATCGGATGATCGAGCGTCAGACCGACGCCCTCACCACGGCGCAGCCGGGGGCGATGCAGGATTTCCACGAAGCGCTGACCGACCCGACCCGCTCGACATAAGCGCCGGCGCGGAGGTCCTCGACCGTCCGTCCCCCGGCGTCTAGCGCGGGGCGAGACGGATTTCGCCATCGGCGATTTCGATCGGCACTTTGGTGAGGCAGCCGAAGGGCCGCGCCGGCCCGGTGGCGCATTGGCCGCTCTCGATATCGAAGGTCGCGCCATGGGCCTGGCACAGGATGCGCCCGCCGTCCGGCGTCAGGAAGGATTCGCCCTCCCACTGCAGGGCGAGGTCCTGATGCGGGCAGAAATTCACGTAGCCGTAAACGCCGTCGCCGCGCCGGACGAGGAAGATCTCGACCTCCTCGCCGTCCTCGAACTTGAGCATGAAAGGGCGCGAGCCCGGATCCGCCAGCTCGTCCAAACGGCAGAGCATCCCGCCGGGATGCACGATCGGCGAATTGTTGTCTGAATCGGCCATGAACTCCCCTGCCGTCTTGAAGCGGACGGCCCTGCGCCGACGCCTGTTTTTGTCGATTCTCCGCGCCTCCCCCCGGCAACGTCAAGCGAGAGCGGCCAAGGTAGAGCGCGACGACACAGCATAATACGAAGCCGTATCAATATGTTATGGAAAGAAGTCCGCTTCGGCGCTGGTGCGCCGGCGCGGACGACGTATAACCGTCCGAACCTCTTTTTCGATCGTCGGTCATGAGCCCGCAAAAGCCGGAAGCGCCCGCCGCTTCGTCCCAGTCCTTCGCCGCGCTGCGCCATCCGGCCGGCCGCGTCTATCTGACCGGCAACATGCTGGCGATGATGGCCGACAATATCGAGCATGTGATCAGCTATTGGATCATCTACGAGAAATTCCATTCCCCGGCGCTCGCCGGTTTCGCCGTCATCTCGCACTGGACGCCGTTTCTCTTCTTCTCGATCTATTCCGGCGCGCTGGCCGACCGCTTCGATCCGCGCCGCATCATCCAGATCGGCATGCTGCTGTTCGCCGGCGTGTCGCTCGCCTGGGGCGTGCTGTTCTTCACCGACACCCTGGAGATGTGGCATGCCGCCGTGCTGCTGGTGCTGCACGGCTGCGCCGGCGTGCTGTGGATTCCCTCGGCGCAGTTGCTCGTGCACGACATCGTCGGCCCGAAACATCTGCAGAGCGCCATCCGCATGATGTCGACCTCGCGTACGCTCGGCCAGCTGCTCGGGCCCGCCATCGGCGGCGGCATGCTGCTCCTGCTCGGACCGACCTGGGGCATCTTCGCCAACGCGCTGTTCTACCTGCCGCTGACGCTATGGCTGTGGAAGGCGCCCTTCGGACCGAAGTTCCGCGCGGCGCCCGCCGCGCCGCCGCGCCGCATCGCGCGCGGCTTCGGCGAAGTTTTCACCACGATCCGGCTGATTTCCGGCAACCGCATCATCGTCTCGATGGTGGCGCTCGGCGGTCTCGCCTCGCTCATCATCGGCAACGCGCAGCAGGCGCAGATGCCGGAGTTCGCCCACGACCTCGGCCATGACGACGCCGGCGCGCAATATACCATGCTGCTCGCCGCCAACGCCGCCGGCGCGCTGATCGCCGGCATCGTGCTGGAAAGCAAGAACCTGCTGCCGGCCAATCCGCGCACCACCTTCATTCTCGTGATGCTGTGGTGCGTCGCCATGGGCATCTTCGCCGTCACCGACGTCTATGCCATCGCCCTCGGCGCCATGCTGGTCGCCGGCTTCCTCAATCTCAGCTACGGCTCGATGAACCAGACGCTGGTGCAAAGCCATGCGCCGCCGGAAATCCGCGGCCGCGTCATCGGGCTTTACAGCATGGCCTCCAGCGGCTTGCGCGCCTTCAGCGGCGTCACCGTCGGCCTCGGCGGCGCGCTGATCGGCATCCACTGGTCGCTCTTCCTGAGCGCCCTCCTACTGCTGGCGCTCACCCTCGGGCTGCTGTCCTTCACCGTCTGGCACGGACGCGGCAAAGCGCGCTGAAACCTATTGCGCGGCGGCCAGACTGCTCGTCGGCTGGTCCCAGCCGCCGCCGAGGGCGCGGATCAGCCCGACCGAGGAACGCGCCCGCTCGCCGGCCAGTTGCACGGCGAGCCGGCGCTGCGCCAGCACGCTGCGGTCGGCGTCGATCACGTCAAGATAATTGATCGAGCCGGCGTCGTATTGGATGCGCGACAGCCGCGCGGCGCGCTGGGCGGCCTCGACCGCGCGGCCCTGGGTCTCCGTCTGTTCGGAGAGAATCCGCACGTTGGACAGGCTGTCCTCCACGTCGCGGAAGGCGCCCAGCACCGTCTGGCGATAGGCGGCGACGTCCTCCTCGTAGCGCGCCCGCGCGCGGTCGAGGTCGGCGTCGCGCCGGCCGCCGTCGAAGATCGGCAGCGACAAGATGGTGCCGGCGATCGGCCCGAGCAGGAAGGTGCGGCTCGACCAGTCGGCCAAATCGCCGAGTTGCGACGATTCCGTGCCGATGCCGCCGGTGAGGGTCAGGCGCGGGAAGAAGGCCGCGCGCGCCACGCCGATGCGCGCGTTGGCCGCCGCCATGGCGCGCTCCGCCGCGGCGATGTCCGGCCGGCGCTCCAGCAGCGACGACGGCAGGCCCGGCGGCACATAGACCGCGATGGGCGCCAGCGGCGTCGGCGCCAGGGCGAAGTCGGCCGGCGCCTTGCCGAGCAGAACGGCCAGCGCATGTTCCGCCGCCGCGCGGCTGCGCGCGATGGTCAGCGCCTCGGACTGGGCGACCGCCAGTTCGGTGCGGGCGCGCGCCACATCGACCTCGCTGATATAGCCCTCGCTGTAGCGCCGTTCGACCAGGCGCAGCGTGTCGCCGCGCAAGGTCGCCGTGTCGCGGTAAAGCTCCGCCTCGGCGTCCAGCTCGCGGATCAGGAAATAGGTCTGGGCGACGTCGGCCTGCAGCGCGAGCCGCAAGGACTGGAACAGGGCCTGGCTCTGCTGGGCGTCGGCCGTCGCCGCCGCGACCGTGGCATCGACCCGGCCGAACAGGTCCGCCTCGTAGCCGACGCTGCCCTGGGCGCGCCACAGGGTCTGGCCCTCATTGCGGGCGCCGTCCGGCAGGTTTTGCGCGTCCGGCGAGCGGCGCTGGTAGGTCGGGCCGAAGCCGGCGTCGAGCTGCGGGAATTGCTCCGAACGCGCGCTGCCGCGCAGGGCCCGCGCCTGGCGCAACCGCGCGGCGGCGGCCTTGAGCTCCTGGTTGGCCTCCATCGCCTGGGCCTCCAGCCCGTCGAGACCAGCGTCGCCGAACACCTTCCACCATTCGCCGCGCGGGATCTCCTCGGCGGGGCGCGCCACGGTCCAGCGCTGATCGCCGGCGATCTGCTGCGGCGTCTCCTTGAAGGCCGGCGCGTCGATCTGCGGCGGATCGTAGAACGGGATGAGCGAGCAGCCGGCCAGCAGCACGGCGGCGAAGGGCAAGGCGAGCGACAGACGAGACAGGGTCATGGCTTCTTTTCCGGTTATTCGGCGGCCGACAGGGTCGGCGCCTCATGCGCGCTCGCCGAGTGCAGCTTGCGGCTGCCGCCGAGGCTGCGCAGGATCACGTAGAAGATCGGCGTCAGGAACAGGCCGAACAGCGTCACGCCGAGCATGCCGAAGAAGACGGCGACGCCCATGGCATGGCGCATTTCCGACCCGGCGCCGCTCGACAGCACCAGCGGCACCACGCCCATGATGAAGGCGATGGAGGTCATCAGGATCGGCCTGAGGCGCAGGCGGCTCGCCTCGATGGCGGCCTCCTTCGGGCTGTGCCCCTGCATTTCCAGCTCGCGGGCGAACTCGACGATCAGGATGGCGTTCTTGGCCGACAGGCCGACCAGCACCATCAGGCCGATCTGCGTGAAGATGTTGTTGTCGCCGCCGGTGAGCCAGACGCCGCTCAGGGCCGCGAGGATGCTCATCGGCACGATCAGGATCACCGCGAGCGGCAGGGTCAGACTCTCGTAGAGCGCCGCCAGCACCAGGAAGACCAGCAGCACGCTGATCGGGAAGACCCAGAGGCCGGCGTTGCCCGCCAGGATCTTCTGATAGGTCAGGTCGGTCCATTCGAAGCGGATGCCGCGCGGCAGGGTCTCGGCGGCGATGCGCTCGGCCGCCGCCTGGGCCTGGTCGGACGAATAGCCCGGCGCCGGGCCGCCGTTGATGTCGGCCGCCGTATAGCCGTTGTAACGCACCACCATCTCCGGCCCGAAGGTCGGCGTGACCCGCACGAGCGACGACAACGGCACCATTTCGCCGGTCCGGCTGCGGGTTTTCAGCTGCAAAATGTCCTCGGCGCGGGCGCGGAACGGCGCGTCGGCTTGGGCGCGAACCTGGTAGACGCGGCCGAAGCGGTTGAAATCGTTGACATAAAGCGATCCGAGATAGATCTGCATGGTCTCGAACACATCCGTCACCGCCACCCCGAGCTGCTTGGCTTTGACGCGGTCGAGTTCGACGTTCAGCTGCGGCACGTTGATCTGGTAGCTCGAGAAGCTCGGACCCAATTCTGGCGCTTTGCGCGCCGCCGCGACGAAGGCCTGCGCCGCCTTGTCGAGCTCGGCATAGCCGAGCGCGCCGCGGTCCTCGATCTGCAGTTTGAAACCGCCGAGCGTGCCGAGGCCCATGACGGGCGGCGGCGGGAAGACGCCGATGAAGGCTTCCTGGATGCCAGAATATTCCTTGGCCAAGGCCGCCGTGATGGCGTCGGCCGACAGCGCCTTGCCCTTGCGTTCATGCGGGTCCTTCAGCGTGATGAAGGCGATGCCGGCGCTCGAGCTGTTGGTGAAGCCGTTGATCGACAGGCCCGGGAAGGACACCGCGTGATCGACGCCGGGCAGCTTGAGGGCGATATCGCCCATCTGGCGGATGACCTTTTCGGTACGGTCGAGCGTCGCGCCGTTCGGCAATTGCGCGAAGGCGATCAAGTACTGCTTGTCCTGCGCCGGCACGAAGCCGCCGGGCACGATGTTGTAGACGCCGAAGGTCAGGGCGAGCAGCAGGCCATAGATGCCCATCGCCGAAGCCTTGTGCGACAGAACGCCGGAAACGCCGCTGCCGTAGCCGGTCGAGGCGCGATGGAAGACGCGGTTGAACAGGCGGAAGAAGCCGCCGAACGCCCAGTTCATGGCGCGGGTCAAGGCGTCGGGCTTGTCATGATGGCCCTTGAGCAGCAAGGCCGACAGGGCCGGCGACAAGGTCAGCGAGTTGAACGCCGAAATCACCGTCGAGATGGCGATGGTCATGGCGAACTGCTTGTAAAATTGGCCCGATAGGCCGGTCATGAAGGCGAGGGGCACGAAGACGGCGACCAGCGTCAGGGCGATGGCGATGATCGGCCCGCTCACCTCGCGCATGGCGCGATAAGTGGCGTCGCGCGGCGTAAGACCGGCGGCGATGTTGCGCTCGACGTTCTCGACCACGACGATGGCATCGTCGACGACGATGCCGATGGCCAGCACCATGCCGAACAAGGACAAGGCATTGATCGAATAGCCGAGCGCCAGCATCAGCGAAAAAGTGCCGACGATGGAGACCGGCACGGCGAGCAGCGGGATGATCGAGGCGCGCCATGTCTGCAAAAAGATGATGACGACCAGCACGACCAGCGCGATGGCTTCCAGCAGGGTGACGATGACGGCGTCGATGCTGGAGCGCACGAACTGCGTCGGATCGTAGACGATGTCGTATTTCACCGACGCCGGGAAATCCTCCGACAGCGCCTGCATGGTCTTGCGCACCTGGCTGGCGACCTCGAGCGCATTGGCGCCCGGCGACTGCATGATGCCGATGCCGATGGCCTGCTTGTTGTCGAGAAGCGCGCGCAGACCGTATTCCGACGCACCCAATTCCACGCGGGCCACCTCGCCGAGACGGGTGATGGCGCCGTCCGCCGAGGAGCGGATGATGATGTCGGCGAAATCCTCTTCGTTCTGCAGGCGGCCCTGGGCATTGACCGACAGTTGCAAGGGGACTTCGGCGGCGTTGGGCGAGGCGCCGATCACGCCGGCGGCGACCTGGATGTTCTGCTCGCGGATGGCACGGACCACTTCCGTCGCCGTCAGATTGCGCTGGGCGACCTTGGTCGGATCGAGCCAGACGCGCATGGCGTAATTGCCCGAGCCCCACAGCTGCACCTCGCCGACGCCGGCAATGCGCGCCAGGCGGTCCTTGACGTTGAGCACGGCATAGTTGCGCAAGTACGTCATGTCGTAGCGGTCGTCCGGCGAGATCAGATGGACGACGAGAGTCAGCGTCGGCGAGCTTTTCACCGTGGTGACGCCGAGACGCTGCACGTCCTCCGGCAGGCGCGGCAGGGCCTGCGCCACGCGATTCTGCACCAGCTGCTGCGCCTTGTCGGGGTCGATGCCGAGGCGGAAATTGACGGTGATGGCGACGTTGCCGTCGCTGTTAGCCTGGGACTGCATATAGAGCATGTCCTCGACGCCGTTGATCGCTTCCTCCAGCGGCGAAGCCACCGTTTCGGCGATCACCTTGGGATTGGCGCCGGGATATTGCGCGCGCACCACCACCGAGGGCGGCACCACCTCGGGATATTCCGAGATCGGCAGCTGGAACAGCGACAGGATGCCGGCGAGCAGGATGACGATCGAGAGCACGCCCGCGAAAATCGGCCGGTCGATGAAGAATTTTGAGATATTCATGGGATGCCCCGAGGCTATGCGGATATCGATGGATTACTTTTGCAGGCTGGCCATGGAGACGATGCGCGGCGTGATCGCATCGCCCGGACGAACGCGCTGCAGGCCGTTGACGACGATGCGCTCGCCGGCCTTCAGGCCCTGCTCGACGACGCGCAGGCCATCCTGGTTGGCGCCGACCTTGATCTCGCGGTAGGTCGCCTGGCCGGCGTCGTTCAGCACCATGACGAAGCGCTTGTCCTGGTCGGTGCCGATGGCGCGTTCGTCGATCAGCAAGGCGTCGCGCTGGGCGCCGCCACCGATCTTGATGCGGGCATAGAGGCCCGGCAGCAGCAGGCCGTCAGCATTGTCGAAGGCGGCGCGCACGCGGATGGTGCCCGACGCCGGATCGAGCCGGTTGTCGACCGACTGGACCTGGCCCTGGCGCGAATAGCTGTCCTCGTTGGCGAGCCCGAGGAAGACCGGCACATGGGCGGCCGAATCGCCGACGCGCGCGGCATTGACGAACTTGAGGAAGCTCTGCTCGTCGACGTCGAAGGCGGCATAGATGCGCGAGATCGAGACCAGCGTGGTGAGCGGCGCGGATCCGGCGCCGGCGGCGACCACGTTGCCGGCCGTCACCTCGGCGCGCGAGATCTGGCCGGCGATCGGCGCGGCGATTTGGGTATATTCGAGATTGAGCTTGGCGGTGCGGACGCCCGCCTGGGCGGCCTGGAGATTGGCCGAGGCCTCGCGGGCGGCGTTCTGCTTTTCCTCGAAATCGCGCCGCGCGATGGCGTTGTCGGCGAGCAGGCGCTGGCTGCGCGCCAGATCGGAGGCCGTGTAGGCGACGCGCGCCTCGATGGCGGCGAGCTGCGCCTCGGCGCGCGCCAGCTCGGCGGCGAAGGGACGCGGATCGATGGTAAAGAGCAAGTCGCCCTTCTTCACCAGTTGGCCATCCTTGAAATGCACCGTGCTCAAGGTGCCGGAGACCAGCGGGCGAATCTCGACCCGATCGATAGCCTCCAACCGGCCCGAGAAGGTCTGCCAATCGATCACCTGACGGCTGATCACCTCAGCGACGTCCACCGTGGCGGGCGCCGGCGGCGCCGCCTGGGCGACGCTTTGGTGGCTATTGCCGACGACCTGCCAGGCGATGACGGCGCCGATGGCGACGATGCCGGCCGCGGCGGCGAGTTTGGCGATGAAGCGAGAGTTCGACATGGAAATGCCCCTTTGATCGTCCGAGAGCGGGGCGGCGCGCCGATTCGATATGTGGAAAACTATCGAACTGTTGGGCGCGCCGCGCCCGGAGAATGGCAGAAAGACGAAATGCGTTAACGAAGGCCGCCGGACACCGTGATGCGCTCGCCGGTCATCCAACCCGACTGATCGGACGCCAGGAACAAGGCGACTTTGGCGATGTCGTCCGGCTGGCCGAGGCGGCCGAGCGGCGTCTGAGCGATCATCTGGGTTTCCATATCGCTACCCATAATGCCGATGCTGTGCGTCCCTTCGGTCTCGACGCCGCCCGGCGCGATGACATTGACGCGGATCTTGCGCGGCGCCAGTTCGTTGGCGAGCACCTGGGTGATGGTGTCGACGGCGCCCTTGGTCGCGGAATAGACCACCGACTGCGGCAAGCCCTTCTCGCTCGCGACCGAGCCCATGTTGATGACGCTGCCGCCATTCGGGCCGATATATTTCGCCGCCTCCTGGGTCGCGAGAATCGTGCCCAGCACATTGATGTCGAACTGGCGGCGATATTCTTGTTCGGTGACGTCTTCCAGCGCGCCGAAGCGATAGACGCCGGCATTGTTGACCAGCACATCGACGCCGCCGAAGGCCTTCTTGGTTTCGGCGAACAACCGCTGCACGTCGGCTGGCTTCGAAACGTCGCCGTGCACGGCGACGGCCTTGCCGCCCTCGGCCGCGATCTCGGCGACGACCTTGTCGGCGCCCTCGCGGCTGGACGCGTAATTGACGACGACGCTGGCGCCGGCGGCGGCCAGGCTTTTGGCGACGGCGACGCCGATGCCTTTCGAGGCGCCGGTGACGACGGCGACTTTCCCCTTGAGATCGCTCATGGATATTCTCCCTCACTCTGGCGTATAATTCGATAGTTAGACAAACGTCTAACTGACTGGAGCCAGAAGTGGGAAGGCCGGGAGGAGCGCGCAAGACCCCGCCCGATTATTTTTTTGCAATGCAGCTAAAGCTGAGCGAGACGGTCGAGGTAGGCCTGGTAGACGTCGCGCTGAAAGGCGATGTTCATGTACTTGCCCTCACGCGTCAGCTCGACCAGGCCTGCGGTCTCCAACTCTTTGAGATGGTGGGACAAAGTGGCGGCGCTGACGTCGCCGCGATGGGGCATTTCGGCACAGGCGCAGCAGCCGCCCTCGCCGGCGCTGATGTCCTTCAGCATCTGAAAACGGCGCGGCTCGGCGAGCGCGCGCGAGATGCGGGCGAACTCCTTGTCGGTCAACGTCTTCTTCGCTTTCTTGGCGGCCATGGCTGCAACCTAAACCGGTTCCGATTCCGCTGTCCAGACCGGGGCCGGACAGACATATGTGCCCCCACGGGGGATCACATAATGTCGGCCACCCGCAATGTCGAGAGGCTGCTTAGACTTCCAGGGTCGCCGGCGCGAACAGCTCTTCGATCTTGATAAGGCGCGGCGTTAGCCCCTGCTCGAAGGAATATTGCGCCGTCGTCTCCAGCGTCTTGCGGTTGGCGGCGACGCCATGCTGGATGATCGGCGTCGCCAGCGCCTTGCGCGCCTCGGGCGGCAACAACCCGGTCTCCAAGTGGTATTCGACCGCCTCCTTGCGCGCCTTCTCGGCGATCTCGTTGGCCTTCACGAAGGCCTTGAAGATGTTGAGGACGATCCAAGGATGACGGTCGGCGATCTCGCGCTTGACCACCATGCAATGGTTGATCGGATAGATACCGGTCTTCTGGTAGAAGCGCACGCCTTCGGCGTGGGGGTCGGGAAAGACCGTCTTGAAGTCCGGGTGCTTGTAGAGATCGACCGACGAGCGATCGACCAGGTTGTTGGTGCCGGCGAGATAGCGCAGCGCGCCGTCGAGCTTCCCGTCGAGCAACATCTGGCCCATGTTGGTGTCGTTCGGGATGTAATTGACCTTCACGTCCTTCGGCGGCGTGAAGCCGACCACGGCGCCCTGGCTGTGGTCGTCGTTGCGCTCCATCCAAAATTCCATGTCGCGCGGATGCACGTCATATTCGTGCTGCAGATAGCCGCGCGTCCACAGCGCCGCCGTCTGCTGATATTCCGGCACGCCCATTTTCTTGCCCTTGAGATCGGCGGGCTTGTCGATGCCGCGATCCTTGCGCACCAGAACGCCGACCTGGAACATGCGACGCGTGGTGAAGATCGGCATGGCGACCCAACGGTCGTCGCCGCCGGCCACCGCCATCATCAGCGACGACATCGACATTTCCGACACGTCGAAATCGCCGAATTTCAACTGGCGCCAGAACAGCTCGGACGCATGCAGCTCCGAGCAGATGAAGTCGATGCCGTCCGGCTGTACCTTGCCCTCGAAGATCGGGCGGGTGCGCGGGTTGTTCGCCATGGCGATGCTGAGCTGCAATTTCATAAGCTTATTCCCAACTGGCGAAGGCCATGCCGCAACCGGTGCCGCCTTCCGAGCGACAGGCGGGCACGTAATCGATGAGGTTCATCCGCAGATCCGTCTCGGCGAGAATGCCGGCGACCGTGATCCAGTTTTTCGTCTCCGAGGTGCCGGAGCGGAACATGCTGTGCGGCTCGGCGAAGATCGTCGCGGTGTCGCGATTCTGCATCGCCGTCAGCATGCGGCGGTCGAAATCCTCGTCGATGACGAAATGGCTGATGCCGCCCGAGGCGCAGATGGCGACGCGCTTGTCCTCGCCCCAGCCCATGATGGCGCGGCCGATCGACTGGCCGAACTCGTAGCAGCGCTTGGCCGTCGGCTGATTCGGCGGGAAATAGGTGTTGAGCAGGATCGGCACCACCGGCACCGGTCTGTCCTTCAGGATGCGGCGATAGATGAAGCCGACCGCATGGCCGATGCCGATCACGCCCTTCTCGTTGGCGCGCTGCTTCATCGAGGCGGCGACGTCGAATTCGTCGAGGATCGACTGCTCGATGATCCGCTCGGCGAGGCTCTGCGGCACCGGATAGACCTGGTCCTCCGGCGGCTGGCTCGCCGACATGGCCAGCGCGATGCCGGGACTCTTGGTCTTCATGCGCTCCTGGTCGATCTTGGTGTTGACGACCTCCTTGCCGCAATAGACCGTGAAGGACGGCTGGACGTCGTCGAAGAACCATTCGTGCTGGTCGTCGCCGACGACCACGACGATGTCGGGATTCACCTGCTCGAGCTTGGCGGCGAGCGTGTCCAAGGCCTTCTGGTTGCGCGCATGGCGCTCCTGACGGACCTCAAGGGAGGAGTCCTGCACGAAGTCCTTCTCGCCGCGCCGCGCCTCGACCAATTCGGGAAAGGTGTAAATCTTATTGCGATAGGGATGGCGCAGGCTCAGGCGGTCGTCCGCCGCGCGCAGATCCCATTTCTCGGGCGGCGTGGACAGCAGCGGCCCGTGCGACGAACCGAATCCGTAAACGATCTTGGCCACTCTTGGCTCCCGGCAAAAGACGGCGCCCGGATGAACGATCCGGGCGCCGCGATCATAGAGAAAAGCCCGACTGCGCGCTTAAGGTTTCGCGCCGCCGGCCCAGTAGCTGTCCCACAGCTCGCCCATCTTCTTGTTGGTCTCGCTGAGCAGCAGGGCGTCGTCTCGCACATTGGCCGGCTTGCCGACGATCGTGTCGGCGAACGGCACGAAGCGCTGATCCTGCAAATCCTTGTGGACCGGCACGGCGAGGGTCGTCGTGTACTGCACGATCTGGCCCTCCTTGCTTTCCAGCCAGTTGACGAAGAGGCGCGCGGCATTCTTGCGCGGGCTCTTGTCGATGATGGCGATGCCGGACACGGTGATCGGCACGGGACTCGGACAATGATAGCCGAGCGGCGCGCCCTTCTTCGCGTAGCGCTCCGCGACCCATTCCGGCGACGGCAGGCTGGCGTCGAACTCGCCGGCGACGGTCAAGCCGGTCAGCGCGGTCAGGCCTTCCTTGCGGCGTTGCGGCTTCAGCTTTTCGAACAGCGCCTTGGTGTAGTCCTCGCCCCACTTCTCGCCCTTGTCGCCCCACAGCCCCAGCAGCCAGGTGCTCGGATTGTTGGTCAGGGCCAGCTTGCCGCCCGCCCAGCGCGGATTGTTGACGAGATCCTCCCAGGTCGCCGGCAGGTCCGACTTCTTCACAAGATCGGTATTGTAGGCCATGCAACGGTAGGACAGCTTATGGCTGATCCAGGTGCCGTCGGCCGCGCGGTACTTCGGCTCGATCTTGTTGAAGGTCGGCAAGTCGTGCAGCGGAGCCAGCGCCTTGGCTTCCATATATTCGAAGATGGCGTCGGCCAGGCTGGTCACCACATCGACGACGACACGGCCCTCGCCCAGCGCCACCAGCACCTGCATGCCGCGGCCCGCGGTGCCGGACCGCTCGTACTTCAAATTCACGAAGGGATAGCGTTCGCGGAACGGCGCGGCCATGTCGCGAAATTCCTTCGGCTCCCAAGTGCCGGAGATGGTCACTTCCTTCTCGGCGCGCGCGCCGTCGAGCCAAGCCTGCGGCACCGCCAGTTCGGCGTCCAGGCCAGCCAGCGCATCGGCGCCGAGCTTCAACTCGTCGAGCGCTTTCTGCGTCGACTTCGGAATGTCCGCGGCATACGCCGTCATGCCCAGGCCGATGCCGGCCGCCAAGGCGATGCTCGCCAAAATATTTTTATACATGCTCTCCCCCATTTTCATGAAGCCTGATCCCTTATGAAGCGCGGCCCCGATCTGACGCCGGGATCCGCGCGCTCTAAACCTTATAGCTTGCGCAAGTGGGAGTCGCCGCCGTAGAGGCCCATCTCCTCGTGACGATGCTCCTTGTTGCGCTCGAGCACCGCTTCCGCTTCCTTGGGATCGGGGAAGCGCGCCTCGATCTCGACGCGGTAATTGTCCGGATCGAGAAAGAACCAATTGAGGATGCCCGGTTCGCGCTTATGCCCGACCGGCCCTTCGACCGGAATGCCGAGCGAGCGGATGTATTCGATGGTCTCTTCGCAGCGCTTGGGATCGACGCGGTAGGACCAATGAATGGCGTGCGGAATGCGGATGCGCGGCTCGTCGGGCGGCCATTTGATGATCGAAAGGCCGAAATCGCCGACATACATCTTCATCAGCGGGTATTTCGAGTTGTCGTTGCGCCATGCCAGGCGGGCGCCGATCGTCTTGGTGTAGAACTCGATCGTGCGATCGAGATCCTCGACGTAAAAGCCGCTGTGGCTGATGCCGTTGATCGTCTCTTCCGACGTATTTTTCATGGGTCGTCCTCCGTAAGCTGATTATTCGGCTGCCGTCTTGCTCGCGAGCAGGCGACGGCAGAAGCTGGGACCGTCTTCGTGATCCTCGATGTAGCCCGAGGTACAAACGAAATCGGCGAAGGGATTGTCGGCCGGCGTGCGGATCAACCCGGGCGCCTCTTTGCCGTCCTGGACCTGCTTGATCGCCTTGAAGAGGATCTTGCGCACAGAGGCGATCACCACGTCGCTCGATCCGAGATTCTCCTGGGTGCGATCCTGAATCGGTCCTTGGGTCTCGATGGCGAAGGCATCCTGCGACGGGAAATGCATGCCCATGCCGGTGAAATGCCCGGTCTTCATCAGCTGCCGGTCCTGCATGTAGCGGTTCTCGATGCGCCGCACATGACGCAAATCCGGACCGACGTTCTCGGCGCGGTTCTTGCGCAGCCGCTCCTTATCGAGCGGCTTGTCGTGGCTGTAGAAGAATTCGAAGCGGAAGTGGCTGTAATCGTCGACCGGCACGTACCAGCGGCCCTGATAGCCGCCTTCGCCCGCCGAGGTCGAGGGCGTCGCGCCCGTCGGATAGACGTAATTGTTCACGCGCAGATATTTGCGGCCGTTCGGCGCATTGTGCAGGGCATAGATGCGCATGCCGACGCTGGTCGGTTCCGTCGAAACCTCCGGCACCTCGTTGCCGCGCACGGCGGCCACGTCCGCGCCCGAGCGCTGGCTCGCGATGCCCGGCGGGCGGCGATGCAGAAACGTGGTGTGCACCGGATCGGTCGAACTTTCGAGGCCCTGCAGCCAGTTGCACATCTGCTGGACGCGGAACGTCAGGCGATTGGCGTCGGGCCCCTGCAGGAAATGGAAATCGGGAATCAGCGGCGGCGCCCCCTTGCCGAGGTAGGCCCAGATCGCCCCGCCCTTCTCCTGCACCGGATAGGAGACGAGCTTCACCGTTTCGCAGAACTGGCGCTTCTCCGCCGGCTGCTCCAGGCAATGGCCGTCCTTGTCGAATAGCCAGCCGTGATAGAGGCAGCGAATGCCGCCGTTTTCGACGCGGCCATAGCTGAGATCGGTGCCGCGATGGGGGCAATTGCGCTGGATCAGACCGAGACGGTCATGCTCGTCGCGGAACAACACCAGATCTTCGCTCATGATGCGGACCGGCAGGGGATCGCCGCCCGGCGGAATCTCCTCCACCGCCGCGATCGGCTGCCAATAGCTGCGCAGAAACTCGCCGCAAGGCGTGCCCGGTCCGGTCTGCGTCAGCAGATCGTTTTGTTCTTTCGTCAGCATGGCAATGGCCTCCCGTTCCGCCGAAGTCTATTTCTTGCTCTCGTCTTTCATCTTGTACTCGCCTTGCTTGATGGAAAGCCGCGCCGCGTCAATGGCCTCTTCCGGCGCGGAATAGACGTCCTTGAGAATCGCCTCGATTTCCTCGCCGGTTTTCGGATTGTTGATTTCCAGGCGGCGCTTGCCCGCGTCGGCCAGGAACGTCGCGTCTTTGACCATCGCGCCGAAGCCCTTGCGCACTTCGGCGATCTGCGCGGCGGGCACGCCCGGCGGCAAGACGAAGGGACGTCCCATCGACTGGTTGGAGAAGACGATCTTCATCGCCGCCCGGTCCTTGTCGCTCTTCGCCAAGTCCATGACCAGCGGCACGTCGGCCGGAATTTCCGGATTCTTTTCCAGGCCGACCTGCATCAGCAGCTTGACCTGCCCATTCTCCAGCCATTGCGCCGCGCTCGTCTTGAACGTCGACCAGGAGGCGCCGACGCGGCCCTCGACTTCGCCGCGTTCCATGGCGAGGTTCTGATTGGCGTCGGAGCTGTAGCAGCAGACCTGCTGGAACTGCGTGCCGAGAATGCTGTTGAGCACGCGCGCCCCGAGGCCGCCTTGGGCGCCCGCCATCGCGACGATGGTCGGGCGGCGCAACGTATCCTCCCACGACTTGATGCCGGTGGTATGCCAGACGGCGGCGACGCCGATCTCGGTGTTGAGGCTGCCGATCCAGGGAAATTCGAGCGCCGTCTTGAAGGGCGCCTTGGAGTCGGCGCCATAGAGCAGCGGCTCGACGGCGACATTGCGGTCCACCGCGCCCCAAGCCGTGCCGTCGCGCTTGGCGGCCTGCTGCAGGTAGGCCATGACGCGCATCGAGGCCGCGCCCGGCATATTGCGCGAAATAATGCTGGGATTGCCGGGAATGAAGCGGCCGATATGCTCGGCCATCAGGCGGGCATAAATGTCGTAGCCCGCGCCGGCTTCGTAGCCGATGTACAAATCGATGGTCTTGCCGGCGAAAAAATCCGCCTGCTGCGCCGACGCGCCGGACGCCCCGGCGACGCCGAGAACGGATGCGACAAAAGCCGCGGCGAGCTTACGCTGCCCCATGATGTTCCTCCCCATTTTTTATTCGGCCGCGGCCTTGGCAGCCAGCAAGCGCCGGCATTGGCTTGGGCCATCTTCGGTTTCCGCGATCGGCCCCTCGAAGCAGACGAAGTCCGACAGATATTTTTCGTCGCGCATCAAACCCGGCGCTTCCTTGCCGTCCTGCATCTGCTGGATCGCTTTCAGCAAGGTGCGGAACATCGAGGCGATGACCACGTCGGTCGAGCCGAGGTTTTCGGTCGTGCGATCGCGAATCGCGCCCTGCGTTTCGATGGCGAAAGCGTCCTGCGCCGGGAAATATTCGCCCATGCCGCAGAAGCTGCCGTTCGGCCCCTTCATCTCGACGCGATCCTGCAGATAACGGTTTTCGGCGCGGCGCACATGGCGCATGTCGGGCGCGACGTTCTCGGCGCGGAATTTGCGCAGGGCTTCCTTGTCGACCGGCTGGGCGTTCTTATAGATGAATTCGAAGTAGTAATGACTGCCGTCGTCCGCCGGCACGTACCAGCGCCCCTGGTAGCCCGAGCCGGCGTTGCCCGTCGTCGGCGTGGCGCCGCAGGGATAGACGTAATTGTTGATGCGCAGATACTTGCCGTTCGAGCCCTGATGCAGCGCGTAGATGCGCATGCCGAAGGTCGTCGGCTCGGTGGTCACGTCCGGCGGCGCGGTGCCGCGCATGGCATTGACGTCGTTGCCCGAACGGATCGAGCGCGTGCCGACGGCGCGGCGATGCAAATAGGTGGTGTGCGCCGGATCGATGACGCTCTCCAGCCCCTGCAGCCAGTTGCAGGTCTGCAAGGTGCGGAAGGTCTGGCGATTGGCTTCCGGCGCGACCAGGAACTGGAAGTCCGGGATCATCGGCGGCGTGCCCTTGCCCATGTAGGTCCAGATCGCCCCGCCCTTCTCCTGCACCGGATAGGACTTCATCGGCACGGTATCGCAGAACTTGCGCTTCTCGGCCGGCTGGTCGATGCACTTGCCGTTCACGTCGAACAGCCAGCCGTGATAGAGGCAGCGGATGCCGCCGTCCTCGATGCGGCCATAGGACAGGTCGGTGCCGCGATGCGGGCAGTTGCGCTGGATCAGGCCGAGGCGATCCTTGTCGTCGCGGAACAGCACCAGGTCTTCGCTCATGATGCGGATCGGCAGCGGATCGCCGCCCGGCGGAATTTCTTCCGCCGCCGCGATCGGCTGCCAATAACTGCGTAGGAATTCGCCGCACGGCGTACCGGGGCCGGTGCGCGTCAACAGATCGTTTTGCGCTTGGGTGAGCATGACGAAAGCCTCTCTCTGTATAGTCCCGCCCGATGTCGCCGGAGTCCGCGCTATTGCGCGGGAATCAGTTCCGGCGCCCGAGTCTCGTTCGATGATTTGGTCAGGTAATCGCGCGCGGCGATCACGCCGCCCGCCTTGTGCGGCACGCCGGCCAGGCCGAGGCCCATCTCGACGCCGGTGAGCGCGCCCATCAGGGTCAGTTCGTTGCATTCGCCGAGATGGCCGATGCGGAACAGCTTGCCGGCGACCTTCGACAGGCCGGCGCCGAGCGACATGTTGTAGTTTTCCAGAACGACGTCGCGGAAGCGGTCGGCATTGTGGCCGTCCGGCATGAGAACGGCGGTCAGCACCGGCGAATATTCGATCGGCTCCAGGCAGAAAATTTCGAGGCCCCAGGCGCGCACGGCGGCGCGCGTCGCCGCCGCCAGCCGCTGGTGGCGCGCGAACACGGCGGGCAGGCCCTCTTCGAGCAGGATGGCGATGGCCTCGCGCAGGCCATAGAGCATGTTGGTCGCCGGCGTGTAGGGGAAGAAGCCGTTGGCGTTCGGCTTCAGCATCTCTTCCCAGTCCCAATAGGAGCGCGGCATCTTGTTGGTCTTGGCGGCGGCGCGCGCCTTGTCGGAAATGGCGGTGAAGCCGAGGCCCGGCGGCAGCATCAGGCCCTTTTGCGAGCAGGCGACGGTGACGTCGACGCCCCATTCGTCATGGCGGTAATCGACCGAGCCGAGCGAGGAGATGGTGTCGACGAGCAGCAGGGCGGGATGGCCGGCGCGGTCGATCGCCCGGCGGATCTCGGCGATGCGGCTGGTCACGCCGGTCGAGGTCTCGTTATGGACGACCATCACCGCCTTGATCCGATGGGCGCGGTCGTCCGCCAGCTTGGCCTCGATCGCCGCCGGATCGGCGCCGCGGCGCCAGTCGCCGGCGATCAGATCGACCTCGATGCCCCAGCGGGCCGCCATCTGCTGCCACATCATGGAGAAATGGCCGGTCTCGGCCATCAGCACCTTGTCGCCGGGCGACAGCGTGTTGACGATGGCCGCTTCCCAGGCGCCGGTGCCCGAGGACGGATAGATGATGACCGGCTTGGCGGTCTTGAAAACCTTCTGGCAGCCGTCGAGCACCTCGCGGCCGAGACGGCCGAACTCCGGGCCGCGATGGTCGATCACCGGCGAGGCGATGGCGCGCAGCACCCGGTCCGGCACCGGGCTGGGACCGGGAATTTGCAGAAAATGATGGCCTTGACGTGCGCTCATAGTCCCCCCTGAGAGGCCGCATAGATCGTCGCCGATGCTGGCTTGTCGTTAGGCGGCAAATATTGCATTCAAAATTTACCGATGCAACGATATTTTAGAATTCAACATAGACAGTACGTAGAAAAGTGGCTATGTCTCAATTCATGTCAGACGCAGCGCCTCTTACTCGCGAAGACGCTTCCGCACCGGCGCCGCAGACCGGCGCCAAACCCAGCGCCGCCTCGCTGCATGGCGAGGTTCTGGGACGGCTGCGCGACTATATCGTCGAGGGCAACCTGTCGGACGGCGCGCGCGTGCCGGAACGCCAGCTCTGCGAGATGTTCGGCGTGTCGCGCACGCCGCTGCGCGAGGCCCTCAAGGTCCTCGCCTCCGAAGGCGTCGTCGATCTCCTGCCCAACCGCGGCGCCCGCGTGCGGACGCTCAACGAGCGCGACATCCACGAACTGTTCGACTTGATGGCCGGCCTCGAAGCGCTCGCCGGCCGCCTCGCCTGCGAGTCCATCACGGATGAAGAAATCGCCGAAATAGAGCGCTTGCATCACGAAATGTACGGCTTTTACCTGCGCCGCGACATGCCGGGCTATTTCGAGGCCAACCAGGCGATCCATCGCCTGATCGTCGCCGCCGCGCGCAACAGCGCCCTGGCCGCCGCCTACGACGGCTATGCCGGACGCATCCGCCGCATCCGCTACGGCGCCAACCTGGCGCGCAAGCGCGACCGCTGGGGCGAGGCCATGCGCGAGCATGAAGCCATCCTCGATGCGTTGCGCCGCCGGGCCGGCGTCGAATTGAGCGACATCCTCTTCGTCCACTTGCGCAACAAGCAAGTCGCGGCTCTCGAACAGATGGCCGAGCCGCGGCCCGTCCAGGCCTGACCGCGCCGCCTCGCCGGGCCGCGCGCCGCCCGCTTCCTCATCTGCAGACGATCCCGTTCAAAGGCCCGTGATCCGGCGACCGGACGCGAATATTGCATTCAATTATTACCTGCAGATAATATATCCTGCATTCTAATGGGCAGGGGCAGCGCGCCGCAGCGCGAGAAGTCCCGCCGGCTCAACAGGCTCCACAGGATAGGCATCTTCCCGAACGACAGCGACGCCGAGAGCGGCCGAGCCGCCAAGCGCGATCCGTCCGGGAGATATGAGAGGGACCAATGGCTGTCACGACCGTCACCTTGCCGACCGCGACGATTCGCCTGCCGCGCATCCGCGCCGCATCGCTGTGGCATTTTCTCGTCTTTCTCATCGTCTTCGTCGCGGTGGTCACGCCGCTGCTGTTCCTCGTTCTCGGCAGCTTCAGCCAAGTCCGCATGCCGTCGGAGTTCTCCCTCGCCACCTTGAGCGTCGCCAACTACGTCAAGGTGTGGAGCGATCCCGGCACCCGGGCGACCTTCTCCAACACCTTGTGGTTCGCCGGCGGCAGCACGCTCGTCGGACTCGTCATCGCCTCCAGCCTCGCCTGGCTCGTCGAACGCACCAATATTCCCGGCAAGATCTGGATTTACGCCGGCGTGCCGATGACGCTCGCCATGCCGGGCATGCTGCAGTCGATGGCCTGGGTGCTGCTCGCCAGCCCGCGCATCGGCTTCATCAACAAGGCGGCGATGGGCGTGTTCGGCCTGAGCGAAGCGCCGTTCAACATCTACACCATGGGCGGCATGATCTTCATCGAGGGCCTGCGCACGGTGCCGACCGCCTTCCTGATGCTGGTGCCGCTGCTACGCAGCATGGACCCGACGCTCGAAGAGGCCGCCGCCATGTCGGGTGCGCGGCCGACCTCGACGCTGCGCAAGGTCACCATGGGCCTGATGCTGCCCGGCCTCATCGCCGTGATGATCTACCAGTTCACCAGCGCCCTCGAAGGCTTCGAAGTCCCGGGCATTCTGGGCATGCCGGCCGGCATCTACGTGCTCAGCACCAAGATTTACACCGTGCTGCATTCGTCTTCGGCCCTGCCCGCCTATGGCGAAGCCAACGCCCTGGCGATGCTCTATCTCCTGGTCGCCGTTATCGGCACCTATTTCTACAGCCGGGTGATCGCCAAATCGGAGCGCTTCACCATCGTCACCGGCAAGGGCTATCGCCCGCGCGTCACCGCGCTCGGCGCATGGCGCTGGCCCGCGTTCGGCCTGGCGATGCTCTATCTCCTGCTCTCGACGATCATCCCGTTCCTCGTGCTCGCTTACGTCTCCTTCCTGCCCTATCTGCAGGCGCCGTCGGCCAAGGCCTTCGCCAGCATGAGCTGGGCCAACTACGACAGCATCTTCCAGACCGAGAGCATCGGCCGCATCCTGTGGAACACCGTGGTCATGACCTTCTGGGTCTCGACCGGCGTGGTGATCGTCTCCTTCATCATTTCCTTCGTCGTCGTGCGCACGAAATTCTGGGGCCGCCGCATCCTCGATCAGCTGGCCTTCCTGCCCCATGCCATTCCCGGCATCGTCATGGGCCTCGCCATGCTGTGGATCTTCCTACAGATCGACAAGCTCGGCGTCGGCCTGTTCGGCTCGCTGACCTCGATCATCATCGCCTTCATCATCGGCTACATGGCCTATGGCACGCGCGTCATCAACGCCGCCGTGCTGCAGATTCACAAGGACCTGGAGGAAGCCGCCAAGGTGAGCGGCGCGCCCCAATGGCGCATCTTCATGCGCATCTTCACGCCGCTGCTGCTGCCCGCCTTCGCCGGCGTGTGGATCTGGACCATGCTGCATGTCGTGCGCGCCGCCGGCAAACCGCTGATCCTGACCAACGGTCCCGACAATCAGGTGCTCGCCGTCGCGATCTGGAACATGTGGGATCAGGGCTATACCGAAGCCGTCGGCGCCATCGGCACCATGCTGATGATCGCCCTGCTCGGCATCACGCTGCTCATCCGCCTGATCGGCTTCGGCCGGAAAACCTCGCCGCAATAGGCGAATAACGGCGGCCGACGGGCGAACCTCCGCTTTCTCGCGGAGGCCGGCGCTTTTCCGCTGGCGAATGCCGGCATCTTGCGGATAAGCAGGACGTCCGACAAACAAAACGACAGGGACGCGCCATGGCCGCCGATCACATCTCCCCGCTGTTCGAGCTCAAGAACCGCGTCGTCATCGTCACCGGTGGCGCCGTCGGCATCGGCAAGATCTATTCCGAGCGCCTGGCGGAGCTCGGCGCCCATGTGGTGATCGCCGATATCGCGGCGGAGGCCGGCGACGCGCTCGCCAAAAGCATCGCCGGCGCGGGCGGCAGCGCTCTCTCGGTCGCCACCGACATCGCCGACCCGGCCGCCGCCGAGGCCATGGCGCAGGCGGCGCTCAAGGCGTTCGGCAAGATCGACGCGCTGGTCAACAACGCTTCGCTGATGAGCACGCTGCCGCGCCGCTCCTGGCTGGAGATTCCGCTCGAAGAATGGGACCGCGTGATGCAGGTGAACTTGCGCGGCCTGTTTCTCTGCTGCCGCGCCGTCGTGCCGCATATGCAGCAGCGCAAGAAAGGCAAGATCGTCAATATCGCCTCGACGCGCGTCTTCGAGGGCACGCCGAACCGCCTGCATTACACCACCTCCAAGGGCGGCGTACTCGCCTTCACGCGCGCGCTCGCCCGCGAACTCGGCGAGGACAACATCGGCGTCAATTGCATCGCGCCCGGCCTGACCTTGAGCGAAACCCAGATGGCCAGCTCGTCGCAGAGCTATCTCGCCAACAGCTACGATCAGGGCCGCGCCTTCGTGCGCCCGCAAGTCCCCGCCGACCTGGTCGGCGCGCTGCTGTTCCTGTTGACCGACGCCAGCGATTTCATGACCGGCCAGACGCTCGTCGTCGACGGCGGCCGCGTCATGCATTGAGGCGCAAAGCGCTTCTCTCCAGATCGAGCAGCCGGGCCTTGACCTCGAGCCCCCCGGCGAAGCCCGTCAACTTGCCCGTGCTGCCGATCACGCGATGGCAGGGCGCGATGATGGAAATGGGATTGCGGCCATTGGCGGCGCCCACGGCGCGCACGGCGTTGGGGCGGCCGATCTGCGCGGCGATCTCGCCGTAGCTGCGCGTCGCGCCGAAGGGGATGGTCAGCAGCGCCGCCCATACGGCCTTTTGGAAAATGGTCCCGGTGAAATCGAGCGGCAGCGCGAAGGCCTGCCGCCGGCCGGCGAAATAGTCCCGCAGTTGCGCCTCGGCGTCGCGCAGGACCGGATGGCGCGGATTCTCCGCGGCGGCTTCCCGCCGTACGCGCCCGGGCTTGTCGTTTTCCCAAAGCACTGCCACCAACCCGGCCTCGCTCGCGATCAGCGTCAGGCGGCCGACGGGCGATGCCATCGTCTTGTAAACATGGGCCATCTCGTTCTCCTTTGGCTGCGGTCGAGAGCCAGAAATAATCCGCCCTGCCGGCCCCGGCTCGCCATTTTCGGACAGGACAGTTATAAATCTCCATGTCCGAAAATGGCGAGCTTGGCGCGCGGCCGGCGCGTAAAAGAACGGCCATGCCCCTGTCCGATGCCGCCGCCTATCGAGCCCTCGCCGCGCGCGACCCGCGCTTCGACGGACTGTTCTTCGTCGGCGTGACGACCACGGGAATCTATTGCCGGCCGATCTGCCCGGCGCGCACGCCGAAGGAGGGCCATTGCCGCTTCTTCGCCAATGCGGCGCTGGCCGAAAAGGCCGGCTTTCGTCCCTGCCTGCGCTGCCGGCCCGAACTCGCCCCCGGCGCCGCGCCGGTCGACGACGCCCAGCGCATCGCCCATCTCATCGTCCAGCGCATCGAGGAGGGCCTCGCCGACGACAGCGCCGGGCTGGAGACGATCGCCGCGCAGTTCGAGCTGAGCTCGCGCCAGATCCGCCGCATCCTGCAAAGCGAACTCGGCCTGTCGCCCATCGAGCTGCTCCAGACGCGGCGGCTACTGCTCGCCAAGCAGCTGCTGACCGAAACGCGGATGCCGGTGACGCAGGTCGCCTTCGCCAGCGGCTTCGCCTCGTTGCGCCGCTTCAACGCCGCCTTCGGCTCGCGCTATGGCATGCCGCCGTCGCGCCTGCGCAAGACCGCCGCCGACGGCGATGGCGCCGGTCCGTCCGACAGTTCGACGCTGCGCCTCGGCTATCGTCCGCCCTACGACTGGGACGGCATCCTCGCCTTTCTCGCCGGCCGCGCCCTGACGGGCGTCGAGGCCGTGACGGCGGACGCCTATTTGCGAACCGTCGCCTGCGGCAAGACGCGCGGCTGGATTCGCGTCACCCATGCGCCGGCGAAACAGGCGCTCCAGGTCGAATTCGCCCATTCCCTCGCCCCGGCGTTGCCGGCCCTGCTCGGGCGGCTGCGCAACCTGTTCGATCTGGCGGCGCGGCCGGACCTCATCGCCGAACGGCTGCGGCAAGACAAACGCTTGCGGCCGATGGTCAAGAAGACGCCAGGCCTACGCGTACCCGGTGCGTTCGACGGCTTTGAGTTGGCGGTGCGCGCCATCCTCGGCCAGCAAGTGACGGTAAAAGCGGCGACGACGCTGTCTTGCCGCTTCGCCGCGGCCTTCGGCGAGCCCTTCGCGACGCCCTTCGCGACACCCTTGCCGGACCTGACGCATCTATCGCCGACGCCCGAACGCGTCGCCAAGGCGAGCGTCGATGACATCGCCAAGCTCGGCATCGTCGGCGCGCGGGCGCGCTGCATCGTCGCCCTCGCCAAAGCCGTCGCCGCCGGCGAATTGCGGCTCGAAGCCGGGGCGGAGCCCGAAGCCGTCATGGCCAAGCTCATGAAATTGCCCGGCATCGGCCCTTGGACGGCGCAGTACATGGCGATGCGCATCCTGCGCTGGCCCGACGCCTTCCCCAAGGAAGACGTCGCCGTGCTGAACAATCTCGGCGGCGTCACGGCGAAACAGGCTGAGGAAATGTCGCAGGCCTGGCGGCCGTGGCGCAGCTATGCCGTGCTGCATCTCTGGCGCAATCCGCAAGGCGCCTAGCCGGAGATTCTAGCCGATCACGCGGCCGCGAATATTGGCCGCGACCCAGCATAGCAGGGCCCAGGCCGTGCCGAGCGCCCAGCCGGCCACCACATCCGTCGGATAATGGACGCCGAGATAGATGCGCGACAGGCCGATGAGGACGGTCAAACCGATCGCCGTCGTCAGGAAGAAGGCCGCCAGGCGGCGATCCGGCGTGACATGGGCGAGCAGCGCGCCGAGCGTCAGATAGACCACCGCCGACACCGTGGCATGGCCGCTCGGAAAGCTCGACGTGAACACGCGCACCGCCGTTTCGATGTCCGGCCGCGGGCGGTCGATCGCCAGCTTGAACAGCGACGAGAGCGCCGCGCCGCTGGCGACCGAAAGCGCCACGAACAACGCCGCATGGCGCTGGCCGTTGAGCAGCAGAAACGCCACCGCGAGAGAGGCGATCAAGGCGAGGATCGTGAGGCTGCCGAGCGCCGTCACGTCGCGGCCGGCCTCCTGCAGCCAGCCGGGGCCCCACGGATCGGTCCCGCCGCCGCCGAACAAGCGCGTCACGGCTTGATCGAAGGCCGCCGTCTCGCCTTCGCGCATTTCGTCGGCGATCAGCCCGAAGGCGCCGAGCAGCAGCGCCGCGATGAAGGCCGCCGCCAGCAGGCGCCGACGGGGCGCCGGGAGAGAATGCAAGTCCATGCCGGATGCTATGTCATGGCGACGGGGTGCGTCACCTGTCATGCGCGGCAGGGATCGGAGAATGCCGCCGTCTCGAACGACGGCCCGAAGATCGACCGATAATCTGACGATAACGTCACGCCAGGACGTAAAAGATCCCCGCCACGACGGCGAAGGCCAGCGCTCCCCAGACGAACGGCCAGGCCGAGGATTGGGCGGTCTTTTGCGCTGGCGCAGCGGCCGGGACGGCGGCGGTATCCGCCGGAGTCTTGCGGGCCTCGATCACCTCGACGAAACGGCCGAAGAAATCGTCCGCCAGTTTGCGCGAGGTCGAATCGATCAGGCGCTGGCCGATCTGCGCCAGTTTGCCGCCGACCGAAGCCTGGACTTCGTAGGTCAGCAGCGTGCCTTTGTCCTGATCGGCGAGCTTGATCCAGGCGTCGCCCTTACCGAAGCCGGCGACGCCGCCATTGCCCTTGCCCGTCAGCTTGCAGCCATTCGGCGCATCGATTTCGCTCATCGACGCGTCGCCCGAGAATTTTGCTTTGACCGGCCCGATCGAGAGGGCGACGGACGCCTTGAACTGCGTATCGGACAAGCGCTCGACCGATTGGCAGCCCGGAATGCACTGACGCAGAACCTCCGGATCGAACAAGGCTTCCCAGATTTCCTGTTTCGGAGCGGAGATCAATCGCTCGCCGCGCATGTCCATATTTTCACTCCATGGCAAAAGTCGCCTGCCGTTCGATGGCAGGTCGCAACCGGTCTTTTTGTCTTCGTTGTCGACGGGACCGCGGCAAGTCCGCGGTCATGCTGTTTGCGAGAGCGTCGACGTCTCGGACAGTCGGTCGGGGGACGCGGCCTGCCGGCCGCGTCCCCTTGAACGATCGTTATTACGGAGCTTCCAAAGCGGCGGAGGCTTCGGGGCCGAGGGCGATGTCGCGCAGCTCGCGCAAAATCGGCTTCGGCGTATCGGTCATGCGCTGCACGATCTCCTGGATACGCTCGCCGCTGACCGGCTCGACTTCCAACTGCTGCGCCTTGGAGGCGGCGACGAAGCCGGGGTCCTTGGCGACGGCCATGAATGCCGTGCGCAACGCCTTGACTCGATCGGCCGGAACGCCCGGCGGCGCGGCGAAGGGACGGGCCATGACCTGGCTCGACAGCATCAGGTCGAGAATCTTCCGGTCCTTCTCGGTCTTGGCCAATTCGCTGACCAGCGGCACGTTCGGCAGATCCGGATGCTTCTCGTCGGCGAACTGCACGATGACATTGATCTTCTTGTCGCGCACCCAATCGGCCCGCGTCGCCATGATCGACGACCAGGACCAGTTGCAACGGCCTTCGACTTCGCCGCGCTCGAGCGCAAGGAGAACGTCGTTGCCGCCCGGGTAACCCGTCACCTGCTTGAGCTTGGCGCCGAACAGGGTGTTCAGGGCGTTGGCGTGATAGATCGCGGTCGAGCCGAGCACGACCGGACGGGTCATGAACTTCTCCAGCGTGTCGATCCCGCTCGTGTGCCAGGTCACGCAGGTGCTGGCGTCGATGTTGGCGCTGCCGATCCAGTTCAACTCGGCGGCGACGAACTGCGCCTTCGGGTTGCCCCACACCGAATGCATCGCGGCGTTGCGGTCGAAGGTGCCGATCGCGGTGCCGTCCTTCGGCAGGACTTTCTGCAGCTGGTTGGCGAGGGTCAGGCCGTTCGCGCCCGGCACGTTGCTGACGATGACCGTCGGCTTGCCCGGCATGACGTTGCCCAGGAATTGACCGAAGGTACGGCCGTAAAGATCGGTGCCGCCGCCGGCGGACGAGCCGATATAGACCGTAATACGCTTCCCTTTGTAGAAGTCCTCCACTGCATCGGCGAACGCCATGCTGGCGTTGCCGGCGATCGCGACGGCCATTGCGCCGCAAGCCACTTTAAGCAAGTGCATGTTCCTAACCTTCCTGTTTCACGCGTTATCGTTAAGCCGCCCCGATCAAGCGGGGCGGCCCAAGCCAAAAGCCAATCAGTCCTTGAAGCCGTGCAGACGCGCCGGGTTCGTCACGAGAATCTTCTCGATCAATTTCGGATCGTTGTCGCAATAGCGATAGAGCAGTTCGACCAGCTCGCCGTCGTTCGGCATGCGCGGCTTGCGCCAGCGCACATGCGGCCAGTCCGAGCCCCAGATCAGCCGGTCTTCGGCCGCTTCGACATAGGCGCGCCCGAACGGGACGGCGTCATCCCAATCGTCGTCCATCTTCGACAGGCGACTGCCGTTCGACAGCATCAGCCACCAGCCGTGGTTCTTGATGCGGTCGACGATCCACTTGAACGGCGCCGCGTCGAGCCCCTCGGAAAAATCGATGTGGCCCATGTGATCGACCGACATCGTCAGGTCCTTGATCGAATCCAGCATGGGGGCGTATTCGAGGATATGCGGGCCGGCGATGTGCAGGCGGGCGTGCCAGCCGAGCTCCTTGGCGCGTTCCATCGAGCGCTTGATGGAATCGGGCGACTGGGCCTCGTTGTAGTACTTGCCGATGTTGAAGCGCGCGGCGACCACGCCGAGGCCGTTCAGCTTGTCCAGTTCGGCGTCGCTGACGTTGTCCTTGATGATGGCGGTGGCGCGAATGTTCGCCTTGTCCTCGTTGGCCGACAGCGTGTCGATCAGCAGGCGATGATCCGTGTCGTACGGCATCGGATGGACGATGACGCCGCGCTGGAAACCCATCTTGCGCAGCACGCCCTGCATGTCGGCGAATTTGCCGTTGGGCGGCTCGTACAAAGCGCCCGGCTTCGGCGGATATTTCGCCGGATCGCCGTAGATATGGAATTGGCTGTCGCAGCTCTTCGGCGGCGCCGGCGGCACAGGCGCGCGCGTCTCGCGGTTCCATTCCGGATAAGTCTTCTCGCTACCGTCGGGCATTATGCGTCCTTCATTTTGGTGGCGCGGATATTGGCCGCAGGACACATAATCGACAAATATCAATTTGTCCGTTCCCCATAACGATTGGGCATGAAAAAGGGGCCGCATAAGCGGCCCCAGTTTGCGGCGCAAGACTGCAGGAAGACTTAACCAGCCTTTTCGCCGATCTAATCCGCGTAGCCCGGATTGATGATCACCTCGACCATGTGACAACCGCCGCCTTTGACGATATCGAGGCCGCGGCGCAGGGCGGCCGGCAGATCCGCCAGGGTCGTGACCGGCCCTTCGCCGGTGAAGCCCTGGGCCTTGGCCATGGCGACGATGTCGACCGCCGGATCGTCCAGGCGCTGGCCGATCCATTTGTTCTCGACCGGACGGCCGCGCTCCTTGGCCATATGGCCCTGGTGCACTTCGTCGTTGTGATAGGCGCGGTTGTTGGAGACGACGATCAGCATGGGAATGCGGGCGCGCGCCGCCGTCCACAGGGCGTTGATGCCCATGAGGGTGTCGCCGTCGCCGAGCACGGCGACCGGAATGCGGCCCTTGTCGCGCAAGGCGAGCGCGACGCCGACGGACACGCCGGGGCCGGCGCCGACGCCGCCGCCGCCGTCATTGCCGAAATAATCGAGCGGGCCGGTGAAACGGCAGACATGCCCCGGCCAGCCGAGCGAGAAGCGGCTGTAGGCGACTTTCGGCTCGTCGCGGAAGGTCACCGACAGGCACTCGGCGAAGTGGCGCAGACCGATGCCCTTCTCGGCCGGCGGCAGTTTGGCCGGATCGTAGCTGATCGGCGCCTTGCCCGGATTGGTCAGCGTCCATTTCGGCTCGGCGAAGCGCTTGCCGCCGGTCTTGGCCTCGATCGCCTCGCGCAGCGGACGCGTGACCGCGTCGGGCGAGGCCAGGATCGGCAGATCGGCCGGCGGCAGGGCCTGATAGTCCATCGACCAGCCGTTGTGGATGTAGCTGTCGGCGGTCACGTTGATGATCTTGGCGGTGATCGGTCCGGTCTTGGCGCAGGCCTTGAACAGGCCGGCCGGATCGAGCCAATCGAGCGACAGGATCACGTCGGCCTTGGTCAGCGCCTCCAGCATCGCCGCCGACGGCCGCGCGCGAATTTCGACCGCCGCCAGCGGATGTTCGCTCGGAAAGGCGCTGGAATTCTTCAGGTCGGTGAGCACGATGCCGCCGATCGATTCGGCGAGCGCGACGCGCGCGTCCCAATCGGCCTCGCCGCGCGAGACGCGGCCGCACAGCACCAGCGGGCGCTTGGCGCCGGCCAGCCATTCGGCCGCCTTTTCGAGCGCCGCCGCCGGCGCCGCCGGCGTTTCGGCCGGCTCATAGCGCGCGATATCGGGCAGTTTCAGGCCGGACTCGAGCTTCTCTTCCTGCATCTCGACGTCGAGGCAGATGTAGGTCGGCCCATAAGGTTCGGTCATGGCGATCTGGCGCGCGCGCAGAATCGATTCGAACGTCGCCGGCACCGAACGCGGCTCGTCGTCCCACTTGGTGTAATTGCGGATCAGCGCGCCCTGATCCTTCGACGTGTGAATCCATTCGATCCACGGCCGGCGCTCGTTGGCGTCGCCCGGGCCGGTCGCGCCGATGATGACCATCGGCCGGCGGTCGCACCAGGCGTTGTAGATCGCCATCGTCGCGTGCATGAGACCGACATTGCTGTGCAGCGCCGCCAGCATCGGTTTGTCCGTCACCTTGGCGTAGCCCTGGGCGATGGCGACGGCATGCTCCTCATGGAGGCAGACCAGCATCTGCGGGTTGCTGTTGCCGAGATAATTGACCAGGCTGTCGTGCAGGCCGCGATAGCTGGCGCCCGGCACGAGGGCGACATATTTGAAATCGAGCTTGGCGAGCAAGGCCGCGATGGCGTCGGAGCCCCACCCCATGACCGGGTTGTCCGTCGGCGTCGGCCGGTCGATCGTCTCGAGGCCGGTGGGGGTCACCTTATTCATCTTCGCTATGCCTTCCCTGATATTTCAGCAGATTTGGGCCGTATCCTCTGCGGTCGGCCCATCGACGACAAATATCAATTTGTCGGCTACCCATAATTTTATGTTATTGGCGCGGCCGGGCCGCGAGACCGTCTTAAGAGGGCGTGATCGCGTAGCCGCGCTCGCGGCAGACCGCTTCGAGAATGCGGACGAAGGCGTTCACCGCCGGCGACGGCATGTCGTTTTCGCGCCGCACGATGCCGATCGGCCGCATCATGAAGGGCGAATCGATCTCGATGGCCGTCAGGGTGCCCTCGGCGATCTCGCGTTCGACGCCGATCTTGGCCAGCACGCCGACATGATCGCTTTTCATGATCACCGACTTCAGGATCGCCGGCTCGCGGCTTTCGACGCTGGCGCGCGGCATGCCCAGGCCGAACTGCTCGAAATAGAGCTCGAGGCGCCGCCGGTGCCAGGTGTCGTTGTCGGAGAAGGCCCATTTGTAGCCCAGCAGATCCTGCGGCTTGATCTTCTTGAGCTTCGCCGCCGGATGGTCCGGCCGCATGACCAGCACGAGGCGGTCGTCGAACAGCCAGCGCTTGGTCAGGCCGATCTTCGGCATCTCGTTGTAAAGCATCGCCACGACGAGCGTGAATTCGCCGGCCAGCAGCGAGGTGAACAGCTCCTGGTTCTGCGAGACGATGCGCAATTGCAGGTTGGGCCGCTCGGCGGCCAGGCGCACGACCACGTCGGGCAGCAGCTCGGAGGCGATCATCGGCGGCCCGGCGACCGTGATGACGCCCTCGGTGCCGTTCTTCAGCGCGTTGATTTCCTTCACCGCCTGGGTCATGCCGACGCAGGCCGATTGCGCGTAGGCGCGCAGGCTTTCGGCGTAGGACGTCGATTCCATGCCGCGCGCCTTGCGCTCGAACAGTTTGACGCCGAGTTGCTCTTCGAGCCGCTGGATGCTCTTGGTGAGGGCGGGCTGCGAGATGTGGAGCTTTTCGGCAGCCTTGCCGAGACTGCCCTCCTCCATCACCGACAGCATGTTTCGCAAATGGCGCAGGTCCATACTATTCCCAATCCCTATCGAAATATCGTGGGATGATAGAGCTTCATTATGTGAAACGAATCGGCTTTTTGTCAAAGCCAACGACGCGGCGCCTTAAAAACCGAACAGCCGCGCCGGATTCTTGACGAGAACCCGTTCGACCGCCTGGGCATCGGGCAGATAGCGCAGCAACAGCGCCACCAGGTTCCGGTCATCGGGCATCGGGCCGCCGCGTGAGCCGATATGGGGCCAATCGCTGCCCCAGATGCAGCGATCCGGCGCCGCCTCGTAGAAGCCGCGTCCGAAGGGCACCGCGTCGTCCCACGGATAGCCGGCCTTCGAGCCGCGATGGCCGTTCGACAGCATGATCCAGCGATCGTCGCGCTGCAGAATTTTCAACAGCAGCCGAAAGCCGGGCTGTTCGACGCCCAGACCGAAATCCAGATGGCCCATATGGTCGAAGACCACCGGCAGGTCGCAGCGCTCGATCTCCGGCGCGATCTCCGCCAGCTCCGCCGGGCCGGCGAAAATCTTGATGAACCAGCCGAGTTCGCGCACGCGGGCGACGGAGCGATGGAAGCTTTCGAAGGACGGCACGAGGCCCAGCCGCTTTTGAAAATTGAAGCGCGCGGCGCGCACGCCGGCTTTATCGAGCCTCTGCAAATCCTCGTCGTTGACGCCGTCATCGACGATGGCGATACCGCGCGCCCGCGCGAGGGTCAGTTCGGCGAGGGAATCCAGCAACAAGCTATGGTCCGTCGTGTAGGGCGTGGCCTGCACCAGCACGACGCGCTCCATGCCGATCTCGGCATGCATCCTCATGGCGTCCGCGAGCGGCGCGAAGGGCGCCTCATACAGCGGATTCTTATGACGAACGGGATAACGCGCCCGGTCGCCATAGACATGGAATTGCGCGTCGCAGCTGCCGCTGGGCAGTTGCGCCGCGGTCGTCCGCTCGAGAAGCTCTTCAGTTGCCATCTTATATTCCCGCAGATAGGCGAACGCCCCCTCGCCGAAGCGAGGGGGCGTTGAACGTAGAAGACTTAGGCCGCGACGACCGAACCGACGCTGCGCGCCTTGACCTCGCGGACGACGACGTCCGGATCGAGACCGACGAGCTTCGCCGGATTGCGCACGCACATGATCTCGATTTCTTCGGCGCTCATGCCGAAGGCGATCATGTAGCCGCTGACCTGGCGCATGGCCTCGACCGAATTCGGGAACAGCGTATCGCCGGCGTCGCTCGACAGCGTGAAATGCTCGACGCCGACCTTGCGGATGGCTTCGTACATCTTGCCCGGATCGACGCCGAGCATCGGCGACAGCTCATCGAAGGTGAAGTTGAAGAAGATGCCGACCTTCGCCAGTTCCTTCATCTGCTCGACCGTGATGTTCACGAACGGGCTGAACGGATGATCGATGAAGACGCGCTTCATCTTCAGCTTGTCGACCAGCTCGGCGAGCTCCCACAGCTCCTTGTGGGTCGAGTGTCCGAGGGACAGGGTGCGGTCGCTGTCGGCGATCATGCGGATCGCCTCTTCGTAATCTTTTTTCAGCTTGCCCTTCTCGTCGAGCGCGTAATGGCCGTACTTCAAGGCGTCATCCCAGGACATCGGCCCGGTGTGATCCTTCTTGCTCGCCGTCGGATCCCAACGATAGGGCTTGCCGCCGACGATGGAGTAGGTGTTGGCGTGGTTGGCCAGGGCCAGCCAGAAGGCGGTGACGCCCGCCTTGACCTGCGTGCGCACCTTCTCGGCGCTCGGCGGCTTGTTGTCGCGGCACAGCGCGTAGCCGCCCCAGGCCTTGATCGCCGGAATGCCGGTCTCGTCGGACCAGCGCTTCATGTCCTCGATCAGTTGATTGACGTCCTCCATCGGGCCGGCCGAGCGCTTGTCGTCCTTGCCGATCGACTTATAGAGGATGCCGTACATGCCGCTTTCCGAAGCGAGCTTGGCGAGGGCGAGCGCATCCTGCTGGCCATATTCGGCATGGCAATGGATGTCGATGAAACCGCGGACGCCATCGATGCGCGGCGGCGTCTGGATGTAGGGCTTGAAATGACGGCGGGCCGGATAAGCCGCCACGCAACGCTCCATGGTGGGAGTCGCGTTGTTGTTGCTACGCGCGTTGCGAAAAACCGTATCGTCTCTCATGTTCCACTCCTGGTGATGGTCGGTCCCTGTCTTGATGGGTGGATTTTAATCCCGACTCCGATAATAAAATAATATCGATTTGTCTATAAGACATAACCATTGGTGATGCATAGGATGGCCCAGGGGGGCCGGCGAAAGGGAAAGGCTATTTGCCCTTCCCCTCATCCAGCTTCGCCCCTTGATCGAGAATCGCCTTGGCCTGCGCCACGACCTCCTTGGGCGTGGCGATCAGCGCCTCGACGACCTTCTGAACTTCCTCGCCCGTCGAGGGGCTGAGTTCGCGGTCGGTCTTCTTCGCCTCGGACAGGAACTCCGCGTCCTGCATGGTGGCGTCGAAGGCGCGGCGCAGCGCCGTCAGGCGAGCGGCCGGCAGGCCCGGGTTGGTCGCGTAGGCCCGGCTATAGGCGCCGTCCGACGACATGAAGCGCATCACCGATTTTTCGAAGTCGCTTTCGACGAGCTCGATCAGCGTCGGCACGGTCGGCAGATCGGCCGAGCGCTTCAAGGCGCCCTGCGCCAGCACGACGATCTTCTTGCTCTCGACCCAGTCGGGCTTCGTGCTCAGCCAGCCGGTCCAGGTGCCGCAGCCGCGGCCCTCGACCTCGCCGCGCTCCATGGCGAGATTGACGTCGTTGCCGCCCGGATAGCCGGTGATGACCTTGAACTGGGTGCCGACCAGGGAATTGAGCAACAGCGGATAGAACACGCAATTGTTGGCCGTGCCCGGGGCGCCCATCACGACTTGGCGCGTCTTCGCGTCGGCGATCGAGCCGATCTTGCTGGCATGCCACATGACGACGACATTGGTGCCCTCGACCGTGTTGCCCAGCCACTGGAGCTTGGCGGCGTCGAACTCGACGCCCTGCCCGCCCATCGCCTGGAAGGCCGGCATGCCCTGCATCACGGCATGGATCACCGTGCCGTCCTTGGGCGCGACGTTGTAGAGCCAATTGGCCGCCACGACGCCGACCGCGCCCGGCATGTTGCGCGGCAGGATGGTCGGCTGACCCGGAATATGCTTGCCCATGTAGCGCGCCACCATGCGGGCCCGCGCATCGACATCGCCGCCGGTGCTCGTGCCGATCAGCATGGTCAGCTGCTTGCCCTTGTAAAAATCGCCGACGTCATCGGCCGCGGCCGGCGCCGCAGCGCCATAGGCATAGATAGCGAGGCCCAAAAGGACCCCAAGCATCTTGCGATGCATCCCCATTCTCCCAGAAATAGCCCTGTTTATCGATGTGAGCGGCGCGATTGAGCCGGCCGCCTTGGCGCGGATGTTGGCGGTTCAAACGATTAAGGGCAAATACCGATCTGTCAGAAAGTCATAACCAACCGCTATCGAGAGGGCGGCGCAGCCGGCGCGCTCCGAGAAAGACGGATTTTCCGCCTGGCGACGTTTAAAACCTGACCGATCAGCAAAAAGGACCCGCCCATGACCGTCGCCATGCCGTTCAACGTCAAACTCAAGCGCTGGCTCCGGCAACTGCATCTGTGGATCGGCGTCGTCTTTTGCCTTCCCCTGGTCGTTATCGGCTTGAGCGGCAGTATCCTGGTCTACGAGGAAGAATTTCGCGCGCCGGCGCCGGTCCAGGCGACGGCCAGCGGCGCGACCGCTTCGCTCGACCGCCTGCTCGCCGCCGCCCAGCCTGCCGCGCCGAACGCCGCGCGCCCGACCAGCCTGACCCTGCCGACCGAGAGCGGGCAGCCCGCCGTCGTCGGCTACGGCGGCGGACGCGGCGGCCAGCAGGTTCTGCTCGATCCCGTGTCCGCCGAACTGCTCGGCAGCCGCAGCGGCCCGCCGCGAACCCCCGGCCTGATGCTCGACATCTTCCTAATGCACGCCAATTTTCTGTCGGGCGCCGAGGGCCGTGCCGCCGTCGGCTGGCTCGGCGTCGCCATGTGCCTGCTCGGCGTCAGCGGCCTGATCTTGTGGTGGCCGAAGCGCGGCCGCTACGCCAAGGCCTTTCTCGTCGCCCGCGGCGCGACCGGCTGGCGCCTGATGCGCGAATTGCACGGCGCCATCGGCATCTGGTCCTTCGCCGTTTTTATGATCGTCAGTTTCAGCGGCGTCTACATCGCCTTTCCGCAAGCGACCAACAGCCTGATCCGCGGCGTCTTCCAGTCCGCCGATCCGCGCAGCGGGGCGCAGGCTTTGACCGTCGCGCCGAACGGCCGGGCGGCGGCATCGCTCGACCGCGTGGCCGAGATCGCGCGCGCCGCCGTGCCCGACGCCGGCTTTCGCGCCGTCGCCCTGCCGGCGCGCGCCGAGCAGCCGCACCGCGTGACATTGTCGCCGCCCGGCCTTTACGCCGATGGCGGACCGTCGATCACGGTCTATGTCGACGCCTACGAAGAGCGCGCCATCGCCACCCTCGATCCGCGACAATTCAGCCTGGGCGAGCGCATCATCGCCTGGCAGCGGCCGCTGCATGCCGGCGTCGGACTGGGCGCCGTCTATAAGGCGCTGGTGTTCCTGTCGGGGCTGTTGCCGCTGTTCTTCGTCGTCACCGGCATCGCCATGTGGCTGATCAGCCGGCGTCGGCAGGCGGCAACCGCTCCGTAAACGGAAGATCGCGCCTGCCGACGGACTGCCCCCCAGATCGAGCCGCCTATTGGCGGAAACCGACGATCAGATGCGCGCGGTGCGATTCGGGCAGCACCTCGCCCTCCGCCTTGACCGTGATGGTGTAGGTGCCTGGTTCGGTGATCATCTCCGGCGCGATCTGCGCTTCGAGCTCGCTCTTCGAGACGTACTTGGTCGGCAGCTCGATGGCATTGAAGTTGAACAGGCTGCCGAACTCGCGCTTCAGCATCACCTTGTGGAACGGCCAGATGCCTTCGCCGCGCACCTTGAGCGTGATCGGCCCGTCGCCCTGCGTGACCGCGTTGGGCGTGATGTCGAGATCCATCGGCAACGTCTGATAGGAATAGAAGGCCGGGATCGGGTTCTTGTAGTTGCTGAAGGCGATGTCGACGATCGCGCCGTCCTTGACCACCATCTTGACGTTCTGCGTCGCCCACATGTCCTGCAGCGGATCGCCTTCGACGATCGACAGATCGGCGACCTTGCCGGCTTCGACGCTGCCGTAATCCTTGTCCTTGCGGAAAGCCTTGGCGACGTTGAGCGTCGCCGCCTGCAACACCGTCATCGGCGGCACGCCGGCCTCGACGTCCATCACCAAAGCCTCATGCATCAAGAGGGCGGCCATGCCGCGCGGCGGATCGGAGCCTTCCTTCAGCATGCCGCCGGCCTCGACGAAGCGGCGGATGAATTCGTTGGCCTTGTCGTAGCCGATCTTGGCGCGCTCGAGCTTGTCCTTGTCGTAGCGCTTGAACAGCTTGTCGTAGGCATTGTCCGTCACCGCGCGCACCGCGCCGGGCAGGCTGATCTTGGGGTCATCGAGGATCTCGTTCTCGCGCTTGCGGAAGCGCGCGGCGCTCGGCGACAGGGGGCGCAGCCATTTGGCGATGGTCGGCGTCCAAGCGACGTTGTTCTCGACCATGGCGTCGATGATCGGGCCGAAATTCTCCGTCTGATAATAGGAGTTGGCGATCTCCTGATCGATCAGGCCGCCGAGGCGGTCGATGTGCAGCTGCTCGCGCGACGGCGGATAGAGGATCGAGCTGGTGCCGACCGCCCAGATATGTTCGATGGCGTCGACGCCGCATTTGGCCGACGAAATGGCGTCCATGCTGTGCGTCGTCACCGCCATCCCGAGGCTATGCGCCTCCTCGACGATCACCTTCACCAGATCGAACGGCAGGAATTCGTTGAGCTTGATGAGGTCGCAGCCGATCTGCTTTTTGCGCCGAACGGCGGCGCGCGCTTCCTCGGGCGTGGTCACGGTGATGTTGCCGCGCGTGGTGCGGCCGTCGGGCGCGTCGGTCATCACGCGTTCGCCGCCGATGGCGCGGCCCGACATCCAAATGCGCGGGCCCTTGATCTTGCCCATCGCCGTGCCGCGCTTCTGCGCCTGCGTCCACGGGCCGTCCTGGAAGATCTGGATGGTCGTCGCCGTGGTGATGCCGAGATGGAGATAGAGCTCGCCGTGGAAATCTTCGAGATGGGCGTGGCCGTCGATGAAGCCCGGCAGGATCGTGCGCCCCGCCGCTTCGACGATCTCCGCCCCCGGCGGAATCGCCACGTCGGCGCCGCGCCCGACCGCCGTGAAGCGGCCGTCCGCGATCAGGATGGTGGCGTTTTCGACGGGCGGACGCCCGGTTCCGTCGATCAGCCGGCCGCCCCGGATCGCCAGCGTCTTACCCGTCATCTTTTACCGTCCCATCAATGGCTTAAGGCCGGCTCAGCCTAGAAAGAGCGGCCGCCGGGGTGTATCCCCTTTCTCTGCACAACGGTTTTTCAGCCATTACAGGACCGCAGCGAAGCCGCCGCCCGGCATGCTAATCTGGCCGCCACTCGGCCGCAGATGCCGAGGGACGGAGACAGGGGCGATGCCGGCCATTCGAGACCTCAACAAGCTGAACACCTTCGTGCGCGTCGCCGAGCGGCGCAGCTTCACCATGGCGGCGCGCGATTTGCGCATGACGCCGTCGATCGTCAGCAAGCATGTCAGCGAGCTCGAGGAGATGCTCGGCCTATCGCTGCTCACCCGCTCGACCCATGGCGTCGCCCTGACCGAGGTCGGCGAGACCTTCTTCCACAAATGCCTGCACATGCTGGCCGAGTTGGAAGACGTCGTGGTCGATGCCCGCAATGCCGAATTGGGACCCTACGGCACCTTGCGGATCCAGGCGACGAACGGTTTCGCCCGCTGGTTTCTCGCGCCCCTCATGACCGAATTCGCCGCCAGCCACCCGCAACTGCGCGTGGAGCTCGTCACCGAAGCCGCCACGCGCACGCCGATGGAGGATCGCTGCGACGCGATCGTCTCCGACAGAAGCCCGGCCGGGCTGGGCCTGGTCAGCCAGGACCTCGGCGCGGTGCGCCATGTCGTCTGCGCCTCGCCCGCCTATTTCCGCGCTCATGGCACGCCGAAACGGCCGCAAGAGCTGCAGGGGCACAATTGCCTGGTGAGTTCGCCCTTCACGGCGAAGAAATGGCGCTTTTCAGAGGGCCGACGCGACGTCGCCGTCGAGGTGAAGGGCGGCTTTTGCTCGAACAGCTCCGCCGTTCTGATCCGCCTCGCCCTCGATGGGCTGGGCATCGTCCGCCTGCCGCTCCATGCCGTGCGCGAAGACTTGGAGGCCGGCCGCCTGCAAGCCGTCTTCCGCGAGTCCCTGCGCTCCGACGAGCGCATCGCCGTCTATTATTCCAAGGCCAAGCATCTGCCGGCCAAAACCCAACTGTTCATCGATTTCCTGAAGGCCGCCGTCGCGCCGGAACTGGACGCCGCCGCCAGCGCCTGAGATCAGGCCAGCGCCGCGACGGTGTCGCGGAACGACTCGCGCAAGAGCGCTTCGTCGATATCGTAAGTGATGAAGACCATGCGCGTGCGCCGGTCTTCGCTCGGCCATTGCTTCAGCGCGAGCGGCGGATGGATCACATGCTGCACGCCGTGCAGCACCAGCGGCCCCGGCAATTCGGCGACATTGACGATCGCCTTGAAGCGCAGCAGATCCGGCCCACGCAGGCGAAGCAGCGCATTCAGCCACCGATCGAGAGTCTCGCCGGCGATCGGCGCATCGAAGGTCAGGCAGACCGCGCGGATATGCGCGTCATGGCGGTTCACGTCGGGCGCCTGATGATGGCCGTGATCGTGCGCATGGTCGTGGCCGTGATGGGCCTGCTCCAGATATTTCTCGTCATCGAGCCAGCGGCGCACGTCGAGGCTTTTGCTCGCCGGATCGTAAAGCCCGACGTCGAACAGCAGCGCGGGGTCGACCTCATCATCCGGCGCGATGGCGCGGATCGGCGCGCCCGGATTCAGCCTCCGCAATCTGGGCTCGAGCGTGGCGCGCGTCGCCTCCGGCAGATCGGCCTTGGTGATCAAAAGCCGGTCGGCCACGGCGGCCTGCTTCACCGCTTCGACATGGCGATCGAGGGTCGCGGCGCCGGCCACCGCATCGACCGTGGCGATGACGCCGTCGAGCGCGAAATAGCGGGTCATTTGCGGATCGGACATGAAGGCCTGCAGGATCGGCGCCGGATCGGCGAGGCCGGTCGTCTCGATGACGACGCGCTCGAACGGCTTGACCTCGCCCCGCTTCACCTTGTTCAGCATGTCCAGCAGGGTTTCGATGACGTCGCTGCGCACCGTGCAGCAGAGGCAGCCGCTTTGCAGCAGCACCATGTCGTCGGTCGCGCGCTCGACGAGATCGTGATCGAGGCCGATCTCGCCGAATTCGTTGATGACGACGAGCGCCCGGGCCATGCCGGGATGACGCACCAAGCGGTTGAGCAGCGTCGTCTTGCCGCTGCCGAGAAAGCCCGTGAGCAATGAAACCGGGATTTTCCCGACGAGGCTCATGGCCCGATGTCTCCCGCCTGCGTCCGATTGTCTGGGGATAGTAGAGCCGACGGCGGCCCCGGCATAGGGGCGTCGGCATGAGGGCGCGGCGAAGGGGCAACGCCCCTTCGCCGCAACGACCTAACGGCCGAGGATGGCCTTCGCTTTGGCAATCGACGAAGCTTCGACGTTGAACGTCGCGTCGACGATTTCCTGCAGCTGCTCGCCGGTCAAAGGCTCGATCGGCAGGTTCATCTTGTCGGTGTCCGCCTTCATGCCGGGATCCTTGGCCATGGCGTTGAAGGCCGTGCGCATCACGGCGATGCGGTCGGCTGGCACGCCCGGCGTCAAGGCGAGCGAATAGCCGATCTGGCTGCCGCCGAGGAACACCGTCCAGACATCGCGCTGCTCCTGCGTCTTGGACAGTTCCATGATCGATGGCACGTCCGGCAGTTCCGGATGGCGCGTCACGCCATATTGCACGATCAGATGGATCTTCTTGTCGCGCAGCCAATCCTGCTGGCGGGCGCGGATGAATTCCCAGTTCTGCATCGCCAGGTCGACCTCGCCGCGCTCGAGGGCGAGCGTGGTTTCGGCCGTGCCGGCGTAGCCGCCGAGAATCTTCATCTTGCCGCCCATCAACTGGTTGATGACGGTGGGCAAAATCGTCGAGTCGGAGGTCGGGCCGCCGCTGCCGACGACATATTGCTTGGTCAGCAGATCGTCGAACGTCCTGGCGCTGCTGGTGTGCCAGCTATGCTGGACGTTGAGACCGCCCGACGAAGTACGGCCGATCCAACCGAGCTTGCGCACGTCGAACTCGACGTTCGGGGCCCCGGTGATCTGCGCCAAAGTCGTGTTGGCATGCAGCGCGCCGATCGTCGTGCCGTCTTTGGCGGCCACGTTATAGACGTGGTTCGCGGCGAGAACGCCGCCGGCGCCCGGCATGTTCTGCACGATCACGGTCGGGTTGCCGGGGATATGCTTGTTGATCCAGCGCCCGGCAAGACGGGCGTAATTGTCGTAATCGCCGCCGGTGCCGAGCGCGACGACGATGCGCACGGTCTTGCCTTGATAGAAATTGTTTGCCGACTGCGACAGGGCCGCCGACGACATGACCATGGCGCCCGCGGTCGCCCCCAACGCGCACATAGCCACTTTAGAAAAGCGCTGCATTTATGACCTCCCAGAACAGCTGCCACCGCCGACCGCATTCTGCTTTTTTCGACGATCTTGCGCTTTTATCGAAAATAATGTTTTTTGTCGATCACAATATGGCGGCGCCTTTTGCCGGCCGTTGACCGTCCTGCGGCGTCTCAAAAGCCGGGACGATACGCCGACTGGCGGCCCGGCGACGGCGGCAAGCTGTTGCCTTGACAGACATTTCAGCGGTCCCTATCAGTTTGCCCAGAGCACGTTAACGTCCCCAGGAAACCCGATTCCGCATGCCCAAGCGCCTCACAACACCGCGCGACACTCTCTCTCCCGAGCAGACCGCCGGCGTTGGCGACGGCCCTTCGATGACCTTGTCCGGTCGCGTGCTGGCGCTGATGCGCGCCGACATCCTCGAACTGCGCCTGCAACCGGGCAGCAAGCTTCTGTTCGAGGGCCTGCGGGAAAAATACGATGTCGGTCTCAGCCCGTTGCGCGAATCGCTGTCGCGGCTCGTGGTCGAAGGCCTCGTGGTCGGCGAGGACCGCCGGGGCTTTCGCGTCGCGCCGCTCACCGAAGAGGATTTCTACGACCTGACGGCGCTGCGGCGCGAGATCGAAGCGCTCGCGATCGCCCGTTCCGTCGAACGCGGCGGCGACATGTGGGAAGCGCAATTGGTCCGCGCCTACCACCATATGTCGCTCGCCAGGGTCAAGCTGGCCGGCGACATGCCGGAATGGTCGGCGCGCAACCAGGCCTTTCACGAAGCCCTGGTCAGCGCCTGCGGCTCCCCCCGGCTGCTGAACCTGCGGCGCCAATTGTTCGATCAGTTCATGCGCTATCAACGCATCGCGCCGCGCCATGTCTGGCGCAGCGCCACGCACGACACGGACCACAAGCAGATTCTCGATGCCGCCATCGCCCGCGACATCGAGAAATGCCGGACCTTGGTCAAGGCCCATATCAAGGTGCTGGACGTGATCGTCGACGCCATTCGCAGCCAGAACGGCAAGGCGTAAAGGCATCGGGAGCGTCCCGACCAGCCGGATCCGCCGCCGTCACACCGACATCCAAGCCAGGCTCTTTTCCCCCTCGATGGCCTGAATCCGGTCGAACATCGCGCCCATTCTCTCGGCGCCGCGCTCGCGCGTCAGCATCAGGAACTTGTCGCGCAGCTCGGCGGGGCTGAGCGGATTTTCCGGCGTGCCCTTGCATTCCAGCACGGTTTCCTTGAGCGTGCGGCCGTCCTTGGTCTTGACGATGGTCGTCGTCGAGGTCGCGGTCGTCGGCGGTTCGCTATGCGGCACCAGTTTGATGCGCGCCATCAGCGCAAGCAGCTCCGGATTCTTCACGTCGGCATCGCGGAACACCGTCGGGTCGCTGGCATCGGCCAGCAGCGCCAGCGCCGAGCAGAACGGCACGCTATATTGGCCGATCATGACGTCCTCGGGCTCGGGGATGTTGTGACGGCCCAGCTCCTTCTTGCCCGCCTCGATGACGATCGATTCGACGTCGGCGGCCTTCAGGCCTTCGCGCGCCTTGAGGTTGAGCATGGCCTGGACCGGCGTATGGCCGGTCGAATGGCAGGCGTAGCGCTTCATCATGATGCGCGAGGTGAGCCATTCGCTGCCGAGATTCTTGGTCAACTGCGACACGTCATACTCGTCGCAATAGACCTTGAGGAAGCCGCAATCGCCTTCGAGAATCTTGTGCGGGCCGGTGAAGCCCTTGGCGGCGAGATAGGCCGCCATCACGCCGCCTTCGGCGGCGCGGCCGAAATGCAGCCTTTTGACCATCGCGCCGGTGCCCGAGCGGGAAAACTCCACCAGGCCACAGGGCAATTCGCCGGCGATGCCAAGCGCATTGACCATGCGCGCCTTGTCGAAGCCCATCATCTTGCCGCCGGCCACCGCCGCGCCGAACGGCCCCGTGGTGCCCGGGCCATGAAAGCCGCGCGCTTCGTTACTGTGCTTGGTCGCGCGCGCGATGCGGATCATCACTTCCGAAGCGGTGACGAAGGCGGTGAGAAAGGCTTTCCCGTCGAAACCGCCGTCCTGCGCGACGGCGAGGCCGCCGCTCAGCAGCATCGCGCCCGGATGCACGCCCGAGCTTGGCCGGGTCGGCCCGTCGAGCTCGAAGGCATGGGCGAGAGCGCCGTTGGCCAGCGCCGCGAAGGGCGCGGACACCGGGGCCGCGCCGTCGCCGAGGATCATGCTCTTGCCGCCCGCGCCCATCTGGCGCGCATAGTCGATGACGATGCGGCTCCACGGCAAATCGCTGCCGAAGACGATGGTGGCGAAGGTGTCGGCGATGGAATCCCGGGCGCGCTGCTTCACCGCTTCGGGAATATCCTCATAGCGCAGGCCGACGGCGAATTCGGCCAGCTGCACGGTTTCATCGGTCATGGGACGCCTCGATAAAAGATTTGTTTTCATGCATGGCGAAGGGCGCGGCCTTGCGCGGGCGGCGACACGGCCACCCGCGCAAGGCCTGGCTCTTCGATCAGTCGCGGATGTCTTGCAGGAACCAGTCGGTGGGAATTTCGCGCCCCACGCCCTGCGCCTTGGCGAGCTCGTAAATCCGGCCCGCCAGCGCCCAGAACTGATTGCCCTGCAGATTGCCACGCTCCGAGTAGGAAATTTGCCGGTCGGAATTGCGGCCGCGGCCGGTCTTGTTCACCACATCGGCGAAGCTGATGGTCTGCTCGTCCGGGAAGAGCGAGCCATGGCCGCGCTTGTCTTTCGGCTTGCGCTTGAAGCCCATGTCGATGTCGGGCCGCGCCGCATAGGTGAAATATTCGTCCTGCGTGCCGATCTCGGAGGCGCCCCAGGGAATCGTCGCATTGCCGAAGCGCATGTAGAGATCGACCCGGTCGAGCACCGCGCGGTCCTTGATGCCGCCACCGGTGCCCGGCGCGACGATGTGCGTGCCCGGCTCCAGCAGCTTGCCGTCGACCACAGAAACGGCCGAATCGGTCACCGCCGCGACGATGTCGGCGCCGCGATAGATCTCCTCCGGCGCGGCGCAGGCGACCGCTTCGATGCCGTGCTTCGCGGCCATTTCGGCGGCGAACTTTTCGCGGTTGGCCTTGGTCGGGCTGTAGACCTGCAGGCGCTTGAGATTGGGCCGGACATGCATGAAGGCGTCCATGTGGCTGCGCGCCATGCCGCCCGATCCCAGCATGCCGACCACCTCGGCGTTCGCCTTCGCCAGATAGCGCGCGCCGATGCCGCCGTCGGCGCCGACGCGCGTCAACTGCGGCAGGCCGTCGTTGAGGATGGCGAGCGGCTCGCCGGTTTCGCTGTTGGTCAGGAAGATCAGGCCGCAATAGGTGCCGGGCTGGATGCAATATTTCTCCTGGGTCCGCGCGCCGTTGTATTCCTGCTCGTAGATGATGTCCGACTTCATGCGGATGGCGAAGTAGCCGCTGGTCGAGCCGCCTTCGACGCTGCTCCATTGGTAGACTTTGCCCGGCTTCTTGGTCGGGATCATGATGTCGGTGCGCGGCTTGCAGACGGCATCGGTGGTGACCAGTTCGCGATAGGCGCGATCGAGCACGTCGATCGCATCGCCCATGCCGAGGACTTTCGCCGTGTCGGCGTTATTGATGATCAGCAATATATAGCTCCCTGTATTTCGTTTTATTTATCAATGGGCCAATTAGGTGGCATTCACCCGGGATGGTGAAATTCCATTTTGTCGCGATGGCATAATGAAAGGGAATGGCGATCTTGTCGCGCTGTCCCGCATGTCCCTGACGACCGGCCATCTCCGCCGGCAGCGTGGAAACCCTAGACCGCCGCCAGGACCTCGTCCTTGCGAAAGCAAGCGGAGGCATGGGACGCGCTCTTGCCGCAGGCCTCGAGGGCCGGCTCGGCCGCGGTGCAGGCCGGCGCGGCGAGCAGGCAGCGGTCATGGAAGCGGCAGCCCGAGGGAATCGCGAAGGGGCTCGGCACTTCGCCGATGACGGCTCCCTCGCGGCCGCGCCGCGAGGGATCGAGCGACGGAATCGAATCGATCAGCATGCGCGTGTAGGGATGTTTCGGTGCGTCGAACAGCTCGCGCGCCGTGCCGACCTCGACCAGCTTGCCGAGATACATCACGCCGACCTTGTCGGACACCTTCTGCACCAGCGACAGGTCATGCGAGATGAACAGGATCGTCACTCCGAGCGATTCCTGAATATCCAGCAGCAGATTGATGATCTGGCCCTTGATCGACACGTCGAGCGCCGACACGGGCTCGTCGCACACCAGCAGTTCCGGCCCTGCCGCCAGGGCGCGGGCGATGGCGATGCGCTGACGCTGGCCGCCGCTGAACTGATGCGGATAGCGTTCGAGATCGCCGCGCGAGAAGCCGATGAGCGAGATCAATTCGGCAACCCGCGCCTCGACCTTGGCGCTATCGCCCCAGCCGAACTGCACCAGGGGCTCGCGCAGCACGTCGCCGATTTTCATGCGCGGATTCAAGGACGAATAAGGGTCTTGGAAGACCATTTGGATCTTGCGCCGCAGCGCCATGCTCTTGAAGGCGGCCGGCCCGGCGACGGGTTGCCCGTCGATGAACATCTGTCCCGAGGTCGCGCTGTCGAGGCCGCAGATGATGCGCGCCAGGGTCGATTTGCCGCAGCCGCTCTCGCCCACCAGGGAGAAGAACTCCCCGGGCGCCACGTCGAACGACACCTGATCGACGGCGACCAGCGTCTTCGCCGGCAGAAAGCCGCCGCCGACGCGGAAAGAGCGCGAAAGATCAGACAGCCGAAGCATGGGCCGCCTTCACGTCATAGGCATCCGCGCCCGCGAAGGGCTGCGTACAGCGGAAATCATGATCCGGCGCGATGGGCCGCAAGGCGACCGGCGCATCGCAGGCGCCGGGACGATATAGATCGCAGCGCGTCTTGAACCTGCAGCCGAACATCGGCGCCGAGATCGCCGGCATCGTGCCGGGAATGACGTTGAGACGCCGGCTGTCGAAGGACAGCTCCGGCACGCAGGAAAGCAGGCCCTTGGTATAGGGATGGCGCGGCGCGCCGAGGATCGTCTCGACCGACCCGCTCTCGACGATCTCCCCGGCGTACATGACGAACACGCGGTTGGCGATCTGCGCGACGATGCCGAGATCATGGGTGATGAGCATCATCGCCAACCCTTCGCTGGCTTGCAGATCCTTCAGCAGCGCGATGATCTGCGCCTGAATGGTGACATCCAGCGCCGTGGTCGGCTCGTCGGCGATCAGCAGTTTCGGCGAGGAAATCAGCGCCATGGCGATGACCACGCGCTGGCGCATGCCGCCCGACAGTTCGTGCGGATATTGCTGCAGGCGCCGCTCCGGATCGGAAATGCGCACCTTCTTCAGCGCCGCCAGAGCCATGGCCTGGGCGTCCTTCGCCGACAGGCCGCGGCGGATGCGCACGCCCTCGGTCATCTGCGCGCCGATCCGCACGACGGGATTGAGCGCCGACAGCGGCTCCTGAAAGACCATGCCGATGTCCGATCCGCGCACGGAATCGAGACCGGATGGGCTCGCCTTGGCGAGATCCTTGCCGCCGAACAGCAACTGGCCTTGCGTGACGTTGGCGATCCCGCGCGGCAAAAGGCCGAGGATCGACAAGGCCGTCAGGCTCTTGCCGCTGCCCGATTCGCCGACGACGGCGACGACTTCGCCCGGCGCGATGTCGAGCGACAGCCCGCGCACGGCCTCGTAAACCCCGCCTCCGGAGCGGACGGCGATATGCAGGTTCTGGATCGACAGGGTGCTTTGCACGGGCGCGTCCTAAACCTTCATGCGCGGATCGAGAGCGTCGCGCACGGCATCGCCGATCACGTTGAACGACAGCACGAGCAGCAGGATGGCGACGCTCGGAATGATGGCGACATGAGGCGCCGTGAACAGCACGGAACGGCCCTGGCTCACCATCACGCCCAATTCCGGCGTCGGCGGCGAAACGCCGAGGCCGAGGAAGCTCAAGGATGCGCCGAGCAGCACCAACTGGCCGAAGCGCAGGGTCGCATAGACGATGATCGACGAGATGCAGTTGGGCAGAACGTACCGCGCGAGAATCTGCAGATCGCCGAGGCCGACCATCTTGGCGCCGGAGATATATTCCATGCTGACGACGCCGAGGGCCGCGCTGCGGGCGACCCGGGCGCAGGGGCCGATGGTCGAGATGCCGAGCGCCAGGATGATGCCGAGCGTCCCCGCCCCGGTCGCGCTGGCCACGCCGAGGCCGATCAGGATCGACGGGAAGGACAGGATGATGTCGATCAGCCGCATCAACGGCATGTCGATTTTGCGGAAATAGGCCGCGAACAGGCCGATGAAGGAGCCGGTCACCACGCCGATCGTCAGGCCGGCGATGCTGGTGAGCAGCGTCAGCCGGAAGCCGAAGAGAATGCGGCTGAGAATGTCGCGGCCCTGTTCGTCGGTCCCGAGCAGGAATTCCGCCGACGGCAGGCGGGCGCGAAAGCGCAAGCTGGTCCGCAGCGGATCGTAGGGCGCCAGCCATTCGGCGAAGACCATGCCGACGATGGCGGCGACCAGAAACAGAATGGAGAACAGCAGCATCGGGTCGCGCGCCAGCGTCCGCAGAAACGGCATGTCGATGACGCGGCGCGCCGGCTGGACAAGCTCGGTCATGGCGCTAGAGCCTCTGCGCCCGAGGATCGAGATAGCCGCCGATAAGATCGACGACGATATTCAGCATGACGAAGGAAATGGCGAGGAAAAGAATGGTGCCCTGCGCCATCGGCACGTCGCGCGTCGTGATCGAGATGATGGCGAGGCGGCCGATGCCCGGCCAGGCGAAGATGTTCTCCGTCACCACCACGCCGCCGAGCAGATAGCCGGCCTGCAATCCGATCACGTTGACGGTCGGGATCAGGGCATTGCGCAACACATGGGCGATCATCACCCGGCGCTCGCCGATGCCTTTCGCGCGCGCCGTGCGCACGAAATCCTCGTTGATGATCGCCAGCATCGACGTGCGGGTGATGCGGGCGATCGGCCCGATCACGATGAACGAGACCGTGATCGCCGGCAGAATGATGTGGCTGAGGCCGTCCCAGGTATAGACCGGGCCGCCGCGGCCCTGCACCGGCAGCCATCCGAGATGCACGCCGACCACGCTGATCAGCAGCAGCCCGGTCATGAAGACCGGCGCCGACATGCCGAGCGCCGCCAGCGCCATGACGAGGCGGTCGATGAACCCGCCGCGCGACCAGGCGGCCGCCGCGCCCATGCCGATCCCGAGCGGAATGGCGATGAGCAAGGCGACGATGACCAGTTCCGCCGTCGGCTCCATCGAGCGCGACAGCTCGCTGAAGACGTCGCTGCTGTTGAGGAACGACTTGCCCATGTCGCCTTGCAGCAGCCGTTCGATATAGAGCAGGAACTGCACCCACATGGGCTTGTTGAGCCCCAAGCTCTCGCGGATTTCCTCCAGCGCCGCCGGCGTCGCGTGATCGCCGGCGATGATGGCCGCCGGATCGCTCGGGATCATCATCATCAGCACGAAGCCAAGCGCGATCACGCAGAGCAGCACCGGGATGGAAATCAGCAGGCGGTAGCCGAGCTGGCGAATCAACATAGGCGGAGTTGCTCTCTCTCGGTGGTCGAGGGCATCAGCGTGGCGTCAGATCGAGGCCTTTGTAAAGACCGCCGGCCAGCAGGCCATGCGGCTTGACCCCGCCGATCTTGGTCTTGTTGTAGACGATGACCATGCGCTCATGCACCAAGGGCACCCAGTAATCGTTCTGCGAGATCAGTTCCTGCGCCTTCTTATAGAGCGCGTTGCGCTTGTCCCTGTCCAGCTCGCGGCCGCCCGCCGTGATCAACGCGGCCAGCTCCTTCGCCTCGTCGGGGACCGCGCGATAGGCCGAATAGGGCTCGCTCGGCAGGAAATATTTATGCAGGGCCTCGCCGGTGGTGGTGTAGCCGGCATACCAGCCGTAAATGTCGAAATCGTCCTTCGTCATGATGCGCGAGACCGCGATCGGCGTGTCGGTGATCTCGAGCTTCACGTCCATGCCGACGTCGCGCAGCATGCCCTGGATCGCCTCCAGGCGGACGCGCCAGGGAATATGGCCGATCATCGTCGGCGCCAGGCGGACGCCGTTCTTGACGCGCACGCCGTCCGACCCGGCCTTCCAGCCGGCATCGTCGAGCACCTTCTTCGCCATGGCGACGTCGTAACGCGGGCCTTCCTTGGTCGGCGGCGCATAAGCGCCGTCGAAATTCGGCGAGATGACGCTGGTCGCCTCGTCGGCTTCGCCGGCATAGAGCTCGTCGACCAGCGCGCCGCGGTCGATGGCGAGGTTGATCGCCTTGCGCACCGCCGGCTCCATCAGCGGCCGGTTCACCTTCGTGCCGAGATAGGCGAGATAGCCGAAGGCGCGCGGCTGGACGACGGCGAAGTTGGGGTTCTTGCGGATGTCGGCCATCGACGTCCAGGGCAGATAGTAGGTGACGTCCGACTGCCCGGTCAGCAGCGCGGCGACGCGGGAGTTTTCCTCCGGCATGATCTTGATGACCAGGCCGCCGGATTTCACCGGGCCCTTGTTCTCGTAAGGACCGGAACCCCAGCTGTAGTTCATGTTCGGCTTGAGGAAAATCTCCTCGCGCGGCTTCCAGGAGGTGAAGCAATAGGGGCCGCTGCCGTTCAGCGCGGTCACCGCGAACTGGTCGCCGAGCTTGGCCGCTTCCTCGGTGTCGACGATGCCGGCGTAGGGGCTGGCGATGCTGGCGAGAAAATCGACATAGGGCTGGCTGAGCTTGAAGGTGACGGTCTTGGCGTCCGTCGCCGTCACCGAGGTGAGCGGGCCCATGATGGAAAAGCTGCTGGATTTCGTCTTCGGATCCATCCAGCGCTTGAAGTTGGCCTCGATGGTCGCCGCCGTGATCGCCTTGCCGTCGCAGAACTTGAGGTCGTCCTTCAAGGCGAAGGTATAGGTGAGCCCGTCCGGCGACACCTTCCATTCCTTGGCCAGGCCGTCCTTGATCGTCGCCAGATCGTCGTCGATCGTCACCAGCGTGTCGGTGATGAAGGCGAGAATTTCGCTGACCGAGCGGGTGATCACCTGATGCGGATCGAAGTTTCGCGCGTCCGAATATTTCTGCATATAGACGGGCTTGGTTTGCGCCTCGGCGGCCCCCGTCGCCAGCGCGAGCGCCAGACCCGAGGTCGCCGCGAGCAAGGCGACGCGCTTTACCCGTTGGGCCGTGACATCCAGCAACGACATCCTATCTCTCCCCCTCTGAACACGCCCCCGCGTGCGATTGACTGACCCATATCGGCAGGAAAACGGCACTCGCCGCGCCGCCGCGCATCCGGCGGCGGCTTCCCATCCTCAAACGCTGACCGGATCGGCGAGGCGCTCGCGGAAAATCCCGTGCTTCGCCCCTTCGACGAAATCGGCATCCATCGGCAGTTCGATGCTGCAGGAGCAGACTTGTTGGGATTCCGTCGTCAAGCCCGGCGGCTCCTTGCCCTCGGCATTGGCCTTGGCCGCCTCGAGCAGGGCGCGGCGCACCTGGATGATGCCGCTGTCCGTCGCCACGAGGATCTCCGCCGCGCGATCGACGATGGGACCCATGCTCTCCTGCAGGGCCGCGTCTTGGATGCCGACGCCTTGAATGCCGCTGTAGCTGATGCCGGCGGCCTGCGCCTCGCGGTTGATCAGGTAGTCGTTCTCCGCCGTCGGCAGCGGGCCGGGCGGCGGCACGGCCGGCGAATGGATGCTGCTGCCGGCGCGCATCGCCGCCAATTCCTTCTGGCTGAGCGCGCGGCGCGGATGGAAGCTGATGTTCCACATCCAGCAATGATGGTCGTCGATCGGCACGAAGGCATGGGCATGGGTCGGATGATGCCCGCGCGGCGGCACGAAGCTGAACATCGGCATGACCCAGGGCGTGATGCGCCAGAAATAGCTGTCTTCGTCGGCCTGGCGCCGCGCGCCGATCAGCAGCCCGCCGGAGAACGGCTTGACCACGAAGATCGGCATCAGGTCGCGGTAATATTCATTGCCCTTGGCGCCGGCGACGATGGGGTCGCTGAGCAGCGCCTCGCGGTGCAGGAACGGCACATGGCTCGAATCGAGCCCGCCTTCCATCGCCTGCAGATAGTTCGACGCCTGCACGCGGCGCGTCACGTAACGCTGCTCGGGCGCGACGGTCGTCCATTCGAGCGCCGGCGGCGCCGGCTGCTTGTCCGGCGCGCCCATGTAGGTCCAGATCACGCCGCCCTGCTCGATGCAGGGATAGGACTTGAGCTTCACCTTCTGGCAAATGCCGGTCGCGACCGGTTCCGACGGCAGATCGACGCATTGGCCGGTCACGTCGTATTTCCAGCCGTGATAGGTGCAGCGCAGGCCGTTTTCCTCGTTGCGGCCGTAGAACAGCGAAACCCGGCGGTGGGCGCAGAACTCGTCCATCAAACCGATCCGGCCCGCGCTGTCGCGGAAGGCCACCAGCTTTTCGCCGAGCAATTGCACGCGCACCGGCGGGCAATCGGGCCGCGGCAAGTCCTCGCTTTGCAGCGCCGGAATCCAATAGCGCCGAAACAACTCGCCCATCGGCGTGCCCCGATTCGTCGCCGTCAAAGTCTCGTTGTCCGCCGTGCTGAAAACCGCCATGGCCACACCCGCATATCGACTGGGATTGCGCGCCGTGGGTACGGACGCGCCGCTCTCTCAATGACGGAAAGGCTAGTTTTGCAGAACGGCGACAACAAGCGAGCAAATGGAATAGCGAGGTTGAACGTTTTGCAACAATCGACATTCGCGGCAATTTTCATCACCGGCTGCACATAAAACCTACAGCTGGCGGTGCTTCATCCAGGCGTCGGACTTGTACCATTTGGCCAGGAAGCTGCCGAACAGCTTGGCTTTCTTCGGAATCATGCGACCGCCCGAATAGAGCACGAAGACCGGCAGCAGCGGGATCGGCACCTCCGGCAGCACCTGCTGCAGGCGGCCCTCGCGCAGGTCCTGGCCGATGTAATAGGTCGAGAGCAGCGCGATGCCCATGCCGCTCAAGGCCGCGCGGCGGATGACGGCCGGGCTGCTCGAGGAAAAATTTCCGCCGATCTTGATGAACAGGCGTTCGTCGGCCGTGCCAAGACGCCAGATGCGGTCCGGCGCCTGCTTGAGATGAATCAGGCAGTTGCGCCGGCGCAGGTCCTCGACCGAGCGCGGCATGCCGTGGTCGCGCAAATATTCCGGCGAGGCGCAGATCACCCGCCGCAAGCTGCCGATCTTGCGCGCGACGAAGGCCGTGTTGTCCTTCACGAAGGACGGGCGGATGGCGATGTCGTAGCCGTTCTCGGTGAAATGCAGCGTGTCGGTCGCGGCGTCGTCGAGCACCAGGCTGACGTCCAGCGCCGGATATTGGCGCGCGAAGGCGGCGACCGCCGCCGAAATGTGGATTTCGCCGAACGACGTGGGACCGAGGATTTTCAGCGACCCGCTGGTCTCCTTATGGAGCCGCGAGATGAGCCGGTCCTCCTGGTCCAGCTCGCGCAGCTTGTCGGCGTAGAAATGGTAATAATCGAACCCTGCCGGGGTCACCGCCACATGACGGGTGGTCCGCTCCAACAGTTCGAGGCCGAGGCGGTTTTCCAATTCGCCGACATGCCGCGTCACCATGGCGCGCGACAGGCCGAGGCGCGACGCCGCCAGCGCGAAGCTGCCGGCATCGACGACGGCGATGAAGCTGCGCATGGTCTTCAGACGGTCCATCAGGCGTCCGCGTCCCAGGCCCGTTCGGCGAGCCAAGCCTCGATGTAGCTGGTGAACAGCCGGACGTTGCGATGGGCGATGCGGCTCGTCGGGGAAAAGGCATAGAGCGGCAGGCTCTCGGGCAAGTAAGGCTTGAGGACGGCCTTGAGAACGCCTTCGCGCAAATCCTGCGCCACGAAATAGCTCGGCAGCAGGGCGATGCCGACATGCTCGATCGCCGCGTCGCGAATCGCCGACATGCTGTTCGACGAATAGCTGCCGCTGACATTGATCGACAATTGCCGCCGCGCCTTGGCGAAGCGCCATTCGCGCACCGGCGCCGGCGCCAGGTAGATCAGGCAATTCATCTTCATCAGGTCGCTCGGCTTGCGCGGCGCGCCCGCCTCCTTCAGGTAGCGCGGCGACGCGCAGAGCACGGTCTCGAGCGTGCCGATGCGGCGCGAGAGCAGCGAGGCGCCCATCGCGCTGCTGGGCAGCCAGATCGCGATGTCGAAATCGCTCATGGCCGCCGCCGTCGCGTCCTCCGTCGGATCGCGCAGGATGAGCGACAGGCGCAGGCGCGGATGGCTTTTGGCGAATTCGGCCACCGCCGTCGCCAGATGCAGCGCGCCGAAGGACTTGGAAGCGACGATGCGCAGCACGCCGCGCGGTTCGCCGCGCGGGCTGGCGGCGCTGCTTTCCTTGTCGGCGATCTCGGCGACGAACTTCGCGCAAAAGGCGAAATACTCGGCGCCGATCTCGGTGAGCGTCACCTTGCGCGCCGTGCGGTTGAGCAGGCGGGCGCCGAGCCGCCCTTCCAGCTCGATGATATGCTTGGTGATCAGCGCGCGCGACGTGCCGAGATCCTTGGCGGCAACGGTGAAGCTGCCGCTTTTGACGACCCGGATGAAGCTTTCCATCGTGCTGAGACGATCCACGCGGCGGCCTGCTGCTGACGAAGACAGGCCGAACTTAACGCCTTTTCGCCGGACAGACAGCACGCGCGTTGCCGGCGGATGGCGATCGGAAAGGGTGGCCGCGAGCGGGATTTCCCGCGCTAACCGCCGATCGACGCGCGCACGAAGCTGATGAAGTCCGTGGTCTTCGCCGGCAGCGTCTTGGCCTTCGAGTAGTAGATGCTGACCCGGTCCGAGGCCACCGACGCCGAGTCGAGAATCGCCTCCAGCCTGCCGTCGCTCAGCTTGCTCGCGGCCAGTCCGCGCGGAATCCGGACCAAGCCGCAGCCCGCGAGGGCCATCTCTAGCAGGACGGCATCGCTGTTGGACGACAGCGAGCCGTCCACCGGCACATGCAGCAGGCGGCCGCCGACCTTGAAGGGCCACTCCTTGAGTCCGCTGAAGGGATTCACCAGGCAATTGTGATCGCGCAAATCCTGCGGCCGATTGGGGCGGCCCGAGCGGCGGAAATAGTCGGGCGCCGCGCACAGGACATAGGGCACCTCGCCGAGCTCCTGCCCGATCAGGCCGGGCGACGGCGGCTTGCGATTGGTGACGATGGCGTCGAAGCCCTCCTCCAGCGAGGCGGAGCCGTCCTCGACGACCGACAGATGGATGCGCAAGCCCGGACAGCGGCGCGAGAACTCCATGACCAGCGGCGCCAACACCGATTGCGCGTAATAGGCCGATGTCTGCACCCGCAGCGTCCCGAACGGGCCCGACTGCATGTTGCGTTCCTCGACCACGTAGGCGTCGATCTTCTCCAGCATTTCCAGGCAGTTGTGATAGAGGCCCTCGCCCGCTTCGGTGAGCACGATGCCATGGGTCGAGCGGGTCATCAGGCTGAAGCCCAAGGATTCCTCGAGCTCGCGCATGCGGTTGCTGACCACCGAGGGGGTGGTTCTGAGATCGGTCGCGGCCTTGGTGAAGCTGAGCCGCTCGGCCACGCGCACGAAGGTATTGAGCTTGTTGAGGTCGCGCAGCGCCGCCGTCGGCGCCAACGCCCTGTCCTCGGCAGTTCGTGTCATCACGTACCCGTGAGGTAGACGCGGGGGGCCAGCCTGTCGATCAAGCGGGAAACAACGGTTGTTTCCAGATCGAGACTACCAAAGCGCCCCCCGTCCGATCCAGTATTTCGTCACGTCCGTGACGTCTAAGTACAAGAAATGTCCAATCTTTTGGAGGGCCCGATGCTCAAAGAATACCACTACGACCATTTGATCCGCTGGCCCGAGGGCAAGCGCATCGCCGTGTTCTTCACCTTCGACTTCCAGGGCGGCGAAGACGTCAAGCCGGACAAGAACGGCATCCTCAATTACGAAAACTGGAGCCAGGGCGAGTACGGCCCGCATCACGCCGTCTACCGTCTGCTGCGCATCCTGAAGGAAGAGGACGTCAAGGCGACCTTCATCACCTGCGGCGCCATCGCCGAACGCTTCCCCGAGGCGGTCAAGGCGGTGCAGGACGCCGGCCATGTCATCGAGGGCCACGGCTACAACCACGAGATCGCCCGCTACCTGCAGCGCGACGAGGAAGATCAGGTGATGAAGAAAGCCATCGCCATGATCAAGCAGCGCACCGGCCGGCGCCCCGAGGGCTGGCGTTCCTGCACGCAGAGCAGCAACTCCATCGAGCTGCTGATCGAGAACGGCTTCACCTACAACACCAACTGCTTCCACGAAGAGCTGCCCTACCTGTGGGAGCTGAACGGCAAGGTGATGGTCGAACTGCCGCGCCAGCCGTTCGGCGACGGCACGCTGTTCGGCCACCGCCACGGCGAATTCGGCAATCCCTACTTCGGCCTCGAAGTCTGGAAGGCCTATTTCGACGAGCTGTGGTCCGAATCGTCGAAGGAAAAGCCCAAGTACGTGCCCTTCACCCTGCACCCCTACATCATCGGGCGGCCGGGCCGCACGCTGGCGCTGCGCGGCATCATCCAGCACATCCGCAAGGTCACCCAGGGCGACGTCTGGTTCGCCACCGGGCCGCAGCTTGCCGATTGGTGCCTCAACAACGTGTTCAAGGCCGAGTGCACGGACATCCGTCCGGGCGCGGTCAAGAAGAGCGCCTAAAGCGGCATCTCCCCTCGCGCCGATGGCGCGAGGGGATGCTGACGCAAAAAGCCCACCATGACCGGCGGGCTTTTTTATGAATAGAGTGCGAAAGGTTGGCTGGGGCGCCAGGATTCGAACCTGGGAATGCCGGTACCAAAAACCGGTGCCTTACCGCTTGGCGACGCCCCAATGCGGGCCGGACCATAGCGACAATGCCCTGCCCTCTCAACTGGCAATCCCGCCCGATGCGGCCTCCCGCGCGCGCGGAAAGAGGTGACGGCCCCAAGGACCGGGCCTAGACTCTGGCGCCCGCAACCTTCGGCCCGGATTTCGCCATGCCCTCCGATCCTTCGACCCGCGACGGCGCGGCGGACGACAACCCGACAGACCGCCTGTGGCGCATCCCCGACATGTCGCCGGACGCGGTCGCGGCGGCGCGCGCCGCCGCCCGGCGGGCCGGCACGCCCCTCGCCGTCTGGCTCTCCGGCCTGATCCATGCCGTGGCCGACCATGAAGACGCCGCGGACGCCCCCTCTGCCGACCGGTAGGACCGGTAGCGCCAGCCGGATGCGGCGGTACGGCCAGCGGCCTTCCCTTGGCGTGTGGCGGCGATCCGCTGCATTCGCCCTCGGCGTCTATCGCCGAAAGCACCCCGAACGATAGGTTTTGCCCGAGTCGCCGCGCCAATCATGGTAAAAAGCCACAGCAAATCGGGTATGGCGGCTTTACATACATCGGTATTGCGTAACAAAATGCCGACGATTTTCCGGTAGGGGTAAGACGGCGGTATGTCCAATGTTCCGTGGAGCGTAAAGGGCGTCGAGCATGAGGCGCGCGAGGCGGCAAAACTCGCCGCGCGCAAGGCCGGCTTGCCGCTCGGCGTCTGGCTCAGCCAGACCATCCATGCCACGGCCGCCCAGCAACTGAAAAGTTCGAGCGGCCCGACGGTCTATGCCGCCTCCGCTTATTCTTCTGCCGGCGGCGACGCGTCCGCCGGTTCCGCGACCGCGCGCCCGCCGGCCCTCACCCCGGAAGCGGTCCTCGAAAGCATCAACCGCCTGGCCGGCCGCCTCGCCGAAAGCGAGGCGCGCACCGCCGAAGCCCTTGCCCCGATCGTCGAAAAAGTCGCCAAGCTCTCGGCCCAGGTCGAAGAAGGCAAGGGCGGCCCGTCGCGCATCGACGTCGATCCGCTCGAACGCGCCATGATGCGCATGACCGAACGGCTCGACCGCATCGAAGAGGGCCGCGGCGGCACGCCCCGCCCGGCCGAGCGCCAGCCCGACCCGAACCGCCGCCGGCCGGGGTTCTTCTCGCGCCTCTTTTCCGACTGACGACCTATCTGATTGACGACGCCGGACGGCCCGCCCATCCGGTCCGTCCGGCGAAGCCCCCCTGAAGGCCCTCGTGGAGCCCAGAGCAATGGATTGGACTGTGCGCGGCATGGACGAAGCGACGCGTCGGCGCGCGGAAGCCGCCGCCGCCGCCGCCGGGCTATCCCTGTCCGCCTGGCTCGATCGCGCCATTCTCGCCAATGCCGACAGCTACCTGCCGCCGCCCAGCTGGCCCTCTCGCGAGGATCAGGATGACGGCGACGACAGGGAGAACGCGGCGGACGATCCGCTCGGCGATTCCCTCGCCGACCCCGCCGCGCAGGCCGCGATCCAGCAAGCCCTCGACGCCCTCGAAGCGCGTCTCGACTCGCGCGCCGCCAACGTGGCCGACATGGTGACGCCGATCGCGCAACAGCTCGACCGGCTGGCCGAACCCGGCGCGCCGCCCGCCCCGCCGATGCCGACGCCCAGCCCGGTCTATCGCCGCGGCCTCGGACTGATCGCCGGCCTGCTGTTGCTGCTCTCGGTCGGCGGCGCCGGCGGCATCGTCTGGCTATGGTTCGAGATGCAGGAACCGCCGCCCAATCCCTATGCCGAGATGGACCCCGGCCAATGGCGGCAAACCCTGTCCCCCGCCGCGCGCGCGGCGATGCAGGCGCCCGCCGCGACTCCGGCTGCGGCTGCGGCGGCCGGCTCGTCGCGCGCAGCGCCGGGCGACGTTCCCGGCGAATATGCCGATCTCGAACAGCTCATCGCCCAATCGCGCGCCGGCACGCTCGCCGTCGCCGACGGCCCGAGCCCCGTCGACGCCGAGGCGACTCCGCCGGCGCAACTGGCCGCCAGCAGCGTCGCGCAGACCACCGCGACCGGCGCCCCGCCGACCGCCGGCGCCACGGGCGATGCCCAATTGATCGCCCAGCTGCGCGCGTCCGCCGCCAAGAACGACGCCAAGGCGCAGCACGATCTCGCGCTGCTCTTGATGGAGGGGCGCCTTCTGCCGCGCGACGAGAGAGCCGCCACCGAGCTGTTCGAAAAGGCCGCCGTCCAGGGGCTTCCCAACGCGCAATACAATTGCGGCGTGATCTACGACAACGGCATCGGCCGCCCTGCCGATCAGACGATGGCCTATTTCTGGTACAGCGCCGCCGCCGACCAGGGCCATATCGCCGCGCAGTACAATCTCGGCGTCGCCGCCGCGCAGGGCAAGGGCGCGCCGCGCGACTATGCCGTCGCCGCGCTGTGGTTCGACCGCGCCGCCAGCGGCGGCCTGCCCGATGCGCAATATAATCTCGGCCAGATGTACGAAGCCGGCCTCGGCGTGCCGCTGGAATTGGAGACGGCCTACGATCTCTACGCCGCCGCCGCGGCGCAAGGCTATCCGCCGGCCCGCCAGCGCATGATCGCGCTCGAAGGCCGCGTCGGCCCGCGCCCGGCGCAGGCCTTGCCCGTGGTGCCGCAACGCGCCAGCCCGGCGAGCCCGCCCGCCGCGCAGAGCCTGGCGCGGAAAGACATCGCCGAACTGCAGACCCTGCTGCGCAAGCTCGCCCTGCTGCAGGGCGCCGCCGACGGCAACATGGGTCCGGCGACGCGCACGGCGATTCGCCAATATCAAACCATGGCCGGCCTGCCGGCGAACGGCGAGCCGTCGTTCGATCTGCTGCAGGAATTGCGCGAAGTCGCCGGCGCGAACTAAAGGGCGATCTCGTCGCGGTTGGCGATCAGGCGACCCGCCGCGCTCCACCAGCCGCGCGCATCGGCGCGCAAGACGCCGTCGGCCGCGCGCGCCGCCGCCTCGTCGTCGAACAGGGCAAAGCAGGTGGCGCCGCTGCCCGACATGCGCGCGAGCCGCGCGCCCGGCAAATCCGCCAAGGCCGCCAGGACATCGCCGACCGCCGGCGCCAGCCGCCGCGCCGGCGCTTCGAGATCGTTGCGTCCTTCGCGCAAGGCGGCGAACAGCGATGATTCGTCGTTCTGACGATAGGCCAAGGTCTCGTGATCGCTGAACCGTCCGGCCAAAGCCTCAAACACCGCGGCGGTCGGAAGCGCCACCCGCGGATTGACCAGCAGGATGCCGAGCGGCGGCGGCTGGGGTGCCGGCACGAGCAATTCGCCGATGCCCGACATATAAGCCGCGCGGCTCGCCAGGCAGACCGGCAGGTCGGCGCCGAGCGGCAGGGCGATGGCGGCGAGCGCCGCGTCGGTCAAATCGAGCCGCCAGAGTTTCGCCAGCGCCATCAGCGCGGCCGCGGCGTCGGCCGAACCGCCGCCGATGCCGCCGGCGACCGGCAAGGCCTTATGCAAGGCGAGCGCGGCCGCGGGCGCCGCGATGCCGGCCGCCTCGGCAAGCCGGCGCGCCGCGCGCAGCACGAGATTGTCGCCCTGCAGATTGGCCGCGAGATCCGGCGCGGTCGGGCCGTCGACGGTCAGCGTCAGCGCATCTGCGTCTTCCGCCCGTACCACGTCATGGACGCTGGCGAAGGCGACGAGCGAGTCGAGCAGATGATAGCCGTCGGGGCGGCGGCCCCGCACATGCAGCGTCAGATTGATCTTGGCCGGCGCGGGGATGGCGATCATGGCCCGATCTTCCGTGGCGAGGCGCGACGTGCGGCTCAGCCGCCGTTGGGCGCGTCGGCGGCGAGCGCCGGCGAAACCGGCGCGGCGCTGCGCTGATCGGTCCCCCCCGAGGCCAAGCCGCGCTTGAGCTTGGTCTGGATCTCGCGGGCCTCCTCGGGCGACGGCTTGAGCACGAGGGCGCGATCCCATTGGAAGCGCGCTTCGTTCTCGCGGCCGACGCGCCAATAGGCGTCGCCGAGATGATCGTTGATCGTCGGATCGGCGGGACGCAATTCGACGGCGCGCTCGAGATGCGGCACCGCTTCGGCGTAGCGGCCGAGGCGGAACAGCACCCAGCCCATCGAATCGACGATATAGCCGTCTTCGGGACGGAGCTTCACCGCCGTCTCGATCATGGTGAGCGCCTTGTCGAGATTGATGCCGTGCTCGACCCAGCTATAGCCGAGATAATTCAGCACATAGGGCTGATCGGGATTGAGTTCGAGCGCCTTGAGGAAATCCGCCTCGGCGCGCGGCCATTGCTTGGAGCGCTCCAGCGCGATGCCGCGCGAATAGAGCACGGCCCAATGGCGCTGCTCCACCGTGCCGATGCGCGCCATGGCCTTGTCGTAGGCGACGACGGCCTCGGCGAAGCGCTCCTTGCCGCGCAACAGGTCACCCATGGCGATCAAGGCGTCGGGCCGTGTCGGCCGCTCGTCGGCGAGGGCCGCCAGCGTGGCGATGGCATCGTCGGTGCGGCCGAGATCGTCGAGCAGGGTGGCCGAGCGCAGACGGGCCGACCAGGCGAGCGGCGAGCCGGTCGGGATGCGGCGGTACATCGCGATGGCCTGCTCCTCGCGGTCGTTGTCTTCGAGAATGTCGGCGGCGAGCAGCAGGCCGATATCGAGATTCGGCTGCAGATGCAGCGACAGGCGCACCATCACCATGGCGAGGTCGTCGAGGTTTTGCTGGTTGAGCAGGCTGGCGAGATCGAACAGGGCTTCCGCCATGCCTTCGATCGGCGTGTGGACCAAGGGCTCGGTCAGCAGCGGGGCATTCGCCAGTTCCGGACGGTTGCCGCGCACGACGCTTTCGCCGGCGTCGTTGTCGAAGCCCGACAGCGCCGAGCGCGCGCGCTCGACCTGGCCGCTGCGCGCGTAATAGGACGCCATCGCCTGCACCAGCCGCAAATAGGTCGCGCCGCTCGCTTCGGCGCGTTCGTAATAAGGCGCGGCGGCTTTCAGATCGCCCGCCTGATCGAGGATCAGCGCGGCGTGGAAATTCTCGAACATCTCGAAGCCGCGCGTCTGGCCGAGCGCGGCGAGCGCCACGACGCCGCGCTGCGGCTCGCCGCGCGCGGCGATCAACCAGGCGCGCAGCAAGGGACCGATGAAGCTGTTGTAGCCGCCCTCGGGCAGCGCCGCGAGTTCGGATTCGGCGCGCGCGTACTGGCCGAGCTTGGCGGCGTGGACGGCGCGCACCAGGCCGGCCATCTGAATGCCGCTGCCGAGCGCGCGCAGCTTCTCCGCCAGGGCGGCGGCTTCCTCGATGCGCCCTTCGGTCGCCAGCAGGGTGAAGGCGCGGCGCATCAGCTCGGGATCGTCGGGATTCTGCGCCAGGGCCTGGCTATAGAACTCGGCGGCGCTCGACGTGTCGCGCACGGCCTGGGCCTGGCGCGCGGCCAGATAGCTGCCGTAGGTGGAAAACTGCCCCGGCGGCGTCGGCGCCGCGGCCGGCGTGCCGCGCGGCGCGCCGCCGCAGGCGCCGAGCAGCGCCGCCAAACTCATCGCACCGAAACCGATCGCGAACGCCTTACGAGACTGCATGGGAACTGCCGTGAGCTGAGGGGAGGCCGGAAGGCATGACGCCGGGGACTGGGACAAAGACCCCGACTCGAAGCCCTAAGATATAAGAAAATCATGGGTTTTTGCCAGCGGGCTGCGAAAAAGCCCGGCCCCGAAAGGCGAAACGGCCCGCCGCGCGGACCGTTCCCTCGTCACATATTCGGGTAATTCGGCCCGCCGCCGCCCTCGGGCACCGTCCAGTCGATGTTCTGGGTCGGGTCCTTGATGTCGCAGGTTTTGCAGTGGACGCAGTTCTGGGCGTTGATCTGCAACCTTGGACCGGCGGATTCGCGCACGATTTCATAGACTCCGGCCGGGCAATAGCGCTGCTCGGGCGCATCGTAATCGGCGAGATTCACCGCGATCGCCCTGGCCGGATCGCGCAATTTCAGATGCGCCGGCTGGTTTTCCTCATGGTTGGTGTTGGAGATGAACACCGAGGAGAGCCGGTCGAAACTGATCTTGCCGTCGGGCTTGGGATAGGCGATCGGCTTGCAATCCTTGGCCTTCTTCAGGCTCGCATGGTCGGCGTGATGCCGCAGCGTCCACGGCGCCCGGCCGCGGAAGATAAAGGTCTCCAGCGCGCCATAAACGATGCCGGCGAGCAGGCCCCAGCGGAAGGCCGGGCGGATGTTGCGCACCTGGCTCAGTTCGTCCCACAGCCAGGTCTGTTTGAGACGCGCGGGATAATCGGCGAGCGTGACGGACGCGGGCGCATCGTCGGCGAGCAGAATCGCGCCAGCCGATTCGGCCGCCGTCATGCCCGACTTCATCGCGGTGTGGATGCCCTTGATCTTCGGCACATTCAAAAAGCCGGCCGAGCAGCCGATCAGCGCGCCGCCCGGGAAGACCAGTTCGGGAATCGCCTGCAATCCGCCTTCGTTCAGCGCGCGCGCGCCATAGGCGATGCGCCGGCCGCCCTCGAAAACGGTGCGGATCGCCGGATGCTGCTTGAAGCGCTGCAATTCCTCGAACGGGCTGAGATAGGGATTTTGGTAATCGAGGCCGACGACGAAGCCGACCGCCACCTGATTGTTTTCCAGGTGATAGAGGAACGAACCGCCGTAGGTCTGCATGTCCATCGGCCAGCCGACGGTATGCGTCACGCTGCCCAGCTTGTGCTTGGCCGGATCGATCTCCCACAGTTCCTTGACGCCGAGACCATAGGTCTGCGGATGATCGTCGTCGCGCAAGCCGAAGCGCGCCAACAAGGTTTTCGTCAGCGAGCCGCGGCAGCCTTCCGAGAACAGCGTGAGCTTGGCGCGCAGCTCGACGCCGCGCGTGAAATTGGCCGTCGGTTGGCCGTCCTTGCCGATGCCCATGTCGCCGGTGGCGACGCCGACCACTTCGCCGCCCTCGCCATAGAGCACTTCGGCGGCGGCGAAGCCGGGATAGATCTCGACGCCGAGTTCTTCGGCCTGGCCCGCCAGCCAGCGACAGAAATTGCCGAGGCTGATGATGTAATTGCCGTGATTGTTCATCTGCGGCGGCGTCGGCAGGCGGATGCTGGCTTTTTCCGTCAGGAACAGGAAGCGGTCCTCGCCGGCCGGCGTGTTGAGCGGCGCGCCCTTCGCCTTCCAGTCGGGAATCAGCTCGTTCAGCGCGCGCGGCTCGAGCACCGCGCCCGACAGGATATGCGCGCCGACCTCGGAGCCCTTCTCGATGACGCAAACGCCGAGTTCGCGCCCCGCCTCGGCCGCCAACTGCTTGAGGCGGATCGCGGCGGCCAGGCCCGAAGGCCCCGCGCCGACGATGACGACATCGAACTCCATGGATTCACGGGGGGATTCACGGGGGGACTCGCGATCGGACATACGAACTTCCTAGGCCGTTGGGAGCGGCGAGTTTAGCGATTGAGCCCGGTCCCGCAACTTATACGAATCCCGATTTTGGTCCGTTTCGCGGGGCGGGAACATTCCGATTCGTCCGATCCCATGATAGGACTCGCTGCATGGCCGACATGCCCCTTTCAGACCTCGATCCGCTCGCCGCCCTGCGTTGGCAGGTCGAGGCCGGCGCCGACGAGGCCATCGCCGACGAACCGATCGACCGCTTCGCCACATCCAAGGCGGCCAGGCCAGAGCCGGCCGCGCCGCAAGCGATACCGCGCGCCAATCCAGGCGTCGCCGAAGCGCCGCGCGCCGTCCCGCAGCCAGACGCGCCGCGCGCCTCCGCGGCCATTCTTCAGGCGCCGACCTTTTCGGCGACGCCCGGCGCGCAAAGCGGCGAAGCGCTGCAATCGGCCAGCGCGCTCGCCGCCGGCGCGAACAGCCTCGACGAGTTGCGCGCGGCGCTTGCCGCCTTCGACGGCTGCGCCCTGAAAAAGACCGCGACCAACCTGGTCTTCGCCGACGGCAATCCGGCCGCCCGCGTCATGTTCATCGGCGAAGCGCCGGGCGCCGACGAGGACCGCCAGGGCCTGCCCTTCGTCGGCGTCAGCGGCCAACTGCTGGATCGCATGATCGGCCATATCGGCCTGACCCGCGCCGAATCCGCCTATATCACCAACGTGCTGTTCTGGCGCCCGCCGGGCAACCGCACGCCGACGCCGGGCGAGATCGGCGCCTGCCTGCCCTTCGTCGAGCGCCATATCGAATTGATCGACCCCGCCATCATCGTCCTGGTCGGCGGCATCGCCGCCAAGACCATGCTCGCCCGCTCCGAAGGCATCACCCGCCTGCGCGGCCAATGGCACACTTACGAGACGCCGCGCATGAGCCATCCGGTGCCGATCATCGCCACCTTCCATCCGGCCTATCTGCTGCGCAGCCCGGGCCAGAAGCGCGAAGCCTGGAGAGACCTGCTCGCCATCCAGGCGAAGATGGAAGAGCTCGGCATCGCGCCTCGGGCGGCTTCCTCTTGAGCGTCATGGCCGGACTTGGTCCGGCCATCCACGGCTTACGATGTCGAAGGAATGAAAGTCGTGGATGCTCGCAACAAGTGCGGGCATGACGAGATTTCTTTTCGTAACTAGGACGATTCGCCGGAGTCAACGCCGCGTCCGGCTATCGGTGCCGCCGGGGATGAGAAAAAGGCCTCGTTGAAACTGTTGGAAGATTCCGATTCTTCCACAGATTTTATAGGTTTTTCACAGGGCGCCGGCGTTTACCAAGCTTGCCCCGGGCTTCCCGCTTCCGCTAAGAACCATGCCATGACTGAGGCGGCCAACCACCCCAGCCAGCGTGTTACGTGCCCCCAGCGCACTCTCAGGGGGGTTCACAGCGCCAACCGACCCCTGAAGGCCTTTGTCGCCGTCGGGGCTCTCGCGCTCCTCTCCGCCTCCCTGCTGTTTTCGACGACGTGGCTCTCTTCCGGGGCGCTTGCCAGCGAGCCCGGCCGCCAGTCCGCCTCGGCCTTCGCCACCGAGCAGCTGGCCCCCACCGAACTGCCGCAGATCCTCTCGACCGCCGACGCGACGCGCTATGAGCGCATCTTCGACCTGCAGAGCGCCGGCCGCTATGGCGAGGCCGACAAGCTGATCGGCGCGCTGCGCGACAGATCGCTGCTCGGCCATGTCCAGGCCCAGCGCTATCTCGCCGCCAATTACAAGACGACCTACGGCGAGCTGGCCGCCTGGCTCGACGCCTATGGCGATCATGCCGACGCCAAGCGCGTCTACGCGCTCGCCATGAAGAAGAAGCCGGCCAAGATCGCGGCGCCGAAGGCGCCGAGCGGCAGCACGGCCGTCCTGTCCTATTCGGTGTTCGGCGGCGTCATCGAGCCGCCGGCCAAGCCGTGGAACGCCGCCCTCGACGCCTTCCGCAAGGGCCAGTACGCGGCGGCCGCCAAGCAGTTCGAAGCCATCGCCCGCACGCCCAAGGCGTCGCCCTGGGTGCTGTCGGCCGGCGCCTATTGGACGGCGCGCTCCTACATGCTGGCGCGCCAGCCGCACAAGGTCACCGCCTGGCTCGAAGACGCGGCGCGCCATTCGCGCACCTTCTACGGCCTGATCGCCCGCGAAAGCCTCGGCTTGGAGCCCGATCTCGATCTGCGCACGCCGCCGCTCGACGCCCGCGACCTCGCCGCGCTGATCGAGATTCCCGCCGGCAAGCGCGCCGCCGCGCTGCTGCAGATCGGCGACGCCGACCGCGCCGAACAGGAACTGGCCGTCCTCGGCACCGCCTCCGCCGCCGTCAACCGCGCCGCGCTGGCCTTGGCCGGCCGCGCCAACATGCCGAACCTGGCGCTGCGCCTCGGCAATGCCTTCGCCTCGGGCAGCGATGGCGGCGCCTTCCGCGACGCCGCGATCTATCCGGTGCCGGGCTGGCGGCCGCCCGAGGGCTACGACATCGACCGCGCGCTGATCTTCGCCGTGATGCGCCAGGAATCGGCGTTCAACACCCGCGCGCGCAGCCCGATGGGCGCGACCGGCCTGATGCAGCTGATGCCGGCGACCGCCAGCTTCATGGCCGAAGGCGAGCGCTTCCGCGGTAACAACCGCGAGCGCCTGCTCGAGCCGGAGACCAACATCTCGCTCGGCCAGCGCTATATCCGCCATCTGCTCGCCGATCCGTCGGTCGCCAACAACCTGATCATGCTGTCGATCGCCTATAACGGCGGCCCCGGCAATCTCGCCAAATGGGTGCGGAAGTCGGGCAACGAAGAAGACCCGTTGCTCTTCATCGAAAGCCTGCCGTCCCGCGAGACGCGCATCTTCGTCGAGCGCGTCATGGCGAACCTGTGGATCTACCGCATGCGCCTCGGCCAATCGAACGACTCGCTGGCGGCGCTGGCCGGCGGCGCCTGGCCGATGTATGCCGCGCTCGACGGCCTCGGCGGCGGCGACGTGCGCGTCGCCGAAGCGCCGCGTGAATCGAGCGAGTCCGACGCGCTCAACCGCCTCGGACTTGAACGTGGGGCCCTCGACCAGATGGGCCCGCCGCCCGGCAGCATGGGCATCCTCGGCACGCTCGACGCCGAGTAAACGCGGTGCCGTCACCTTCGGGTGACCGTCTCTCGAACTCTCAGTTTCGTCATGGCCGGACTTGTTCCGGCCATCCACGGCTTGCGATGTCGATGACTAAAAGTCGTGGATGCCCGCAACAAGTGCGGGCATGACGCACTGGTATTTTTGACGATATGGCCTGACCTCTGTCTTTTGACGGCTTCGCCTGAGGGGCGTAACATCGCTCCATCATGGCCATCGACGAAACCCGCAGCTTCACCCCCGTCAACATCGCCGTCCTCACGGTGTCCGACACGCGCCGTCCCAAGGACGACGAATCGGGCGACGTGCTGGAAAGCCGCCTGACCGACGCCGGCCACAAGCTGGCCGCCCGCGACATCGTCCATGACGACGTCGGCGAGATCACCGCCAAGCTCAAGCAATGGATCGCCGATCCCAACGTCGACGTGGTGATTTCCACCGGCGGCACCGGCCTGACGGGGCGCGACGTCACGCCGGAAGCCTTCGAGGCGATCTACGAGAAGAAGATCGACGGCTTCGGCGAACTGTTCCGCATGCTGAGCTATCAGAAGATCGGCACCTCGACGATCCAGTCGCGCGCCACCGCCGGCCTCGCCGGCGGCACCTATCTGTTCGCCCTGCCCGGCTCGCCCGGCGCCTGCAAGGACGGCTGGGACATCATCCACACTCAGCTCGACTCGCGCTTCCGCCCCTGCAACCTGGTGCAGCTCATGCCGCGCCTGCAGGAGCATGTGAAGAAGGCGACGGCTTAAGCGCTCCCCGCCTGCTTAAATTTCCTGAAAAAACAATTGCTTGTCTTATTTAAACATAAATTATATGTTATATATAATTATACACATTTATAATGATGTATTATTTTAATTGACTCACATACTTCCATGTAGAATTCTCCCGCCATCGCGCTGCGGGCTTTCGCGGCGCGTGACAGAGCAGCTTGCACCACCTCGCACGGTCACCGGCCTCAGGCCATCGACCAGAGGATCTGCACATGTCGTCCCGCTTCGCCTTCCGTCGCGCGCTCACCGGCGCGGTTCTCCCGACCGCTCTTTTCGCGTCCGCTCTTTTCGCCTCTGTCGCCAACGCGGCGGAGACCAGCGTCGAGTCCGCCTATAAGGGCAAGACCTTGACCTTCATCGTCGCCCTCGCCGCCGGCGGCGGCTACGACCAATATGCCCGCACCATCGCGCGCCATATCGACCAGTACATTCCCGGCAAGCCCGGCGTCGTCGTGCAGAACATGACCGGCGCCGCCGGCATGAAGGCGACCAACTGGCTCTATTCCATCGCGCCGCGCGACGGCCTGACCATCGGCACGACGCAGCGCTCGGTGCTGGTCGAGCCGCTCTACGGCACCAAGGAAGCGACCTTCGATCCGACGAAGTTCTCCTGGCTCGCCAGCCTGAACCAGGACGTCTTCATCGCCGCGACCTGGAAGGGCTCGGGGCTCGACAGCCTCGACGACGCGAAGGCGCGCGAATTCCACGTCGCCGCCGACGGCCCGGCCTCCGACGACTATGTCTGGCCCGCCGTCATCAACAGCGTCATCGGCACCAAGTTCAAGGTTGTCGCCGGCTACAACGGCAAGGCCGAAGAGCGCCTGTCGGTGAAACGCGGCGAGACCGCCGGCCTGATCGGCTGGAGCTGGGCCGCCCTGCAGAGCACCGAGTGGGACGATTACAAGGCCGGCAACTGGCGCATCGTCTCCTACCTCGGCAAGGGCAAGCATCCCGAGTTCGACGCGCCGTCGATCTACGACGACGCCAAGACGCCGGAAGCCAAGGAGACGCTCGACTTCCTCGTCGGCACGCTGATCCTCGGCCGCCCCGTCTTCGCGCCGCCGGAGATTCCCAAGGACCGCGAAGCGGCGCTGCGCAACGCCTTCGACAAGGTGCTGAAGGACCCGACCTTCCTCGCCGAGACCGAGAAACAGAAGCTCGAAATCAGCCCCGACACGGGCGCCGTGCTCGCCGAGCGCGTCGCCAAGCTCTACCGGACGCCGACCGCCATCGTCGATCGCGTGCAGGCGGCGCGCAAGCAGGCCGACCAGCAGCGCGCCAGCTTGAAGTAACCGCAGTCAAGACGCGGCCGGTCCGCCCCCGGATCGGCCGCCTTTCACAAGAAAGGTGCTTGCCATGACCAACTCCTCCTCGCTCCGCATCGTCGCCGACTCGGCTCTGCCCCCCAATGCTTTGCCGGGTGGCGTCAAGATCAAGCAGATCCAGCCCGCCGTCGGCTCGGTCATCTCGGGTTTCCGCTTCGACGGTCAACCGCTGTCGGAAGATTTCCGCGCCGCGTTGCGCGACCTCTTGCACAACCGCGGCCTCGTCGTGTTCGAGCCGGGCACCGTGACGGCGCTGAATTTCACCGCCTTCGCCGGCTTCCTCGGCGAGTTCTTCTCCTACGCCGGCCCGCATACGCCGCGCGCGCCGGAAAATCCCGACGCGACGATGATCGATTCGGTGAAGGACAAGCATCTGCGCAACCATATCTGGCATGCCGACGGCGGCTTTCGCGCCGACGCGCCGGCCTTCACCGCGCTTTACGCCCACCAGATTCCCGAGACCGGCGGCGACACCATCTTCAGCAACGCCGCCTGGGTTTACGAGCAGCTCGACCCGCTGTTCGCCGCCTATCTCGATTCGCTGAAGGTGATCCAGTCGGCCGACGCCACCGGCCATATCACCGAGCGCTATCTCGATCCCGACGAGGCGACCGCCGCGCGCGTGAAAATGCCGCCGTTCGAGATGCCGCTGGTCCGCACCCATCCGGCGACGGGCCGCAAGTGGATCGCGGTGAACGAGTCTTACGTCGCCTACATCAAGGGCGTCAGCCGCGTCGCCAGCCAGAACATCCTCGGCATCCTGTTCGACCATCTCAAATCGCCGGAAGCCACCGCGCGCTACAGCTGGCAGCAGGGCGCGCTCGCCATTTGGGACAACCGCGTGGTGCAGCACAAGGGCATCAAGGACTACGGCGGCAACCGCCGCATCCTCTATCGCGCGACGATGAGCGCATGAGGCCCGGAGGGAAGCATGACCGACCTTCTTTCCAGGAGTCATTCATGAGCGATCCGCGAGCCAAGACCCTCATCAGCGTCGCCGATCTCGTCATCGCGCTAGAAGCGCGCACGCCAAGAGCGCTCGACGCGCGCGCGCCCATCCTGCTGCTCGACGTGCGCGACGATGCCGCCGCGCCGGCAGATCGCCCGCGCATTCCCGGCGCGATCCTCGTCAACCTGGCCAGCGATTTTTCCGGCCCGGCGAGCCAGGCCGGCGGCAAGCGGCCGCTGCCGGCCATCGAGGCGCTGCAGCAGAAAGCGCAAGGCTGGGGCATCAACCCAGACAGCCTCGTCGTCGTCTATGACGCGCAGGACTCCATGCAGGCGGCGCGCGCCTGGTGGACCCTGCGCTGGGCCGGCCTCGCCAACGTCCGCCTGCTCGACGGCGGCTTGACCGCTTGGCTGGCGGCGGGACGCCCCGTCACCACGGAACCTGCGCCGGCGCCCAAACCCGGCAGCGCGCTGCTCCATGCCGGCCATATGCCGACGCTCGACGCGGACGAGGCCGCGCGGCTCGCGAAAGAGTCGGTCCTGCTCGACGCGCGCGGCCAGGCCAATCATGCCGCCGGCCATATCCCGGCCAGCCTCCACGCGCCGACGAGCGACAACGTGACGGCAAGCGGCCGCTTCAAATCGAGCGAGGACCTGCGCGCGCGCTTCGCCCCGCTCGGCGTCCTGGATGCGGCGCAAGTGGGCGTCTATTGCGGCAGCGGCAATGCCGCCGCCCATGAAGTCGCCGCGCTGAGCCTGCTCGGCCTCGCGCCGGCGCTCTATGTCGGGTCGTGGAGCGCCTGGAGCGCGGATAGCGCTCGACCTGTAGAAACGAGCGCGGACCCATCCCGTCCCGTGGCGACAGACGATGCCGCGCCGGAGAAACGCTCCGGCACGAACGGCTAACGACCTTACGAATCAGACGGGTGATAGCGGGGGCGCTGTTCAGAATCATCCGGCTGCGGGGGAACGGGTCGCACCTTTCCCGTTCCCCCGGTTCTTCTTGGCACCGCTTTCTTCGGCGTCCGTTCATGCAAGCTGCGCGGCGCGTCGATGAAAGACCTCGGCGGATGGTCGACAGGCCATCCGCCGAGGGGCTTTATCCCCATCGTCATGCCCGGACTTGTTCCGGCCATGACGGCAAAAAACTAACGTCCCTCCACCAGCGCCTTCAGCTCGGCGATATCCTGCCGCACCGCGGCGATCTCGGCGCTCAGCGTCGCCGTCTCGTCGTCGGAGGCCTGCTGAATCGCCGCCAGCTCCGCCTTCTGCTCGGCCTCATGCTCGCTCTGCATGGCGTTGACGATGATGGCGATGAACAGGTTCAGCATGGTGAAGGTCGCCACCAGGATGAAGGGAATGAAGAACAGCCAGGCGAAGGGCTGCGGCGCCATGATGTCGCGCACGATGTCGGCCCAACCTTCCAGCGTCATGATCTGGAACAGGGTGAACATCGAACCGCCGATGCTGCCGAACAGCTCGGGCGCCAGATCGCCGTACAGCTTCGTCGCCAGCACGGCGCTGACGTAGAAGAACAGCAGCAACACGCCGGAGATGGCGCCGAGGCCGGGAATCGCGCCGACCAACGAGGCGACGACGCGGCGCAAGGACGGCACCACCGAGACGAGGCGCAGCACGCGCAGGATGCGCAAGGCGCGCAGCACCGACAGGGCGCCGGTCGACGGCGCGAGCGCGATGCCGACGACGACGAGATCGAACAGGTTCCAGCCGTTGCGGTAGAACCCCAGGCCGCGCCCGACCATCTTGGCGGCGAGCTCGGCGACGAAAACCCAGAGGATGAGCCGGTCGATCCATTCGAGCCAGGGACCGAACCGCGCCATCACGCTCGGCGCCGTCTCCAAGCCGAGGGTGACGGCGTTGACGACGATCAAGGCGGTGACGAAGCGCTGCACCGGCGCGCTCTCGGCGAGATCGGCGAGGCGGCTGCGCCAATTGCGCGGCGCGTTGTCCCCATTGGAAGGCAGGGGGCCGGGCGGCAATTGCGCGGGGGGACGCTGGGGAGAGGACGCGAGATCGGTCATCGGGGCTCCGGGTCATGCGGGGCGGCGAAAGGCCATAACGAAAGCGCGCGCACTATGGCGAAGCGCGTTCGCGCTGTCATGCGCGGCGTCATGCCCCTCTTGCCGGACGACATGACAATGGTGCGAGGCCTCACTCTCTCCGTCGTCATGGCCGGACTTGTTCCGGCCATGACGATGGGAAGAGATTTCCCAATTCCTTCAAGGGGAACAACCAACCCCGATTCATGTTCTTGATTTGTTCTCACTGGCGGATTAGCGTCTCGCCATGACCCAAAACACGCCCGACCTCTCCGACATCAGCGCGGACTTCGCGCCGTCGCCCTATGAAGCCCCCGATCCGGCGGACGCCGGATCGTTCAACCACGACCCCGACCAGCCCTTGCCCGATCAGGCGATCAAGGGGCGCGGCGCGGTGAGCAACGCGACGGGGCGCTTCGAGCCGGAGACGCGCATCCGCACCGACGACGGCTGGGACGTCGCCGCCCGCCTGGAGGAGGACGAAGAGGCGCCGCCGCTGCGCACCACGGTGCAGGCCGATACCAGCCGCAGCGTCATCGCGCGCAACGACTCGCCCGACATTCCCTTCACCCAGTCGATCAATCCCTATCGCGGCTGCGAGCATGGCTGCATCTATTGCTTCGCCCGGCCGACCCACGCCTATCTCGGCTATTCGCCCGGCCTCGATTTCGAGACGCGCCTCGTCGCCAAGTTCGACGGCGCCAAGCTGCTGGAAGAAGAGCTGCGCAAGCCCGGCTACCAATGCCAGGTGATCGCCATGGGCACCAACACCGATCCCTACCAGCCGATCGAGCGCAAGCATGAGATCACCCGCGAGATTCTCAAGGTGCTGCAGGCCTACAACCATCCCATCGGCTTCGTCACCAAGTCGGCGCTGATCCTGCGCGACATCGACATCCTGGCGCCGATGGCCGAGAAGGGCCTCGCCCATGTCTTCGTCTCGCTGACCACGCTCGACCCGGACCTTGCCCGCACCATGGAGCCGCGCGCTTCGTCGCCGCAACTGCGCCTCAAAGCGATCCGCGAGCTGAACGCCGCCGGCATCCCCTGCGGCGTCATGACCGCGCCGATGATCCCCGGCCTCAACGACGCCGAAATGGAAAAGCTGCTCGAGGCGGCCTGGGACGCCGGCGCCCGCCGCGCCGGCTACGTGCTGTTGCGCCTGCCGCACGAGATCAAGGACCTGTTCGCCGAATGGCTGTGGGCGCATTACCCGATGAAGGCCGAGCATGTGCTCTCGCTCATCAAGGGGACGCGCGGCGGCAAGCTCAACGACCCCAACTTCGGCAGCCGCATGCGCGGCGAGGGCCGTTACGCCGAACTGATCAAGCAGCGCTTCGCGCTCGCCACCAAGCGCCTCGGCTTCAACAGCGAGCCGCGCGGCGCGGGATTGCGGACGGACTTATTTGAGCGACCCACGCGGCCGGGGGATCAACTGCGGTTGCTATGAAAACCAGTGGCTGCGGAGGCCCCCTTGTGAACAAGCCAAGAAATTGATAATTTAAATACGACGTACTTAGCTACGAAATGGCTAAGTCATTGCGATGAAATCGCAACATCTCTCTCGAAAGGAGCAGCTATGGCATATTCGCCATTCTTCAAAACTTTGCATGATGAAAAGTCGCCTGTGGGTTACCTCGGTCGCGGCACTCATCATTCCATCTTACGCGCCATGGTATTTAACGATCTAAATCTCAAGCCCACTACCAAAGGCAGCTTCTTAGATTTCGCCGTTATTTGGGATGAAGATCACGACATACGCGTCGTCGAAGTAGTCGAAAAATTATACGCCGAGCGCCTTCTCGCTCCCATTCGCGTTATCGGAGAGAGAAAAGGTATGCTCTCCGTGCTTCTCTCATCTGAAGTGACATCAGTGTGGGGAGAAAAAAAATTCAACGATTATGCGGCTACAGTCGAAAGGCACTCTAGTTGTTCGAACGATCAGTGGACCGCCGATGTGAGCGTTCTCCACAAAATGGGAACTACAATCATCAATGACGACCCGAATAAGGTTTCCATTTATTTAAAGAATATCGAGAACCTTTGGGAATTAGGGCTAAAACCTGTCACATGGCCTGAAATCACGGAGAACTTTCCTGATATGGCCGTGGTGTAACGCATGTGGCTGACAAGCCATTTGTAATATAGCCTTCCTCGCGCATGTTCCATGAAGCCGGTCTCATCGCCATTGCCGTCGTCGGCCTAGCGGCACTGTTGTGCGGCATGGCCATGACCTGGCTGCGCCAGCCGGCCATCGTCGGCTACATCATCGCCGGCGTGCTGCTCGGCCCCTCGGTCCTCGGCATCGTCGCCGAGCGCGAGAACATCACCCTGCTCGCCGACATCGGCGTGCTGCTGCTGCTGTTCCTCATCGGCATGGAACTCTCGCTCAAATCCTTCATGCGGGTGTGGAAGGTCGCCATCGGCTGCATGGCGTTGCAGGTCGCCGGCGCCCTCGGCTTCAATTTCCTGCTCGCCACCATCCTCGGCTGGAGCCCGGCGGCCGCCATGGTCGGCGGCTTCGTCATGGCGCTGTCCTCGACCGCCGTCGCCATCAAGATTTTGGAGGACATCGGCGAGCTCGACAGCGACACCGGACGGCTCACCATCGCCGTGCTGATCGCCCAGGATCTCGCCGTGGTGCCGATGATGCTGATCGTCCGCAACATGGGCGGCGGCACGAACAGCGATGGGGGCGGCCTCGGCTGGGTCGGCGCGGCGCAGATCGGCTTCGCCGTGGTCTTCCTCGTCGGCTTCCTGGTGGTGCTCGCGCGCAAAGGCACGGTGCGGTTGCCCTTCATCGAGCGCATCGCCGGCAACGCCGACCTGCGGGCGCTGGCCGCCCTGGCGCTCTGCCTCGGCGCCGCCACCCTCTCGGGCGTCCTCGGCCTGTCGCCCGCCTATGGCGCCTTTCTCGCCGGCGTGCTGATCGGCAACAGCAACGTCAGCGCCGCCATGGAACAGGCGACGCAGCCGATCCAGAGCATCCTGATGATGGTCTTCTTCCTCTCCATCGGCCTGCTGATCGACCTCGGCTTCATCTGGGACAACATCGGCGCCGTGGCGCTGTGGCTCGTCGTCGTCACCCTGTTCAAGACGGCGCTGAACATCGGCATCCTGCGCGCGCTCGGCATCCCGTGGAACCAGGCCTTCGTCTCCGGCACGGTGATGGGGCAGATCGGCGAATTCTCCTTCGTCATCGCCGGCACCGCCTTCGCCGCCGGCCTGGTGACCGCCGAGGGCCAGCGCATGGCCGTCGCCATCATCGCCCTGTCGCTCGTCGTCAGCCCGCTGTGGCAGGTGATGGCGCGCCGGCTCGACGACGCCGCCGCCGTCGGCATCACCTCCTTCCGCGAGATCCTGCGCGCGCTGGTCACGCCCGGCGAGACGCCGAGCATCGCCAAGGTGGCGGCCGCCGCCGGCGAGGGCCTGCAGCGCCGCCGCGAGGAACGCGACGGCAGCAATGGAGTCGGGGGGGCCGCCTGATGCCGACCTACCGGCAAGAGACCGAATTGATGCAGGCGCACGACGCCATCCGCGTCTGCGGCATCGACGAAGTCGGCCGCGGCCCCTGGGCCGGCCCGGTGGTCGCCGTCGCCGTGGTGCTCGATATCGCGAAAATTCCCCGCCGCCTGCAACGCAAGCTCGACGATTCCAAGGCGCTGAGCCGCGAGGCGCGCGAAGACATCGACGCGCGCCTGCGCGATCTGTTCGGCCATGCGGTATGGGCCGGCTTCGGCGAGGCCAGCGTGCCCGAGATCGACGGCATCAACATCCTGCAGGCGAGCCTCTTGGCCATGCGGCGCGCCCATGACGCCTTGCCCGTCGCGCCGGACGCCGCCCTGGTCGACGGCAACAAGCTGCCCGACCTGCCCTGCCCGGCCCGCGCCGTGATCGGCGGCGACGCGCTGTGCCTGTCGATCGCCGCCGCCTCGATCATCGCCAAGGTGGCGCGCGACCGCATGATGGCCGAGCTCTGCGAAGTCCACCCCGGCTACGGCTGGCGCAGCAACGCCGGCTACGGCACGCCCGAACATCAGGCCGGCCTGGCGAGGCTCGGAGTCACCGTCCACCACCGCCGCAGCTTCGCGCCGATCGCGCGGTTGTTGGCGGCCGCGCCTTAACTGTCATCACGCGTTTCAAGTCGTGGATGGCCGGAACGAGTCCGGCCATGACGGCTCATATGCTCATCCCATTGTCATGCCCGGGCTTGTCCCGGGCATCCACGCCTTCAAGCCATAAGCCGGTCGTAAAGATCGTCCCAGTCGGGATTATCTGCTTGGATGATTCGCACCTTCCAAGCACGCGGCCAATGTTTGATCGTTTTCTCGCGTTGGATCGCCTGGCGAATGTCCAAATGCGATTCAGCATAAACCAACCGCTTTAAGCCATAGCGCTTGGTGAAGCTGTCGACGACGCCATCGCGGTGTTGTTGAATGCGGCGGGCAAGATCAGCCGTGACGCCAACATAGAGCGTCCCCTGCGGTCGATTCGTCGTGATGTAAACCCATCCGCCTGGCATATGGTGATGCTGCCAGTCGTGGATGCCCGGAACAAGTCCGGGCATGACGCGGTGATAAAACAGCGCTCCCCACGCATAAAAAAAACGCCCGCCGGGTTGCGCCGGCGGGCGAAGTCTGATCTTGCGAAGAAGAAAATATGCCGTGCGGGAAAGTCCGAACGGCAGAACGAACAGGCACGGCGTCGGTGACGAACCCGGCGCCCCCACAAGGGCCGCGCCGGGGCCTCGAACTACTTGGCGCCGGTCGCGTCGGCGCCTTCGCGGGCGGCCGTCGCGCGCCCCGCGTCGCTCGCGCTGGCGATGCCGATCTGGCCTTCGAACAGCAGGTTGCTCTGCGCCAATTCGGCGCGGATCTGCTGGCGCAGCACGTCGATGCTGATGGCTTTGCCCTCGGCGTCGAAATTCCAGAAGGTCCAGCCGTTGCAGGTCGTCGCGTTCTGCACCTGGGCGCCGGCCTGATGGATCGAGCCGGTGAAATCGGCGGTGACGATCTGGCCGTCGGCGCGCACTTTCGCGGTCCAGCGGCGGCGCTCGTCGAACAGGATGTCGCCGGGGTTCAAGAGGCCGCGCTCGACCACCCAGCCGAAGGGGATGCGCGCTTCCGTGCGCTTGCCCGGCGTGGTGACCAGCGTCGCGTCGGCCATCGGCCGCACGGCGGCGATGCGCTTGCGCGCGACATTGGCGTAGTCCGGGCTGGCTTCGATGCCGATGAAGCCGCGCCCCAATTTCTTGGCGACCGCGCCCGAGGTGCCGGTGCCGAAGAAGGGATCGAGGATGACGTCGCCCGGCTTGGTCGAGGCCATGATGACGCGGTGGAGCAGCGCTTCCGGCTTCTGCGTCGGATGGGCCTTCACGCCCTCGTCGTTTTTCAGGCGCTCGCCGCCCGAGCAGAGCGGGATCAGCCAATCGCTGCGCATCTGCAGGCCGTCGTTCAGCGCCTTCATCGATTCGTAATTGAAGGTGTATTTCGAGCCCTGCGACTTCGAGCACCAGATCATCGTCTCGTGCGCATTGGTGAAGCGCTTGCCGCGGAAGTTCGGCATCGGGTTGGACTTGCGCCACACCACGTCGTTCAGCATCCAGAAATCGAGGTCCTGCAGGATGGCGCCGACGCGGAAGATGTTGTGGTAGCTGCCGATCACCCAGAGCGAGCCGTCGTCGCGCAGCACGCGGCGCGCCGCCTTGAGCCAGGCGCGGGTGAAGCGGTCGTAGTCCGCGAAGCTGGCGAACTTGTCCCAGGCGTCGTCGACGCCGTCGACCACGCTGTCGTTCGGCCGCCGCAGGTCGCCCTTGAGCTGCAGGTTGTAGGGCGGATCGGCGAAGATCATGTCGACCGATTTCTCGGCCAGGCAGTTCATCGTCTCGATGCAATCGCCTTCGAGGATTTGCTGGATTTGGCTGTCGCCGCTCATCGTTTTACGCCCCTGGTTGATGGAGGCCATGGTGAGTCGGCCGCGAGTCGGCGTCAATCTCTTTTTAGAATCAATAGGTTACAGACTCTGTCCACACAACATATGGGAGTCGGTGGATAACCGGACTCAGGATTTAGTCCTGGTCGAAAGACGTAGCGGTCGGGTATTGGCCGGTTCGGGCTGATCTACCCACCCGTCATGCCCGGACTTGTTCCGGGCATCCACGCCTTGCAGTGCGGATAAAAGAAAAGTCGTGGATGGCCCGTCGGCGACTGCCGACCTTCGGTCGGACACCAAGTCCGGCCATGACGCGCGGGAGAGGACCTGGGCCAGCCACGAAAAAGGGCGGAGCCGTCGGCCCCGCCCTTCGACGTTAAACGATATTGCGCGCTTACTTCGCCAGCGGATCGGGCCGCAGCTGGAAATGCGTCGCCAGCGGCTTGCTGCCCTTGCCGCCTTCGATCAGCCAGGGCGTGCGGTCGCCGTTCGTCGTCCACAGGCCGCGGCCTTTCCAGCCGGCATTGGGATCGTCGATGCGGCCGTCGAAGCCCTTGGCGTAGAAGCCGAGCGGATAGGGCACGCGCAGATTGACCATCTTGCCGTCCTTCAGCGCGACCAGGCCGTCGTTGAGATTGGCGGTCGACATCGGCACGTCCTCGCCGAGCCCGAAGGTGTTGTGCTGATCGACCCATGTGTAATAGCTCGACTCGGCGCTGTTATCGCCGATCCCGTCGAAGCCCGGTCCGGGATATTTGTAGAGGGTCCAGCCCTCCGGACAATGGTTGCCCGTGGCATTGGGGCCATTGAGCGGGCCCTTGCACTTGGACCGGTCGAAGGCGCCCATGTGGCCCGAGGCGAGCGACACCCAGACGACGCCCTTCTTGTCGATGTCGGCGCCGCGCGCGCCGAAGCCCGGCGCCGGCACGTTGTAGATTTCGGCCAGCGCCGTGTGCGTCGGGTCCGCGCCCGGCGCGATGCGCACCACGGCGCCGGGATTGGCGCGATAGGAGCCCCACACCGAGCCGTCGGTCGGATGCGGCATCACGGCGTAGAAGCCGGCCGAGATGCGCTTGTCCTTGGCCGGATCGACCGGCTGGTTCGGCTCGACGTAATCGTCGCGCTTGCCGTTGCCGTTGGCGTCGAGAACCATCGGCGTCCAGCCCTGCGACTTGGCGATGTCGCCCGTCTCGTCGAGCATTTTCGTGTTGATCCAGCCGATCACCTGGCCGCCGCCGCTGGTCCACAGCGTGTCGTTGGCGTCATAGCCGAACTGCAGATGATGCGTCTGGAAGCAGGTCTGCAGCGGCGTGTATTTGCCGCTCTTCGGATCGTAGAGCGTGACGCGGCGCTGCGAGCGGTCGAGCGGAAAGACCTTGGCCGAGGGATGATCCGAGCCCTTCTTGCAGAAATCCGGATTGTTCGGCCCATGGCCGGTCGCCGACAGCCACAGCCGGCCGTCGCGGCCGAACATCGAATTGTGATTGTTGGCCTTGGTGTCCCAGATCTTCTCGTCGCCCCAATAGGCCGAGGGCTGCAGGATGTCGGCCGACGCCGCATGGCCGGGGCCGAGCGCTTCGGGCGTGTCGGCGCTCACCGTCATGCGGAAGGACGAGACCGTGTTCTTCACCGGATCGAGAATCGGCAGGTTGTCGGAGCTGTATTCCGGCGAGCCGTAGAGCGGGCCGTAGGCGTTCACCGTGGGATGGCGGCGGTCGCTGGCGATCAGGTCGTGGAGGTAATGCTTCTCCGTCATCCATTCCCGCATGGTGACGACGATGTTGCGCTCGGCGCCCTGCGGCCGCTCCGGCTTGGTCTTCGGCAATTCGCCCTTGGCGACGCGCTCGGTCCATTCGCCGAAATATTTATAGGGCACGCCGCCGAGCTGGCCGGCCAGCGTGTTGACCATGCTTTCGCCGGCCTGGCCCGCTTGCGTGCGGCGCATCCAGGCGTCGGCATGGTCGGGAAATTCTTTCAGGAAGGCTTGCGGGATCGTGCGCGTCGATTCCTGGCCGAGCTGGTGGCAGCCGACGCAGCCGTTGCTCTTCATCAGGTTGAGCCAGTCGCTCTGCTTGATGTTGGCCGGAATGTCGCTCTTGCCGCCGAACTGGTCGGCCGCCGGGATCTTCAGCATCGAATACCAATAGATCGCCGGATAGACCTTGGCCGCCGCGGCGGCGTTCGGCGCGGCGCTGGCGCGGTGGTTGACCAGCTTGCCCGGCTCCGACTTCACCTTGGGCGAATCGAGCAGGCCGTAGCCGCGCACCCAGAGATCGTAATTGGCCTTCGGCAGGTCCGGCACGACATAGCGGCCCGCATCGTCGGTGACGACGACGCGGATGAAGCGCGTCGGCAGATCGCGCGTCTCGGCGACGACCCAGACGCCGGCCTCGGGCCCATTGGGGCCGGTGACCACGCCGCCGATGTCGTCGGCGTCGATGGCGACGGCCTGCTGCGCCACGGCGCCGCCCGACCAGAAGGGCCCGAGCGCCACGCCGGCGACGAACAGCGACAGGCAGAGCCCGCCGATGACATGGCGCGGCTGGAGCAGCGAAGGATGATGCGCGAAACGCGGACGTGCCTTGGGCATGGTCATGGAAGCCTCCCCCCTCTGGACGGCGCCCCGACGATGAGGGGACCGTCCGATTGCGGCGCGATGTGCAAGGCGCGCCGGCGAGCCCTTATGGGCCTTTATCGGTCTATTAGGCGGGCCGGAGCGGCGCGAAGTCAAGCCGGCCCAAAAGCGGGATTCCGCCACAAAACCGGGACGCTGTGGCGCGGGAATCGCCGCAATGGCCGACGCCCAGCGCGCTATGATGGCCGCGACGCGTTGCCGTCGCTCTCGATGTTGATGACCCAGCAGGGAGATCTCCGATGCCGACTTTTCCGTTCGCGCGCGCGGCCCTCGTCGCGCTCGCCATCAGCAGTCCCGCCGCCTTCAGTCCCGCCATGGCGCAAAACAAAGTCGCGCCCGCCGTGCCCGGCGGCAATCCCGGCCCCGGCCAATGGAGCCAGAAGGCGCCGCTGATCGAGCCCAATTCCGAATTCACCCTCGCCAGCAGCGGCGGCAAGATCTACGTGCTCGGCGGCTATCCCGCCGGCCGCGTCAGCGTGAAAACGGTGCAGATTTACGACATCGCCGCCGACAGCTGGACGCGCGGGCCCGACCTGCCGGAGGTCAACAACCATGGCATGGCCGCCGCCCATGACGGCGTGATCTATCTGTTCGGCGGCCAGACCGATCCCAACACCGCCTATGTCGACACGGTCTACGCGCTCGACACCAAGCCCGGCGGTTCCGGCCAATGGGTCAAGAAGGCGACGATGCCGACCAAGCGCAGCGCCGGCGCCGCCGTGGTCTATCGGGACAAGATCTATGTCGCCGGCGGCCGGCCGCCGCGCGGCCAGGACTTCGCCGTCTACGATCCCAAGAGCGACAGCTGGGAAACGCTGGCCAATCTGCCGAGCCAGCGCAACCACATCGCCGCGGCGCTGATCGGCGGCAAGATTCACGTCGTCGGCGGCCGGCTCGGCGGCGGCTTCCAGAGCGACAAGACGGCGTCGCACGAAGTCTATGATCCCGCCGCGCGGCGCTGGTCGGCGGCGGCGCCCATGCTCAAGCCGCGCAGCGGCATCAACGGCGTCATGGCCTTCGGCTGTTTCCATGTGTGGGGCGGCGAGGAGCAGGCCGGGCTGTTTCCCGACCACGATTATTACGATCCGCGCGCCGACAGATGGACCAAGCTGCCCGACATGGCGCGTCCCGTTCACGGCGTCACCGGCGCGAGTTTCGCGAACGGGCTGATCTACGTCACCGGCGGCGGCACCGAGGTCGGCGGCAGCAGCGGCAGCCTGTTCAATCAAGTCTACCGCCCGAACGTGGCCTGCGAGTGAAGCGGCGGAAACGCCGCCGCGCCATTCGCCGAGTCCGCCCTCACGGGAAGTAGTGACTGTTACTCGGTCAGGACTTCGCACAGCGAACCGCGAAACGCCCGAGGCTGCGCGCGGCTTGCGCATGCGGCGCGGAAATGAACAGCGCATTGCCGCGATAGCGGGCGTCGCCCACATGCTTCGTTCGCACACGAACGAACGGGCCGCGCGACAACGCGATTCGCGCCGCGCGACGCCTGTACAAAAATTGGCATAATCGCTAAGTTTGAGACAGGACCGCGTGACGACATCCGCGTCGCGCGCCGAATTTGCAGTTCACTGGCACATGCTTTGCTACGCGTTTAAAGAGCGGCCCCTCTGACAAGGCCGCGTCTGCCGCGTGCTTACGAGTCCGACGATACCCGTCGCGTGACTTCCGTTCCGGCGAAAGCCCGAACGGCCGTGCTGTGCCAGCCTAACGCCGATCCGTCGCAATGTTCATGTCGATGCGATCGGCGCGCTGCCGCGAGAGACCCCGTCTCGCTTCGCCTATACGGCCCGTCAGTTCCCCTCTGCGCTTTTACCAAACGCCCTTTCTGTCGCTATCGATTTTCGCGCCTACCACTGCTCACCGTTTAATTGGCATGAGATGGAGTAGAGCATGCACAAGATAATTCTGCGTTCGTTGGGCTATTGCCTGCTGATGACGATCGCGACGATTTCGCAGATGATCGCCCCGCCGATCGGCAAGGCCCAAGCGGCCGACTCGACGAAAGTCGCCTCCGCCGACGCCCATGACGCGCCCGATTCGAAAGTCGCGGACTTCTACAAGGGCAACACCGTTTACATGATGATCGGGTCCGCCACCGGCGGCGGCTTCGACTTCTTCGGCCGCACCGTCGGCAAGTACATGGCGAAATACATTCCCGGCAACCCGACCGTGGTGCCGCAGAACCTGCCGGGCGCCGGCGGCTACAACGCGGCGGCCAAGGTCGCCATCAGCGCGCCGCAGGACGGCACCTATATCGGCGGCATTCACCCGACGGTGATCGTCGATCCTGTGCTCGGCGATCCCGCCAAGGGCAGCAAGGAATTGAAATTCGCCTTCCTCGGCAATGCCGCGCCGAACGTCGAGGGCTGCTTCATCCGCACCGACGCGCCGGTCAAAAAGTTCTCCGACGCCTTCACCACCGAGATGGTGCTCGGCGCGTCGAACGGCGCCTCCTCGACGCGCGAATATGCCGCGATCCTGAAGAACGTGCTCGGCATGAAGATCAAGCTCGTCACCGGCTATCCCGGCAACGCCGACATCTTCCTCGCCATGGAGCGCGGCGAGGTACAGGGCATCTGCGGCGCCAGCTATCTCAACGTCATCGGCACCAAGCCGGAATGGTTCAGCAAAAACTTCGTGCGCGGCATCTCGCACCAGGGCTCGAAGCCGATCCCGGGCGACGTGCCGCAGATGGTCGGCGTGCCGGCGGCGGTCGAGTTCGCCAAGACGCCGGAACAGCGCGCCGTGCTCGACCTCTACGACAAGCAGGAGGAGTTCGGCCGCCCCTTCGTGACGGGAGCCAGCGTGCCGGCCGAGCGCATCAAGGCGCTGCGCAGCGCCTTCATGAAGACGCTCGACGACGCGGAGTTCCGCAAGGAGATGAGCGCGCGCGGCTTCGACATCGCGCCCGCGCCGGGCGAGGAGATCCAGCGCCTCGTCGCCGAGGTCTATGCCACGCCGCCGGAGATCATGAAGGCCGCCCGCGTGGCGATGGGTTACGAATAACGCACAGCGAAACGGAGTCGCCATCAAGGCGCGGGGCGAAACCCGTAAACTGGCGAAATCTTAACTCGGCTCACAAGCCGCCGGCGATGCGCAAGCTCGCCGGCGGCGACTTTTCAACCGAAGCGCATGGCCCCCGCGCCGTTTCGCGATAGTCTCCAGGCTTCGGCTCGATACGTCCGGCAAGCTTGCTGCCGCCGGTCGCAGTAAACGCCCGCAGGCAAATCGCTCGCCGTCGATGACGATATGTCGCGCGAACCGCCTGGCTTCAGTTCAAGGATAGCGAGGTCGACGCCGTGCCTTTTGCCAAACGAGACACTCCAGCAGATCATTCGAGCCATTTGCAATTCCCTTCGGAATTACCGCGCAAGACCGGACAAGCGATGGGCCACGCATCGCAGCGCGGTCCCGGGTGCCAACGCACCGCCGCGCCTCCACAGGCCCGTCTTCGCTTGAGAAGACTCTCAAATATTTTTTCATAACTTTGAACGCGAGGCAGTCAACATGCGTGCGAACGAGGGACATCACCATCTGTCGGCCGGCAACGTCGTCTCCTTTGAAAAGCTCGCCGCGCTTTTCGACGGAAACGCCGACGGGCTCGCCCTGAAAAGCGACATCGTCGGCTCTTTCTACACGAACCTGCTCTCCGAGATGACCGCGATCACCGAACATCAGTGGCGTTCGGCGTCGCCGCGAGGGCTCGCCAAGGGCTTCATGCTGAGCGGCCCGCCCGGCACCGGCAAGACCACGATGGCCAAGCGTCTCGCCTATGAACTTGGCCGGAGGTTCCAGGCCGAGGGCGAACCGCCGGTCGTGATGGCCTTCGTCGACGGCGGCGAGATTTCTCGGTCGCGCTACGGCGAAAGCGAAGAGCGCATCCGCGACATTTTCATGCATGCGAAGTCCGGCTTCACGGCGGCCGGCCAGCGCTCCGTGCTGCTGTTCGACGACGTCGAATCGATTTTCATGTCGCGCGGCAGCCAGCACGCCAAGGAATGGCACTTCTCGCAGGACAGCGTGTTCTTCCATTCCATCGACGAGCTCGACACGACGAAGTCCATCATCGTGCTGACGAGCAACCGGCCGGACCTGATCGACGAGGCGATCCGCGATCGCTTTCTCAGTTATGCGGTCGACTATCCGGATCTCGACACGCTGATCGAGATGATCGCGCAGATTCCCGTGCTGCAAGCCCTCTCCGGCAGCGAGCACGCGATGATGAAGGACGAGCTGACCGAAGCCGTCAAGGCCGGCGAGGTGCGCAGCATGCGCGAGGCTCAGCGCTTCGCGCTGCGGCGCTTCGTCGCCAAGCTGCTGAACCGCGAATCGATGGCCGTGCAGCACACCGACTGAACGGAATTTTCGTTGGACTAAAATTCATAAACCAAAAGGAAAAAGAGAGAATGGCTAAGAATTTTTACGACGATTGGCTGGAAGCGCCGAACCAGATCCAGGACCAGCTCGAAGAGACCTTGCTCGTCGCGCGCGACAAGGACATTCCGTGGGTCTCGACGCCCCAGGACGTCAAAGTCAAACTGATGGTCGCCAATCACCTCGGCTTTTCGACGATGGGCAGCAACGTGCTCAAATCGGAAATCCCCGTCGGCTGGCACACCGGCAAGCACCGCCACGGCGAAGAATGCATGCATATCCTCGAAGGCGAAGGCTTCAGCATCATCGAGGGCCAGCGCTTCGACTGGCACAAGAGCAGCACCATCCACATTCCCTTCTGGAAGACGCACCAGCATTTCAACACCGGCAATGTCCCGGTGCTGATCGTTCACGGCATGGTCTTCGATCTCGAGCGCTACCTGCGCATCGCGCGGATCGAGCAGATCGAGACCCACGGCCCCAACGATCCGGCGACGATCGCCGCGGTGCCCAAGGAAACGTCGCAATATTATCCGGACGGCGCGCGCGCGGTCATCCATCTCGAGCAGGCGCCGACCAACAAGGAGAAGCTCCCGGACGGCGAAAGCTACAATCCGCAAGGCGCCATCGCCGCGACCAAGAATCAGCACGATTTCTCGAACTTCCTGGTCGTGCCGAAGAACGGCTTCCGCGCGACCAGCGTGGCGATGACCAACCGCTGGATCGAGCCGGCGTTCCACGCGAGCGGCAAGCACAAGCACCTCGAAGCGGTGGTCTATGCGGTCGAGGGCCACGGCCATACCGAACTGAACGGCAAGCGCGTGCCGTGGGATGCCGGCGACGTGCTCTATGTCCCGCCCGCCATGTGGGAACACCAGCACATCAACGAAAGCACAGAGTCGATCACGCAACTTCGCATCGGCTTCAACATCCGCCAATGGGTGACGTCGATCTGGCCCGAGGGCTTCACCAGCACGCGCATCTACGACGAAGACGGCAATCCGATCGAGGCCGGCCGCATCGTGCGCAAACGCGAGCGCGAGCGCTGAGCGACGAATAGGCCGCTGCTTTTGCAGATCGGCTCAAAAGCCGCCCGCGATGCCCAAGATCGCCGGCGGCTTTTTGTTGCGCGCGCTAGCCCGGCGCGTGTTTGGCGATCTTGGCGAAGACCGTCGGCAGGCCCGCCTCGGCGATTTTCGCGCGCGGCCACCAGAGGCAATCTTTCGGCGGCTTGGCATCCTTCGGCGCGTGGCCGGCCAGCACGGCGAACTCCAGCTCGAAATGGGTGAAGCCGTGGCGCACGACGCCGGGCAGCGCGAACCATTTGAGATCGAGCGGCGATTCTTTGGCAGCCGCCTTCACATCGAGGTCGCCTTCCGCCCATGCGCTCGACGGCACTTCGAGCATGCCGCCGAGCAGGCCCGTGGGCGCGCGGCGGCGCAAGAGGACATCGGGCCCCTTCACGATCCAGAAGGCGGCGGCGCGCTTGAACGGCCGCGCCTTCTTGGCGGCCTTCTTCGGCAGCTCGCCCTGGATGCCTTGCGCGCGCGCCGCGCAATCGACGCTCACCGGGCAGATGGCGCAAGCCGGATTGCGCGGCGTGCAGATGGTCGCGCCGAGATCCATCATCGCCTGGGCGAAATCGCCGGCGCGCTGTTGCGGCACCATGGCTTCGGCGAGGCGCTTGATCTCCGGCCTGCTCGCCGGCAGCGGCGCGGTGACGGCATAGAGCCGGGAGACGACGCGCTCGACATTGCCGTCGACCGCGGCGGCCGGCAGGTCGAAGGCGATGGCGGCGATCGCCCCCGCCGTATAGGGCCCGACGCCGGGCAGGGCGCGCAGGCCGTCGAGCGTGCCGGGAAAGACGCCGCCGAGTTCGCCCGTCACATGTCTCGCGCAGGCATGCAGGTTGCGCGCGCGGGCGTAATAGCCGAGGCCGGCCCAGGCGGCGAGCAGGTCGTCGAGCGGCGTGGCGGCAAGGTCGGCGACGGTCGGCCAGCGCTCCGTGAAGGCGCGGAAATAGGGCCCGACGGCGGCCACGGTCGTCTGCTGCAGCATGATCTCCGACAGCCAGACCTTATAAGGGTCGGCCGGCGCGCCCGGCAGGGCGCGCCAGGGCAACACGCGGCGGTGCCGGTCGTACCAGCGCAAGATCCGGTCTGACAAAGGCGCAGCAGCGGGCGCCGTCACGTTCTTGCGAGACGGCTTGGCGGACTTCGGGACGCGCTTGGAGACGGAGGGCATGGCCAGCTACGATAGCGGACATGACCACCCCCAAGCCATCCCCCGCGAAGGCCGCCAAAACCCCGGGTCCGAGCATCCAGCGCCGCGGCCTGCGCAGCCTCGCCGCCACCCTGCCACCGATCACCGCGCCGATCTTCAAGACGCGCGGCTTCGCCGAGGCCGGCATCCTGACCGACTGGCCGGCCATCGTCGGCGAGATGCTCGGCCGGCGCACCGCCCCCGAGCGCATCGCCTTTCCGCGCAATGACCGGCGTGGCGGCACCCTGCATGTCACCTGCGAGAGCGCCTTCGCGCCCGAGCTGCAGCATCTCGCGCCCCAGGTGATCGAGCGCATCAACGGCTATTTCGGCTATCCGGCCGTCGCCCAGATCAAGATTCTGCATGGCCGGGTCGTCCAGCGGACGAAAGCGGCGAAAAGGCCGCCCCTGCCGGTCAAGGGCGCCGCCGAGGCCGCCGCGCCCTATGAAGACGACGCCGATCCCCTGGCGGCCGCCCTCGCCCGCCTCGGCGCCGCGATCAAGGCCAAGGGGCGGTGACCCGCCGCTAAGGTCCGGCGGGGGCGGCGTTTTTAGGGAAAAAGCGGTTTTCCACAGCGCCCCGGCGAACCAAATGCTTATCCACAAGAGTCTGCCGGACCCCCGCCGCCGGACCGACTCGTTTGCTGGACGACCCGGGCGGACCCGCTATATCTTGTGGCTCGGAGATTCAAATGCGTAACATGTTGGTGATTTTGGGCGTCGTCGCGGCCGTGGCCGTGGTCGGATTCGCCGTGTACGAGAAGTTCGGCCAGCCGGTCGCGGTCACCACCGCCTCGGCCCCGACGCCTGCCGGCGCGCCCGCCGCGTCGACGGCCGGCCGGCCGCAATCGACGCCGATTCCCGCCGCCGCCGGCGACCGCCTGAGCTTCGTCGTCAAGCCGGACGACATGGTCCTCGGCAGCCCGGACGCCAAGGTCACGATGGTCGAATATGCCTCGCTGACCTGCCCCCATTGCGCCAATTTCCACATCAACACCCTGCCGGGCCTCAAGCGCGACTATATCGACAAGGGCCTGGTGAAATTGGTCTACCGCGACTTCCCGCTCGACGGCCTGGCGCTGCGCGCCTCGATGATGGCCCAGTGCAGCGGTCCGGACCGCTATTTCGGCTTCCTCGAACTGCTGTTCGGCCGCCAGGTCCAGTGGGCGACCGCCAAGGACCCGCTCGAGGGCCTCGCCGCCATCGGCAAGATCGGCGGCATGACCGACGAAGAGTTCAAGGCCTGCCTGACCGACAAGACGGTCGAGCAAACCGTGCTGTCCGAGGCGCTCGAAGGCGAAAAGACCTATGCCGTGCGCGCGACGCCGACCCTCTTCATCGACGGCCTGCGCTACAGCGCCATGAGCTTCGAGCAACTGCGCGCCATTTTGGATCCCATCCTCGCGTCCAAGTAGGACGCGCGGCGCCGCGCGCAGACCGTCACCGCGTAAGCGTTTTGTTTCACCAGTAACGACGTAAGGGGGCATCTTGGTCCAGTTCACCAAGCTCCGGCTGACCGGCTTCAAGTCCTTCGTGGACCCGACCGAACTCCTGATCGAGCCCGGCCTCACCGGCGTCGTCGGCCCCAACGGCTGCGGCAAGTCGAATATCGTCGACGCCCTGCGCTGGGCCATGGGCGAGCATTCGGCGCGCCAGCTGCGCGGCGGCGAAATGGACGACGTGATCTTCGGCGGCACCTCCAACCGCCCGCCGCGCAACAATTGCGAAGTGACGATCACGCTCGACAATTCCGATCGCACCGCCCCCGCCGCCTTCAACGAGAACGCCGAGCTGGAAGTGACGCGCCGCATCGACCGCGGCGAGGGCTCGGGCTACAAGATCAACGGCGCCGACGTGCGCGCCCGCGACGTGCAATTGCTGTTCGCCGACGCCGCCTCGGGCTCGCGCTCGACCGCCATCGTCAGCCAAGGCCAGGTCGGCGCCGTCATCGCCGCCAAGCCGACCGAGCGCCGCGCCATTCTCGAGGAAGCCGCCGGCATCACCGGCCTCTATTCGCGCCGCCACGAGGCCGAGTTGCGCCTGCGCGCCGCCGAAGCCAACCTCGCCCGCCTCGACGACGTCATCGCCGCGCTCGACGCGCAGCATCAGAGCTTGAAGAAGCAGGCCCGCCAGGCGACGCGCTATCGCAATCTGTCGGACCATATCCGCAAGGCCGAGGCGCAGATGCTCCATCTGCGCTGGACCGTGGCGACCAAGGCCCTGGAAGAAGCCAACGCGCGCTATGCCGCCGCCGAAACGCTGGTCGAGGAGCTGACGCGCGAGGCCGGTTTGGCCGCGACCGCCCAGGCCGAAGCCGCCGCCGCCCTGCCGCCCTTGCGCGAAATGGAAGCCGAGGCCGCCGCGAAGCTGCAGCGCCTGCTGGTCGCCCGCGAGCAGCTCCAGGCCGAGGAAGCCCGCATCAACGCCGCGCGCCAGGCCTGCGAGCATCGCCTGGCGCAGATCGCCGCCGACATTTCGCGCGAACAGGCGCGCGCCACCGACGCCGACGAGGCCATCGCCCGCCTCGTCGCCGAATCGACGGCGCTCGCCGAAGCGCAGGCCCAGGAAGCCATCGAGATCGAGGAGGCCGTCGCCGCGCTCGAAGAGGCCAAGGCCAAGACCGCCGAGGCCGAGGCGACGCTGACGCGCACCACGGAAGAGGTCGCCGCCATCGAGGCGCAGCGCCGCGAGATCGCCCGCCGCCTGGCCGAGACCGAAGGCCGCCACGCCCGCCTCACCGAGCGCATCGCCCAGGCGACGCGCGAGCGCGAGATCGCCGCCGCCGACGCCATCGACAAGGACGCGCTCGCCGCCGCCGCCGCCGCCGCCGAAGAGGCCCAGGCCGCGCTGGAAAACGCCCGCGCCGCCGCCGCCAGCGCCGAAGGCGCCCGCATGGACGCCGACCGCGCCGCCAGCGCCAAGCGCGACGACTTGCAGACCGCCGAATCCGCCGCCGCCCGCCTGCGCGCCGAAGAAAAGGCGCTCGGCGACGTGCTCGCCATGTCCGACAACGACCTGTGGCCGCCGCTGATCGACGCGCTCACCGTGCAGCCCGGCTTCGAGACCGCGCTCGGCGTGGCGCTCGGCGACGATCTGACGGCGCCGGCCGACGAAGCAGCCCCCATCCATTGGCGCACCCTGCCGCCGCTGCAGGATTCGCGCAGCCTGCCGGGCGGCCTGCGTCCGCTCGCCGACTATGTCGATGCGCCCGCCGCGCTCGCCCGCCGCCTCGGCCAGATCGGCCTGGTGGAGTCCGACGAGCAAGGCAAAGCGCTGTCGGCCGAACTGGTGCTCGGCCAGCGCCTGGTCAGCCGCTCGGGCGCCCTGTGGCGCTGGGACGGCTACACCGTCGCCGCCGGCACCACGACCGCCGCGGCGGCCCGCCTGACCCAGCGCAACCGCCTGAAGGCGCTGCGCGGCGAAGTCGACGGCGCCGAACAGGCGCTCGACGCCGCCCGCGAGATTTATAAAGAAGCGCGCGACGCCGCCGATGCCGCCGCCGAGCTGGAGCGCTCTTCGCGCGACGCCAGCCGCGCCGCCGAACGCGCCCTCGACGAGAAGCGCATCCAGCATGCCAAGCTGAGCCAGGCCGACGCCGCCGTCTCCTCCAAGCTCGCCGCGCTGGAAGACGCGCTCGCCCGCCTCAACGCCGACTTCGCCGAAACCTCGACCGCCCTCGAGGCCGACCGCGCCGCGCAGGCCGCCCTGCCCGACGAGCAGGGCGGCCGCGAGAAGGTCGCCGAATTGCGCGCGCAACTGGCCGAACTGCGGGGCCAGCAGGGCGAGCGCCACCGCGCCTACGACCTGCTCGCGCGCGAGGCCGAGAACCGCCGCCAGCGCCTGCAGTCGATCGCCCATGAGCGCGCCTCCTGGCAGGGCCGCGCCGACAACGCCCTGCAGCAGCTCGCCGAATTCGCCGCCCGCAAGGAGACGAACGAGATCGAGCTGGCCGAACTGGCCGCCCGCCCCGAGCAGATCGCCGAGGAGCGCCACGCCCTCGAAGACCAGATCGGCGAAGCCGAGGCCCTGCGCAAGCAGGCCGCCGACGCGCTGGCCGCCGCCGAGACGGCGCAGACCACCTCCGACCGCGCCCTCAAGAGCACCGAAGGCAAGCTCGCCACGGCGCGCGAAGAGCGCGTGCGCAGCGAAGGCGTCGTCGGCACCTCGCAACAGGTGCTCACCGATCTCGCCGAGCGCATCGCCGAGAAGCTGCAATGCGCGCCCGACGGCCTGCTCGCCATCGCCGAAGTGACGGAAGACGAGCTGCAGGACCAGGCCGCCGCCGAGCAGCGCTTCGAGCGCCTGGTGCGCGAGCGCGACAACATGGGCCCGGTCAACTTGCGCGCCGAAGTCGAGGCCACCGAGCTCGAGGAAAAGGTGCTCGGCATGCAGAGCGAACGCGAGGACCTGATCCAGGCCATCGCCCGCCTGCGCCAGGGCATCAACGAGTTGAACCGCGAGGGCCGCGAGCGCTTCCTCGCCGCCTTCGAGGCGGTGAACACCCATTTCCAGGAACTGTTCACCCGCCTGTTCGGCGGCGGCCACGCCCATCTGCAACTGACCGAGGCGGAAGATCCGCTCGAGGCCGGCCTCGAGATCATGGCCTCGCCGCCGGGCAAGAAGCTGCAGGTCCTGTCGCTGCTCTCGGGCGGCGAGAAGGCCCTGACGACCACCGCCCTGCTGTTCGCCGTGTTCATGACCAATCCGGCGCCGATCTGCGTGCTGGACGAAGTGGACGCGCCCTTGGACGATTCGAACATCACCCGGTTCTGCAACCTGGTGGAAGAGATCGGCCGGCGCGCCAGCACCCGCTTCCTGGTCATCACCCACCACCGCCACACCATGGCCCGCATGGACCGCCTGTTCGGCGTCACCATGCCCGAGCGCGGCGTCTCCCAACTGGTCTCGGTCGACCTCAAGGGCGTCAGCCATCTACGGGCGATCGCGTGAGGCTTTTCCCGGTTTTTTCCGGCAATCGGCCCCGCTTCGGCGGGGTCTTTTGTTTGGGGCTTTCGGCTGGCTTTCAAAGGGGCGCCCGAAAGGCCGCCAAAAGGGCCGCTCCGGCACGGCTTTTATTCAACAAATTCAATCGGCTGGAGGGGGAACGAGGCGGCCATTTCCGCGTTGACATCCGAGCCCCGCAAACCTTATGGTGCGCGCGCTTTGCTGCGGTAGTGGCAGCGAGGACGTTTGCGCGTATGGCATGACCGACAGTCATCCTCCGCCTCCTCCCGAAGATCCCGATCGGCGAGGTCCGACACTCGAAGACCTGGGCGCGCGCATCCGACGCGCGCGACGCACCAGGGATCCGGGTCCGGGCTCCGGTCAGGGCGGGGCCGATCTTTCCGGCATGGGGCTTATGCTTCGGATCGGCATCGAGATGGTTTCGGCCGTCGCGGTGGGAACCGGCATCGGATGGCTGCTGGACCATTGGCTTGGCACCAAGCCCTGGTTCTTGATCCCGTTCTTCTTCCTGGGATCGGCGGCCGGCCTGCTCAACGTCTATCGCGCCACCGGGCGGCTTGCGGGCGGGAGCTTGAACCCGAACGCCAAGCCGAAGCCGGACGATACCGACGTTAAGCCCGAATAAAACCGGCGCGCTTCTCTGCGCCGATAAGGGCGCAGGCCAGTATCTGCTCCCACGCGAGATGACCCGGCGCTTCACCAGCGCCAAGCAACCAGACCCGGCGCAAGCTGGGCCAATAAGGATGAGTGGGACCGTGGCCGGACCTCTTGAACAGTTCGAGATCAAAAAGATCGTCCCGCTCGAAGTCGGCGGCGTCGACGCCTCCTTCACCAATTCCTCGCTGTTCATGGTCGTCGTGACCGTCGCGATCACCCTGTTCCTGATGGTCGGCATGCGCCGCGGCGCCCTCGTTCCGGGCCGCTGGCAGTCGATGGCCGAGCTCAGTTACGAATTCGTCGCCGGACTCGTGCGAGAGAACGTCGGCCGCGAAGGCCGCGCCTATTTCCCGTTCATCTTCTCGCTGTTCATGTTCATCCTGTTCGCCAACATGATCGGCCTGATCCCCTACACCTTCACGGTGACCAGCCACATCATCGTCACCTTCGCGCTCGCCGCCCTGGTGTTCCTCGGCGTCACCATCGTCGCCATCGCCAAGCACGGCCTGAAGTTCTTCACCTACTTCATGCCGAACGGCGCGCCGATGTACATGGCGCCGCTGCTGATCCCCATCGAGCTGATCTCCTACCTGACGCGCCCGGTCACCCTGTCGCTGCGTCTGTTCGCCAACATGATGGCGGGCCACACCATGCTGAAGGTGTTCGCCGGCTTCGTCGTGCTGCTCGGCGCCTTCGGCGTCGCGCCGATGGCCATCATCATCCCGCTCTACATTCTCGAAACGCTCGTCGCGTTCCTGCAGGCCTACGTCTTCACGGTGTTGACCTGCCTGTATCTGCACGACGCGATCCACCTGCACTAAGTCTCCGCTTCACCACCACTCCCTGCCCCTAACCTTAAGAAAAGTTGGAAATCATGGACGTTCAGGCTGCTAAGTACATCGGTGCCGGTCTCGCCGTTATCTGTCTCTTCGGCGTCGGCATCGGCATCGGCAACATCTTCTCCGCCTTCATCAGCTCGGTCGCCCGCAACCCGGCCGCCCGCCCGATCGTGTTCCCCTTCACGATGCTGGGCTTCGCGCTGGTGGAAGCCATCGCGCTGTTCGCGCTGCTGATCGCGTTCCTGATCCTGTTCGGCTAAGACGACCGGCGGGCCCGGACCACCCGGGCCCGCTTTCGTTTCAGCCTCGTTAAGGAGCCGCACGCCCGTGCCGCAACTCGATCCGTCTTCCTTCGCCCCCCAGCTCGTCTGGCTGGCGATCACCTTCATCCTGCTCTATGTGCTGATGTCGAAGCTCGCTTTGCCGCGCATCGGCGAAGTGCTGGAGGAGCGCAAGAAGCGCATCGACGGCAACCTCGACAAGGCCGCGGCCTTGCGCGCGGAAGCCGAAACGGCCAAGGCCGCCTACGAGAAGGCCCTGGCCGAAAGCCGCGCCAAGGCCCACGCCTTGACCGCCGCCGCGGCCGACCGCGCCCATAAGGAGGCCGCCGCCCGCCAGCAGGCGATGGCCGCCACCCTCGCCGCCCAGACCAAGGACGCCGAGGACAAGATCGCCACGGCGCGCGCCAGCGCCCTGTCGCACACCCAGACCATCGCCGCCGAGATCGCCCGCGATGCGGTGCGCAAGCTGCTCGGCCAGGACATCGACGCCGCCACCGCCGACGCCGCGGTGAAAGCCGCCGCCGGCGCCAAGAGCCACTGAGGGGCATGAATATGTTCATCTCCACCGCCTACGCGGCCAGCAGCGGCGAGCATGGCGAGGTTTCGCTCTTCGCCCAGCCGGAATTCTGGCTCGCCATCGCCTTCGCCCTGTTCGTCGGCCTGCTCGCCCGTCCGGTCGGCCGCAAGATCGGCGACGCGCTCGACGGCCGCTCGAAGAAGATCGAAACCGAGATCGAGGAAGCCGCCCGCCTGCGCGACGAAGCCCAGGCGCTGCTCGCCTCCTACCAGCGCAAGAGCCGCGAAGCGCTGAAGGAAGCCGAGGACATCCTCGCCAATGCCGAAGCCGAGGCCAAGCGCCTGGCCGAGGACGCCGCCGCAGAACTCGCCGCCTCGCTCAAGCGCCGCGAACAGATGGCCCTGGAAAAGATCGCCCAGGCGGAAGCCCGCGCCGTCGACGACGTGCGCAACGCCGCCGTGGACGTGGCCCTGGCCGCCACCCGCGAGTTGATCCAGAAGAACCTCGACAGCAACAAGGCGACCGCCCTGGTCGACGCCGCCATCGGCGAGCTGCCGAAGAAGCTGCATTAAGTTTTAGCGACCATGCCGAATAGAAAAGCCCCGCCGGATCGGCGGGGCTTTTTCGTTGGGGCATTCCACAATCTCTCATCACGTCATGCCCGCACTTGTTGCGGGCATCCACGCCTTACGATGCGGATAGATTTTAAGTCGTGGATGGCCGGAACAAGTCCGGCCATGACGACGGATAGGCTTGTGCGCCTTACTTCACCGGCGCGGCGTAGATATATTCGTAGGCCTTCTTGGCCAGTGCCGGATCGTCCTGGATCGCCTTGGAGATGGCGTTGTAGAGCGCGACGGTGAGGCCGGCGCCCTCGACGGCGGCGAGGTTCTCCTTGTCCTCGTCCTTGCTCAGCGCGGCGCGCTCGGCGTCGGACTTGCCGTCCTTCTTCTTGGTGTATTCGCGGTCGACGATGCGGATCTTGGCGGTCGCCGCGGCGAAGCGCCGTAGATCCTGGTCGTCGATCGCCTGCGGATGGGTCATGCCCGGCGAGCTCGATCCGCCGGGCGGCTGGGCCTCGGTCTGGCCGTCGGCCTGGGAGCCCGATTGCGGATTGCCGCTCGGCGCAGTCGTCGATTGCGCCGAAGCGCCGCCGGCCCACAGGGTCGCGACGATGATGGAAGAGATGAAGAGCTTGGCGGCCGACATGACGAGTCCTTTTGCTTCTGGGGCTTCGTTAGGAAATGTCGTTCGGGAGATCATCCCCGCCCGAGTATAGCCAAGCCGGGCGGACGAATCCGCCAAACGATTGCGTGAGCCGCGCGCCGGCTGCCCGGCGGCGCGTCTCACGCCTCGTGGCGCCACGGCGTTACTGGGCCTGGCGGGCGTAGCCGTCGATCTGCTTGGCGACCTCCGGGTCGGCCTGGGCAACGCGGACGATCTGATTGTATTTGTCGACGCTCAGGCCCTTCTGCTCGACGGCGGCGGACATTTTCTCCGTCGCCTCCTTCTGCACCTGTTCCTTGGCGGCCGGCGTGTCGGCCGACTGGTAACGCGGCCGATAGCTGTCGTTGATTTTCTTCACCTCGAGCGCGGCGACGGCGAAGGTCTTGAGCTCCTGATCGGTGATCGCCGCCGCGGCGGCAGCCGGCGGCGTGGCCGGTTTGGCGGCCGGCGCATTGCGCGGCGCCCCGTTCGATTGCGCGACCGCAAGCGACGCGCCGGCAATGGTCATGCCGACGGCCAAGGCGCCGGCCAAAAGCCCCGTGCCCACTGTGGATCGAAATTGTCCCATGAAAATGTTCCTCCTATGTCGCGATGGCCCACCCATAGGAGGAACGAGATCAAGGCGGCGACGTTCCGGGCGACTAAATTCCCAGCCCTGCCCCATCGCAGGGCATGAAAAACCCCGCCGAAGCGGGGTTTCGCATCACTCGGCCGCTTGCGCCGGCGCGGGCGGGCGCCAGCGCAGGATCGGCTTGCGGGCGGCCGCCGTCTCGTCGAGGCGGCGGCGCGGGGTCAGACGCGGCGCGGCATGGAAGAAGGCCGCCTCGCCGGCCTTGGCCTTCTCGGCGAGCGAGCGCAGCGCCATGATGAATTGATCGAGGCTCTCCTTGCTCTCGGTCTCGGTCGGCTCCATCAGCATGGCGCCATGCACCACCAGCGGGAAATAGATCGTCGTCGGATGGAAGCCCTCGTCGATCAGCGCCTTGGCGAAATCGAGCGTCGAGACGCCGCTGCCGTCGAGGAACTTGTCATCGAACAAAGCCTCATGCATGCAGGGGCCGTCGCCGAAGGCCGGGCTCATGACGTCGCGCAGCCGCGCCAGCAGATAGTTGGCGTTGAGCACGGCGTCTTCCGCCACTTGCTTGAGGCCGTCATTGCCGTGGCTCAGCATATAGGCCAAGGCGCGCACGAACATGCCCATCTGGCCGTGGAAAGCCTTGAGGCGGCCGACACTGGCCTTGGCCGCGCCCTCGGCGCTTTCCAGCAATTCAAAGCCCTTGGGGCCATGCACCACCCAGGGCGTCGGCGCATAGGGCGCCAGCGCCGCCGTGAGCACGACGGGACCGGCACCGGGGCCGCCGCCGCCGTGCGGCGTCGAGAAGGTCTTGTGCAGGTTGATATGCATGACGTCGATGCCGAGATCGGCCGGACGCACCTTGCCGACGATGGCGTTGAAGTTGGCGCCGTCGCAGTAGAAATAAGCGCCGTGATCGTGCGCCGCCTGGGCGATGGCGATGACCTCGTCCTCGAACAGGCCGCAGGTGTTCGGATTGGTCACCATGATGGCGGCGACGTCCGGTCCGAGCTTGGCCTTCAGCGCGGCGAGATCGACGCGGCCGCGCGGCGTGGCCGGGATCGATTCGACCTCGTAGCCGCAGGCGGCGGCGGTCGCCGGATTGGTGCCATGGGCCGATTCCGGCACCAGCACGCGGCGGCGCGCATCGCCCTTGGCCTCGTGGGCGGCGCGGATGGTGAGCAGGCCGCAGAATTCGCCATGGGCGCCGGCCGCCGGCGTCATGGCGACGGCGGGCATGCCGGTCAGCGTTTTGAGCCAATGGGCGAGCTTGTCGATCAGTTCGAGCGCGCCCTGCACCGTCGAGACCGGCTGCAGCGGATGGATATCGCCGAAGCCCGGCAGGCGCGCCAGCTTCTCGTTGAGGCGCGGATTGTGCTTCATCGTGCAGGAGCCGAGCGGGAACAGGCCCGTGTCGATCGAATAGTTCTTCTGGCTCAGGCGCGTGAAATGGCGGATGACCTGCGGCTCCGAGAGGCCCGGCAAGCCGAGGTCGGACTTGCGCGCCAGACCGCCGAGGCGGTCGGTAACTTTCGGCGGCTCAGGGAAATCGACGCCGCAGCGCAGCGGCTCGCCCTGCTCGAACAGCAATTGCTCCTCGATCTGCAAGGCGCGGTTGCCGGTCGCGGTGCCGGGATGGGCGCCGATCACGGCCGGGCTGTCCTTATGCGTGTTGCGCGCGTCCATTACAGCGCTCCCTTCAGGCCGGAGACCAGAACATCCATCTGCGCGTCGGTCGCCGTCTCGGTGACGGCGATCAGCAGATCGTTGGCGAGGTTTTTCTCGCCGGGATAGAGCCGCGATAGCGGCACGCCGGCGAGGATGCCCTGCGCCGCCAGCGTCTCGACCACGGGCGCCGCCGCCTTGGGCAGGCGCAGGGTGAATTCGTTGAAGAAGCTGTCGTTGAGGACCTTCACGCTCGGGAGCGCCGCGAGCTTGTCGGCGAGTTGCACCGTCTTGGCATGGTTGAGCCGCGCCAATTGACGCAGCCCCTCGGAGCCCAGGAGCGCCATATGGATGGTGAAGGCGAGCGCGCAGAGGCCCGAATTGGTGCAGATGTTGCTGGTCGCCTTTTCGCGGCGGATATGCTGCTCGCGCGTCGACAGCGTGAGGACGAAGCCGCGCTTGCCGTCGGCGTCGACCGTCTGGCCGGCGAGGCGGCCCGGCATCTGGCGGATATATTTCTCGCGCGTGGCGAACAGGCCGACATAGGGCCCGCCGAAATTGAGACCGTTGCCGATGGACTGGCCTTCGGCGACGACGATATCGGCGCCCATCTCGCCGGGCGGCGTGATCGCGCCGAGCGAGACGACTTCGGTGACCGCGGCGATCAGGAGCGCGCCCTTGGCCTGACAGGCGCGGGCGAGCGGCGCGAGATCGCGGATGCGGCCGAACACGTCGGGGTTCTGCACGACGACGCAGGCGGTCCGATCGTCGATCAGCGCCGCGAGGTCCTCGTCCTTCGTCGGATCGGGCGTATTCACGACGATTTCGCCGTCGCTGTAGCGCGCGAAGGTCTCGATGGTCTCGCGGTAATGCGGATGCAGCGCGGCGGAGAGCACGACCTTCTCGCGCTTGACCGTGCGGCGCGCCATCAGCACCGCTTCGGCCGCCGAGGTGGCGCCGTCGTACATCGAGGCGTTGGCGACTTCCATGCCGGTAACCAGCGCCACCTGACTCTGGAATTCGAACAGCATCTGCAGGGTGCCCTGCGAGATTTCCGGCTGATAGGGCGTGTAAGCCGTCAGGAATTCGCCGCGCTGGATCAGGTGGTCGACGGCGGCCGGCACATGGTGACGATAGGCCCCGGCGCCGACGAAGCTCGCCTTGGCCTGGCCGGCGGCGAGGTTCTTGCCAGCCAGCGCCGACAGCTCGCGCTCGACCTCCAGCTCGCCGGCATGGGGCGGCAGGTCGAGCGGCTTGGTCAGGCGCGCCGAAACCGGCACGTCGACGAACAGATCGTCGATGGTTTTGGCGCCGATGGCGCCGAGCATGGCGCGGCGGTCGTCGGCGGTGAGCGGCAGATAGCGCATGGAATGTTCCTTGGGTCTTAGCCGAGTTCGGCCAAAAAGGTCTTGTAGGCGGCTTCGTCCATCAGCTTGTCGAGTTGGGCCTTGTCGCCGAGCTTGATCTTGACGAACCAGCCCTTGCCGGCGGCGTCGGCATTCACCGTTTCCGGCGCGCCGGTCAGCTCGTCGTTGACCGCGACGATCTCGCCGGAGACCGGGGCATAGACTTCGCTGGCGGCCTTGACCGATTCGACGACGGCCATGTCGCCGCCCTGCTTGACGGCCTTGCCGACGGCGGGCAGTTCGACATAGACCACGTCGCCGAGCTGGCCCTGGGCATAGTCGGTGATGCCGACGGTGCCGACGTCGCCCTCGACGCGGATCCATTCGTGCTCTTGCGTGTATTTCGTCTCGCTCATGGGAGGGCTCTCGCGCTTAGGGTTTGAAATAGCGGGTGGGATGGAACGGCATGGCGACGACCTGGGCCGGGCGCGCGGTACCGCGCACGATCAGGTTCACCATCGTGCCGGGCTTGGCGTAGGCGGATTCGACATAGCCCATGGCGATGGGGCCGCCGACCGTCGGGCCGAAACCGCCGGAGGTGATTTCGCCGAGCCGGCGTTCGCCGTCGTCGTGAATCTCGGTGTGATCGCGCGCCGGGGCGCGGCCCTCGGGGCGCAGGCCGACGCGGCGGCGCGGCGCGCCGCCTTTGAGATGGGCGAGGATCATGTCGGCGCCGGGAAAGCCGCCTTCTTCGCGGCGGCGCTTGCCGATGGCCCAGGCGAGCCCGGCTTCGATCGGCGTGGTGGTCTCGTCGATATCGTGGCCGTAGAGGCAGAGGCCGGCTTCGAGGCGCAGCGTGTCGCGCGCGCCGAGGCCGATGGGCTTGACCTCCGGCTCGGCAAGCAAGGCCTTGGCGAGCGCTTCGGCCTTGTCGTTCGGCACGGAAATCTCGAAGCCGTCCTCGCCGGTATAGCCCGAGCGGGTGACGAAACAGGGCACGCCCTGAATGGTCATGGGCGCCGCCGTCATGAAGCGGAGCTTCACCGCCTCCGGCGCGAAACGCGCCATCACGGTGGCGGCCGCCGGACCTTGCAGCGCCAGCAGCGCGCGGTCGGTCAATTCCTCGACCTTGATGGAGGCCGGCAGCTTGGCCTTCATATGGGCGACGTCCTGCAGTTTGCAGGCGGCGTTCACCACGACGAAGAGATGGTCGCCGGCATGGGTGACGATGAGATCGTCGAGGATGCCGCCGCGCGCGTTGGTGAACAGCGTGTAGCGCATCTCGCCGGGCTTCAGCGCCTGCAAGTCGCCGGGCACCAGGGCTTCGAGCGCCTTCGCGACGTCCGGCCCGGTGAGCTTCACCTGGCCCATGTGCGAGACGTCGAACAGGCCGGCCTGGGCGCGGCAATGCTGATGCTCGCCGAGGATGCCTTGGGGATATTGCACCGGCATGTCGTAGCCGGCGAAGGGCACCATCTTGGCGCCGAGCGCGACATGCAGGGCGTGCAGCGGGGTGCGGAGCAGGGTATCGGCTTTGGGTGTTTCTGTGACGGCGTCAGACAAACGGGCGTTCCTTCGGGTCCGATTCAGAGTCGTGGCTGCCCAGCGAGTCATGCCGGCAGCCCCCTCTGTCCTAGGACCTGAAAGATTCGTCCGCCTCCGATCAGGGGAGACGGCGTTACCTCGTCGGTGGAATCACGCCAAACGGGCGGCGCGATTCGCTTTCCAGAGCATCATCCCTCTACGGTTCTTTTGCCTGAGAGTTTCCGGGGCGGTTGCTCCTTCGGCTCCGCCCGCGCCTTTTTTCAAAAGCCGGCGGTCTCTCCCGCAGAGATCGTCTGATCGCTGGGCGCCATTCTAAACCAGGCCCGGGGGCGGTCAATCGCCGCCATAGCTAGGATTAGTTTCATCCACAAGATTCTGGCACAAGTTTCTGGCGAAAAGAAAAAGGCCCGGAAATCCGGGCCTTTTTTAACCATTCCGGCCGCTCAGCGCTTCGATTGGACCTGGCGGTTATACTCCAGTTCGGCCTCGGTCAGCTGCAGGCCGACGATGACCTGATAGGCCGAGGCGGAGCGATTGCGCGGCAGCGGAATGCGCTGATCGAGGATGTCCTTCTTCTCGACATAGCCGACATTGGCCGGGAAGGTCAGCGTCACCGGGAAGACCTCCTTGGCCAGCACGTTGCTGTCGGCGTCGGCGATGGCGACGAAATATTGGAAAGTCGCGTTGCGGTCCGGATTGGCCGGCCCGAGCTCCAGCGCGAAACCCACCGTCATCTCGATGGCGACGCCGCCGGTGTCGTACTGGCATTTGCGCTGCACGCTGTCCAAGCGGACCATGTACATCACGTCGGTCAGGTCCTTGCCGTCGCCGGGACGGAACTTGACCTGCTGGATCGCCGTCTCCAGGCCGCCGAAGCGCGGGCAGGCATATTGCGTCACGCCGCGCGTCGAATCGCAGGCGGCGAGCACGGCGCCGGCCAGCGCCAAGGGCAGGATCAGGCGGAGAAAACGGGGAGCGAAACGCATGGGGGGCATCCGGAACCGGTTAAATGAGCGCGTGCATGCCGTCGCAATAGGGCGGGTCCTGCGTGCGCTTGCAGCCGCAAAGATACAACGTCATGGCCTCGCCGACCTTCACCATCTTCGGCTGGAATTCGGTGCCCTGGTGCGAGCCGTCGCAGAACGGCTGGCTCTTGCTGTAGCCGCAGGCGCACCAGAGATATTCCTTATCGGGCTCGAGATCGACCGCGTAGTAATTGTCGCGCGGCATCGCCGGTTCGGCCATCGGGGGTACCTTACGAAGGCGCATTTTGGGCCCGAAAAACGCCAGGGCGCCCGGCTGCGCAGGGAAATTGCTTGTTTGCGTCCGCTGGGTTACTACCTTGTCGGGTAAGAACGCGCAAGCCGCCTGTTTTTCCTAGGATTTCCGCGTTTTTCGCGGCCGAAAAGCCCTTCTTTCGCAACCTGTGGCGCCATGTCCGACAAGCCGGCCCTTTCCGTCCTCCTCGCCAGCCCGCGCGGCTTCTGCGCCGGCGTCGACCGGGCGATCCAGATCGTCGAGCAGGCCCTCGCCCGCTACGGCGCGCCGGTCTATGTCCGCCATGAGATCGTCCACAACAAGCATGTGGTCGAGAGCCTGAAGGCCAAGGGCGCCGTCTTCGTCGACGAGCTGACCGAAGTGCCGGCGGATGCCCATGTCATTTTCTCCGCCCATGGCGTCGCCAAATCGGTGGTCGCCGAGGCCAAGGCGCGCGGCCTCGCCGCCTTGGACGCCACCTGCCCGCTGGTCAGCAAGGTCCATTCCGAGGCCGCGCGCCATCATTTCCAGGGCCGCCATGTGCTGCTGATCGGCCATGCCGGCCATCCCGAGGTCGAGGGCACCCTCGGCCAAGTGCCGCCCGGCGCCATGACGCTGATCGAAAGCGTGCGGGATGCCGAGACGGTGCAGCCGGCCGATCCGGCCAACCTCGCCTATGCGACGCAGACCACCCTGTCGGTCGGCGACACCGCCGAGATCGTGGCGACCCTGCAACGGCGCTTCCCCGCCATCAAGGGCCCCGGCAAGGCCGACATCTGCTATGCCACCACCAACCGGCAGGACGCGGTGAAGGCGATCGCGCCGCGCGTCGACGCCATCCTCGTGGTCGGCGCGCCGAACTCGTCGAACTCGCAGCGCTTGGTCGAACTGGCGGCGCAGCTCGGCTGCAAGGTCAGCGTGCTGGTGCAGACCGCCGCGGAGATTCCTTGGGAGAAGCTGCAAGGCCTGCATGCGCTCGGCGTCACCGCCGGCGCCTCGGCGCCCGAGATTCTCGTGCAGGACGTGATCCGCGCCCTGCAGACGCGCTTCGACGTCTCGCTCGAAGAAGCCGTGGTGACGCGCGAAGACATCATCTTCAGCCTGCCCAAAGCGCTCGCCAGCTAGACAGAACCATCCATGGCCGTTTACACCGAAGTCAGCGACGAAGAGTTGGGCACGTTCCTCGCCGCTTATGATGTCGGCAGCTTGCAGTCCTACAAGGGCATCGCCGAGGGCGTCGAGAATTCCAACTTCCTGCTGCAGACCGACCGGGGCAGCTTCATTCTGACGCTCTACGAAAAGCGCGTCGCGCCCAAGGACCTGCCCTTCTTCCTCGGCCTGATGGATCATCTGGCGGCCAAGGGCATCGCCTGCCCGACGCCGATCCATGGCCGCGACGGCCAGGCGCTGCGCAGCCTCGCCGGCCGCCCCGCCGCCATGGTCAGCTTCCTCACCGGCATGTCGCCGCGCCGCATCCTGCCGATGCATTGCGCCGGATTGGGGCGCGGCATGGCGCAGATGCATCTCGCGGCCAAGGGCTTCGCCCTGACGCGCGCCAATGCGCTGTCGCTCGACGGCTGGCAGCGGCTTTACGGCGAGACGAAGACGCTCGCCAACGATGTCGCGCCCGGCCTCGAAGGCCTGATCGAAAACGAGATCGCCTGGCTCACCGCCAATTGGCCGGCGGCGGAGAGCCTGCCGCAAGGCATCATCCATGCCGATCTGTTCCCCGACAATGTCTTCTTCCTGGGCGACAAGCTGTCGGGCGTCATCGACTTCTATTTCGCCTGCAACGACAGGCTCGCCTACGACCTGGCGATCTGCCTCAACGCCTGGTGTTTCGAGCCCGACGGCATGTTCAACATCTCCAAGGCGCGCTCGATGCTGTCGGCCTATCGCGACGTGCGGCCGATCACCGACGCCGAGCTGGCCGCGCTGCCGATGCTGGCGCGCGGAGCCGCCCTGCGCTTCCTGCTGACGCGGCTCTACGACTGGCTCAACCGTCCCGAGGGCGCCTGGGTCAAGCCGAAGAACCCGATGGAATATGTGCAGAAGCTGCGCTTCCACCAGAGCGTGCCCGGCCCGGGGGCCTATGGCCTTGACTGAGGAGACGATGGAGACAACCGCCGACCTCGACGGCAAGGTCCTGGCCTTCACCGACGGCGCCTGCAGCGGCAACCCCGGTCCCGGCGGCTGGGGCGCGGTGCTGCGCTGGCGCGGCACCGAGAAGGAGCTGAAGGGCGGCGAAGCGCAGACCACCAACAACCGCATGGAGCTGATGGCGGCGATCGCCGCGCTCGAAAGCATCAAGCGGCCGCTGCCGGTCGATCTCTACACCGACAGCCAATATCTTCGCCTCGGCATCACCGGCTGGATCCACGGCTGGAAGAAGAACGGCTGGAAGACCGCCGACAAGAAGCCGGTGAAGAACGTCGATCTCTGGCAACGCCTGGAGCTGGCCGCCAACATTCACAAGGTGAAGTGGCATTGGGTCAAGGGCCACGCCGGCCACCCGGAGAACGAGCGCGCCGACGCGCTGGCCCGCGCCGCCATCGCCGAACTGCGCGCGGGCGCGGCGAGCTGAGGCGGCGCGATGACGGCGGCGCGCCTCCTTCCGCTCCTGCTCATCCTATTTCTGACGGCTTGCGGCACGCCCCGCGAGGAAGGCCAGGATACGGCGAGCCCCCCGCTCTGCGTTTTGCCGAATGTCGAGGTCTTCGACAGCTTCAGCAAGACGCCGCCGCAAGTCGCGCGCGATCTGCTCAGCCGCTTTCCCGACGTGCCGACCGTCGACAGCGCCGGCCATAGCGAGCTGGCCCTGGCGCCGCGCGGCGGCTTCTTCAACGCCAGCACCACGCGCTCCAGCCTGCTGCCCAACCGCCGCTTCGTCGCGACGCTAGGCCATGCCGGCGACGTGATCGTCGCCTACGAGCATGGCGGCGGTCCGCATCTCCATGTCGTGCTGTATCGCGCAGGAGACGGCGGCGCCTATCATGCCTTCTCCAACGTCGTCAGCGACGCCAAGGTCTATTGCGAGACGGCGGCGCGCCTGTTCGCCAATCCGCGCGATCCGGCGCTGTGGTACAGCCGCATCGATTGGTGAGGCGCAAATAAAAACGGGGGCTCGAAGGCCCCCGTTTCTTTTGGCGATGCGTGAGAGCTTAGAGCTGGCTCATCACATATTCGGCCGAGGAGACCTCGTACTTGCCGGGCGCTTCGACGAACAGCTTTTCCACCGTGCCGTCCTTGACGACCATGGCATAGCGCTGCGAACGGACGCCGAGGCCCTTGTCCATCAGGTCGAGGTCGAGGCCGAGGGCCTTGGCGAGATGGGCCGAGCCGTCGGCCAGCATCGTCACCTTGCCGTCGGCGCTCTGGGCCTTGCCCCAGGCGTCCATCACGAAGGCGTCGTTGACCGAGACGCAGGCGATGCTGTCGACGCCCTTGCCCTTCAGGTCGGCGGCATGCTGCACGAAGCTCGGCAGATGCTTGGCCGAGCAGGTCGGCGTGAAGGCGCCGGGCACGGCGAACAGTACGACGCGCTTGCCCTTGAACAGCTCGTCGGTGGTCACCGGGCTGACGCCTTCGGCGGTCTTCTGCTGCAAGGTGACGGACGGAATCTTGTCGCCCACTTTGATGGTCATGGGGGTTCTCTCCTGGTTGCTGGGTGATGCGGTGATAAACCTATTGTGCGGGACGCGGACGGACCGGTCAAATCGCGGAATCCTCACAGCCGCATGAGGCGATAACCCTATAAGCGTAGGGCGATTCGGCTTCGATCGCCGTCAGCCACTTTAGCGGGCGGCGGCCCCCTCGCCGGCCTTGTCGAAGGCCGCCAGCACCTCGCGCTCGGTCAAGAGTTCCGACAGCACCAGGCCGCCCGGCGCCGCCGGGCCGTAGACGACGTTGAAGGGGATGCCGTAGCGGCCGAAGCCGGCGAGATAGCCGCTGATCGCCGCGTCGGGCCGCGTCCAGTCGGCGCGCATGGCGATCACCTCGCCTTTTTCGATCGCCGCGCGCACGTCGCCGCGGTTCAACACCAGCTTCTTGTTCACCTGGCAGGTGGCGCACCAGTCGGCGGTGACGTCGACCAGCACCGTCTTGCCGGTGGCGACCGCGTTGATGATCTGCACGCGGTCGAAAGGCTGCCAATGCAGGTCTGCGATTACCGTCCGGCCGGTTTCCGGCTTGGCGGCGAGCGCGACGACAGCGAGCCCGACGGCAAGCAGGCCGACCGCCGGCCAGGCGGCGCGGCGCAAGAGGGAGCGATCACGCGCGGCGCAGCCGAGCGTCAGCACGGCGGAGACGCCGACCAGCAGCAGGCCGCAGAGCACGGCGGCGACGGTGCCGGCCTGCGCCGCCAGTACGGTCAGCAGCCAGAAGGCGGTGGCGGCGAGCGCCAGCGCCAGGATGCGGCAGAACCAGGCCATCCAGCGGCCCGGCCTGGGCAACAGCCGCGCCAGCTTGGGCAGCGCCGCGACCAGCAGATAGGGCGCGGCGAGCCCGAGGCCGAGCGCGGCGAAGATGGCGAGGATCTCGCCGGGGCCGCGCGTCAGCGCGAAGCCGACCGCCGTGCCGAGGAAGGGCGCCGAGCAGGGCGTGGCGAGCAGCGTGGCGAAGACGCCGGTGAAGAAGGCGCCGGCCAGCGCCTTGCCGTTGCAGGCCGTATTGGCGGCGTTCAGCAGGCCGCCGGGCAGGCGGATGGCGAAAACGCCCCACAGGCTGCAGGCGAAGAGCGTCAGCACCAGGGCCATGCCGGCGAGAAAGATCGGCTGCTGGAATTGGATGCCCCAGCCGACCGCCAGGCCGCCCGCCTTCAGCGCAATGGCGGCGCCGGCGAGCCCCAGGAAAGCGACGAGAATGCCGGCGGCGGTGGCGAGAAAGCTGAGCCGCAACTCGCGCGTCGCATAGCCGGCGGCGCGCACGGCGCTCATCAATTTGAGCGACAGCACCGGCAGGACGCAGGGCATGAGATTGAGTAGCAGCCCGCCGAGCAAGGCGACGGCGAGCATGGCGAGGAAGCGCGCCGGCGCATGGCCGTCCGACAGCGGCGCCGAAACGTCCTGCTCGATGGCCCGTTCGCCGTCGACCAGGGTCACGGTCAGCGTCGGCGCGTCGGGCAGGGCGTCGCCCATGGCATCCGTCCTGCCGACGACGCCGACCGGTAGGCGCAGCAGCGCCAGCCGTCCGCCGTCCGACAGGCTGACCTCCTTGGGTGCGCCGAAGCTGAGCGTCGCCGGGCCCTCGACGATGGCATCGGGCTTGCCGAAGGGCCGGTCGGCGCGCGCCAGAATCTCGAGCATGACGCCGCCGTTTTCCGGCGTCAGCGCCGCATGTTCGACGGCGAGACGTGTTTCCTGACCCGCATCGACGACGACGCGCGGCACCTTGGCGGCGAAGCCGGCGATCGACTTGGCGTGATCGGTCGGCTCAGCGGCGCCCGCCGGCAGGTCGAGCGCGAGATCGCCCTCGTAGGGGATGCAGATCTTGTCGCACAGCAGATATTCGAGCTTGCCGCGCAATAGCACCGGTTCGCCCGGCGTCTCGGGCGTGACGCTGAGCGGCAGGATCACCGCGTCCTGGTAGACGTAGGTGGTGAGGCCGAAGATGGTGTAGCGCTGCGGCACCGGCCAGGCGAACTCGGCCCGGCCGAGATTGGTCGAGCCCGACCAGTCGATGCGCGGCGGATAGCCGGCGTCGCCCGGGGTGCGCCAATAGAGCTTCCAGTCTTTCGCCAGCTTGAATTCGAGGCCGAGCGGAATCGTCGCGGCGTCGCCCGCCCGGCCCGCCGTGGTGACGCCGGAGAGCAGGCGCGCCTGGGCATGGTCGTTGCGCGCCCAGTCCGACTCGGCGATGGAAACGGCCCGCACCGGGGCGCGGCGTTGCGCCTCCAGCGCCGGGCCGGGCGTGATGCTGAAATTCGGCCCGGCGCCGCCGGGCGCGATGGGCGTGGCGCGGGCGCGCGACTGGGCGAGCGCGCCGTCGCCGCCAAAGGCCAGGGAACCCAGCGCCAAGGCGCAGGCCAGGAGCGCCGGCGACAGGCGGCGCGGGGAAAGGGGAAAGCCTCGGATCATGACCGCAATCTAGCCCCTCGGCTCCCGGCCCGGGCGTCAATTGGTTTCACGTCTTTGTCAGGCGTCAGACACTTGCCTTCGCCTCGGTTCCGTTCCACCTTTGGGGCATGACCAAGATGAGTCCCAAGCTCGACGAAGGCTATCTGACGGGGCAATTGCTCATCGCCATGCCCCAGATGACCGACCCGCGCTTCGCCCACGCGGTGATCTATGTCTGTGCCCACAACGCCGACGGAGCGATGGGCCTGGTGCTCAACAAGGGCGTTGAAAAGCCGACCTTTCCCGATCTTTTGCAGCAGCTCAAGATCGAGCCGGCGGACAACGCCGACCCAATCCATGTGATGTTCGGCGGGCCGGTGGAAACCGGGCGCGGCTTCGTGCTGCACAGCGCCGACTATCTGCAGGACGCCACCCTGCTGGTCGATCACCAGGTCGGCCTGACCGCGACCCTCGACATCCTGAAGGACATCGCGGTCGGCGGCGGCCCGCGTCATAAACTGCTCATGCTCGGCTATGCCGGCTGGGGTCCCGGCCAGCTCGACGCCGAAATTCAGGCGAACGGCTGGCTCAACGCTCCCGCCGACGAGGCGCTGATCTTCGATCACGACCTCGACACCAAATGGGACAGGGCGCTCGCCAAGCTCGGCGTCGACGGCGCCATGTTGTCGGGCGACGCCGGCCACGCCTGAGAGGGGGCCTGAGGCGTGGAACCCAGGCCCGAATAGCTCACCGCCTTTTCCAACGGAGTCAGTTGCGCGAACAGCACATGGTCGCGCCAGGCGCCGTTGATCTTGAGATATTGCGGGGCATAGCCCTCTTCGCGAAAGCCGCAGCGCGCCAGCAGCGCGCGACTCGCCGCGTTCTGCGGCAGGCAGGCCGCCTCGACGCGATGCAGGCCGAGCTCGTCGTAGGCGAAGCGCAGCATCAGGCCGACCGCCTCGGTCATCACGCCCTGGCGCGCGAAGGGCTGGCCGACCCAATAGCCGATGGTGCCGGCCTGCGCCACGCCGCGCCGCACGTTGCTGAGCGTGATGCCGCCCATCAGAGCGTTGTCGCCGTTGCGGAAAATCAGGAAGCTGTAGCTCGCGCCGAGCGCCCATTCCTCGGCGTAATGCCGCAAGCGGCGGCGCCAGCAGCCGCGCATCAACGCGTCGCGCGGCCAGGTCGGCTCCCACGGCACGAGGAAATCGCGCGAGCGGCGGCGCAGATCCGCCCAGGCGTGATAATCGCCGTCGCGCGGCGGACGCAGCGTCACCTTGCCGCCGGCAAGGCGAAGATCCGGCATCGGCACGAAACGACGCAAGAAACCGAACACGTCAGCTCTCCTCCGTCTGTCGCCGCCGCCGCGCTTCGTTACGAGAAGCGGGCGGAAATCGGCGCCATACGCTCCAAACGGCCGACCGGGCCGAGCGCGGCGACGGTCGGTTTGCTGCGCATCATGCGCTGCGCCACGCGGACCACCGCGGCTTCGTCCACCGCGTCGATCTTGTCGATGATCTCTTGATAGCTATGGACCCGGCCATGGATCAGCATGTTCTGGGCCAGCCGTTCGCAGCGCGACGAGGTGCTTTCCAGCGACATCAACAGACCGGCCTTCATCTGCGCCTTGGTGCGCGCCAGCTCCTCGGCGTCGATCTTGGCCGCGACCTTGTTCAACTCGTCGCACAGCACGGGCACCAGTTCGTCCACCTCGGTCTCGCCGGTGCCGGCATAGACGCCGAAATTGCCGCCGTCGCGATAGGGCGAGGTGAAGCTGTAGATGCTGTAGACCAGGCCGCGCTTCTCGCGGATTTCCTGGAACAGGCGCGACGACATGCCGCCGCCGAGCAGGTAGGAGAACACGCTGGCGGCGTAATAGTCCGGATCGCCGTAGGGCACGCCGTCGAAGCCGAGGGTGAAATGCACCTGTTCGAGATCGCGGTTCTCGTAGCGCTCGCCGCCGGCATAGCGCGCCGGCGCGGCGGCGGGCGGCGCGCCCTTGCCGATCTCGCTGAAGGCGCCCTCGGCCTGCGCCACCAGGGCGGCGTGGTCGATGTTGCCGGCGGCCGCCAGCACCATGCCCAAGGCCATGTAATTGCGCTTCATGTAGCTGGCGATCTCGCCGCGCGGGATGCTCTTGATGAGTTCCTCCGAGCCGAGGATCGGCCGGCCGAGCGGCTGGTCGGGATAGAGCACTTCCTGGAACTGATCGAAGATCAGGTCTTCCGGCGTGTCGAAGCTCTGGCCGATCTCCTGGATGATGACGGCGCGCTCGCGGTCGAGCTCGGTCTCGTCGAAGGTCGAATGCTGCAGGATGTCCGATAGGATATCGACGGCGAGCGGCACGTCGGCCTTGAGCACACGGGCGTAATAGGCGGTGTTCTCGCGCGAGGTATAGGCGTTCAGGCTGCCGCCGACCGCCTCGATCTCCTCGGCGATGCGCCGCGCGTCGCGCTTCTCGGTGCCCTTGAAGGCCATATGCTCGAGCATATGGGCGACGCCGTTGACCTCGGCGGCCTCGTGGCGCGCGCCCACATCGACCCAGATGCCGACCGCCGCCGATTCCACATGCGGGATGTGATCGGTGACGACGCGCAGGCCGCTCGGCAGGGTGGTGATGCGCACGCTCATGCGGGACTCCCCATGGAACTCTGGGCAGCGCGCGCATGTTTGCGCACGAACTCTTTCAAGGGGGCGAGGTCGTTGGGCAGATCGGTCATGCGTTCCGGCATGGTCATCAGGCCGGCGAGACGCGGCGGCAGCGCCGGCTTGAGGCCGATGGCCTTTTCCACCGCTTCGGGGAATTTCGCCGGATGGGCGGTCGCCAGCACCACGGTCGGATTGTGCCCGTCGTGCGGCGCGGTGCGGCCGCCGGCGAGGCCGACCGCCGTATGCGGATCGAGCACTTCGCCGGTCGCCTTGAAAACCTCGGCGATGGTCGCGATGGTCTGGCCGTCGTCGACGCGCGCGCCGGCGAAGACGCGGCGCGCCTCGCCCAGCAGATTGGGGCCGAGGGCGAGCGCGCCGGTCTTGCGGAAGGCCTCCATGTCGCCGGCGAGCTTCTTGCCGTCGCGGCCGTAGAGATCGAACAGCAGGCGCTCGAAATTGCTCGCCACCTGGATATCCATGCTCGGGCTGAGCGACGGATGCACCGTGCCGATGCGCATGTCGCCGCTCGCCAAGGTGCGGGCGAGGATGTCGTTGCTGTTGGTCACCAGCACGAGCTGCTCGATCGGCAGGCCCATGGCCCGCGCGGCGTAGCCGGCGTAGATATTGCCGAAATTGCCGGTCGGCACGGCGAAGCGCAGTTTGCGCTCCGGCGCGCCGAGGGCGACGGCGGCAACGAAGTAATAGGCGATCTGGCCGAGGATGCGCGCCCAGTTGATCGAGTTGACGCCGCTCAAGGACACTTCGTCGCGGAACGGAATGTCATTGAACAGGCCCTTCAACAGATCCTGGCAATCGTCGAACGTGCCTTCGACGGCGACATTGTGCACGTTGCTCTCGAGCACCGTGGTCATCTGGCGGCGCTGCACCTCGGAGGTGCGGCCCTTGGGATGCAGAATGACGATGTCGATGGCGTCGCGGCCGCGGCAGGCTTCGATGGCGGCCGAACCCGTGTCGCCCGACGTCGCGCCGACGATGGTGACGCGCTCGCCGCGCTGCGCCAGCACATGATCGAACAGCCGGCCGAGCAGCTGCATGGCGTAGTCCTTGAACGCCAGGGTCGGGCCGTGGAACAGCTCGAGCACCCATTCGTTGGGCGACAGCTGCTTGAGCGGCGCGACGGCGGCGTGATCGAAGCCGGCATAGGTTTCGGCGACGATGCGCTGGAACACGGCCTGATCGATCGCGCCTTCGACGAAGGGCGCCATCACGCGAGTGGCGATCTCGTGATAGGGCAAGCCGGCCATGGCGCGGATGTCGCTGGGCGCGAAGCGCGGCCAGGATTCCGGCACATAGAGGCCGCCGTCGCGGGCGAGGCCGGCGAGCAAAACGTCGTCGAAGCGAAGCGGCGTCGCCGCTCCTCGGGTGCTGATGTAGCGCAAAGCGCACTCCTGAAAGGGAAAAGCGAGACTAAAGGGCCCTGCCCTCAGCGGCAAGGCTCCGGCTTTCCCAACTATACCAATGGGTTAAGAGAGATAACGCCGCTCTAGATGGGCCTTGAAGACGGCCGCGTCGAGCGGCCGGCCGGTCGCCTGGACGAGAATGTCCCGGGCGCTGAGCGACGAAGCCTTGCCATGCACCTTGCGCCGCAGCCAGCCGAGCAAAGCGGAAAAATCGCCGCGCGACAGGTCGTCGCGCAGGCTCGGCAGGTCGGCCTCCGCCGCCGCGAACAATTGCGCCGCGGTCATGGCGCCGAGCGTGTAGGTCGGGAAATAGCCCCAGGCGCCGTCGTACCAGTGGATGTCCTGCAGGCAGCCATGGGCGTCGTCGGGCGGACGCACGCCGAGCAGCTTCTCCATGCCGGCGTACCAGGCACCCGGCAGGTCGATCGGCTCCAGATCGCCGGCGATCATCGCCTTCTCCAGGCGGTAGCGCAGGATAACATGGGCCGGATAGGTCGCCTCGTCGGCATCGACGCGGATGAAGCCGCGTTCGACGCGGGCATAGAGGCGATGCAGATTGTCCGCCTCCCATTCCGGGCCGGTCTTGTTGAAGGCCTCGCGGATCAGCGGCGCGGCGAAGGAAATGAACTCCTTCGAACGGCAGGCCTGCATCTCCATCAGCAGCGACTGGCTTTCGTGCGTGCTCATGCCGCGCGCATAGCCGACCGGCTGGCCGCGCCAGCGCGCCGGCAGGCCCTGCTCGTAGAGCGCATGGCCGGTCTCGTGCAGCACGCCCATCAGCGAACGCATGAAATCGGCCTTGTCGTAGCGCGTGGTGATGCGCACGTCGTCCGGCACGCCGCCGCAGAACGGATGATGGCTGGTATCCAGCCGGCCATGGTCGAAATCGAAGCCGACGAGGCCCATCAGCTTCAGGCCGAGCTGGCGCTGCGCCTCGACCGAGAAGGGCCCCTTGGGCTTGAGCGGCGCGTCCTTCGCCGCCTGATGGTCGAGCGCCTTGCCGATGAACTCGGGCAGGAAGATCGCGAGATCGTCGAACACCAGGTCGATCTCGGCCGAGCGGCCGTCCGGCTCGTAGCCGTCGAGCAGCGCGTCGTAGGGCGAGAGCTTGAGCGCGCCGGACAGGATCTTGGCCTGCTCGCGCACCAGTTTCAGCTGCTCTTTCAGCGAGGGCAGCACCAGGTTGAAATCGCTGTCGGCGCGCGCCTGGCGCCAGATCTGCTCGCAGCGCGAGGCGGCGAGCGACAGGGCCGAGACGAGATCGGCCGGCACGGCGGTGGCGCGGCGCTGGGCGCGGCGCATTTCCGCGAGGTTGGCGCGCTGCCAGGGATCGAGCGCGTCGGCCCAGTCATGCTCGGCGGCGTCCAGCAGGTCGCCGGTCAGCGGATCGATCAGCAGCTCATGCGCCATCACCTTGAGCGTGGCGAGCTGGCTGCCGCGCGTTTCCGCGCCGCCCGCCGGCATCATCGCTGCCAGGTCCCACTGCAGCATGCCGGCGATGTCGCCGAGTTGGCCGATGCGGCCGAAACGGCTCTCCAGCTCGTCGTAGGGCTGGCTGTGCTGCAGCAGCGGGGATTCGGCGCGATCGGCGTCCATCATGGGCCAGGCTTTCAATTGGGAACGGCGGCGGTCAGGCGTCCGGCGAACGCCTCTGGGACAGAATGTAGGTGGCCAGCAGCGCCGCCGCCAGGGCGTACCAGGTCAGGGCATACTGCAAATGGTTGTTCGGCAAGTCGATAAGGGTCTGGCCGCCAATCGGCAGGGCGTCCGGGGCGGCCGCATTGCGGCCGAGTTCGATCACCGCCGGGGCCATCGGGGCGAGATCGGCGGCCTGGGCCATGGCGGGGACCTCGGTCCAATACCAGCTGCCGCCGGCCGGGTCGTTCTTGGGCGTGAACAGGCCCGGCGCCGCCGGCCAGCGCAGGATGCCGGTGACCACCACTTCGCCTTGCAGCACGCTCTCGGGCCGCGTTTTGGGATCGCGCGCCGCCAGCGGCACCCAGCCGCGATTGACCAGGACATTTTCGACCGCCAGGCGCACGCCGCTGGCGGCGTCCTCGGCGTAGCGCTCCTCGGTCAGCTGCAGGGGCGTGATCACCTGAACGCCGTTCTGGCTGTCATGGGTGCGCGCCAGCAACTGCATCTCGCGGTCGTGGCGGTAGACGCCGACGGCATAGACCGGGCGGTAATTGCTCGCCGGGCCGAGCGGCAGCAGGTCGGCCAGGGCGGCCGGCGGCAGGGCGAGGCGCGCCTGCATGTCGGCCAGCAGGCTTTCCTTCCAGCCGCGGCGTTCCATCTGCCAGGTCCCGAGGCCGAGCAGCGTCAGGAACAGCGGCAGGGCGATCAGCGTCGGGATCAGGCGCGGCCGGAAAGCGGCGGTCATGATCCCAGGCCGGCGACGCGATGACGGTACTGGAAGGCGATCAGCGTCGCCTTGAAGGGGCGCAGCAGGGCCACCGCACCGACCAGGATGACCGGCGGCCACAGGACCATGTGCAGCCACAAGGGTGGCGCGAAGATCAGTTCGACCGCCAGCGCCAGGCCGACGACCAGGGCGCCGAGCACCAGGATGACGAAGACGGCGGGACCGTCGCCGGAATCCTGCGCCGCGAGATCGAGGTCGCAGACCGGGCAGAGCGGCGCGACGGTCAGCAAGCCGGCGAACAGCGGGCCTTCGCCGCAGCGCGGGCAGCGGCACAAAAGGCCGGCGCGCCAGGGAGATGTCGTGCGATCAGGCATTCGGCATGCCTCCAAAGGAAAATGGCCGCCGGGGACTCCGGCGGCCATGTTCGGTTAAACGCCTTGCGGCGGCGTTAATGTCCAGCGGCGACGTGGGAACCGGCGCCCCACCAATAGATGGCGGCGAACAGGAAGAGCCACACCACGTCGACGAAATGCCAGTACCACGCCGCCGCTTCGAAGCCGACGTGATGGTCGGGCTTGAACTGGCCCTTGATCAGGCGGACGAGGCAGACGATCAGGAAGGTGGTGCCGACGATGACATGGAAGCCGTGGAAGCCCGTCGCCATGTAGAAGGTCGAGGGATAGATGCCGTCGGCGAAGCCGAAGGCGGCATGGCTATATTCGTAAGCCTGCACGCAGGTGAAGATCAGGCCGAGCGCCACGGTGATGGCGAGGCCGCGGATCGCGTCCTTGCGGTTGTTGTCGATCAACGCATGGTGCGCCCAAGTCAAGGACACGCCCGAGGTCAGCAGGATCAGGGTGTTGAGGAAGGGCAGATCCCACGGATTGAAGGTGGCGATGTCGGCCGGCGGCCAGACGAAGCCGATGGCTTCCTTCGGATAGAGCGCCGAATTGAAATAGGCCCAGAAGAAGGCGACGAAGAACATCACTTCCGAGGCGATGAACAGCGCCATGCCGTAGCGCAGGCCGATCTGCACGACCTTGGTGTGGAAGCCGCCGTATTCGCCCTCGCGGATGACGTCGCGCCACCACATGGCCATGACGAACAGCACGGCGAGGAAGCCGACGATCATCAGCCAGGGGCCTTCCTTATGCATGAACAGCACCGCGCCGACGGCGAGCACGCCGGCGGCGATGGAGCCGAGCAGCGGCCACGGGCTCGGATCGACCAGGTGGTACGGATGCTTGGCCTCGTGGCTATCGTGGGCAGTGCTCATGTCGCGGTCCCTATTTTGCGTTACGCGCTTTGATCAATTGACGCCCGTGTCGGACTTCGACGGCGCCGCCGCAGTGGTGCGGGGCGCCGGCTTGTCGACCGGGAAGAAGGTGTAAGACAAGGCGATATTGGCGACGTCGTCGAGGTTGCGGTCCAGGGCGATGCGCGGATCGACGAAGAAGCTGACCGGCATGTCGATCGACTGGCCGGGCTCCAGGCGCTGCTCGGTGAAGCAGAAGCAGGCGATCTTGTCGAAATACTGGCCGGCCTTGTCGGGCGTGACGTTGAACGTCGCCATGCCGACGATCGGCTTGTCGGAGACGTTGGTCGCCCGGTAATAGATCAGCGCTTCCTGGCCGACTTTGAGCGTGATGTCGCGCTGCAGCGGCTGGAATTTCCAGCCCAGGCCCTGGCCGACGTCGGCGTTGAACCGCACGGTCACGTCGCGGTCGAGAATCTCGGCGGGCGCCGCGTCGGCGCGCTGCGTCGTGCCGTCGAAGCCGGTCACCGCGCAGAACAGCTTGTAGAGCGGCACGGCGGCATAGCTCGCGCCGATCATGCCGGCGACGAGGCCGACGGCGGCGAAAGCCACGAACTTGTTGCGGCGCTGCAGCTCGTTCATCCGAGGTTCCCCGCGATCTTAACGATCGTCACGGCGTAGAACAGCGCGACCAGCCCGGCGAGAACGACGAGCAAGGCGATGTTGCGCCGGCGCAGGTTTTTATTTTGGGGCTTGTCCAACCGGGCCATCACAGATGCAGGCTCCAGGCGGCGGCCGCCGGCGCGAGGCCGAGCAGCGAATCGACGACGAGCGCGGCGAGCAGCAGGAAGAGATAGAGGATCGAATAGGCGAACAGCCGGCGCGGGCTGCGCTCGCCCCCATTGCTTTTATCACCATCGAACTGCACGGCGACGGCGCAGGCCAGGAAGACCGCGCCGAGCGCGGCGGCGGACGCGCCATAGACGACGCCGGCCAGATCGAGGCCATAGGGCACGAGGGTCAGCGGCACGAGCAGCAGCGAATAGAGCAGAATCTGGCGGCGCGTCGCCTTGGGGCCGGCGACGACCGGCAGCATCGGCACGCCGGCGCGCGCGTAATCGCCCGAGCGATAGAGCGCCAGCGCCCAGAAATGCGGCGGCGTCCACATGAAGATGATGGCGAACAGCAGCAGCGGCAACAACGCCAGCTCGCCGGTCACGGCGGCCCAGCCGATCATCGGCGGGAAGGCGCCCGCGGCGCCGCCGATGACGATGTTCTGCGGCGTGCGGCGCTTGAGCCAGACGGTATAGATGAACACGTAAAAGGCCTCGGCCATCGCCAGCAGGAGACCGGCCGTCCAATTGACGATCAGGCCCATCAGCACGACGGCGGCGACCGCGAGGGTGACGCCGAAGGCGATGGCGGTGCCCGGCGCCATGCGGCCGGCGGGCAGCGGGCGGGTCTTGGTGCGGGCCATCAGCGCGTCGATGTCGCGCTCGTACCACATGTTGATGGCGCCCGAGGCGCCCGAGCCGATGGCGATGCAGAAGATGGCCACGGCCGCGATCAGCGGATGAATCTGGCCCGGCGCGACGAGGAGGCCGGCGAGGCCGCTGAAGACGACGAGCGACATGACGCGCGGCTTGAGCAGCGCCACGAAGTCGCTGACGCGCGGCGACGCGGCCGTATGTTCGGCTGCATCGGCCTCAACTGCGCTGCGCATCTGCAGGGCGGCGTCGCTCACGTCGATCCTCTCTCAAGCGGTCGGCGGCTCCGCCTTGATGGGAGGAGCCGCCTGGGTCGCGTCAAACCGTCAGTGGTGCTTGGCCGGTTCGATTTTCGGAATTTCCTCGAAGGTATGGAACGCCGGCGGGGACGGCACCGTCCACTCCAGCGTCGTCGCGCCCTCGCCCCACGGATTGGCCGGGACCTTGGCGCCCGCGGTCAGCGTGCGGAAGATGAGGAAGAGGAACACCAGCACGCTGGCGCCCGAGATGTACGAGCCGATCGAGGCCACGTAGTTCCAGCCGTGGAACGCGTCCGGGTAGTCCGGAATGCGGCGCGGCATGCCCTGCAGGCCGAGGAAGTGCATCGGGAAGAACGTCAGGTTCACGCCGATGAAGAACAGCCAGAAGTGCAGCTTGCCGAGGAATTCGGGGTACTGGCGGCCCGACATCTTGCCGAACCAGTAGTAGAAGCCGGCGAAGATGGCGAACACGGCGCCGAGCGACAGCACGTAGTGGAAGTGCGCCACCACGTAGTAGGTGTCGTGCAGGGCGATATCGACGCCGGCGTTGGCCAGCACGACGCCGGTGACGCCGCCGACCGTGAACAGGAAGATGAAGCCGACGGCGAACAGCATCGGCGTCTTGAAGGTGATGGAGCCGCCCCACATGGTGGCGATCCAGGAGAAGATCTTGATGCCCGTCGGCACGGCGATGACCATCGTCGCCGCGACGAAGTAGGCGCGGGTGTTGACGCTCATGCCGACCGTGAACATGTGGTGAGCCCACACGACGAAGCCGACGACGCCGATCGCCATCATGGCGTAGGCCATGCCGAGATAGCCGAACACCGGCTTCTTGGAGAAGGTCGAGACGATCTGGCTGATGATGCCGAAGCCCGGCAGAATCAGGATGTACACCTCGGGATGGCCGAAGAACCAGAAGAGGTGCTGATAGAGGATCGGGTCGCCGCCCTTCGAGGCGTCGAAGAAGGCGGTGCCGAAGTTGCGGTCGGTCAGCAGCATGGTGATCGCGCCGGCGAGCACCGGCAGCGACAGCAGCAGCAGGAAGGCGGTGATCAGCACGGCCCAGACGAACAGCGGCATGCGGTGCAGGGTCATGCCCGGGGCGCGCATGTTGAAGATCGTCGTGATGAAGTTGATGGCGCCGAGGATCGACGACGCGCCGGCGATGTGCAGGCTGAAGATCGCGAGATCGACCGCCGCGCCGGGATGGCCGACGATCGACGAGAGCGGCGGATAGACCGTCCAGCCGGTGCCGGCGCCGCCGGCGACGAAGGCCGATGCGACGAGCAGCAGGATCGACGGGACCAGCAGCCAGAAGCTGATGTTGTTCATGCGCGGGAAGGCCATGTCGGGCGCGCCGATCATGATCGGCACGAACCAGTTGCCGAAGCCGCCGATGAGGGCCGGCATGACCATGAAGAAGATCATCAGGAAGGCATGCGCGGTGACCAGCACGTTGAACAGCTGGTGGTCGCCGCCGAGCACTTGGTTGCCCGGATCCTGCAGTTCCATGCGCATGACGATCGAGAAGGCGCCGCCGATCAGGCCCGCGCAGATCGCGAAGATGATGTAGAGGGTGCCGATGTCCTTGTGGTTGGTCGAGAACAACCAACGCTTCCAGCCGCCGACGTAGCCGTGACCGCCGCCATCATCATGGGCGCCATGGGCGTGATCATCATGGCTGTGATCGTGACCGGCGTGCGTGTGATCGTGACTCATGACCTGACCTCTTCTCTCGAACTGTCTATCGTCTCGGCGCGGCGCTTACTGCGCGACGGCGGCGAGGCGCATTTCGCTGGCGCTCTCCGACTGGGCGAGCGCGGGAACCGTGGAATCCGCGGCGGCGAACTTCTTCTTCGCCTCTTCGGTCCAGGCCTTGAATTCTTCCTTGGAGACCGCCTTGACGGCGATCGGCATGAAGCCGTGATTGACGCCGCACAGCTCCGAGCACTGGCCGTAATAGGTGCCGGGGCGTTCGATGCGCATCCAGGTTTCGTTCAGGTGGCCCGGCACGGTGTCGATCTTCACGCCGAAGGCCGGCACGGCCCAAGCGTGCAGCACGTCTTCGGAGGTGACGAGGACGCGGATGTTGGTGTCGATCGGCACGACGACCTGATTGTCGACCTCGAGCAGGCGGCGCTGGCCCGGCTTCAACTGGTCGTCCGGCACGATCAGGCTGTCGAAGCCGAAGTCGCCGTTGTCCTGATATTGATAGGACCAGTACCACTGATGGCCGACGACCTTGAGGGTCAGTTCCGGCGTCGAGGTGCGGTCCATGAAGTAGAGCAGCTTGAACGACGGCACGGCGATGACGACGAGGATCATCACCGGCAGCACGGTCCACAGCACTTCGATCAGCGTGTTGTGCGCGGTGCGCGACGGCGTCGGGTTGCGCTTGGCGCTGAAGCGGAAGATCACGTAGAGCAGCAGCGCGAGGACGAAGAGGGTGATCACCGTGATGATGATCAGCAGCAGATGGTGCAGGTCTTCGATGTCGCGCATTACCGGAGTGGCGGCTTCTTGGAAGCCGAAGGTCCAGGGCTGCGGCACGGCGGCGGCGGCGAGGGCCGGAAGGAAGACGGCGGCGGAAAGGACGCCGGCGGCGATTTTGGCGAAAACCTGACTCAACTTCATCCTCGAGATCCTGTCGCGGGTGGCCGAAGGAACATTCGCGCGGCCTTATAGACCACGCCGGGGCGCAGCGCCAGAGCTAAGGGCCCCCAAGCTATCCTCGTGAAACATAAAGCATTTTACGAAGAAATCGGCGGCTGTGAACGAGCGCTCTGGAGCGGGTTTGCCACGGGTCGGAAAATTGGCCTTTCGCGTCATTCGCATGACGCGAAATCGGGCCATCATGTGTAATCGCGCCGTTGCCGCTTGGAAAGGAATTTTACATGCCTATCAGGGGCTTCCGCGTCTCATTCGCGCTCGGAATGGCGCTTGCGGCGCAAGCGGCGGCGGCCCCGATGGACGATTCGGCCGAACGGGCCATGCGCGACGCCGATCTGGCCGCCGGCACGGCCGCCGCCAAGGCCGGGCGATATGACGCCGCGATCGAGCTTTTGCAGCGCGCCTTGGCGTCCGACGCCGGCAATGCCGACGCGCACAGCATGCTGGGTTTCGCCCACCGCAAAAGCGGCGATCCGTCGGTCGCCCGCTACCATTACCAGCAGGCGCTGACGCTGGCGCCCGACCACAAGGGCGCGCTCGAATATTACGGCGAATGGCATCTGCAGGCCGGCGACCGCGCCGGCGCGGAACGGCTGCGCGCCCGCCTCGCGGCGCTTTGCCCGGCCGGCTGCGAGGAATTGGCCGATTTGGACGCCGCCCTCCTCGCCGCCCTCCTCGCCGCCCGGGCGGAAAAGCCGGCGAACTGACCCAGGCGCCTGGATACCGGACCTGCGAATGCCTATCTTAAGCGGGTCTCTTTCAGGAGTTTGCCGATGTCCTCGCCCGTTTCCGCCGCCTCGCTCAATGCTTTGGCAACCGCCGACAGCCTGTTTTTCGACAAGGCCGGACTGTCGCGCCCCAAGGTCCAGGCGCTCACCGATGCCGCCCTCCAGGGCGCCGACGACGGCGAATTGTTCCTCGAATACCGGGTCTCCGAGAGTTTCGGCTTCGACGACGGCCGGCTGAAAACCGCCAATTTCGACAGCTCCCAGGGCTTCGGCCTGCGCGCCATCGCCGGCGAGGCGACCGGCTACGCCCATGCCAGCGAGCTGTCCGAGGCGGCCATCGCGCGGGCCGGCGAAACGGTCAAAACCGTGACCAAGGGCCATGGCGGCACCCTCGCCGCGCCGCCGTCCGGCACCAACCGCCTGCTCTACACCGACGCCAATCCGCTCTCGGCCATGGAATTTTCCGCCAAGGTGAAGCTGCTCGCCGATATCGACGCCTATGCCCGCGCCAAGGACCCGCGCGTGCGCCAGGTCTCCGTGTCGCTGACCGGCGAATGGCGCGTCATCGAGATCATCCGCCCGGGCGGCGAGCGCGCCGCCGACGTGCGCCCGTTGGTGCGGCTCAACGTCGCGGTGGTGGCCGGCGACGGCGACCGCCAGGAATCGGGCAGCGCCGGCGTCGGCGGCCGCGCCCTCTACGACGGCTGGATCGCCCCCGAGCGCTGGCAGGCCCAGGTCGACGAGGCCTTGCGCCAGGCGCTGGTCAATCTCGGCTCGATCCCGGCGCCGGCCGGCGAGATGGACGTCGTGCTCGGCAACGGCTGGCCCGGCATCCTGCTGCACGAAGCCATCGGCCACGGTCTCGAAGGCGACTTCAACCGCAAGAAGACCTCGGCCTTCGCCGGCCTGATGGGCAAGCGCGTCGCCGCCCCCGGCGTCACCGTGGTCGACGACGGCACCCTGCCCGACCGCCGCGGCTCGATCACCATCGACGACGAGGGCACGCCGGGCCACCGCACCGTGCTGATCGAGGACGGCATCCTGACCGGCTATATGCAGGACCGCATGAACGCCCGCCTGATGGGCATGGCCGCCACCGGCAACGGCCGGCGCGAAAGTTACGGCCACCGGCCGATGCCGCGCATGACCAACACCATCATGCTCGGCGGCAGCCACGATCCGCAGGAGATCGTCAAATCGGTCAAGAAGGGCCTCTATGCCGTGCAGTTCGGCGGCGGTCAGGTCGACATCACCTCGGGCAAGTTCGTGTTCTCCGCCACCGAGGCCTATCTGATCGAGAACGGCAAGATCGGCCCCGCCGTGAAGGGCGCGACGCTGATCGGCAGCGGCCCCGACGTGCTGACCAAGGTCAGCATGATCGGCAACGACATGAAGCTCGACGACGGCATCGGCACCTGCGGCAAGGACGGCCAGGGCGTGCCGGTCGGCGTCGGCCAGCCGACGCTCAAGATCGCCGGCCTCACGGTCGGCGGCACGCAGGCTTGAGAGCTGGGCCTCAGCGCGATGGAACAGCGCCTTAGCCTCGTCACGCTCGGCGTCGCGGATCTGAAACGGGCGCGGCGCTTCTACGAAGAGGGCCTCGGCTGGACCAGAAACAACGCCGAGGCCGAAGTCGCCTTCTACCAAGCGGGCGGCATGATCGTCGCGCTGTGGGCGCGCGAGGGTCTCGCCGCCGACGCCAAGCTGTCTCCCGAAGGTTCCGGCTTTCGCGCCATGGCGCTCGCTTACAACGCGCGCTCGCGCGCCGAGGTCGATGCCGTGCTCGCCGAAGCGGCGCGCGCCGGCGCGGCGATTCCGAAAGTCGCCGAGGAAACCCCGTGGGGCGGCTACGCCGGCTATTTCGCCGATCCGGACGGCCATCTCTGGGAGGTGGCGCATAATCCGTTCTGGACCATCGCGGAAGACGGCAGCGTGACCCTGCCGCCGCGGCCCTGATCCAACGGATCAAAAGCTGGGCGCGGCGGCTCAAGCGCGACGGCTTCGCCTTGGCGCTGGCGATCCGCGACCCGCGCACGCCCTGGTACGCCAAGGCGCTCGCCATCGCCACGGTGGCTTACGCGGTCAGCCCGATCGATCTGATTCCCGATTTCATCCCCGTCCTCGGCTTCGTCGACGACGCCATCCTGCTGCCGGCGCTGATCTGGCTGGCGATCAAACTGATTCCCGACGAGGTGATGGCCGACTGCCGCGCGCGCGCCGATGACAAGCTCGCCGCGCCGCGCTCGCTCAAGCGCGCCGGGCTGATCGCCGTCGTCATTATCTGGATCGCGTTCTTGGCAGCGGTCATATGGTGGATCTGACGCGTGACGGATCGCGAATGACCAGGATCTTCTTTCCTCGCGGGCGAACGGACCGGGCCCTGCTTTGATCAATCACGTTCGAGGCCGAGCAAGGCGGCGAGTTCATCCCGCTTGGTCGTCACGTCGGCAATGCTGTAGCTATCGAGCACCTTAAGAAAAGCGCCGAGCGCCTTGCCCACCGCGCCGGTAAGCCCGCAAGCGTTTTCGATCCGGCAACTGCCGCATTCGGCGAGCTTAAGGTCAGGCTCGCTCTGCCGAATGACGGCGCCAACGCTGATCTCTTTGGCCGGCCGCGCTAGAGCGATGCCGCCCCCACGCCCTCGCACAGTGCGCACCAGCCCGGCATGGGCCAGCATGTTCACCACCTTCATCAGGTGATTTTCCGAGATGCCGTAAGCGCGCGCGATTTCTCCGATGGACGCGAGCCGATCGGGCCGCACGGCAAGATGGATCAGCACCCGCAGCGCATAGTCGGTGTGGCGAGACAGGCGCATGCCGCAATCCTAAGTGGATTTTTAAAGATATATTAATTTTACATCTTTAAGTGGCCTGCTATAGATGTATTTGAAATACACCTTTAGGAGATTACCCCCGTGTCTAAGCCGCTTTCCCCCGAAACCATCGCGATCGTGAAAAGCACAGCGCCGGCGCTCCAGCAGCACGGCCTCGCGATCACCCAACGCATGTATGCGCGCCTGTTCGTCGATCCCAAGATCAAAGCGCTCTTCGATCAGGCGGCGCAGGAGTCGGGCGAGCAGCCGAAACGACTGGCCGGGGCGATCCTCGCTTACGCCAAAAATGTCGATAATCTCAGCGCGCTGACCCAGGCGGTACGGCAGATGGCCGAGCGGCACGTCGCAACCGGCGTGAAACCCGAACATTATCCTGCCGTCGCGGCCGCGCTGCTCCCCGCCATTAAGGACGTGCTCGGCGATGCGGCGAGCCAGGCCGTGCTCGACGCCTGGGGCGAGGCATACTGGTTTCTTGCCGATATCTTGATCGAGGCCGAGGCGGACATGTACCGGAAGAGGGAAAGCGCCGCCGAAGCATTGGCATAATCCAACGAGCCGGGGGCTAGATTTCCTCCGCTCGCTCTGGCGGGCGGAGCGATTGCTCCAGTGAGAATCTAGTCCCCGTTCTCAGTTGCGGCCCTTCATGTCGAAGCTGCGCTCTTCGAAGGCGATGAAGGCGGCGATCATCGAGCGATAGATCGCTTCGAGCAGTTCGGGATCGGCGCCCATGGCGACCGCCTGGGCGCGCACCTTGGAAATCACGTCCTCGATGCGCGGCTTGTCGACGATCTCCGACTTCAGGCGCTTGATCTCGGAGGCGCGCGCCACGTAGCTCGATCGCTCCACCAGATAATCGACGATGAGACGGTCGAGGCGGTCGATCTCGGCGCGCACGTCGGCCATGCTGGCGCAATCGTCGGGAGCCTTGCGGATGTCGCTCATGAAGTGGCGTCCTCTATAGCCAAGCGGTGGGGAACGGTCCGGCCGGCGGCCGGGTTCCCCAAATCAATAGGCGTAATCCTTGAAGACCGGATCGACCCGACCCTGCCAATCGCCATGATATTTGGCCAGCAGGTCGTCCGCCAGCGTGCGGCCGCGCTCGGCGATCTCGCTCATCTCGTCGAGGAAACGCCCCTCGTCGCGCCCGAGATAATCGTAGCGCTTGCGCGCGGCCAGGCCCTGGCGGGCGATGGCGACGGTCTGGCGCGCGAGAATCTTCAGCGGCTTGCCGCGGAACAGGGTGGCGAGACCGGTCTTCGGCACCTCGCGGCGGAGGTGCGCGCGCTCCTCGTCGGTCCAATCCTTGACCAGGTCCCAGGCGGCATCGAGCGCCGAACCGTCATAGAGCAGGCCGGTCCATAGCGCCGGCACGGCGCAGATGCGCCGCCACGGGCCGCCGTCGGCGCCGCGCATTTCGAGAAACTTCTTGAGCCGCACTTCGGGAAAGGCCGTCGTCAGATGATCGACCCAATCGCCCATGGTCGGCGCCTCGCCCGGCATGGCCGGCAGCTTGCCCGCCATGAAGTCGCGAAAGGACTGGCCCGAGGCGTCGATATATTTGCCGTCGCGATAGACGAAATACATCGGCACATCGAGCAGGTAATCGACATAGCGCTCGAAGCCGAAGCCCGGCTCGAAGACGAAGGGCAGATCGCCGGTGCGCGCCGGATCGGTGTCGGTCCAGACATGGCTGCGATAGCTGAGATAGCCGCTTGGGCGGCCCTCGACGAAGGGGGAATTGGCGAACAGCGCCGTGGCGATCGGCTGCAAGGCGAGGCCGACGCGAAACTTCTTCGCCATGTCGGCTTCGGATTCGTAATCGAGATTCGCCTGGATGGTGCAGGTGCGCAGCATCATGTCGAGGCCGAGCTTGCCGACCTTCGGCATGTAGGCGCGCATGATGACGTAGCGCCCCTTGGGCATCCAGGGAATGTCCTCGCGCTTCCACAGCGGATTGAAGCCGAGGCCGAGCATGCCGGTGCCGAGCTCGGCGCCGATGCCCTTCACCTGGTCGAGATGCTCATGCACCTCCTCGCAGGTCTGATGGATGTTCTCGAGCGGCGCGCCGGACAATTCGAACTGGCCGCCGGGCTCCAAGGTGATCGAGGCGCCGTTCTGCGTCAGGGCGATGACGTTGCCGCCCTCTTTCACCGGCTGCCAGCCGAACTTGGTCAGACGCGCGAGAATCTCGCCGATGCCCTTCGGACCCTCGTAGGTCAGCGGACGGTGGGTATGGAGATCGTAGGCGAACTTTTCATGTTCGGTGCCGACGCGCCATTGCTCGCGCGGCTTGTTGCCGGACTCGATGTAGGCGACGAGCTGGCGCTTGTCGGTGATCGGCTCGGCCGAGGGTTGCGACGGTCCGGACATGGGCGCCTTACTCAAAACGGGGGAAACGGAAAAGAGGATGTAGAGAAGGAATAAGTCAGTTGCGAGATTGGCGCCAATCGCCGACCAGCGCCTGCAGACAGGCAAGGCCGGCGAGCGCGGCGGTATCGGCGCGCAAGACGCGCGGCCCCAATCCCACGGGGATAACAAAGGGAAGTTTACGCAAGGCGTCAAGCTCGTCGGCCGCGAAACCGCCTTCCGGACCGATCAACAAGGCATAAGAGTCGCCAGGTTTCGCGCCTGTAAGTAGGGGCGTAAGCGCTTCGGCGATGGGTTTCGCCCTGCCGCTTTCGTCACACAAAATCAAGCGGCGCTCGGCCGGCCAGCCGTGCAGCGCGTCGAACAGCTTGGCCGGCTCGCGCAGTTCGGGCAGCGTCAGCCGCTCGCTCTGCTCGGCCGCCTCGACGGCATTGGCGCGCAAGCGGTCGAGATTGACGCGCTCGGCGACGGTGCGCCGCGTATAGACCGGCCAGAGCAGCGAGGCGCCGAGCTCGGTCGCCTTCTCGGCGAGATAATCGGTGCGCGCCTTCTTCAGCGGCGCGAACAACAGCCAAAGATCGGATTCGTCGCGTTGCGCCCGCAACAGGCTGTCCACGACAAGCCTGCAGCTCTTGCGCGTCGCCGCGTCGATCCGCGCGCGCCATTCGCCGTCGCGACCGTTGAACAGGCAGACGCCGTCGCCGGCCTTCAGCCGCATGACATTGGTCAGGTAATGGGCCTGCGGCGCCGGCAAATCGACGAGCGCGCCGGCGGCCAGCAGCGCCTCGACATGGAGGCGCGTGCGCGGCTGATAGCTGCCGTCCGGCGTGGCGCGGCTCTCGGCCCCAGTATGTTCGGCGAGGAAATTTTCTGGCATGGTGCGGTGATGACTCCGACCGCCACTATAGCATGAACGATTCGCCCAAGAACGATTTGGGGCACAGCCGGCTGACGCCGGACAGCACCGCGCCCGGCCTGCTGCGCCTGCTGCCGCCCGCCTGGCGGCCCTATGCCGCCCTGGCGCGGCTCGACCGGCCGATCGGCACCTGGCTGCTGCTGTTTCCCTGCTGGTGGGGCCTGACCTTGGCGAGCCCGCATCTCGCCGAATCGGGCAAGCTGCTGTGGCTCGCGCTCGTCTTCGCCGTCGGCGCGGCGGTGATGCGCGGCGCCGGCTGCACCATCAACGACATCCTCGACCGCGATTACGACGCGCAGGTGGCGCGCACGGCGCAGCGGCCGATTCCGTCCGGCGCGGTGAGCCTGCGCGCCGCCTGGATCTTTCTCGCCGCCGAACTGCTCGTCGGCCTCGCCGTTCTGCTGGCGTTGCATCCCTTCGCCTGGACGCTCGGCGTCGCCTCGCTGGCGCTGGTCTTCAGCTACCCCTTGATGAAGCGCGTCACCTATTGGCCGCAGGCGGTGCTCGGCCTCGCCTTCAACTGGGGCGCGCTGATGGGTTATGCCGCCATGACCGGAACGCTGGCGCCCGCCGCCCTCGCGCTCTATGCCGCCGGCATCTGCTGGACGCTCGGCTACGACACGATCTATGCCCATCAGGACAAGGACGACGACGCGCTGATCGGCGTGAAATCGACGGCGCTGAAATTCGGCGCGGCGACAAAGCCCTGGCTGTTCGGCTTTTATGGCGCGACGATTTTGCTCGCGGCGCTGGCCGGCGCGCTCGCCCATCTCGCCTGGCCGTTCTATGCGCTGCTCGCCCTCGGCGCGGGGCAATTGTTTTGGCAGGCGGCCATGGCCGACATCGACGATGCTGGCGACTGCCTGGCCAAATTCCGCTCCAACCGCTGGTTCGGCTGGCTGCTGCTGGCGGCGCTCGCCGCCGGGCAACTGGCGCGCTAGGGCGCGCCGGGCCTTACCCCGCGCCTTCGATTACCGCGCGTCCCGCGCGAGCGGGCCGAGCCGTACGGTGAACAGCGTCGCCGGATCGCTGCTGCGGATCAGCGCGGCGAGCTTGTCCGGCTCGGCGGTGATGAGAAGATCGGGAAATTCCGGCTCCCCGCCGCGAATCTTGCCATGCAGCGCGCCGTTGAAGATCAGCTGGCGCAGGCGCGGCTCGTCCATGAAATAGAGCAGGAGGCTGTCGTCGCCGCCGAAACGGTAGGTGGCGAAACGCCAGGTCCGCTCCTCGGCCGTGCCGTCCCGGCGCTGGATGGCGACGACGCGCCGGCCGGCGACATCGTAGAAGCGCACGACGCCTGTCACCTCGCGGCGGTGCAGGCCGCGCGTGCTGCGCCAGTTTTCCTCGGCCACGAGCAGAAGATCGAGCGGTTCGGCGGGATCGACCGTCAGCCGCGCGGCGATCTCGGAACCTTGCAGCGCGCCGACCTCGTTGCCGCCGCGCCAGACGCCGACGAAGCGCGCGTCGGGGGCGATGCGGAAATCCTCGGGCAAGCCGCGACGCGATTCGGGCGTGCAGGCCAGCAAGGCGACGCAGAGAAGCAGAAAAGATGCAAAGAAGCGCACAAGGCCCTCGCCTCACGCCGCGTCAGAATCGACGGGCCGGGCGATTATTCAGCGGGCGGGCGGAGGGAGCAAGCGCGGCGCTTACGCGGCCGACTTGTCGCCATCCTGCGTGCCTTCATCCTTCACGCCCTCGTCCTTTACGATGGTGAAGCGATGGTGGCAGCTGTCCACATTGGCCCAGGATTGGGCCTGCCAAGCGGCCTTGGCCTGTTCGTAGGTCTCGAACGGGCCGAAGCGCAGGGGACCCTTGCCATTGGCCATATCGCGGAAATCGGTGGTTTTATATTCACCGCCGATGACCCAATAACGCGGCATCGTCGTGGCTCTCCGGTTGACTGACATGGTCTGCATTTAAGTCTCGGGGGCTCGGTTACAAGTAAAGCAAAGGCCGGCCCAAAGGGACCAGCGCCGATTGATCATGGCAGCCCCCCGTTACTGAAGAGTGAAGGCGGCCGAGACCCCTGGCTTCGACTACAAGCCCTTGTGGCATAAGGATTCTTTGGCCACCAATGGCGCGCCGGGGCTTGCCCGCCGCGCCCTGGCGTGGCATTGCTGAGCCATGCCCTTCGACTCCTTGCGCGATTTTCTCGACCATCTGGAACGCCGCGAGCGCCTCGCGCGCGTGACGGCGCCCGTCGCCGCCGCCCTGGAGATCACCGAAATCCAGACGCGGCTGTTGGCCGAGGGCGGCCCCGCCGTGCTGTTCGACAACGTGACCGACGCTAGCGGCCGGCGCTACGCCATGCCGGTCGCCGCCAACCTGTTCGGCACCGTCGAGCGCGTCGCCTGGGGCATGGGCCGCGAGCCCGGCGAACTGCGGGGGCTCGGCGAGATGCTGGCCTGGCTCGATCATCCCGAGCCGCCGGAAAATCTCCGCGAAGCCTTCGCCCTGCTGCCGATGCTGAAGACGGCATTGGCGCGCAAGCCCAAGACCGTGTCGGGCGCGCCCTGCCAAGAGATCGTGCTCAAAGGGACCGACATCGATCTCGGCAAACTGCCGATCCAGACCTGCTGGCCGGGCGAGCCGGCGCCGCTGATCAGCTTCCCGCTCGTCACGACGCGCGGCCCGGATGTCGATGGAAAGCCCGGCACCGACAATGTCGGCATCTACCGCATGCAGGTCACCGGCAAGACCACCGCGCTGATGCGCTGGCTGCACACGCGCGGCGGCGCCCTGCATTACGCCGCCTGGAAGGCGCGCCACGACACGCCGATGCCGGCCGCCGTAGTGATCGGCGCCGATCCGGCGGTGATGCTCGCCGCCGTGACGCCGGTGCCGGAAGGCCTCTCGGAATACGAGTTCGCCGGCCTGCTGCGCGGCAAGCGCGTCAAGCTGGTCGATTGCAAGACCGTGCCGCTGAAAGTGCCGGCGAGCGCCGAGATCGTCCTCGAAGGCCATGTCTCGCTGAGCGAGACCGGCGCCGAGGGGCCTTATGGCGATCACACCGGCTATTACAACGCGGTCGAGCGCTTCCCGGTCTTCACGGTGAGCGCCGTCACCATGCGGCAGAGTCCGATTTACTTGAGCACCTTCACCGGCCGCCCGCCCGACGAGCCTTCGGTGCTGGGGCAAGCGCTCAACGACGTCTTCCTGCCGATGTTCGCGCGGCAATTTCCCGAGGTGGTGGATTTCTACCTGCCGCCCGAGGCCTGCTCCTACCGCATCGCGGTGGTCAGCATCCGCAAGCAATATCCGGGGCACGCCAAGCGCGCGATGATGGCGGTGTGGTCCTACCTGCGCCAATTCCTCTACACCAAGATGGTCATCGTGGTGGACGAGGACATCAATGCGCGCGACTGGAAGGACGTGATGTGGGCGCTCGCCACGCGCTTCGATCCGTCGCGCGACGTGACGATCATCGACAAGACGCCGATCGACTATCTCGACTTCGCCTCGCCCGAGCCCGAGCTCGGCGGCAAGATCGGCCTCGACGCCACCAACAAGATCGGCAGCGAAACCAGCCGCGAATGGGGCCAGCCGATCCGCATGTCCGACGACATCATCGACGCGGTGACGAAGAAATGGCCGGGCCTCGGCTTGCCCGGATCGGGTGCGCCGATCTGGAAGAAGTAAACCGGCGATGCTCGACCTGATTCTCGCCGTCTTTATCGCCACCTATCTCGGCATGGCCTTCGGCCGCTGGCCGGGCCTCGCCATCGACCGCACCGGCATCGCCCTGATCGGCGCCATCGTCCTCGTCGCCGCCGGCGCGCTGACGCTGGAGGGCGCGGCGCGCGCGATCGATCTGCCGACGCTCCTCTTGCTGTTCGGCCTGATGATCGTCTCGGCGCAATATGCCGCCTCGGGCTTTTATGACGGCGTCGCCGCCAGGGTGGCGCGCATGGGCGGCAGCCCGCGCAAATTGCTCGCCGGCGTCATCGCCGTCGCCGGCGGCCTGTCGGCGCTGCTCGCCAACGACATCGTCGTCTTCGCCATGACGCCGCTGCTCTGCGTCGGCCTGCGCCAGCGCGGGCTCAACCCGACGCCTTATCTGATCGCGCTGGCCTGCGCCGCCAACGCCGGCTCGGCGGCCACCTTGATCGGCAATCCGCAGAACATCCTGATCGGCCAGATCGGCAATCTCGATTTCGTCGCCTTCCTCGGCTATTGCGCCGTGCCGGCGCTGCTCGCGCTCGCCGTCGTCTTCGCGGTGATCGCCTGGCAATGGCGCGGCCGCTGGACCGACGGCGTCAGCGACGGCGTCGATCTCTCCGCCATTCCGCTGGCGCGCGACAAGCGGCAGTTCGCCAAGGCGCTGGCCGCCACGGGCGTGCTGCTGCTGCTGTTCTTCACGGATGCGCCGCGCGAATTGTCGGCGCTCGCCGTCGCCGCGCTCCTGCTGCTCAGCCGCAAGGTTTCGAGCCGCGAGCTGGTCGGCGCGGTGGACTACAGCCTGCTGCTGCTGTTCGCAGGGCTGTTCGTGGTGACCGGCGCGCTCGCCGCGACGCCGCTGGCGGCCGAGGCCTTCGAGGGCCTCGCGGCGGCCGGCTGGCTGCCCGACCGGCTGGCGACGCTGACGCCGCTGGCGCTGCTGCTGTCCAACACGATCGGCAACGTGCCGGCCGTGATCCTGCTGCTCAAGGTCTGGCCCGCCCCGCCGGACGGCGCGCTCTACGGCTTGGCGCTGCTCTCGACCCTGGCCGGCAACCTGCTGATCGCCGGCAGCCTGGCCAATATCATCGTCGCCGAACGGGCCGCCGCCGCCGGGGTGACGCTCGGGTTCGCCGACCATGCCAAAAGCGGCGTGCCGATCACCTTGATCAGCATGGCCTTCGCCGCCATATGGTTATGGATCACCGGAGCCCTGCCCTTCTGATCCGTCCCGGCCTACACTGGCCGTTCCCGTTCCCCGACCCGGAGCCCTGCATGACCACCGCGCCGCTCGACGCCGACAACCTGCTGGCCGACTTGCTGAAACAGGCCAAGACGGCCGGCGCCGACGCCGCCGACGCGCTGCTCGCCGAGGGCGTATCGCTGTCGCTGCAGCGACGCCTCGGCAAGTCCGAGGGCGTCGAACGCGCCGAGGGCCGCGACCTCGGCTTGCGCGTCATCATCGGCAAGCGCCAGGCCATCGTCTCGGCGAGCGACTTCTCGCCGGCGGCGATGAAGGAGCTGGTCGCCCGCGCCGTCGCCATGGCCAAGGCCGTGCCGGAAGACAAGTTCTGCGGCATCGCCGAGCCGGACCAGATCGCCCGGAGCTATCCCGATCTCGACACCTGCGACAACCGCGAGCCGTCGCCCGACGACATGGACAAGGCCGCCGCCGCCGCCGAAGACGCGGCGCGCGCCGTCGCGGGCGTGACCAATTCGGAAGGCGCCGAGGCCGGCTGGTCGCTGTCACGCGTGCATCTCGCCATCAGCAACGGCTTCGCCGGCAGCTACGGCGTGTCGCGCCATTCGCTGTCCGTCTCGGTGCTCGCCGGCGAAGGCACCGGCATGGAGACCGATTACGATTTCGCCACCGGCATTTCGGCCGCCGACTTGAAGGACCCCGCCGCGCTCGGCCGCAGCGCCGGCGAACGCGCCGTGAAGAAACTCAATCCGCGCAAGGCCAAGACCGCGCAGGTCTCGGTCGTCTACGATCCGCGCGTCGCCGGCGGCCTGGTGAGCAGCCTGGCCGGCGCCGTCAACGGCGCGTCGATCGCGCGCGGCACCAGCTTTCTGAAAGACAGCATGGGCAAGCAAGTGTTCGCCAAGGGCATCGCCATCATCGACGATCCCTTGCGCCGGCGCGGCCTGCGCTCCAAGCCGTTCGACGGCGAGGGCCTCGCCACGGCGACGCGGACCGTCGTCGACGACGGCGTGCTGCAGACCTGGTTCCTCGATCTGTCGACTGGCCGGCAACTGAATCTGCCGAGCACCGGCAATGCCGCGCGCGGCACCGGCTCGCCGCCCTCGCCGTCGCCGACCAATCTCTATCTCGCCGCCGGCAAGCTGCCGCCGAAAGCGCTGATCGCCGACATCAAGCAGGGCTTCTACGTCACGCAACTGATGGGCATGGGCACCAACCTGATCACCGGCGATTACTCGCGCGGCGCCAGCGGCTTCTGGATCGAGAACGGCGAGATCGCCTATCCGGTCAGCGAAGTGACGGTCGCCGGCAATCTGCGCGATATGTTCCTGCATTTGACGCCGGCCGACGATCTGGAATTCCGCTACGGCACCGACGCGCCGACGCTGCGCGTCGACGGCATGACGGTGGCCGGCGCCTAAAAACCCCTGCGCTGGCAGGCCGGGCCGCTCCCGTGCTATGGTCCGGCCCGCCATGACCTTGCCTAAGCCCTTGCCAAACCTGGAAAACTTCACCGCGATGGATCGTCTGCCATGGCGCGCATGAAGTCGTTCCTGCGTCATCCCGCGGTGCGCGCGGCGATCTGCGCCATCGCCGCCAGTTACATTCGCCTGGTGCGTTGGACCAGCCGCATCGATGTCGTCGGCGGCGAGCATCCGCAGCGCTTGTGGGACGCCGGCACGCCCTTCATCCTCGGCTTCTGGCATGGCCGCCTCTTGATGATGCCCTACAGCTGGCCGCGCCCGCGGCCGATGCGCGTGCTAATCTCGCAGCATCTCGACGGCCGGCTGATCTCCGGCACACTGCATCACTTCGGCATCGACAACATCGCCGGGTCGAGCACGCGCGGCGGCGCGGCGGCGCTGATCGCCATCGTCAAGAGCCTGCAGCGCGACCGCGTCTCGGTCGCCATCTCGCCCGACGGCCCGCGCGGACCCCGCATGCGCGTCAGCCTCGGCATCATCCAGGCAGCGCGCCTGTCGGGCGCGCCGATCCTGCCCTGCATGTACGCCACCAGCCGGCGCAAGCTGCTCGGCAGCTGGGACCGTTTCATCCTGTCCTTGCCCTTCGCGCGCAGCGTCTTCGTCTGGGGCGAGCCGATGCTGATCCCGCGCGAGGCCGACGAGGCCCAGATCGAATCGCTGCGCGCCGAATTGGAACGGCGCATGAACGCCATCGCCGACCAGGCCGACGCGCTATGCGGCGTCGACAAGATCGCGCCGGCGCCATTTGCGGTGACCGCATGAGCGCGCTTTACGCCGCCGCGCGCTGTCTCTATCGCGGCGCGACGACGCTCGCCGGACCGGCGGTGACGATCTACCTGCGCCGCCGCCTGGCGCGCGGCAAGGAAGACGCGGCGCGCTTCCAGGAGCGCTTTGGCCAGGCCAGCCGGCCGCGCCCCGCCGGCCCGCTCGTCTGGCTCCATGCCGCCAGCATCGGCGAGGCCTTCTCGGTGCTGCGTCTGATCGACAAGCTGCTCGCCGACCGGCCGCGCCTGCATGTGCTGATCACCACCGGCACCGTCAGCTCGGCGCAATTGCTCGGCGAGCGCCTGCCGGCGCGCGCCATCCATCAATATGTGCCGGTCGACCGCATGGCCTGGGTGCGGCCCTTCCTCGATCACTGGCGGCCGGGCGCCGCGCTGTGGGTCGAATCGGAGATCTGGCCCAACCTGATCGGCGAGACCACGGCGCGCGGCATTCCCCTGCTCCTGGTCAACGCCCGCATGTCGCCCAAAAGCTTCGCCGCCTGGCGGCGCTGGCCCTCCGTCGCCAAGGCGCTGTTCGGCGGCTTCGCCCGCTGCCTGGCGCCCGACGAGGCCGAGGCCGAGCGCCTGCGCGCGCTCGGCGCGCGCGACGTGCGCGTCACCGGCAACCTGAAGAACGCCGCCGAGCCCCTGCCGGCCGATGCGACGGCGCTCGCTGGCTTGCGCGCGGCGATCGGCGCGCGCCCCGTCTGGGTCGCCGCCAGCACCCATGACGGCGAGGAGGCCTTCGTCGCCGAGGCGCACAAGCGCATCGCCGCGGCGCGGCCCGATCTGCTCACCATCCTGGCGCCGCGCCATCCGCCGCGCGGCGCGGATATCGCCGCGCAACTGCGCACGGGCGGGCTTACCGTCGCCCGGCGCAGCGCCGACGAGCCGATCACGCCCACCACGGCGATCTATCTCGCCGACACGCTCGGCGAGCTCGGCCTGCTCTATCGCGCCGCGCCCATCGCCTTCATCGGCGGTTCGCTGGTGCCGCGCGGCGGCCAGAACATGCTGGAGCCGGCGCGGCTCGATGCCGCGATCATCGCCGGTCCCCATGTCGAGAATTTCCGCGCCATCGCCGAGCAGATGGACGCCGGCGACGCCTGGCTGCGCGTGACCGACGCCGAGACCCTCGCCGACGCCGTCGAACGGCTGCTCGCCGACGGCGTACGGCGCGAAAAGCTGATCATGGCGGCGCAGCGCGTCGCCGCGACGCAGGACGACGTGCTCGACCGCGTCGCCCGCGAGATCGCGCCCTTCTTGCCGACCGGGGAGACGCCCGATGCGCGCCCCTGAGTTCTGGCAAACGGGCGGCCCGCTCGCCGTCCTGCTCGCGCCGGCCGGCTGCCTCTATGCGCTGGGGGGCCGCCTGCGCCGGGCGATGACCGCGCCGCGTTCGGCGGCCATGCCGGTGATCTGCGTCGGCAATCTCGTCGCCGGCGGCGCCGGCAAGACGCCGGTGGCGCTCTCGCTCGGCGCCAAGCTCGCGGCGCGGCCGGCGCTGGCGGGCCGCGTCCATGCCCTGACGCGCGGTTACGGCGGCGAGCTGGCCGGCCCGGTGCGCGTCGATCCGCTGGTCCATGACGCCTGGAAGGTCGGCGACGAGCCCTTGCTGCTGGCGCGCAGCCTGCCGACCTGGGTGGCGCGCGACCGCCTGTCCGGCGCCGCCGCCGCCGTGTCGGCCGGCGCCAACCTGCTGATCCTCGACGACGGCCTGCAGAACCCGACCTTGTCGAAGGATCTTTCCTTCGTCGTCATCGACGGCGGCGCCGGCTTCGGCAATGGCCGCGTCATGCCCGCCGGCCCGTTGCGCGAGCCGATCGCCGACGGCCTGGCGCGCGCCGACGCCGCCGTCATCGTCGGCGACGACCGCACCCATGCCGCCGCGCGCATCGCCCGGCTGCGGCCCGATCTGCCGATCCTGACCGCGCGCCTCGTGCCGACGCCCGAGTCCGCCGCCGCGCTCGCCGGCAAGCGCCTCGTCGCTTTCGCCGGCATCGGCCGGCCGCAGAAATTCTTCGACAGCCTGCGCGAGCTCGGCGGCGATCTCAAAGCCACGCGCAGCTTCGCCGACCACCATCCCTACAGCGGCAAGGACGCGACGGGCTTGATCGCGCTGGCCGGCGAACATGACGCGCGGCTCGTCACCACCGCCAAAGACGCGGTGCGCTGGCCCGGCGATGCCGAGCGCAAGCCCCTGGTGCTCGACGTCGAGATCGCCTGGGACGACGAGATCGCGCTCGACCTGCTGCTGTCCGCCAAGCTGGCGCGCCAACTGCCCGAGGCCTGGCCATGAGCGGCATTACCAGCGGCCTCGCCCGCGGCTTTTACTGGCTGCTGTTCCAACTGTTCGCCCTGCTGCCGCTCGATGCCGCCTCGGCGGTCGGCGGCTGGCTCGGCCGCACGCTCGGCCCGAAGCTCGGCGTGCGCAAGATCGCGCGGCGCAATCTCGTCGCCGCCTTCCCGGAAAAATCGCCGGCCGAGATCGACGCGATCATGGCCGAGATGTGGGACAACCTCGGCCGCGTCATGGCCGAGTTTCCCCATATCGGCCGCATGGACATGTACGCCGATCCGCGCTTCGAGATCAGCGGCGTCCAATATGCCGACGCCATGCGCGACGATGGCAAGCCCGGCATCTTCCTCACGCCGCATCTCGGCAATTGGGAATTGTCGGCCCATGCCGTGCTGCAGCGCGGCCCCTGGACGACGCCGATGGCCATCGTCTATCGCGCCGCCAACGATCCCGCCGCCGAATGGCTGCTGCGCTACGGCCGCAAGGGCCTGAAAGCCGAGATGATCGCCAAGGGCACGGCGGGCGCGCGCCGCATCGTCGAGGTGCTGCGCGGCGGCGGCCATATCGGCATGCTGCCCGACCAGAAGATGAACGACGGCATCAGCGTGCCCTTCTTCGGCCGCCCGGCCATGACGGCCCCCGCCATCGCCCAACTGGCCCTGAAGTACGATTGCTACATCCTGCCGGGTTATGTCGAGCGCGTGAAAGGCGCGCGCTTCCGCATCCACATCCTGCCGCCGATCCCGCTGCCCGACAGCGGCGACCGCAAGGCCGACGTCGTCGCGCTGACCGCCGACATCAACCGGCGCATGGAAGAGTGGATCCGCCGCCACCCCGGCCAATGGCTCTGGGTGCATCGGCGCTGGCCGGACTAGGCCGCTCCCTCGGCTAAAAGGCCACAACCTAAACCCCGCACCATTCGTCATGCCCGCACTTGTTGCGGGCATCCACGCCTTGCGATCCGGATAGGAGTTAAGTCGTGGATGGCCGGAACAAGTCCGGCCATGACGATAGGGAGAGCATTACCGCTCTATCGTTACCGCTGCACCATCGGGCCGACCAGCAATTGCGGGTCGATGGCCTGGCCGGCGATATTGGCGCCCCAATGGAGATGCGGCCCGGTGACGCGCCCCGTGGCGCCGACCTTACCGAGCGGCTCGCCGATATTGACGCGCTGGCCCTGGCGCACCGCGATCTCGTCGAGATGGACATAGACGGTGCTGAGGCTCAATCCGTGGTCGACGATCACGACATTACCGTTGAAGAACAAGTCTTTGTGCGCCAGCGTGACGACGCCACGGCTGGCGGCGACCACCGTCGAGCCGCGCCCGGCGGCGATGTCGACGCCGCTATGCGGCGCGCGGGGCTGGCCGTTGAAGATGCGCTGGCTGCCGAAGACGCCGCTGATCGGCCCCTCCACCGGCCAGACGAACCCGGCCTCGAAATCGCTGGCGTCGGCGATGCGCGCCCGCGCCTCGGCGATCACCCGCCGCTCCTCGGCGATACGCTTGAGGTCTTTCGGCGACGGCTCGACGTATTTCTGCGCGACGCCGGTGATGCTCTGAACGTCGAAGACGCGCGGCAGCACGGGAATGCTGCGCGTTTCCGTCGCCGACTGGTCCGGCGCGGTGACGACGACCTCGACGAAGGTGCTGTCGTAGTCGCGCCCGAAGCCGATGAGGAAGGCGCCGTTCGAGGCGACCTGAAGATCGACGCCGTTGGCGCGCACGCGGCTGTTCGGCTTGGTTTTGCCGATCAGCAGGCCGCCTTGCGTCGCCTTGCCGGTCAGGCTGAAACTCAAGCCGCCATAGTCGTTGACCTCGCGGATATCCTGCGCGCGTCCGGGCGAGATGGCGGACGCCGCCAGGCAGAGCAGGAGCGCGACGAGCGCGCGCTTCACAGCAGACTGCCCTGACCGCCCGAGGAGGGCGGTTGCGCCTTGGCCGGTTTCGCCGCGGCGGCTTTCTTCTCCGCCCCGCCGGCAGAAGACGGCGTTCCGTCGATCACGGCGCCGCGTTCCCCGTCATGAAAGCGCAAGGTGACGCCGTCGCCCGCTTTGGCCTCCGCCGCGCTGGCGACGAGATGGCCATCGGCGCCGACGACGAGCGCGAAGCCGCGTTCGAGAATCGATTTGTGCGAATAGCTGTCGAGCAGCTTGCCGAGCTGCGCCACATGGCGCTCGGCATCGGACAGGGCGCGGACGCCTGCCGTGGCGAGACGCTGGCCAACGCCGTCCAGACGCTCGTCGCGCTGTTCGAGCAGGGCGAACAGCCGCTGCGGGCGCAAGGCGGCGGCAGCCTCGGCGATCTTCGAGCGGACGCGCGCGAACATGCCGTCGCCGGCCAAGCGCAGCCGCTCCCACCTGTCGTCCAGGCGCTGGGCGAAGTCTTCCAGCAGGCGCTGCGGATCGCCCATGACGCGGGCCAATGCGGCCAACCGCTCGGCGCGGTCGCCGATCATGCGGCTGTAGCTGCGGACCAGGCGGGCGCCGTCGTCCATCACCTGGCCGAGCAGTTCGGCGCGCACTGGCACGGCCATTTCGGCCGCCGCCGTCGGCGTCGGCGCCCGGCGGTCGGAGGCGAAATCGATCAGCGTCGTGTCGGTCTCATGGCCGACCGCCGAGATCAGCGGAATCTGCGAGTCGGCGGCGGCGCGGATGACGGCCTCTTCGTTGAAGGCCATCAAGTCTTCCAGGCTGCCGCCGCCGCGCGCGACGATCAGCAGATCGGGGCGCGGCACCGCGCCGTTCTTCTCCAGCGCGTTGAAGCCGCGAATGGCGCGCGCCACCTGCTCGGCGGCGCCGTCGCCCTGCACCAGCACCGGCCAGAGCAGCACATGGCGCGGGAAGCGGTCGGCGAGGCGATGCAGGATGTCGCGGATCACCGCGCCGGTCGGCGAAGTGACGACGCCGATCACCTCGGGCAGGAAGGGCAGCGCGCGCTTGCGGTCGGCGTCGAACAGGCCCTCGGCTTCGAGCCGCTTGCGGCGGTCCTCGATCAGTTTGAGCAGCGCGCCCTGGCCGGCCAGTTCGACCGTGTCGACGATGATCTGATACTGCGAGCGGCCGGGATAGGTGGTGACGCGCCCGGTGGCGATCACCTCCATGCCGTCCTCGGGCTTGATCGTCAGCTTGCCGGCCGAACCGCGAAACAGCACCGCCTCGATCGCCGCGTCCATGTCCTTGAGGCGGAAATAGCAATGGCCCGAGGTATGGCGCTTGAAGCCGGAAATCTCGCCGCGCAGCCGCACCCGGCCGAAGGCGTCCTCTACCGTGCGCTTGAGCGCGAAGGCGAGCTCGCCGACCGTCAGAATCGGCATGTTTCCCGATGCGTCGGCGGGCGCGAGATCCTGGGGCGCGAAGTCGGGCGGTGGATAACTGGCCAAGGGAACGTCCGGCGTTTTCTTTGGTGGGAGACGGCCCCTATGCTATCAAGACGCCGCCCCCGCAGCTAGGGCGGCGACGGATTTCCCGCTATGGGCCAGCTTCCTCGAAGGTTCATTCCATGAAGGTTCTTGTTGTCGGCGGCGGTGGCCGCGAACACGCGCTGTGCTGGGCGATTGCCGCCTCGGCGCTGTGCGACAAGCTCTATTGCGCGCCCGGCAACGCCGGCATCGCCGCGGTCGCCGAGTGCGTTCCCGTCGCCGCCGAGGATATCGACGGCCAGGTGAAGCTGGCCCAGGACAAGAATATCGACTTCGTCGTCGTCGGCCCGGAAGTGCCGCTGGTGCTCGGCCTGGTCGACAAGCTGGAGGCCGCCGGCATTCCCGCCTTCGGGCCGAGCGCCGCCGCCGCCGCGCTGGAAGGCTCCAAGGGCTTCACCAAGGACATGTGCGCCAAATACGCCATTCCGACCGCCGCCTATGGCCGCTTCACGGCGGTCGAGCCGGCGCTCGAATTCCTGAAGAAGCAGACGCTGCCGATCGTGGTGAAGGCCGACGGCCTCGCCGCCGGCAAGGGCGTGGTGATCGCCGAAAACATGGCCGACGCGGAAGCCGCCGTGCGCGAGATGCTGTCGGGCTCCTTCGGCGAAGCCGGCGCCTCGCTGGTGATCGAGGAGTTTCTCGCCGGCGAGGAGGCCAGCTTCTTCGCCCTGGTCGACGGCAAGACCGCCCTGCCGCTCGCTTCGGCGCAGGACCATAAGCGCGTCGGCGACGGCGACACGGGCCCCAACACCGGCGGCATGGGCGCCTATTCGCCCGCCCCCGTGGTGACCGAGGCGATGGCGGCGCGCGTCATGCGCGAGATCATCGAACCGACCGTGGCGGCGATGACCGACATGGGCCGCCCCTTCAAGGGCGTGCTGTTCGCCGGCCTGATGATCGACAAGGGCGTGCCGAAGCTGCTCGAATACAACACGCGCTTCGGCGATCCCGAATGCCAGGTGCTGATGACGCGCCTGAAATCCGACCTGCTGCCCGCCCTGATGGCGGCGCGCGACGGCACGCTGTCGCATGTGGACTTGCGCTGGCGCGACGAGACGGCGCTGACCGTGGTGATGGCCGCCAAGGGCTATCCCGGCGCCTACGAGAAGGGCTCGGAGATTCGCGGGCTCGACGCCGCCAACGCCATGCCGGACGCCCATGTGTTTCACGCCGGCACCGCTTCGCAGGACGGCAAGATCGTCGCCACCGGCGGCCGCGTGCTCGCCGTCACCGCCAGCGGCGCGACGGCGGCCGAGGCGCAGAAAAAGGCCTATGCGGCCGTGGATAAGATCGACTGGCCGGGCGGCTTCTGCCGCCGCGACATCGGCTGGCGCGCGGTGAAGGCGCGTTAGGCCAAAAGCCTATATTCAGTGTCATGCCCGGGCTTATCCCGGGCATCCACGGCTTGCGATGCGGATATAGGCTTAAGTCGTGGATGGCCGGAACAAGTCCGGCCATGACGATCTTACAAGGAAATCAGCCCGCCCCCGCATCTTCCTCGGCGTCTTTCGGCGCGAGGAATTTGAGATTCTCCTCGCGCAGCTTCGCCGCCGCGTCGTCGTAAAGGAACGGCAGGAAGGCGTAGCGCTTGCCCCGGGTCACCGGCAGCGCCTCGTGCAGCAAGGAGCAGGCGAAGACCACGGCGCCGCCGGTCGGCGCGCGGTAGCTGCGCGGCCCGAATTCGGGAAAGCGCAGATCGCCGCCCTCGTACTCCTCGGCATTCAGATTGATCGTCACGGCGAAGCGGCGATGGGCGGTGCCCTTGGTCGTGTTGTCGCGATGCGGGCGGAAATGGCCGCCGCTCGCGCCGTCGTAGCAGGAGACGATGTAGCGCTCCATGCGCGTGACCTGGAATTGGAAGGCCTTGGCGATCTCGGGAATCAGCCGGCGCTGCACGCGCAGGCGCAAGGCCGCCTGCATCTCCTCGTCCTGGATATGATAATCGGCGCGGCGCTTGTGGCTATGGTCGAGCAGCAAGGTGGTCTTGCCGTCGACGTCGCGCATGAAGCCAGAATCCTGCGTCTCGCCGGACTCGTAGCGGGCGATCAGCTCGCGGCAGAGCTCCGGTTCGAGCACGCGCGGCAGGATCAGCACCGGGGCCGTCTGGCCTTGCGCCTCGGCGAGCGGCGGCAGGGCCGCGATCAAAGCCAGCATCTCCGCCGTCGCGGTAATCGGCAAAGCGCGCAGCACGCGCAACATGGGATCGAGCAACAGCCAATAGGAGCGGTAAGCCAGCGTCGGGCCGGGCAGCGCATCGGGCCGCGTCGCGCCGTAGAGCTTGCTCAGCGCCAGATCGTAATCCCAGAAATGGCGGATGCCCGGCAGGCTTTGCTGTAGGCGGCCCTCCGCCTCGTCGCTCGGATCGACGCTGACGCCGAAAAAACTGATCTGGCGGTCGTCGAACCGGTCGCGCTGCGCCGCGAGCAGGCGCAAGGCCTCGTTCACCTCGGGACGGCGCGCCGCGCCGAAGAAGCCGAGCAGCACATAGCGCCCGGCGGCGGTGTGGAACATGTAGCGCGCATTGTTGGTGCTGCGCGCGAAAAACCAGGGCGCCGCGTCGCCGGGCAGCGGCGCGCCGGGCGGCAAGGCTTGGACGGCGGGACCGGCCATGCTCAAACGTCGCCTTTGCCGTCTTCCCGGCGGGCGCGGAAAAACGCGCGCAGCATGTCGCCGGCGGCGCGCTCGGCGATACCGCCGTAAACCTCGGGCCGGTGATGGCAGGTCGGCTGGGCGAAGAACTGCGGGCCGTTGTCGACCGCGCCGCCCTTGAGATCGGCGGCGCCGTAATAGAGCCGGCGCAGCCGCGCGAAGGAAATCGCCCCGGCGCACATGGCGCAGGGTTCGAGCGTGACATAGAGATCGCACAGCATGAGCCGCGCCGAACCGCGCTGGCTCGCGGCCTGGCGGATCGCCAGCATCTCGGCATGGGCGGTGGGATCGTTCAATTCCTCGGTGCGGTTGCCGCAGGCGGCGAGAATCTCGCCGCTCGCCGGATCGACGATCACGGCGCCGACCGGCACCTCGCCGCGCAACGCGGCCGCCTCGGCCTCCTGCAGCGCGCGCCTCATGAAGGGATTGGGATCCTGCATGGCGGCACCTTGCCGCGCGGCTCCCCCTCGGTCAAGCAGGGCCGATTGAGCAAGAATGGCTCCGCCCGGCCGGCAGACCGGACATATGACTTGGATCAAAGGCAGTCTTGAGGCCATCTGTTAGCATGCTATTCTTCATTGCAGGAGCGCCCCCATGCCGCACTACCATGCCATCGTCTGGCTCGATCATTCCGAAGCCAAGGTCTTCGCCTTCAACGCCGACGATGCGGAGCTGAAAACGCTGCATCCGCACGACCACAAGGCGCATATCCACCACAAAGCCAATACCATCGGCAGCGGCAAAGAGGCGGCCGATCCGGATTATCTGCGCCAGATCGCGCAAGCCCTCGCCACGGCGGGAGAAGTCCTCATCGTCGGGCCCGGCGGCACCAAGCTGGAGCTGATCCGTTATCTGCATAAGCACAGTCCGGACGTGGAAAAGAAGGTCGTCGGCGTCGAGACCGTCGATCATCCGACCGACAATCAGATCGTCGCCCATGCGCGCAAATATTTCCGCGCCGCCGACCGCATGCAGCCGTGATCGTTTAAGCCCGGGCGTTTAAGGGGAGCCACGCGTGACTGAATGGCCGAAGGATTTCGTCTGGGGCGTTTCGACCTCCGCCTACCAGATCGAGGGGGCGGCCAACGAAGACGGCCGCGGCCCGAGCATCTGGGACATTCGCAGCCATCAGCCCGGCCGCATCGACCATGGCGACACGGGCGACGTCGCCTGCGACCATTATCACCGCTACCGCGAGGACGTCGCGCTGATGAAGCAGATCGGCGTCGACGCCTATCGCTTCTCGGTGTCTTGGCCGCGCGTGCTGCCGCAAGGCCGGGGCGCGGCCAACGAGGCCGGCCTCGCCTTCTACGACCGGCTGATCGACGAACTGCTGCGCGCCGGCATCGAACCTTGGCTCTGCCTCTACCACTGGGATCTGCCGCAAGCGCTGCACGAGCGCGGCGGCTGGACGAGCCGCGACAGCGTCGGCTGGTTCGCCGATTACGCCGGCCTGATCGCGCGGCGCTACGGCGACCGCGTGAAGCGCTTCGCCACCTTCAACGAATTTTCCGTCTTCACCCTGTTCGGCTATGTGATGGATTGGGGCGCGCCCGGCGTGAAAGACAAGGCGGCGCATCTGCAGGCGATCCATCATGTGAATTTGGCGCATGGCGCGGCGGTCGACATCCTGCGCGCGCAGGTGCCCGGCGCGTCGATCGGCGCCATCCACAACCGCCAGCCGGTGCTGCCCGAAAACGACACGCCGGCCGACCGCGCCGCCGCCGCGACGCTCGACGAACTGTGGAACAACGTCTTTCCCGACCCGCAGATTCTCGGGCGTTACGCGCCGCGCATCGCCGAAGCGATGGAGCCCTATCTGCAGCCGGGCGACATGGCGCGCATCTGCCGTCCGACCGACTGGTTCGGCATCAACCATTACAACACGATCTACGCGCGCGCCGACGCCGCCTCGCCCTGGGGTTTCGCCTGGGGCCAAGCGCCCGCGGACGTGCCGCGCACCGACATCGACTGGCCGATCGCGCCGGCCGCCTTCCGCGACACGCTGATCGACAGCTGGCAGCGCTATCGCCTGCCGATCTATGTGACCGAGAACGGCTTCGGCAGCCATGAAGTGCCCTGCTGCTTCGACGAAGTCGACGATCAGCACCGCATCGCCTATCTGAAACGCTATGTCGCCGCCATGGCCGAAGCCATCCTGGCCGGCGCCGACGTGCGCGGCTATTTCATCTGGTCGCTGCTCGACAATTTCGAATGGGGTGCCGGCTTCGCCAACCGCTTCGGCATCGTCCATGTCGATTTCAAGTCTCTGAAGCGCACGCCGAAGGCCTCGGCGCGCTGGTACAAGGAGCATATCGCCGAGGCCAAGCTCAGGCCGGCGACGTCTGCCCCACGACCAGGCCGTCCTGCTTGACGAAGGTGAGCCGGCGCCAGCCGACATAGCCGTCTTCGGCATGGTCGGCGATCATGACGACCGCCGCCTGGGGAAATTCCTGATCCAGCAGAGCCAGCATTTCCGCCTCGCCCTGCGCATCCAGCCCGTCGGTCGCCTGCTGGATGAAAATCCAGCGCGGCCGGTGCAGCAGCAGGCGGGCGAAGCCGAGCCGCTGCTGTTCGCTCGACCCCAAGGTCTGCTCCCAGGGTTCGACCTGATCGAGGCGCGGCGCGAGATGCGCCAAGCCGACGCGCGTCAGCGCCGCGCGCAGCGCCCCCGGGTCGTGGGTGGCGCTCGCCGTGGGATAGGCGATGGCCTCGCCGAGCGTACCGACCGGGAAATAGGGCCGCTGCGGCATGAAGAAGACGTTGTCGTCGGCCGGCAAGTCGATGGCGCCGCCGCCCCACGGCCAGAGCCCCGCGACCGCCTTGAACAAGCGGATCGCCGCGCCGGGATGGCCGGAGATGAGCCAATTTTCGCCGGGGCGGACGACGAGGTCGATGCCCGACACTTTGGGCGTGCCGTCCGGATCGGCGAGCGACAAGGCGCGAAAGGCGAGGACCGGCTCCCGCACGGTGGCGATCGCGATCGTCGCCGCCGGATCGCTCGGCCGGCTCAAGCCTTCGAGCGCGGCATGTAGGCCGAGCACGCGCTCGCCCGAAGCGCGCCACTCCGCCGCCTTGGACAGATTGTCGATCGGCCAGGACAGCGCCGAGACCGCCTGCTGGAAGGCCTGGGCGATCTGCATCAGCGCGCCCAGCGTGATGGCGCCGACGATGTAGCGCGGCGCGGCGATCAGCACCGGAAAGATCGGCGACAACACGGCCCAGGTGGCGGTGAACATGGTGAAGCGCGTCAAGGCGTCGGTCTGACGATCCCACGCCCCGATCACCTCGCGGAAAGAGCGGCCGAGCGAGCGGCGTTCGTCGGGCTCGCCATGCAGCAAGGCGACGGCCAGGGCGCTCTGACGCACGCGGCCGAGGCCGAAGCGGAACGTCGCCTCCTGATTCTGCCGGCCATCGGCGGCACGCACCAGGGGCGGGCCGAGCAGCAGGGCGATGAAGGCGCCGAGCGCGGCATAGGCGATGGCGATCCACAGCAAATGGCCGGGTAACCACAGCTCGACATCGCCGAGGCTGATGTCCGGCGGGCCGGACAGGGTCCATAGGATGCTGGCGAAACTGCCGAACAGCAGCAGGCAATAGAACAGCGAATGCACGAGATCGACGGCATATTCGGTGGCGATGCGGATATCCTCGCCGATGCGCCCGTCCGGGTTGTCATGCTCGCCGGCGACGAAATCGATCAGATGCTGCCGGCCGGACGCCAGCCAATTGCCGAGCAGCCGCTGGGTCAGCCATTCGCGCCAGCCGACCTCGATGCGCCGGCGCAGCCGCAAATGCACGGCGACCACGGCGATCTGGCCGATGATGATGGCGGCGAAGACCGCCGCGAGCTCCAGGAAACCCGCCATCGACCGTTTGCCGAAGGCGTCGAACAGCTGTTCGATCCACAGATTGAGGGCGATCTGGATCACCACCTGCGCCGCCGTCAGCAGCACGAGGATGCCGGTATAGCCGCAGGCCGTCCATTTGCGCTCGGAGGTCCAATAGCCGCCGCTCAGGCGGAAGAACTCGCGGAAATAGCGCCACCAGCCGGGCGGCGGCACGGTCCGCAACGCCTCCGGATCATATTCCGTGATGGTCGGATCGAGGCTCATGGCGCAGCGCTTCGGTCGGCGAATTGGCGCAACAGGTCCTGCCAGGAGATCGCCAAGGGCGCGGCGGACGGCGCGGCACCCTGCGTCAGGCGCATCGTCCAGCCGGAAAATCCGGTCATGAAAAAGCGCGGCGCGGCGCCGGCTTGCGTATCGCCATCGCCGTCCGCCAGGCCGATCGCCTGCGGATACCAGCCGCCGCCGCGCAAGATGCGGACGGGCGCGCTCCAGCCCGCCGGATCGTCGAGCCGCGGATTGAACGAGATGTAAATGCCCTCTTGCACGATGTCGGCATGGCCGTTCTGGGTGTGGTTGAGCAGCATGACATAGACGTCGAGCGCGCGGTTGTAATGGATGGCCGGCCCCCAATAGGCGTCGGGATCGGCATGGCGCCAGCCCTTGCGCGTCGGCCAGAGCGGCGTCGCGAAGCCTTCCGCCGCCGGCCGCCAGGCGCCGCCCCGCCACAGCTCGACGCGCGGCGCCGGCGCGTCGCGGTCCGCGACCGGATAGCGCGCCACGACGATGCCCTGCGCCGCCTCGTCGCTGACGTAGCTCGAATAGTACATATAGAAATACCGCGCGGCGCGGTCGGCCAGCACGCAGAAATCGCCGTAACCGCCGGCGAGAAAGCCGTTGCGATAGGAAAAGTCGCGCGCGGACTCGGGCGCTTCGAGCAGCGGCGCGAGGAAACGCCAGGTCAGCCCGTCGTCGTCGGAGACCAGAGCGCCGATGCGCGGAATGAAGAAGCGCTGCGGTTTGAAGAAGACGTCCTCGGCGTGATACCAGCCATAGAGCCGGCCGGCGGGATCGCGCCAGACCGATTCGATCCATTTGCCGATCTCCGGTTGCGGATCGTCCGCCAGGGTCACGGGCTGCAAGGGCGCGGCAAAGCGCAGGCCGGGCCCGCCGAGACGGCGGTAGGTATGGCCGATCGGCTTGTAATGCGAGACGAACAGCAGGCTGCGGCCGCCCTCGATCAAAACCGGGCTGTTGGCGTCGGACCGTTCGAAGGCGGCACCATGCAGGACGATCGGATCGGCCGGAACGAGTTCGACCCGAATCTCTTGCTGTTGCACAACGCCCGTCGCCGCCGAGATCATGATTCTGACGCCCAATCCATCATTCCAAGCCCGGCCAAGGGTGAGACATCGCCGCCCGCTTGGCAAGGGCATGCCGCCCGCGAGTTAGAGGCGGTTTTCCTTTGCAGGGCGCGGACGCCGCCCTATTCTGCGCCGCATGAGCGCCCCCTCCCCGTCCACCGCCGATCTCCCGGTCGTCGGCATCACGCTGGATGCCGAAAAGCCCGGCGGTTACTCCAAATTCCCCTGGTATGCCGTACGCGAGAATTACGCCGGCGCGGTCAGCGCGGCCGGCGGCCTGCCGCTGATGCTGCCGCACGAAGCGGACTTGGCCGGCGCCTATCTCGACCGCATCGACGCGCTGATCGTCACCGGCGGCGCCTTCGACGTCGATCCGACGCTGTTCGGCGCGACGTCCCGTCACGCAACTGTCATCACCAAGGACAAGCGCACCGCCTTCGAATTGGCGGTGACGCGCGGCGCGCTCGAGCGCGACATGCCGATCCTCGGCATCTGCGGCGGCGAGCAATTGCTCAACGTGGTGCTCGGCGGAACGCTGATCCAGCATATCCCCGACGAGATCGCGGATGCGCTGGCCCATGAACAGCCCAATCCGCGCGACGAGCCGGGCCACGACATCGCCATCATCGCCGGCACGCAACTGCACAGGATCGTCGGCACCGACAAGCTGGCGGTCAACTCGGCCCATCACCAGGCGGTCAAGACCGTCGGCCCCGGCGTCGTCGTCAACGCGCGGGCGCCCGACGGCGTGATCGAAGGCATCGAAGACCCGCGTCAGCGCTTCTGCCTCGGCGTCGAATGGCACCCGGAATTCACTTTGAGCGACGGCGACGCGGCGATTTTCCGCGCGCTGATCGCGGCGAGCAATGATGGCAGATGAAGTAAAGGGCGCCGAAAAGGGCGAACGCATCGCCAAGCGCATGGCGCGGGCCGGCGTCTGCTCGCGCCGCGAGGCCGAGGTGATGATCCTCGAAGGCCGCGTCAAGATCGACAACACGCTGATCCTCACGCCGGCCACCCTGGTGACCGACGAGATGATGATCACGGTCGACGGCAAGCCGATCGACAAGCCCGAACGCACGCGCGTCTGGCGCTATCACAAGCCGCGCGGCCTGCTCACCACCAACCGCGATCCGCAGGGCCGCGCGACGATCTATGACGAACTGCCCAAGCACTTGCCGCGCGTCATCTCGGTCGGCCGCCTCGACTACAATTCCGAGGGCCTGCTGCTGCTGACCAACGACGGCGGCGTGGCGCGAAAGCTCGAACTGCCCGAGACCGGCTGGGCCCGGCGCTACCGCGTGCGCGCCTTCGGCAGCCTCACGCCCGACCAGGTCGAAAAGCTGGCGCGCGGCATGACGGTGGAGGGCGTGCGCTACGGCGCCATCGAGACGGCGATCGACCGCCAGCAGGGCGGCAACGTCTGGCTGACGATGACCTTGAGCGAAGGCAAAAACCGCGAGATCCGCAAGGTGCTGGAAGCCATCGGCCTGCGCGTCAGCCGACTGATCCGCGTCGCCTACGGCCCCTTCCAGCTCGGCCGCCTGGAGCCGGGCGAGATCGAGGAAGTGCCGGGCAAGATTTTGGCCGACCAGCTTGGCCTCGACAAAAAATCCGTGCATGTGCCGCGCGGCAAGGAGCTTGCCGGACGGTCCTCTCCGACACCTGTGGCAGAGACGCCCAAGGCAAAGCCGGCGATGCCCAAGCCCTATCGCGCCGAATTGCCAAATCCGGTCGCGCGCGCCGCCAAGAACCAGCAGGCGGCGAAGTTCGTCGGCGGAAAGCCGGGTGCGAAACCCGTTGGCGCAAAGCCCATCGGCGTAAAGTCCAACGTGAAAAAACCCGTCGCCAAGAAGCCCAATGCGGATCGTCGCCGGTAAGCATCGCGGCCGCGAACTGCAGGCGCCCGTCGGCGATGGCACGCGCCCGACGCTCGGCCGCGCGCGGCAAAGCCTGTTCGACATCCTGGAGCACGGGAAATTCTCCGAGACTGGGGAAAGCCTGCTACCCAATGCCCGCGTACTCGAAGCCTTCGCCGGCTCGGGCGCCTTCGCCTTCGAGGCGCTGTCGCGCGGCGCGGCTTTCGCGGCGATGATCGATAATGCCAAGCCGGCGCAAGCCGCCATGCGCGCCAACGCAGCGCTGCTGAAGGAAACCGAGCATTGCCGCATTCACGCCGCCGACGCGACCCGCCCGCCGCCGGCTGATGCGCCGTGCGATCTCGTCTTCCTCGATCCGCCCTACGGCAAAACTCTGGCAGCACCGGCGATCACGGCCCTCAGGGATACAGGCTGGATCGACGCGAACACGCTCACCATAGTCGAAGTGGCCGCGAAGGAAGACTTCGCCGCGCCGGAGGGATTCGACTTGCAAGACGAACGCGTCTACGGCCCGGCGAAGTTCGTGTTTCTGCGACTGATCTAAAAAAGATCGTCATTGCCCGGCTTGACCGGGCAATCCAGTTATCCGCTCGTGCGATTGAGACATGGACCCTCGGGTCAAGCCCGAGGGTGACAATTTTTAATTACCGCCGCCCAAACAGCTTCTCGATGTCGGAGAGCTGGAGCTCCACATAGGTCGGGCGGCCGTGGTTGCATTGGCCCGAATTGGGCGTCGCTTCCATCTCGCGCAGCAGCGCGTTCATCTCGGTCGCATTGAGCCGGCGGCCGGCGCGCACGGACGAATGGCAGGCCATGGTGCCGCAGACGTCTTCCAGTTTCTCTTTCAGGCTGAGCGCCTGGTCCATCTCGGCCAGTTCGTCGGCGAGATCGCGCAGCAAGGCCTGCACGTCGATCTCGCCGAGCAAGGCCGGCGTCTCGCGCACCATCAGCGCGCCCTTACCGAAGGGTTCGACGGTGAGGCCGAGCTCGGCCAGTTCCTCGGCGCGCGCGAGCAAGCGGCCCGCCGCGCGCTCGTCCAGCTCGACGACCTCGGGGATCAGCAGCATCTGGCGCGCGACGCCCTTGGCCGACAGCGCGTGCTTCATGCGCTCATAGACCAGACGCTCGTGCGCCGCATGCTGATCGACGATGACGAGGCCCGTGCGGGTCTGCGCGACGATGTAGGTTTCGTGCAATTGGCCGCGCGCGACGCCGAGCGGATAATCCAAGGCATCGTCGGCAAAAGCCGTCTCCTCGGCGCGCGCCATGGGCGCCGCCTGCATCTGCAGCACGTCGCTGCCGAGCGGCGCCTGCCAGGCGGCGGACGCTTCGCTGAGGCCGCGATTCCAGCCGCCGCCGCTCGGCCGTCCATAGGGCAGCGCGGGGCCGGCCCCGCCGGGACGGAAGGCCCCGAGCGCCGCCTCGGAGACCGTGGTCGAGGCGCGATGGCCCTGCGCCGCCAGGCCATGCTTGAGCGCGCCGACGATCAGCCCGCGCACCAGGCCGGCGTCGCGAAAGCGCACCTCGGTCTTGGCCGGATGGACGTTGACGTCGACCATCTCGGGCGGCGATTCGAGGAACAGCGCCACCACCGGATGGCGGTCGCGCGCCAGGAAATCCATATAGGCGCCGCGCACCGCGCCCTGCAGCAGGCGGTCGCGCACCGGGCGGCCGTTGACGAAGAGATATTGATGCTGCGCCGTGCCGCGCGAATAGGTCGGCAAAGCGGCATAGCCGGTCAGACGCAGGCCTTCGCGCTCCGCGTCGATGGCCAGCGCGTTGTCGCCGAAGTCGCGGCCCATGACGGCGGCCAGCCGCGCCAGCCGGGCCTCGAACAGATCGCCGGTCTCGGCTTCGAGCGACAGCTTGCGCTCGCCGTCGCTGGTCACCGTGAAGGACACGTCCGGGTGGGCCATGGCGAGGCGGGTGATGGTATCGAGCACATGGCCCTGTTCGGTGCGCGCCGCCTTCATGAATTTCAGGCGGGCCGGCGTGGCGAAGAACAGGTCGCGCACTTCGACGCGCGTGCCGCGCGCCAGCGCTGCCGGAACGGGCGCCGATTTGACGCCGGCCTCGACGCTGATCTGCCAGGCGCTGTCGGCGCCGGGCTTGCGCGAAGCGATGGCGAGGCGGCTGACCGCGCCGATCGAGGGCAAGGCCTCGCCGCGAAAGCCGAGGGTGCGGATATCGACCAAATCGTCGTCGGGCAGCTTGGAGGTGGCGTGGCGCTCGACCGCCAGGGTCAATTCGTCGGGTGTCATGCCCTGGCCGTCGTCGGCCACCGCGATGAAACTGAGGCCGCCGTCGCGCAGGTCCACTTCGATGCGGGTCGCCCCGGCATCGATGGCGTTCTCGACCAATTCCTTGACGCAGGCAGCCGGGCGCTCGATCACCTCGCCGGCGGCGATGCGATTGACCAAGCCCCCCGGAAGCAGCCGGATCGTCACGCGGGCTTCGCGCCGGCGAGCACCGCCGGCGCGCTGGCCGGTACGGCAGGGCCCATGGCCGCGAGATATTGGCGGGCCAGCACCTTGCCCTCCTCGACCTTCGGCTGGTCGAACGGATCGACGCCGAGCAAATCGGCGGCGATGATCGTCTCCAGCATGAAATGCATCATCAAGGCGCCCATGCTCTCCTCGCCGACCGAGGCGACGCGCAACACGCGGGTCGGGCGGCCGTTGCGCGCCAGGGTTTCGGCGGTGGCGCGCTGCTCGGCGTCCAGCAAATCGCCCATGGTGCGGCCGACCAGATAGGCAAACTCCGGTTCGGTCGCCAGGTTCGGCATCACCATGTCGCCGGCGCCTTCGGCCGGGCCGAAGATCAGCGTGTAGAGCTTGTCCTTGGGGCCGCCGAGATAGAGCTGCACCTGGCTATGTTGATCGACGGTGCCGAGCGCGTTGATCGGCGTGGTGCCGTTGCCGTCCTTGCCGAGGCTTTCGGCCCACAGCTGGCGGTACCAGAAGGCGAAGGGCGCCAAGCGGTCGACATAGGGCATCAGCACCGACTGGCTGAGGCCTCGGCGCGACGCGGCGACGGCGAGCGCGGCGCCGACGGCGGGCGCCGATTCGGCGGGCGTTTTCGCGGCGAGGGCGGCGTCGAGCGCAGATTGCGCGCCGTCGCGCACCTTCTTGACGTCGAGGCCGGCGATCATCGCCGGCAACAGGCCCACATTGGTCAGCGCCGAATAGCGGCCGCCGACGCCGGGATCATGCTCGAACACCTGAATGCCGAAGCGGCCGGCGGCGCGGCGCAGCGGATTGGCCTTGCCGTTCACGGCCGGCTCGGTGATCGCCACCATATGTTTGGCGAGCGCGGCCTTGCCGAGGCGGTCGATGTAAGCGTCCGCCAGGGTGAAGAACTGCATGGCGGTTTCCGCCGTCGCGCCCGACTTGGACACGACGATGACGCCGCAGCGCGCCAGATCGAGGCTGCCGTAGATCCGGCCGAAGGTCGCCGGGTCGATGTTGTCGAGGAAATGCAGGCGCGGGCCGCTGCCGGCCTTGCGCGGCAGGCCGACCGGCCAATGGGCGAGCGCACAGAGCGTCTGGCCGCCGAGGCTGGAGCCGCCGGTGCCGAGCACCAGCACGTCGTCGAATTCGCCGCGAAAGCGCGCGGCGATATCCTTGAGCGCGGTCAGATCGCCGCGCGCCGAGGGCACCGCCAGCAAGGGCAGGCTGCCCGGCGCGCGCGGATCGCGGGCTTGGCCGCGCAAACGGTCGAGCGCCCGACCCGTCGCGGCGATGGCCGCCTCGAGGTCGGCTTCGGGAATGCCGCCCTCGCCGATACGGCCGGCGAGGCAGGTGGCGATGTCTTGCTCGAAATGCATGGGGGAACTCTAGCAGAGAGGGGGATCGGCGGCCAACCGAGGGAAATCGGTCAAAGCCAGCATGAGGGCCCACTATGGCGGTTCCAAGGCGGGCGGCAACGTAACGTCTTCATGACGCGGGGCGTTCCGCCTCCCCCTTGGGATAGGCCGCCGCCCGCTTTTTGCCGCTTGCCGCCGCCGGGGGTTCTCCGCCGCCTCAGTCTTCGATCTGCGGCGCCGTCCCCGTGGCGGCCACGCCCTTGGGCTGGCCGACCACGACGAAGGTCAGCTTGGCCGGATCGAGCAAGCGCTGCGCCACGCGGCGGACGTCCGCCGCGGTCACCGCCTGGATGAAGCCGTTGCGCTTGTCGAGATAGTCGATGCCGAGCTCTTCGAGCTGGATGCCGACCAGCAGGTTGGCCATCCGCCCGGTCGAATCGATGTTGGTCAGGAAGGAGCCGGTCAGGTAGGTCTTGGTGTCGGCCAGCTCCTCGTCCGTCAGGCCGCCATCCCGCAGCTTCGCCCATTCCTTGCGGATGATCTCGATGCTTTCGCCGACGCGGTCGTTCTGGGTGGCGACGCCGCCGGTGATCAGGGCCGACCGGTCATAGGGCGCGAGCGAGGTGTTCACGCCATAGGCGAGGCCGCGCTTCTCGCGCACCTCCTCCATCAGCCGGGAGGTCAAGCCGCCGCCGCCGAAAGCCTGGTTCATCACATAGGCGACGTAATAGTCCGGATCCTTGCGCGACAGGCCGGCCTGGCCGAAGGTCACCACGCTCTGCGGGATCTTCTTGTCGACGACGAAGACCTGGCCGGCCAAGGCCGGCGTCACTTGCGCCAGTTCGATCGGCCCGGAAGACGCCGGCAAGCCGCCGAACGCCGCATCCAGGCGCGGCTTGAGCTCGTCCGCCGTGATGTCGCCGACGACGCCGATCACCAGCCGGTCGCGCACGAAGCGCTGTTTCACATAGGCCTGGAAGTCCGCCGGCGTCAGAGCCTCGATGCTCTGGCGCGTGCCCTCGGCGGAGCGGCCGTAAGGATGATCGCCGAACGCCGTGCGCGACAGCACGCGGCCGGCGATGCGGCGCGGATTTTCCGCCGCGCCCGACAGCCAAGCGCGGGTCTGCGTCTTGACCTTCTCGACCGCCGAGGCGTCGAAGCGCGGCACATTGAGGGCCAGGCGCAGCAGATCGAAGGCCGCGGCCTCGTGGCGCTTGAGCGTCCGCAAGCTGCCGCCGACGCTATCGACCGACGAATCGAAGCCGAGCGACACGGAGGTATCCTCCAGGCGACGCTGAAATTCCTGCGAATCGAGATTGCCGGCGCCCTCGTCCAGGAGACCGGTGACGAGGTTGCTCAATCCCTCCTTGCCGACGGGATCGAGCGCCGAGCCGCCGCGAAAGGCGAATTGCACGGAAACCACGGGGACGCTGCGGTCGCGCACCAGCCAGGCTTCGACGCCCTTGGCGCTGACGACGCGCTCGATGGCCACCGCTTCGGCCGGCCCGGCAACGAAGGGCGAAACCGCCGCCGCGATGACGGCGGCGGCGAGAATGGCGGAGCGCCAAGAATGAGACGGGCGAATGGCCGGCGTGAACATGCGCATCGCTCAGCTCCGCGACGGACGGGGGGCCGGCAAGAGCGCGCCGGTGACCGAGTTGACGACATTGAAGACCAGGCGCGCGGCGGCATTGACCTGCTGCGGCGTCACCGCGCCGATGCGCTCGGGCCAGGCTTCGACGTCGGCGACGGTCTGGCCGGTGGTCAGCGCCGTGCCGATCGCCATGGCGCCGCGGCGCAGCGAATCGCGGGCATAGTCCGAACTGGAGACGAGTTGGTTCTTGGCGCGCGAGACTTCTTCCGCCGTCACGCCGTCCTTCAGCAGGCGGGCGATTTCGAGATCGATCGCCTCCTCCAGCTTGCTGAGCGGCACGTCGGCGCGCGGCTGGCCGCCGATGGAGAGCGTGCCGTAATCGAGCGCGCTCGGCTCGTAGGAGACCCAAGCCGAGACGGCGAGCTTGTCGTCCTCGACCAGCTTCTTGTGCAGCCGGCTGGTGGCGCCGCCGGACAGGATCGTCTCCAGCACCTGCAGGGCGTAGGCATATTCCTTCTCGCCCGTGGTGTAGCTGGGAGCGAGATATTCGCGCGTCAGGCGCGGTTCGCGCACGCGATCGCTTTCCAGCACGACGCGGCGCGCGGCCGTGTGCAACGGCTCGCGCAGGCGCTGGCGCTTTGCCACGTCGCGGCGCGGGATCGGCGCGTAGTACTTCGCCGCCAGGCCGCGCACCTGCTCCATGGTGACGTCGCCCGACACGATGAGGATGGCGTTGTTCGGCGCGTAATGGCGCCGGTAGAAATCGAGGGCGTCCCGCTGCGTCAGGGTCGCCATCTCATGCTGCCAGCCGATCACCGGGATGCGGTAGGGATGATTGAGGAACAGCGTGGCGTTCATCTGTTCGTTGAGCAGAGCGGCGGGATTGTTGTCGGTGCGCGAACGGCGCTCCTCGATGATGACCTGGCGCTCGGGCGTCACCACGTCGTCGGTGATGGCGAGATTGGCCATGCGGTCGGATTCGAGCTTCATCACCAGTTCGAGCCGGTCGGCGGCGACGGTCTGGTGGTAACCGGTGTAATCCCAACTGGTGAAGGCGTTGTCGCGGCCGCCGTTGCGCGCGACGATGCGCGAAAACTCGCCCGGCGCGATCGTGCCGCTGCCGCGGAACATCAGATGCTCGAGAAAATGCGCGATGCCGGACTTGCCCTGCGGATCGTCCGCCGCGCCCACCTTGTACCAGACCATCTGCGTGACGACGGGCAAGCGATGGTTTTCGATCACCACGACATCGAGCCCGTTGGGCAGCGTGAAGGTCTTGGGATCGAAGACGGCGGCCAAACTCGCGCTGGGGGCCGCGCCGGCCGACAGCAGCAGCCCGGCGACGAGCGCCGCGCGCAAGGCTTTCAAACGGGGGAACATCGCACCTCCTGATCGCCGCCGCCCGCGCGGGCGGCGGACGTGACCACGCCCATCATGATTCGCGGCTCAGTATGGCGCTTCCGAGGCGGCGGCGCGGTCGGAAAAGATCACGAAAGCGCGAGGCGGCGAGCCGCAGGCGCGTTTCCAGACGGGCCGAACGCCGTTTTTTAGAAAATGCCGCTGAGGATGCCGCTCTTGAGCCCGTCGCCGCGGCGGCGGATGATCGGCGTCTCGCCTTCCGTCGGCGCTTTGCCGAGGGCGGCGTTTTCGCGCAAACGGCGCGCTTCCTTGTCGGCATCGACGACGGTGCCGGGCGTTTGCGCCGACTGCCAGAACATCAGGCTATCGACGAATCCGGTTTCGGCCTCGGCCAGCACCGAGCTTTCGCGGTTGACGGTGGCGCGGATGCTCGGATCGGCATCGGCGGCGCCGGCCAAGCGCAAGAACGCCGCTTCGCCGGGATCGCGGCCCTGCAGGATCGGGCTCGCCTGGCGCACCGGGCCGCTGTCGCGGTCGACGACGATCTGGCGGGCGGTCTGGCGGATATCGGTTTCCTGCGGACGCTGGGCGCCCGGCTGCGGCGCGGTCAGGCCGTAGTCCGGCGGCAGGCTGAGCGGCGCGCGCGAGACGACGCGGAACTCGTCGGGCGGCGTCTTGTCGCCGCCGAGCATGCTGCCGAGGCTCGAGCAGCCGGTCAGCGCCAAGGCGAGCAGCGCCACGGGCGCGGCGATGCGCCAGGAAGAGAAAGCCGAACGAGAAAGCCGAGTCATGAACCAGTCCTCTTGGGCGAAATCAGCGCAATGATTCCTTGCGCCCGATCAGGGCGTCAAGGACCAGTAATAGCACGCCGACCACGATCCCGGCGTCGGCCAAATTGAAGGCCGGCCAATGCCAGCCAAAGGCATGAAAATCCAGGAAATCCGCCACCGCGCCCCAGCGCAACCGGTCGATGACGTTGCCGATGGCGCCGCCGATCACCAGGCCGAGCGCGACCAGCACCCAGAAATGGGCGCTGCGCCACAGCCAGCCGATGAGAATGACGACGATCACCAGGGCCAGAGCGGCGAACAGCCAACGGCCCCAGGCGACATCGTTGCCGAGGCCGAAGGTGACGCCTTCGTTCCACACCATGACGAGGTTGAAGAACGGCGTCAGCTCGATGCGGCGCGGCGGGTTCATCAGATGGCCGACGACCCACCATTTGCTGATCTGGTCGAGCACCACGAGCAGAACGGCGACGCCGAGCCCGATGGGCAGGCGCTGCGGATGCGGCGGCGGGAGAACGGGATCGGTCTTGGCGCTGTCGGTCATGATTTAGGCAACCGTCATGCTGTCGACGGCGTCGGCGCAGCGGTTGCAGGTGTCGTCATGCTTGGGGTGCTTGCCGACTTCCTCCAGCACCCGCCAGCAACGCTGGCATTTGGCGCCTTCGGCCAGTTCGACGACCACCGCGACGCCCGGCACGTCGGGCAGGCGGAAGGCGTCCGCGCTGCCCTCGCCATCCAACAAGGCGATATCCGAGGTGATGGCGATTTCGGCGAGATCGAGATCGGCCAGCGCCGCGCGATAGCTGGCGTCGGCATAGACCTTGGGCGAGGCCTGCAAACTTGAACCGATGGTCTTGTTGGCGCGCGCCAATTCGAGCGCACCGGTGACGACGCGGCGCAGCTTGCGGATGGTCTCCCACTTGGCGGCCAAGGCGTCGTCCTGCCAGGACGATGGGATCGCCGGGAAATCGCGCAGATGCACGCTGTCGGTCTCGCTCGGGAAACGCGAGAGCCATGCCTCTTCCGCCGTGAAGCAGAGCACCGGGGCGAGCCAGGCGGTCAAGCAGTTGAACAGCGTGTCCATCACCGTGCGCGCGGCGCGGCGGCGGATGCTGCTCGGCGCGTCGCAATAGAGCGCGTCTTTGCGCACGTCGAAGTAGAAGGCCGAGAGATCGACGGCGCAGAAGCTGTGCAGCGCGGCGAAGAAGTTGTGGAACTCGAAGCTGTCGCAGGCGGCGCGCAGCTGCTTGTCCATCAGCGCCAGCTGATGCAGCACCAAACGTTCGAGCTCGGGCATCTGCTCGACCGGCAGCTTCTCGGCGTCGGTGAAGCCGTCGAGCGCGCCGAGCAAATAGCGCAGGGTGTTGCGCAGGCGGCGATAGGTGTCGGCCTGATATTTGAGAATCTCGGGGCCGATGCGCAGATCGTCGGAATAGTCGGAGGCGATGACCCAGAGGCGCAGGATGTCGGCGCCGAACTCTTCCATGACCTTCTGCGGCGCGACGACGTTGCCGAGCGACTTGGACATCTTGCGGCCCTGCTCGTCGAGCACGAAGCCGTGGGTCAGGACATTGTCGTAAGGCGCGCGGCCGCGCGTGCCGCAGGATTCCAGCAGCGACGACTGGAACCAGCCGCGATGCTGGTCGGAGCCTTCGAGATAGAGCGCGGCGGGCGAGCCGAGTTCGGGGCGCGCTTCGAGCACGAAGGCGTGCGTGCTGCCCGAATCGAACCAGACATCGAGGATGTCCTTCACCTGCTCGAAGTTCGCCGCGTCATGCTCGGGGCCTAGGAAGCGCGACGGATCGGCGCTGAACCATACGTCGGAGCCTTCGGCCTCGACGGCCTCGACGATGCGCTGCATCACCTTGGGATCGCGCAGCGGCTGGCCGCTGCGCTTGTCGACGAAGACGGTGATCGGCGCGCCCCAGGCGCGCTGGCGCGACACGCACCAGTCGGGACGGCCCTCGACCATGGCGCCGATGCGGTTGCGCCCGGCGGCCGGCACGAAGCGCGTGTCGTCGATGGCTTTCAGCGCCTTTTGGCGCAGGGTCTGGTTTTCGCCGTCCGCCGGAGCGTCCATGGCGATGAACCATTGCGGCGTGGTGCGGAAGATCAGCGGCGCCTTGGAGCGCCAGGAATGCGGATAGGAGTGCACCAGCTTGCCGTGCGCCAAGAGCGCGCCGGCTTGGGTCAGCGCTTCGAGCACCGGCTTGTCGGCCTTGAAGACATGCAGGCCGGCGAACAGCGGGACGCGCGGATAGTAGGTGCCGTCCTCGGCGACCGTTTCCGGCACTTCGAGCTTGAACTTCTGGCCGACGACGAAGTCCTCCGCGCCATGGCCCGGGGCGGTGTGGACGAAACCGGTGCCCGCTTCCGTGGTGACATGGTCGCCCGGCAGCAACGGCACGTCGAAGTCATATCCCTGGCCGCGCCACGGATGCGAGGTCACGCTGCCTTCGAGCTGTTCGCCCGTCAGCGTCGCGGCGATCTTATGGCCGGTGATCTTGGCGGAGGCGAGCAGGCTGTCGAGCAGTTCGCGCACGACGAGGATCTTCTCGCCGACTTTCGCGAGGCTGCCTTCGGCGATTTCCGTCACTTCGACGACGAGATAGTCGAAGCTCGGGCCATAGGCGATGGCGCGGTTGCCGGGCAGCGTCCAGGGCGTCGTCGTCCAGATGACGATCGACGCGCCCTGCAATTCGGCAAGATTCGTTTTGACCACGGGGAAGCGCACCCACACCGTCGTCGAAGTATGATCGTGATATTCGACTTCGGCTTCGGCGAGCGCGGTCTTTTCGACCACCGACCACATCACCGGCTTCACGCCTTTATAGAGCAGGCCGTTGAGCAGGAACTTGCCGAGCTCGCGCACGATGGCGGCTTCGGCGGCGTTGGTCATCGTCGTATAGGGATTGGCCCAATCGCCGGCGACGCCGAGGCGCTTGAATTCCTCGCGCTGGATATCGATCCACTCGGCGGCGAAGCGGCGGCATTCGTCGCGGAAATCGATGATCGACACCGCGTCCTTGTCCTTGCCCTTGGCCCGGTATTGCTCCTCGATCTTCCATTCGATCGGCAGGCCGTGGCAATCCCAACCGGGCACGTAGGGCGAGTCGTAGCCGAGCATGCCGCGCGTGCGGTTGATCACGTCCTTCAGGATCTTGTTCAGCGCATGGCCGATATGGATGTTGCCGTTGGCGTAGGGCGGGCCGTCATGCAGCACGAACTTGGGCCGGCCCTTGGCGCGGGCGCGCTGCGTCTCGTAGAGGCCGATCCTCGCCCAACGCGCGAGCAGCTCGGGCTCGCGCTGGGCGAGCCCCGCCTTCATGGGAAAGCCGGTCTTGGGGAGGAAAACGGTGGATTTGTAATCGGCGGCCATCGGCGGGCAAATTTCGCTGAAAAATCAATGGGTGGCAGGCTGAAAAGCCGGCACAGGGGCCGCACTGTTCTCTATCGGCGGCGGCGCGTCAACCGTCTAGCCCAGCTTGAATCCCGGCGCGGCGAAGCGGGCCGGATCGGCGAGCACGGCGTGGGCCTGGGCGGAGTCCGCGTGCATCTGGGCGATCAGCGGTTCGACTCCGTCGAATTTGCGCTCCTCGCGCAGATAGTCGATCAGCGCGACGCGCAGATGCTTGCCGTAGAGATCGCCGGAAAAGTCGAACAAATGGGCCTCGAAGCGCAGGTCCCGGCCGGCGAAGGTCGGCCGCCAGCCGAGCGAGGCGACGCCGTCGCGCCACACCGTCTGGGAGCCCTCGTCGATGCCGGCGCGAATGGCGTAGATGCCGGCCTTGGGGCGCTGATAGTCGCCGAGCGGCAGGTTGGCGGTGGGAAAGCCGAGGGTGCGCCCCACGGCGTCGCCATGCTCGACGCGGCCCTCGATCTCCCAATAGCGGCCGAGCAGCTTGGCGGCCTCGGCCGGCTTGCCCTCGATCAGCAATTGGCGGATGCGGCGCGAGGCGATCACCGTGCCGTCGGGCTCGCGCTGGGTGAAGACGCGGGTGATCTGGAAATCGAAGCGGCGGGCCAGTTCGCGCAGCAGCTGCACGTCGCCGGCGCGCTTATGGCCGAAGACGAAATCCTCGCCGACGACGACATGGCTCACGCCGAAGCCGCTGACCAACAGGTCGATGACGAAGTTCTCCGCCGGAATTTCGGCGAAGGCCTTGTGGAATTGCATGACGTAAAGGCAGTCGACGCCGAGCAATTCCATCTGATGCGCCTTGGTGCGCAGCGAGCTCAAGCGGAAGGGCGGCGCGTCGGGCTGGAAGATGCGCTTGGGATGCGGCTCGAAGGTGAGCACGCCGAGCGGCTTGCCGGTGGCGCGGGCGATCTCGCCGGCCGCGCCGATGACGATGCGGTGGCCGCGATGCACGCCGTCGAAATTGCCGATGGCGACGACCGCGCCGGTGGCGTCGGGCGGCAAACCGTCATAATGGCGAAACAGGCGCATCGGCGAACACTAGCGGTTATCGAACGGCGGCGGCGTCAACAAACGACGCGCCGCCGTTATAACCTGGAAATATCTGAATGTATTGGGGAATTCGGCCTGGCGCGGCTCAGGCGAAAGATTGCGCCTGGGGCAGCGGCGCGGGCGCGCGCTCGGCTTTCGACGGCACCATCATCAGGGCCGTGCCTTCGAGCACGACCTTGTCGCCGACATAGCATTTGGTCAGCAGCAGGGCGCGCTTCTTGTCCGGGATCACTTCGCTGACCGTCACCTCGGTGCGGACGGTATCGCCGATGCGCACCGGCGCCTTGAAGCGCAGGTCCTGGCTCATGTAGATGCAGCCGTAGCCCGGCAGCTTGGTGCCGAGCGCGGTGGAGATGAAGGCGGCGCTGAGCATGCCGTGGGCGATCTGGCCCTTGAACATGGTCTTGGCGGCGAAAGCCGCATCGAGATGCACCGGATTGTTGTCGCCCGACAGTTCGGCGAAGGCGATGATGTCGGCCTCGCTGACGGTGCGGACATATTCGGCGCTCATGCCGACGCTCAATTCCTCGATGGCATAACCCTGATAGGCGCTTTCGGTGGCAAGCGTGGTCGCGGCCATGGTCTTCTCCTTGCGCGGGCCGGCCCGAAAACATCAGGGGGCCGATTGGGATGCCGCCAGGCTCATGCTGCGGCGCACAAAATTTATGTTGCGCTGCAATATAGCCCGCCGGCGGGGCGAGCATCAAGAGCCCGCCACGCCAGGGTTTATGAGGCCAAAAGATTAAGAAACCCGCCCGGACCCCTTCGCCGCATTGCGGTAGATGGGTTTTTACCAACGATTCCCGGCGCTTATTCCATCATCACGGAATAGCCGCCGTCGACGAACAGCAGATCGCCGACGATGAAGTCCGAATCGTCCGACAGCAGGAACAGCACCGCCTTGGCCAGATCGATCGGCTCGCCGTTGCGCCCGCGCAGGTTGCTGACCGGACGCGCGGGGTCGAACGTGTCCTTGCCGACCGGCGAGCCGATCTTGTTGGGGATGACGCCGTTGACCCGGATATTGTGCGGCGCCAGCTGCATGGCCATGGAGCGCGTGAGATTGGCGACGCCGCCCTTGGCCGAGGTATAGGCGATGGCGCGCGGCCGGCCGCGAAAGCCCGAGGTCGAACCGACGTTGACGATCTTGCCGGCGCTCATGCCGCCGTTCGGCCCCTGCTTGACCATTTGCTGCGCCACATGCTTGCCGACCAGGAAGGGGCCGGTGAGCGTCACGGCGATGGTCTTGTCCCACTCGGCCTTGGTGATCTCGAAGATCGTCTTGTTGTCGGAATAGGCCGCGTTGTTGACCAGGATGTCGATGCGGCCCCATTTGGCCGTCACGTCCGCCACCAGCTTCTCGACCGCCGCTTCGTCCGACACGTCGGCGACGAAGCCGCCGGCGTCGCCGCCCGCCGCCGCGATGTCGGCGGCGACCTTGTCGGCGCGGCCGCGGTCCATGTCGACCACGGCGACGCGGGCGCCCTCGGCGGCCAGCAGCTTCGCCGTCTCCTCGCCGATGTTGCGCCCGGCGCCGGTGATGACGGCGACCTGGTCCTTGAGCTTCATGACTGCCTCCTGCGATACTGTTTTTATGTTGGCCGGCATTGAACCAGCCGCGCCCCACTGACGCAACCCGACCCGCGCAACGCGGCTTAGGAGTTTTTTAACAAGGCTGCATTAAATGAAACGGTGGGGCAGAATGCCTTTGCCCCTCGTCCCCCACGGAGAGTCCGTCATGGCTTTCGGCGCCGCAAAGATCCCCAAAATCCGCGAACATGCGGAGCTGACCATGAGCGACGGCACCCATCTCGTCGGCCATGTCTTCATCGACGCGACCTCGCGCATCCAGGACCTGCTCAACGCTACGCCGCGCTTCTTTCCCTTCATCGACGACAAGAACCAGATCCACCTGATCAACAAGGATTGGGTGATGATGCTGCGGCCTTATGATAAATAGGCCCGGCGCAAACAACCCCCGAGCGATTTAGCACACATCATGATCCGTCATCTGACCGCCCGGCCTCTGCCGGGCTGGCTGGCCCTTGCGCTGGCCCCCATCGCCTTGCCCGCCGCCTTTCTCGCGGGCCTGTTCACGACGCCTCGCCGGCACAGCGCCGAAGACGTCGCCGCTTACTTAAGCGACGTCGTCGCCGGCAAGGAGGGCGCCTGGGATTGGGACGAGTTCACCCGCGTCCCCTTCGCCAACGAATCGCTGGAAGACATCCGACTGGAAGCGGAGCTCATTTCCCTGCCGGCCGACGACGAAGGCCGCGCGCGGCTGGAAGGCCTGCTCCTGCGCGCGCGTCGATTGACGGACGTGGCCGCCTAGCCCACAGTTCCCCTCGCGGCTTGCCATGCCCCCGAGGGAACCGCCATGTCCGACCTGACGCTGAGCCTCGCGCTCGAACGCTACGACCGCCATTTCCCCTTCTTCGACGGCACGGTGAAGCCGCCGCCGGGCCTGCGGCTCGACGTGCTGCAGGTCGGCCAGACGGCGGACCTGCGCGACGGCAACAATCGCCACGAGCGCATGATCCACGACGCCGCCTTCGACGTCTGCGAATTTTCCATGTCGACCTATCTGATGGCGAAGAACCGCGGCGTGCCGCTGACCGCCGTACCGGTCTTTCCGCGCCGCCTGTTCAGCGCCAGCCAGATGTTCGTCCATCGCGATTCGACTCTCCGGGAGCCGAAGGACCTGATCGGCAAGAAGGTCGGCATCAGTTCGTTTCAGACGACGCTGTCGCTGCTCGCCAAGGGCGACCTGAAATTCGAATATGGCGTGCCGTGGGAGAAGATTCACTGGTTCACCACGACCGGCGAAAAGGTGAAATTCACGCCCAAGCCCGGCGTGCGGATCACCGCCTTGCCCGCCGACACGGACCTCGGCGCGGAATTGGCGAAGGGCGCCATCGACGCCTTCTTCCTGCCGCACCCGCCGCATTCGGTGATGTCGGGCCAGGTGCCGGCGCGCCGCCTGTTCATGGACACGCGCTCCGAAGAGCTGCGCTACTTCCGCAAGACCGGCTATTTCCCGATCATGCATGTGCTGGCCTTCCGCGAAGAGCTGAACGAACGCCATCCCTGGCTCGCCGAGGCGCTGATGGCCTGCTACGCGCAGGCCAAGGAAATCTCGGCCTCCTATTACGAAGACCCGAACTTCTCCCGCCTCGTTTGGGGCCGCCACGATTTCGAGGACGAGCGCGTCCTGCTCGGCGCCGATCCCTGGCCGATCGGGTTTCAGGCCAATCGCGCCAACCTCGTGCGCTTCATCGAATACTCGCACGATCAAGGGCTTATCGGCGAAGCCTATCCGCCCGAGCGGCTCTTCGCAGCGCAAACACTGCAAAGCTGACGCCTTCCATCGTTCGCATGTTAGGCTTTTGCCAACGACGGCGAAAACGCCGCGTCTGGGGAGCCGCACGCGAGCCCGCATATATGGGCGCGTGACGGCCATAACGACTGCTAGGGAGGTCGTCACATGAAAGCGTCCGCTTACACGCTCGCCTGCATCGTCGCGTCGCTTGCCGGAACCGCCGCCTTACCCGCGTGGGGCGATCCCGTCGCCGACTTTTATAAAGGCAAGCAGATGCAGTTCATCATCCGCTCCAACGCCGGCGGCGGTTACGATCAATATTCCCGCCTGCTCGGCCGCCATATCGTCAAGCATATCCCGGGCAATCCGACCATGCTGCCGGTCAACATGCCGGGCGGCGGCGGCTTGCAGGCCGCCAACTTCATCGCCCAGGCGGCGCCCAAGGACGGCACCTATCTCACCATGGTCGGCCAGGGCCTGCCGATGGACCAGGCGCTCGGCCTCAGCAAGGGCCTGCAGGCCGACATGAAGAGCTTCAACTGGATCGGCAACATGAGCGATTCGAACCAGATCACGATCACCTGGCACTCGTCGCCGACCAAGACGATCGAAGATGCGATGAAGCGCGAGACGGTGATCGGCGCGACCGGCGCCGGCTCGATCTCGACGCAGATTCCCGCCGTGCTCAACAACGTGCTGGGCACCAAGTTCAAAGTGATCTTCGGCTATCCCGGCGGCCCGGAGATCAACCTCGCCATGGAGCGCGGCGAACTCGAAGGGCGCGCCACCAATCCCTGGGCGAGCTACGTGTCGGTGACGCCGCATTACGTCGCCGAAAAGAAGATCAATATTCTCGTGCAGGTCGGCATGAAGAAGGAAAAGGATCTGCCCGACGTGCCGCTGATGCGCGACCTGGCGAAAACGCCGGAGCAGAAGGCGATCCTCGATTACGTCTCGAAGGCCGTCGCCGTCGGCCGCCCGGTCGGCACCACGCCGGGCGTGCCGGCCGACCGCGTCGCCGCGCTGCGCAAGGCCTTCGACGCGACGCTGACCGACCCGGCCTTCGTCGCCGAGGCCGACAAGCAGAAGATGGAGATCAGCGCCATGACCGGCGCCGAGTTGCAGCAGATCATCAACGACGTGATCGACGCGCCGGTCGATCTGCTGGAAAAAGTGCGCGTCGTCACCAGCTCGCGCGACGCCAAGGAGCTGGCGGGCGCCAAGCCCTCCGCCAATTAACGAGGCGCCAATTAACGAGGCGCCAATTGAGCAGCGCCAACTGACGGACGGGCGGACGGCGGCCCTCGCTAGGCGCGGGGGCCGTCGACCGTTTTCGTCTCCAGCGTCTTGTGGGCGATGTAGCCGCCGTCGATCAGCAGGTCCGACGCGGTCATGAAGGAGGATTCGTCCGAGGCGAGGAACAGCGCGCCATAGGCGACCTCCTCGACCTTGCCGGGGCGGCCGAGCAGATACATCGGCCCGCGCGCCTTGCGCGCCGCTTCGAGATCGCCGTTATAGCGCCACAGGGCGCGCGGCGTGTCGATGGCGCCGGGCGACAGGGAATTGACGCGGATATTCTCCGCCGCATGGTCGATCGCCATCGCCTTCGACAGCATGATGAGACCGGCCTTGCTGCTGCAATAGGGCGAGCGCTTGGGCACGGCGAGCTGGCCGAGCTGCGAGGCGATATTGACGATGCTGCCGCCGCCGGCCTTGCGCATTTCCGGGATGGCGTGTTTGCACATCAGGAAGGGGCCGGAGAGATTGACCGCGAAGGCCTTGTTCCAATCCTCGAACGCCAGATCGACCACCGTGCCGTCCGGAATCACCGCCGCCGCGACATTCACCAAAATCCGGATGTTGCCGTAGGTCTTCGCCGCCAGCGCGACGGCGCGGGCGCAATCCTCCGGCTTGGAGACATCGGTGGGACAGGGCGTCGCCCGGCCGCCGGCCTCGACGATCTCCGCCGCCGTCGCCTCGGCCTTGCGCGGATCGACGTCGCAGACCAGAAGATTGGCGCCTTCCAGGGCATAGAGCCGGGCGATGGCGCCGCCGATCGCGCCGCCGCCGCCGGTGACCAGGGCGGTGCGGCCCTTCAGCTTGCCGGTCGGCACATGCTGATCCAACGGCTGCGCTTCGATCATGGGCGGCTCCTCTAAAAGAGTGGCGGTCGATGCCGCAGCATAGGCGGTCGCGGGCGGCTTGTGCGAGCCCGCGTTCCTGGTTAGCGTTCAGCAAATCTGGGCGCGCATGCCGCCTGTCGAAACCGTCCATAGGGAGAAACGGTCGTGAAGCTGATGTTCTTTCCGACGAAATACGGCCGGCTGATCGAGCGGATCGAGCAAGCCTTTCCCGACGTGGAGATCGTGCGCGTCGACAAGCCGGAGGACATCGCCGCGAACCTCGACGGCGTCGAGGTCATGGTCACGTCCAACCGCATCTATTCGCCCGCCGTCGGACGCGACATCTGCGCTCACGGCAGCGCCCTGCGCTGGATGCAATTCACCACCTCGGGCATCGACAATGCGCTGAAGGGCGGCCTGCCGCAGGGCATTCCGGTGACCAACGGCGGCGGCATGCACGCCCATAGCGTCGCCGCCCACGCCATGACGCTGCTTCTCGCCGTCATGCGCCGCCTCAACGACTGCATGGCGGCCCGGCCGCAGCGCCGCTGGATTCGCGACGAGGTCCATGCGTCGCTCAGCACGACGCGCGGCAAGACCATGGCCCTGATCGGCCTCGGCTCCATCGGCCTGGACATCGCCCGCAAGGCCAAGGCCTTCGACATGAAGGTGATCGCCGTCAGCCGCCAGCCGCGCGCGGCCAATGTCGACGAGATCCGCCCGCGCGACCGGCTGCATGCCACGCTGGGCGAAGCCGACGTCGTCATGGTCGCCACCGCCTACGACGCGACGAGCCATCACATGATCGACGCGGCGGCCTTCGCCGCCATGAAGCCCGGCGCGATCCTGGTCAATATCGCGCGCGGCGCCCTGATCGACGAGCCGGCGTTGATCGCCGCCCTGCGAAAGGGCCCGCTCGGCGCCGCCGGGATCGACGTGACGGAAGCCGAGCCGCTGCCGGCCGACAGCCCGCTGTGGGATATGGCGAACGTCGTGCTGACGCCGCATATCGCCGGCGCCGGCGCCGACAACAACGACGCCTTGTTCGACGTGGTCAGCCACAACCTGAAGCTGTTCCTGGCCGGCAAGCCGTTCGAGCGCGTCGTTCACGGCCCGAACATCGGCGACTGATCGCTCGCTGTCCCGACCGCGCAGCGGTCATTCGACGCCCGACCGCGCGGCGGTCACTCCACGCCCGACCGCGCGGCGGTCATTCGACAAAGGCTTCGAGCAGTTCGACCGGATCGCCGTAGCGGCTCGCCATCTCGACGACCTGGGGGGCGCGCAGCGCCGTCAGGAAGCCGTTGTCGATCATGGTGCGATTGCCGACCTTCACGGTGCTGTCCAGGGTCACCAGGTCCATATGCTTGGGCGGCTCTTCCCAATTGGGCATGACGCGGCGGATGTAATCGCTCGGCGTCGCGTAATTGATGCCCCAATGGAGCGCGCCCGCCGCGTTCGAGCCCGCCGGATAGACGGCATAGCGCGGCGCCTTCGGATTGTGGCCGCAGCCCAGCTCGGTGACTTTGCCGCCGACGATCATGTCGCGCAGGATGTCCGCCTCGCGCGATTTGCCGTGGACCTTCACCACCTCGGTGTCCTTCCACTCGATGCCGATCTTCTCCTCGAAGGGCTTGGGGAAACCGATGGCCCATTGCGGATAGAGGATGCCCTCCATCTTCGCCGCCGCGCCGGGCACGCGCTTGAAGGTCTCGCGGTCGTAGATGTTCGGCCCGTGCGACGGCAGGTAATGGACGTAGCAGCCGGGCTCGTCGGCCATGGTCTTGCCGCGCCAGCGATTGCCGGCGAGCAGGTTGTCGGTCATTTCGGCGGTGAAATGGATCGTCACGTCCGAGCCGCGCGCGTCGCTGAAATGCATGTCGAAATCGGTGCCGCGCGGATAGGTCGCGGCATTGGCGCGGGTGATCTCGCCGACCAGCTCGACGGGAAAACGCGCCTGCGGCGTGTGCAGCACGTCGAGGTTGCGGAAATAGGTGATCTTGACCCAGCGCTGGCCCTTCTCCTTGCGCAGCTTCATGAACAGCGGCGCATTGACCGAGGCGTACCAGCTGCCGATGACGAAGGTCGCGTCTTCCACCAGCGCGCGCGCCTCGTCCGGGCAATCGGTCAGCTGCGTCGTCGGCGCCATGAACTCGCGCGGACTCACGCCGCGGCCGCGCGCGATGCCGGAAATGGCATCGACGACGCGGCGGTCGAGCAGCGGATCGGTGAGGAACAGCACCTTGTCGTCCGGCCGGATGGCGAAGACCTTCATCATGTTGTCGATCGCCTGGAAGTAATTGCGCAGCTCGGTCTGCGGCAGAAGGCGATCGAACGGCATGGCATTGGCGGTCTTGCCGGCGAGGATGTCGGCGATGGTCGGTCCATGATGGGTCATGACGGGGGCTCCCTGTGCCTGCGCGCCGGTTGCGGCGCATTCTTGCCGCCATTGTCCGCAGCCGACGCCCCGATGTCCAGCAGGCCCATGAAAAGCCTGCGGAAACCTATGCGCACGGGTGAATGCGCCGAATCGGCAGCCGTTAGGATTTGACAGGGCGGCCCCCACCCGGCCTAGAGTTTCATCAAGCGCAACAATGCGCCATGCGGCGCCCGCCATAAAAACCAAAGGGCCCGCTCACAACTGGGAGCCTTGCCATGCCGAACCCCGTCCCGCCCAAAATCCGCCTGCTCGCCGCCCCGCTCGCCTTGGCGGTCGGCCTCGCCGCCGCGCCCGCTTGGGCCGACCCGGTCGCCGACTTCTACAAGGGCAAGAGCATCGACCTCATCATCGGCTTCACCCAGGGCGGCGGCTACGACGTCTACGCGCGCACGGTGGCGCGCCACATCGTGCGCCATATTCCGGGCAATCCGACCATCGTGCCCAAGCAGATGACCGGCGCCGGCAGCCGCAAGGCGGCGGCCTATGTCTATAACGTCGCCGCCAAGGACGGCACCACGCTCGGCGCCACCGATCAGTCCATTCCGGTGCAACAGGCGCTCGGCGAGGCGCTGCAATTCGACAGCACGAAATTCCTGTGGATCGGCAATCCCAACGCCGACATCAACACCTTGGCCTTCTGGCACACCGCCGGCATCAAGAGCGTCGCCGACCTGAAGAAGAAGGAAACCGTCGTCGGCGCCACCGGCCCCAACACCTCGGCGCAATATCCGCAGGTGATGAACAATCTGCTCGGCACCAAGATGAAGATCATCACCGGCTATCCCGGCGGCGCCGACATCAATCTCGCCATGGAGCGCGGCGAGGTGCAGGGCCGCGGCTCGAATGCCTGGGCCTCGTGGAAATCGACCAAGGCGGACTGGCTGAAGGGGGGCAAGGTCGACATCATCGTGCAGATCGGCCTGAAGAAGGCCGACGACCTGCCGAACGTGCCGCTGCTGATGGACCTCGCCACCAATCCCGACGACCATGCCGCGCTCAAGCTGCTGTCGTCCGGCACCGCGCTCGGCCGCCCGCTCTACACGACGCCGGCCGCGCCGATGGACCGCGTGACCGCGCTGCGGCGCGCCTTCGACGCGACGATGACGGACGCGCAGTTTCTCGCCGAGGCGAAGAAGATGGACCTCGACCTCAATCCCGTGACGGGCGAGGAGCTGCAGCAGATCGTCGCCGAGGTGGTGGCGACGCCGCCCGCCATCGCCAAGCGGCTGGTCGACGCGCTCGAAGGCCACATCATGCGCGATCTGCTGCAGGAGCAAGGCGCCGCCAAGCCCCAACCTTAAAGCGAGCAGGCGCATCGCCGACGCCAAGGGCCGGGGCATCTCCCGGCCCTTTTGCTTGTGCTTGGCGCCGCGCGCGACGCCGCGCTTGGCCATCTTTTCCTAATTCCGCTCTCTCGGAGAGCGCCCGGAACGGCGCCCCTGCCGGACCGTTGACTGGATAGCCCCGTTGCTAGCATCCGCTTTGGCGGATGTCGGGCGAGGAACCCCAGACCCATCGCGAACGACGGCCTGACCCCGGGCCTTGGGTTCCTCTTTTTTCAGACGGCCAGCAGGCAGGAGAGAGACATGCCCTTCACATTACCGGCGCTGCCCTATGCGGCAGATGCCCTCGAGCCGCATATTTCCGCGCGCACCCTGCAATTCCATCACGGCAAGCATCACAAGACCTATGTCGAGACGCTGAACAAGCTGATCGACGGCACGGCATTCGCCGACATGAGCCTGGAAGAGATCATCCGCGCCACGGCCGACGCCAAGGACGGCGACGAGAAGAAGATCTTCAACAACGCGGCGCAAACTTGGAATCACGCGTTCTTCTGGCACTGCCTATCGCCGCACGGCGGCGGTGCGCCGGAGGGCGATCTGCTCGCCCGCATCGACAAGGACTTCGGCGGCCTCGACGGTTTTCGCGCCAAGTTCAAGGAGGCGGCCGTCGGCCAGTTCGGCAGCGGCTGGGCCTGGCTGATCGACGACAAGGGCAAGCTCGCCATCGTCACGACGTCCAACGCCATGACGCCGATCGCCAAGGGCCAGACGCCGCTGCTGACCTGCGACGTATGGGAGCATGCCTACTATCTCGACTACCAGAACGAGCGGCCGAAGTTCGTCGAGACCTTCCTGCGCCACCTGATCCATTGGCACATGGCGGAACATGTCCTGGAGAACGACGACATTCTCGATTTCACGACGATGGAGAGGAAAATGACCAATGCGAAGATCGAAGGCGCAAAGATCGAAGGCGCAAGGATCGAAGGCGAGGGCAGCTATCGCGCGACGCGCGACTACAACGAGGGCGTGGCCAAATCGGTCGCCGCCGGCAAGAGCGACGCGCAAGCCCAGGCCGCCAAAAAGGCGCTCGATGGCAAGGAGGGCGCGGAATTGAAGCGCGCCGAAGCGGAAGGCAAGCGCCATTCGCACGGCGAGGATGGCAAGTTGCGCAAGGCCGGCCGCGCATAGCGTCGCCCGCGATAAGGATCGGCCGCGGCCGGCCACGATCCTCCGGCCGGCCACGGCCCCCAACGCCCCCGAGCGAAAGCCCGGGGGCGTTTCGCCTCGCGCCGCTTGCGATCTCGCGGCCTGCGCGGGATAGTCGCCCCTCGCGACAAGAGCAGGGGAGCGCCGCGCGGCCATGACGATCTTTCTCAACGACGAGCATATCCGCCAGCTGCACGAGAGCGGCGCCGTCACCATGGCCGACTATGTCGAGGCGGTCGAAGCCGCCTATCGCGACCAGGGCAACGGCGACTTCCAGATCCTGCCGCGGCAGAATTTCTGGATGGAGCGGCCCGGCGAGAAGCGCCCCGGCTCGCTCAAGCTCGGCGGCGGACTGCTCAAGACCGTCGGCGTCATGGGCTGCTCGATGTATTCGACCGGCTACGGCGGCGGCATGAACCTCTGGATCACCGCCTATTCCGCCGTGACCGGCGGCGTCGAGGCCATTCTCCATTCGGGACGGATCGGCCCGATGAAAACCGGCGCGACGGCCGCCATCGCCGCCAAACACATGTCGCGCGAGGATTCCGCCGTCGCCGCCCTGATCGGCACGGGCGATCAGGCGCGGACCCAGCTCATGGGCCTGATGGCCGTGCGGCCGCTCCGCGAAGTCCGCGTCTATAGCCGCGGCGCCGAGGGCCGCGACGCCTTCGCCGCCTGGGCGCGCCGGCTGTTTCCGCAACTGACGCTGCTGGCCGCGACGAGCGCCGAGGCCGCGCTGGCCGGCGCCGACATCGTCGTCACCGTGACCAATTCCAAGACGCCGGTGATCGAGGCCGGCTGGATCGAGGCCGGCGCCCATTGCAACTTCATCGGCGCGCATTATCCCGAGCAGCGCGAAGTGGACGAGGCCGTGCTCCAGCGCGGCCGCATCGTCGTCGACGATCTCGACCAGGCCTTCCACGAAAAAGGCGAGCTGATCATTCCGCTGAAGGCCGGCGCGATCGCCCGCGACAGCGTGCTCGGCGACATCGGCTCGGTGATCGCCGGCCGGGTCAAACCGCGCGGCGCGGTCGACGACATCACGATCTTCCTGTCCGGCGGCACCGCGCTGGAATATCTCGGCGCCAGCGCCATGCTGGCGCGCAAGGCCAAGGCCGCCGGGCTCGGCCAGCCCCTCGACGGCGGCAATTGATCCCGCGATCCCATCGGGGGCGATGAATTTCCCCATAAAATCAATCGCCCCCGCCGCCATACCCAAATCGCAATACAGACCCGCGCAGATGAGCCTAGGCAGCCGGGCCGGGCGTGAGGAATACTTTCGGAAACGGGGAGTCGAAGCGTCGCTTTAGTCAGGAGGGTGGTTCATGCCGCCGCTGCTTCGTCGTCTCGCGTTCTCGTCCGCCCTGTTCGTCGCCGCGTTCGCGCCCGCGCTGTCCGCCAGCGGAGCGGCGCAAGCCGCGCCCCTGCCCGTCGATCTCGAACTGATTCTCGCCGTCGACGTCTCCGGCAGCGTCGATGCCATCGAGGCCAAGCTGCAGCGCGAGGGCTATATCGCCGCCATGACCAGCGAGACCGTCATGAAAGCGATCAAATCCGGGCCCTATCGGCGGATCGCCGTCGCCTATGTCGAATGGGCCGGCGAGCAATATCAGCAGACGCTCATGCCCTGGACGCTGATCGAGAACCTGCAGGACGCGCAGAGCTTCATGGGCAAGGTCGCCGATTCGCCCTATGTCGCCATCCGCTGGACCTCGATCAGCGCCGCCATCGACTATTCGCGGGCGCTGTTCGAGCAGAGCCCCTTCGAAGGCACCCGCCGCGTCGTCGATATTTCCGGCGACGGCAAGAACAATCACGGCCGCGAAGTGGCCGAGGCCCGCGCCGAAGCGGTCGCCGCCGGCATCACCATCAACGGCTTGCCGATCCTCAGCAGCCGCGCCGCCGCCTACGACTCGACGGCGCTGCGCGGCTGGCCGTCCGATCCGGACCTCGACATCTACTACCAGACGCAGGTGATCGGCGGACCCGGCGCCTTCATGGTGCCGGCCGAAAGCTTCGACACCTTTTCCGAAGCGGTGAAATCCAAGCTGATGCGCGAGATCGCCGGCATCGCGCCGGGCGTGCCGGTGGAAGGCGACACGCAGTTCGCCTATGGGCCGCTCAGCGAAAAGCTGCAGGACGCGTCGGCGCAAGTTCCCGAATAACGCCGGCTCTTTCCGGCCAAACAAAAGGGCGCTCCCGCGGGAGCGCCCTTTTTCGTTCACAAGCGCGCGGCATGCGACGCCGACGGCATAGCCGTCATTCAACGAACGCTTCGAGCAACTCGACCGGATCGCCGTATTTGCTCGCCATCTCGACGACCTTGGGATCGCGCAGCGCGGTGAGGAAGCCGTTGTCGATCAGCGTCGTGTTGCCGACCTTCACCGTGGCGTCGAAAATCACGCAGTCCTGGTGAATATGCGGCTCCTCCCAGAACGGCACGACGCGCTGCATATATTCGCTCGGCCGGTTGCTGTCGGTGCCGAAATGCAGGGCGCCCGCCGAATTGGAACCCGCCGGATAGATGTTGTAGCGCGGCGCCTTCGGATTGAAGCCGCAGCCGAGCTCGTGCAACAGCGCCTCGCGGCCGACCAGCATGTCGCGCAGCACCTCGGCGTCGAGCGAGCGGCCATGCACCTTCTCGACGATGCCGTCCTTATATTCGATGCCGATCTTCTCCTCGAACGGCTTGGGAAAGCCGACCGCCCATTGCGGAAAGACCACGCCGCCCATTTGCGGGCGGGCATGCGGATCGCGCTTGAACGCGCTATGGGCATAGATGTTGGGCCCGTGCGCCGGCAGGTAATGGACATAGCAGCCGTCGACGTCGCCGGTGTTCTCGCCGCGCCAGCGGTTATGCTCGAGAAGGTTCTTGGTCATCTCCGGCGTGAACTTGATGACCAGATCGGTGCCGCGCGCGTCGGCGAAGGTCATGTCGAATTCGCTGTCGCGCGGATATTGCCGCGCCGTGGCGCGGATGATCTCGCCGACCAGCTCGACCGGGAAGCGCGCCTGCGGCGTGTTGAGCACGTCGAGATTGCGGAAATAGGTGATCTTGATCCAGCGTTGGCCCTTCTCCTTGCGCAGCTTGTTGAACAAGGGGTAGCCGGTCGAGGCGAACCAAGTGGAGACGACGAAATCCGCCTTCTCGATCAACGCCACCGCTTCCGGCGGCGGCTCGGTGATCTGGCTGGTGTGATGCATGAATTCCTTGGGCTTGCAGCCGCGCCCGAGCGCGATGCCCGACACCGCGTCCACCACGCGGCGGTCGAGCAGCGGATCGGTCAGGAACACGACATTGTCGCCCGGCCGGATGGCGAAGACCTTCATCATGTTGTCGATCGCCTGGAAGTAGTTGCGCAGCTCGGTCTGCGGCAACAGCTTGTCGGGCGGCATGGCGTTGGCGGTCTTGCCGGCGAGGATATCGGCGATGGTCGGGCCGTGATGGGCCATATGTCTCTCCCTGTCTGAACGGCGAGCCTCTCGCGGGCCCTGCGCCGTGGTGGATTATTTCATCGTCGGCATGATGAATTCGGCGCCGGCCTCCGCCGGCGAAGCCGGCAATCGAAAGAGCCGCGCCGGCATCATCCTATTTCATCGTCGGCATGATGAATTCGGCCCCGGCGCGAATGCCGGTCGGCCAGCGCGACGTCACCGCCTTCAGGTGCGTATAGAAGCGCACGCCTTCCATGCCGTGCATGTGATGATCGCCGAACAGCGAGCGTTTCCAGCCGCCGAAGCTGTAGAAGGCCATCGGCACCGGAATCGGCACGTTGACGCCGACCATGCCGACCTGCACGCGGTTGACGTAGGCGCGGGCGGCGTCGCCGTCGCGCGTGAAGATCGCGGTGCCGTTGCCGAATTCGTGGTCGTTGACCAGCTTGATCGCCTCGTCGAAGGTTTCGGCGCGCACGACGCAGAGCACCGGCCCGAAAATCTCTTCCTTGTAGATGCGCATGTCGGCGGTCACCTTGTCGAACAGCGACGCGCCGATGAAGAAGCCGTCCTCGTAGCCTTGCAGCTTCATGGTGCGGCCGTCGACGACCAGCTCGGCGCCTTCCTGGACGCCGATATCGACATAGGATTTCACCTTGTCGCGGTGCGCGGCGGTGACCAGCGGCCCCATCTCGGCCTCGGGATCGTCGCCCGGGCCGACCTTGAGCGCGCGCACGCGCGGCGCCAGCTTGGCGATCAGCGGATCGGCCGCCGCGCCGACGGCGACGGCGACCGAAATCGCCATGCAGCGCTCGCCCGCCGAGCCGTAAGCGGCGCCCATCAGCGCATCGGCGGTCTGTTCGAGATCGGCGTCGGGCATGACGACCATGTGGTTCTTGGCGCCGCCGAGGGCCTGCACGCGCTTACCCGCCGCCGTGCCGGTGCGATAGATATACTCGGCGATCGGCGTCGAGCCGACGAAGCTGACCGCCTGGATTCCCGGATGGGCGAGGATGGCGTCGACCGCCTCCTTGCCGCCGTTGACGACATTGAGCACGCCCGGCGGGCCGCCCGCCTCGAGGAACAGTTCGGCCAAGCGCAGCGAACAGCTCGGCACCTTCTCCGACGGCTTGAGGATGAAGGTATTGCCGCAGGTCACCGCCATCGGGAACATCCACATCGGCACCATGGCCGGGAAGTTGAACGGCGTGATGCCGGCGCAGACGCCCAACGGCTGGCGCAGCGAATAGCCGTCGACGTCGGTGCCGACGTTCTCGCTATATTCGCCCTTCAGGAGATGCGGGATGCCGGCGGCGAATTCGACGACCTCCAGGCCGCGTTGCAGCGAGCCGAGGGCGTCGGAATGGACCTTGCCATGCTCGTTGGTGATCAGCTTGGCGAGCTCGTCGGCATATTTCTCGATCAGTTCCTTGAGGCGGAACATGACGCGGGCGCGGCGCAGCGGCGTGGTCGCCGCCCAGACGGGAAAGGCCTTTTGCGCGGCGGCGACGGCGGCCTCGACCTCGGCCGCGCCGCCCATGGCGACGCGCGCGGCGACCCTGCCGCTCGCCGGATTGAACACGTCGGCGAAGCCGACGCCGCCCTTGGCCGATTTGCCGTCGATGAAATGCTGAATGTCCGCCATGGGGGTACGTGCGCGCTCCGTTGGTTTTTAATTTGGCGGAATTTTAGGCGGCGCGGCGGCAAAGGTCCAGCGAGCCGCCCTGCGAAATGCGCGCGGTTCGTTCAATCGGGGATTAACGAAACGCCCGCCAAAGCCCGCGGCGAATCCGCGCCGTCAAATTTCGCGCAGGAGTCCGTCGCGCGTCCGCATGAAGAGCTTCACCTCGTTCTCGCGCATGGCGTAGTCGCTGTCGGCATGAAGGCGGATGCCGCCGCCATGGGCGATGGTGGCATTGTTGTTGGTGGCGATGATGCGGATCTGCGCGCCATGGCCGATGCCGGAGAAAGCCGCGAAGCGCCGCTCGCTCGGCACGCTGAGATAGACCTCCTCGAACCCGTCGGCGGCGATGACGTCGCCGTCGGTGACTTCCGCGTAAGGCCGCGAGCGGCGATCCTCGAAGCCGACTTCGCGCATCATGTCGCCGTCGCGCATCAAGGTGAGATAAACGCCGGGCACGAGATAGCGTCCGACCCGGCAGGCGTAGATGTCGGACGACTGCGGAATGTAGACTTGGCGCTCGACGTTGGCGTTGGTCAGCGAGATCTTCTGGCCCTGGCTGTAATCGCTCGGCAGCAGCCGCGGCACCAACTCGCCGTCGCCGCGTCCGCTCTGCAGGCTGATCGGCCCCTCGTTCTGCAGACGGATCGGCTTCAAGCCGTCGCTGATCGCCGTCGTGTTGGCCGCATCGTTGAAGCCGATGGCCTGGTTGTCCCACATCAGCGGCATCGGTCCGCCCAATTCGGGCAAATGCGCCAAGGTGTTCTCCACATGCCGTTGCGTGCGGAAAAAGATGTTCTTGCTGATGAAGACGCCATCGACCTCGGCGCCCTTGATGTAGCTATAGACGACGGGCGCGAGGAACCGCAGATTGCGCTCGATCGCCGGACCGCTCGAACCGATGAAATTCTCCGAGACGACGATCGATTTCAACTTGCAGCCGGCGTCGCAGCCGATCGACACGCCGACGCCGCCGTCCTTGGTCTGGCGCAGGATCGTGTTGTTGCGGATCATCACGCCGTTGATGACCGGGCCGGACAGGCCCTTCTTGCCGGGGCTGAGCAGGATCGCCGCGTGATGCGGCAGGCCGTAGCCGCAATCGACGAAGGTGTTCTCGGAGATGAAGGTGGCGCCGTTCTCGATATTGAAGAACAGGCCGTATTCGCTGCAGTCGGAGAACACGTTGCCCGACACGATGCAGGGAAACGGGCTGTCCCAAGCCGTCTGGATATTGAAGCCGAAGCGCGCGCGCTCGACGCGGTTGTTCAGATAGCGGGCTTCCTTGGCGTAATGAAAATTCTCCACGCAGGCGTGCGCGGCATCGTAAAGATGATTGTCGCGCACCACCGCGGAGGCGCTGAAGGAGATGCAGTCGCCGTTGGTGGCATGCAGTTCGCAGCCTTCGATCACCAGGTCGTCGATGAAACGGCCGCCGCCGTAGATGATCTCGCCGCGAAAATCATGGGCATGGACGTTGCGCACGACGATGCGCCGGTGATGTTTGTCTTCCTGGATGTAGACGCCTTTGTGGCTGATGTCCCAGCCGCCCGGCGCTGTTTCGTTCGCCGGCCAAGTGCGGTCGCCGTTGTTGCCGGGCCGCACGCCGCCGTCGATCGCCAGATCCTCGATCGTGATGTTGCGGCGCGCCGATTGCGCCGTCTCGCCGCCGACGATGAACAGCGCGCTGCCGCGCCAGACGGCGCGGCGCGCGTCGTCCTCGTACCAGCGGGAAAGCTCGTATTGCGTCGTCGGATCGCCGCCGCCCAAGGTGCGGAACAGCAGCTTGGTCAACGCCGCCCCGTCGCCGCGCAAGGTCACATTGTCCCAGGCGATATGCAGCGCATGGGCGCGCAGCCGGTCCGCCGCGACGCTCGCCTGCGGCTGAATGCGATAGTTGCCCGCCGGCAAATAGACGATGCCGCCGCCGGCCCGGCCGATCTCGTCGATCGCCGCCTGGATGGCCGGCGTGTCGTCGGCCAGGCCGTCGCCCTTGGCGCCGAAGCCCTGCACATTGGCGACGGGCCCGGGCAAATGACGGCGCAGCGCCTCCTTGCTGACGGGGCCATTGGCCGGAAACAGCGCATGCATATCGGTCATGAACGGGCCTCCTCTCGCGCGCGCGGCGGCATTCTCACGGGGAGAAATCCGTGCCGTCGTCGAAGAAGGCGGTCGCGGGCGGCGCGGGCGGCCGGTCCGCCGCACAGCCGGCGAGGCCGCAACTCGCGGCCAGGAGGGCTGCCATGCTGCTTTGCAGCACGGCGCGACGGCTCAGGAGAACAGGCTCGGAGCCCGCAACAGGACCCTTATCGAGCCGCGATAGCCGCAAGCGGTTCACAGGGGCAGCCTTCGAGAATGGGCGCGACCCAAACTTGATAAGGCCGCCGGCCCCGCCTGTCAAAGCCGACGCGGGGCCGCGGAATAAGCCGCGCAGCCTCAGGCGTCCGCCGACTCGCTGACATCGAGCGGAGCGACGAGTTTGACGCCGGCGATCTGCACGCCCTTGCCGGTGCGGCTGCTGCGCTGCTCGGGCGGCACCAAACGGCCGTTCGGGTCGTTCAGCCACAGGCGCAGGAGATGCCGCTTACGCGCCGCCTCGGGCCAGTCCTCATAGCCGCGCCGCGTGTGCAGCATGACCCAGTTGTTGAGGAACTGGATATCGCCGCGCTCGAAGCCGATATCGACCGCGCACTCGTCGACGGTGTGGCGATAGAGCTCGACCGCCTCTTTCTGCGCCGTGGTGAAGGGCGGCACGCCGGGCAGCTTCTGCGCCTTGTCGATCACCGCGCCGACGCCGATGGCGCTGAAATAGCCCTCGGCGAAGGAAAAGATCGGCTGCTTGAAATAGGGCAATTCGCCGGGGCCGATTTCGCCGCTGCGCGAACGGTAAAAATCCTCGGTGAGGGCCTTCACCAGGTCCGGGCGCTGCGCCAGCATGCGGTTGTAGACCGTGACCGAACTGGCGACGCGGCTTTCGCCGCCCGATTTCGAGGTCTGCAGGCACAACAGACCGACATAATCGCAGCCGTCGGAATGGAAGCGCATTTCGGCATTGGTCATGTAGCCGCGCGTTTTCGCGTCGCTATAGTCGCCGCCGAGGTCCTTCACATGGCCGAGAATGTGGCCGTGCTTATTCTGCGACATCGGATTGCCGAGATAAGCGCCAAGGCCGAGATAGGCGATGGCGGTTTCCTCGCGGTCCAGCGCGTCGAGCGGGAAACGGCGCATCATGACGATGCCGCGCCCGTCGAGCAGTTCGCGGCGAATGTCGCGCAAGGTCTCGCCGAACGCCGCGAGGGGGAAATCGGCGCGCGACACCGCCTCGATCGGCTTGCCGCTGCGCCGGAACGCCGCCACGGCGGCCTGCAGCTCCGCCGCGTCGGCGGCGGTGATGTCATAACTCCAGGTCGAGACGTTGCGCAGCTCGTTGGCGAGCCACCCCGCCGGATCGACCACGGGGTCCATCGCTCGCGCCGGCATGCGCCGCGCCTCGAGGTAGCTGCGAAAATTATCCTGCGAACCGCCGGTCGAGATGTTCATCCGCGCCTCCCCTATTTTCCTTCAGCTTCATCCGATGGCGCCCGCTATGCAAGACCCGTGCAATGCAAAAGCCGGGCGCGGAACCATCCTTCGGGTGGACTCCGCCGCCGGCTCTTTCGCCGTTTGAAATGCTTGGGGATTCGCCCTAACAGACGGCGCGCGGCAAGGCCGGCAGCGCCATTGACCCAGCCGGGCGACTCCGGCGCAATCCCGTTTCGTTCCGAGACATGGCGATGCGATTGCCGACCGCCGGTCCATGCGGCCGCGCGGCTTGGTGAATTTAACGGCACTCGATCGCCGATCGGAGGCGCTTGCGACGCCGCGAACGGAAAGGCCCCGCGCAGCGGCGGGGCCTTCCTCACGGCCGGCGGATCGCCGCCATGAACCTCTCGGCTACTTGCCGACTTCCTTTTCGCCGGCGCCGCCGGTGCGGAAGGCGTTGACGCGCTCGACGATCTCCTTCGGCGTTTCATAGAGACGCAGCAGAAGGTCGGTGATCTCCTCCCCGCTGATGGTGTCGATCTCGATGTTCTGCTTTTGCGCGTCGGCCAACAGCGCCGGATCCTTGACCACGTCCTGGAACGCCTTGCGCAAGGCGGCGGCGCGATCCGCGGGAATCGACGGCGGCGCGGCGAAGGGGCGACCCATCTCCTGGGTGGCGAAGATCAGCTCGAGCGCGCGCTTGTCCTCGGGCTTCTGCACCAGATCCATCATCAGCGGCACGTTGGGCAATTCCGGATGCGCCTTGAAGGAGAACTGCGCCAGCATGTTCAGCTTCTTTTCGGCGATCCAGTTGGGCCGCGTCGTCTTCAGGCTGGCCCAGCCGAACCCGCAGCGCCCCTCCACCTCGCCGCGCTCCATGGCCAGCGGGATTTCCGAACCGCTATAGCCGCGGATGATTTGGAATTTGGTCCCCAGCATGGCGTTCATCATGCGCGGCATGACCGAGTCCGAGGCGGCGGCGGCGTCCGAGCCGACCGGAATGGACAGTTTCTTGGCGTCGTCGACCGTCTTCACCTTCGATTCGTGCCAGGTGAAGCACACGCTCGTCTGCTTCGCCATGCTGCCGATCCAGGTGAACTTGCGGCCGTCGAACTGGGTGCCGCGCGGCGCGACCAGCGGCTCGAGGCCCATGCGCTCGTGGAAGATGCCGAAGGCCAGGCCGTCCTTCGGCGCCACGTTATAGAGGAAGTTGGCGAGCGTCAGGCCGGTGCCGCCTTCCATGATCTTGAGGACCGTCGTCGGGTTGCCGGGAATATGCTTTTCGATGTGCATCTCCAGCAGACGGGCATAGGCGGAATAGGCGCCGGCGGCCGAATGGCCGCTGTAGATCGTCAACGTCTTGCCTTTGTAGAAGTCGGCGACGGATTGCGCCCGCGCCTCTCCGCCGATCGGACCAGCGGCGGCAATCACGGCGAACATAGCGGTGGCGGTCACGAACTTGGGTGTCATCGGTCATCTCCCAGAAGGCGAGCCTTTACGCCTCGCCTTGTTGCAGGCGTTTTATTGACAGCGCGCTGCGCCGCGATGATCATTCGATCTTGGGGCGTGCGAGCGCGCTGCCGATTGTCCGGCGATGTTAGCTGTCCGGCACTATCGCGCCCACAGAAAACAACGGCATCGATGCCGGGCACAGGGGCAACACAGCATGGCGGCCACGCTAAGCGGCGCGGATTTCGGCGGCAAACCGCGGATCATCGACATTCACGGCCATCTCAACGTGCCCGGCGCGCGGGGACTGCTCGCCCCCGAGGGCGGCCCGCCGAAGAAGACGCATGCCACCCCGGGCGGCATCAGCGATCCGGCGCGCACGCCGATTCTTCACGACATGGCGGCGCGGCTCGCCGACATGGACGCCACCGGCGTCGACGCCATGGCCCTGTCGCCGACGCCGCAGCCGGGCTTCTACAAAGCCGACCGGGTTCTCGCGCAAAGCGTATCCGCGCTGCAAAACGATTATGTGGCCCGCGTCGTGGCCGACCATCCGGGCCGCTTCATCGGCCTCGGCATGGTGCAATTGCAGCATGTCGAAGATTCGGCGAAGGAGCTGGAGCGCGCGGTGACGCAGCTCGGCCACAAGGGCGTCTTCGTCGCGGCGCATATCGCCGAGCATGAGTTGGGCGATCCGCGCTTCGATCCGTTCTGGGCGGCGGCGCAGGACCTCGGCGCGTTGATCTTCCTGCACCCCATGGGCTTCACCGAACCGAAACGGCTAGAGCCTTATTTCATGACCAACGTCGTCGGCCAGCCCTTGGAGACGACGCTGGCCCTCGCCCAGATGATTTTCGGCGGCGTCTTCGAGCGCTTCCCCCGCCTGAAGCTGCTGGCGGTGCATGGCGGCGGCTTCCTGCCGTTCTATCTGGGCCGCTTCGAGCAAGCCTTCCGCGAGCGCAAGGAATGCCGCGTCCATATTCAGCGGCCGCCGAAGGACTATGTGAAGCAGATCTATTTCGACACGGTGCTGTTCGAGCCGGAGGCCATCGCCTATCTCGTCGCGCTGGTCGGCGCCGATCATGTGCTGATGGGCTCCGACCGCCCCTTCGACATGGGCGACAACGATCCCGTCGGATTGGTGCGCCGCGTGCCGGGGCTGAGCGGAGCCGACCAAGCCAAAATCCTCGGCGGCAACGCCGCCGCGCTGCTCGGCCTGTAACCCTCGCCCTACGCCATCCGCCGCCGATGTGCTACAGATCGCCTCGACCGAAGCGCGGCGAACGGAGCGGCGAATGCGCAAAATCTTCATCATCGGCATCGGCGCCGGCAATCCCGATCATATGACGACGCAAGCCGTCGCCGCGCTGGGCCGCGCCGACGTCGTGTTTCTGCCGGACAAGGGCGACGACAAGGACGGACTGCAGAAGCTGCGCCGCGACATCTGCGCGCGCTTCATCGGCGACAGGCCCTATCGCTGCGCCGAGATGCGCCTGCCCGAGCGCGACATTCGCGCAACCCCCGACTACCAGGCCAATATCGAGGCTTGGCGCGCCGGAGTGACGGCGCGTTACGAGCAATTCTTGCGCGACGAACTCACGGACGAGCAGTGCGGCGCTTTCCTCGCCTGGGGCGATCCGGCGATCTATGACGGCACCATCCTGATACTCGACGCCATCCGCGCCAAGGGCGACCTTGCCTTCGAGTATGAAGTGATCCCCGGCGTCAGCAGCGTACAAGCCTTGGCGGCGGCGCACCGCGTCCCGCTCAACCGCATCGGCGAGTCGATTCATATCACCACCGGCCGCAATCTCGCCGCCGGCTGGCCCGCCGCTGCCGACAATGTCGTCGTCATGCTCGATAGCCAACAAACCTTCAAGACCTTGGCGGCCGATCTCGATCTCGAGATTTTTTGGGGCGCCTATGTCGGCAGCGCCGACGAAATCCTGATCGCCGGGCCGCTGCCGGACGTGGCCGAGAAAATTTCGGCCGCGCGCGAGGCGGCGCGCCAGAAGCACGGCTGGATCATGGACAGCTACCTGCTGCGCAAGCGCAAATCGTAATCCCGCTCGCCGCGTCTGGCGTTGAAATCCGCCGCCCGAGCCCCGATATGAGGCCCACGCACATCAAGGGGCAGACATCATGACGAACCTCAGCGCGGCCCATTCCGGCAGCTTCAAGATCGGCGGCCGGACGGCCGTCAACCGCCTCGGCTTCGGCGCCATGCGCGTCACCGGCCCCGGCATCTGGGGCCCGCCGGCCGACAAGGCGGGCGCGCTCAAGACGCTCCGGCGCCTTCCCGATCTCGGCGTCGATTTCATCGACACCGCGGACAGCTACGGTCCGGACGTGTCGGAAGAATTGCTCGCCGAGGCGCTGCATCCCTATGAGGGCCTGTTCATCGCCACCAAGGCCGGCCTGACGCGGCCCGGCGCCGACCGTTGGATTCCCAACGGCAAACCCGATTATCTCATCGCCCAGGCGAAGAAGAGCCTGCAGAAACTGCGCGTCGAGCAGATCGACCTTTGGCAGCTCCACCGCATCGACCCGCGCGTGCCCGCCGGCGAACAGTTCGGCGCCATCAAGACGCTGCTCGACGACGGCATCATCAAATATGCCGGACTAAGCGAAGTCTCGGTCGCCGACATCAAGGCCGCCAGCAAGGTCTTCCCGGTCGCCACCGTGCAGAACCGCTACAACCTCGCCGACCGCGAACATGAGGACGTGCTCGATTATTGCGCGGCGCAGGGCATCGGCTTCATCCCCTGGTATCCGCTGGCCGCCGGCGATCTCGCCAAGCCCGGCTCGCCGCTCGCCGCCATCGCCAAGACGCGCGGCGCGACGCCGAGCCAGATCGCGCTCGCCTGGATTCTCAAGCGCAGCCCGGTCATGCTGCCGATTCCCGGCACCTCCAAGGTCGCCCACCTGGAAGAGAACGTCGCGGCGGCGGACATCCAGCTGTCGGACGCGGAGTTCGCCGCGATCGACCATGCCAGCAAGAGCTTCAGGCCTTAAGGAGAGCGACATGACGGACAAAGCCTTCCCGGTCACGCGCAGCGACGCCGAATGGCGCGCCAAGCTGACGCCGGAGCAATATTACGTCATGCGCGAGCATGGCACGGAGCGGCCCGGCAGCTGCGCCCTGCTGCAGGAAAAGCGCGCCGGCAGCTTCGCCTGCGCCGGCTGCGACACGCCGCTTTTTCGCTCAAAGACGAAATTCGAAAGCGGCACCGGCTGGCCGAGCTTCGACGATCCGCTGCCCGGCGCCGTCGAGAGCACGACCGACCGCAGCCACGGCATGACGCGCACGGAAGTCCATTGCGCCAGCTGCGGCAGCCATCTCGGTCATGTCTTTCCCGACGGGCCGCCGCCGACCGGCCTGCGCTATTGCATCAACGGCGTGGCATTGAACTTCACCCCGGAATAAGCCGATACGGCTGGCCATAGGGGCCACCGAGGGGCATAAGGAGGCGTGAAAAAAGCAGCCGCCCCCAAATCCCGCAAAAAGCCCGCGCCGACATCCGGCAAGCGCGTCGCCGTCATCGGCGGCGGCCCCGCCGGCTTGATGGCCGCCGAGGTGATGGCGCAGGCGGGCCTCGCCGTCACCGTCTTCGAGCGCATGCCGAGCGTCGGGCGCAAGCTGCTGATGGCCGGCCGCGGCGGCCTCAATCTCACCCATTCCGAGCCGCTGGAAAAATTCCGCGCGCGCTACGGCGCCGCCGAACCCTGGATGACGCCGCTGCTCGAAGCCTTCTCGCCGCAGGACCTGATCGCCTGGTGCGAGGGTCTCGGCCAGGAGACCTTCGTCGGCAGCAGCGGCCGGGTCTTTCCCAAGGCGATGAAGGCGAGCCCGCTGCTGCGCGCTTGGCTCGCGCAGCTCAATGACCTCGGCGTGCAGTTCAAGACGCGCGCCGACTGGACCGGCTGGGATCTCGCCGGCGGCCTGACCTTCGCCGACGGCAGTCTGTTCGACGCGCAAGCCCTCGTCCTCGCCCTCGGCGGCGCCTCCTGGCCGCGCCTCGGCTCGGACGGCGGCTGGACCGCCTTGCTGCCCGAGATCGAGACCCTGCCGCTGCGCCCCGCCAATTGCGGCTTCGCGGTGCAATGGTCCGATGTCTTCCGCGCCAAACATGCCGGCGCGCCGCTCAAGCGCATCGCGCTGACGGTCGGCAACCAGAGGGTGCGCGGCGAAGCCGTCGTCACGGCGACCGGCATCGAAGGCGGCGCGGTCTATGCCCTGTCGGCGCCGGCGCGCGAGGCGATCGCGCAGCAGGGCGTTGCCCTGCTTTATGTCGATCTGCTGCCCGACGTCACGGCCGGGGCGCTCGCCGAAAAGCTCGGCGCCGGACGCGGCGGCGATACGCTGTCCAATGTCTTGCGCAAGCGTGCGAACCTGCCGCCGGTCGCCATCGGCCTCATCCAAGAAGCGCTGCATGCCGGCGAGACGAAACCGCTCGCCGAACTGATCAAGGGCGTGCCGCTGCGCCTGACCGCGCCGTTCGATCTCGCCCGGGCGATTTCCACCGCCGGCGGCATCGCGCTCAGCGAGATCGACGACCGCCTCATGCTGAAAAAACGCCCCGGCGTCTTCGCCTGCGGCGAGATGCTCGATTGGGAAGCGCCGACCGGCGGCTATCTGCTGCAGGGCTGCATGGCGAGCGGCCATGCGGCGGCGCGCGGCGCGATCGCGTGGCTGGCAGCGAAAACGACAGCATGATGACAACGGCAAAAATCTAAGCCCGCCGCAACCGCAAGAACAGCGCGATTGCCGCCGTTGAATTCGACCCTCGCCGCGTTATGCTGCTGCGCCGACGCAATCGTTGTCCATTCTGGCGCTGTCCATCCTGGCGAGATTTCTGACGGCCCGGGCAAAGTCTCGGACGATCCGACGAAATGGCCAGAGGCAGGGCAAGGTGACGATCCTCGATCAGCCGGGCGACAGCCGCAGACCTTCTGCGGTCGTCGGCGGCTTGGGTCTCGTGCAGATCCTGGCCTGGGGCACGTCCTATTATCTGCCGGCGGTGCTCGCGGCGCCGATGGCGGCCGCCACCGGCTGGTCGCTCTCCTTCGTCGTCGGCGGATTCTCGCTCGCCCTGTTCGTGTCCGGCCTGGCCGCGCCCTCCGTCGGCCGGATGATCGATAGCCATGGCGGCCGCCCCGTTCTCGCCGCCGGCGCCGTCGTTCTCGCCGCCGGCCTGACGGCCTTGGGCTTGGCGACGAGCCTCGTCGTCTTCTTCGCGGCCTGGCTGGTGATCGGCCTGGCGATGAGCGCCAGCCTCTACGACGCCGCCTTCTCGACCCTGGGCCGCCTTTACGGCAGCGGCGCCCGCCGGGCCATTACCGCCCTCACCCTGTTCGGCGGCTTTGCCAGCACGGTCTGCTGGCCGCTCAGCGCCTATCTCGTCGAGACGCTGGGCTGGCGCGGCACCTGCTTTACCTACGCCGGCTTCCAGCTCGCCATTTCGCTGCCCATCGTCCTGTTTCTCATTCCGCGCGAAGCCGCCAAGCATCGCGATGCGGAAAATCCCTCCGCGTCGAAAGCCAAGCTCAAGCTGGCGTCGCGTCCTGAGCGGCGGTCTTTCCTGCTTCTTGCCGCCATGCTGATGATCGGGGGGACCATCGCCACCTTGTTCTCGGTCCATTTGCTCACCTTGCTGCAGGCGAAGGGCATCACCCTGGCGGCGGCGGTGTCGCTCGGCGCATTGGTCGGGCCGTCGCAGGTCGGCGCCCGCGTGTTCGAGATGGCGCTCGGCCGCCACTATCACCCGCTATGGACCCTCGCGGCATCGACCGCGCTGATCGCCACTGGGACCTTCCTGCTGTTCTTCGATCTGCCCATCACCTTGGCGGCGATCGCGTTATACGGCGCGGGCAACGGCATCTGGTCGATCGCCAAGGGCACCGTGCCGCTCGCGATCTTCGGGCCGGCCCGCTATCCCGTCATGATGGGCCAGTTGGCGATGCCGGGCCTGATCGCGCAGTCGGCCGCGCCGTTCATCGGCGCCGTCGTGCTGGAGCATGGCGGCGCGCAGTGGACCGTGGCGCTGCTGGTCGCCCTGGCCCTGGCCAACGTCGCCCTGATCGCCGGCTTGGCGCGCATCAATTCGGCGCATCCCCAAAGAAAGCCGCCGGACCTGTCATAAAGGGGTCACGGAATGGTCGTCTACTCGCGCTCGCCGAACCTGCGAGATGCGGATGAACGAACTCATTCTGACCAATGCCAAAATCGTCCTGCGCGACGCCGTCGTCGACGGCACCCTGGTCGTGCGCGACGGCGTCCTGACCGAACTATCCGAAGGCGTCACCGCCGCGCCGGGTGCCGTCGATTTTGAGGGCGACTATCTGTTGCCCGGCCTGGTCGAGCTGCATACCGACAATCTCGAACGCCATCTGTCGCCGCGCCCCGGCGTGCGCTGGCCGGTCGCCGGAGCCTTGCGCGCCCATGACGCCATGGTGATTTCCGCCGGCATCACCACCGTGTTCGACGCGCTATCGATCGGCGACATCGTGCCGGACAGTCCGCGCATCCGGGATTTGACCGAGATGGTCATGGCCTTGCGCGCGGCCGCCGAGGACGACAGCCTGCGCGCCGAGCATCGGCTGCATCTGCGCTGCGAATTGACCTACGCAAACGTCGTGTCGCGCTTCGACGAGCTGTCGAACGATCCGCTGGTCGGCTTGGCCTCGGTCATGGACCATTCGCCGGGCCAGCGCCAATTCGCCAACCTGGACAAGTACAAGCAGTACTATCAGGGCAAGTACAACATGGACGACGCGGCGATGGACGCTTTCATGGACCGCCAAATCGCCGCGCGCGAACGCTATTCGGCGCCCCACCGCGCGCAATTGGTGGAGCTCTGCCGCGCCCGCGCCATCGCCGTCGCCAGCCATGACGACGAAACCGAGGATCATGTCGCCCAGGCCGTCGACGAGGGCATCCGCATCGCCGAATTCCCGACGACGCTGACGGCGGCCCGCGCGGCGCGCGCCGCCGGCATGGGAATCCTGATGGGCGGTCCCAACGTGGTGCTGAACGGTTCGCAATCGGGCAATATCTCCGCCCGCGACCTGGCCGGCGCGGGGCTGCTCGACATCCTCTCGTCCGATTACGTGCCGGCCAGCATGCTGGAGGCGGCCTTCGCGCTGCCCCGCGCCGGCCTCGGCATCGACCTGTCGCGATCGGTGGCGATGGTCAGCGCCAATCCCGCGGCGCTCGTCGGCTTGGCGGATCGCGGCGAAATCGTCGTCGGCAAGCGCGGCGATCTGCTCCGCGTCGCGGCGCAGGGCCCGCATCCCATGGTGCGCGGCGTTTGGCGCGCCGGCGAACGGGCCTTTTAAAGGGAGACCATGATGCGAGCGGACGGGCAAATCGAGATCATCGCCGAGTTGCTACACGAGCGCGGCCGGGCGCGTTATGGCGCCGAGGCCGTGAGTCAGCTGCAGCACGCCCTGCAATGCGCCGCCCTGGCCGAAGGCGAAGACGCGCCGCCGGCCCTGATCGCCGCCGCCTTGCTACACGACATCGGCCATCTCGTCGCCGACGACGAGGACGCAGCGCCGCGCGGCATCGACATGCAGCATGAAGACGTCGCCGCGCGCTATCTGGCGCGCTGGTTCCCGCCGGCCCTGGTCGAGCCGGTCCGCCTTCATGTGCCGGCCAAGCGCTATCTCTGCGCCGTCGAGCCGGGCTATTTCGAGACCTTGTCCTTCGCTTCGGTGCGCAGCCTCATGCTGCAGGGCGGCCCGTTCGACGAAGCCGGCGCCAACGCCTTCATCGCCCAGCCCCATGCCGCCGCCGCCGTCCGCCTGCGCCGCTGGGACGATCTGGCGAAAGATCCAGCCGCGGTCACGCCGCCGCTCGAACATTACATGATGATCGTCGGCGACCTGTTCGCGGACGCGCCGTCAACCCATTGACCGCCAAGGCTTCTATATCCTCCGACCGAGGATGTTGTCGGCGAATCGTCTAGACGAAGTCGGCAACCTGTCACATCGCCGTCACCGCCCTGTTATGCGCCGCCGCTAGGCTCCCCCCGCACTCGAACGAGGATGGGGGATATCGACATGACGGAAGCGGTTCGCGTCACACGCCTGCGCAAGACGTTTCGCGGCGGCAAAGTCGCTCTCAACGACGTCTCGCTATCGGTTCAGCGCGGCGAGATGATCGCCTTGATCGGCGCCTCCGGCTCCGGCAAATCCACCCTCCTCCGCCATATCGCCGGCCTCGCCGTCGCCGACCGCGCCCAGAGCGGCTGCGAGATCGCCGTGCTCGGCAATTCCGTGCAGCAGGGCGGCCGATTGGCCCGCGACATCCGCGCGCTCCGCGGCCGCATCGGTTTCGTCTTTCAGCAATTCAACCTGGTCGAGCGCCTGACCGTCGAGACCAACGTGCTCGCCGGCCTGCTCATCCGCGTGCCGCTGTGGCGCAGCCTGCTGCGCTGGTTCACCGGCACGGAAAAGGAAATCGCCCAGAACGCCCTGGCCCGCGTCGGCATCCGCGAATGCTGCCCGCAGCGCGCCGGCACATTGTCCGGCGGCCAGCAGCAGCGCGCCGCCATCGCCCGCGCCCTGGTGCAAAAAGCCGAAGTCATCCTCGCCGACGAGCCGATCGCCTCGCTCGACCCCGAATCCTCGCGCCGCGTCATGGAGACTCTGGCGCGCATCAACCGCGAGGACGGCATCACCGTGCTCGTCTCGCTGCACCAGGTCGGCTACGCCACGCGCTACTGCCCGCGCGTCGTCGCGCTGCGCAACGGCGAGATCGTCTTCGACGGCCCGAGCGCCGCCATCACGCCGGCGCTGCTCAGCGACATCTACGGTTCCGAGATCGACGCCATCGGCGACGAGGAATTCTCCGTCGACGACACGCGCCGTCCCGTCCGCCCTGCCGTCGCGGCCTTCGCCGGCGGCTTGTCCCTCGCCGAGGCGCGCGCGTGACGCGTCCGGCGAATCTCGTTCGTTCTCCACGCAGCCCTCTTTGATCACACGACAAACTTAAGGAGCTTCCATGATCCGCAAAACGCTCACGGCCCTCGGCCTGTGCGCCGCGGCGACCCTCGCCGTCACGGCGACCGCCTCGGCCCAGCAGACCAAAGAAATCAACTTCGGCATCATTTCGACCGAATCGACCCAGAACCTGAAAGGCACCTGGGAGCCGTTTCTCGCCGACATGGAAAAGAAGACCGGCCTGAAGGTGAACGCCTTCTTCGCCCCCGACTACGCCGGCATCATCCAGGCGCAGCGCTTCAAGAAGGTCGACGTCGCCTGGTACGGCAACAAGGCCGCCATGGAAGCGGTCGACCGCGCCGACGGCGAAGTGTTCGTCCAGAGCGTCGCCGCCAACGGCGACCCGGGCTATTGGTCGCTGATCCTGGTGCACAAGGATCATGAGCTGGCCCAGATCGAACCGGCCAAATCGGGCGGCCTGAATTTCGATCCGAACACCTACAAGGGCTGCGAGCCCTGCATGAAGATGTTCTTCGACAAGATCGGCAGCTACACCTTCGGCAACGGCGATCCCAATTCGACCTCGGGCTTCCTGGTGCCGAGCTATTACGTGTTCGGCCAGAAGAACATCGATCCGAAACAGGCGTTCAAGCGCATGGTCACCGCCAGCCACGAAACCAACGCGCTCGCCGTCGCCAACAAGCAGGTCGATGCCGCGACCAACAACACCGAGTCGCTCGAGCGCATCAAGGTGAACTTCCCCGACAAGTACGCTCAGCTGCGCGCCATCTGGATTTCGCCGCTGATCGCCTCCGATCCGATCGTCTGGCGCAAGGACCTGCCGTCCGAGACCAAGGCGAAGATCAAGGACTTCTTCATGACCTACGGCACCACCGGCGCCGAGAGCGAGAAGAAGATTCTCACCGCGCTGCAATGGGCGCCGTTCAAGGAATCGAGCAACAAGCAGCTCATTCCCTTCCGCCAGCTCGACCTGGCGGCGCAGAAGACCAAGCTCGAGGCTTCGAGCATGTCCGCCGCCGACAAGGCCAAAGCCCTCGCCGAGATCGAGGCGAAGCTCGCCGCCTTGAACAAAGAGGCGATGACCAACTAGGCCTTCCGCCTAACCTGCCCGCGGGCGGCGCTCCGGACCATTCGGACGCCGCCCGTTTCTTATCAACCCCGTTTCTTATCAACGATGGCCTGCGCATGACCGGAGACACGCCATGACGGACAATGCCCATACTTTGCGGCCCGCGCCGCCGCGCCCCGACATGCTGCGCAACTCTTTCCTGAAAACCCTGGGCTACGCCTTGGCCGGCGCCTTCCTGATCTGGAGCTGGCAAGGCGCCGAGATGAACCCGCTCGCGCTGATCCGCGACTCGGGCAACATCGCCGAACTGGCCCGCGATTTCTTCCCGCCCGACTTCACCGAATGGCGGTTCTACCTGCGCGAGATGATCGTGACGCTGCAGCTCGCCGTCTGGGGCACGCTGCTCGCCGTCATCCTCGCCGTGCCGTTCGGCCTGCTCTGCTCGGCCAATATCGCGCCCTGGTGGGTCTATCAGCCGATGCGCCGCCTGATGGACGCCTTCCGCGCCATCAACGAGATGGTCTTCGCCATGCTGTTCGTCGTCGCCGTCGGCCTCGGACCCTTCGCCGGCGTGCTGGCGCTGTTCGTTCACACCACCGGCATTCTCGCCAAACTGTTCTCCGAGGCCGTCGAATCGATCGATCCGCGCCCGGTCGAGGGCATCCGCGCCACCGGCGCGCTGGCCATCGAGGAGATCGTCTTCGGCGTCATCCCGCAAGTCATGCCGCTGTGGATTTCCTATTCGCTCTACCGCTTCGAATCGAACGTGCGGTCGGCCACCGTGGTCGGCATGGTCGGCGCCGGCGGCATCGGCGTGGTCATGTGGGAAGGGATCCGCGGCTTCTATTTCGCCCAGACCTGCGCCGTCATCATCATGATCGTCGTCACCGTCAGCCTGGTCGACCTGATCTCGGCGCAGATTCGCAAGCGCTTCATATGAACGTGAGCAGCGCCCCGGAACTGGCCTTCCGCGCGATGGACGAGGCCGACATCGCCACCGTGCGCGATCTGCACGCGCGCTCCTTCGCCGGCCTGGCGGGCTCGCAGCATAACCCGGCGCAGATCGCCGGCCATCTCGCGCTCATCGCCGACGAGTCCTACGCCGACGAATTGCGCCGCTGCCATGTCGGCCTGGCGCTCGACGGCGGCCGCATCGTCGCCACCGCCGGCTGGATCGAAGTTCCGGAACAGGCGCGCACGGCGCGCATCCGCAAGGTCTTCGTCGATCCCGCCATGGCGCGGCGCGGGCTCGGCAGCCGCATGGTCCGGCGCGCCGAGGACGACGCGCGGCGCGCCGGCCATCGCCGCCTGATCGTGCGCGCCAACCTCAATGCCGTGCCGCTCTACGAGACGCTGGGCTACCTCGCCACCGGCGACGCGCGCATGGCGGTGCCGGGCGGCATCGATCTGCCGGTGGTGATGATGGAAAAGCCGCTCGACTGACCCGCTGACATGCGGCTGTCACGGTCCTGTCCTAGGATCGGCCCCTCCTCAGCGGATGGATTTCGGCTTTGCGCGGCACTCTTTTTCTCGTGGTCGGCCCGAGCGGCGTCGGCAAGGACAGCCTGCTCGACGGCGCGCGCGCCGCGCTGGCCGATGATAAACGCTATGTGTTCCCGCAGCGGGTCATCACCCGGCCGGCCGATGCCGGCGGCGAGGCCCATCGCGCGGTCAGCGTGCAGGCCTTCGCCGAGATGCGCGCCGCCGGCGCCTTCGCCCTCGCCTGGTACGCCAACGGCCTGGACTATGCCATTCCCGCCGAGATCGACCGTCTGCTGGCCGAAGGCCGCCATGTCGTCGTCAACGTCTCGCGCACCATCGCCGACGAGGCCCGCCGGCGCTATCGGCCGTTGCGCGTGATCGCCGTCACCGCGCCGGGCGAGATCGTCGCCGCGCGGCTCGCGGCGCGCGGCCGCGAAAGCGCGGCGGAGATCGCCGAGCGCCTGGCGCGCGGCGCCTTGGCCTTGCCGCAAGGCCCCGATGTCGCCGTCGTCGTCAACGACGCCAGCCTGGAGACCGGCATCGCCCGGATGCTACAGGCGCTGCGCGCGCCGGCGCCTGTTTACTTCCAGACGCTCTAGCCCAGCGGAACGCGGCGGATCAGTCGGAACGGCGCGGCCCGGTCGGCCTGGCGGAACAGGCAGAGCGCGTCGATCCGCAGCGGCAACGCCAAAAGCGGTTCCAGCAAGCCTGCGAGAGCGGCCTGCAGCCGGTCGCTCTCGTCGTCGGGCAAGGGATCGGTCAGCGTCATGTGAAAGCGGTAATCCTCGAAGACGTAAGGATAGCCCCAGCGGTCGAGATGGGCGGATTGGCGCGCGGTCAGTCCGGCGCGCCGTTTGGCGACCTGCTCGGGCGTCTCGGGTCGGCGAAAGCGCTCGAAGCCTTCGACGCAGCCGTTCGCCAAATCGTTGAGCGCCGGACGCTGCTCTGCCGGCGTCAGGGCGAGGAAACCGCCGATGCGCGCCAAGCCCAGCGGCAGGTCGAACGGCGCGCGGCCGGCGGCAAAGGCGCTCGCGGCTTCGGCCAAATCTTCGGCGGTCGTGCCGTCGGCCAGTGCGAAGGGCGCCTTGAAGGTGCCGTGAAAGCCGTAATGGCGCGCCCGCCGGGTCAGTTCGTCCCAGCGCTCCGGCATCAGGCCGGCAACGATGGGCGGCGGCACGGCGCGGCCCGTCTCGGCGTCATAGCCGAGCCACGAGGCGCCGAAGACGGCGAGCGCGCTGCCGGCCGGCGGCGCGGCATAGATCGCATAGCGGGCGCTGTCGCTCATGGCGGCAGATTAGGCGGCGGCGCGGAACTGGTCCATGTCCAGGAGGCGCGTCGCCACCGCGTCGCGCACCTCGAGATCATGGAAGATGCCGATCACCGCCGCCCCGCGCGCCCAGGCGGACTGGATCAGTTCGATCACGGTCTGGCGGTTGGCGGCGTCGAGCGAGGCGGTCGGCTCGTCGAGCAGCAGCACGGGAAAGGGATGGACGAAGACGCGCGCGAGATTGACGCGCTGCTGCTCGCCGCCCGAGAAGGTGCTCGGCGCGAGATGCCACAGGCGCTCCGGGATGCGCAAGCGCGTCAGGATGGCCTTGGAGGGCGGCAAGGGATCGCCGGCGAAGCCGGCGTTGCGCAAGGTGTCGGCGACGATCTCGAGCGTCGGCACGCGCGGAATGACGCGCAGGAACTGGCTGACGTAGCCGATGGTGCCGGCGCGCAGGCGCAGAATCTGGCGCGGCGAGGCGGTCGCGAGATCGATCTCGCTCTCGTCCTGGCGCAGGATCATGCGGCCGGTCTCGGCGCCGTAATTGCCGTAGAGCAGACGCAGCACCGTGCTCTTGCCGATGCCGGAAGGACCGGAGAGCGCCAGGCATTCGCCGGCCGAAACCGAAAAGCGCATGCCCTGCAGCACCGGCAGGCGCGCGCCGTTCTGGGTATGCAGGGTGAAGGTCTTGGAGAGATTGTCGACCTGCAGGGCGGGAAAGGCGGGCGGGGTCATGGCGGCAATACCGAGGATACGAGGAGTTGGGTGTAGGGATGCTGCGGATCGTCGAGCACGCGGTCGGTCAGACCATGTTCGACCACCTCGCCGTCCTTCATCACCAGGAGGCGGTGGGCGAGCAGGCGCACCACGGCGAGGTCATGGGTGACGACGATGGCGGCGAGGCCGAGATCGCGCACCAGGCCGCGCAGCAGATCGAGCAGGCGGGCCTGCACCGAGACGTCGAGGCCGCCGGTCGGCTCGTCCATGAAGACCAGGCGCGGCTTGGTCACCAGCACGCGGGCGATCTGCAGGCGCTGCTGCATGCCGCCGGAGAAGGCCGTCGGCCGGTCGTCGAGGCGGTCGGCGGCGATTTCGACGCGGCCGAGCCAGTCGGTCGCCGCGGCGCGGATATTGCCGTAATGGCGGTCGCCGACGGCCATCAGCCGTTCGCCGACATTGGCGCCGGCGCTGACCGCCATGCGCAGGCCGTCGCGCGGGTTCTGATGGACGAAGCCCCAGTCGGTGCGCAACAGCAGGCGGCGGCGCGCCTCCGAGGCGCGATAGACGTCGAGCGGGCCTTCATGGCGCGTCTCGTAGACCACTTCGCCGCCGCTCGGCTCCAGCTTGCCCGACAGGCAATTGAGCAGCGTCGATTTGCCCGACCCCGATTCGCCGACGATGCCGAGCACCTCGCCGGGCCACAGATCGAAGCTGATGTCGCGGCAGCCGAGACGCGCGCCGTAATAGCGCGAGACATCGCGCACGGTGAGCAGCGGCTGCTCGCCGTCCTGGGCCAGGCCCTTTGCGAGGGCGCTCATTCGGCGGCGCTCCGGCTCATGACGCCGCCGGCCTCGCGCCGTTCGCGGCAATAGTCGGTATCGGAACAGACGTACAGCCGTCCGCCGGCGTCGTCGGTGACGATTTCGTCGAGGAAGCTCTCATGCGAACCGCACAGGTCGCAATTCTGCGGCTGACGGTCGATGCTGAACGGATGGTCCTCGAAATCCAGGCTTTTCACCGGCGTATAGGGCGGCACGGCATAGATGCGCTTCTCGCGCCCGGCGCCGAACAGCTGCAAGGCCGGCATGCGATCCATCTTCGGATTGTCGAACTTGGGGATCGGCGACGGCGCCATGACATAGCGGCCGTTGACCAGCACCGGATAGTCGTAGGAGGTCGTGATGCGGCCGTGGCGCGCGATGTCTTCGTAGAGCTTCACATGCATGACGCCATATTCCGACAGCGCGTGCATCTTCTGCGTCTCGGTCTCGCGCGGTTCGAGGTAGCGCAGCGGCTCGGGCATCGGCACCTGATAGACGAGGATCTGATCGTCGCGCAGCGGCGTCTCGGGGATGCGGTGGCGCGTCTGGATCACGCTCGCCGCCGCCGTGCGCTCGGTCATGGCGACGCCGGCGGTGCGGTTGAAGAAGCGGCGGATCGAGACGGCGTTGGTCGTGTCGTCGGCGCCCTGGTCGATCACCTTCAAGGTGTCGTCCGAACCGACGATGGCGGCGGTGATCTGCATGCCGCCGGTGCCCCAGCCGTAGGCCAGCGGCATCTCGCGGCTGCCGAAGGCGACCTGATAGCCCGGGATCGCCACGGCCTTCAGGATCGTGCGACGGATCATCCGCTTCGTCTGTTCGTCGAGATAGGCGAAATTATAGCCGGCGACCCCGATCTCGCTGGGGCCGGCCCGGTCGTCAAGCCGCGTCATCGCTGGCCTCCTTGGCATTCGCGCGCGCCATCGCCTTGGCGCGCATGTCGCGCACCGACAGCAGTTCGGATTGGAAATCGATGTAATGCGGCAGTTTCAGATGCTGCACGAAGCCCGACGCCTCGACGCTGTCGGAATGGGCGAGCACGAACTCCTCGTCCTGCGCCGGCGCGGTGATGTCCTCGCCCAATTCCGTGGCGCGCAGCGCGCGGTCGACCAGCGCCATGGCCATGGCCTTGCGCTCGCAATAGCCGAAGGTCAGGCCGTAGCCGCGGGTGAACTGCGGCGGCTTGTCGGCCGAGCCCTTGAACTGGGTGATCATCTGGCATTCGGTGACGGTGATGTCGCCGATGTCGATGGCGAAGCCCAATTCCTCCGGCTCGATGACGACGGCGATGTCGCCCATGCGAATCTCGCCGGCGAAGGGATGGTTGCGGCCGTAGCCGCGCTGGGTCGAATAAGCCATCGCGAGCAGGAAGCCCTCGTCGCCGCGCGCCAGGTTCTGCAGGCGCAGGTCGCGCGACGCGGGAAAGCGCAGCGGCTCGCGCGTCAAATCGCCGGGCGCCGAGCCTTCGAGATCGCCGTCGCCTTCGATGAGCCCTTCCTGGCCGAGAATGTCGGTGACGCGCGGCAGCGGTTCGGGTTCGCCGCGCGGTTCGTCCGTCCGTTCGGAGGAGACGCCGGACTCGCTTTCGTCCATCAAGGCGAAATCGAGCAGGCGGTGGCTATAGTCGAAGCTCGGCCCGAGGATCTGCCCGCCGGGAATGTCCTTGAAGGTGGCGGAAATGCGCCGGCGCACCGTCATCGCCGCGCTGTCGAGCGGCGCGGTGACGCCGAAGCGCGGCAGCGTCGTGCGATAGGCGCGCAGCAGGAACACCGCCTCGAACAGGTCGCCGCGCGCCTGCTTGATCGCAAGAGCCGCGAGATCGGGGTCGTAGAGCGAGCCTTCGCACATGACGCGATCGACCGCGAGGCGCATCTGCTGCTTGACCTGCGCCACCGAAAGCTCCGGCACGGCCCTATCGCCGCGCCGCTCGCGCGCGAGCTGTTCGAGCGAGGCGTCGATCGCCTGTTCGCCGCCTTTGACCGCGACATACATGGCTCAATCCTCCACTTGCGTGGTGCGCGGCAGGGCGGCGAGCGCCGCGCCGGCGGTGAAGATCACGTCGAGGCCGCGCGGAAACAGCGCGCAGGCGGCGGCGCGCTCGGCCCAGAAGGCCGCCGCCACGCCGTCGACGGCGAGCAAAGCCGTGCCGTCGATCCCGGGACCGGACAAGCGCTTGCCCTGGCCCGCGGCGAGATGTCCGACCTGCAACAACAGCGTCGTCGAGCGCTCGGGCATTTCGTCGCTGCCGAGCGCGAAGCCGCCCAGCGCCGGCAGCGCGGCGACGTCGGTGACCAAGGCGAAGGCCGCTTGATCGGGCGTCGCGGCGAAGGGGCAACCGGCATGGAAGGCGAGCCAGGCGCGCGCCTCGGCGACGTCGGGACCGGCGAGCCAGAGCGGCGTCTCGAAATCGAGCAGCGCCAGGCAGACGGCGGCCGTCGCCGGATGGAGCGCGGCCGGAAGTTCCGGCGGCGCCGGCGGCGTCACGATGCGGCCCGGCCGCGCCATGGCGTCGAGCAGGGCGCGAAAGACGCGCTGGCTGTCATGGACCGAATCGTCGAAGCCGGCTTTCAGCGCGATCTGGCTCATTTCCCATCCTCGCCGCGCTCGAGCGCGAAAAAATTCACCTTGGTGCGCGCGGCGTCGCCCTGCGTCGCCGCCTTGCGCCGCGCCTGCGCCTCCGCGAGCGGCGCGATGACGCCGGCGAGCAGTTGGCTTTGCCGCGCCCCGTCCTGCAGCAGGCCGTCGAACAGCGCCGCCAGCTCGCATTTGCGGACGTCGCGGCCGGCGACATAGCCGAAGCCCGTGCGCCCGCCGGCCAATTGCGCGGCGCAGCGCGTCACCGCGATCTCGCCGAGATTGAAGGCGCCGCCGGCGCCGCCGACGCGACCGCGCGCCATGACCAAGCCGACCTCCGGCTTGCGCAGCAGGCGATAGGCCGGCTTGTCGGCCAAACCCGCCCAGGCGGCCTCCAATTCGGCGCTGTCGGCGCGCGCCAGAACGGCCATCCAGCGCTGGCGGGCGGCGATGTCGGTCGAATCGGTCTGAACGGTCGCGGTGGGCATCGGTTGGCTGTCCATATTCATCTAGACATCTAAATGTCTAGGGCATAACTTAGCCCCATTCATAGCCCTAGTAAACGACAGCACTGTGAAATCTAAATGACGGGACTAGACAACCCATGACCCTTGCGCGCATGAGCGGCGTCGCTTTATGGCGTCAGATCGAACAAGAGATCGAAGCCGACATCCGGGCCAAGCAATTCGGCCCCGGCGACCGCCTGCCGACCGAAGCGGAGCTGTCGCAGCGCTTCGCCGTCAACCGCCACACCGTGCGGCGCGCCATGCTCGGCCTGCAGGAGCGCGGCCTGGTGCGCGTCGAGCAGGGGCGCGGTTCCTTCGTGCAGGAAAATATCGTCGATTACCGCCTGAGCCGGCGCACCCGCTTCAGCGAGAATATTCTCACCCTGCGGCGCGATCCGTCCGGCGAGCTGGTGCGCGTCGCCCGCCTGCCGGCCGACAAGACGATGGCGCAGATGCTGCACTTGCGCGCCGGCGAGCCGGTGCTGCTGCTCGAAACCTTGAAATCCGCCGACGGCCGGCCGATCAATCTCGGCAGTCACCATTTCCCCTTCCGCCGCTTCAACGGCTTGGCCGAGGCCTTCAAGGCCGAAGGGTCGATCACGGCGGCGCTGCGCAAATTCGGCGTCGCCGACTATACGCGCAAGGTGACGCGGGTGACCGCGCGCATGCCCGAGGAAGAAGAGGCCCGCCTGCTCGCCCAGCCGCGCAACCGGCCGGTGCTGATCACCGAAAGCGTCAATGTCGACGAGGCGGGCACGCCGATCGAATATGGCATCGCCCGCTTCGCCGCCGACCGCGTGCAATTCGTCTTCGAGAGCTAAATCACCACATCGACTGGCGGGCGCGCTCCGGCCAGGCCTTGTCGTAAGCCTCTCCGCCGATGCGTTCTTGGCTCAGCGCGGCCAAAATGGCGCCCGGCGTCGGCAGGCGAGCCGGATCGACATGCTTGGCCGCATTCCACAGGTCGGCGCGGATCACGGCGCGGGCGCATTGGAAATAGACGCTGTCGATCTCGACGACGATCACCGAGCGCGGCGGCTTGCCTTCCATGGCGAAGGACTCCAATAGCTCGGCATCGTCGCGCAGATGCGCCCGGCCGTTCACCCGCATCGTCGTGCCGCTGCCCGGAATCAGGAACAGCAGCGCGACGCGCGGATCGCGAACGATATTGCGCAGGCTGTCGATGCGGTTGTTGCCGCGCCGGTCGGGCAGCATCAGGGTGCGCTCGTCATGGATGCGCACGACCGATCCGGCGTCGCCGCGCGGCGAGCAGTCGAGCCCTTCGGGGCCCGAGGTCGCCAGTGCCACGAAGGGCGAGGCCTCGATCAGCGCGCGATACTGCGGCGTGAGATGGGCGATCTCCTTGACCGTCGAGGTCTCCAGCGGCCGCTCGTAGATCGCTTCCAACCGTTCGATGGTGGCGATGCGCGACATGGCCGGGCCTTTCGGAGCTAGAGAATGCGCCGCCGCAACAGGTCGCTGACGCGTTCGACGACGATGACGAGGGCGAAGATGGCGAGAATGATCGTCGCCGCCTCGTCATAATTGAACAGATCCATGGCCACTTTCAACTCGATGCCGATGCCGCCGGCGCCGACCAGGCCGAGAATGACCGAGGAGCGCGTCGCCTTCTCCAGGCTGAACAGCGAGGTGTTGATGAAGGACGGCAGGGCGGCCGGGATCACCGCGCACATGACGAGCGACAGCTTGCTGGCGCCGATCGCCGACAAGGCCTCCTGCGGCCCGCGGTCCGCCTCCTCCATCGCCTCGGCGAAGAAGCGCCCGCAAAAGCCGATCTTGTCGACGACGATGGCGAGCGTGCCGGCAAAGGGACCGAGACCGACGGAGACGACGAAGAGCAGCGCCCAGACCAGATCGGGCACGGTGCGGAAGAAGGAAATCAAGGCGCGGGCGCCGTGATAGAAAATCGGGTGCGGCGTCAGGTGGCGCGTCGCCAGGACGGCGATCGGCACGCTGATCAACACGCCGACGACGGTGCCGACGAAAGCCATCTGGAAGGTTTCGAGCAGCGCGCGGCCGACCGCGTCGAGCCGCGCCGTCGAGGGCGGCAGCATCTCGCCGATCAGCCGCCCCATCTGCGGAAAGCCGCCGAAGAAATCGCCGAGCGACACGCCGGTGCCATGCAGCGACCAGGCGAAGAACAGCGCCACGACGATATAGGCGGCGAAGGCGCTGAGGCTGGGCCGCTCGAAGCGCGGCGGCAGGCCGCGCGGCGCCGATGGGGACGACTGGGCGAGATCAGTCATAAAGCGCTCTCAAAGTCGCGACGTTCAATTCGCTCGACGGCGCGTCGAGCACGATGGCGCCGCGGCGCAGCGCGATGACGCGATCGGCATAGGCGATGGCATGCGACAAATCGTGCGAGGTGAACAGCAGGGTCAGGCCTTCGCGGCGGATGAGGTCGGCGAACAGCCGCATCACTTCCTCGCCGGAACTGGGATCGAGGCTGGCGACCGGTTCGTCGGCGACCATCAGGCGCGGACGCTGCATCAGCGCGCGGGCGATGGCGACGCGCTGCGACTGGCCGCCGGAGAGTTTGTCGGCACGGCGCGCGGCGACATGGCCGAGTCCGACGCGCTCCAGGCAGGCCAGCGCCTCGTCGCGCAAGGATTTCGGCGCGCAGCTCTGGAACCAGGGCCGCGCCAACGCGCTGCGCGGTAGCGCGCCATGCAGCACGTTGGTCAGGGCCGACAGGCGCGGCACCAGATTGTGCTTTTGGAAGACGAAGCCGATCTCGGCGCGCAAGGCACGCAGTTCGCGGGGCTTCAGGCTGCGCATGTCGCGGCCGAGCAGGCGCACGTCGCCGGCGTCCGGCTCGATCAGGCGCAGGCAGGAGCGCAGCAGCGTGGATTTTCCCGCGCCGTTGGCGCCGATCAGGGCGACCGATTGCCCGGCCGGCACGATGAAATCGACGCCGGCGAGCACCGTCGTCGTCTTGTCGAAGCTTTTGCGCAGGCCGCGCACGACGAGATCGGGCTCGCGCGCCGCCCGCTCGGCGACGGGCGCGACGGCGGCATGCGCCGCGAAGGCCCGCGACGCGCCGGCCTCGTCGAGGCGCGTCGCGTCGCGGAACATCGCGAGAGGAACGCCGCGGGCGGGTTCCATGGTCATCGTCAGTTGCCGACGAAATCGGCGTATTGCGGCTGGCCGATCGTCGCGTACATCTTGCGGATGTAGTTGTAGTCCTTGTCGGCGATCGTCGGGATGAAGGCCATGCCCTGGAACTTCTGGTTCTCGTCGGGGCCGAGCAGAACGGCGTCGATCAGCGCCTGCGAGTTTTCGCTGAACACCTTCTTCATCTTGGCGACGGTGTCGTCCGAGACATGCGGGCCGGCGAGCAGAACGTCGTTCGGCAGGTCGCGGCCGCGCGCGATCACCTTGAAGACCACGTCGGGGAAGCGCTTGGCGAGGCCCGGCAGGTCGGTGCGGTTGATGCCGATGGCGGCGACGTCGCCGCGCTTCATCGCCTCGACCGCGACATTGCGGTTGATGTGCATGATCTGCATGTCCTTCGGGCTCACCCCGAGATCGGACAGGACCTGGATCGGCGAGAGATGGCGCGAGGTCGAGCCGACGTCGCCGAGCGCGACCTTCTTGCCCTTGAGGTCCTCGACGCCGTCGATGCCGGAACCGACGATGGTGACGACCGAGCCGTAATATTCCGGACGGCTGAAGCCGACGACCAGCTTGGCGTCGGTGCGCTTCTTGAACACGACATATTCGGCAGGTCCCGTCAGGACGAGATCGACCTTCTTGGCGTTGAGCGCCTCGACGGCGGCGGTGCGGCTCGGCACGGGGAAGAGCTGAACGCTCATGCCCGACTTCTCGGCGAGGATCTTCTGGAACGGCGCGTATTCGCGCTGCAGGTTTTCGAGACCGACGATGTCGGTCACGGCGAGGCGCAGCTCTTGCGCCTGGACTGACGTGGCGGCGGCGAGCGCGCCAAGGCCGAAGGCGGCGGCGGTCAAACGGCGGATCATGGTCATGGGCGTCATCCCCTAGTGGTGCGGATCGGTGAGGCCATCAATGCCCTCGCCTGATGACAGATCGTCGGACCTGATCGTGACAGCGCCGTGAACGCGGCGGGATTCCGGTGGAAAAATTTTCGCCTAAGCCCTTGGAAAGGCTTTGTGATTATACCTATCGCCGAGTTGTCTAGAGCGGTCCCGCCGCTGTCACACAGCCGCGCTATGTCACTCGCTCCACAACGAAGATCGAGCGACGAGATGCACGGAATGGCGCGTTACGCGGTGGTCGGCGGCAAGGTCCTGCTGCCCCGGGGATTCGAGACGGACGCGGTCGTCGTCGTCGAAGACGGCGTCATCGTCGACGTGACGAGCGAGGCCGGCGCGGCGCGCACGATCGACGCGCGCGGGCTTCATGTGATGCCCGGCATCATCGACCTGCACGGCGACGCCTTCGAGCGCCAGATCATGCCGCGCCCCGGCGTGCATTTCGATCTGCAGCTGGCGCTGGCCGACACCGACCGCCAACTCGTCGCCAACGGCATCACCACCGCCTTTCACGGCGTGACCTATTCCTGGGAGCCGGGCCTGCGCAGCCGCGACACCATCCTGCGGATGATCGCCGCGCTCGACGAGGCGCGGCCGCATCTCGCCTGCGACACCAAGCTGCATCTGCGCCAGGAGACCTACAATCTCGACGGCGAAGCCGAGGCGCTGGCCTGGCTCGCCGAGGGCAAGATCGATCTCCTCGCCTTCAACGACCATACGCCGGACATGCTGAAGAAGCAGTCCGACCCGCAGGAATTGATGACCTACCTGCAGCGCACGCGGCTCTCGACCGAGGCGTTCCGCGCCCTGCTCGCCGACGTCGCCGCGCGCCGGGACGAGGTCGAGGCGTCGATCCGGCGCCTCGCCGCCGCCGCCGTGGCGGCCGGCGTGCCGCAATGTTCGCACGACGACCCCGCGCCGGAGACGCGGCGCTGGTATCAGGACCTCCATTGCGAGATTTCCGAATTTCCCAAAACCCGCGAGACGGCGGCGCTGGCGCGCGAGTTCGGCAATCATGTGGTGTTCGGCGCGCCCAACGTGGTGCGCGGCGGCAGCCATCAGAAAAATTCCGTCGCCGCCGCCGACATGATCGCGAGCGGCCTCTGCACGGTGCTGACGTCGGACTATTACTATCCGTCGATGCTGCCGGCCGCCTTCCGCCTGGAGCGCGACGGCGTGTGCGATCTCGCCGCCGCCTGGGCGTTGATTTCCAGCAATCCGGCCGATGCCGCCGGCCTGACCGATCGCGGCCGCCTCGCCGCAGGCCAGCGCGCCGACCTCTTGCTGGTCGAGGCGCCGGCGGGCCGCCCGCCCCGCGCCGTGGCCAGCCTCGTCGCCGGCCGCACGGCCCACGCCGGCAAAGGCGCGCCCGCGCCGCTCGGCTGAGCCGCGCGAACCCGCAGGGCTCGCGAACGCCAGATTTTGAGCGTGCAATAGCGGTTACTGCTGGCGTACAGCCGAAATCCGGGGCAATCGTTACGCGATGCCTCGCTTTTCCAACCCGATTGTCCCTCCGTGACCCCCGCCGCCCGCCTGCAAGCCACGCTCGATCTGATGCATGACGTCGAGAGCGTCGCGCGCCCCGCCGATGCTGTCGTCTCGGCATGGTTTCGCGCGCGCCGCCAGATCGGCGACGCGGATCGCGGCCATATCTCCGAACTGCTCTATGCGCTGCTGCGCCATCACGCCCGGCTGGGTTGGTGGTTGGCCAAACATGGCCGCGAGGCCACGCCACGTAGCCGGCTGTTGGCCTGGCTTGCGCTTGAGGGCAAAACCCCCGATCAGATCCATGTCCTGTTCAACGGCGGGAAATTCGCGCCCGCCGCCTTGACGGACCAGGAGCGCGCACTGCTGGTGACATTGCAGGGCTGCACGATCGAGCATCCCGCCATGCCGGACGAGGTGCGCGGCGAATGCCCCGCCTGGGCGGTCGCCCCTTTGTGCCGCCGGTTCGGCGATTCCTTCCCGCGCGAGATGGCCGCGATGCTGACGCCGGCCCCGCTCGACCTGCGCGTCAATCCGCTGAAGGCCACGCGCGAGGCCATGCTGCGCACGCTCCGCGGTCTCGGCCTGCCGGCCGAAGCCACGCGCCTGGCGCCCGACGGCATTCGCGTGGCACAGCGTCCCTCATTGGCCGGCCTGCCGATGTTGAAGACCGGCGAGGCCGAGATTCAGAACGAGGGCTCGCAGCTCGTCGCCCTGCTGGTCGGCGCGCGGCCCGGCGAGCGCGTGGTCGATTTCTGCGCCGGGGCCGGCGGCAAAACGCTGGCGATCGCCGCGCAGATGGCGAACAAGGGCCATGTCATCGCCTGCGACATCTCGGCCGGCCGTTTGAAGCGCAGCGCCGAGCGGTTCCGCCAGGCCGGACTGCACAATATCGAGACCAGGCCTTTGACCAGCGAAAGGGATCCCTGGGTGAAGCGCCACAAGGGCGGCTTCGATCGCGTGCTGGTCGATGCGCCCTGTAGCGGCAGCGGCACCTGGCGGCGCAACCCCGACGCGCGCTGGCGCGGGTCGGGACTCGAGACCCTGTTGCCGTTGCAGGCCAGCATCCTCGCCAGCGCCGCGCGGCTGGTGAAGCCCGGCGGGCGGCTCGTCTACGCCACCTGTTCGATGCTGCCCGAGGAAAACGAGGCGCAGGTCGCCGCCTTCCTGGCCGCGCATCCCGGCTTTCACGTCGTGCCGCTGCGCGACGTCGCGCCGCAGCTGACCGAATCGGCGCATCCCGATTACTTGTCGCTGACGCCGGCGCGCCACGACACCGACGGCTTCTTCGCCGCCATCATGCAGCGCGACGCCGCGTCTTAGCTAAATCGTTTAACGCCGGCCCTTGTTCGGAAAGGGCACGCCCTTGGTGGTGAAGCGCCGTGTCGGCGTGCGGCGCAGGGGTTGCCGTGCGCCCGCAGCTACACCTGTGCCGGGCGGCTGGTGGAGCGGCACGAGTTGCTCGGGGCGCGGACCGATCAGATCGGCGCGGCCCATCTTCTTCAGCGCCTCGCGCAGCATCGGCCAGTTGTCGGGGTCGTGGTAGCGCAGGAACGCCTTGTGCAGCCGGCGCTGGCGCAATCCCTTGACCACCTCGACCTTGTCGCTCGCGCCGCGCCGCACGGCGCGCAGCGTGTTGATGCCGGTATGGTACATGGCCGACGCGGTCGCCATCGGCGATGGCAGGAAGGTCTGCACCTGGTCGGCACGGTAGCGGTTCTTCTTGAGCCAGATCGCGAGGTTCATCATGTCCTCGTCGGTGGTGCCCGGATGCGCGGCGATGAAATAGGGGATCAGGTAGTATTTCTTGCCGGCCTGCTCGGCGGCGGCATCGAACATCTCCTTGAAGCGGTCGTAGGCGCCGATGCCCGGCTTCATCATCTTGTCGAGCGGGCCGCGCTCGGTATGTTCCGGCGCGATCTTCAGATAGCCGCCGACATGATGGGTCACCAGCTCCTTGACGTATTCGGGGCTCTTGACCGCGAGGTCGTAGCGCACGCCGGAGGCGACCATCACCTTCTTGACGCCCTCCACCTCGCGGACCTTGCGATAGAGCCGAATCAGGTCATCGTGCGAGGTGTTGAGGTTCGGGCAGATATCTGGGAACACGCAGGACGGCCGGCGGCAGGCCGCCTCGATCTTCGGGTCCTTGCAGGCCATGCGGTACATGTTGGCGGTCGGCCCGCCGATGTCGGAGATCACGCCCTTGAAGCCCGGCGTCTTGTCGCGCACGAGCTCGATCTCGCGCAGGATCGACGCTTCCGAGCGGTTCTGGATGATGCGGCCTTCATGCTCGGTGATCGAGCAGAAGGAGCAGCCGCCGAAGCAGCCGCGCATGATGGTCACCGAAAACTTGATCATGTCCCAGGCGGGGATTTTCGCCTCGCCGTAGGACGGATGCGGCGCGCGGGCATAGGGCAGATCGTAGACGGCGTCCATCTCGGCGGTGGTCAGCGGGATCGGCGGCGGGTTCAGCCAGAGGTCGCGGTCGCCGTGGCGCTGCACGAGCGGCCGCGCATTGCCGGGATTGCTCTCCCGGTGCAGCACGCGGGAAGCGCGGGCATAGGCCTCTTTGTCCTCCATGACCTGCTCGTAGGCCGGCAGGCGAATGACGACATCGCCGGGATGGCGGGCGGCGCCCTCGTCGGCCGAATCGAGATCGTCGGCATGCAGTTCCGTGTAGCTGTCGGGCACGCGGCGGAACAGCGCGACGCCGCGGACGGAATCGATCTCGCGCGGCGCTTCGCCGGCGGCGATCCGGTTGGCCACCTCGACGACGGCGCGCTCGGCATTGCCGTAAATCAGCAGATCGGCTTTGGCGTCGGCCAGAATCGAGCGGCGCACCTTCTCGGACCAATGGTCGTAATGGGCGATACGGCGCAGCGACGCCTCGATGCCGCCGAGCACGATCGGCACGTCCTTGAAGGCCTCGCGGCAGCGCTGGGCGTAGATGATGGTGCAGCGGTCCGGCCGCTTGCCGCCCTCGCCGCCGGCGGTATAGGCATCGTCATGGCGCAGCCGGCGGTCCGCCGTGTAGCGGTTGACCATCGAGTCCATGTTGCCGCCGGTGACGCCGAAAAACAGGCGCGGCTTGCCTAGCGCCTTGAACGGCTCCGCCGACTGCCAGTCGGGCTGCGAAATGATGCCGACCTTGAAGCCTTGGGCTTCGAGCAGCCGGCCGATGATCGCCATGCCAAAGCTCGGATGATCGACATAGGCGTCGCCCGTCACCAGCACGATGTCGCAGGCGTCCCAGCCGAGCGCGTCCATCTCGGCGCGGCTCATCGGCAGGAACGGCGCCGCCTTGCCGGACCCCGCACGAGCGCCAGACAGGGGAATCAGAGGTTTTTCGGCGCGGGCTTGGATACCCATGGCGTCCACGCATAGTTGATGGCGAATATTGTAACGGCTACCGGCAACCGCCGGATCATGTTCCGGCCCGGATGATGGAATGGTCACCCGGTGTCGCGTGGTGCCCCCAGCCGGAATCGAACCAGCACGCCCTCACGGGCAACAGATTTTGAGTCTGCCGCGTCTACCAGTTCCGCCATAGGGGCCGCGCAAAGGGGCCGTGGTAGGGCGGCCCTGCGGAAGCGGCGGATCATAGCCAGCGCGGCGGGCCGGTCAAGCCGCCTGGAAAACCTCGAAAAAACCGGTTTTTTCGTCGCCGGCGCGAAATTACCGGCATGAGATTGACGGCATCGGGCGCGCTCCCGATAATCGCCCACCCTCCGGATCGGCGGGCCAAGAAGAAACGTGCCGTCGCCAGAGAGGACTAAAATGTCGTTCGCGTCGCAGTTCGGCTCCGTCTCCGCCTTCCTGGCGGCCTGTTCGTTCGCCCTCATCCTCAGCGCGCCGGCGCCCGCCCGCGCGCAAGCGCCGGCCGAGGCGACGGAGCCCGCCGCGCCGCTCGAGATCGTCGGCTTTCGCGGCGCCAGCAACCTTCCCGTCTGGGTCGCCCAAGACAAGGGCTTTTTCGACAAGCACGGCATCGCGATCAAGCTCGTCGGCACCAGCGGCGTCGCCGCCCAGATCACCGACGTGATGGCGGGCAAATATCCGCTGTTCATCACCGCCCTCGACAATATCGTCGCCTATCAGGAAGGCCAGGGCACCGCGACCTTGCCGGCACCGCCCGACATGTTCGCCTTCATGGGCGTGCATCACGGGCTCAACAGCCTGGTGGTGAAGCCCGAGCTGATGACCTATCAGCATCTGCGCGGCCACACGATGGGCGTCGACAGCCTGACCTCGGGCTACGCCTTCGTGCTCTACCGCCTGCTGGAGCGCAACGATCTCGAGCGCGGCGTCGATTACACGGTGGTGGCGCTCGGCAGCCCGGTTGATCGCTTCGCCGCGCTCAAGGCGGGCCGCATCGACGGCACCCTGCTGGCGGCGCCGAACGACGACGAGGCGGCGGAGGCCGGCTTCACCATTCTCGCCGAACCCGCCGACCTCACCGGCGGCTATCAAGGCAGCGTCTATGCCACGCGGCGCAGCTGGGCCAACGCCCATCCGCGCGAAATGCTCGCCGTGACGCGCGGCCTGATCGAGGCGCATGATTACATCCGCGCCGACAAGGCCGGCGCCGTGGCCGTGCTGCGCGCCCATATCAAAGGCCTGTCGGACGAGCGCGCCGAGCTCGCCTATCGCAGCCTCGTCGAAGAAAAGGGCGGCCTGTCCAAGCGCGGCGCGATCAGCATCGAAGGCGCGAAGACCGTGCTCCGCCTGCGCAGCGACATGGGCACGCCGAAGAAAAAGCTGACCGATCCCTATCGCTATATCGACACCAGCTATTTCCATCAGGCGCTCGGCAAATAGCCGCCCGCCCACTCCCGGCCCGGCTTTATTTTCGCAGCGGGGGAGTGAAAACCCCCGGCGGAACGTTTTTGCACCAACTGCCTATTTTTCAGGCGGATGACGGTCAGAAACGGGGTTTCGCTTGCCGGATTGGCTCCTCTACCCGCAGACTTCCTTCATGGCGTCGGCGCTTCTCAACCTGCGCGCAAAGCGCATGGCGAGGGCAGGCGCCAGTCCAAACCTCACCGTCGCAGCCCCCACCCCCGCCGTGAAAGCCGCCAAAATCAAAACCGCTCTGAAAGCCGCCAAAGGCAAATCCGACGAGGGCAAGGCCAAACCCGCCGGCAAGCCTGCGAGCAAATCCGTCGGGAGCAAGGCCGCCGCCCCTAAAGCCGCGGCGAGCCCGCGCAAGGCCCTCGCTTTCGACGAGATGACCGCCTTCGCCGGCAACGGCCCGGTCACGCCGGAAAAGGTGCGCGACGTTTATAAGGTCTTCGCCGAATGGCAGGCGACGGTGCCGGCCAAGGAATTCGAGCGCAAGCGCAAGGAAGCCGAGCTGCTGTTCCGCCGCCTCGGCATCACCTTCCTGGTTTACGGCAAGGAAAGCTCGACCGAGCGCCTGATCCCGTTCGACGTCATCCCGCGCATCTTCAGCGCCGAAGAATGGCAACTCATCCACGACGGCTGCTGCCAGCGCGTGCGCGCCATCAACGCATTCCTGAACGACATCTATCACAATCAGGACATCTTGCAGGCCGGGCGCATTCCCGCCGAGGAAGTGCTGATCAATCCGCAATACCGCCCCGAGATGCAGGGCCTCGACGTGCCGGGCGGCGTCTATGTCCATATCGCCGGCCTCGATCTCGTGCGCACCGGCGAGCGCGACTTCTACGTGCTGGAAGACAATCTGCGCACCCCGTCGGGCGTCTCCTACATGCTGGAAAACCGCAACGTCATGATGCGGCTGTTCCCCGACCTGTTCTCCGCCCACAAGGTCGCGCCGGTCGACAATTATCCCGCCCATATGATGGCCAGCCTGCGCGCGCTGGCGCCCGGCGGCATGAGCAACCCGACCGTCGTGCTGCTGTCGCCCGGCGCCTACAACAGCGCCTATTTCGAACATGTCTTCCTCGCCGACCAGATGGGCATCGACGTCGTCGAGGGCCAGGATCTGTTCGTCAAGAACGGCCATGTTTTCATGCGCACCACCAAGGGTCCGCAGCAGGTCGACGTGATCTACCGCCGCGTCGACGATGATTTCCTCGACCCCCTCGCCTTCCACCGCGATTCGATGCTCGGCGTGCCCGGCCTGCTCGCCGCCTACCGCGCCGGCAACGTCACGCTGGCCAACGCCATCGGCACCGGCGTCGCCGACGACAAGTCGATGTATGTGCACGTGCCCGAGATGATCCGCTTCTATCTCGGCGAAGAGCCTATCCTGCAGAACGTGCCGACCTACGTGCTGCGCGACGACAAGGACCGCTCTTATGTGCTCGACAACCTCGACAAGCTGGTGGTCAAGGAAGTGCACGGCTCGGGCGGCTACGGCATGCTCGTCGGCCCCGCCGCGACCACGAAAGAGCGCCAGGACTTCGCCAAGCGCATCCTCGCCAATCCGGGCAATTACATCGCCCAGCCGACCCTGTCGCTCTCGACCTGCCCGACCTTCGTCAGCAAGGGCATCGCGCCGCGCCATGTCGACTTCCGCCCCTTCGTCGTCACCGGCAAGACGCAGACCCTGGTGCCCGGCGGCCTGACCCGCGTCGCCCTCATCAAGGGCTCGCTGGTGGTGAACTCGTCGCAGGGCGGCGGCACCAAAGACACCTGGATCCTGGAATCCTGACGCCATGCTGGGACGCAGCGCCAATCACCTCTACTGGATGTCGCGCTATATCGAGCGCGCCGAGAACACCGCGCGCATTCTCGAAATCAGCCAACGCATGGCCCTCTTGCCGCATGTCGCCAAGAAGGGCGCCAGCGAATGGCAGGCGGTACTCGAGATCGCCGGCGACGTCGCGGCCTTCACCGAACGCCACGGCGACGTGACCGCCGCCAAGGTCACCGCCTATCTCACGCTCGACCGCGAGAACCCGTCGAGCATCTGGTCGACGATCCGCGCCGCGCGCGAGAACGCCCATGCCGAACGCGTCTCCATCACCTCGGAAATGTGGGAAAGCCTCAATGCCACCTGGCTCGAAGTCAAGGACCTGACGCCGGCGATGCTCGGGAAGCACGGCCAGCGCGACTTCTTCGATTGGATCAAGGAGCGCTCGCACCTGTTCCGCGGCATCACCTTCGGCACCATGCTGCGCGACGACGCCTATCACTTCGGCCGCCTCGGCACCTTCGTCGAACGCTCCGACAATGTCGCTCGCATCCTCGACGTGAAATATCACGTCCTGCTGCCGTCGGTGGACGACGTCGGCGGCGTGATCGACAATTTCCAGTGGGGCGCGCTGCTGCGCTCGGTCTCGGGCTTTCGCGCCTACCACCGCGTCTATCACGACACGATCGAGCCGCGCCGCGTCACCGAACTGCTGATCCTCAACGATTCGATGCCGCGCTCGCTGCATTCCTGCCTGGATGCGACCGTCGCCCTGCTCGGCATGCTGAGCGCCGACAAGCCGACGGAAGCGGCGCGCCTCGCCGGCGAGCTGCACGCCTCGCTGCATTACGGCAAGATCGGCGACATCTTCCAGACCGGCCTGCACGAATTCCTGACGGTTTTCCTGAAGCGCAACAACGCGCTGTCGGCCGAGATCCAGCACAGCTTCCATTTGGCGGCATAAGCCCATGAAACTCGCGATCCAGCACGCCACGGTCTACCGCTACGAAGCGCCGGTCAATTACAGCATCCAGTATCTGCATCTGACGCCGCGCACCGCCGCCTGCCAGCGCGTGCTGCGCTGGCGCCTGGAAACGCCGGGCCAGGTGATCGAGATGCCCGACGCCTTCGGCAACATCATGCACGTTCTGGTGGTCGACAAGCCGCATGACGAGATCGCGATTCGCGTCAGCGGCGAGGTCGAGACGACCGACACCGCCGGCGTCATCGGCAGCGAGACCGAAGCCTTGCCGCCCGGCGTCTATCTGCGCCGCTCGCATCTCACCGAAGGCGGCGACGCCGTCGCCGACCTCGTCTCTCCCTTACGCAAGCTCATCGTCAAGGACCGGCTCGAAGGCCTCCACGATCTGCTGCTCAAGGTGAACGGCGCCGTCGCCTATCGCCAGGGCGAGACCGACGCGCAAACCACCGCGGCCGACGCCTTGATCCAGGGCAGCGGCGTCTGCCAGGACCAGGCCCATGTCTTCGTCTCGGCCGCCCGCGCGCTCGGCGTGCCGGCGCGCTACGTCTCGGGCTATCTCCATGTCGGCCTCGGCGCCAGCGACAACGCCTCGCATGCCTGGGCGGAAGCCTGGGTCGACGCGCTCGGCTGGGTCGGCTTCGACATCACCAACGGCATTTCGCCGACCGAATCGCATCTGCGCCTCGCCGTCGGCCTCGACTATCTCGCCTGCGCCCCCGTGCGCGGCGTGCGCCGCGGCGGCGGCTCGGAAGCGCTCGATGTCTCGGTGCAGGTCAATCAAGGCAGCCTCGCGGTGATGCCGACGGCGCCGCTGTCGGCCACCGGCGGGCAAGCCCAATAGCGCGTCGCCCTCCCACATGGCGCGCAGGGGCGCCCGGATCGGTTCCGCTGCCTGGAAAGAAACGGCGGGGCGCTTTCCCCTGGAGCGCGTCCGGCCGCTCCGATATGCTCCGCGCCAAGCGCCCCCAAGCAAAAAAGCCCGATAAAAAATCCATGACTTACGCCGTCGGTTTCCTCCTGCAATCCGGTCTGCTGTTCGCCGCCGACACGCGCACCAACGCGGGCGTCGACCATGTCTCGACCTTCCGCAAGCTCACCATCTTCGAAAAGCCCGGCAACCGCGTGATGACGCTGCTCTCGGCCGGCAATCTGGCGATCAGCCAGGCGGTGATCGAAGAGTTGCGCGAGGGCATCCGGACCAAGCGCAAGGAAAACCTGCTGAACGTGCGCAGCCTGTTCGCCGCCGCGCGCCTGGTCGGCGCCGCCGTGCGCAAGGTGCACGACACGGACGCCGTGGCGCTGCGCCAGCAGGACACCGACTTCAACGTCTCCTTCATCTTCGGCGGCCAGATCAAGGGCGAGCAGCATCGCCTGTTCCAGGTCTATTCGGCGGGCAACTTCATCGAAGCCACGCCCGACAGTCCCTATTTCCAGATCGGCGAGAACAAATACGGCAAGCCGATCATCGACCGCGTCATCCGCCATGAATCGAGCCTGATGGAAGCGGCGAAATGCACGCTGCTGTCGTTCGACTCGACGATGCGAAGCAACGTCTCGGTCGGCCTGCCGATCAACCTGATGGCCTACCGCAAAAACACCTACAAGCGCGGCTTCGAGGTCGAGGTCGATGCCATGAACGACTATTACCGCAGCGTCGGCGGCTATTGGAGCGACGCGCTGCGTTTCGCCTTCCAGGAAATGCCCAACCCGGATTGGAAGCTCTGATCCATGTTGCGGCGCATGTACGATTGGACCCTGTCCCTCGCGGCGGGCCGTCACGCCGAGCGGGCGCTCGCCGTCGTCTCCTTCGTCGAGAGCTCCTTCTTTCCGATCCCGCCCGACGTGCTGCTGATCCCGATGATCATCGCGCGGCCCGAGCGCGCCTGGCGCCTCGCCTTCATCGCCACGCTCTCGTCGGTGATCGGCGGCTTCTTCGGCTACGCCATCGGTTATTTCCTGTTCGAGGCGGTCGGCCAGCCGATCCTGCAGTTCTACGGCATCGTCAATAAATACGAAGAGCTGCGCCACCTGTTCGACGAATGGGGCGCCTGGATCATCATCGTCAAGGGCATGACGCCGATCCCCTATAAGTTCCTGACGATCACCAGCGGCGCGCTGCATTTCGACCTGCTGATCTTCGCCTTGGCGTCGGTGGTCTCGCGCGGCCTGCGCTTCTTCCTGGTCGCCGCCCTGTTGTGGAAATTCGGTCCGCCGATCCGCGATTTCATCGAAAAACGCCTGACGCTGGTCCTCACCCTCGGCCTTGTGATTTTGATCGGCGGCTTCGTCGTGCTGAAATATCTGTTCTAAACGGCCCTTGCGGCCCAAGGACGCGAATATGTTTCTGAACCCCGGCGTGCCCCTACAAGGCCATGACGGCTTCGCCCGCACCGCCTTCCTCGGCCTGCTGCTCGCCAGCCTCGCCATCCTCGGCGGCGCCTTCGCCTTCCAATTCGTCGGCGGCCTGCATCCTTGCGCGCTCTGCCTGTGGCAGCGCTACCCTTACGCCGCGATCATCGGCCTGGCCGGACTCGGCGCCGGCCTGTCGCGCGCCGGCGTCAAGCGCTCGCAGCTCGCGATCCTCATGGGGCTCTGCGCCGTCGCCTTCCTGATCGACGCCGGCATCGCCGGATTCCATGTCGGCGTCGAGCAGAAATGGTGGGAGGGCCTCGCCACCTGTTCGGGCACCACCGGCGGCGCCGCCTCGACCGAGGAACTGCTGAACAAGCTGCTCGCCGCGCCGGTCGTCCGCTGCGACGAGATCGCCTGGTCGATGTTCGGCATCTCCATGGCGGGCTATAATTTTCTCATGGCCCTGGCGTTGGCTATGATCGGCCTGCGCCTGACCGCGATTTTCGTTAGAAAGCCCCGTTCTGAAAAGTCCCTGCCATGACGAACAAGCCGCACCGCCTGCCGGGCGATCCCGATCGCGCCGCCATGATCGAGCGCATGATCCGCGTCGATCACGCCGGCGAGCATGGCGCCGTCCGCATCTACGACGGCCAGCTCGCCGTGCTCAAGCATGGCCCGGCGGCGCGCGCCATCCGCCACATGGCGTCGCAGGAAAAACGCCATCTCGACGCCTTCGACAAGCTGATGCTGGAGCGCCGCGTGCGCCCGACGGCGCTGTCGCCGCTGTGGGACGTCGCCGGCTTCGCGCTCGGCGCGGCCTCCGCCCTGCTCGGCCCCAAGGCCGCCATGGCCTGCACGGTCGCCGTCGAGGAAGTGATCGAGGAACATTACCGGGCGCAAGCCGAGACGCTCGGCGACGACGATCCGGCCCTGAAGGCGACGATCGACGAATTTCGCGACGACGAGATGAGCCACGGCGCCACGGCGCTGGAGTACGGCGCCAAGGAAGCGCCGCTCTTTGATGCCTTGTCGGCGGTGGTGAAGACCGGCTCGCGCCTCGCCATCTGGCTCTCGACGCGAATCTAGGCGGCTTAAACCGGTTTAAGAATCAGCACGGTGCCGTCATGGCCGACGACCTCGACCATCGCGCCGCTTTGCAGCGGCGCGCCGTCGGCGGATTTGGCCGGCCACCAGCTGTCGTCGATCTGAATCTGGCCGCGCCCATCGGGCAGGCCGCGGCTGAGATGCAACCGGCGGCCCAGATAACTCTGGCCGCGGTTGTTGAGCCCCTCATGGCCGCCGGCCGCCTGGCGGCGCGGCGCCAGGCGCGCCCAGATCACGCTGGTGACGATGGCGAGGACGGCAAAGGCAAGCAGCTGCAATCGCCAGTCGAACGGCCCGATCACGGCGACGACGACGCCGACCACGGCGGCGGAGATCGCCGGCCACAACAGGTAGGTCGTCGGCGTCACCGCCTCGATGGCGAGCAGCAGGCCGGCCAAAGCGAGCCAATGCCAGAACGAGACGTCCCAGATCCATTCGATCAACGCGTCCATGGGCCCTGTCCTTGCGCCGGCTTCTCGCTGGTCGTGCCGAAGGCCGACTTGGCCAGCTCGGTGATGCCGCCCAGGCTGCCGAGCACGGCGCTGGCCTCGACCGGCATCATCAGCACCTTCTGGTTGGGCGCCGAGGCGAGCTTTTCCAGCGCGACGATGTAGCGCTGGGCGACGAAGTAATTGACCGCCTGGATATTGCCGGCGGCGATCGCCTGCGAGACCGAGAGGGTCGCACGGCCTTCGGCCTCGGCTTCGCGCTCGCGCGCCTCGGCGTCGCGGAAGGCGGCCTCGCGGCGGCCTTCGGCTTCGAGAATGGCCGCCTGCTTCTGGCCTTCGGCGCGCAGAATGGCCGACTGCTTCTGGCCTTCCGCCGTCAAAATCTCGGCGCGCTTCAAGCGCTCGGCCTTCATCTGCTGGCCCATGGCGTCGGTCAGGTCGGCGGGCGGCGCCAGCTCCTTGATCTCGATGCGCGTGACCTTGATGCCCCACGGGGTCGTCGCCGAATCGATGACGCGCAGCAGGCGTTCGTTGATGTCGTCGCGCTTCGACAGCACGTCGTCGAGCGACATCGAGCCGATCACCGAACGCGTGTTGGTCATGGCGAGGTTGGTCACCGATTGACGCAGGTTCTCGACCTCATAGGCGGCGGCTGCGGCATCGACCACCTGGAAGAACACCACCGCGTCGGTCGTCACCGACGCGTTGTCGAAGGTGATGACGTCCTGCGAGGGAATGTCGATCACCGTCTCGCGCATCGACAATTTCGCCCCGATCCGGTCGACGAAGGGGATGATGAGGTTCAGGCCCGGCGCCAGGGTGCGGGTATATTTGCCGAAGCGCTCGATCGTCCATTCCTCGGCCTGCGGCACCGTTTTAACGCCGGAATAGATGACGACGAAGGCGACGATGACGATGCTGACGACGAAGATGAGGAAGGGACTGGGCGCGAACGCTTCCATGAACGGAGCCTCCTGGCTGACGATGCGACGACCGAGGCGCTGCGCGCGCTTCTTGCGGGAAGTTTAGCCGGTTCCCTGGCCTTGCCGAGAACTTTTGCGCGGAGGGTCGGGAGCGGCTTAAGCCTGCTCCAGCTCGCTGTCCCAATAGAGAAAGTCGCGCCAGCTTTCATGCAGATAATTGGGCGGATAGGCGCGGCCGTTTTCCTGCAATTGGATGGTCGTCGGCTGCATCGGGCGGATGCGCGGGAACATATGGGCGTCGGCCGGCATCAGGCCGCCCTTGCGCAGATTGCAGGGTTCGCAGGCGGCGACCACGTTGGACCAACTGGTGCGCCCGCCGAGCGACTTGGGAATGACATGGTCGAAGGTCAACCCTTCGGCCGGGCTGCGCACGCCGCAATATTGGCAAGAGAAGCGGTCGCGCAGGAAGACGTTGAAGCGCGTGAAGGCCGGGCGGCGCGCCGCCGGGATGTAGTCCTTCAGCGACACCACCGACGGCAGCCGCATGGCGCGCGTCGGCGAATGGACCTCGCGGTCATATTCCGAGACGATATTGACGCGGCCGAGGAACACCGCTTTCACGGCTTCCTGCCAAGGCCACAGAGACAAGGGAAAGTAAGAGAGCGGCCGGAAGTCGGCGTTTAGAACCAGCGCGGGACAGCTTTCTGGCGAGGCGAGCAAGACTCACTCCCTAGGGATAAATCCCATCACGCCGCATATCAAACAACAGGCCGGTGACCGTTTCAAGACCGCCGCACGGATTTTCTCAAGCCCTGGTAGGGCCCGGCCTTTCCGACCCCAAAACTCTGGGTTTGGGTAAGAAAGTTTCTGTATAGAAAGCGGAACCGCCGTTTAGGCCGAAAGCCCGAAGACGCGGCGCAGGAAGCCGCTTCCCAACGTCAGCCCGTCCATGTCGATGCTATGGCCGAGGCCGGGACGGGTATGGCCCTCGACCGGCACGTCGAGCGCCTCCAAGGTCGAGAGCGACAGCTGATGCAGGTTGTAATCGACCACCGGATCGTCGTCGCCGTGGATCAGCATCACCGGCGGACGCACGCGCAGTTCGTCGCCGAGGCTGTCGGTGCCGAGCAGGGCGCCGGAATAGCCGAGAATGCCGGCGCAGGGCGCGACGCGGCGCAGCCCGACATGCAGCGCCGTCATGGTGCCTTGCGAGAAGCCGACCAGCGCGAGCTGCGCGTCGGCGAGCTTGCGGCTGCCGAGTTCGAGATCGAGGAAGCGCTCGAGGATCGGCGTGGCGAGACGCGCGCCCTCCATCATGCGCGCCGGGGCTCGGTCGTTCAGGCTGAACCATTGCCGGCCGTAGGGCGCCATCTCGCAGGGAAAGGGCGCGTGCGGCGAGACGAAGGCCGCGTCGGGCAGCGCCTGCGCGAAATGCGGCGCGAGGCCGATGAGATCATTGCCGTCGGCGCCATAGCCGTGCAGCAGCACGACGAGTTGTTTGGCCGGGCCGCCCGAGGCGGGCTCGAGCGACGGACCTTCGAGTTTCGGATAGCTGCTCATCGCGAGTCCCCTTGCGCCGCGCCCAATTCCGCCGCATCGCCCGCCGCGCCCCCGCCGACCCAGCGGCGCAGGCCCGCCACCAGGGCGAGATAATCCGGCTCCTCGGGGCCGATCAGGCCCTGGCGGATGAGATAGTCGATGATGACGAGATTGCAGTTGAATTTGAACTCGAAGCCGCCGCGCACGCTGTCCCGCACTTTTTCGATGGGCCAGAGCTCGAAGCCGGCGCTTTCGCCATCGTTCGGCTTCGGCGTGAAATCCGCCGGCAGCTCGATGTCGTAGACGAAGAGGATGTCGGGACGCAGCCCGCCGTCGCGCTCGCAGCAATAGGTGATGGCGCTGGCCGGCCGCGCGCGCTCGGCGAGATGCGGTGGGATGCTCGCCTCTTCATGCGCTTCCTTGATCAAGGTGTCGCGCACGCCATGACCGTAGGAGATGCCGCCGGCGCAGAGATTGTCCAATTCGTTGGGATAGGTCGCCTTGACCGCGCTGCGCCGCGACACCCACATCTTCAATCCGTCGGGCGCGCGCACGATGCCGTTGAGATGAACGCCGAGCGAGGTGACGCCGAATTTCGGCGCGGCGGCGCGTTCGACCTTGAACAGCGGCGCGGCGCCGAAGCGCGGCGCGACGGCATAGAATTCGTCGCGCCAAGCCGTCACCGTGCCGTCGGCGCGCAAGGCGTCGGTCACGGCCTTCATCGCCTGCGTGCGCGACTCGAAATCGGCCAGCCCGTCGCGCAACGCGATGGCATCGGCCGCGATCGAGAACACCTCGGGAAAGGCGCTCAGGCGGCGCGCCGCGAACTCGCGCGCGACCCAGCCGACCCGCTGTCCCGCCGCGTGAAAGGGCAAATAACGCGCCGGATCGTGGTCGTTGCAGACGCGGATGTGATCGAGAAAGGTCAACGCCTACTCTTTCTTTTTCTTTATTTCCTCATCTCGATCACGCCGAAAAATCAACCAAACACCCCATAAAAAGATGGTGATTACGAGGGCTGGGATCGAAGTTGAGAGGCCAAACATAATAAAGATGATCAGGAGACTTATAAGGGAAGCAATAGACCAATAAAAAATATCGATTTTATCTGTAGAGTGAATGTTTTTACAAAACATAGGGACGGGACTTTCGTCGCCTATCTTCTTTGTCAAAGAAACCTCTACGCCCAATTTTCTTATTTCCCCCTCTATTGCCGCACCATGCTTGACGGCACCCAACAAAAGTCTGTGATACCAATACTTATCCGTACCCCAAAAAAGTATCCAGGTAACGAGGGAAACAAAAAGCAAGCAGACATCCAATCGCAAATCAAAGTCTGCACTTTGGATATTAATTTTCTTATCAATCACAAAACCTACAGCGCTCATAATCGCAACTAATACGATAACGGCGAGATTTCGCACTTTCATCTCGATGTCATTAAAGTGCTGTTGCACTTCAATCGTCTTTTTCCAAATCTCAATGTATCTATCTACCTGCTCAGTCATCGCTGGCTCTCAAATTTTTTAAAATCGAACAGCGATAAAATCTCACCGAAATCCCTGAGTGAATAGCTTGGCGCAATATCACGCTTAGTGAGGTTTCGTTCCCTTTCCACATCTTCTGTGGTCCAATGCGTAACGCGCCTCAATAAAGGATATTCTGGACGATCCTTGGATTCGCCATAAGCCGCATGGACGTCAGCAACACCAACGGTTTGGGCCATTGCGACGTCCTTCATTAAGCTATCGCCAATGTAAACAGCGTCTTCAGCGTTAGCGCCGACATCTGCGAGTATTTTTCTAAGAATATCCGGATTCGGCTTAGTCTCACCTGGCGGTGTGTAGCGATGCTTTGCGTGCACTAATTTATAATGGTCTTCGCCAAATAGCCTTATCTGCTCGGGGGACAAATTCTTTGGTAAATCGTGATCCGCAGGGGAATAAATAAAATCCAACAAACCGTCCAAATTTAAATTGCGGATTCGATAGTTGGTATAGAAGGCCATAGACTCTGTGTAGCTTGCGATGAGGCAGCCCTTTTGCTTCAGCATTCTCAGAGTTTCGCGAACGGTTGGATAAAGCTCCAAAGCAGCTTTGCGGGCTTTACGATGTGCATAAATGCATTCGTCAAAAACCTTCACGAGATCTTGGTTTGGATATGCAACTTTGAGTGATTTTATCTCTTCAATCAAAAACGCATATTCTGACGTGCCATGCTGCTGATGTACGATTTTAATATCATCAAGCAAATTCTCTCGGGGCAATCCCGTCTTAGCCACCAGGCATTCGAGCAATGCTGAAAAGGACGCATGCCAAATCCCCACCCAATCGAAGAGCGTATTATCCAAGTCAGTAATTATCAGGCTCTTAGTTGGAAGCATTTTCTTCTCAAATCATGAAGTTCAGCGTATCGAACTTACGTACCAAATTAGGCTAGCTTGTTTATTATTCTTACCACTAAAACGACGATGAAAATAATCTAGCGTCATGACCCTTTCCGCCGCCAGCGAACCATCCGTCGATTCCGCCGTGACCTTGCCGGCGGCGCGCCTGCTGCCGCTCTGCCGCGACTCGCTCGCGGCGGCGCGCGCCTATGGCGAGATGGCGCGCCGGTCGGTCGCCGCCCTCGTGGCCCCCGGCGGCAAGATCGACAATGGCAAGCTCGAACGCCGTCAGTTCGCCGCCCATGCGCTCGCCTGGACCGCCACCTATATCGAAGCCCTGACGCAGATGCTGGCCTGGGCCGAACGCTTACAGGCGGACGGCAAGCTCGGCGAATTGGAAAGCCTGATCCTGCAGGCCGCCTATGGCGAATATCTCGCCCAGCTTGCCGGCGGCATCGCGCTGAGCCAGGGCGAGATCGCACGGCATGGCGACATGGGACTACCGCACGAATCCTTGCGCGCGCTGTTCGTGCCCGCCGTCAGCGACTTGGTCGCCGCCGGCAACAGCGCGGCGGCGCGCGAACGGCTCGCCGCCTTGATCGGCGACGGCCGCTTCGGCGAGCTCGGTCTCGGCGACGAGACGCTGGATGCGGTGCAGAGCGAGTTCCGCCGTTTCGCCGACGAGACCATCGCGCCGGACGCCCATGACTGGCATCTCAAGAACGAACTGATTCCGCTCGGCGTGATCGACAAGCTCGCCGAGCTCGGCGTGTTCGGCCTCACCGTGCCGGAAGAATATGGCGGCCTCGCCATGAACCGCATCGCGCTCTGCGTCGTCACCGAGGAACTGAGCCGCGGCTATATCGGCGTCGGCTCGCTCGGCACGCGTTCGGAGATCGCCGGCGAATTGATCCGCCTCGGCGGCACCGAGGCGCAAAAGCAAAAATATCTGCCGAAGATCGCCAGCGGCGAGATTCTGCCGACGGCCGTCTTCACCGAACCCAATACCGGGTCGGACCTCGGCGCCCTGCGCACCCGCGCCGTGCGCGCCCAACGCGACGGCAAGGACGTTTATCTCATCACCGGCAACAAGACCTGGATCACCCACGCCGCGCGCTCCGACATGATGACGCTGCTGGCGCGCACCGATCCCAACGAGGCCGGCTGGAAGGGCCTTTCCATGTTCCTCGCGGAAAAGCCGCGCGGCACGGACGACAACCCCTTTCCCGCCGCCGGCATGAGCGGCGGCGAGATCGAGGTCCTCGGCTATCGCGGCATGAAGGAATATGAGCTGGGCTTCGACGAATTCGTCGTGCCGGCGGAGAATCTGCTCGGCGGCGTCGAGGGCCAGGGCTTCAAGCAATTGATGCAGACCTTCGAGGTGGCGCGCATCCAGACCGCGGCCCGCGCCGTCGGCGTGGCGCAGAACGCCATGGAGCTGGCGCTGTCCTACGCGCGCGAACGCAAGCAGTTCGGCAAGGCGATCGCCGCCTTCCCGCGCGTCGGCGGCAAGATCGCCTGGATGGCGGTGGAGACCATGATCGCCCGCCAGCTCGCCTATTTCGCCGCGCGCGAGAAGGATTCCGAACGGCGCTGCGACCGCGAGGCCGGCATGGCGAAATTGCTCGCCGCGCGCATCGCCTGGTCGAACGCCGACAACGCCCTGCAAATCCACGGCGGCAACGGCTACGCTCTCGAATATCCGATCAGCCGCGTGCTGTGCGACGCGCGCATTCTCAACATTTTCGAAGGAGCCGCCGAGATTCAGGCGCAGGTGATCGCCCGCGGCATCCTCGACGGCAGGAACTGACATGTCCGAAGGAATGAACACCGCCTTTGTCGCGATGATCGGCATCGCCGCCTTCGCCACTCTGGCGGTGGTGGTGATCGGCATGATCAACATGTCGCGCAAGGATCATGATCCGCGCACCTCGAACAAGCTGATGCGCTGGCGCATCATTCTGCAGGCCTTCGCCATCCTGTTGATTCTCGCCTTCGTCCTGCTGGCGAAACGCTGATGGTCAAGCTCACCAAGATCTATACGCGCGGCGGCGATGCGGGCGAGACCTCGCTCGGCAGCGGCGCGCGCGTGCCCAAGCACGACCTGCGCGTCGCCGCCTACGGCACGGTCGACGAAGCCAATGCGGCGATCGGCCTGGTGCGCCTGCACACCCGTACTATCTCGGGGGGACACGAGTTCGACGCCATGCTGGGGCGCATCCAGAACGACCTGTTCGATCTCGGCGCCGATCTTTGCGTGCCCGAGGGGAAAGAACGAAAGGACGGGGCCCTGCGCATCGTCCAGGCGCAGATCGACCGGCTCGAACGGGAAATCGACGCGATGAACGGCAAGATGAAGCCGCTCGAGTCCTTCATCCTGCCGGGCGGCAGTCCGGCCGCCGCCCATCTCCATCTGGCGCGCACCGTGGCGCGCCGCGCCGAGCGGCTGATGACCGAGCTGGCGATGCGCGAGACGGTCAATCCTCTGGCCATCGCCTATATCAACCGCCTGTCCGACCATCTCTTCGTGCTGGCCCGCGCCCTGAACGACGACGGCGCCCAGGACATATTGTGGCGCCCTGGCGCGAACCGTTAACTCCTTTTAACAATTGAGTTTTTCGCCAGCCGGAGCGGTCCGGCTGCAATCAATCCGCTTGCCAGGCCCCCGTCGAAAGTGGTTATGTTGCGCCGCAACATAACCCCGGCGCGCGCCCTTCTGGCCGCGCCTGATTTTTCAGAGGGCATCCATGATCGACAAGGTCGGCGTCATCGGCGCAGGTCAGATGGGCAGCGGCATCGCGCATGTGATGGCGCAAACCGGCATCGCCGTGACGCTGGTCGACGTCAATCCGCAGCAGCTCGACAAGGCGCTGGCGACGATCCGCAAGAACATGGAGCGCCAGGTCGCCAAGGGCATCCTGCAGGCTGCCGACGTCGACGTCGCGCTCGGCCGCATCAAGACCACCAGCGCCATGGCCGATCTCGGCGACCGCGATCTGGTGATCGAAGCGGCGACCGAGAACGAGAAGATCAAGATCGCCATCTTCAAGGATCTCGTGCCGCACCTGAAGGCCGACGCGATGATCGCCAGCAACACCTCGTCGATCTCGATCACCCGCCTCGCCGCCGCCACCGACCGGCCCGACAAATTCATCGGCATGCATTTCATGAATCCGGTGCCGATCATGAAGCTGGTCGAAGTCATTCCCGGCATCGCCACGGCGAAAAGCACCCTCGAAAGCGTGCGCCATCTCGCCGAGAGAGTCGGCAAGACGCCGGTCAGTTCCGAAGATTATCCCGCCTTCATCGTCAACCGCATCCTGCTGCCGATGATCAACGAGGCGATCTACGCGCTCTATGAGGGCGTCGGCACGGTTTCCGCCATCGATACGGCGATGAAGCTCGGCGCCAATCATCCCATGGGCCCGCTGGAGCTCGCCGACTTCATCGGTCTCGACACCTGCCTCAGCATCATGCAGGTGCTGCACGAAGGCCTGTCCGACAGCAAATACCGGCCCTGTCCGTTGCTGGTGAAATATGTCGAGGCCGGCTGGTACGGCCGCAAGTCCGGCAAGGGTTTCTACGACTATTCCGGCGAGAAGCCCGTCCCTACCCGCTAGCCCCGAAGCGGGCTAGGCTCTCCGCAAGGCGCGACCATCGCGCCGTCAGGGGAGATCGTCATGGCCTTACGAACCGGCGCGGCGCTGCCGCCGTTGTCCCTGCCGCTGGTCGGCGGCGGGACATTCACGCTCAACGCGCCGCCGCCGCAATCCTTCACCCTGCTCGTGTTCTATCGCGGCCTGCATTGCAAGCGCTGCCCCGGCCAGCTCGCCGCCTTCCAGACGCTGTTGCCCGAGTTCGGCGCGCTCGGCGCAACGGTGATCGCCGTCAGTTCCGACGACGCGGCGCGCGCGGCGCGGTCGGCGAAAGAATGGCGCATCGACCGCCTGGCCATCGCTTACGATTTTCCGCTCGCCGCCGCGCCCGACTGGGGCCTCTATGTCTCGCCGGGCGCCAAGCCGGGCGATCCGGCGCGCTTCACCGAACCGGCCTTCTTCGCCGTCGACCGCGCCGGCAAGCTCGACAGCGCCGCCATCAATACCGGCCCGCGCCTGCGCGTCAGCGCCGCCGACGCGCTCGCCCATGTGCGCGACCGCCTGAAAGGCGGCGAATGACGATGATCCGCCTGAAAGACGGCGAATAGCTATTTGACCAAGGCGGCCTTGAGCAGCGCCTTGGCCGCGTCGCCGTCCCAGGCGGCGGGACCGGACAGACGGCCAAGCTCGCGCCCCTGGCGGTCGATCAGGATCGTCACCGGCAATTCGCGCACGGCGAAGGCGCGCGCCGCCTCGCCGCGCGAATCGAAGCGCATAGCCAGGGCTTCGAGGCCGAGCTTGGCGTAGAACGGCTGCACCACGGCGAGCCCGCTGCGGTCCTGCGACAAGGCCAGCACCGTCAATCCCTCCGCTTTCAGCGCCGCCTGCAGGCGGTCGAGCGCCGCCATCTCGGCGACGCAGGGCGCGCACCAGGTCGCCCAGAAGTTCACCAACACCACCTGGCCCTTGAGGCCGGACAATTGCAGCCGACGGCCCTTTTCGTCGAGAAAGGCCACGTCGGGCGCTGGCTGGGGCGGCGTCGCCGGGCTAAAGTCCTGAAATTCGCCGCGGAATGCCGGCAGGGCGAGGCGATCCGGGGTTGATCCCCGCTCCGATTTGCCCGATACCACCAGCGCGCCGACGCCGATGGCGGCGACGACAAGAACCGCCGCCGCAGCCGTCGCCAGCATCAACCTGTTTCGCCGCCAACCGCCAGATTTCGCCGTCATGAAACGCCCGATCAAAAAACCCGCTGTCAAAAAAACCGCCGCCAAACAGAAGAACGCCAACACGATGTGGGGCGGCCGTTTCGAGAGCGGCCCCGACGCGCTGATGGCGCGCATCAACGCGTCCATCGACTTCGACAAGCGGCTCTACGCCCAGGACATCCGCGCCTCGATCGCGCATGCCCGGATGCTGGGTCAGCAGCGCATCATCGCCGGCAAGGACGTCGCCGCCATCGTCGGCGGTCTGCAGAAGATACTGCAACAGATCGAAAACGGCGCGTTCGAATTCAAGACGGAACTGGAAGACATCCATCTCAACGTCGAGAAGCGCCTGACCGACATGATCGGCCCGGCCGGCGGCCGGCTGCACACCGGTCGCTCGCGCAACGACCAGGTGGCGACCGATTTCCGTCTCTGGGTGCGCGACTGCATCGATGCCACCGACCGCGCGCTGCAAGCGCTGCAAGACGCGCTGATCGCCAAGGCCGAGATTCACGCCGCGACGGTGATGCCGGGTTTCACCCATCTGCAGAGCGCGCAGCCGGTGACCTTCGGCCATCACATGCTGGCCTATGTCGAGATGATCGGGCGCGACCGCGGCCGTTTCATCGACGCCCGCGCGCGCGTCAACGAATCGCCGCTCGGCGCCGCCGCGCTCGCCGGCACGTCCTTTCCCATCGACCGCGAGGCGACGGCGAAAGCGCTCGGCTTCGCCCGGCCGCTCGCCAATTCGATGGACGCCGTCTCGGCGCGCGACTTCGCGCTCGAATTCCTCGCCGCCTGCGCCATCTGCGCGACGCATCTGTCGCGCCTGGCCGAGGAGCTGGTGATCTGGTCGTCGCCGCAGTTCGCCTTCGTCAAACTGTCGGACGGCTTCACCACCGGCTCGTCGATCATGCCGCAGAAGCGCAATCCGGACGCCGCCGAGCTGATCCGCGCCAAGACCGGCCGCATCGCCGGCGCGTTGGTCGGCCTGCTCACGGTCATGAAGGGCCTGCCGCTCGCCTACAGCAAGGACATGCAGGAGGACAAGGAGCCGGTGTTCGACGCCGCCGAGTCCCTCTCGCTGTCGATCCACGCCATGACCGGCATGATGGGCTCCCTCAAGGTCAACGAGGCGCGGCTGCGCGCCGCCGCCAGCGCCGGCTTCTCGACGGCAACGGATTTGGCGGATTGGCTGGTGCGCGAAGCCGGCCTGCCGTTCCGCGACGCCCATCACGTCACCGGCGGCCTGGTCAAACTCGCGGAATCCAAACAGTGCGAATTGGCCGATCTCTCGCTGAAAGAGATGCAGGCCGCCGACAAACGCATCACCAAGAGCGTGTACGGCGTGCTGTCCGTCGACAAGTCGGTGGCCAGCCGCACGAGCCTCGGCGGCACCGCGCCGACGCGCGTGCGCGCCGCCGCCAAGGCCGCGCGCAAAAAGTTTTTGAAAGGCTGATCGCATGAGCCTGCGCCTCCTTCGCACTCTCGCCCTGCTCCTCCTCGTCGCCGCGCTCGCCGGCCCGCTCGCAGCCTGCGGCAAGAAGGGCCCGCCGATCCCGCCCGACGGCCAGGACAGCGACTATCCGCGCAGCTATCCGACGCGATGAGCGCTTTCGCTTACAAGAACGGCGCCCTCGCCTGCGAGGACGTGCCCCTGGCGCGCATCGCCGAGGCCGTCGGCACGCCGGTCTATGTCTATTCGAGCAGCGCGCTCGAAGCGCAATATCGCGCCTTCACCGAAGCCTTCGCCGGCCAGAACGCGCGCGTCTGCTTCGCCGTGAAGGCCAATTCCAACCAGGCGGTGATCCGCACCTTCGCCGCATTGGGCGCCGGCGCGGACGTGCTGTCCGAAGGCGAGTTGCGCCGCGCGCTCGCCGCCGGCGTGCCGGCCGGGAAAGTCGTGTTCTCCGGCGTCGGCAAGTCGCGGGATGAAATGGCCTTCGCACTCGAGGCCGGCGTCGGCCAGATCAATGTCGAGTCCTTGCCCGAGCTGCGCCAGCTCAGCGAGGTGGCGGCCCGTCTCGGCAAGACCGCGAACATCGCCGTGCGCGTCAATCCGGACGTCGACGCCAAGACCCACGCCAAGATCACCACCGGCAAGAAAGAGAACAAGTTCGGCATCGACTATGACGTCGCGCCCGCCGTCTATGCCGAAGCCGCCAAGCTGCCCGGCATCAAGGCGCTCGGCATCGCCGTGCATATCGGCTCGCAGCTGCTCGATCTCGCGCCGTTCCGCGACGCCTTCCTGCTGATCGCGGACTTGGCGACTCGGTTGCGCGCCGCCGGACATGACATCCGCCGCCTCGATCTCGGCGGCGGCCTCGGCATTCCCTACCGCGACGAGACGCCGCCGCCGCCCGCCGCCTATGCGGCGGTGGTGAAGGAGACCGTCGGTTCGCTCGGCTGCGAGCTGACCTTCGAGCCCGGCCGCCTGCTCGTCGGCAATGCCGGCGTGCTGGTTTCTCGCGTGCTCTATGTGAAGGACGGTTCGGATCGCCGCTTCGTCATCGTCGATGCCGCCATGAACGATCTGATGCGCCCGGCGCTCTACGAGGCCTGGCACGACATCCGCCCGCTCCGGGAGCCGGCGAAGGGCGCGGCGAATGCGCCGGTCGACGTCGTCGGCCCGGTCTGCGAGACCACCGACATTTTCGCCAAGGATCGCGTCCTGCCGCCGCTCGCCGCCGACGACCTCGTCGCCTTCGGTTCGGCCGGCGCCTATGGCGCGGTCATGGCGTCGGACTACAACAGCCGGCCGCTGGTGCCCGAGGTGCTGGTAAAGGGCGGCGACTATGCCGTGATCCGCCCGCGCCAGAGCTACGCGGACATGCTCGGGCGCGACCGGCTGGCGCCGTGGCAGGGCAAATAGCCGAGCCGCTCCAAGCACTTCCAGGACACCATCGAGCCGCCTGGGGCAAGTGGGGCCGCCGGCGCCGCTAACGATCCGTTGATCTGCCATGCATGAATCGCCGGTGCGGTTCCCGGCAAAGCGTGGCATCGTTCCATGGTGATGACCGCACAGCCTGATCCGCAACCCGACAGCGCGTCGGGTCGCTTGCCGCCCAATGCGCCGCCCGGCTTGGACGGCCAGCTCTGGCTCGCGCGCGGCGCCCTGTTCTGGGAAAAGCTGTGGCCCGGCCTGTGGCCCGTTCTCGGCGTCGCTGGCCTGTTTCTCGCCCTTGCCCTGTTCGATCTGCTGCCCGGCCTGCCGCTGTGGCTGCATGTCGCCCTGCTCGTCCTCTTCGCCGGCGCGCTGCTCGCCGCCGGCTGGCACGGCCTGCGCCAGCTGCGCTGGCCCGGTTTCGGCCTCGCGCGCCGGCGCATCGAGACCCACAGCGGCCTCGTCCATCGTCCGCTCGCCGCCCTGCGCGACAAGCTCGCCGCCGGCGCCGACGATCCCGCCGCCCAGGCCTTGTGGGCGCTGCACCAGCAACGCGCCCGCGCCAGCATCGAACGCTTGCGCGTCGGCTTGCCGGCGCCGGGCCTCGCCAAGCGCGATCCCTATGCCCTGCGCGCCGGCCTGCTGCTCGTTCTCGTCGTCGGCGTCATCACCGCCTGGGGCGACGGGCGCAACCGCATCGCCCGCGCCCTCATCCCCGGCAGCGGCACGGCGGCCACGCAACTGGCCCTCGACGTCTGGATCACGCCGCCGACCTATACCGGCCTGGCGCCGATCCATCTCGCCCGGTCGAACAATCCGGCCGGCGCGCAAGCCAATATCGTTATCAACGGCACCGCCGGCCAGGACGGGCCGATCGCCATTCCGGTCGGCGCCAGCGTGCTCGCGCAGCTCCACGGCGGACGCAAAGCGCCGACCCTGAGCCTCGGCGACATGAACAAGCCGTTCGACATCGTCGACAACGGCGCCTTCCGGCTCAGCGCGCCGCTCGCCGAGGTCAGCGACGGGCCGCAACGCCTCAGCATCCTGCAGAATGGCCGCGAGGTCGCCGGCTGGAGCGTCGTCGTGCTGCCCGACGAGGATCCCGAGATCACCATGAGCGCGCCGCCGGGCCGCACCGAGCGCGGCGCGCTGCGCATCGCCTACGACGCCGCCGACGATTACGGCATCGTCAGCGTCCAAGCGCTGGTGCGCCGCGCCTCGACGCGCGACGGCATCCCGACCGAACCGCTCGCGCTCGACATGCCGCTGTCGGGGCGCAACGGCAAAGCATTGAAGGGCAGCGGCTTTCACGACCTGACGTCGCATCCCTGGGCCGGTCTGCCGGTGACGCTGCAGCTGATCGCCAAGGACGCGCTCGGCCAGGTCGGCGTCAGCGACCCGATACCCTTCGTGCTGCCCGAGCGCGACTTCCAGCATCCGGTGGCGCGCGCCATCGTCGAGCTGCGCAAGCTGCTCGCGCTCAGCCCGCGCAACAAGGACGCCGTGCGCAACGGCCTCGGCGACATCTCCGAATCTCCCGAGTCCTTCGGCCATGACACCGTGGTGTTCCTGGCGCTACGCTCGGTCGTCGCGCGGTTGCGCTACGCCGGCGACGACGCCACCATCGCCGCCGTGCAATCGACCCTGTGGGACACCGCGCTGCGCATCGAGGACGGTCGCCTGTCGCTCGCCGAGCGCGAACTGCGCGACATCCAGAACGCCCTGCAGCAGGCGCTGCAGCGCAACGCGCCGCAGACCGAGATCGACCGCCTGATCAACCAGTTGCAGCAGGCGCTGAACAAATTCATCGAGCAGATGATGCGCAACGCGCAGACCATGCCGCCGCAGCAGATGCCGTTCGATCCCAACGCCCGCTACGTCTCCAGCGACGAGCTGCAGAAGATGATCGAGGCGGCGCGCGAAATGGCGCGCAGCGGCAACATGGACGCGGCGAAGGAGCTGCTCGCGCAGCTGCAGCAGATGCTCGAAAGCCTGCAGTCCGGCCAGTTCGCCCAGTCGCAGCAACAGCAGCAGCAACAGCAACAGGCGAACGAGATGATGCGCCAGATGCAGGAGCTGATGAAGCGCCAGCGCGAGCTGATGGAGCAGACCTATCGCGACGCGCAGAACGGCCAGCAAAGCCAGCGCGGCCAACAAGGACAGCAGGGCCAGCAAGGGCAACAGGGTCAGGGCGGCCAAGCCGAGCAGGAGGCGCTGCGCCGCATGCTCGGCGACATGATGCGCCAGCTCGGCGAAATGGGCGGCCAGATTCCCGAAGGCTTCGGCCAGGCCGAGCGCTCGATGAACGATGCCGGCCAGGCGCTCGGCAGCGGCCAGCCCGGCCAGGCGCTCGGGCCGCAAGCCAATGCCCTCGAGCAATTGCAGCAGGGCGCCGGCCAGATGATGCAGCAATTGCAGCAGATGATGGGCCAAGGCCCCGGCCAGGGTCAGCCCGGCCAGCAGATGGGCCAGGGCCAGCCGGGTCAGCCCGGCGGCCCCTCGATGCCGCGCCCGGGCGATCCGCGCAATTTCGATCCGCTCGGCCGCACGCCGCCGCCGAGCAGCACCACCAGCAGCGACGAGACCGGCCGCGGCCTGCCCAAGGCCGGCGATCTCCTGCGCTCGCGCGAGATTCTCGAAGAGCTGCGCCGGCGCGCCGGCGAGGCCGAACGCCCGACGATCGAACGCGACTATATCGATCGGCTTCTGCGGCGCTTCTAAGCCTTCGCCCGCAAATCCCCGCCCTCAGGCAAGCCCGAGCGTGACGATGGGAAACGGGGGAGCGGAAAAGCGCTTAGAATTTGCCAGCGAGCGCGCCTTCGGCGGCGTCGCAGATTTCCTTCAAGCTGAACGGCTTCGGCACGACCTTGTGGATCAGGGAATCCAGGTTGTGCGCGCGCTGCCGCTCGGCGCTGTAGCCCGACATCATCAGGATGCGCAATTCGGGCTTGTCCTTGGCCATCTTGAGCGCGAGGGCGATGCCGTCGAGGCCGGGCATGACGATATCGGTGATCAAAAGATCGAAAGTCTCGGTCTGCAGCACGGTCAACGCCTGCAGGCCGTCTTCGACCGTCGTCACCTCGTGGCCGCGATGATCCAGCGCGCGCTTGACGAATTCGCGGACCGCCCGATCGTCTTCCGCCACAAGGATGCGCGCCATAGGTCCCCCGTCACTTGTCCGTCGTAAAGGTGATGGTCAGTCCTGTCGCGTTGGGCGACGGGTTACGAACGCTGGTGACGAACGAGGCGCTTTCGCCCGGAAGCAGGCGCGATTGCGCGGCCTTGAAAGTCCAATTCTGCCCGTCCTTGTCGCCTTCCTTGACGATGACGCGCATGGTCGGCACGTCGCGCGCGGCCGAGGACACGTTGGCGACCTCGCCTTCGATGGCGAGGACGGGCACGCCGTCTTCGCTGCGGCTCGCCGAGGAGACGTTGCGCAGCTCGAGGCCGCTGCCGACCTCCTCATGGGCGAATCCCATCAATTCATAGAGCTTCGCGGCCGGCGGCCAGGCGGCGACGATATTATTGCGCGCCAGGATGCCGCCGCCAACCACGCCGCCGACGATGAGAATGAGAATCGCCCAGGCGATGACGCCGCTGCGCGGCCGCGGCTGCGGCGGGAAAGCCGGCAGATTGGCGCCCGGCGGACGCGCCGCGCCGGGAATGGCGCGGAAATCGCTTTCGAGCGGCGGCAGTTCGACCTGGCGCGGCAGATCTTCCGGCGGCGTCTGCGTCCATTGATGGCCGCATTTCGCGCAGCGCACGACGCGTCCGTCCGGGCCCAAAAGGACCGGATCGATCAAATAGCGTGTGCCGCAAGCTGTACAGGAAAGGATCATCGCCCCTGGCGGAAAAAGCGGGGAACGCGGGAAAAGCGCGAGTTTATAGGCTCTCCCCCGCGTTCTGGCAAGGAGGCGAGGCGCGTTCGCGCCGCCGCCGTCCCATGATCTTGCCGCAGGGCGCCGGACAATGCCAGGGCGCGGGCGCCAGCGCGCAGCGCCGCGCCCGGCCCCATGATGTGGCGGACTGGACCCGCGCGAGAGCCTGTGCGATTCTTAACCATCGTTCAGCGACGGCCGCCGCGGCGGCGTCGCATTAACCATTCCCCGCGCAGAACGGCTCCGCCCCTTGGTTCGCTTTCAGAATGTCGGCATGCGCTACGGCGTCGGGCCGGAAGTCCTGCACGATGTCAACTTCGCCCTGGCGCCCGGCTCATTCCACTTCCTGGTGGGACCGAGCGGCGCCGGCAAATCCTCGCTGCTGCGCCTGATGTATCTGGCGCACCGGCCATCGCGCGGCCTGATCACCCTGTTCGACCGCGACATCGCCACCACGCCGCGCCATGAATTGCCGGAACTGCGGCGGAAAATCGGCGTGGTTTTCCAGGAATTCCGCCTGCTCGACCATCTGAGCGTGCTCGACAACGTCGCCCTGCCGCTGCGCGTCGCCGGCATGGGCGAAAAGCAGCTGAAGGACTATGCCGAGGAACTGCTGAGCTGGGTCGGCCTCGCCGACCATATGCAGGCGCGCCCGGCCATCCTGTCGGGCGGCCAGAAGCAGCGCGTCGCCATCGCGCGCGCCGTCATCAGCCGGCCCAAGCTGCTGCTCGCCGACGAGCCGACCGGCAATGTCGACGACAAGATCGCGCTCCGCCTGCTCTATCTGTTCGAGGAACTGAACAAGCTCGGCACCACCATCGTCATCGCCACCCACAACGAGGCGCTGATCTCGCGCTTCGGCCATCCGCAGCTGCATCTCGAAAACGGCGAGCTTTCGGTGCGCGCCGCCGGCAAGCGGGGGGCGTGAGCATGTTCGGATTGTTCGAGAGCCGCAGCGACCTGCCGCTCCGCACCGACGCCTCGCGCCGCTTCCTGCCCTGGCTGGTGGCGCTCAACGTCTATCTCGCCGCCCTGGCGCTGGCCGGCCTGATGGCCCTCGGCGACGCCGTCTCGGCCTGGGACAAGGGCCTCACCGGCGCAATGACCGTGCAGATTCCCGCGCCGGTCTCCAAGGATGGCGACCGCGTCACCGACAATGCGCCGCGCGTCGCGCGCGCCCTCGAAGTGCTGCGCGCCCAGCCCGGCGTCGCCGCCGCCAACGCACTGTCGCGCAGCGAGATGGCGGCGCTGATGGAACCCTGGCTCGGCAGCGCCGGCGGCCTCGTCGCCGAACTGCCGCTGCCCGCCCTGATCGACGTGCAATTGCGCGATTCCGCCGGCATCAACGCCGAAGGCCTGCAAAGCGTGCTCGCCGCCGCCGTGCCCGGCGCGACGGTGGACGATCACAAGAAATGGCTCGACCGCCTGCTGCTGCTGATCCATTCGGTCGAGCTGGTCGCCGCCGCCGTGGTGCTGCTGGTCGCCGGCGCGGCGATCGCCACGGTGATCTTCATCACCCGCACCGGCCTGTCGCTGCATCAGGATGTCATCAGCCTGCTGCATGTCATCGGCGCGCAAGACGACTACATCGCCAAGCAATTCCAGTCCCAAGCCCTCGCCCTCGGCCTCAAGGGCGGCGCCATCGGCTTTCTGCTCGCCGCCCTCACCCTGGGCGGCCTCGGCCTGCTCGCCGGCCGCCTCGGCTCGCAATTCCTGCCGCCGCTGTCGCTCGGCCCGCTGCAATGGCTGCTGCTCGCCGGCCTGCCGCTCGCCGTCGCGCTGATCGGCATGGCCACCGCGCGCTTCACCGTCATGCGCACCCTCGCGCGCCTTCCATGAGCGATCCCATCACGCCCGAAAGCCCGGCGCCGCGGCCGCAGGGACATATCCAGTGGGCGCTGATCGCCGTCGTCGCCTTGGCGGCGCTGTGGCTCGGCGGCCTCGTCTGGTACGCCAGCGACATTCCGCGCGGCATCGACGACACCGCCACCATGACCGACGCCGTCGTCGTGCTGACCGGCGGCTCGGGCCGCGTCGATGTCGGCCTGGCGCTGCTCGCCGAGCGGCGGGCGAAAAAGCTGTTCGTCTCGGGCGTGGCGCGCGACGTCGATCTCGACCAATTGCTCAAGGTCTCGATGCGCCAGGACGCGCGCAATCTGAAGGACCGCATCCTGCTCGGCCACGAAGCCGGCGACACGCCGGGCAACGCGCGCGAGACGGCGCAATGGATGGCGCGCGAAGGCTTCAGCTCGCTGCGCCTGGTGACGGCGAGCTATCACATGCGCCGCAGCCTGCTCGAATTCCGCCGCGCCTTGCCGGATGCGGTGATCGTCGCCCATCCGGTCTTTCCGACCGGCTTTCGCCTCGCCGAATGGTGGCGCTGGCCCGGCACCCTGTCGCTGCTGATGAGCGAATATACCAAGTACCTGATCGCGGCAGGCGCCGGCGCCCTCGGCATCACCCTGCCGGAAACGCCGCAACCGCCCGCCAAGTCATGACGGCCGGATCATGACTGCCGTTCGCGCCCTGCTGTTCAATCTCGCCTTCTACGGCGTCACCACCCTGCTCGCGGCCGTCTATCTGCCGCTGCTGCTGATTCCCGGCCGGGCGGGCGGGCGCGCCATGATGGCGGCGGGCCGCGCCTGGTCGGCCCTGGTGCTCTGGCTGCTCAAGGCGATCGTCGGACTCGGCTTCGAGGTGCGCGGGCGCGAGAACCTGCCGGACGGCCCCCTGCTGATCGCCGCCAAGCATCAGTCGGCCTGGGACACCTTGATGCTGCCGGTGCTGCTCGGACGGCCCGTCGTCATCCTCAAGCGCGAGCTGTTCTGGATTCCGTTCTACGGCTGGTACGCCAAGCGCGCCGGCATGATCGCCATCGACCGCAAGGGCGGGGCTAAGGCGCTGCGCGCCATGCTGCGCGCCGCCAAGCGCCGCACCGTCGAGGATGGCCGGCCCCTGGTGATCTTCCCGCAAGGCACCCGCACCGCGCCGGGCGCGCCCGCCACGCCGGATGGCGCGCCTTATCAGTCGGGCGTCGCCGCGCTCTACGGCGATCTCGGCCTGCCCTGCGTGCCGCTGGCGCTCAACTCCGGCCTGTTCTGGGGCCGCCGGGCCTTCACCAAGCGCCCCGGCCGCATCACCGTGGAATTTCTCCCCGCCATCCCGCCGGGCCTGCCCAAACGCGAATTTCTCGCCCGTCTGGAGGCCGCCATCGAACCGGCCACCACCCGCCTCGAAAATCAAGCCATTGAGGTATAAAGGCTTTATCTATTAACACATAAATATAATGTGAATTAATAGATAAAACATTTTTTATACGTTGATTTGAGCCGGAACGCCCTCTATGGTCCGGCCGTTGCTTTCCTTTGGGGCATATCCCGTGACCATCGACATTCAGAGCCTCTACAAGCGTTTCGGCACGCAGCCGGTCCTGCGCGGCGTCGATCTCGATATCGGCGACGGCGAGCTGGTGGCGCTGCTCGGCGCCTCGGGCTCGGGCAAGACCACCCTGCTGCGCATTCTCGCCGGCCTGGAATTTCCCGACGGCGGCGACATCCTCGTTGATAGCGAGAGCTGGATCGCCAAGCCGACCCAGGCGCGCAAGGTCGGCTTCGTCTTCCAGCATTACGCCCTGTTCGGCCATCTCACCGTCGCCGAGAACATCGCCTTTGGCCTGCGGGTGCGCGACAAGAAGCACCGCCCCGCTGAAGCGGCGATCCAGACCAAGATTAAAGAACTGCTGGACCTGATCCAGTTAAGCCAGCTCGGCCAACGCTATCCGGCCCAGCTGTCGGGCGGCCAGCGCCAGCGCGTCGCCCTGGCCCGCGCGCTCGCCATCGAGCCGGCGGTGCTGCTGCTCGACGAGCCGTTCGGCGCGCTCGACGCCGGCGTGCGCAAGGATCTGCGCCACTGGCTGCGCGACCTGCACAAGCGGCTCGGCATGACCACCGTCTTCGTCACCCACGACCAGGAAGAGGCCCTCGAACTGGCCGACCGCGTCGTCATCCTCAACGAGGGCCGCATCGAGCAGATCGGCACCCCCGAGGAGGTCTACGACCATCCGGCGACGCCCTACGTGCTGCGCTTCCTCGGCGGCGCCAACGAATTGCCCGGCCGCCTGCGCGCCGGGCGCATCGAGGTCGAGGGCCTGGATACCAGCGCCATCGAGCGCATCGCCGCCGGCGACGGCGCCGCCAGCCTGTTCGTCCGCCCGCATGACGTCGACGTCACGCCCGCCGACGACGGCAGTGCCAGCATCCGTTCGGTCTTCATCACCGGCGCCCAGGCCCATGTCGAACTGACGCTGGCCGGCGGCAAGCAGCTCGCCGCCGAGCTGCGGCGCGACGTGGCGCGCGCCCGCGGCCTCAAGGCCGGCCAGCGCGTCCGCCTCAAAGCCATGCACGGCCGCCTGTTCACCGCGCCCCATGCCGCGGCCGCCACGGCGCCGACCGCGTCGGACGCCGAAGACCGCGCCTGTATCGCGCGGCCCTGAGCCGCGGAATGGCGCGAATCCCGTTTCGCGCAGCACCATCCCCTTTTCGATATTCCCCGTTTGTTTTTGAACGCCCCGTTTTTTGAACGAAAGACCATGACCATGAAGACCCTCTCCGCTTTCGCGCTCGCCGCCGCTTTGCTGGCCAGCGCCCCCGCCCTGGCGCAAGTGAACGCGCCCGCCGACTACAAGGGCCCCAAGGAGATCCTCAACGTCTCCTACGACATCGCCCGCGAGCTCTATGTGAAGATCAACGAGGCCTTCACCGCCGACTGGCAGAAGAAGACCGGCCAGAAGATCGAGGTGAAGCAGTCGCACGCCGGCACCTCGACCCAGGCGCGCGCCATTCTCGAAGGCCTGCCCGCCGATCTCGTCACCTTCAACCAGGTGCTCGACGTTCAGGTGCTGGCCGACAAGGGCAAGCTGATTCCGGCCGACTGGGCCAAGCGCCTGCCGAACGCCAGCTCGCCCTATTATTCGCTGCCGGCCTTCCTGGTGCGTCCGGGCAATCCGAAGAACATCAAGGATTGGGACGACCTGGTGCGCGCCGACGTCAAGTCCGTGTTCCCCAATCCGAAGACCTCGGGCAACGCGCGCTACACTTATCTCGGCGCCTATGCCTACGCGCTGTCGAAGAACGGCAACGACGAGGGCAAGGCCCAGGAGTTCGTGAAGAAATTCCTCGCCAACGTGCCGGTGTTCGACACCGGCGGGCGCGGCTCGACCACAACCTTCGTCGAACGCGGCATCGGCGACGTCCTCATCACCTTCGAGGCCGAAGTGAACGCGGTGAAGAAGGAATATGGCGACAAGGGCTATCAGATCGTCATTCCGTCGCAGAGCATCCTGGCGGAATTCCCCGTCGCGCTGATCGACCGCAACGCCGACCGCAAGGGCACCCGCCCGCTCGCCCAGGCCTATCTCGACTACCTCTATAGCGAGGAAGGCCAGGAGATCGTCGCCGGCTTCGCCAACCGCGTGCATCACCCGAAGGTGGTCGAACGCCACAAGGCGAGCTATCCGCCGGTCAAGCTCGTCACCATCGACGAGGTGTTCGGCGGCTGGGAGAAGGCCAACAAGGACCATTTCGCCGAAGGCGGCATCCTCGACAAGGTCTTCGTGAAGCGCTGAGCCGCGCCTCACAGGTCATAGACCGAGAGCCATGTCCCTCGCCGCCACCCTCGACAATACGCAACCGCCGCGTCCCGCCGTAAAGGCGCGGGCGCGGCGTCGCGTTTTGCCCGGCTTCGGGCTGACGATGGGCGCGACGCTGTTCTATCTCGCGCTGATCGTGCTGCTGCCGGTCGCGGCGCTCATTCTAAAAACCGCCGACGGCGGTTGGCTGCGCTTCTGGCAGGTGATCTCCAGCCCGCGGGCCATCGCCGCCTTCGAGGTCACGATCGGCGCGGCGCTGCTCGCCACCGCCTTCAACGCGATCTACGGCCTGTTGATGGCCTGGGTGCTGGCGCGCTACCGCTTTCCCGGCCGGCGCATCCTCGACGCGCTGATCGACCTGCCCTTCGCCCTGCCGACCGCGGTCGCCGGCATCGCGCTGACCGCGCTCTACGCCGGCAACGGCTGGTTCGGCCAGATCCTCGAACCGGCGGGCGTGAAAGTCGTCTACACCATCGTCGGCGTCGCCGTCGCCATGGCCTTCACCAGCGTGCCCTTCGTCGTGCGCACGGTGCAGCCGGTGATCGAGGAGCTGAAGGCCGAGACCGAAGAGGCCGCCGCCACGCTCGGCGCGTCGGACTGGCAGATCTTCACCCGCGTGATCTATCCGGCGATCTTCCCGGCCCATCTCGCCGGCTGCGCCATGTCCTTCGCGCGCAGCATGGGCGAATTCGGCGCGGTGATCTTCATCGCCGGCAACCTGCCGTTCCAGACCGAGATCGCGCCGCTGCTGATCTTCATCCGCCTGGAGGAATACGACTACCCGGCGGCCAGCGCGATCGCCGTGGTGCTGCTCGCCGTCGCCTTCACCCTGCTGCTGACCACCAACGCCATCCAGGCCTGGCGGCTCAAGCGCGTGGTCAAGGACTAGGCCATGGCGGTTTCGCATCAACCCGATGTGCTTTTGCAAGCCCCGCCGAGCCGCGCGCCGCGCTGGCTGATCGGCGCCGGCATCGTCCTCACCGCCCTGTTCATCGTCGGGCCGCTGCTGATCATCTTCGATCAGGCGCTCGCCAAGGGCCTCGCCGTCTTCCGCAGCAACCTGCTGCATGCCGAGACGCTGCATGCCGTCTGGCTCACGGTGGCGACCGCGCTGGTCGTCGTGCCGCTCAACATCCTGTTCGGCGTCGCCGCCGCCTGGGCCATCACCAAGTTCGAATTCCCCGGCAAGAAGCTGCTGCTCACCGCCATCGACATTCCCTTCTCGGTGTCGCCCATCGTCGCCGGCGTCTGCTATCTGCTGCTTTACGGCAGCAACGGCCTGTTCGGCCCCTGGCTGCAAGAGGCGGACATCCAGGTGATGTTCAGCGTGCCGGCGATCATGCTGGTCACGCTCTTCGTCACCAGCCCCTTCGTCGCGCGCGAATTGATCCCGCTGATGCAGGTGCAGGGGCGCGATCAGGAAGAGGTGGCGGCGACGCTCGGCGCCAGCGGCTGGCAGATTTTCCGCCGCGTCACCCTGCCCAACATCAAATGGGCGCTGCTCTACGGCGCGGTGCTGTGCAACGCCCGCGCCATGGGCGAGTTCGGCGCGGTCTCGGTGGTCTCGGGCAACATCCGCGGCGAGACCAACACCCTGCCGCTGCAGGTGCAGCTGCTCTATCACGACTACAACGCCACCGGCGCCTTCGCCGCCGCGACGATCCTCACCCTGCTCGCCTTCGTGACGCTGATCCTGAAGGCCTGGCTCGAACGCCATACGCGGGGCCAGGGCGGGCATTGAGGCTCTATGTTCCCGCCGCGTTTTTATAATTTCGCGGTCAATCTGAACATTCAGGACGCCCCCCACTTACTCGGGAACGTCTTCAGCCTCGGGGGACATCTCGTGGTGGTAGGGCCGGTGTGGATCATAACCAGCTGGCGGGAAGGGCTCATCAGCCACCCAATATCCATACTTCTCTAACCGTACGATCTTCTTACGCATCCGCCAAAGCATGGTGCTCAGCACCATTTCCGGGTTCTTTCCGTAGATGCGCACCCCGGCTCGCTCAAGTGCTTGAAATAACTCCGTACGACGCAGAGGGCGTCGTAGGTGGCGGATTATCGAAGCGGCTTCACTGGCTACCTTTTCCTTGCTCGGATTTGACAGAGGCTTTTCGCTTGCAGCGGATACTGCATCTAACGCAGGCCCAAGCTCCTTGAGCTCATCCTCACTAGCAAAATCTACCCACGCCCCAATAAAGCGGTTCGCGTTTTCCAATTCGGTCTTAGCCGTACTGAGGCGTTGTTCGAGTATCTCAATAGACCGAATTAACGCTTCGCGTCGTGACAGGGCCTTTTTAATGGCAGTTTCAGTCATTACACACCCCCTGGGTTAGCGCCCCGAACAATTCCAAGAGCCCACACAGATATGTGTTGTATCTTCATTCATGCTGTCTTACAAGAGTGGTGTCAGAAACGACGACGGCCACAGAGTGGAAATCTGTGGCCGCTATCTAAAGGCTTGGAACGCTTTGGATTTCTGTGTTCCGCAGACAAATCGAGGTAGTCGCCCCCGGGAACTGAGAGGAAATATGCGACCACTTAATATCTACGTCCCGCCGGCAGGATACGATATGCCGTTGATGACAAGGTAAGACGTATAAAGCGGCGAGGGACACCACCCTCGCCGCTTTCTTGTTTAGCATTAGGGCTCATCCCTTGCAAGCAATAAACCCATTGATTCTATTAAGAGAATTGGAACTACGATTTAGGGCCTGATTGGCCTCCTTGGAAATGGCTTCTTCGGCAGAATGATCTTTTGGAAGCTGCTCTGCCCTGTGGATAAACCTGTGGGTAATCCCCATATCTGTCATCCAGACGTTCACGGTGGAAAGCCGGGATAACAAAATTTATCCCTGAAATATTCTATACATTTCAGTATCTTATTGGTCACTCTCCGGCTGTGAAACATATCGGGAACGTTGTCTTCGGCACGGCCGGGTCGTACAATCCATTTCGCCCCAGTAAGGCAATTCCCCAGCGTCGCGTATATGGCCGCCTCCGACCTCGAGTCCGGGCGGCGTTTTTATCGTCGGAGAAGCGGTCCATGGCCTCGGTTGCAGCGATTTCCCAGCAGATCTGGGACATGAAATACCGCCTGAAGGACGAGCATGGCGCCCCTGTGGACAAGTCCATCGAGGGCACCTGGCGGCGCATCGCGGGCGCCCTGGCCGAGGTCGAGGCCGACAAGGCCGGCTGGGCCGACAGGTTCTACGGCGCCCTGGAAGATTTCGCCTTCCTGCCGGCCGGCCGCATCATCGCCGGCGCCGGCACCGGCCGCTCGGTCACCCTGTTCAACTGCTTCGTCATGGGCACCATCCCCGACGCCATGGGCGGCATCTTCGCGCATTTGCGCGAGGCGGCGCTGACCATGCAGCAGGGCGGCGGCATCGGCTACGACTTCTCGACGCTGCGCCCCAAGGGCGCGCCGGTGAAGGGCGTCGGGGCGGACGCCTCGGGCCCGCTCAGCTTCATGGACGTGTGGGACGCCATGTGCCGCACCATCATGTCCGCCGGCAGCCGCCGCGGCGCCATGATGGCGACGATGCGCTGCGACCATCCCGACATCGAAGCCTTCATCGAGGCCAAGCGCGAGCCGGGGCGGCTGCGCATGTTCAACCTCTCGGTCCTCGTCACCGACCCCTTCATGGACGCGGTGAAGCACAACCTGCCGTGGGACCTGACCTTCGACGGCACGGTGATGCGCACGGTGGAAGCCCGCGCCCTGTGGGACAAGATCATGCACGCGACCTATTCGTACGCCGAGCCGGGCGTGATCTTCATCGACCGCATCAACCGCCGCAACAACCTGGCCTATTGCGAAAGCATCAGCGCCACCAACCCCTGCGGCGAGCAGCCGCTGCCGCCCTATGGGGCTTGTCTGCTCGGCTCGATCAATCTCGCCCGCCTGGTGCGCAATCCCTTCGAGGAAAACGCCCATCTCGACATGGCGCGCCTCTGCGAACTGGTGCCGCTCGCCGTGCGCATGATGGACAATGTGATCGATGTGTCGCGCTTCCCGCTCGAGGAGCAGACGCGCGAAGCCCAGGCCAAGCGCCGCATCGGCCTCGGCGTCACCGGCCTCGCCGACGCGCTGATCATGTGCCGCGCGCGCTACGGCTCGGCCGCCGCGCTGAAACTCACGGCGGAATGGATGGCCGCCATCGAGCGCGCCGCTTATTTGGCGTCCACTGAACTCGCGAGAGAAAAAGGCGCTTTCCCGCTGTTCGACAAGGACGCCTATCTCGCCGGCGAGACCATTCGCGGCCTCGACGCCGACGTGCAGGCCGCCATCGCGAAACACGGCATCCGCAACGCGCTGCTCACCTCGATCGCGCCGACCGGCACCATCTCGCTGCTCGCCGACAACGTCTCGTCGGGCCTCGAGCCGGTGTTCAGCTTCACCTACACGCGCCGCATCCTGCTGCCCGACGGCACGCGCCAGGAGGAGGAAGTCAGCGATTACGCCTTCCGCCTGTTCAAGCGCCTGAAGGGCGACAATGTGCCGCTGCCCGATTACTTCGTCGACGCCCAGGTGCTCAAGCCGGCCGACCATGTGGCGATGCAGGCGGTGGTGCAGAAATACGTCGACAGCTCGATCTCCAAGACGATCAACATGCCGGTCGACATCGATTTCGAGGAGTTCAAGAGCGTCTATCTGCAGGCCTACGAGCAGGGCTGCAAGGGCTGCACCACCTACCGGCCGAACGACATTACCGGTTCCGTCCTGGAGGTGAAGCCGCAGAAGGACAAGGAAGAAGGCCAGCAGGAGCTGCCACTGGAAAAGCAGCCGGCGCGCCATGCCGATCCGTTCGAGGCCGGCGGCGTTGTCTACATGACGCAGCCGCTCGACCGCCCGGGCGAGCTGGCGGGCCGCACCTACAAGCTGCGCTGGCCCGAGAGCGAGCATGCCATGTACATCACGATCAACGACATCGTGCAGGACGGCCGCGTGCGCCCCTTCGAGATCTTCGTCAATTCGAAGAACATGGAGCATTTCGCCTGGACGGTCGGCCTGACGCGCATGATCTCGGCGGTGTTCCGCCGCGGCGGCGACGTCTCCTTCGTCGTCGAGGAATTGAAGGCGGTGTTCGATCCGCGCGGCGGCCAATGGATGGAGGGCCGCTATGTGCCGTCCCTGCTCGCCGCCATCGGCGACGTGATCGAGCAGCATATGATCGAGATCGGCTTCATGCCGAACCCGAAGGAAAAGCGCGAAGGCCATTTGGAGCGCCAGGTGGTGAACCTCGCCGAGGCGCGCGGCCATGACCACGACGACCACGGGCACAATCACAATCATACGGGGGGCCACGGCGCGAAGGCCGGGCCGGACGCGCGCTTCCGCCAATGCCCGAAATGCGGCCAGGCCAGCCTGATCAAGCAGGAAGGCTGCGACAGCTGCCTGAGCTGCAACTATTCCAAGTGCGGGTAAGTGTGGCCAACGATCATCGAGCCAAACGCATTCTGCGTGAGTTCGGAAAACGTCTTCGCGCTTCCAGGATTGCCGCCGGTTACGACACGGCTAAGGCTTTTGCCGAAAAGCTAAACATTGAGGACGGACGCTACCGACAGTACGAACGCGGCGGCGCCATGCCTCCACCCGACGTGTTGGATTTGATTTGCCAATTTACAGATAAGTCTTCGGACTTCTTGCTGTTCGGCATTACCGATAAAAATCGTCACCCTCGGGCTTGACCCGAGGGTGACGGTCTTTAATTCGGCGGCTAATCCCTATCCCTTGAGCGTCCACATCTTGCGCAAGACGCCCTCGCCCATGACCTGGTGCAGCAGCGCCATGGCGGCGTGGCCGATCAGATAGGCCCACATGACATTGGCGAGCGCGCCATGCGCTTCGGCGGCGGCATGGCCGAGGCCGGTCATCTGCCCGGCCGCATCCATCTGCATGAAGACGACGAAGCCGGTCGCCGCGAGGTAAGTCGCGAGCAGCAGGCCGAGGCCGTGCACCGCGTTGGCGAAGGCGCTATGGGCCGTGCCGTCGGGCAGTTCGAGACGGCGCAGAGAGTCGCCGTAGGCCCGCAGGTCCGTAACGATGGCGCGGCGGCGCGACGCGGAAAACCACGGGAAGAACGCGGCGAAGCCGGCTTCGCCGCGGCGCGCCAGCGTCCACAGCCAGAAGGCGACGACGATGGCGAGGCTGACGACGCCGATCCATTCATGCAGCAGAAACGGCGTTTCGATGCCGCGGCGTGGCGGCTTCGGCTCCTCCATCACCAGGCTGCCGAGCAGCTGCAGGAGGATGGCGAGGGCAAGCAGCGCATGCAGCGCTTTGGTCAGCAGACTGTGACGCAAGACGGCCTCCATGATGACGCGACGATAACGACAAGGGCCCCACCCGCCGGGATCCTAGCGCCGTCCGCCGCGCCGCGACAGGACGATGCGCGCCATTGCGAAGCAGTCGCCGAAATTCTCACAGGGCCGCGAAGGCGAGGCCCTAGCCCCCTGCGCCGCCCGCGTCGATCTCGGCCTTGAGCTTCTGCAGATAGGGATCGCGGATGCCGAGCTCGTTGAGATGACACAGCGTGTTCTCGAGATAGTCGCGGTTGGTCCCGCTGTTGCCGCAGGCGTCCTGGATCATCCGCGCCTTGTCGGCCAGTTCCAGCTTGCCGACATATTGGGCATGGCTGCGGTCGGTGATGTAGGTCCAGGCCGTCGCCATGCGGCCATGCGTCGGCTCGCCGATCTGGATGCCGACTTGGCGGCGCTGATAGACGCCGGTGATCAGCTCGCGCGCATCGACCGTTTCCAGCACCGCCGCCATGTCGGCATGGGCGACATGGAAGGCGACGCCGTGGCAGGAGCCGCCGCGGTCGAGGCCGAGCACCAGGCCGGGTTTTTCCGGCGTGCCGCGATAGCGCACCGACTGGACGCAAAAGGCGCGATGCCAGCCGCGCAAATAGGCCGGCTCCGATTCGATGTGGGGAAAGCCGGGGTTCCACATCAGGGAGCCGTAAGCGAAAATCCACATATCCGACGACATGACGCGGGGCGCACCAGATGCAGTGGTGAAATGCGAAAAGCCGCCGCATCGCCGGCCGGGCCCGCGACGCTTCGACTCTCCGGGTCTTTCGGCTAGTATAAGCGCCCTGACGCCGCCCCGCATCCGTCGCAGATATGTCCTCGCGTTCATGACCAGCATCACCCGCCGCTTGATGATCGCCACCCTGCTGGTCTTCCTGCTGGCGGGGCTCGGGCTGTCCGGCTTCTGGGTGTTCGGCGCCGACCGGCTGCGCGCCAATGTCGCCCAATGGGCCGAGATGTGGCGCGCCGAGGGCAATCTCGTCGCCTACAAGCCCTTCGCCGTCACCGGCTTTCCGCTTTATTTCCGCGCCCGGCTCGAGGATTTCGCCATCGCCGGCGGCGGCGCCTCCTCGCCCTGGCGCTGGCAGGCGCCGGCGCTGCGCCTGCGCGCCTCGCCCTTCGCGCCGACCCGCGCGCGCGCCGACTTCGCCGGCGAGCATAAGGTCGTCGCCGAACTGTTCGGCGTGCCGGTCGCCTTCACCGCCGCCACCAAGGACGGCATCGCCCGCGTGCAGCGCCGCGGCGACAGCTACATGGGCGGGCTCGAACTGCACAATTCGTCGCTCGTCCTCGACGGGGTGAACGGCAGCTTCACCCTGAAGGAAGCGCTGATCGACGCCTTTCACACGCGCGCCGTCAACGGCCTGACCACGCCGAGCGCCGGCCTCGCCGTCGCGTTGGACGATTTGATCCTGCCCGCCGGCCTGCTGCCCGGCCAGCTCGGCACGCGCATCGATTCGCTCGCGCTCGACGCCGAGGTGATGGGCGCCATCGGCCCGCAATTGAACAGCGCCACCGTCGCCGCCTGGCGCGACGCCGGCGGCACCGTCGAGGTCACCGATTTCGCCCTGCGCTGGGGCCCGCTGCGCATCAAGGCCGAAGGCACCATGGCGCTCGACGGCAACCTGCAGCCGCTCGCCGCCTTCACCGCGACGATGACCGGTTTCGCCGAAACCATCGATCTCCTGGTCGCCGAGGGCGCGATCGACGCGCAGGACGCCGGCGCCGCCAAGACGCTGCTGTCGCTGCTGGCGAAAACGCCGCTCACCGGCGGCGCGCCGGAGATCGCCGCGCCCCTGACGATTCAGAACCAGCGCCTGTCGGTCGGGCCGGTGCCGCTGTTCACGCTCCGGCCCATCGTCTGGCCGGCGACATGAATGCGTCGGATCGACCGGGGATCGCCATGACCACGCCGAGCGACGACCTGCCGCCCGATCAAGCGCCCCCGGAGGCGGTCAGCGAGCATCCCAAGCGGCCATCGCACATCAAGACGTCCGAGGTGCTGCGCCTGCTGCGCGAGGACGCCAAGGACCAGGACAGCATCACCGTCGGCTGGCTGGTCGCCCGCCTCGGCACGCGCGCCTTCGGCGCCATCATCCTGCTGATGGCCCTGCCCAACATCACGCCGCAGATTCCCGGCATGTCGACGATCTTCGGCCTGCTCATCATGCTGCCGGCGGTGCAGATCATGATCGGCCTTTCGCAGATGTGGCTGCCCGGCTTCATGGCGCGCCAAACCATGTCGGGCGCCACCGTCGGCAAGATCCTCGCCTTCGCGATTCCCTGGGTCGAGCGCATGGAACGGCTGATCAAGCCGCGCTTCGAATTCCTCATGAGCCCGCCGGCGGAAAACCTCGTCGGCGCCGCCGTGCTGTTCCTCGGCTTCATCCTGTTCCTGCCGATCCCGGGCGGCAATTTCCTGCCCGCCCTGGCCTGCGCCCTGATGGCGCTCGGCATGCTGGAGCGCGACGGCCTGTTCATCATGGCCGGCCTCGGCATCGCCGTCGGCGCGATGGTGGTGGTGGCGTTGGTGATCGGCGGGCTGTTCCACCTGGTCGATCAGTACTGGCACACGATGATCGACTTCTTCGCGCGCTGGTAGGCGCGCAGGAAACTGTCCCGGCGCGCGCCAAACCGTCATGCTCGGGCCTATACCGAGGGCGCCCGACATCGCTTCATCCTCAATCGTCATGCCCGCACTTGTTGCGGGCATCCACGCCTTGCGATTCGGGCGCCGGAACAAGTCCGGCCATGACGATAAAAATAGATATCAGGAAACGGAAAGGCCGATAGCGCAGGCGCTTACGCCTGGCCGGCCTTGATCTCTCTTGAAGTCGTCAGGCCTGGCCGGCCTTGACGATGCTGCGGCGGATTTCGCGCGTCTTGGCGAATTTCTTCTGCAGCTTGTCGCCCTGATCCCAGCGGATCGCCCGCTGCATGGCCGACAGATCCTCGTTCAAGCGACCGAGCATTTCGAGCACGGCCTCCTTGTTGGCGAGGAAAATGTCGCGCCACATCACCGGATCGGAGGCGGCGATGCGCGTGAAGTCGCGAAAGCCGCTGGCGGCATATTTGATGACTTCGCCGCGCAAATGCTTTTCCAGCTCGGTCGCCGTACCGACGATGGTGAAGGCGATCAGATGCGGCAGATGCGAGGTGATCGCCAGCACGCGGTCGTGATGCGCCGCGTCCATCACGTCGACGTTGGAGCCGATCGCCTCCCAGAAGGCGCGCAATTTGGCGGTCGCCTTGGCGTCGCCGCCCTTGAGCGGCGTCAGGATCGTCCAGCGGCTCTCGAACAGTTCGGCGAAGCCCGATGTCGGGCCGGAATTCTCGGTGCCGGCGAGCGGATGGCCCGGCACGAAATGCACGCCCTTGGGCAGGAAGGGCGCCATGTCCTTGATCACCGTCTGCTTGACCGAGCCGACATCGGTGACGATGGCGCCCGGCGCCAGATGCGGGCCGATGGCCTCGGCGATCGCCTTGCAGGCGCCGACCGGCACGCAGACGACGACGAGGTCGGCGCCCTTCACCGCTTTCGCCGGATCGCCGACGGCGGCGTCGATGAAGCCGAGCCGCTTGGCGGTGGCGCGCGTCGAGGCGGTGCGCGCCGTGCCGACGATCTCGCCGACCAGATGGTGCTTCTTGGCCGCCCAGGCGATCGACGAGCCGATATGGCCGAGGCCGATCAGCGCCATCTTCCGGAACAGCGGCGCCGTCTTCGCGGCTTTCTTCTTCGCGGCTTTCTTGGCCGGAGTTTTTTTCTTCGCGGCCATGTCAGACGCCCTTCTTGAAGTCGGCGAGCGCGGCGACGACGGCCTTCATCTCATGCTCGAGGCCGATGGTGACGCGCAAGCTGTCGGGCAGGCCGTATTTCGGCACCTGGCGCACGATGATGCCGCGCGCGGTGAGGAAGGCGTCGGCCGCTTCCGCCGTCGCCGGATCGGCAAAGCGCACCAGGACGAAATTGGCGACGCTCGGCGCGACGCGGTAACCCAGCTTGGTCAGCTCGTCCGTCAGCCAGATGCGCCAGCGCTCGTTATGATCGCGCGCCCGGCTGGTGAAGGCGACGTCCTCGACGGCGGCGATGCCGGCCGCCTGGGTCGCCGAGCCGACGTTGAACGGCATGCGGATGCGGTTGAGATGGTCGATCAGGCGCGCCGGCCCATAGGCCCAGCCGAGGCGCAGGCCGCCCATGGCGTAAATCTTCGAGAAGGTGCGCGTCATGACGACATTGTCGCCACGGCCGACCGAGGCGTCGACCAATTCGACGCCGGCTTCGTAATCGTTGGCGGTGACGAACTCGGCATAGGCCGCGTCGATCACCAGCACGACGTTGTCGGGCAGGCCGGCGCGCAGCCGCGCCATCTCGCCGTTCGCCAGATAGCTGCCGGTCGGGTTGTTCGGATTGGAGATATAGACCAGCTTGGTGCGCGGCGTGACCTTGGCCAGCAGCTTGTCGACGTCGGCGGTGAGGTTGGTCTCGCTCGCCGTGACCGGCATCGCGCCGACCGAGTGGGCGGCGATCGGATAGATCAAAAAGCCGTGCTCGGAGTAGAGCACCTCGTCGCCGGGTCCGGCATAGGCGCGGGCCAGCAGCCCCAAAATTTCGTCGGAGCCGGCGCCGCAGATGATGCGGTCGGGATCGAGGCTGTAACGCGCGCCGATCGCCTCGCGCAAGGCGACGGCGCCGCCGTCCGGATAGCGGTGCATGCTGGCGGCGGCTTTGTTGTAGGCCGCGACGGCGCGCGGGCTCGGGCCGAGCGCGCTCTCGTTCGACGACAGCTTCATCGGATTGGCGTTGCCGGCGATCTTCGACTTGCCGCCGACATAGGGCTCGATGGCGTCGATGCCCGGCCGCAACACGGGGCCGCGCGCGACCAACTCGGTCTTCTCGGTGCTCATGCGCGCTGGTCCCCGCTCACCGACTGACGCCGACGCTCTTGCGCGGCGCGCTCTCTTCGTCCGACAGGGTGGCGGCATAGGCGCCGAGCGTCACGACATGCATCAGGGACGGACCGACGGCGGCGGAGAATTGCGCCAGGCGGCCGTCGTCGCCGGCGATGAAGCCGTCGATCTCGGCGAGATAGCGCGCCACGCCGCTGCGCGGCGCATCGACGATATAGACCGGCGGCAGGCCGGCGGCCGACAGGGCCGAGGTCAGGCGGGCGCGGCTCAATTCCTCGGAGGTCTCGATGACGAGCAACGAGCGGTCCTCGCCGGTCGCTTCCGGCGCGACGCGGGCGATGGCGACCGCCGACAGGGTGGCGCCGCGATCGCTGGCGGCCTCGTAGAACGGCAGGCGGGCGAAGACCCGCGGCTCGTCCGGGCCGGCGCCGAGCAGCATGGGCCACCAGGGGGCGGCCTCGCCCTGTTCCGGGAAGGGCAGCACGCCGACGGTGGCGCGGCCTTCGGAGACTTCGCGCATGACCTGCGAGACGCTCTGGCAGGCGATCATCGGCGTCGCCGCGCCGTAATGGTCGCGCGCCAGGTCCCACAGGCCCGGCGGGGTGTCCGGGCCGCCCGACAGCACGGCGACCGAGAAGGGCCCCTGCAGGCGCAGCAACGACGACATGATCTCGCGCCACAGGCGCACCAGGGAGGTGACCGGGAAGGGCCCGCTGTGGCGGCGCACCAGGCGGCGCAGCACCGAGGCCTCGCGGCCGGGACGCAGATAGACGGCCGGGCCCTTGCCGGGCGCCGCGTCCGGAGCGGGCGCTGGGCCGGCGAGCTTGGCTTGGCCGATCTGCTCGGCGAGGGCGGCACGACGCATGAGCAAATCGTGGAGCGCAGTGTCGATCTGGTCGATCTCCCCGCGCAGATCGTCGAGGGTCGTTTTGCCGTCGCTCATGGGGTTAAAACCGCCGAAAAAGGGGCATAAGTCATAGTCCTAGCGGGTTGCAAAATCAAAGAAAACATTGACAGTGCAAGCCCTGGACCCTAGCTATCACAGCCGACGAAACCGCCGGACCGGCCGGGCCGCAAGCCTACCCGATCCGGGCATTTTCGGCCCCCTCCGGCCGCCGCCGGACCGGCGATCCGGGCCACCGTAAAGGTCCGGGGAAGCGAATCATGAGCATCCCGCACAGCCAAGACAGCAGCGAGACCGCCCCGCTCGGCGACGCGGCCCCAAAAAGTCCGGCGGGCGAAGCCCCCCAGACGGGGCATCGGGTCGTGCTGGGCGCGCCGGCGCCGATGAAGCTCGACAGCGGCCTGGATCTCGCCGGCTTCGGCCTCGCCTACCAGACGTACGGCACGCTGAATGCCGACCGTTCCAACGCCATCCTGGTGTGCCATGCGCTGACCGGCGACCAGTTCGCCGCCGGCCGCCATCCGGTGACCGGCAAGCCCGGCTGGTGGGACAACGCCATCGGCCCGGGCAAGCCGCTCGACACCGACCGCTATTTCATCATCTGCTCGAACATCCTCGGCGGCTGCATGGGGACCATCGGGCCGAAGGAGACCAACCCGGCGACCGGCAAGCCCTACAGCCTCGCCTTCCCGGTCATCACCATCGGCGACATGGTCAACGCGCAAAAGCTGCTGATCGACCATCTCGGCATCGAGCAACTATTCTGCGTCATCGGCGGCTCGATGGGCGGCATGCAGGTGCTCGACTGGGCCTCGCGCTATCCCGAGCGCCTGTTCGCCGCCGTGCCGATCGCTACGGCGGCGCGCTGCTCGGCGCAGAACATCGCCTTCCACGAGGTCGGCCGTCAGGCGATCATGGCCGATCCGGAATGGCGCGGCGGCGACTATCTCTCCCAGAACACGCGGCCCGAGCGCGGCTTGGCCGTCGCGCGCATGAGCGCGCATATCACCTATCTGTCGGAGACGGCGCTGCACCGCAAGTTCGGCCGCGCGCTGCAGGACCGCAAGGCGATCACCTACGGCTTCGACGCCGATTTCCAGGTCGAAAGCTACCTGCGCCACCAGGGCATCACCTTCGTCGACCGCTTCGATGCCAACTCCTATCTCTACATCACGCGCGCCATCGATTACTTCGACATGGCGAGCGAGCACGGTTCCGTGGCCGAGGCCTTCAAGGGCACCAAGGTACGCTTCTGCGTGCTGTCCTTCTCGAGCGATTGGATGTTCCCGACCTACGAGAGCCGGGCATTGGTGCATGGGCTCAACGCCGCGGCGGCCAACGTCAGCTTCGTCGAGATCCAGACCGACCAGGGCCATGACTCCTTCCTGCTCGACATCCCGGACTATCACCGCACGCTGACCGGCTTCCTCAACGGCGCCGCAGCGCATCGGGGACTCACGGCGAAATGACGATTCCGAGTCTTCCGACCTCCAATGGCCGCATTCGCGCCGACCTCAAGCTCGTCGCCGACTTGGTGCCGAGCGGCACGCGCGTGCTCGACGTCGGCTGCGGCGAAGGCGCGCTCCTGCATCATCTGGCGCAGACCAAGAACGTCGACGCGCGCGGCATCGAGCTGCGCCAGGAAGGCGTGAACGCCTGCGTCCAGCAAGGCCTGTCGGTCGTCCAGGGCAACGCCGAGACCGACCTGAAGGACTACCCGTCCGACGCCTTCGATTATGTGATTCTCAGCCAGACGCTGCAGGCGATGCGCGATCCGCGCGGCACGCTCGGCGAGCTGCTGCGCATCGGCAAGCACGCCATCATCTCGTTCGACAATTTCGGCCATTGGGCCATGCGGCTCGGCCTGATGTTCGAGGGCCGCGTGCCGGTCGCCGACGGCACGCGCCACAAATGGTACGACACCGCCAACATCCGGCCCTGCACGATCCGCGACTTTCTCACCTTGTGCGACGACCTCGGCATCGAGCCCGAGCGCTGCTTCACCGTCCATGGCGGCGGGCGCACCCGCGAGGTCACGCCGGACAGCTGGCGCGCCCGGCTCACCGCCCGCCAGGCGGTTTTCCTACTGAAATAGATTCGCGCTTTTTTAGCGCGGGTCTCCGGCCCGGCGGTCAATCAGGGCGGGACTTGCGTCCCGCCGGGGATGCCCGTCCGACAAGGGCGCCAGCACCGGCTGCTTGCGCCGCGCCCGCGCCGGCTCGGCCAGGCCGCTCGGCGCGTAGATCTGCTTCACCGCCTCGATCATCACCACGCCGGCGAAACTCGGAAACCAGCGCGCGCCGAGCTTTTCCCAGGCCGGCGCCGCGGCGATCATCATGCGCGACTGGCTCGGCGGCAGGAACAGCGCGCCGGTGGTGACGACCGGGGTGAACAGGCTGTCGCGCAGCAGCCGCGACAATTGCCCGGCGCTGTAAGGCGAGCCCTGGCCGAACGGCGTGCGGTCGAGCTGCGCCCACAGGCTGCGGCGGTTCGGCACGACGACGATCATGCGCCCGCCCGCCGCCAGCACGCGCCAGGCCTCGCGCAGCATCTGACGCAACTGCTCGGTCTGTTCCACGGCGTGAATCAGCAGCACCCGGTCCATGGAGAGATCGGGCAGCGGCAGTTCCGCCTCGTCGGCCAACAGCACCTGGTTCGGCCCGCCGCTCGGCCAGGGCAACACCCCTTGGGCCGGCGGCATGGCGGCGATCACGCGCTCGGCGTCGTCCATGAACGGCCGCAGATAGGGCACGGCATAGCCGAGGCCGAGCAGGCGCTGGCCATGCACGTCGGGCCAGATGTCGCGCAGGCGGCGGCGCAGCATGCGGCTCACCGCCTGGCCGAGGCTGGTGGCGTAGAAATCGCGAAGATCGATGACGTCGGTCCACATGGCGGAAGAGTAGCATAGCCGCGGCCGCATGGTATTCTCAGGCCATGCTGGACATTCGCCGCATCCCCGCCCTGACCGACAATTATCTCTGGCTCGTCCGCGAGCCGGCGAGCGGCCTGGTTGCCGTGGTCGATCCGGCCGAGGCGGCGCCGGTCGAGGCGGCGCTCGCCGCGCTCGGCTGGAAATTGACGCATATCCTGAACACGCATCACCACAAGGACCATGTCGGCGGCAATCTCGCGTTGAAGGCCGCGTGGAACGCCGTCGTGATCGGCCCGGCGGCCGACGCCGAGCGCATTCCCGGCATCGACGTCGAGGTCGGCGACGGCGAGACCTACCGGCTCGGCGAGGAGAGCGCCGAGGTGTTCGACGTGCCCGGCCATACGCGCGGCCATATCGCCTACTGGTTTCCCGACAGCGACGCCCTGTTCTGCGGCGACACCCTGTTCGCGCTCGGCTGCGGCCGTCTGTTCGAAGGCACGCCGGCGCAGATGTGGGCCTCGCTCGGCAAGTTCGCCGCCATGCCGGACGAGACGCTCGTCTTTTGCGCCCATGAATATACCCAGTCCAACGCGCGCTTCGCCCTCACGGTGGACGGCGGCAACGCCGCCCTCGTCGCCCGCGCTCGCGCCGTCGACGACGCCCGCGCCAAGGGCGAGGCCACCGTGCCCTCGACGCTCGGCGAAGAGCGCGCGACCAATCCCTTCCTGCGCGCCGACGATCCGGCACTGGCAAAGAACGTCGGGCGCGACGCGCGCGACCCCATCGCCGTCTTCGCCGAAATCCGCCAGCGCAAAGATCACTTCAAATAAGCCTTAGAGAACCCAGGGGAGCCCCATGAAGCTGTTCTATTCGCCGTCCTCGCCTTACGTCCGCATGGCCCACAGCGTCGCCATCCTCAAGGGCCTCGACGACAAGCTGGAAAAGCCGCCGGCGCGCGAGCCCGGCGTGAACCTCGACAAGCTCAACCCGCTCAACAAGGTTCCGACGCTGCTCACCGACGAGGGCGAGACGCTGATCGAATCGAAGCTGATCTGCCAATATTTCGACGAGGTCGGCGACGGCCCCAAGCTCTACGGCCAGGATCCGCAGACGCGCCGCCGCGTGCTGCAGCATGAGGCGCTCGGCCATGGCGTGCTCGACGCCGCCGTGCTCTGCCGCATGGAAGAGCGCATGCGCAAGCCGGAGATGCGCTCGGCCGAATGGCTGGAGCGCCAGACGAAGAAGCTCGAGCTCGGCTTCGCCGCCATCGAAACCATCGTCGGCCGGCTCGGCCCATCGCTCGGCGTGCCGCACATCACCTATGCCTGCATGCTGTTCTTCGTCGACCAGCACAAGCTCTACCCGGGCTGGCGCGAAAAATTCCCCAAGCTCGCCGCCTGGTACGACCGCACGCGGACGCAGCCGGCGCTGGCGGCGACCGAACCGAAACTCGCCTGATCATGAGCGGCGAGCGCGACGCGGCGGCGATCATCGCCGCGCTCGGCCTCGCGCCGCATCCCGAAGGCGGCCATTACCGCGAGACGTGGAGAGATGCGCCGCAAAGCGGCACGGGGCGCGACAACGCCGAACCGCGCGGCCACGGCACGGCGATCTATTATCTGCTGCAGGCGGGCGAAATCTCCCATTGGCATCGCGTCGATGCGGTGGAGATCTGGCATTACTACGCCGGCGCGCCGCTGGAATTGCGCATCGCCGCGCCGGAGGCCAAGCCGCTGTCGCATCGCCTCGGCCCCGACGTGCTGACCGGCGAACAGCCCCATCTGCTCGTGCCGACGCGCCATTGGCAAAGCGCCCGCAGCCTCGGCGCCTGGACGCTGGTCGGCTGCACCGTCTCGCCCGCCTTCGACTTCGCCGGCTTCGAGATGGCCGCTAAGGGTTGGGAGCCTTAAGGCAGCGGTCGCGCCACAGCGTGCGATAGGCCTCCTCCAGCGACTCCGTAAAGCCTTTCGCGTCCATCAGTGGCGAGGCCCGCAGCCGCGCGCGCATGCCGGCGCGCAGTTCCGCCAACCGCTTGCGATCCGACGCGAGCCGCGCCGCGACGGCGACATAGTCTTCCGGCGTCTCTGCCACCAGATCGGCCAGCCCGACGCGCGTCAGCAGGCTGGCGCCGACGCGGGCGCAATGGCGGTCGCCGGCCAGCGTCACCGTCGGCACGCCCATCCACAGCGCCTCGCAGGTCGTCGTCGTGCCGTTGTAAGGCAGGCTGTCGAGACCGATGTCGATTTCGCCGTAGAGCGCCATATGGCCGCGATAATCCCGCACGCGGCCGACGAAGCGCAGCCGACTTTGCTCGACGCCGGCCAGCGCGAAGCGCGCGACGACGCCCTGGCGGATCGCCGGATCGGCGAGGCCGCGCGCTTTGAGCAGCAGTTTCGAGTCCGGCACGGCAAGCAGCACTTGGGCCCAGAGATCGAGCGTCTCGTCGCTGAGCTTGGGCAGATTGTTGAAGCTGCCGAAAGTGATCGCCTGATCCGCGCCGGCCGGCAAGGGCGCGACCGCCGGCGCCTCGTCCGACGCGCCGTAGCAGAGAAAGCCTTGCGGCAGGCGCACGAGTTTCTCGACAGCGAAAACGTCCGCCCCTTCCGGATCGGCGATGCCATCGGTCAGGCGCGCATCCATGGCGGCAAGGCCCGTCGTGTCGGGATAGCCGAGCCAATTCACCTGCAGCGGCGCGGGCCGGCGCGCGAAGACGCCGAGCCGGTTGCCCGCCGTGTGGCCGGCGAGATCGACCAGGATGTCGATGTCATCATGGCGGATCGCTTCCGCCAGCGCCGCGTCGGTCAGCCCGCGCGCGTCGCGCCAGTTGGGAATCAAGGCGCGCAGCCGGTCCGTCACCGCGTCGGGCTTGGCGACGTCGGAATAGGCGAAGAGCTCGATCTTCGCCGCGTCATGGGCCGCGAAGACCGGCGCGAGAAAGAACGCCACCGAATGCAGATGGAAATCCGCCGAGACATAGCCGATGCGCAGCCGCCGCTCGGGATCGCGCCGGTTGCCGTGCGCCGCGGGCGCCGGCAGCTTGGCGGCGATGGCCGCGCCCGCCGCCCGCTGCAGGACGAAGAGCTCCGCCTTGTCGCCGGGCAGGTAATGGCTGCTCAAGGCGAGGCTGGAATGGGCCGTGATGTTGCCCGGATCGCGCGCCAGCGCCTGGCGATAGATCGACCGCCCTTCGGCGACGTGCCGCGCATCGACCAGCGCCGAAGCCAGCCGCACCAGGAGCGGCGCCGAGGTCGGATCGAGCGCCACGGCCTTGCGCCGACAATCCACCGCCTCGCTGAGCTTTTCGAGCTGGCGCAGCAGGCTGGCCAGCACCTGCCAGGCCTTCCCATATTGCGGCGCCAGCGCCACGGCGCGGCGCAGCAGCGGCTCGGCCGCGTCCGGCTCGCCGCGTTCGCGATGGACGTTGGCGAGATTGATGAGGAAATCGGGCTGGCGCGGGTTGCGCGCGATGGCGCGCGCCATCAGCGCGACGCCCTCGTCGCTCCGGTCCGACTTGTGCAAGGCGAGGCCCAGCACATGCAGGATGTCGGCGTTGTCGGGATCGGCGGCGAGCAAGGGCTGCAAACGCGCCGCCGCGCCGGCGGCATCGCCGCGCTGCAGATCGGCGAGCCCGGCCTGAAAGGCCGCCCTCTTGGCTTGCGGATCGGCGGCCTGCGGATCGGGCAAGAATCTGTCCTTAATACATATGCTGGCCGCCGTTCACCGACAGGGTCGAGCCGGTGATGAAACCGGCGTCGTCGGCGACGAGAAACAGCACGGCGCGGGCGATTTCGTCGGCGCGGCCCAAACGGCCGACCGGAATGCGCGCGACGATTTTTTCCAGCACGTTGGGCGGCACGGCGCGGACCATGTCGGTGTCGATATAGCCCGGCGCGATGGCGTTGACGGTGACGTTCTTGGCCGCGCCCTCTTGCGCCAGGGCCTTGGTGAAGCCGTGGATGCCCGACTTGGCAGCGGCGTAATTGACCTGGCCATATTGGCCGGCCTGACCGTTGATCGAGCCGATGTTGACGATGCGGCCGAAGCCGCGCTCGCGCATGCCGTCGATGACGACGCGCGACATGTTGAAGCAGGAGCCGAGGTTGGTCTCGATCACCGCCGTCCAGTTCTCCGGCGTCATCTTGACCATGGTGGCGTCGCGCGTGATGCCGGCGTTGTTGACCAGCACGTCGACCGGACCGAGATCGGCGACGATCTTGGCCATGCCGGCCTCGCAGTCGGGAAATTTCGCGACGTCCCATTTGTAGGCGGGAATGCCGGTCTCCCGGGTGAAGGCGGCCGCCGCCGCGTCGTTGCCGGCATAGACCGCCGCCACCTTGTAGCCCGCGTTCTTGAGCGCGAGCGAAATCGCGCCGCCGATGCCTCGCGTGCCGCCCGTCACCACTGCCGTCCGCGCCATGATCCTATAACTCCCGTTGAAGCCGCCCTGTGACGGGCCCTCGATCGGGGCCCTTATATTTGAAGTTCTAACGCTCGACGCAAATGGCGATGCCCATGCCGCCGCCGATGCACAGCGTGGCGAGGCCCTTATGGACATCGCGCTTCTGCATCTCGTGCAGCAGCGTCACCAAAATGCGCGTGCCCGAGGCGCCGATCGGATGGCCGAGCGCGATGGCGCCGCCATTGACGTTGAGCTTGGCCGGATCGAAGCCGAGGTCCTTGCCGACGGCGCAGGCCTGCGCCGCGAAGGCTTCGTTGGCCTCGATGAGATCGAGATCGGCCAGCGTCCAGCCGGCTTTCTTCAGCGCGAGCTTGGTCGCCGGGATCGGCCCCGAGCCCATCAGCGCCGGCTCGACGCCGACCTGCGCCCAGGAGCGAATGACGGCGAGCGGCTTGGCACCGCGCTTGGCCGCTTCGGCGTCGCTCATCAGCACCACGGCGGCGGCACCGTCGTTGAGGCCCGACGCATTGCCCGCCGTCACCGTGCCATCCTTGGCGAAGGCCGGGCGCAGCTTGCCGAGCGTCTCGACCGTGGTGCCATGGCGCGGATATTCGTCCGCCTCGACGACCTCCTCGCCCTTGCGCGTGGCGATGGCGATGGCGAGGATTTCCTCCTTGAAGCGATTGGCCTTCTGCGCCGCCTCGGCCTTCTGCTGGCTGCCGGCGGCGAAGGCATCCTGATCGGCGCGGCTGATCTGCCATTTGGTCGCGACGTTCTCCGCCGTGGTGCCCATGTGATAGCCGTTGAAGGCGTCCCACAGGCCGTCGCGGATCATCGTGTCGATCATCGAGAGGTCGCCCATCTTCTGGCCGACGCGCAAATTCGCGCAATGCGGCGACAGGCTCATGCTCTCCTGGCCGCCGGCGACGACGATGGCGGCATCGCCGCTGCGGATCGCCTGATAGCCGAGCGCCACCGATTTGACGCCGGAACCGCAGACCTGATTGACGCCATAGGCCGGCACATCGATCGGCAGCCCAGCCTTGATGCTCGCCTGGCGCGCCGGGTTCTGGCCCTGGCCGGCGGTGAGCACCTGGCCCATGACCACTTCGCTGACCTCGCCCGCCGCGACCTTGGCGCGCGAGATCGCCTCGGCGATGACGCGCGCGCCGAGTTCATGAGCCGGAATGGTGCTGAGCTTGCCGCCGAAGGCCCCGATGGGCGTACGCACGGCGCCGGCGATAACGATGTCGGCCATGAAAACCTCCTGAGGCGCGGCAAAAAACGACGAATGCTGACTATCGAGTTTAGAAGAGCGCGCGCCAGACACAAGCCGATCACGCATCCGTGACGCAAACGATGACGCTAAGGTGACAACCGCAGCGCGGACCGTCTCATGAATGCCTAAGCCATGAGCATGCTGCGGCGCAGCTCTCAGGAACGACGCTTTTTCGCGCGCTTGCGCGGCGCCGACGTTTTCTTCGCGCGCGTCTTGGCAGGCGGTTTGGCTTTGGCCGCCGGTTTTTTCACAGCGGCCCTTTTCGCCGCGGCCTTGCGCGCCGGACGTTTCGGCGGCGTCAGGCCATCGAGCCAGTCGGCGAGCGGGATCCAGCTCTGCGTTTTCGCCTGGTGGCCGACGATCATCGCCACATGGCCGCTCGACACCCGCAGCGCCGTAGCGCGCGGCAAGGCTTCGGCCAACGCCAAGGAAGCCGACGGCGGCACGATGCGGTCATGCTGCGGCAACAACAGCAGCGCCGGCTTGTCGCAGCGTTCCGGCGTGATGGTTTCGCCCGCCACCTGCCACAGGCCGCGCGCCGGCGCGTTCTGGCCGTACCAGCCGACGAGGCATTCCGCCGCGACCTTGGCGGCGAGCGGCACCCCGTCGTTGACCCAGTCTTCGATGGCGACGAACAGCTCGCCCTCTCCTTCTGTTTTGGGATCGCCGGCCGCTTGCGCCGCCGCGAAGGCGCGGTATTTGCGCCCCACCAGGAAGGGATCGAGGCTGGCGAACATCGCCTGCAAAAGATCGACGGGAAACTCCGGCAAGGCCGCGAAAGCCGCCGACAAGCTCGCGGCGGAAGCGGCGTCGAGCGGCGCCTTGATCGGCCCGTCGATCTGGAAATCCCATGGCGTCGCCAGCAGCGCCAGCGCCGTCACGTCCTTGCCGCGCAATTGCGCCAGGGCGAGCGCGAGATTGCCGCCCATGCAATAGCCGATGAGCGGCACGGGGCCGCCCGCCGCCTTGACGGCCGCATCCAGCGCGCCGCCGAGCCGGCCGGCGATGTAATCGGTCAGATCGAAGGCGCGCTCCGCGTCGCCGGGCGCGCCCCAATCGACCAGCAGGGGGCGGTGGCCACGCGCCGCGAGATGGCGCAGCAGACTCGTCTTGGCGGTGAGATCGAGCACATGGCCGCGATTGACCAGCGAGGGAATCACCAGAACGGTCGTGCCGCGGCCCGCTTTGCCGAACCCGTAATCGAGCAGGCGCGTCGTGCCGGCCTGCCACAGCACCGGCGGCTCTTTCAGCGTGCGGCGATAGGGATGCGCGCGATAGGCGCTGACGCCGGCGGCGAACTCGAGAAAGCGCCGCTCGCCGACGCGATCGACGGCGGCGGGTAGATCCGCGCCTAGCGCTTCATCGCTGGCCGCGGCGAGGTCGCGCTGCAGCTCCGCCGCGGCGGCGGCGAACGGCGCCGGCCAGGGGAACTTGCCGGCGGCGATCAGCGGCAGCGCGGCGCGCAGGCTCGTCCAGGCCGCTCCCGCGCTGGCCAGATGCAGCGCGAGAGGACGCGGCCCCGTGCGCGCTTGCGCTGGAGGCGACGCCTTTTTCGCTGGCGCTTTGCGGGCTTGAGCTTTGCGGCGGGGCGCCATGAGGGACTGCTGAACCTGTAACGGAAGCCTGCGAAACCGCCGCCAGACTATGACCGGCGGCAGCGATGAACCAGAGCTTGAGCGCGGCGAGGGCCGCGCCGGGACCCGCGCCCGCCAGGGCGGCGGGCGGGATGGCGGACCCTGGGGCGGCCGCCAGGGCGGCGCAGCGCTCCCAAAGCTCGAATAGAGCCTTCGCAAATGCGTCGGAATCGCCGCCTGCGCCTCGTTTTCCGCCCCGATGGCCGCTCATTGTTCAAGTTTAACAGCGGCCCCGCCGCTTCGCCAGGGCGATGCCGCGCCGCAGCGAAGACTTGCGCGGCGCAGCATTTTCGCGCCATCTTGCGGGTCGATGACCGGGGAAGCGTCCGCCAGAGCCGCAGCGCCCGGTCGGGAAAAACTTCACGCCAGCGCCCGAGGACGATCCCATGACCGACACGCCCGGCACGGACAGCCCCGTCATCACCATCAAGAAATACGCCAACCGCCGCCTCTACAACACGGCGACGTCGAGCTATGTCACGCTCGAGCATCTGGCGCAGATGGTGAAGGAGGGCGTCGATTTCGTCGTTCTCGACGCCAAGACCAACGAGGACCTCACCCGCCAGGTGCTGACGCAGATCATCATCGAGGAAGAGGCCAAGGGCGAGAACCTGCTGCCGATCAACTTCCTGCGCCAGATGATCGGCTTTTACGGCCACGGCATGCAGGGCCTGGTGCCGCGCTATCTCGATCTCAGCATGGAATCCTTCTCGCGCAACCAGCAGCAGATCCGCAGCTACATGGAAGAGACCTTCACCGGACTGTTCCCGTTCGGCGACAAGATCAGCGAGATGGGCAAGCGCAACATGGCGATGTTCGAGGACGCCATGAAGATGTTCTCGCCCTTCCCGGGCGCGCCCCGCGGCGCGGCGGCGGAGCAGCCGGCGGCAGAGGGCGAATCGGCGGAGATCCGCGATCTCAAGGCCAAGCTCGACACGCTGCAAGGCCAGCTCGACCAGCTGCTGCGCGCCAAGAAATAGGCGCTTGCCGGGACGGGCTCAGGCGCGCACGCGCGTGCTGCTCCCGTCATCCTCCAGCTCGGCCGACAATTTGTCTTCCTGCGCGAAGGTGGCGTGCAGCCGCGCCGCCGGAAAGCGCATGGTGACCACCGTGCCGACGCCCGGCTCGCTGGCGATCTCCAGGCGGCCCTCGTGCAATTCCATCAGATGTTTCGTCAGCGGCAGGCCGAGGCCGGTGCCTTCGTATTTGCGGCTGAGCCGGCTATCGACCTGACGGAACGGTTCGAGCGCGAGCAGGATCTCGTCGGCGCTCATGCCGATGCCGGTATCCTTGACGACGAACAGCAGGTCGCCGCGCCCCGCGCCCGCCCCATCGCCCGGATCGAGCCCGGCCATGAGCGTGACGCGGCCGCCCGCCTCGGTGAATTTAAAGGCGTTGGCCAGGATGTTGATGAGGATTTGCCGCACGCGGCGCTTGTCGCCGTAGAGATAGGGCAGATCGCCGGGCACCGAAATATCGAGCGCCGCCTTGCCCGCGCCTTGGCCGCCGACCATCCGCAGGCTGTCGGCCGCCACGTCGGCGGGACGGATGTAATCTTCCAGCAAGGTCATCTTGCCGCTCTCGGCCTTCGACAGATCGAGGATGTCGTTGATCAGGCTGAGCAGATGCTTGCCGCTCTCCTCGATATGCTTGGAATAATCCAGCACGCGCGGTCCGGCGTCGGCGCCGAGCGCGCCGGACGCGATCACCTCGGAAAAGCCGATGATGGCATTGAGCGGCGTGCGCAGTTCGTGGCTCATGGCGGCGAGGAAGGCCGACTTGGAGCGGTTGGCGCGGTCGGCGAGATCCTTGGCGGCGACCAGTTCGTCGAGCGCGCGCTTGCGCTCGCTGATGTCTCGCAGGTTGGCGACGATGCCGCCGATACCCGGCTCGTCCTGCAGATTGCAGCAGGTCATCTCGCAGGTGCGCCATTGGCCGTCGGCGTGGCGCAGCTGGATTTCGGCCGTCATGTTGACGCCCTGTTCGGTCTGCACCCGCGCAAGGAAATCGTAGAATAGGCCGAGCTCGGCCGGCGACATGAACTCGTCGAGCCGGCGGCCGGTCAGCCAAGTCGGCGCGAAGCCGAGAATGCGCTTGGCCGACTCGCTGCAATAGGTGAATTGCCCACGCGCGTCGATGATGGCGATCACGTCGGAACTGTTGCGGATCAACGAGCGGTAGCGGCGGTTGTTCATCTCCAGACGGCGCGCGGCGATCGCGCTGGTCATCGACAGGCGGCGGTCGGCGACGGCGGACAGCAGGCCGAGCATCAGCAAAAGGATCGTGGTGACGGCGATGCCGACGGCCATGACCTGCGACGAGACGCTCGCGCCGCTGGCGAACAGCGGCGTCAGCAGCGCGGGATGGTATTCGGCGGCGGCCATGCCGACGAAATGCATGCCGGACACGGCGGCGGCCATGACGGCGGCGCTCACCAACTTCTGCCAATGGGCTTGAACGTTGAAGGTCAGCCAAAGCGCGGCGGTGGCGGCGACGATGGCGATGGCGATGGACAACGAAAACAGCGTCCAGTTGTACTGGACGGCGGCATCCATGCGCATCGCCATCATGCCGATGTAATGCATGGCGGCGACGCCCAAACCCATGAGCAGCCCGCCGCCCGCCAAGCGCGGCCGGGTGAGCCGGCCGGCGCCGGCGATGGCGAGTCCGGCGCCGGTGACGAGAATGGCGACGAACAGCGAGCCGATGGTCAGGCTCAAGTCGTACCGGACCGGCAATCCCAGGTGGAACGACAGCATGGCGACGAAATGCATCGCCCAGATGCCGCCGCCCATGGCCGAGGCGGCGAGCGCCAGCCACCACAAACGCGCCCGGCCGCGCGCTTCGCGCAGGCGACCGGCGAGGTCGAGGGCGACGAAGGACGCGAAGGCGGCAATCGCCACCGACAGGACGACGAGCGCCCAGTCATGTTGGCCCGTCAAATGATTATGCAGGTGCAGCGGAATGACCGGCTCTCCAAAGACGCCTGGGCTCAAGCGACGGGCGCGCCCGCCCGACGAGAGCCCTTTTTACCAAGTCTTTAGGATAAGGGATCGGCGATTAATCGTTGCTTAAAACGCATTTTGGCGAAGCCAGAGATACCAAGCGGTTATGGGTGGCTTCCATATATTTATGGAACTCTCCCGCTCCGCTCAGGCGACGCGGCGCAGCGACTCGGCGAGGATCCCAAACAATTCATCGATTTGCGCCAGGCTGATGATGAGCGGCGGCGACAGGGCGATGATGTCGCCGGTGACGCGGATCAGCAAGCCGCGCTTCTGGCATTCGAGGAACAGCTCATAGGCGCGCGCGCCCGGCGCGCCGGGTCGCGGCGCCAGCTCGATGCCGGCGACGAGGCCGATGTTGCGGATGTCGATGACGTGGGGCAGGCCCTGGAGGGCATGCGCCGCTTCTTCCCACGGGCCCGAGAGGTCGGCGGCGCGCCGGAACAGATTGTCGCGCTCGTAGATGTCGAGCGTGGCGAGCGCGGCGGCGCAGGCGAGCGGATGGGCCGAATAGGTGTAGCCGTGGAACAGCTCGATGGTGCCTTCGGGGCCGTTCATGAAGGCATCATAAATGCCCTTGCGCACCATCACGCCGCCCATCGGCACGGCGCCGTTGGTGATGCCCTTGGCCATCGTCATGAGATCGGGGACGACGCCGAAATAATCGGCGGCGAAGGGCGCGCCGAGACGGCCGAAGCCGGTGATGACCTCGTCGAAGATCAGCAGAATGCCGTGCTTGTCGCAGATCGCGCGCAGTTTTTCGAGATAGCCCTGCGGCGGCACGAGAACGCCGGTGGATCCCGCCATCGGCTCGACGATCACCGCCGCGATGGTCGAGGCGTCATGCAGCGTGACCAAGCCTTCGAGCGCGTCGGCGAGATGCGCGCCCCAGGCCGGCTGGCCGCGCGAGAAGGCGTTACGTTCGAGATTATGGGTGTGCGGCAAATGATCGACGCCGTTCAGCATGTTGCCGAACTGCTTGCGGTTGCCGACGATGCCGCCGACCGAGATGCCGCCGAAATTGACGCCGTGATAGCCGCGTTCGCGGCCGATCAGGCGCGTGCGCGAACCTTCGCCGCGCAGCTTGTGATAGGCGAGCGCGATCTTGAGCGCCGTCTCGACCGATTCGGAGCCCGAGTTGGTGAAGAACACATGATCGAGATCGCCCGGCGCCATGCCGGCGAGCCGGCTCGCCAACTCGAAGGCTTTCGGATGGCTCATCTGGAAAGCGGTGGCGTAATCCATCTCGTGCGCCTGCGCGGCGATGGCGTCGGCGATCTCGGCGCGGCAATGGCCGGCATTGACGCACCACAGGCCGGCGCTGCCGTCGAGCAGCTTGCGGCCGTCGGTCATCTCGTAATGCATGTCCTTCGCCTTGGCGATCAGGCGCGGCGCCGCCTTGAACTGGCGGTTGGGCGTGAAGGGCACCCAATAGGCCTCGAGATCGTTGCGCGCCGGCAGGCTCTGGCTCGGCGCGCGCTGCGCCTGCGCCGCCATGCGGCGCGGAGCGCCGGTCGCCGCGGTCGTCTTTTTCGACGACTTGTCCCGATTTTTGGACGACTGGGGCGCCTTGGTCTTATCGCCGGACATCGCTCGGCTCTCCCTTGAACTGCGAGGCAAATGTGATCGTTCGACATTACACCCTGCCCCGCCAGGCTGGCACCCGGTGGCTGCGAAACGTTCGCGCCGCAGGGTAAAACGCCGCCCCCCCTCTGAGGAATCAGGGCTATTGGCCAAGCTTTGGTTAATTTTCAAAAACGATATATGCCTTTTAACCTATTGGATACATTACATAATTCCCATTGATTCTGAGCCCGGACGGGGATAAAAATCCATTAAGAATATAAAATTTTAGATAAAAGCTGACGGGACGTAGCGGGCTCCACTGTGCAGATCGGTTCTTCGACCATAATCCCCTACGGGATGTTGTCGGGTTCGGCGACGCCGAACGCGGCCGACCGCACGGCGCCGATCGCGCCCGTGACGCCGGCGGCGCGCGGCGAACAGCGCGCCAATGCCTGGATCGACGCGTCCTGGACCGAAGCGCCCGCCCGCCCGGCGCGCATCGATCCCTACGGCTCCGACGCGGATGCGGCCTCGTCCGCGGCGTTTGCCGCCCAGCGCTATGCCCAGGAAGAGATGCCCGACGCGGCGGCCGCCTCGCCCCATCAGCGCGGCACCCAGGCCTATCGCGCGGCGTACGCGGCCTACAACCAATTCCAGCGCGGCGACCTCGGCATCGACCTGGTCGCGTAAGCCTGCCCGCGGCGCCGGCCAAGAGCCGCTGCGCCTTGCAAAAACCCTTCCCTGACAGTAAGTTAGACGGCACGTCAACAACGGCGCCGACGCCCCTCCGCGTCGCCGAAGCCATATGCGGGCTACGATGGACGCCGACGCGCGTGATCTGCCTCCCCTGACCATTCTCCATGTCATCACCGGGCTGTTCACCGGCGGGGCGGAGATGATGCTCGCCAAATTGCTCGCGCGCCTGCCGGCCAGCCAAACCCGTCACACCGTCGTCTCGCTCACCGGCAGCGGCCCCTTGGGCGCGCGCATCGCCGCGCTCGGCATTCCCGTGATCAATCTGGGCATGAACAAGGGTAGATTGGCGAAGGGGCCGGCGCTGATCGCCGGCTTCCTGCGCCTGCGCCGCCTGATCCGCCAGGAACAACCCGATATCGTGCAGGCTTGGATGTATCACGCCAATCTTTTCGCCGGCTTGGCCGCGGCCGGCCTGCCGAACGCGCCGCCGGTGATCTGGGGCATCCGCCAGAGCGATCTCGATCCGAAGATCAGCAAGCCGTCGACGATTCGCGTCGCCAAGCTCGGCGGCCGCCTGTCGCGCCGCTTGAGCGACAAGATCCTCTGCTGCTCCGACGTCGCCCGCGTCGTGCATGAGCGCATCGGCTACGATCCCTCGCGCATGGTCGTGATTCCCAACGGCTTCGATCTCGACGAATTCAAGCCCGACGCCGCCGCGCGCGCCGCGATCCGCCGCGAGATCGCCGTCCCCGAGGACGCGCCTTTGATTGGCCTCGTCGCCCGCTTCGACGCGCAGAAGGACCATCGCAATTTTCTCGCCGCCGCCGGCCAGGTCCGCCAGGCCCTGCCCAACGCCCATTTCCTGCTGTGCGGCAGCGGCGCCGACGCGGCCAACCCTGAGATCGCCGGCTGGATCGACGATTTCGATCTCGGCGCGAGCTGCCGCCTGCTCGGCGCGCGCGGCGACATTCCGGCGGTGACGGCGGCGCTCGATCTTGCCGTGTCGTCGTCCGCCTTCGGCGAGGGCTTTCCCAACGTGCTCGGCGAAGCGATGGCCGCCGGCGTGCCCTGCGTCGCCACCGACGTCGGCGATTCGCGCATGATCGTCGGCGACAGCGGCCGCATCGTGCCGCCGAAAGCGCCCGGCGCCTTGGCCGACGCCATGCTCGCGTTGCTGCGCCTGCCCGCCGACGAACGCCGGGCGCTCGGCGCCGCCGCGCGCCGGCGCATCGCCGACGAATTCGAGATCGGCGTGATCGCCGCGCGCTATCTCGCGCTCTATCGCGCCACGCTCGCGCAGAAGTCTTCTGCCTTGAAAGCGGCGAGCTGATCATGTGCGGTATCGCCGGCCTGCTCGACAATGCCAAGACGCTCGGCGGCGACGCGCTCGACGCGCTCGCCGCGCGCATGGCCGGCACGCTGCGCCATCGCGGACCGGACGATGGCGGCGCCTGGAGCGACGCGGCCGCCGGCATCGGCTTCGGCTTTCGCCGCCTCGCCATCATCGACCTGACGCCGGCCGGCCATCAGCCGATGATTGCCGCCCAGTCTGCAAATGAGCGCGGGCGCTCGGCCATCGTCTTCAACGGCGAGATCTACAACGCCGAGGACATCCGCCGCGAATTGAACGGCCTCGGCGCGACGCCGGCCGGCGGCTGGCGCGGCCATTCCGACACGGAAGTGCTGCTGCAGGCCTGCCGCCATTTCGGCGTCGCCGGCGCCGTCGAACGGCTCATCGGCATGTTCGCTTTCGCCTTCTGGGACGCGCCGGCCAAGCGCCTGACCCTGGTGCGCGACCGCCTCGGCATCAAGCCGCTCTATTGGGCGCGCGCCGGCCAGCAATTCCTTTTCGCCTCCGAGCTGAAGGCGCTGCGCGCCCATCCCGGCTTCAGCGGCGAGATCGACATGACGGCGCTCGCCGGCTATCTGCGCCAGGCCTACGTGCCGGCGCCGCGCAGCATCTATCGCGACGCGCAGAAGCTGCCGCCCGGCCATATGCTGACCGTCGAGGCGGGCGGCGAGCCGGTCATCACGCGCTATTGGAGCCTGCGCGACATCGCGACCGAGGGCCAGCGCCACGCCGCCACGCGCAGGATCGACAACCTCGCCGCCATCGAGGATCTGGACCGGCTGCTGCGCGACGCGGTGAAGCTGCGCATGATCGCCGACGTGCCGCTCGGCGCCTTCCTGTCGGGCGGCATCGATTCCTCCACGGTGGTGGCGCTGATGCAGGCGCAATCCAACCGGCCGGTGAAGACCTTCACCATCGGCTTTCACGAGGAGGGCTACAACGAGGCGGCCCACGCCAAGCTGGTCGCCGGCCATCTCGGCACGGAACATACCGAGCTCTACATCAATCCCAACCATGCGCTCGATCTGATCCCGCGCATGCCCGACCTGTTCGACGAGCCCTTCGCCGACCCGTCGCAGATTCCGACCTATCTCGTCTCCGAAATGACGCGCCGCCACGTCACCGTGGCGCTGTCGGGCGACGGCGGCGACGAACTGTTCGCCGGCTACTCGCGCTACGCCTGGGCCGGCCGGCTGAAACGCTGGACCGACGGCGTGCCGCTGCCGCTGCGCCGCCTGACCGCGGCGACCTTGCGCGCGATCCCGACGGAAAGCTGGGATGCGCTCTCGGGGCTGATCCCGGAACGCCGCCGGCCGCGCCAGTTCGGCCATAAGGTGCAGAAGCTCGCCGGCCTGCTCGCCGAACGCACGGCCGACGACGTCGGCCGCCGCCTCGTCGGCTTCTGGCACGATCCCAGCGAACTGCTCGATCGCGCCTATCCGCCCTATGGCGAATTGTGGGACGACAGCATCACGCGCGATCTGCCCGACTTCACGGCGCGCATGCAATATCTCGACACGATGACCTATCTGCCGGACGACATCCTGACCAAGGTCGACCGCGCCAGCATGGCCGTCAGCCTCGAAGCGCGCGTGCCGATGCTCGATCATCGCGTCGTCGCCCATGTGTGGAACCTGCCGGCCGACCTCAAGCTGCGCGACGGCAAGGCCAAGTGGCTGCTGCGCCAGGTGCTCTATCGCTACGTGCCCGCCTCGCTGGTCGAGCGGCCCAAAATGGGCTTCGCCGTGCCGATCAACAGCTGGCTGCGCGGGCCCTTGCGCGACTGGGCCGAAAGCCTGCTCGACGAAGCGCGCCTGACGCGCGAAGGCATCTTCAATCCCGCGCCGATCCGCCGCAAATGGCAGGAGCACCTCTCCGGCACGCGCGATTGGCAGTACGATCTCTGGGTCGTGCTGATGTTCCAGGCCTGGCACGAAAGATGGCGGACCCAGTGAGCGGCGCGCCCCCGAGCGAGACAGCGGGCAACGAAACCGTTCCCGCCGCCCGCGGCTGGCAGTCGGCCCTGCCCTGGTGGAGCAAGATCGCCGCCAAGCTGCTGCTCAGCCGCCTGCCGATCAGCAAGAAATTCTGGCAGAAGCTCGGCCTGTTTTCGCCGGGCTACATGCTCCATCCGGAATACGCCATCCTCGTCTTTCAGGCGCATTACGCGCGCGCCGGTTCGCCGCCGCCCGGCTTCGCCTATCTCGAATTGGGCCCCGGCGATTCGCTCTCGACCGCCGCCATCGCCTGGGCCCATGGCGCCAGCGAAGGCTGGCTGATCGACGCCGGCTCCTATGCCTCGCGCAACATCGGCAACTACCGGCCCTTGTTCGAGAAGCTGTCGAGCATGCGCCTGGCGCGCGACGCCGCCGAGTTGATGGACTGCCGCTCGGTGCGCGACATGCTGAACCTCACCCACTGCGCCTATCGCGAGGACGGCCTGACCGGCCTGAAGGCGGTGCGCGCCGCCAGCCTCGACATGATCTTCTCCCAGGCCGTGCTCGAGCATGTGCCGCGCGGCGAATTCGCCGCGACCCTGCGGGAAATGAAGCGCGCCCTCAAGCCGGGCGGCGTCGGCTCCCATGTCGTCGATTTCAAGGACCATCTCGGCGCCTCGCTGCACAACCTGCGCTTCGGCGACGGGCTGTGGGAACGCAACTGGTTCGCCAAGCGCAGCGGCTTCTACACCAACCGCCTGCGCTATTCCGAAGTGGTCGCCGCCTTCCAGGCCGCCGGCTTCGCGGTCGAGACCGTCGCCCGCCGCCTGTGGGATGCGGCGCCCCTGCCGCGCGCGCGCCTGGCCAAGCAATTTCGCAGCCTGAGCGACGACGATCTGCGCGTCCAGGGCGCCACGCTCGTCACCCGGCCATGAGCGCCTCGCCGCCCCGCCGCCCCAAGCTGCTCTTCTTCGTCACCGAAGACTGGTATTTCTGTTCGCACCGGCTGCCGCTGGCGCGCGCCGCGCGCGACGCCGGATACGACGTGCGCGTGGCGACCCGCGTCGCGGCGCATGGCGAAACGATCCGCGCCGAAGGTTTCGGCCTGATCCCGCTGCGCCATTTCAACCGCAGCATCGGCAATCCCCTTCGCGAGCTCGCCAGCCTGCTGGAGATTGTCGGCATCTACCGGCGCGAGAAGCCCGACCTGATCCATCAGATCGCCATCAAGCCGGCGCTGCTCGGCTCGCTCGCCGCGCGGCTAGCGGGCGTGCCGCGGATGATCAACATGATCGCCGGCCTCGGTTCGATCTTCACCTCGCAAAGCCTCAAGGCGCGGCTGCTGCGCCCGCCGGTCAAGCTGGCGATCCGCCTGCTGCTGAACAGGCCGAACGCCCGCGTCATCGTGCAGAACCCGGAAGACGGCCAATTGCTCACCGGCGGCGGCCTCGTCGCGCCCGAACGGCTCGCGCTGATCAAGGGCTCCGGCGTCGATCTCGCGCACTATGCCGCGACGCCCGAACCGGCGACGGACGAAGGCCATCCGCCGACCGCCGCGCAGGTCTCGCGCATGATCTGGGACAAGGGCGCCGGCGTGCTGGTCGAGGCGGCGCGGCTCTTGCGCGCGCGTGGGGTGCCCCTGCGCGTCATCCTCGCCGGCACGCCCGACCCCGAAAACATGGCGACGATCCCCGAGGCGCAGCTGCGCGCCTGGCATGACGAGGGCATTGTCGAGTGGATCGGCTTTTGCGACGATGTGCCCAAGCTCTGGCGGGACAGCCATATCGCCGTGCTGCCCTCCTGGTACGGCGAGGGCGTGCCGAAAAGCCTGCTCGAAGCCGCCGCCGCGGCGCGGCCCATGGTCGCGGTCGACGGCCCCGGCCTGCGCGAGGTGGTGATCGACGGCGAGACCGGGCTTCTGGTGCCGCCGCGCGACGCCGGCGCTTTGGCGGACGCGCTGGAGACCCTGGTGCGGGACGGCGCGCTGCGCCGGCGCTTGGGGGACGCGGCGCGGGCCCGCGCCGAACGGAATTTCGGCGACGGCACGGTGGTCGCCGCCACCATGGCGGTCTATCGCGATCTGCTGCCGCCGCAGGGAGAACGCCACAGCCCTATGAGTCCATCGTGAGCCGCGCCGTGAGCAAAAAGCGGTCGAAGAAGAAGGACCGCACGAAGAAAAGCCGCCAAGCCCTGGCGGCGGGTCCCCATGCCATTCGCATGGCGCGGCCCGAGGACATTCCGGCGCTGCTGATGATCGAGCATCAGTCCTTCCCGACCGACCGCCTGTCGCAGCGCAGCTTCCGCTACATGCTGTCGAAGGGCAATGCCGTCACCCTGGTCGAGACCGACCGCGAGGGCCGCGACGTGCGCGGCTACGCCATGGTCTCGTTCCACCACAACACGCCGATGGCGCGGCTTTATTCCATCGCCGTGGCGCCGCGCTGGCGCGGCAAGGGCGTCGGCCGCGCCCTGCTGCGCGCCGCCGAGGACGCCGCGCGCGACAAGTCCGCCGCCTACATGCGCCTGGAAGTGCGCGCCGAGGACAAGGACACCCAGGCCTTCTACAAAAGCATGGGCTACAAGCCGTTCGGCACCCACAGCCAGTATTACGACGACAATGCCGACGCCGTGCGCATGGACAAGATCATCGCGCCCGGCCTCGCCCCCAATGTCACGCGCGTGCCTTATTACCGCCAGCGCCTCGATTTCACCTGCGGCCCGGCCGCCGTGATGATGGGCATGCATGCGCTCGATCGCAAACGGCCGATGACGGCGATCGAGGAACTGCGCATCTGGCGCGAGGCGACCACCATCTTCATGACCCAGGGCCACGGCGGCTGCAGCGCCCAGGGCCTGGCGCTGGCCGCCTGGAAGCGCGGCTTCGACGTCGAGCTCTATACCAACGAGCGCGGCGTGCCCTTCGTCGAGACGGTGCGCAGCGAGCTCAAGCGCGACGTGATCCGCGCGGTCCATCAGGACTTTCTCGACCAATTGGACGACACCAAGGTCGACCTGATCCCGCGCGCCCTCAATTTCGTCCAAATGCGCGCCAAATTCGACGCCGGGGGCATCCCCATCGTCCTGGTCTCGTCCTACCAGTTCGACCGGCGCAAGGAACTGCATTGGGTGGTTGTGACAGGCTTCGACGATACGTATGTTTACGTCCACGATCCCTATGTCGACGTCGCCGCCGCCAAGAGCCAGACCGACCGCATGCATATTCCGGTCCCCCAACGCATCTTCGACCGCATGGCGCGCTACGGCAAACAGCATAAGAAGGCCGCGTTGATCATCAAGGCGCGCAAGACGTGAAAGCCCGGTCCGGTTCCTCATGACGCAGCATGTGATCGTCGTCGACCGCGAGGAAGACTTCAAATGGCCCGGGCCGAACCGCCAGGTGCTGACGGCCAAGGATTTCGTCGCCAAGGAATTCGGCGCCAACGCCGGCAAGAAATATCCGACCTCGGCGCGCGTCATCAATCTCTGCCGCGACTATAGCTACCTGTCGCTCGGCTATTATTCCTCGCTGCTCGCCGAAGCGCGCGGCCAGAAGGTCATTCCCTCGGTCGAGGTGCTGCTCGATCTCAACTGGAAGCGGCTCTATCAGACCGAGCTGCCCGAGCTGAACGACCTGCTGCGCAAGACCTTCTCGGGCGCCGACGACGATCCGGTCGGCTTCACCGTCCATCTGTTCTTCGGCGCCTCCGACGACGTGCGCCTGCGCGAACTGTCGCGCCGCGTCTTCGACCTGTTCCGCGCGCCGATCCTGGCGGTCGACTTGCGCAACGGCAAGGAAGGCTGGGAGATCACGTCGATCCGGCCGGTCTCGATCAAGGATTTGAGCGCCGGCCAGGAGGCCGCCTTCGCCGTCGCGCTCGACCGCTATACGCGCACCGCCTGGCGCGCCGCCAAGCCGGACGTGCCGGCGGTCTATTCCATCGCCATCCTGCACAATCCGCAGGAGCGCCTGCCGCCGTCGAACGAGCGCGCCCTGAAGAAATTCATCCGCGCCGGCGAGCAGATGGGCGTCGAGATGGAACTGATCACGCGCAAGGATTACAGCCGCCTGCCGGAGTACGACGCGCTGTTCATCCGCGAGACCACCGACCTCGACGACCATACCTACCGCTTCGCGCGCAAGGCCGAGGACGAGGGCATGCCGGTGATCGACAGCCCGCAGGCGATCTTGAAATGCACCAACAAGATCTATCTCGCCGAGCTTTTGACCGCGAACGGCGTGCCGACGCCACGCACCCTGACGCTGGACCGCCGCCAGCTCGACCGCGTCGAGGCCGAGTTCGGCTACCCCGTCGTCATCAAGATTCCGGACGGCTCCTTCTCGCGCGGCGTGCACAAAGTGCAGAGCCGCGAGGAGCTGAACGAGCTGGCCGACAAGCTGTTCGAGGAATCCGACCTGATCCTCGCCCAGGAATACATGCAGACGGAATATGACTGGCGCGTCGGCGTGCTCAACAACAAGCCGATCTTCGTCTGCCAATATTTCATGGCCAAGGGCCATTGGCAGGTGCTGAAGTATCACGGCGGCGGCCATGTCGACTTCAGCGAGGGCGACGACCGCTCCTTCGCCGTCGAGGACGCGCCGCGCGAGGTGATCGACATCGCCACCAAGGCGGCCAGCCTGATCGGCGACGGCCTGCACGGCGTCGACATCAAGCAGACGCCGAACGGCGTCTATGTCATCGAGATCAACGACAACCCGAACATCGACGCCGGCGTCGAAGACGCCGTGCTGAAGGACGACCTCTACCGCCTGATCGTGCGCGACTTCATCCGCCGCATCGAAAAGCGCACCGCCACCCTGCCGGCCGCCGCCCGCCCGGCCGCCGCGCCGCCCCCGGCGACGGCGGTTTCCGGCGACGAGCCGGACGTGCCGGCCTCGCGCAACAGCGCCGCCTCGTGAGCGGCGGGTGGCGATTCGACCGGTCCCGTTGTATCCTCGGCGAAACCCGCAACATGAGGCTCCGTTGATCATGGCCGCCACCCTGTTCCGCCCGCTGCTGATCGCCCTCGCCGGATTGATGAGCCTCGCCGGCACCCTTCTGCCGCACGAGGCCGCCGCGCAGCAGAAGGTATCCTTCGGCACCGACTGGCGCGCCCAGGCCGAACATGGCGGATTCTACCAGGCGGTCGCCAAGGGCTTCTACGCCGCGCGCGGCCTCGACGTGTCGCTGCGCCAGGGCGGCCCGCAGATCAACCACGCGCAGCTGCTCGCCGCCGGCCGCGTCGATTTCAGCCTGTCGTCGAACAGCTTCATCGTGCTGAACTACACGCGCGAGCGCATTCCCATGGTCGCCGTCGCCGCGCTGTTCCAGAAGGATCCGGCGGTGCTGATCGCCCATCCCAATCAGGGCAACGATTCCTTCGAGGCGCTGCGCGGCAAGCCGATCTTCATCGGCAGCGACACGCGCGTCGGCTCGTGGAACTTCCTCAAGGCCAAGTACGACTACCAGAGCAGCCAGATTCGCCCCTACACTTTCAACATCGCGCCCTTCCTGACCAATCCGGCGACGATCCAGCAGGGCTATCTCGGCAGCGAGCCCTATCTGATCGAACAGCAGGGCATCAAGCCGGTGGTCATGCTGCTCGCCGACGCCGGCTATTCGAGCTACGGCGCGCTGATCCAGACGTCGCACAAGCTGGTCAACGAAAATCCCGCCCTGGTGCAGGCCTTCGTCGATGCCTCGATCGAGGGCTGGTACGACTATCTCTACGGCGATCCGGCGCCGGGCAACGCGCTGATCAAGAAGGACAACCCCGAGATGACCGACGCCTTGCTCGCCTACGGGCGCGGCAAGATGATCGAATACGGCATCCTCGATTCGGGCGAAGCGCTCGGCACCGGCATCGGCGCCATGAGCAACGCGCGCTGGGAGCAGTTCTTCAAGATGATGGTCGGCGAAGACATCTATCCCAAGGAAATGAACATCACCGAGGCCTACACGCTGCAATTCGTCAACCAGCGCGTCGGCATCGAACGCAAGCGCTGAGCGCCCCGTTCCCGTGAAAGGCCAGCCATGAGCGCAGCATCCCCCCTGCTGCGCCTGCAAGGCGTCACCCATCTCTACGGCGGCGGCAAGGGCCGCACGCTGCTCGCCCTCGACGGCGTCAGCCTCGACGTCGGCCATGGCGATTTCCTCAGCCTGCTCGGGCCCTCGGGCTGCGGCAAATCGACCCTGCTGCGCCTGATCGCCGGCCTGGAAGCGCCGACCGGCGGCGCCATCGCCTGGCCCGACGGCAAGCCGGCGCCCGGCGACATCGGTTTCGTTTTCCAGGAGCCGACGCTGATGCCCTGGGCCAGCGTGATCGACAATGTCCGCCTGCCGCTCCGCCTCACCGGCCGCGGCGCGCCGCCGGCCGATCTCCAGGCCGCGCTCGATCTCGTCGGCCTGCGCGATTTCGCGACATCCTATCCGCGCGAATTGTCCGGCGGCATGAAGATGCGCGCCGCGCTGGCCCGCGCCCTCGTCACCCGGCCGCGCCTCCTGCTGCTCGACGAGCCCTTCGCCGCGCTCGACGAGATCACCCGCTTTCGCCTCAACGAAGACCTGCTGCGCATCTGGCGCGAGCGTCGCTGCACGGTGATCTTCGTCACCCATAGCGTGTTCGAGGCGACCTTTCTGTCCCAGCGCGTCGCCGTCATGTCGCCGCGTCCGGGCCGCATCGTCGCCGAGGAGCCGATCGATCTGCCGGCGCTGCGCGTCTCCGAACTGCGCACCGATGCCGCCTATAGCGCGATCTGCCGCAAGCTGTCCGACCGCCTGGCGCTCGCCATGGGAAGCGAAATTGGGGGAGAGGCGCCATGAAGGTCCTGCTCGACCGCCTGGCGCCGCTCGCCCTCGGCCTCGTCGGCCTCGCCCTGTGGGAAGGCCTGACGCGGCTTTATGCCGTGCCGGTCTATGTGCTGCCGGGACCGTTGCTGATCGCGCAAACTCTGTGGCAGGACGGCGCCAGCCTGCTCGGCGCGCTGTGGATCACGCTGCGCATCACCGGTCTGGCGCTGCTCGCCGCGACGCTCGGCGGCCTTTTCCTCGCCGTGGTGATGGCGCAATCGCGCCTGATCGAGCGCAGCCTGTTTCCCTATGCGGTAATCGCCCAGGTGACGCCGGTCGTCGCCATCGCGCCGCTCATCATCATCTGGGCCGACAACACGACGCTGGCGCTCGTCATCTGCGCCTGGATCGTCGCTTTCTTCCCCATCGTCGCCGCCACCATGACCGGGCTCAACGCCGCCGAGAAGAACTTGCGCGATCTGTTCCGGCTCTACGGCGCCGGCCGCTGGCAAACCCTGCGCCTGCTGCGCGCGCCGGCGGCGCTGCCCTATTTCCTCACCGGCCTGCGCGTGTCGGGCGGCTTGTCGCTCGTCGGCGCGGTGGTGGCGGAATTCGTCGCCGGCACCGGCGGCGCCGAGACCGGCCTCGCCTTCCGCATCCTCGAATCGGGCTACCGCCTGCAGATTCCGCGCCTGTTCGCCGCCCTGGCGCTGCTCGCGGGCGCCGGCATCGCCATCTATGTCGCGCTCGACCTGCTGTCGCGCCTGGCCTTGCGCCGCTGGCACGATACGGCGCTTAAGGACCGGGGTTAGTCGGCGGCTCCGGCGACGGATCCGCCGGCGTCTCGTCGCTGCGCGGATCGAGCGTCATCACCGCCGGCGAATATTCCGGCACGGCGACGAAGCTGCCGCGCTCTTCCGGCGGCGCCGGGGCGCGCCGGCCGATGCGGTGCAGCACGAAGGCCAGCATGCCGGCATGGATCGCCGCCGTGTAGAGGAAGAGTCCCGACGGGCCGACGACGCTCATGGCGCCCGAGGCGAGGACCGGCCCGATGGCCGAGCCGACGCCGTTGGCGAGCAGGAGCCCGCTGGAGGCCTCGACGAATTCGTCCTTGGCCATCATGTCGTTGGCATGGGCCACGCAAAGCGCGTAGAGCGGAAAGGCGAAGGCGCCGAACAGCACGGTGAGCGGAAAGATCGCCCGCGTCCACAGCCCGCCGAGGATGGCGAGCGCCAGGCCCGCCAGGACGGCGAGACCGCAGGCGAGCGCGATCACCTGGCGGCGGTCGCGGCGGTCGGACAGGCGGCCGAACGGCCATTGCGCCAGCGCGCCGCCGAGCACGGTGAGCCCCATGAAGGTCGCCAAGCTCGCGAGATCCAACCCTTCGCCCGTGGCATAGAGCGGCCCCAGCGACCAGAAGGCGCCGTTGGCCAAGCCCACCACGCCGCAACCGAACACGCCGACCGGCGACAGGCCGTAGAGCCGCCGGGGCCTGAGACGCACGGCGGCGATCGGCGCCGGGGCCTGGGCGCGCGTCAGCGCCACCGGCACGGCGGCGAGCGACACCAGGATCGAAGCCAGCGCGAACAGCGGAAAGGCGGCCGGATCGTACAGCGTGATCATGAACTGGCCGACGGTGATGACGGTCAGGTTGATGAAGGTGTAGAGGCCGAAGATCGTGCCGCGCGTTTCGTTGGTGGCCCGGTCGTTGAGCCAGCTCTCGATCACCAGATAGAGCCCGGCGAAGCAAAAGCCGGTGAGACCGCGCAGCGGCCACCAGACGGCCGGCGACAGAAACAGGATATGCAGCAGCGCCACCGTGGCCGCCACCGCCACCATGGCGGTGAAGGCGCGGATATGGCCGACGGCGCGCACGACGTAGGGACAGAAGATGCAGCCGAGGGCGAAGCCGATGTAATAGGCCGAGCCCATGACGCCGATGCTGAGCGTCGAGAAGGTCTCGATCTCGGCGCGCACGGGCAGCAGCGTGCTTTGCAGGCCGTTGCCCATCAGCAGGAAGGCGACGCTGAGCAGCAGCGCGCCGACGGGGGCGATCATGCTCAGCATGGGCGCCATCCGCGCAAATCCACAGGGCGGGCGTACGGGACCGAATCGTCGCGCATGGCGCCATGTTCGGCAGGCCGGACGGGCGATGCAACCGTCGAATTAAGGTATCTCTGGGGCAGCGGTCCGCCGCGCCGCGGCGGTTCCCCTGGCCGGAGCCGGATTAGCGCACCGCTCGCCGTTGGCGGATTGAAAAATCCTCAACAATAAATTTTTCTCCAGGCGCTTTTTCTCTTTAACGTCTCGGCTGACTTTTTGCATCGTTGCGCCGAATAGGTCGCCCGCCGCCGCCCGGTTCCGCACCGGGACGGGCGGGCCGCGCTGAACCAGGAGCCTCGCCGAATGTTGCCCACCGCCAGCAAACTCGCCTTCACCGACGTGCCCGTGGTCGATATGGCGCCCGCATGGTCGGGCGATCCGGCCGCGCGCCGCCGCCTGGCCGCCGATATCGCCGAGGCCTGCGGCCGCGTCGGCTTCATGTACATCAAGAACCACGGCATGGCGCAGGCCGACATCGACGCCATCTTCAAGACGGCGGAGGACTTCCACAACCTGCCGCTCGACGCGAAGATGGAAGTGTCGCTGACCAAGAACAACCATGCCCAGGGCTATCTGCACGGCATGACCAAGGGCACCGAAAAGACCATCTCGGCCAACCTGCAGGAGGCCTTCCAGATCCGCCGGCCGCTGGCCGACGACGACCCCGACCTGCTGGCCGGCAAGCCCATTCACGGCCGCATTCCCTGGCCGAGCGCCATGCCCGACCTGCAGCCGCGCATGATGGCCTACTACAACAAGATCAACGACGTCGGCTACGAACTGCTCAAGCTGTTCGAGCTGAGCCTCGATTTCCCCGAGGGCCATCTCAAGCAATATTTCAAGAAGGACATGAACTCGCTGCGGCTGCTGCACTATCCGCCGCAGAAGCCCGACGAGGACGGCGTCCATCTCGGCGCCCGCGCCCATACCGACACCAACGCCTTCACCATCCTGGCGCAGGATGCCAACGGCGGCCTCGAAGTGCGCAATCGCGAGGGCGAATGGGTCGGCATTCCGCCGATCGACGACACCTTCGTCGTCAATGTCGGCGAAGTGCTGAAGGTCTGGACCGACGGCGTCTTTTCCTCGACGCTGCATCGCGTCATCAACCGTTCCGGCAACCGTCGCTACTCGATTCCCTTCTTCATGTACCCGAGCTACGACGCGGTGATCCGGCCGCTGCTGAAGAACCCCGACCCGAGCAACATCGCGCCGGAAAACCTGCACACCTCGATGCCGCGCGACAAGCCCTTCGTCTATGGCGAGTTGAAATCGCGCAGCACCGCCAAGATCATGCCCGGCAACATCGCCACGGCCCCAGCGAAGGAAGACTATTGAGATGACCGCTTATGTGATCGGCGAAGTGCACATCACCAATCCGGCCGGCATGAAGGGCTACGGCCCGATGGTCGCCGCCGCCGTGAAGCAGTACGGCGGCCGTTACCTGGCGCGCGGCGCGACGCCGAAGGTGCTCGAGGGCGGCCCCGCCCACAATATCCTGATCATCGAGTTCGATGACGCGGCGGCGGCGGAACGCTGGTTCGCCTCGCCGGAATATGCCGCCGCCAAGGCGGTGCGCCAGGGCTCGTCGAACCTCCGCCTGATCCTGGTCGAAGATACCGTCAAGAGCGTGACTTAGTAAAAGCGCGGCCCTAAACGCCAATAGGCGCGCCGGGCCTGGGCGCGCCTATTTTTTGCGTGCGATGCAGCCTAAGCGGCGGCGTGCGGCCCCCGGCCGCTTTAAGCGGCCGCATCCGGTAATGTGATTTCGTTGGCGCGGCGCAGGCTTTCGAACATGCCCGAGCGCAGCATGAATTTGCGCGCGCGCTCGGGATCGGCGGAAATCTCGCGCAGCTCCTGGAGGAACTTGGCGCGGGTCGCCGGATCCTTCGCTTCGAGCCGCTTCTTGTTCTGGATCGTCTGCTCCTGGACGAACTCGGTCGCCACCGTGCGGCGCTGCAGATCGTACAATTCGAGCAGGCGCTCGGTCTCGCCATGCCAGACGCGGCCGAGCTTCTCGCCGAGATTGATGGCGTCGTGGATGCCGCCGTTCAATCCCATGCCGCCGATCGGATTGTTCACATGGGCCGAATCGCCGGCCAGAACGACGCGGCCCTTGCGGAAGGTCGCGGCGACGCGCTGGTGAATCTTATAGAGATTGCGGTGGACGATCTCGTAGGGCTCGCCCAGCGGGAAGAATTTCTGCAAGCGGGCCTGCGCGCTGGCGTCGCTGAGTATCTCCTCGTCGCTCTGGTTGGGATCGGTCGGGAACACCAGGCGCCACAGGCCGGGCGGCGCGTAGCCGGCGACCTTGAAGCAATTGCACCATTCGTCCGGGTCGGCGATGTAGTTGCGATAGCAGAAGCCGCGGTTGGCCTCGAAATCGAACGGCGTGGTGAAAACGACGAAGCGCTCGGGAAAGGTGAAGCCCTCGAAGGGCACGCCGATCGCCTTGCGCACGCGCGAGCGCCCGCCGTCCGAACCGATGAGATAGCTGCCCTTGAAGCTCCGGGGGCCTTTCGGGGTGTCGCAGGTCAGCGTCACGCCCGTCTCGTCCTGCGCCACGTCCGTCACCGGATGGTCGAACAGCAACTCGCACAACGGCTCTTTTTCCAGCAGGCTCCGCAGATGGTACGACAGCTTGAACTGCTCGCATTGCACGACATAGGGAAACTTGGTGTCGTTCTTCAGCAGCTTGTGGTCGAACGACGCGACGCGCTCGCCGGTCGGACGGTCCCAGAAATGGAAAATCTCGGCGACCAGGCCGTGTTCGCGCACATAGGGTTCGAGGCCGAGCGTGTCGAGCAATTCGAGCGTCGCCGGATGGGTCGTCGCCGCGCGCGGATCGTCTTTGAGCGAATCCATCGCCTCGAAGACCGTGACCGGAATGCCCTGCTTCACCAGGGACAGGGCGCAGAGCAACCCCACGGGGCCGGCGCCGGCGATCAGAATGCGGTCTTTGCTAGCCATCGACGGTCTTCCTCTTCGTAGCGTGACGCTGTGCGACAAGACGGGCCTGCGCCAGCCTTATTGTAGATACCCTCCTATCCCATGACGGATAAGAGCATCAATCCATGACCCTCGATTGAACGATTCTGAACAATCGGGAAGGCCCGGCTGTCAGGCCGCTTCGCGCCCCGAAATCTCGGTCTGCCAGGGCGCGATGCGGCGCTCCAGCCAGCCGACCAGGGCCGTGAGCCCGACCGCCAGGACCATCAACAGAATGATCGGCACGAACATGGCAGCCGTGTCGAACTGGTTGGCGGCATTGATGATGATGCCGCCGAGGCCCGAGATGGCGGTGAAAAATTCCGCCACCACCATGGCGATCACCGCCTTGCCGATGGCGAGCTTCAAGCCGGCGACGATATAGGGCAGCGTCGCCGGCAGGACGATCTTCCACATGATGGCGGCCGGCGAGGCGACGAAGGACGTGCCGACCTCGATCTGCGTCTTGGGCACGGCGCGCACGCCTTCCCAGGTGTTGATGCAGATCGGGAAGATCGACAGGGTGAAAATGATCGCCACCTTCACCGTGAAGCCGAGGCCGAACCACAGCATGAACAGCGGCACCAGGGCGACCAGCGGCATGGCGTAGCCGGCGGTGATATAGATGCCGAGCGCGGCTTCGACGGTGCGATAGCGGCCGATCAGCAGGCCGAGCGGCACGCCGGCGAGCATGGCGAGCAGATAGCCGGCGGCGAACGGCTGCAGGCTCGAGAACAAGGCCGTGCCGAGGTCGCCGCTTTGGGCCATGCGCACCCCCGCCTTCCAGATGGCGCTGGGATAAGAGCCGAACAGCGGGTTCATGCCCGGCCCGGCCAATTCCCACAGCGACAGGACCACGATCACCGACAGGGCGGTGATATGGCCCTTGGCCAGTTTGAATTTCGCGCGCGGCGCCGCGACGCTTGCGGCGGCTTCGCCTTTCGCGGGGGTCAGGGCGTTGTCGGTCATCGGTGGCTCCTGGCGGTCACGTCGATCAATGCAGCGCCTCCGGAACGGCGCCGGCATGCAGCGCCTTCCAGATCTGATAGCGCTTTTGCACGAATTCCTCATGGGCGCGCACCGCCACCACATCGCCGCGCGGACGCGGCAGATCGATGTCGATCACGTCCTGCACTTCGCCCGCCGTCATCAGCACGACGCGGTCGGCGAGCAGCACGGCCTCGTCGAGATCGTGGGTGACGAAGATGATCGTCTTGCCGGTCTTGGCATGGATCGATAAAAGCTCCGCCTGCAGCACTTCGCGCGTCTGCGCATCGAGCGCGCCGAACGGCTCGTCCATCAGCAGCACGGCGGGATCGATGGCGAGCGCCCGGGCGATGCCGACGCGCTGCTTCATGCCGCCCGACAATTGATGGGGCCGGCGGCCCATCGAATCTTTCAGGCCGACCAGTTCGAGATAGCTCTCGGCCCGCTCGGTCAATTCCTTGCCGCGCAGGCCCTTCATTTCCAGGCCGAACTTGACGTTGCCGAGGGCGGTGCGCCAGGGCAGCAGCTCGGCATGCTGAAACACCATGCCGCGATCGTGGCCGCAGCCCTGCACATGTTTGCCGGCGACGCGCACCTCGCCGCCGCTGGCGGATTCCAGCCCCATGATGATGCGCAAGGCCGTGGTCTTGCCGCAGCCGCTCGGCCCGGTGAGGGCGACGATCTCGCCGGGCCGCACGGAGAAGGACACGCCTTTCAGGGCATTGACGATCTGCGGCGCGCCGCGGACCTGGAGAACGAACGTCTTGACGACGTCCTTGAGCACGACCTCAGCCATGGGGGGCATCTGCGCGACGGCTCACTTCTTCGTCGCGACGAGCTTGAGCGCGTCGTCGCGCACCGCCGGCACCACCATCGCATTCAGGTCGATGGGCTTTTCCATTTGGCCGACTTCGATGGTGAGGTCCATCAGGAACTTCAGCTTGTCCATCGGGAAGGGGAAGGTCGGATCGATCGAATCCGACTCGATGGCATCCTTGCGCACGAAGGCGAGACGCGGATCGTCGGCCGGCAGCTTGGCTTCCTTGGCGGAGATGGCATCGACCTTGGCGGCATTGGCCGGATCGAGCGCGAACTTGAAGGCATCCATCTCGGCGGCCATGAACTTCACCGCCGCGTCACGCTTGGCGTTCAAGGCGCGCTGGGTGGTGACGACGCAGGAGCGGATCAGGTCCGGCGCCGCGTCGCGCATGGCCACGAGCGGGCGGATGCCGTACTTGTCGCCTTCGAGAATGAATTCGTTCGAGCTCGGCGCGACGTCGATGGTCTTGGCGACCAGCGCCTTGAAGCGGTCGGCATCGGAGCCGGCGTTGACCAGGGTGATGGCCTTGGGATCGAGGCCGGCGCGCGAGATCATGGCGCGGGCGGTCATGTCGGGCAAGGCGCCGGGGGCGGACACGCCGACGCGCACGCCCTTGAGGTCGGCGACGCTCTTGAAGGTGCTGTCCTTGGCGACGAACAGCACATGGGGAATCTTCAGCCAGTGACAGCCGATGATGCGGGCGTCGCCGCCGCGCGAATTGGCGGCCATGGCGCCGGCCGGGATCGCCTCGAAACTGTCCACTTCGCCGGCGATCAGCGCGCGCAAGGCGAGCGCGTCGCCGCTGAATTGCACCATCTGGATCTCGACGCCGTATTTGTCGTCGAAGCCGTCGGCGGCCATGAAGATGAAGCCGGCATCGGCCTTGGCGGCGACGGTGGCATGTTTCCACACAGGCTTTTGCTGGGCGGAGGCGACGCCGACGCTCGCCGCCAGGGCGGCAGCAGCAAGCAACGACAGGCGCAGAGCGGTGCTCATCATAGCGGTCTCTCCTTTTCACGGCCCGCGCTTGGGGCGCCGGCCGATCGGGTCATGCGAGGAAGGGAGGCGCCGAGGATTCTTTACTTGTCCTCTAGCGGATCGACGTCGGACAGAGCCGTGTTCATCTCGACGTCACTGCGCCTCATTTGTGCAATCTTCATGCCAGTAAGATGCGCTTGGCCCTTCACGGCCAGCTTCGCCTGAGCGTCGAGATCCTCGTTCCAACCGCCGAGGTCATAGCCGAACCAGGGCGACTGCGGCGTCAGCTTGGGCAGATCGAGCCGCTCCCAGATCTTGCGGGCGTTTTCCATATATTCGCGCTTGGGCAGGGCGACCGGCGGATAATCGCCCTTGAGCGTCGCGTTGATCAGCACGGAGGCGCTTTCGCCATTGTCGCGCGGCGCGCGCGGGCCATGGCCCGGATCCTTTTTGTCGAGGATTTTGAGGTCATATTGCGCCTGGGCGCGATAGCACATGGCCCAAAACAGCGCGTCGCTGTTCTCCGGGTCGATGTCCTCGTCCACCGCGATGACATATTTTCCGCCGTAGCGCAGGAAAGAGGACGCGCCGTAGAGCGCGCGCCAGATTTCCGTTTCCGGCGTGTTGCGCTTGAACTGGATGATGTAGAGCGCGACGACGCTGGTCAGCGGCTCGTGCATCGACACGCGGCTGACGCCGCGCACGCCCATCACGTTATGCAGATGATTGAACATCAAAGGTTCGAGCGCGACGCGGCGGATGCAGCTCGACTCGCTCGGCGTCACCTGGCTGATGAAGGAGGTGAGGATCGGCTGGCGCCGCCGCGTGATCGCCGTCACTTCCATGAAGGCGTTGTATTCCTGCAGATTGACGTAGCCGTGCGATTCGCCGAACGGCGCTTCCGGCTCCAGCATGTCGGTACGGATATAGCCTTCGATGACGATCTCGGCCTCGGCCGGCACGTAGAGATCGACGGTCTTGGCCTTCACCACGTTCATCGGCGACCCGGCGAGCGCGCCGGCGATGGCCAATTCGTCGAGATGCTCGGGGCATTTCTGCACGGCCGTGTAGGACACCGCCGGCGGGCAGCCGACGATCACGGCGGCGGGCAGGCTCTCGCCGCGCGCCTTGCATTTTTCCCAATGGATGTAGATGCCCGGGCGCTGCTCGACCGACGGATTCATGCCGAGCCGGCGCGGGCCTTTGATCTGGCCGCGGTAGTTGCCGAGGTTCTGCACCCCGGTCTCGGGATCCTTGGTGATGAAATGGCCGGCCGACAGATAGGGGCCGTTGTCCCAGCCCGGCGTCGAGACCGGCACGGGCAGGCCGTCGAGGCCGTTGCCCGGCTTGTCGAGATCGTCGCCCATGATGACGATGTCCTGGCAGGGCGCGTTCTCCACCACCTTGGGCGCGACCGGATTGGCCATGGCGTGGATCCAGGCCTCGCCGATCTTCTCCAGCGGCATGCCGATGCCGGTGCGATAGACCTGCCGGCTGGCCGCCAACCCGGCGACCAGCACGGCCGCGTCGTATTTGCGGCCCGTCGCGTCGGTCGGCTGGGTGAACAGGAAGGCCTTGCGCTGATCTTCCGGAATGCCGCCGCGGAACTGCCAGCGCACCAGCGGATGCATCTCGCTGTCCTTGTCGATCGGCTCGTCGACCACGACCAGCAGATTTTCGCGCGCCAAATTCATGATGTGGTCATGCAGGTCGGGATAACCGCGCGTCGGCTCCGGCCCGGTCGGCTTGAACCGCTCCAGAATGCTGGAGAGGTCATTCAACACATTGTTTTTGTTCGGAATATTCATCGACAACAGATCCTTCGGCAGGCGACGCGCGGACCAGCCATCCTGTCCCGATCGCGGCGCGAGTCAACGCGCATTCGCATGAATTATAGGCAAAAAGTCATATTGCCTATTCTTTAGGCTGACCCTTGCGGGTCCCTATGGAATAGGCGTTCCGATGCCCAGGATAAGGGCAGGATTGGTTCGTTGGCGAACATAGTTTAGGGACTGAACGATCCCGCTGTCCATATCCCTGCGGGGCGGGCGGGGCCTAGCGCTGCGGATCGCTGAGCGGGAGGTCGCCGGCGCCGGCGCCGAGGGCGCGCTGCATGAGCACCGAATCGACCCAGCGGCCGAACTTGAAGCCGACCGCGGGCAGCAGGCCAACTTGCTGAAATCCCAGGGCTTTATGCAGGCCGATGGAGGCCGCGTTGGCGCTGTCGCCGATCACCGCGACCATCTGGCGATAGCCGAGCGCCTCGCAGCGCGCGATGACGGCGGCCAGCACCGCGCGCCCCACCCCATGGCCGCGCGAATCCTCGGCCACATAGATCGAATTCTCCACCGTGAAGCGGTAGGCCGGACGGGCCCGGTAGGGCGCGGCATAGCCGTAGCCGAGCAGGCGCCCTTCGAGCTCGGCGACCAGGTAAGGCAGGCCGCGGCCGATCACGTCGGCATGGCGGCGGGTCATCTCGGCGATGGCCGGCGGCTCCAGCTCGAAGGTCGCCAGGCTGGCGCGCACATGATGGGCATAGATCGCCTGGATCTGGGCCATGTCGGCGGGCGCGGCGGGCCGCACGGTCAGGCTGTTGGCGACAGCGCCCGGCGGCAGGCTGGAAACGGCGGAATTGCTCATATTTTCAAGCAGCTGACGATCGAGGGGGAAGCGGAAGGCTGCCGCGAGACTAGCAGCTTCGGCGCCGGGATGTTAGAGCTTGCCGCGCCAGTTTTCCCCTCAGCCTGACAGTGAGCGGTGCCTCCGATGTCGTCCGACGAGTCCCCGAGTATCGAAAACCTGCTCGCCAACAACGCCGCCTGGGCGCGGCGGGTGGAAACGGAAAAGCCCGGCTTTTTCCGCACCCTCGCCAACCAGCAGGCCCCGCATTACCTGTGGATCGGCTGCTCGGACAGCCGCGTGCCGGCCAACGAAGTGGTCGGCCTCGCCCCCGGCGAATTGTTCGTTCATCGCAACGTCGCCAATTTGGTGCAGCTCGCCGATCTCAACTGCCTGGCGGTCACCCAGTTCGCCATCGAGGTGCTCAAGGTCAGCCACATCCTCGTCTGCGGCCATTACGGCTGCAGCGGCGTGCGCGCGGCGCTCACCGGCCAGCGCATCGGCCTCGCCGAACATTGGATCCGCCCGCTGCGCAGCTTGTGCGAGGAGCATCGCGCCGAACTCGACGCGCTGCCCGACGACGACGCGCGCCACGAGCGCCTGTGCGAGCTCAACGTGCTGCGCCAGTCGCGCAACCTGATGCACACGCAAGTGGTGCAGGACAGCTGGGCGCGCGGCCAGCCGCTCGCCATCCATCCGGTGATCTACGGCCTGAAGGACGGCCTGATGCGCCAACTCACCGACCCGATCGTGTCCAGCGAGCAGGGCATCGCGCTGCTGCACGACTAGCCGATAATCCTTATAAAATAAGGCCTATCGATAGGTCAGGATGTCGAAGACGTCGCCCAGCCGCTTGCTCTCGGTCGGCTTTTCCTGCGGCTCGAACCAGCGCAGATAAATCGCGATCAAGATGCTGTAGAACGCGGCGGCGACGAGCTTGCCGATCAATCCGCCGAGGCCCGCCGAGAACGGCACGCCGAGCAGCAGGTTGAGCGCCGCGAAGAAGCCGATCTGGTCGAAGATCAGCACGGCCGAGGCGGAAATCCACAAGCGGATCGCCGACGCGCGCGGCAGGAAATCGCCGAGCCATTCGTAGACCAGGATGATCATCAGGCAGTCGATGAACAGCAGCAGGCTGCCCCACACCATCAAGCCGCCGACGTCGTTGAGCAGGGTCAGATCGAGCTGCTGGCCTTCGACCGGCGTCAGCACCTCGTGCTGGCGCAGGACCAGCAGCATGGCGACGGCGAGGAAATTGCCGAGCAGCAGGCCGTAGATCGGCTGGCGCACGGTCGGCGCGTCCTCGCGGATATAGAGCAGGAGCAGGAGCAGCAGCTTGCCGGAAAACAGCACCACGGAGCCCGGCGACAGGCTCATCTCCGGGTAGAACTGGATGTAGAGGCTGGTGGCGAGGTAGGTCTCGAGGAAATGCATGCTGCCGAGCGCGCAGAAGAAGGTGCCGAGCCCGAGGCGGTGGCGAAAGCGGAACAAGGCCAGCATCGCCAGGTAATAAACGCAAAATTCCGCGATCAGCAGACCGATCTCATGCCACGCCATATCCGCCCCCCTCGGCGATAACGCCGTCCCACGCATTATGTCGGCGTCCGGATTCAACGAGCGCCATTTGTCCCGAGCCCGAGACTCTTGGCAAGCGCCGCGCCCTGCTCGGCCGCCCCGAGGATCTTGCGGGCATGATCGACCTGCGGGCTGCCGGCCGGCGCATCCTCGATGATGAACTGCGCATAGCCGGTGATGGCGCCGAAAATATTATTCAAATCATGGACCAATTCGGCCGTCGCCGGCCCGCCCGCCGCCGGATCTTTGTTCATTTTGCCCGACATTTTCGCCCCTTAGGCCCCCCGGCCCCGTGCCCGCCCCGCGGGCCGGACGGCCCGCGCCCAGATCCAAAGACATAAACGACAAGCGAGTTAACGAAGCTTTTATATTCTTTTGTATAAGATTTGCCCATGCCGAACGATAGGATCCTGCCGATAGACGAGAGCCGCAGCGAAGCGTTTTCGGTGCTCATCGCCGACGATCATCCGCTCTACCGCGACGCGCTCGAACAGCTGATCAAGCGCGCGCCGGGACTGCGGCTTTCCGGCGCCGTCACCAATCTGCCCGAAGCCTTGATGGCGCTGGTCGGCATTCCTTGCGATCTCGTTCTGCTCGATCTGCACATGCCGGGAATGACCGGCATCGACTCCCTGCGCAAAGTCCACCGCCTGCAGCCGAACGCCAAGGTCGTGCTGATTTCCGGCCAAATGGACCGCGCGACCGTCGGCGAAGGCCTGGCCGCCGGCGCCGTCGGATTCCTCTCGAAAGCCAGCACGCCGGCCACCATCGTCGCCGCGCTGCGCCTGGTGCTGACCGGCGCAACCTATGTCCCGTCCGACCTGATGACGTTCGAGTCGGCGCGACAGGCGGACGGCCCGGGCACGAAAGCGCACGGCGCCGGCGACGCCCCGCTCAACGGCCGCGAGATCGACGTGCTCGCGCGTCTGGCCGAAGGGGCGTCGCACAAGGAAATCGGCCGCGAACTCGGCCTCGCCGAAGTGACGATCAAGCTGCATACGCAGCGCATCGTGCGCAAACTCGGCGTCAAGAACCGCGCCGCCGCCATCGCCATGGCCGTGCGCGACGGCCTCATTCCGCTGCATCACTGAGACCGATCCGGCGCTTATCTCAACGGATAGGCGCTAGGACGCAAATCATACCGCCGCACAATATACGTTGCGCGGTTTGGTTCTCACTTTGACAAGCGCTACCACTGCAGACAGCACGGAGAGCAGGTCTGCCGCGTAGCATTCGCTGGCCGCTTTCCCATTTCTTCGCGCCGCCTGCCGGCGCGAGATGACTTCGGGAGAGAGACGATGTTCGATAACCTCAAGATTCATTGGAAGATTCTAGGCTTGGTCGGCGTCCTGTCGGCGCTGACCGCCTTCGTCGCCGGCATGGGCATCAATTCCATGCAGACCTACGAGATGCGCGTCGGGCGCCAGGAAAGCGCGTTCAACCGCGCGCTCTATGCCGAGCGCGTCAACGGCCTGATCTACGCCGTGGTGATGGATTCGCGCGGCGTCTACATGTCGGAGACCAGCGCCGTCGGCAAGAAATTCGGCCAAGGCGTCATCCTCTCCCTCGGCCAGATGCGCAAAGAGATGGATGCCTGGAGCAAGATCGTCCCCGCCGAGGACCGCGAACGCTTTGCCAACGCCAACAAATCGTTGACCGATTTCATCGCCTTCCGCACCAAGCTCGCCGAACTGAACGACACGGTCAGCCCGGCCGCCGCGCGCGAATGGGGCGACAATGACGCCAACCGCGCCAACCGCACCGCCCTCGGCAAGCAGATCGAGGAACTGGTCGGCATCTACAAGGCGCAGGCCGAAGCGGAATCGGTCGCCCTCGACGCCTTCTTCATGCAGCGCCTGCAGCTGCTGGTCGGCCTCGCCGCCGGCATCGTCCTGCTCGGGCTCGTCGCCGGCTATGTCATCTCGGTCCGCCTGATCTCCCGGCCGCTGCTGTCGGTCACCGGCGCCATGCGCGGCCTGGCGGGCGGCGACCTGGCCGTCGGGATTCCCGGCGAAGGGCGGGGCGACGAGGTCGGCGAGATCGCCCGCGCGCTCGCGATATTCAAGGAAAACCTGAAGAAAAACAAAGAGTTGGAAGACGAAAAGACGCGCGAACAGGCGGCCCGCGCCGAGCGCCAGGCCCGTCTCGAAGGCAGCATTACCGACTTCAACCGCGAGGTCGAATCGGTGCTCACCACGGTCACCGCCGCCACCACCCAGCTCGGCAACAGCTCGCGCGAGATGACGCGCATCGCCCAGGACACCAACCAGCGCATGGTGATCGTCTCGAACTCCAGCGCGCAGGCGTCGAACAACGTGCAGACGGTCGCCTCGGCGACCGAGGAGCTGAGCGCGTCGATCGGCGAAATCGGCCAGCAGGTCACCCGCTCGAACGGCGTGGTGGAAACCTGCACGCAGCAAATGCAAGTCGCTCGCGATACCGTCCAGGGCCTCGCCGCCGCCGCTCAGAAAATCGGCGAAGTCGTCGGGCTGATCAACGACATCGCCGCGCAGACCAATCTCTTGGCGCTCAACGCCACCATCGAATCGGCGCGCGCCGGCGAGGCCGGCAAGGGCTTCGCCGTCGTCGCCAACGAGGTCAAGACCCTGGCCACCCAGACCGCCCGGGCGACCGAGGACATCGTCGCCCAGGTCTCCGACATCCAGCAGGCGACGGAGGCCTCCGTGCAGGCCATCGCCACCATCGACGAAACGATGGGCCAGCTGCGCGGGACGATGACGACCATCGCCGCCGCGGTGCAGGAGCAGAGCGCCGCGACCCAGGATATCGCGCGCAGCGTGCAAGAAGCCGCCATCGGCACGCAAAGCGTGAACGACAACACGGCCGAGGTGACGCAGGGCGTCAACGAAACCGAAGGCGCCGCGCGCGACGTGCAAAACGCCACCGACGAAGTGGCGCAGCAGGCCGACGTGCTGAGCCGGCAGGTCGAGGGCTTTTTCACGCGAATCCGGGCGATCTGACGCCGCGGACGAGAGACGAGATCGCGAGAGCTTCGCATCTCACCCTACCCGAAAGGATAAGGCCGCTCACGTTCGAAAGTCTGGCATCGCGACAAATTACATCAAATTGAAACTACTGAATTACTTCGCTGCGATTAACACAATCTCAATGTCGGTGTCGCAGTATCGACTCAAATACGAGACAACCGGAGATTGCAGATGATCGCCGCCGACGCCAGCCGCAAAAGCGATACCGCCAAACTGGCCCTCCTCGAAGACAGCACGACCGATTACGTGACCTTCAGCATGGGCAGCCAAATGTTCGGCGTGCCCGTGCAGCGCGTGCAAGACATCCTGGTGCCCGAGCGCATCGCGCCGGTGCCGCTCGCGCCGTCCGAGGTCTGCGGCCTGATCAATCTGCGCGGACGCATCGTCACCGTGATCGACGTCCGCATCCGCCTCGCCCTGAAAGACGCGCGCGACCCCGCGTCGCGCGCCATGGGCGTGACCGTCGAAAGCGGCCACGAGCTTTACACCCTGCTCGTCGATCATGTCGGCGACGTCATCACGCTGGCGACCGACAGCTTCGAATCCAATCCGGCGACCATCGACGCGCTTTGGAAGGACTTCTCCAAGGGCGTTCATCGCCTGTCCGATCAGCTGATGGTGGTCCTCGACATCGACCGCCTGCTCGACATCCGCGTCCGCAATTAAGTACGGGAAACAACGATCATGGACGATCTGCTGCAAGAATTCCTGACCGAGGCCGCCGAAAACCTGGCGATCCTCGACGTCGAGCTCGTCAAGTTCGAGCAGGATCCGAACGACACGGAAATCCTCAAGAACATCTTCCGCCTCGTGCATACCGTGAAGGGCACCTGCGGATTTCTCGGCCTGTCGCGCCTCGAAGCGGTGGCGCACGCCGGCGAGAACGTGCTCGGCAAGTTCCGCGACGGCGAATTGACCGTGACGCCGCTCGCCGTGACTCTCATCCTGCGCTGCCTCGACGGCATCCGCGCGATCCTCGGCGTGCTCGAGCAGACCGGCCAGGAGCCGGCCGGCGACGACGCCGCGCTGATCGCCGAACTCAACGCTCTGGCCTCCGGCGAAGCGCCGGCCGCCGCGGCGCCGAGCGCGCCGGCCGAAGCCGCGCAGAACGACGACGCCCATAACGACGATAAGGGCCCGGTGCTCAACGAACATGGCTTTCCGGTCGCCGCCGAGCTGCTCGCAGAAGTCGCCCAGGCGCTCGCCGCCCGGGGCATCCCCGACGAGGCTCTGATCGAGGCCCAGGCCAAGGCCGACAGCGATCGCCGCGCCACCGAGTCCGCCGCCGAAGAAGCCATGCTCGCCATGATGGCCGCCGAAGACAGCCGCCCGCAGGCGCCGGTCCCGGCCCCCGTCGCCGCAGCCGCCGCTGCGGCGCCGGCGAGCGGCGAAGCCAAGGATTCCGCCGTCGCCGCCGCGTCGATCCGCGTCAGCGTCGACATCCTGGAAAATCTCATGACCCTGGTCAGCGAGCTGGTGCTGACCCGCAACCAGCTGCTGCAGATGGTGCGCGTGCGCGAAGACAGCGAATTCAAGACCCCGCTGCAGCGCCTCAGCCACATCACGACCGAGCTGCAGGAAGGCGTGATGAAGAGCCGCATGCAGCCGATCGGCAACGCCTGGTCGAAGCTGCCGCGCATCGTCCGCGACCTCAGCATGGAACTCGACAAGAAGGTCGAGCTCGTCATGCAGGGCGCCGACACCGAACTCGACCGCCAGCTGCTCGAATTGATCAAGGATCCGCTGACCCACATGGTCCGCAATTCCGTCGATCACGGCCTGGAAGCCACCAACAAGGACCGCGTCGCCGCCGGCAAGAGCGAAGTCGGCAAGATCACCCTCAAGGCCTATCACGAAGGCGGTCACATCATCATCTCCATCGCCGACGACGGCCGTGGATTGAACGCCGAGAAGATCCGCGCCAAGGCGCTGGCCAACGGCCTCGTCACCGAGGCCGAACTGACGAACATGAGCGATCATCAGCTCTATCAGTTCATCTTCCGCGCCGGCTTCTCGACCGCCGAAAAGGTCACCAACGTGTCGGGCCGCGGCGTCGGCATGGACGTGGTGCGCAGCAACATCGAGAAGATCGGCGGCACCATCGAACTCCGTTCGGCGCTCGGCAAGGGCACGACCTTCACCATCAAGATCCCGCTGACCCTGGCCATCGTTTCGGCGCTCGTCGTCGAATGCGCCAAGCAGCGCTTCGCCATTCCGCAGATCAACGTGCTGGAGCTGGTGCGCGCGTCGCGCAACAGCGAGGCCCGCATCGAGGAAATCAACCATTCGCCGGTGCTGCGCCTGCGCGACCGCCTGCTCCCGCTGGTCTCGCTCAACCGCCTGCTCAAGATCGAGGACGGCGCCGCCACGGCGGACGACAGCCGCTCCATCGTCATCGCCCAGGTCGGCAACACCAAATTCGGCATGATCGTCGACCGCGTGTTCGACACCGAAGAAATCGTCGTCAAGCCGGTTTCCTCGCTGATGCGCAACATGCCGGTCTACTCGGGCAACACCATTCTCGGCGACGGCAACGTCATCATGATCCTCGACCCGCATGGCATCGCCGACTCGCTCGGCAACGCCCAGCTCGAAGAAACCCAAACGGCCGAAGCGAGCAAGCTGCAGCACAGCGACAGCACCGCGTCGTTCCTGCTGTTCCGCGCCGGCGGCCAGGAAGTCAAAGCCATCCCGCTCGGCCTCGTCACGCGCATCGAGCGCATCCCGGCGGCCAACGTGGAACACACCCAGGGCCGCTACGTCGTGCAGTACCGCGACCATCTCATGCCGCTGGTGCCGTTCCACGAGACGCAGGAATGGCAGAAGAGCGAGACCTACTCGGTCCTCGTCTTCACCGAGAAGGACCGTTCGGTCGGCCTCGTGGTCGACGCCATCGTCGACATCGTCGAAGACCGCATGGATATCGCCCTGACCGCCAACCAGCCGGGCCTGCTCGGCAGCGCCGTGATCGCCGGCAGCGCGACCGACGTGATCGACGCCGGCCACTTCCTGACCCTCGGCTTCCACGACTGGTTCGGCGGGGTCGGCCATGCCGACGCCGCGCCGTCCGACCGCCGCGAAGTGCTGCTGGTCGACGACAGCCTGTTCTTCCGCAACCTGATGACGCCCTATCTCTCGGCCGCCGGCTGGAAGGTCACGACCTGCCAGTCCGCCGAAGAGGCGCTCGCGCTGCGTGAAACGGGCCGCCGCTTCTCGGTGATCGTCAGCGACCTGGAAATGCCTGGCCTCGGCGGCATGGGCTTCGCCCGCGACGTGAAGGCGGATCCGCGCTGGCGCGAGACGCCGTTCGTCGCGCTTTCCGCCCTCGCCACCCAGGGCATCGTCGAGAAGAGCTACGACGCCGGCTGCGACCACTATGTCGCCAAGTCGAACCGCGAAGAGCTGCTGCGCACGATGAACCAGGCGGTGAACAATGCCGCCTCGATCGAGGTGCGCAACAGCCCGACGCCCGGTCCGCAGACCGCCGCCTTGCAACCTGGCGCCTGGCGCGCCGCCTGAGCCGATCCGAGAACGAGGACAGAGCCATGAACGCCGCGCCGCAAAATCTGACCTGCCTGTTGGTCGACGATTCGAGCACGATCCGCACCATCGTGCGGCCGATGTTGGTCAACCTCGGCTGTCGCGTCAGCGAAGCGGCGGACGGTCAGCAGGCGCTCGACGCCTGCAGCAAGGAGATGCCGGTCGCCATCCTGCTCGACTGGAACATGCCGGTGATGAACGGGCTGGATTTCCTCAAGGCCCTGCGCGCTTCGCCGGGCGGCGACGCGCCGACCGTGATCTTCTGCACCACCGAGAACGACATTTCCCGCATCACCGCGGCGATCGAAGCCGGCGCCAACGAATACATCATGAAACCGTTCGACCAGGACATCTTGCGCAGCAAGTTCCTTCAGGTCGGGCTCATCGGCGAATAGCCGAAGCACGACGATCAGTCCGACGAACGGAACAAGCACCCCGATGGATCTCATGCCCGCCACCGCCGCCAAAATCACGCCCGAGCGGACGATCAAAGTCATGGTCGTCGACGACTCGGCGGTCATCCGCGGCCTGCTTCAGCGGATCATGGCGACCGACCCGTCGATCGAAGTCGTCGCCTCGGCCTCGAACGGCCAGTCGGCGATCAACATGCTGCGCAATCACGACATCCAGGTCGTCGTGCTCGATATCGAAATGCCGATCATGGACGGACTCTCCGCCCTGCCGCAGCTGCTCGAAATCGATCCCGACCTGAAAGTGATCGTCGCCTCGACGCTGACCCAGCGCAACGCCGAGATCAGCATGAAGGCGCTCGAACTGGGCGCCACCGACTATCTGCCCAAGCCGACCAGCCCGCGCGAAATCAACGCCGACGGCGCCTTTCACCGCGAACTGCTGAGCAAGATCCACTCGCTCGCGAACCGCCCGCGCCTGCGTCCGCGCCGCGTGGTCGCCCCGGCCGGCGCCCCCAGCCTGCCGACGGCCCGTCCCGCGCCGGCCAAACGCCCGATCGTGCTGCGCAAGGCCGCGGCCGTCACGCCCGCGGTGCTCGCCATCGGCAGCTCGACCGGCGGTCCGCAAGCCCTCTTCACCCTGCTGCGCAGCCTGCCCAAGACCTTGACGGTGCCGGTGGTGATCACCCAGCACATGCCGCGCCTGTTCACCTCCATTCTCGCCCAGCACATCACGCGCAACTGCGGCCAGCGTTGCGCCGAAGCCGTCGACGGCGAATTTCTCGAAGCCGGCCGCATCTTTCTCGCGCCGGGCGACCGTCACATGCTGATCGAGCCGAAGAACGGCCGCATGGCCATCCGCCTGACGGACGATCCGCCGGAAAACTTCTGCCGTCCCTCGGTGGATCCGATGTTCCGCAGCCTGATCGCCGCCTTCGGCGCCAAGGTGCTCGGCGTGATCCTGACCGGCATGGGCAGCGACGGCCTCAACGGCGGCAAGCAGTTGGTCGCCGCCGGCGGCAACCTGATCGCCCAGGACGAAGCCACCAGCGTCGTCTGGGGCATGCCGGGCGCGGTCGCGACCGCCGGCCTCTGCTCGGCCGTGCTGCCGCTGCCCGACATCGCGCCTTATGTCGCCAACCTCTTGCCCAAGGTGGCGTCATGAACGACAGCGAACTCGATTTCATGGCCGGCTTGCTCAAGCAGAATTCCGGCCTCATCGTCAGCAAGGACAAGGTCTACCTGCTCGAGAACCGCCTGGCGCCGATCGCGCGCCTGCACGGCTTCAGCGGCCTCAGCACCTTGATCGAAGCGTTGCGCGGCAAGCCGAGCACGGCGCTGGTCGAAGACGTCGTCGAAGCGATGACGACCAACGAATCGTTCTTCTTCCGCGACGGCAAGCCGTTCGACACCTTCCGCGACAAGGTTCTGCCCGACCTGATCGCCAAGCGCGCCGGCAACAAGACCCTGCGCATCTGGTGCGCCGCCGCTTCGACCGGCCAGGAGCCTTACACGCTGGCCATGATCCTGAAGGAAAAGGCCGCGGCCTTGGCCGGCTGGAAAATCCAGATCGTCGGCACCGACATCTCGCGCAAGGCGCTCGACCGCGCCCGCGCCGGCATCTACAGCCAATTCGAAGTGCAGCGCGGCCTGCCTGTGCAGATGCTGGTCAAATATTTCGAGAAGCAGGGCGACGTCTGGCAGGTCAAGCCGGAGATTCGCAGCATGGTCGACTACCGCAGCTTCAATCTGCTGCACGACCTGCGGCCGCTCGGCCAGTTCGACGTCGTGTTCTGCCGCAACGTGCTGATCTATTTCGACCTGCCGACCAAGGAGCGCGTGCTCGAAGGCATCAGCAAGGTCATGGCGGCGGACGGCTCGCTGTTCCTCGGCGGCGCCGAGACGGTGTTCGGCGTCAGCAATCTGTTCAAGCCGACCGACGGCCTGCACGGCCTCTATTGCCGCGTCGCGGCGCCGACGTCCTTGCCGACGCCGGCGGGCGCTCCGGCGGCCGCCCCGGCGGCCACCAAATCCCCTCCGCCGATGCGGCCCCTCGCCGCCGGCGCGCGCGGCAGCTGACGCATCGAGACCACCGAACCAATCACCCTTCGCCGAGACCACTACGAGAGTCCAGGAGATCTATGATGGCCGTAAATAGAAATATCCGAATCATGATCGTCGACGATTACGCGACGATGTTGCGCATCCTGCGCAACCTGCTGAAGCAGCTCGAATTCGGCAATGTCGACGACGCGAGCGACGGCGAAGATGCCCTGCGCAAGCTGAAGACGAATGGTCCTTACGACCTGATCATCTCGGACTGGAACATGCAGCCGATGACCGGCATCGACTTTCTCAAGCAGGTTCGCGCCGACGACAAGATGAAGCATATCCCCTTCATCATGATCACCGCCGAAAGCAAGGCGGAAAACGTCGTCGCGGCGAAGCAGGCCGGCGTGTCGAACTACATCGTCAAGCCGTTCAATGCCGAAACCCTGAAAATGAAAATGTCGAGCGTACTCGGTCCCCTCTGAGGCCTTGTCCGTCCCACACCCCGTAAGCGAGAACGGTCATGGCGCAGAATAACCTTCAAATCGACGACGCCCACGACTACCTGCAGAAAGTCCTCGAATCCCTGCGCGGCATGGACCGCCGCGAAAAGGGACCGATGGTCGCTATTCTGGAATATATCTCCGGTTACATCCGCGCCTCGCGGGAAGAGATCAAGGCGCTGCGCCACGGCGACAGCAACGAGGTTTCCTTCACCACGGCGGCCGACGAGTTGGAAGAGATCGTGTCCGAATCCACCACCGCGACCAACACCATCATGGGCGCGGCCGAAGCGGTCGAGGACATGGCCAACAAGGTCGACAACCCGGACATCGCCGCGCGCCTGCGCGAGGAAGCGACCCGCGTGTACGAGGCCTGCACCTTCCAGGACATCACCGGCCAGCGCATCGCCAAGGTCGTCCGCACGCTGCAAAGCATCGAAAAGCGCGTCAACACGCTGGCGCTGGTCTGCGGCGCCGATCTCGGCGAGACCCCCGCCGACGGCAAGCCCGACAGCGACAACCCCGACGCCAAATTGCTCAATGGCCCGGCGCTGCCCAGCGCCGCGAAAACCCAGGACGAAATCGACCGCCTGTTCGACAGCCTTTAAACGACGCCAATAGGAATTTCCCGATGTCAGCGGCAGCCAAGATCAGCGACGCGAAACGGCAGTCGATTTTCGACGCCGATCGCGATTCGCTGCATATCCTGCCGCTGTCGATCATCCCGCTGCAGACGCAGGTCCTGAAGAACGCCCGCCTGATCAAGAACTCGCGGCTCGAAACCGTCATCGAGGTTTTCGCCGGCGATCACACCGGCAGCGGCCAGCTCGAAGTCCCCAAGCTCGGAAAGGTGTTCGGCTGGCCCGATTCGCCGCGCCATCCGGATTGGAACCTGATCTGGAAGCTGTCGATGATGCCGAGCTTCGACGTCTACAGCCTGCGCATCCTGCTGCGGGAAAATTCCATCGCTCTCGCCGAAGATTCCATGCTCCGCCTGTCGCCGGAGAAGATCCAGGAACTGACGCCTTACATGGCGGCCTTCACCCGCCCCTTGCTGCAGGAGATTTTCGGCAAGGCGGAAGTCGAAGTGGACAGCTTCGACAGCATGCTCGGCATCTTCCGCAACCCCGACGTCAAGAAGGTGCAGGAGCGCCTGGAGCTCATGTCGCAAAAGCTCGGCATCGGCGTGCTCGATATTCCGAACTTCCTCGAGGACTATGCCGATATCTTCCTGTCGCTGTCCTACTATCGCCAGTGCCTCGACGCCATCGTGCCGACGATCGACGACTTCATGGAGTCGATGGACGATTTCAACAATTACCTGCAGCTGCGCAACGACGAGAAACTCTTCACCTCCTGCCGGAAGATCCGCGAGAAGCTCAACGAATCGCTGTCGGCGATCAGCGGCCGCTTCGAGAGCTTCGAGCGCAGCACGCGCGACATGTGGAACAACCTCAGCGCCGAACGTTTCCGCAAGCTCGAAAAGCACATCAAGGGCTACCATACCTCGACGGGCGGCGTGCTCTGCGCCCTCAGCGTGAAGATGGACGCCTGGAACCACAAATTCCCGGTCAAGAAGGCCGGCAGCCCGGTGCGGCGCGCCGAATTCGTCATGTCGGAAATGCTGCAAGGCATGGACAAGATCGAAAAGATCGACGTGTCGACGCAGCTGCTCTCGGCGATCAACAACTGACCGCCGCGGACGCGGCCGGCGCGGCCGCTAGTCTTTCAACGCCTCCCGCATCCTCTTGACGGCGCCGGCATCGACCGCCCCCGCCGCGTTGCCCCACGCATTGCGCGCGTAGGTCACGACCGCGGCGATCTGCGCGTCGGTCAGCTTCCAATCGAAGGCCGGCATGGCCGGCGCGGTCGGCGCGCCGTCGGTCGCCACGCTGCGCGAGCCCTGCAGCACCATGCGCAGCAGGGTCGTGGCATCGTCGGACTGCACCACGGCGCTGCCCGCCAGGGCGGGGAACAGCCGCGGCACGCCTTCGCCCTTGCCGACATGGCAGGCCGAGCAATTGTCGGCATAGATCGCCGCGCCCGCCTTCATGACCGGCCTGTCGGCGGCGAGCGGCGTCGCCTTGGCCGCCGGGGCGGCGGCGATGTCCTTGAGATAGACGGCCATCGCCTTGAGATCGGCGTCGGGCATCTTCGAGGTCTGGAATTCCACCACCTCGGCCATCGGGCCGGAGGCGGCGCTGCGCGCGGTGTGGCCGGTCTTGAGATATTCGACCAGCTCCTCTTCCGACCAGGCGCCGATGCCGACGCGCGCATCCGCCGTCAGGTTGGGCGCGAGCCAGTTCTGCAAGGCCCCGCCTTCCATCGCCGCCTTGTCGCCGCCGAGGACGTTCTTCGCGGTATGGCAACTGGCGCAATGGCCGAGCCCCTCGACCAGATAGGCGCCGCGGTTCCACTCCGCCGGCTTCTCCGGGTCGGGCCGATATTCGCCCGGCGTGAAAAACAGCGCCTTCCAAAAGACCTGCAGGAACCGCATGTTGAACGGGAAGGGCAATTGGTTCGGCTCGACCGCGTTGTTGACCGGTTCGACCGTGGCGAGATAGGCGCGCATGGCGATGAGATCGCCGCGCGCGACCTTGCTGTAGGCCGTATAGGGCAAGGCCGGGAAGAGATGCTCGCCGTCGCGGCCGATGCCCTGCTGCAGGGCGCGCACGAATTCCTCGTCGCTCCAGGCGCCGATGCCGGTGGCGCGGTCCGGCGTGATGTTGGGCGCGAGAATATCGCCGAACGGCGTCTCCACCGCGCGGCCGCCCGAAAAGGGCTTGGCGCCGGCCGGCGTGTGGCAGGCGACGCAATCGCCGGCGGTGACCAGGGCGCGGCCGCGCTCGATCGTCTCGTAGGACAGGTCCTGCGCCAGAGCGGGCGCGGCGAAGGCCGCGGCGCCGATCAACCCGAGAATCGCGCGCCGCATCATGCCTGCACCAAGGGGCCGGGGGTCTTGAGGTAGCGGGTCTTGATGGCGTCCGCCGCCCACAGGGCGAGCGCGCCGACGGTGCCGGTCGGATTGTAGCCGGCGTTGTGCTGGAAGGCCGAGGCGCCGACGACGAAGACGTTATGGACGTCCCAGCTCTGCAGGTACTTGTTGACCACGCTGGTCTTGGGATTCTCGCCCATCGTGGCGCCGCCGGTGTTGTGCGTGCTCTGGTACGGCACCACCGAATAATGCTCGCTCAAGCGGTTGGTCTGCAGGGTCTTGGGGTTCATCGCCTTGGCGATCTCGGTGCAGCGCTCGGCGATGAAATTCGTCATCTTGCGCTCGTTGTCGTGCCAATCGAAAGTCATGCGCATGAGCGGCCGGCCGAAGCGGTCCTTGTAGGTCGGGTCGAGATCGAGATAGCAGTCGCGGTAGCTGTAAACGCTGCCCTGGCCGCTGATGCCGGTGGTGTTCTGGTAGGTGCTGGCGACCTGCGACTTCCAGCTCATGCCCCAGCGGCCGGCGCCGGGCGCGCGCGTGCCCGAGGCGGCGATCGGGCGGCCATGGGTGCTGGCGCAAGAGATGCCGGCGCCGCCGACGAAACCGTGCGGCGCATGGTCGAAATTGTCGCCGTTGAAATCGTCCATGCTCTGGCCGAGCACGCCGGTGCCGATGAAGGGATTGAACCGCTTGTCGTCGAAGAACAATCGCGCGCCGGAGGACGACTGATAGGCGTAGTTGCGCCCGACCGTGCCCTGCCCGGTCGCCGGATCGTAGGGCTGGCCGATGCCCGACAGCAGCAGCAGCCGCACATTGTGCAGGCCATAGGCGCAGAGCAGCACGATATCCGCCGGCTGCTCGAACTCCTCGCCATGGGCATCGACATAGGTGACGCCGGTGGCGCGCTTGCCCGAGGCGTCCTTGTTGACATGCAGCACTTCGCACAGCGTGCGCGCCTCGAAATTCGCGCGGCGCATGAGGACCGGCAGCACGGCGGTCTGCGGCGTGCCCTTGGAATAATTGCCGCAGCCGAAGCGCTCGCAGAAGCCGCAATAGGTGCAGGGCCCCATGGCGACGCCGAGCGGATTGGTATAGGCGCGCGACGCATTGGCGCCGGGACGCGGGAACGGGTGATGGCCCAGGCCCTTGGCCGCCGCGTCGAACAGCGTCATGGCATAGGACGATTCGAGCGGCGGCAGCGGATAGTCGCGCTGGCGCGGATCCTCGAAGATATTGCCGCCGTCGATCTTCTCGCCCTTGATGTTGCCGGCCTTGCCCGAAATGCCGGCGATCCGCTCGAAACGGTCGAAGAAGGGCTCGAGCTCGTCGTAGCTGACGCCCCAGTCCTCGATCGTCATGTCCTCGGGCAGGAATTTCGCGCCGTAGCGCTCGGTCAGATGGCTGCGCAGCTTGTAGTCGGTGGCGGCGAAGCGCCAGGTCTGGCCGTTCCAATGGACGCCGGCGCCGCCGACGCCGTTGCCCGGCAGAAAGGAGCCGAACTGGCGGATCGGCAAGGCGCTCTGGTTGAGATTGTTGCGGAAGGTGAAGGTTTCCTGCGCCGGGCGCAGGAACAGATCGAGGCGGATGCCGAAGCGCAGCTCGTCCTGATCGATGGTGGTCGGATAATCGGTCGAGGTGTCGCGCCAGGGGCCGCGCTCGATGGCGACGACATCGAGGCCGGCGGCCGTCAATTCCTCCGCCAGCAGGGATCCGGTCCAACCGAGACCGACGATCACCACGTCGGTGGCGGGCAGCTTTCGCGCCATGGCTCTCTCTCCTACGCGACGCCGCAAGGCGGCGTCAAAACGACTGTGCGGTCAGTGCTGGCCGGCCGGGGCGCCTTGGGTCAGCGCCCGATCCACTCCGGCCGTCCCTGCAGGGCGACCGGCGGCAAGGGGAAGGGTTTGTTATGTTCGCCGATGTAGTCGCGATAGTCGTAGCGCGCGCCGGGAAAGCCGATCAGCTTCCAGCCCGCCATGTCGCGGTTGCCGCCATAGAGCGGATCGGCGAAGAAACCCTCCATGGTGTTTTGCAACAGCAGTTCGAAGAATTCGCGCGCGCTGACGCCGGCGAATTGCGCCTCGCCCTTCTCCATCGCCGCGAGCAGCTTGTCCTGCTCGGCGGCCGGCAATTCGGCGAAGCCCTTGCCGCCCAGGCTGTCGCGGCAATAGCGGTCGAGACCAGCGAGGCCGCGGCGATATTGCTCGGCGGGCGAGAATGGCGTTTGCGTGCCCTGTTGCGGCGTGCCGGCGGCGAAGGGCGGCCGCATGTAGAAGCGCTCCGCCGCGCCGTAGGAGCCGATGAGCTGGCGGTCGATGAAGACGGCGCAGCCGGCCTGCTTGCCGCCGGGCTTGCCGTCGTCCGGCGGAATCAGCCGATCGCAGATCGCCTCGACCGCCGCGCCTTCGAGCGCGGTGAAGAAATACCAGCCGACGGCGGAGACCGGCGTCGGCGGCACCACGCTGTCGGGCGCCCAGGGCAGGCCGCCCTTGATCGTGCGGGCCAGCGCGGCATCGGCGCCGATGACGAAGAACGCCGCAGCCGTGGATGTCAGAAGATCGCGGCGGCGAATGCCGTGCGGAGACTGGGAAGTAGCCATCGACGAACCTCGGAGGGCAACGGGTCGGGCTAGGCACTCATTGCGAATGCGTCGGCCCGATCATCCGCCTGTCAGGAAAATTTGCAAAGCGCTTCCTGCGGGCGTCGCCCTTTTCACCGATCTAAACGACAGCGTCGTGACCGGGTTCCCCACTTTCGTATAGCCCAATGCGAAAGACGGTATGCGAAAAGAAACCGAGTGCGCGCGTTTGTTTCTTTGCGGTAACTCAGGCGAAGCTATTTCGCGAAGAGTTGCGACAGATCGGCGAAGGCTTTGAATTCCAGCGCATTGCCCGCCGGATCGAGGAAGAACATCGTCGCCTGTTCGCCGACCTGGCCCTTGAAGCGGATCGTCGGCTCGATGACGAATTTCGTGCCGCCGGCGCGCAAGCGTTCGGCCAGCGCTTCCCACTGCGGCAATTCGAGCACCACGCCGAAATGCGGCACCGGCACGTCATGGCCGTCGACCGGATTGTGGATCTTCTCCTGCCGTTTCTTCGCCGGATCCAGATGCGCGACGATCTGATGGCCGAAGAGATCGAAATCGATCCAGCTGTCGGAGCTGCGGCCTTCCGGACATTGCATGACGCCGCCGTAGAAGCGGCGCGCCGCGGCAAGATCGTCGACGGGAAAGGCGATATGGAAGGGGCGCAAGGCGGCCATGGCGGTCTCCGAAAATCCGCGCGGGGCCGCGCGGCACCAGCGAGTTTAGGCAGCCGCCCCGCCTTTTGCCTATGCCATTCGGTCAGAAGCGGGCCTACGGCGAGTCCCGGCAAATAACGACTCGGCATGAGCCCTATGCATAGGTAAAATGCGCCTTACATCGGCCCCTATAGGATTTCGCCTTGGCTCAAGCCTCATCTTTACGCCGCCGACTGCCTCCCCTGAGCTCGCTGCGGGCCTTCGAGGCGGCGGCGCGCCACATGAGTTTCAGTCATGCGGCGACCGAATTGAACGTCACCCAAGGAGCGATCAGCCGGCAGATCAAGACGCTGGAGGATTATCTCGGCGTCATCCTGTTTCGCCGCCTGCCGCGCGCGCTGGAGCTGACCGACGACGGCCAGCAGTACCTCACCCATGTCCACCACGCCTTCGAGCAGCTCTATCGCGCCACCGAGGCGATCCTCGATGGCCGGCGCACGGTGACGCTGAACGCCAACGTGCTGCCGACCTTCGCCATGCGCTGGCTGATCCCGCGCCTGCCGCATTTCACCGCCGCCCATCCCTCCATCGAAGTGCGCATGGTCACCTCGATCAAGCCGGTGGACTTCCGCCTGGAGGACAACGACATCGCGATCCGCGTCGGCCCCGGCCTGCCCGGCCCCGAGGGCCGCGTACCGTCGCCCATCGACATCGTCATGACCAACGACTGGTCCGACGTGCGCGCCGTGCCGCTGCTGCCCGACGAACTGGTCGTGGTCTGCGCGCCGGCCTTGATCGACGGCGGCTCGACGGCAGGGCCGCCCATCCACGAGCCGGCCGATCTCAAATATCACACGCTGCTCTCCACCGCGTCGCGCGAAAAGGCCTGGACCTATTGGGCGCGCATGATGGGCATCGGCGAGCTCGCGCCGAAGGCCACCGCCGCCTACGGGCATTTCTTCATGACCGTGCAGGCGGCGGTCGAGGGCAAGGGCGTCGCCATCGTGCCGCGCATCCTGGTCGAGAGCGAATTGGATTCGGGCATGCTGGTCATGCCCTTCGAGAACGCCAGCGTCGCCGCCGGTGCCTATTACCTGCTGTGCCGCGAAAGCCAGTGGCAGACGCCCAAGGTCAGCAAATTTCGCGAATGGATCGTCGGCGAGGCGGCCAAGACCCAGCATGGCGGCGCGCCGCAGCCCGAGGCCGCGCCGCGCGCCAAAGGCAAAGCCTGACGCGTCAGGCCGTCTGCTGCTTGTGCAGGCGGCTCATCAGCATGCGCCCGCCGATGGTCAGCACGGCGAGGCCGACGATCAACATCATGCCGAGCGCCGCGGTCTGGCCCGGATAGCCGTCGGCCCAGCTGTGCCACATGATCACCGACAGCACCTGGCTGTCGCGCGTCGACAGCATCAGCGGCACCGAGAAGTTGCGCAGCGAGTGCGACGCCACCCAGATCCAGCCGCTGATGAAGGACGGCATCAACAGCGGCAGGACGATGCGACGGATGATGACGCCCCATTTCGCGCCCGAGGTGCGGCCCGCCTCCTCCATTTCCGCATGGAGCTGGGCGAAAGCGCCGATCATGGTCCGGCTGCCGAAGGCGATATAGCCGATGGTCAGGCCGAGCGCGATCAGCCAGGTGCTGCCGAACAGGCCGAGATGGCTGAGCGGCGGCTGGATGAAGACGAACATCAGCGCGATACCGACGATGACCCCCGGCAGGCTGTGCGGCAGGAACGTCACCACGTCGAGAAAGGCCTTGCCGCTGTGCGCCCGGCGGCTGATCAGCCAGGCGCAGAGCAGCGACAGCACCATGGTCATGGTGGCGGCGGTGACGCCGACGATGAGGGTATTCCAGGTCGCGGCCCCGATGCCGGTCTCGTTCAGCACGGCGCGGTAATGCATGAAGCTGAGATCGGGCAGCAGGTCCCACGACGGGTTCATGTAGATCGGCAGCAGCGAGCTCCAGCCGAGCACGAAAACCGGCGCGCCGATCACCAGCACGAAATAGACGACGAAGACGGCGAAGCAGAGATAGCGCCAGCGCCCGAGCCTGGCGAGGCGCGGACGATAGCCCTTGCCGGTGATCGTCGTGTACTTGCCGGCCTTGCCGACGAGCCGGCGATACCAGAACACCAGCAGGATGCTGACGAGCAGGAAGGTGGCGCCGAGCGAGGCCGAGAGGCCGAACTGCGGCGGCGATTGCAGCTGCGTGGTGAAATAGATGTAGGACGGGAAGACGTAGATCTTCGCCGGCAGGCCGATGACGAGAGGAATCTCCAGCGATTCGAGATGCGTCATGAAGCCGTACATGCTGGCCGCCAGGATCGCCGGCAGCAGCAGCGGCAGGAAAACGCGGAAGAAGGTCTTGCTGCCGTTGGCGCCCGCCGTGCGCGCCGCCTCCTCCAGGTTCGGGTCCATGGCGCGGAAGGCGCCGACCATGATGAGGAAGGTGGTGGTGACGCCGCGCAGGCCCTCCAGCACCACCATGCCGGACAGGGTATAGACGTTGAACGGCCCCGTGGTGCCCTCATAGCCGAACAGCGAGAGAAGATCGCGGATCATCACGTTGAACAGGCCGATGTTCGGCGACAACAGGAAGGTCCAGGACATGGCGAACAACAGGCCGGGAATCGCCATCGGCACCAGCATCAGGCCCCAGGCGACGTTGCGGAACGGCATGTCGGTGCGTTCCGTCAGATAGGCGAAGAACACCGCGATGACGGTCGACAGCGCCGTGCTCAGCGCCGCCAACAGGGCGGTGTTGACGAACATTTTGTAGGTCAGCGCGTTGGAATAGGCGATCGCGTAATTGCGGAAGGTGAAGGAGCCGGGCTGCCAGGGGGTGCCCTGGCGGAAGCTGAAGATCACCAGGGTGATCAGCGGCACCAGCACGATCAGCACGGTGAAGGCCGCGCCGAGGCCGGGAATGGCATATTGCAAGGCGCCCCGCCAATCGATGAAACGCCGTCCGCCGGCGAACCTCGGCATCACCGATCCCAACTCGCTCACGGCACGATCCCCTCAATCCCTGCGTGACGCCAACGGATGGCGTCGATGAGTTTCCGGCGCTTGCCCTCGCCGGCAAAACGGTCTTCCATCGCCGTCACAGCGACGCGAATATCTTTTCTGGGAGAGCGCCCTTGCCCGCCACGGTCGAACGCAACTTCATCGACATCCTCGGCCTCAAGACCCTCTACCTGAAGGCGGGACCGGCGAACGGCCGGCCGATCTTCATGCTGCACGGCGGCTCGCCCGGCACCTGCTCGAACCTGAATTGGAAGCACAATATCGACGCGCTCGCCGAAGCGGGCTTCACGGTCTACGCCTTCGATCAACCGGGCTTCGGCGACACGGCGGCGCCGACCGATCACTCCATGGAATTTCGCGTCGTCCATGCCATCGCCTTCGTCAAGGCGATCGGGGCGACGAGCTTCGATCTCGCCGGCAATTCCATGGGCGCCTATATCGCCGCGCGCATCGCGCTGGAGTTTCCCAAGGCCGGCCGGCTGCTGCTGATCTCGTCGAGCACGCTGGCGCCCAAGGGCTCTGCGGCGGCACAGGCCAAATCCGACGCCCATAACGCCGGCCTGCGGTCTTACGAGCCGAGCCTGGAGGCCATGCGCGCCCTGACCAAGAACACCTTCCTGCGCCAGGAGATGGCGACCGAGGCAGTCATTCGCGAGCGCTATGAAATGAGCGCCGGCGCGCGCTATGAGGCGGCGCAGGCGCGCCTGCGAGCCGCGCCGGCCCGCTCGATGGTGCCGGACCTGCCCAAATTGACGATGGAGACCTTGATCCTGTGGGGGGCCGACGATCATGGCGCGGCGGTCGAGCGCGCGCTGCTCTTGTTCCAGGCGCTGCCCAAAGCCGAACTGCATGTCTTCAACAATTGCGCCCACTGGGTTCATTGGGATCAGGCGGAGCGGTTCAACAATCTGGTCACCGGCTTCCTCGCCCGCAGTCTGTAAAAATCATCCGCTCCCTCGCGCCGTGGCGCGAAAGAGCGGATGGCGGGGTTCGGCTTATTCCGGCGGCAGGGCGGGAATGTTCAGCTTGGCCTGATATTCCTGGTTGAAGCCGTCCCACTTGGCGACGCAATCGGAACCGCAGACCGCCGTATGCTTGCCCTTGGCCGCCTCAAAATTGCGGTTGAGCGGGTTGGACGGGAAACCGCGATAGGCGGCCTTGTCGAGGACTTCCTGGCCGGCCGTGGCGAGCCACACCGCAAAGAGCTGCGACGTCGCCGGCATGCTCGACCATTTGTTGACGTACATGCGGGTGCCGATCTCGAGCGGAATGCTGTCGGCGACCGAGAACTGCAGCGTACGCACGCCGGTATCGATCAAGCGCTGCGCCGAATGGTAATTGATGCCGCAGGCGATGGGATATTCGCCGGACGCCACCTTTTGCAGGATCGGGCCCTGGCCGTCGATGATGACGACATTGTTCTTCATCAAACCGTCGAGCCAGGCGAGATGACGCGGACGCTCGGCCGGATCGTACTGCAAAGCGTGCAGCTTGTTGCGCGCATCGACCACCACCTTGCCCTTCCACATCGGATCGATGCAGGCGGCCCAGGTCTTCGGTTCCTTCCCGGCCGGCACCAACTTGGTATTCCACACGTTGCCGCGCACCAGGCCGACGGTGGCGAGGAAGTTGCCGTTGGGATCGTAGGACTCCTCGGCGATGCGCGGCCAACTCTCCGGCAGCGACTTGCTCAACTCGCGATAATCGAACAGCGGCTTGACCAGCGCGCCGGCGTCCCAATATTGCTGCTGGAATTCGCCGGCGATATGCATGATGTCGTAGGGCGGATTCTCGCCCTGCTTGATCGACAGAAGAAAACGACCGAACGGGCCGATGCCGGTCTCGCGCTTGTAGGTGATGGTCTTGACGAAGGGAAATTCCTTCATGAAGGCGGGAAACACCTGCTTGGTGTCGGGATCGGGCCAATCGAGCGACATCGCGATCTTGCCGCCCGCCTTCTCCATCTCGGCCTTCGACAGGGCGACCAGCTTGTCGAACGGATCGGCGGCGAGCGCCGGAGAGGCAAGAGCGGCGCCGAACATCGCGGCGGCGCAGAAGACGCCGAAGCCACGGGTCATCGTGAGGCGATCAGGCATGAGGATGTTCTCCAGGGTTTCGGGGACGCACTCTCAAGTCACGCAAGCAAGTTCGGGGCCGCTCAGCCCCATGAACGTCAGGTCGAACGGCCCTCGGCATAGCGCAGCACGGTGCCGCCCTTCGGCGCGTAGGTCGGGCCGTATTCGGTGCCCTTCTCGACGAAGATGCAGGCGCCGGCGGTGTAAGTGACGCCGCCGATCTCGATCTCGCCGTCGAGCACGTAGAACATCTCGTTGAAGGGATGGCTGTGGACCGGAATATCGGTGTCCGGTCCCCAGTGGCGGATCATCACCGACGTCGCGCCGTGCGCCGTCGCCTTGATCAGATATTTGCTGAAGCCGCGACCCGATTTCTCGAGCGGCACTTCATTGGCGTTCGCCGTATAGACAGCCATCGATCGCGTCTCCCTCAGCGGTCGCGCAGGTCAGACCCGCGCCGATTCGTATTTCTTGTCCTTGCGCTCCTGGGCGGTGACCCAGCGCTCGTAAGCGGTGACGCGGATCATGTCGTTCTGCTTCGGATCGCGGATGATGCCCTTGGGATCCTGGCCGGCCTGCATGCGCTTGATCTCGTTCAACAGCATCTTGCGCAGCATGATGATGCCTTCGTCGATCACCGGCGAGAGGTTCTCGTTTTCGCGGTCGGCGACCGGGCCGATGCTGTCGACCACCATGCCGTCCTCGATGAAATGCAGCGGCGGCACGTCGTAGCCGAGTTCGGGATTTTCCGAATTGCGGTATTCCTTGAACGGCTCGATGAACGGACCCTTCGGACGCCAGCGCTCGGTGAAGGGATCGCCTTCGAAGACGCCGGAATTGTCGCCCGGCTTGAAGCGCAGGCGGAACATGATGCTGTGGGTCTCGTCGATCGGCACGGTCCAGCGCGCCGCCGAAACCGGCGTGCCGACGACCTTGCCTTTCAGATAGCGCCCGCCGCTGCCGCCGAAGCTGACGCCCGGCATCAGCAGGTGATGTTCGCGATAATTGAACATCCCCGCTTCCTTGGTGGTGCGATAGGCCTTGTAGACGAGGCCGAGCGGCGTTTCGTGGAAGCCGAGATCGGGCTCGCTGTTGGCGATGTCGGGCCAGGCGCCGCCGTGCGTGAAGCTCGGATGCACCGGATCCATGCCGTTCTCGACGGCCTGAAGCCAATGGCAGTCCTGGAAGCCCTGGATGGTGAGATAGCGCTCGCCCTCGTCCACCAGGATGTCGTAGCGCGGCAGCAGCGGCGCCGGCTGCGGACCGAAATAGGCGAAGATCAAGCCGCCGAGCTCTTCGACCGGATAGGCGCCATGCTTGACGCTATGTTTGAAGGTGCTCTCGGGCGGCTCGCCCGGCGTTTCGAGGACGGCGCCCTGCGCGTCGATCATCCAGCCGTGATATTTGCAGCGGATACCGGGCGGCTCGACCGAGCCGAGGCAGAGATTGGCGCGGCGATGCGGACAGAGCGCGCCGACCAGGGCCGGCAGACCATTGGTCTGGCGAAACAGCACGAGATCCTCGCCGAGCACGCGGATGAAGGTCGGCTTGTTCTTCAGATGCTTGGAAAAGCCCACCGGCTGCCAGTAGCGGCGCAGAAAATCGCCCATCGGCGTGCCGGCGCGGATCCCGTTGAGGATTTCGCTTTCTTCCTTGGTCGTCCGATACATGAGCTTCATCTCCATGCGGTTGGGTGGCGCATTAAGCTGGTGGTGCGAACCGACCCGGAAAGCCCAAGCCAACCCGCTGAAATAATTTAGGAAAGAGGTCCCCCCTCGGCCGCGTCTGCGGCATTCCTGTTACAAACTCTACTGCCGCATAAAATGGCGGCCAAACCCCAATTCCTCATCAAAGGCCGGAGCGAAACTCATGGGTGGCCGCGCCCGGCGTTCTGTCTTTGCAAAAACGCGACCGCAGGAACGGCCGATAGGCGGGGCGCGCCAACAAATAACAAAAACGCTTTCGGCCCATGAGTTTTACTCGGCCGCGAATCCGTATTGGCATTTGCGGCGGCGGCGAGGCGGACGGTAGATATAAACGATCGCACATTGGATCGGGGTTGCCTCATGACATCGCTGGCGCTGCAACAGAACGGCTCGGCCCCCATTCCCGCCGTGCTGCCCGGCCGCACGACCAAGATCGCCATCGCCGGCCTCGGCGCCATCGGCAAGGCGCTCGCCCGCAAGCTCGGCGAGAACGCCATCCCCGGCATGGAACTGGTCGCCGTCTCGGCGCGCGATCACGACAAGGCGCGCCGCACCCTGGCCGAGGCCGGCGCCGACGCGCCGCTGCTGAGCCTTCCCGAATTGGCCGAGGTCGCCGACCTGGTCGTCGAATGCGCGCCGGCGGCGATCTTCGCCGACATCGCCCGCCCGACGCTGACCGCCGGCAAGAAGATGATGGCGCTCAGCGTCGGCGCCCTGCTGAGCCATTACGAGCTGGTCGAGCTGGCGCGCCAGCATGGCGGCCAGATCATCGTGCCGACCGGCGCGCTGCTCGGCCTCGATGCCGTCTCGGCCGCCGCCGAAGGCACCATCCACTCGGTCAATATGGTGACGCGCAAGCCGGTGAAGGGCCTGCTCGGCGCGCCCTATCTCGTCGAGCATAAGATCGCCATCGAGGACATCAAGGAACCGCTGAAGATTTTCGACGGCAGCGCGCGCGAGGCCGCCAAGGGCTTTCCCGCCAACCTCAACGTCGCCGTCGCCCTGTCGCTCGCCGGCATCGGCCCGGACAAGACCCATCTGGAAATCTGGGCCGATCCCACGGTGACGCGCAACACCCACCGCATCCTGGTCGATTCGGATTCCGCCAGCCTCGACATGACGATCGCCAACATCCCGTCGGAAAATCCCAAAACCGGCCGCATCACCGCGCTCAGCGTCATCGCCGCCTTGCGCAAGTTCAATGCGCCGCTGCGCGTCGGGACCTGAGGCCGGAACCCGGCGCGCTAAATCACTGGACAGCCGGGAGCCCGGCTTCCTAGGCTGACCGCTTCCCGATGGGCGAGGCGGCCATGCGATTTCTGCGACATTTCCTGACATCGCTTTGCGCGCTCGGCCTGATGGCCGGCGCCGTCCTGCCGCCCACCGCCTGGGCGCAATCGTCGGACGCCGAGCGCCCGGCGCCGGAAGGCGCGACGCCGCTCGGCCCGGCGGGCGGCTCCCTCGCCACGCGCCGGCACATGGTCGTCGCCGCCCATCCGCTGGCCGCCGCGGCCGGCGCCCAGATGCTCGCCGAGGGCGGCAGCGCGGTCGATGCCATGATCGCCACGCAACTGGCGCTCACTCTCGTCGAGCCGCAATCCTCCGGCCTCGGCGGCGGCGGCTTCCTGCTCTATTACGACGCCGCCGCCAAGGCGCTCACCAGCTTCGATGCGCGCGAAACCGCGCCGGCCGCCGCCACGCCGGACCTATTCCTCGGGCCCGACGGCAAGCCGCTGCGTTTCAGCGACGCGGTGGTCGGCGGCCGCTCGGTCGGCACCCCCGGCCTCATGCGCCTGCTCGACACGACGCACCGGCGCTACGGCCGCCTGCCCTGGCCGCGCCTCTTCGCGCCGGCGATCCGGCTCGCCGAGGACGGCTTCGCGGTGAGCCCGCGTCTCGCCGCGATGATCGCCGAGGACGCCGAATCCTTGCGGCGCTACGACGGCCCGCGCGGCCACTTCTTTCATGCCGACGGCCGGCCGCTGCAAGCCGGGGAGATCCTGCGCAATCCGGCGCTCGCCGAAACCCTGCGCCTCCTCGCCGAAGGCGGCGCCGACGCCTTCTATCAAGGCGACATCGCGCGCGACATCGTCGCCACGGTACAAGGCGCGGCAGGCAATCCCGGCAAATTGGCGGAGAGCGACCTCGCCGCCTATCAGATCGTCGAGCGCGAGCCGGTCTGCGCGTCCTATCGCCGCCATAGCATCTGCGGCATGGGCCCGCCGTCGAGCGGGGCGCTGACCATCGGCCAGATTCTCGGCCTGCTCGAACCGTTCGACCTCTCCGTGCTGCCGCCCGCTTCGACCCAGGCCGCGCATCTCTTCGCCGAGGCCGGGAAGCTCGCCTTTGCCGACCGCGCGCTCTACATCGCCGATCCGGCCTTCGCGAAACAGCCGAGCAAGGGCCTGATCGATCCCGGCTATCTCTCGGCGCGCACCAGCCTGATCGACGGCGCCCGCGCCATGCCGCGGGCGACCGCCGGCGCGCCGCCCTGGCGCGAGGGCCGGCTGGACGAGGAGCGTTACGCGCCCGACCGCAGCGCCGAGATTCCGGCGACCAGCCATCTGTCGATCGTCGACGACGCCGGCAATATCGTCTCGCTCACCACCTCCATCGAATCGGGTTTCGGCTCTCGCCTGATGGCGCGCGGCTTCCTGCTGAACAACCAGCTCACCGATTTTTCCTTCGTCGCCGAGGAGAACGGCAAGCCGGTCGCCAATCGGGTCGAGCCGGGCAAGCGGCCGCGCTCCTCCATGGCCCCCACGGTTGTCTTCGCCCCGGCGAACAGCGAGGGCGAGGCCAAGCCGCTCTACGTGCTCGGCAGTCCGGGCGGCGCGCGCATCATTCCCTATGTCGCCTGGGCGTTGATCGGCCTGCTCGACTGGCGGCTCGATGTGCAGACCGCCGTCGCCATGGCCCATATCGCCAACCTCAACGGCGCGACCGAACTGGAGGCCGGCACCGGCCTCGTCGCGCTCGCTCCCGCCCTCACCGGCCTCGGCCATACCCTGCGCATCCACGACATGAACAGCGGCCTGCATGCCATCCGCATCGGCGACGGGGAGCTGCAAGGCGGCGTCGATCCGCGCCGCGAAGGCGTCGCGCTCGGGCGCTGAGACGGACCCTGAACAGTCCCTGGGCGGATGCCGCCCCCGCCGCATAAGAAACGGGCAGCCGCCCGACTGCGGCCCGGCCGGTTGACAGATTATGTTAGATAACTCACCTAATTTTTCTCCCGCCAGGCTTCGCAAGGCGGCCGTTTCCGCTTAAAATAACGCAGCTGAAACATTCACGGACATGTCCGTGACGGGAGCGACGGGACCCCGCTCCGATCATCATCGATCCGCTGCAGGAGGAATCCATGAACGTTATCGACGTGCGCAAACTGTCTCCCGAGGCCCGCGAAGGCTACCACCAGGAAGCCGAGACCCGCATGAAGCCGATCAGCTTCGAGATGCCGGTCAACCCGAAGCGCAAGGAAATCATCACGCTGAGCAAGAGCGACCTGCAGAAGGTCAATCTTCAGGTCCTCTCCGACGGCGGCGAGAACAATCTGCACTACCACACCGGCTCGGACACCACCTGGTACGTCCTCGAAGGCCGCGTGAAGTTCTACGGCGTCGGCGACGAGATCATCGGCGAATTCGGCAAGAACGAGGGCATCTTCATTCCCGGCGGCTCGCGCTACTGGTTCGAGAAGTCCGGCGACGGCGATCTGCAGATGCTGCAGATGGTCGCCTATGACCGCACCTATCCGACCAAGCCCGAGCGCATCAATCTCGACGCGCACAAGGACTGGATGACCGACGAAAGCCTGAAGGTCTACTAAGACCGGCTCGGCCGCCCGACGCGAAAACGCCTGCCGCTGCGAACCGTAGCGGCAGGCGTTTTTCTTTCGGGCGCGACGCTCTAGGGCAGCAACGCGCGGCAGCTTTCTTCCGGCAGATTGAGGCGGATGGTGTCGCCCTGGCGCACGGCGGTCGAGGGATGCAGCTTCATGCGCATCATCGCACCCGCCACCATCACCTGATATTCGATGCTGTCGCCCATGAAGGACGTGGCCGACACCTTGCCCTCGACGACATTGCCCGCCGCCGCCGCGCCGCCGGCGACGACCGTGATGTCTTCCGGCCGCACCGCGATCAGCATCGAATCGCCGAGATTGAAGCCCGCCGGCAGAACGCATTTGATCTGCCCGCTCGACGTCGCCGCCGTGCCGATCTCGCTGCCGCTCGCCGGCAGGGCCGAGACCTTGCCCTCGATGAAATTGCTCTGGCCGATGAAGTTGGCGACGAAGCGTTCGCGCGGCGCCTGATAAAGTTCGACGGGATCCGCCTCCTGAACGATCTCGCCCTGCTTCATCACGGCGACGCGATCGGACATGGTGAGCGCCTCGAGCTGATCGTGCGTCACGTAGACCGTGGTGATGCCGAGGCGCTTGACCAGGTCGCGCACCTCGATGCGGGTGCTTTCGCGCAGCTTGGCGTCGAGATTCGACAGCGGCTCGTCGAGCAGCAGCACCTTCGGCTCGCGCACCAGGGCACGGGCCAGGGCCAAACGCTGCTGCTGGCCGCCCGACAGGAACGGCGCCGGGCGATCCTGCAAGCCGTCGAGCTGGACGAGCTTGAGGGCGCGCGCCACCTTGTCGCGGATTTCCTCGCGGCTGAACTTGCCGCGCATCTCGCGCAGCGGGAAGGCCACGTTCTCGAACACGCTCATATGCGGCCAGATGGCGTAGGACTGGAACACCATGCCGATGTTGCGCTTATGCGGCGGCACCAGGATGTTGCGCGCCCGCGAATAGACCACCTCGTCGCCGATGGTGATGGTGCCTTCGCTCGCCGTCTCCAGGCCGGCGAGGCAGCGCAAGGTCGTCGTCTTGCCGCAGCCGGACGGGCCGAGCAGCGTATAGAACTCGCCCTCGTCGATATCGATGTTGATGCCGCGCACGGCATGAACCTCGCCTTCGCTGGTGGGGTAACGGACATGCAGGTTTTCGATACGGATCACGGTACTCTCCCTTTGACGTGTTATTGAGCTTGCGCGCCGCGGCCGAAGCCGATGGTGCGGATGCATAAGGTGAGCGCGAGCAGAACCAGGATCATCATCACGCCGATGGCGCCGACGATCTGGATCAAGCCCTCGTCCCACATATTCCAAATCAGCACGGATATGACTTGGTTCTCTTGGCCTTCATAGAGGATCAGTGGCAGGCTGGCGGAGCGCACGACATGCAGCATCGTCCAGATCCAGACGCCGACGAAAGACGGCAGCAGCAACGGATAGAACACCCGCCACATGACGCGCCACTGCGGCGCGCCGGACACGTAGGCGGCCTCTTCCAAATCCTTGTGAATCTGCAGGATCGCCGCGTTCATCACCCGCGTGCCGTAGGAAATATAGCCGGCGGTGAAGGCGATGGCGATCGAGGTCAGGCCGCCGTAAAGCGCGAAGCCCGCCTTGTCGGCCTGCAGGAACAGCCACAGGAAGGCGACGCCCATGACGATGCCGGGAATGGCGTGCGGCGCGAAGGCAAGCTGGTCGAGGATCCGCCGGCCCCAGAACTTGCTGCGCACGACGACGAGCGAGACGAGGAACGACAGCACCACCGTCAGCGTCGAGGTGACGACGACGAGGATCAGCGTGTTCCACAGCGCCGTGCCGATCAGGTCGCGCTCGAACAGGGCGTGATAATGCTTGAGCGACATGGAGGCGAAGGCCGCCGCGCTCGGCGCCTGCAGATAGGGCAGGAACGAAACGTAGAGGAACACCAGGAAGGGCAGAATGATCGAGAAGGTCATGAAGGCGATGGCCAGGGCGACCGGCAGCCAGCGCCAGCGGCCGAGCTTCATCAGGCGCGGCCGGTATCCCTTGCCGGTGACGATGGTGTAGCGCTCCGACTTGGCGATGACCTTGGCGTAGGCCCAGGTCGCCACCACGGCGACGACGAGATAGAGCATGGCGAGCGAATTGGCCTGGCCGTAATAGGGTAAGCCGGTCGCCGAATGCAGCAGCGAATAGACCTTCGTCGAGAAGACGTAGAGGCCCGCCGGCATGCCGAGAATGCCCGGCACCTCGAACACTTCGAGGGCGGTGACCGCCTGATAGATCAGCACGGCGAACAGGCCCGGCAGCATGAGGCGCATGGTGACCTTGCGCACCGAGGAGGCCGGCGACGCGCCCGACATCGCCGCCGCCTCTTCCAGCGACGGATCCATGCTGCGCAGCAGCGGGATCAGCATGAGAAAGGCCGTCGGCACCAGGCGCAGGCCCTCGACGAAGATCAGGCCCGGCAGGGTGTAGACGTCGAACGGCGGATTCTCCAGGCCGAACGCGCTTTGGAAGAACTGGTTGATGAAGCCGATGCGCGGGCTGAGCAGCAGCACCCAGGCCATCGCCTGCAGCATCCCCGGCATGGCCAGGGTCATCGGCACGCCGGCATAGATCCAGATCTTGCCCGGCATGTCGGTGCGCTCGACCACCCAGGCGAGGGTCGCGGCGATGGTGATGCCCACCGCCACGGCGCCGCTGACATAGACGAAAGTATTGTAGAACAGCGCATAGGTCGAAGGATCGCCCCACACCTCGGCGTAATGCTTGAAGCTGAGATGGGTGAAATCGATGTCGGTCGGCAAACGGGCGTCGCTGAGGCTGCCGACGATGAGGAAGGTCAGCGGCGCCAGGATGAAGAAGGCGACGACGAGGAACACCGCCCAATGCCACAAGGTGGCCGGGCGCGGCAGCCGGAGGCGCATCCGCGCCGCCGGCCAACCCGTGATGGTTTCCACGCTCATCCCTCGCCCTCTCCGCGACGCCGGCTAACGGGCCGTGCCGCCGCCCGAGCCCTTGAGCCACAGGCCTTCCCAATATTTCAGCAGGGCGTCTTCCTCCGCGCCGTCGCGGTCCTCGGCGATGGCCTTCTTCTTGCCCTGGACCTGTTCCGGGAAGGCGATGAACTCCTTACCCTGCAGGCCCTTATGCGCCGGCGTGGCGTCGTTGGCATAGAACAGCGCCACCTGGCCTTCCTTGCTCATCAGCCAATTGGTGAGAATCTTCGCCGCGTTGATGTGCGTGCTGTTCTTCATCACGCCGAGTTCGGAGACCGCGAAAGGCACCGGCTCCGGGCAATGATGGGCAACGGGCGCGCCGGTCTCGCGGATCTGCGCCACGCGATCCATGGCGGCGGGGATCGCCGCGTCCATCTCGCCGGCGGCGACCAGATTCAGCAAGGCGCTCAAGCCTTCCTTGCGCAGCTGCGGATTGAGCTTGCCGAAGAGGTCGTCCATGTACTTCTTGCCCCAGGCCTCGCCGTTGATCGTGTAGAGGTTGACGAGCCAGTTGTTCGGGCGGTTGCCGATGCCGAGCTTCTTGTTGCCCCACACCTTCGGATTGGCGACCATGTCGTCCCAGGTCTTGGGCAGGTCGGCCGCCTTGATCTTGTTGGTGTTGTAGGCGATGCACCAATAGCGCACGCGGAAGATCGCGGTGATGTTGTCCGAGACCTTCAGCTCGTCGGGAATGTTGTTGCGGTAGTTCGGCAGATCGTTGAGGTCGACGAAGGCCCCGGCGTCGCGGAACAGGAACGAGTTCCCGGACAGGCCGGTAATGACGTCGACGATGGCGCGGCCTTCCTTGAAAGCGACCAGCGGACGCAAGGTGCGCTGCGTCGTGGTGCGAACTTCCGAATGCTCGACCTTGATGTCGGGATAGCGCGCGCGGAAGACCTTTTCGGCCTTGCTCCAGTCCTTCTGATCCATCGTCGTGTAGATGGAGACGACGCCTTCCTTCTTGGCGCCGTCGAGCCAACCGGCCGGCAACTCCAGCTCCTTGTCGAGGCCGGAGAGGATGCTTTCCTCGAACTTCAGGGCCTTCAGCATGGCCTTGGTTTCGTCGGGCAAGGCGCTTTGCGCCAAGGCCGGCATAGCCGACAACAGCAGCGCGGTGCCCAAACAAGCCGGGGCCAGGGCGGCCAGCTTCAAACTCTTCATGGCGATCCTCCTGTTGCGGGACTTGTGATTGCGTCTTTGCGCTGTCCCGTATGACGCCGGCGGGGGCGTCTTCCCTGATGCGATAAGCTCTACTTGTCGAATTCGATGATGTCGAAACCCTTGGCCTTGTCGGTCAGCAACAAGAGGCCGCGCTCGTCCATCGTCACATCGTTGGCCTGCGGCGCGTCGTACCCGTCGCCCGGCTTGGGAATGAAGAAGCCGCGCTCCTTTGGATTCGACGGATCGGCGATGTCGAGAATGCGCAACCCCGCCGCGAACCAGGTGACGTAGCACAGCATGTCTTCGTCGACGCGCTCGCGCAGCTGATGGGCGCCGAAGCGGATGTGATCGCCGTGATAAGGCGAGCGCGCCTCGTCCACATGATAGGTGCAGAGAATTTTCGGGTCGGTCGGATCGGAAACGTCCCAGGTGCGGAAGGGCGCGTGCGGCTTGCCGACGTCGTCGCCGCGGTTCTTGCGCTCCTCCTCGGTCGAGACGGCGATGTCCTTGCCGCCGATCTTGAACGGCACGCGCAACAGCGTGTGGCTCGGCTCCGGGCAGGGCGGCTCATATTCGTAATGGCTGAGGGTTTTCGGCTTGGCGATGTCGGCCACGTCGATGATGGCAACGCCGGAAAACCAGCAGCCGGCATAGATCAAATCCTTGTAGCGCAGGCCGTGGTGCAGGCGATGCGCCGCCTTCTTCGGATGGGGCGGCTCGCCGGCGGCGACGTTCTGGCCCGGCATCCACCAGCGGCCGACTTCCGTCGGTTTGGCCGGATTGCGGATGTCGTAGATCACCAGGATATTGCCGACGAAGCCCTCCATCTCCGACGACATGTAGGCGTAATTCTCGTCGACGTCGAAGCGATGGACGCCCTTGCCGTGCGTCTTCACATAGGAGACGAGCTTGGGATTGGCCTTGTCCTTGATGTCGTAGATGCGCCAGCCGCCGTCTGTGTAATCCTTGCGCGGACTGGTGCCGGGCTGATGTTCGGCATTGACGAACATCAGATCGCCGACGACGCGCACCTTGTGGCTGTGCGTGTTGGAATCCGATACCGGAATGACGCTGACGATCTTCGGCTTGCGCGGGTCGGCGATGTCCATGATCGTCGTGCCCTGCGGGTTCTTCATATGCCCGATGAAGGCGTATTTTCCCTGCACGACCACCTGGCCGCCGCCCGGCGTTTCGAGCCGGCATAGATGACGGACGTTCGACGACATCACCGGCGTGTAACCGGCGTCGCCCGGGCGTTTCAGCGCCTCCATGGGGAGAGCCTCTCTTGTACGTTTCCCAGATCGGATTATTGGCCCTGATTTCTTGGATCAGGTGGCGCGCATTGCAACGGCTGAGGGGTGAAAAGTCAATGGCGGCGAGCCCTTAGGATAAAATTGGGCGCCCCGCAGGAGCCTCGCTCCGGCAAGTCTTACATAGGAGTCGACCGGACAGGCAGTCCGCCGCCCGTTGCCTCACGGATGGGCAGGCCGGGCGACCTAGCGGACGCGTACGTCCATGCGGCCGATACGCTCGATCTCGGCGCTGAGCAGATCGCCGGGGCGGATCGGGCTGACGCCTTCCGGCGTCCCGGTATAGATCACGTCGCCCGGATGCAGGGTGTAAAAGGCCGAGGAAAACTCGATCAGGCGGCGCACGCCATAGACCATGTCGCGGGTGTTGGCGTTCTGCTTGATTTCGCCGTTCACCGCGATCTTGAGTTGCAAGGCGTCGGGGTCGGGAATTTCGTCCGCCGTCACCATCCAGGGGCCGAGCACCGAATAGCTATCGATGGATTTGCGGAAGCTGCGGTCCTCGGGACCGCGCAAGGTGATGTCGAGACCGATGCAATAGCCGGCGACGTAATCCAGCGCGTCGGCTTGCGTGACCGCGTTGCAGGTCTTGCCGATGATGATGGCGAGCTCGACTTCATGGTCGTTGCGCCGGTCGAGGAAGCGCAATTGGATGCCCTCCGACGGACCGACCATCGACGAGGTCGCCTTCAGGAACATGCCGGAGGTGCCGATGTCCGGCGAGCGCTTGACCGCGTTGTTGGCCGAGACCTTCTGCATCTCGGCGATATGGGCGCGGTAGTTGGTCGGCGCCGCCGGCAGCTTGCTCGGGCTTTTCACCGGGCTGAGCAGCTTGACGGCGGACAGCGCCAGGCCCTTGCGCTTGGGCAATTCGCTTTTGACGCGCGCGATCAGTTGCGACAGCCGCGCGATGACCACGTCGCCCGACCCCGTCCAGGGCGCGCCGGCGACGATCTCGTCGCGCAGGTCGGAGACGTCGATCACCTGATCGCCCTGAACCACGCCCAAACGATCCGCGTCATAACGGCATAATTTCATCGCAAGCCCCTGTTCCTCGCGCGACCTTCAGGCCGCTTGTTTTGTCGCAAAGAAAAGGCGCCGGCGATCGCTCGCCGACGCCCGATCTGAATCCTACCGGTCTTACCAGGTCTTCGGCACCGGATTGGCGATCGCCTCTTCCAACGGGTTGGCCTTGCGGAACTGCTCGGGCGGACGCAGGCGACCGTCGGGGCCGATCTGGTCCATCTCGCAGTAGATCTCGAATTCGAAGCCGTCCGGATCGAGGAAGTTGATGCTGACGTTGCAGCCCGCACCCTTGCGCCCTTCGAACACGATCGGAATGTTGTTGGCCTTCAGATAGGCCTTGGCCTTCTTCAGCACTTCGATGTCGTCGACTTCGAAGGCGAGATGCTCCATCTGCAGGCCGGCCTTCATGTCGCGCTTCGGCGTCTTGCCGGCCGGCATGGGCTTCAGGCCGATGGCGTGATGGTCGGCGCCGCAGCGGAAGAACACCATGCCCTTGTCGTTGCGGTCGGTCTCGATGAAGCCCATGACCTCGGTCCAGAACTTCACCGTGCGCTCGATGTCCGTCACTTCGTAGACGAAGTGGCCGAGCTTGTTGATGTGGATCGGCGAGGAACCGACATATTCTGCGGGATGATGCCCCGAGCTCGCGTTGTTATGCGCCTCTGCGCGGCGGACATCGGCATCGACAGCGATCTTGTTCATGGTGACCTCCCTCGGGTCTTGGCCTTGGGCCATTGGCGGATTGAAGCTCTTCTTGCAGATAGTCATAAAACCTTGCCGGACCAAGCACAAGCCGCCCGCCGGAGGCGATTTGGTGCCGAAAACCGCACGAACTGCGCCTTGCCGAATCAACGATCTAAATCAGAGGCTTCCTGGCATTCGGCGGCGCTTTTGCCTAAGATCGCGAACCGTTTTCATTGGCAGGGCGAGGATCGACGTGGATTTGGGAATCAAGGGCCGTCAGGCGCTCATTTTCGGCGCGAGCCGCGGCCTCGGTCATGCCTGCGCCCTGGCGGTGGCCCGCGAGGGCGTCCATGTGACCGTGGTGGCGCGCACCAAGGCCTCGATCGAAGCGGCCGCCAAGGCCATCGCCGACGAGACCGGGGTGCGGGCGACGCCGGTCGCCGCCGACATCCGCACGGCCGAGGGCCGCGCCGCGGCGCTCGCCGCCTGCCCGGCCCCCGACATCCTGCTGAACAACGCCGACGGGCCGGAACCCGGCGATTTTCGCGACTGGACGCGCGAGGACTGGCACGGCGCCTTCGATTCCATGACGCTCGGCCCGATCGAGATGATCCGCGCCACGGTGGACGGCATGATGGAGCGCGGCTTCGGCCGCATCGTCAATATCTCGTCGCGCAGCGTGAAGATCGCCCAGAGCGAAATCGGCCTGTCCAACGCCGCGCGCTCGGCCCTCGTCGGCTTCACCGCCGGCCTGGCGCGCCAGACCGTGGCGCGCAATGTCACGATCAACAACCTGCTCGCCGGCATCTTCGACAGCGGCGCGCAGAAGCGCCATATCGAGGGCATGCTACCCGGCCTCGGCAAGAGCTTCGAGCAGGTCTGGCAGGAGCGCGCCGCGGGCAGCCCGGCCAAGCGCTACGGCGATCCCGCCGAGTTCGGCGCCTATTTCGCCTTCCTCTGCTCGGCCAAGGCCGGCTATATCAACGCCCAGAATCTGCTGATCGACGGCGGCGCCTATCCGGGCACCTACTGACCGTCAAAAATTCACTCATTAGGAGACGAGACATGGAAATTCGGCGCCTGCAGCCGGGCAAACGCATGAGCGAGGCCGTGGTCCACAACGGCACGGTCTATCTCGCCGGCCAGGTGGCCGCCGATCCGTCGCAGGACGTCGCCGGCCAGACCCGCCAGGTGCTGGCCCAGATCGACGCGCTGCTCAAGGAAGCCGGCTCGGACAAGACCAAAATCCTGTCGGTCAAAATCTGCCTGCGCGACATCTCGACCTTCGCCGACATGAACGGCGTGTGGGACCAGTGGGTGCCGGCGGGCCATACCCCGGCGCGCGCCACCATCGAGGCGCGCCTCGCCGCCCCGCAATATCTGGTCGAAATCATCGTCATCGCGGCGGCGTAGGACCCTCGTCCATCGCGGCCGTTTAAGCGGCCCGATTTGCCATGCTAGGATTTGCGGCCGCCGGATGATCTCGGCGGCCGCAAGTCTTTTTGGGGTGGCGCATGTCCGACGATTCGGTAAACCACAGCCTTCCCGACGCGGCGGCAGCGGCCAGTTCGCCGTTGCATCCGCGTTATCAGCAGACCTTTCCCTTGCTGACGGCGAACGAGATCGAGCGCGTCCGCCGCTTCGCCACCCGCGTCATCACCTATGCCGACGGCGACTGGTTGTTCCAGGCGGGCCAACTGGCGCCTGGCATGTTCGTCATCCTGTCCGGCAGCGTCTGCATCACCCAACGCGACGGCCTCGGCCGCGTCACGCCCGTCGTGACCCAGGGGCCCGGCCAATTTCTCGCCGAGGTCGGGCAATTGTCGGAGCGCACGGCCCTGGTCGACGGCCAGGCCAAGGGTACGGTCGAGGTGCTGCTGATTCCGCCCGAGGGCCTGCGCGCCCTGCTCATCGCCGAAGCCGAACTTGGCGAGCGGATCATGCGTGCGTTGATCCTGCGCCGCGTCGCGCTGATCCAGAGCGGTCAGGGCGGCCCCGTCATCATCGGCCCGGCAGGCGGCGGCGGCACCGCGCGCATCCAGGCCTTCCTCAACCGCAACGGCCAGCCATTCCACCTGCTCGATCCAGAGACCGACCTGGAAGCGGCCGAACTGATCGCGCGATACACGCCGACGCCGCAGGACCTGCCGCTGGTCGTCTGCATGGACGGCAACGTCCTGCGCAATCCCGACGAGAGCGATCTGGCGCAAAGCCTTGGCATGTTCCACCACGGCTCCCGCCGCAGCCTCTACGACGTGCTGATCATCGGCTGCGGACCAGCGGGCTTGGCAACCGCCGTCAATGCCGCGTCGGAAGGTCTCAGCGTCCTCATCGTCGACTGCCGCTTCTACGGCGGCCAAGCCGGCGCCAGCGCGCGCATCGAAAATTATTTCGGCTTTCCCACCGGCATTTCCGGCCAGGCGCTGGTCGGCCGCGCCTATGTCCAGGCGCAGAAATTCGGCACCGAGATGATGATCCCCGTCGAGGCCATGTCGCTCGATTGCAGTCGCGCCGACGGCGCCTTCAAGTTGGCGCTCAGTTGCGACAAGGATGTGCGCGGCAAAGCGGTCGTCGTCGCCAGCGGCGCGCGCTACCGCCGCCCGGCGATCGCGAACCTCGACGACTTCGAGGGCCGCGGCGTGTGGTACTGGGCCTCCGCCGTCGAAGGGCGGCTGTGCAGCGGCGAGGAAATCGTGCTGGTCGGCGGCGGCAATTCCGCCGGCCAGGCGGCGGTGTTTCTCTCCAGCCACGCCAAGACGGTCCGGATGATGGTGCGCGGCGACGGCTTGGCGGCCAGCATGTCGCGCTATCTCATCGACCGCATCGCGGCGACGCCGAACATCGAGTTGATGACGCAGACGGAAGTGCTGGGGCTCAAAGGCAACGCCGAGAACGGCCTCACGGACGTCACCTGGCGCGACCGGCGCAGCGGCGAGACGACGGCCTGCGCGATCCGCAACATGTTCATTTTCGCCGGCGGCGATCCCTCGACCGACTGGCTGAAGGACTGCGGCGTTGCCCTCGACCCGGCCGGCTTCGTCGTCACCGGCGAAGGATCGAACGAGCCGGGCCATCGGCCCCATGCGCTCGAATCCACTGTGCCGGGCGTTTTCGCCGTCGGCGACGTGCGTTCGGGCTCGGTCAAGCGCGTCGGCGCCGCCATCGGCGAAGGCGCGCAAGTCACGTCGGCGCTGCATAGATATCTCGCCGACCTGCCGCAGAGCTGAGGAGATCGCCATGGCCGACAGCTGCACGCACCTTCACACCATCCGCGCCGTGACGCCGTCGGCGCACGGCTGCGAGGAATGCCTGAAAAGCGGCGACGAATGGGTGCATCTGCGCGTCTGCCGCAGCTGCGGCCATGTCGGCTGCTGCGACCAGTCGAAGAACAAACATGCCACCAAGCATTTCCAAGCGACGCAGCACCCGATCATCGAGGGCTACGATCCGCCGGAACATTGGGGCTGGTGTTATGTCGACGAGGTCTTCTTCGACCTGTCGGACCGTCCGACGGAGCAGGACGGCCCGATTCCGAATTTCGGCTACTGACGAGCCTTACTGCGTCTTCGGACCGTCCGGCGTGGCGATCATACCGAGGGCGGCCGCCGTGCGTTTGCGATAGTCGCCGAACTGCTGGGTGAACCACCACCAGGGCACGCCGCCGCGCACGGACGCCGGCTCGATCGACGTATAGGCGTGCTTCCAGCTGTCGGGCAGCTGACGGCCGTAGGGCGTCGACAGCCACATGCGCATGACATGGCGTTTCAGCTCGACCTCGTCATAGTCGATCACCTGCGAGCGGCCGTGGATCACCTGATAGTTGACGACGAACTGCAAATCGCCCGGCTCGAAATACATCTCGAAATAGAACGACGGGTCGTTCGCCAATTCGAAGGCGTATTCCACCGCTTCGCGCTGCAGCGGCGTCAGCTTCGGCGTGTCGGGAAAGCTCTGCGCCTTCAGGGTTCGGTTGTAGCTGTAGCGGCTGGCGAAGGATCCGTCGCGCGAGAAGCCGAAGAACGGCGTGGTGAACCAATCCTCGCCGCTCACCGGATCGGGCATGACCCAAGCGATCGGATGGGCCTTGTAGAGCTCCTGCACCAGGTCGGGCCGGGTATCGACCATGTAATCGTGGATCGCCGCCGTGCTGGCGAGCTTGCTGGCGCCGCCCGCCTTGGCGCGCTGGCGGCAGAGCAGCAGCACCACATCGGCCTCGTCGGTATGGAAACTCTGCGACTTGCCCGAGGTATAGCCGCGCGCATCGCTGCCCGGCGTGCCGCGCGCGCGAATATCGCCGATCAGCTCGGCATGTTGCGATTGCGCCAGCACGACGCCGAGATAGAGACCGATGCCCCAATAGACCTGGTGAATTTCCGGCTCGCTCAAGCCTTCGAGCGGCACGCCGCGCACCAGAAGGATGCCGAGCTGCCGGTCCATGTCGCGCATCAATTTCTGCAGCGTCGGTCCCACGGTCGGCAGCGGGAAATCCGCCATGGTCGCGTCGAGTTGGGCGACGCCGGTCTTCTGGTAGTGACGCAGCGCGGCGAGAATTTCGGCGCGCTGCGGCTCCGACAGGTGGTATTTCCACTCGTCGCTGTTGGTGATGTCGGGACCGCGCCAGGCGGCCTTGCCGCCGACCTTGCGCAGCTGCGTCATCGTATCCGACATGGCGTCCTCCCTGTTGAAACCGTCCGGTTTACTTCAGAACCGCCTTGGCCTTGGCGATGATCGCCGGATCGGTCGACGACACCGCCTCGGCGATCTTCTGCAGCTCCTCGCCGCTCATCGGGCCGACCGCCATCTGCGACTTCTTCATGTCGGCGAGAAATTCGGGATTCTTCATGGCCTCGGCGAAGGCATCGCGCAGCATCTTGGTGCGCGCGGCCGGCAGGCCCGGCGGCGCCGCGTAAGGATTGCCGAACACCGTGTAGGACTGGAAGAACTCGATGATCTTGCGGGCTTCCTCGTTCGGCGCCAAATCCATCAACAGGGGCGCCGGCGGCGCATCGGGGTCCATTTCGGCGCCGAGCTGGGCGAGCACGCGCATCTTGCCGGTCTTGAACCAGTCCGGGTGGCTGGCGACCACCGTTTCGGCCGAGCCGGTGCGGGCATGCACTTCGCCGCGTTCCATGGCGAGATAGATTTCCGCCGCGCCGGAGAAGCCGACGATCGGCTTGGCCTTATAGCCGAGCAGATTCTTCATCATCATCGGGATCATGTAGCTCTGCGACACCGCGCTGCTCGCGCCGAACAGGATCTCCGTCGTCTTCATGTCGTCGATCACCTTGGCCGGCGCTTCGCCCCACAGCATGACCAACGTGACGGTCGGCGCGACGCGGCCGATCCAAGTGAACTTGCCGACGTCGAACTGCACGCCGTCGGTGTCGAGCAGCATCTGGTAATGCGCCAGGGTCTGATTCATCAGGCCGAGCACCGTGCCGTCCTTCGGCGCGACGTTGTAGAGGAAGTTGGCGGCCTTCATGCCGCCGGCGCCGGGCATGTTCTGCACGACATAGTTGGGCTTGCCCGGCAGATAGTCCGACATGTAGCGCGCGGCGATGCGCGCATAGAAATCGTACGAGCCGCCCGGCGTCGAGGGCGACAGCATGCTGATCGTCTTGCCCCTGAAGAACATGTCCTGGGCGGCGGCCGGGCCGGCCCCGGATAAAATGGACGTCGATAAAACGGCGCAGGACAGAGCCGCGGCCAACATCATTCGCGTCATGGGATCCCTCTCTTTTCAACCCAGTTTTATCGGGCGGAACGCTTGGCCGCAGACCTGCGGCGACGAACGAAAGGAGCAAGAGCTATGCCATGTCGCGGCCCTGTGCGGAGCCGCTGGCACGGATCCCGCCGAACGCGGAAAACGGCGTTAAATCGTCATTTCGCAGACGGAGGTGTCGCCTGCCGAAACCCGCGCCTCGATGACGCAGGCAAGCCTAGCGCGCGGCGAGGCGCGAGGCGAGTCCGCTGACGTTTTTTTCGGCAGTGAGGAGCGGCGCTCAGTTGCGCAGGCGATAGCCCGTCTTGAACATCCAGCCGACGATGGCGAGGCAACCGGCGAGGAACAGCATCGTCATGCCGAGGCTGATGCCCATATGGACGTCGGCCGAGCCGTGAAAGCTCCAACGAAAGCCGTTCACCAGATAGACCACCGGGTTGAACAGCGTCACCGCGCGCCAGAACGGCGGCAGCATGTCGATGGAATAGAAGCTGCCGCCGAGGAAAGTGAGCGGCGTGATGATCAGCAGCGGTACGATCTGCAGCTTCTCGAATCCGTCGGCCCAGATGCCGATGATGAAGCCGAACAGACTGAAGGTCACCGCCGTCAGCAGCAGGAAGAACAACATCCATAGCGGATGGGCGATCTCCAGCGGCACGAACAGCGTCGAGGTCGCCAGAATGATCAGGCCGAGAATGATCGACTTGCTCGCCGCCGCGCCGACATAGCCGATGACGATCTCCATCGGCGAGACCGGCGCCGAGAGCAATTCGTAGATCGTGCCGGTAAAGCGCGGGAAATAGATTCCGAAGGAGGCGTTGGCGATGCTCTGGGTCAGCAGCGACAGCATGATCAGGCCGGGCACGATGAAGGCGCCGTAAGTGATGCCGTCGATGGCGGTGATGCGCGTGCCGATGGCCGCGCCGAAGACGACGAAATAGAGCGAGGTCGAGATCACCGGCGAGATGATGCTCTGCATCATCGTGCGCCAGGCGCGCGCCATCTCGAATTTGTAGATCGCGCGGACGGCATGGACGTTCATGGGCGGGGCCCTTTCACCAGCTCGACGAAAATCTGTTCGAGGGAGCTTTGCGTCGTCTGCAAATCCTTGAAGCGGATGCCGGCCGTGCCGAGCGCGGAGAGCAGCGACGTGATGCCGGTGCGCTCGCCCTGCGTGTCGTAGCTATAGACCAGCTCGTTGCCGCCGGCGCCGAGCGCCAGTTGGTAATCCGCAAGCTCCGGCGGGACGGCGTCGAGCGGCGTTTGCAGCTGCAGGCTGAGTTGCTTCTTGCCGAGCTTGCGCATCAGCTCGGCCTTCTCCTCGACCAGGATGATCTCGCCCTTGTTGATGACGCCGATGCGGTCGGCCATCTCCTCGGCTTCCTCGATGTAATGGGTGGTGAGGAAGATGGTGACGCCAGATTCGCGCAAATGCCGCACCATGCGCCACATGTCCTGGCGCAATTCGACGTCGACGCCGGCGGTCGGCTCGTCGAGAAACAGGATGGTCGGCTCGTGCGACAGCGCCTTGGCGATCATCACGCGCCGCTTCATGCCGCCGGACAGCGTCATGATCTTGCTGTCCTTCTTCTCCCAGAGCGACAGCTCGCGCAGGATCTTTTCGATGTAATCGGGCGCCGGGGCCTTGCCGAACAGGCCGCGGCTGAAATTCACCGTCGCCCACACCGTCTCGAAGGCGTCGGTGGTCAGTTCCTGGGGCACCAGGCCGATCTTGGCGCGCGCCGCACGGTAGTCCTTGCCGATGTCGTGACCGTCGGCGGTCACGCGGCCGGCCGAGGCATTGAGGATGCCGCAGATGATGCCGATCAGCGTCGTCTTGCCCGCGCCGTTCGGGCCGAGCAGGGCGAAAATCTCGCCCTTCTCGACCTCGAGGTCGATGGTCTTGAGCGCCTGGAAGCCCGACTTGTAGGTCTTCGACAGGCCCTTAACCGAAATGATTGGGACGGAAATGATGGGAGAAGACATGAGGGCCGTGCGGGGAAGGAAATGGAGCGGAGTCGTAGCACCATCGCGCGCGGATCAGAATCCCTCATTCGCGACAGGCGCGTGAAATTTATTGTCGGAAGTAACCGACTTACCTCGTAGGTAAGCGGCTCACTTATTCGGCCGCAGATATAGGCTGTTCGGCCATGGGCCCCTGGCGCAGCAGGATTTTCTGCGCTTGCCACAGGGTGCCGGCGTCCATCTCCTCGAGCGGCTTGACCTCGCCGCCGGCGAGCACCGCGACCGGCAGGCCGTCGCGATAGAGCACGCGGTTGCCGATCGTCGCGGCGAGCTTGGCGCCTGGCGTGAGGATGCCGACGAGATTGAGCGGGTCGACTCCGGACAGCGAGACGAACTCGCCCTTGGGCTCTGCGCGGCGAATCTCGCGCAATTTGCCGACCGCCTCGGGCAGTGCATATTGCTCGCCGGAGAAGCCGGCGACGAAACGGCCGCCGCGAATGTCGCCGCGCGCTTCGAGGCGGCGGAAGACCTTCAGCAATTCGCGCCAGGGCGGCAACCAATCGGCCTCGCGCTCCAGCATGCGCCAAAACACGACGCCGTAACGGCGCAGCAGCGTGAGCGCGACATGCTCGACGGCCTGTTCGGTGAAGGCGCGGTCCTGCGCCGGCGCGCGGCGCGCCAGGGCCCAGCGGCCGGCGTCGTCCATGCCGAAGACCACGGGCCGGCGGCGGCGGCGCAAGCCATGGGACGGCGCTTTGACCGCCGGGGCGATCAGCGCGCGCAAGCCGCCGAAACTGTCGGAGGTGACCAAGCCGAGCGTCACCAGCTCGCCGAGCGCCTCTTCGACCTGGGCGCGCAGCATCTTGGTCTGCTGCAGCAGTTCGTCGAAGAACAGCGCACCGTGGTCGCGCAGGGTCTCAAAGACGGCGCGGCTGCGGCCGCTCGGTTCGGCCGACGCATCGGTCGCCGACAAAGCCGTCCAGAAGGCGGCATGGCGCCGCGCCATCAGGGTGATCGGCGTCGCGCGCACCGGTCCGGCATTGCGCGCTTCCGCTCGCGCGACGCGCGGGCGCAGCCGTGCCCAGGAGACGCGGCCCGACAGGCAACGCTCGTCGAGCCAGGCCGGCTCGTATTCGGCAATGCGCGCCGGCAAAATCTCGCGCTCCCAGCCGCCCGCCGCCGCCTCGAAGCCTTCGAGCTGGCCGACGATGGCGTCGAGCGCGTCCGGTCCTTCCATGCGCGCGCCGGGCTGCACGCGCTGCCAGGCGAAGAGGAAGCGCAGGAAGTCGCGCGCCGCGACCGGCTCGATCTCGGCGCGCAGGCGCTTGATCGTGTAGTGATGGATGCGCGCCAGCAGGCGGCGCTCGCACCATTCGTCCTCGCTGGCCTCTGCGGTGAAGCGTCCGCGCAGGGCGAAACCTTCGCCTTCGAGCGCCATCAAGGCCATCGACACGACATCCGGCACGAGGCCCGACGAACCAACGAGCATGGCCTGCGTCACCGGCCCCTGCCCTTCGAGGCGACCGCGCAGGATTTCCACGCCAGCGCTCTCCGGCGTCCAGTCCTGCAAGGCATAAGCGCCAGGCGCGGCGATTTCAGGCGACAGCGCGGCCTCGGGCCACAGCGCGCGAAATTGCGGCAAGCGTTCGGCGGTGATCCACAAGGGGCCGGCCGGCGTCGCCAATTGGGCAACCCGCTTAGCGGCGGCCAAGTCGGCGAGCAAGCTCGGCCACAGCGGATTGGCCGTCGCTTCGGCCTCGGTCAGATAGCCGAGCCAGACCAGGGCATCGTGCAATTCGTCGGCGCTCGTCGCGTCGGGCCAGGCCTCCTCGCGGACGCGGGCGATGGCCTCGGGATCGAGCTTGCCGAGTTCGGAAGCATCCTCGGCGGATATCCAGCGCCGGCCCATGACCGCCTGGGTGCGGCGCTCTTCCAAAGGCGCGTCATCGAGGAAGGCATAGGGCCGCGCCGACAGCACTTCCATGGCGAGCGGCGACGGCTCGACGAGATCGCAGGCGACGACGCGGATCGCGCCGGATTCCAATTTGCGCAGCAACTCTTCGAGGCCGGCGAGGTCCATTGCCTCCTGCAGGCAGTCGTCGATGGTCTGATTGACCAGCGGATGGTCCGGCACCTCGCGCTCGCCGACGATATTCTCGGCGCAGGCGAGTTGGTCGGGAAAGACGTTGGCGACGAGGTCTTCGGCGTCCATGCGCGCCAGCTGCGGCGGCACCTTGCGCCCGCCCCTGAAGCGCGGCAACGCCAGGGCGATGCCGGCGACCCAGCGCCAGCGCGTCAGGAACATCGGCGCGTCGAGCAGCGCCTGGATCAGCACCTTGCGCACGGATGACGAATGCAGATAGGCCTTCACGTCGGCCAGCTCGAAGCTATGCACCGAGGTGAGCGACAGGATGATGTTGTCCTCGGTCGCCGCCGCCTGCAGCTCGAAATTGAACTTGCCGCAAAAGCGCTTGCGTAGCGCCAGGCCCCAAGCGCGATTGAGCCGGCTGCCGTAGGGCGAATGGATGACGAGCTGCATGCCGCCCGCCTCGTCGAAGAAGCGCTCGAACACCAGCGTCTCCTGGGTCGGCAGGACGCCGAGCGCGGCATGGCCGGCGGCGAGATAGGCGGTCAATTCCTCGGCGGCGACCGATCCCAGGCCGACCTCGTCTTCGAGCCAGCGCCGCACGGATACACCGGTCTTATCCTCGCGCAGCTTCGCGGACACCTCGGCGCGCAAGCGCGAGACCGAGGCCGACAGCTCGTCGCTGCGGCCCGGCGCCTCGCCGAGCCAGAACGGAATCGTCGGCGGCTGGCCCTGGGCGTCCTCGACGCGCACCGTGCCGCGCTCGACGCGCAGGATGCGATAGGAGCGGTTGCCGAGCTGGAACACGTCGCCGGCCAGGCTTTCGACGGCGAAATCCTCGTTCACCGTGCCGATGAAGATGTTCTCCGGCTCCATCTGCACGCGGTAATCGGCATTGTCCGGGATGGTGCCGCCCGACGTGAGCCCGGTGAGCCGCGCGCCCTTGCGGCCGCGAATCTCGCCGTTCACCGCGTCATGGTGGATCAGCGCGCCGCGCCGGCCGCGCCGGAAGGTGAAGCCGTCGGCCAGCATCTTGACGATGGAATCGAAGTCCGCGCGCGGCAGGTCGCGGTAGGGCCAGGCACGGCGCATCAGGGCATAGAGCTCGGCCTCCGACCAATCTTGCGCCGCCACCTCGGCGACGATCTGCTGCGCCAGCACGTCGAGCGGCTGGCTCGGAATGGTGAGCTGATCCAACTCGCCGCGCCGCACGCTGTCGAGCAGCGCCGTGCATTCCACGAGGTCGTCGCGCGACAGCGGAAACAGCCGCCCGTCCGGCGTACCGCCGACCGAGTGGCCCGAGCGGCCGATGCGCTGCAGGAAACTGGCGATCGAGCGCGGCGAGCCGAGCTGGCAGACGAGATCGACGTCGCCGATGTCGATGCCCAATTCCAACGAGGCCGTCGCGACCAGCGCCTTGAGCTTGCCGCCCTTCAGCCGCTGCTCGGCATCGAGCCGCTGCTCTTTCGACAGGCTGCCATGATGGGCCGCTACATATTCGTCGCCGACCCGCTCGCCGAGCTGCGCGGTGACGCGCTCGACCATGCGGCGCGTGTTGACGAAGATCAGCGTCGTGCGGTGCTCGGCGATCAGCGCCGCCATGCGGTCGTAGACTTCGGCCCAGACTTCCTTGGCCATCACGGCTTCGAGCGGCGAGTCCGTCACTTCAATTTCAAGATGGCGCTCGCGCACATGGCCGGTATCGACGATGACGCAGTCCGGGATCGGACCCGCTTCGTCGCCGCGTCCGGTGAGCAGATGCGCGACCTCCTCGATGGGCTTTTGCGTCGCCGACAGGCCGACGCGCTGCAGCTTGCCGCCGCACAGCGCATTGAGCCGTTCGAGCGACAGCGCCAAGTGCGCGCCGCGCTTGTCGTCGGCCACCGCATGAATTTCGTCGACGATGACGGTGCGCGTGGTGCCGAGCATCCTGCGGCCCGAATCGGAACCGAGCAGGATGTAGAGCGATTCCGGCGTGGTGACGACGATATGCGGCGGCGTCTTGCCCGCCTTGGCGCGCTCGGCCTGCGGCGTGTCGCCGGTGCGCACCCAGCTGGTGATTTCGACATCCGGCAGGCCCGCCGCGCGCAACCCGTCGCGAATGCCGGCGAGCGGAATCTGCAGATTCTTCTGGATGTCGTTGGACAGCGCTTTGAGCGGCGAGACATAGACCACTTGCGTCTCGTCGCGCAGCTCGCCGGCCAAACCTTGGCGCAGCAGTTTGTCGATGGACGCGAGGAAGGCGGCGAGAGTCTTGCCCGAGCCGGTCGGCGCGGCGATCAGCACGTTGCGGCCCGCCGCGATGGCCGGCCAAGCCTGCGCCTGCGCCGGCGTCGGCGCCGGAAAGGCGCCGGCGAACCACTCTTGAACGACCGGATGAAAAACCGCTGCGACCATGGGCTGATTATAAGGGGCCGCGCCGCCGGACAATCAAGTGAGCGCCGGGACGGCTTAAGGCGTTTTTAACTAAAATGCCCACAATATATCGGTGCTGGAACCTCACCCCCCACTAGGCGTTGGAAATATGACCGTCCCGCCTGACTATTCAGGAGCAGCCCATGGCCCTTTCCCCCTCAGACAGTCTCGGCGCCCTGTACGATCGCGGCATTCCGCTGCGCGTCGCCTGCCGCAATTGCGGCCATGTCCATGATTGGGACGCCGCCAGCCTGCTCCGCCGGCACGGCCGCGCCAAGCGCTGGTGGGAAGCGAAAGTGCTGTGCACGCGCTGCGAATCTTACGGCAACGACTTGCAGGTGACGCCGCTGATCCAACGGCTGCGCATCGCGGCGTGAAAAGCAAAAGGCCCGCTCTTTCGAGCGGGCCGTTTGCTTTGGCGGAGAGGGCGGGATTCGAACCCGCGGTACGTTTTACCGTACGCACGCTTTCCAAGCGTGTGCCTTAAACCACTCGGCCACCTCTCCATCCAGGTCGGAGCCGTGAGTGCCCGGCGTCCGAGGTCGCAATGGGCGGCCAAAATAGCGGCTCGCCCCCAGGGTTTCAACCGCCGCGAGATGTCGGTGGCGGCGAAAAGCTCAGTATTTTCAATGAGTCGGCTTAAGCCGACGTTAATCGCTGTCGATCTTGAGGGCGGCGATGAAGGCCGCCTGGGGAATCTCGACATTGCCGACCTGGCGCATGCGCTTCTTGCCGGCCTTCTGCTTCTCGAGCAGCTTGCGCTTGCGGCTGATGTCGCCGCCGTAGCACTTGGCCAGCACGTCCTTGCGCATCGGGCTGACCGTCTCGCGCGCGACGATCTTGCCGCCGATGGCGGCCTGAATGGCGATCTTGAACAGCTGGCGCGGGATCAACTCCTTGAGGCGCGCGCAGAGCGCGCGGCCGCGCGGCTCGGCGGAGCCGCGGTGGACGATGATGGAGAGCGCGTCGACCGGCTCGTCGTTCACCAGGATCGACAGCTTCACCAGCTCGCCTTCCTGATAATCCTCGACGGCGTAGTCGAAACTGGCGTAGCCGCGGCTGATCGACTTCAAACGGTCGTAGAAATCGTAGACCACTTCGTTGAGCGGCAGCTTATAGACCACCATGGCGCGGTTGCCGGCGTAGGTGAGCGTTTCCTGGATGCCGCGGCGCTCCTGGCAGAGCGACAGGATCGCGCCGAGATATTCGTCGGGCACCAGGATCGTCGCCTTGATCCACGGCTCTTCGATGCTGTCGATCTTCACTGCGTCCGGCATGTCGGCCGGATTGTGCAGCTCGATGGTGCTGCCGTCGGTCATGTTGATCTTGTAGATGACGGAGGGTGCCGTGGTGATGAGGTCGAGATTGAACTCGCGCTCCAAGCGCTCCTGGATGATCTCCAGATGCAGCAGCCCGAGGAAGCCGCAGCGGAAGCCGAAGCCGAGGGCGGCGGACGTCTCCGCCTGATATTGGAAACTGGCGTCGTTGAGACGCAATTTGCCGAGGCTTTCGCGCAGCCGTTCGTAATCGGAGGCTTCCACCGGAAACAGGCCGCAGAACACCACCGGCACGCTCGGCTTGAAGCCGGGCAGCGCATGTTCGGTGCGGCGCTTTTCTTCCGTCAACGTGTCGCCGACGCGGGTGTCGGTGATCGTCTTGATCTGGGCGGTCACGAAGCCCATCTCGCCCGGTCCGAGCTGATCGACGGCCATCGGCTTGGGGGTGAAGCAGCCGACCTGCTCGACCGTGTGGATCGTGCCGGTGCTCATCATCTGGATCTTCATGCCCTTCTTGATCGCGCCGTCATAGACGCGGACCAAGACGACGACGCCGAGATAGGTGTCGTACCAGGAATCCACCAGCAGCGCCTTGAGCGGCGCGGCGGGATCGCCCTTGGGCGCCGGCAGGCGCGTGACGAGCGCTTCGAGCACCTCTTCGATGCCGATGCCGGCCTTCGCCGAGGCGAGCACCGCGTCCGACGCATCGATGCCGATGACGTCCTCGATCTGCTTTTTCACGCGCTCGGGATCGGCGGCGGGCAGGTCGATCTTGTTGAGGACGGGAATGATCTCGTGGTTGTTGTCGATCGCCTGATAGACGTTGGCCAGCGTTTGCGCCTCGACGCCCTGGCTGGCGTCGACCACCAGGATCGAGCCTTCGCAGGCGGCGAGCGAGCGGCTGACCTCATAGGCGAAGTCGACGTGGCCCGGCGTGTCCATCAGGTTGAGCTGATAGGTCTCGCCGTCCTTGGCCTTGTAGAGCAGGCGCACGGTCTGCGCCTTGATGGTGATGCCGCGTTCGCGCTCGATATCCATCGAATCGAGCATCTGTTCGCGCATGTCGCGCTCGGCGATGCCGCCGCAGGACTGGATCAAGCGGTCGGCCAGCGTCGACTTGCCATGGTCGATATGGGCGATGATGGCGAAGTTACGGATGTGCGACAGGTCGGTCATCGGCCCCAAGAAACGGCTGAGTTACGGCTGAAAATGGCGGGAAAGGCAGGCGCGAACATAGGGCCCGGCGCGGCGCGGCGCAATCACCGAAAAACGGCGCAATTCCTGGGCTTTAGGCGCGCTTGCGAACCTTGACGGCGGCGGCTTTGGGCAGGGAAGCGGCCACGTCCCCGCGAGGCGCATGGGCAACGCCCCTGTGGGGCGCATGGGCGACGAGAAAGGCATCCACCGCCGTCTCGACGCGGAATTTGATCTCGCTCGGGCTCGCTGGCTTGTCGACGCAGATCAGGCGGCGGAAATGGATGCCGCCGAGCACCGCGCCGAAAAACTGGTCGGCCGCCACGTCGGCATCGCCGACCGCGAGCGCGCCCTTGGCGGTCTGGTCGCGGAAATAATCGGCCAGGCCGTTGCAGGACGGGCCCGGCCCCGCGTTTTGCACGGCGCGGCCGAGGGCAGGAAAGCGCGGCGCCTCGGAGACGAGGATGCGATAGACCGCCATGACCTCGTCGGACATCATCTTTTTGAGGAACTTGAGGCCGACGGCCTGGAGCAATTCGCGCGGGCCGAGGCCGGCGGCGACCGACGATTCGATATCGACCAGCATCTGCTGGCAATTGTTGCGCACGATGGCGCCGAACAGGTCGTCCTTGCCCTGGAAATGGCTGTAGAGCGTGGCCTTGGACACCCCCGCCTCGCGGGCGATGGCCTCCATGCTGGCGCCGGCGAAGCCGTCGCGCAAAAAGACGCTGGCGGCGGCCTTTTCGATGGCGGCGCGCTTGGGCGACATCGGCGGCAGAACCGTGCCCGGATGGGCGCAGGCCAGGGCCTCGACAGGGACCGCAAAGGCCTGCTTTTGGCTCCTTATTGCCATGTTGCTACGCAATAATTTCGCATTGACCGAAACCTCTGGGGGCGATAGGTTGCGCGCGCAAACTAAACCGTACGGTTTAGTTTTGCAATGAGCGGATGGGGGCCCTTCGCGGCCATGTGCGCCACGCGTCTGCCCCCCAGACGCCAAGGGGCGTGCCGCCCAACCAACCACATGACCGCCGCGTAATATCCGACACGTAGGTTCGACGGCCGCGCGCCCGTGACCTGGGCCGCCCAGCAACGACACATAAGAGCAAGTTCATGGATCAGCAGAATATGTCCGCGACCCACGCGGCTCCTTCCTCCCGCGGCCAGGCCCCGCGTCCCAAGCCGAAGCTCGTGCGCTGGTTCATCATCGTCGGCGTCATTCTCGTCGTCGTGCTCGGCGCCTTTTACGGGTTCGAGCAGTTCCGCAAGAACGCCATCGCCGCCTTCTTCGCCGGCAACAAGCCGCCGCCGACCACGATCAACGTCGCCCTGGCGCAGAGCGAGCCGATGTCGCGCTTCTTCGACGCCATCGGCACCGTCGCCGCGGTCAACCAGGTGACGATCTCGGCGCAGGTCTCCGGCCGCATCACCAAGCTGATGTTCGAATCCGGCGCCACGGTGAAGCAAGGCGACCCGCTGGTGCAGCTCGACGACGCCAGCGAGCGCGCCGATCTCGCCAACTACCAAGCCCAGGCCAGGCTGGCCCAGGCCAACCTGACGCGCGCCCGCACGCTCGCGAGCGAGAAATACGCGACCCAGGCAAGCGTCGATCAGCAGCAGAGCCAGCTCGACGTGGCGCGCGCCGGCATCGCCAAGAGCCAGGCGCTGATCGACCAGAAGCTGATCAAGGCGCCCTTCCCCGGCGAGCTCGGCATCCGCCAGGTCGATCTCGGCCAATATGTCGGCCCGGGCACGGCGATGGTCAGCCTGACCAAGCTCGACGTGGTCTATGTCGACTTCACGCTGCCCGAGCAGACGCGCAGCCAGCTCGCCATCGGCCTGCCGGTCGAGGTGAGCGCCGACGCCTTCCCGGGCAAGAGCTTCGCCGCCAAGATATCGACCATCGAGCCGCAGATCGATCCGACGACGCGCGCCATCAAGGTGCGCGCCAGCTTGGACAACACCGGCCTGTTGCTGCAGCCCGGCATGTTCGCGCGCGCCCGCGTCGTGTTGCCGCCGCAGCCCGACGTCATCACCGTGCCGGAAACCGTGGTCGACTACACGGTTTACGGCCAATCGGTGTTCCTCATCCAAGAGGACGGCAAGACCGACGACGGCAAGACGAAATACAAGGCGGTACAGACCTTCGTGACGGCCGGCGCGCGCCAGAACGGCAAGGTCGCCATCCTGAAGGGCCTGAACGCGGGCGACATGGTCGCCAACGCCGGCCAGACCCGCATCTTCAACGGCGCCGCCGTGGTGCCGTCCGACGTCGGTGGCCTGACGACGCCGACCGCCACGCCGGTTCAATAAAGACGGATCGGACGGAGCGCGGCTGCGGCACAGCGCCGCGGCCCCGCCCTTCTGCCCCAGGGTATCCCCCTAAGGAACGCTCATGCATTTCACCGACATCTTCATCAAGCGCCCGGTCCTCGCCACGGTGGTCAGCCTGCTGATCCTGCTGATCGGCTTGCAGTCGTTCTTCACCTTGACGGTGCGGCAATATCCGCAGATGCAGAACACCGTCATCACGGTGACGACGACCTACCCGGGCGCCTCGCCCGACCTGATCCAGGGCTTCATCACCCAGCCGATCGAGCAGGCCGTCGCCTCGGCGGAGGGCATCGATTACCTGACGTCCAGCTCCAAGCAGGGCAGCAGCACGGTGTCGGCCTACATCAAGCTGAACGAAGACCCCAACAAGGCCATGACCGACGTCATGGCGAAAGTGCAGCAGGTCAAATATCTGATCCCGGCCGAATCGAACGATCCGGTGATCCTGAAATCGACCGGCCAGACCTTCGCCGTGATGTATCTCGGCTTCTCGTCCGACACGCTGAACGGCGCGGCGATCTATGACCATCTCAGCCGCGTGGTGCAGCCGCTGCTCACCACCGTCGAGGGCGTCGCTTCGGCGGAAATCTTCGGCGGCCAGCAGTTCGCCATGCGCCTATGGCTCGATCCGATCAAGATGGCGGCCCATGACGTCACCGCCGCCGACGTCGCCGCGGCGATCCGCACCAACAACTACCAGGCGGCGCCCGGCCAGGCCAAGGGCCTGTTCACGGTCACCAACGTCTCGGCCGACACCGGCCTGACCTCGATCGAGCAATTCCGCCAGATGGTCGTCAAGGCCAAGGACGGCGCGCTGGTTCGCCTCTCCGACATCGGCACCGTCGATCTCGATGCCCAGCGCTTCGAATCGTCGGTGATGATGAGCGGCGAGAACGCGCTGTTCATCGGCGTGCAATCGACGCCGCTCGGCAACCCGCTCAACATCGTCGAGGGCGTCCGCAATCTGCTGCCCGACATCCAGCGCGGCCTGCCGCCGACCGTCGACGTGCGCGTCGCCTACGACTCGTCGAAGTTCATTTCCTCGTCGATCGACGAAGTGATCGCGACGTTGGCCGAAGCGATCATCATCGTCATCGTCGTCATCTTCCTGTTCCTCGGCACTATCCGGTCCGTGCTGATCCCGGTCGTCACCATTCCGCTGTCGCTGATCGGCGCCGGCATCATCATGCTCGCCATGGGCTTCAGCATCAATCTGCTGACCCTGCTCGCTATGGTGCTCGCCATCGGCCTGGTGGTCGACGACGCCATCGTCGTGGTGGAGAATATCTATCGCCACATCGAAGAGGGTAAATCGCCCGTCCAGGCCTCGATCATCGGCGCGCGCGAAATCGTCGGGCCGGTCATCGCCATGACCATCACGCTCGCCGCCGTGTACGCCCCCATCGGCTTCCTCGGCGGCCTGACCGGCGTGCTGTTCAAGGAATTCGCCTTCACCCTGGCCGGCGCCGTCATCATCTCGGGCATCGTCGCCCTCACGCTGTCGCCGATGATGTGCTCGATGCTGCTCAACCACGAAATGTCGCAGGGCTGGTTCCCCAAGAAGGTCGACGCCTTCTTCTCGCGCGTCACCGCCTGGTACGGCCGCAAACTGTCGCGCACGCTCGATTATCGGCCCGTGGTGCTCATGTTCGCCGCGGCGATTTTCGTGCTGCTCGGCTTCCTCTACCTGAACACCAAGGCCGAGCTGGCGCCGCCCGAGGACCAAGGCGCCTTCTTCGCCATCGGCAAGGCGCCGCAATACGCCAATCTCGACTACACCGAGACCTTCTCCAAGCAGCTCAACGACCTCTACATGCAGCAGCCGGAAACCGACCTGACCTTCGTGATCAGCGGCTTCGCCGGCAGCGGCCCGGCGCTCAACCAAAGCATGTCGGGCATGATCCTGAAGCCTTGGGGCGAGCGCGAAGGCAGCGTCATGGACCTGATCCCGCGCATGCAGCAGAAGTTGAGCCAGATCACCGGCATGAACGTCTTCGCCTTCAACCTGCCGGCGTTACCCGGCTCGTCCGGCGGCCTGCCCGTGCAGATGGTAATCAGTTCGCCCGGCAAGTTCGAAGACATCTACAAATACATGACCGAGATCAAAACCAAGGCGCAACAGAGCGGCATGTTCATCGTGGTCGACAGCGACCTCGAATACAACACGCCGGTCGCGCGCATCAAGATCGATCGCCTCAAGGCCAACGATCTCGGCATCTCCATGCAGGACATCGGCCAGACCCTGGCGCTGATGGTCGGCGGCAATTACGTCAACCGCTTCAACTTCTCGGGCCGCTCCTACGAGGTGATCCCGCAGGTGCCGCGCGACTTCCGCCTGTCGTCCGACAAACTGACGCAGTACTACGTGCGTACCGGCGGCGGCACCTCCGTGCCGCTCTCGACCGTCGCCCATGTCGAGGACGGCATCGAGCCCAACGCGCTGAGCCATTACAACCAGCTCAACGCCGCCACCTTCTCGGCGGTGCCGATGCCCGGCGTCACCATGGGCCAGGCGGTCGAGTTGCTCAATAGCCTCGCGGCGCAGATCCTGCCCAACGACTACCGCACGGACTTCCTCTCCGAATCGCGGCAGTTCGTGCAGGAAGGCAACCAGCTCGCCATCACCTTCGCCTTCGCGCTGATCGTGATTTATCTCGTGCTCGCCGCCCAGTTCGAAAGCCTGCGCGACCCGCTGGTCATCCTGGTCAGCGTGCCGCTGTCGATCTGCGGCGCCATGATCCCGCTGTTCATCGGCCTGCAGACGCTGAACATCTATACCCAGGTCGGCCTCGTCACGCTGATCGGCCTGATCAGCAAGCACGGCATCTTGATGACCGAGTTCGCCAATCAGCTGCAGTTCAACGAGGGACTCGACCGGCGGGCCGCCATCGAGCGGGCCGCCGCCGTCCGTCTGCGGCCGATCCTGATGACCACGGCAGCCATGGTCGTCGGCCTGATCCCGCTGCTGATCGCCTCGGGCGCCGGCGCGGCGAGCCGCTTCTCGATCGGCGTCGTCATCGTGTCGGGCATGTCGATCGGCACGTTGTTCACTCTGTTCATCCTGCCGACGGTCTATACGGTGCTTGCCACCGACCACCGTAGCGAGCGCCGCGCCGCGCGCGACGACGAGATCGCCAGCGTCGACGCCCCGGCCTGACCGGTCCGGCGAATCATCGAAATGAAAAGGCCCGGAAGTTTCTTCCGGGCCTTTTTCATTTCGTAACGATGCGCGTCAGCCGCGCAAGCTGCCGAGCTCATTAACTCCGCAGGCTGCCGCCTGTGGCCTTGGCCACCGCGGCGACGATCTTCTGGCTCGCCGCTTCGATTTCCGGCTCGGTCAGCGTCGCGGTCGGCGACTGCAGGCGCACGCAGATGGCGACGGACTTCTTGCCCGGCTCGATGCCCTTGCCCTCGTAGACGTCGAACAGGCTGACGTCTTCGATCAGCGCCTTGTCGGCGCCGCGCGCGGCGCGCAGCAAGATTTCCGCCGACACCGAAGCGTCGAGTAGGAAGGCGAAGTCGCGCTCGACCGCCTGGAAGGGCGACGGTGCGTAGCCCGGCCTTGCGCGCCCAGTCGCCTTGGCTTTCGCCTCCGGCACCAAGCTCAGATAGACCTCGAACAGCACGATTGGGCCTTTAAGATCGAAGGCGCGCGCGACGGAGGGATGCAGCTCGCCGAAATGGGCGAGCGCCGTCTTGGGGCCGAGGCGCAAGGTGCCGGAGCGGCCGGGATGGAACCAAGCCGGGGCATCCGCCGTCACCGACAGGGAACCGACCGGTGCGCCGGCGGCGGCGAGCGCCGCGAGGGCGTCGGCCTTGGCGTCGAAGGCATCGGCGGGACGCGGCTTGGCGAGCCAATGGCGCGGGCCGCTGTCGCCGAGGCGCAGGCCCGCCGCGACCAGCAGTTGGCCACCCGGCGTGTCGTCGCGATAGGCCGGGCCGACCTCGAACAGGCCGTGGTTGGCGAAGCCGCGCGCCACGTTGCGCGCCGCGCCGGCGAGCAGGTTGACCAGCGGCGTCGGTCGCATGACCGAGAGATCGGCGCTGATCGGATTGGCGAGCTTCAGGCTATCTGGCTGGGCGGCGAACAGGGCCGTCTCCGCTTCGCCGGCGAAGGAATAGGTCACCGCCTCCATCAGGCCGCGCGCGGCCAGGGCGCGCTTGGCATCGCGGCCGCGGCGTTGCGCCGGGCTCAGCACCGGTTGGGCGAGGGCGCCGGCGAGGCCGAAGGGCGCCACCGGGATTTTGTCGTAGCCGTTGACGCGCAGCACGTCCTCGACGAGGTCGGCTTCCTGATGCAGGTCGTTGCGCCAGGTCGGCGGCAGGCAGGACAGGCCGTCGGCCGTCGGCGCCACGGCGAAGCCGAGCGCGCCGAGAATGCGATGGCTGACGTCGGCGGGAATGTCGATGCCGCCGAGATGGCTGACGCGCGCCGGGCGCAGCAGGATGGCGGGCTTGGGCGCCGGCACTTCCCCGGCCACCACCGCCTCGCTCGCCTCGCCGCCGCACAGATCGAGGATCATGCGCGTCGCCGCGTCGAGGCCCGGCAAGGTGCCGGCCGGATCGACCCAGCGCTCGAAGCGGTAGCGGGCGTCGGATTCGATCGCGAGCTTGCGGCCCGTGGTCGCGGTGCGGATCGGATCGAAAGCGGCCGATTCGAGCACGACATTGGTCGTGCCTTCGGTGCAGCCGGACGATTCGCCGCCGACCACGCCGCCGAGGCTGAGCACGCCGTCGTCGTCGGCGATCACCGTCATGCCGTCGCCCAGCTCGTAGGACTTGGCGTTGAGCGCCGCCAGCGTCTCGCCCTGCTTGGAAAGGCGCACCTGCAGATGGCCGGCCAGCGTGTCGGCGTCGAACACATGCAGCGGGCGGCAGCGGTCGAGGGCGAAGAAATTGGTGATATCGACGAGCGCCGAAATCGGCCGCAGGCCGACGGCACGCAGGCGCGCCTGCAGCCAGGCCGGGCTCGGGCCGTTCTTGACGCCGCGGATGACGCGCAAGCCGAACAACGGACAGGCATTGGCCGCCTCGGCCGGCAGATTCAGCGTGATATCGACCGGACTGACGAAGCCGCCGCGCACGGCGGGATCCTTCAGGTCCTTCAGGGTGCCGTAGCCGCCGGCCGCCAGCTCGCGCGCCAGACCGCGCACGCCGAGCCAGTCGCCGCGATTGGGCGTGACCGACACGTCGAACACCGGATCGTTGACGCCGAGCGCATCGGCGGCCGGGCTGCCGATCTTGGCATCGGCCGGCAGTTCGATGATCCCGTCGTGATCCTCGCCGAGACCGAGCTCGCGCGCCGAGCACATCATGCCCTGGCTTTCGACGCCGCGGATCGTGCCTTTCTTCAATTCGGTGGCGCTCGCCGGAATGACGGCGCCGGGGCGGGCCAGAACGACATTGATGCCGGCCCGCGCGTTGGGCGCGCCGCAGACGACCTGCACCGTCTCACTGCCGGTGTCGACCATGCAGACGCGCAGACGGTCGGCATTGGGATGCTGCTCGGCCGATTTCACATGAGCGACGATGAAGGGCGCCAGCGCCTTGGCGCGGTCCTCGATGCTTTCGACCTCGATGCCGAGCGCGGTGAGCGCCTCGGACATCTGCGCCAGCGTACGGTCGGTCTCCAGATGCTCCAGGAGCCAGGACAGGGTGAATTTCATCGCCCAAGCCCTCCCACCGGAGAGGGGCCGAAGGCGAGGCTCGGCACGTCGAGCGCGGCGAAGCCGTAATGGCGCAGCCAGCGCAGGTCGGCTTCGAAGAAAGTGCGGAGATCGGCGATGCCGTATTTCAGCATCGCCAGGCGCTCGATGCCCATGCCGAAGGCGAAGCCCTGATATTCGGCGGGATCGATACCGCAATTGGCCAGCACGTTGGGATGCACCATGCCGGCGCCGAGAATTTCCAGCCAGTCGTCGCCGGCGCCGATTTTCAACTCGCCGCCCTTGCGCGAACAGCCGATATCGACCTCGCAAGACGGCTCGGTGAAGGGGAAATAGCTCGGGCGCAGGCGGATCGGCACGTCGTCCAGCTCGAAGAAGGCGGCGAGGAATTGCGTCAGGCAGCCCTTGAGATGGCCCATATGCGTCGCCTTGTCGATCACCAGGCCTTCGACCTGATGGAACATCGGCGTGTGCGTCATGTCCGAATCGCAGCGGTAGGTGCGGCCCATGGCGATGATGCGGTGCGGCGGCTGCTTCGACATCATGGTGCGGATCTGCACCGGCGAGGTATGGGTGCGCAACAGCTTGCGCGTGCCGTCGGCGGCCTCGGGCAGATAGAAGGTGTCGTGCATCTGGCGCGCCGGATGCTCGGGCGGAATGTTAAGCGCGGTGAAATTGTGGAAATCGTCCTCGACGTCCGGGCCTTCCGCCAGCGTGAAGCCCATCTCGGCGAAGATCGCGCAAAGCTCGTCCATCGTCTGGCTGATCGGATGCAGCGCGCCGGCCGTCTCGGGACGCGGCGTCGCCGTCACGTCGATGCGCTCGGCGGCGAGCTTAGCATCGAGCGCCGATGCCTCCAGCGTCGCCTTGCGGGCGTCGAGCGCCGCCGTGATCTCATCCTTCAGGATGTTGACCGCCTGGCCGCGCGCCTTGCGCTCGTCGGGCGCCAGCGCCGTCATGTCCTTCATCAGGCCCGTGATGCGGCCCTTGCGGCCCAGCGCGTCGACGCGCACGGCTTCGAGCGCGTCGAGGGTCGTCGCCGCTTGCAGCGCGACGGTGAGACTGGTGCGGACGTCGTCGAGATCGTTGCTCATGTCCGGGAGATACTCGGTCGGTAAAGGGATGATCAAAACAAAAGGGGCCGCCCCGCAGGACGGCCCCTTCGATACAGTCGGATGCCTGAAAGCCGAGTGAGGCTTTAGGCCGCCTTAACGAGGGCTGCCCGCGCTTGGTTGACCAGCTCGGTAAACGACTCGGGCGCGGTGATCGCCATGTCGGACAGGACCTTGCGGTCGAGATCGATGCCGCCCTTCTTCAGGCCGTTCATCAGCTCGCCGTAGGTCAGGCCGTTCATGCGCGCGGCGGCGTTGATGCGGGTGATCCACAGAGCGCGGAACACGCGCTTCTTGTTGCGGCGGTCGCGGTAGGCGTACTGCAGGCCCTTCTCGACCTTCTCGATCGCGATGCGGAAGTTGCTGCTGTTGCGATCGCGATAGCCGGTGGCCATCGCGAGGACTTTTTTGTGGCGGGCGTGAGAAGTGACGCCACGTTTGGTGCGAGCCATGGGTCTCTCTCCTTACGCGTAGGGCATGAAGAATTGGGTGACCAAGTTCGCGTCACCCGGCGCCAGCGCCTTGGTGCCGCGCGCGGTGCGCTTCATCTTCTGGCTGCGCTTGCGCAGGCCGTGGCGCTTGTTGGCATGCGCCATCAAGACCTTGCCGGTGCCAGTGATCTTGAAGCGCTTCTTGGCGCCGCTTTTGGTCTTCATCTTCGGCATTATCGTGATCCTAAAAAAACCTGTCGGGCCGACGCGAAACGGCCCGCCGATGCGGGCCGCGGATGGGGGTAAACCCATGTTTTCACGATGACGGGATAAACGGCCCGTCCGGCCGAGGCGAGGTTTATACCGGCAAGGCCAACCGATTGCAAGGCCGCCCAAGCGACCCCTCGACCGAAACTTTTATAGTGATTTCAATAGCTTGGCGGGCCGAGCGGAATCAAAATCGCCGTCCGGCGGGCTATCGGCCCGCCAAAGACGGCGATTCGTCACTTATTGACCAGCACCATGGTGATCTGGCGGCCTTCGAGCTTGGGAAACTGCTCGACCTTGGCCTTCTCGCCCAATTCGGCCCGCACGCGGTCCAACACGACCATGCCGAGCTCCTGGTGGAGCATTTCGCGGCCCCGGAAGCGGACGGTCAGCTTCACCTTGTCGCCTTCGTCGAGGAAGCGGTGCACGGCGCGCATTTTGACGTCGTAATCGTGATCGTCGATCGTCGGGCGCATCTTGATCTCTTTGACCTCGATGACCTTCTGCTTCTTGCGCGCTTCGTTTTTGCGCTTCTGCTCCTCGTACTTGAACTTGCCGTAATCGAGGATCTTGCAGACCGGCGGCTCGGCGTTGGGCGACACTTCGATGAGGTCGAGCCCGGCGGCCATGGCGCGTTCGATGGCTTCGGAGGTGGTTACCACGCCGATCATCTCGCCGTTTTCATCGACGAGACGGACATTCAGCGTACGGATTTGTTCATTGACGCGCGGGCCGTCGTTGGCGGACTTGGCGGGGGCGTCGAAAGGCGGGCGAGCGATGTAACAGTCTCCTGTCTCAGTTTAAAGGCGCCGCGAGCGGCGGCTCATGAGGATATGGGAACGCGGGTGACAAAACGAAAGACCGGCCGGAAAAGCGTCCCTGAAAAAACGAAACCGCCCGACTCGATCCCCGGCCGTGCAGGCGGGAAATCTGTCTGGACGGTCGGCATTCCTCTGTCATGGGACGATCAAGCGCCGCTCAAGGGCTCGGCACCTGGGCTTCGGCGCTCAGTCTAGCCGCCGCCTCATCCAGCGCAAGGACTTCTTGGTCGGTGCTGCCCAGCCGGCGAATCGCCACTTTGCGCTCATCCGCCTCGCGTTTGCCCACCGCCAGTATGACCGGGACCTTGGCCAGGGAGTGCTCGCGCACCTTGTAACCGATCTTTTCGGCGCGCAGATCGGCCGAAACGCGCAGGCCCTTGGCCGCCAACAGGTCAGTGACCTCGCGGGCGTAGTCGTCGGCGTCGTTGGTGATCGTGGTGACGACGATCTGCTGCGGCGCCAGCCAGAGCGGGAACTTGCCGGCATATTGCTCGATGAGAATGCCAATGAAGCGCTCGAACGAGCCGAAAATCGCCCGATGCAGCATGACCGGGCGCTTGCGCGTGCCGTCTTCCGCCACGTAGGACGCATCGAGCCGTTCGGGCAGCACGAAATCGACCTGCAACGTGCCGCATTGCCAGTCGCGACCGATGGCGTCGCGCAACACGAATTCCAGCTTCGGGCCGTAGAAGGCGCCCTCGCCCGGATTGAGCGTCGTCTCAAGGCCGGCTTCCTTGGCGGCCGAGAGCAGCGCGCCTTCGGACTTGTCCCAGGTGGCATCCTCGCCGGCGCGCACCGGCGGCCGGTCGGAGAACTTCACGCGGACGTCGACGAAGCCGAAGTCCTTGTAGATCGATTTCAGCATGTCGCAGAAGGCGACCGTCTCGGCGGTGATCTGGTCTTCGGTGCAGAAGATATGCGCGTCGTCCTGGGTGAAGGCACGCACCCGCATGATGCCATGCAACGCGCCCGACGGCTCGTAGCGGTGGCAGGCGCCGAACTCGGCCATGCGCAGGGGCAGGTCGCGGTAGCTCTTCAGGCCCTGGCGGAAAATCTGCACATGGCAGGGACAGTTCATCGGTTTGATGGCGAGATGGACATCCTCTTCCGACGTCGTCGCCATGAACATGTTCTTGCCGAACTTCTCCCAATGGCCCGAGGCCTCCCACAGGCTGCGCGACACGAGCTGCGGCGTCTTGACCTCGACATAGCCGTGCGTTTTCAGGCGCGCGCGCATGTAATCCTCGACGGCGCGATAGAGCGTCCAGCCGTTGGGATGCCAGAACACGCTGCCGACCGCCTCTTCCTGGATATGAAAGAGATCCATCTCGCGCCCGAGCCGGCGATGGTCGCGCTTTTCGGCCTCCTCGAGCATCGTGAGGTGGGCTTTCAGCTGCTTGTCGTCGGGCCAGACCGTCCCGTAGATGCGCTGAAGCATCTTGTTCTTGGCGTCGCCGCGCCAATAGGCGCCCGCCACCTTCATCACCTTGAAGGCGGTCGGCAGCTTGCCGGTCGAGGGCAGATGCGGCCCCATGCAGAGATCGAGCCAGTCGCCCTGGCGGTAGATCGAGATCGGCTCGCCGCGCTTGGCGATCTCGCTGACCCATTCGGCCTTGTAGGTCTCGCCCTGCTCGGTGAAATAGGCGACGGCCTTTTCCGGCGCCCATTCCTCGCGGACGATCGGCAGGTCGCGCCCGACGATGTCGCGCATGCGCGCCTCGATCTTGGCGAAATCGTCCGGCGTGAAGGGCTCGTCGCGCACGAAGTCGTAATAGAAGCCGTCTTCGGTCGAGGGGCCGAAGGTGATCTGCGTGCCGGGATAGAGCTCCTGCACCGCCTGCGCCATGACATGGGCGGCGTCGTGGCGCATCACCTCGATGCCTTCCGGATCGCGCGCAGTGATGATCGCGAGCTGCGCGTCGGCAGTGACCGGGCGCGTCAAATCCCACAGCTTGCCGTCGACCTTGGCGGCGAGCGCCGCCTTGGCGAGGCCGGGGCCGATCTTGGCGGCGACGTCGGCCGGGGTGACCGGGCCGTCGAAGCTCAGGGATTTGCCGTCGGGCAGCGTGATGGCGACCATGGAAACGCTCGAAAAAGCCAGAAAAACCGCGAAATACGGGCCCGCACTCTATCCGCCTCGCGCCGCCTGTCAAGGAACGGGGCGGCGCGCTACTGTCTGGTCCGGCGGCCCCCTTTCTCGACAGACCGGGCCGCGCCGCCACCTTGCGCCAACCGCCGGCGCGGAACGGCCCCTTCCTCGCGAAAGGATCACCATCTTGTTCGTCTCGTTTTTTCCCCGGCCCAAGCTGCTGTTCTGGTCGATGCTGCTGTGGACCGCGGCCGCCGTCGCCTTCTGGTATGTCCTCGGCCGCGACCTCGGCGCCCATGTCGGCCTGCCGCCGGCGGCGGACGAGGCCGAACCCGTCGTCGGCGCGGCGATCTTCTGGTCGAAGCCCTTCCTCTGGTTCTACGTCTATTACGCCGTCTGCGTCGGGATCTTCGCCGCCGCCTGGCGCGTCATCGAACCGCATCCCTGGGCCAATTGGTCGATCCTCGGCACCGCGCTGATCCTGTTCACCAGCTATTTCCAGGTGCAGGTCAGCGTCGCCATCAACAGCTGGTACGGGCCGTTCTACAACCTGATCCAGGCGGCGCTGTCGAAATCGGCGCCCGTCGAACTCGGCCAGTTCTACGGCGAGCTGATGAGCTTCGCCGGCATCGCCTTCATCGCCGTGACCATGGGCGTCTTCACGCGCTTCTTCGTCAGCCACTGGATCTTCCGCTGGCGCACGGCGATGAACAATTACTACATGAGCTATTGGGACCGACTGCGCGTCATCGAAGGCGCGTCGCAGCGCGTGCAGGAAGACACCATGCGCTTCTCCACCACCATGGAAGGGCTCGGCATCAATCTCGTCGAAGCGGTCCTCACCCTGATCGCCTTCCTGCCGGTGCTGCTGGCGCTCTCGGTCAATATCACCGAATTGCCCTTCATCGGCCATGTGCCCTACGCGCTCGTCGTCGTCGCCATTCTCTGGTCGATCTTCGGCACGACCTTCCTCGCGCTGGTCGGCATCAAACTGCCGGGGTTGGAGTTCCGCAACCAGCGCGTCGAGGCGGCCTACCGCAAGGAGCTGGTCTACGGCGAGGACGATCCGGCCCGCGCCCAGCCGCCGACGGCGCGGCAATTGTTCGCCAACGTGCGGCAGAACTACTTCCGGCTCTATTTCCACTACATGTATTTCAACGTCGCACGCATTTTCTACCTGCAGACCGACACGATCTTTCCCTATGTCGTGCTGGCGCCGACCATCGTCGCCGGCAAGATCACGCTCGGCGCGATGAACCAGATCCTCAACGCCTTCCTCCAGGTCCGCACGTCGTTCCAATATCTCGTCACGTCCTGGACGACGATCGTCGAGCTCTTGTCGATCTACAAGCGCCTGCGCGCCTTCGAGGCCACCATCGAGGGCGAGCCGCTGCCCGAGATCGACCGGCGCTACATGGAGCAGAAGGAAGAGGCGCTGAGCTAGACGCTCGCGGGCAAAGCCGCCAAGACCTCGTCGGGCATCAGCCCGGCGAGGTCGGGCCGGCGCAGCACCGCCACGCTCTCGCCCGCAGGGGTACGCGGCGCGCAGAGCGCCGGGTCCGAGGCATGAGAGAACAACACCACGGTCGGGCAACCGGCGGCGGCGATCAGATGCATCGGCCCGGTGTCGTTGCCGACCGCCAGGCGCGCGCCGCGCGCCAGGGCGATGATTTCCATGAAGGAGGTCTGGCCGCAAAGATCGCGCGTCCCCGGCGCGGCGGCGGCGATCGCCGCCAATTCCGCCCGTTCGGCAGCGGCGCCGATCAGCAAAGGCGTGGTGCCGATCGCGGCGAGGCGGCGCGCCAATTCGGCGTAATGGGTCGCCGGCCAGCGTTTCTCCGGCCGATGGGCCGAGCCACCGGGCACCAGCAAGGCGTAGGACGCCGGCAGATCGAAGCGAGAGAGATCGGCGACGGCCCAGCTGAGATCCGGCGGCGGCACGTCGAGGATGCCAATGGCCGCGAGCTGCTCCTTCTGCCGCTCCACCGTATGGAGAAAATCGCGGTTCGGATTGGCGTGCGGGTGCGAGGCGCCCTTGGCGATGCCCGACCATTGCGGCGCCTTGCCGAACGGCGGCGCCATCAGCCGGAAATAGAAGCTCGAACGGTCGGAGGTCTGCAGATCGTAGACGCGCGAAAAACCTGCGCCGTTCAGCTTGCGCGCAAGCGACCACCAGCCGCCGACATTCCACAACGACGGCCGCGCGTCGGTCCACACCTCGTCGAACCAACCCATCGCCTTGGCCATGCCGGCCAGCATCGGAATGGTGAGCAGGGTGAGATGGGCATCCGGATGGGCGCGGCGGATCGCCTTGAACGGCCCGGTGGCGAGAACGAAATCGCCGAGCGCGCCGAGCTTGATGACGAGGATGCGCTCGCGCGAATCCGCCGCCATCTCAGCCCACCAGCTCGCGATAGACGTCCAGCGTCTTGGCGCACATCACCTCGTTGGTGAAATGAGCGCGCACATTGGCGATGGCGGCCCGCGAGATATCCTCGCGCTCGTCGGGGCTGAGCGAGATCGCATGATCGATCGCCGCCGCCCAATCGGCGGCGTCGCCCGGCGCGGCGAGCCAGCCGGTGACGCCGGGTACCACGGTTTCGCGCGCGCCGCCGTGATCGGCGGCGACGACCGGCCGGCCCATGGCCTGCGCCTCGGTTACCGTGCGGCCGAAGGCTTCCGGCTGCGTCGAAGGCGCGACGACGACGTCGGCCAGCATGTAAGCAGCCGGCATGTCGCGGCAATCGTCGATCAGGCGCACGCTGTCGCCGAGCCCGAGCCGCACGATCTGCGCTTCCAATTCCTCGCGCAGGCTATCGCTGCCCGACCCGACGCCGACCAGCAGCGCGAACAGGTCGCGCCGCTTGAGTTGCGCCAGGGCGTCGAGCAGCAGCCCCTGGCCCTTCCAGCGCGACAGGCGTGCCGGCAGCATGACGATGCGGCGGTCGTCCGGCAGGCGCCAGCCGGCGGCGAGCTGGATGACGCGCTCCTGGCTGACGCGGGCCGGATCGAAATGGCCGATCTCGACGCCGCGATGGATGATGCGGATGCGCGCGTCGTCGACCTTGTAGATCTCGCGCATATGGTCGGCGATGAAGTTGGAAATGGCGATCACCCGCTCGCCGCGCGTCATCACCGCGTTATAGAAGCGCTTGAAGGGCGAGGCGGCGCCGTAGGTGCCATGAAAGGTGGTGACGAAATGCACGCCTTCCTTGCGCGCGGCGCGCTCGGCGCTCCAGGCCGGGGCGCGCGAGCGGGCATGGACGATGTCGACGCCTTCGGCGGCGATCAATTCGCGCAGGCGGCCGACATTCTTGGCCATGACGACGGGGTTCTTCGAGGCCAGCGGCAGGATCACATGCTTGGCGCCGACGCGATCCAGCTCGCGCGACAGGGGGCCGCCCTCGGAGGCGACGACGGCGTTCCAGCCGGCGGCGACCAACGCCTTGGCGACGTCCACCGTGCCGCGCTCGACTCCGCCCGCCGCGCCGGTCGGGCTGCCCAGCGCCGGCAAGACTTGCAGAATGGTGGGACGGCTTTCGCGCAAGGGGGATTCGGTGCTAGCAGTGGCGCCGGAGGCCCGGCTGTCTGGGATCATCCGTCAGTAATTGCCTGAAAGGTCATGCCGTTGCAACAGAAGCCCGCGTCCCTGGCCCGCGCCGGCCGCCCCACCCTCGCTTATCTCGCCGATCTCGGGCGCGGGCCGACAGTGGTGTTCTTTTCCGGTTTCATGTCCGACATGGGCGGTAAGAAGGTCCAGGACCTCGCCGAATTCTGCCAGGCGCGCGGCCAGGCCATGCTGCGCTTCGATTACCGGGCGCACGGCCTGTCGGAAGGGGTTTTCGCCGAAACCGGGCTGCAAGACTGGCTCGACGACGCCCTCGACGCGATCGACGCGGCGACGGCCGGGCCGCTCCTGCTGGTCGGCTCTTCCATGGGCGGCTGGATTATGCTGCTCGCGGCGCTGGCGCGCCGCGACCGGGTCGCCGGCATCGTCGGCATCGCCGCCGCGCCGGATTTCACGGAAGAATTGGTCTGGCACGAATTGAGCTTCGCCGATCGCGAAACGCTGATGCGCGACGGCATGTTCGCCCAGCCCTCGGCCTACAGCGACCAGCCTTACATGATCTCGCGCAAATTGATCGAGGACGGCCGCAAGCTGCAATTGCTCGGCGGGCCCATCGAACTCTCCTGCCCGGTGCATCTCCTGCACGGCATGAAGGATGGCGACGTGCCTTACGGCCTCAGCCTGCGGATCGCCGACAAGCTGACGAGCGGCGACGTCACCGTGACGCTGATCAAAGACGGCGATCACCGTCTGTCGCGCGAAGACGACTTGGCGCAGATTCGCGCCGCCGTCGCCGCGCTTAGTGCGAAAGCGGGCTTCTAGCCCGACGTGCGAAAGCGGGCTTCTAGCCCTCGCCCCGCAGGATCGCCTGCAGCCCGGCCTTGTAGTCGGGATATTTCAAGACGACGCCGAGCTCGCGCTTGATGCGCTCGTTGCGCACGCGCTTGTTGTCGTCATAGAAGCTGCGCGCCATGGGCGAGAGCGGCGCGCTGTCGAACGGCACCAGCGGCGGCGGCGTCACGCCGAGCAATTCGCAGGCGTAGCGGATCACCTCCTCGGGCGCCGCCGGATTGTCGTCGCAGACATTGTAGGCCGCGCCGGGATCGGGCCTGGCCATCGAAGCGCGCAGCACCTGCGCGATGTCTTCGACATGGATGCGCGAAAAAACCTGGCCCGGCTTGTCGACGCGTTGCGCCTTTCCGGCGCGTACCGTGGCCAGCGCGTTACCGTCCGGGCCATAGATGCCGGCGAGGCGGAAAAGATGCACCGGCAGTCCCTGCGTGCGCCACAGATCGAGCCAGCCGGTCTCGGCGGCGACGCGGCGCATGCCGCGCTCGCCGGTCGGTTCCAGCGGCGACGTTTCGTCGACCCAGCCGCCCCGGCGGTCGCCATAGACGCCGGTGGTCGAGAGATAGCCGAGCCATTGCAGCGACGAGAGCGCGGCGATGTCCGCCGCGTGATGACGCAACACCGGATCGCCATTCGAGTCCGGCGGCGCGGAGATCAGCAGATGCGTCGCGCCGGCCAGCGCGGCGGCGACCGCCGCCATCGGCGCTTCGCCGTCGAAGCGATAGGTTTCAATGCCGCGGGCGGTCAGCGCGGCGGCCTTCTCGGCGCTGCGGCAGGTGCCGGCGATGCGCCAGCCCTCGGCTTTCAGCGAACCTGCGAGCGCCAGGGCCGAGTTGCCGAGGCCGAAACAGAACAACCGGTTGTCGGATGCGATCATGACGGCATATGAGGCCAGCCGCCCGGCCTATGCAAGGGCCCGAAAACGAACGGCAAAGCCAGGCTGGACAAGCGCCGCCGCCATGCCCATCTTGACGCCATGACCGCATTGCCCCGCCTCGCCCCCGCCCTGCTGGCCGGCTTCCTTTTCGCCGCGCCGGCTGCCGCGCAGGTCACTTTCGACCAGCATAATGCCGACTACAGCGAATGTTTGAAGCTGGCGGCGAAGGATCCCGACGCCGCCATCGCCCGCGCCAAGGCCTGGTGGGACAAGGGCGCGAATTTCGCCGCGCGCCATTGCCTCGGCGTCGCGCTGGCGCAGAAGGAACAATATGTCCAGGCCGGCAAGATCTTCGAGGATCTCGCGGCCGACGCCATGGAAGAGATTCTGCCGTTCAAAGCCGATCTCTACGGCCAGGCGGGCCAGGCCTATTATCTCGCAGGCCTCAACGAACGCGCCATCGGCGCTTTCGACCGGGCTATCGCGATCAAGCCGGGCAATGCCGACCTGCTGATCGACCGCGCCGTCGCGCGCGACGACGCCGGCCATTTCTTCGAAGCGATCGACGATCTCAACGCCGCCATCGACAGCGACGCCAACCGTCCGGAGGCCTGGCTCTATCGCGCCGCCGCCTATCGTCATGTCGGCTCGTTCGATCTCGCCCTGGAAGACGCCAATCGCGCCGTCGCCCTCTCGCAACGCAGCGTCGAAGCCTTGTTCGAGCGGGCGCAGATCAAGGAAGCGCGCAAGGACCTGGCCGGCGCGCGCGAGGATTTTCAGGCGCTGATCAAGAGCGCGCCGAAAAGCATCCAGGCGCAGGAAGCGGCGAAGCGCCTGAAGACGCTGGGTCAAACGCCAGCGTCGTCAGCCCCCGGGAAAGCCCCGGCGAAGAAGCCTTAAAGCCTTACTTGCTCGGTGCGAGCGTGACGGTCGCCTGCAGCGTCAACTTCTGCGCCACCGCCAAATCGTCGCCCGCCGCGAAGGATGCGCCGCCGCCGGCGGCCATCGGCATCGCCTCCTGCGCCGCCATGCGCGCCATCGGCATGCCGATCTGCTGGAAATCGACGCGCGCGACGCGATAGGCGCGGTCCGGCCAGGTCTTGGCCGCCTGCTCGGCCTCCGCCTTGGCCTGGGCGTAGAGCGTCGCGCGCAGTTTCGCCAGGGTCGCCTCGCGCTCGTCCAGCGTCGGCAGGAATTGCGTCGCCGCGATGCGCAATTGCAGGCCGGGTTGGCTCAAGGACTTGGCGCGGTCGTCGAGGCCGCCCAAGGATTTCTCCGGCAGGCGCGCTTCGGCGGTGACGCGCCAGCGTTCGAGGCCGGCCGAATCCTGGCTGCGCGCGAATTGGCTGAGGCGCCAATCGGCATCGGGCGACAATTTCTTCAGGGCATCGAGCATGCGGTCGCGCACGCTGGCGCGGTTCTCGCCGGCGATCGCCACGTCGGCCGCGGCGATGACGCGCGCCGTCTTGGTCTCGACCCAGTCTTCGGCGGAGAGCTGCAGCACGATCTCGTCGCGCGGCAAGTCGGCCGCTTGCGCCTGGGCCTGGCCGATGGCGGTGACCGCGCTGAGCAGCGCGCCAATCACCGGAATGACGGCCGGGCCGACGGCGAGCAGAGAACGCAGCGAAGAGCTGGAGAGAACGCGCATGACGGAGCCTCCGGTCATTGGGGGAGGCCGATCATAGGCCGGCGAAGGGGGCGAAACTATGGCGCGAACGCCCCCCTCCGCCGGCGGGAACCGCTAGCCCTTGAGGTATTTCTCGGCGAATTCGCGCCAGTTGCAGTCGGGCGAATCGCAGCCGATGTTCGGATCCTTGGCCAGGCGCAAGCCGAGGCCGCCGGCGGCCCACAGCTTGTCCCATCCGGCTTCGTCACCGAGCGCCATGGCGAGGGCGCGGGCGCGCACGCGCTTGGCGAGGAAGCGCGGGATGAAATAGAAGCCGAGCAAGCCGGTGACGAGCAGGCTCGCGGCGAAGCCGACATAGCCATAGTCGTAGGTATATTGCGCGACGACGGCGACGATCATCAGATAGGGGATGACGTTCTCGGGCCAACGGAAGGCCGGCGAGCCGCGCTTGTTGAGCTCGAGATATTTGAGCCCGAGATGCATCTGGCCGTTCAGATAGGCTTGGCAGACGAGGCCATGGGGGCCTTCGAGTACGTCCGAGCGGGCGGACGGCGGCTTCGTGTCGGTCATGACGGTCCTTGCGGGAAAAGAGCGCGGCGCTCCGGAGCGCGCGGGATGCAAACAATCGGGTTTAAAAGCCGGACCCTAGAAATCCGGGTCGGCGTAATGCTTCGGCGGCGGCACGCCGGGAATATGGTCGGCGAGGATCGGCCGGAAGGTCTTGCGCGACTTGATGCGCGCATACCAGACGCGCGCTTCCGGATGATCGTCCCACGGCACGTCGCCGACATAATCGAGACAGGACAGATGCGCGGCGGCGGCGATGTCGGCGAGCGAAAAATTCTCGCCGGCGAGCCAGCTGCGCCGCTCGGTCAGCCAGGCGATATAGTCGAGATGCATATGGACATTGGCGTGGCCGGCGCGGATCGCGCTCGAATCGGGCTGGCCGAGGCCGAGAAAGCGCTTCTGAATTTTTTCGCCGACGAGATTGACCGTCACCTCGCGCTGGAACTTGAGATCGAACCAGGCGACCAGGCGGCGCACCTCGGCGCGCCCGGCGGGCGTCTCGCCGTAGAGCGACTTGCCCTTCTCGGCGGGATGGACCTCTTCGAGATATTCGCAGATGACGCCGCTGTCGACGATGGTGGTGCCGTCGTCCTCGACCAGCACGGGCACCTGGCCCGCCGGATTGAGACCGAGAAATTCGGGACGGCGCTCCCACGTTTTCTCAACCTTCATCTCGAACTCCAGACCCTTCTCGGCCAGGACGATGCGAACTTTACGGCTGAATGGCGAAAGCCAGAGATGATAGAGGCGGCGCATGGGCGGCTAATCTACAGGAGGAGCCGGCCCCGGCCAAGTCCGCCGGGAGGGCAAATTTCCCTGTTTTTTCAGACGGCTGCCTTTGCCCGCAGGCGTCCCCAGACGAGCAGCGGCAGGCCGAGCAGGACGATGCCGAGGCCGAGCAGCGAGGGCAGCCCGGCATAGGTCATGCGGGCGAAATCGATGCCCGAATGCAGCATGTAGCCGCAGGTCAGCACGAAGATCGCCGGCGTCACCGGATAGAGCGGCACGCGGAAGGGGCGCGGGGCGTCCGGATCGCGAAAGCGCAGCACGAACAGCGACAGGCCGGTCAGCAGCATGAAGAACCAGAAGACCGGCGTGACGTAATTGACCATGGCCTTGACGCCGTCGAGCGTGACGGCGCCGACCGCGACCAGCACCAGGGCGATGACGCCTTGCACCAGCAGCGCCGTGCGCGGCGTGTCGCGCGCCTCGTCCCAGCGGCCGAGGGCGGCGAGCGGCGGGAAGTTCTGACCGAGCGCGTAATTGGTGCGCGCGCCGGTGAAGATCGTGGCGTTGGCGGTCGAGAGCGCCGCCAGGATCACGGCGCAGGTCAGCACCAGCGCGCCGGCCGTGCCGAATTCGCGCTGCATCAGTTCGGCGCCGATGGTGGTGCCCTGGCGCATGCCGTCGAGGCCGAGCACGCGCAAATACGCGACATTGATCAGCACGTAGATCAGCGTGATCAGCAGCAGGCTCGCGACCATGACGCGCACCATGTTGCGGCCGGGGTTTTTCACCTCCGCCGATAGATAGGCCGCCTCGTTCCAGCCGCCGTAGGTCAGCAGGATGAAGATCATCGCCGCGCCGATGGCGGTGGGGGCTGTGGCGCTCGCCGGCGCGGCGGCGGCCGGCGCTTGCGGCAAGCCGTTGATCAAGCCGCCGACGATGGCGGCGGCGAGAATGAGGATAATGCCGCTGGCCAGCAGATTCTGCAGCGTCTTGCCCGGCTGGGCGCCGAGCAGATTGGCGCCGGTCAGCGCGATCACGGTGATCGCGGCATAGATCGCCGAGCTGTAGATGCCGAGGCTATAGAGCCTGGTGGCATAATCGCCGAGGATGAAGCAGACGAGCGCGATGGCGCCGGTCTGGATCACGCCGAGCCGCGCCCAGGCGAAGATGAAACCGACGTCGCGGCCGAAAGCCTTGGTGATGAAATGATATTCGCCGCCGGCGCTGGGATAGGCGCTGCACAGTTCGGCATAGCACAGCGCGCCGATCAGCGAGATCAGTCCGCCGCCGGCCCAGAGCAGCAGAACGTCCGCTTCGCTCGCGGCGTTCATCGCCACCAGTGCCGGAAAGGTGAAGATGCCGATGCCGACGACGATGCCGACGATCATGGCGATGGCGTCGAACTGCGACAGCGATTGCACCGGCTGCGCGGAGGAAGTCTGGGTCATGCAGAAACTCGCCTATGCGGGGGAATGGAGGAATGCGGTGAAAACGGCTGTCGAAAGGCTCTTACGTCGTTATTTTGCGCGCCGCGCCGACCAGGGGCTGTCCCCGGCTCCGCCGCGCCTGACGCCGACGATGACGTCGCCGTCGATGCGGCCATCGTAGGCGCGGCCGCCGGCCGTGAAACTGATCTTGTCGCCGGCAAGGCGCGCATCGGAAACGTCGAGCGGGCCTTGCGCGTTGCGCGCCTGCAGCTTGATCTGCTGGAAGGTCTGCGCGATCTCGAAGCGGAGCGCATCGCCGCCCTCCGCCTGCCAGCGCCCGGCGGCATTGGCCGGCACGATCCAGAGATAGGCATTGCTCTCGTAATGGGTGACGGCGGAGCGCATGCGCAGGCGCTCGTCGGGCACCCAATCGCCCATGTCGAAATCATGGCTGACGACGCGCGTGCCCGGCTTGAGGCCGAGCACCTTCGGGCGCAGCGCGAGATTGATGTCGGGCAGCAGATACATGGTCAGCACGGTGGCCCGGCCGAAGTCGGTCTCGAACAGGTCGCGCTGGAAGAATTGCGCGCGGTCCGCGACCCCCGCCTTGCGGGCGTTCTCGACGGATTCGGCGATGCGCTTGGGGTCGAGATCGACGCCGAAGCCTGCGGCGCCGCGCTTGGCCGCCGTCACCACCAGCCGGCCGTCGCCCGAGCCGAGGTCGATAACGTAATCGCCGGGACCGACCTTGGCGAGATCGAGCATGCTGTCGACCACGTCCTGCGGCGTCGCCACATAGGGCACGTCGCCGATAAAGGTGCCGTCAGCAGCATCCTGAGACAAGGCCGGCGCAGACGCGGCGAGGACGCCGGCGAACATGATCGCCGCATAACGATAAGGCGCCGTCTTCGTCGGCCGCATGGATGGATCCCCTGTTCGCTCCCCGCCCGCGCGCGGCCTATCTGGCGGCGCTTGCGGGCCGGCGAAGTCTAGGGGGAAACCGCGACGCGGCCAAGCCATTGGCCGCGCCAGGCAAAGTCCGCCGCTTCACGATCCTGTGGGTTCAAGACAGGACCATGAAGCGGGCGGGCGGGATCAGCGTCCTCAAGCGCGCTGGGCGGCCTTCTCGGCCTCTTCGCGCGCGATCAGGGCGGCCAGTTCGTTCGGCACGACATGCCAGAACTTGTCGATCTGGCGGTCCCAATCGTTGAGTAGGCGTTCGGCGAAGCGCGACTGGGTGCTGCGCACATGCTCCTCGACCAGGGCACGCAACTTGTCCGCCCACTGGTTCGAGGCGACCCGCGTGATGGTCAGCGTCTCCTGGTTGACGCGCTGCATGAAGCTCTCGTCTTCGTCATAGACGTAGGCCATGCCGCCGGTCATGCCGGCGCCGAAATTATGGCCGACGGCGCCGAGGATCACCGCCGTGCCGCCTGTCATATATTCGCAGCCGTTGGAACCGCAGCCCTCGACCACCGTCTCGGCGCCCGAGTTGCGCACGGCGAAGCGCTCGCCGGCCTGACCGGCCGCGAACAGGCGGCCCGCCGTCGCGCCGTAGAGCACCGTGTTGCCGATGATGGTGTTGCGGTTGCTGACCAGCGACGAGGAGGACAGCGGGCGCACGACGATGATGCCGCCCGACAGGCCCTTGCCGACATAGTCGTTGGCGTCGCCGAACACTTCGATCTTCAGGCCCTGCACGGCGAAGGCGCCGAGCGACTGGCCGGCGGTGCCGCGCAGGCGCACGGTCACCTGGCCCGGCGCCAGGCCGGTCATGCCGAAGCGGCGGGTGATCTTCGACGACAGCTTGGTGCCGATGGCGCGCTGCGTGTTGCGCACGTTATAGGCGAGCTGCATCTTCTCGCCGCCATCGAGCGCCGGCTTGGCGTCGACGATCATCTGCGCGTCGAGCGTTTCCGGCACTTCGTTGCGCTCGGCCTCGCCCATGGTGCAGAAGCGCGGATAGTCGCCCGGATCGGCCTGGGCCAGGATCGGGTTCAAGTCGAGATCGTCGAGATGCGCCGAGCCGCGGCTGACCTGGGTCAAGAGATCGGTGCGGCCGATGATTTCCTCGATCGACTTGGCGCCGAGCGAGGCGAGAATTTCGCGCACTTCCTCGGCGACGAAGCTGAACAGGTTCACGACCTTTTCCGGCGTGCCGGTGTATTTGGCGCGCAGCGCTTCGTCCTGGGTGCAGACGCCGACCGGGCAGGTATTGGCATGGCACTGGCGCACCATGATGCAACCGGTGGCGACGAGCGAGATCGTGCCGAGGCCGAACTCTTCGGCGCCGAGCATGGCGGCGACGACGACGTCGCGGCCGGTCTTGAAGCCGCCGTCGACGCGCAATTTGATCCGATGGCGCAAACGGTTGAGCGTCAGGACCTGGTTGACCTCGGAGAGGCCCATTTCCCACGGCAGGCCGGCATGCTTGATCGAGCTTTGCGGACTGGCGCCGGTGCCGCCCGAATGGCCGGCGACCAGGATCACGTCCGCCTTCGCCTTGGCGACGCCGGCGGCGATCGTGCCGATGCCGGTCTGGGCGACGAGCTTCACGCAGACCTTCGCCTCGGGGTTGATCTGCTTCAGGTCGTAGATGAGCTGGGCGAGATCTTCGATCGAGTAGATGTCGTGATGCGGCGGCGGCGAGATCAGCGTGATGCCGGGCGTCGCGTGGCGCAGCTTGGCGATCATGCTGCTGACCTTGATGCCGGGCAGCTGGCCGCCTTCGCCGGGCTTGGCGCCCTGGGCGACCTTGATCTCCAGTTCGCGGCAATTCGTCAGATATTCGGCGGTGACGCCGAAGCGGCCCGACGCCACCTGCTTGATCGCCGAGGAGGCATTGTCGCCGTTCGGCTTCAGCTTGTAGCGCGCCGGATCTTCGCCGCCTTCGCCCGAATCAGACTTGGCGCCGATGCGGTTCATGGCGATCGACAACGTTTCGTGCGCCTCGGGGCTGAGCGCGCCGAGCGAGATGCCGGGCGCGACGAGACGCTTGCGGATCTCGGTGATCGACTGCACCGAATCGAGCGGCGCGGGCTTCAGGCCCTGCTTGAAGTCGAGCAAATCGCGCAGCGCGATCGGCCGGTCGGGATTGCGCACCGCCTCGGAGAACTTCTTGTAGGTGGCGTAGGAATCGGTGGCCACCGCCTGCTGCAAGGTGTGGATCGCCGGGCCTTCGAGCGCGTGGCTCTCGCCCGACTTGCGGAAGACGTAGAAGCCGCCGACCGGCAGCGCCGTCTGGTCGTCCAGATAGGCGCGGCTGTGGGTCTCCAGCGCCTTGCGCTGAATGCCCGACATGCCGAGGCCGGAGATGCGCGAGGTCATGCCGGGGAAGAAATCCGCCACCAGCGAGCGCGACAGGCCGAGCGCCTCGAAGTTGTAGCCGCCGCGATAAGACGACAGCACCGAGATGCCCATCTTCGACATGATCTTCATCAGGCCCTGGTCCATCGCCTTCTTGTAGTGCTTCACGCACTCCTCGAGGGTAAGGCTGGGGAACAGGCCGCGACGATGGCGGTCGGCGATGCCCTCTTCGGCGAGATAGGCGTTCACCGTGGTCGCGCCGACGCCGATCAGCACGGCGGCATAATGCACGTCGAGGCATTCGCCCGAGCGCACGTTGAGCGAGGTGAAGGTGCGCAGCTGCTGGCGCACGAGATGGGTGTGCACGCCGCCGGCCGCCAGGATCATCGGAATGGCGACGCGGCTTTCGCTCACCGCCTTGTCGCTGAGGATGACATGGACGCAGCCGCCGCGAATGGCGTCTTCCGCTTCGCGCTGGATGCGGGCGATCGAATCGCGCAGCGCGTTGTCGCCACCATCGGCCGGGAAGGTGCAATCGATCTCGACCGCGTCCTTGCCCATGTAGGCGCGCATCGCCGCGAACTCGGCATTGCCGAGGATCGGCGATTCGAGCTGCAGCAATTTCGTCTGGCTCGAATCCTCGTCGAGGATGTTGCCGAGATTGCCGAGCCGGGTCTTCAGGCTCATCTGATACTGCTCGCGCAAGGAATCGATGGGCGGATTGGTGACCTGGCTGAAATTCTGGCGGAAGTAATGGTGCAGGCCGCGATAGCGCTTCGACAGCACCGCGAGCGGCGTGTCGTCGCCCATCGAGCCGATGGCTTCCTTGCCGTCCTCGGCCATCGGATGAAGGATCAATTCGAGATCTTCGAGCGACAGGCCGGCGGCGAGCTGGCGCGTGCGCAGTTCCTCGCGCGTGAACTCGGGCTTGGTGTCGCCGTGCGACTTGATCAGGCTGTCGAGCGGAGTGATGTTGTTCACCCACTCGCCGTAGGGATGGCGATGGGCCATCATGTCTTTCAGCTCGACATCGGAATAGAACTTCGCCTCGGCGAGGTCGAGGCCGATCATCTCGCCGGGGCCGACGCGGCCCTTCTCGATGATATTGGCTTCGGACACCGGCACCATGCCCGACTCCGAGCCGACGATCAGCAGACCGTCGCTGGTGAAGGTGTAGCGCAGCGGGCGCAAGCCGTTGCGGTCCATGCCGGCGACGACCCAGCGGCCGTCGGTCGCGGCGATGGCGGCCGGGCCGTCCCACGGCTCCATGACGCAATTGCAGTAGCTGAAGAAGTCCTTGTGGGCCTGCGGCATCTCCGTCTTGTGCGACCAGGAGTCGGGGATGAGCATGCTTTTCGCCATCGGCGCCGAGCGGCCGCCGCGCACCATCACTTCGAACACGTTGTCGAGCGCCGCCGAGTCCGAGCCGCCGGCCTGCACCACCGGTTTGAGATCGTCGCCGTAGTCGCCGAAGGCGCCGGCGACCATGCGCGGCTCGTGGCTCTTCATCCAGTTGACGTTGCCGCGCAAGGTATTGATCTCGCCGTTGTGGGCGAGCATGCGGAACGGCTGGGCGAGGCGCCAGTTGGGGAAGGTGTTGGTCGAATAACGCTGGTGGAAGATGGCGAAGTTCGACACGAAGCGCGGATCGAGCAGGTCGGGATAGAACTCGTCGATCACCTCGGCGAGGAACAGGCCCTTGTAGATGACCGAGCGGCAGCTGAACGAGCAGATGTAGAAGTCGTTGATATGCTCGGCGAGCGCCGCGCGCTCGATGCGGCGGCGGATGATGTAGAGGTCGAGCTCGAACTGCTCGGCGCTGGTGCCCGGATTGGAGGCGACCATGATCTGCTCGATCTCGGGGCGCGTCGCGTTGGCCTTCTCGCCGATGACGGCGGTGTTCACCGGCACCTGGCGCCAGCCGTAGATCGAATAGCCGAAACGGAGGATTTCCGTCTCGACGATGCAGCGGCAGCGCTCCTGCGCGCCGAAGTCGTTGCGCGGCAGGAAGACCATGCCGATGGCCAGACGGCCCGGCTTCGGTTCATGGCCGGTGCGCGCGATATGTTCCTTGAAGAAGTCCTGCGGAATTTGGACATGGATGCCGGCGCCGTCGCCGGTCTTGCCGTCGGCATCGACCGCGCCGCGGTGCCACACGGCCTTGAGCGCGGCGATGCCGGCTTCGACCACGTCGCGGCGCGGCTTGCCGTCGAGCGAGGCGATGAGGCCGACGCCGCAGGCGTCATGCTCGTTGGCGGCATCGTACAAGCCATGCTCCTGCAGATGGGCGGCGTTGGCCGTCCACGCGTTCAGAAACTCCTGGCCCTCATTGCGAATCTTGTCGGACATGCGATGTCCTCCCCTTAGGCGGTCGCCAGGGCGGGCGCGGCGGTGCGCGCGTCGGCCTTGGCGGCGAGATAATTGTGCATGCATTCGGCGGCGTCGCGGCCGTCGCGGATCGCCCAGACGACGAGCGAGGCGCCGCGCACGATGTCGCCGGCGGCGAACACGCCGTCGAGATTGGTCATCATGGTGCGATAGTTCACCTTCAGGGTGCCCCAACGCGTGACGGCCAGCTCGGATGCGCCGAACATCGTCGGCAGGTCCTCGGGATCGAAGCCGAGCGCCTTGATCACCATGTCGGCCTTCACGTTGAAATGCGAGCCGGGCAGCACTTGCGGCGTCTGGCGGCCGGTCGCGTCGGGCACGCCGAGATGGATGCGGCTGGCGCGCACGCCGGTCACCTTGCCGTCGCCGAGATAGGCTTCCGGCTGGGCGAGCCAGACGAACTCGACGCCTTCTTCCTCGGCATGCTTCACCTCGCGCTGCGAGCCCGGCATGTTGGCGCGGTCGCGGCGATAGAGGCATTTCACCGACTTGGCGCCCTGGCGCACGGCGGTGCGCACGCAGTCCATGGCGGTGTCGCCGCCGCCGATGACGACGACGTCCTTGCCGGCGGCGTCCAGCGTGCCGTTGTCGAAGGCCGGCACCTTGTCGCCGAGGCCCTTGCGGTTCGACGCGGTCAGGTAATCCATCGCCGGGAAAATATTGGCGAGGCCGGCGCCGGGCATGGCGGCATCGCGCGCCTTGTAGACGCCGGTGGCGATCAGCAGCGCGTCATGCTTCTTGCGCAGGGCGTCGAGGCTGGCGTCGCGGCCCACTTCGAAGCCGAGATGCAGATGGATGCCCGACTGCTTCATCAGTTCGGCGCGACGCGCCACGACTTCCTTCTCCAGCTTGAAGCTGGGGATGCCGTAGATCATCAGGCCGCCGACGCGGTCGTAGCGGTCGTAGATGTGCACGTCGTAGCCCTTGGCGCGCAGCTGCATGGCGGCCGCCATGCCGCCGGGACCGGCGCCGACGATGGCGACGGACTGGCCGCGCTCGCGCTTGGGCTTCACCGGCTTGACCCAGCCCTGTTCGAAGGCGGTGTCGGTGATGTATTTCTCGATCGAACCGATGGTGACGGTCGTGTGGCCCGACTGCTCGAGCACGCAATTGCCCTCGCACAGACGATCCTGCGGGCAGATGCGGCCGCAGATCTCCGGGAAGTTGTTGGTCGCCGAGGAGACTTCGTAGGCCTCTTCCAGGCGCCCTTCTGCCGTTAATTTGAGCCAATCGGGGATGTTGTTATTGACCGGGCAATGGACCTGGCAGAACGGCACGCCGCATTGCGAGCAGCGGCTCGCCTGGGTCGCCGCTTCCGCCTCGGCGAAATTGCCGTAGATCTCGTCGAAGTCGCGTTTGCGCTCGGCGGCCACGCGCTTGTCGGGCATGTGGTTGCCGATTTTGACGAACTTCAGCATGTGCTGCGACATGACGCGGTCTCTCTGTTGCGCGGGCGATGTGCCCGGGTCTCCTGCGCCGTCCGCCGGAACTCGCCCAGGCGCCCCGGAAACGATCCCGGGCCGGCCCACGCTGCGACTGGCGGCAAGCAAAATGGGAGCAGCCGGCGGGCCTTGCCCGACGCGCCCCTCCCTGGGTGTCTTCTGAATCGCCCCGTCCTGGGTGCGGCAGTCCTGCGGGCCCCTCCCTGAGGGAGCCCTTCCGCAAAACGAAACGGGCCTGCGGTGGCCTTTCGCTCCTCTTAAGCCAGTTTCCCGGGCCAGGCGAGGAGAATCTCGAAAGAAGGTCAATATATATGACCTATATGACCCCGCAAAGCAAAAAGTTCAATGAAACCCCGCCTCTAGCCGAGGCCACAGCGGCATAAATTGGTCACGCGGCGAGACTAATTTTATGATTCGTGCCGTTCGGACAGAGTGCTATAAGCCGAACCGGGCCAAGATTTGGCGCAGATTCAAGGCTGTAGCACCGCTGCGGGGCCATCCCGCGGGTCGTTCGCCCAAGGCCGTCGCCGGCCAGGGGCTTGTCAGGAGCCACCGTGACCGTTCTCAATATCATCGTCCTCGCCCTCCTGCAGGGCCTGACCGAACTCCTGCCCATCAGTTCCTCCGCCCATCTCATTCTCGTGCCGGTGATCACCGGCTGGCCCGACCAGGGCCTGATGGTGGACGCCTCGCTCCACCTCGGCACCTTCTGCGCCATCGCCCTCTACTTCTGGCGCGACTGCCTGGCCATGCTCGTCGGCCTGCTCAATCTGTTGCGCGGCAAGGTCACGCCCGGCGCCAAGCTGATGGGCTTCGTCGTCATCGCCACGATTCCGGCGGTGATCTGCGGCGTCTTGATCAAGGACTATGCCGAGACCGCCCTGCGCAGCGTCGCCATCATCGGCTGGACGGCGACGATCTTCGGCATCCTGCTGTTCGTCGCCGACCGCTGGGGCGTGCGCCTCAAGAAGGTCGAGCATATGACCTGGCAGGGCGCGCTGATCGTCGGCCTCGCCCAGTGCCTCGCCCTGATCCCCGGCACCAGCCGTTCCGGCATCACCATGACCGCCGGCCGCGCCATGGGCTTCGAGCGGCGCGACGCGGCGCGCTTCTCGTTCCTCGTCTCCCTGCCGGTCACGCTCGGCGCCGGCCTGCTCGGCGTCTATGAAATTTCCAAGGGCGCCGACGGCGGCGCCCATCTGCACGACGCGGCGCTCGCGGCGGGCGGCGCGTTCCTCGCCTCGCTCGCCACCGTGGCCTTCCTGATGAATTGGCTGCGCACGGCGAGCTTCACGCCGTTCGTCGTCTATCGCGTGGCGCTCGGCATCGGCCTGCTGATCTGGGTCTACGGCTTCGGCGGGCCGAAACTGATCCCGTAAAACGGGACCCTGAGATCAGCTGGCGTAAACGCCGCCGCCCTTGCGGAATCGCGCGAGATAACTGGGCAAAATCGCTTCCGCCGCCGTCGGCAGGATGCCGAGCTGCGCGAAGCCGGCCGCGCCGTCATGCACCACATTGTCGATGCGCAAGAGCTTGGCCTGATCGCGCGTCAGCAACGGCGCGCCGAGCGGAAAGAGCGGCGCGAAGGTACCGATCACGTCGGCGGCGAAGAACGGCAATTTGATCAGCGCGGCTTCGCGGCCGGTCTCGGCCAGCACCAGGCGCATCAAGTCTTCGAAGCTGTAGACCGTCGGTCCGCCCAGCTCGAAGGTGCGGCCCGGCGCATTCGGGTCCGTCAGGCTTTTGACGATCGCGTCGGCGACGTCGCCGACATAGACCGGCTGGAACTTCGTCTCGCCGCCGCCGAACAGCGGCAGGGCCGGCGACAGGCGCGCCAGGGCGGCGAAGCGGTTGAAGAAATCGTCCTCCGGGCCGAACAGCAGGCTCGGGCGCAGGATGGTCGCCTGCGGGAAGGCGGCGCGCACGGCGGCCTCGCCGGCCGCCTTGGAGCGCGCATAGGCCGAGGGCGAGTCCGCATCGGCGCCGATCGCCGAGACATGCACCAGGCGCTGCACGCCGGCGGCGGCGGCCGCCTTGGCGACGATCTCGGCGCCTTCGGCATGGACCGCGTCGAAGCCGTAGCGGCCGCGCGCATAGAGGATGCCGACGAGATTGACGACGCCATCGGCGCCGGCCACGGCGGCGGCGACCGCCGCCTCATCCAGGATATCGGCGGCGACCGGGGCGATCTGGCCGACGTCGCCGCGCGGGCGCAGGAAGTCGGCATGGCGCGGCGAGCGCACCGCCACGGTCACGCGCACGCCGGCCCGCGCCAGCCGCTGCACCAAATGGCGGCCGATGAAGCCGGACCCGCCGAACACCGTGACGCGCTTGATCGCCATGACTTTATCCCCTGGCCCATGTACTGCTGCCGGCGCCCGGGCGGGGCGCCATGACCGACTATAGATCGTCCTGGGGTGAATATTCGCTGGCGCGGGGGGCGTCAACTGCGCCGCGGCCAAACCCTTGCCGGCGGGGGATTTTCGCCCGCTCCGGCCGGCCCGCCGCCGGCGCGCCCCGCCGCGCCGCTTTCTTATGCGCCGGTTGACTTTCCCCCCGCCGCCGTCTATCCAAACCGGCTCGCGGCGGACCCTACCTGCCGACGCGTGTCCGAGCCTGTGTGCCCAGGTGGCGGAATTGGTAGACGCACTAGCTTCAGGTGCTAGCGGGCGCAAGCTCGTGGAAGTTCGAGTCTTCTCCTGGGCACCACTCTCTCGCCGCCGGCGGCGCGATCAAAGGACGGACGCATTGGCCAATTACCTCCATCAGAACGATCTGCCCGACGGGCTCAACTTCGGCGCCAGCGTCGCCGTCGATTCCGAGACCATGGGCCTGCGCCATCTGCGCGACCGCCTCTGCCTCGTGCAACTCTCGGCCGGAGACGGCGACTGCCATCTCGTGCAGTTCCCCGGCCCGATCGCCGAACGGCCCTATAAAGCGCCGAATCTGGCGGCTTTGATGGCCAATCCGGCCGTCACCAAGATCTTCCATTTCGCGCGCTTCGACGTCGCCGCGATCAAATATTACCTCGGCGTCGATTGCACGCCGGTCTATTGCACCAAGATCGCCTCGCGCCTGGTGCGCACCTTCACCGACCGCCATTCGCTGAAGGACCTCTGCCGCGAACTGACCGGCGTCGATCTCTCCAAGCAGCAGCAGAGCTCCGACTGGGGCGCCGCCAAGCTGTCGCCCGAGCAGCTCGATTACGCCGCCTCGGACGTGCTCTACCTGCATGCCATCAAGGCCAAGCTCGACGCCATGCTGCTGCGCGAGGGCCGCATGGAGCTGGCCGAGGCCTGCTTCCGCTTCCTGCCGGCGCGCGCCACCCTCGACATCGGCGGCTGGGCCGAAGACGACATCTTCGCCCACTGAGCCGGACCTGGCTCCCCTTTGGGTTAAAAGCCCAGGGATTCCGCCAATTTAGGCCATTTCCCTCGCCGCAAATCTTTGATTGATCCGGGCGAAGGGAGTAAACACATATAGCCAATGGGTCCGATCCGGGGCGGCCCGCCCCGGCTTGGGCCGCATCCCCATGACCGCCCTCGGCGAGAGGACATGAAAGCTCGTACGGCCAAACCCCGCGCGACCAAGGAGACGCCCAACAAGGAACGGGGCGCCAAGGTCATCTCGATGAAATCGCGCAAAGCCCTGCGGATCGCGCCCGAGCCTGGCCCCAAGCATGTTGGCGACATGGCCGCCGCCCAGCGGGTCTTCAATCTCGAAGCCGAAGGCATCGCGGCCCTCGCCCGCACGCTCGACGCCGACTTCTCGCGCGCCCTCGATCTGATGATGGCCTGCCAGGGCCGCGTCGTCGTTTCCGGCATGGGCAAGAGCGGCCATGTCGCGCATAAGATCGCCGCCACTCTCGCCTCCACCGGCACGCCGGCTTTCTTCGTCCATCCCGGCGAGGCGAGCCACGGCGATCTCGGCATGATCACGCGCGGCGACGTCGTGCTGGCGCTGTCCAATTCCGGCGAGACCGCCGAGCTGACCGATCTCGTCGCCCATACGCGGCGCTTTCGCATTCCGCTGGTCGCCATCACCGGCCGCCGGCCGAGTTCGCTCGCCGACAACGCCGACGTCGCCCTGGTGCTGCCCGCCGCCGCCGAGGCTTGCCCGATGGGCCTGGCGCCCACCACCTCGACGACCATGACGCTGGCGCTCGGCGATGCCATCGCGGTGGCGCTGATGGAGCGGCGCGGCTTCACCGCCGACGAATTCCAGATGCGCCATCCCGGCGGCCGCCTGGGTCGCAAGCTGCTCAAGGTCTCCGACATCATGCATGTCGGAAACGAGCTGCCGCTGGTGCCCGGCAAGATGACGATGGACAAGGCGCTGATCGAGATGACGGCCAAGCATTTCGGCTGCGTCGGCGTCGTCGACGCGAAGAACAAGCTGCTCGGCGTCGTCACCGACGGCGACTTGCGCCGCAACATGTCGCCCAAATTGCTCGCCAAGACCGCCGGCGAGGTGATGACCGGCTCTCCCGTAACGATCCGTCCGCAAGCGCTCGCCGACGAAGCGCTCGGCGTGATGAACGCGCGCAGCATCACCACGCTGTTCGTCGTCGACAAGGGCAAGACCGTCGGCATCATCCATATTCACGACTGCCTGCGCTCCGGCATCGCATGACCAGCGACGCGCACAATCCCGCCGTCGCGGCGAACGCGACCGGCGAAGTCGGCGAGACCGCCCGCCGCGTGCACCGCACGCGCCGGCGCCTACGCGACACGCCGCGCGGCAGCTATTCGCGCTTCGTCACCCTCGCCAAACTGCTGTTGCCGACGGTCGCCGTGGCGTTGATCGCCGCCGTATTCATCTGGCCGCAACTGCAATCGCGCGACGGCGGATTCAATCTCGGCTTCGCCGAACTGAAAATCGGCGACGCCGAGCGGTTGCGCATGATCAACCCGCGCTATACCGGCCTCGACCAAAATCAGCTGCCCTACGAAGTGACCGCCGATGTCGCCAATCAGGATTCGCCCAAGGCCGACGACATCGGCCTGGAAAAGCCGAAGGCCGACATGACGCTGTCGGACGGCACCTGGATCGCCATCGAGGCGCCGCTCGGCAATTACGGGCAGAAATCGCAGCTGCTGGATCTCTCGGGCGGCGTGAACCTGTTTCACGATTCGGGTTACGAGTTCAACAGCCCGACGGCGCGCATCGATCTCGCCAAGGGCCTCGCCGAAGGCCATGAGCGCATCGTCGGCCATGGCCCGTTCGGCGACGCCGAAGGCGAAGGCTTCCGCCTGCTCGACAAGGGCAAGACCATCATCTTCACCGGCAAAGCGAAAGTCGTGCTCTATCCCGAAGGCGAGGATGCGCCGCAGCCGTCGACCAAGAAGCCGCCGGCCAATACGGCGGAGCGCCGGCCATGATGCGCGCCAAGATCGTCGCGCTGGCGCTGTTCGCGGCCGCCGCTTTCGCGCCGAGCGGCTTCGCCCAGGGCCTCGGCCTCAGCGGCGGCGGCAACGACGACGTGCCGCTCGAGGTCTATGCCGACAACGGCATCGAGTGGCGCCAGAACGACAACACCTACATCGCGCGCGGCAACGCCAAGGCGATCAAGGGCACCACGACGGTTTACGCCGACACGCTGACGGCGCATTACCGCAAGGCGGCCGCTAGCGGGACGACGTCGGGCGGTTCGGAAGTGTGGAAGATCGAAGCCGACGGCAATGTCCGCATCGTCTCGACCGAGGAGACCGCCTACGGCGAGCATGCCGTCTATACGATCGACGACGGCGCGCTGATCATGACCGGCAGAAACCTCAAGCTGGTGACGCCGCGCGAAACCATCACGGCGCGCGACCGCCTGGAATATTGGGACAAGAAAAACCTCGCCATCGCCCGCGGCGACGCGCTTACTGTCACGGAAGACGGTCGGCGCATCCGCGCCGACACCCTGACGGCGACCTTCAAGCCGTCAAATAGCCAGCAGGCGGGCGCCAAACCGGCGCCGACTCGCGTGGCGACGAACGGCGGCGGCACGGCGACGCGCAACGGCCGCCAGCCGCAAGGCGATTCGCGCCTGGACCGTATGGATGCCGTCGGCAACGTCGTCATCACCACGCCCGAGGAAGTCGCGCGCGGCGAACGCGGGGTCTATTTCGAGGATTCGGGTATCGCCACATTGACCGGATCGGTTAAAATCACGCGCGGCCAGAACCAGTTGAACGGAGACGCGGCGGAAGTGAATTTGCGCACGGGGATCAGCCGAATGATCAACCAGCCGGGCCGCGCCAGCGGGCCGGTGCGCGCCTTGCTCGTGCCGGAAAAGCGCGAAGACGAGTCCCCGGCCTCTTCCGGCGCCGCGCCCGCCAACAATTCTCGGGCGCCTGCCGCGCCCGCGCGGAACTGAGCCGCCGATGGCCGCGCCCACGCCGCTCCATTCCCCCGCTCCCGGCGTCGTCGCGCCCGGCGCGACTCCCGGCAGCGGTCCGCAGCTGGTGCGCGACAACCAGGGCCTGTCGGCGCACAACCTCGGCAAGCGCTTCAAGAAGCGCCCGGTGCTGCGCGACGTCACCATTCACGTTCAGCGCGGCGAAGTCGTCGGCCTGCTCGGCCCCAACGGCGCCGGCAAGACGACCTGCTTCTACATCATGACCGGGCTGATCCCCGCCGAATACGGCACCATCACGCTCGACGGCGCCGACATCACCGATCTGCCGATGTATCGCCGCGCCCGCATGGGCATCGGCTATCTGCCGCAGGAAGCCTCGATCTTCCGCGGCATGACGGTGGCCAACAACATCCGCGCCGTGCTCGAAGCGGTCGAACCCGCCGCCGACAAGCGCGAAGCCGAGCTCGAAGAGCTGCTCGCCGAATTCTCCATCAGCCACTTGGCGCGCACGCCGGCCCTCGCGCTGTCGGGCGGCGAGCGCCGCCGCGTCGAGATCGCCCGCGCGCTCGCCTCGCGCCCGCAATTCATGCTGCTCGACGAGCCGCTCGCCGGCATCGATCCGATCGCCATCGGCGACATCCGCGATCTGGTGCTGCATCTGAAGGATCGCGGCATCGGCGTGCTGATCACCGACCATAACGTCCGCGAAACGCTCGACATCGTCGATCGCGCCTACATCCTGCACGACGGACGCGTGCTGATGGAAGGGGCCCCCTCGGAGATCGTGGCGCATGAAGACGTGCGCCGCGTTTATCTCGGGGAACGGTTTAGCCTTTAGGGCTCGCCATGGCGATGGGCCCCAAACTGACCCTGCGGCAGACGACATCGCTCGTCATGACGCCGCAGTTGCAGCAGGCGATCAAGCTGCTGCAGCTCTCCAATCTCGAACTGTCGGCCTATGTCGAGCAGGAGCTCGAACAAAATCCGCTGCTCGAACGCGAGGAATCGGAGCGCGAGGAAGTCGCGCGCTCGGAAAGCGCCGAGGTCGAAGGCGAGATCAAATCGCTCGGCGGCGAAGAACCTAACGAGGTGCGCGACAGCGCCGACATGGCCGGCAACGAGTCGATGCCGAGCGAGGGCGAAAGCCCGCTCGACACCGACTTCGGCAATGTCTGGAGCGAGGACGGCGCGGCCGGCGATCCCGAGGCTTTCGCCAATTGGAGCGGGGGCAGCGGCAGCCGCGGCGGCGATTTCGAGGAGGGCGAATACAACCTCGAACATACGCTGTCGAAGGACGTCAGCCTGCGCGACCATCTGCTGGCGCAGATCAATATCGAACTCGACGACCCGGCCGACCGGCTGATCGGCATCGACCTGATCGAGATGCTCGACGAGGCCGGCTATCTCACCGGCGAGCTGGCCGAACTGGCCGACCGGCTCGGCTGCGACATCGGCCTGGTCGAGCGCACGCTGGTCAAGCTGCAGAAGTTCGATCCGCCCGGCGTGTTCGCCCGTTCGCTCGCCGAATGCCTCGCCCTGCAATTGCGCGAGCGCAACCGGCTCGATCCGGCGATCCAGGCGCTGCTCGACAATCTCGATCTGCTCGCCAAACGCGACCTCGTGGCGCTGCGCAAGATCTGCGCCGTCGACAACGAAGACCTGGTGCAGATGATCGAGGAGATCCGCGCCCTCGATCCCAAGCCCGGGCTCGCCTTCGACGCCCAGGTGGCGCAGCCGGTGACGCCCGACGTGCTGGTCAAGCCGCATCCCAAGGGCGGCTGGCAGGTCGAGCTCAATGCCGAGACCCTGCCGCGCGTGCTGGTCAACCAGACCTACTACGCCAAGGTCACCAAGGACGTCCGCTCCAAGCAGGACAAGGACTACATCGCCGACCGCCTGCAGTCGGCCAACTGGCTGGTGCGCTCGCTGCATCAGCGCGCCACCACGATCCTGAAGGTCGCGAGCGAGATCGTCCGCCGCCAGGAGGCCTTCTTCCAGCACGGCGTGCAGCATCTGCGCCCGCTGACCTTGCGCGACATCGCCGCGGTGATCGACATGCACGAAAGCACGGTGAGCCGCGTCACCACCAACAAGTACATGGCGACCCCGCGCGGCATCTACGAGATGAAGTATTTCTTCACCTCGGCGATCGCCAATTCGGTGGGCGGCGGCGACGCCCATTCGGCCGAAGCCGTGCGCTCGCGCATCAAGGAACTGATCGACGCCGAGCAGCCGAGCGAGGTGCTGTCGGACGACCGCATCGTCGAGATTCTCAACGGCCAGGGAATCGACATCGCCCGGCGCACCGTGGCGAAGTACCGCGAGGCCATGCGCATCCCCTCATCGGTGCAACGCCGGCGCGAAAAAACATCGTCTTTATAATAGCTTAGGCCTAATCGGGGAACGCGTCAGACGGCTTTTCGTTGACTTGATAGGGGGGCGGTTTTATGGTGCCGCCACTTTCAAATCCCCTCTCATTCCCGCCCCATGCATGGCACCGGTGGGAGCGCCTACAGTCAGTTCAGACTTTCATCGCGGGGAACATGCAAATATCAGTTTCGGGTCAGCAGATCGACATTGGCGACGCCCTGCGCAGCCATGTCGAAGAGCATATGGCCATATCCGTCGAAAAATATTTCGGCAACGCCATCGAGGGAAATGTCGTCTTTTCCCGCGAGGCGCATCTGTTTCGCGCCGACATCAAAGTGAATGCCGGCCGCGATATTCAATTTCAAGGCCATGGTGAAGCGGACGCCCCCTACGCCGCTTTCGACCTCGCCCTGGAACGGACGGCGAAGCAGCTCCGGCGCCACAAGCGCAAGCTGCGCGACCACCATCGCGCCGAAGGCGCGCGGGATGTTTCTCGCGCCGAAGGCGGGAAGGACGTTGCCGGCGTCGATGACGCCGTTGACGAGGTCGAAGATTAACGAGCGCCAGGGGCGGGCATGGAGATCGTCGACTTGATTACACCGAAGAGCGTGATTGCCAACTTGCGGGCGACCAGCAAGAAGCAGGCGCTGCAAGAACTCGCCCGTTTCGCCGCCGGCCTCACCGGCGAACAGGAACGCGCCATTTTCGAAGTGCTGCTGGAGCGCGAGCGGCTGGGGACCACCGGCGTCGGCGCCGGCGTCGCCATCCCGCATGGCAAGCTGGCCGGCCTCAAGCATCTCTACGGCGTGTTCGCGCGCCTCGAGACGCCGATCGATTTCGAATCGGTCGACGAGCAGCCCGTCGACCTGATCTTCCTGCTGCTGGCCCCCGAATCGGCCGGCGCCGACCATCTCAAGGCCCTCGCCCGCGTCTCGCGCCTGCTGCGCGACCGCGAAATGTGCGAGAAGCTGCGCGGCTCGGATACCGGCGACGCGATTTACGCGCTGCTGACCGACACCTCCACCAGTCACGCCGCCTAGCGCGCCAAGCCATAAACGCAAAACGGGCGCGTCCTTTCGAGGGCGCGCCCGTTTTATTTTCAGATTGATCGCTCGCGCGCGACGCCGCGCGCAAGTCTTAGTGGACGCCGACCGGGGCGAGGTCGTGCTGGCGGCCCTGCGCGCCTAAGCGCGCATTCATCAAGAGGCGATCCGCCTTCATTAATGAACGCTGACCGGGGCGAGGTCATGCTGGCGGATCGCCGCCATGGCGACATCGCGGTTGGCGAGGATGGCGATTTCGGTGCCGTCGGCCGCATAGACGCCGAAGACGCTGGCGCCTTCGACCTTCACGGGCTTCACATAGGCCACTTCCTGCAGCCCGAGCGAGGCCAGATCGTGGTCCGACATGATCGGCAGAGTGTGTTCAGCGGTATTCATAACTGCCTCCTTCCTGGATGCCTCCGCAGGGTACTCGCCATTGCTTAAGCGGGCCTTAAAGCGGCATCTGGCCATAAAGTGAACGACTTACGGCCGGTTAAGTTCATCAGCCCGGGGAACCCGCCCCGCGATCTGGTGGGGGCTGCCCGATTCAGCCTTTGCGCGGCGCCTGCTCGACCCGAACGGCGCCATGATCGCTCGCGCCGTTCTTGCCGCGGCTTTCGCCGTCGCGGATTTCGACGCTGCGCGAGCGCGCTTCGATCTCCGGGCGGACCAGCTCGACGCTGAGCAGGCCGTTGGCGAGGGCCGCGCTCGTCACCTCGATGCCCTCGGCGAGCACGAAGCGGCGCTGGAACTGCCGCGCGGCGATGCCGCGATGGAGATAGACGCGATTCTCGTCGTCGACCTGCTTGCCGCGCACGACAAGCTCGTTGTCTTCGACGCCGACCGACAATTCGTCGAGCGTGAAGCCGGCGACCGCGAGCGTGATGCGCAACTGATTGGCGCCGGTCTGTTCGACATTGTACGGCGGATAGCCATCGGCGGCGCTGCGCGACACGCGGTCGAGCACGCGCTCGAAATGGTCGAAGCCGAGCACCAGCGGACTGTTGAACAAAGAGAGGCGAGACATCGGCGACTCCTCAGCATGAGCGAGATCACATTCTGGGCGGCGGCCGGCCCGCGCGCCTTTGGGCGCCGCGGGTTCGGCCTTGCGGCCCGACGGCCCTTTTCGGCGCCGTCGCTTCCATATGTAGGAAACGCCGCGCCGAGAACAAGGGGCGAACCGGACCGGAAAAATCCCGTCTCGGACCGCCCGTCACCGACCGGAAACCGCTCTCGCGCAGCGGGTTCTTCCTTCCCATATACGCTGTCGGCCCGGCGCAAGATCAGTCGCGCCGGCAGCCTATCCGGAGGCCTTTCCCATGACCCATCTGCCCCAAGCGCGCTTCCTGTCCGCCCCCCTGTCGCCCGACGGACTCCATCCGACGTCAGACGGGCCGGCGGCAGCCAGCCGGGCCGGCGCGGTCGCGCCCGACGACGCCGCGCTGCTCGACGCCTATTCCCGGGCGGTGATCGGCGCGGTGGAGCGCACCGCGCCCGCCGTCGTCCATCTGCAGGTCACCAAACCCCACCCGGCCCGCGCCAACGACAATCCGGCGCGAGGAGCGCCGCCGCAGGGCGTCCCCGACGTCGTCGCCGGCTCCGGCTCGGGCGTGATCTTCACGCCCGACGGCTTCGTGCTGACCAACAGCCATGTGGCGAGCGGCGCCGCCAGCATCACGGCGACGCTGCAGGACGGCCGCGTGCTGCCGGCCTATCTCGTCGGCGACGATCCCGACACCGATCTGGCGGTGCTGCGCATCCACGGCGATCTGAAGGGCGCCGGCTGGGCGCCGCTCGGCGATTCGCAAGCCTTGCGCGTCGGCCAGCTCGTCGTCGCCATCGGCAATCCGCTCGGCTTCGAATGCACGGTGACCGCCGGCGTCGTCAGCGCGCTCGGCCGATCCTTGCGCGCGCAATCGGGCCGCCTGATCGACGACGTGCTGCAGACCGACGCGGCGCTCAATCCGGGCAATTCGGGCGGTCCGCTGGTGACGGCGACCGGCACGGTGGTCGGCATCAACACGGCGGTGATCCGCGGCGCGCAAGGGCTCTGCTTCGCCATCGCCAGCAACACGGCGCGCTTCGTGCTCGGCGAGATCCTGCGCCACGGCAAGGTGCGGCGCGGCCATCTCGGCGTCGCCGGCCAGAACGTGCAACTGCCCCGGCGCGTCGCGCGCTCGCTGGAATTGACCAAGGAAGGCGGCGTGCGCGTCGCCGCCCTCGAAGCCGGCAGCCCGGCGGCGCAGGCCGGCCTCAAGCTCGGCGACGTCATCGTCGCCTTCGAGAGCGAGCCGGTCGGCGGGCTCGACGACCTGCACCGCTGGTTGACCGCCGAACGCATCGGCCAGGCGACGCGGGTCGACGCCCTGCGCAATGCCGGCCAAGGCCTCGAGCGCGTGACGCTCAACGTCGTGCCCGGCGAGCGGCCGGTGATGCGCTAAAGCCCGGCGGTCACACCATGGTCTCGCGCCAAGCCTTGACCAAGCCCTCCGCCAGCGGCGTATAGCGGAAATCGGGAAAAGCCCGCCGCGTCGCCGCCGGATCGAACGGGCGGTAGCCGTTGTGCGGCATCGGACCCTGACGCGGGGTGCCGCGCAAGGCGACCGGCGTCTTGGCCAGGGCAATCGTTTGCTCGGCAATGGCGCGAAAGCTATGCACCTCGCCGGTCGCGACATTCAAGGTGCCGGCGCTGCGATGGACCAGCGTGCGGACGATCAGCTCGGCGACGTCGTCGATCAGCACATGGTCGCGCCGCTCTTCGCCCTCGCCGAACAGCACGATCTCCTCGCCCGCCGCGGCGAGGCGGCGGAAGCGGTTCGGCCCGTAGCCGTTGTGCGGGTCGGCCGCGCCGTAGAGCAGGCTCGGCCGCAGCACGGCGAGCGGCGCCTTCGCGACCGACTTCAGCATCACCTCGCGCGCCAGATGCATCGCGCCATGCAGCGAGCCCGGCTCGGCGCAGGACTCCTCGGTCAGCGGCGCCGGCGAATCGCGATAGACCGCGTCGGAGCTGACATAGACGACATGGGCGAGCGGCGCGGTTTCCAGCGCGGCGCAGACCGCCTGCATCATCCGGATATTGTCCAGCAGCATCGCCGTGTCCTTGCAGGGCGCCTTCGCCGCGATGACGAGCAACGCGTCGTCCGGCTTGAGCAGGCCGCGCAGCTTATCGGCGGCCTCGGGCGCAAGCAGATCGAGCTCGGCACGGCCCAAGGGCAGCGTCGCCACGCCGCGCGCGGCGAGCAAGCCGGCCGACGCCTGACCGACGAACCCCTGCGCGCCGAGGATGACGACGCGCGCGGGCGCGGCGGGCATGGCGTGATGATGATGCAGCATGAGACCTCACAGCGGAAACGACGGCAGATACTAACCAAAAGGAGCGGCATCGCACCCTCGAAATGCCCGATGAGCCGCGCGGCGCCTTGCGCCCGGCTCGGTTTCTCGCGACACTTTGCGAAACAGGGCGTTCGGGGGGCGACTATGGCGCGCGCGACGGAAAAACTCATCACACATCGGCGCAAGCCGGCGGCTCGCGGCGGCCTTGCCGTCTTCCTCGCGCTGGCGCTGGCGGCTTGCGTCACCGACGGGCCGCGCGATTCGGGCGGGCGCGTCATGTCCATCAGCGAGCCCAAGGCGCTGACGGCGGACCAAACCGACCTGAACATCGGCGCTTGGCTCGATCCGCGCATGATCGTCAAGGTCGAGCGGACGATCCGCGACAATCGCGGCATCAACGAAGAGGTCGGCCTGCGCGGCCCGAACAACAGCGGAAGCGGCTTCGTCGCGACGCAGCGCGTCGACGACGGCTTCTTCTCGCTCGCCACCGCCGACGCGATCGACAACGCCGAGAAGTTCAAGGCCCTGGTCGAGACGCGCCTCAAATCGTCGGGATACGCGTCGCAAGAGACGCCAGTGAAGATCGATCACAAGCGCGCCTATAAAAGCTTCGGCTATAAAACCGTCGCCACCCTGTCGGGCAACAAAGGTTACTGCCTCGTCGCGCAGGCAGGCCTGCGTCTCGGCATGCTCAGCTCCTACACCAACGAGCGCGGCTCGCCCGACACGGTGATCGACGTGGTCTTCTGCAAGGCGGCGCGCGACTTCTTGGAATTCGAGCGGCTGATCGCCGAAGTCGGCGTGATGAAGCCCGAGGACGCCGCGCTGATCCGCGGCAAGCTCGCCGGCACCAACACGGTGGCGCCGCGCGGCATCTGATCGGCAGATCGGCCGCGATCGAAAACAAAAGGCCCGGTCATCGCTGACCGGGCCTTTCGATTTGGTGGAGCCAAGCGGGATCGAACCGCTGACCTCTACAATGCCATTGTAGCGCTCTCCCAGCTGAGCTATGGCCCCGAAACGCGGGTGCGCAACGCCTTGTTTTGTTTCGCCGAGCGGGATCGGCGGGCGGCTGCGCGATGGGCGGAGAACATAGAGGGGCCGCCGGGCGCTCGTCCAGCGGAAAAACGGGCGGCGGCGGTGGTGGGAAAACCCTGCTCGGCCAACGGCTTGCGCCGGAGCGGCCGATTCGGGCGTTTAGCGGTCGCCCTCGTCGTCGACCTTCTCGATGACCTCGGCCACGTCGTCGTCGTCCTCGCCGAGCTCGGAGGTGTCTTCGATGACGCCCTCTTCCTCCTCGTCGTCGGTGTCGTCGGCGTCGATCACGTCCTCGGGCAAATCCGCCTCGTCCGGATCGACCACGGCGGCGATCTTCTTGGGCTTCACCGGCTTGTCCTCGGCCACGGCCTTGGCCCGGCGCGGCTTCAGCGCGGCCTGCAGGTCGAACACGGTGCCGCACTTGGGGCAGAGAATGGGATCGCGGTTGAGGTCGTAGAACTTGGCGCCGCAACTGCCGCAGACGCGTTTCACGCCCAACTCAGGCTTCACCATGCGCTCGATCTCCAAAATGCTCGATAGCCCGGCCGCGTGACGCCGCCGTAAGCCTTACAAATTGCCGTCTCAAAACGCCCTCGGACAGTTCGGCGGCGGCAGCGGTGCCAATTGCCATGATCGCCGCTGGCTGTCAAAAGTAATTTTCGCCGCCTGCCGGGCCGTGCGATAACCGCCTACCGCCCCACCTTTCGCCGGGCCGCGAAACGCCCGGTAAACGCAGTTCCGCGACCTTTCGGCGGCCGGTTTTTATAAAAGAGCGATTTCCATGGCGACCCCCGTTCAAACCGCCGCAGCGCCCTCTCATGGCAGCGCCCCCCGCCCCCTGACGGCACGGAAAGCCGGCGCCCTCGCCGGCCGCGCGCGCGTGCCGGGCGACAAATCGATCTCGCATCGCGCGCTGATGATCGGCGCGGTGGCGGTCGGAGAGACGACGATCCATGGCCTGCTGGAAGGCGAGGACGTGCTCAACACGGCGAAGGCCATGGCGGCGCTCGGCGCGACGGTGAACCGCGACGCGAACGGCGTGTGGCATGTCCAGGGCGTCGGCCTCGGCGCGCTGAAGGAACCCGACGACGTCATCGACATGGGCAACAGCGGCACCGGCGCGCGGCTGCTGTCCGGCCTCGTCGCCGGCCATCCGGTCACCGCGCAATTCACCGGCGACGCCTCGCTGCGCTCGCGCCCGATGGCGCGCGTCACCAAACCGCTCGAAGGCTTCGGCGCGCGCTTCATCACGCGCGACGGCGGCAAGCTGCCGATGACGGTGATCGGCACGCGCGATCCGATGCCCGTTACCTACAAGCTGCCGGTGCCGTCGGCCCAGGTGAAATCGGCGATTCTCTTCGCCGGGCTCTGCGCGCCGGGCACCACCACGGTGATCGAGCCCGAGCCGACGCGCGATCATTCCGAGCTGATGCTGCGGCACTTCGGCGCCGAATTGACCGTCGAGGACCAGAGCGACGGCAGCCGCCGCATCGCGCTCACCGGCCAGCCCGAATTGATGGGCCGCGAAGTGAAAGTCGCCGGCGATCCCTCGTCGGCCGCCTTCCCCGCCGTCGCCGCGCTGATCGTGCCCGGCTCGCGCGTGACGCTGCGCCATGTCGGCCTCAATCCGCTGCGCGACGGGCTCTATCGCACGCTGATGGAGATGGGCGCGAACATCGCTTACGAGAACATCCGCGACGAGGCGGGCGAGCCGGTCGCCGATCTCGTCATCTCGCACGGCCCGCTCAAGGGCGTCGACGTGCCGGCGGGTCGCGCGCCGTCGATGATCGACGAATATCCCATCCTCGCCATCGCCGCCGCCTGCGCCGAAGGCCCGACGGTGATGCGCGGCCTCGCCGAACTGCGCGTGAAAGAAAGCGACCGCCTGACCGCCATCGCCGAGGGCCTCGCCGCCTGCGGCGTGAAAGCCGAGGTCGAGGGCGACAGGCTGACCGTGCATGGCAATAACGGCCGGATTCCCGGCGGCGGCAGGATCGCCACCCGGCTCGACCACCGCATCGCCATGGCCTTCCTGGTGTTGGGCCTGGCGGCCGAAAAACCGGTGACGGTGGACGACGCCAGCCCGATCGCCACCAGTTTCCCCGATTTCGAGGCCCTGATGGCCGGCCTCGGCGCGAAAATCTCGGCTTGATGGCCAAACCCGTCATTATCGCCATCGACGGCCCGGCGGCCTCCGGCAAGGGCACCCTGGCCGAACGCCTGGCGGCCCATTTCGACTATGCCCATCTGGAGACCGGACGGCTCTACCGGGCGGTCGCCGCCAAGCTGCTGGCGGCGGGCCTGACCGCGCCGACCGAGGCCCAGGCCGCCGAGGCCGCACAGCATCTGGGGGATGCCGATCTCGATAGCCCCCATTTGTACGAGGAGGCCACCGGCCTGATGGCCTCCAAGGTCTCGACCCTGGGGCCCGTCCGCGCCGCCCTGCTGGCCTTTCAGCACGACTTCGCCGCCCGCCCGCCGGGGGGCAAGGCCGGCGCGGTGATCGACGGGCGCGACATCGGAACCGTGGTCTGCCCGAACGCCGACATCAAGTTCTTCGTCACGGCGGCCCCGGAAATACGGGCCAAACGGCGCGTCGGCCAGTTGCAGAGCCGGGGCGCGGGGGCTATATATGCCGCCGTCCTGCGGGACATCCTGGAGCGCGATGCTTTGGATACCCAGCGGACGAACTCGCCGCTTCGCCCGTCGCCCGATGCCCACATGCTGGACACGAGCGACATGACGGCGGAGCAAGTGTTCGCCGCCGCCTTATCCTGGATCGACAAAGTTCGTTGATCGCCTGTTCGCGCTGATTGGAAAATCCAAGCGTAAGCCTGGTACTCGGTCCGGCCGTTCCCATGAACGGCACCGCGCCGCACATCGCCTCCGCACTGCGGGGCCGTGCGGCCGGGATAGGAACGGAACGAGTGAGCCCCGCCGCCGGCCTCCGCAACGGACTGCCGTCGGCAAGAAAGTGAACCAACCGAATGGCTGCCAAACAATACGCCGAGACCGCGATCGAGAATTACTCGACCGGCGAAATCTTCGCCGACCTGCTGAACGAAGTCTTCCGCGCCAATGAGCCCGTCGAAGGCTCGGTGCTCCAGGGCACCATCATCGCCATCGAAAACGACGTCGCCGTCATCGACGTCGGCCTCAAGTCGGCCGGTCGCGTTGAACTGAAAGAATTCGCCGCCCCCGGCATGAAGGCCGACGTGAAGGTCGGCGACAAGGTCGACGTCTATCTCGAGCGCTACGAAGACCGCAACGGCGAGGCGATGCTCTCGCGCGAGAAGGCCAAGCGCGAAGAAGCCTGGACCCTGCTCGAACGCTCCTTCAAGGACAACCAGCGCGTCAACGGCGTGATCTTCGGTCGCGTCAAGGGCGGCTTTACCGTCGACCTCTCCGGCGCCGTCGCCTTCCTGCCCGGCAGCCAGGTCGACATCCGCCCGGTGCGCGACGTCGGCCCGCTGATGGGCAGCCCGCAGCCGTTCCAGATCCTCAAGATGGATCGCGCGCGCGGCAACATCGTCGTCTCGCGCCGCGCCGTGCTCGAAGAGAGCCGCGCCGAGGCCCGCACCGAACTGGTCGCCAACCTCAAGGAAGGCCAGATCCTCGAAGGCGTGGTCAAGAACATCACCGACTACGGCGCCTTCATCGATCTCGGCGGCGTGGACGGCCTGCTCCACATCACCGACATCTCGTGGAAGCGCATCAACCACCCGACGGAAGCCCTGCACATCGGCCAGACCGTGAAGGTCCAGGTCATCCGCTTCAACCCGGAAACGCAGCGCATCTCGCTCGGCATGAAGCAGCTCGAAGCCGATCCGTGGGACGGCATCGCCGCCAAGTACCCGACCGGCACGAAGTTCAAGGGCCGCGTCACCAACATCACCGACTACGGCGCCTTCGTGGAGCTGGAGCCGGGCGTCGAAGCCCTCGTCCACGTCTCCGAGATGAGCTGGACCAAGAAGAACGTCCATCCGGGCAAGATCGTCTCCACCAGCCAGGAAGTCGAAGTTCAGATTCTCGACGTCGATCCGGTGAAGCGCCGCATCTCGCTCGGCCTCAAGCAGTGCCTGGACAACCCGTGGGCGACCTTCGCCGACAAGTATCCGCCGGGCACCGAGATCGAAGGCGAAATCCGCAACATCACCGAGTTCGGCCTCTTCGTGGGTCTGCCCGGCGACATCGACGGCATGGTTCACCTGTCCGACCTGGACTGGAAGCGCGCCGGCGACGAAGCCATCGCCGACTACAAGAAGGGCGACATGGTGAAGGTGAAGGTGCTCGACATCGACTCCGAGAAAGAGCGCATCTCGCTCGGCATCAAGCAGCTCGGCGCCGATCCGTTCGAAGGCCAGACCTCCGAGCTGAAGAAAGGCGAGATCGTCACCTGCACGGTCACCGCCGTCAGCGACAAGGGTCTCGACGTCGAACTGGAAAGCGGCGCGCCGGGCTTCATCCGCAAGGCCGACCTCGCCAAGGATCGCGACGGTCAGCGCCCCGAGCGTTTCGCCGTCGGCGAGAAGCTCGACGCTCAGGTGCTCACGATGGACCGCGTCAGCCGCAAGCTGACGCTGTCGGTCAAGGCGCATGAGATCGCCGACGAGAAGCAGGCGATGGCGCAATACGGATCGTCGGACTCGGGCGCCAGCCTGGGCGACATCCTCGGCGCCGCGCTCAACCGCGCCAAGGAAAGCGACAAGAAGTAAGTCTTCTCTTTCGAGAAGTTGAAAACGCCGCATCGGGAAACCGGTGCGGCGTTTTGCTTTTACGGCTAAAATGCGCCGCTCAACCATCCTGAGGTTTCCGCCATGTCGCTCGACACCGACGCGCTGATCGACCGCCGCCGCCTCAAGCGCCGCCTGACCGCTTGGCGCATCCTCGCCGTGCTGGCGCTGCTCGCCGTGGCCCTCGTCGCCGTCGGCAAGCGCGGCGAGGCGCCCTGGGCGAAAAGCCACATCGCGCGCCTCTCGGTCGAAGGCATCATCGCCGACGACCGCGCGCGCGACGACGCGCTCAAGGCGGCGATGGAGGATCCCAACGTCAAGGCGCTGATCGTCTATATCGACAGTCCGGGCGGCACCGTGGTCGGCGGCGAGAACCTCTATCAGCGGCTGCGCGACGTCGCCGCCAAGAAACCGGTGGTCGCCACCATGGGCACGCTGGCCGCCTCGGGCGGCTACATGACCGCCATCGGCGCCGACTACATCCTGGCGCGCAACGGCACGATCACCGGCTCGATCGGCGTCATCATGCAGACCACCGAATTCACCGGCCTGATGGACAAGCTCGGCATCGAGGCCGAGGCGATCAAGAGCGCGCCGCTCAAGGCCGTGCCCTCGCCCTTCGAAAAGCTGACCCCGTCCGGCCGCGAAGCGACCCAGGTCGTCGTCATGGACATGTACGACATGTTCGTCGGCATGGTCGCCGAGCGCCGCCAGCTGCCCCGCGAGGTCGCCCAGAAGCTCGGCGACGGCCGGGTCTATACCGGCCGCCAGGCGGTGGAAAACAAGCTGGTGGACGCCATCGGCGGCGAGGCGGAGGCCCGCGATTGGCTGGCCGAAAGCCGCGGCGTGCCGCGCAGCACCCCCGTCCGCGAGCTGAAAGTCGACCGCCCGGACAGCGATCTGCCCGGCATGCTGGGCAAGGCAGCGGGAAAAGCGCTGTTTTCTGAACGGCTTACACTTGACGGACTGGTTTCCCTTTGGCACCCTGACCTCCGGTAAGGCCCGGGGCCGGCCATCCACCGGCGAAACGCCCGGGAATGAACGAGGGGACCGATGACCAAGTCCGAATTGATCTTGCGTCTCGCCGAGCTTAACCCGCACCTGTATCACCGCGACGTTGAGCGGATCGTGACCGCGATTTTCGATGAGATCACCACGGCCCTCGGGCGCGGCGATCGCGTGGAATTGCGCGGTTTCGGGGCCTTTTCCGTGAAAAAGCGCGATTCGCGCGTCGGCCGCAACCCGCGCACCGGCAGCGCCGTGCAGGTCGCCGAAAAGGCCGTGCCGTTCTTCAAGACCGGCAAACAGCTGCGCGAGCGGCTGAACGGCGAGAAGCCGACCGGCGGCGACGACAACGAATAGGCCGCCCCCGGCCGTCCGGGCCGCGCGGCCCTGGCATCTCCCCCCGCCCGCCCTGCTGAAGGGCTTTTTCGCCATCCCCCCCCGCTTCGCCTTTGCCGGCGAAACGCGCTATAAGCACGGCCATGAAATTCCTGTTCTGGATCGTCGCTATCCCCGCGCTCGCCGTCGCCATGTCGTTCGGCGTCTCCAACCCGCAGAGCGTCGCGCTGCGCCTGTGGCCGCTGGTCAACAGCGTCGAGATGCCGCTCTATGCCGCCGTCACCGTCGCGCTGTTCTTCGGCCTCGTGGTCGGCGGCCTGATCGCCTGGATCGACAGCCTGCGCCATCGCGCCGAGGCCCGCCGGCTGGCACGCCGCCTGCGCGAGCTGGAAGCCGAGGATGCCCGCCTGCGCCGCGAGCTGGCCATGGCGCGCGGCGGCGACAGCGCCCCCGATTCGTCCGAGATGGCCATGCGCCGCCTCAACGTGACCAATTACGAATAACTCTCCGCACGGATTTCCTTCGATGACCGATGCCGACGCCCCCAAGGCCGCTTCCATGGCGAGCCGTCTCTACGTCGCCCTCGACACGCAAGACCTGGCGCGCGCCGAACAACTCGCTGGCGCCATCGCGCCCGCCGGGGCGAGCCTGAAGCTCGGCCTCGAATTCTTCTCGGCGCACGGTCTGGCCGGCGTCGCGAAAGTGAAGGCGAAAGCGCCGGGCTCGCGGCTGTTCCTCGATCTCAAGTTTCACGATATTCCCAACACGGTCGCCTCCGCCGTGCGCGCCGTGCTCGCCGCCCAGCCCACCATGCTCAACGTCCATGCCGCCGGCGGCCCCGCCATGCTACGCGCGGCGAAAGAGGCCGCCGACGAGGAGGCCGCCAAGCGCGGCATCGAACGGCCCCTGGTGATCGCCGTCACCGTGCTCACCAGCCTGGACGATGCGGATCTCGCCGCCGTCGGCCAGACGCCGCCCGCTGGCGATCAGGTCAAGCGCCTGGCGGCGCTGACGCAGTCCTGCGGCCTCGACGGCGTCGTCTGTTCGGCCCATGAAGCGGCGATGTTGCGCGCTCTTTGCGGTCCCGATTTCCGCCTCGTCGTGCCCGGCATCCGCACGAAAGGCGCCGACGTCGGCGACCAGAAGCGCGTCATGGGCCCGCTGGAGGCGATCCAGGCCGGCGCCAGCGATCTCGTCGTCGGCCGGCCGATCACCGGCGCGGACAATCCCGCCATTGCTGCGCGCGCCATTGCCAAAGAGATGGCTGGCTGAGAATGTCTGTCGGCGCCAAGATTTGCGGCATCAATTCGCGCGCCGCGCTCGAAGCGGCGGTGGCTGGCGGCGCCGAATTCGTCGGCTTCATCTTCTATCCGCCGAGCCCGCGCTTCATTCCGCCCGAGGATGCCGGCCAGCTCGCCAAGCTGGTGCCGCCGCACATCAAGAAGGTCGGCGTCTTCGTCGATGCCGATCCGATGGACATCGACGGCGTGATGCTGGAGACGCCGCTCGACGTGCTGCAGTTCCACGGCAGCGAAAGCCCGCGCAACATCTATGAGCTGAAGATCACCTTCCGCTTGCCGGTGATCAAGGCGATCAAGGTCGGCTCGCCCGAGGACCTGGAGCGCGCCCGCGCCTTCGAGGGCCAGGCCGACTGGCTGATGTTCGATGCCAAGCCGCCCGCCGATCTGGTGGGCGCCCTGCCCGGCGGCAACGCCCTGCGCTTCGACTGGACCCTGCTCGCCGGCCAGAACTTCGCCACGCCCTGGTTCCTGTCGGGCGGCCTGACCCCGGAAAACCTGCCCGAGGCGGTGCGCGCCACCGGCGCCAAGCTGGTCGACGTCTCCTCCGGCGTCGAGGTCCGCCCGGGCCTCAAGGACCCGGCCAAGATCGCCGCCTTCCTCGCGGCGGCGGCGGCGCTCTGACGCCGCCGTCCGCGTGACGCGCGCGGTCCGTCCCGCCGGCATGCGATTTGTTTCCTAGAGAATGCCGCTTGTTCGGCCTAGATTGCTGGCGGATACGCATTTCACTGGGGGACCCATCATGATCGGCATTCGCCGCGCGATTTTCGTCACCGGGCTTTTGGCCCTTGCCGCGCTCAGCTCTCCTGCCTGGTCCATCGATGAGGCCGGGGTCAAGGCCCTCGCCGCCAACTCGGTGCTGCAGCTTCCGCCGACCGCGGACGGCCCGTCGAAGTTGACCGTGAAGACCGTCGCGACCTTCACGACCGGATCCAACGTCTGGTACATGGTGACCGGCTCCGACGAGGGCTCGGACGAGGTGCTGTTCCTCGATTTCTCCGGCTCCGCTGCCCAGGCGGATCTCGTCGTCAAGGACGTGACGATGGCCGATCTCAAGGTCAAGGGCGCGCGCCAGCTTGAAAACATCGAAGCACAGGGCAAGGGCCGGCTGTCCTTCGCCGGCAGGGACTACATCTACGAGGATTCGGATGAGGCCGTCTATTTTGACGGTAAGGACAGGGACGAGGTCAGCTATTACGAATTCTCGAATCCCAAGGACGAGACCGACGGCTTGCTCATCGTCCAATGGGACGAGACCGACATCGACGGCTTCCTGACCAAGTCGATCGACGTCAAGGCGATCAAGCTGCTGTAACAGGCGCCGACATCGGGTCGCCAAGACCGTCGATCAGGCCTCTCCGCCGCCTTGGCGCCACAGGTCGCGGTAAATGCCGGCCGCTGCCAGCAGCTCTTCATGACGGCCCTGCTGCGCGACGCGGCCCTTCGCCAGAACGATGATGTGATCGTAATGCGCGATCGAGCGCAGCCGGTGCGTGACCGTGATGAGCGTCCGCCCCTGGCTGACGCGCGACAGCGTTTTGACGATGGCCGCCTCGGTCGTCGAATCGAGCCCTGACGTCGCTTCGTCGAGCAGCAGAATCGCCGGATTGCGAACGATGGCGCGGGCGATCGCCAAACGCTGGCGCTGTCCGCCCGACAGGGTATTGCCCCGTTCGCCGAGAACCGTGTCATAACGCTGCGGCAGCGTCATGATGAAGCTGTGAATGCTCGCCGCTTTCGCGGCCGCGACGATGTCCCCGTCGCTGGCGTCCGGGCGTCCGAGCCCGATGTTCTCGCGCACCGTCGTGCCGAACAGCAGATTGTCCTGGAAGACCACGGCCAATTGCCCGCGCAAGCTCTCGCGCGTCATCTTCCGGATGTCCAGGCCATCGAGCAGGATGCGCCCGGCAGAGGGCTCGCGCAGCCGCATGAGCAGGGCGAGCAAGGTGCTCTTGCCCGCGCCGCTTTCGCCGACGATGGCGACGCGCGACCCGGCGGCCACCGCGAAGGACAGATCGTCGATCTGGCGCGCGCCGCCGTCGTAGCTGAAGCATAGGCGCTCGAAGCGCAATTCTCCCGCCAACCTCGGCGCCGTCACGGCGTCGGCGGCATCCGGCGCGACCTTGGGCTCGCCCAGAAGATCGTTGATGTGGCGCACCGCGCCGGCGCTCTCGATCACATCCGGGATGAACTGGGTGACATGGGCGATGTTGTAGCTCAACTCCCAAAACACCGCCTCGAAGGCGACGAAGGTGCCGATCGAAATGACGCCGTCATAAGCGAGCAGGGCGCCGACGCCGAACACCAGGAGATGCAAGAGCAGCACGGAAATGGTGACGGACCGCTCGACCAGGGCGTCGAGAAAGCGGACCTCTGTCGCCATTCGGCGCGCGGCATCGTTGCGCCGGCGATACCAGCCCGCGGCGATGCCCTCCAGGCTGAAGGCGCGCACCAGCGGCTGGGCGCCGACGGTCTCGCTTGCGACCGCGAGCAAGGCCGCCTCGCGCCGGTTCAGCTGATAATTGGCCTCGACCGCGCGCGGCGCGATGAGCCGCGGGCCAATCAGCGTCAGCGGAAAAATCAGCAGGGCGACGAGCGCCATCTCGGGCGAAAGATAGAACAGCAAGGCCACCGCGCCGATCAGCTCGACGAGCGGGAACAGTCCCCAATCGACCCCATGCATCACCAGCTCTTGGATCGACGCCATGTCGCTGGAAAATCGGGACAGCACCTGTCCCGATTTGATCCGGTCGTAAAGCCCGAGCTCGACGCGCTGAGTCTGGTCGAAGATATGCTGGCGGATGTCGGCGCACACTTCGCCGGAGAGTTTCGCGTTCGCCCATTCGTAGGCGACGCTGACGACCGACACGAGGAGCGCGAAGCCCGCCAGGACCGCCAGGATCGCGACCAGGGTGCCGCGGCTGCCGCTCTCCAGCACCGAATCGATGAGATACATCAGGCTGAGCGGAAAGGCGACGTTGAAGGCGCTCTCCACGACCACGCCGCCCAGCAGCAGGGCGAGCGCGCGGCGGCGCCCGCGCAGATAGGGCGCCAGGAATCGCCCGAGCGCCAGGACCGAGAGCCAGGCGTCCCGGGCCGAGAAGCTCAGACGCTCGGCTTCGCTATCCTCGTCCTCGTCCTCGTCCCCGTCCTCGTCTTCTTCATCATCTTCGTCGTCATCGTCGTCTTCGCTCTCGTCGATGTCCGCCCGTGGCGGCGGCCCGGCCTTGCGAGACGCGGCGGCCCCGGACGCGTCGGGCGGCGCATGTCCCGCCGCGATGGCGGCCTCGATCTCCGCTGCGGTTTTGTCCGGTCCGCTCACGACGCCGCGCTCGCCGTTTTCGAATAGAGGCAATAGCGCAGGCTTTCCGGGTCTTCGAGCCGGATGCCGGCCTCCTCCGCTGCCGGCTTTCGCACCAGATCCCAAGCCGCCGACAGACGATTGTCATCGCTCAGCGCCAGTTCGAAATCGAACTCGAAGAAGCGCTCGGACCATTCCCACCAGGTGCCGAGCCGCTTGATCCCCTGCGCCAGGTCGCAACGGCCCAGCGCCGCCGCGGCCAGCTCGCTCGTCACCGAGCCGAAGATCACGCCATGTTTAGCGACGCGATGAATCTCGGCGAGCGCGCGATCGATCTTCTCGTCCGGCAGATGCGCCAGGCAGGTTTCGTAGATTACGTCGAAATGATTGTCGGGAAACGGCAGCTTCGCCACGTCTCCCAGCATGTTGTAAGCGGCCGCCTCGACCGGAGTCCGGCCCTGCATGAAGCGGTTGTTTTCGATGCCCCAGGCATCGAGCCCGATCCCGCGCAGCGCCGCCACGGTAAGCCCGTTGGCGGAGCCGGCGTCGAGGATGCTGAAATGTTCGCCGAGATCCCAGGCCAGGCGCGCCATCTGCGCGATCTGCCGCGCATCGAAGAACCTGTTCCAAATCTCGTCGTAAGGTCCGAGCCCGCGATAATTTTCGAAATAGGCGCGACCGATCCGCGACATCGGCGGGGCAATCGGCGTCTCGCCGGCGGCGCTCGGCGGCCGTCGCAACTGCTGCAAGATCTCGTTCAACGCCATATCCGTCGCCGCGTCGGCGGAATCGAGCACGCCGTTGATCGTCGAATCGAACAGATAATCGCCGACCACCAACAAGCCCGGCTGCCCCTTCGCGTCGGGCATATGGTTCGAGCGCGTGTCCCGGCAGGGAACGCCGCCCGGGATGGCGTTGACCGACGCGACCCAACGATGAACGGCGAACTCCTTCACTTGCGACCGGCCATGGCGCAGGTCTTCCGGCAGGCTGTCGAGCGCCATCTCGACGAGCTGCGCATCGTCGAGATTGGCCATGGCGAGGGCGTCGCTGCCGGCGATCAGCCAGCCGAGCACGCCATGGGGCCCGACGTCATGCCGCTGGCCTTCGTCATAGACGCAGCAGCCGTTGAAGGCGTCGCTCATCCACCAGGATTGATCGATCCGGTCGCGCCAGAAGGGCCGCTCGAACAAGACGCTGACCCGCAGATAATGGCCGGGACGGTCGAAGTAATCGATGTGATCGACCATCGCCCGGCGCAGGCCTTCGCCATGCCAATTGACGGTCGACAGCCAGTTGAGCGGCAGGGCGAGGATGAGCAGATCGAACTCCTCGACCCTCCTTTGCCCGTCGCGGCGGGTCGTGACGCGATAGCGGCCGTTCGCCGCGCGCTCGACATCGGTGACCCGCGTTTCCAAGGACACCGTCGCCGCGTCGGTTTCGAGCAGACGCCGCGCCAAGGCTTCGGTCAGGCGCTCGATGCCCCCCTGGATGGACCGAAGCTGGAGATAGCCCGGCACGTCCATGAGGACGTTCTTGACGGTATTCAGCCCGTTGGTGAGATGCAGCGGCGCGGCGATGTCGCTGTGCGCCATGATGCGCAGATAGTCGCGCGCGCCGTCGTCGCGCACCGCTTGGCGCAGGAAGTCGTGTCCGGCCATTCTCGCGAAGGGTCTGGCGTTGTCGTCCTTGGCCAGGCTCTCGTAATAGTCGAGCGGCGAGATGGCCCGCGCGCAGAAGGCGTGAAACTCGTCGATGGCGCGGCGGCTGTCGGGACCGAAAGCCCGCTCCACATCCGCCATGTCGTTGAGAATGAGGTCGCCGATGACGCTGGCGTTCGAATTCATCTCGACCGTGTTCAGGCCAAGATCGCGGATCAGATCGCGCAGCGGATCGGGACCGATCGCCGAATAATCGTAGATTTCGGCGACCCCCGCCTCATAAGGCAGGCCGCTCTCGGGAAAACGCCGCGTCAGGAGCTTGCCGCCCAGGCGGGGCGAGGCCTCGAGAATGGTGACATTGACCAAATCCGGGCATTTGTTGTCGAGATGCCACGCCGCCGTCAACCCGCCGGGGCCGCCCCCGACGATTCCAATGTCGATCATGATCTAGTCGGACGCTCCCCACGGACGGCGAATATTCTTCTTACGGCGACGGACTGGCGGCCGGCGCAGGCATGGGACGCGATAGCGGAGTCCCGGACGGCAAGGATGGTGCGAAACCTGGTTCCCTCCGCGGCCGAACATGCACCGTTCCCGGCGCAATGCCCAGCTTGCGGTAGCCGGCCGCGCAAAAATTGGACGAAAAATCCGGGATTTTCCCTTCCGGGTCGGTCGGCGGCCGGTTTCCCGAGAGAGCGAGCCGGCCGCCGCGCGGCGCCGCGTTCCGCTCCCCCGCGCCGGCCGCCCCCGGCGGCCGCGACAGGTCGCCAACCCCTTGGCCGGGCAGAGAAAACCCCCTCTTGCCAAGCCCGGAGGCACGGGCTACCACCTGAAGCCATGAGCCAGTCCCCCAGCGCTTCCCAGAGTCCCGCCGCCAAGCTCCCCGATGGGCGCAACAGCTATCGCGGCGGTCCCGACGAGCATGGCCATTTCGGCATTTTCGGCGGCCGCTATGTCGCCGAGACGCTGATGCCGCTCATCCTCGAATTGGAGCAGGCCTACACGGCGGCGAAAGCCGACCCGGCCTATGGCGCGGAGCTCGCCTACTATCTCGAGCATTACGCCGGACATCCGAGCCCGCTGTTCCATGCCGAGCGCCTGACCCGCCATCTCGGCGGCGCGAAAATCTATTTCAAGCGCGACGAGCTGAACCACACCGGCTCGCACAAGATCAACAACACGCTCGGCCAGATTCTGCTCGCCCGCCGCATGGGCAAGACGCGCATCATCGCCGAGACCGGCGCCGGCCAGCATGGCGTGGCCACCGCCACGGTCTGCGCGCTGTTCGGCCTGAAATGCGTCGTCTACATGGGCGAGGTCGACATCGAGCGCCAGCAGCCCAACGTCTTCCGCATGAAGCTGCTCGGCGCCGAGGTGATTCCGGTCAAGTCCGGCTCGCGCACGCTGAAGGACGCGATGAACGAGGCGTTGCGCGACTGGGTGACCAACGTCGCCGACACCTTCTATCTCATCGGCACCGCCGCCGGGCCGCATCCCTACCCGGTCATGGTGCGCGACTTCCAATCGATCATCGGCACCGAAGCGCGCGGCCAGATCTTGAAGGCCGAGGGCCGCCTGCCCGACAGCCTGGTCGCCTGCGTCGGCGGCGGCTCGAACGCCATCGGCCTGCTCTTCCCGTTCCTCGACGACCCCAGCGTGCAGATGTTCGCCGTCGAAGCCGCCGGCAAGGGCATCGAGACCGGCCTGCATGCCGCCTCGATCACCGCCGGCTCGCCCGGCGTGCTGCACGGCAACCGCACCTTCCTGCTGCAGGACGACGACGGCCAGATCACCGAGGCCCATTCGATCTCCGCCGGCCTCGATTACCCCGGCATCGGCCCCGAACATGCCTGGCTGCATGACGTCGGCCGTGTGAACTATGTCTCGGCGACCGACGCCGAAGCGCTCGCAGCGCTACAGCTCTGCAGCAAGCTCGAAGGCATCATCCCGGCGCTCGAGCCGGCGCATGCCCTCGCCTATGTCATCAAGGCGGCGCCCAAGCTGCCCAAGGACCACATCATGGTCATGAACATGTGCGGCCGCGGCGACAAGGACGTGTTCGCCGTCGCCGGCTATCTCGGGGTCAAGCTGTGAGCGCGAAACAAGACCGCATGGCGGCGCGCTTCGCCGCCCTGAAAGCCGAGAACCGCGCCGGCCTGGTGACCTTCACCACGGCGGGCGATCCCGACTACGAGACGTCGCTCGCCATCCTCAAGGGCCTGCCCGCCGCCGGCGCCGACATCATCGAGCTCGGCATGCCCTTCACCGACCCGATGGCCGACGGCCCGGCGATTCAGGCCGCCGGCCTGCGCGCGCTGAAGGCCGGCGCCCGCATGACCCGCACGCTGGAGATGGTGCGCGAGTTCCGCAAGACGGACGCCGCCACGCCGATCGTGCTGATGGGCTACTACAACCCGATCTATATCTACGGCGCGGACAAGTTCATCGCCGACGCGCTGGCCGCCGGCGTCGACGGCATGATCGTCGTCGATCTGCCGCCCGAGGAGGACGAGGAGTTCTGCATTCCCGCGCTCAAGGCCGGGCTGCATTTCATCCGTCTGGCGACGCCGACGACCGACGAGAAACGCCTGCCCGCCGTGCTCGAACATACCTCGGGCTTCATCTATTACGTGTCGATCGCCGGCATAACCGGCGCGGCCTCCGCCGACAATTCGGCCGTCGCCGCCGCCGTCGCCCGGCTGCGCGCCAAGACGACGCTGCCGGTCGCCGTCGGCTTCGGCATCAAGACGCCCGCCATGGCCGCCGACGTCGCCCGCGTCGCCGACGCCGCCGTGGTCGGCTCGGCCCTGGTGCAGGTGATCGCCGACAGCCTGGACGGCGACGGCCGCCCGGCCAAGGACACATCCGCGAAGGCCCTCGCCTTCGTCCGCCAGCTCGCGGACGGCGTGAGACGCGCGCGCAAACCCGCAGGGGCTGTCGCATGAGCACCGGAGAATCCGCCATGAACTGGCTGACCAATTTCGTTCGCCCGAAGATCCGCGCCCTCGTCAAGAAAGAGGACGTGCCGGACAACCTCTGGCAGAAATGCCCGGCCTGCGAACAGATGGTGTTCCATCGCGATCTCGCGGCGAACCTCTATGTCTGCACCCATTGCGGCCATCACCTGCGCATCGGCGGCGACCAGCGCCTCGCCATGCTGTTCGACGACGGCAAGTACACCAAGATCGAATTGCCCGACACCGTCGTCGACCCGCTGAAGTTCCGCGATCAGAAGAAATACGCCGACCGCCTGAAGGAATCGCAGCACAAGACCGGGCTGAAGGACGCCATCGTCGTGGCGCACGGCAAGATCGGCGGCATCAACGCCGTGATGGCCGCCTTCGACTTCCGCTTCATGGGCGGCTCCATGGGCTCGGGCGTCGGCGAGGGCCTGGTGGCCGCCGCCAAGCTCGCCGTGCTGCAGGAATCGCCGCTGATCGTCTTCCCGTCGTCGGGCGGCGCGCGCATGCAGGAAGGCGCGCTCTCGCTGATGCAGATGCCGCGCACCACCGTCGCCGTCGAAATGGTGCGCGACGCCAGCCTGCCCTACATCGTCGTGCTGACCGATCCGACCACCGGCGGCGTCACCGCCAGCTTCGCCATGCTCGGCGACATCGCCTTGGCCGAGCCGGGCGCCATCATCGGCTTCGCCGGCGCCCGCGTGATCGAGGAAACCATCCGCGAGAAACTGCCGCCCGGCTTCCAGCGCGCCGAATATCTGCTGGAGCACGGCATGGTCGACATGGTGGTGCACCGCAAGGAGCTGCGCGAGACCCTGAGTCGCATCCTCGCCCTGCTGCTCAACCGCTCGCCCGCCGCCGACGTGGTGTCGCTGCCGAACGATCTCAGCATTCCCGCCGCCGGGAAGGGCCGTCCGCGGCCTCCTGCGCGTTAATGGCGGCGCGCTAATCTCCATGGCCGAGACGGCCGGCAGCGACGTCGTTCTCGAACGGCTGCAGAGCCTGCATCCCAAGATCATCGACCTGTCGCTCGACCGCACCCGGCGACTGCTCGCCAAGCTCGGCCATCCCGAGCGCCGGATGCCGCAGATCATTCATGTCGCCGGCACCAACGGCAAAGGCTCCACCATCGCCTTCCTGCGCGCCATGCTGGAAGCCGCCGGCAAGCGCGTGCATGTCTATAGCTCGCCGCATCTCGTGCGTTTCCATGAGCGCGTGCGGCTCGCCGGCGCGCTGATCTCGGAAGCCGCGCTGCTCGAAACCCTGGAGCGCTGCGAGCGCGTCAACGCCGGCGAGCCCATCACCTATTTCGAGATCACCACGGCGGCGGCCTATCTCGCCTTCGCCGAGACCCCGGCCGACGTGGCGCTGCTCGAGGTCGGCCTCGGCGGCCGCTTCGACGCCACCAACGTGATCGACAAGCCGCTCGTCGCCGTCATCACGCCGGTGTCGATGGACCATGAGCAATATCTCGGCGACACGATCGAGAAAATCGCCTTCGAGAAGGCCGGCATCCTGAAGGCCGGCGTGCCCGCCGTGATCGGGCCGCAAAAGCCCGAAGCGCTGGCGGTGATCGAGGCGCGCGCGCAGGAAATCGGCGCGCCCCTGTCGCGCTGGGGCAAGGAATGGATCGCCACCGTCGAGGACGGCAGCGTCATCTGGCAAGGCGGCGGGCGCAACATCGCGCTGCCGCTGCCCAATCTCGTCGGTCTGCATCAGATCATCAATGCCGGTACCGCCGTGGCGGCGCTCGACGCGCTGGAGAACATCGACGTGCCGTCGAGCGCGATCCGCGCCGGCATCAAGGCCGCCGAATGGCCGGCGCGCCTGCAGCGCCTGACCAAAGGCCCGCTGATCGAGCGCCTGCCGCCCCATGTCGAGCTGTGGCTCGACGGCGGCCACAATCCGTCCGCCGGCGAGGCGCTCGCCGCCCAGGCAAGGCGCTGGTCGGACAAATCGCTGATGATCGTCGCCGGGCTCTTGCGGACCAAGGACGCCGCCGGATTCTTCGCGCCGCTGGCGCCCCATGTCGCCGCCGCCCGCTCGGTCTCGATCCCCGGCGCCGAGGCGACGCTGAGCGCCGAGGAAACGGCGGCGGCGGCCAAGCGCGCCGGCCTCGACGCGCCGCCCGCGCCGTCGCTCGCCCTGGCCCTGCTCGATCTCACGCTCGGCTTGGAGCGCCCGGCCCGCATCCTGATCTGCGGCTCGCTCTATCTCGCGGGCCATGTGCTGAGCGAGAACGGCTGACAAAAAAAACCCCGCCATCTCTGGCGAGGTTTTTCGTCTCGATGCGAGCGGCGCTTAGAGCACCGACTTCACCCATTCCTGCAGTGCCGTCTTCGGCATGGCGCCGACCTTGGTCGCCGCGACCTGGCCGTTCTTGAACAGCATCAGCGTCGGGATGCCGCGCACGCCGTATTTCGTCGGCGTGCCGCCGTTCTGGTCGATGTTGATCTTGGCGATCGTCACCTGACCTTCCATGTCCTTGGCGATCTCCTCGAGCGCGGGCGCGATCTGCTTGCAGGGGCCGCACCATTCGGCCCAGAAATCGACCAGCACGGGCTGATCGGCCTTCAGCACATCGGCTTCGAACGAGGCGTCGGAGACCTGCTTCAAACCCATGATAAATCCTTGGAACTGTGGGAGAAAATTCCGGGCGACCGCCGGTTGCTGAAGCAAATCTAGGGCGCGCCCCCAGGGGCGTCAAGGCACCGTCCGGTGACCGCCCCCGATGCGGCGGAGACCCGCCGCGCGCAAGGCTTTCAGGGTCCGACCGAGGAGCGTCAGGCGCGCGGCGCGGCGCCGTCGAGCAGCTCGGGCGGGATTTCCATCCATGACGGCCCGTCGGTCCACAAGAGCGCGCAATCGATGCGGCGGCCGACATAGATCTGCGCCAGCAGCGCGCGATAGGCGGCAAGCTGGCGCAGATAGATCGCGGGAACATCGGCAACGCGCGTCGGCGGCGGACGGTTGCTCTTGTAATCGACCAGCAGTACGCGGTCCGGCAAGGCGACGAGCCGGTCGATCTGGCCGCTGATCGTCATGTCGCCGACCTGGCCGGCGATGGAAATTTCCGCCTGGCTGCCCGCGCCGAACAGAGCCGCGAAGCGCGAATCGTCCAGCACGCGCAGCGCTTCGCCGGCGATGGCGCCCTGCTGCGCCGCGCTGAGGTTCCACAAGGGCCGCGCGAGATAGCGTTCCGCCGCCGCCGCGCGCTGCTCCGGCGCGACGTCCGGCAGGGTTTGCAGCAGGCGATGGATCAGCAGGCCGCGCTGGAAGCGCGCGCCATCGTCTTCTGGCGCGAAGGGCGACAGCATGGCCGGTTCCGCCTCGCTCACCGGATCTGGCTTGGACGGCGCGAGCGGGCGCGACGGACGTTCTTCCGGCTTGGCCGGCGTGCGCGCCCAAACTTCGAGCGGCGCGAGCTTCGGTGGCGGCGCGCCATGATCGTGACCTGGCGTTCCTGGCGCCTTGTCGGGTTCGCGCGACTGCTCATGCGCCAGCCGCAGGCCGACACCCGACCAGCCTTCCGGGGTCAATGCGGTGAAATCGAACGGCACCGCTTGCACGGTGCCTTCCACCGCAAGCGCCTGCAGCCCGTCAGACACCAGGTTGTACCAGCAGTCCGGCGGCGGCGCCTTGCGGGTCTGCCAGCCACAAACGTAAAGCCGATCCTCGGCGCGCGTCAGCGCGACATAGAGCAAGCGGCGATATTCCTCGTCGCGGCGCTGACCAGCTCGGGCGCGGGCGGCGGCGGCGACGGCATCGTCGTCGGCGACGCGCGGCGGCCACAGCGGCAGGCGCGGCAAGGCGGGATCGTCGTCTTGCTCGTCGAGCGCCGTCCAGAGCAGCGGATCATGGCGCGTCGGCACCTGCATGGTGTCGGGCAGGATGACGATCGGCGCCTGCAGGCCCTTGGCGCCATGCACCGTCATGATGCGCACTTCGTCGCGCACGGTCTGCTCCAGGTCGCGCTTGATCTCGGCGTCGCCGGCGGCGAACCAATGCAAGAAGCCCTGCAGCGACGGGGCGGCCTCGCGCTCGTAGCCGAGGGCGCGGTTGAGAAATTCGGCGATCGGGTCTTCCGCCTCGATGCCGAGCCGCGCCAGCAATTTTCCGCGCCCGCCCTCGCGCACCAGCAGCTCGCTGTAGAGTTCGTAAGGCCGCAGGTAATCGGCGAGCGCCAGGAAGCGGGCGAGCAAGTCATGCGCCGCCCTGAAGGCGCCCGGCGCCTTGTCCTTGGCCGCGCGTTTGGCCAGCGCGTCCCACAGGCTCAGCCGCTCGCGGCCATGGGCGACCTCGTAGAGCTGGTCCTCATCGAGGCCGACGAGCGGGCTTTTCAGCACGGTGGCCAGGGTCAGATCGTCGTCCGGCAACAGCAGCACCTGGCCGAAGGCGATCAGGTCCATGACGGCGAGCTGCTCGGTCAGCACCATGCGGTCGACGCCGGCCACCGGCACGCCGCGCAGCTTCAGGCCGCGCACCAATTCGCTGACGAAGCCGGTGCGCCGGCGCACCAGCACCATGACGTCGCCGGCGCGCACGGTGCGGCCGTAGCTTTCGAGCGGCTCCTTGCCGACCCAGGCGGCGATACGCGCGGCGATCACGGCGGCAAGACGGGCCTGCGGCGAATCGCCGCCGTCGGTCTCGGTCGGCGAGGCCCATGGCGTCAGCAGCGGCGCATCGCGCGGCGTCACCGGCGGCCACAGCTCGACGACGCCAGCCTGGCCGATGCGCTTGAGATTGTGCTTCACGGTCTGGCCGCTCTCGGCGACGCCGATGCGGGCGGGATCGCGGGCGAAGACGGCGTCGACGGCGCGCAGCACCGCGTCGGTCGAGCGGTAAGACATCAACAGGTCGGTCTCGCGCCAGGTCTCGGCGCGGCGGGCGCGCTCCTGGAAATGGCCGCGCATGCGCAGGAAGGCGTCCGGGTCGGCGCCCTGGAAGCTGTAGATCGACTGCTTGAGATCGCCGACGACGAACACCGTGCGAGTCCGCTCGCGCGCGCCCTCGCCGGCGAAGAATTCCTCGGCCACCGCGGCGACGACGTCCCATTGCTCCGGGCTGGTGTCCTGCGCCTCGTCGACCAGGATATGATCGAGGCCGCCGTCGAGCTTGAACAGCACCCAGGCGGCGGCGCTGGCGGCGAGTTCGCCTTCGCCCTGCAGCAGATCGCGCGTCTTCAAGATGAGGTCGTCGTAATCGAGCGTCGCGCGGCGCGACTTGTGGCGCTCGTAGGCGGCGAGCAGATGGCCGGCGAGGATCAGCAGTGCCGCGCCCAGCTCGGCGAGGCGCGCGGCGCGCAGCCGGCCGCAGACGGCGACGAGACGCGCCGCCTCGTTTTCCAGGACTTCGACGGCGTTCGAGGCCGCGGCGATGGCCTTGCCGACCAGGCGCGGCATGTTGCGCGGCTCGCCTTCCTTGGTCAGGAACAGGCCGCAATAGCCGTCGAAATCCTTGAGGCGCCGTTCGGCATCGGCAAGATAAGCGTCGAACGCGCCGCTGCGCTCTTGCTGCGCGGCCGTGCCGCCGGCCAACAACGTGACGAGCGTTTTGAGATCGGCCAGCGGCAGCGCTTTGTCGGCGATGGCCGCGCGGCGGATCGAGTCGACCGTTTCGCCATCACGCAACCCCAAGCGCGCGCGCAGGGCAGCGAGCGTGCCGGCCGCGCCGCCCCGGGCGTCGAACAGGCGCTTGAGGCGGCCGCGCGCGCCGGCCAGTTCGGCCATCAACTTGGAGAAGGAGTCCTCATCCGTCGCCGCCGTCACCGCCGCCAGCGCCTGGCCGATGGGCCCGGCCGGCGCGAGCCGCGCGACCCGCAGCAGATCGTCGCGCGCGCCGAGCATCAATTCGGCGGCGGTGCGCTCGTCCATCACCTCGAAATGGGGCGCCAGGCCCGATTCGATGGGAAAGCGCCGCAGCAGCGATTGGCAGAAGGCATGAATGGTTTGAATCTTCATGCCGCCCGGCACGTCGAGCACGTCGCCGAACAGGGCGCGGGCGCGGTGCTTTTCCGGAGCCGAGGGCGCGCGGCCCAACAGATCGCGCAGCTCCGCCGTCAGCGTCTTGTCGTCCGCCGCCGCCCAGGCGCCGAGGCGGGCGTTGACGCGCAGCGCCATTTCCGCCGCCGCCGCCTTGGTGAAGGTGAGGCAGAGAATGCGGCCCGGCGGCGTGCCATGCACCAACAGGCTCAACACGCGGCGCGTCAGAATGGTCGTCTTGCCGGCGCCGGCGGAGGCCGCCACCCAGACCGTGCGGTCGGGGCGCAAGGCGTCTTCGGTCGCGTCCGTTGCAAGGGACAGATCGCTCATGACTCGCCACCGTCGTCGCCGGCGGCCGACCATTCCTTGACGCGGGCGAGATGCTCGTAATCGCTGAAGCGCGGCGCATGTTCGGCGCGCGGGCGGGCGAGATAGGGCGTGGCGGGATCGTCGAAGGCGGCGATCAGGCGCAGCAGGCCCTCGTAAGCATCAGCGGCGAATTGCGGCGCGTCGTAAGCCTTGATCTCGGCGACCGGACGGCCGCCCGACAGGCGCCAGAAGGCGATCTCGGCGACATCGCCCGCCGGCACGTCCTTGAAACCGCCGCGCGCCGCCATCATCGCTTCGAGCGGCAATTGCGGCGCCAGGCCGCGCTCCAAATCGCCTTTGCTCGGCACGCCGCCGGTCTTGTAGTCGATGACGGCGAGGCGGCCGTCGCCCAGATGGTCGATGCGGTCGGCCTTGGCGACCAGGGTGAAAGGCCCCGCCGGCCCCGGCAGGGTCAGTTCGCCCCAACCTTCGACGGCGAGCGGCGTGGCCAGCTTGCGGCGCGCCGCCTCGTTGGTCACGAACCAGCGCGCGATGCGCTCGAAGCGCGGCCACCAGAAGGCCCAGACGCCGGGGCTCGCCAATGCCGGCGCGAAGCTCTCTTTGCCGAATGCCAGCAGGCGCTCATAGGCCGCCTCCGGCGCTTCGCCCTCGCGCCAGCTTTTGACGAAACGGTCGAGCGCCTCATGGATGAAGCTGCCGCGGTCGGCTGCACCGGGATCGGCATCCAGGGGATCAAGCGCTTGAAGCTTCAGGATATGCCGGGCATAGACGCCGTAGGGATCGCGCATCCAGGTCTCGACCTGCGTCACGCTGAGCTTGCGCGGCCGCGCCGCGACCGACGGCGTCGGCGCGGGCCGCTGGATCGGCGTCGGCGGACCGGCCGGCGCATCGAGCATCTGCTGCCAGGCGAGCCATTGCGCCCCGCCGGAGAGGGCCTTCTGCGCCTTGAGGCCGAGCAGCAGATTGTCGAGCCGCTGCAGCCAGCGCGCCGGCACGGTCGGCGTGCCCTCGACGCGCAGCGCGCGGGTCAGCGCGACGCGCGGCGCGGCGAAGGCCTGCGCCACGTCATGGGCGGCAAGACCGATGCGGCGCTCGGGCGACGGCAGGCCGAAGGCCGCGCGCATCGGCCGGCTCATCCAGGGATCGGCGCCGGGATCGGCCGGCCAGACGCCTTCGTTGAGGCCGCCGAGAATGACGAGATCGGCCTGCTGCAAGCGCGCTTCGAGCGGGCCCCAAATGAACAGGCGCGGATGGGCGCCATAGCGCGGCCGCACGACGCGCCCGGCGAGCAACGTCTCGAACAGGGCGGGATAGGCGGGCCCGGCCATCGGCGGCAGATCGCGCGCGGCGCCGGCGAATTCGGCGATGAAGCCGGCGAGCGCCTCGCCGTCGTCGCCGCGCCACAGCCGCATGGGTCCGGGCAGCGCGTCGTCGGCCGCGAGATGTTCGAGCCAGGCGACATGGGCGCGCAGCAGCGCTTCGACGGCGACTTCCTTGCTGGCGAGCGCGTCGCACAGCGGCGCGGCGGCGGTGGCCAAGCGGTCGAGCCAAGGCAACAGCGCGGCTTCGACTTTGCTGGCCGCGAGCGCGGCGCGCAGGCCGGCGAAGCCCGGCGCCGGGCGCACGCCGCGCAAGGTCGCCAATTCGAGCGCCCGCGCCTTATCTCTAAAAGCGACGGTCTTCTCGCCGCCCGCGGCCAGCGGATGTTTGAGCGCCGCGAGCAGCGCGGCGGGCGCCAGCTCGTCGCCCAGCATGGCGAGCGCCAGGCGGGCGAAGGCGCCGGCCGGCGTGGTGGCGAGCGGCTGGCCGGCCGAATCGTCCACTTCGATGTCCCAGCGGCGCAACTCGGCGGCGACGCGGCGCGCCAGATCGCGGTCGGGCGTGATCAGCGCCGCGCGCTGGCCTTCATGCTCGACGGCCTCGCGCAGCATCAGGGCGATGGCGCCGGCTTCTTCCAAGGGGCCGGGCGCTTCGAGACGCACGACATCGGCGAGCGCCAGGGCGGGATCTGGCAGATCGCGCGCCGGCAGATCGCCGCCCTCCGGCAGCGGATCGAGCGCGCGGGCGAGCAGCGCCGCGCGCGCCGGCGGCGTCGAAGCGGCGATGGGCGAGACCCAGTCCGTCACGTCGGCTCGCGCGACGCCGAGACGATCGAGCAGCCGCGCCAGGCCGAATTGCGGATGGCTCTCCAAAGAACGCTCTAACAGCAGCGCGCGCCAACAGGGCTCGCTCATCTCGCGGTCGAGGCCCGGCAGCACCACATGGCCCTGCGGCAAGGCGGCGACGACGGCGAGCAGATCGGCGGTGGCGGGAATCGAGCCGGTCGAACCGGCAGCGATCACCGGGCCGGCCGGCGGATGGACGCGCCACAGCTCGGCCTGCGCCGCCAAGGTCGCGTTGCGCCGCGCCGCCGGATCGAGCGCCCCTTCGGCCTCGAGAATGTTCGGCCAATGGTCGGTGAGGATGGCGAGGAATTCGAGCGTCTGCTGCCAATGGCGCGCGAAAGATTCCGGCGCGAGACTCTTCAGCTTGCTGACGTCGACGCGCTCGGTCTGCATCTCGTCGAGCAGACGCGCCAGCGCTTCGGCGAGCCGCGCCGATTGGGCTTCGTCGGGCGCTTCGGGCAGGCTCTGGGCGCCGAGCTGGCGCACCAGGCGGGCGAGCAGCAATTGCCGGCGCAGGCCCGGAATCGCCGGCGGCAGATCGATCGCGCCTTCGGCAGCGCTTTCTTCGAGCAACAGCGCTTCTTCATCCAGCTCGCCGAGCGGCATGAGGCGCGGCAGCAACAGGGCCGTGCCGCCGCCGAGGCGCAGGAAGGCTTCGCGCAAAGACCGGATGGCGCGCCGGGTCGGCAGCAGCACGGTGACGCGCGTGAGCGCCAGCGGATCGTCGCGGCCGACCATCTGCCAGATGCCGGCGGCGAGCGAATCGACGAAGGGCGCGCCGGCCGGAATATTGGCGACGCGGAGACTTGTCACGACAGGTGGCTCCGCAGATGCCGCTCGGCGAGCGCCAGGCCCTCCGGCGTGCCGATGTGATACCAGTCGCCGTCATGAACGAGGCCGCGCAATCGGCCGTCCGCGGCGGCTTTGTCGTAGAGCTTGTTGAGCGAGAAAGCGCCCGACGGCGCGCCGGCGAACAGACGCGGATGGAGAATCTGCACGCCGGTGAAGACGAAGGGCGCGGCGTCGCCGGCGCGGCGGCGCAGCTTGCCATCCGTCAGCAGATCGAAGTCGCCCGGTCCGTCGTAGCCGATGGCGCTGGCCTTGTCGTGAACCAGCAGCAGCGCGTCCATCGCGCCATCGTTCCAGGCGGCCGCGAGTCGCTGCAGCGCCGGAGTCACGCCGTCGCGCCACAGGATGTCGCCGTTGGCGACATAGAAGGGGCCCGGCCGCAGATCGGGCAGCGCCTGCATCACGCCGCCGCCGGTATCGAGGATCGTCTCTTCGTGCGACAGCAGGATGCCGAGCTTATCGCGCCCTTCTCCCATGCGCCGGGCGACATGCATGGCGATGCGCGGACCGAGATAATGGGCATTGACCACTGCGGTCTCGACGCCGGCGGCGGCGAAATGATCGAGCGCGCGATCGAGCATGCAGCGGCCGGCCACCGGGATCAGCGGCTTGGGCGTCGTCAAGGTCAGCGGCCGCATGCGCAGGCCGAAACCCGCCGCCAGCACCATGCCCCTGGTGATCTGGATCGGCTGCGCGGTCACGGGGCCTCCGGAGCGACACGCAAGGCCGGTGGCACATGCTCGTCGAACCAGCCGCGCACGTCCGAGAGCGCCGGATGGGCGAGATCGCCTTCGAGCAGGCGCCAGACGCGCGGCACATGACCGAGATAATGATGCTTGCCGTCGCGCCGGCTCAGGCGCGTGAAGATGCCGACGATCTTGGCGTTGCGCTGCGCCGCCAGCACGGCGGCGGCGGCGACGAACGCTGCGCGGTCGAGCTTGGGAAAAGCCGCGAGGTAGCGCGCCGTCATCGCCTCGGCGAGGCCGGGCGCGAGATCGCGCCGCGCATCCTCCAGCAAGGACACGAGATCGTAAGCCGTAGGGCCAACGAGCGCGTCCTGGAAATCCAGTAAGCCACAAGCGGCTATGCCGCTGCGGCTCGGCAGGCGCATCAGATTGTCGACGTGATAGTCGCGCAGCACCAGCGTGGTGGGCTGACCGGCGAGCGCCGCGAAGGCGGCGCGCCAGCCGGCAGCGTAGGACTCGATGGCTTCCGCCGGCGCCGGCGTGCCGCGCATCGCCGGCAGGAACCAGTCGGTCAGCAGCCGCGCCTCTTCGAGCAATTTCGCCTCGTCATAGGGCAAGATGCCGAGCGGCAGCACCTTGTCGACCGGCACATGATGCAGTCCGATCAGCGCATCGACCGCCAGTTCATAAAGCGCCGTCTCGTCGGCGCCCTGGGCGAGCAGGCGCGTGAAAGTGTCGTCGCCGAGGTCTTCGAGCAGCAACAGGCCGTTGGCCTCGTCGGCCTCGAAGACATGCGGCGCGCTGAAGCCGAGCTTGGTGAGATGGCGCGCGACGCGCAGGAAGGGCCGCACGTCCTCCTTCGGCGGCGGCGCGTCCATCAGCATGGCGCGGCGGCCCTCGAGGCCGAGGCGCTCGTAGCGGCGGAACGAGGCGTCGCCCGGCAGCTTGTCGCGCGCCGCGCCGGCCCAGCCGCATCTGGCGAGGAACGCGGCGATGAGCGCGTCGCGGCTTTCAGCTGGCGCATTCATGGCATGACTTTCATATCAGGCGCTCCAGCCGCGCCGGCCAATCGTCCGCGCCGGTCAAGCGCGCGATGCGGACCCCCTCTTCGCTTCCTGGGCCATCGAAGCCAAGAGACAGATGCAGCGCACGGCGCGGCAGATAGGGGCCGAGCCGTTCGGGCCATTCGATCAATGAGATCGCATCATTGAAGGCCTCGTCGATGCCGAGCTCCAAGGCGTCGTCGGCCGTCTCCAGGCGATAGAGATCGAAATGCCAGATGGCCGGATCGGTCATGTCGTAGGTCTGCACCAGGGTGAAGGTCGGGCTCGGGACGTCGCCCAACGCGTCCGCCTGCCCCGCCAGGGCGGCGCGCGCCGCGATGAAGGCGCGGGCGAAGGCGGTCTTGCCGGCGCCGAGCGGGCCATGCAGGGCGATCACGTCGCCGGCGCGGACGCGCGCGGCGAGCGCGCCGGCCAGAGCCGCCGTGGCGGCGAGATCGGCCAGGCGGAACGAGAGCTCCCCGTCAGGGGCGGATATGGGAGACGGCAAAGCCATGGCTTTGTTGTAGCCGTCCCTCCGAGGATCGGCAATTCGCCTCTCGGCGGCGCCTCAAGCGAGTTCGGCGGCGGCGAGCTGGCGCTTGATCGCCTGGCCGGCGCGGCTCTTGCCGGCCAATGAACCGTCTTCCGCCAAAACGATATCGGCGCAGGCGTCGGACGGCGCAAAGCCCCAGATCTCCGCCCCTTCCAGGACGATCAGGGTGATCTCGCCGGCCCGCGCGCGCGGCGCCAGATTGAGCCCGGCGAAATTGCGCATGTCGTCGCAGGTCGGGAATTTTTCGATCAGCTTCTGCGCCTTGGGGTCGTCGGCCACGCCCTTGTGATGATAGGGCAGCAGGAAAATCTCCGAAATCTGCGCGCGCAGCCGTTCGCGCGGCGCCAGGCCCTTGAGCGACGCGGCATAGCCGGCGCTTTCCGGATGATCCTGGAAGGCCGGATCCAGGAGAAAATGCGGCGTGCGGCCGAGCAGGTTGCCCTTCAGCGCCTGGCGGAAGGCCGCCGAGGATTTTTCATAGTCGGCGATCGGTTTCGACAAGGCCGGCGCGAGGCGCAGCAGAAACACCTTCGACCGGAACATGTCGCCGCGCCACGGCTGCGGCATGAGATCGAAGGGCAAGGGATAGGGCTTGCGCACGTAGAAGCCGTCTTCGGCATGGACGTAGGGCGGCTCGGCATAGTCGCCGCCCCAGAATTTGATCAAACGATCCACGCGAAGCTCCTGGCCAAACGGCTCACCTGTCGGGATTTTCCCCGATTATCCTCGCCCCGGCGCGACGCCTCAAGTTTGTTGTATTTGGCAGGCGCCGAGGCCATGTTATGGCCGTTTTATCGCGTTCCAGGAGACGACTGCCGTGAGTTCTCAGACCGTTCAGACCGATGTCGCCATTATCGGCGCCGGCCCCGTCGGCCTTTTCGCCATCTTCGAATGCGGCATGCTGAAAATGCGCTGCCATGTGATCGACGCCCTCGACATGGTCGGCGGCCAATGCACGGCGCTCTACCCGGAAAAACCGATTTACGACATCCCCGGCCACCCGGCGATCGACGCCGCCGACCTGATCGACAAGCTCTCCGAACAGGCCGCGCCGTTCCATCCGGTCTATCACCTCGGCCAGCAGGTGATGACGCTGACCAAGACCGGCGCCAACGACGGGGGGGGGTTCGCGCTCGGCCTGTCCGGCGGCGAGACGATTCAGGCCAAGGCGGTGATCGTCGCCGGCGGCTGCGGCGCCTTCGGCCCCAACCGCCCGCCGCTCGAGGGCCTTGAGGCTTACGAGGGCAAAAGCGTCTTCTACATGGTCAAGCGCCGCGAGGAATTGCGCGGCAAGCGCGTGGTGATCGCCGGCGGCGGCGATTCCGCCGTCGACTGGGCCATCGCCTTGGCCGGCGTCGCCGCCAAGGTGATGGTGGTGCATCGGCGCGACAAATTCCGCGCCGCGCCGGAAATGGCCGCGCGCCTGAAGGCGCTGAATGACGCCGGCGAGATCGAACTGGTGGTGCCCTACCAACTGGCCGGTCTCGAAGGCGCGAACGGCCAGCTCTCGGCGGTGATCGTGAAAGACCTCGATGAGGCGCCGCGCAAACTGGAGGCGGACGTGCTGCTGCCGTTCTTCGGCCTCGCCATGAATCTCGGGCCGATCGCCGACTGGGGCCTCAATGTCGAGCGCAACCATATCGGCGTCGAGCCCGCGACCTGCCAGACCTCGACGCCGGGCATCTTCGCCATCGGCGACATCGCCCATTATCCCGGCAAGCTGAAGCTCATCCTATCGGGCTTCGCCGAAGGCGCGCTCGCCGCGCATGGCGCCCATGGCGTCGTGCATCCCGGCGAAAAGCTGCATTTCGAATATTCGACGACCAGTGGCGTTCCCGGCGCATAGCGCCGGAGGCGGCGTGCCGGGCTCCGCTTAGCGAAACCCGTATTGAATAGCCCGGCTTCGACGTGCGGCGCGTAGCGTCTGCGGTTACTCCGCCGCCGGCTTTTCCGCCGGCTCGGGCTGGGCGATCTGCGGCACCGCTTGCGCCGGCAGGCGGCAGATGACGGTGGTGCCCTGGCCGGGCGTCGAGATCAGCTCGATGCGCCCGCCATGCAGCTCGATGAAGCTTTTGACCAGCGATAGGCCGATGCCGAGGCCGGAGGCGCGCGCCGCATTGCCGCCGCGCTCGAACTTCTCGAACACCCGCGCCTGATCTTCCGGCGAGATGCCGCTGCCCGAATCGGCGACCGACAGCACCAATTCGCCTTCGTCCCAGCGCGCACCGAGCACGATTTCGCCTTCGCCCACCATATATTTCATGGCGTTGCTCACCAGATTGAACAGCGCCTGGCGCAGGCGGCGCTCGTCCGCCATCACCACGCCGATGCCGGCCGGACAATCGAGGGTCAATGTCGAGCCCTGCTTGCGCGCGCGGTCGCGCGCCAGGGTGAAGACGCTGAACAGCACGCTATGGATGTTCACCGGCTTGAGGTCGAGCGACAGGCGGCCCGCTTCGATCAGCGCCAGATCGAGGATGTCGTCGATCAGCGCGAGCAGCTGGCGCGACGATTCGAGAATGCCGCGGGCATATTCGGTCTGGCGGTCGTTCATGGCGCCGAAATATTGGTTCGCCAGGATTTCCGTGAAGCCGATGATGGTGTTGAGCGGCGTGCGCAGCTCGTAAGAGACGTTGGTGATGAATTCCGACTTGAGATGGTCGGCGGCTTCCAGCGCCTCGTTGCGTTCGCGCAGCGCCCGCTCGACATTGGCGCTGTCGGTGACGTCGAGATAGCTGAACATGGTCGCGCCGTCGGGCAGCGGCACGCTGTTGTAGTCGAGCACGGAATTGTCGTTGCGGCGGAAGACGCCGACGCGGGCGACATGGTCGGTGGCGCGCGAGGCGAGCAACTTCTTGTAGTCCTCCCACTCGCCGTTGTGCGGCATCTGATGCTTGACCGCCTCGACGATGTCGATGACGCGCGGCTCGTTCGCCAGGAAATTCGGCGCCAGATGCCACATGCGGGCGAAGGCGTTGTTGTGCAGCTTGAGCCGACCGTCGGCGCCGAACACCGCCACGGCGGCATGCAGATTGTCGAGCGTCTCGCGCTGCACGGCGATCAGCGTGTTGTAGGAACGCTCCAACGTCAGGCGGTCGGTGACGTCCTCCACCGTGTAGAGCAGACCGCCGAGCGGATGGGGATAGATCACCATGCGCAGCACGCGCTCGTCGGGCAGGTAGACCAGCTCTTCGCGCGGCTCGATCAGCGAGGTATAGAGCGCCAGGCGCTCCTTTTTGTAGGCCTGGAAATTGGCCTGTTCCGGCAAGCGGCGGCGCACGCGCAGCTCTTCGAGCAGGGCGCCATGGGTCGGCGCGCTGGCCACCCAGTCCTCCTCCAACCCCCACAGGCGGCTGAAGGCGGAATTGGCGAACAGCACGCGCTGATCCGGCCCGTAGATGATGATAGCGGTGCCGAGTTTTTCCAGCACGTCGGCATGGGCGGCGATGTGGCGCGCCAGCTCGGCGCGGGTTTCCTCGGCGACCGTCCGGTCGATGGCGAAGCCGGCGAGATGGCCGCCGGCGATCGGCGTTTCGGTGATCTCCAGCAGGCGGCGCGCGCCGGCGATGACGACGTGCAACAAGCCGCTGTGCGGCTTGCCTTCGCTCGCGGCGCTGGCCGACAGTTCGCGGATCCACTCGACCCGCGCGCCGACCAATTCGCGTTGCGCGGCGATGGCGATGTCCGGCGTTTCCGCCTCGACCGCCTTGGCATAGGCCCCGTTGCAGGCGAGCAGCACGCCGTCGGCGCGGCGCAGCCAGACCGGCGCATCGAGCGCGTCGAACATCTCGGCGAACAGCCGCGCCTGGCCTTCGGCGGCGGCCATGCCGGCCGATTGGCGCTGGCGCTCCTGCTCGCGCTGATCGACGTCATGAACCCAGAGCACCGAAGCGAGCGTGCCGCCGGACGGCGCCGGGCTGCCGGTGACCTCGCAGGTGCGGCCGTTGACGCGGAAGGTGAGATTGAAACCGAGGCGTTCGTGACGCAGGCGATCGACCGCCTGCGCCAGCCGTTCGCGGTCCGCCTCGGCGATCAGCCGCAGGAAGGTCGCGTAGCTCAGCGGCTCGTCGTCGAGAAACAGGCCGAGGACCCCGGCCAGCTCCGGACCGGCGATCCAGTCGCCGGACGCCGTCCAGCCGGCATGGGCGCCGGGCGCCACGGTGAGGGCATCGTCGCGGGCGGCGAGCGCCACGCGCAGGCCGGCCGCCTCGTCGGCCAATGCGCTGGCACGGCGGCGCTGGCGGCTCCAGGCGACGCCTTCGGCGATGACCGCGCCGGCGCAAAGCGCCAGCAAGGCCCAGGGCGCGGCGCCGCTCAGCAACTCGCCGATCTCGCTGGCGCTTTGCGCCGCCGCCGGCGTGGCGGAGAGCATGAGGGGACCGCCGAGAATCAGGGGAGCGGACGCGCGCAAAGACGCGGGCCGCCGCCGGACGAAGGGCAAGCGGGCGGGCGGTCTTGTCGATGAACCTGATGCGGCGCGAACCATGCTGTTCCCCCGGCGCGCAGTCTAAGTGCGCGCCGGTGCCGGAACAAGCGGCCCGGAAGGGCTAGTAGCGGTACTGGTCGGGTTTGAACGGGCCGGTCGCCGGGATTCCGAGATATTCCGACTGTTTCGCCGTCAGCTTGGTCAGCTTGGCGCCGACCTTGGCGAGATGCAACGCCGCGACCTTTTCGTCGAGATGCTTCGGCAGGGTGTAGACCTTCTTGTCGTACTTCGTCGGGTTGGTCCACAGTTCGAGCTGCGCCAGCGTCTGGTTGGTGAAGGACGCGCTCATCACGAAGCTCGGGTGGCCGGTGCCGCAGCCGAGGTTCACCAGGCGGCCCTGGGCCAGGAGAATGATGCGATGGCCATCGGCGAATTCGACTTCGTCGACCTGCGGCTTCACTTCATGCCACTTGAGGTTTTTCAGGCCTGCGACCTGAATCTCGCTGTCGAAATGGCCGATGTTGCAGACGATGGCGCGGTCCTTCATCTGGCGCATGTGATCGACGGTGATGACGTCGAGGTTACCCGTCGCGGTGACGAAGATGTCGCCCTTCGGCGCGGCGTCTTCCATGGTGACGACTTCGTAGCCTTCCATCGCCGCCTGCAGCGCGCAGATCGGATCGATTTCGGTGACCAGCACGCGCGCGCCGGCGCTGCGCAGGCTGGCGGCCGAGCCCTTGCCGACGTCGCCGAAACCGGCGACCACGGCGACCTTGCCCGACATCATCACGTCGGTGGCGCGGCGGATGCCGTCGACCAGGCTTTCGCGGCAGCCGTAGAGATTGTCGAACTTCGACTTGGTGACCGAATCGTTGACGTTGATGGCCGGCCACAGCAGCTTGCCGTCCTTCTCCATCTGATAGAGGCGATGCACGCCGGTGGTGGTTTCCTCCGTCACGCCGCGGATCGATTCGGCGAGCTTCTTGTAGTAGCCCGGCTTGTCCTTGAGGCGCTGCTTGATCGCGGCGAAGAGGATTTCTTCTTCTTCGTTGCCCGGATTGGACAGCACCTTGGGATCGCTCTCGGCCTTGAGGCCGAGATGGACGAGCAGCGTGGCGTCGCCGCCGTCGTCGAGGATCATGTTCGGCGCGCCGCCGTCGGCCCATTCGAAGATCTTGTGGGTGTATTCCCAATAATCGACCAGGCTCTCGCCCTTGACGGCGAACACCGGGATGCCGGCGGCGGCGATCGCCGCGGCGGCATGGTCCTGGGTCGAGAAGATATTGCAGGACGCCCAGCGGATATCGGCGCCGAGATGGGCCAGCGTCTCGATCAGCACGGCGGTCTGGATCGTCATGTGCAGGGAGCCGGCGATGCGCGCGCCCTTGAGCGGCTTCTTGTCGCCGTACTCGGCGCGCAGCGCCATCAGGCCGGGCATCTCGGTTTCGGCGATGTTCAGTTCGCGGCGGCCCCAATCGGCGAGGCTGAAATCGGCCACTTTGTAATCGCCGGCGAGGGCGGCGGCGGTCGCGGAAGACGTCTGGATGCTCACGAAAGGCTCCTGGAGTGGGGCGGGGAAAGAAAGACGGACGGCGGCATGCGGTCCAACCGCGGCCGCGCGAGTGTCGCGCGGAAGGGTTATATATAAGCTAAGATTTATATTTATATATAAAGGTTTAGAGATACAGCAAGGCTTAATAAAAGCCCATTGAATCAATGGGCTATCGAGAGATTTGCGCGAGCAATCCGACGGCTAATCTTCCTCGTCGAACCGGTTTTCGACCAGGGCGGCGAGCGCCGCGAGGGCCTCCTTCGCCTGACGGCCCTCGGCCTGGATGCAAAGCTCGCTGCCGGGGCCGGCGGCCAGCATCATCAGGCCCATGATCGAGCGGCCGGAGACGCTGCTGCCGTCGTTCGCCGCCATGCATTTGCTCGCCGAAACGCGCACCGTGGCCTCGAAGCCGCCGGCGGTCTTGACGAACTTGGCGGCGGCGCGAGCATGCAGACCGCGCTTGTTGATCACCTGGACCGTGCGCTGAAGCTTGCCGTCTTTGTCGATGGTCGGCGTTTCGCTCATCGCCGACTCTTCTCGCGCTCGGCCGGCGCATCGGCGAGCAGGCTGGAGGCGACGTTGATATATTTGCGTCCCGCTTCCTGCACGGCGGTGACGGCCTGGCCGAGCGGCATGCCGTCGCGCACGCTGGCGAACTTGATGAGCATCGGCAGATTGACGCCGGCGATGACCTCGACGCTCGATTCGCTCATCACCGAAATGGCGAGGTTGGACGGCGTGCCGCCGAACATGTCGGTCATCAGAATGACGCCGGCGCCGCTGTCGACCTTGGCGACGGCGGCGACGATGTCGGCGCGGCGGCGCTCCATGTCGTCCTCGGGCCCGATGGAGATCGCCGCGACGTCCTTCTGCGGCCCGACCACATGTTCGAGCGCGGCGACGAATTCCTCCGCCAGGCGGCCATGAGTCACCAACACCAATCCGATCATCATCGTCCCCTTGTGTTTCCGGCACGTATGGTCTGCGTTGCGCCGCGGCGCGCTTGCGGCGCGCGCGCGACCGCCGCCTTGCGCGGCGCTTTAGCCTTGCGCGACGGCGATTCGGCGCCCGAACCGCCGCCTTGAATGTCGCGATGCACCGTCAGCACGTCGGACGACGCGTCGAACCGCTGGCGACGCAGCCAGCCCGCCAGCCTTTCGGCGACATAGACGGAGCGATGCCGCCCGCCGGTGCAGCCGACCGCGATGGTGAGATAGCTTTTGCCCTCTTGCGCGAAACGCGGCAGCAGCAAGGCGAGAAGATGCGTGAGCGAATCGAAGAACTCGTCGAATCCGGCGTCGGCGGCGACATAGGCGCCGACATCCTTGTCGAGGCCGGTATGCGGCTTGAGCGCCGGCACGTAATGGGGATTGCGCAGGAAGCGCGCGTCGAACACCAGATCGGCCTCGCGCGGCACGCCGAGGCGATAGGAGAAGGACGTGACGCAGACGGCGAGTTGGCCGCGCTTGTTGAGGCCATAGAGCCCTTCGACGATGCGGCGCAGATCGCCGGGCGCGAAATCGCTGGTGTCGATCAGGCGGTCGGCGCGCAGGCGCAGCTTGGCGAGCATGCGACGCTCATGGGCGATGCCGTCGCGCACCGGACGGTCGACGGCGAGCGGATGGCGGCGGCGCGTTTCGGTATAGCGGCGCAGCAGCACGTCGTCGCTGGCGTCGAGAAAAAGGAGATGCGCGTCGAGATCGCTCTGCGCCATCAAGGCATCGAGCGTTTCGAGCAGCGCGGCGACGCCGAAATCGCGCGTGCGGATATCGACGCCGATGGCGAGCGGCGGCGCGCCGCGCGCGGCCTTCTTGGACATGCCCGCCAAACCTTTGGGCGCGAGTAAGCCGGCGATGAGCGAGAGCGGCAGATTGTCGACCGCCTCATAGCCGATGTCCTCGAGCGCCTTGAGCGCCGAGGAGCGGCCGGCGCCGGACATGCCGGTGACGAACACGACACGCGCCGAACCGCCGGCAAGCGCCGCCCTGGCTTTGGTCGGGGCCTGGACGGGGGACGTCGGTTTGGCGGAGGCCGCTTTGGTCTTACGCGCGGCGGATGAGGCAGTACGGCTGGTCATGCGAGGCGCTTAATAGAGCCCGAGCGCCCGCCCGCCGCAAGGCGAAGATTGTGCAGCGCAAGACGAAGCTTCAGGGCGGCGGAAACCTCGAACGGCGCCAGGCGCAAGAGCGGCAGGCTTAGGCCAAGCCCTTCATATCCCTCGGCTTCTTTCAAATCGGGGATCCGCTGCCAGTCGCCGGGCAGGCGCTCGACTTCGCCCGGCGGCACGAGCGCCACGGCCAGGCAAAGCTGGACGCGGACGCGCCGGCGCGCCGGCGGCAGGCGTAAAATCCCAAGGCCATGGACCTCGATGGCGCCGAGCAAGTCGGCCGCCTGGGCCTCGGGCGGCGCCTCGGCGCTCAGGCCCTTGCCGCGACGGACCAGCCGGACCCGATCGTCGGCAACGAGACGCGCGCCCTCCTGCAGGACGGCGCGCAGCGCGAGGTCCGATTTGCCGCTGCCCGAAGGCCCGAGCAGCAGCGCGCCGCGCGCGCCGAAGGCAATGCAGGTGGCATGGACCGTCTCGCCCGGCGGGAGCCGATTCGGCGCCCCGCGCCGTTGTGCCGCGCGCGCCATAGGGCTCAATCGTCCGCGCCGCCGAGCGTCGCCTTGGCCGGCGATTTGCCCATCTGCGCTTTCGTGGCGGCCGGCAATTCGACGGTGAAGCGCGCGCCGCGCACGGCGCCGCGATCGGCGGTCGGCGCGTCGTAAATATTCTCCGCCCAGATGCGGCCGCGATGCGCCTCGACGATCTGGCGCGAGATGCTGAGGCCGAGGCCCGAATGGGTGCCGAACTTCTCGCCCTTGGGCCGCTCGGTGTAAAAACGGTCGAAGATCGCCTTGCGCTTGTCTTCGGGAATGCCGGGGCCCTGGTCCTCGACCGTCGCCTTGATCCAGCGCCCTTCGCGCCACACCCGCAGGCGAATCTCGCCGTTCGGCGGGCTGAAGGACACGGCATTGCCGAGCAGATTGCGGAACACCTGTACCAGGCGGCTCTCGATGCCCTCGACGAACAGATCGCTCGCCGCATCGACCGCCGGCTCGTAGATCAAGCGCGGGCCGCCGTCGCTCGCGGTCGCCGCGTGAATGTCGGCGAGCGCCGCGAGGATGCCGGACAGATCGACCGGCTCGCTCTCGGCGCGCGACAGTTCGGCATCGAGGCGCGAGGCATCGGAAATATCGCTGATCAACCGGTCGAGGCGCTTCACGTCGTCCATGATGATCGCCATCAGCTTGCGGCGCTGATCGGCGTCTTCGATGCGCGCCGCCGTCTCGACCGCGCTGCGCAGCGAGGTGAGCGGATTCTTGATCTCGTGGGCGACGTCGGCGGCGAAGCGCTCGATGGCATCCATGCGCGTCCATAGCGCGTCGGTCATCTCGCGCAGCGCGGCGGACAGATCGCCGATCTCGTCGGAGCGGCGCGAGAAATCGGGAATGGCGACCTTGCGGCCCTGGCCATGGCCGACGCGCTTGGCCGCCGCCGCGAGGCGGCGCACGGGGCGCGCGATGGTGCCGGCGAGATAGAGCGAGACGAGCACCGACATGGCCATGACGATGGCCAGCACCTGCAGAATGTCGAGGCGGACGCGGCGCAGGCTATTCTCGATATCGACGCTGTCCTTGGTCACCACCACGGCGCCGAGCACCTGCTTGTAGCGGCTGACCGGCGCGGCCGCCGAGAGCATCAGATCGTCGCGCGCGTTGACGCGCACTTCGGCGCGCGGCTCGCCGCGCAAGGCATAGATCGCCTCCTCGAAATCGGCAGCGACGGGCGGCGAGGATTCCGCGTAAGGCGGATATCTGTCCTTGTCGGGCAGCAGCTCGATCGCCCATTCGTAGAAATCGAGCAGCACGTCCAGGGGTCCGCGCGCCGCGGCGACCGGCGGCGACAAGGGCTGCACCGTCACGGGACCGCCGATCACCGACGACGACAGCGAATCGGCGATGAGATCGCCGTTGGCGGCGAACAGGCGCACGCGCAGGCCGAGCGGGCCGGCCAGCCGGCGCACCAAGGGGCGCGCCATGGCGGTGAGATAGTCGCCGCCTTCGCCGACATCGGAGGTCACCGCCGCTTCGCCGAGCGCCTCGGCGACGATCTGCGCCTGCACGGTGAGCGACCACAGTTCGGAACCGATCAGGCTTTCGCGGTAGCGGTCCATGTACAGCAAGCCGCCGGCCAGCGCGGCGAGCGCCATGACGTTGACGAAGAGAATGCGCCAGGTCAGCGACAGGCCGCGACGGCGGCGGCGGCGCGGGCCGCGCGGACGGCCGAGACGGGTGCGGCTATCATGCTCGGGACGCGGCGCGTCTTCGTTCGCCCTCTGCCCATTGGCGTCGGACGACAGGCGGATCTCGTCCGTCGCGTCGGCCGCGCGAGGGACGCGCGGATCCTCGTCCGCAGCCGCATGCAGACCGTCGCTGTTCCCGGCGCCGTCGCCGGGCCATCGTCGTGGCAGTTGTCGCGCCAATGGATCCTGTCCTCTTGCGGGCGCGTCGCCGGTCCTTGCGAGACCGGCGCCCGCGATGAGCCGCTACTTGTCCTTGTAGCGGTAGCCGAGGCCGTAGAGCGTCTCGATCTGATTGAAGTCCTTGTCGAGCGCCTTGAGCTTGCGGCGCAGCCGCTTGATATGGCTGTCGATGGTGCGGTCGTCGACATAGACATGCTCGCCGTAAGCCGCGTCCATCAGCTGGTCGCGGTTCTTCACATGGCCGGGCCGCATGGCGAGCGACTGCAGAATGAGAAACTCGGTGACGGTGAGCTGCGCCGGCTTGCCCTGCCAGGTGCAGAGATGGCGCGCCGGATCGAGCAGCAGGTCGCCGCGCACCACCGCGCCTTCGCCGGACGCGGCGGGGGCCGCGCCCTCGACCGACAATTCCTTGCGGCGCATCAGCGCGCGGATGCGCTCGATCAGCAGACGCTGCGAGAAGGGCTTGCGGATGTAATCGTCGGCGCCCATGCGCAGGCCGAGCACTTCGTCGAGCTCGTCGTCCTTCGAGGTGAGGAAGATCACCGGCAGCTGCGACTGACGGCGCAGCCGCGTCAGCAGCTCCATGCCGTCCATGCGCGGCATCTTGATGTCGAGGATGGCGACGTCGGGCGGCCGGTCGGTGATGCCCTTCAGCGCCTGCTCGCCGTCGGTGTAGGTGCGCACCTCGAAGCCCTCGGCTTCGAGCGACATGGAGACCGACGTCAGGATGTTCTGGTCGTCGTCGACCAGGGCGATGGTGCGGCGCGTCTTGGCGGGAACGGGGGCGGGAGCGCCGCCGGCTTTGCTCGTCGTCATGTCGGGCGTCAGCTCGCGTTGGGCCTCAGTGGGGGCCTCAGTCGGGGACTCGATCTGGGCAAGAACCGGCGGGTTCGCCTGGACGACCGCGCCGTGGGGGGCATTTTGCATGGTTTCCGTGCCTCTGGCAAAACCCGGTTGGCCGGGTTGGGATGGGCGAGGTCAGATTAAGCCCCTGAAATTTGACGAAAAAACGGCGTTGAGCGGCCCCAGCGCTCGTCCGCCGGGACAATTTCGCCCAGCCCTAGAGCCTCGTATGATTTCTCGCGGAAATTTCATACCTGTTATTGACCGTCCCCGGCCCGCTCCTATGATGGCGGCATATTTCTGCCGCGCATATTCGCGGCGCCCCACCTTGCAGCCCAGTCATTCAGCCGGCGCTCCCAGACCGGCGCCAAACCCTCATGGGGGAGTTTTTTACGTGATTTCCGTTCTGTTCCTCGGCCTGCTGTTCGGCATGAAGCACGCGATGGAGGCCGACCATGTCGCCGCCGTCGCCAGCCTGGCGACGCGCAGCAGCAGCCCGGCCGAAGCCGCCCGCTTCGGCATCGCCTGGGGCCTCGGCCATACCATCACCCTGTTCGTCTTCGGCTCGGCCGTGCTGCTGCTCGGCCTGACCATCCCCGCGACCATGGCCCATGGGTTGGAACTCGCCGTCGGCGTGATGCTCGTCCTCCTCGGCGCCGACGTGGTGCGCCGCATGTGGAAGCAGGGTCTGCATATCCATCCGCATAAGCATGGCAGCGAGCGGCATCTGCATCTGCACGATCATGCGCCGGCCAAGGCCGCCGTGCCGCATGCCCCTGTCCCTCATGCTCATGTGCCGCATGCCCACACGCACAAACGCACGCTGCCGATGCGCGCGCTCTGCGTCGGCCTCGTCCATGGCATGGCCGGCTCGGCCGCCCTCGTGCTGCTCACCCTCGGCACCATCGAAAGCGTCTGGCTCGGAGTCGCCTATATCGCGCTGTTCGGCCTCGGCTCGATCGGCGGCATGATGGCGCTGTCCTTCGCCATCGGCTTGCCGCTGCGCCTGACCGCGCACAAGCTCGGCAGCCTCTACAGCGGCCTGACCGCCGCCATCGGCCTGTTGACGATCTTCCTCGGCGCGTCGATCGTCTGGGACATCGGCGTCACCCAAGGCTTACTGTTCTAGGCGCATTTTCTTGCGCCAGCGCGAAATTGTTATACTATAACAATTAGCCTTCGCGTATAACCGACGCGAGCCGTTCATCTTGAGACCAAGGATCATCGCCATGGACGCCGAGACCCGCCCGACTCCCGCCGCCGCGCCCGCCAGCCTGGCCCGCACGCAAGCCGTCGCCGCCGGCGCCATCGTGCTGCTGTTCGGCAGCTTCCTGCTGTTCGGCGTCGGCTTCGCCCAGCCCGAGACGATCCACAACGCGGCGCATGACACGCGCCACAGCTTCACCTTCCCCTGCCACTAAGCCTGAGCGAGGGGAACAGCATCATGATCGCGCTCCTGCGCCGCATCCTGATCGCCGGCCTGTTCGCCGGCGTCGCCGCCGGCCTCGCCTTCACCGCCGTGCAACAGCTCAAGGTCGTCCCGCTCATCCTCGCCGCCGAGGTCTACGAGACCGCGGACGCCGCGCCGGCGCACAGCCATGACGGCGCCGTCGGCGCCCATGACCATGCCGCCGCGCATGCGCATGACGCAGACGCCTGGTCGCCCGCCGACGGCGCCGAGCGCATCGCCTATACCGTTCTCGCCAACATCCTCACCGGGGTCGGCTACGGCTGCATCCTGGTCGCCGGCATGGTCTTCGCCGGCCGCGCGCTCGACTGGCGCCGCGGCCTGCTGTGGGGCCTCGCCGGCTTCGCCGCTTTCGCCGTCGCGCCGGCCCTCGGCCTGCCGCCGGAATTGCCCGGCATGGCCGCCGCCGACCTCGCCGGCCGCCAGCTCTGGTGGATCGCCACGGCGCTCGCCACCCTCGCCGGCCTCGGCCTGATCGTCTTCGCGCCGGCTAAATTCCGTGGCGCGGCGGTCGCCGCCGGGGTCGCGCTGATCCTGTTGCCGCAGGTCATCGGCGCGCCGGAACATGCCGCCGAAGCGGGCGCCGTGCCGGCCGAACTGGCGACGCGCTTCGCCGTCGCCGCGCTGATCGCCCAGGCCGCCTTCTGGGCCGTGCTCGGCGCCGTCGCCGGCCAGCTGATCGGCCGCGCGCTCCCCGCCCCGGCCGGGTTGTCGCAGCCCGCCGCCGCCTGAAGCCGGCGACAACCGGAAATAGCGGCAAATCTCGCTACGATTTATTAACCATTCGGCCGCTATCTTGCCGGGTCCATCAAGCCGCTGGGGGGCCTCTTTCACCGAAAGAGGTGATCGATGACCGAGCTCATCACGTTCGAGCGCCGCGATCTTTTACGCTGGGCGCTCGCCGTTCTCTGCGGCGGCTGGCTGGTCGGCGCCACATGGCATGTGATCGATATCACGAAGAGCGACGTGCCGCTCGACGGCGCCAATTCCTACATGCCTTACGAGCGGCAGCTTGCCGCCTGCAACGAGCTGCGCAGCTCGCAGGCGAAATACGACTGCACGACCCGGCTGATGCTCGGGCGCGACCGCAGCCTGTTCGCCAAGATTCTCATCGTGCTGCTGCCGCCGCTCGCCCTCGTCGGCACGGTCGGCTTCGTCGGTTTCGCCCGGCGCGTGCGGGACGACCGCGCCCAACAACGCGCCGCCCGCGAGGCCTATCAGGCGCAGATGGACGCCTATCGCGAAAAGCTCGCGGCGGAAGAAGCCGAGATCGCCTCCGGCGTGCGCAAGGAAGAAATGTTCCTCGACGACGACGGCAATCTCGTCGAGCCGCCGTCGCGCTTCGCGCGCTGGAAGGAAGAAGCCGGCGGGTCTTAGCCGCCGCGCCTAGTGGATCGCCGCCCAGTCGTCGCCGACGCCGGTCTCGACGATCAGCGGCACGTCGAGGGTGAGCGCCGGCAGGGTCGCCCGCTCCATCACCTCGCGCACGACCTTGGCGGTCTTCTCCGCCTCGCCCTCGGGCAGCTCGAACACCAATTCGTCATGCACCTGCAGCAGCATCCTGGCCTTCAGGCCGGCGTCCCTGAGGGCGTCCGGCACGCGGATCATGGCGCGCTTGATGATGTCGGCGGCGGCGCCCTGCAGCGGCGCGTTGATCGCGGCGCGCTCGGCGAAGCTGCGGCGCGACGGCACCTTGTCGTTGATCCAGGGCACATGGATCTTGCGGCCGAAGATCGTGGTGACGAAGCCCTGCTTGCGCGCGATCTCCTTGGTGCGCTCCATGTAATCGCGGATGCCGGGATAGCGCTCGAAATAGGCCTTGATGTAAGTGCTGGCCTCGCCCTGCGGGATGCCGAGCTGGTTGGCCAGGCCGAAGGCGCTGATGCCGTAGATGATGCCGAAATTGATCGCCTTGGCCTTGCGGCGGATCATCGGGTCCATGCCCTTGACCGGCACGCCGAACATTTCCGACGCGGTCATGGCATGAATGTCGAGCCCGTCGCGGAACGCCTTCTTCAGGGTGTCGATGCCGGCGACATGGGCCAAGAGGCGCAGCTCGATCTGCGAATAGTCGGCCGACAAGAGCTTGCAGCCCGTCTCGGCGATGAAGGCGCGACGAATCTTGCGGCCTTCCTCGGTGCGCACCGGGATGTTTTGCAGATTGGGATCGTTGGAGCTGAGGCGGCCGGTCGCCGCGCCGGTCATCGAATAGCTGGTATGCACGCGCCCCGTCTTGGGATTGATCTGCTCGGCCAGCGCGTCCGAATAGGTGCTTTTCAATTTTTGAATTTGCCGCCAGTCGAGCACGCGCGCCGGCAGATCGTGGCCCTGCGCCGCCAATTCCTCCAGCACGTCGGCGCCGGTGGCATAGGCGCCGGTCTTGCCTTTCTTGCCGCCCGGCAGGCTCATGTCGTCGAACAGCACTTCGCCGAGCTGCTTGGGCGAACCGACGTTGAACTCGCGCCCCGCCAGCTTCTGGATCTCGGCGCTGAGCAGGTTCATGCGCTTCTCGAAATCGGCCGACAGACCATGCAGCACGTCGCGGTCGACCTTGATTCCGGCGCGTTCCATATCGGCGAGCACGCCGATCAACGGGCGCTCCAGGGTCTCGTACACCGTGACCATATGGTCGGAGACCAGACGCGGCTTGAGCAGGGTATGCAGGCGCAGCGTCACGTCGGCGTCTTCGGCGGCGTAGCAGGTCGCCGCGTCGAGATTGACGCGATCGAAGGTCACCTGCTTGCGGCCCGATCCGGTGACGTCGCCGTATTTGATCGTGCTATGGCCGAAATGCAGTTCGGCGAGATCGTCCATGCCGTGGCCGTGCAGGCCGCCTTCGAGCACGTAGGACAGCACCATGCTGTCGTCGACCGGCGAAATGCCGACGCCGTAGCTCGCCAGCACCTGCTTGTCGTATTTGATGTTGTGGCCGACCTTGAGGACGCCTTCGTCCTCCAGCAGCGGCTTGAGCAAATCCAGCGCCGTCTGCAGCGCGATCTGCTTGGGCCGTCCGCCGCTCTCGCCCGGCGCGACGCCGAGGTCGAAACTGCCTTGATCGGCGGTCGGATCGATATGGCCGAGCGGCAGATAGGCCGCCTCGCCCGGCGCGATCGCCAGCGAGATGCCGACCAGTTCGGCCTGCATGGGATCGAGCGAGGTGGTCTCGCTATCGACCGCGACGAGGCCCGCGTCGCGCGCCTTGGCGATCCACAGGCGCAGCGCGTCTTCGTCCTGGATGCAGCTATAGCTCTTCGCATCGGGCATCTTGCTCAGGCCGGCGAGCAAGGCGGCCTGCTGCGCGCCGAGCGCGACAGGCGCGGCGTCGCTCTTTCCGGGCCGCGTCACCGTCAATTTCGGCGGCGCGAAGCTGTCGGGCGTCTCCTTGCCGGCCGGCGCGCTCAAATCCAGATCGCTGACCTTGACGCCGCGCGCCGCCAGATCGCTGCCGACGCGGACGAGCAGGCGGTTGAAATCCTGCGCCTTGAGAAAGCCGAGCAGTTTGCCGGGATCCGGCGGATGGACGATGAAATCCGTGTAGGTCTCGGTGACCGGCGCGTTTTCCTCCAGCCGCACGAGATCGCGCGACATGCGCGCCTTGTCGGCGTTGGCGATGAGGTTTTCGCGGCGCTTGGGCTGCTTGATCTCGCCGGCGCGGGCGAGCAGCGTGTCGAGGTCGCCGTAGATGTTGATCAGTTCGGCGGCGGTCTTGTAGCCGATGCCGGGCACGCCGGGCACGTTGTCGACCGCATCGCCGGCGAGCGACAGCACGTCGAGCACCTTTTCCGGCGCGACGCCGAACTTCTCCAGCACCTCGGCATGGCCGATGCGCTTCTGCTTCATCGGATCGAGCAGCGAGACCTTGTCGGAGACGAGCTGCATCAAATCCTTGTCGGAAGACACCACCGTCACCTCGTCGCCGTTGGCGACGGCGGCCTTGGCGTAGGTGGCGATCAGGTCGTCGGCCTCGTAACCCTCCATTTCGATGCAGGGCACGTTGAAGGCGCGCGTCGCCTCGCGGATCAGGGCGAACTGCGGCACCAGGTCTTCCGGCGCTTCCGGCCGGTTGGCCTTGTAGTCGGCATAGATGTCGTTGCGGTAATTCTTGCGCGCGGCATCGAAGATGACGGCGAGATAATCGGTCTCGGTGTCGGCGATCAGCTTCAGCAGCATCTGCGAGAAGCCGAACACGGCATTGACCGGCGTGCCGTCGCGCCGCGTCATCGGCGGCAGGGCGTGATAGGCGCGGAAGATGTAGCCCGAGCCGTCGATCAGATAGAGATGGTTCGGCTTGCCCGCTGCGCCGCCGGCTTTCGTCTCGGGCGTCTTGGCCATCAGTGGGCGGCCGGTTTCGCGCCCGCCCTCAGCACATATTTGCGGTCGCAGTAGGGGCACTCGACCTCGCCCTTGCCTTCCAGGCTGAGATAGACGCGCGGATGGCCGAGGGCGCCGCCGGGGCCGTCGCAGGCGACCGTCACGTCATCGACGGCAATGGTCTCGGGCGGGGTCGAGAAATTGGGCGCGGCCATGGAGTCTCCGGGGGCGAGCGATGAGGAATGGAACTGCGAAAGGTTTCGGCGAGCGTGGTTTGACGAGGGCCGCCGAGGGGGCCAGAATGACCGCCGCATCATACCCCCTGGCGCCCCGCCGTCTCAACCCTTCGCCGCAACCTTTTGGCCGCCTTTTCATGCCCCCGTCTTCCGTCGACGCCCCCTCCGTCCAGCAAGCCGGCTGGCCCGATTACGCCGTCGAGATTTCCGGCCTGACCAAGACCTATGCCGCCGGCAAGAACACGCCGGCCAAAACCGCCCTGCGCGGCATCGATCTGCGGATTCCGCGCGGCTCGTTCTTCGGCCTGCTCGGCCCCAACGGCGCCGGCAAATCGACGACGATCAACATCCTCGCCGGCCTGGTGAACAAGACCAGCGGCAGCGTGCGCATCTGGGACCACGACATCGAAAAAGAGCCGCGCGCGGCGCGCCTGTCGATCGGCATCGTGCCGCAGGAATTGAACATCGACCCCTTCTTCACGCCGCGCGCGCTGCTCAACCTGCAGTCGGGCTTCTACGGCGTGCCGACGGCCGAGCGGCGCACCGACGAGATCCTGCGCGCCGTCGGCTTGACCGATCAGGCCGAAGCCTATGCCCGCACCCTGTCGGGCGGCATGCGCCGCCGCCTGCTGATCGGCAAGGCCATGCTGCACAACCCGCCGGTCCTGGTGCTCGACGAGCCCACCGCCGGCGTCGATATCGAACTGCGCCAGAGCCTATGGGCCTATATGAAGGCGATGAACGAGCAGGGCACGACGATTTTGCTGACCACGCATTATCTCGAAGAGGCCGAGAAGCTGTGCGACCGCATCGCCATCATCGATCGTGGCGACGTCGTCGCCTGCGACACGACGAGCGCGCTATTGCACCGCCTCGACCGCAAGGAACTGATCGTGACGGCCGCCGACGACCTCGCCAGCGTGCCGCCGGCCTTGCGGCGCTTCGCGCCCGAACTGCTGCCGCCGCGCCGCATCGCTTTTCGCTATCAGCCGAGCCAGACGCAGATCGGCGAGATTTTCGCCGCCCTGCGCGACGCCGGCGTCGTCATCGCCGACGTCACCACCGAGGAAAGCCGGCTTGAGGACATCTTCCTCGAGCTGACCGGCGGCCGGCGCGCCGCGGGGCTCGCCGAAGCCCCGGCGACCTAAGGCGGGTTGGTGCCGGATTTGCATGGCTTGCCCCGTCGTCACCGTCACAGGATGTCCGCCCTTGTCCGCGTTGTGTCGCTGTCCTGCGTTCTCCTTCTCGCGGCCTGCATGCCGCGCTATCTGCCGGCGGGCCCGCCGGTGAACGCCCCCGCTCTCGACATGACCCAAAATGGCGCCGCCCTGCTGACCGCCGACGGCCTGCGCCTGCCGCTGCGCAGTTGGCTGCCGGAACAAGCGCCTAAAGCCGTCATCCTGGCGCTGCACGGTTTCAACGATTACTCCAACGCCTTCGACGAGCCGGGCAAATATTGGGCGGCGCGCGGCGTCGCCACCTATGCCTACGACCAGCGCGGCTTCGGCCGCGCCCCCGATACCGGACGCTGGGCCGGCATCGACACCTATGTCGACGATCTGCGCACGGCGGCGGCGCTGTTACGCGCGCAATATCCCGCTATACCGCTCTACATTCTCGGCGAAAGCATGGGCGGCGCCATCCTGCTCACCGCCATGACCGGCGAACGGCCGCCGACCGCCGACGGCGTCATCCTCGTCGCGCCCGCCGTGTGGGACCGCAGCCACATGCCGTTCTACCAAACCTGGGCGCTGTGGATCGCCAGCCATACGCTGCCCTGGATGCAGCTCTCCGCCAAGGGGCTCGATATCCTGCCGTCGGACAATATCGACATGCTTCGCAAATTGTCCGCCGATCCGCTCGTCATCAAGGAGACGCGCATCGACACCATTCGCGGCCTCGTCGATCTGATGGACGAAGCCTTCGGCCTGTCGCCGAAATTGACGGCGCGCAGCCTGATTCTTTACGGCCTGCGCGACGAAGTAGTGCCGAAGGCGCCGACGCTCGACATGATGTCGCGCCTGCCGCGCGCCAATCAGGGTGGGGGCCAGCACCAACTCGCCGTCTATAGCCGCGGCTACCATATGCTGCTGCGCGATTTGCAGGCAGAGCTGGTGCTTGCCGATATTTTCAGCTGGATCACCGCGCCGGCCCGCCCGCTACCCTCGCGCGCCGACGCGGCGGCGCAGGACGCACTCGCGGCCCATCCGTGACTGTGCGGAACCCGCGCGGCAAACCGAACGTTTGAAAAACGCGGTCATTTCTGCTGCGTTGCAGCATGAGGCGGTTACCGCTCCGAGACTTGCCGCCCGCCCCTTGGCCGACTTAGTCTCAGGAATCGATTCCCCCACGCGCCCTCTCACGGAGACTCCCCGATGACATTCTCCTCTCACGCGCCGCGCATCACCCGCCGCGCCGCACTGGTCGCGGCGGCCTTCGCCGCGCTCGCAGCGTCTTTCGGCCCGGCTCAGGCTCAGAACATTCAGCAGCTCAAGATCATGGCACCCGCCGCGCCCGGCGGCGGCTGGGATTCCACTGCGCGCCAGATGCAGTCGGCCATCACCCAGGCCGGCATCGTCAAGAACGTGCAGGTCGCCAACGTGACCGGCGCCGGCGGCACCATCGGCCTCGCCTCGCTCGTCAACAACATGAAGGGCGACGGCAGCCAGCTCATGGTCAACGGCCTCGTCATGGTCGGCGCCATTCTGACCAACAAGTCGGCCGTCACCTTGCAGCAGACCACGCCGATCGCGCGCCTGACCGGCGAATATGAAGTGATCGTCGTGCCCGCCGCCTCGCCGATCAAGACGATGAAAGAGCTCGCCGAGAAGATCAAAGCCAACCCCGGCGCGGTCGCCATCGCCGGCGGCTCGGCCGGCGGCACCGACCATATCCTCGCCGGCCTGATCGCCAAGGACGTCGGCGCCGATCCGTCGAAGATCAACTACGTGCCCTTCTCGGGCGGCGGCGAAGCGCTCGCGGCGATCATGGGCAACCATGTCGCCGCCGGCATCAGCGGCTACGGCGAATTCGTCGGCCCGATCAAGGCGGGCCGCCTGCGCGCCTTGGCCGTCTCGGGCGAGAAGCGCATCGCCGGCCTGCCCGACGTGCCGACGCTCAAGGAAAGCGGCGTGAACATCGAGCTCGCCAACTGGCGCTCGGTCGTCGCCCCGCCGGGCCTGAGCAAGGAACAGACCGCCGCGCTGCTCGACGTCGTCGACAAGATGGTCAAGAGCCCGCAATGGAAGGCGATCCTCGAGAAGAACGACTGGGTCGACCTCTACATGCCGGGCGATCAGTTCGCCGCTTACATGAAGGCGGAAGACGAACGCATCACCGGCATCCTCAAGACCATCGGCCTGGCGAAGTAATCGGCCGGTCAGCGACGCGGGGGATCGGCGACAACGCCGATCCCCCTTTCGTTCCTAACAGATGATCGGTCGGATATGTTTCCTGGACGCCATCGTTTCCTTCGCGGCGAAATCCTTCTCGCTCTCGGCGTCATCGTCCTCGGCATCGCTTATGTCTTCGGCACGATGGCCATCCCGGTCTCGACCAGCGGCTATTCGCGCGTCGGCCCGGCCGATTTTCCCTGGGGCGTCTCGATCGCATTGATCGTCATCGGCGGATTTCTGCTGCGCGAAGCGCTGGCCGGCCAATGGGTCGGCGAAGGCGCGCAAGCGGACGCGCCGGCCTTCACCCTCGTGCCCTTCGCCTGGATCAGCGTCGGCCTGATCCTCGATCTTCTGCTGATCGAACCGGCCGGCTTCGTTCTCGCCTCGGCGGCGCTCTTCGTCTGCACCGCCTACGGCTTCGGCGCGCGCAACTGGCTGCTCACCGTCGCCATCGGAATCCTACTCTCCTTCCTGACCTACGTCGGCTTCAGCTATGGCCTCGACGTCGGACTGCCGCCCGGCCTGCTGAAGGGTCTCGTCTGATGACCACGCTCGACGCCTTGATGCACGGCTTCTCGGTCGCGCTGACGATTCAGAACATCGGCTGGGCGCTGCTCGGCGTCACGCTCGGCACGGCGGTCGGCGTGCTGCCCGGCATCGGCCCGGCGCTCACCGTCGCGCTGCTGCTGCCGATTACCTTCAATCTCGACCCGACCAGCGCCTTCATCATGTTCGCCGGCATCTATTACGGCGGCATGTACGGCGGCTCGACGACGTCGATCCTGCTCAACACGCCGGGCGAGAGCGCCTCGATCATCACCTCGATCGAAGGCAACCTGATGGCCAAGAAGGGCCGCGGCGGCCCGGCGCTCGCCAGCGCCGCGATCGGCTCCTTCATCGCCGGCACCATCGCCACCATCCTGCTGACCTTCCTGGCGCCGGCCGTCGCCGACTTCGCCTTGCGCTTCGGCCCGGCGGAATATTTCGCCCTGATGGTGCTGAGCTTCACCACCGTGTCCGCCGTGCTCGGCAATTCCCTGCCGCGCGGCCTCGCCAGCCTCTTGTTCGGCGTCGCCCTCGGCCTCGTCGGCATCGACACGCAAACCGGCCAGGCGCGCTTCGCCATGGGCGTGCCGCAGATGCTCGACGGCATCGACGTCGTCATCGTCGTGATCGGGCTCTTCGCCGTCGGCGAGACCTTCTATGTCGCCACGCGCAAGACCGGCCCCGAGACGGTCAACAGCGTCAAGGGCTCGACCTGGATGACCAAGGCCGACTGGAAGCGCTCATGGAAGCCGTGGCTGCGCGGCACCGCGCTCGGCTTTCCGTTCGGCGCCATGCCGTCCGGCGGCGGCGAAATTCCCACCTTCATGTCCTACGCCATCGAGAAGCGCCTGACCGAACATCCGGAAGAATTCGGCAAGGGCGCCATCGAGGGCGTCGCCGGGCCGGAAGCGGCCAACAACGCGGCCGCCGCCGGCGTGTTGGTGCCGCTGCTGACGCTTGGCCTGCCGACCTCGGCGACCGCCGCCATCATGCTCGCCGCCTTCCAGCAATATGGCCTGCAGCCCGGCCCGCTGCTGTTCGACAATTCGCCCGACCTGGTGTGGGGCCTGATCGCCAGCCTCTATATCGGCAACGTCATGCTGCTGGTGCTCAACCTGCCGCTCGTCGGCCTCTGGGTGAAGCTGCTGCAAATCCCGCGGCCCTATCTCTACGGCGGCATCCTGATCTTCGCGACGCTCGGCACCTACAGCCTGAACAATTCCGTCGTCGATCTCATGACGCTCTACGTCGTCGGCATCGTCGGCTTCCTGATGCGCCGCTTCGACATTCCGGTGGCGCCGGCGGTGATCGGCTTGATCTTAGGTCCGCTCGCCGAACAGCAGATGCGCCGCGCGCTCGCCATCAGCCAGGGCGATTTCATCGTCTTCCTGCAGGAACCGATCTCGGCCGGCCTGCTGGCGCTCTCCGTGATCGTCCTGCTCGGCCCGATGATCTGGAAGCTGGCGACGCGCAAGAAAACGCCGGCCGCCTAATCCGTCTAACAAACGGCGGCGCTTCGCCGTAAGCTGGCCCTCGCGGGCCTGTTCACATGGCAGCTATTCGGGGGGATACGCCATGACGTTCCGTGATCGTTGTGCCGCTGCGTTCTTGCTCTTGTTCGGCGCTGCCGCGCCGGCGACGGCGGCGATCGCCGAATTGGAGATCGTCGTGCCCGCCGCGCCGGGCGGCGGCTACGACATCACCGCCCGCGCCATGCAGGACGCGCTGACCAAAGCCGGGCTGGTGCCCACGGTCACGCTGACCTACGAGCCGGGACGCGGCGGTATCCTCGCGTTAGACAAGCTCAATAACGAATGGCGCGGCGACGAGGTCGTCGTGATGATGACCGGCTTCGTCATGCTCGGCACCGTCTCGGCCTCGCGCGCCGGCAAGCTGCTCGATCCGGTCACGCCGGTCGCCCTGCTCGCGGCCGAGCCCGAGCTGATCGTCGTGCCCAAGGCCTCGCCTTACAAAACCCTGATCGAGCTGCTCGCCGCCGTGCGCGCGACGCCCGGCGCCGTCGCCTTCGCCGGCGGCTCGGCGGGCGGCATCGATCACATCCTGCTCGGATTGATCGGCGCGCAGATCGGCGTGTCGCCGGGCCTGATGCCCTATCTGCCCCATGCCGGCGGCGGCGACGCGCTGGTGACGCTGCTGCGCGGCCAGGCGACGGCGGCGGTCGGCGGCGTCAGCGAATTTCTCGCGCCGCTGCGCGACGGCCGCCTGCGCGCGCTGGCGGTGAGCGGCAATCTGCGCGCCGCCAATGTCGATGCGCCGACCCTGACGCAGGCCGGCATTCCGCTCAGCATCCTCAATTGGCGCGGGTTGATCGCGCCGCCCGACGTCGGCCGCGCCCATCAGCGCGAGCTCGGGCTGCTGATGGGCAAGATGGTCAAGACGCCGCACTGGCAGGCCAGCCTGAAGCAATATGGCTGGACCGATCAATTCCTGCCCGACGAGCGCTTCGGCGACTACTTCAGGGCCGAACAGAAGAAGATCGACACCGCCGTGCAGGCCCTCAAGCTCGGCCCTTAGTCGCGCGCCCGTCGGTCAGGCGCACGCGATGCGCCTCTAAAATTAAGCGCGCGCGATGCGCCTCTAAAATTAAGCGCGCGCGATGCGCGACGAGCCGGCCTCGACGACGAAGCTCGCCTTGGTCTCGAGCGGCGCGCCCTGCCGGGTGACATAGGGCACGGCGCGAAAATGCGCCGTCATCTTCGTCGGCGTCGCCTCATGCAGGGTATAGCCGCGCCGGTCGTTGAAGAACTTGATATGCGGGTTCTTGGCGATGATCGCCTCCGCCGCCGGCGTGCTTTCGGCGCCGTCGCCGGTCGAGGTGATCGAGGTGGCGACGAATTCCGTGCCGACGGCCGGGCTTTTTTCGTCGGCGAAATCGGTCTTCAGCTCGCCGACCCAGGCGTTGTGCACGTCGCCGGTCAGCACGCAGAGATTCTGCACGCGCGCCTCGTTGACGAAGCGCAGCAGCCGGTTGCGCGCATCGGGATAGGCGTCCCATTTGTCGAGGCTGTAGGCGTAGTTCGGCCCCTCGCCGCTGCGGCGCTGCATCATCGTCACCTGCTGGGCGAGCACGTTCCATTTCGCCCGGCTGTCGCGCAGGCCCTGCATGAGCCATTTTTCCTGGGCGTCGCCGAGAATCTGCGACCCCGGGCGCAGCCGGTCGTCGCAAGCGACGGTGGCGCCGCGGCAGGGCTGGTCGTCGCGGAATTCCCGCGTGTCGAGCGCGTGAACCGCCACGAGGTTGCCGTAGTCGAGCTTGCGATAGGCGGTGATGTCGGTGCCGCGCGGCAGCTGCGCGCGGCGCACCGGCATCGCCTCGTACCAAGCCTGCAGCGCCATCTGCTTGCGGAAGGCGAACAGCTCCGGCGGCACGGCGACGGGGAAGCCTTCGCCGCCGTCCTCCTCGGATTGGATGCCGGCCCAATTGTTGTCCACTTCATGGTCGTCGTAGGTGACGATGAAGGGGTGGGCGGCATGGGCCGCCTGCAGATCGGGATCGAGCTTATAGAGCGCGTAGCGGTTGCGGTAATCGACGACCGTATGGATCTCGTCGGCGTCGTAATCGCGCACCGTCATGGCGGCCGCGTTGCGGCGGTTGCGGTATTCGTAGATGTAGTCGCCGTAATGGAAGACGAAGTCGAGGTCCTCGCCGGCGATGTGGCGCCAGGCGGTGAAGTAGCCGTCCTCGTAGCGCTGGCAGCCGGCGTTGACGAAGCTCACCTTCTCGGCCGCAGCGCCCGCCGCCGGCGCCGTCTTGGTGCGGCCGACGGGACTGATCTCCTGGCCGGCGCGGAAGCGGTACCAATAGGGCCGCGCGGGCGACAGGCCCGACGCCTCGACATGGACCGAATGGCCGAGCTCGGGCCGGGCCAAGGCCGTGCCCCGCTGCACGATGTCGCGAAAGCGCGCGTCGGCGGCGATTTCCCAGCCGACCTCGACGGCGCGCATCGGCATGCCGCCGCCATGGAGCGGCTCCGGCGCCAGGCGCGTCCACAGCACCACGCCGTCGGGCAGCGGATCGCCCGAGGCGACGCCGAGGCGGAAGGGATAGCGCGTGAAGATCGGATCGGCCCAGACGCGGCCGGACTGCATCATGGCGAAGGCGGCGGCAGCCGCGGAACCGGCGATGAACCCACGGCGCGAGAACGGCGAAATCGGCATGGCAGCCCCCAAGACTCCGAGTTGAACCTGGGAGCGATTGAAGCGCCGAAGCTAAGAAATTTTGCCGACAGGCGCTTGACCGGCGCATGACGCTTTGCCGGACGGTTCCGCGACAGAGGCTGTGGATTGCCGCGAGCGGAGCGGCGCGCGCCGGAACGGGCCGACCGGCAGCCGGCCCCCCGTCTAGGCGGGCTGCGTCGCGATCGCCGCGCCCTGCCGCGCGACGCGGTTCTCGCCGTCGACATAGACGAGCCGCGGCGCGTAAGCGGCCAGCTCCCGCTCGTCGTAGGCGGCATAGGCCGCGACGATGACGAGATCGCCCAGCGCGGCTTTGCGCGCCGCCGCGCCATTCAAGGAAATGACGCCGGAGCCGCGCGCCGCCTTCAGCGCGTAGGTCGAGAAGCGTTCGCCGTTGGCGATGTTGTAGATGTCGATGGCTTGATATTCGCGAATGCCCGAGGCATCGAGCAGGTCCTCGTCGATGGCGCAGGAGCCCTCGTAGTGCAATTCGCAACGGGTCACCGTCGCCCGGTGAATCTTGGCTTGCAGCATGGTGCGGCGCATGGCGCGGTCCCCGCCTAGCTCAAATCGGGCGGGAAACGCACCGCATGCTCGCGCTTCGTGCCCATGCCCTTGGCGACGGCGCGCTTGTAGATCTCCATGGCGGCGGCGATGTCGCCGAGGCCGAGGCCCATGAACTTGTAGAGCGTCATGTCGCTGCCGGCCGGACGCGCGACCTTGCCGTTCGCCGCCTTGACGATGGCCGAGAGCTGCTTGACCGCGCCCCAGCCGGGCCCCTGACCGGCGGCGAAGGCGTCGTTCAGCTCGCGGGCGTTCTCTTGGCACTGTTCGATATTGTCGACGACGATCATCGACGCGCGGGCGACGACGTCCGGGAAGATTTCGGCATAGGCCGGGATGATCGCGCCGCCCGCCGTCACATGGGCGCCTTTGGCGATCATCGCGGCATGGAGGAAGGGCTCGCGCGCGCGGGTGAAGGTGGCGACCATCGGCGCGTCCTTCACGCAATCTTCCAGCGAGCCGGCGTTGACCACCTCGAACGGGAATTGCTGTTTCACCAGCTCGACGAAGGACGCCCGGTTGGCCGGCGTCGGCGAGAAGACGCGTAGGCGCTTCAGGGGCCGCGCCACATGCACGGCGGCGACCTGGGTGATCGACTGCTTGCCGGTGCCGACGATGGCGAGGTCGTCGGCGCCTTCGGGCGCCAGGTACTTCGTCGCCACCGAGGCGAGCGCGGCGGTGCGCATCTGGCCGAGGGCGATCGATTCGAAGATCGCCTTGACCTTGCCGTTGGCCGCGTCGTGCAGGATGGTCAAGGGCTCGGACGAGCCGCCGACGTTGCACCACATCTTGCCGCCGGCGAAGCCTTCGGAGACGAATTGCGCGCCGGTGACATTGACCGAGCCGGCGTTCCACACGGTCTGCGCCTTGTACATATTGACCGCCTTGCCCTCGGCCTCCAGCAGCAGCGCCTTTTCCAGCGCGGCGACGACGCCGGACAGATTGATCAGCGAGGTGACGTCCTTCTCGGTGAGCCAGAGGAAGGGCGGCAGCGGCTGGGCGTCGGCCATGGGAAACTCCGGGGCGGATGGGCGGAACGGCGGTCGCCGCTGAAATAGACCGCCCGGCCGGCCCTGGCAAGCCCGCTGCCCGTCCCCCGCCCGCAACCCGCCCACCCTGCGCCGCGCCGGCGAATCTGCTAGTCTCGCGGCCCGATCAGCAGGCCGGAGTTCGCCATGTATATCGCCATGAACCGTTTCCGCATCGTCAAGGGCCAGGAGGCCGAGTTCGAGCGCATCTGGCGCGAGCGCGACAGCCACTTAAGCGAGGTGCCGGGCTTCGTCGAATTCCACCTGCTGCGCGGGCCCGAGGCGGAGGACCATACGGTCTATCTCTCCCACACCATCTGGGAGAGCGGCGAGGCCTTCGAGGGCTGGACGCGCTCCGAGGCCTTCCGCCTCGCCCATGCCAACGCCGGCAAGGGCCGCGAGGGCATCTATCAGGGCCCGCCGAAGTTCGAGGGTTTCCAATCGGTCCAAACGGTGCTGCAGGACGGCCGCCGGAAGGATGGCTGAGCCGCCGAAAGCCTGGACATCCGCCGGGTCAGCCCGCCGCCCTGGCGTGGACTTGGGCCAGTCTTTCGCCTAAAGTGCCGCCCGCGCCGCACCCGTAGCTCAGCTGGATAGAGCGCTGCCCTCCGAAGGCAGAGGTCACAAGTTCGAATCTTGTCGGGTGCGCCAGTTTTCCCGTCCGCTTTGAGTCTGCCGCATCGCGTTCCGCGCGATGCCGTCCCCATATGCATCAGCATCGGAGGCAGATATGCGCACTCACCCCTTCATCATGACCGTCCTGCTGTTCGGCATCGCCACGCCAGCCATCGCCGAAGACCCCAACAGCGACGCCAGCTTGTTCGACCGCGTCACGACGCAGATCGACAAACAGGAACAGCAGGGCAACGTGCAGCCGCCGGAGCCGCCGTCTCAGATCACCTATCCGGGCCTCGGCACCGGCCCCGGTGGCGGCAACGCACCGGGCGGCGCAAACGATAAAACGCTGCAAGAGGGGAAATGACGCGGCGGCCTAGCGGCTCTTGAAGGCGTTCGCCATGCGCAGGAAGGCGCCGTCGAGCAAGTCGTAAAGCTCTCCGCCCACGCCGCTGTCGGTCAGCGCTCGGCGCATGCATAGCATCCAGGCGTCGCGCTCGGCGTCGCCGATGGCGAAGGGACGATGCGCCGACATGATGCATTTGGCGTAGCTGCGCGGACCGCCGAGCCAGCCGCTCAAAAATTCGAACAGGGTCTGGCGCATCGGGCCGAGATCGGCCGCATGCATGGCGCGGATGCCGGCCGCCTCCGGCGCGCTGTCCATGATGTCGTAAAAGCGTTCGACGATGCGCCGCACGGCGGTCTCGCCGCCGATCATGTCATAGGGCGTGGGTGCGGCGGCTTCAGTGGTCTCGGTGGCGGTCATGGTACGACGATCCTGAACTGTGACGATTCGCTTTAAGAATCGCGGCCCAAGAGCTTCATGGCCATGACGCAGATCAACCCGCGCGACAAGAAAAGTCGCTTATAATTAATGTATTCACGCAATGAATTATCTAGATCAACCAAATAGAGTACTGCATTCGAATGCAAAATTCACAAGTTTGAACCTTACTGGGGCCATCACGCTCGAACAATAATTGTCTTATCAGAACAGATTTTTATACAATTACACTGTTGCTTTAAATTTGAGGCCAAGACATGCCTGAAAATTCTTCAAATAAAAAACAATCGCCCAAGGGCAAATTATCTCCAGAGGAGAAAAAACTTAATGAGGTTATTGAAAAACTTGTAAGCACAGCAGAAGCAAAGGGGTGGACTTGGGAAATTACCGCCAAAGACACCAAAAATTTTCGCTACGCCACGATTTCTGTGAATCGATATTTAGAAGCAGCTATTTCCGCTGCGTTTGAAATCACTTGTGACGGAGGTGTTAAATTAGCCGTCCATAAAACTTCATTTTATGGGCATGGAGTGAATGACCTGCGAGATGCCGTATGGAATGAAATTTGTAAACTTACATGGTTGGAAAAGCCCAAAAAGGAGGATGGAGCGAAGCCAGATTGGAGTCTCGACATTATAGAAAAAGTTCTGAGAAATTTTCACAGAATGGCTCGTCAACTTAAGCACCGGCATGACGATAGACCGTCATTCTTGATCGAGGACGAATACGATATCCAAGATCTACTTCATGCCGTCTTGCGCGGTTTTTTTGATGATATTCGAGCAGAGGAATATGCCCCCAGCTATGCTGGTGGCGCCTCCCGTTTAGATTTTCTAATTAAGAAGGAGGAAGTTGTCATTGAAGCAAAAATGGCAAGTGCAAAACTAAAAGACAAGCAAGTTGGAGAACAGCTTATAATTGATATCGCGCGTTACAACGTGCATCCTAACTGCAAGCATCTTGTATGCTTTGTTTACGATCCTCAAAATAACTTAAAGAACCCCGCTGGTTTGGAAGCGGATTTAAGCAAAAAACATGATGATCTGAACGTTAAAGTTATCGTGGTTTCTCCATTTTAAAATTTGCAAGCTCTCGGATTTGATCTCCTTCACAGAGCGACGGTAATTTCGTTTGAATTTCCGCAGTGCGGATTACTTTGGATTTATTGGTCTTCCAGCAAAAGGGCCGCTCATTCGAGCGGCCCTTTTGTTTTCCCCAATCACACTTACCGCGGGATCAGCTCCTCGCGGATGCCGGCGTCGGAGCCCGGCTTGCTCGCTTCCGCGCGGGCGCGTTCGATGGTGTCGGCGGCCTCCGCCGCCAGCTTGGCGACGTCGATGGTCGTCAGCTTGCTGTCCTTCTTGAGGAAGCGGCCGTCGACCACCACGGCGTCGATGTTGTAGGGCTGCGCCGCCTGGACGATCATGCGGCTCGGCACGGTGAAGGGCATCATGTTGATGTCGGTCGTGCGCACCAGCATGAAGTCGGCGCGCTTGCCCGGCGTCAGCGAGCCGATCTTGTCGGCCCAGCCGAGCGCGCGGGCGCCGCCCATCGTCGCCATTTCGATCAGCCGTTCCGACGACATGGCGAATTCGCTCTTGCCGACGCCGTTGGCGACATTCTCCAGCGCCTTCATCACCGCGAACATGTCGGCGTTGCCCGACAGGATCGTCGTGTCGATGGAGAGGCCGAGCGGCACGCCGGCCTTCAGGAACTCCGTGACCGGCGGAACGCCGAAGCCGGTGCGCATCTCCGTATAGGGGCTGAGGCTGACCGGCGTTTTGGTCTCGGCGAGCAGCTTCATGTCCTCGGCCGAGCTGTTCGTGTCGTGGATCAGGATGAGGTCCGGCCCGAGCAAGCCGGCCTTGTGCAGGGTCTGGATGCCCTGGCGCTCGGCGACGCGCTTGGCGTTGGTGCCCATGTGGCAGGTAATGCCGATCTTGCGCTCGCGCGCGAAGCTCCATTCCTTGCGGCAGATGTCGATGTCGTTGTTCTCCGGCCCGCGCGGCGCGATGCCGAGGCTGAGCATGCCGTCGGCGCTCGTGCCGCCGCCGCCGAAATATTGTTTCTGCACGCGCGCCACGTCGTCCAGCGGCAAAGTGGCGTTGCTCGGCGTCTTGCGCGAATAGCCATAGGCGAAGCGCGCCCGCGCGCCCGCGGCGATATGCTCCTGCAATTCGGCGTCGGCATATTCGGGACCGAGCAGATTGTGCGACCAGTTGGTGAAGGTGGTGATGCCCGAATAGATGCCTTCGGCCAAGGCGAGGCGCACGCCGCGCGCATTGTCCTGGGCGTTGAAGAATTGGCCGATCAGGCGCGAGACGAAGTAATAGCCGCTGTTCTCGGTATGGCCCGAGAGGTTGCGCGCCACCGCGCCCCACATGTGCCAATGGGTGTCGACGAAGCCCGGCAGGGCGATCATCGTCTTGCCGTCGATCGCTTGCGCGCCGGGTGCCTGCAAGTTGCGCCCCACGGCGACGATGACGCCGTCGCGCACATGGATATCGCCGTTCGAAATCTCGCCGAGAGCGGGATCGACGGTGATGAGATAGGCGCCGCGCACGACGAACTCGCCCCTCGCCGGCAGGTTCGCCGGCACGCTCTGCGCGCCGGCCTCGCGCCAACTGCCGAGCGCCGCGGTGGCGCCGACGGCGGCGGCGGCGGTGAAGAGATTGCGGCGCGACAGTTCCAGCCAGCGGCTCATGGCGTTCTCCCAGATTTATTGGTCGGCGCAGGCGGCGCTGCGGCCAGCCGGCCGATCCCTGTTGCTCGTGCTTTTTAATCAGGCGCGTGAGAGCGATTATCGACCCTGGCGCCGGCGAGTCAATTCACCATGACAGGACCGATCCATGCGCTAAACTTCGCCGATAAAATCAATGGGGGACCTCGGGATGGCGACGCAAGACCTGACGAAACTTCGCATGATCGGCTTCGGCGGAGCCTCCAACCTGCCCTGCTGGCTCGCCATGGACGCGGGGATTTTCGCCCGGCACGGGCTCGATGTGTCGATCACGCGCACCGAAGGCTCGATGCCGCAGATCCAGGACATGATGGCGGACAAGTACGACATCGCCACCACCTCGATCGACAATATCATCGCCTATACCGAGGGCCAGGGCCCGGCCAAGCTCGACAAACCGTTCGACATGGTCGCCGTCATGGGCGTGCATTCGGGCATGAACAGCATCGTCACGCGGCCCGAGATCAAGTCCTACGCCGACATCAAGGGCAAGGTCGTGGCGGTCGATGCGCCCAACACCGGCTATGCCTTCGTCATCTTCCGCCTGTTGGAGGAGAAGGCCGGCCTGAAGCTCGACCGCGACTACGGCATCCTCTCGGTCGGCAATACGCATCTGCGCATGGACGCGCTGCGCGACGGCCGCGCCGTCGCCGCCGTGATGGGCGGGCCGAGCGATCAGGAAGCCGCCGAGGAAGGCTACAACATCCTCGCCGATTGCGCCGCCGAGCTCGGCGGCTATCAGGGCAGCGTCTATGGCGTGCGCCGCGCCTGGATGGCGAAGAACGGCGAGGCGCTGCAGCGCTTCATCCGCGCCATCGTCGAATCGCATCAGCGCGTCTATGCCGACAAGGCGACGTCGAAATCCGTGCTGATGAAGCGCATCAAGGGACTGAGCGACAAGGGCGCCGAACGGCTCTATGTCAGCCTGACCTCCGGCGCCGGCGGCCTCGCCAAACATGCCGAGATCGACCTGCCCGGCATGCAGACGGTGCTGTCGATGCGCAGCGCCTACGGCTCGCCGAAACTGATGCTCAATGAGCCACGCAAATATCTCGACCTCGGCCCTTACGAAAAGGCCACCGGTCGCGTGCTGGCCGACTGATCGGCCGGCCGAAGCCGCACAATAAAACGGCCGCCGAATCGACGCGGGGGGCGCCGGTTCGGTGGCCGTCGAAGTCGGCGCTACATGCGCCGGTCGTCCGAGCCTGTCGCCGCCGAGGCGGCGGACGGCTTAACGGCTCTTGCAGGGGCCGTTGTTCAGGGTGTCGTAATGGCCCTGGGCGTTGGGATATTCGATCAGCACCGGCGAGCCGTCGGCCGAGCAGTTGTTGAAACCGGCCCAGCGGCCGCCGTCGGCGCAGGCCGACAGCATCAGCAGGGAGCCGAGGATCACCGCGGTGCGAACCAGCGGAGCGCGCGTCTTGTGGGAAGTCATGTCGGCGGAGTTCATGGAGCGAAGCCTTTCATCAAGATGTTGCGGCCGGACGGCGGCGCCGATTACAGCGCGCGGCCCGGAACGAAGGTCAGGAACATGGTCGAGGTGCGATCCACGAATTTGTAGGTCGAGCCTTCCGGATAGACGCGCTGGCAATATTCCTCGCCGTCGTGGAAGTTCGCCCATTTGGCGCAGAACTGGCCGTCGCTCAGGATGCGCCAGCTGCCGGCTTCGATGCCGGTGGGCAGCCGCAATTCGGCTTTGCCGTCGGGCGAGACATACATGACGTAGCGCACTTGCGAGCCGCTCATCGGACCGGAGCCGGTATTGCCGACGACGAGCTGCTGAATCTGCGCGGCGCCGAGGCCCGCCTGGGCCGGCACGACGACATCGGGGCCGAGAGAGGCCGGCTTTTCGGCGCAGGCGGCGAGCGCCAGCATGGCGGCGCCGGCCAGCAGATATGTTTTCATTTGTAGCTCTCCGTGAAATTTCTTATGGGCCATTCCGGCCCGGTGGGGGACGCCAATGGAATGACTGGTTTCATTCCGACAAACGCCGCCCACGGCGCGTTGGTTCCCCTCCCTAAGACAAGATTCTTAGGGACCTGTCGCATAAAGCTCGGAAGAACCGCATCAAACGGCTGAGAAGCTCGGCAAAGCGGGACGGCGATCAGCCGATATATTGGCCGAGGAACGCCAAGGTCCGCTCGCGCGCCAAGCGGTGGGCCGCCGGGCGATAGCGCGCCGGGCGCGTTTCGTTGTCGAAGCCATGCGGCGTGTCGGGATAGCTGTAAACCGGCACATCCGGCTGCGCCGCCCGGAAGGCGGCGACGCGCGGCGGCGGGAAGCTGGTATCCAGATCGCCGACATGGGCGATCACCGGACAGCGCGGCGTCTCGCCGGCATAATCGGGCATGGCCGAGCCGTAATAGGCGACCGCGGCTTGATAATCGCCGCGGCAGGCCGCCATCCAGGCGAGCGAGCCGCCCCAACAGAAACCGACGATCGCCGTCTTCAACGAAATATCCGAGCCCGCCTTGGCGACGAAACGCCGGCCCGCGTCGAGATCGAGCAGGGACTTGTCCCACTCCATCGATTTGTAAAGCTCGTGCACGCGGTCGCGGGCGGCCTCGTTATAGGCCAGCACCGTGCCGCGTTCGCGCCGATCATAGAGCGCCGGGGTGATCGCGAGATAGCCCTGGCCGGCGTAGAAGGCGGTCACGCGTTTCAGATAATCGGTGACGCCGTACATCTCCTGGGCGATGACGAGGCCGCCCCTCGGCCGGCCGGCCGGCGTCGCCAGCCAGGCGTCCAGTTCGAAACCGTCCGCCGCGGTCAGCCGGACCATCTCCTGATCGACCCCTTGCTCGACGGCGGCGCCGGTCATGCGGGGACGCTCTTCTTCGGCTTGCGCCTGGCTTCGAGCGTCAGGATGTAAAGCGTGCTGACGACGATGACGAGCGCGCCGGTCAAGCTCCAGAGACCCGGTACCTCGCCGAACATGAGAAAGCCGAAGACCGCGGCATAGACGATGCGCAGGTAATCGAACGGCAGCACCACCGTGGTCTCGGCCATCGACACGCCGCGCGTGATGCAGGTCTGGCCGACGATGCCGAAGAAACCGACGAGGACCAGCCAGCCGAGTTCGGCCCAGATCGGCGTCTGCCAGACCAGCAGCGCCGGCACCAGCGAGAAGACCGCGCCCCAGAAGGCGTAATAGAACATGATGACCGTCGTGCTCTCGCTCTTGGAGAGCTGCTTGATGGCGATCACCACCAGGGCGCCGAAGAAGGCGCCCGCCGCGCCGACCAGCACGCCGAGATCGAGCGTCGCGGGCCCGCCGCCGAGGCCGAAGGGGCGCGTCATGATGAGAATGCCGCCGAACCCCGCCAGCGTCGCCGTGCCGCGCTTCCAGCCCACGGTCTCGCCGAGGAAGGCCGCCGCCAGCAGGATCATGAACAGCGGCCGCGAAAATTGCAGCGCCATGGAATCGGCGAGCAGCAGATGGGTGATCGAATAGAAAAAGCAGAAATTGCCGAGAATGCCGATGCCGCCGCGCGTCATATGCATCATCGGAATCTTGGTGCGGCAGATACCCCAGCCTTGCCGGACCGCCAGCGGCAGGATGAACAACAGGCCGACGAAAGAGCGGAAGAACAGGATCTGGAAACTGTCGAGGCGCGAGCCCAGAAACTTCACCAGGATCGCCATGCAGGTCAGCAGCAGCGCGCCGACCGTGACGAACACCGCCCCGCGTACATTGCCGCTGCAGGCGGACCAGCGCGCGGCGAACGGCGCTGTCCAAGCGGTCAGGGAAGAACTGGACATAGACTGGCTTTCCGGGCGGACGGAGCGGCGACTTGCAGGTTTTTCGACGGTCTGCCGCCGAGATACCTTGCAGATTATCACGGCGTTCCGGCCCGGACCATTGCCAACCGCCGTGGCGGTGCCAGTGGAAGAAGCGCGGCGCCATCGGTGCGATGCCGGCAGGCCATTCGCGATAGAATGGGCATCCGACATGCCCTCGGCCCGAAACGCGAACATCAAAAGCCGAAGAGGCCGCGCGGTGCGCGGCCTCCTTGCTTACGCTCTTCGTTCGACGCCGATTATCTGTTGGAGGAAGCGGCACTGGAGTTGGCGTCGTCTAAATCCTGCTGCACTGCCTTCGTACCGCTTTCGATCGTCGCCATGGCGCATTCATAACAATCCTGCAGGGCATTCCCGCCGACCCGCACGCGGTCTTCGGATGAAGAATTGCTCGAATTCATATTCAACAGATCTTTGGCGGATTGCTGAAATCTATCCAGACAATATTGCTCCGCGGAACGGCCGCTACACTCGTCGGCCGCTTTCGTTTCGCTCGCGAGAAAAGATACGCTCGCCAACATTAAGCTCGCCGCAACTATATGTCGAAACATTGCAAGCCTCCATGCTTGTTGAACGCGACGTAATTATAGCGATGCCGTCGAGACGCTATTGCGGCAAATTTCGCCGCTTTGGCGCGATCCGGAAGGCTAGCGCTCGGGAACGGACGAGGTGCGATCGGCCGGTTGCGTCACGACGTCGCGCAGGGCCTGGGCCAGGTCCTCGCCGCGATAGGGTTTGCGCAGAATGCGGATGCCCTCGATCGTCGGGCCGGACGCCGTGCCGATGTCGACATAGCCCGATGTCAGGAGGATCTTCAGGCCCGGCCGCATGCCGCGCGCCCGGCGCGCCAGGTCGGCGCCGGTCATGCCGCCGGGCATCATCATGTCGCTGAACAGCACGTCGATGTCGGGATTCTGCGCCAGCAGCGCCACGGCATCGGCGCCGCTTTCCGCTTCCAGCACCCGATAGCCCAGCTTGCGCAGCAGCTCGCCCGTGTAGGTCCGCACCAATTCATTGTCTTCGGTGATCAGGATGGTCTCGCTGCCGTTCGGCGCGACGGTCGCCGTTTTCGCCGGCGCCGCTTCGGGCACGCCGTCCACGTCGCGGGGGAACAGCAGGGTCACCGTCGTGCCTTTGCCCAACGCGCTGGCGAGCCGCACATGTCCGCCCGACTGGCGCACGAAACCGTAGACCATGCTGAGGCCGAGGCCGGAGCCCTTGCCGATGTCCTTGGTGGTGAAGAACGGCTCGAAGACCCGCGAGGCGATTTCCCGGCTCATCCCCGAACCGTCGTCGGTCACTTCGATGGCGACATAATCGCCGGCCGCGATCTCTTCCCCCGCCGGCACCGTGCGGTTGAAGGTGCGGATCGCCAGGGTGCCGCCGTTCGCCATGGCATCGCGCGCGTTGACGCCGAGATTGATCAACGCGGATTCGAGCTGCAGCGGATCGGCATGGATCGGCCACGCCGCCTCGTCGAGCGCAAGGCGAATGCCGATATGATCGCCGAGCAGACGGCGCAGCAGCGCATCCGCGCCGCGCACCAGCTCGTTGACGTCGATGCTGCGCGGCTCGAGCGCCTGGCGGCGCGAAAAAGCGAGCAGCCGCTGCGTCAGGTCCGCGCCGCGTTGCGCCGCCACATGGGTGGTTTCGACGATGCGGCGCAATTCGGGATCGTTCGCGAGCCTTTCTTCCAGAAGTTTGGCGTTGCCGAGAATGACCGTGAGCAGATTGTTGAAATCATGGGCGACGCCGCCGGTCAATTGGCCGACCGATTCGAGGCGCTGCGACTGATGCAGGCGCTCTTCCAATTCGCGCCGCTTGATCTCCAAGCCGTGCCGCCGCGAGACGTCGCGCGCCACCGCATAGAACAGCCGATCGGCGGGCGACCAGACCGACGACCACATCATGTAAACGACGTGGCCATCCTTATGCAGATATCTGTTCTCGAAGGAATCGGTGGAGGCGCCGGCATGGATGGCGGCCGTCTCGGCCAGGGTGCCCTCGCGATCGTCGGGGTGGGTGAAATCGGTGAAGCATTTGCCGATCATCTCCTCCGGCGCGTAGCCCCAGATCGCGCGCGAGCGCGGGCTGACGTCGACGAAGCAGCCTGCGGCGTCCAGCGTGCAGATGACGTCGAGCGAGGTTTCGACGATCCGGCGATATTTCGTCTCGGCGCGCGCGGCTTGCGCCTGGCTGTCGCTGAGCGAGCGCTGCGCCGCCTCGCGCGCTTGCTCGTCGGCCGGGAACCAACGGCGCAGCAGCAGGAACAGCACTAACAGGCCGACGACGACGGTGACCAGCTTGGGGATGGCGACGAACACCGGGTTTTGCAGCGCGACGCGCCAGTCGTCGGGGAAGACGCCGTAGATCGCGCTCCAATAGGCGCCGAAATAGACGCTCTCCAGCAAGGTGCGGAAAGCGTCGAGGGCGAGCACGACGACCAGCAGGACGACGGCCGGATGGCGGCGCGGCGCGGCGCGCAATTTGCGCACGAGCACGACCAGGATGATCGTCCATAGGACGACGATCACCCAATAGGCGACGGGCGGGACCAAGGCGAAGAAGGCGTACATTCCCCCGAAACCTTCTATCAGCGCGCGTTCTGGCGGCGGCATGGCTCTAGAGTAGCGCGTTCGCAGCGCCGGCGCAGCCGTCCTGCCGCGGCGTCCGAAAAATCGGCGAATAACCCGGAAATTAAGCCTGTCCAAGCCCCCGGCCAGCCGCTATATCCCTTGCCCGTCCATCCCCGCAAATCGCCGAATAGCCCGCGAATCCGCCGATGTCCGACACGGCCTCCCCGCCCGTTCCGCTCGCCGCCAAGCCGATGCTGGACCCCGCCGTCCCGCCCTACGCCCGGCGGCGGACCTTTGCGATCATTTCGCATCCGGACGCCGGCAAGACGACGCTGACCGAAAAGCTGCTGTTGTTCGGCGGCGCCATCCGCGCCGCCGGCCAGGTCCGCGCGCGCGGCGAAGCCCGCCGCACCCGGTCCGACTGGATGGCGATCGAACGGGCGCGCGGCATCTCGGTCACCAGTTCGGTGATGACCTTCGAGCGCGAGGGGCTGACCTTCAACCTCCTGGACACGCCGGGCCACGAGGACTTCAGCGAGGACACCTACCGTACGCTGACCGCCGTCGATTCGGCGGTGATGGTGATCGACGCCGCCAAAGGCATCGAAAGCCAGACGCGCAAGCTGCTGGAAGTCTGCCGCCTGCGCGACTTGCCGATCATCACCTTCGTCAACAAGGTCGACCGCGAAGCGCGCGATCCGTTCGAGCTCTTGGACGAGATCGCCGACACGTTGGCGCTCGACGTCTCCCCCATGGTCTGGCCGGTCGGCACCGGCGGATTGTTTCACGGCTGTTACGACCTGCGCGCCGACCGCTTTCTCAAGACCGATCCGGCGCGCAACAACGCCTATGGCGAAGCCGTCGCCTGCGACGGCCTCGACGATCCCCAGCTCGCGCGCCATGTGCCGGAAGGCCTGCTCGCCGAGGTGCGCGAGCAAATTTCGCTCGCCCAGGCCGGCTATCCCGAATTCGATCCCGCCGCCTATCTCGGCGGCCATATGACGCCGGTGATCTTCGGCAGCGCCCTGAAGGATTTCTCGGTCGAGGAGTTGCTCGCCTGCATCGGCGCCTGGGCGCCGTCGCCCCGCCCGCAGCCGGCCGAACCGCGCACCATCCTGCCGGAAGAGACCAAGGTCTCCGGCTTCGTGTTCAAGGTCCAGGCCAACATGGATCCGAACCATCGCGACCGCATCGCCTTCATGCGGCTGTGCGCCGGGCGCTTCAAGCGCGGCATGAAGCTGCGCCAGGTGCGCACCGACAAGACCATGGCGGTGCAGAATCCGATCTTTTTCTTCGCCCAGGAACGCGAACTGGCGGAAGAGGCCTGGCCGGGCGACATCATCGGCATTCCCAACCACGGCACCTTGCGCGTCGGCGACACGCTGACCGAGGGCGAGACCCTGCGCGTCACCGGCCTGCCGAATTTCGCGCCGGAAATCCTGCGCCGCGCCCGCCTGGAAGATCCGCTCAAGTCGAAGCAGATGCGCGGCGCCTTGGCCGATCTCGCCGAAGAGGGCATCGCCCAGGTGTTTCGCCCGGTGCTCGGTTCGGAGTGGATCGTCGGCGTCGTCGGCGCCCTGCAATTGGAAGTGCTCGCCTCGCGCATCGCCGCCGAATACAAGGTCGGCGTGCGCTTCGAGGACGCCGGCTTCGAGCAGGCGCGCTGGATCGGCGGCGACAAGGCGGAGATCGACGCCTTCACCGCGCGCAACCGCGGCCAATGCGCCGAGGACCGCGACGGCGCGCTGGTCTATCTCGCGCGCAACAGCTGGGATCTCAACCGCACGATGCAGGATTTTCCCAAGCTGAGCTTCGCCGCCACCCGGGAAATTTCCTAAAGCCCGGCGAGAATCCTGGCCGGCTCGTCGATGCGCGCCAGCAGATTGTGGCGCGTCAGCTCCGCGACCAACGCCGGATCGCCGATCATCGCCCGCTCGCGATAGAAGCGGCGCGCATGCTCGACGTCGCCGGTCATCACCGCGTCGCGCGCCTGCAGATGGAACGGGCCGATCGAGGCGGCAATGTCGTACTTGTTCCACCATCGGTCGGCGAAGCGGCCGAGCGTCACGTATTTCCGCCAGAACGCGGCGAAGCCGCAGCAGGCATAGTGCAAAATGAATTGCTGCGGGCTTTGCGCCGAGGCATATGCGCCGGGCCGCACGAAGCTATGCACGCCCTTGGGCAGCATGCCGGCGGCGGACAGGCGCACCGCCGATTTGCCGTTGTCGTAGAAGTGAAAGAAGTTCGGCGCGAGCTGGCCGCTGCGCGCGATCAGCGCCTTGGCGTCCGGCGAGGGCGGCGCGCGCAGCAGCTTCGGCTTCTTGAACAGGGTGACGGCGCGGAAAAAATCGCCGGTCTCCTCGGCCTCCGGCAGCGCTTCGTAATTGGCGTAGCTCGCCGTTTCGATCGACGTGCCGTCCAGCCAATTGAAATGCGCCGCCGCGTCGCCGCCCGGCGCGTAGAACAGTTCGTCGGCGTCGATGTGCAGCAGCCATTTCAGGCCCTTGGCGCGCGCCAAATTCATCGCATGTTCGACATTGAGCACCTGGCGCGCCATCACCTCGCGCTCGGCATGGGCGGCGTTTTCGCCGTAGCGCGCGAGCTTGCTCCAGGCCGCGCGCAGCGCATCGTCGCGCGCGATAGCCGTGACATGCGGCTGCGCCCGCGCCCAGGCCAGCGCGGGATCCGCCGGATCGTCGAAGAACAGGAAGATATGATCGAAGCCGATGGCGCGGTGATAGGCGACGAAGGATTCGATGACGGCCGCCGAGTCGCGCAAGGTGGTGACGATGGCGGCGTGGGACGTCATGACGCGAAACCGTGGGGCAGTTGCAATGCGTGGAGTTATATATCGCGCGCAAGCGGCCGGTCTAGCGCGCCGCGTTTTGCGGCAGCATGTTGGCCCCGCGCAAATAACGCTCGGCGCCGCGATGCAGCGGCGCGGTGAGGCCTTCCTTCGTCGTCTCCGCCTTGTCCAATTCGGCCAGGGCGGGATGCGAAGCTTTCAGCCGGTCGAACCCTTCATAGATCGCGCGCGTCGTTTGATAGACGTTCTCTTCGCTTTCGCGCGTCGTCGTCACCAAGGTGGCGAGCAATCCGACGGAGCGGATCGCGCGGCGCTGATTGGGATAGCTATTGGCCGGAATCGTCGCCGCGCCGTAATAGGGATTCTGCCGCACGAAGCGCTCCACCAGATCGCCATCGATCGGCAGGATCGTCGTGTCGCAGGCCTTCAAGGCATCGCCGATCGCCGCGTTGGGATGCCCGGCGAGATAGACCAGCGCGTCGGCGGACCCGTCGCACAGGGCGCGCGCCTGGTCTTCGGGCGAAAATTGCGTGGCGATGACCATGCGCTCGACCTGCTGGCCCATGCTTTCGAAGACGAGCCGGATGCTTTCGCGCTGCCCCGAACCGGGCAAGCCGAGGTTGACGCGCTTGCCTCGCAGATCGTCTAGGGTGCGGATTTTCGCATCCTGCCGCACCACGATGCTCAAGATTTCGCCATGCAGGGAGAGGATGGAGCGCAAGGCGGGAAAGGCCAGCATCGGCTGCGGCGCGCCGGCGCCGCGCACCGCGTAGAACTGCCAGTCCGACTGCACCAGGGCATATTCGACCTCGCCCCGGCGCAAGGCTTCGATGTTGTAGAACGAGCCGGGCGTGTTGCGGGCGCTGCAGCGGATGCCGTGCTGGGGCCTGCCGTCGTTGAGCAAAGCGCAGATCGCCTGGCCGACCGGGTAATAGACGCCGGTTGCGCCGGCCGTGCCGATCACCACGAAACGGTCGTTCACAGGCCGGGGCGGCGGTTCCTGCATCACGAGGAAGAGGGCATAGCCCGCCACCGCGACGACGACGAGGCCGAATAGAAATTTCTTCAAGAAAATGCCCCCCGAGGCCGTCATTTTGCCGTCAGGATAGGCCAAACAATGGGCAGTAGCGAGCCTGCCTATGACGAAACGAGGCGCCGCCCACCTCCCCCAAGGTTGGCGGCGCCTCGCCCACTTCCCGCGTGCGGGAAAGCGGATTCCTTATTCGGCGGCCATCATCATGCCGTCCCCCGACGGCAGGGCGAATTGGCCTCCCGGATACGATTGCAAGAACCGCACCACTTCTTCGCTACCGACCACGTCGGCATATTTGGCGTTCATGTCGCAAAGATTGATGGCATGGGACGCCTGGGAGCGGTCGAAGCAGCCGTCTTCGACGATGGTGACGCGGAAATTGTTGGAAAAGGCGTCCAGCACCGTGGCGCGGACGCAGCCGCTGGTCGTGGTGCCGGTGACGATGACGCTGTCGCAGCCGAGCAGCACCAGATAGCTCAGCAGCGGGGTGCCGAAAAATCCGCTCGGCTTCTGTTTTTTGATCACCAGGTCCTTGGGCCCCGGCGCGATGTCGGCGACGATGGTGTTGCCGTCGAAATTGGTTTCGCGCTTGATTTTGAGGTCCTCGCCGTTGCGGCTGTTCTTCCAGGCCCAGCTGCCGCTGTCCCAGTTGTCGGCCCGGCGGATGCCGGTGGTATAGAGGATCGGCACCCCCTTCGGGCGGGCCGCGTCGAGCACGGTCTTGATGACCGCCACGCCCGCCCAGCCCTCCTCGCCGCAGGACGTCCGCCACTTTTTGATGCTGTCCAAGATCGGCTCGGGCCGCTCGCCGGTGAAGGCATAATTCACGTCGATCACGAGAATGGCCGGCCGCTTGCCGAATCCTTGGCGCGTGCCGTAGCCGGATGCCGCAAAAACTTGCTTGTCGCGCTCGGTCAGATACTGATCCCAAATCCGTTCGGTCATGGCGTCTCTCCAATGCGTGAGGATGGATGCGGACGATTAGCCCTTGGGCTCTGCAAGCACCTTCTTGACGAAGGACATGTCGATGATGTCGCCGTAAGGCACGTCGGTCTTCAGGACCTCCGCCGCGCGGACCACGGCCTTTCCCGTATCCCAGGATTTCTCGCTGATCATGCCGTCCGGGCTCCACAGCTTGTCGGCGTAGATGCGGTCGAGCAGCGCCGTCAGATCTTCCGGCGGCATCGTCGGGAATTCCTTGCGCGCGAGGTCGATGGTGCCTTGCTTGTTGTCATGGGCGAATTTCAGACCCCGGATGACGCCGCGCACGAAGGTTTCGACCAATTCCGGATCGTTTTTGACGCTGTCGTAATGCACGTTGAACGTCGAATAGGCATAGGGGCCGAATTCCTGGGGAACATTATAAAACGGCTCGCCCCATAGGTTGTTGCGGATGCCCTGCGTGAGATTGGGTTCGGAGACCGCGGCGATATCGGCGGCGCCGGCGCGCACCGCGGCGATGATCGCCGAGGTTTCCATCTCGACCAGCTGCACGTCCTTGCGCGGATCGAGGCCGTTCTTCATGACCATGAAGCGCGTGATCGAATTGGGCGTGCCGCCATAGAGGCCGGTGGCGATCCTCTTGCCCTTGAGAAACTCCTTCCAATCGTGGCTTGCCGGCGGCTCGATGCCTTTCTTGGCGACGAAGTAGATGTTGCCGCGGTCGACCACGTTGACGACGGCGCGCAGTTCGGCGCCCTTGGCCTTGGCGAAGGCATTGTGCTCGGGCCCGCCGATGAAGGCGAAGGCCTGTTTGGTGAGCACCATGTTGGTGTGCTCGGACCCGCCGCGCGTGGTCAGGCTTTTGACATCGACCTTGTCGCCGAAATAGCCGTTGCGGATGGCGATGTAGAGCGGCAGATAGCCGGCGTTGCGGTTCGGTTCGGCGACGAGCAGTTCCTTCTTGCTCTGGGCCTGGGCTTCGGACGGGACGAAACCGCCCGCCAGCGCCGTCACGGCGACGCTGAAGGACGCGAGCAACGGCAAGACACGGCGACGAGAGAGGCGCATGGGCAAGTCCTTTCGTCTGGTCAAAAGTGAAGCCGGCGTCTAGTGCGCCGGGGCGTGACGCACGCCCTTCAGCAGAACGCGTTCGAGATGCGAGACCGCGACGTACATGAAGGCCGAGAGAATCGACAGGGTGAAGACGCCGACCCAAATGAGCGCGATGTCGTAAGTCTGGCCGGCATACATGATGGTGCGGCCGAGGCCATGCTGCGAAGCGATGAACTCGCCGACGATGGAACCGGTCAGGGCGAGGCCGATGTTGACGCGCAGCACGGAGATCAGCCACGGCAGCACCGACGGCACCACGAGCTTGACGAAAACTTGGCGGCGGCTGGCGCCGAGCGAATACATCAGCCGTTCGCCGTCGCGGTCGATCGAGCGCACGCCGGCCGCCGTGGTCAGCGTGGCGATGATCATCGTGAGCAGCATGCCGATGACGATCTTCGACGGCAAACCGATGCCGAAGACCAGGATCAGCAGCGGCGCCAAGGCGAGCTTGGGCATCGCCTCGAGCGCGACGAGGTAGGGCTGCAGGATGATGGCGTAATTATTCGACCACCAGAACGACAAGCCGAGCAGCCCGCCGAGCGACGTGCCGATGGCGAAGCCGAGCAGGGTCGAGCGCAGCGTGTACCAGGTGTCGATGAAGGCGCTGCCGGAATCGACGAAGATCAGGAAGGTGTGCCAAATCTGACTCGGCGAGGCCCAGAAGAACTTGTCGATCCAGCCGACGCGCGCGCCGATTTCCCAAAACCCGAAAACGGCCACGAGGATCGCCGCCTGGCAGGCGCCGAGCGCGGCGATCGACCAGCGCCGTTCGCGCGGCAAGGTGCGGCGGCGCCGCGCCGGTTTTTCGGCGGCGGCCAGGCTCGTTTTGGGCGAGAAGACCTTGTTAGGCGAAAAGACCTTGAAGAATCGCGCGGACAGAATCTCGGTGGCGGTCATGAGACTTCCTCTTCAGACGCCGAAATCCGATTACGCCGCGCTGGCGGCGACCTCGTCCGGAGCGTCGTGGCTGAGCAGATCGAGACAATGCTGGCGGTAGACGGCGAATTCCGGCGCGTTGACCAAATGACGCGGGCGCGGGCGCGCGAGATCGACGTCGAAACGTTCCTTCACGCGGCCCGGGCGCGGCGACATGACGTAAATCTCGTCGGAGAGATAGACCGCCTCGTCGACGTCATGGGTGACGAAGATGATCGTCTTGCCGAAGTCCGACCAGATCTGCAGCAGCCATTCCTGCATCCGCACGCGCGTTTGCGCGTCGAGCGCGCCGAACGGCTCGTCGAGCAGGATGATCTCGCAATCGTAGAGCAGCGTGCGCAGCAGCGCGGCGCGTTGGCGCATGCCGCCGGACAAGGTCGCCGGATATTGCTTTTCGAATCCGCCGAGGCCGTATTTGTAGAGATAGGGCAGAGCCTGAGCGCGCGCCTCGCGCACCGGCATGCCGCGAATCTCCATGCCGAGGATCACGTTGTCGAGCACCGTGCGCCACGGCAGCAGCAAATCTTTCTGCAGCATGTAGCCGACGACGCCGATGCCGCCCGTGACGTTCTCGCCGTCGATAAAGACGGCGCCCTTGGTCGGCAGTTGCAGGCCGGCGAGAATGTTGAAAATCGTCGACTTGCCGCAGCCGGAAGGGCCGATCAGACTGACGAAGCGGCCGGCGGCGATGGCGAGGCTGACGCTTTCCAAAGCGACGACGTCGCGCTCGCCGTAAAAGACCTGGCTCAATCCGCGCAGTTCGATTTTCGCCGTGGTGCTGCCGGTCATCAGCTCGCTTTCAAAGTGAGAGGATTCCGTCGCCGAGGTCTTGCCTAGGATCAGCAATCCCTATGCCAAAAGGCTAAGGGGTTGATTCCATGGAAGAGCGGCCGCCGGGCGGGCGGGCGTTTTATGTGCGCTGCAACAAAAGCCGCCAGCTTGTCTCCCAAGGAGGCAGTCGCCATCTTGGGTCGAGGGCGCTTTCCCTTTCGCTTTCGACCCGCCCGGGGTATTATATAAGGACTCGTACATATATTTATGTTTCTCCCTGCCCGATGACCGGCCAGGATGAAAGGATGGAGGACTGTGATGAAGTCCGATGACCGCGCGCCGCTTCCGCAGGCGCAGCCCGACGCTCAATCTCCCGATGCCCCTGTGGCGCTGAATCGCCGCCAGGCGCTCGCCCGCCTCGGCCTGGCCGCCGGCACGGCCTATGCCGCGCCGACGCTGCTGTCGTTGAGCGAAGCAAAGGCGCAGGGCGGACCGCCCTGGGGCCGCCCGTCGCGTCCCACCGAACCTGGCGAGCCCGGCAAGAAAAGCTGACGCCGGGACGGGCGATGCGCGTCCGATTTCACGGCATCCCGCGTCCCGTCCTGTTCGACGGCTGCGCCGACCTGCTCGACCGCCTCGCCCCCCTCACCCAAGGCTGGCGCTGGCAGGCATCGGACGATCCCGCCGCCCCGATCATCTCGGTGACCGCTGTCACCAGCGGTTGGCGGATCGTCTCGCAATGGACGCCGGAGCCGGCGACCTACGACGACGCGGCCGACATCGTTTGCGCGTTGTTCGCCGACCTGGTGCTCGCCTATGTCGAGGCCGACCCGCGTCTGTTGTGCCTGCATGCCGGGGCCGTCGCCATTGGCCCGAACACGAACGGGGGCTCCAATGCCGCGGCCCCGCTGTTCGTTTTCCCTGCCGAGACGCAAGCGGGCAAGAGCACGCTGACCGCCGCGCTCGCGATCAGCGGCGGGTGCCTCTATAGCGACGACGTGCTGCCGATCGATCTCGGCAGCCCGGCGGCCAGCGCCGTCGCCATCGGTCTTGCGCCGCGTCCGCGCCTGCCGCTGCCCGATGCCTTGCCGCCCCACCTGCACGAGGCCATGCTGCGCCGCATCGCCTTGAGCAATTCGCGTTACGGTTACGTCGCGCTGGCGCGCGAACAACTGGCGCCGCTCGGCGAACGCCGGCCGATCGCCGCCTTCGTGCGGCTCGAACGCGCCGCCGGCCACGCCGCGCTGACCGATGCGCCGCGCAGCGAGATCATGACGCTATTGCTGCGGCAGAATTTCGGCGCGCGGCCGCCGGCCGGCGAAATGGTCGAGCGCTTCGCCGCCCTCACCGCGGCGGCGCGCTGCTGGCGCTTGCGTTACAACGACGTCGGCGAAGCCGTCGCGCTCCTGATGGCGCAGGCCGCGCAAACGGCAGCGTCCGCGGCCCATCGGCTGAGCGCATGAGCGCGATATGGCGCCGCCGCGCCGGCGTGAAGGAAACGCCGGTCGATGCCGATCTCTTTCTCGTGCTGCCCGACAATGGCGAGATTTTTCATCTCAACGCCCTGGGCGCCGCGCTATGGCGTCTGTTCGCCGAGCGAAGCAGCGCCGAGGCGGCGGGCGACGCGCTGGCCCTCGCCTTTCCCGACCTGCCGCGCGAGACGATCGACGCCGACGTGCAGCGCTTCATCGGCGAGCTGGGCCAACGCGCGCTGATCGACCGCGTTTAAACCGCCGGCACGCCGGACCACGGCCGCATCAGGCCGCGCAGGCGGCGCGCCGTCCGCCAGGCGGCGACGCCCGGGCCGCCGGTGAGCAGCCATTCGCGGCGCTGCAACGCCCATTTGCCGGACGGCGCGGCAAACAGATCGGCAAGCTCGGCGATCACCCGGTCCAACTCCCAAGCGGCGAGACCGCGAAAGGGCCGGCGCTGAGCGGCGGGAATCGTTTCCGCGGGCAAGCCCAAGCCGATCAGCACCTGCGCCGCCAGGCGCGGGATTCGGCCATTGCCGCCCGCGTCGGCCAGCGCCGAAATCTCCGGCCAATCGACCGCGCTGCCCTCTGAACGGGATGGCCGCGTCAGCATCGCCGTCATGTCGACGACGCTGCGCAGGGCGCTCGGATCGTATTTGTCGCGCGCGGCATGGCTCATCGCCATCAGCAAGAGATGACTGTCGCGGGGAATGCGCAGCGCCATCTCCGCATCGACCGCCGGCCGCGCGCCGGCGAACACCGCCTCGGTGGACAGCGAGCGATGCAGCGGAAAATCGTCCGGGTGAATGTGCAGGTCGAAGGCCAATTGCCGATCTGGCGCGACGAAGGGATGAAAGCTCGCATCGCTGATCAGGCCCCAGGCCTGGGCGCCCTGGGCGCGGCGAAAGACGAAGCCGTGGTCGCGCAGCAAATGCACGAGCGCGGCAAGATCAGCTGGGCGCAGCAGCAGATCGACGTCGCCGAGGCCGCGCAGTTCCGGCTCGGGATAGATCGCCAGGCCCGTGGCGAAGCCCTTGAGCGGCAGAACCGCGAGGCCGGCGCCGGCGATCAGGCCGAGCCAGCGCCGAGCCTCGGCGCGCAAGTAACGGGTCTGCAGGCGGTCGCGCAAGACATCCTGCGGCGCGATGGCCTGGCTGCCCGGCGGCAGGAGCGGCGCGAGCAGCCACTCGGCGGTCGCCGGCGATGCCAGCATGGCGAGGCGCGCCATCGCCGGCTGCAGGCGCGCGGCGTCGGCCGGATTCATCGCCCGCGCCGGGTTGAGCAGAAACTGCCAGAGATGGGCGGGCGCGCTTGCCATGATCGGCCGGCCCGGCACGGGCCTAGCGCGCCATGCGCGAGATCGTCGCCGTGGTGCTTTGGCCGGGGACCAGCTCGGCCAGCACGACCTTGCCGCCGTAGGATTGCACGAAGGCGCCGCCGACCACGTCCTTCAGGGCGTAATCGGCGCCCTTGACCAGAACGTCGGGCTTGAGCGCCTCGATCAGGGACATCGGCGTGTCGTCGGCGAACAGCACGACGAGATCGACGGTGGCGAGCGAGCCGAGCATCACCGCGCGTGCGGCCTCCGACTGAATCGGCCGCTCCGGGCCCTTCAGGCGCTTGACCGAGGCGTCGCTATTGAGGCCGACGACCAGGCGGTCGCAGGCGGTGCGCGCCTGTTCCAGCAAATGAACATGGCCGGGATGCAGCAGATCGAAACAGCCGTTGGTGAAGCCGACGCGCAGGCCCTGGCGGCGCCAGCGGTCGACGTGATCGAGCGCGGCCTCGAGGCCAGCGAGCTTGCGTTCGCCGCGCATCAGATCGCCGGCATGCAGCGCATCGGCGACTTCGGCGCGGCGCGCGACGGCGGTGCCGACCTTGCCGACGACGATGCCGGCGGCGACATTCGCGAGCCGCGCCGCGTCGAGCAGCGACACGCCGGCGGCGAGACCCGCCGCGACGGCGGCGACCACCGTATCGCCGGCGCCCGACACGTCGAACACCTCGCGCACTTCGGCCGCCAGGTGATGCACCTCGGCGGCGCCGATCAGGCTCATGCCGTCGGCGCTGCGCGTCGCCAGCACGTAATCGATGCCGCACTCGCCGATCAGCTTGCGCGCCGCGGCGATGATCGCCGCGTCGCTGTCGGTCGCCATGCCGGTCGCCGCCTGCAATTCCTTGCGGTTCGGCGTCACCACCGTGGCGCCGCGATAGCGCGCGAAATCGGTCCCCTTGGGATCGACGACGACCGGCACGCCGGCCTTGCGCGCCGCGGCGATCAACTCGGCGGCGCCGCCCGGCGCCAGCACGCCCTTGCCGTAATCGGAGAGCACCAACGCGCCGGCCTTGCCGAGCAAGGCGACGGCCGAACGCGCGATGGCCGCTTGCGTCGCCGCCGATACGCCTGCCGGACGCTCGCGGTCGGCGCGCAGCATCTGCTGATGGCCGGCGATATAGCGGGTTTTCACCGTGGTGGGATGTCCCGGCACGGCCTCGAAATGCGGCGTGACGCCGTCTTCCGCCGCCAGCATGGCGCGCAGCTCGACGCCCGCCGCGTCGTCGCCGATCAACGAGAGAAAATCCGCCGCCGCGCCGAGCGCACCGATATTGCGCGCGACATTGCCGGCGCCGCCCGCCATGGCGGTCTCGCGGGTTTCGCGCAGCACCGGGATCGGCGCTTCCGGCGAGATGCGTTCGACTTCGCCGTAGACGAAGCGGTCGAGCATGGCGTCGCCGACGACGACGACGCGCGCCGCGCTCAGACGGTCGAGCGCTTGCGCCAGGGCCGAAGCATCGTTGAGGGGGCTTGCCGTCATCTTGTCCTGCCGGTTGGCCTATTGGGCCGCGACGCCGCGCGCATCGCCGGCCGCCACATGGTCGAGATACCAACGATAGGTCGCGGCGATGCCATCGCGCAACGAGGTTCGCGCCGTCCAGCCCGCCGCCGTCAGGCGCGACACGTCGAGCAGCTTGCGCGGCGTGCCGTCCGGCTTGGACGAATCGAAGGCCAGTTCGCCCCGATAGCCGACGATTTCGGCGATCAGCCGGGCGAGATCGGCGATCGACATGTCCTCGCCCATGCCGACATTGACGATATCGCCCGAGGAATAGGTCTTCATCAGAAAGACGCAGGCGTCGGCCATGTCGTCGACATGAAGAAACTCGCGGCGCGGCGTGCCGCTGCCCCAGACCGTGACGGTCGGCGCGTCGGCGAGCTTGGCCTCGTGCATCTTGCGCATCAGCGCCGGCAGCACATGGGAGCTGGTCAGGTCGAAATTGTCGTTCGGCCCGTAGAGGTTGGTCGGCATCAGGCTGATGGCGTCGAAGCCGTACTGCCGGCGATAGGCCTGGCACATGGCGATGCCGGCGATCTTGGCGATGGCGTAGGGCTCGTTGGTCGGCTCGAGCGGGCCGGTCAGCAGGCTGTCTTCGCGGATCGGCTGCGGCGCGAATTTCGGATAGATGCAGGACGAGCCGAGAAACAGCAGCTTTTGCGCGCCGTAGCGATAGGCCGCGTCGATGACGTTGGTCTGGATTTCCAGGTTCTCGCGCAGAAAATCGGCGCGATAGCTGTCGTTGGCGGCGATCCCGCCGACCTTGGCCGCGGCAAGGAACACATGGCTCGGCCGCTCCTCGGAGAAAAAGTGCTTCACAGCGGCGCGATCCGTGAGATCCAATTCGGCGCGCGTCCGCGTGATCGGGCCAACATGGCCTGCCGCCGTCAAACGGCGTAGGATGGCCGACCCGACGAGGCCGCGATGACCGGCGACGAAAATGCGGCTGGTCTTGTCCATGTCAGGCCCGTTTTTGCTCCATCGCCGCAGCCGACACCCTAGCTCTTTTTGAGCTGGCGTAAACCGATCTCATGTCCGGCCGCGCGCAGGGTCGCCTCTTGCTTGGCAAGTTCCATGTCGTGATCGACCATCATTTTCACGAGGGTCGGGAAATCCACCTTCGGCGCCCACTCGAGCCGCTCGCGCGCCTTGCTCGAATCGCCGCACAGGGCGTCGACCTCGGTCGGGCGGAAATAGCGTTCGTCGATCTCGACGTATTTTTCCCAATCGAGATCGGCCAGCTTGAAGGCCATATGGGCGAATTCCTTGACCGAGTGCATCTCGCCGGTCGAGACGACGTAATCGTCGGCCTCGTCCTCCTGCAGCATCAGCCACATGGCCTCGATGTAATCGCCGGCGAAGCCCCAGTCGCGCTTGGCGTCGAGGTTGCCGAGATAGAGCTTGTCCTGCAGGCCGAGCTTGATGCGGCCGACGGCGCGCGTGATCTTGCGCGTGACGAAGGTCTCGCCGCGCATCGGCGACTCGTGGTTGAACAGGATCCCGTTGCTGATGAACATACCGTAGGCTTCACGGTAGTTCACGCCGAGCCAATGGGCGGCCAGCTTGCTCACCGCATAGGGGCTGCGCGGATGGAACGGCGTGGTTTCGTTCTGCGGCGGCTTGGTCGAGCCGTACATTTCCGACGAGCCGGCCTGATAGACCTTCACCTGGAGATCGGAGACCTCGATGTAGTCGCGCAGCGCTTCGAGCAGGCGCAGGGCGCCCATGTAGACCACGTCGGCGGTATATTCGGGCTGCTCGAACGAGACTTTGACGTGCGACTGCGCGCCGAGGTTGTAGACCTCGTCGGGCTGCACCTTTTCGATGATGCGGCGCAGGCTGGTGCCGTCGGTCATATCGCCGTAATGCAGCAGCAGGCGGGCCTTCGGATCGTGCGGATCGCGATAGAGATTGTCGATGCGGTCGGTGTTGAAGGTGCTGGCGCGGCGGATGATGCCGTGGACCGTGTAGCCCTTGCGCAGCAGAAAATCGGCGAGATAGGCGCCGTCCTGGCCGGTCACGCCGGTGATCAAAGCCTTCTTCATCCCATCCTCGCTATCGCCGCCGCCGGGCGCCGGCCCGACGACTTAAGCCCATTTGGCCGAGTTATACACCAGATCGCCGGGCGCCGCAGCCGGCTTCTGGCGCCCTAGACCTTGTTTTTAAACGGTTTTCCGCCCTGGAATGACGAAGGCCCGACGCCATCCCCGGCCCCGGGCCCCGCCAGCTCCGGCTTTCGCCTTAGAGGATGAAGTGCGTCGCGTTCAGGTCGTCGTCGTTGATGCCGACCAAGGTGATGGTCACGCCACCCGGCAGGTTGACGACCGCGTCCGAGCCATTCGTCGCAAAGTTAGCCTGAATTTCGCTAAAATCAGCGATATCGAACAGGGACACGTCGATCTGGTCGTGCGCGACCTCGAAGTTGAGCACCGTGTCTTCACCGCCATTCAGCGTCGCGACCACGGCATCGGCATCGCCATCGGCGGCGCCGAGATCGAGCGTGTCGCTGCCCATGCCGCCGATCAGCATGTCTTCGCCGTCGCCACCGAAGATCGTGTCGGCCAGATCGCTGCCCGTGACCGTATCGTTGCCGTTGCCGGCATCGAACGCCTGGTTGAGGTCATAGCCCGCGGCAGAGGCGGCCACCGCATCGGCCGGCAACCAGACCATGTCCGCACCATCGCCCGAAGCATACTGGCTGCCCGGCTCGTAGGTGGAGGCGGAGATCAGGTTGAAGTCGATGCTGTCATCGCCGCCGGTGAACAGGTTCGGCGTCAGATCGATGATCTTCGAGAACACGCCGTAACCCGAGCCGTCGTTCGGCACGTCCGTCCAAGTGACGGAGATGTCGCCGTTGGCGAGGACGGTGACCGACGAGTCGAGCTGCTGGCCGTTGACCAGATCGTTGATCAGCGTCTCCGCGCCCAACTTGTTGCCGGCCGCATCGAAGCGCTGGCCGTAGATGCCGGCGCCATCGCCGTCCTGGCCGTAGGACGTCCAGGTGACGTAGAAACCGCCATCCGGCAGGCCGGTGACCGAAGGCTCGAGCTGCTGGTCCGCCGTCGTCGTATTGACGAGGACGTCGCCGGTGAGAGCCACCCCGTTGGCGTCGAACAATTTGGCGAAAACGCCCCAGTTGTCGCCGTCTTCCGTCGGGAACCAGCCCTGCGATTCGGACTGCCAGGTGACGACATAGCCGCCGCCGGCGAGAGCCGAAACGCTGGCGTTGGTCTGAGCAAAGACCCAGAAGCTGTTGACCAGGGTTTCGCCGCCGACCGCCACGCCTGACGCGTCATAACGCTGGGTATAGATGCCGGTTGCCCAACCGTCCTGGTTGCTGTCGGACTGCCAGGCGACGACATAACCGCCGTCGTTCAGGCTGGCGATGGACGGCAACTGCTGGTTGCCGGCGGTCGTGCTGTTGACCAGGGTCTCGCCGCCCACGGCCGCGCCCGACGCGTCGTAACGCTGGGTATAGATGCCGTAACCGGAACCGTCCTGGTCGCTATTGGACTGCCAGGCGACGATGAAGCCGCCGTCATCCAGCGCCGTGACGACCGGAAGATCCTGGTTGCCGGCGACGGTGCCGTTGACGATGAACTCGCTGCCTTGCGGCGTGCCATCGGCGGCGAACATCTGGCCGTAGATGCCGTAGGCGCTGCCGTCCTGGCCGTAAGACGCCCAGGTGACGACGAAGCCGCCGGCCGCCAGGGCCGTGACCGTCGGCGCCTGCTGATCGCCGCCGGTGAAGCTATTGACCTGCAGCTCGTTGCTGAGCGACGAGCCGTCCGGCGCGTAGATCTTCAGGAACACGCCCCAGCTGTCGCCGTCCTGGCCGAGCGAGGCCCAGGTGACGACCGAGTTGCCGTTCGCCAGAGCCGCGACGCTCGGCTGCAGCTGATCGCTGTAGGTCGTGTCGTTGACCAGCAGGGCATCGCCCGGGTTGGCATTGCCCACGGTCAGATCGAACGTGTCGGTGACCGTTGCGCCGAAGGCGTCGGTCGCCGTGACGACGAGATGGTAGACGTTGTCGCCGCCGTCGGGCGGGGTGCCGGAGAACTGGCCGGTGATCGGGTTCAGACTCAGCCACGTCGGCAGCGGACTGCCATCGGCCTGCGCCGCCGTAAAGAGCAGGACGTCGCCGGCGTTCGGATCCTCGAAGCTGCCCGAGACGTCGAAGGCAACGGCGTCGCCTTCCATGTAAGCCTGATCGGCGATCGGCGCGGTGACGATCGGCGCGTCGTTCAGCGGGTTGACCGGCGTGTCGTAGAAGAAGCGCAGGAAGACGCCGTAGCTGTCGTCGATGCCGTCGATGATCGGTTCCTGGCCGTAGGAGTCGTAAGCCACGGCGTAGCCGCCGTTCTGCAGACCGGTGACCACCGAGTTGATCTGGTCGTTGGCCGTGACGTCGTTGACCCTGCGTTCGGCTCCGACCTTATTGGCGTCGGCGTCGAAGCGCTGGCCATAGATGCCGCCGGCGTCGCCGTCCTGGTCGATCGAGGTCCAGGTGACGACGAAGCCGCCGTCCGGCAGGCTGCCGATGGCCGGCTTGACCTGCTGGCCGTCTGTCGTCGTGTTGACCGAGAATTCGCCCTCGATCTTGCTGCCGTCGGCGGCGAAATGCTGGCCGAAGATGCCCCAGCTGTTGCCGTCCTGGTTGATCGACTGCCAGACCACGACGAAGCTGCCATCGTCGAGAACGGCAACGCTCGGGTTGATCTGCTCGAAGGCATAGTAGGTATTGGCCTGAATTTCGCCGCCGACCGGGTTGCCGTCCGCGCCGAAGATGCGCAGCTGCACAGAGCCGCCCCAGCCGTCCTGCGTGGTGCCGCCGTCGGTGGCGTTGGCGTTCCACACCACGACGAAGCCGCCGTTCTGCAGGCCGGCGACTTCGGCGCTGTCCTGGTTGCCGAGCGTCGTCGTGTTGATCTGGAATTCGCCGCCGACCGGGTTGGCGTCGGCATCGAACTTTTGGCCAAAAATGCCGTGGGCATCGGCATCCAGAGAATTCCAGGTGACGACGAAGCCGCCGTCGGCGAGCGTCGTAATGCTGGAAATGTCCTGAGCGCCGGTGACGACGGTGTTGATGTGGAATTCGTCGCCGACCATGCCACCTTCGGCATCGAAACGCTGGCCGTAGATGCCGTAGTCGCTGCCGTCTTGGCCGAAGGAAGTCCAAGTCACCATGAAACCGCCGTCGGCGAGTTCGGTGATCGACGGATCGATCTGGCTGTCGATGGTCGTCGTGTTGATGTGGAATTCGCTACCGACCGGCGTGCCATCTTGCTCCACGCGTTGGCCGTAGACGCCCCACGAGCTGCCGTCCTGGCCGAGCGACGACCAGACGAGAACCACATCGCCGTTGGTCAGCGTGGTGACGTCGGGCAGCAGCTGGTTGTCGATGAAGTAGGTGTTGATCAACTGACTCGGCGTACCGCCGTCGGTCTCGACCGGCGTCACCGTCAGATTAAAGGTGTCGCTGGCGGTCGCACCGGCGAGATCGGTTGCCGTCACCGTGACGGCGAGCGTGCCGGTGTTGCCGTGGATCGGCGTACCCGAAAGCAGGCCGGTCTGCGGATCGATGGTCAGCCAGGCCGGCAGCGGATCGCCGTTGTTGAGCGTCGCCGAGAAGGTCAGCGTATCGCCGTGGATGCCGTCGACGTCGGCGAAGCTGGCCGCCGTCTCGTAGGTGAAGGGCGCATTGACCCAGGTATTGTCGTTGCCGAGGCCGACGGTGACGACCGGCGCGTCGTTTACGTTGGCGACCGTGAGGTCGAACGTGTCCGAGGCGTTGAGGCCGTCGAGGTCGGTCGCGGTGACGATGATCGAGATCGGCGCCGTGGTCACATCCGTATTGCTCGGAATGCCCGAGATCACGCCAGTGTTGGCGTCGATGCTCAGCCAGCTCGGCAGCGGGTCGCCGTTGGCCAGGGTCGCCGTGTAGGCCAGTGCGTCGCCGAGGTCGCTGTCGGCGAAGTTGCCCGAGACGTCGTAGCTGAACAGGGCGTCCTCGTCGGCGGCCTGGTCGGCGAGAGCCAAGGCGAGGACCGGCGCGGTGTTGATGTCGGTGACCGCGAGATCGAACATATCGCTCGCCGTCGCGCCGGCAATGTCGGTCACGGTGACGATGATCGAGATCGCGCCGATGTCGCCGAGAGCCGGAGTGCCCGAGATAACGCCGCTGTTCGCATCGATTGACAACCAGGCCGGCAGCGGATCGCCGTTGGCCAGGGTCGCCGCGTAGGTCAGCGTATCGCCGTGAATGCTGTCGTCGTCGGCGAAGTGGGCCGAGATATCCTGCGAGAAGAGCTCGCCCGCATCGACGGAACTGTCGGGGACGGCGACGGTGACGACCGGCGCATCGTTGACGTTCTCGACCGTGAGGATGAAGGTCTCGCGGACGAAGGAGCCGGAAGAGTCCGTCGCCATGACCTCGACCGTGAAGCTGCCGACATCGCCGTTGTCCGGCGTGCCCGAGATGACGCCGGCATTCGGATCGATCGAGATCCAAGTGGGCAGCGGATCGCCATGGAAACCGGTGATGCCGTAGGTCAGCACGTCGCCGAGATCGGCGTCGGCGAAGTTGCCGGAGACGTCGAGTGAGAAGAGCGCGTCCTCCGCCGTTGTCTGATCGACGATCTCGACGGTGACGACCGGCGTGTCATTGACGTTGGTGACGGTGACGTCGAGCGTGTCGGAGGCCGACAGGCCGCCCTCGTCCGTCGCGGTGACGACGATCGAGATGGCGCCGACGTCGCCGTTGGCGGGCGTGCCGGAAAGCTCGCCCGTCGCCCCGTTGATCGACAGCCAGGCCGGCAGCGGATCGCCGTTGGCCAGCGTCGCCGTGTAGGTCAGCACGTCGCCGAGGTCGCTGTCGGCGAAGTTGCCGGAGACGTCGAGCGAGAAGGCGTCTTCCTGCGCGATCGTCTGATCGGCGATGGCGAAGGTGACGATCGGCGCATGGTTGAAGTCCGGCACCGTCAGGTTGAAGGTGATCGTGGTCGTTGCCGTGTCGCCGTTGGCGCCTTCGATCGAGGTGACCGCGACCGTCAGGCTGTAGGTCGCCGGCGGCGTGACGGGCATCGAGACTTCGAGGCCGGCAAGCTGCGCCGGGGTCAGGCTCCAGGTGCCGTCGCCGTTGTCGGTTCCGGCCGAGAGGGTCGCGCCGGCGGGCAGATCGCTGATGAGCACCGAGAGGATGCTTTCCGACCCGTCGAGATCGGCCAGCGCCGCAGCGATGTCGAGACCGGCGACGGCGATGGTGGCGCCCGTCTCGGCTTCGGTGAAGGTGCGGGTGAAGATGCCGCCGCCCGAACCGTCGTTGGGGATGTCGTACCAGGCGACGGCGATGCTGCCGTCGGCCAGCGTGGTGGTGGCCGACTGAATCTGCGTGCCCGCCGTCGTGTCGTTGACGAGGAACTCGCTGCCGACCTTGTTGCCGTAGGCGTCGAAGCGCTGGCCCATGATGCCGGCACCGTCGCCGTCCTGGCCGTAGCTGGTCCAGGTGGCGAGGAAGCCGCCGTCGGCCATGGCCGTGATCGAGGGCTCGACTTGCTCGCTGGAGGTCGTCGCGTTGAGCAGAATCTCGCCGGTCAACGCATTGCCGTTCGCATCGTAGATGCGGGCATAGACGCCCTGGCCGCTGCTGTCCTGGTTCAAATATTGCTCATAGCCGGCGCCGAAATTGATCGATTCCGACTGCCAAGTGACGACATAGCCGCCATTGGCGAGCGCGGTGACGTCCGGCGACTGCTGCGCGCCCAGGAAGTAGCTATTGACCTGGGTCTCGCCGCCGACCGGCGCGCCCGACGCATCGTAGCGCTGAGCATAGATGCCCTCGCCCCAACCGTCCTGGCCTTGCGACTGCCAGACGATGACGTAGCCGCCATCGTCGAGGTCCGTGGCGACCGGCAGGCCCTGGGCGCCCGTGGTCGTCGTATTGACCAGGAACTCGCCGCCGACCGGCGCGCCCGACGCGTCGTAGCGCTGCCCGTAGATGCCCGAGCCGTCGCCGTCCTGGGCGCCGCTGAACGACTGCCAGACGACGAGGAAGCCGCCGTCGCCTAGGGCGGTGACGTTGGGCGATTCCTGGCTGCCTTCGAACTCGCTATTGACCTGGAACTCGCCGCCGACCGGCGTGCCGGTGGCGTCGTAGCGCTGGCTGAAGATGCCCCAGCTCTCTTCCGAGCCGCCATCCTGGCCGTAGGACGACCAGGTGATGACGAAGCCACCGTCGTTCAGGCCGGTGATCGTCGGATTGAGCTGGTTGTTCGAGGTATGGGTGTTGGCCTGGAACTCGTCGCCGGCCGGGGTGCCGTCGGCCGCGAAGACGCGGGCATAGACGGCGTAGCCGCTGCCGTCCTGGCCGAGCGACGACCAGGTGACGACATAGCTGCCGTTGGCGAGCGCGGCGATTTCCGGGGCGATCTGGTCGCCCGCCGTGGTCTGGTTGGCGATCTGCTCGAGGCCGCCTTCCATCTCGGCCTGCGGCGCCGGGACCTCATCGGCGACGACATCGTCCGCCGTGACGATCGGCGCGTCGGCGACGGCGGCGACGGCGACCGTGACGGTCGCGGTCGAGAAGCCGCCATGGCCGTCGGCCACGCTGTAGTCGAAGCTCGCCGTGCCGCTGAAGTTCGGCGTCGGCGTGAACAGGACATCGCCGCCGACGGTCAGTTCGACCGTGCCGCCGATGGCGTTGCTCACGCCGCTGATGGTCAGCAGGTCGCCGGCATCGATATCGGCGTCGTTGGCCAGCAGATCGGCGGCCAGGTAGGTCACCGGCACGTCTTCGGTGGCGGCGACGGCATCGACCGTCGCGACCGGGCCGTCGTTGGTGTTGAGCACCGTGAGGTCGAACGTGTCGGTCGCCGTCGCGCCGGCCAGATCGGTGACGGTGACGATAATCGAGATCGCGCCGACATCGCCGTTCTCCGGCGTGCCGGACAGCACGCCGGTGACCGGATCGATCGACAGCCAGGCCGGCAGCGGATCGCCGTTGGCGAGCGTGGCGCTGTAGGTCAGCACGTCGCCGAGGTCGGCATCGGCGAAGTTGCCCGAGACGTCGAGGAAGAACGGCGCGTCCTCGTCGGTCGCCTGGTCGGCGATGGCCGACACCACGGTCGGAGTGTCGTTGACGTTCTCGACGGTCAACTCGAGCGTCGTCGTAGCAGTTTCGCCGGCAACGTCCGTAACGGTGACGATGAGGGACAGGGCGCCGAGATCGCCGCCCGTCGGCGTGCCGACGATTTCGCCGGTCGCCGGATTGAGACTCAACCAAGCCGGCAGCGGATCGCCGTTGGCCAGCGTCGCGCTGTAGCTCAGCACGTCGCCGTGGATGAAATCGGCATCGTCGAAGTGATCGGCCATCGAGTAGCCGAACTCCTCGCCTTCATTGGCCGAGAGCGGATCGGCTTCGAACAGCACCACCGGCGCGTCGTTCACGTTGGCGACCGTCAGCGTGAAGCTGGCCGAGACCGAGGCATTGGCGCTATCGACGGCAGTGACGACGATGGTCAGCGTCGCGACGTCTTCGTTGGACGGCGTGCCGAAGATCTCGCCGGTCGCCGGATTGATCGTCAGCCAGCCGGGCAGCGGATCGCCGTTCGGCAGGGTCGCCGAGTAGAGCACCGCGTCGAAGCTGACCGTATCGCCGAATTCCAGGTCTTCGTCGGTGAAGTGAGACGAGAGGTCATAGCTGAAGGCCGCGTCTTCGTCGGCGACCTGGTCGGGAATCGCGGAGGTGAGCACCGGCGCGTCGTTGACGTTCTCGACCGTGATGTCGAAGGCCTCGGTGACGCTGGCGCCGGCGAGGTCGGTTGCGGTGACGACGATGGAAATCACCCCGACATAGCCGCTCGTCGAGGTGCCGGAGAAAGTCCCGCTACCGGCGTCGAAGCCGAGCCAGCTCGGAAGCGGATCGCCGTTGGCGAGGCTGGCCGTGTAGCTCAACTCGTCGCCGAGATCGACATCGTCGAAATGCGTGGTGACGTCGAGCGAGAACGGCACATCCTCGAGCGTGTTCAGGTCGGGAATCGCGATCGAGACGACCGGGGCGTCGTTGACGTTCGTGACCGTCAGATCGAACGTGTCGGAGGCGGTCGCACCGGCAAGATCGGTCGCGGTCACGAGAACCGAGATCAGGCCGACATCGCCGTTGGCCGGCGTGCCCGAGAGCTCGCCGGTAACCGGATCGATCGACAGCCAAGCCGGCAGCGGATCGCCGTTGGCCAGAGTGGCACTGAAGGTCGGCACGTCGCCGAGGTCGATGTCGGCGAAGTTGCCGGAGACGTCGAAGGAGAACGACGCATCCTCCGCCGTCGTCTGATCGGCGATGGCGACCGTAACGGTCGGGACATCGTTTTCGTTATCGATGGTCAGATCGAAGATGTCGCTGGCGGTCGCGCCGGCAAGATCGGTCGCGGTCACAAGAACCGAAATCAGGCCGACATCGCCGTTGACCGGCGTGCCGGACAGTTCGCCGGTGACCGGATCGATCGACAGCCAAGCCGGCAGCGGATCGCCGTTGGCCAGCGTCGCCGAATAGCTCAGTACATCGCCGAAATCGATGTCGTCGAAGTTTGCCGAAACATCGTAAGAGAATGGCGTGTCTTCCGCCGCCGTCACATCGGGGATGCCGATGGTGACAAAGGGCGCATCGTTGACGTTCGTGACGGTCAGGTCGAACGTGTCGCTTGCGGTCGCGCCGGCGAGATCGGTCGCGGTGACGGTCACGCTGTAACCGCCGACATCGCCATTGGCCGGCGTGCCGGAGATCACGCCCGTGATCGGATCGATGCTCAACCAGGCCGGCAACGGATCGCCATTGGCCAGAGTGGCCGAGTAGCTCAACAGGTCGCCGAGATCGACATCGTCGAAGTTCGCCGAAGCATCGTAAGAGAACGGCGCATCTTCCGCTGTCGTCGCATCGGGAATCACGACGCTGACGACCGGCATGTCGTTGACGTTCGCGACCGTGATGTCGAGCGACTCGCCGATAAAGCTGGCGAATTCGTCATCGCTGGCCAGAACCATGATCCGATAGACGCCGACGTCGCCGTTGGCCGGCGTGCCCGACAACTCGCCTGTGACCGGATCGATGGAAAGCCAAGCCGGCAACGGCAGTTCTTCGTGGTCTTCGCCGACCAGATAGGCCGAATAGGTCAACACGTCTCCGACATCGGGGTCGGTGAAATGGTCAGCAGCGCTCCAAGAGAACAGTGCGTCTTCCGGCGTCGTCTCGGGATCCGCCGGAATATTGATCGGAGCGTCGTTGGTGTTGAGCACGGTCACATCGAAGGTATCGCTCGCGCTCGCGCCGGCAAGATCCGTCGCGGTGACGGTGATCGACAGGAGCCCGACATCTTCGTTATGCGGAGTGCCGGAGAGGACGCCGGTATTGGCGTCGATCGATAGCCAGTTCGGCAATGGGTCGCCGTTGGCGAGAGTGGCGCTGTAGCTCAGCACATCGCCCAGATCGGCATCAGCGAAGTTCGGTGCGGTATTACGCAGCATGAACGAATCTTCGGTTGCCGTGCGGTCGGTGAACGGCGTGACCACAACCGGGGCATCGTTCACATTGACGACCGTAAGGTCGAACGTGTCGCTGGCGAAGCCGCCGGCAAGGTCCGTTGCGGTAACCGTAACCGTGTAACCGCCGACGTCGCCGTTGGCCGGCGTGCCCGACAGCTCGCCGGTGACCGGATCGATCGACAGCCAAACCGGCAGCGGGTCGCCGTTGGCCAGCGTCGCCGAATAGCTCAGCACATCGCCGAGATCGGCATCGGCAAAATTGCCGGAAACATCGAGCGAGAAAGCCGCATCCTCGTCGGTGGTCTGATCGGCGATGGCAACCGTCACGGTCGGGCCGTCGTTGACGTTCGTGACCATCAGATCGAACAGGTCGCTGGCGGTCGCGCCGGCAATGTCCGTAACCGTGACCCGGACGGAGATCGCGCCGACATCGCCATTGGCCGGCTCGCCCGACAGCTCGCCCGTGGTCGGATTGATCGACAGCCAGGCCGGCAGTGGGTCGCCGTTCGCCAGCGTGGCCGAATAGTGCAGCACGTCGCCATGGATGCCGTCGACGTCGGCGAAGTGGCCGGCGGTGGCATAACTGAAGGCCGCGTCTTCGGCGATCGTGGCGTCGGCGAGCGCGACCGTGATGGTCGGCGCGTCGTTCACGTTGACGACCGTGAGGTTGAAGCTGTCGCTGGCCGAGGTGCCGAAGCTGTCGGTGACGGTGACGAGCACCGCGACCATGCCGACATCGTCGTTCGCCGGGGTGCCGCTGAGCAGGCCGCTGTTGGCGTCGATATGCAGCCACGACGGCAGCGGATCGCCATTGGCCAACACCGCCGTGTAAGTCAGCGGATCGGCGAAGTCCGGATCGAAGAAGTGACCCGAGACATCATACGAGAAGCCGGAGTCTTCGTTGGTCAATGCGTCGGCGATGGGCGAGACCAGCACCGGCGCGGTGTTGCTGTCCTCGACGACGACTTCGAGGTTTTCGAAGTTCGAGACCTGCAGATCGAAGGCGGTGAACTGGAAGACGTCGCCGCTGTCGCTGTTCGGGTCGTTGTGCGTCAGCAGGAAGGCCTGGTAGGCGGCGATATCCTGCTGGATCTGGCTGTCCGCGGCCTCGGCCGAGGTCAGCACCAGGCGCAGCGTATCGTGGCCGGTGTTGCCGCTGTACACGTCAGACGCGCCGACATTCTCGCCGACGCGATGGATGACGACGTCGTCGCCCTGGCCGCCGTCGACATAGTCGCTGCCCGAGCCAGCGTCGATGACGTCGTCGTTGGCCGGGAACTTGAGGTCGAAGGTGTCGGACGCGGTCGCGCCCGATTCGTCGGTCGCCGTCACGGTGATGACGAGCGGGCTGCCCGACGCGACCAGCGATTCGTAGTCGCCGTAGATCGTGTCGTTGCCCGAACCGCCGGTGATATTGTCGTTGCCCGCGCCGCCTTCGATACTGTCGGTGCCCGAACCCCCGTCGATCAGGTCGTTGCCCGCACCGCCATAGACGGTGTCGTTGCCCGAGCCGGCCGTGATGTCGTCGTTGCCGCCGCCGGCGTTGACGGTGTCGGCGCCCGCGCCCGCGTCAATGGTGTTGGCGAGCGCATTGCCGTTGATCGTGTTGTTGCTCGGCGTGCCGTTCTGAACCGTATCGCCGCCGACCGCGCCATGAGCCAAGAGGCCCGAGATGACGCCCGTGGTCGGATCGATCGACAGCCAGGCCGGCAGCGGATCGCCGTTGGCCAGCGTTGCCGTATAGGTCAGCGAATCGCCGTGGATGACGTCATCGTCGCCGAAATGAGCCGAGGCGTCGTAGGAGAACGGCGCGTCTTCGACGACGGTCTGGTCGGCGAGCGCGACGGTGACGACCGGTGCGTCGTTGACGTTGGTGACGGTCAGATCGAACGTGTCGGCCGCGGTCACGCCCGAGCCATCGGTCGCCGTGACGGTGACGGAGAAGCTATCGACATCCCAGTTGTCGGGCGTGCCGGAGAATTCGCCGGTCGCCGAATTGAAGCTCAGCCAGCTCGGCAGCGGATCGCCGTTGGCCAGCGTCGCGGTGAAGGTCAAAACGTCGCCGAGATCGACGTCGGCGAAGTTGCCGGACACGTCGAAGGAGAAGGCGGCGTCTTCCGGCGTGATCTGGTCCGGGATCGCCAGGGCGACGGTCGGGCCGTCGTTGGTGTTGACGACCGTCAGGTCGAACGTGTCGCTGGCGGTCGCGCCGGCGAGATCCGTCGCGGTGACGACGATCGAGAGCACGCCGATATCGCCGTTGGCCGGCGTGCCGGAGATTTCGCCCGTGGTCGGATTGATCGACAGCCAGGCCGGCAACGGATCGCCATTGGCCAGCGTCGCGCTATAGCTCAGCACGTCGCCGTGGATCGTGTCGTCGTCGGCGAAATTCGCTGCGGCGTCGTAAGAGAAAGCCGCATCTTCATTGGTCGAAGCGTCGGCAATGTCGACGGTGACGACCGGAGCGTCGTTCACATTCGCGACCGTGAGTTCGAAGCTGTCGGTCGCCGTCGCGCCCGAGCCGTCGGTCGCGGTGACCGTGACAGAATAGCCGCCGACGTCGCCATTGGCCGGCGTGCCCGAGAGCTCGCCGGTAGCCGGATCGATCAACAGCCAAGCCGGCAGCGGATCGCCGTTCGACAGGGTGGCGGAGAAGGTCAGGCTGTCGCCAAGATCGACATCGGCGAAGTTGCCCGAGATATCGAGCGAGAAGACGGCGTCTTCGTCGGTCGCCTGGTCGGCAATGCCGACCGTCACGACCGGCGCGTCATTCACGTTGGTGATGGTGAGATCGAAGTTGTCGCTGGCGGTCGCGCCGGCGAGATCCGTCGCGGTGACGACGATCGAGAGCACGCCGATATCGCCGTTGGCCGGCGTGCCAGAAAGCTCGCCCGTGACCGGATCGATGGAGAGCCAGGCCGGCAGCGGATCGCCATTGGCCAGCGTCGCGCTGTAGCTCAGGACATCGCCGAGATCGACGTCGGCGAAATTGGCAGCGACATCGAGGGCGAAAGCCGCATCTTCGGCAACGGCCGCGTCGGCGATGCCGACGGTGACGACCGGCGCGTCGTTGACGTTGGCGACCGTCAGGTTGAACGTGTCGCTGACGCTCTCGCCCGACTCGTCTGTCGCGGTCACGATCACGGAAAGGGTACCGACATCGCCGTTGAGCGGCGTGCCGGAGAACTGGCCAGTGGTCGGATTGATCGACAGCCAAGCCGGCAGCGGATCGCCGTTGGCCAGCGCCGCCGTGTAGCTCAGGCTGTCGCCGGCGTCATCGTCGCTGAAATTCGTGCTGGTGTCGTAAGTGAAGAGCGCATCTTCCGGCGTTGTCTGGTCGGGGATGACGACCGACACGACGGGCGCGTCGTTTACGTTCTCGATGTTCAGCAGGAAGCTGTCGGAGGCCGTGGCGCCCGATTCGTCGGTCGCGGTGACGACGATCTCGTAAGATGTCGCGCCGCCCGAAAGCTGCAGATTGAAGACCGTGTCGTCGAAGTCCTGATCGCCGAGGCCGAAAAGATCTTCGAAGCCGATCTCGATCACCCCGCCGCCGAGCGCGGCCTCATGGGTATGATCGAGGCCATCGGCGTTCAGGGCGTTGGCGACCGAATGATAGATGTCGCCGCCGAGCTGGACGCTGCCCGAGGGGCCGACATACCAGAGCTGCGGATTGGTATCGTTGACGTTCGCTGGGTTGCCCGACGAATCGCGGAATTCGAGATGGCCGGCGTTCAGGTCGAGGCCGGCATACTGGCCGTTGATGTCATAGCCGTTGCCGACCAAGAAGAAACCGAGCGTATGGCCCGGCGCCGCCGCAACGGGCGCGGTCGAAACGCCATCGAACAGCGCGCCGCCTTCGCCGGCGCGGCTGCTGTTGTCCCACACGAACTTGACGGCGCTGATGTTGCCCGAGCCGTCGATCTCATAGGAACCCAGCGAGTTGCGATAGCCCGCCGTCTCGCCCATGAAGGTCACCGTGCCGGACAGGCCGCTGCCTGCGCCCACGTCCGGCGGCGTGCCGGAGATCACGCCACTGTTGGGATCGATGGTGAGCCACGGCGGCAAAGGATCGCCGTTGGCCAGCGTCGCCGTGTAGGTCAGCGAATCGCCGTGGATCGTGTCATCGTCGGCGAAATGGTCCGACGTGTCATAGCTGAACGGCGTGTTCTCGTCGGCCGACTGGTCGGGGATCAAAACGGTGACGATGGGCGCGTCGTTCACATTGGTGACGGTCAAGTTGAACGTGTCGTTCGCGCTCGCGCCAGCGCCGTCGGTCATGGTAACCTTCACGGCGAGCAGGCCGACGTCGCCGTTGGTCGGCGTGCCGGAGATCACGCCGGTCGCGGCGTTGACATGCAGCCAAGACGGCAGCGGATCGCCGTTGGTCAGCGTCGCGCTGTAGCTGCGCGTGTCGCCGCTGTCGATATCCGCGAAGTTGCCGGCGGTCGCCAGCGTGAAGAGCGCATCTTCCGGCGTCGTCGTATCCGGGATGGCGACCGAAACGGTCGGGCCATCGTTGGTATTGCTGACGGTCAGATTGAAACTGTCGTTGGCCGAGGCGCCCGAGCCGTCGGTCATGGTGACCTTGACCGAGATCGTGCCGACGTCGCCGTTGGCCGGCGTGCCGGAGATCACGCCGGTCGCGGCGTTGATGGTCAGCCAGGACGGCAACGGATCGCCGTTGGCCAGCGTCGCGCTGTAGCTGCGCGTGTCGCCGACGTCGATATCGGCGAAGTTGCCTGCGGTCGCCAGCGTGAAGATCGCGTCTTCCGCCGTCGCCGCATCGGCGATCGGCGCGGCGACAGTCGGCGCGTCGTTGACGCCGGTGATGGTGACGGTGACAATCGCCGTGTCGCTCAAGCCACCCTGGTCGGTCACCGTGTAGGTGAAGCTGTCGGTGATGGTCTGGCCGGCCTTCAGGGTCTGCAGATAGGCCGAGCCGGCAGCGTTGTAATTCACCGTGCCATTGGCGTTGAGCGAGAGCGCGACGCCGAGCGAGCTGGTGGCGGCGACGCCGCTGACGGTCAGCGCGTCACCGACGTCGCCGCCGGTGCTGTCGTTGGTCAGCACGTTGATCAGGCCAACCTGGTCTTCGGTGACGGCAGCCGCGTCGTTCACCGCATCCGGCGCCGCATTCGGCGGGGCGATGACGGTGACCTGCAGGTTCTCGAAGGTGCGGACGTCGAGATCGAACGAGTTGAAATGGAAGGTCGGGCCGCCCGAGCTGTTCGGGTTGTAGTTGGCGGCCATGAACGCCTGGTAAGCGGCGATTTCCTGCTGCACGGCGGCGCTGTTGGCCTGCGCCTGGGTGAGCACGAGCTTCAGGGTGTCGTAGCCCTTGTTGCCTTCGTAGACGTCGTGCGAGCCGACGTTTTCGGAAGCGACGTAGGTGGCGGTGTCGTTGCCGTCCTCGCTCTTGATCACGTCGCTGCCGGCGCCGCCGTCGAGCTGGTCGTCGCCCGTGCCGCCGAACAGATTGTCGTTGCCGTCTTCGCCATAGAGGCGGTCGTTGTTGTCGTCGCCGCGCAGCGTGTCGTTGCCCGAGCCGCCGTAGATGCGGTCGTCGCCCGAATCGCCGTCGATCGAATCGTTGCCTTCGCCGCCGTAGATCTCGTCCTGGCCTTGGCCGCCTTCGATGTTGTCGTTGCCGAACTGACCATAGATCTTGTCGTCGCCGTCGCCGCCAGAGATGTTGTCGTTGTAATTGGCGCTGCCGGCCGACGTCACGTCGGCGTTCACGGTGATGACGAGGTCGTTGAAATCGGCGTCGCCGAGGTTGTTCAGGTCCTCGAACTTGAGCGTCGTGCTGCCGTTGCTGTTGGCGACTTCGCTGACATGGTCCTTGCCGTCGGCGTTGAGCGCGAGCGGCGCGCCTTCGCTGCCGGCCGCCGCGTGATAGGTCGCGCCGGAGAGCGCCGTCGCGACGCCGGATGCGTTGACGTAATAGAGCTGCGGCGCGGTGCTGGCGGTGGTGGCCGGCGAGCCGTCGGCATTGCGGAATTCGAGATGGCCGGTCGTCAGGTTCAGCGACGAGTAGCCGTTGTTGACGGCATAGCCGTTGGAGACGATGAAGAAGCCGAGGCTGTTGCCCGCGGCGGCCGTGACCGTCGCGCTGTTGCCGGCGACCATCGAGCCGCCCGAGCCGTTGGCGCTGGCGTTGGCGAAGATGAATTTGACGCCGACGATGTTGCCGGCGCCGTCGATCTCGTAATAGCCGAGACTATTCTTGTTGCTGGCGTTTTCGCCGTCGAACGTCACTGTGGCCGACTGCGCCGCAAGCGGGCTCGCCGGATCGTAATCGCCGTAGATGACGTCCTGGCCGGTGCCGCCGTCGAGCGAATCGTTGCCGAGGCCGCCGAACAGCTTGTCGTCGCCGTCGCCGCCCTTGAGACTGTCGTTGCCGAGGCCGCCGCGCAGCACGTCTTGCGAAGCGCCGCCGTCGAGCGTGTCGTTGCCGGCGCCGCCGTCGATCGTATCTTCGCCATCGCCGCCGTAGACCGTGTCCTTGCCGGCGCCGCCGGTGATGACGTCCTTGCCATTGCCGCCATCGAGCGTGTCGTCGCCGTCGCCGCCGTCGAGGCTGTCGTCGCCGTCGCGGCCGTAGAGCTTGTCGTTGCCCGTGCCGCCGATCAGGGTGTCGTTGTTGTTGCCGCCGTCGATCGTGTCGTTGCCGGCGCCGCCGTTGAGGACGTCATTGCCATCGCCACCGTTCAGCGTGTCGTTGCTCGACCCGCCCGTATAGGTGTCGTTGCCGTTGGTACCGTTGTAGGTCGCCATGTGTCGTCCCCCGGAGGGCCCCTCATCGCGCTCGTTTCAGAGGCCAGCGCCATGCCTGTGAACCCGACTCTGAGTCAGGCTACATGCATATATAAGCAAATCTTTATATACTTATCAAGAGATTCATACTTCAGACGGGTAGGTATATCGCCTACCTCTGAAATAGGGGCCAGAAGAATCTATAATTAATTGAAAATTAAGGATAAGTTTTAGATATCAAAGTGGATTCCAACCGCCCCAGGATGGCGTCTTTATCCCAATCGGCCAGGGCACGCTGCCGGGCGGCGGCTCCCAGCTGACTCCGCCGGGCGGAATCGGCCGCGAGGGTTCGCAAGCCGGCCGCCATCGCCTGGCCGTCATCCGGCGGCACCACAAGGCCGCAGTCGGCGACCGCCATGGCGACCTGGGTGCCGGCATGGGCGCCGGCAACGACCGGGCGGCCCGTCGCCAGCATGCCGCCGAGCTTGGACGGCATGACGAGATCGGCGGCGTCGGCGCGCTGCGGCAAGAGATGCACGTCGGCAAGATTGAGAAGATCGCCGAGCCGTTCGAGCGGCTGCAGCGGCAGGAAGCGCACATTGGTTAATCCCCGCGCGCCCTCTTCGAGCCGCCGGCGCGCCGCGCCATCGCCGCACAGCACGACGACGATGTTGGGATCGGCCGCCACGGCGCGCGCCGCGTCGATCAAGGTATCAAGCCCCTGCTTCTCGCCCATGTTGCCGGAATAGAGCGCGACGATCTGCTCGGGCGAGATGCCGAGTTCGCCACGATAGGGATTGGGCCCGCTCTGCGGCTGAATCGCCGCCGCCTCGACCCAATTGGGATAAAGCCCGGTCCTTTCCGCGGCCATGCCCTTGCGCTGCAACCTCTCCTGCATGCGCAACGAAATGGTCGTGGCGAAATCGAAGCGGCGCAGCAGCCAGTTGTCGATGCCGAGCGTGACGCGTTTCAAGCCGCCCGACGGCAGCATGCCGAGATCGAAGGCGGCATCGACCTCGAGATCCTGCACATGGGTCCAGGCGAGCGCGCCGGCGAGGCGCGCCGCGAACCAGCCGGCCGGCTCGGCGAACATCGGCGGCTTGATGGTGCAGACGACATGGGGACGAAAGGCCAGCGCCTGCCACAGCATCGCCGGCAGGCTGGAGAGCGCGAAACTCATCAGATGGATCGCGCGCTTGAGGCCGCTCGGTTTGGCCGGCACCCAGAGCGGGCAGCGCGTGACCTGAACGCCCTTGATCCTCTCGCAGCGCCACGTCCAGGCGCTGTAGCCATCCCGCACCTTCCAGTCGGGATAATAGGGCGGCGTCGTGACGACATGGATTTCGTGGCCGCGCGCGGCGAACCAGTCGCACATCTCGGCGGTGAACTTGCCGATGCCGGTCAGCTCGGGCGCGTAGTTGATGCTGTAAACGAGAATCCGCATGCGACGTCAAACGCCCATCTTGCGCGCACGCACCACGAGACAGTCGCCGCGCATCGCTTGGTTCAACAGATAAATTGCCGGGAAGAACACGCCGCGCAGCACCAGCATCCAGCAAGCGACCAGCAGGGTCTTGCGCAACTGCCGCGTCGGCACACCTGGCCTGGCATAGAGCATGGCCAGGACCGATTGCGCCAACCACAAGGCCGGCGTGACGCAGCGCTGATGGGTCACCTCGAAGCCTTCTTCTTGCAACAGGCGCCGCAGGCCGTCGGGCGAGAAATGCGCGAGGTGATAGGGCACATGCCAGTTGATCCAGTCGCGCCCGAACAGCTGGCGATATTGGCTGTCGGAATTGGGCAGGCTGATCCAGACCTCGCCGCCGCCGCGCAAGATGCGGCCGAGATCGCGCAAGATGCCGCGCGGATCCGGCGTATGTTCGAGCACGTTCGACAGCACGGCCACATCGAACGGCGCGTCGGGCGTCAAAGCATCGAGCGTCACGGTGTGCACGCGAAAGCCGCGCGCCCGCGCCTCCTCCGCCGCAATCCGGTTGAGCTCGAGCCCTTCCGCGTCGAAGCCGTTGCCGCGGTAGCATTCCAGGCCGCGGCCTTCGTTGCAGCCGATGTCGATCAGGCGCCCTCGGCCCGGGACGAGATGAAACGATACGTCGCCGTCGAGGCGCAGCCACAGACGATAAAGCCAGCTTTTGAACAGCCGTTCGCGCAGCCGTGCATAGCACGAGCCGCCGCGGCTGCCCATCTCGCCGCCACCGAAATTATAGTAGCGCTCATAGAGTTCGCGTAGGCCTTCGCCGCTCGGGCGCGGCACCGTCTGCTCCGTGCCGCAGACGCGGCAGCGCGCAATGGCATAGACGCCCGGCGCAGCGAAGCGGTTGTCGGTCAAACCTTCGAGGAAACGCTCGAGCGGACCGCCGCAGACCAGGCAAACGTCCCTATCCGTCATCGCGCCGTCCCCGATGCCATCGCCCGCAGCAGGCTCTCGAGGTCGCGCGCGGCTTGATCGTGCAGTTCCGTCATGCGCGCATGCGCCGCGCGCCGCGCGGCGGCGAAGCGCTCGGGCGAAGCCGCCCAAATCCGCAATGCCTCGGCCGCGCGTTTGACGAAGGCGTCGCCGACCGGCACGACGACGCCGCCCGGTCCCTCGCCGTCGATGACGCCGAGTTGTTCGGGAATGCAGCCGCGCCCCAGCGCGATCACCGGCACGCCATGGGTTAGGGCCTCGAACAAAACCGTCGGCTCGGCTTCGTTGACGTAGCGCGTCGGAAAGAGAAAGACGTCGATATCGGCGAAGAAGCGCGCTTTATCGGCGCCATAGACGGGACCGCGATAGACCAACCCGGCGCCGCTGGCTTCCTGTGCCGCGGCGATTTCATGCGCCGCCGTCGCATCGGCGGTCGGACCGGCCAGCACGAGCTGCGCGGCAAGTCCGGACGACAGCGCCTCGCGATAGAGATCGAGCACGAGATCGAGCCCCTTCTCGTCCGTCAGGTTGCCCATGTGGCCGAGGACGAGTCCGCCCGGCGCCCTGTCCGCGGCAGCGGTCCCGGCCGGATAGAAGGCCGCGTTGCTGACGATCAGGCTGCGCGCGGCCAGGGGATAGCGCTCGCGCAACAAGGCCGCCATGCGCGGGCACAAAACGACATGCACCGCCGCGCCGCCCGCCACACGAACCAGCAAGGCCATGACGGCGCTCCGCCGGTCGAGATAGGCGAAGGAATGGTGATGCAGAAACAACCGCTGCCGCAACAGGCGCGCGACCGCCGTCAGCAGCAGATTGTACAGGAGGCCGCTGCCGCCAGCGGCCGAGATGTAGACGCAGCCGGGACGGCCGACGTTCTCGGCGATGGCGGCGGCGGTGGCGAACACGCGCCAGACGCGGCGCAGATGATAAGCCGGCCCGCGCGTCAGACGGCCGGGCGAAATGTCGCAGCGGCGAATCCTCGCATGGCCTTCCAAGCGATCGGCGACCGCCGCCGTGATCACGGCGGCGCCGTGAACCGGGGGCGGAAAGGGGCCGACGACGAACAGCCCTGCCTCGTTCATGCCGCCCCCGCGCCGGGCAGGCCGATCAATTGCGCCACCGCCTGCGCGAAATGGACGACGTCGCCGCGTTCGGCCAGGACATTGGAACCCTCGCTGAGCCGGCGCCATTCCGCCTCGTCCGCCGCCAGACGGGCCATCGCGCCCGCCAGGCCTTCGGCATTGTCCGCTTCGAAGACATATCCATTCACGCCTTGGCGCACCAAGGCATCGCGCGCGCCGACGTTGTCCGAGACCAGGACCGGCAGTCCCATGGCCAAGGCTTCGTTGACGACCAGTCCCCATTGCTCCTCGCGCGACGGCAGCACGAGGGCGAGGCTCTGCGCCAGGCTTCGCGCCACGCCTTCCTCCTGCAGAAAACCGGCGAACCTGACCCCCGCCAGGCCGCGCCGCGCGACGTCGGCGCGCAACTCGGCTTCGAGCGGGCCGCCGCCGACGAGGACCAGTTCGCGCGCGCCCTCGCCCGCCATGCGGCGATAGAGATCGTAGGCGGCAAGCAGCAATGGCAGGTTCTTCTTGTCGACGAAGCGCGCAACGGCCGTGAAATGGCGCGCGGCGAAGGGCGCGCCCGCCGGCGCCGGCGGCGCACCGGCCAGGCGCCGGATGCGCGCCAGGGAGACCGTGTCATAGCCGAGCGCGATGCGTCGCGCCCGCATGCCGAGCAGGCGCAGATAGTCCTTGGTCCGCGCGCCGCTCGCCAAGGCGCCCTGATAAGGCAGATACATGATCGCTTTGATCAGCTCGCGCCACAGTTGACGCGGACGATCGTCGAATTTCGAGTCCTGCATGATGAAGACACGCTTGCCGCGCAGACGCAGCCACAATGCGGTGAGAAATATTTCCGGCTGATCGAAATGGCAGAGAAAAACGATGTCGGCGCCGCTGTGACGCAGTTCCACGGTCAGGGCCGCCAGCCGGTCGCGCCAAGTCGTCTCCTGCCAGGAGCGCCCCGGCAGAGCGGTGGAAAAGGCGAAGCCTTCCGCCGCCGCCGACGGCGCCCAATCATAGAGGTCGTTGCGGCTGGCGATCTCGATGCCGCAGACGCGATAGCGCCCGGCCAATCGCGCGGCGGCCGCTTCGCAGCGGTCGCGGTGATAGGGCGCGAATTGGCCCCAGACGAAGGCCACGGCGGGAAGCGAGGGAGACGCTTCAGACATCGCGCTCCTTATGGGCCGCGACGATGATGCCATCGGCGCTCGGCGGGGCGTAGCGATGCACGGCGTCGAAAAACTTCTGGGCCAGGCCCGACAGGGTCGGATAGGCGAAATAACGGCAATCCTCGACGCGGAAGCCGAAACGGCTCATCAGCACGCCGAGCGTCGCATAGCTGAAATAGGCGACATGGTCGGGATGCACCGGCTCGCGGCTGGAAAGAGCGCGGATCGCCTGCTTGAGCGACGCGGCGTTGATCGTGCTGACCAGCAGGGTGCCGCCGGGACGCAACAAGCGGTTGCAGGCCTCGAGCAGGTTCCCGACATTGTTCACATGTTCGATGATGTCGGCGCAGACCACGAGATCGCCGCGCGCCACGCTCTCGTCGAACGGCTTGGACAGGTCGCGGTCGACGATGTCGGTCAGACCGAACTCCTCGCGCAGCAGCCGGATCGAGGCGCTGTCGTTGTCGTAGCCGACCAGCGAGCGGCATTTGCCTTGCATCTTCTGATGCAGCAATTCGCCCTTCTCGGCCTTGCCGCGCGTCATCGGGTAGTCGCAAGCCCCGAGATGGATCACGTCGCGTCCGGCGCAGGCCGCAAGGATATAAGCGTCGCGATCGGTCAACGGCTGGCGCGGGATTTTCTTTTCCCATTGCGTGAAGTCGGTCGTCGCGGCGGTCATATGGTGATCCTCAGCCGAAAAAATCGCGGTAGAACGCGGTGGCGCGCTCGATGGAAAAATCGCGCCGCAGCTTGTCGATGGCGCCCTCTCTCAAGGCGAGAGCCTGCGCCGAATCGCTCGTCAGCCGCAAGAGGGCTTCGGCCATGGCCGGCTCGTCGTGACGGTCGAACAGATAGCCGCTGCGGCCATGCTCGATGAATTCGCCGAGACCGCCATAAAGCAGGGACGCCACGGTCGGGCAGCCCCGGCTGGCCGCTTCCATGGGCGCCGCCGGCAGGGTGTCGAAGTCGGAATTGAACAGCAGGGCATCCCACGCCTCGTAATGCGGCGTCAGATCCTGCACCCAGCCGGTGAAGCGGACCGCCTGCTCCAGGCCGAGCGCGACGGCCATGCGTTTCAAATCGCCTTCCAGCGGGCCGCCGCCGCAAATCACGAAACGCGCGTCCGGCCGGACCGCATGGACCCGCGCCGCCGTGCGCAGGAAAACATCGAACCGCTTGCGCGGAATGAGCCAGCCGGCATTGCCGATGACCGGCGCGTCCGCCGGCAGATCGAGGACGTGACGTGCCGCCGCGCGGCGCCGTAAACGCGTCGCCTCGTCCCGGTAATGCAGCTCGAAGCCGTTGGGCACCACATGGGCGCGGCCCTTGAGCCAGGGCGCAATGCGCAGCGCTTCGTCGCGGGTGAAGGCGGTGGGATAGGTGATGGCGTCGAGCTGGCGGCCGAGCAGTTCATAAAATCCGTGCCAGCGCAGCGCCGCATGGGCGCCCTCGAAATGGTGATAGTGATGGCTCAGGACCTTCGGTTGGCGCAGGCCGAGGATGGCCGCGAGCGCCGCCGCCGAAGTGCCGGTCACCCAGATTTGCGCGCAGCCGGCGGCAAGATCGCGCACATGGCGGCGAAAGGCGGGAAAGTCGCGCCAGCCGAAGCGGCCGCGATAGGGAAAATCGCGCATCGTCGGGTCGAAGCGCCGCGCGTGATCCGCGCCGGGTCCGAAGGGCATCGGCGTCGCCAAGCGGAATTCGATTCCCGCCGCCTGCAAATCCGCCATCAGGCGATAGGCGACCTGCTCCATGCCGCCCAGATTCGTGCATTGCATGAGATGCAGAACGGTCATGACGCCCGCCGGAAGGCGATTTTGCGGCGCGCCGCTTCGCGCAAGGGATTTTCGATCCAGAGGAACGTCAGGGAGCTCAGGCCGATCACCAGGGCGAACAACGCGCCATAGGCGAGAATGGCGTCACCGGCAGGCAGTTGCGGGTGCATCAGGCCGTTGATCGAAAGCTCCGGACGCTTGAGCACGACCCGGATGAATTGATTGGCGGTCCAGATCAAGGCCGCGTGGCTCATATAGATCGAATAGGAGATCGTTCCCAGCCAAGCGAGCGTTTTGGCGCGCAGCAGGCGGGACAGCGGATTGTCGTCGGCCAATTGCAGCGCGAGGATGAGCAGCGCCGTCAGCGGGAAGATCAGCAGATCGTAATCGTAGGGACGCTCGCCCTCCGGCTTGAGCCAGAGATAGACGAGGATCAGGACGAAGACGGCGAGCGGCGCGACCGCCGGCAAGCGCAGATCGGCGCCGCGCAGGGCGTCGCAGGCCTGGCAGACCAGGCAACCGAGAAAGAAGCCGAAGACGCAATGCAGGATGAAGATGAAGTTTCCGACATCTTCGCGCAGCAGGGCGACGGTCAGCAGCGCCAGCACAGCGAGCGCCGCATAGACCAGCGTCTTGCCGCGCCGCGCCAGCAGGGTGACCACGGCGAACAGGATGTAAGTGTAGAACTCGACGCTGATGCTCCAACTCGGAAAATTGAAAGGCTTGGCATTCTCAGTGAATCCGAGCGACTGGACGAGGAACAGGCTCTGGATGAATTCCGCGATACCGCCGTTCTGGAACGGCTGAGCATTGGGCAGATTCATGCCGAACTTCGTCGCCGCGACATATTTCGCGCCTTCGATGCCGACGAAGACCAGCAGGAACAGGATGTGGATCGGATAAAGCCGGCCGAAGCGAAGCGCCTGGAATTTCACCGCGTCGGTCGCCGAATGCAGCCGGGTCCCATAGGCCTTGTAGATCACGAAGCCCGACAGCACGAAGAACAGATGCACCATGAGAAAGCCGTTGCGCACGATGCTCAGCTCGAACAGCGGCAGGTACCAGGCCGGCGTATGGAAGAGCACGACCATCAGCGCCGCGAGGCCGCGCACGCTTTCGAGCTCTAGGATTTTGTCCTTCACTTGTCCTGCCCCCAGCCGCGAATGAATCGTCAGCCGACGGGCCGCGCCGCTACATGGATGGTGGTATGTTTCACCCCCTGCGGCAGCGGCATCAGCAGGTCGCGCCGATAGCGCGAGCCGAGCGTCGTCTCGAGCACCTCGTAGCCGTGACGGACCAGCAGCGTGCGCAGCGTGGCGACGCAAAACCACGACACATGCTCGGGATTGGGATGCACGTCGGGCGAGATGAAGGCTTTGGCGACGAAACGCCAGTACCAGGGATTGGGCGTCGACAGCAGCAAGGTGCCGCCGGGCTTCAAATGCCGCTTCGCCGACCGCAAGAAGCCCGACACGTTGCCGAGATGCTCGATGATTTCGCCGGCGACGACGATGTCGAAAGTCTCGCCGAGATCGAAGGCCTCGGCATTGCCTTCGACGACGTCGTAACCGCGCTCGCGCAAATAGGCGACGCCGGGCCCATAAAGATCCATCCCGAGGCAGCGGCTGGCGACCGATTTTAGGGCCTTATGGACCCAGAACTTGCTGCGGTAATTTTCCGGGTTATGGTTGACGCAGCCGACATCGAGAACGCTGCGGTCCCGTGCGTATTTGCAGAAAAAGCCGATCGTCGCGTCGTCCAAGGCGATAGCCTCGCCGTCGTCGCGCATGGCCGCGACCTGCGCGCCGATCAGATGGGAGCCGTCCTTGTTCGCCGTATTCATCTTTTCGTTCGCCCCGATGTGACTAGCGCCGCCGCAGGATTTGCGGTCTGGAATTGGCCGAAAGCTGTCCGAACCGCTCGAGCAGACTGCTGGTCCAGATCCAGACAAGGATCGGCAGCAGCACGAACAGCGTGTATTTCGCCAGCGAAATGCCGCCGTCGCGGAACCACAAGAGCGTCAGCGGCATGAAGCCGCAATACATGATCACCTTGTAGGGCTGCGACACGCGCCAGAATCGTCGGTGGATATAGCCGAAGGCCAGTCCGACCGCGATCATCGTCACGAGCAAGCCGACCCAGCCGCCGCTGAGCCAGCCGTCGCCCACCAGCGAATTGGTCAGGCCGACGAAATTGCCGAAGTCGTTCAGGTTGATCAGCTTGATCGGCGAGCCGACCGGCTTGTCGGGCCACAGGATGCGCGGGATCGGCTCGGTGAACAGCTGCAGATACTGCGAGAAATACGTGTAGGTCCGCGACTTGTCGGGCACGGCCCACAAAATGTAGGTGAGGAAGTCGAAATTGGCGAAATCGGGGTTGTCCTGTTTTTCCAGCCAGCTGCGGTTGTCGCGGAACTCCGCGACGACGCGGCCTTCGCCGCTCACCATGTCGCGGAAGTAATTGCGGTCGAAGCCGATGTTCTGGAACAGGATGAACAGCGGAATCATCAGGCCGAGATAGCGCAGGCGAATCCAGCGCCGGCGCGAGCGATAGAGCTGCACCAGGATGATGGTGAAGACCACGGTGATCATCGCCCAGCGGCCGCCGCCGAGAAAAGCGCGGTAAGCCATGAAGAGGATGAGCGGAAACCAGGTCCACCAGGCGAAGCGAAACCGCCACATGAAGAGCACGGCGAGCGAGCCGAACATCGTCTGGGCATCGACGATATAGCCCGTGGTGTTGACGTAGATGGCGTTGCCGGTCGCCAAGTCCATCGTCATCTGAATGTCGCCGCGCTCGTAAAGGCCGATGTCGCCGGTGGCGAAAAAGGCCGAATAGGTGGCGAGCGGCCCGAGCAGCAGCAGGGTGATGAGCAGGCCGCGCTTTTGCGCGGGCGTGAATTCCGGCAGGTCGCCGGCGGTGAATTTCACCTCGACGTTGCCCATCAGCCAGGAGGTCAACGCGAAGACCACGAGGCCGACCGACGTGACGAACAGCGTGAAGACGAACTCGTTGTCCGTCGGACGGTACTGCATATAGACCCAGCGCCCTTCGAAATTCAGGTAATGCACCATGAAGGGCCGGATCACGAAGACGATGCCGTGGAACAGCAGATAGAAAGCAAGCGGATGGAAAATCGACGAATTGCGATGGAAAAAGAATCCGATCGCGATGGCCGCGAACAGCACGAGCTGTGCGTATAGGGCGAACTCGACCATCATGGCAGCAGCGTCCTCAGCCTTTCGCGATACTTGTCCCAGGTGCGCTCGGGCCGCAAGCGCAGGGAAGCCGCGCGCCACGCCGCGGCGCGCTCCGGATGAGCCGCGAGGTCCATCACGGCATCGACGAGCCCTTCCGTCGTCACCGGATCGAGAATAACGCCATTCTGCCCGGGAGTCGCGCCCGTGCCGCTGGCCGCCGACTGGATGATGCCGAGCCCCGCCCCGACCGCCTCATACAGCACGAGAGCGCTGCCTTCGAACAGGCTGGGAAAAATGAAGACGTCGGCGCGGCGGAAATAATCCGCGACCTCCGAGCGGGCGACCTGCGGCACATGCACGACCCGCTCGGCGTAGCGGCGGAAGGTGGCGTCCGGCACGGTGCGATGGCCGACCAGGGTGAGCGTCGCGACCTCCGGCGGAATGCGCGCGAAGGCTTCGAGCAAATAAGCGATGCCCTTGCGCGCATCGACGGCGCCGACGAATAGGAATTGCAGCGGCGCCTGCGGCACCGAGCGGGCGGACGGCGGCTCGGGAAAGAGCGTGGCATCGAAGCCGTAGGGCACGACGCGGATTTTCTCGCGCGGACAGCCGTGAGCGATCATCGTGGCGGCGCAGGACTCCGAGCCGGCCAAGACCAGATCGGCGAGCGCGACTTCCTCGTCGTTCTGATCGATCCAGGCCTGATCGTAGAGGAGGAAGCTGGCCGGAAAGAAGTCCGGGTGGCGCTCGCGTTCGGCCAGCATGACGGCGTTCATGGCGCTCGGATGGCCGACCGCCTGATCCAGCACGCAGCGCAGGCCCTGCCGTTTGGCCCAGCGGAACACCTCGACCGAGGCGCAATTGTAACCCCAGACGGCATCGACCGGGGCGCGTTGGATCTGGCGGATGACGCCGGCGGCGAAGCGGCGGTTGCCCTGGATGTTGGCGATCTCGGCGACGCGGCGCAGATGCAGGCGGCGGGCCACCGTTTCGATCCATTCCTCGATGCCGAAGCTCTGCACGAGATCGGGATCGAGCAGCGGCGTCCAGCGGCGGCGAAATTCGCGGCCGAGCTTGGCGCCGACGCCGGCCGGCAACAGGCGCTCGATCTTGTAGGGCCAGCGGCGCGGATCGTAGAACACCGACGTCGCATACCAGGCGAGCCGGCCGGCCTCTTGAAAGGCCAGGGCCGTCTGCCAGGAATGCTGGGTGCCTGGATGGAAGACGCCGATCCGTTGTGCCATCGCCCGCCGGGGCCCTTCGCGGCTCTAGCGCGCGAGCTGCGCCGCCACCGGCGCCGCGGTTCGCACGGCGGCCAGGTTGGCGTATTTGAAAATTTCGACGCGGCTGTTGTAGGCATGCGACGCGGTCGCGACCGGCGCCAAGCCATCGGCGACGATGCGGTGGATGTCGTAGCCCGGCAGGATCTTGGCGATCGCCTGCACCGAAAGGCCGGTGAGGATGTTGTGGGCGTTGAACTCCATCTGGATGACGTCGATGCGCCCCTGCGACAAGGCGCCCGCCGCGCCGGCCAGCACGGCCTTCTCCAGGCCCTCGACATCGACCTTCAGGAAATCCACCGCGGCGATCCCGGCCTCGGCGAGATAGGCGTCGAGCGTCGAAACGCGCGCCTCCACCGCCTGCGTCGAGGATTTGTAGACGTCGGTGAAGGTCTCGGCGAGGAAGGAGGCATGGCCGCTACCCTCGGAGCCGGCGTAATCGTAGAGCGTGAAGGTGCCCGGTTTGTCCGACAGGCCGATGTTGTTCAGCGTGACGCGCGCATCGCCGGCGAAGCGCGCCGACAGCCGAGCGAAGGTCTTGGGATTAGGCTCGAAGCAATGGATGCGGCAGTCGCCGAGGGCGGCCAAGGCGGCGGCGGTGAAGTCGCCTTCGTTGGCGCCGACGTCGAGGACCACCGGCGGCACGCCCGGCTTGCTCGCCGCGCGGGCGCGCGCCCAGTCGCGCATGAAACGGTCCTCGCCGTTGAACCGCGGATCGGCGTTCATATGGCCGAGGCCGCCGATGGCGACGCGATACAGCCCCCACCACAGCGGTTGCAACGGCCTGCGCGCCATCCAACCCAGTACGCGATTGATCATCCAGCCCCTCCGGTTCGTCCCGTCACGCGGCCTTTCAAGGCCGCCAGCATATCGCCGATCACCGTCAGATCGTCGCGCCGCGGCAGCAACAGATCCGCCGGGCGGATGCCCGTCGCCTGCTTGATGCGCAGCAGCAGGAAGGCCAAGGCGCCGCCCTGCGCCACGACCGACGCCGCCGCCGCGCCCATTAAGCCGAAACTCGGCACCAAGGCCGCCAGGGCCGCTGCCGACAGGGCGAGCGTGACGATTTCCGCCTGGCTGACGATAATGCCGCGATTATAACCCTTTAGGCCGGCGGTGATCATCGTCTTGAGGCTGAGCGGCACGGCGCCGACCACCAAAAGCCAGGCGAGCGGCGTCGCCGCGGCGAAGGCCGGCCCGAAAAACCAGGGCAGCAGCCAGGGCATGACGGCGGCCAGGAACAGCGCCGAGGGCAGCACCGCCAGCATGGTGGCGCGCGCGTAGCGGCAGAACAGCCGGGTGCGGGACTCCTCGTCGGGCGCCGCGGCGATTTTCGGGAAAGCGACGGTGCCGAGCGTGCTGGCGACCACCAGCGGCAGGCGCGCCACGGTGACGGCGACGACGAACAGGCCGAGCTCGGCGGCGCTCAACATCACCGAGATGATCATCTGATCGAGCCGCTCGGCGACGATGGCGATGGTGGCGCCGAGATGGACCGTCAGGCCGTAGGTCGCCAGCGCCGGCACGGCCTGGCGCAGCGGCTGCGTCGCCGCCGAGGCGGACGACAACCAACCGGCCCGCGCGCAACCGATCAACGCCGCGACGGCGACGAGGGCAAGCGACAGGAGCGAGGCGGCGGCGAAACCGAACACGCCGCCCCAGCCGAGCGCGTAAAACAGCGGGATCAGCAGGAAATAAGCGACATGCATCAGCACGCGCAGCAGGTTCCATTGCGCGAAGCGCAGCATGCCCTGGAACAGCCCGACGGCGAAGGAGGCGGCGAAATGCAGCGGCAGGAAGGCGACATAGAGGAAGGCGGCCTCGCGCACTTCGGGACGGCTATCGGCGAAGATGACATGGGCGACGAAGGCCGCCAGCGGCATGAGCAGCGCGCACAACGCAAGGCCGAGGGCGAGACTGCCGCGCAGAAAGCCGCCGGCATCCTGCGGCCGGCGCGCGGCGTAATAGGCCACCGCCTCGTGCAGGCCGATGATGCCGATGCCGCCGATCACCGACGGCCACAGGATGACCGCCGCCAACTCGCCGCGTCCGTCGGGCTGCAGGAAGCGCGCCAGCAAGACGCCGCTGCCGATGTTCGACGCCTGGATCAGCGCCGTCGCCGTGAAGGACGAGACGATGTCTTTCATAGGCTCGCGCTGTCTCGGCCGGCGGGCGGGGCGAAATGCGCCCGATGCCAGCGCCAGGCGTCGGCGATCTGCAGCTCGAGCGCGGCGCGTTGCGGCTTCCAGCCGAGCACCGCCTTGGCCTGGGTGGCGTCCGCCACCAGCGACGGCGGATCGCCGGCGCGCCGCGCCGCGCGGCGCACCGCGAAGTCGCGGCCGGTCACCGATTTGGCCGTCGCGATCACCTCGCGCACGGAAAAGCCGTTGCCGTTGCCCAGATTGAAAAAGCGCGTCTCGCCGCCATCGATCAGGCGGCGCAGCGCCAGCACATGGGCGTCGGCCAGGTCGGCGACATGGATATAGTCGCGCAGGCAGGTGCCGTCGGGCGTTTCGTAGTCCTCGCCGAATACGGCGATGTCGGGCCGGCGGCCGGCGGCGGCATCGAGCACCAGCGGAATCAGGTGGCTTTCCGGCATGTGGTCTTCGCCGATCTCGGCGGCGGCGTCGGCGCCGGCGGCATTGAAATAGCGCAACGCCGTGGCGCGCAGGCCGTAGGCCGCCGAGAAATCCGCGAGGATGCGTTCGACGGCGAGCTTGCTTTGGCCGTAAGGATTGATCGGAGCTTGCGCCTGGTCTTCGACGATCGGCACCCGCGCCGGAATGCCGAAGATCGCCGCGGTCGAGGAAAAGACGAAGTTCTCGACGGCGGCGGCGTGCAGCGCTTCGAGCAGGGTGAGCGAGCCGGCGACATTGACGCGCCAGTAGCGCGCCGGATCGGTCATCGATTCGCCGACCTGCGACAAGGCGGCGAAATGCAAGCCGGCGACGGGCCTGTGCTTGGCGATGACGGCATCGAGCCGCGCGCGGTCGAGCACGTCGCCCTCTTCGAGCGGGCCCCATTTCACCGCCCAGCGATGGCCGGTGCTGAGATTGTCGTAGACGATCGGCAGAAAGCCGGCGGCGGCCAGGGCCTTGCAGCAATGGCTGCCAACATAGCCGGCGCCGCCCGTGACGAGAACCGGAACGCTCATGGCGCTGCCCTCAGGCCTTGCGGCAGACGATGCCGAGCGACCAATAGGCCTCGGCCTGCGCCGCGCTGCCGTCGTCGTCGACGGATTTCTGCCGCGCCGTGCGCCGGTTGTGCAGCAGATTGTAGATGCAATAGCCGAGCGTCGAATTGTAGCCCATGTAAAAGGCCAGCTCGTCCGGCGCGAAGCTCGACAGCGAACCGCGCGCGACGATGGTCAGGCCGTTTTCCTGCGCCAGGTCGGCCAGCGTTTCGCGCAGATATCCCATGCGGACATGGCCGCCATCCTGCACCTTGCTGATGTCGTCGAAGGCCGGAATATGCTGGCCCATCTTCTTGACGAAGGGCTCGCTCGGCGTCGTCAGGACGAGATAGCCGCCCGGCGCGACGGATCGCGCCAGCTTGCGAAACAGCGCACGGTCGTTGTTCAGATGCTCGATCACCTCGAGGCAGACGACGGCGTCGAACCGGCCGACATCCCACTCGCTGTCGAGATCGACTTTATGGAACTCGTGCGGCGCGGCGATCTTGCGGTAGCGATCTTCGAGACGCGACGGCGTGTCGTGGTCGATGCCTACGTAGCGCCGCAGATGACCGCCGAAGCGCGCCGCCAGATGGGGCAGCAACATGCCGCTGCCGCAGCCGACGTCGAGCAGCTCGAACGGGCGGTCGAACCCGAGCTTGGCGAGCTCGCCGACCACGTAACCGCAGCGTTCGGCGATCAGCGGATCGCGCGCGAGACGCAGGTATCCCAAGCCAAAAGTACGAATCGCCCATTCGTCGGACGCGTGCAGAATATCTTGAGCGATCGGCATTACCCCTCCTCGACCGGAACCCGCGCCGACTATAGCGGAACGGTTTGGCGTCGTCTGCGACTAGGTATGCAGAAAGCGCCGCTCGGCGCCGTCGAGGACGAGGGCCGTCAGCTTGCCGCTGGCATAGGCGCCGGTGTCGATGCCGATCCGATTGGGCCGCACCACCGGCTCCGGCGCGATGGTGTGGCCATGGATGACGACGGCGCCATGATCGGCCGTCGAGTCGAGGAACTCTTCGCGGATCCACAACAGGTCCGTTTCGCTTTGGCGCTCCGCCGGCACGCCGGGCTTGATTCCGGCATGGACGAAGAGATAGTCGCCGGCGCGGTGCTGATAGGCCAAGGCGCGGTAAAAGGCCAAATGCCGCGGCGGCAGGGCGTTCTGGAAGCCGGTCTGCACCTTGGCGAGACGAGCGGCATCGATCGCCGGCGAAGCGCCGGGCACGCGGTAGCTGTAGAGCGTGGCGTCGCCGCCGAAGAAAAACCAATTGGGCCCGACGCCGGGGTCTTCGAGAAACTGCAGCAGCACCTGCTCATGGTTGCCCATGAGATAGACCGGCTCGAACCCCTCAAGCGGTTCGTCGAGCAGAAAATCGACGACCTGGCGCGACTCCAGGCCGCGATCGATGTAGTCGCCGAGATAGACCACGCAGCGACGCTGCGCGCCGGACGCCGCGGCGTCGGCCCGAATCGTCTCGTGCAGTTGCGTCAGCAAATCGAGCCGACCATGGATGTCGCCGATGGCATAGACGCGCAGGCCGTCCGGCAGCCTGGCGACGCTGCGTGCGGGAGCCGCCGAACGCTCCGATTTGCGAAATAACCCTTTGAGCATGGCGTTACGAATGGCCTGAGCGGCGGCATTTGGCAAGCCCCCAGAGAAGGCGTATCGCCGGCCACCGCGCCGGTCACAATTGTCAAAAAACTCTGGATTTCCAGTCCTTGCGCCTTATGGTCTCGGCTGGGGGCCAGAACAGAGAGCGCGCCGCCGGAGATCATCCTCCGACGCCGGTCCCGCCCCCAGGCCGAAACGCGCGCCCCCGCTTACCAAGGCGAACCGCAACCGCCCCATGCCTTTGTTCCGCCCCCCGACCCGCAAGGAAGCTGCCAGCCTGATCGTCGGCCTCGTCGGCCTCGCCGATCTGCTCACGGTCGCCGTCGCCGGCATCTTCGCCTTCGCGTTGCGGGCCAACAGTTCGGCTCTGCCGGGCTATTACGGCATCGCCATCGCCGCCGGCGCGATTCTCGCGCTCAACGCCAACCAGGTCGCCGGACTTTACAGTTTCGAAGATTTGCGGCGCTTTTCCACGCAGGTCATCAAGTTGTCCGGCACCTGGTCGGTCGTTGCCCTGCTACTCGTCGCCGCGAGTTACGTCACCAAGACTTCCGAGGACTATTCGCGCATCTGGGCCGTCACCTGGTTCTTCATGGGCTATGCCGGCATGGTGCTGGCCCGCGTCTTCGCCGTGCGGCGCATCGATGCCTGGCATGAGGACGGCCGCCTGGCCCGCCGCGTCGCCATCGTCGGCGCCGGCGAGAAGGGCGAACGGCTTGTCGCCCATCTGCAGACCATGTCCCCGGCGGACGTGACGCTGGTCGGCATATACGATGAACGCGGCACCCGCGTTGCCCAGGAGATTCTCGGCGTGCCGCTGCGCGGCAATCTCGAAGACCTGGTCGCGCTGACGCGCCACGAACAGATCGACGAGATCATCATCGCCTTGCCGGGCCAAGCCGGCGAGCGGGTCCATCATGTGCTTGAAGCGCTGCGCACCGTGACCGTCGACATCAAGCTCTGCCCCGACACGGTCGGCGTGCATCTGCCCATGCTGGGCATCGACTACCTCGGCGGGCTGGCCTTGATGAACATTCACCGCCATGCGCTGAGCGGCTGGAACCGCATCTTCAAGGGACTGGAGGATCGCATCCTGGCGTTGACCGGCTTGATCGTTCTATCGCCGCTCCTCCTTCTTGTCGCCCTGGCGATCAAGCTCGACAGCAGAGGCCCGGCGTTCTTCCGCCAGCGCCGGCTCGGCTTCAACAACGACGAATTCTTCGTGCTGAAATTCCGCACCATGACGGTGACGGAAGACGATCCGAACGCGATCACCCAGGCGACGCGCGCCGATCCGCGCGTCACGCGCGTCGGCGCCGTGCTGCGTCGCACCAGCATCGACGAATTGCCGCAGCTGCTGAACGTGCTACGCGGGGAGATGTCGCTGGTCGGTCCGCGCCCGCATGCCATGGCGCATAACCGGCAATATGCCGAGATCGTCGATCAATATCTCGGCCGCCATCGCGTCAAACCCGGCATCACCGGATGGGCGCAGGTGAACGGCTTGCGCGGCGAGACCGACACGCTCGAAAAGATGCGCCAACGCGTCGAATACGATCTTTACTACATCGATCATTGGTCGCTGCTGTTCGACTTGCGCATCCTGCTGCTGACGCCGTTCGTCGGCTTCGTGAACAAGAATGCCTATTGATCGCGCACGTCGCGCCCTCGGCTCAAGGCCGCGGCCATGATCGCCCGCGCCATATTCTGGCTGATGCTCGCCCTCGTCGTGCTCGCCCCCCTTCCGTTCGGCAGCAACCGCCCCTGGGCCTGGAGCTTGTTGTCGGCCGCAAGCGGCGGGCTGCTCGTCCTCTGGGCGCTGGCGGCGATGGTCAATCCCGCCTTCCACACGCTGGCCTGGCGCCACTACCGGGCCATCGCCTTGCTATTCGGCGCCTTCTTGTCGTGGGCCGTCTTCCAAGCGCTGCCCTTCAGCCCCGCCGCCTGGCATCACCCCTCTTGGCCCGCGATGGCGGCGGCCTTCGGCCAGCCGCTCGCCGGCGCCATCAGCGTCTCTCCCAGCGACAGCCTGAATGGCGTGATGCGCCTGCTGTGCTACGCAATGATCTTCTGGCTCGCCATGCAGCTCGGACGGCGCCTGGATCGGGCGCGCGCAGCTTGGTGGACCTTGAGCCTGGCGATCACCGGCTATGCCATTTACGGCCTGGTGGAGCAATTGGGCGGCGGCCACATGGTCTTGTGGTTCGCCAAGACGAGCTATTACGACTCGGCGACGGCGACCTTCATCAACCGCAACCACTTCGCCGCCTACACCGGCCTCGGCCTTATCCTCACGCTGGCGTTGATTGCCGACGAAACGAAGGAAGCGGCGCGCCAGGGACTGCATAGCCGGAGCGGTTGGATCTATTTCCTCGACCATATGCGGCCGCCGCTCTTCGCGCTGATGGTCGCCTTCGTGATCCTCACCACGGCCTTGCTGTTGAGCCATTCGCGGGCCGGCGTGTTCTGCACCGCCGTCGGGATCGTCGCCATGCTCGCCGCCTTTGCGGTCAGCCAAGGCCTGCGCTCGAAGTCGCTGCTCGCCTTCGGCGGCATCATCTTCGTCGTCGGCTTGGCGGTGCTGATCATCAGCGGCGACGCCATCACGGCGCGCATGAGCGAATTGTTCGAAAACGCCGGTCCGCGTCAGCAGGTCTATCGTTTGGCGCTGCAGGCCATCGCCGAACGCCCCTTGCTCGGCACGGGACTTGGCACATTCGAGAGCGTCTTCCGTCTTTTGCGTGGCGAAGACTTCGGGCCGAGCGAGCCGACCTATGACGTCGCTCACAACAGCTATTTGGAAATGGCCGTCGAGGCCGGCCTGCCGGCGGCCCTCGTTCTGTACGGCGCTTTGACGATTCTGGTGCTGGCGTTGCTGCACGGCGCGCGCGAGCGCCGGCGCGCGACGATCTATCCCTGCAGCGGCCTTGGCGCGACGGCTTTGCTCGGCACGCATGCGTTGGTCGACTTCAGCCTGCAAATTCCGGCGATCGCGGTGACCTTCGCGCTGATCGCCGGCATCGCCTACGCGCAATCCTGGCGGCACGACGAACGGATCGCCGGCGGGCCGTCGCACGATGGACATTCGCGCGACGGGCGCGACTAAGACCGCAAGCGCGAAACGCGGCGCCTTCAGGCCCCCGCATGAAGTTAAATGCGGGAATAGGCCAAGCTGAAACGCCGCAACAGGTCGGGATCGTTGTCGAGCGCCTGCAGCACATGATCCTGCGCCCGGTATGAGCGGGCCTGACGGGCGAGCGACGTGGGATATAACCGCGCGGCGTGACGGATCTGCAAGTTAAGCCGTTCGCGCGTCTCGGCGTCGAAATTCTCCCACAGCACGAAAGCCAGGCCGAGCCGCGGCGTCATCAGGGCCGGCTCCCAGGGCGCCGTATCGATGGCCATGCGCATATGGCGCGCCGCCTCAAGCGACGGCCCACCATCGGCCAACTCGTCCTGCACCAACCGCGTCCAGACATAAGGTTGCAAGGGCGCAAGGACCAGAGCGGCGCGATGTTCCAACGCGCTGCTCGCGAGGGCTTCGCGCGCCGCCACGGGATCGCCGGCAAGAGACGCGCGCGCCGAAGCCGCCAAACTCAGCGCGCCAAGCGCCGCATGGCTCTGCGGGTCGTCATGCCAAGCCAGCGCCCGGCGATGGGCGTTCCTGGCGCGGTCTTGCGCGGCAATGTTTGACGGGGAGGTTTTATCGAGGGCGGCCAGGGTCGCGCCATGCGGCGCGACGGCGACGCCGGCCATGAAGCGCGGCACCGCAAGATACAAGATCGCCGCCGCCAGGCAGAGCAGAACGCCGGACAGAAGGCGCGCTTGCCCGGCGCCGACCGCAACCTGGGGCTTGTGCGAAGCGGCCTGCGAGGACGGCATCGCCATGCCGCCTACTGGTTGTAGTAGTGGTGGTAGTGGTAGTAGCCCGAATCCGAATAATCGTACTGGGCATGCTTACGCACATCGACCTGCGTGAGAATGAGGCCGGCGAGATCGGCGCCCGCCTCGACGACCTGTTTGAGGCCGAGCAGCGCGCTCTGGCGCTTGGTCTTCTCCCAGCGCACGACGAACACGGTCTTGTCGACATTGCGCACCAAGACCAGCGAGTCGGAAATGACCAGCAGCGGCGGCGTATCGAGAATGACCAGATCGTAGCTTTCGCTGAGACGATGGATCAGTTCCTTCATGCGCGGCGAGCCGAGCATGTCGGGCGGGTTGGGCACGTTGGTGCCCGTGGTGATGAAACGCAGGCCGTAGCGCGGCTCAAGCTCGATGACGTCGGCAAGCTGGGCGTTGCCGGCGAGATAATCGCCGAGACCCTTGCGGTTCGGATAGCCGAGATTGCCATGCACGCTGGGGTGGCGGAAATCGCAATCGACGATGATGCAACGCTGGCCCGACTTGGCGGCCAGCGCCGCGATGGCGAGCGCCGTCGAGGTTTTGCCCTCGCCGGGCACGGCGGACGTCACCACGATGGTGCGCGGCGGATGCTCGACGTTCGACAGCAAGAGCGCGGTGCGTAGCGTGCGCACGGCCTCGCCGAAGGCCGAGTTGGGCTGTTCCGCAGCCACCTGATAGGCCTTTTTGTTCTTCTGCGCGCCGCGCAGCGTCGGCACCAAGCCGAGCGTCGGCAGGCCGGTGAGCCCTTCAAGCTGGTTCAGGCTGCGGAAACCGTTGTCGAGGAACTCCAGGAGAACCGCCAGACCGACGCCCATCAAGGTCGACAGGATGAAGGCGGCGATCAGCATGAATTTGGTCTTGGGATAGAACGGCGCCGAGGGTTCGACCGCGTGCGAAATGACCCGCGCGTCGGCTTCCTGGATGCCCTGCTCCTGCACGTCCGCTTCCTTGAAGCGGCTGAGGATCGTTTCATAAAGCTGCTTGTTGGCGCGCACTTCGCTGTCCAACGCGCGCAGCGTCACTTCGGCGCCATGCTGCTCGTCGAGCTTCGCCTGCAGGCTGGCGATTTCCCGGTTGAGATTGGTTTCGCGCACGCCGGCGATTTCACGCTCGTTGCGCAGGCTGGAGACGATCTTGTCGACCTCGCCGCGGATCTTGTCCTGCAAGTCGGCCAATTCGTTCTGCGCCAGCACCATCTTGGGATGCTCGTCGCGCAACTGCGTTTTCAACTCGGCGATCTTGCGCACGACCTGCGCTTCCTGTTCGCGCAAGCGCTGGATGAGCGGCGAATCGAGCACGGCGGCGGCGGTATCGATATCGCCGCCCGAGCGCAGCAGACGCTGCACTTGATCGTAACGCGCTTCCGCTTCGGAACGTTTGGTGCGCGCGGCGATGAGCTGAGAATCGAGCTCGGCGCGCTGGCGGGCATAGACGCTGGCGCCGCCGATTTCGACGATGCCGGAACTGCGGCGGAAATCCTCGAGGCGCTTTTCCGATTCGATCACGCGCGTGCGCAACTCGTTGGCGCGCTGGTTCAGCCAATCGCTGGCGCGCGTGGTCGCGCGGCCCTTGGTTTCGAGCTGATCGAGAATGTAGATGTCCGCCGTGGCGTTGGCCGCCTTGGCCGCCATCGCCGCATTGACCGACGTGTAGCGCACCGTGAGGACGCGCGAGCGCTGCGACGGCATGACGGAGAGGCCCATCATGTAGATATCCGTGGCGGTTTCGATCGCCTGCTGGCGCGCGGCGTCGGGGCTCAGCGCCGCCGCGGCGCGGCGCGCGGCCGCTTCGCGGGCGAGGCGCGCGCGCTCTTCGCTGTAAGCGCCGCCGGACAGGAGATCGCGCAGATCGCCAAAGCGATCGGCGAGCCAACCGGCGAGACCGCTGGCCATTTGACCGGCGAACCCGCGCTGCGTGACGATGAGATCGGGATTGTAGAGCGGATTGTCGACCAGGCCGAGACGCACGACCGCTTGACGCGCCAGCTCGCGCGAGCCGACGACGGCCGCTTCGGTTTCGTTGGTGTAGTAATCGGGGCTGAGGCTGCGCACGACCGAATCGTCGAGCGCGCGCGTGCGGCTCGGTTCGACGACCAGCGTCGCCTCGGCGGAATAGAGCGGAACCAGTTGCTTGGCGTAAATCGCCACCACGCTGGTCACGAGCACGATCAGACCCGCGATCAACCAGAAGCGGCGGCGCAGGATGCCGAGAATCGTCGCAAGGTTGAGCGTCTCTTGTCCCTGAGTGGGGAACATCGAGAGGTCCGTGCGGTTATAGTCGCCGCTCGGTTGACGCAACGGAGACAGGATGCTCATGCAGGGCCGATTCCGAATCTAAAAAACGACGCATCAAACGCGGCGACGAAGACGTCAGGCGAAAACGCACGAGAGTTCAGCGACACGAGGCGACCTCTTCCATAAGAGTAGGGGGCAAGATCGCCTTTAATCTGAGAAACTAAAGCCTAGTGGCTGAAGTCATTAGAAAAAATTAACTCTATTGCGCAAAATCACGGAAAGCGTGGCAAATTAGTCCACCGCTTTTGTATGCCTAATGATATAGCCCCATAGGATAGGACATGCAAGCCTATCTTGATGATTTCGCAGGATAAAGAGCGCCACACCAAATGTTGGGGTGCGCCGCGCTTCCTGACATTTCTATGGTATTGGGCAGGCACGGCCCTTCGTGGCGGCGGACCGCGCAGGGCCTTGGGCCTAGAACAAGCGCCGGCCGACCTCGACCGTGTCCCCCGGCATGACCAGGGTTTCCGCCAAACCCTCGATGCGCTCCTCGCCCATCGGCGTTTGCCGCACGATCGAGACGCTCGAGGTCCGCGCCCGGCGCGTGTAGCCGCCGCCGATCGCCACCGCCTGACGCACCGTGACGCCGGCGATGTAGGGATAGCTGCCGGGCCGGCCCACTTCGCCGAGAATGAAGAACGGCCGGTAATTCAGCACCTCGACGCTGACCTTGGGATCGACGAGATACTGCTTGTTCAAGCGATCGGTGATCTTGCTCTGCAGTTCGGTGACCGTGAGATTCTGCGCCGGCACCTGGCCGAGCAGCGGCAGCGCGATGTCGCCGCTCGAATCGAGCACCGCTTCACCGGACACGTCGGCGTTATTGAACACGGTGATCTTCACCTTGTCGCCCGGCCCGAGATGGTAATCCGGATTGCCGACCGGGTTGGGCGCCTGCACCATCGCCGGCTCCGCGGCGCACGCCGCCATCACGAGCAGGACGAGCGCCATGCAGACAAAGCGGGGAAAACGCGACGCGGTCATATTTGAGCACCGAACGTGAGAATGAGTCGATTGTCGACGTAACCGCTACCGAGTTGGCTCGATTCGCGCTCATCGTGCGAGAGACGCAGCAAGCCGTAGTAGTTTTCGTTGATCAGGTAGCGGGCGCCGAAAGAAATCCCCCAGATATCGTCGTTGCGGTTGATGCCTTGATACTCGTCGGTGCGCCATGTGAGCTTGGTGTCGAGGATCAGGTTGTACATGGCTTCGTAGTCGATCGTGAACGCGGCGCGCGTCGCGAGAATGCCGGACGCGGACGTCTGCGTCGTCTCGTTGATGCTGCGCTGCGCCTCGGCCGTCATCGTCACCAATTCCGTGGTGTTCCATAGGAACTTGCCGTTCATCGACCAGCCGGAGATGGTGGGCAGCGTCGGATCCTCGTAGTCCTGCGACATGTAGCCGATGCCGGCCTCGGCATAGCTGACGCCGGACACGTCCCAGTTGATGCCGGTGAGCAAACGCCAGCCGTGCGAGCTGCGCTGCAGGCCGCTGTCGTCGCGGTTCTGATCGTATTCGCGCATGTTTACCGCAGGCTCGATGTAATAGACCATGCCCGGCACGTCTTCCCAACCCACGCGCCAGGCGAGTTCGTGCTCGTTGCGGTCGCGGTCGTCGTTGTTGGTCGTGCCGACGTCGTCGTAATCGAAGCGGTTGAACGTGTAGGCGACGCGGTTGTACACGGCGCTGCCGCGCTTCGTGTAAGCGACATCCCCCGTGTAGTTGGCGTAAGGCGTCGGCTCGGGCAGGCCGAGGTCGTCCGGGCTGCCGCGCTGCTCATGCTCGCGCGCGAACCGCAGATTGCCGTTGATGTACTCGTCTTCCTCGAAGTCGAGGCGGCCGCCGCTGCCGACGTAATAGTTGAGGTAGTTCTCGCTCGCCGTGTCGACGTGATGCGCCGAGGTCGCGCCGGTGTTCAGATAGACCATGTGATTGGCCCACTCCGACTGCAACAGCAGCGACGGCGAAATCTTGACGATCTGGTCGGCGACCTTGTTGGTCTCGCGGCGATAGAGGTTGTCGGTGAACTCGAGCGACGTCTCGATCTTCGGATAGAGCTGGAAGCTGCCGGTCCGTTCGTGCTTCGGACGGTAATCGCGATCCTTGCGCTCGCTCAGCAATTGGCCGACCTCGGTGATGGCGTCGTCGAGCTGCATGCCGATCGCCTGGAATTCCGGACGCGGCCGCTGCTGCACCGATTCCTCGAGCGCCGTGCCGGTCAAGCCGAGCGGCGCGAGGCCGGTGGCGAAGGCGCTCGGCGCCGTCGAAATGCCCTGAGATTGCGTATAGACCGGATCGTAGCCTTGCGCCGACGCGGGCAAGGTCCAGGTCGCGCCGGCCAGCAAGCCGGCGGCCCACAGCGCGCGGCGCGAGCAGGTCAGGCGCAAGCGGCGCGCGCGCGCAAGGGCGCGCGGGCTGGCAAAAGCCGCCGCTGGCTCGACTCCGGTCGCTCGACGCATCATCCCCTGTGGGTTCCCTGTCACCGCTGGCGCCGCCCCGTCTGTCCGTCGGGCGTGGGCCTCTATCAATACGACTTATATACCAACTGGTTCAACTTGGGCTGGCAACCGGGGTCGGCTCGGTCACCGGCGGCCCGAAATCGAAGGGCTTGGGGTCGCGCGGACCGCCCGACGGCTCCACGTCCTGCAACAGGTCGGCGATCGCCGAGGCGAGCTGGGCCTGTTCGCGCACCGCCTGATCGGCCGGACGGCGGCCGGGGTCGGCGTCGAGCGTGCGCGCCATCAGCGGCGGCTGTTCGATCGGCTGAATGACCAGGCCGGTCAGATAGGTCTTGAGCAGCTGCTCGGCGCCCGCCATGCGGAAGTCCATCACCAGCTTGCCGCCCTGCACGCGCACCGTCAGCGTGATCGCGCCGCCCTGGCGGTTGCCCGATTCGTTCAAGCCCTCGAGGCCGCGGCGCGACAGCACGGCCTGGCGCAGCCAGTCCTCCGGCGTCGTGTTGAAAATGCTCAGTTCGGTGCCGTTGGCGACGATCTGCTGGCCGAACGGCGCCAGGCTGAAGGCGGCGTCGCCGAGCGCTTCGGTCATCAGAATCACGCGATATTCGCCGTCCGGCACGTCGAGCTGCAGGCCTTCGACGCCGGTGATGCCGCCCGACAGAATGGGCTCGCTGTCGCCGGGCCGGCGGACAGCCTGCATCTGACCGCCGCGTACGCGCGGATCGTTCGGCTGCACGCGCTCGAAGCCTTCGGTCTGCGGCTTGTCGGCGGGGCCGAAGTCGTAGGCATAGGCGCCTTCGGGCACGCGGAATTCGCGGTCGACCTTGAGCTGCATGACGCGCGCGGCGTTCATGCTGTCGGACACGGTCTGCGCCACGCGATCGGCGGCGGCGATGATCATGCCCGAATCGCTGACCAGGCGGCTGTCCTTCAGCTGCTGCACGACGCGAATCGCGCGCTGCGTGATCTCGTCGGGCGACGCGCCGCCCGAGGCGAGGAAGCTCTTGAGTTGCTGCATGCCGTCGGGCGTGCCGGCGAGCAGACCGGTGAGCACCGCCGGCGGCACGCGAAGCGGCGGGGTGATCTCGCCGGCGCCCGGACCGGCCGGGGCCGCGCCGCCGGGCGCCTGGGCGAAGGCCGGCGAACCGATGACGTTGACGGACGCCAAGCCAAAGGCCAGCAAGCCCAAGGCCGCTGGGGTGAGGCGCGCGCCGCGCGAAGAATGGCCGTCTGTTGTCCGTCGCATCATCTCGTCCTCCGCTCGGCAGGACTGCCCAAGGGCGATTTTAAAGCTCAGCCCGCACTGGGCATCACCTTAGACCTAGACTATATAACAAAATCTTTATATGCTTATCAAGGCATAAGTGAGGAAGGGCGCAGTAATATTTCGCAATACGAAACTTCAAGACTTCCCCCGCCGCTTTGAACAAGACAGCAAAATCGATAACTATTCCCTGACAAGGCCACAATTAACCAATCGACATCCCTCTTCAGGGTATGACGTCATATCGGATGGGGGGACCGCCGGCTGCCCAAAGGCGCCGCGCGGATCAGAAGGCGGGACAGCATGAGTCAGCAGGATCGGGCGAACGAAGGCGCGGCGGGACAGCGCCCGGCGAGTGACGTCGTCACCCCCCTGCCGCTCGCCGCCGCCCGCGAGGCCCAGCAGGAGTCCGCGAAAACCGCCGAGCCCCCCAAACCCGACAGCCTGCTGCTGTGCCTCGCGCGCATGAGCGTCCTGCTCGGCAAGCAGACCAGCCTGGCCGAGATCCGCAGCGCGACGCCCATGCCGAGCGGCCGCATGACCGTCGAGGATTTCGTCCGCGCCGCCGGACGGCTCGGCTACAAGGTCGGCCGCCGCCCCGTCACCGACGAATCGCTGAACGCCATCCCGCTGCCCTACGTGCTGCTCGGCAAGAACGGCGACGCCAAGGTGGTGCTCGAGCGCCGCAAGGACGAATTCACCCTGTTCGATCCCAACCGCGCCAACGCCGAGACGGCGAAGGGCGCCGCGCTGCTCGCCTGGGCCGAAGGCGCGTTGCTCGTCGCGCCGATCGCCGATACCGGCCGCGGCCTCGCCGGCTGGCGCGCGCTGATCTCCAATCGCCTGCGCGCCGCCCTGATCGAAATCGGCGTCGCATCGCTGATCATCAACCTCTTCGCGCTGGCCGCGCCGCTCTTCTCGATGACGGTCTATAACAAAGTGATCGGCCAGCAGGCTTTCGACACGCTGACCGTGCTCGCCATCGGCATGATCATCCTCTACGTCTTCGAGGCGGTGTTGCGCGCCTTGCGCGGCTACATCGCCAGCCATAGCGGCGCGCGGCTCGACGCGCTGATCGGCAGCGAGGTGATGCACAAGCTGATGCGCATGCCGCTCGGCCATTTCGAATCGACGCCGACCGGCATGATCGCCGAGCGCCTGCGCCAGCTCGAAACCTTGCGCCAGTTTTTCACCGGCGCGACGCCGATAGCGCTCGCCGACCTCGGCTTCGTTTTCATTTTCGTGTTGGCGCAGTTCTACATCGACGTGCGCATGGGCGTGGTGCTGCTCGTCGTCATGCCGCTCTTCGTGCTGATGTCCTACTTCACGCATGCGGCGCAGAAGAAGCTGCTCGACCAGAGCTTCCAGGCGATGGCGGCCAAGGCCTCGGTGATGACCGAAACGGCCAACAACGCGCTCACCATCAAGTCGCTCGGCCTCGAGCCGGAAATCGAGAAGCGCTGGGAGAACCATCTGGCGCGCACCGCCTGGACCGGCTACCGCTCGGCGCAGCTCAGCAACACGCTGTCCTCGCTCGGCGGCGTTTTGCAGAACATCGCCAGCCTCGTCGTCATCGTGCTCGGTGCGGGGTGGGCCATCGCCGGCGAAATGACCGTCGGCGCGCTGATCGCTTCGTCCATTCTCACCTCGCGCGCCATCGCGCCGATGCGCCAGGTCGTCTCGACCTGGGTGCAGGTGCAGGAACTGCGCGCCGCCCTCGGCCGCCTCGACGCCATCATGAACGCGCCGTCCGAGCCGGAGCCCGGCGCGCTCGGCCCGGCGCCGCGCCTGGCCGGCGGCATCACGCTGGAAGACGTCAGCTATTCCTACGGCGAAGAACTGCCCAACGTGCTCGAAGACATCAGCCTGAATATCAAGCCGGGCGAGGCCATCGGCATCGTCGGCCCGTCGGGCTCGGGCAAGTCGACCCTCGCGCGCATCATTCAGGGCCTCTACAAGCCCGCCACCGGCCGCGCCCTGCTCGACGGCACCGACGTCGAGCATATCGCGCCGGCCGCCGTGCGCAGCCAGATCGGCGTCGTGCCCCAGGAAATCCAACTGTTCGCCGGCACCGTGCGCGAGAATATCGGCATGGGCCTCGGACCCGACGCCGCCGAGCGCATCGTCGGCGCGGCGCGCTTCGTCGGCGCGCACGACTTCATCATGCGCCTGCCCAAGGGCTACGAGACGCAACTCGCCGAGCGCGGCGTCGGCCTGTCCGCCGGCCAGCGCCAATTGCTCTGCATCGCCCGCGCCCTGGCGCGCAATCCGCGCATCCTCATCCTCGACGAGGCGACCAGCGCGCTCGACCCGGAAACCGAGGGCACATTGCTGCGCGCCCTCAAGCGCGCCGCCGAGGGCCGCACCATCATCATGATCACGCACCGCGCCGCGCCGCTCACCATCGTCGATCGCGTCATCGTCATCACCAACGGCCGCATCACGCGCGAAGGCAGCCCGCAGGATATCCTCGCGCCCCGCGCGGCGACAGGCACGGCAGCGGCCGACAAGCCGACCGCTCCGCCGCCTGTCAATCCCACCGGAGGAGCCGCATCATGATCGGCGGGCTCAGCCGCAAGGTTCGCGACAGCGCGTTGCCCGGCGTCTTCAATGCCGACGATGAGACCGAGAAGGGCCGCTACGTCGATTTCCTGCCGGCGGCGCAGGCCCTGGTCGAAAAGGAGCATTCGCCGATGGCGCGCACGCTCCTCTTCACCATCTCCGCCGCCTTCGTCGCGCTCCTCTTGTGGATGGCCTTTTCGGTCGTCGAACAAGTCGCCAGCGCTCCGGCGCAGGTGCGCCCGGCCGGCCGCGTGAAACTCATCAATCATCCCGAAGGCGGCCGCGTCACCGCGCTGCATGTGAAGGAAGGCGACACGGTGAAGGCCGGCGACATTCTCGTCGAGCTCGACCCCGACGTGCTGCGCGAGGACGTCAGCCGGCTGCAGAAGGACCGCGCCGACCTGATCGGCCAGATCGCGCGCCTTGAGGCCGAGGCGCTCGAAGACGAACCGATCTTCCCCGAGGATGTCCACCGCGACTGGCCGCAGGTGGTCGAATCGCAGTTGCGCCAATTGCAGGCGCGGCGCGAGGCCGTCGAGCAGCGCCGCCAGGCGGCATGGAACGTCGTCACCCAGCGCGAGACGGAAGTCGGCGCGCTGCGCAAGGACATCGAGGCCAAGACCAAGAGCCAGGGCATTCTGCAGCAGCAGGAAAGCGCCGTCGGCAGCCTCGCCGGCGAAGGCTATTTTCCCAAGCTCCAGTACCTCACCATCCAGCGCCAGCTCAACGACCTGAGCGGCCAGGTGACGCAGGCGCAGGAACAATTGCGCGTCGCCACGGCCGCCCTCGCCGAGGCGCGCAACCGCCTGACCAGCGTCACCAGCGAAAACCTCGCCCAGGTGCTGTCCGACCTTTCGGACGCCAAGGCCAAGCTCAACACCACCGAGTCGGGCCTCGCCCAGCAGAATTCGCGGCGAGCGAACCTCGCCATCAAGTCGCCCGACAACGGCATCGTGCAGAACCTCGCCGTCTTCGCGGTCGGCCAGTCGATCGCACCGAACGAGCCGATGATGCGCGTCGTGCCGGTCGACGAGCGCTTGATCCTGGAAGCGCGCGTGTCGAACAACGACATCGGCTATATCCATGTCGGCATGCCGGCGATCGTCAAGATTCAGACCTACGACTTCGCCAAGTTCGGCTATCTCAACGGCACCGTGCAGCAGATCGCCGCCGACGCCAGCATCGAAAAGCAGGGCGACCAGCCGACCTTCGTCGTCCAGGTCGTCACCGAGAAAAACTATCTCGGCGACAAGCCGGGCGTGCATGTGGTCTATCCCGGCATGCTCGGCCAGGTCGACATGCTGATCGACAAGCGCTCGATCCTCGCCTATCTCACCGACCGCGTGCGCCGCACCACCGAAAGTTCGTTCCGGGAAAGATAAGCCGCTTGGCGGAACCCGCCGCCCGCCTTACATAAAGTCCATGCCGGTCTCCCCCGATCTCCCCGTCATCCGCGTGCGCGGCCTGACCAAGCGCTACAAAGACGTCACCGCCGTGGACGGCATCGATTTCGATGTCGCCGAGGGCACGACCTTCGCGCTGCTCGGCGCCAACGGCGCCGGCAAGACCACCACCATTTCCATGCTGCTCGGCGTGCTGCTGCCGACCTCGGGCAGCATCGAGTTGCTCGGCGAGGACATGCTGCGCCATCGCCATCGCGTGCTGGCGCGCATCAATTTCTCCTCGCCCTATGTCGATCTGCCGCGCCGCCTCACCGTGCGCGAAGTGCTGAAGGTCTACGGCGGGCTCTACGACCTGCCGAACCTCAACGCGCGCATCGCCGAGGTCTGCGAGGAGCTACAGGCGACGGCCTTTCTCAAGCGGCCGCTCGGCGATCTGTCGGCCGGGCAGCGCTCGCGCGTCGCCTTGGCCAAGGCCCTGCTCAACCGGCCGGAGATCCTGCTGCTCGACGAGCCGACCGCCTCGCTCGATCCCGACACCGCCGACTGGATCCGCAGCTACCTGATCGACTATCAGGCGCGCACCGGCGCCGCCATCCTGCTCGCCTCGCACAACATGGCCGAGGTCGAGCGCATGGCCGCCGACGTCGCCATCATGCGCGCCGGCCGCATCGTCGATCGCGGCTCGCCGGCCGAGCTGATCGCGCGCTACGGCCGCACCGACCTGGAAGAGGTTTTTCTGCATATCGCGCGCAACGGCGACGTCTCCGGCGAGGCCGCACAATGACGATGGTTCGCCTGCCGAGCCTCGCGCCCAAGCCGCGCGCCTTTTCGCTGCGCCGCATCGGCGCCATGGTGATGCGCCATGTCTATGTGCTGCGCACCTCTTGGCCGCGTCTGTTCGAATTGGCCTATTGGCCGACGCTGCAGATGGTGCTGTGGGGCTTTATCAACCAGTTCCTCGCCACCAATTCCTCCTGGGTGGCGCAGGCTTCCGGCGTGCTGATCGCCGCCGTCATCCTGTGGGACGTGCTGTTTCGCGGCCAGCTCGGCGTGTCGGTGTCGTTCCTCGAGGAAATCTGGTCGCGCAATTTGGCGAGCCTGTTCGTCAGCCCGCTGCGTCCTTACGAGATGATCGTCTCGCTCATGGTGATGAGCCTGATCCGCACGCTGATCGGCGTGGTCCCGGCGGCGCTGCTGGCGATCCTGCTCTACAACTATTCGATCTTCACGCTCGGCCTGCCGCTGCTCGCCTTCTTCGCCAATCTGATGATCATGGGCTGGGCGGCGGGCCTGATGATCTCGGCGCTGATCCTGCGCTTCGGCATCGGCGCCGAGAGCCTCGCCTGGATCGCGATCTTCGCCCTGGCGCCGATCTCGGGCATTTACTACCCGATCGGCAGCCTGCCGGCCTGGCTGCAGCCTTTGTCCTGGGCGTTGCCCTCGGCTCATGTCTTCGAAGGCATGCGCTCGGTGATGTTCGACGGCGTCTTCCGCCTCGACCATCTCGCCGCCGCCATCGGGTTGAACGTCGTCTATCTCGGCATCGGCGCGGCGCTGTTTCTCTACAGCTTCCACGTCGCGCGCCAGCGCGGCCTCTTGATGAAGCTCGGCGAATAGGCAAAAACCATTCTCTTGCCTAATCGTCCCAAGCGCTTCCTAGCGTCATGGCCGGACTTGTTCCGGCCATCCACGACTTGAACTCATATCCGCATCGCAAGGCGTGGATGCCCGCAACAAGTGCGGGCATGACGATGAAATTACAACGGAGCTCTATTCGCCCTTCTCGCTCACGCCGGCCTCGGCGAAGGTCGCCATGCCGCTATGGCAGGCGACGGCGGCCTTGAGCAACGCGACGGCGAGGGCCGCGCCCGAGGCCTCGCCGAGCCGCATGCCGAGATCGAGCAGCGGCTGCTTGCCGATGGCGGCGAGCAGACGGCGATGGCCCGGTTCGGCCGAGCAATGGGCGACCATGCAGTGATCGAGCAGATCGGGCGAAATCTGATGCAGCACGGCGCCCGCCGCGGTCGCCGCATAACCGTCGAGCAGCACCGGAATGCGCGCCAGGCGCGCCGCCAGCACGGCGCCAGCGATGGCGGCGAATTCCTGGCCGCCGAGGCATTGCAGGATTTTCAGCGGATTGCCGAGCGACGCCTCATGGCGCGCGACGCCGGCCGCGACCACCGCCTGCTTGCGCGCCAGCTGCTCGCCGGCGACGCCGGTGCCAGGACCGGTCCAGTCCTCCGCCCGGCCGCCGAACATCGCCAGGCAGAGCGCGGCGGCGGAGGTAGTGTTGGCGATGCCCATCTCGCCGAGGCACAGCACGTCGATGCCGGGTTCCACCGCCATCATGCCGTAGGCCATGGCGCGCACGCAGTCCTGCTCGGACATGGCGGGCGCTTCGGTGAAATCGGCGGTCGGCGTCTCCAGCGTCATCTCGAAGACGCGCAGATCGGCGTCGATCATCTGGCAGAGCTGATTCACCGCGGCGCCGCCATCGATGAAATTGGCCACCATCTGCGCCGTCACCTCGGCCGGATAGGCCGAGACGCCGCGCGCGGCGACGCCATGGTTGGCGGCGAAGACGCAAACGCGCGGATGTTCGGCGCGTGGCGGGTGGCGGCCCTGCCAGCCGGCGAGCCATTCGCTGATCTCTTCCAGCCGCCCGAGCGCGCCGGCCGGCTTGGTCAGCTGCCCCTCGCGCGCGCGCGTCTTGGCGACGGCCTCGGCGTCGGCCGTCGGCAAGCGCGTGAGCAGGCCGCGGATTTCGTCGAAGGTGGAGGGCGGCCCGGAAGAGGGGACGCCAGAGGGCGAAAGGGAGGGCGAGGTCGGTTCGGAGGCCATGCGGAAATCATATGAAATGGGGGCTGGCGGCCGTCTGGCATCGCCGGGGCAACTGTCTTATAACCGTTCCGACGATCCGCAAAGCCCGATCGTTTCTGTCAGGAAAGCCGCGCCGTTCCATGTCCGATCTGCCGACGCCCCCGCCCGATGCCCCCGCCGAGACGCCCGCGCCCGGTCCGGAGACAGCGAACCCGGAGAAGCCCAACAAGGATACGGCGACCCATATCCTGACCGGCTGGTGGCACGACCTCATCGTGGCCTTGAGCTTCCTCACCATCCTGCCGGTGCGGCCCAAGCTGCCCGAAGGCCAGGATGGCCGCGCCGCCCTGCGCTACGGCGCTCGCGCCTTTCCGCTCGCCGGCCTGATCGTCGGCGCCGTCGGCGCGCTGACTTACGCGGTCTGCAGCGCGCTGAAACTGCCGCCCGAGGCGGCGGCCTTCATCGCCATCGGCGCCATGATCTTTTTCACCGGCGCGCTGCATGAGGACGGCCTCGCCGATCTCGCCGACGGCGCCGGCTCGCACAAGGACAAGGAAACGCGTCTCCGCATCATGCGCGATTCGCGGATCGGCACCTTCGGCACCCTGGCGCTGATCATCGTCGTCGGCGTCAAGACCGGCAGCATCACCGCGCTCGGCTGGTCCGATCATGTCGCCACCATGCTGCTGGGCTCGGCCGCCGCCTCGCGCGCCTTCCTGCCGGCGCTGATGCGCTTCATCCCGCCGGCCCGCGCCGACGGCCTCGCCGTGCAGGCCGGCCGGCCGGAAGAGAATCAAGTGGTGCTCGCCGCCCTGCTCGGCGCGGCGCTCGCCCTCCTGTTCCTCGGCCCCGTCGCCGGCATCATCGCCTTCGCCGTCGGCGCCGGCACCGCCGCCTTCATCGGCTGGTTCGCCAAACGCCGCATCGGCGGCTTGACCGGCGACGTGCTCGGCGCGGCGCAGCAGATGAGCGAAGCGGCGATGATGCTCGTCGTCGTGGCGCTGGCCTGACCATGGCCGAACCGATCGTCACGACGCGCTGGTGGTGGATTCGCCACGCGCCGGTCGACAATCCCGAGCGCCGGCTCTACGGCCAGAACGACCTGCCGGCGCGCTGCGAGGGCAACGAATGCTTTCCGCCGCTCGCCGGCGTGCTGCCGGCCAACGCCGTCTGGCTCACCAGCCATCTGCAGCGCACGCGCCAGACCGCCGAGGCGGTGATCCCGCATCTCGACGGCCATAGCGCGCCGGACTTCATCGTCGAGCCCGACATCGCCGAGCAGCATTTCGGCAAATGGCAGGGCATGACCTTCATGGAACTGCAAAATCATCTCGGCGACGGCTTCGCCGACTTCTGGCGCAACCCGGCGAAAGAGCGCCCGCCCGAGGGCGAGAGCTTCGCCGACGTCATCGCCCGCGTCGGCCGCGTCGTCGAGCGGATGAACCGCAAATATGCCGGGCGCGACATCGTCGCCTTCGCCCATGGCGGCTCGATCCGCGCCGCGCTCGCCCACACGCTCGGCCTCGCGCCCGAGGCCGCTTTGTCGTTTCAGATCGACAACCTCACACTGACGCGCCTCGACCATGTGCTGACCCACGACGGCAGCCCGGCCCCCGGCGCCATGCGCCCCTGGCGCATCAATCTGGTCAATTGGCTGCCGCGCTGAGCCTTTCGGGAAGGGCCGCCAGACTCGCCCCGCGGCCAGGGCCGTGCTACGGTCGCTGCCGTGATGCGACAGGGAAGTCCGGTGAGGCCGCAAGGCCGAGGCCGGCGCTGCCCCCGCAACTGTAAGCGGCTTTTTCTCGGATCATTTCAGCCACTGACGGCTTTGCCGTTGGGAAGGCGATCCGACTTTCACGGCCGCGAGCCAGGAGACCTCCGCGTCACGCTTGAGGCAACCCAGTTCCTCGGAGGGAGGATCGCCGTGACGTCATCCGTGTCTTCGCACGCCCTGCGTGCGCCTAAGCAACACCCATCCCCGCAACAGCCGGCCTTTGCGCCCGTCCTGCCACGCATCACCCTGGTGATCGGCGGCGCGCGCTCGGGCAAGAGCGCCTATGCCGAAACCCTGATCACCGAGGCTTCAAGGCCCAATGGCCCGCGCCCGCTCTATATCGCCACGGCAGAAGCCCGCGATCCCGAAATGCGCGAACGCATCGCGCTGCATCGCGAGCGGCGCGGCGCCTTGTGGGAGACGGTCGAGGAGCCGCTGCATCTCTGCGGCGCGCTGGTCGCCGGTAGCGGCCGCGCCGTGCTGGTCGATTGCCTGACCCTGTGGCTGACCAATCATCTGCTGGCCGGCCGCGACATCGCCGCCGAACGCGAACGGCTGATCGCCACGCTCGCCGCCCTGAACGGCCCGGTGGCCTTGATCGCCAACGAGGTCGGCCTCGGCATCGTGCCCGACAACGCGCTGGCTCGCGCCTTCCGCGACGAAGCGGGCTTGCTCAACCAGGCGGTGGCGCGCGCCGCGGGCCGCGTCGTCTTCATGGCCGCCGGCCTGCCGCTCCTCATGAAAGACGAGACTTTAAGGAACGACCGATGAACCGCATTCCCGCCACCGTCGTCACCGGCTTTCTCGGCGCCGGCAAGACCAGCCTGATGAGCCATGCGGTGAACGCCGCCAAGGGCCGCCGCCTCGCCTTGATCGTCAACGAATTCGGCGAGACCGGCGTCGACGGCGGCATTCTCTCGGCCTGCGGTTTCGAAGGCTGCCGCGACGAGGACATCATCGAGCTCGCCAACGGCTGCATCTGCTGCACGGTGGCCGACGATTTCCTGCCGACCATCGAGACGCTGCTCGGCCGCGCCGAGCCGCCCGACGGCATCCTGATCGAGACCAGCGGCCTCGCGCTGCCCAAGCCGCTGGTCAAGGCCTTCGCCTGGCCCGAGATCAAATCGCGCGTGACGGTGGACGGCGTGATCGCCGTGATCGACGCATGCGCCGTGCTCGACGGCCGCTTCGCCGACGACCCCGCGAAGGTCGCCGCGCAAGCCGCCGCCGATCCGAGCCTGGAGCATGACAACCCGCTGGAAGAAGTGTTCGAGGACCAACTGGTCTGCGCCGATCTCGTCATCCTCAACAAGAGCGATCTGCTCAGCGCCGCCGAATTGGCGACGGTGGAGGCGGACCTGCGCGCGCGCCTCGCCGAACATGGCCGCGGCGGGGTCAAGATCGTCGCCACCAAGCATGGCGCGGTGCCGATCGAAATCCTGCTTGGGCTGGAAGCCGCCGCCGAAGACGATCTCGCCAGCCGGCCGTCGCACCATGAGACGGAGCTGGACCATGACCACGACGACTTCGAGAGCTTCAGCCTGCCGCTGGCGCCGGTCGCCGACATGGCGGGGCTGATGGCGACGCTCGCCAAACTGGCCGAGGCCCATGACATCCTGCGGCTCAAGGGCTTCCTCGCCGTGCCGGGACGCGATCTGCGCCATCTGCTGCAAGGCGTCGGCGCGCGGCTCAGCGGCTATTTCGACCGGCCTTGGGGCGCCCACGAAGCGCGCGACGGCCGCCTCGTCATCATCGGCCAGAAGGGCCTCGATCGCGCCGCCATCGAACGCGGCCTCGCAGGATATTTGGCCTGATGCATCTTCTCGCGGCGCAACCGGGCGAGATCGCCGACGGTTCGGCCGCGGTCGATCTCGGCCAGACGCCGGGCGACATCGTCTATCTCACCGCCGCCGACAGCGAGATCGCGCTGCTCGCTCACGCCTTCGCCGCAGACTCGTCCTTGCGCGCCTCCGGCGCGACCCTCCGCCTCGCCAACCTCATGGCGCTCGGCCACAATTATTCGGTCGATCTCTATGTCGAGAGCGTCGTCTCCCAGGCGAAACTGGTGATCCTGCGCCTGCTCGGCGGGCGCGGCTATTGGCCCTATGGCCTGGGCGAAATCGTCGCCGCCTGCCGCGCCAAGCGCATCCGACTCGCCTGCCTGCCCGGCGACGACGCGCCCGACGCCGACCTGATGGCCGACAGCACCCTGCCGGCCGAAGCGGTCCATCGCCTCTGGCGCTACATGGCCGAAGGCGGACCGGACAATGCCGGCAACCTGCTGCGCTACGGCGCCGACCTCGCCGTCCGCGCCACCGACTGGCAGGAACCGAGGCCGCTGCTGCGCGCCGGGCTCTACTGGCCCGGCGGCGCCGACAGCCTCGCCCATGTGCAACGCCATTGGCGGGCGGATCGGCCCGTCGCGGCGATCCTGTTCTATCGCGCGCTCTTGCAGGCCGGCAATCTCGCCGCCGTCGACGGATTGATCGCCGCGCTCGATGCCGCCGGCCTCAACGCCCTGCCGATCTTCGCCGCCTCCTTGCGCGAGCCGCAGTCCGCCGCCATCGTCGAAGAGCTGCTCGCGACATGCCCGCCCGACGTCATCCTCAACGCCACCGGCTTCTCGCGCGCGACGCCCGGCGAGACATACGCGCCGGCCCATGACGCGCCGGAGCTGCAGGTGATCTTCTCCGGCGGCACGGAGGCGGCCTGGCGCGGCGGCACGCGCGGACTATCCCCGCGCGACATCGCCATGAACGTCGCCCTGCCGGAAGTGGACGGCCGCCTGATCACCCGCGCCGTCTCCTTCAAGGCCGCCGCCCTGCGCGACGCGCTGACCGAGGCCGATGTCGTGTCGTATATGCCGATTGCGGATCGGCTGCGCTTCGTCGCCGACCTGGCGGGCGGCTGGGCGCGCCTGCGCCGCAAATCCACGAGCGAGCGCCGCGTCGCGATGGTGCTGGCGAACTATCCCAACCGCGACGGCCGCATCGGCAACGGCGTCGGCCTCGACACGCCGGCCTCCGCTATCGTCATTCTCAATGCGTTACGCGATGCCGGCTATGACGTCCGCGATTTGCCGGATGGCGGCGCCGAACTGGTCGCCCGCGTCCTCGCCGGGCAAACCAATGACCACAGCAAGCGCGGTGTCGAAACCGAGAGCCTCTCGCTCGCCGATTATCAGATCTTCTTCGCCGGTCTGCCCAAGGCCGTGCGCGACGCCGTGACGGCGCGCTGGGGCGCGCCCGAGGCCGATCCCTTCTATCGGCCCGGCGAGGCCGATTGCGGCCGCTTCGCCATCGCGGCCTTTCGCTGCGGCGCGATCGCCATCGGATTGCAGCCAGCGCGCGGCTACAATATCGACCCCAGCCAGAGCTATCACGATCCGGCCCTGGTGCCGCCGCATGGCTATCTCGCCTTCTATGCCTGGCTGCGCGAGAGCTTCCGCGCCGACGCCATCGTCCATCTCGGCAAACACGGCAATCTCGAATGGCTGCCCGGCAAGGCCTTGGCCCTGTCGGAGGACTGCCTGCCCGAAGCGGCGCTCGGGCCTCTGCCGCATCTCTATCCCTTCATCGTCAACGACCCCGGCGAGGGCACCCAGGCCAAGCGCCGCGCCGCCGCCTGCATCGTCGACCATCTGACGCCGCCGCTGACGCGCGCGGAATCCTACGGCCCCTTGCGCGATCTCGAACTGCTGGTCGACGAATATTTCGAAGCCTCCGGCGTCGATCCGCGCCGCTGCAAGCTGCTGTCCGGCGAAATTCTCGATCTCGCGCGCCGCCACGGCATCGCCGCCGATTGCGGCATCGCGCCGGGCACGGATGAGATCGACGCGCTCGCCAAGCTCGACGGCTATCTCTGCGAATTGAAAGAACTGCAAATCCGCGACGGGCTGCATGTCTTCGGCGTCAGCCCGGCCGGCGATCAGCTCACCGATCTATTGGTCGCGCTGGTCCGCCTGCCGCGCGCCGGCGCGGATCATGAGACCTCACTGCTGCGCGCGCTGGCGAGCGATCTCGCCTTGGAGTTCGATCCACTCGCCTGCGACATGGCGGTTGTGTGGAATGGACCGCGCCCTACGGCGCTTGCCCATGACTCGCCTTGGCGCACGATGGGCGACACGGTCGAGCGCCTGGAAGCGCTGGCGCGCAAACTGGTGAGCGGCGAAGCGAAACCGGATCCCGCCTGGCTGCGCACGCAAATAGTGATGGCGCAGATCGACGGGACCTTGCGCCCCGCCGTCGCCGCCTGCGGCGAGGCTGAAATCGCCGGCCTGCTCGCCGGCCTTGCCGGACGCTTCGTGCCGCCGGGCCCGAGCGGCGCGCCGACGCGCGGCCGGCCCGACGTGTTGCCGACCGGGCGCAATTTCTATTCGGTCGACACGCGCGCCGTGCCGACGCCGGCCGCCTGGACGCTCGGCTGGAAATCCGCCGCGCTGCTGATCGAGCGCCACGCCCAGGACAAGGGCGAATATCCCCGCGCCGTCGCGCTCTCGGCCTGGGGCACCTCGAACATGCGCACCGGCGGCGACGACATCGCGCAAGGCCTGGCGCTGATGGGCGTCAAGCCGACCTGGGACAATGCCTCGCGGCGCGTCACCGGTTTCGAGATTCTGCCGCTGTCGATTCTGAACCGACCGCGCGTCGACGTCACCTTGCGCGTCTCCGGCTTCTTCCGCGATGCCTTTCCCGGTCTGATCGACCTGTTCGACTCGGCGGCGCGCGCCGTCGCCGCGCTGGAGGAATCGCCCACCGACAATCCGCTCGCCGCCCGCGCCCGCGAAGAACAAGCGATGCTGATCGCATCCGGCGCGACCGCCGCCGACGCCGAGCGGCGCGCCACCTATCGCGTCTTCGGCTCCAAGCCGGGCGCCTATGGCGCGGGATTGCAGGCGCTGATCGACGAACGCGGCTGGACGACGGCGGACGATCTCGCGAAGGCTTACGTCGCCTGGAGCGGCTATGCCTACGGCGCCGGCAGCGAAGGCGCGCCGGCGCACGAGACCTTCGGCAAGCGGCTCGCCAAGATCGAGGCCGTGCTGCACAACCAGGACAACCGCGAGCACGACCTGCTCGACTCGGACGATTACTACCAGTTCGAGGGCGGCATCGCGGCGGCCGTGACCGCCGCGCGCGGCCAGGCGCCCGAGGTCTATCACAACGACCATTCGCGCCCCGAGTCCCCACGCATCCGCACCCTGCGCGAAGAGATCGGCCGCGTCGTGCGCGCCCGCGCCGTCAACCCGAAATGGCTCAAGGGCGTCATGCGCCACGGTTACAAGGGCGCCTTCGAGATGGCCGCGACCGTCGATTATCTCTTCGCTTTCGCCGCCACGACGAACGCCGTCGCCGATCACCATTTCGATGCGGTCTACGACGCCTACATCGCCGATCCCGAAGTGCGCGCTTTCGTCGAGGGCGCCAATCCCGCCGCGCTCAAGGAAATGAGTGCGCGATTGCTCGAAGCGCAGGAGCGCGGCCTGTGGAAGCCTAGTTCCAACCGCGCCATTGGCGATCTGATGAAACTCTCCGGCAAGGAGGCCGTGCTGTGACCGAAGATCTCAACGAACGCGCCAACGAAAAGGCCCGCATCCGCAAGGAATCGCGCGACAAGATGATGGCCGGCAAGACCATCGAGAAGGGCCTCGTCGTCGTCCATACCGGCCCCGGCAAGGGCAAGTCGACGGCGGCCTTCGGCATGGCGCTGCGCGCCGTCGGCCACGGCATGCGCGTCGGCGTCGTGCAATTCATCAAGGGCAAATGGGACACCGGCGAGCGCACGGTGCTGGAGAAATTCCCCGACCAGGTGACGATCCGCGCCATGGGCGAGGGCTTCACCTGGGACACGCAAGACCGCGCGCGTGACATCGCCAGCGCCGAGGCGGCCTGGGCCGAGGCCAAGCGCCTGATTGCCGATGACAGCTACCGCATGATCGTTCTCGACGAGCTGAACATCGCCCTGCGCTATGACTATCTCGACATCGAGGACGTGCTGGCGACGCTCGCGGCCAAACCCGCCGACACCCATGTCATCATCACCGGGCGCAACGCCAAGCCCGAGCTGATCGAGGCCGCCGATCTCGTCACCGAGATGACGCTGGTGAAACATCCCTTCCGCGCCGGCGTGAAGGCCCAGATGGGCATCGAATTCTAATGACGCGCGCAGCGGCCCTCATGGTGCAAGGCACCGGTTCGGACGTCGGCAAGTCGCTCGTCGTCGCCGGGCTCTGCCGCCTGTTCGCCGAGCGCGGCCTCGCGGTGCGCCCATTCAAGCCGCAGAACATGTCGAACAATGCCGCCGTCACCGTCGACGGCGGCGAGATCGGCCGCGCCCAAGCACTGCAAGCGAAAGCCTGCCGCACGGCGCCGCTCGCCGACATGAATCCGGTGCTGCTCAAGCCGCAGGGCGAGCGCACGGCCCAGGTGGTGGTGCAGGGCCAGGCCCAGGGCGCCACCAGCGCCACCGGCTATCGCGATCTGAAAGCTGGCCTCATGCCGCATGTGCTCGACAGTTTCGCGCGCATCGAAGCGGCCGCCGAACTGGTGATCGCCGAAGGCGCCGGCAGCCCGGCCGAGGCGAACCTGCGCGAGAACGACATCGCCAACATGGGCTTCGCCGAAGCCGCCGACCTGCCGGTAATCCTGGTCGCCGACATCGAGCGCGGCGGCGTGCTCGCCGCGCTCGTCGGCACCCATGCGCTGCTGTCGGAGAGCGAACGCGCCCGCGTGAAGGGCTATGTCATCAACAAGTTCCGCGGCGATCCGGCGCTGTTCGCGCCCGCCATCGACATCGTCGAGACGCATACCGGCTGGCCCTGCCTCGGTCTGCTGCCCTGGTTTCACGACGCCGCCAAGCTGCCGGCGGAAGATGGCATGGCGCTGCCAAGCCGCACCGAATCGCGCTCGACAGCCGCGCACGATCATCACGACGCGCATTCGCACGACAACGACGACGCCAAGCGCGAGAAGACCGTGCGCATCGTCGCGCCGCGCTGGCCGCGCGTCGGCAATTTCGACGATCTCGATCCGCTCGCCGCCGAGCCCAACGTGCGGCTCACCGTCGTCGCGCCGGGCGAGCCGCTGCCGCCGGCCGACATGATCCTGCTGCCCGGCTCCAAGGCGACGCGCGCCGATCTGCAGACGCTCTACGATTCGGGTTGGGACGCCGACATTGCCGCCCATCTGGAGCGCGGCGGCAAGCTGTTCGGCATCTGCGGCGGCTATCAGATGCTCGGCCGCGTCGTGCGCGATCCCTTGGGCCTCGAAGGCCCCGCCGGCGAGACGCCGGGCCTCGGCCTCTTGGACATCGACACCGAGATGACGGAGACCAAGGCTTTGCGCCATGTCTCGGGCAGCCATGTGGCGAGCGGCCAACCGATCGGCGGCTTCGAGATGCATATGGGCGTCAGCGACGGACCGGGCCGCGACAAGCCTTTCGCCATCATCGGCAACAACGCCGAGGGCGCGCGCTCGGACGACGGCCGCGTCGCCGGCACCTATCTGCACGGGCTGTTCGGTAGCGACGCCTTTCGCCGCGCCTTCCTCGCCGAACTCGGCGTCGCCTCGCGGCTCGACAATTACGACGCGCTGATCGACGCGACGCTCGACAAGCTCGCCGCCCATATCGCCGACCATGTCGATGTCGAACGCCTGCTCGAAATCGCCGGCGACCGTCGGACCGACGACAATGACTAAAGGCGCGGCGTCAATGCCAGTTGATGACCGGGCCCAGCGCCGCCGTGATCGCCATCACGAGCAAGCAAGCGATCGCGTAGAGATAGAGCGCGCGTGTGATATCGCGCGGCGTGACGCGGGCGCGCCCCGATCCGATCCAGGGACCGGGCTGCAGCTGGCCATGGTAGGGACGCGGACCGGCGAGCGCCAGGCCGAGCGCGCCGGCCATCGCCGCTTCCGGCCAGCCGGCGTTGGGCGAGCGATGCTTCTTGGCGTCGCGCCGCACGGTGACGAGGGCGCGCCAGACATTGGCGGTCGACGTGGCGAGCGCGGCCAGAACCAGAATCAGCGCGGACAGCCGGGCCGGAATCCAATTGGCCGCGTCGTCGAGCCTTGCCGCGACCTTGCCGAACTGTTCATAGCGCGGCGTATGGTAGCCGATCATCGAATCCAGCGTGTTGACCGCCTTGTAGGCCAAGAGGCCCGGCAGGCCGAGCAGCAGGTACCAAAAGACCGGCGCCACCACCGCGTCGCTGAAATTCTCCGCGCTGCTTTCGATGGCGGCGCGCGCCACGCCATACTCGTCGAGCGCCTGCACGTCGCGCCCGACGATATGGGCAACCGCCACGCGGCCGCCTTCCAGGCCGTTCAACCGCAGGGCCTTGCCGACGCGCCGGACATGGGCGAACAGGCTGCGCTGCGCCAGCATCACGGTGACGACGAACAGTTCGATCAGCCAGCCGTAGGGCAGATCACGGCCATACTGCGAAATCGCCCAACCGGCCGCCGCCGCCAGGCCGACCACGATCAGCACGGTGAGGGCGCCGCGAAAGCGCAGCGCGCCGCGCGAGCGGCCGTCGCGGTTGAGCCGGCGCTCGAACCCGCCGATCAGCCCGCCGATCCAAGCCACCGGATGGGGCAGGACGCGCCAGGCCCAGCCGAAGCCGGCGGTCAGCCAGTCGAGGATCAGGGCAAGCAGCAACAACAGCGCCGGCGGCGGGCCGTCCGACCCCGGCAAGAGATCGCGCAGCGTTTGCTGCGTCGATACGGTAAAGTCAGCGCCCAGGAGGTCGGTCCACATGGCCGCATCCTGGGGATTCGGCCTCGCGCCGTCCATCACAAAGGTAAGCCATGACCCCCGAGACGAAAATGGGCGAGAAAAAAATGGGCGATGCGAAAACCGCCGTGCTGCTCTGCGGCCACGGCAGCCGCGATGCCGAAGGCGTCGCCGAATTCGAGAACTTCTACCGAGCGGTGACCCGGCGACTGGCGCCGATGCCGGTCGACCGCGGTTACCTCGAATTCGCCGCGCCCAATATCGGCATGAGCCTCGACGCGCTCTACGACCAGGGCGCACGCAAGATCGTCGCCCTGCCGATCATGCTGTTCGCCGCCGGCCATGTGAAGAACGACATCCCTTCCGAGCTCAACAGCTTCGCCGCCGTCCGGCCCGACGTCGCCGTCGAATTCGGCCGCGAGCTAGCGCTCGAACCCAAATTGATCGCCGCCGCCGGCGCGCGGATCACCGAGGCCGAGCAAACATCCAACAGCGGCATCGCCCGCGCCGACAGCCTGCTGCTCGTCGTCGGGCGCGGCACCAACGATCCCGACGCCAACGGCAATATCTCCAAGCTGGCGCGCATGCTGTGGGAGGGACTCGGCTACGGCTGGGCCGAAGTGGCCTTCTCGGGCGTCACCGAACCCAAGGTCGGCGCCGCGCTCGACCGCGCGGCAAAGCTCGGTTTCAAGCGCATCGTCGTCTTCCCCTACTTCCTCTTCACCGGCGTGTTGGTGAAGCGCGTCTATACTGCCGCCGACGAAGCCGCCTTGCGCCATCCCGAGATCGAATTTCTCAAGGCCGATTACCTCAAGGATCATCCCCTGGTGATCGAGACCATCGTCGAGCGCATGGGAGAGACCGATCTCGGCATGAACGTGATGAACTGCCGCCTGTGCAAATATCGCGAACAGGTGTTGGGCTACGAGGCCGCCGCCGGCCAAGCGCAAGTCGGCCATCACCATCATGTGCGGGCGCCGGGCGACGCGCATGGCCACGGCGATCATGCGCATGACGGCCACGGCCATGATCACGGTCACGATCATCCCCATGATCATTCGCACGATCACGACCATGCCCATCCGCATGGTCCGCGCGGCTGATCGCGCATGACGGTCTACGACTATATTCGCGACCCGCAAGCGATCTATCGCGCCTCGCAGGCCGCCGTGGAAGGCGCCGCCGATCTGACCGGCCTGGCCGCCGATCTGCGGCCGCTGGCGCTGCGCCTGATCCATGCCTGCGCCCTGCCCGAAATCGTCAAGGATCTCGTCGCCTCGCCGCAGGCCGTCCAGGCCGGCCGCGCCGCGCTGACGGCCGGCGCGCCGATCCTGTGCGACGGACGCATGACCGCCGAGGGCATCATCCGCGCGCGGCTACCGGCCGACAACAGCATCCTCTGCACATTGGACGATGCCGAGATCCCCGCCATCGCCGCGCGCATCGGCAACACGCGCACGGCCGCCGCGGTCGATCTTTGGCAGCCGCATCTGCAAGGCGCCATCGTCGCCATCGGCAACGCGCCGACCGCCTTGTTCCATCTGCTTGAACTGATCGCCGAGGGCGCGCCGAAACCGGCGCTCATTCTCGGCTTTCCCATCGGCTTCGTCGGCGCGGCGGAATCCAAAGCCGCGCTGATCGCCGGTGCCAGTGGCATTCCCTTCGTGACGCTGCGCGGCCGCTTCGGCGGCAGCGCGCTCGCCGCCGCCGCCGTCAACGCGCTGGCCGGCGACGCCCTCACCAACGAAAGCCCGACATGACTCCTTGGCTCACCGTGATCGGCATCGGCGTCGATGGCCTCGACGATCTGCCGCCGGCTCTGCGCGCCTTGATCGACAATGCCGAAGTGCTGACCGGCGGCGACCGCCAGCTGGAGATGGCGCCCTTCACCGGCGCGCCGCGCATCGCCCTGCAATCGCCGATCGAGGCGGCCCTCGACAAGCTGGCCGAACATCGCGGCAAGCGCGTCGTGGCGCTCGCCAGCGGCGATCCCTTGCATTACGGCATCGCCGCGACCTTCCTGCGCCGCTTCGCCCCCGGCGAGATGCGCGTGCTCCCGCACCACTCCGCCTTCACCCTGGGCGCTGCCCGCATGATGTGGGCGCGCCAGGACGTGCTCGATCTTTCGGTGCATGGCCGGCCCCTCGCCGCCGTGCAGCGCCATATCCAGCCCGGCGCGAAACTGCTGATCCTGGCGCAGGACGGCGCGACCGCTGGCGACCTCGCCGCCCTGCTGGTCGCCCGCGGTTTCGGCCCGAGCCGCATCGCCGCGCTCGAACATCTGGGCGGCGCAGACGAAACCGTCATCGCCGCGACCGCCGAGCAATGGGCCGTGCCGCGCACGCGCGATCTCGTCACCTTGGCCGTAGACTGCATCGCCGGTCCCAGGCCGATCCTGCTGCCGGTCACGCCCGGCTTGCCGGACGACGCCTTCGAGCATGACGGCCAGATCACCAAGCGCGAGACCCGCGCCGTGACGCTGTCGACCCTCGCGCCGCGGCCGGGGCAGATGCTGTGGGATGTCGGCGCCGGCGCTGGCTCGGTCAGTGTCGAATGGCTGCGCGCCGATCCAACCATGAAAGCCATAGCGATCGAGCGCGACCCGATCCGCGCCGACCGCATCGCCCGCAACGCCCTGGCGCTCGGCGCGTCCAAACTGCGGATCGTGCGCGGCGAGGCGCCGGCGGCGCTCGCCGGCCTGCCGCAGCCCGACACGGTCTTTCTCGGCGGCGGCGTCAGCGCGCCCGGCGTCATCGAGGCCTGCTGGGCCGCCCTGCCGTCCGGCGGCCGACTGGTCGCCAACGCCGTCACCGACAAAAGCGTCGCCGCCCTGGTGAAACATCGTTCGCGGCACGGCGGCGACTTGATCTGCCTCGTCGTCTCGCGTATCGACGAGCGCGAAACCAGCGGCTGGCGCGCGCTCCATCCCATCACCCAACTTTGCAGCATCAAGGCCTGAATCCCATGGCCACTCTCTACGGCCTCGGCGTCGGCCCGGGCGATCCCGATCTCATCACGCTCAAGGCGCTGAAGATTCTTCAGGCCGCGCCGGTCGTCGCCTATCCGGCGACGACCTCGGGCGAGAGCATGGCGCGCAGCATCGCCGCGCCGCATATTCCCGAAGGCCGCATGGAACTGCCTTTCGCCATCGACATCCGCACCGCCCATGACGCCAACGAGGAGCGCTACGACATCGCCGCCACGGCCATCGCCGCGCATTTGCGAGCGGGCCGCGATGTCGCCGTGCTGTGCGAGGGCGATCCCTTCCTCTACGGCTCCTTCATGTATCTCTTCGCGCGGCTCGCCGAAGATTGGCCGGTCGTCGTCGTGCCCGGCATTTCCTCGCTCAACGCCGCCGCCGCCGCGCTCGCCCGCCCGCTCGTCGCCGGCAACGAGACGCTCACCTTGATTCCGGCGACCCTGCCGGAAGACCAGCTCGCGGCGCGGCTCAAGGCCTGCGAAGCCGCCGCCGTGCTCAAGGTCGGCCGCCACCTGCCCAAGCTCAAGCGCGCCCTGGCCGCCGCCGGCCTGCTGGAGCGGGCCGATTATATCGAGCGCATCGGCTTTGCCGAGCAGCGCCAGTTCAAGCTGACGGACCTTGCCGAAGACGCGGCGCCCTATTTCTCCATCGTGCTGGTGCGCCGCGCGGCGGAGTCGATCCGATGATCGCGCCCCAAACCATTGCCATCGTCGTCCTCGATCAAGGCGGATTGGCCCTCGCCCGCAAGCTGGCGAAGCAATTGCCCGGCGCGAAAATTCACGGCCTGGCGACACGCGTCAAAGCCGACGTCAGCTTCACGGCGACGACGGCGCATCTGCGCAAGCTGTTCGCCGAGGGCCAAAGTATCGTCGGCATCATGGCCGCCGGCATTCTGATTCGCGCGCTCGCCCCGTTGCTCGCCGACAAACGCGGCGAACCGCCGGTGATCGCGCTCAGCCATGACGGCGCCGCGGTGGTGCCCTTGCTCGGCGGCCATCATGGCGCCAACGAACTGGCGACGCGCATCGCCAAGCTGCTCAAGACGCGCGCCACCGTCACCACGGCGGGCGACGTCGCCCTCGGCCTGGCGCTCGACGCGCCGCCGGCGGGTTACAGCCTCGCCAACCCCCAGGCGGCGAAAGCCGTGACCGCCGCGCTGCTCGCCGGCGAAGCGGCGCGCGTCATCGGCGAGGCCCCCTGGCTGAAAGCGGCGAAACTGAAGATATCGCCCCAAGCCCGCGCCGCCTTGCATGTCACCGACAAGGCGATCAAGCCCGGCAAGTTGGAACTGGTCTACCATCCGCGCACATTGGCGCTCGGCGTCGGCTGCGAACGCGGCGCGGCGGCGAAAGAGCTGATCGCGCTCGCCCGCCGCGCCTTGAAAACACAGGGCCTCGCGACGGAATCGGTCGCCTGCGTCGTCTCGCTCGATCTCAAGGCCGACGAAGCGGCGGTTCATGCGCTGGCCGCCGATCTCGGCGTGCCGGCGCGCTTCTTCACCGCCGCGCGCCTGGAGCGCGAGACGCCGCGTTTGAAAAACCCTTCCGCCGTCGTGTTCGAGGCGGTCGGCTGCCACGGCGTCGCCGAGGGGGCGGCGCTCGCCGCCGCCGGCCCGCGCGGGCAATTGATCGTCCCGAAGACCGCCTCGAAGCGCGCCACGGTCGCCATCGCCCGCAGCCCCAAGCTGATCGACGGCGAAGCCACCGGCACGCCGCAAGGCCGGCTCGATATCGTCGGCCTCGGGCCGGGCGATGCCGTCTATCTCACGCCGGATGCGCGCGCGGCGCTCCTGCAGGCGACCGACGCGGTCGGCTACGACCTCTATCTCGATCTCGCCGGCGATCTCATCGCCTCGGCCCGCCGCCATGCCCTGCCGCTCGGCGCGGAAGAGGCCCGCGTCAAGCTGGCGCTCGATCTCGCCGCCAAGGGCCGCCGCGTGGCGCTGATCTCGTCGGGCGATCCCGGTATCTACGCCATGGGCGCGCCGCTGTTCGAAATGCTCGAACGCGTGAACAAGCCGGCCTGGAACCGGGTGGCCATCGCCGTGCGGCCCGGCCTTTCCGCCATGCAGATGGCCGCCGCCCGCGCCGGCGCGCCGCTCGGCCATGACTTCTGCGCCATCTCGCTGTCCGACCTCCTGACGCCGCGCGACGCTATCGAGAAACGCCTGCGCGCCGCGGCGGCGGGCGATTTCGTCGTCGCCTTGTACAATCCGGTATCGCTGCGCCGGCGTGAACTCATCATCACCGCGCGCGACATCCTGATGGCGGCGCGCGGCCCGGAGACGCCGGTGCTGCTCGCCCATGATCTCGGCCGACCGACGGAAAAGTTGCAGACCATCGCGCTCAAACAGTTGCGCGCCGAATCCGCCGGCATGACGACGCTGGTGATGATCGGCGCCTCGACCAGCAAAAGCATGATTCGCGGCACGCAAGCCTGGCTCTATACGCCGCGCGGTTACGCAGTGAAACACAAGAAAGCCAAATAATGACCGTGCATTTCATCGGCGCCGGACCCGGCGCGCCCGACCTCATCACGCTGCGCGCCCTCAATCTGATCCGCCGCTGCCCCCTCGTCATTTACGCCGGCTCGCTGGTGCCGCGCGAAGTGATCGACGAGGCCGCGGAGGCGGCGCGCGTGGTGGATTCGGCGCCGCTGCATCTCGACGAGATCATGGCGCTGATCGTCGAAGCCCACGGCAAGGGCGAGGACGTGGCGCGCGTCCATTCCGGCGATCCGTCGCTCTACGGCGCCATCGCCGAGCAGATGGCGCGGCTCGACGCCCTGAATATCCCCTACGACATCACGCCCGGCGTCTCGGCCTATGCGGCGGCGGCGGCGGCGCTGAAATGCGAGCTAACCCTGCCCGAGCGCAGCCAGACGGTGATCTTGACCCGCACGGCGGTGCGCGCCTCGGCCATGCCGCCCGGCGAAGACCTCGCCAAGCTCGGCGCCACCGGCGCGGTGCTCGCCATTCACCTCTCGATCAACAATCTCGCCAAGGTGGTGCGCGAGCTGACGCCGCATTACGGCGCCGACTGCCCCTGCGTGATCGCCTATCGCGTCACCTGGCCCGACGAATTGATTTTGCGCGGCACCTTGTCCACTATCCGCGAGATGGCGAAGGCCAGCGGCATCACCCGCACGGCGCTGATCCTGGTCGGGCGCGATCTCGGCAGCCATGGCGCGGCGGCCAGCCGGCTCTATGCCGCCGACCACGACCATGTGCTGCGGCCCAAAACGGAATAGACGAACCGACTAGCTAAAGGTGGCGCGCGATCCAGGCGATGGCGGCGGGCAGCGTGGTCGCCGTCTCGCCGGGCGGCGGCGCCGGCGGCGCGATCATCACCACGGGAATGTTCAGCGCGCGCGCGGCGACGATCTTGGCGACGCTCGCCTTGCCGCCGCTGTTCTTGCTCACCACCGCCTCGATGCCGTGGCGCTTGAGCAAAAGCTCGTCCTGCGCCGCGTCGAACGGCCCGCGCGCGAAGATCAGGCCGTGGCGGTCGAGCGGCAGAGGCTCCGGCTGCGGATCGACCAGCCGCACCAGGAACCAGATATGCGGCAGGCCTTCGAAGGCGGCGATGTCCTTCAGGCCGCTGGCGAGGAAGACGCGGGTCGCGCCGCGTTCGATCAGGGCCTGCGCCGCCGCCGGCGCGTCCGCCACTTCGATCCAATGATCGTCGGCTTGGCGGACCCAGGGCGCGCGGCGCAACGCCAGGCGCGGCACCGACAGCTCCGCGCAAGCCTCCACCGCGTGGCGCGCCATGACCCCGGCGAAAGGATGCAGGGCGTCGATCACCAGCCGCACGTCCTCGGCCTGGAGATAGGCGATCAAGCCTTCGACGCCGCCGAAGCCGCCGACGCGCATCTCGCCGGCAAGTTTCTTCGGCGCCGCCGTGCGGCCGGCGAGCGAGGTGACCACGCGCAGGCGTTTGCCGAAGCGCTCGACCGCCGCGCGCGCCAGATCGGCCGCCTCGGCGCTGCCGCCGAGAATGAGCAAGGTCGCTTTGGCCGGTTTTCTTGAAGGCGCGTCTGACATAATCTGCCGGTTATAACCCAGTCTGCCGATTCAGGGAGCCACCCCATTCCGATGCTCACCGTCTAATGCTCGCCGTGCCGTTCGAGATGCCCGTCTTCGAACCGGGCTGGGTTTGGCTCGTCGGCGCCGGTCCCGGCGATCCCGGGCTCCTGTCGCTGCATGCGCTCAATGGCCTCAGTCAAGCCGACGTGGTGGTTTACGACGCCCTGGTGGACAAGCGCATTCTCGCGGCCGCCAAGCCGGGCGCGGAGCTGATCTATGCCGGCAAGCGCGGCGGCAAGCCCTCGCCCAAGCAGACCGACATCTCGCAGCGCCTCGTCGCGCTGGCCCGCACGAACCGCCGCATCCTGCGCCTCAAGGGCGGCGATCCCTTCGTCTTCGGGCGCGGCGGCGAGGAAGCCTTGGCGCTCGTCGCCGCCGGGATTCCCTTCCGCCTGGTGCCCGGCATCACCGCCGGCATCGGCGGCCTCGCCTATGCCGGCATTCCGGCGACGCACCGCGACGTCAATGCCGCCGTCACCTTCGTCACCGGCCATCAGGCCGGCGGCAATGTGCCCGAGCATCTCGACTGGGCGGCGCTCGCCAAGGGCTCGCCGGTGCTGGTGATCTACATGGCGGTGCAGAATCTTGCCGCCATCGTCGAGAAATTGCTCGCCGCCGGGCGCGACGCGGCCGAGCCGATGGCGATCATCAGCAAGGCCTCGACGCCCGATCAGACGGTGCTGGAGACGACGCTCGGCGCTTGCGTGAAGGATTGCGCGGCGGCGAACCCGCCGCCGCCGGCCATGGTGGTGATCGGCCGCGTGGTCGAATTGCGCGCCTCGCTCGATTGGATCGGCGGGTTCAAGGCTCCGCCGCGTTCCTGATCTGCAAATGCCATTCGGCGCGGTAATTCGGGCCGTCGGGGCGCACGACCTCGATCCGCAAATCCCAATTGCCGTGGCTGAGTTCGCCGACCGCCGCGCGCCAGAGATTGGGGCCGGCCGGCGCGAAGGAGACCGCGCGCATGGCCGTCGCCATGCCGGCACGGTGCAATTCGCCGATGACGGCATCGGCCTGCAACGGCGCGCCCTTGCGATCGAGAATCAGAACGGTGACGACGCGCGGATCGATGTCCGTCACGGCGACGGCGGCATGCCAACCCAGCTGGCGCTGCATCGCCGTTTCGTCGAAGGCGGGTTTGAAAACGGCGACGGCGCTTTGACCGCGCGCGTCGGCAGGAGCGACCCGGCCGGACAGAGGCGCCAGCCCGTTCGCCGCGCCGAGCAGCATCACGCCGGCGAGCGCCGCGCCGGCGAGCGCGCGCCAGGACCATGCAATGCCGTGCCATTTCAAGCCTGCCGTCGTCATCGCCATGCTCCACATGGCCGGCGGCGGACTGGCTACAAAGGTTTCGCCGCTGGTCGATCGAAAATGCGGATCGCAGCGGTCGAGGGCGGGGCTGGCAATCGACGGCGATCCGCCCACCGTCTTAAAATATAATCATTAAGTAATAGTCAATCCGCGCTGCCGAGGCCGTTGGGGCGTAATTCCTAGCGCGGCGGCGGCGCGTCCTCGTCGAACAGGATGCGCTCGGCGGCGCCGTCGAGGTCTTCGAACTGGTTGGACCGCAGCGCCCAGAGAAAGGCGCCGAGCCCCAAGAGGCCGAGGAACAGCGCCACCGGGATGAGATAGAGCAGCATGCTCATGGCTTGCGCCTCTTCGCCGCGCCCATGCGATAGAGCCGCAGGGAATTGAGCGTCACGACGATCGACGAGGCCGACATGGCGATGGCGGCGATCAGCGGCGTGACGAAGCCGAGAACCGCCAGCGGCACGGCGAGCGCGTTATAGGCGAAGGCGGCGGCGATGTTCTGCAGAACGAGCCGCTGCGACTGGCGCGCCACGTCATAGGCTTCGCAGACCGCGCCGAGCCCCTCGCCCTGGAAGACGTAATCGGCGGCGGCTTGGCTGACGTCGGCGCCGCTCGCCGGCGACATCGACACGGCGGCGCTGGCGAGGGCCGGCGCGTCGTTGAGCCCGTCGCCGACCATCAGCACCTTGCGGCCGGCGGCGGCCAATTCGCGCAGCCGCGCGATCTTGTCGCTCGGCGCCGCGCTGGCCCGCCAAGCGTCGATGCCGGCGGCGCGCGCCGCCGCCTCGACCACCGGGACGCGATCGCCCGACAACAATTCGACGGCGAGGCCGCGCGCCTTGAGCGCGGCGACGGTCTCGGCGGCATCGGGCCGCAGCACATCGTCGAACAGGAAGCGCGCGAAGGTTCCGTCGGCGCGGCGCAGCCACAGTTCGGGCCCGTAATGGTCGCCCGCCGCGTCGGTCGCGCCGCACCACAGGCGGCTGCCCAGACGCAATTCGCCGGCGGGCGTCGTCGCGAGAAGGCCGAGGCCAGGATGTTCGGCGACGCCATTCAACGGCGCGATCTTGGGCCGCAAGCGGCTCAGCGCCTGGCACAGCGGATGGCGGCTGACGGCGGCCAGCGACACGGCGAGCGCCAGGTCGTCGTCGGACAAGTCATGGGCGTTGGCGAGCTTGAGACGGCCGAGACTGAGCGTGCCGGTCTTGTCGAACAGCACCGTGTCGATGGCGGCCAGGCGTTCGAGCCCGTCGGCGGATTTCAGCAGCACGCCGCGGCGCAGCAGGCGGCCGCTCGCCACCACCTGGACCACCGGCACGGCAAGGCCGAGCGCGCAGGGACAGGTGATGATCAGCACGGCGACCGCCACCATCAAGGACTGCTGCCAGGGCGCGCCGACCAGAAAGGTCCAGCCGAGGAAGGTGACCAGCGCGGCGAGATGCACCACCGGCGAATAGACGCGCGCCACGCGGTCGACGAGGCGCACATAACGCGCGCGGCTCTGCCCGGCGACGTCCATCAGCCGCACGATCTCGGCGAGCAGGGTCTGCGCGCCGGCGGCCGACACCTTGATGACGAGCGGCGCGGTGCGGTTGAGCGTGCCGGCGAAGACCTTGTCCTTCGGCCCGACCGCCTGCGGCATGGTCTCGCCGGTGAGCAGGCTGGCATCCAAATCGCTGCGCCCGCGCAGGATCTCGCCGTCGGCCGGTAGGCGCGCGCCGACCGGCACCAGCAAAGTCATGCCCGGCTCGATGTTGGACACGCGCAGGGCGCGCTGACTGCCGTCGGCTTCGAGTAAAGTGGCCGTCGCGCCTTGCAGCACCAGCAAGTTCTCCGCCACGGCGCAGGCCTTGGCGCGCGCCTGGCGGTCGAGATAGCGGCCGACCAGCAGGAAGAACAGCAGCGAGGCCGCCGCGTCGAAATAGGCATGCTCGCCGCCGCGCACCGTCTCGAACAGGCTCATGGCGGTGGTCAGAAGCACCGCCACGGTGATCGGCAGGTCCATGCGCATCTCGCCGTTCTTGAGGCCGGCGAGCGCCGAGGCGAAGAACGGCCGGATGGCATAGGCGACCGTCGGCATGACGATCAGCGCCGAGACCCAATGGAACAGATCGCGCGTCGGCCCATCCATGTCGCTGAAGGCGCCGGCCCAGACGCCGACCGACAGCAGCATGACGTTCATGGCGCCGAAGCCGGCGACGGCAAGGCAGCGCAGCAGACGGCGGCCTTCGCGGTCCTGGTCCGGCGACAAGGTTTCGGCGGCGAAGGGCACCGAGTCGTAGCCGAGGCGGGTGAGCGCGCCGACCAGGGTTTGGGCGTCGGTCGCCGCGCCGTCCCAGGCGAGGCGCAGGCGCTTGGTCGTCAGGTTGACGCGCGCGGCGCGCACGCCGGGCAGCAGGGAGAGATTCTTCTCGATGCGCTGGACGCAGCCGGCGCAATGAATGCCGTCGACCAGCAGGACGAGCGCATCGCTGCCGTCGGCGTCCTGGGTGACGAAGGGCGCCGGATCGATCTCCGGCGCGGTCTCGGCGCGACCGAGGCTGAGGGCGCTGTCGGTCATGAGCGCGGCGCCTCCTTGATCCGGAGGCGCCACTCGGCACGATAGGCGGGGGCGCCGTCGCGCACCACCTCGACATGGACATCCCAATTACCGGGCGCGAGATCGGCCGTCGGCGCATGCCACAGGCCGGGGCCGTCGGCGACGAGGGCGATGTCGCGATCGGCGGCTTCCAGGCCGGGCCGGCGCAATTGCGCCGTCGCGGCTTCGGCGATCACGGCATCGCCATGGCGGTCGCTGAGCCGGAAGATCAGCCGACCGGCCGTTGCCGCTTCATTGTCGAGCGTCATGCGCCAGCCCAATTGGCGCTGCGCCTCGACCTCGGCCAACAGCCGATTGTAGGCCAGGCCCGCCTGATAGGCGTTGTCGTCGCTGAGACCCGGATGGGTGCGCAGGGCATAAACGATGAAAACGCCATTGACCGCGACGACCACGGCGAAGAAGCCGAGCAAGGCGAAGAGGACGGCGCGGCCGCTGAGCGGCTTGCCCGACCGAAGAATGCGAGGGCCGCTCATCGGTGGCCGCCGGGATGGGGCGCGCGGAACACGCTGTCGTAACGCACCGTCTCGCCGCCCGCGCCGCGCAGCCGGAAGACGATGTCGGAAGCCTCGTCATGCAGCGCGCCGCGCGGCACGGTGACGAACAGGCGGAAACTTTGCATCCGGTCGGCGGGCACGGTCAGTTCCGCCGCCAGATCGTTCTCGGCATCGACGACGGCGAGATGCGCGCCGGGCAAGCCTTCGACGCTGAGCACAAAGGTGCGCTCGTCATGATGCTTGTTCTGCACATGCACCGTGTAGCCGTTGCGGATCGAGCCGTCCGACAGGGCGACGAACAACGGATTTCGGTCGCGTTCGACGGCAAGGCCGAGATCGGCGCGGGTCAGAAGCGCGAACAGCATCACCGCGCCGACGAGAACGATCAGCGCGGCATAGAGCACGGTGCGCGGTCGGATGGGACGCAGCTTGGGCTTGGCGTCCGCCTTGTCCGCCATGACGCCGGCGAGGCTGTCGTAGCCGATCAGGCTGCGCGGCAACCCGACCTTGTCCATCACGTCGTTGCAGGCGTCGATGCACAGCGCGCAAGAGATGCATTCGAGCTGCTGGCCGTCGCGGATGTCGATCCCCATCGGGCAGACGGCGACGCATTGGTTGCAATCGACGCAATGGCCACGATTCTCCCAGCTTTCGCCCTTCTTGTGGGCGCCGCGCGGCTCGCCGCGCGCCGGATGGTAGCTGACGATCAGCGAGTCTTCGTCCTGCAGCGCGGCCTGGATGCGCGGCCAGGGGCACATGTAGGTGCAGACCTGTTCGCGGGCGATGCCGCCGAGCAGGTAGGTCGTCGCGGCGAACAGGCCGATGAAGAGATAGGCGGCGGCCGGCGCGTCGAGCGACGCCAGATCGCGCGCCAGCGTCGGCGCGTCGGCGAAGTAGAAGACCCAGGCGCCGCCGGTCGCCACGGCGATGACGAGCCACAGCGCATGCTTGGCCAGCTTGCGGCCGAGCTTGTTCGCCGTCCACGGCCCCTGGTCGAGCTTCATCCGCTGATTGCGGTCGCCTTCGAGCCAGCGTTCGACGGCGACGAACATATCCGTCCATACCGTCTGCGGGCAGGCATAGCCGCACCAGACGCGGCCGGCGAGGCTGGTCACCAGAAACAGGCCGAGCGCCGCGAGAATCAGCAGGCCGGTGATGTAATAGACTTCCTCCGGCCACAGTTCGATGAAGAAGAAATAGAACCGCCGGCCGGGGAAATCGATCAGGATCGCCTGATCGGGCAGCGACGGGCCGCGATCCCAGCGCAGCCAGGGCGCGAGATAATAGATGGCGAGCAGGCCCGCCATGGCGATCCACTTGATGCGGCGGAAGACGCCCTTGGCGCGCTTCGGATAAATCTTCTGGCGCTTGGCATAGAGGCTGCGCCGCGCCTTGGCGTTGACCGGCTCGGCATCGCTGCGCGCGACCTCGGCCCCGATCTCGGAGGCGGCAAGCGGCGCGGCAGGCAGCGGGTCGGCCATGGCACTCTTTCCGATGCGTCGACGCTATTCGCCGCCGCCGAGGGAATGGACGTAGATCGCGAGCTGACGGATCGTCACGTCGTCGAGGCGGCCCTCCCAGCTCGGCATGACGCCGCGGCGGCTTTCGCTGATGCTGGCGACGACGGACGCCTTGTCGCCGCCGTAGAGCCAAAGCCCGTCCGCCAGGTTCGGCGCGCCGAGTTCGCGGTTGCCGCGGCCCGTGTCGCCATGGCAAACGGCGCAATTCTCGGCGAACGGCGCCTGGCCGCGCGTCGCTTGCGGCGACGGCGCGCCGCTTTGGGACAGCGACAGCACATAGTCGGCGACGTCGGCGATCTGCGGCGGGGAGAGCAGCCCGTCGCGGCCGAAAGCCGGCATGTCGCTGAGGCGCGTGTCGGCATGGGTGCCGCGGATGCCGACGCGCAGCGTCCGCTCGATCTCGGCCAGCTTGCCGCCCCACAGCCAATCGTCGTCGTTGAGGTTGGGATAGCCCTTGGCGCCGGCGGCGCCCGAGCCGTGGCATTGCGAACAGTTGACGGCATAGGCCGAGCGGCCGCCGCCGAGCGCGAAGCTCTGCAGATCGGGATCGGCCGGGTTCTCGCCGGTGGGCAGCGCCGCCAGGCGCTTGGCATAACCGCTCTGCGACGCCTTGGCTGCGGCCAGGCTCTCGGCGACGACGGCGCGCTGCGAATAGCCGAGCATGCCGCGCGTATGATCGGCGACCAGCGGCCAGGCGGGCATGACGACCCAATAGCCGATCGACCAGACGACGCAGGCGAGGAAGGTCCACAGCCACCAGCGCGGCAGCGGGTTGTTCAACTCCTCGATGCCGTCCCACTCATGGCCGGTGGTGTCGACGCCGGAGACGTCGTCCTTGCGTGGAGCGCTCATGGCTTGTCTCCCGTTTCGCGCCGGGGCGCGGGGCCGGGCCGATCGTCGTCCAGCGGAATGCGCGCGGCGCGGTCGAACTTCGCCTTGTTGCGCGGCCAGAGCGCATAGGCAGCCGCGAGCAGGAAGATGCCGATGATGTAGAGCTGGCCGTAGGTGCCGACGAGCTGGACGATTTCCGCATGGGTCATGATCGGCTCTCCTACCGCAGGTTCTCGTCGGCCTTGTAGGCCGAGAAATCGACGAGGGTGCCCAGCATCTGCAGATAGGCGACGAGGGCGTCCATTTCCGTCAGCGCGGCCTGGCCGTCGAAGTTGCGCAGCTGCGCCTTGGGATAGCGCGCGAGCAGCTGATCGGCATTCGGGCCGTCGGGATCGACCTGGGCGCGCAGATCCTGCTTGGCGAGAGAGATCATCTCGTCGCTGTAGGGCACGCCGACCTTGCGGTTGGCGATGAGATGATTGCCGATGTCGTCGGCGGCGAGCGCCGTGCGGCCGAGGAAAGCGTAGCCCGGCATGATCGATTCGGGCACCAGGCTGCGCGGATTGTCGAGATGCGCGACATGCCAGTCGTCGGAATAGCGGCCGCCGACGCGCGCCAGGTCCGGGCCGGTGCGCTTGGAACCCCACTGGAACGGATGATCGTACATGCTTTCCGCCGCGAGGCTGTAGTGGCCGTAGCGCTCGACCTCGTCGCGCAGGGCGCGGACCATCTGGCTGTGGCAGTTGTAGCAGCCCTCGCGGACGTAGATGTTGCGGCCCGCCAGCTCGAGCGGCGTGTAGGGTCGCATGCCCTGCACCTTCTCGATGGTGCTCTTGAGATAGAACAACGGCACGATCTCGACGATGCCGCCGATGGCGACGACGATCAGGGTGAAGACGAGCAGGAGAAATGCGCTCTTCTCGATCAGGGCGTGGGTCAGTTTCATGGCCCGCTCCTTACGCCATCGCCGGCGCGGCGGCATTGGACGCGGCGGGCGCGAGCGCCGTCGCCGGATCGCGCACCGTGCGCCAGAGGTTGTAGACCATCAGCAGGGCGCCGCCGAGGAACAGGGCGCCGCCCAAGGCGCGGATCACGTAGAACGGATGCATGGCGGCGACCGTTTCGGCGAAGGAATATTGCAGGAAGCCGAGCTGGTCGAAGGCGCGCCACATCAGGCCCTGCATGATGCCCGACACCCACATGGCGGCGATGTAGAGCACGATGCCGAGCGAGGCGATCCAGAAATGCCAGCTCACCAGCTTCATCGAATAGAGCCCGCTGCGATTCCACAGCAAGGGCACGAGGTGATAGACGGCGCCGAAGGTGATGTAGGCGACCCAGCCGAGCGCGCCGGAATGGACATGGCCGATCGTCCAGTCGGTGTAATGGCTGAGGGCGTTGACCGCCTTGATCGACATGAGCGGCCCTTCGAAGGTGCTCATGCCGTAGAAGGCGACGGCGGTGACGAGGAAGCGGATTACCGGGTCGGTGCGCAGCTTGTCCCACGCGCCCGACAGCGTCATCAGGCCGTTGATCATGCCGCCCCAGGACGGCATCCACAGCATGATCGAGAAGGTCATGCCGAGCGTCTGCGCCCAATCGGGCAGCGCCGTGTAATGCAGGTGGTGCGGGCCGGCCCAGATGTACATGAAGATCAGCGACCAGAAGTGCAGGATCGACAGGCGGTAGGAATAGACCGGCCGTTCGGCGCGCTTCGGCACGAAGTAGTACATCATGCCGAGGAAGCCGGCGGTGAGGAAGAAGCCCACCGCGTTATGGCCGTACCACCATTGCGTCAGCGCGTCCTGCACGCCGGAAAACAGCGAGTAGCTCTTGCTGCCGAAGACCGACACCGGCATCGACAGGTTGTTGACGATATGCAGCATCGCGATGGTGACGATGAAGGCGAGATAGAACCAGTTGGCCACGTAGATATGCGGCTCGCTGCGTCGGCGGATGGTTTCGAGGAAGACGAGCAGATAGACGACCCAGACCACGGTGAGCCAGAGATCGACGTACCATTCCGGCTCGGCATATTCCTTCGACTGCGTGATGCCGAGGAGATAGCCGGTGGCGGCGAGAACGATGAAGAACTGATAGCCCCAGAAGACGAACCAGGGCGCCACGTCGCCCGCCAGGCGCACGCGGCAGGTGCGCTGCACGACGTAGAAGGACGTGGCGATCAGCGCGTTGCCGCCGAAGGCGAAGATCACCGCCGAGGTGTGCAGCGGACGCAGCCGGCCGAAGTTGGTCCAGGGCAGATCGAAATTGAGCACGGGAAAGGCGAGCTGCAGAGCGATGACCAGGCCGACGAGGAAGCCGGCAATGCCCCAGAACATGGTGGCGATGACGCCGGCGCGCACCACGTCGTCGTTGTAGCCGTCGCGCGGCGTTTTGCCCGCCAGGGCGAGCGCGGCGTCGCGCTCGGCGGCGTCGTAATGCGCCTTGATCATCAGGAAGAGGCCGGCGACGCCGACCGCGGCGAAGAGATAGCCGTGGATGCGCATCGGCTCGTCGAGCGCGTTGGCGGCGATCATCAGACCGAGGAACACGGCGCCGCCGAGCAACGCCATCATGAAGAGCCGGCTGATGCTGCCGAGGGCAGATGCCGGAAGCGAGACTGCTGGCTGGTTGGGCGTGACCGTCATCAGAAATCCCCTCGGATCGGGCCGGTTAAAAAGCCATACCGGCCAATAGGATAGGTTCTATGCCATAAGTAATAGTTAATTCTAGGCCTAGGGTAATAGAGAGCGCGCCCAGGCCCCATGACCTGGATCAATTCCCAACGGTTTTATGCGGGTTTTTGCCTGGACTGACAGCGACATAGCCACTCTCCCCCGAGAAGCGTTGATGAGGCGTTTAAGCGTCAGTGATAACCGGCGTCGGCGCGGACCTTGCCGCGGAACACCCAGTAACTATAGGCGATATAGCCGAGCATGACAGGGACGACGAGCAGGGCGCCGACCAGCATGAAGGCCTGCGAGCTGGGCGCCGAAGCGGCCTGCCAGATCGAGATATTGGGCGGCACGACATGGGGCCACAGGCTGATCGCCAGGCCGAGATAGGACAAGGCGAAAAGCCCGAAGCCGTAAAGCAGCGGCGCGCGCTCGCGGCGCGTCGCCAGCGCCCGCCACAGGCCGAGCGTGAGCGCCGCCGTCAGGAGCGGCACCGGCGAGAGATAGGCGAGGTTGGGCCAGGAGAACCAGCGCGCGGCGATGGCCGATTCGAGCAGCGGCGTGGTCAAGCTGACCAGCGCGACGAAGACGAGCACGGCGGCGAGCGCGCGCTTGGCGATCTTGAAGGCCCAATCCTGCAGGGCCCCTTCGGTCTTGAGGATCAGCCAGCCGGCGCCGAGCAGCACATAGCCCGCCACCAGGCCGAGGCCGGTGAGCAGGCTGAAGGGCGTCGCCCAGTCGAACGCGCCGCCGGTGAAATCGCGCCCCGTCACCTGAAAGCCCTGGATGAAGGCGCCGAGCGCGACGCCCTGCGCGAAGGTGGCGGCGAGCGAGCCGTAATGGAAGGCCTTGTCCCACAGATGGCGGCTGGTCTCCGCCTTGAAGCGGAATTCGAAGGCGACGCCGCGGAAGATCAGCGCGATCAGCATGACGAGCAGCGGGATATAGAGCGCCGGCAGGATGATGGCATAGGCGAGCGGAAAGGCCGCCATCAAGCCGCCGCCGCCGAGCACGAGCCAGGTTTCGTTGCCGTCCCAGATCGGCGCCACCGAATTCATCATGCGGTCGCGGTCGCTATGGGTCGGAGCGTAACGAAAGAGGATGCCGACGCCGAGATCGAAGCCGTCCATCAGCACATACATGAAGACGGCGAAGGCGATGATGGCGGCCCAGATCAGCGGCAGATGGGGCGCGAGCGCGTCGAACATCAATGGCCTCCCTGCGCGGCGGCGTCGGCGCCGGACAGCGGCCGCGCCGGCGTGCCGCCGGACGGGCCCGCCGAAGCCTCGGGGCCGCGCTTGATCAGCTTGGCGATGTAATAGACGCCGGCGCCGAAGATGAAGCCGTAGACGACGACGAACAGAACGAGCGAGGTGAGCACGCTGCCCCAGGCGACCGACGGCGACGCGCCGTCGACGGTGCGCATCACGCCATAGACGACCCAGGGCTGGCGGCCCGTTTCGGTGACGAACCAACCGGCGAGCACGGCGACGAAGCCGGTCGGCAACATGACGCTGCACAGGCGCAGGAACCAGCGCGTCTCGTAGAGCTTGCCTTTGAGCCGCAGCAGCAAGCCTGCCGCCGCGACGAAGACCATCAGGAAGCCGATGCCGACCATCAAGCGAAAGCCGAAGAAGGGCATGATCACCGCCGGGCGATCCTGCGGCGCCCAGTCCTTCAGGCCCTGCACCTCGCCGTCGAACGCGTGCGTCAGGATCAGGCTGCCGAGCGCCGGGATGGCGATCTCCAGCCGGTTGCGCGCGTTGGCGGGGTCGGGGATGGCGAAGAGGATCAACGGCATGCGGCGCTGCGTCTCCCAATTGGCCTCCATCGCCGCGACCTTGGCCGGCTGATGCTCGAGCGTGTTGAGCCCGTGCAGATCGCCGATGAAGACCTGCAGCGGCGCCAGCAGCAGCACGAGCCACAGCGTCATGGAGAGGCCGGCGCGCGCGGTATCCTTGTCGCGGCCCTGCAGCAGATACCAGGCCGACACGGCGATGACGACGAAGCCGGTGGTGAGGAAGCAGGCCGTCACCATATGGGCGAAGCGGTAGGGGAAGGACGGATTGAAGACGATGGCCCACCAATCGACCGGATGGAACAGGCCGTCGCGGATCTCGTAGCCGACCGGCGTCTGCATCCAGCTGTTGGCGGCGAGGATCCAGAAGGCCGAGGTCAGCGTGCCGAGCGCCACCATGAGCGCGGCGAAGAAGAAGAATTTCTTGCCGACGCGGCCGCGCCCGAACAGCAGGATGCCGAGGAAGGTCGCCTCCAGGAAGAAGGCGGTCAGCACCTCGTAGGACAGCAGCGGACCGAGGATATTGGCGGTGGCGTCGGCGAAGCGGCTCCAATTGGTGCCGAACTGGTAGGACATGACGATGCCCGAGACCACGCCCATGCCGAAGGAGACGGCGAAGATGCGCGTCCAGAATTTCGACAGGCGCAGATAGACGTCGTTGCCGCTCGCCAGATAGCGCGCTTCGAGCATGGCGATGAAGGAGGCCAGGCCGATGGTGAAGGCCGGGAACAGGATATGGAAGGAGATGACGAAGGCGAATTGGATTCGCGACAGGAGAACGGGATCGAGGTCCATGGAGACTCTCTCTTCAGCTTGCGTCGCCCCCGACGCGGCCCCCGAAGATTCACGCGAAGGGGCCATCCCCGCCGGCGCAGATTAGGCGCAGTCGGCGATGATCGCCAGCCGTGAAACATCGCTAGCGAACGATTGACTCGGATCGGTCGATGATCGACGGTGCCGCCATGTCTCCCGGCTCCCCCTCCCTGCCGCAAGGCCTGATTCTCGCCGCGCCCGCCACCGGCTCGGGCAAGACGCTGATCACCATGGGCATCATCCGCGCGCTTCTGCGCGGCGGCCGCCGGATCGCCGCCTTCAAGACCGGCCCCGACTATATCGATCCGGCGTTTCATTCGGCCGCGCTGGGCCGCGACGGCGCCTGCATCAATTTGGACGGCTGGGCGATGGACGACGCGACGCTCGCTCTGCTGCTCAGGCAACATGCCGCGGGCGCGGAACTGCTGATCGGCGAGGGCGTCATGGGCCTGTTCGACGGCGCGCGCGGCTTGCGCGGACGCGGCGACGGCTCGACCGCCGATCTCGCCAGCCGGCTCGGCCTGCCGGCGATCCTGATCGTCGACGCCAAGGGCCAGGGCGCGAGTCTGGCCGCGCTGGTCGAAGGCTTCGCGCGCCATCGCCCCCCTGGACTGAATGAGGGCGTGACGGTCGCCGGCCTGATCCTCAACCGCGTCTCAGGCGCGGGCCATGCGAATTTGCTGCGAACCGCCCTCGCGCCGCTCGGCATCCCCCTGCTCGGCGCATTGCCGCAAAGCGCCGATCTCGCCCTGCCGTCGCGCCATCTCGGCCTCGTGCAGGCGCGCGAGACCGCCGATCTCGGCGCGATCCTCGAACGCGCCGCCGATCTCGCCGAGCGCCATCTCGATCTCGCGGCGCTCGCTGGCCTCGCCCGCCCGCTCGCCCTGGCGCAACCGGCGGAACTCCCGCTCGTTCCCCCCTTGGGCCAGCGCATCGCCATAGCGCGCGACGACGCCTTCGCCTTCGCCTATCCGGCATTGCTGGAGGGCTGGCGCCGCGCCGGCAACGAACTGAGTGTCTTCTCGCCGCTCGCCGACGAAGCGCCCGATCCGGCCGCCGACGCCGTCTATCTGCCGGGCGGCTATCCCGAACTGCAGGCCGGCCGTCTCGCCGGCAATGCGACGTTCCTCGGCGGCTTGCGCGCCAGGGCGCTCGCCGGGGCGGTGATCTACGGCGAATGCGGCGGCTATATGGTGATGGGCGACAGCCTGACCGACGCCGGCGGCAGGGCGCATGAAATGGCCGGCCTGCTGCGGCTTTCGACCAGCTTCGCCGCGCGCAAGCTGCATCTCGGCTATCGCCAGGTCCGCACCCTCGGCGACGAGAGCGTCCTCGGCGCGCCGGACAGCGCCTATCGCGGCCATGAATTCCATTACGCCAGCATCCTCAGCGAGCAAGGCGCACCGCTCTTCGCCGCCGCCGACGCCGCCGGAAAGGGCCTCGGCCCCGTCGGCCTGCGCAGCGGGCGGCTGATGGGGTCCTTTGTTCATTTGCTGGCGAAGCTGGGGTAGACTCGCGCCATGGCCCCGCGACGCAAATCCCTTTCCCCCGCCTCTTCGCCGAAGGACGCGCCCTTCTGGCAGCGCAAGACGCTGGCCGAGATGACGCGCCCCGAATGGGAATCGCTGTGCGACAATTGCGGCAAGTGCTGTCTCCTCAAGCTCGAAGACGAGGAAACCGGCGAGGTCGACTACACCGAGGCCGCCTGCAAGCTGCTCGATCTGAAGAGCTGCAAATGCACCAAATATCCCGAGCGCAAAAAATACGTGCCCGATTGCATCAAGCTGACGATCAAGCTGGTCGACAAGCTGAAGTGGATGCCCTCGACCTGCGGCTACCGCCTGATCGCCGAGGGCAAGGATCTCGAATGGTGGCATCCGCTGGTGTCGGGCGATCCCGAATCGGTGCATAAGGCCGGCATGTCGGTGCGCGGTCGCGCCATTCCCGAAGGCAAGGCCGGCGATCTCGAAGACCATATCGTCGATTGGCCGGAATAGAATATGAGCCCAAGCAGCAAGTCCGGGCCGCGCGGCGTCTTCTCGGCGGTCCTGACCCCCTTCGCCGACGACCTCTCGCTCGATTTGCCGGCCTATCTCGCCCATTGCCGCTGGCTGCTGGCCAACGGCTGCGACGGCATCGCCGCCCTCGGCACCACCGGCGAAGCCAACAGCCTGTCGCTCGCCGAACGCCTTGCCGTGCTGGAGGCGCTGACCGCTGCCGGCGTCGCCGGCGAGAAACTGATCCTCGGCACCGGCTCTTGCGCCCTGCCCGACGCCGTCGCCCTGACCCGCCGCGCCGTCGCGCTGGGTTCGCCCCATGTGCTGGTGCTGCCGCCCTTCTACTTCAAGAATCCGAGCGAGGACGGGCTCTATGCCTATTACGCGCGGCTGATCGAGGGCGTGAAAAGCGACGCCTTGCGCGTCTATCTCTATCACATCCCGCAGACCTCGGCGGTGGCGATCCCGCACAACCTGATCCTGCGCCTGCGCAAAGATTTCGGGCCGGTGCTGGCGGGCGCCAAGGACAGCGCGCTCGATCTCGCCAACATGCTGGCGATGCTCAAGTTGGTGCCGGACTTCCACCTGTTCTCCGGCAGTGAGACCCTGCTGCTGCCGCTGCTCGAAGCCGGCGGCGTCGGCTGCATCACGGCGGGCAGCAACATCTTTCCGGCGGCGACCGCCAAGGCCTACGCGCTGTGGCGCGCCGAAGGCGCCAGCGACGCCGCAAAAGCCGCGCAAGCCGACCTCACCGCCAAGCGCAAGTCGCTCGACGGCGCGCCGCAGATTCCGGTCATGAAGTCGCTGCTCGCCCGGGCGCGCGACGCCTCGCCCTGGGCCAATGTCCGTCCGCCCTTCCTGCCGCTCGGCGACGCCGAAACCGACGCGGCGATCGGCCGCGCGAGCTCGCTCGATCTGGCGAGCCTCGTTGAAAAGACCGGGCGATGAATTTTTTCACGCGGCCGAAGAAGACAGCGCCAGCAAAAAGAACGCCCAAGACCCACGAGGCGGTGATCGACACGCCGCAGGGCCGCGTCACCATCAAGGCCAAGCGCAACCGCCGCGCCCGGCGCATGACCTTGCGCATCGACGCCACCCACGATTGCGCCATCCTGGTGCTGCCGACCTATGTCGCCCTCGCCGAAGGGCTGGATTTTGCGCGCAGCAAGGCCGACTGGCTGCAGGCCAAGCTCGCCGAACTGCCCGAGCGCCTCGCCTTCGCCGACGGCGCGCTGCTGCAAGTGTTGGGGCGCAGCGTGACGATCCGCCATGAACCCGGGCTCGGCGCCCGCGTGGTTGAGGAAAACGGGAACCTGCGCGTCGGCGGCGACGTGGCGCTGCTGCGCGGGCGCGTGTTGCGCTGGCTCAAGGCCGAGGCGCGCCGCGCCATCGTGGTTCTGGCCGCCGAACGCGCCGGCGCAATCGGCAAAAAACATAAACGCGTGACCTTGCGCGATTCGCGCTCGCGCTGGGGCAGCTGTTCGAGCGACGGCAGCCTGTCCTTCTGCTGGCGGCTGGTCTTCGCGCCGCCCGCCGTGCTGGACTACGTGGTGAGCCACGAGGTCGCCCATCTCGTCGAGATGAACCACGGGCCGCGCTTCTGGCAGGTGGTGGAGGAACTGACGCCCCATCGCGAGGCGGCGCGCCGCTGGCTCGCCGAGAACGGCGCGGCGCTGCAGCGCCAGGGCTAAGACCTAGCGGTTTTCCCGGTCGGACGGATATTCGTAGCGCACGATGGGCGGCGCCGCCCGTCTCGGCTCGGCGGCCCGCGGCTCGCCATTGCGATTGCCGCCGCCGAGCGACATGACGCTGCCGAACAGATTGTCCCACAGCGAGCCGCCGCCGGACGGCGAGGCGGCCGGCGGCGCGGGCGACGGGTTGTCGGCATCCGCCATCGCTGGCGCGCCCATGCCGCGCAGCGGCAGGCCCTTGTGCGCTTCGAGCATCACGTCATGCCACAGCTGGGCCGGCAGGCCGCCGCCGGTGACGCGCTTCATCGGCCTGCGGTCGTCGTTGCCGAGCCAGACGCCGGCGACGTAATCGGCGCTATAGCCGACGAACCAGGCGTCGCGGTAATCCTCGTTGGTGCCGGTCTTGCCGTAGACCGGGCGGCCGATGTTGGCGGCGCGGCCGGTGCCGTAGTCGATCACCGCGCCGAGCATGCGGTTCATGTCGGAAATCATCCGCGCGCTCATGCGCAGGCCCGGCCCCGAGCCGAGGCGCTGATAGATGACGTTGCCGCCGGCGTCCTTCACTTCGACGACGCCGTAGGGCCAGACGCCGGCGCCTTCGTTGGCGAAGGCGGCGTAGGCCGAGGTGATTTCCAGCAGCGTCACTTCGCTGGCGCCGAGCGCCAGGCCCGATTCGCGCTTGAGCGGCGAGGTGATGCCGAGGCGGCGCGCCCATTGGATGACGCGATCGACGCCGACGCGCTGCAGCACCTGCACCGCCACGGTGTTGATCGAATGGGCGACCGCCTGCTCCATCGTCACCGGGCCGCGATACGTGCCTTCGTAATTGCGCGGCGCGTAATCGCCGACGCTGGTGGGCGCGTCGACGAAGCCGCTGTCCGGCGTCAGGCCGGCGTCGAGCGCCGCGACATAGTCGAACAGCTTGAAGGACGAGCCGGGCTGGCGCAGCGCCCGCGTCGCGCGGTTGAACTGGCTCTCGGCGTAATCGACGCCGCCGGCCATGGCGCGCACCGCGCCGGCCGGGTCCATCACCAGCACGGCGCCCTGCTCGACGCCGAGCTTCGCGCCGCTCGTCTTGATCGCCTGCGCCAGCTTCTGCTCGGCGGCGCGCTGGATATTCACGTCGAGCGTGGTCTGCACGGTGATGTCGGAGGTGACGCCGCCGACATAGCCGTTGACCTGATCGAGCGCCCAATCGGCGAAATAGCGGCCGATGCGGTCGGTCTGGCGGGCGAGTTTCATCGGCTCGGCCTTGGCCGCCTTGGCTTGCGCGGCCGTGATGAAGCCGCTGGCGGCCATGGCGTCGAGCACCACGTCGGCGCGCCGCTCGGCGCGCGCCGCGTCGCGCGTCGGCGCGTAGCGCGAGGGGGCTTGCAAGAGACCGGCGAGCATCGCCGCCTCGGGCAGCGTCAGCTCGTTCACCTTCTTGTCGAAATAGCGCTCGGATGCTGCAACAACACCAAAAGTGCCGGCGCCGAGATAGACGCGGTTGAGATAGAGCGTCAGCAGCTCGTCCTTGCCGTAGTTGCTCTCGAGCCAGAAGGCGACGAGCACCTCCTGGATCTTGCGCTTGAGCGTGCGCTCGGGCGTCAGGAACAGGTTCTTGGCGAGCTGTTGGGTGATCGTCGAGCCGCCCTGCGTCACGCCGCCGGCGCGGACGTTGCTATAGATCGCGCGCAGCAGGCCGATCGGGTCCATGCCGAAATGGCTGTAATAGCGCCGGTCCTCGATCGCCATCACCGCCTGCGGCAGGTAGGGCGACATCTCCTTGACCGGCACCGGCGGGCCCGACGTGTCGCCGAAATAGGCGAAGGGCGTGCCGTCGCGCGCCAGCAGGGTCACCGCCGGGCGCTTGGCGAGCTGCGGGATGCCGTCCATGCGCGGCATGTCGTAGGCGTAATAGGCGATGACGCCGCCGAGCGCGAGGGCGCCCCAGACGCCGGCGATGAAGCCCCATTTGAGCGCGCCGAAGGCGAGACGGCGGCCGAAAGAGCGCTTCGGCTTTTTGCCGCCGCCCTTTTTCCCGCCGCCGGATGCGAACAGGCCGCCGAGGGTGGCGAACAGGCCATGGCTCAACAGACCGTCGAGGAAGCCCTCGTCCTCGTCGCGGCTGGCGCGGCGCTTGGGACTCGATTTGCGGCGCGGCCGGTCCTCGTCCCAGCCGCCGGACGGGCGGTCGGAATGATCGGTATAGCGCGACGGTTTGCGACGGTTCGCCATGGGGCGAGAAGCCTGTGAACTGCGATGCGGATCAGCGGCTATCTAAGAGCCGTTTATGGCGAGGTTGTGGCACGGCCCCCGCCGGCGGCGAAGAGCCGAGGCGCCCTGTCACGCAAAAGACACGGCGCCTCTGCCGGATAAACCGCGCCGGAGAGCGAAAGTTCCCGAGAACCGACGTCGAGGCGCTTAGACGTCGAGGTTGGCGACTTCCAGGGCGTGGGTCTGGATGAAGTCGCGGCGCGGCTCGACGGCGTCGCCCATCAGGGTCGAGAAGATGCCCTCGCTCGAATCGGCGTGCGAGACCTTCACCTGCAGCAGCGTGCGCGCCTCCGGATCGAGCGTGGTTTCCCACAGCTGTTCCGGGTTCATCTCGCCGAGGCCCTTGTAGCGCTGGATGGCAAGGCCCTTGCGGCCGACGTCCATGATGGTCTCGACCAGCTCGGTCGGGCCGGTGATGACGGTCTCGACGTCCTTGTGCTTCAGGGTCGCATGACGTTGATAGACGTCCTGCAATTCCTTGGTCATGGCGTCGAGATGCTTGGCCTCGCCGCTCTTGATCAGACGGCCGTCGATCTTCAGGGTCTGCGGCACGCCGCGCAGGATGCGCTTGAAGGCCATGTCGCCGGCCGCGTCCAGGCTGCCGCTCCAGCCGCGCTCGAGCGGCGGCTCGGTGGCGTCGAGCCGCTTGGCGAGCGCTTCGGCGGCGGGGCCGGCGAGCGCCTTGTCGTTGAACACGGCCTCGTTCAGCACGCCGAGGATGGCGGCCTGTTCGACCAGGATGCGCGAGCCGGCGCGGCGCGCCAGCGGCGTGATCAGGCCGCGGGCGACGCGGGCATGCTCGACGGCGGCGCGCAGGTCCGCTCCGGCGCGCTGGGAGCCGCCATGCATGATCAGCAGGGTGTCTTCGAGGCCGGCGTCGATCAGATATTCCTCGAGCATCTCGTCGTTCTTGAGATAGACCTCGGAATTGCCGCGCTTGGAGCGATAGAGCGGCGGCTGGGCGATATAGAGATAGCCGCGCTCGATCAGTTCCGGCATCTGGCGGTAGAAGAAGGTCAGCAAGAGCGTGCGGATGTGGCTGCCGTCGACGTCGGCGTCCGTCATGATGATGATCTTGTGGTAGCGCGCCTTCTCGACGTTGAAGTCTTCCTTGCCGATGCCGGTGCCGAGCGCGGTGATCAACGTGCCGATTTCGGCGGATCCCAGCATCTTGTCGAAGCGCGCGCGCTCGACGTTGAGGATCTTGCCGCGCAAGGGCAGGATCGCCTGGTTGGCGCGGTTGCGGCCCTGCTTGGCCGAACCGCCGGCCGAATCGCCCTCGACGATGAAGATCTCGGACTTGGCCGGATCGCGCTCCTGGCAGTCGGCGAGCTTGCCGGGCAAGGAGGAGATGTCGAGGATGCCCTTGCGGCGCGTCAGATCGCGCGCCTTGCGCGCCGCCTCGCGCGCGGCGGCCGCCTCGATGGCCTTGCCGACGATCTTCTTGGCCTCGAGCGGATGTTCCTCGAACCACTGACCGAGCTTGTCGTTGACGACCGATTCGACGACCGGACGCACTTCCGAGGAGACCAGCTTTTCCTTGGTCTGCGACGAGAACTTGGGATCGGGCACTTTCACCGACAGCACGCAGGTCAGGCCCTCGCGCATGTCGTCGCCGGTGATCTGCAGCTTTTCCTTTTTGCCGACGCCCGAGGACGTCACGTAATTGTTCAGGCTGCGCGTCAGGGCGCCGCGGAATCCGGCGAGATGGGTGCCGCCGTCCTTCTGCGGGATGTTGTTGGTGAAGCACAGCGTGTTCTCGTGATAGCTGTCGTTCCACTCCATCGCCACTTCGGTGACGATGCCATCCTTCTCGCCGGTGACGTAGATCACCGGCTGATGCAGCGCCACCTTGGAGCGGTCGAGATATTGCACGAAGGCCTCCAGGCCGCCCTCGTAATGCAGCTCGACGACCTTCGGCTCGTCGACCGAGCGCGCGTCGGTCAGCGTCAGCTTGACGCCGGAATTGAGGAAGGCCAGCTCGCGCAGGCGATGCTCCAGCGTGTCGAAGTCGAACACGGTCTTGGTGAAGATCTTGTCCGACGGGAAGAAGGTCACTTCCGTGCCGGTGCGCGGGCCCTGCTTGCCGTCCTTGTCGGCGTCGATCGGCGCGTCGCCGACGACCGCGAGCGGCGCCTCGGCGTCGCCCATGCGGAAGCGCATGAAATGCTCCTTGCCGCCGCGCCAGATGCGCAGGTCGAGATGCTCGGAGAGGGCGTTGACCACCGAGATGCCGACGCCGTGCAGGCCGCCGGAAACTTTATAGGTGTTCTGGTCGAATTTGCCGCCGGCATGAAGCTGGGTCATGATGACCTCGGCCGCCGACACGCCCTCTTCCTTGTGCATGTCGGTCGGGATGCCGCGGCCGTTGTCGCGAATCGTCGCCGAGCCGTCTGGATTGAGCGTCACCTCGACGCGGTCGCAATAGCCGGCGAGCGCCTCGTCGATCGAGTTGTCGACCACTTCGTAGATCATGTGGTGCAGGCCCGAGCCGTCGTCGGTGTCGCCGATATACATGCCGGGGCGCTTGCGCACGGCGTCGAGGCCCTTCAGGACCTTGATCGATTCGGCGCCGTAATCGTCGGCGGCGTCGGCTTTGGCTTTCTGCGACTCGGTGCTCATGGTCTTCTCTCTCGGCGGCGCTCCGCCCTAAAAACTCACGCGATTCAAAAAACTAAAAACTCGTCCGCGACACCGTCGCGGCGGCGACGCGGAACATCTGCGCCGTGTCGGCCAGCGGCGCGAACAGCGCCGCGTCGGTGCCGGTCATCCAGGCCTGCACGCCGAGCGCGTCGATTTCGGCGAACAGGGCGCGGCGGTGGGCCTCGTCGAAATGCGCGGCGACCTCGTCCATCAACAAGATCGGCACGGCGGCAGGGCCGTTCAAGCGCGGCCGGCGCGCCTGCAGCCGCAAATTGGCGAGCACGATGCCGGTCAGCAGCGCCTTCTGCTCGCCGGTCGAGCAGAGATGCGCCGGCATGCGCCGCGCCGCGTGGGTCACCGCCAGATCGCTGCGGTGCGGCCCGCTGCCGGCGCCGCCGGTTTCGGCGTCATGGCCGCGCGCGGCGGCCAGGGCCGCCATCAGGCGCTCCTCGCAGGCGAGCGCCGGACTTTCCGCCAGCCAGCGCTCGGTCTCGCCCTCGACCGCGATCTCGGCGGTCGGGAAAGGCCCGAGGCCCTCGCCCATCGCCGCGTTCAGCGCCGCCACGGTCTCCAGCCGCGCCGCGGCGATCGCCACCGCGCGCTCGGCCATGGCCTGTTCCAGCGCCGTCAGCCATTGCGGGTCGGCGGGGCCGCGGCCTTCGCGGGGCCCCCGCAGCAATTTGGCGCGCTCGCGCATGGCGCGCTCATAGGCGGTGATGCGGCCGGCATGGGCCGGATCGAGCCCGAAGGCCAGGCGGTCCAGAAAGCGCCGGCGGCCCGCCGCGCCCTCGACGAACAGGCGGTCCATCGCCGGGGTCAGCCACAGCACGCTCATCACCTCGCCGAGGATGCTGGCGCCCTTGGCCGGCTGGCCGTCGAGCCGCACCAGGCGCTTTTCGGCGCGGCGTTCGGACTCGTCGCCGCCATCGTGAGCGGCATCGTCCCGCGCGCCGCTTGCCGTCATCGGGTCGCGCCCCGTGCCGACGGCGATCTCGCCGTCCGGCGTGGCGACGGTCGCGGCGACCGCCCAAGCGTTGTGGGCCTGCTCCTTGCCCAAGCGGTCGACCTCGGCGAGGCGCGCATTGCGCAGGCCGCGCCCGGGCGCCAGGAAGGAGATCGCCTCCAGCAGGTTGGTCTTACCGGCGCCGTTGGGCCCGACGAGGACGACGCTGCGGCCGTCGGTGTCGAGGCGCAGGCTGGCGTAACAGCGGTAATCGGTCAGCGCCAGCCGCGTCACCGCGAAGCGCGCGCGGCGCGCCTGCGGTTCGGATTCTACGTGCGGAATCGCAGCGGATGGCAGGGGCGCGTGCAGCTCAGGGCCCTCCTGGGGAACGGTGGCCGGCTCAGACTCGCATCGGCATCAGGACGTAGAGCGCGGCAGCGTCGTCGACGTCGCGCACCAACGTCGGCGAAGCGCCGTCGGCCATGGTGAATTGGACGCTTTCCCCGGCAATGCGTTCGGTGATGTCGAGCAGGTAGCGCGAGTTGAAGCCGATTTCCAAAGGCTCGGCATCGAAGCTCACTTCCAGCTCCTCGACGGCGCTGCCGTTGTCGAGGCTGGTGGCCGACAGGGTCAAGGAGCCCTTGCCGACGGCCAGCTTCACGGCGCGCGACTTCTCGGTCGAAATGGTCGAGACGCGATCGACGGCGGCGGCGAAGGCCTTGCAGGGCACTTCGAGCAGCTTGTCGTTGCCCGACGGGATGACGCGCTCGTAGTCCGGGAAGGTGCCGTCGATCAGCTTGGAGGTCATGGCGGCGTCGCCGAAGGCGAAGCGGATCTTGGTGTCCGACAGGGACAGTTCGACATTGCCTTCCGACTCGTCGAGCAATTTGCGCAGCTCGGCGACGGTCTTGCGCGGAATGATGATGCCGGGCATCTCGGCCGCGCCCTTGGGCAGCGGCACCTGGAAGCGGGCCAGGCGATGGCCGTCGGTGGCGACCGCGCGCAGCACGCCGCCGGCTTCCTTGGTGGCATGCAGGTAGATGCCGTTCAGGTAGTAGCGCGTCTCCTCGGTGGAGATGGCGAAGCGGGTATGGTCGATCAGGCCCTTGAGCTCCTCGGCGGTGACCGTGAACTCGTGCGGCAGCTTGTCCTTGGTCATCACCGGGAAGTCGGCCGGCGGCAGGCATTGCAGGGTGAAGACCGAGCGTCCGGCGCGGATCGTCAGGGGGGCGTTCTCGCCTTTCTGGGCCAGTTCGACCTGGGCGCCGTCCGGCAGCTTGCGGACGATGTCGTAGAGCGTGTGGGCGGCGGCGGTGGTGGCGCCGGCGGTCGCCACCTGGGCGTCGACCGCCTCGGTGATGGCGAGGTCCATGTCGGTCGCCGTCAGCTTGAGCTTGCCCGACTGGGCCTCCAGCAAGACGTTCGACAGGATGGGAATGGTGTTGCGGCGTTCGACGACGCTTTGAACATGGCCCAGGGCGCGCAGCAAAGCGGCGCGTTCGATGGTGAGTTTCATGATTGGAAAAACTGCTGAAGGATCAAAGGGTCGGTTCCCGGCGTCTGTTGCCGCCGCGCGATGGCTCGGCGGGGCCCGGCCTGGCCCCTGCGAATCGCCCTCTCGGAACTTGAGAGAAAAGGCCCGAAACGGGCCGGGCGACGGCAGGCTCGCGGCCGGTCGCCGATTGTAACAGAAGGGCTTGGTTTCCCAAAGCGATTCGCATCCTGGCGGGGCCGGGCCGGAGCCCCGCCGGAGGCCCCGAGTCGGCCGCCGGCGGACCGGAAAAAACCGCCCGAAAGCGGGCGGTTTTTCTAGAGCCGAGAATGGGGCGCGCGAGCCGCTGGAAAGGCTCAGCTTTCCAGCATGCGGCGCAAAAGGTCGATGTCTTCCGAGAAGCTCGAATCGCCGGCGCGCAGCTCTTCGACCTTGCGCACGGCATGCATCACCGTGGTGTGGTCGCGGCCGCCGAACTTGCGGCCGATCTCGGGCAAGGAGCGCGAGGTCAGCTGCTTGGCGAGATACATGGCGACCTGGCGCGGCCGGGCCACGGCGCGGGCGCGGCGGGCCGAGGACATGTCCGAGATGCGGATGTTGAAATGCTCGGCGACGCGCTTCTGGATTTCCTCGATGGTCACCCGGCGATCGTTGGCGCGCAGCAGGTCGTGCAGCACGTCCTGGGCGGTCTCCAGCGAGATGTCGCGGCCGACCAGGGTGGCGTGGGCGACGACGCGGTTGAGCGCGCCTTCCAGCTCGCGGACGTTCGAGGTGATCTTATGGGCGAGGAATTCCAGCACCTTGGGCGGCACCTGGCCGGCGCCGAGCTTTTCGCCCTTGGACTGCAGGATCGACAGGCGCAATTCGTAGTCGGTCTGGTGAATATCGGCGACCAGGCCCCAGCCGAGACGCGACTTCATGCGGTCTTCCATGCCCTCCAGATCGGACGGCGACTTGTCCGCGGAGATCACGATTTGCTTGTTCTGATCGACCAAGGCATTGAACGTGTGGAAGAATTCCTCCTGGGTCGAATCCCGCCCGGAAATGAACTGCACATCGTCGATCATCAGCACGTCGACCGAGCGGAACTGCTCCTTGAACGCCATGGTGTCGCGGAAGCGCAGCGCGCGGATGAACTGGTACATGAACTTCTCGGCCGAGAGATAGATCACGCGCTTGTTCGGATAGCGCTCGCGGATCGCCCAGGCGATGGCATGCATCAGGTGCGTCTTGCCGAGGCCGACGCCGCCGTAGAGGAACAGCGGATTGAACGGCACGGTCTTGGCTTCCGCCAGGCGGCGGGCGGCGGCATAGGCGAACTCGTTCGACTTGCCGACGACGAAATTCTCGAAGGTGAAGCGCGGATCGAGCGGCGCGCTGATGTCGGCGCGGTCTTCGCCGGACGCGGGGCCGCCGGTGATGACGGCGGGGGCGGCGAGCGGCGCGGCGGACGCCGATCCGTTGGACGCGGACCCGTTGGACGCGGCCTGGCCGTTGGTGCTGGAGGGCACGCCGAGGCCGTTGGGGCCGAGGGCGGCGGCCTTCGGCGTCGCCGGACGGTGCACGCGCACGACGACCGTGCGCACGCCGGCGTTCTCTTCGCACCAGATGGCGCGGATGCGGTCGAGGTAATGGCGCTCGACCCAATCGCGCATGAAGCGCGTCGGCACGCTGACGATCACCTCGCCTTCGCCGGCATTGGCGAAGGTCAGCGGCTTGAGCCAGCTCTTGAACACGGCGTCGCCGAATTCGACGCGAAGGCGGCCGAGCACGCGCTCCCACTGGGCGGCGGTCGGCGCGCTGACGGACGGGGACGACGAAGACATGGGAATACCGGACTCCAAGCTCATTTCTTCTTTCAATCCTGAACCCAGGGGAGCCCGGCGGCCTTCCAGCCGTCGGTCGCGCCGCGGTGTTTATTGGCGTCATGGGGGCCTTCGAAGCCGCCGCTGACGTTATAGGCACGCTCGAAGCCGAGCTTGCTCAGCGCGATGGCGGCCGCCCGGGACCGCGCGCCGGAGCGGCAGAGAAACAGCACCGGCTCGCCCGGCGCGGCGCCGGCCGCCTGGACCTGCTTGGCGAATTCGGGATTGACCTGCATGGAGGGAAACACCTGCCACGGCACGAAGGCGGCGCGCTTGCCGATCGGGCCCAGATCGGGCACGCCGACGAACACCCATTCGGGCTGCGTGCGCACGTCGATCAGCATCGCGTTCGGCGCATCCTTGAGAATGCTCCACGCTTGCGTCGGCGTCACGTCGCCTGCGTAACCGTCTCCCGGAGCAACGCTGGCTTCCCCCGAAGTGCGTTGCGTTTGATCTGCCATGCCTGGCTCCCCTGCCTCGCCGATCGCGCCGGACTCTTTAAACGGCGCGTCTCGACGATCACTCACGCGTAATGAACGAACCGACATGCGCGCCAAACGAAAAACGTCGCGAATGAAAACGTCGGTTACGAACTGGTGGCCCTATGCCGAAAAAACTGCGGCGATATGTCCGATGAATATCCCCGGCCATCGGAGATGGTCGGTGTCCGACTTGACGACCGGGGGTGGAGGCGGACTCTAGCCATGCCCCCTCTGGCGTGCAACGTGATCGAACGGGGAACGGCGAAAATTTTTAGCCGCGCGCGCGTTCTTCCCATGTTGACTCGCAAACCGAAACGAGTCCCAGAGCGAACGTGATGAATTTTTCCTATATTTCCATTGGCAAAGGGAATGACGGGAAAAAACCGCCGGCAAAAAATCGCCGCGAAAAAATGACGTAAAACAAATTTGCGGGAAAAAAGTCAGCGCGGTCCGATAGCTATGGCGCAAAAACAAATGCCCGCGTCGATCGCTCGACGCGGGCATGGGAAAATCTAGAAGCGCAACAATCGGACGCGAAATAAAAACACTCTCACGTCGAAACTTTCTTCGCGAAGATGCGCGCCGCAAAACGGCGCGCGGCGAAGCGGATCGTTAGAGCGCCTTCACGCGCGCCGACAGACGCGACAGCTTGCGCGACATCGTGTTCTTCAGCACGACGCCCTTGCTGACGCCGCGCATCATTTCGGGCTGCGCGGCCTTCAGGGCGGCGGCGGCTTCGTCCTTCTTGCCGGAGGCGATCGCGAGCTCAACGCTCTTCACCGCGCCGCGCACGCGCGTCAGGCGGGAATGGTTGACCGCGGCGCGCTTCACGCTCTGCTTGGCCCGCTTCTTGGAGGACTTGATATTGGCCATGGCTCAGCCTTTGCTGGATCGTCTATTCGAGGGAATACCGGAAAGGCGGGGTTTATAGCCGCCGCCCCCATATCCGTCAATGCCGCAGATTCCCTGGGTTTGCCGCGTCCGGCGGCGCGAAAAGCCAAGCGCCGCAAGGCGTTGCGCGCACCACATGTAGTGGCGAAACCGCTCCGGGCTTAATAGGCTGGGGCGGCCTTACTTTTTGTACGCCGGCTTGCGCTTCTCCAGGAAGGCCGCCATGCCCTCTTTCTGGTCGGGCGTGGCGAAGCTGGCGTGGAACAGCCGGCGCTCGAAGCGGATGCCCTCGGCGAGCGAGGTCTCGAAGGCGCGGTTGACCGATTCCTTGGTCATCATGGCCGCCGTGCGCGACTGCAGGGCGATCTTGCCGGCGGTCTTGAGCGCCTCGGCGAGCAGATCGGCGGCCGGCACCACGCGGCTGACCAGGCCGACGCGCTCCGCTTCGCCAGCGTCCATCATGCGGCCCGACAGGCACATGTCCATCGCCTTGGACTTGCCGACCGCGCGCGTCAGGCGCTGGCTGCCGCCGGCGCCCGGCAGCACGCCGATGGTGATTTCCGGCTGACCGAATTTCGCCGTGTCGGCGGCGATGATGATGTCGCACATCATCGCCATCTCGCAGCCGCCGCCGAGCGCGAAGCCGGCCACCGCGGCGATCACCGGCTTGCGGCAGCGCGCGACGCTTTCCCAATCCTTGGTGATGAAATCTTCGAGGTAAGCCTCGGCGAAGGACTTGTCCTTCATCTCGCCGATGTCGGCGCCGGCCGAGAAGGCCTTCTCGGAACCGGTGATGACGATGCAGCCGATGGCCGGATCGCGGTCGAAGGCGCCGACCGCTTCGCCCATCTCCTGCACCAGTTGCGTGTTCAGGGCGTTAAGCGCCTGGGGACGGTTCAGGGTGATCAGGCCGACGGCGTCGCGCGTCTCGACGATAATCAACTCGTAGGCCATCGGATTCTCCTGAAATGAAAGACTGGAAACGCTTAACGGTCGGGCGACAGGGTGAAACGCACGGTCAGAGCGCCGCCCGGACCGCTGACGAAGCTCAAGGCCAATTCCTCGCGGTCGCGCAGGAAGCGGCCCTCGCCGCGCGCATGCCAGCCGAGCTGCGGCAGGCTGGCGGCGTAGAATTTCAGCACCTCGGCGCGGGCGAGACGGCCCGTCGCCTCGGTCTCGACGATGCGGCCCTCGGGCTTGTCGAACACCACGGCGGCGTCCGGCCGCTCGGCCAGGCCCGGCATCAGCGGCACGTCGTCGATCACGCTGAGGAAGGCGGCCGGCGCCCTTTGGCCCTGGGCGGGCCGGCTTTGCGCCAAAACCGCGCTCGGCGCGGCGGCAATCAGGGCCCCAGCGATAAGAAGGGCGGCGATGAACAGGGCGGTCAGGCGCGGCACGGCGGGCTCCCCAAAGTCGGGCCCGACGTTATCTCACCGTTGGTGCACTGCACAATAAAATGTCGAGCGGCCCGATTGGACCATTCTTTTGATGAGCGGCTGTTTGGCCGATTTGGCCGCCGCGCAGACCCGGCAGGCGCCGCCCTCGCGGTCGTAGGCGGCGAAATGATGCTGGAAATAGCCGAGCTCGCCGGAGGGTTGCTTGTGGTCGCGCAGGGTCGAGCCGCCGACCGCGATGGCCGCCTGCAGCACGTCCTTGACCGCGCCGACCAATTTGTCGGCCCGCTCGCCCTGCACCAGATGGGCCGAGCGCTTGGGCGAGATCCCGGCGTGATAGAGCGCCTCGCAGGCGTAGATATTGCCGATGCCGGCGACGACGCGCTGATCGAGCAGCGCCGCCTTGATCGGCGTCTTCTTGCCCTTGAGGGCGGCAGCCAGCACCGCGCCGGTGAAATCGCTCCCGAGCGGCTCCGGCCCGAGCCCGGCGAGCAGCGGATGATCCTCCGGCGCGCCCTCGATGAAGGTCATCAGGCCGAAGCGGCGCGCGTCGTTGAAGCGCACCTGCACGCCCGAGCCCATCTCGAAGACGACATGGTCATGTTTGCCGAGGGGCGGCTGGTTATGGCCTTTCGGCAGGATGGTCATGCGCCCGGACATGCCGAGATGGATGAGCCAGATCGGGCCACCTTCCATGCGGGCGAGAATATATTTGGCCCGCCGTTCCAATTTGAGGACGCGCTGGCCGGTCAGCCGCGCGGCGAAGCCCTCGGGCAGCGGAATGCGCAGATTGGCGCGATGGTTCTGGACCAGGGCGAGGCGCTCGCCGGTCATCACCGCGGCGAGGCCGCGGCGGACGGTTTCGACTTCGGGAAGCTCGGGCATGACCGGAATATAGGGCGAAAGAGCCCCAAAAACAGGAGGGGAACCGGGGGTTGCGCACGGTAGCGCAAGGGACGGGCCTCGGCTATCTTGGGGCATGTCCTCACAGCAAGTCCCTGATGGCGCGGGCGAAACGCCCGAGACCGTCGATTTCGGCTTTCAACAGGTGCCGCGCGGCGAAAAAAAAGCGCTGGTGCGCGGCGTCTTCGCGCGCGTGGCGAAACGCTACGACCTGATGAACGACCTGATGAGCGGCGGCGTCCATCGCCTGTGGAAACAGGCGATGATCGATTGGCTGATGCCGCGCGCCCACTGGACCTTCCTCGATGTCGCTGGCGGCACCGGCGACATCGCCACCTCGATCCTGCGCGCCGTCGGCGGTCCCGCCGTGCTCGCCGCGAAAGGCGGCCACATCACGGTCGCCGACATCAACCCGGCCATGCTCGACGTCGGCGCCGAGCGCGCTATCAAGCGCGGCCTCGCCGAGAGTTTGCAGTTCCTCGCCGCCGACGCCGAGCGCCTGCCGGTCGAGGATTCGAGCATCGACGCCTATACCGTCGCCTTCGGCCTGCGCAACGTCACCGATCTCGACGCCGCGCTGCGCGAGGCCCGCCGCGTGCTAAAGCCCGGCGGGCGCTTTCTCTGCCTCGAATTTTCCAAGCCGGCGCTGCCGCTGCTCGGCCCGATCTACGACCGCTATTCCTTCGCCGTGCTGCCCAAGCTCGGCGAGATCGTCGCCAAGGACGGCGAGTCCTATCGCTATCTCGCCGAAAGCATCCGCCGCTTCCCGGTGCAGAGCGCCTTCGCCGAACGCATCAAGGCCGCCGGCTTCGACCAAGTAAAGGTGCGCAATCTGTCGGGCGGCATCGCCGCGCTCCATTCGGCTTGGCGCCTGTAAGCATCGTCATGCTGCGCGATCTTCGCAATCTCGCCCGCCTCGCCGGCATCGCCTGGACGCTCGGCCGCCATGACGCGCTCTTTCCGCTCGACGTGTTGCGCCTGCCGAGCGTCATCGACTGGCCGGTCCGCTTCTTCTCGCGCAGCGTGCGACGCAAGACCAGCCTGCGGCCCGGCGAGCGCCTGGCGTTCGCCCTGCGCGAATTGGGCCCGACCTTCATCAAGCTCGGCCAGACCCTGTCGACGCGCCCGGACCTGATCGGCGCCGACGTCGCCGAAGATCTCTCGGGCCTGCAGGACCGCCTGCCGCCCTTCCCGACGGTGGAAGCCAAGGCCACCATCGCCCGCGAATTCGACCAGCCGCTGGACGCCCTATTCGTCGCCTTCGACGATACGCCCATCGCCGCCGCCTCGATCGCGCAGGTGCATTTCGCCGTCGTGCGCGACATCGACGCGGACGGCATCGAGACGCAGCGCGACGTCGCGGTGAAGATCCTGCGGCCGGGCATCGAGCGCGCCTTCGCGCGCGATCTCGAACTGTTCCTATGGACCGCGCAATGGATCGAGCGCGTGCAGCCCAGCTTGCGCCGCCTCAAGCCGATCGAGGTGGTCGCCACCTTCGCGCGCGTCGTCGCCACCGAGATGGATCTGCGCATGGAAGCCGCCGCGGCCAGCGAACTGGCGGAGAATTTCATCGGCGACGACAGCTTCCGGCTGCCCGCCGTCGATTGGCGCCGCACGGCGCGCCGCGTGCTCACCCTGGAGCGCATCTATGGCCTGAAGATCGACGACCGCGCCGCGATGATCGAGGCCGGCCTCGATCCCAACGAGGTGCTGACCAAGGCCTCCGCCGCCTTCTTCAACCAGGTGTTTCGCGACGGATTCTTCCACGCCGATCTGCATCCCGGCAATCTGTCGGTCGGCATCGACGGCACGGTGCAAGCGGTCGATTTCGGCATCATGGGCCGTCTCAGCCTGGAGACGCGGCGCTTTCTCGGCGAGATGTTCATCGGCTTTCTCGACGGCGATTACCGCCGCGTCGCCGAGGTGCATTTCAAGGCCGGCTACGTGCCGGCCGATCAGCCGCTCGAAGAGTTCATGCAGGCCTGCCGCTCGATCGGCGAGCCGATCCTCGGCCTGCCGCTCGACGAGATTTCCATCGGCCGCCTGCTCGGCCAGTTGTTCCAGGTCACCGAGCGCTTCCAGATGGAGACGCAGCCGCAGCTTCTGCTGCTGCAGAAGACCATGGTCGCCATGGAAGGCATCGGCCGCGTGCTCAATCCGCATGTGAACATGTGGCGGCTCGCCCGGCCGCAGATCGAGGACTGGGTGATCGGCAATCTCGGCCCGCAGGCGCGCTTGCGCGACGGCGCGCGCGAACTGCTCGGCCATCTCGAGCGCCTGCCGCGCACCCTCGAGAATCTCGAAAAAGCCGCCGCGCGCCTCGCCGAGGGCGGCCCGCTCTATGGCGCGCCGCCGGCCGCGCCGGCGGGCCGGAGCGATTCCACAGCCCGCGGCGCCCATATGGCCCTGTGGGCCATCGTCGCCCTGCTCGCCGCCCTGCTCGCCGTGGTTGCGCTGGACTGATCCCGCCCGCCCGATCAGGTTAAATATACCAATAAAATCAATGTATTATAGGGCCCTTGCACCAGCGGGCCCCGGCCATTACTTTATTCACATCTTTCCATCGTAAATTCGCTCGGGAACACCCCACATGCTGGCGGGTAAACGCATCCTGCTTCTCGTCGCGGGCGGCATCGCGGCCTACAAGAGCCTCGATCTGATCCGCCGCTTGCGCGAACGCGGCGCCAGCGTGCGCGTGGTGCTGACCGCCTCCGGCGCCAAGTTCGTGACGCCGCTGTCGCTCGCGGCGCTGTCCGGCGACAAGGTCTATGGCGACCTCTTCTCGCTCACCGACGAAAGCGAGATGGGCCATATCCGCCTGTCGCGCGAAGCCGACCTGCTCGTCGTCGCGCCGGCCACCGCCAATATCCTCGCGCGCATGGCCCAGGGCCTGGCCGACGACCTCGCCACCACCGTGCTGCTCGCCACCGACAAGCCGGTGCTCGCCGCGCCGTCGATGAACACGCGCATGTGGGAGCATCCCGCGACGCGCGCCAATATCGCGACGCTGATGGGCCGCGGCACTTTGTTCGTCGGCCCCGGCGCCGGCAATCTCGCCTGCGGCGAAGTCGGCGACGGCCGCCTGGCCGACGTCATGGACATCGTCGCCGCCATCGAGAGCTATTTCGCCGCCTCGGCGCCGCTCGCCGGCAAGCGCGCCCTGGTCACCAGCGGTCCGACCTTCGAGGCGATCGATCCGGTGCGCTTCATCGGCAACCGCTCGTCGGGCAAGCAGGGCCATGCCATCGCCGCCGCGCTGGCGCGCCTCGGCGCCGACACCACGCTGGTCTCCGGCCCGGTCGGCGAGCCCGACCCGGCCGGCGTGCGCGTCGTTCATATCGAATCGGCGCGCGAGATGCTGGAGGCCTGCCAGGCCGCCCTGCCCGCCGACGTCGCGGTCTGCGCCGCCGCCGTCGCCGACTGGCGCGTCAAAGACGCCGCCGCGCAAAAGATGAAAAAAGGCGCGGCTGAAACGCCGTCCCTCGAACTGGTCGAGAACCCCGACATCCTCGCAACGCTGTCGGCCGCCGGCAACGCGCGCCCGCGCCTCGTCGTCGGCTTCGCCGCCGAGACCGAGAACGTGATCGCCAACGCCCAAGCCAAGCGCGCCAAGAAGAATTGCGACTGGATCGTCGCCAACGACGTCTCGGCAAGCAGCGGCGTGTTCGGCGGCGACGAGAATACCGTGCATCTCATTTCCGCGAACGCGGTCGAGGACTGGCCGCGCATGGCGAAGGACGCCGTCGCCGACCGGCTCGCGGCGCGCATCCGCGACCATCTGTCGAAAGTCGCCTGACGCCATGACCACGCTGCCCATTTCCGTCGCCGTGACCCGCCTGAAACATGCGGCGGACCTGCCGCTGCCGGCCTATGCCACGGCGGACGCCGCCGGCCTCGATCTCATGGCCGCCGTCGAGGCGCCGCTGCGCATCGAGCCCGGCTCGCGCGCTTTGGTGCCGACCGGCCTCGCCATCGCCTTGCCGCGCGGCTTCGAGGCGCAGGTCCGCCCGCGCTCCGGCCTCGCCGCCAAGAACGGCGTCACCGTGCTCAACGCGCCGGGCACCATCGACGCCGACTATCGCGGCGAGATCAAGGTGATCCTCATCAATCACGGCGAAGAGCCCTTCGCCATCGAGCGCGGCTTGCGCATCGCCCAGATGGTCGTCGCGCCGGTGACGCGCATCGCCTGGGACGAACAGACCAGCCTCGACGACACCGCGCGCGGCATCGGCGGCTTCGGTTCGACCGGCGTTGAAACGATTAAAATATGAAGCGGCGCCAAGCGCCGCGGCAAGACGTGATGAAGGCCCCATGCTGAAGCTCTCGAAGAAACTCCTGTTCGCCATCGAAGCGGTGCTCGACATCGCCTACAACTCCGGCAGCCAGCCGGTGCAGAGCCGCGAGATCACCGCGCGCCAGGGCATTCCGCGCCGCTATCTCGAACAGGTGCTGCAGCAGCTGGTGCGCGCCGGCGTGCTGGCCGGCGTGCGCGGCCCGCGCGGCGGCTACCTGCTGGCGCGCGAGCGCCGCCGTATCACCGTCGGCGAGATCACCCGCGTCGTCGCCGCGCTCGATCCGGGCGAGCCGCTGACCGAAGCGGAATCCGCCTCCGAGCTCGGCAAGCGCGTGGTGCAGCCCATGTGGGCCGACATCCAGGCGCGCATGATGGAACAGCTCGATCAGATCAGCATCGAAGACCTCTGCCTCAAGGCGCATGGCGCCGGCGTCGACAGCGAGGCGCGCCAGCGCCTCGACTTCACGATCTGACAAGGGAACGCGCGCCGATGGACGACATGCCCAATCAGCAAGCCGGACAGCGGGGACGCATCTACGACAGCATCCTCGGGACCATCGGCAATACGCCGCTCGTGCGCCTGCCGAAACTGTCGCGCGCCGACGGCTGCAAGGCCGATCTGCTGGCCAAGCTCGAATTCTTCAATCCGCTCGCCTCGGTGAAGGATCGCATCGGTCTCGCCATGATCGAGGCGGCGGAAGCCTCCGGCCGCCTGAAGCCCGACACGGTGCTGATCGAGCCGACCTCCGGCAACACCGGCATCGCGCTCGCCTTCGTCTGCGCGGCAAAGGGCTACAAGCTGATCCTCACCATGCCGGAAAGCATGTCGCTCGAGCGCCGCAAGATGCTGATGCTGCTCGGCGCCACCATCGAGCTGACGCCGGCGGCCAAAGGCATGCGCGGCGCGCTCGATCACGCCACGGAATTGCAAAAAACGCTGCCCGACGCGCTGATCCTGCAGCAGTTCGAGAATCTCGCCAATCCGGCGGCGCATCATCATTCGACCGCGGAGGAAATCTGGCGCGACACGGACGGCACGGTGGACGCCGTGGTCGCCGGCGTCGGCACCGGCGGCACCATCACCGGGATCGGCGAAGTGCTAAAGGCGCGCAAGCCTGCGGTGAAGATGATCGCCGTCGAGCCCGAGGACAGCCCGGTGCTGTCCGGCGGCCTGCCCGGCCCGCACCGCATTCAAGGCATCGGCGCCGGCTTCGTGCCGGGCATTCTGAAGCGCGAACTGATCGACGAAGTGGTGCGCATCGGCAACGAGACGGCCTTCGCCACGGCACGGCGCGCCGCCAAGCTCGAAGGCGTGCCCTGCGGCATCTCGTCGGGCGCCGCCATCGCCGCGGCGATCGAAGTCGGCGCGCGGCCCGAGATGGCGGGCAAGCGCATCGTCGTCATCATTCCGTCCTTCGCCGAACGCTATCTCTCGACGCCGCTGTTCGACAATCTCTGAGTCACCGCCGATGGATTTCACCGACGCCCAGCTGCAGCGCTACGCCCGGCATATCATCCTGCCGGAGCTCGGCGGCGTCGGCCAGGCGAAGCTATTGGGATCGAGCGTGCTGGTGGTCGGCGCCGGCGGTCTCGGCGCGCCGCTGCTGCTCTATTTGGCGGCGGCCGGCGTCGGGCGCATCGGCGTGATCGACGACGATGTGGTCGAGCTGTCCAACCTGCAGCGCCAGGTGATTCACGACACGGACAAGATCGGCGCCGCCAAGGTCGAGAGCGCCAAAGCCGCCGTGGCGCGCGTCAACCCGGAGGTGAAGCTCGAAGCGCACCGCCTGCGCCTGACCGCCGACAACGCGCTCGATCTCATCTCGCGCTACGATCTGGTGGCCGACGGCAGCGACAATTTCCCGACGCGCTTTCTCGTCAACGACGCCGCCTATTTCGCCAAGAAGACATTGGTCTCGGCAGCGATCCTGCGCTTCGAGGGCCAGCTCGCCAGCTTCAAGGCCCATGACGGCAAGAGCCCGTGCTACCGCTGCATCTTCCGCGAGGAACCGCCCGCCGGGCTGATCCCGACCTGCTCGGAAGGCGGCGTGCTCGGCGCCGTCGCCGGGGCGCTCGGCGCGCTGCAGGCCACCGAGGTGCTGAAAGAGCTGGCCGGCATCGGCGACAGCCTCGCCGGTTCGCTGCTGATCTACGACGCCCTCGGCACCACCTTCCGCAAGGTCAAGGTGAAGCGCGATCCGGCCTGCCCGCTGTGCGGCGAGCATGCCAGCATTCACGACCTTTCGGCGCATCAACAGGCCGCGCCGGCCGACGTCTGCGCCCTGCCCTGATGGCCGAGACCCCAATGCCCGACAAGGCGCCCCCCGACAAGCTGTCGATCGTCGTCTATGCCGGCGATTACGGCCGCGTCCATTACGCGCTGGCCATGGCGAGCGCCGCGGCGGCCATGGCGAAACCGGCCACGCTGTTCTTCACCATGGCGGCGATCCGCGCCCTGACCAAGCATGAAGGCTGGCGCGAATTGCCGGCCGGCGATCTCGCCCCCGGCGACAATGGCGGCGATCAGGACGGCGCCATGATCGCCAGGGGCCTCGCCGGTTTCGAGGAATTGCTCGAGGCCTGCGTCGCCTTCAAGGTGAAATTCCTCGTCTGCGAGATGGGCCTGCGCGCCCTCGGCCTCGCCAAGAGCGATCTGCGGGGCGACGTCGCCTATGACGAGGGCGGCATCGTCAGCTTCCTCGCCGACGCCTCGGCGAGCGGCAGCACGCTCTTCATATGACCGAGACGCCGCCGCGCGCGGAGGACTTTGCGCCGCGCCTGCGGCGCGCCCTGCCGGACGACAGCGAAGCCGTCGCCGCGCTCCATGTCGCCTGCTGGGCCGAAACCTATCGCGGCCTGCTGCCCGAGCCGCTGATCGACAGCATGAAGATGCCGGACCGCATCATCCAATGGCAGCGCGCGCTGGAGCGGCGCGCCGACGTGCAAGTGATCGTCGCGGAAGACGCGAACGGCGGCCTGCTCGGTTTCGCCTCGGGCGGACCGGCGCGCGGCGGCGACCTCGGCGCGCGGCAGGAGGTTTACGCGATCTATGTGCTGCGCCGCGCCCAGCGCCAAGGCCTCGGCCGCGCCTTGCTGCAGAGCCTCGCCGCCCATCTCGCGCTCACCGCGCTGCCGCCCGCCGCGCTCGATCTCGGCCTTTGGGTGCTGCGCGACAATGCGCCGGCCCGCGCCTTCTACGAACGGCTCGGCGGCGAGCCCGGCGGCGAACGGACGGAACGGCGCGAGGGCCATGAACTGGCCGAGGCCGCCTATCGCTGGCGCGACTTGGCCGCCTTGCTCGGACCCTCGTCTTTAACGCAGCCCGCGGCGGGCTCTCCTCTTGACGGACCGGGCCGAGGCTTCGCTTAATGCGCCCCATGACAAGGCTTCCCCCGTCGCGCGCCTGGCTGCAGTCCTTCGCCGCGCTTTTTCTCCTCGCCGCGATGGCCGCGCCGGCCGTCTCCCAGGGCCTGCCCAACGAGCGCCCGCCGACGCCGCGCGGCGCCGCCGCGGCCATCGACCCCGAATCGGGCACGCCGGACAACGCCGCGCCCGACGAATCCGACGAAACGCCGCGTGGCGGCATGCCGAGCGGCCAGTCGAACCTGCCCTTGCCGCGCTTCGCCAGCCTACGTTCCGGCGAAGTGAACATGCGCACCGGCCCCGGCGTGCGCTATCCCGTCGATTGGGTGTTCCACCGCCGCGCCCTGCCGATCGAGATCGTCGCCGAGTTCGGCACCTGGCGCAAAATCCGCGACGAGCAGGGGGCGGAAGGCTGGGTCCACCGCTCCATGCTGTCGGGCAAGCGCAGCGCCGTCACCATCGGCAAGGCCGGCAGTTCGCAAATCCTGCGCCGCGCCGCCGAGGAAGACTCGGCCGCCGTCGCCAAGCTCGAGCCCGGCGTGCTGGTCAATATCCTGGAATGCGACGGCCCCTGGTGCCGCCTGGAAACCCACGGCTTTCGCGGCTGGCTGCCGCGCAAGGGCCTGTGGGGCGTGAAGGCCGACGAACGGATCAAATAATCCGCTCCGTCATCCCTCGGTCGATTTCGTCACCTACTCTGCCGTCATGCCCGCACTTGTTGCGGGCATCCACGCCTTTCCTTTTCATCCGCATCGCAAGTCGTGGATGGCCGGAACAAGTCCGGCCATGACGATGCGGGCGGATGGGCGTGCAGCGCCTAATCCAGATCCTGCGCCAAAGCGGCCCGCGTCACTTCCGGGATCATCGCCATATGGGCGTAGTTGGCGTGGGCGACGTTGAGCACCGCCTTGGTGCCGGGCTGCTTGAACTTCGCCGCCTGCGCTGCGGTGAGCGGGAAATGCAGGAAATGCACCGAGGAGGTCTTGCCGCGCTCGTCGGTGCGGTCCTGATCGCCCTCGAGCACCGCCTTCACTTCCTCGCCGTCGATGCTGATGCTGATCGTGTCCTCGACATGGCCGAGGCGAAACAGCTCGCGGCTGCGGCGGTCGGCGTCGGCGATCTCGATCATCATGGTGGCGACCAGCTCGCGGCCCTTGGGCACCAGCGGATTGTAGGCGGCCAGCTCGTCGGCCATTTGCGCATCGCCGCCGCGTTCGATATAGAGCATCTCATGGACCTGGTGCAGCATGGTCTCATAGCTCTCGAAATAGAAGCACATGAACGGACCGACCTCGACGCGGCGGTCGCGCTTGTAAGCGGAGATGCGCGAACGGCGATCCTTACGCTCGGCGGCGTAATTCGTCATGTCGATGTCGGCGGCGGTGATCTCGTGCTTGGCCATACTCTGCATGCTCCGTTTCCTCGGGTGGATGATCCCCCTCGGACGCGCGAAACGATCCGCGCGCTTACGCTTTAGATTCGCCTGGTCGCTTAGTCTTTTGCCTTGGGGCCGACGCCGTAAGCCTTGGCGAAAATCTCGATCGGATGGGTCGAGGCTTCGACCTTCACCTCGTCGCCGGCGAGCTTCTTCATACCCTGCACGACATGCTTGCCGGCGAGCGGGCATTCGGAGGCGACATAGGCCTTGCTCTGCTCGACCGCCATGCGCGCCACCGGCTTGCCGACCTTGAGCGCCACGGGGAAATTTTCCTCGCGGATGCCCCAGGAGCCGCCATGGCCCGAGCAGCGCTCGATGACGGCGACGTCGGCCTGCGGAATCAGGCGCAGCATCTCGGCCGCCTTGTTGCCCATGTTCTGGGCGCGCGAATGGCAGGCGAAATGCAGCGTGACGCCGCCGTCGACCGGCGCGAGGCCCGGCGCCAGGCCTTCGGTCTTGGCGATGTCGACGATCAGCTCGCTGATGTCCCACACCGATTCGGACAGCAGCTTCACGTCCGGATCGTTCGGCAGCAGCAGCGGCCATTCGAATTTCAGCATGAGCGCGCAGGACGGCGTCAGCGCCGCGACCTCGTAGCCCTTTTCGATCCAGGGCTTGAAGGCGGCCGCCGTGCGCTTGGCGCCTTCGGCGACGCGGGCGAGATCGCCGTTCTCGAACTGCGGCATGCCGCAGCAGCCGGGATAGACCACCTCGGTCTCGACGCCGTTCTTGGCCAGCACGCCGAGCGCGGCCTCGCCGATCGACGGATTATTGTAGTTCACGAAGCAGGTGGCATAGACGGCGATCTTGCGCGCCGCGGCGGGCGCCGACGGATCGCGCGCCGGCTTGTCGGTCTTGGCGCGCGCCGTGAAGGTCTTGCCGTGAAATTTCGGCAGCTCGGCCTCCTTGTGCACGCCGGCCGTCGCCTGCAGCACCGAGCGGGTCAGGCCGTTGTGATTGTCGGACGCCCAGTTGGCGAGCGGCGCGAGGGCACCGGCGATATGGCCGTTGCGGTCGGTTTCGGTGAGCTGGGTGACGGCGAAGGGGATCTCGCCCTTCTTCTTCTCGACGGCGCGATAGCGCAGCATCAGATGGGGAAAGTCGAGATTGAATTCGTGCGGCGGCACGTAGGGGCACTTCGTCATGAAGCACATGTCGCACAGCGTGCAGGCGTCGACGACGGGCTTGAAGTCCTTGCTATCGACCGATTCCAGTTCGCCGGACTCGCCGGCGTCGATCAGGTCGAACAGGCGCGGGAAGCTGTCGCAGAGATTGAAGCAGCGGCGGCAGCCGTGGCAGATGTCGAAGACCCGCCGCATCTCGGCATCGAGCTGCGCTTCGTCGAAGAAATCGGGATTGTTCCAATCGAGCGCATGGCGCGTCGGCGCCCCCAGACTACCTTCGGCCATCGACCGGATCCTTCATGCAGCGGTTCATTGGCGCGCAGCGCACCGGCGCGCGGACAGTCGGCGATACCGTCCGGCGCCGCCCGTTCACCTGAGTGTACGGACGGCGGGCCGGAACGGCTCACTGAGATCGGCTTAGATCGAGTCGAGGGCCTTCTGGAAACGGCCCGCGTGCGACTTCTCGGCCTTGGCCAAGGTCTCGAACCAGTCGGCGATTTCGTCGAAGCCTTCTTCGCGGGCGGTCTTCGCCATGCCCGGGTACATGTCGGTGTACTCGTGCGTCTCGCCGGCGATGGAGGCGGCGAGGTTCAGCTTGGTATCGCCGATCGGCTTGCCGGTCGCCGGGTCGCCGACGGCCTCGAGGAACTCGAGGTGGCCGTGGGCATGGCCGGTCTCGCCTTCCGCGGTCGAGCGGAACACGGCGGAGACGTCGTTGAAGCCTTCGACGTCGGCCTTCTGGGCGAAGTACAGATAACGGCGGTTGGCCTGCGATTCGCCGGCGAAGGCTTCCTTCAGGCTCTGCTCGGTCTTGCTGCCTTTCAAACTGGCCATGGCTCTCTCTCCTGATGTTGGGCGCGCCCTGTGCGATCGCGCCGGTTTTGAATCTTGGGATCATCGGTCGCGCGTCACGACGCCCGGCGATGGCAGGGCGCGCAGATGGGTATTCCGACGGCGACCTGAAGTTCTTTATGGCGCAACGGACAGCCGCCGTCAACAGTTTAGAGAAAATCTAAACTGCTATAGAAGAGCAGGTAATATATAGAAAGTATGAGGCCGGCGCGACAGCCGCGACGGACGGCGGAGGTCAGTCCTGCTTGACGCGGATGACGACGTCGACGCGCTTGACCGAGGTGCCCCGCGGCGCCTGCGGCAGGCTCGAGATGGTCACCGAGGCGCCGTCGATATCCTGCAGCTGGCTCGAGTCTTCGAAGAAGAAATGATGGTGGTCGCTGACGTTGGTGTCGAAGTAGGAGCGGCCGGCATCGACGACGATCTCGCGCAGGATACCCGCTTCGGTGAATTGGTGCAGCGTGTTGTAGACGGTGGCGAGCGACACGCGGATGCCGGCGCCCTGCGACTGGGCATGCAGCTGCTCGGCGGTCATGTGGCAGTCGCCCGCTTCCGCGAGCAGCTTGGCGAGGGCCAAGCGCTGACGGGTCGGGCGCAGGCCCGCGTCCTTGAGGCGATCGAGCACGCGGCTGAAAGGCCGGTCCATGCTGGTCATGTCACACTTCCCAATCTATTCCCGGAGGCGCTCGCGAAACGGTCGCGCGCCTCCACAGGCTCTATATAGGGCTGTGGACCATTAAATTAAAGCTAAAAGAAACAGGGGCCTTTGCCGCCTTCTGGAACTAGTCAAAGGAACCCAGCGGGTTCCAAGGCCTTGAGTTCTCAGGGCTTTCTGCCCGTTATGACAATCAACCCGGACGCCCAGTTCAGTCGCCGGTCTGCAGCCGCTCGACCAGCTGGCGGACCGACGGGATGAAGCCGTTGGCGTAGAACGGATCGCTCTTGAAGCGATAGGCGTTGTGGCCGGCGAACATCAGCTGGTCCTGCACGCGGCCGCCGTGGCTGATCGCCTGCAGCGTCTTCTGGATGCAGAAGGAGCGCGGGTCCGGCGTCTTGCCGGTGCTGCCTTCCTCGTTCTGCGCCCAATTCGAGAAATGGCAGGCCGACAGGCAGCCCATGCATTCGATCTGATCGGTGCGAATCTGGCGCGCGTCGGTCATGGTGACGAAGACCAGCGTCGAATCGGGCGTGCGCAGCGGCATGTCGAAGCCGGCGGCGACCCAGCCGCGCGCCTTCTCGGCGTCATGCGCGGTGAGGAACACCTCGCGGCCGCGCGCGCCCACCGGGAAGGCGGTGTCGTGCTCGCCGACCGCCTCGTGCGAATAGGCCACTTGGCGGTCGCTGCGCGCGCGCAGGTCGTTGAGGAAATCGTTCTTCACCGCCGACGAATAGAAGCCGGTCGGGCTGAACTTGTTGAGATAGATGTCGCCCTCTTCGAGGGTCAGCAGCTTGTGCTTCCACTCGTCGGAGATCGGGCTTTCCTTGGTCAGCAGGGGGCGCGTGCCGAACTGGAAGGCGACCGGACCGATCTCCGGATTGTCGAGCCAATGTTCCCATTCGCGCAAGTTCCACACGCCGCCCGCCATGACGATCGGCGTTTCCGGCAGGCCCACTTCGCGCAGCAGCGCGCGCAGCTCGGCGACGCGCGGATAGGGGCTTTGCGGATGGTTGGGATCTTCGCTGTTCGACAGGCCGTTGTGGCCGCCGGCGAGCCAGGGGTCTTCGTAGACCACGCCGCCGAGCCAGTCGGAGAATTTGTGATAGGCGCGCTTCCACAGCGCGCGGAAGGCGCGCGCCGACGACACGATGGGATAGTAGTAGACGCCGAAGCTGGCGCAGATCTCGGCCATCTTGTAGGGCATGCCGGCGCCGCAGGTGACGCCCTGGATGAGCCCCTTGGCGCCTTCGAGCACGCCCTTCAGGATGCGCTCGGAGCCGCCCATTTCCCACAGGATGTTCATGTGGATCGGGCCGTTGCCGCCGGCCATCTGGTGCGCGATGCGCGCCTGGGTGATGCCACCCTGGATGGCGTAGGCGATCAGTTCTTCATGGCGCTCGCGGCGCGTGCGGCCCTTGTAGATGACGGGGATGATGTCGCCGTTGGCGTCGTAGGAGTCGGCATTGACGCCGGAAAAGGTGCCGACGCCGCCGGCGCTCGCCCAGGCGCCCGACGACTCGCCGTTGGAGACGGCGATGCCCTTGCCGCCTTCGACGAGGGGCAGGGTTTCGCGTCCCGAGATAAGCAACGTCTTGAGCGTCTTCACGCCGATCAAACCTTAATGACTGGAGAAATCCCGTCGCGCCTTATGCGCCTGTCCCCATCCGGCCCGATCTTGCCAATCCCTTGGTGATCCGGACCGAACCTTCGCCCCCGCCTTGGCTATATATGGTCGCCGAGGCGAAACGCCAAGCCGCCGAGAGATACCTTATTAAACTTTATGCACAAAGGCTTTTCTCATGCTGCGGCGCGGGGTTTTGTCAGCTTTTCCAAGCGGCTAAGAGCCCGTCGCAAGCCGATCGCGGGCATGAAAAAGGGGAGGTTGCCCTCCCCTTTTCCGATCTTCCGTAAAAGGGCGCAGCCTTATTCGGCCGGCACGCCCTTTTCGGCCGGAGCCAGCTCTTCGCCGGTCTCCTGGTTCACGACCTTCATCGACAGGCGGACCTTGCCGCGCTCGTCGACGCCGAGCACCTTCACCTTCACGGCATCGCCTTCGTTGACCACATCGGTCACCTTGGCGACGCGCTTGGCGGCCAGTTCGCTGATGTGGACGAGGCCGTCCTTCGAGCCGAGGAAGTTCACGAAGGCGCCGAAATCGACGACCTTCACGACCTTGCCGACGTAGACGGTGCCGATCTCCGGCTCCGCGACGATGCCCTTGATCCAGGCGATGGCCTTGTCGGCCGCTTCGCTGTCGACCGCGGCGACCTTGATGGTGCCGTCGTCTTCGATGTCAATCTTGGCGCCGGTCTGCTCGGTGATCTCGCGGATCACCTTGCCGCCCGTGCCGATCACTTCGCGGATCTTATCCTTGGGGATCGAGAAGGTGGTGATGCGCGGCGCATTCGACGACACGCCTTCGCGCGCGCCGGTCAACGCCTTCGACATTTCGCCGAGGATGTGGAGACGGCCGCCCTGGGCCTGCTCCAGCGCGATCTTCATGATGTCTTCCGTGATGGACGTGATCTTGATGTCCATCTGGAGCGACGTCACGCCCTTCTCGGTGCCGGCGACCTTGAAGTCCATGTCGCCGAGATGATCCTCGTCGCCGAGGATGTCCGACAGGACGGCGAAGCGGTCGCCTTCCTTGATCAGGCCCATGGCGATGCCCGCCACCGGACGGATCAGCGGCACGCCGGCGTCCATCAGCGAGAGCGACGAGCCGCAGACCGTCGCCATCGAAGACGAGCCGTTCGACTCGGTGATCTCGGAAACGATGCGGATCGTGTAGGGGAACTTGTCCTTGGGCGGCAGCAGCGGACGGATGGCGCGCCAGGCGAGCTTGCCGTGGCCGACTTCGCGGCGGCCCGGGCTGCCCATGCGGCCGACTTCACCGACCGAGTACGGAGGGAAGTTGTAATGCAGCATGAAGTGCTCGCGGTAGTCGCCGTCGAGCGCGTCGATGACCTGCTCGTCCTGGCCGGTGCCGAGCGTGGCGACCACCAGGCCCTGCGTCTCGCCGCGGGTGAACAGCGCCGAACCGTGGGCGCGCGGCAGCACGCCGACTTCGGCGACGATCGGACGCACGGTCTTGCCGTCGCGGCCGTCGATGCGCAGCTTGGTGTCGAGGATGTTGTTGCGGACGACGTCCTTCTCCAACTCCTTGAACAGCTTCTTGCCGAGATCGGCATCGAGATCTTCGGCCTTCAACGCTTCGAGTGCCTTGGCCTTCACGTCGTCGACCGCGTTGCGGCGGGCGGTCTTGTCGACGATGGCGTAGGCCTTGCGCAGATCGGCTTCGGCCAGCGCCTTGAGGCGGGCCTCGACGACCGCGGTCGCTTCCGGAATCGTCGGCAGAGCGCGCGGCTCCTTGGCGGCCTTCTCGGCGAGCGCGATGATCATGTCGATCACCGGCTGGAAGCCGCGATGGCCGAACATGACGGCCGAGAGCATCTGCTCTTCGCTCAGTTCCTTGGCTTCCGACTCGACCATCAGCACGCCGTCCTTGGTGCCGGCGACGACGAGATCGAGAACGGTGTCCTTCATCTTGTCGAGCTGCGGATTGAGGACGAACTCGCCGTCGATCATGCCGACGCGCGCGGCGCCGATCGGGCCCATGAAGGGCACGCCCGACAGCGTGAGCGCGGCGGAGGCGCCGATCATCGCGACGATGTCGGGATCGTTCTCCAGGTCATGCGAGATGACCGTGGTGACGACCTGCGTCTCGTTGCGGAACAACGGATGGAACAACGGGCGGATCGGGCGGTCGATCAGGCGAGAGGAGAGAACTTCCTTCTCGGTCGGCCGGCCTTCGCGCTTGAAAAAGCCGCCGGGAATCTTGCCGGCGGCGAAAGCCTTCTCTTGGTAGTTGACCGTCAGCGGGAAGAAGTCGATCCCGGCTTTCGGTTCGCGGGCGGCGACGGCCGTGCAGAGCACGACGGTCTCGCCGTAAGTGACGAGGACGGCGCCGTCGGCCTGACGGGCGACGCGGCCGGTTTCCAAGGTCAGCTTGCGGCCGGCCCAGGTGATTTCTTTCTTCACGATATTAAACATGGATCTTCCTTCCAACCTTCCACGACGCACCCGCCGCCTCGGCGGGGCGTCCCGCGGGCCGAAGCCCGCGGAATCAATCGGCCGTTGCTTGAGCCTCTAACGGCTCAGCGACGCAGGCCGAGACGCTGGACGACCTCGTTGTAGCGGGCAACGTTCTTGCCCTTGAGGTAGTCGAGCAGCCGGCGGCGCTTGCTGACCATGGCCAGCAGACCGCGCCGCGAGTGATAGTCGTGGTTATGCGTTTTCATATGTTCGGTCAGATTGTTGATTCTCTCGCTGAGAATCGCGATCTGGACCTCGGGCGACCCCGTGTCGCCCTGCTGGGTGGCGTATTCGCCAATGAGCACCGTCTTGCGCTCGGCCGTAATCGACATCGTCAATCTCCTGACGTTTAGAGGTTCAAGACTCGCACCGGCCGCAACATGCCCCGCTCCATGCGGGCCAGCGCAACGGGCTTTCCATTGGCGGTCGCAAGCGCGATCACGCCATCTTCGGGAAGCCGATACGCCGGGAAGCCGGTACCGAGAACCTGCACGGGCTGGCCCTGTCTTAAGCGGGCCGCGTCGGTGTCGCTCAAGGCCAGGGCCGGGATGTCGTCCAGCACGGTCTCGATCGGCAGCAGGGTCTCTGAAGCGGCGGCACTATGCCCGAGGGCCTCCAGCTTATCCAGGGAAATCGCGGTATTTTCGCCGAACGGGCCGACCCGCGTGCGCCGCAGCTCGGCGATATAACCCAATGTTCCCAAGGCCTTGGCGAGGTCGCGGCCGAGCGACCGGACATACAAGCCCTTGCCGCACTCGACCTCGAAGCGCGCTAAATCTGGTGTGTCTTCGAGCAATTCCAGGCGTTTGAGCGTCACCTGGCGCGCCACCATCTCGACCGCCTCGCCGGCGCGCGCCAGCTTATAGGCCCGCTCGCCGCCGATCTTGATGGCGGAAAAGGCCGGCGGCACCTGCTCGATGACGCCGACGAAGGCCGGCAGGGCCGCCAGGATGGCGGCGCGGTCCGGGCGGACATCGCTCGTTCCCGTCACCTCGCCCTCGGCATCGTCGGTGTTGCGGCTTTCGCCCCAGCGCACGGCGAAGCGGTAGATCTTCCGCCCGTCCATGGCATAGGCGACGGTCTTGGTCGCCTCGCCGACGGCGATCGGCAGAACGCCGGAAGCCAGCGGGTCGAGCGTGCCACCATGGCCGACTTTCCGCGTGCCGAGGGCGCGGCGGACCCGGGCGACGACCTGGAAGGACGACAGGCCGAGCGGCTTGTCGATCACCAGCCAGCCGCTCGGGCCGGACCCGCTGTCTTTCTTCGTCAGGGCTTGTCGGCGGACGCGCCGCCGTCTTGGTTTTCGTCGAGGTCGGCATCGTCGCCGTCCCCGTCCGCATCGCCCTCGGCGGCGAGATCGCGCGACACGTCGGGGCTGTGCAGGATGTTGTTGATGTAGGAGGCGTAGTCGAACGAGGTGTCGGCCGCGAAGCTGACCACCGGGGCGACGCGCAATTTCACCGCCTTGGCGAGCTGGCCGCGGATATAGGGCGCGGCGCGCTTGAGCGCGGCGACCAGCGTATCGACGTTCTCGCCGCCGAGGCGCGTGACATAAGCCGTGGCGTTCTTCAGATCGGGACTGACGCGCACCTCGGTGATCGTGACCGACACGCCCATCAGGTCCGGATCGCGGAAATGCGCGCGCTCCATGATATGCACCAAGGCATGGCGCAGCTCCTCGCCGACGCGCAACTGGCGCTGGCTCGGACCGATTTCCTCCGGAGCGGAGTCGCGACGTTTCATGCGGCTCTCCCGCTGTTCCTGAGATGGAAGATCGCGCGGCGCCTTACAGCGTGCGCGCGACCTCCTCGATCTCGAAGCACTCGATGACGTCGTTCGCCTGGATATCCGTGTAGTTCTCGAAGGCCATGCCGCACTCGTAACCTTCCTTCACTTCGCGGACTTCGTCCTTGAAGCGGCGGAGCGTCTTGAGCGTGCCTTCGTGGATGACGACGTTGTCGCGCAGCAGGCGCACCTTGGCGCCGCGCTTGACGGTGCCTTCGGTGACCATGCAACCGGCGACCTTGCCGACCTTCGTGATGTTGAAGATCTCGCGGATCGTCGCGTTGCCGAGGAAGTTTTCGCGGCGCGTCGGCGACAGCATGCCGGAGAGGCCGGCTTTGATGTCGTTCGTCAGGTCGTAGATGATCGAGTAGTAGCGGATTTCCAGGCCGTCGCGCTTGGCCAGGTCGCGCGCCTGCGGATTGGCGCGCACGTTGAAGCCGATAATGATCGCGTTCGACGCGCGCGCGAGCGTGATATCGGATTCGTTGATGCCGCCGACCGCCGAATGCAGCACGCGCACGGCGACTTCGCTGGTGTTGAGCTTTTCCAGGCTGCCGACGATGGCTTCGACCGAGCCCTGCACGTCGCCCTTGATGACGACGAACAGTTCCTTGGCGGTGCCGGCGGCGATGGCCGACAGCATCTGCTCGACGGTGCCGCGCGAGGCGACCGAGGTGCGCACGTCGCGGGCGCGGCGCTGGCGGAATTCGGTGACTTCGCGGGCGCGCTGCTCGCTATCGACGACCGAGAAGTCGTCGCCGGCGGAGGGCGTGCCGTTAAGGCCGAGCACTTCGACGGGCATCGACGGCAGGGCGAGCTTGACCTTCTTGCCGTGATCGTCGAGCAGGGCGCGCACGCGGCCCCATTCGGAACCGGCGACGAAGATGTCGCCGAGCTTCAGGGTGCCGCGCTGGACCAGCACGGTGGCGACGCTGCCGCGGCCGCGCTCCATCTTGGCTTCGATGACGACGCCTTCCGCGGCACGGTTCGGATTGGCCTTCAGTTCGAGCACTTCGGCCTGCAGCAGGATGGCCTCTTCGAGCTTCTCGAGGTTCTCGCCGGACTTGGCGGAGACCTCGATCGCCATCACGTCGCCGCCCATGTCTTCGACGACGATCTCATGCTGCAGCAATTCCTGGCGCACGCGGCCGGGATTGGCGTCGGGCTTGTCGATCTTGTTGATGGCGACGACGATCGGCACGCCGGCCGCCTTGGCATGGTGAATCGCCTCGATGGTCTGCGGCATGATGCCGTCGTCGGCGGCGACGACCAGCACGACGATGTCGGTGGCCTGGGCGCCGCGGGCGCGCATGGCGGTGAAGGCCTCGTGGCCCGGCGTGTCGAGGAAGGTGATCGCCGCGCCGGACTTCATATGCACCTGATAGGCGCCGATATGCTGGGTGATGCCGCCCGCCTCGTGGGCGGCGACGTCGGTCTTGCGCAAGGCGTCGAGCAGCGAGGTCTTGCCGTGGTCGACGTGGCCCATGACGGTGACGACCGGCGGACGCGCTTCCATCGCCTCGTCGATATCGACCTCGCCTTTGAGGCCCTGTTCGACGTCGGCGGCGCTGACGCGCTTGGCCTTATGGCCGAACTCGGCCACCACCAGCTCGGCGGTGTCGGCGTCGATGCTCTGATTGATCGTCGCCATGACGCCCATGCGCATCAGCGCCTTGATGACGTCGGTCGAACGCTCGGCCATGCGATTGGACAATTCCTGCACGGTGATGACTTCGGGAATCACCACGTCGCGCGCGAACTTCTGCGTCTCGGCCTGGCCGGAGCCCTGCAGCAGGCGCTTCTCGCGCTCGCGGGCGCGGCGCACCGAGGCCAGGCTGCGCATGCGGTCGCCGGCATTGTCGTCGAGCGCGCGGCTGATGGTGAGCTTGCCGCGGTTGCGATTGACGTCCTTGGCCGGGGTGAGGCCGGGGCGACGCGGCGCCGGCTTGGCGCCGGGACCGCCGCGCTTCTTGCCGTCTTCGTCTTCCTCGGGCTCGATCACCTTGGCGATCGGCGCGACGAGCTTCGGCTTCGCGGCGCCGGCGGCGGGCGCCGCGGCGGCCGGAGCGGGCTTGGTTTCGGCCGGGGCCGGCGTCGGCGCGGGAGCCGGCTCGCCGCGGAAAGCGGCTTCGGCGGCGAGACGCGCGTCTTCGGCCTTGCGCGCCTCCTCCTCGATCTTGCGGCGGGCATCTTCCTCGGCCTTGAGGCGGGCGTTTTCTTCGGCCTCGCGGCGGGCGATCTCGGCGGCGCTCAACGCGCCCTGCAGGGCGCGGGCGCGCACGGCGCGCTCGTCTTCCGTCAGGATGCGGCCGCCCGGGGTGGCGGGGCGCGCCGGCTCGGGGGCGCGCGGCTCCGGCGCCGGCGGCGCGGCGGCGATCTGCGCCTCGGCGGCGGCGGCCATTTCCTTCAGGCCGGGCTTCACCTCGGCCATGTTGCCGCCTTCGCCCTGCGTGAAGGTGCGCTTCTTGCGCACCTCGACGGTCACGGCCTTGGTGCGGCCATGCGAGAAGCTCTGACGGATCTGGCCGGTTTCGACGGTCTTCTTCAGCTCGAGCTTACCCGGGCGCGACAGCGTCAGCGGCTTTTTCTCGTCTTTGGTGGCTTCGGTCATATCGTCCGACTTTCTTCAACAATCATCGCAATTCAAAACCGCTCACGCCGCCTGCGAACCGCGGCGGAGCGCACCGAGCTTGTCGGCGGTCGTCAAAATCTCGCGGGCCAAGCGCCCGTCGCTCAAGGCGGCATGGACCATGGCGCCGGCGCCGAGCGCCGCGCCGATCTCCGCCGAGGTCAGCGAATCGATCAAGGGCAGGTCGGGCGCCAGATGGCGAATCTTGTCGCGGCCGTCGGCGGCGCCGTCGCTGGCGGCGATCAGCACGGCGGCCTTGCCGGCGCGCAAGGACCCGCGCACCTGTTCGTAGCCGGCGACCATCAGGCCGGCGCGGCGCGCCAGGCCCATCAGGTTCTGGCAGCGGCTGGCGAGCAGCGCTTCGAGCTTGTCGGCGAGATCGGCCGGCACGGTGACCTTCTCGCGCGCGGCGCGGCTGAACAGCGCGGCGAGACGGCCGCCCTGCAGCACGTCGCGATTGGCTGCCAGCCACAGGCCGCGGCCCGGCAGCTTGCCTTCGAGATCGACGACGACGACGCCGTCCGGCGCGATGACGAAGCGGACCATGGTCTCGCGATCGCCGGTTTCGCCGTCGGCGATGTTGCGGCGCCGCGTCTTCGGCGGAACGGCCGCGTCACCCATCTTTGCGTCCCCCAGGCGCGGGGCCGCGTTCGCCGCGGCTGCTGCCGGGGCGGTGGCCGGCGATTTTGCCGGCCGGTGTCTCTTGATCGCGGGCCCCGTCATGGTTGCCTCGCGCCCGGTGCTACATCAAGCCTGCCCGGTGGGCGTGCCGGCTTCATCGGAAGCGGCAGGCTCGTCGGCAAACCAGTGGGCGCGCGCGGCCATGATGATCGCGTTGGCGTCGTCGGTGGTCATCTTGCGTTCGACGATCTCGATCAGCTCGTCGCTGGCCAGATCGGCAAGGTCGTCGAGCGTTTTCACGCCCTTCTCGCCGAGCTTGACCAGATCGGCGACGGTGAGCGCCTCGATCTCGGACAGCGCGTCGTCGACGCCGAGCTCCTTGCGGCGCGCGGTGAGCTTCTCTTCCTGTTCCGAGAGGAAAGCCTGGGCGCGGTTGCGCAGCTCTTCGGCGACGCTCTCGTCGAAGCCTTCGATATCGGCCAGGTCCTCGACCGGCACGAAGGCGACTTCCTCGACCGAGGAGAAGCCTTCGGTGACCAGCAGGTGGGCGATCACGTCGTCGACGTCGAGCGCGTCGATGAACATCTGCGAGCGCGAATGGAATTCGGCCTGGCGACGCTCGGATTCCTGCGCTTCGGTCAGGATCGCGATGTCCCAGCCGGTGAGCTGCGAGGCGAGGCGCACGTTCTGGCCGCGGCGGCCGATGGCGAGCGACAGCTGATCGTCCGGCACCACCACTTCGATGCGGTGCTGCTCTTCATCGAGCACGACCTTGGTCACTTCGGCCGGGGCCAGCGCGTTCACCACGAAGGTCGCCGGATCCTGCGACCATTGGATGATGTCGATCTTCTCGCCCTGCAGTTCCTGCACGACGGCCTGCACGCGCGAGCCGCGCATGCCGACGCAGGCGCCGACCGGATCGATGCTGCTGTCGTTCGACAGCACGGCGATCTTGGCGCGGCTGCCGGGATCGCGGGCGACCGACTTGATCTCGATGATGCCGTCGTAGATTTCCGGCACTTCCTGGGCGAACAGCTTGGCCATGAATTCCGGCCGGGTGCGCGACAGGAAAATCTGCGGGCCGCGCGGCTCTTCGCGCACCTCGAAGATGTAGGCGCGCACGCGGTCGGACTGGCGGAGATTTTCGCGCGGCAGGCTCTCGTCGCGGCGCAGCACGGCTTCGGCGCGGCCCAGATCGACGGTGATGTTGCCGTATTCGACGCGCTTCACGAGGCCGTTGATGACCTCGCCGACGCGATCCTTGTATTCGCGGTATTGGCGCTGACGCTCGGCGTCGCGCACCTTCTGCACGATGACCTGCTTTGCGGTCTGCGCGGCGATGCGACCGAAGTCGATCGGCGGCAGCGTCTCGACGATGAAATCGCCGATCTTGGCGTCGGGCTTCTTGCGCAGGCCGTTCTTGAGATCGATCTGCGTCGATTCGTTTTCGACGTTCTCGACGATCTCGGTGTACTTGGCGAGCATGATCTCGCCGGTCTTGCGATTGATGTCGGCGCGGATGTCGTGCTCGTGCCCGTACTTGGAGCGGCCGGCCTTCTGGATGGCCTGCTCCATCGCGACGAGAACCTCCTCGCGGTCGATGCTCTTCTCGCGGGCGACCGTGTCGGCCACCTGAATCAGTTCGGGACGGGCGAGGCCCAGTGTCGTGTCGATCGCCATGGTGTCGTTGCGTCCTTGGGTTAGATGCGCCCCGATGGGTCGCGTCGGTGTTAGATCGGCTTGCCGCTTTGCGCGGCTTCGATGAGATCGTCGGTCAGCATCAGCTTGGCCCGCGTGATGGCGGCGAGCGGCACTGCCGCGTCGTTGCCGTCGTCGAGCCGCAATTTCACGTCGTCGCCGGCGAGGCCGATGAGGCGGCCGCGAAAGCGTTTGCGCCCATCGACCGGCATGGCGGTCTCGATGCGCGCCTCGAAGCCGGCCCAGCGCTCGTAGTCGGCCGGCTTGACCAACGGGCGGTCGATGCCGGGCGACGAGACTTCCAGGCTATAGGCGGCCTCGATCGGGTCTTCGACGTCGAGCAACGCCGAAACGGCGCGGCTGATGTCGGCGCAATCGTCGACCGTCATGTTCTCGCCGTCGGCCCGCTCGGCCATGATCTGCAGCGTCAAGCGCGAGGCGCCGGAGAGCTGCACGCGCACGAGGGCATAGCCCATGTCCGTGAGGGCGGGCTCGATCATGCCGGCAATGCGCTCTGCGATATCCATGCGGTCTCTAGCGTCTCGATCTGCAACGTCGTCGTAATGCGAAGCACCGCGCTCGCCGTTCGGCGCGCGGCCCCAAAAGCCTGTCGGCAGCCCCGCTCGTTCCAGCGGGGCGGCGCCGACATCCGTCGGGATCATGCCTTCGTTCTCGGTCCAGTCGGCGACAGCCAGCGAATGCGAAATCAAGCGGCGACAAGAGCGGGCCGCCGGCCCACCCGCTACCAAACTCGACCGATGTGAAGGAGGCCTTGTGTCAAGGCAGGGCAAATATAGCGGTTTCGCCGATTTCTTCAAGGTTCGTCGGCCGTTCGCGCCGGCCGGGCCCGCCGCCGACCCGCGGATTTACCGTCCGACGCTCAGGCGCGGGGAACCCGGCGCCAGGTCATGAAGGCCGGGGCGGCTCCCGCTAAGCCCTTGTCTTCATAGCGAGTTTTCGGCGAATCGGCGGGCCGCTGGCGCCAGTCGGCGGGGCGCCGGGCGGTCCAGGCGAAGGCCGGATGGTCGGTCATTTCCACCAGCATCCAGCGCAAGTAGCCCGGATCGTCGGTCGCCAGGCGGAGTTCCGCCCCGTCCTTGAGGACGCGGGCGAGTTGGTCGAGATTGGCCTTGGCGACGAAACGGCGCTTGTGATGGCGGGCTTTCGGCCAGGGATCGGGGAACAGCACGAAGGCGCGGGCGATGCTGGCGTCCGCGAAGGCGGCGATCAGCGGTCGCGCGTCGTCCATCAGCACGCGGATATTGCCGGCGCGGGCCGGCTGCTCGTCGACGGCGCGCAGCAGCGCCGCCATGCCGTTGATGAAGGGCTCGCAGCCGATCAGGCCGGCCTGCGGATGCGCCGCGGCCTGCGCCAGAAGATGCTCGCCGGCGCCGAAGCCGACTTCGAGCCAGGCTTCGGTGACCGGGGATTCGAACAAGGAGAGCGGATCGAGCGACGCGGGCTCGCGCGGCACGGCGACGCCGATGCGCGGCAGCCAGGCATCGACCGCCGACTGGCGCGCGGCGCGCAGCGGCCGGCCGAGCCGGCGGCCGTAGAGGCGGCTGTCGTCATGGGCGGCGGCCGGAGGGGCGTTCTTGTCGGACATGGGGGCAAGATAAACGAACGGCCGGTCGCATGGCGACCGGCCGTTGCGTGACAACAGGATGTCGGCGTTAGAACGCGCGCTTCAGCTCGTTCACCAGGTCGGTCTTCTCCCAGGAGAAGCCGCCCTTGCTGTCCGGCGTGCGGCCGAAATGGCCGTAAGCCGTGGTGCGGGCGTAAATCGGCTTGTTGAGGCCGAGATGCTCGCGGATGCCGCGCGGGCTAAGCGACACCAGCTCGGGCAGAATCTTGGCGAGCTTGGCTTCGTCGACCTTGCCGGTGCCGTAAGTGTCGACATAGACCGACAGCGGATAAGCCACACCAATCGCATAGGCGAGCTGGATCAGGCAGCGGTCGGCCAAGCCGGCGGCCACGACGTTCTTCGCCAGATAGCGCGCGGCGTAAGCCGCCGAACGGTCGACCTTGGTCGGGTCCTTACCCGAGAAGGCGCCGCCGCCGTGCGGGGCCGCGCCGCCGTAAGTGTCGACGATGATCTTGCGGCCGGTCAGGCCGGTGTCGCCGTCGGGACCGCCGATGACGAAGTTGCCGGTCGGGTTGACGTAGAAATGCTCGTTGGCCGGCATCCAGCCTTTCGGCAGCACCTTCTCGACGTAGGGACGGACGATCTCGCGCACGTCGTCCTGGTCGACCTTGGCGTTATGCTGGGTCGAGACGACGACGGCGGTGCAGCCGACCGGCTTGCCGTTCTCGTAGCGCAGCGTCACCTGGCTCTTGGCGTCGGGCTCGAGCATCTTTTCCTTGCCCGAGTGACGCGCGGCGGCGAGCGCGCTGAGGATGTTGTGCGAATATTGCAGCGGCGCCGGCATCAGTTCCGGCGTTTCGTTGCAGGCATAGCCGAACATGATGCCCTGGTCGCCGGCGCCTTCGTCCTTGTTGCCCTTGGCGTCGACGCCCTGGGCGATGTCGGCCGACTGGCCGTGCAGCAGGATTTCGATCTTGGCGTGCTTCCAGTGGAAGCCGTCCTGAGCGTAACCGATGTCCTTGATCGCGGCGCGGGTCAGCTTCTCGATCAGCGCCTTGTTGATCTTCGGCTTGCCGCGGCCGACCGGCTTCAGCATGGGCGCGCGCGCGCTCATCTTCTTCGGGTTCATGCCGACTTCGCCGGCGATGACGACGCGGTTGGTGGTGACCAGCGTCTCGCAGGCGACGCGGGCGTAGGGATCGGCGCCGAGGAAGGCATCGAGCACGGTGTCGGAAATGCGGTCAGCGACCTTATCCGGATGGCCTTCGGAAACGGATTCGCTGGTGAACAGGAAATTCTTGGGCACGGATGACCTCCGAGAGCCGATGGAGCGCGCGAACCCCGCGCGGCGATGGATGGGAGTTCGAACCGCGCCGCTGCGAAGCGCGGGAAGGCGCGGTTTTTCTCCCCTTTTCCGCGCCTTAGCGCTGGGTTGTTGCAACCTTTGCCGAGAGCGTCAAGGGGATTTGCCGGCGCAGCCTGGCGCGCGCGCGGCGCGCCGGCCGGCGACGGCCCGCCGCGCCGGCCTTAGGCGCTGGGTTTGGCCAACGCGCGCACCAGGTCGAGGACCCGCTTGCGCACATCGGGATTGGCGACGGCGTAGTAGGCGCGCACCAGTTCGAGGGTCTCGCGGCGCGCGAAAGGATCGCGCCCGCCGGCTTCCTCCGCGCCGCCCTTGGCCGACCCCTTGGGAGCCGCCTTCATCCGGCCGTCGGCCTTGCCGCGCCCGCCGCGGGCGGGCTTTTCCGTCTGGCCCGGCGCGTCTTCGAAGAAATAGGCGATCGGCACGGCCAGTTCGCGGCTGAGCTGCAGCAAGCGGCTGGCGCCGATGCGATTGGCGCCGCGCTCGTATTTCTGAATCTGTTGGAAGGTCAATCCGACGGCGCGGCCGAGCTTGTCCTGGCTCAAGCCCAGGAGCGCCCGGCGCTGACGCAAGCGACGACCGACATGAATGTCCACCGGATCCGCAACATCGTCTCCCCGACGGGCGACGCCCACTCGCGCGGTCCCGGCACGCGGCACTCTAACCATACTTCCCCTCGACTGACGGCTCGGCCAAGCCGCTCGCAACGGCCGATAGACGCACGCGGTCCATGACATGACTGGCACCGCCGATATCGCATACAAGTGTATGCTCGCGGCGGCGCATTGTCTCGTGTTTATCGGTCAATTTTCCGTAAGGCCGCTGCATACGCGGCAAACCCCGAGGCGGATCACGCGATCCGCCGGACGCCGGCGATTGTCATATTTGACAGACGGTTAGCGGCGCCGAAGGACGCAGGCCGCAAGGCCCGCCGCGAACAACATCAAAAAAATGAAATCGCCGAAACGGGCATAGGGCGTCGGCGGCAAGGCCGCCGGTAGCGCGCCGTCGAGCACGCCGGCGCGGCCGAGCGCGAGCGACATGCGCAGCCGGCCATAAGAATCGATGATGGCGGAAATGCCGGTATTGGCCGCGCGCACCAGCGGCAAGCCCTCCTCGACGGCGCGCAGGCGCGCGCTGGCGAGATGCTGATGCGGCCCCGTCGAAATGCCGAACCAGCCGTCGTTGGTGACATTGAGCAGCCAGCCGGCGCGCGCGCGCGGATCGGTGACGTTGCCGGGAAAGATCACCTCGTAGCAAACGAGCGGCGAGGCCGGCGGCAGGCCGGGCAGCGCCATGGTCTGCGGCCCCGGACCGGCGGAAAAATCCACCGCGCCGGCGGTGATCTTGTCGAACGGCAAGAGCCAGCGCAGCGGCATATATTCGCCGAACGGCACGAGATGGAATTTGTCGTAGGTGGCGACGATCTCGCCGCGACCATCGACGGCCTGCACGCTGTTCCACACGCGATAAGGCGCGCGTTCGGCGCGCGGCGTGCCGGTGATGACGAGCGCGCCCGGATGACCTGGGCCCGCGAGACGGCCGGCGAGCTGGCCGAGCGCGGCGCGCAATTCGGGCTCATCGGCCAGGAAGAAGGGCAGCGCCGTCTCCGGCCAGATCACCGCGCTGATCGGCTCCAAGGACGGCTGGGCGGAGAGCGCGAGATATTTGCGCGCCGTCTCGACGCGCACGTCGTCCTGCCATTTGAGGCGCTGGTCGATGTTGCCCTGCACGAGACGCAGGTTGACGCCCGGCACATCGGCATCGAGCGTATTTTTATTTTCGGCGTCGTTCATGCGCCAGACGCCGAAGACGGCCGAGAGCGCCAAAGGCAAGAGCAGCAACAAGGCGCGCCGGCGCGCCAGCGAAGAGACGCCCGGCTCGCCGAGCGGCGCGAAGGCGCAGGCCGCCATGACCGTGAGCAGCGTCAAGCCGTAAGCGCCGAACAGCGCGGCGCCCTGCGTCATCTCCGGCAATGCCGCCCATACGGTGGCGATTTGATTCCACGGAAAGCCGGTGAGGATATGGCCGCGCAACCATTCGACCGCCGTCCAGGCGAGGGCGAAGCCGAGCGGCCCGGCCCAGCCTTGGGCGAAGCCGCGCGCGCGCAGGCGATGCAGCGCATAGAGCGCGGCGGCGGCGAAGAGGCCGAGGAAGAGCGACAGGCCGCTGACCGCGAAGGGCACCAGCCAGCCGAACTTGGCGGCGTCCACCAGCAGCGCGTTGGTGATCCAATAGAGCCCGGCGGCGTAATGGCCGAAGCCGAAGGCCCAGCCGATCGCGAAGGCGGCGCGCGGCGTCTTGGCGCCCAGCGCCAGCCACAGCAGGCCGGTGAAGGCGACGGCGAGCAGCGGCACGAGATAAAACGGCGGCAAGGCGCCGACGGAGAGGACGCCGAGGCCGCAAGCCGCGAGCAGGCGGCGCCAGCCGGTCAATGCGGCGAGACGCGCCGCGCAACGCTCGACCGCTCCCGGCACCCGTCAGCGTCCGCCGTTGGCGCGCGAAGGTTCGGCGGCCGGCTTGTCCTCGGCGCGCGCCGGTTCGAAGGACGGGGGCTTGCGCAGGCGCAAGCGCTTGACGCGGCGCGGATCGCCGTCGACCACTTCGATCTGCAGGCCGGAGGAATGGCGCACGATCTCGCCGCGCGCCGGCACGCGGCCGGCGAGAAAGACGACGAGGCCGCCGAGCGTGTCGATGTCGGCCTCGCGCTCTTCCTCGGTCAGCACGGCGCCGACCTTGTCCTCGAAATGCGCGATGTCGGTGCGCGCGTCGGCGAGCCAAGTGCCGTCCGGACGCTCGATCATGCCGGGCTCTTCGGCGTCATGCTCGTCCTGGATGTCGCCGACGATGGCCTCGATCATGTCCTCGATGGTGACGAGGCCATCGATGCCGCCGTATTCGTCGACCACCATGGCCATATGCACGCGCGTGAGGCGCATCTCCAGCAGGAGATCGAGCACGCGCATGCTCGGCGAGACGAACAGCACCTTGCGCAGCATGCCGGCGAGATCGAACGGCTCGGTCTTGAGGGTCTGCGCCAGCACGTCCTTGATGTGGACGACGCCGCGCACGTCGTCGAGCGATTCGCGATAGACCGGCAGGCGGGAATGCGCTTCGCCGGTCATCAGGCGGATCAGCTCGGCCTGCGGCGTGGAGATTTCGACGGCGGTGATATCGGCGCGCGGCACCATCACGTCGTAGGCCGTGACGTCGCGCAGATGCAGGATGTTCTGCAGCAGAAGCCGTTCGTCGGGATTGATTTCCGCCGGGCCGCTTTCGCCCTCGCCGGGCTCGCTGTCCTCGATCAGCTCCTCGATGGCCTCGCGGAGCGATTCGTCGGCCTTGCGGGCGCGGCGGAATTTCTGGATCAGGCCGCGCAGGCCGCGCGGCGCGATGGGAGACGCCCCGGGAGACGCCAGCGGTCCGTGAGTCGGGGCCGGTGTCTCTTCGCGGGGCAACGTACTATGGCTCGGGTCGGTCATGTCCTCGTTCGGGCCGCCGTGCGGGCGCGGCCTCCTGGTTTGGCGACAGGGGTCTTGCGGGCGCGGGAAACGGCTTTACGCGCCGGACGCAGAAGATAGGGATCGGCAATCCCATGGCGCGCCAGCACCGCCCGCTCCAAGCCTTCCATGTCATCCGCTTGGGAATCGTCGAGGTGATCATAGCCGAAAAGATGCAAAACGCCATGCACCGTCAAATGCGCCAGGTGATCGGCCAAGCGCTTGCCCTGCTTGCGCGATTCGGCCGCCGTGACGGTCAGGGCGATGGCGATGTCGCCCAAATTGACAGGCTCTTGGCCGCGCGCGCCACGAGACAGAGGGGCCCCCTCCCAGGCGGGAAAGGACAGCACGTTGGTCGGCTTGGCCTTGCCGCGAAAATCGTGATTGAGCGCCTTCAACTCGGCGTCGTCGGCCAGCAAGACCGTCAGCGCCCAGGGCCGCGCCCCTTTGGGCGCGGCCGCACCGTCGGCGAGCGCCGCCGTGACGGCGGCGCGGGCGAACTTGCGCACGAGGGCGGCGACGGCGGGCAGCCGCCGGGTCCAGGCCGGAGTCTCGACGAGCAGGGCGATGCGCAGCGGCGGCGACTTTCGCACCGTCATTCGCTCTTGCGCGGCTTGGTGATGAAATCGGGCAGCTCGGCGGGCGGCGCGCCGTCATCGGCGGCGTCGGAGAGCGTGGAGGCCGGCGCGCGGTTGCGCGCGAGCCGCGTCCTGTCGGCCTGCTCGTAGGCCCGCACGATGCGCGCGACGACCGGATGGCGCATCACGTCGGCTTCGCTGAAGGTGACGACGCCGACGCCTTCGATGCCCTGCAAGGTCTCCAGCGCGTCCCTGAGGCCCGACTTGGTGCCGGACGGCAGATCGACCTGGCTGAGGTCGCCGGTGATGATCATGCGCGAGCCTTCGCCGAGACGCGTCAGGCACATCTTCATCTGCATCGCCGTGGTGTTCTGCGCCTCGTCGAGAATGACGAAGCTGTGCGCCAAGGTGCGACCGCGCATGAAGGCGAGCGGCGCCACTTCGATCTCGCCGGACTCGAGGCGCTTTTCCACCTGATCGGCGGGCAGCATGTCGTGCAGCGCGTCGTAGAGCGGCCGCAGATAGGGATCGACCTTCTCGCGCATGTCGCCAGGCAGGAAGCCGAGCCGCTCGCCGGCCTCGACCGCCGGGCGCGACAGCACGATGCGATCGACTTCGCCGGCGGTGAGCGCGGCGACGGCGGCGGCGACGGCGAGGTAGGTCTTGCCGGTGCCGGCGGGACCGATGCCGAACACCATCTCGTTCTCGCGCATGGTGCGCAGATAGGTCGCCTGCACCGCCGAGCGCGGCGAGATCTGGCGCCGGCGCGTGGCGATGACGAGATCGCCGTCGGTCTTGACCGCCGTGCCGCCGCGCGTCGGACGCACCACCTCGACGCCCTGGACCTGGCGCAAGGCGGCGTCGAGCGCGCCGGCATCGACCGGCTGGCCGCGCTTCAGATCGCCGTAAAGCGCGAGCAGCGCGCGGCGCGCCTGATCGACCGCGGCGGCCGCGCCGGTGACGGCGAGGCGATTGCCGCGCGTGACGATCTGCACGCCGAGCGCGCTTTCGATGCGCGCGAGATTGCGGTCATGCTCGCCATAGAGCAGCGGCAAAAGGCGATTGTCGTCGAATTCGATTTGCAGCGGCGCCTCGGCCAAGCCGGGCGGCAACGGCGTGCCGGAATCAGCCGGACTCATGCGGCGGCCACATCGGCAGGCGCGCCGAGCAGTTCGCCGGCCAGGCTGTTGGTCGCCGCCGACAGCACGCGTACGCGCGCGATCTGGCCGATCAGGCCGGCGACGCGGTCGCCCGCTTCCACATGCACCGCTTGCAGATAGGGGCTGCGGCCCATCGCCTGGCCGTCGTGGCGGCCCGGCGCGGCGAACAGCACGTCGAGCTCGCATCCGACCTGCGCCGCGTTGAAGGCGCGTTGCTGGTCGAGCAGCAGGGCGAGCAGCGCGTCGAGCCGCGCGGTTTTGACGTCCTCGCTCACCTGCTTGGCGATGACCGACGCCGGCGTGCCGGGGCGGCGGCTGTATTTGAACGAATAGGCCATGGCGAAACCGATCTCGCGCACCAGCGCCATGGTCGCCTCGAAATCCGCGTCGCTTTCGCCGGGAAAGCCGACGATGAAGTCCGACGACAGGGCGAGATCGGGCCGCGCCTCGCGCAGGCGATCGACGACGCGGCGGAAATCGTCGGCTGTGTACTTGCGGTTCATCGCCTCCAACACTGTGTCGGAGCCGGACTGGACCGGCAGATGCAGGAACGGCATGAGCTGCGGCAGATCGCCGTGAGCGGCGATCAGGTCGTCGTCCATGTCGTTGGGATGCGAGGTGGTGTAGCGAATGCGCGCCAGGCCGTCGATGTCCGCCAGCGCGCGAATAAGGCGGGAAAAGCTCCACTCGCGTCCATCGAGGCCTTCGCCGTGATAGGCGTTGACGTTCTGGCCGAGCAGCGTGAGCTCGCGCACGCCCTGCGCCACCAAGCCCTTGGCCTCGGCGATGACCGATGCGGCGGGACGCGAATATTCGGCGCCGCGCGTGTAGGGCACGACGCAGAAGGTGCAGAATTTGTCGCAGCCTTCCTGGATCGAGAGGAAGGCGGTGACGCCTTGCGCGGTCGGCGCGGGCAATTGGTCGAACTTCGGCTCGGCGGGGAATTCGGTGTCGAGCACGGTTTGGCGCACGCCTCCATCCTTTTGCGCTGCGCGCAGCGCTTTCGCCACCATCTCGGGCAGGCGGTGATAGGTCTGCGGCCCGAAGACCATGTCGACGAAGGGCGCGCGATGGGCGATCTCGTCGCCTTCGGCCTGCGCCACGCAACCGGCGACGCCGAGCAGCAGCGTCTCGCCCTTGGCGTCCTTCTCCTGTTTCAATTCGCGCAGGCGGCCGAGATCGGAATAGACCTTCTCCGCCGCCTTCTCGCGGATATGGCAGGTGTTGAGGATCACCATGTCGGCGCCCGCCGCCGTGTCGGTGACCGCATAGCCGAGCGGCGCCAGGACATCCGTCATGCGCGCGGAGTCATAGACGTTCATCTGGCAGCCGTAGGTCTTGATGTAGAGCTTCTTGCTCGCCACGCGCGACAGTCCGATCTGGGGTCCGGTTCGGTGAGGGCGGATATTAGCGCCGGCGGCCCGACGCGAACAGCGATTCGGCGAAACCGGCCTCGACCGCCGCCTGGCTGCGTTCGGCGAGCGCCTTGCGGCGGGCGCCACCGGTCAAAACGGCGGGAACCGCCTCGGGCGCGTCCGGCTCGCCGGCCGCCGGCAGCGCTTCATCCAGCGCCGGCAGGGCAAGCGCCGCCATGTCCAGCGGAGGCTGGAACCCGATCTCGACCGTCAGCTTGCCGAGCGCGAAGACGTTCCAGGCATGGCCGAGCATGTTCATGTTGCCGTACCAGGCGATGTTCGGACGCCATTCGCGGCCGATCGGCAGGCCGTCGAGCTTGAGATAGGCGACCGAGACCGGCTGCACCGTGAGCGGGCGGCCGTCGACCTCGCGTTCGGCGACGCTGAACAGGGCGCTCTTGAACGGCAGGATGCGGTTGCCGTCGCTGCTGGTGCCTTCGGGGAACAGGATCAGATCGTCGCCCGCATCCAGTCGGCGGGCGATCTCGTCGCGCTGCTTCGCCGCATGGGCGCTGCGCCGCTCGATGAAGACCGTGCGCTGCAATTTGGCGAGCAGGCCGAAGAAGGGCCAATCGGCGATTTCCGCCTTGGCGACGAAAGAGCCGCGGATCAGCGCGCCGAGCACGGTGATGTCGAGATAGGAGGCGTGATTGGCGACGAACAGCATCGGCTTGCCCGGCGCCTGCTCGCCGCGCACCTTCAGTTCGATGCCGATGATGCGGCAGACGCCGCGATGATAGAAACGCGGCAGGCTGGACGCGGCGCGCAGACGCAGGCCGACGGCGACCATTTGCGCCGGCAGCAGCATCATGGTCCAAGCGGCATAAAGGGAGAGGCGGACGGCCGCCCGCAGGTGGGACCGCATGGTCAGGCGCCGCCGGGGGCGTCGCGCTGGCTTTCGTAGTGACGCATGTATTTTTCGGTCACCAGGTCGGTCTTGACGATGATGCAAACGTCGATGGTGTTGAACTGCTCGTCGATCACCGCGCCGTCGCCGACGAACCCGCCGAGGCGGAGATAGCCCTTCACCAAGGGCGGCAATTCGGCGAGGCAGCGGCGGGCGTCGAGCGCGACGGCCGGCTTGAGCGCCATGTCGATATAGCGGCCCGGCAGCGCGCGCGTGCGCAAGGCCGACGGCGCGAGATGGAAATGATGCAGGTAGGACAGGATGTCCGCATGGGCCTGCACATCGGTGCCCGACAGGCTGGCGCAGCCGAACATCACCTGGATGTCGTGATGGAAGACATAATTGGAAATGCCGCGCCACATCAGCTGCATCGTCGGGCGGTTGCGATGCGCCGCATCGACGCAGGAGCGGCCGAGCTCGAGAATTTCGCCCTGCATGGCGATCAATTTCGAGACGTCGTATTCGGACGCCGAATAGAACCCGCCGACCTTGTCGGCGGCGGCGCGGCGGATCAGACGGTAGGTGCCGACGACGACCGGCGCGCCTTGCGAGTGATCGAGCACGACGAGATGGTCGCAATAGGCGTCGTAGGCGTCGATGTCGCGCTGGCTGCGCGCGACGTCGGCCGACGGCTTGGCGCCCATCTCTTCGTAGAAGACGCGGTAACGCAGCGCGAGCGCGGCGTCGATTTCAGCCGGCGTCTCGGCGAGGCGCAGTTCCAGGTTGCCGGTGCGTAGGGCCGGCAGCGGACGGTCGTTGGGCAGGACGGCGGTCATCTCAATGGGCGAGGCGGCGGTCTGCAGCGAAGGCTTCACGGGCGCTCGGGGGCGACGCGGCGTTAATTGTCGCCGCCCTTGAGGGGCACGGCGAACAATTCGAGCCGATGGTCGACCAGCTTGAAGCCGAGACGCCGGGCGATCTCGCGCTGCAGGGCCTCGATCTCCTCGTTGTGGAACTCGATGACCTTGCCGCTTTTGATGTCGATCAGATGATCGTGATGGCTGTCGGGGGCGCGCTCGTAGCGCGCGCGGCCGTCGCCGAATTCATGGCGCGACAGGATGTTGGCTTCTTCGAACAGGCGGACGGTGCGATAGACCGTGGCGATGCTGATGCGCGGATCGATGGCCGAGGCGCGGCGATGCAGCTCTTCGACGTCCGGGTGATCCTCGGCGTCGGACAGCACCCGCGCGATGACGCGGCGTTGGCCGGTCATTTTCATGCCCTTGTCGAGGCAGAGTTTTTCGAGCGTCGAGACGTCCTGAGCCATCATTATCCTCCAGGCGCGGCAAGGTGCGCCAAACGGCGACACCATAACCGATTAGGCCCGGTCCGCCTACCCTGCCCTTGCGCCGGTCCGGCCGCCGTTCCGCGAACGAAATCAGCGGCCTGCGCGACTATAGGGGAGGCCTGGGCGGACCGTTTCAACGGAATCGCGCGGGCTCAGCGCGAGCGCTTGCGCGGCTTGGTCCCGAGACCGATCTTTTTGGCCAGCGAACTGCGCTGCTTGGCGTAATTGGGCGCGACCATCGGATAGTCGGCGGGCAAGCCCCAGCGCTCGCGATAATCGTCCGGCGTCATGTCGTAAGCGGTCTTAAGGTGGCGCTTGAGCATCTTGAGCTTGCGGCCGTCCTCGAGACAGACGATGTAATCGGGCATGACAGACTTCTTGATCGGCACGGCCGGCTCGGGACGCTCGCCCATGGCGCTCAGGCCGCCGGTGGAGGCCTTGCCGATGCCGGCCAGCGTCGCGTAGACCTGTTGGATCAACTGCGGAAGATCGCTCGTCGAGACAGTATTGTTCGCGACGTGGGAAGACACGATCTCCGTCGTCAAGACAAGAAGATCGTTGGAGGCATTATCCTCAGGCATCCGGCGTACTCCGCTTTGATGATCTGCAGGGTTATAAGTTCTTTTATTCATTGGTTCAATCCGGATTTCTTTAGATTTATCAAGCAAAACAAGCCAATGTTATTAAAATGACCGACTATCGTTTGGACATCACTTCCGAGGTCTGTCCGATGACCTTCGTGAAGACCAAACTCCTGCTCGAGCGCATGGCCCCCGGCGAGATCGCCGAGGTCCGCCTCAAGGGCGCCGAGCCGCGCGACAACGTGCCGCGCTCGGTACGCGACCACGGCCATGAGGTCCTGGCGCTGGATGTCGAAGCCGGGGCCGAGGGCGGCGAGACCTATCTGCTGCGCATCCGCAAGCGCTGACGCCCGGGCTGGAATTGGGAGTTAGGCGAGATCGCGGCGCATGGTGAGCGCCGCCATGGCCGGTCCGTTCGGCCGCTTGTAATAGCCCGGCCGGCGGCCGACCGGCTTGAAGCCGTAGGATTCATAAAGCCGCCGCGCCACGGCATTGTCCTCGGCGACTTCGAGAAACAGCTTGTCGCCGCGGTGCGCGCGCACGCCGATCATGATCGCATCCAGCAAGCGCCGCGCCGCGCCGTGCCGGCGATGCTCGGGCAGCACGGCGATCGACAGCAATTCCCATTCGTCGAGCGTGCCGCTCGCCAGGGCAAAGCCCATCGGAATCTCGTCGTCCGCCGTTTCCAGCACGGCGACATAGCCGAAGGCGCCTTCCATGCGCATGACCTGGCCGACGGTATAGGCGGTCCAACCGTCGTCGAAGCAGCGCTGATGCAGTTCGGCGATGACGACATGATAGGCCGCGCCGACCGGCAGTAGCTTAACCTCGGGCATCACGCTGCTCATGCCCCGCTCCTCATGGGCCCGCTCCTCATGGACGCGTGACCCGGATGCGGCCGCCGTCCCGCGGCAGCTTGGCGTCGGGCGGACGCAAATAGAGCGGACGCGGCGACGCGAGCGCTTCGCCCGAGAGCAGGCGCGCGGCCGCGAGGCGGGCGACGACGGCGGCATCGGGCACCGCATGATCGGCGATCAGCGTGGCGCGCGCGCGCGCCGCGCCGTCCAGCGCCGCATGGAGCCGCGCCGCGCCGTCGCCGGCCAGGGCGAAGGGCCCGTCCGGCAGCGCCACCGCCTCCGGCAGCTGCGCGATCGGCGCGCCCGCCGGGCGCCAGACCGCGCCGCCGGCGAATTGCTGTACATAGAGATCGTCGCGCTTGGCGTCGATGGCGACGACGAGCGAGGCCGACGCGGGCGGCAGCGCCGCGGCGATGGCCTCGAGCGTGGTGACGCCGACGGCGGGCTTGCCGCTGGCCAACGCGATGGCGCGCGCGGCGGCGAGGCCGATGCGCAAGCCGGTGAAGGCGCCGGGCCCGACGGTGACGCCGATCGCGGCCAGATCGGCAAACTCGAGCTGCGCCGCCGCCATCACGCGCTCGATCATCGGCAACAGGGCTTCGGACTGGCCGCGCGCCATCGGCGCGAATTCGCGCGCGAGGATCGCGCCGTCGCGCCAGACGGCGGCCGAGCAGGCGTCGCAGGCGGTGTCGAAGGCCAGCACGGGGCCGGGCGCCGGGGCCGTCATTGGCCCGCGCGCCCTTCATGCAAATTGCCGGTGCGCAAAATGTCCGTTCGCTGCATCATGCCGTCCGTACCGTCATCATCGTTGGATCGTCGTCCGTGAACACGCCTACACCCAGTCTGCCGCTCGTGCCGCTCGTCGAAATCGCCGCGCCGGCCTTCGACGTGGACATCGAGATCGCCTATGCCACGGCGCAGAATATCACCGAACAGCCGGTCTATGGGCGCGCCGCATGCTACCTGCATCCGGACGCGGCGGAAAAGCTGCAACGCGCCATCGATCTGGCCAAGCCGCTCGGCTATCGCCTCAAGATCTTCGACGCCTACCGGCCGACCGAGGCGCAGTGGAAGCTGTGGAACGCCAGGCCCGATCCGGAATTTCTCGCCGATCCCCGGCGCGGCTCGCCCCATTCGCGCGGCGTCGCGGTCGATCTCAACCTGCTCGACGCCGCCGGCCGCGAGCTCGACATGGGCACCGGCTTCGACGCCTTCACGCCGCTGTCGCACCATGGCGTCACCGCGGGCATTTCCCCGGCCGCCCAGCGCAACCGTCTTCTGCTGATCGGCCTGATGACCTCGGCGGGCTGGGATTTTTACCGCAACGAGTGGTGGCACTACCAGCTTTTCGACTCGCGGCGCTATCCGCTGATCGACGACGGAAAAGCCGCGCCCGCCATGATGTGAGCGCGGTCGTCTTTCGCCGCGCGGCGAAAGCCGCCATAATCGGCGCAAGAACAGGCTGCGGCGCGCAAGCGGGGGCACGCGCCGAAGGGGAGAGAGCCGTCATGCCGATCCGTTTTCAGCGCGCTTGCGCCATCGTTCGGCGCGCCGCCATTCCGTTCGCCGTGATCGCGGCACTCGCCGCCGCCGGACCGGCGACGGCGCAAACCGCCGGCCGCCTCGACGGCGAGGCCATCGCGTCGCACGCCGTGCTGTTCATCTATCATCGCTTCGGCGAAACCCAGATCCCCTCGACGAACATTCGCCTCGATCAGTTCGAGGGCCATCTGCGCGAATTGCAGGACGGCGGCTACAACGTGCTGCCGCTCGCCGACATCGTCGCCGCCCTGCAGGCCGGCGAGACGCTGGCGGACAGGACCGTCGGCATCTCGATCGACGACGCCTATGCCTCGCTTTACGCCAACGCCTGGCCGCGCCTGCGCGCCGCCAATTTTCCCTTCACCATCTTCATCGCCACCGACACCATCGACCGCAAGGCGCCCGGCTTCATGAGCTGGGATCAATTGCGCGAGCTGAGCCAATCGGGCCTCGTCGCCATCGGCAGCCAGACGACGAGCCATCCGCATATGCCGCTGATGGACGAGGCGCGCAACGCCGAGGAGCTGGCGAGATCGGCGGCGCGCATCGCGGCCGAGATCGGCAAGCCGCCGGCCCTGTTCGCCTATCCCTACGGCGAGATGAGCCTGGCGGTGAAGGCCGAGGTGCGCAAAGCGGGCTACGCGGCGGCCTTCGGCCAGCATTCCGGCGTCGTCCATGCGGGAGAGGATTTCTTCTATCTGCCGCGCTTTTCGCTCAACGAGCGCTTCGGCGACATGACGCGCTTTCGCATGGCGGCGCGCGCCCTGCCCATCCCGGTCGACGACGTGACGCCGACCGATCCGTTCCTCGCCGGCGAAAATCCGCCGGCGGTCGGCTTCACGCTGGCGAGCGATCTGCGCAATGTCGAGCGGATGGGATGCTACTACGCCGACCAGACCTTGAAGATCGAGCGGCTCGACGCGCGGCGCATCGAGGTGCGCATTCCGGCGGCCTTTCCGCCGGGCCGCGCGCGGCTCAATTGCACGCTGCCGGCCGGCGGCGACCGCTGGCGCTGGTACGGCACGCAGTTCTTCGTGCCGTTTCCGCCGGGGGAAAATCCCCCTGACTAAGCGCAGTCCCGTTAGGCGCCGGACGGCGCGCGGCTGGCGAATTGCGTGCCGGCCGCTTCGAGACGCGCCGAATCGTAAAAGCGCATGCCGTTCGAGCGCATCATCTGGCGCAGGTCGGCGGTGTAGCTGAGCCCGCGTTCGGAATAGCGCAGCAGCGTGCGGGCCAGGCTGTCGCCGTCGAGCGGCGCATCGCCGGCCTTCTTGCGCAGCTCGGCGCGCTGGCTGCGGAATTCGCCGTAGGCCGGATGCGAATTGAGATTGTGCGCATAGGAGCGCACGGCGCTCATCAGGCTGTCGTAGCTGCGATAGCGGTGCGCGTCGGCCGGTTTCTTGTGGCGCGACAGCAGGCTCTCGACCGAATCGTTGAACGCCTTCTGGCCGAACAGCGCGTTGCCCTCCTGGGCGAAGCGCGAGGTGCCCCAGCCGCTTTCGAGCGCCGCCTGGGTCAGCGCCAGCGACGGCGGCACGATATCGACCCGGCGCAATATCTCGCGCAGCATGGCGGCGCGTTCGCCGGTCTTCACGCCATAGAGCTCGGCGGTGTCGTCGATCAGCTTGAGGTCGTCGGCGGCGAGTTTGCGGCCGGCGTCGAGATCGCCGGCGAGCGACTGCAGCGTCGCGCGCAGATCGATAATCTCTTCGTTGACACGCAGGATCAGCGGCAGCATCGACTTGATGAACACGGCCTTGCGCAGATCGGTCGAATTGATGTCGGAGAGATCGGCCGGCAGCGTCTGGAGATAGATGCGCGGCACGGTGCCGGCGCCGCCGCGCAGCATGTCGAGGCGATAGCCCATGTCTTCGAAGGCGGCGACGATGCGCTTGCTGTCGCCGAGCGCCGCCATGGCGCGGGCGACGTCGAGGCCGTCGAAATTGCCGGCGGCGGCGAACTTGGTCCAGGCGGCGCCGCGCTCATCGTCCGGCGTCAGCTTCAGCGTGTAGGCGACGCGGTCGCCGGCCGCCGACGGCGCGTCGGTCAAATCGGCGACGAACGGCAGGGCCAGCGCGGCGACAAGACCGAGCGTGAGAAAACCGGCGCTGAGCTGAATGGGCCGAGACGAGAAAATGCCGAAGGACGGCAACGAACGAACGAACGATGCAGACAAAAAAATTCCTTTCATAGCCGCGCTCCTCCCCCGTGTTTTTCAAATGCGTTACGCGGTAGGCAGCGGAAGGCGCGCACCGAACGGTCCCATGAAGGGGCCGCGCCGGCGGCTGGAACGACCCGTGCTACTGGGCCGCCCTCACCTCCCGAACTTCGGGGATGTAGTGCCGGAGGAGGTTCTCGATCCCCGCCTTCAAGGTGGCCGTCGAGCTCGGGCAACCCGCGCACGACCCTTGAAGGTGCAGAGTGACGACGCCGTCTTCGAAGCTCTGGAAGACGATGTCGCCGCCGTCTTGGGCCACGGCCGGGCGGACCCGGGTGGCCAGCAGTTCTTTGATCTGGGTGACGATCTCGCCGTCATCGGCGCTGTCGCCCCCGGTCAAGCCAGAAGGCTCGGCGGCGCCGCTGAACAGCGGCTGGGCGGCGGTGAAATGTTCCATGATGACGGAAAGGATCGACGGCTTGAGCAGCTGCCAGTCGCGCTCCTCGGCCTTGGTCACCGTGACGAAGTCGCCGCCGAAGAACACCCCGCGCACGCCATCGACGGCGAACAGCGCGGTGGCGAGCGGCGAGCGCGCCGCAGTCTCGGCCGTGGGGAAGTCGGCCGTGCCCTCCGCCATCACGTCGCGCCCCGGAAGAAACTTCAGGGTCGCGGGATTGGGGGTCTGTTCGGTCTGGATGAACATGGGCGAAGGCGTATCCGGATGGTGATCAGGAACGAGGTCTTAAAAAGCCGTTAACAAATGGTTGGGCGGTCCATCAAAATCAACATAATTTTCCCTAACATAATCATATGGTTAACGGGAACTTGCCTGCCTCCGACGTGGGCAGGCGGCGCCTAAGGCGAGGATTCCATTGGGGAATGGTTGTCATATTGTCCACACCCCCCGTTAGCATTGCTTACGGCAGCCGGACATAAATTCGTGCGCTTCCGGTCCGTTCATTTCAAAAACGGCCGGCGCGGCGGGCGGTTCCCGGGCGGAACCGCCTAGGCAAGGCGCCTAGGCGAGACGATCGAGCTCCTGGTTGCTGAGATCGCCAGGCACGATGGTCATCGGGATATGGAGCTTCGTCCACATCTTGCCGGCGAGCGCGGTGATCAGCGGGCCGGGGTTCTTGCCGCGCGCGGCGGCGGCGAGCACGAGAACGGAAATGCCTTGGTCCTCGTCGATCAGGGCAAGCAATTCGTCGGCGACATTGCCTTCGCGGATGTGGAAGACCGGCGTCTTGCCGCAGATGCCCTGGACCTCGACCGAGAGGCCCTGCAGCACGGTCTCGGCTTCCTGGCGCTGCTCCTCGCGCATCAGGTTTTCCACCGAACCGAAGGCCTGAAAATCGGTCGGCGTGATGACGTAGAGCAACGCGACGCGCCCGCCGGTGCGCTTGGCGCGCAGCGCGGCATAGCGCAGCGCGACCTTATGTTCCTCGCTCTTGTCGACGACGACGAGGAAGACGCGCTCGATGGTCGCGGACGGCTGTTCGGATGCGGGAATCACGGGCGTGTCGCCGGTCATGAACGCCTCCATCGCAATCGTTCTGCGGCTTGCGGTCTGTCGGTCATGCGGGTCTCCATCGTGGGGGCCAATGCGAGAACGAACGGCTTAGGTGCGGCGGAAGACGAGCGCGGCGAGCCAACCGGCGAGCAAGGCCAGCAGAACGGCGAGCGCGCCGTAGGCCATCGGCCAATTATAGGCGAAATCATAAACCTCGGCGCCGAAGCCGACCTTGCTGACAACGAGCGGCGTCGATTGCGCGCTGATCACGGCGCCGCCGCGCACGAGATAGACGTCGGCGGTGTAGCTGCCGGTCGGCAGGTTCGACGGGAAATAGACCCGCGTGCGGAACAGGCGCGCGCCGAGGAAGACCACCTTGCCGGGATCCTCGACATAGAGATCGGCGCGCTGCTTGTTGCGGATCAACGCCTGGCGGAAGGTGTCGGCGAGCGGCAGGTCCGCCGCGTCCGCCGTGCGCTCGGGCGAAAAGCGCAAGGTATCGAAGCCGATCTCGTGGCGCATGCGCACGTTCGTGCCGAGAATCTCGCCGAGCGGCCGGTTCGACGAGACGCTGTAGAAGGTCGGCACGTTGACGAAGGCCATGTCCTTGTCGTTGACGAAGATGCCGGCGACGCGGCTCTTGCGCCGCACCAGTTCGCGGCCCGTGGGGCCGCGCAGCACGACGACGACATCGCCGTCGCCCTCGATGGCGCCGAACAGCAGCACGTCGGTGCCGATGAAGCCCGTGGTGATGGCGATGAAATGGTCCGAGAGGTCGGCGACCAGCGCCTGGGCGCGCGCCGGTCCCGCCGGCAAGGCCAGGGCCAGGAGCGCGAGCAGGCCGAGGGCCAGAGGACGAAGCCGCCGGATCATGGCGCGAAGGCCAGGCTGTAGAGGTCGAGCGGCGGCAGGAACAGATCGACGAAGATCTTCAGGCCGACGGCCAGGATGATGACGCCGAGCAGGGCGCGCAACTGCTCGCCGCGCAGCTTGGCGGAAAAGCGCGTGCCGAATTCGGCGCCGATCACCGCGCCGGCGAGCAGGATCAGCGCCAGCAGCACGTCCACCGTCTGGTTCTGCGTCGCCTGCAGGAAGGTGACGTTGGCGGTGACGAAGATGATCTGGAACAGCGAGGTGCCGATGACGACGAGGGTCGGCATGCCGATGAGATAGATCATCGCCGGCACCATGATGAAGCCGCCGCCGACGCCCATGATGGCCGAGAGAACGCCGACGATGCAGCCGAGGCCGAAGGGCAGCAGCGCGCTGACGTAGAGTCGCGACTTGGGAAAGCGCAGCTTCAGCGGCAGGCCGTGCAGCCAGGTATGCTGGTGCAATTTGCGCTGCGGCAGGCCGGTGGCGCCCTGGCGGCGCATGGCGCGCCAGCTTTCGACGATCATCAGCGGCCCGAGGCTGCCGAGCAGCAGGACATAGGCGATGGAGATGGCCAGTTCGAGCTGGCCGAGCTTGCGCAAGAGGCCGAACAGCCAGACGCCGAACACCGAGCCGACGATGCCGCCGACGACCAGGATGCCGCCCATCTTGAAATCGACGTTGCCGCGCCGCCAATGGGCGATGGTGCCGGAGACCGAGGCGGCCAGCGTCTGGTTCGCGCCGGTGGCGACCGCGACGGCGGGCGGGATGCCGATGAAGATCAGGAGCGGCGTGGTGAGAAACCCGCCGCCGACGCCGAACAGGCCGGACAGGAAGCCCACCCCGGCACCGAGCGCAAGGAGAACGAAGACGTTCTCCGAGATCTCGGCGATCGGCAGGTAGATGTCCATAGGCCTGATCCGCTCCGCTCGCCGACGAGTGGCGGCGGAATCTTAGGGTTGTCCTAACGCGCGATCCGCCGACTATACGCGCCGCGTTTCCGGTCGTCGTTCAAAAATCGCGGCGCGGGCAAAAAACTCTCGCCTTCATCGTCATGCCCGGACTTGTTTCGGCGATGACGGGTTTTGTGGATCATCACGGGCGCAGCAGGCCCATGATGTCCTTCACCTCGTTCATGTGGCGCGCGCCGATCTCGCCGGCCCGTTCCGCGCCGCGCTTGAGGATGGCGTCGACATAGGCCGTGTCCGCCGTCAGGCGGCGCATCTCGGCGCCGATCGGGCCGAGGGTGGCGACGGCGAGGTCGACCAGGGCGCCCTTGAACTCGGAGAACAGCTTGCCGCCGAATTCGCCGAGCACGTCGGCGCGGCTACGGCCGGCCAGGGTGGCGAAGATGGTGACGAGATTGTCGGCCTCGGGGCGGCCTTCGAGGCCTTCCACCTCGCTGGGCAGCGGCTCGGGATCGGTGCGCGCCTTGCGCACCTTCTGGGCGATGGTGTCGGCGTCGTCGGTCATGTTGAGGCGCGAATAGTCCGATTCGTCGGACTTGCTCATCTTCTTGGAGCCGTCGCGCAAGCTCATGACGCGGGTCGCCTCGCCGAGGATTTGCGGCTCGGGCAGCGGGAAATACTCGGTCTCGAAGCGGCGGTTGAAGGCGCCGGCGATGTCGCGCGCCAATTCGAGATGCTGCTTCTGGTCCTCGCCGACCGGCACATGGGTCGCCTTGTAGAGCAGGATGTCGGCGGCCATCAGCACCGGATAGGCGTAGAGCCCGAGCCCGGCGTTGTCCTTCTGCTTGCCGGCCTTTTCCTTGAACTGGGTCATGCGGTTGAGCCAGCCGAGCGGCGTCAGGGTGCCGAGCAGCCAGGCGAGCTCGGAATGGCCCGGCACGGTGGACTGGTTGAAAATGGTGCAGGCGTCCGGATCGATGCCGGCGGCGACATAGGCGGCCGTCACCTCGCGGGTGTGCTTGCGCAACTCGTCGGGATTTTGCGGCAAGGTGAGGGCGTGAAGATCGACGATGCAGAAGATGCAGTCGTAGTCCTTCTGCAATTTGACCCAGTTGCGGATGGCGCCCAGGTAATTGCCGAGATGCAGGTTGCCGGTGGGCTGGACGCCCGAAAAGATGCGGTTCATGAGGGCCAAATGCGCGAAAGCTGATGAGGGCGCTGTTATCGCTCCCCCACCCGCCCCGGTCAAGGAGAGGGGTCAGGGATGGGCGCGCAAATCCCGGAGCGAGCGGCGCTGCAGGCCGGCGGCGTCGAAATTGTCCGGCGCCAGCCAGCGCTCGAAGGCCGTGCGCGCCGCCGGCCAATCGCGGTCGATCAGCGCGAACCAGGCGGTGTCGCGGCTGCGGCCCTTATAGACGGTGGCCTGGCGGAAGACGCCCTCATGATGGAAGCCGTAGCGTTCCGCCGCGCGGCGCGAGGCCGAGTTGAGGCTGTCGCATTTCCATTCGACCCGCCGATAGCCCAATTCGTCGAAGGCGCGGCGCAGCAGGAGATAGATCGTCTCGGTGCCGGCCGACGTCTGCTGGAGCAGCGGCGAATAGGCGACATGGCCGATCTCGATCACGCCGTTGGCCGGATCGATCCGCATGAAATTCGCCATGCCGACGGCTTTGTCGGTGGCGGCATCGATGACGACATGATGAAAGGGATCGCTCTTGGCCGCCTCGGCCGTCAGGAAGCTGTCGTAAGCCGCCAGGCTCTTGAACGGCCCGACCATGAGATAAGTCCAATGGCTCGCGTCGGGCGCCGTCCGATGGGCGGCATAGAGCTCGGCGGCATGGCGCGCCGGGTCGAGCCGCTCGAGACGGCAAGTGCGGCCGACCATCGGCGTGGCCGGCGGACGCGGCCGCGCCGTCCACTCGTCGAGCGGCGGGCCGATGGGCTGGCCCAAGCTGTTGAAAATGTCCGCCATGCGCCGTCCTACGTCAGATCGGGGCCGCCGGCCGCTTCCGGCGGCACGGCTGTCGGCGTCTGGCGCGCGGGACGGCGCAGCAGGCTTTTCAATTCGCGCAGATCCATCGCGCCGAGCAGTTGCGCGGCGAGGCCATAGACCGCCATGCCGGCCGCCACCAGGATGGCGAGCGCGGCGATGCGCAAATGTTCCGGCCCGGAAAGCCAGGCCGCGAGAAGCCAGGCGAGCAGCAGCAGAACCGCCGCCATGGCGAGGCTGGCGAGCGCCATCGGCAGAAGGCGTTTCTTGGCGCGCGCGTCGAGGTGGAAGTGCCCGCGCTTGGCGAGGCCGCGCGACAGCACGAAAGCATTGATCCAACCGGTGACGCTGGTGGCCAGCGCGATGCCGAGATGGCCGAGGCCGTAATCGCGCAGAGCGAACATCAGGCCGACGCCGATGGCGGCATTGCCGATCATGCAGCCGACCGCGATGCGCACCGGCGAGGCGGTGTCCTCGCGGGCGAAATAGCCCGGGGTGAAGACCTTGACCAGCACCTGCGCCGGCAGGCCGATGGCATAGGCCGCCAGCGCCGCCGCCGTGGCCGCGACCTCGGCCGCGCCGAAGGCGCCGCGCTCGAACAGCACCAGGATGATCGGATAAGCGAGCGCGGTCAGCGCGACGGCCGCCGGCAGGGTGAGCAGCAAGGCGACTTCGAGCGCGCGATTCTGATTGTGCAGCGCCGCCTGGGCTTCGCCGTTGCGGATTTGGCGCGCCAGGATCGGCAGCAGCGCCGTGCCGATGGCGATGCCGACGACGCCGAGCGGCAGCTGCACCAGCCGGTCGGCGTAATAGAGGTAGGACACGGCGCCCGACGGCAAGAAGGAGGCGATGGCGATATCGACCACGACATTGATCTGGTAGATGCCGGCGCCGAGCGCGACCGGCATCATCAGGATCAGCAGCCGCTTCACGTCCGGCGTCAGGCGCGGCCAGCGCAAGCGCAGGCCGAAGCCGGCCGAGCGCATGACGAGATAGAGCCAGATCATCTGCGCCAGGCCGGCCGCCGTGACGCCCCAGGCCGCGCCATGGGCGGCCGACGGGGCATACCATTGCCAGCCGGCGAGGCCGGCGATCATGACGATGTTGAGGAACACCGGCGTCGCCGAGGTGGCGGCGAAGCGTTCCAGGCCGTTGAGCACGCCGCCGACCAGGCTGACGAGCGAGACGAACAGCAGATAAGGGAAGGTGATGCGCGTCAGCTCGACGGCCAGGGCATATTTCGCCGGATCGTCGCCGAAGCCCGGCGCGATGAGCGCGAGCGCCCAGGGCATGGCGAACTCGGCGGCGACGACGAAAACCAGCAGCGCCAGCAAGAGCGCCGCCTGCGCCTGCTCGGCGAAGAGCTTTGCGGCCGCCTGGCCCTCGCCGGCCAATTTGCGCGCGAACATCGGCACGAAGGCGGCGCTGAAGGCGCCCTCGGCGAACAGCCGGCGAAACAGATTGGGCAGCTTGAAGGCGACGACGAAGGCATCCGCCGCCGGGCCCGCGCCGAGCAAGGCGGCGAGCAGCATGTCGCGGCCGAAGCCGAGCACGCGGCTGATCAGCGTGAAGCCGCCGACCGTGGTGATGGCCCGCATCAACGCCATGGGCTAGCGGCCTCTCGCGCGGGACGAACTCACCAGGTGCCTTCTTCGCTATCGGCCGCCATGCGATGGGCCAGCACGCGGTCGATGCGGCGGCCGTCCATGTCGACGACTTCGAGACGCCAGCCGCCGACGACGACCCAATCGCCGACCTTGGGCATGCGCTTGAGATTGTGCAGCATGAAGCCGGCAAGCGTATGGAAGGTGGCGTCGCCCGGAATCGGCAGCAGCAGGAGATCGGACAGCTCGTCGCGCGGCATCGAGCCCGACAGCAGCCAGGAGCCGTCGTCGCGCCGCACGGCGTCGTCGCTGTCTTCGCCCTGCTCGCGGAAGGCGCCGGCGATGGCTTCGAGAATGTCGCCGCTCGTCACGACGCCCTGGAACATGCCGTATTCGTCGACGACCAGCGCCATATGCACGGTGGCGCGCTTGAGCACTTCGAGCATTTCGAGCGCGTCGGCGCTTTCATGGACGATCGGCGCGTCCTTCACATGACCGCGGATATCGACCGCTTCGCCCGACAGATAGGCATTGAGCAGGTCCTTGGCCTGGACGATGCCGACGACCTCGTCGACGCTGCCCTTGCCGACCGGCAGGCGCGAATGGCGGCTGGCGGCGAGCTTCTGGCGAATCTCCGACTGCTTGTCTTCGAGATCGACCCAATCGACCTCGTGGCGCGGCGTCATCAAGGCGCTGACCGGGCGGTCGCCGAAGCGCAGCACGCCGCTGATCATCTGCTTCTCGGCCGGCTCGAGCACGCCGGCGCTTTCGGCTTCGGCGACGAGCATGCGGATCTCGTCTTCCGTCACCGACTCCTTCGACTGGCTCTCGCGGCCGATCAGCTTGAGGCAGAGGCGGGACGACATGTCGAGCAGGCTGACCGCCGGGGCGAAGATGCGGCCGACCCACAGCATGGGGCGGGCGACGAAGGCGGCGACGCGCTCCGGATCGCCGAGGGCGATCTGCTTGGGCACCAGCTCGCCGACGATCAGCGAGAGATAGGTGACGCAGGCGACGACGCCGACCAGGCTGACCGCGTCGGCCCAGCTTTCCGCCATGCCCTGCTCGGCGAGATAAGTGCCGAGGCGCTCGGCGAGCGTCGCGCCTGAGAAGGCGCCGGCCAGCACGCCGACCAGCGTGATGCCGATCTGCACGGTGGAGAGGAACTTGCTGGGGTCCTCGGCGAGGCGCAGCGCCGTCGCCGCGCCGCGCACGCCGGCCGATTCGAGGGCGCGCAAGCGCGCCGGCCGGGAAGACACCACGGCCAATTCGGACATGGCCAGGAAACCGTTGAGGATGATCAGCAGAACGACGAGCGTGAGCTCGAGGGCCATCATGGGGCGGACAGACTCGGCAGTTGCACAGGGGGGCGATGATAGCAGAAAATCGCCGCCGTGCTTATCCTTTTATATCAAGGCTTTAGCGCCGGGCTCCGGATGCGGCCGGCGCCTGGACGGGCGGCTCGTCGGGGTCCTGCACGGCGGCGAACAGGCGCTCGCGCAATTGGGCGAGCTTGGCCTCGTGGGTGACCTTGAGACCGAACAGGTCCTTCACATAGAAGACGTCGACCGCGCGCGCGCCATAGGTGGAAATCTTGGCGCTGGAGATTTGCAGCGCCATGTCGGTCAGCGCCGTGGTGACGTCGAACAGGAAGCCGGGGCGGTCGCGGCCGTTCAGCTCGATCACCGTGTGGGTCGCCGAGGCGTCGTTGTCGATCAGCACGCGCGTCAGCACCTGGAAGGCGCGGGCGCGCGCAGGGCCGGTGCGCTTGCCGGCCAGCTCGCGGGCCGGGCGGATCTTGCCGGCGAGCACGCCCTCGATGGTGCCGCGCAATTTGCGCACGCGCTCGGGCCGCTCGAAGGCGCCGCCCTCGACGTCCTGGATCCAGAAGGAATCGAGCGCCATGCCGTTGGCCAGGGTGAAGACGCGGGCATCGACGATGTTGGCGCCGCTCATCGCCATGGCGCCGGCGATGCGGGCGAACAGGCCGGGATGGTCGGCGGTGTAGATCGTCACCTCGGTGACGGCGCGATAGGAATCGGCGACGACGTCGATGGCGAGCGGCGTCTCCTCCAGTTCGGCGTCATGGATCAGCCGCGCATGGTGAGCGTGAGCCTTGGTGTCGAAGGCGAGCCAATAAGAAAGATAGCCGCGCGCCACATGCTCGGCGAACTCGTCCTCGGACCAGTCGGGCAAGGCGGCGCGCAGGGCGTCCTTGGCGGCGGCGACGCGCGCGGCGCGGCCTTCGGCCATCAGCCCGCCCGACATCATTTCGCGCCCGGCATAGAACAGGTCGCGCAGCAGCGCCGCCTTCCAGCCGTTCCACACATTGGGGCCGACGGCGCGGATATCGACGACGGTGAGCAGCAGCAGCAGGCGCAGACGCTCGGGCGACTGCACCACGTCGACGAAGCTGCGGATGGCGGAGGGATCGCTGATGTCGCGCTTGAAGGCGGTCTTGCTCATGGCGAGGTGATGACGCACCAGCCAGGCGACCGTTTCGGTTTCTTCCTCGGCAAGGCCGAGGCGCGGGCCGAGCTTCATCGCCACCTCGGCGCCGAGCTCGGAATGGTCGCCGCCGCGGCCCTTGGCGATGTCGTGCAGCAGCACCGCGAGATACAGCGCGCGGCGCGACTGCACGCGATGGAAGATTTCGGTGGCGAGCGGCAGCTCGTCCTTCAGCTCGCCCATCTCGATGCGATGGAGGATGCCGAGCGCGAAGATGGTGTGCTCGTCGACCGTGTAGACATGATACATGTCGTGCTGCATCTGCGCGACGACGCGGCCGAAGTCCGGCACGAAGCGGCCGAAGACGCCCGATTCGTTCATGCGCCGCAGCATGAATTCCGAATTGTCGGGCGCCGCCAGAATCTCCATGAACAGGCGGTTGGCCTCGGCATCATTGCGCAGATCGTCGTCGATCAGCAGCAAGCTGCGGGTGATGAGCTGCAGCGCATGCGGATGAATGTCGAGCTTGTGGCGCTGGGCGGTATGGAACAGGCCGATCAGCCGCACGGGGTCCTGATTGAAGGATTCGTCGTCGGTGACGTCGATGCGCCCGCCGATCACCTTGAAGCCTTCGAGCATCTGCGCGCTCTCGCCCTTGCCGCCCCACAATGGGCTGCCCCAGAACGGCAGCAGCGAGCGCGGCCGGCGCTTGTGGTTGTCTTCCAGGTTGGCGCAGACGATGCGCGTCAGATCGCCGACTTCCTTGGCGACCAGGAAATAGTGCTTCATGAAGCGCTCGACGCCGCGCGTGCCGGCATGGTCGCGATAACCCATCAGGCGGCCGACCTCGGCCTGCATGTCGAAGGTCAGGCGCTCCTCGGGTCGGCCAGTCAGGTAATGCAGATGGCAGCGCACGGTCCACAGGAAATTCTGCGCGCGCTGGAAGCGCTGGGCTTCGCGCGCCGACAGGATGCCCCGCTTGACGATGCGCGCCACGTCGTCGATGCCGTAGATATATTTGATCAGCCAGAACAGCGTGTGCAGGTCGCGCAGGCCGCCCTTGCCCTCCTTGACGTTGGGCTCCAGCACGTAGCGCGAATCGCCGACGCGCTGGTGGCGCGCGTCGCGCTCGGCGAGCTTGGCCTCGACGAAGTCCGCTTCGCTGCCGGCGACGACTTCCTTGCGAAAGCGCTTGCGCAACTCCTCCGACAGGGCGGCGTCGCCCCACAGGTGGCGCGTCTCCAGCGTCGCGGTGCGGATGGTGATGTCGCTCTTGGCCTGGCGGATGCACTCGTCGACCGAGCGGATCGCCTGGCCGACCTTCAGGCCGAGGTCCCACAGCAGATAGAGCGCATATTCGATGACCTGCTCGCCGTGCGGCGTCTTCTTGTAGGGCACGAGGAACAAGAGATCGATGTCCGACTGCGGCGCCAGCTCGGCGCGGCCGTAGCCGCCGACGGCGCAGACCGCGAGCTTCTCGCCCTTGGTCGGATTGGCGACCGGATAGACGACGCGCGTGGCGAAGGCGAGGATGGCGGCGACGATGCCGTCCATCAGGCGGGCGTTGGCGGCGACCGTGTCGGCGCCGCTCGCGCCGGCCTCGTAGAAGGCGCGGCGCGCCTCGGCGCGGCCGGCCTCCAGCGTTTCGCGCAGCAGGGCGAGCGCCTGGGGGCGGAGCTGGTCGGGCTTGGCGGTCAGCGCCAGTTCCTCCAGCCGCGTCGACAGCCGCGCCACCGCCGCGTTCGACGCCGTGCGGACGCGCGGCGCCCCAGCCTTGCGCGATCCGGGCGGCTCGGGAATCGTCACCTCGTCGTGGAGCAGGTCGTCCTCGACGAGGGTATGGGCGGCGCCAATGGGCATAGTGGGGGTCATGGCCTTAGAGATGCGCTTCGGGGCCGGCGTTTACAATGCGGGCCGTTCATAGGCCCATGCGCCCTTTAAAGCCAACTTAACACGGAACCGGCGCCGCCGCGAAGGCGCTAACGCCCTGTTTCATCGCGGGAATTGACCGGCCAGGGCGCGGGCGCGACAGTGTGCGCCGCGATAATATGCGGCGCAAAATCGGGAGAGAGCCATGACAGTGCCAGGAGACGCCTTTGACCTGACCGGTCGCGTCGTCATCGTCACCGGCGGCAGCCGGGGCTTGGGGCGCGCCATGGGCTGGGGCCTCTTGGCGCATGGCGCCAAGGTCGTGCTCGCCGGCCAGGACAACGCGCGCATCACCAAAGCGGCGAGCGAAGCCGAAGCCGAGTTCGGCAAAACCAGCGTCATCGGTCGGCGCTGCGACGTGCGCAGCCAGCAGGACTGCGACGGCCTGGTGCAGACGACGCTCGACGTCTTCGGCCGCGTCGACATGCTGGTCAACAACGCCGCGCTCGGCCAGCGCTATGTCGGCGATTCGCCGAACTCGACATCGACGAATTTCTGGGAGGCCGACCCCGCGCGCTGGCGCGACGCCATCGACGTCAACGTCACCGGCGGCTTCTACATGGCGCGCGCCGTGACGCCGCACATGATCGCGCAAGGCTGGGGCCGCATCGTCAACGTCACGACGAGCCTCGGCACCATGCAGCGCAAACTCAATTCGCCCTACGGCGTGACCAAATCGGCGATGGAAGCGGCGACGCTGATCTGGTCGCAGGAATTGGACGGCACGGGCGTGACGGTGAACAGCCTGCTGCCCGGCAGCGCGGCGCGCACCGACATGGTCTTCGCCGCGAAAGGCCCGCTACTGCCGCCCGAGGTGATGGTGCCGCCGATCCTATGGCTCGCCTCGAACCTGTCGGACAATTTCACCGGCGGACGCTATGTCGCGAAACTGTGGGACGCCTCGCTGACGCCGACTGACGCCGCGATCAAAGCGCGCGAGCTGCCAGTGCTCAGAGAGCCGCCGTCGGATCGGCGGTAATCTGGTTGCTATTTAAAGTGTCAGATTATTTCTTTGAGAGTTTAATTTCCGATGGTCTGCTTAGGCCATACGGTACCGCTATTGATATGACAATCGCGGTGCGATCTATATTTTCTAGTTTCTGAATTTTAATTGATTTTGTTTGCTCAATAAGTTCGCTTTCGTCCTTTGGACGATAGCCAACGACCATAAAAAATATTCGTTGGCACTTAGCAATTGCATATCGATTGGCTTGGTATGGAGCGCTAGGAAGCGCGCTAAAAGGTTCTGCCTTTGATAGTACCTTATTTTCAATAATTGTGCGGTCCTCTGCCAATAGGTCATATTCACCGCCACCTATCTTGCCGCCTTCTTCTATTTCTAACCCCTTTGCTCTAAGGAATCTTGCCAACTCCTGTTGTAATTCTTTTTCACTAATTTCTTTTCGAGTAACCCAGTTCTTATCGAGGTGCAGCGCATTCATGAAGGCCGATAGTCCTGATAGAACGCCTATTACGGCTTTTTTGTCATCGATAGAAATGCCTTGAGGGATTAGAACTCGCAATTGATCAAACAAGCTTTGTTCAAAATCAGGCGATTCGTTTTCCCAAGTAGATGGGAATTTTACGTCCCCTTTTCTAAGGTAGGTTCTAACAGTAGTTTTCCTAAATAAGACCTCCTCACTGAGCTCATCTAAACGGCCGGCCTTTTTAAGATCGCCCACCCACCCCGATTTGATCGAATCAAGAGTTTTAGTGAATCTGTCTGCCTTATCTGAGATCGCGTAGCCCCAGCGCTCGAAGAAATAAATTTTTGCTGCCAAAGAAATCAATGGAACAAATTCACGCGGACAAAAAACATAGCCTGTCCGCTTTTGCAGGTCGTAAACTTGAGACCAACGAGCAGGGTCAAAAAATAAATTTGGTTCTTCCAGAGAACCGTCTTCGGCGTGAACATTAATGGTAATGGGTTTAACCCTATTACCTGCCAAATCTACGATTATGTGTTCTCTTCTTATTCTTCTTCCTAGATCGACGATTACTGAATCATTGATATGAGTCGATATGTTCTTTGCTAAATCAAATAATTTTTCTTCGGCATCGAGCCGCCCTTTCAGATCAGATAAATCCGTGCTTACCGGACTCCAAATATCTGCCAGTGCGTCTGTTTTTTCCTTTTCATTTTCAGTTGCAGGAAGGCCTGCATGAAACGAGGCTCTAAATGCAAACGCGCGAACGTACAAATCTCTTTCAAGAATAGCTCGCGCTAAATAAGCGGCCTTAACTCCTCCAGTCTCAAATCCATCTAGTTTTAGTGAACCACCGAGCAATCGGATCATCGTATCGTCATTAACGCGGATATATAGATCGCGGAGGTCGAAATCCTTGCCTCTCTCTATGGCCGCAAAATGCATAAGCCTTTGAGCCATTGCATCTGCTGATCGAACTTTGTGATGGTGGTATAATCGATCATATAGAAATGCTCGTCCTATCAGCATTTGCTCTAATGCACCCACTCCGGACGCAGCAATGCCTATGTCGAAGTATTGACCACCTGGACTAGAGTCTGCGTATTCCCGATTTTTAGTTTGGGATGCGGGAAGATTCTCAGAAGTGCAACGGACGATTTCGAGTTTTCGTAATAGACGCTCCGTATCAAAAGCAATCGGCATGCCGGAATGATGCGCGTCTCGCGGCATGTAATCCAATTTGTCAGCATCAACTTGCCCGCTGATAATTGCAGACCAACATGCCAAATGACCATGCCGCCTAGCGCCCATTATCAACGTGGCTATACGCAATTGAAGTTCGTTAGCTGGGCAGGTTGTCGGCCTTTTGAAAAGAGCATGTTGTAAAATTTTTTCTACTGTCGGCGACAGAACGATCAGTATCGAAATTAGCTCTGCAATTTCGACCTTCGAATCTAAATACAGAACTTTAGTGATGTATGAGTTGAAGGCTTTCAGATCTTTTTGGTAGCGATTGGCCATTACGGGCTCAATCGCATGACTGAAAGGGCCGTGCCCAATGTCATGAAAAATTGCGGCAAGCCGCACGACCGTTCGTTCGAACTCATTAATTGTGGGAGGCTCTTTTCCAGCAGCTTTGTCCTTTTCACGCCGCCGTGAAGCATTTGCTTTTAAAGCCAGGAACATTCGTTCTGCCGCTTCAATAACTCCACAAATATGTTCAAAGCGGTCATGGTTTGCGGCTGGAAATACTAGGTTTGCCAGCCCCAATTGTCTGACACCACGCATGCGTTGAAGCAACGGGCTATCGATAAAGAGGACCTCATGGTCTTCAATTTCGAAGGTCTGCCAAATTGGATCATTTATCTGTTTGGATCGTAGATTAGCGTCACCGGTTTTATCGAGTTCCGCTAAACGCTCAATCGCGGGCTGCAGCCACTGAGAAGCTAATTCATCTACTGCGCTGCAAAGTTCAGGGCATTCAGCGCGTAAAGCTGTGACCGAACAATCGGCATCAGATGAGTTCATAAGAACTAACCCGGCGCCAACTCCTCGTTAATTTTTCTCTTAGCCTTTTCCACTGCTTCTTTAAGCTTTAATCCAAAAGCTCGGCCCTGTTGCGGATCAAGATTCCGTCGAAGCAAAATACGACGCGCAGTTGGCTCTTCAATTTGCACTGCCGTTGTTAGATACGTTGGGTTCGGCTCACTTGTGAGTAGATTAGCTTGGGCACAATAAAGAATCTCAGGAAGCTCATAACAACGGAAACCCACACGCGTATTACCGAACGATAATACATCGCGAAGATCATCGGGCAGTTCATCCCGTAGTTCGTATAACGCTTGGTCTAAAATGCCGTGCGAAGTTGGAATGCGCGCATCATCTTTGCCATTCGCGAGCCGCCACGAAGAAGCGATAAATTCTGCAATTTCATAATGTTCGCGCATTTTACCTCAGCCCCCCGGCTTCTCTCATATGGAAGCGAACGATTAAGGTCCACAACCATTGCATTTAGATGCCCGTAATCTTGACAAGATTTATAGCTGACTCTAACTGAGTCAACTATCTTTATTCTATATATAGTATCAAGTTTCTGTTTTGTTCTCCATGATGATGGTTCAAATCACAGCCAGACTAACGACAGAGAGCAAGGCTCTCTTAGAGAACTACAGTTTGGAGGTTCGATTAGACGCTTCTGAATTGATGAAGCTATTGATAATTCGGGAACTCAGATTAAAGCGCTTAGAGACACTTAAAAATGGGAGCGTAAGGCGCTCTAGAAGGCCCAAAGGAACAGGGGTCAAGCTACCCACAGTGACTACGCGCATGCTGGCTCAAGATGTAGAACACTTTGACCATTATATTAAATGCTGTGGCTTACGTCGTGGCGAGGCAGCCACTTGGATTTTAGAAACCGAAATTGCAGAAAAATGGCTGTTAACCGCGCTCCACCAAGTGTTTCTTTAATTCATAAAGCAAATCCAGCGCGCCGCGCGGGGTGAGGTCGTCGGGATTGACGCGGGCGAGTTTGCGTTCGATCTCGGACGGCTCGGCGGGCGCTTGCGGTTTCGCGGCGGCGACCGCCGTGGAGAACAGCGGCAGGTCTTCGGCCAATTGATTGACCGCCTTGGTCTTGCCGCCGGCTTCCAGATTCGCCAGCACCTCTTCGGCGCGCAGCACGGCGGCGGCGGGAAGCCCCGCCAGCTTCGCCACATGGATGCCGTAGGAGCGGTCGGCCGCGCCCGGCCCGACCTCATGCAGGAAGACGACGTTGCCCTGCCATTCCTTGATGCGCATGGAATGGTTGGAGAGCTGCGCCAGCCGCGCCGAGAGCGCCGTCAACTCGTGGTAATGCGTGGCGAAGAGCGCGCGGCATTTGTTGATGTCGTGCAGATGCTCGATGGTCGCCCAGGCAATCGACAGGCCGTCATAGGTCGCGGTGCCGCGGCCGATCTCGTCCAAGATCACCAGCGCGCGGTCGCTCGATTGATTGAGGATCGCGGCGGTCTCGACCATCTCGACCATGAAGGTGGAGCGTCCGCGCGCCAGGTCGTCCGCCGCGCCGACGCGGCTGAACAGGCGGTCGACCGCGCCGATCGTCGCGCTCTCGGCCGGCACGTAAGCGCCGGCCTGCGCCAGAATGGCGATGACGGCGTTCTGGCGCAGGAAGGTGCTCTTGCCCGCCATGTTGGGGCCGGTGATCAGCCACAAGCGACTGGCGCCGAGATCGCAATCGTTGGCGACGAAGGCGGCGCTGCCGGCGGCCTCGCGCGCCAAGGCCGCCTCGACCACCGGATGACGGCCGCCCTTGATGTCGAAGGCGAGGCTGTCGTCCACGGTCGGGCGCGCCCAGCGCTGCTCGATCGCCAGTTCGGCGAGACCAGACGACACGTCGAGCACGGCGATGGCCTGCGCCGCCTGGGCGATCTGGGCGGCGCGGCCGCGCACCTCGGCGCAGAGATCCTCGAAGGCTTTCAATTCCAAAGCCAAGGCGCGGTCGGCGGCGCGGGAAATCCGCGTTTCCAGTTCGGCCAGTTCCGGCGTGGTGAAGCGCACGGCGCTGGCGATGGTCTGGCGATGGATGAAGAAGCGCTCCTGGCCTTCCGGACCCGTCGCACCGGCGATCTTGTCGGCGAGATTGGGTCGCGTCTCGATGAAATAGCCGAGCACATTGTTGTGCTTGATCTTGAGGCCGGGAATGTCGGCCGCCGCGGCGTAGCGCGATTCGAGGCCGGCGATCAATTTCCGGCTGTCGTCGCGCAGAGATTTGGCCTCGTCGAAATCGGGATCGTAGCCGCTCGCCAAAAATCCGCCGTCGCGCGCGAACAGCGGCAGCTCCTCGGTCAGGGCGCGGCGCAGCAGCCCGACCAGCTCGCCTTCGGTGCCGAGGCGCGAACAGGCGGCGGCGATGGCGTCGGGCAGATCGTCGAAGCCGTCCTGCGCGCCCGGCGATTCGAAACGGCGGCGCAGCGCGGCACCCGCCGCCAAGGCGTCGCGGATCGCCGCGAGATCGCGCGGCCCGCCGCGCCCGACGCCCAAGCGCGACAAGGCGCGCGCCATGTCGGGCAGGCGGCCGAGCACGGCGCGCACGTCCTCGCGCAAGTTTCTCGACTGGACGAAGAAGCCGACCGCGTCATGACGGCGGCGGATGCGCGCGACATCGGTGAGCGGCGCGGCGAGACGCGACGCCAGCAATCGCGCGCCGGCGCCGGTCAGCGTGCGGTCGATGACGGCGAGCAGGCTGCCGTCGCGGCCACCATCGGGCCCCTGCACCAGTTCGAGATTGCGCCGGGTCGCGCCGTCGATCTCCATCACCGCGCGCGCCGTCAATTGGCGCAGCGGCGCGAAGGCCGGCAGGCGGCCCTTTTGCGTCAGATCGACGTAATCGACCAGGGCGCCGGCGGCAGCCAGTTCGGCGCGGCCGAACGCGCCGAAGGCGTCGAGCGCGGCGACGCCATAGAGCGTCTGCAGGCGGCGGCGCGCGTTCTCGCTGTCGAATAGGCTGGAGGGCTGCGGCGTCAGCGATCCGGCGCCGTCGTTGGCGGCGCTCGCCACGTCGGGCCGCGCGAGAAGTTTATCGGCGATCAACAATTCGCCGGGCGCGATGCGCGCCAGCGCCGCCGGCAATTGCTCGGGCAGCACCGCCTGGACGACGAATTCGCCGGTCGACAGATCGAGCCAGGCGAGGCCGAGGCTGCCAGCCGCCTCGGCGAGCGCGGCGAGAAAATTATTGCGCCGCGAATCGAGCAGCGAATCCTCGGTCAGGGTACCCGGCGTGACGAGGCGCACCACGTCGCGCTTCACCACCGACTTGGCGCCGCGCTTCTTGGCCTCGGCGGGGTCTTCCATCTGCTCGCAGACGGCGACGCGGAAGCCTTTTTTAATCAGGCGCGCGAGATAGGCTTCCGCCGCGTGGACCGGCACGCCGCACATCGGAATGTCTTCGCCGTTGTACTTGCCGCGCTTGGTCAGGGCGATGTCGAGGGCGCGCGACGCCTGCACCGCGTCGTCGAAGAAAATCTCGTAGAAGTCGCCCATGCGATAGAACAAGAGCGCGCCGGGATGGGCGCGCTTGATGGCGTGGTACTGCGCCATCAGCGGCGTCGTGTCGCCCATCGATACGGTCGCAGAAATGGCAGACGCAATCGCCGCCTCGGCCAGGGCTTCTGGAGAAGCGACTTCGGGAGAAGCTATGGCTTCATCGGACTTGTCGATGGCTGTCTCGGACTGAGTCAAAATTTTGCTGCGCTGCAATAATGCTGTGAAAGCCCGCCATTGCTGAAAGAACGGGCGGCGGACCGAAGATCGTCCCACGGGAGAAGCCTTAACTTACCGAGGCGCGCGCCCCGGTACAACGGCGCGGCAGAGGCGGATCGCGGCCCGCATTCATGAGGTGGCCTCATTCGTCCGCGTTATCGAATTTTGGTGACAGTGGGGGCCGCGCTTGGCAAGTTTCCCGCTTCATTTGGGCCGGCGGCTGCCGGCTCCCTTTCCCGCGGGTCTAGAACGACGCATCAAAACGGCTTTCGCCGCGCGCGCCGCCTGCGGATGCCCAACTGGGTGTAACAACTCGTCGACCCGACTTTCCAAGCGTACCGTCGCGGCCGTCGCCAAAGGATTTGTACCGTGGATACCAACAATCACGTCACCGACGAAGAAGCCCTGCTGCTCCATTCCTCGGGACGCCCCGGCAAGCTGGAAATCGTCGCCACCGTCCCGATGACGACGCAGCGCGACCTGTCGCTCGCCTATTCCCCCGGCGTCGCCGCCCCGGTGCTGCGCATCGCCAAGGACCCCGCCGCCGCCTACGAATATACCGTGCGCGGCAACATGGTCGCCGTCATCACCAACGGCACGGCCATTCTCGGCCTCGGCGATCTCGGCGCGCTCGCCGCCAAGCCGGTGATGGAAGGCAAGTCGGTGCTGTTCAAGCGCTTCGCCGACGTCGATTCGATCGATCTCGAAGTCGACACGCGCGACGTCGACGAATTCGTCAATTGCGTGCGTTTCCTCGGGCCGTCGTTCGGCGGCATCAACCTGGAAGACATCAAGGCCCCCGAGTGCTTCATCATCGAGCAGCGCCTGCGCGAACTGATGGACATTCCGGTGTTCCATGACGACCAGCACGGCACGGCGATCATCGCCACCGCCGGGCTCATCAACGCGCTGGAAATCACCGGCCGCGACATCAAGAACTTCAAGATGGTGGTCAACGGCGCCGGCGCCGCCGCCATCGCCTGCGTCGAGCTGGTGAAGGCCGTCGGCGTGCCGCACGGCAACGTCACCCTGTGCGACACCAAGGGCGTCATCTACCAGGGCCGCACCGACGGCATGAACCAGTGGAAGTCCGCCCATGCCATCGACACCAAGGCGCGCACGCTCGCCGAGGCCATGAAGGGCGCCGACGTGTTCTTCGGCCTGTCGGCCAAGGGCGCGGTGACCAAGGAGATGGTCGCCGACATGGCCGCCAAGCCGATCATCTTCGCCATGGCCAACCCGGACCCCGAGATCACGCCGGAAGAGGCGCATAGCGTGCGCGCCGACGCCATCGTCGCCACCGGCCGCTCGGACTATCCGAACCAGGTCAACAACGTGCTCGGCTTCCCCTACATCTTCCGCGGCGCGCTCGACGTGCGCGCGCGCACGATCAACGACGAGATGAAGATCGCCGCCGCCCGCGCGCTCGCCGAACTGGCGCGCGAGGACGTGCCGGACGAAGTGGCGGACGCCTCGTCGGGCCAGAAGCTGCGCTACGGCCCGAACTACATCATCCCCTCGCCGTTCGATCCGCGCCTGATCGTCGCCGTGCCGAGCGCCGTGGCGCAGGCCGCCATGGCGTCGGGCGTGGCCCAGAAGCCGATCGAGAACATGGAGGCCTACCGCCGCGTTCTCGCCTCCCGCCTCGACCGCACCTCGGCCGCGCTCAACTCGATCTTCGAGACCGTGCGCGCCAATCCCAAGCGCGTCGTCTTCGCCGAGGGCGAAGAGGAGACGGTGATCCGCGCCGCCGCCTCGTTCCGCAACGCCGGCTACGGCACGCCGGTGCTGATCGGCGTGAAGGACCGCGTGCAGGAGACCATGACCTCGTTCGGCCTCAAGGTCGGCGACGACATGGAGATCTACAACGCGGCGCTGAATCCCGACAACAAGCGCTACATCGACTTCCTCTATGCCCGCCTGCAGCGCCACGGCGTGCTCTATCGCGATTGCCAGCGCATGGTGCACCAGGACCGCAACATCTTCGCCGCCTGCATGGTGGCGCTCGGCGACGCCGATGCCATGGTCACCGGCATGACGCGCTCGTCCTTCGTCGCCTACAGCGAGATCCGCCGCGTCATCGACGCCAAGCCGAACGAGCGCGTGATCGGCCTGACCATGATGCTGGCGCGCGAGCGCACGGTGTTCATCGCCGACACGATGGTGCATGAAGTGCCGACCACGGCCGAGTTCGCCGACATCGCCATCCAGGCGGCCAAGGCCGCCCGTCAGCTCGGCCACGAGCCGCGCGTCGCTTTCGTGTCCTTCTCGAATTTCGGCGATCCCCTGCGCGAGAAGGGCAAGCGCGTGCGCGAGGCGGTCGAATATCTCGACACGCTGAAGGTCGATTTCGAGTACGACGGCGAAATGTCGGTCGACGTCGCGCTCAACCCCGAGCTGCGCACGCTCTATCCGTTCTGCCGCCTGTCGGCCCCGGCCAACGTGCTGGTCATGCCGGCGCTCGATCCGGCGATCATCTCGGCCAAGCTGCTGCAGGAACTCGGCGGCGGCACCGTCGTCGGCCCGCTGCTCATCGGCCTGTCGAAGCCGGCGCAGATCGTGCCCATGGGCTCGAACGTCACCGAGCTGGTCAACGTCGCGGCGCTCGCCGCCTACGACGCGATCAAGGGCTGAGCTTGCGCCGCTTGGTCAAGGGCTAAGCCGCTTCTGTCATTTGCCGGTCATCGGCCCCGCGCGAGGCGACTTGCGCGGGGCCGATCCCGTTTCTGGCCGCCGAACGGGCAAGGCTTGACTTCCCGGACAGGGCGAGGGAAGAGGCAACAGGCCTCATCGGGATCCGCACATGCCGCTGCCCGTCGTTTCATCCTCGCGCCAGCTCCTCGCCACGCTCGCCTTGCTCGCCCCGACGCTGGTCGTGCTCGGGCTGCTCGCGATGCATGGCGATCTGGCCTGGGGCCATGTCTTCACCGCCGGCGGCGCCGTGGCGGTCGCGCTGTTTTTCATGCTGCGCCGCCACATCTTCGAAATCTCCATCGTCGTCGCCACCGCCGAGGCGCTGTCGGACCCCGACCGCAAGACGCGCCCCGTCCCGCCGCGCCTCGGCGGCGCGCTGACCAACGATCTGCTCGCCGCCGTGCTGCGCCTCGACCGCGTCTGGCGCGAACGGGCCGACGCCCTGCGCAGCGGCATCGGCGAGAACCGGGGCGTGTTCGACAGCCTGCCCGATCCTTTGATCCTGCTCGACGCCCGTCGCCGCGTGACCTTCGGCAACCAGGCGGCGCGGCAGTTGCTCGGCTCCATCGCGGTCGGCGGCGATCTGGCGGTGGCGTTGCGCGATCCGACGGTGCTCGAAGCGGTCGACGGCGTGCTGGCGGACGGCGTCGGGCGCCAGGCCGAGTTCCGCGGCGTTCTGCCCAACGAACGCCACTTCGCCGTGCGCATCGAAAAGCTGCGCCCGCTGGACGGCGCCAGCCCGTCCGGCAGCTCTCCGGGCGGCGGCTCCCCGGGCGGCGCGACCTGCGTGCTGGCCATGGTCGACGTGTCGGCGACCAAGCGCAGCGAACAGATGCGCAGCGATTTCATCGCCAACGCCAGCCACGAGCTGCGCACGCCGCTCTCCAGCCTGATCGGCTTCATCGAGACGCTGCAGGGCCCGGCGCGCGACGATCCGCAAGCGCGCGAGCAATTCCTCAAGCTGATGCACGAGCAAGCGCAGCGCATGGCGCGCCTGGTGCGCGACTTGCTCTCGCTGTCGATCATCGAGACGAACGAGCACAAACCGCCGGCCGGCCAGGTCGACGTGCCGGCGCTGCTGCAAACCGTCGTCGATATCCTGCAATTGCAGGCGCGCGCCAAGACCATGACCGTGAAGCTGACGGTCGAGGGTGGCCCGTTGCCGCCGGTCGCCGGCGATGCCGACCAGCTCGCCCAGCTGTTCCAGAACCTGATCGACAACGCCATCAAATACGGCGCCGCCAACAGCGAAGTGACCGTGCGGATATGGCCAAGCTCGATCGCCGGACCGGAGGGGACGCCGCCGAGCGATTTCGCCATTCCCCAGGCGGCGCTGGCCGTGTCGGTCGCCGACAAGGGCGAAGGCATCGCCGAGGAACATCTGTCGCGGCTGACCGAGCGATTCTACCGCGTCGACACCGCCCGCTCGCGCGCCGTCGGCGGCACCGGCCTCGGCCTCGCCATCGTGAAGCATATCCTGGCCCGCCATCGCGGCCGGCTGCAGATCGAGAGCCAGCCCGGCCAGGGCAGCCGCTTCACCGTCACCCTGCCGCTGCAGGTCGCGGAAGGGCCGGTGGACAAGCCGACCTCCTAAAATCCCTGTCTAGACAATAGCTTAGGCTTGTCGAGGATTTTGACCCGCGACGGACTACGCTCTGTCATATATCTGTCATGCGACTGTAGTATTTGTGTCCCGGTAGCCCCGTAGATTGCGCCGCGCAAGCTCGGGGCGCGCATCTGCCCTGATCGCGTCCCTTGGACATTCGTCCGACCACAAACCTACGGGAGTCCCCTCCATGCGCATGACAGCGAGCCTCGTCGCGGCGGCTGCAGCCCTCTGCACGGCTTACACCGCCAGCGCGGCCGATATCTCCGGCGCCGGCGCCACCTTCCCCTACCCGGTCTATTCGAAGTGGGCGGATGCCTACAAGAAAGAGACCGGCGACAGCCTGAACTACCAGTCGATCGGTTCGGGCGGCGGCATCAAGCAGATTCAGGCCAAGACCGTGACCTTCGGCGCCTCCGACATGCCGCTCACCGCCGAGCAGCTCGAGAAGGACGGCATGGTCCAGTTCCCGACCGTCATGGGCGGCGTCGTCCCGGTCGTCAACCTCGACGGCATCAAGCCGGGCGAGCTGGTGATCGACAGCGACACGCTGGCCAACATCTACCTCGGCAAGATCACCAAGTGGAACGATCCGGCCCTCGCCAAGCTGAACCCCTCGGCCAAGCTGCCGAACCAGGCGATCGCCGTCGCCTATCGTTCGGACGGCTCGGGCACCACCTTCGTCTTCACCGAATATCTCAGCAAGGTGAACCCGGAATGGAAGACCAAGGTCGGCGCGAACACCTCGGTCCAGTGGCCGGTCGGCATCGGCGGAAAAGGCAATGAAGGCGTCGCCGGCACCGTCACCAACACGAAGGGCGCGATCGGCTACGTCGAATACGCCTACGTGAAGCAGAACAAGATGACCTACATGAAGATGATCAACCGCGACGGCAAGGCCGTGGAGCCGGGCTCCAAGGCCGTGCAAGCCGCTGCCGCCGGCGCCGATTGGGCCGGCACGCCGGGCATGGCGGTCATCATCACCAACGCGCCGGGCGCCGAGAGCTGGCCGATGGCCTCCGCCACCTTCATCCTGATGTACAAGCAGCCGGTCGATCCGGTGGCGTCCGCCGCCGCGCTCAAGTTCTTCGACTGGGCCTACAGCAAGGGCGATGCCCTGGCCGAGGGTCTCGACTATGTCCCGATGCCGGACAATGTCGTCGGCCTGATCAAGAAGGTCTGGGCCGACCAGATCAAAGCCAAGATGTAAGACGCCTGCGCGGGGGACCGGGTTTTCCGGTCCCCCGTTCCTCTCCCGAATATTCTCTCCGTCTTTATTCGCTGTCTTTATTCGTTCGTTCCTTTTCGACTTCCTCACTGACATCACGGAGCCATCGTGGCGGAACTTAGCGTCGAAACCTCTTTCGCGTCGGAAGTCGTCGATCGTTCGCGGGCGCTCAAGCGCTTCGCCTTCACCGACGCCTTCTTCCGCAGCCTGACGCGCATCTGCGCGATCTCCGTGCTGGTCATTCTCGGCGCGATCATGTTCTCGCTCGTCGAGGGCTCTTGGCTAGCGCTCAGCACCTTCAAGCTCGATTTCGTCACGACGGAGGCCTGGAATCCCGTCACGGTCAAATTCGGCGCCATTTCGCCGATCTACGGCACGGTGGTCACCTCGTTCCTCGCCATGCTGATCGCCGTGCCGCTCGGCCTCGGCATCGCCATCTTCCTCACCGAACTCTGCCCGCCGCTGCTGCGCCGCCCGCTCGGCATCGCCATCGAGCTGCTCGCCGGCATTCCGTCGATCATCTACGGCATCTGGGGCCTGTTCATCTTCGCGCCCTTCCTGCAGAGCCATGTGCAGCCCTTCCTGATCGAATCCTTCGCCAATGTCCCGGTGCTCAACAGCGTGTTCGCCGGCCCGCCTTACGGCATCGGCATTCTCACGGCGTCGCTGATCCTCGTCATCATGATCCTGCCCTTCATCGTCGCCATCACCCGCGACGTGTTCGAGACGGTGCCCACCGTGTTGCGCGAATCGGCCTACGGCCTCGGCTGCACCACCTGGGAAGTGACGCGCAACGTCGTGCTGCCCTTCACGCGCGTCGGCGTCATCGGCGGCTGCATGCTGGCGCTCGGCCGCGCCCTCGGCGAGACCATGGCCATCACCTTCGTGATCGGCAATGCCCACCGCATTTCCGAATCGATCCTGGCGCCGGGCACCACCATCTCGGCGACCATCGCCAACGAATTCGCCGAAGCGGTCGGCGACGTCTATTTCTCGGCCCTGATCGCGCTCGGTCTGATCCTCTTCTTCATCACCTTCATCGTCCTCGCGATCGCGCGCTACATGCTGCTGCGCCTCGAACGCCAGGCGGGGAACTGAGCCATGGCCACCGACGTCCGCAACATGCGCCTCTACCGCCGCCGCTCCGTGCGCAACCGCGTTTACATGGGGCTGTCCATCGCCGCCGCCGGAATCGGCCTCGGCTGGCTGGCCATCATCCTCGGCACGCTCGTCGTCAAGGGCGTCGTCGGGCTCAATCTCGCCGTCTTCACCGAGATGACGCCGCCGCCGCAAGCCGCCGGCGGCCTCGCCAACGCCATCGTCGGCAGCCTGATCATGACCGGCCTCGCCGTGCTGATCGGCACGCCGATCGGCACGCTCGCCGGCACCTACATGGCGGAATACGGGCGCTACGACAAACTCACGCCGGTCATCCGCTTCATCAACGACATCCTGCTGTCGGCGCCCTCGATCGTCATCGGCCTGTTCATCTACGAGGTGCTGGTCACGCGCATGGGCCACTTCTCCGGCCTCGCCGGCGCCGTGGCTTTGGCCGTGATCGTGTTGCCGGTCGTCGTGCGCACCACCGAGGACATGCTCCTCCTGGTGCCGAACACGTTGCGCGAAGCCGCCGCCGCCCTCGGCACGCCGACCTGGCACATCGTCGCCAAGGTCGGTTATCGCGCGGCCCGCGCCGGCATCATCACCGGCGTGCTGCTCGCCGTCGCCCGCGTCACCGGCGAGACCGCGCCCCTGCTCTTTACCGCCCTGAACAACCAGTTCTGGAGCACCAACCTCAACGCGCCGATGCCGAGCCTGCCGGTCGTCATCTTCCAGTTCGCGCTGAGCCCTTACGAAAACTGGCGCGAACTGGCTTGGACCGGCGCGCTCCTCATTACCCTCGCCGTGCTGTCGCTCAGCGTCCTCGCGCGAGTCCTTTCCAGCAAATCGGGTGGCGAACGATGAGTATGATGGCCAATAACCTCGGAGTCGCGGCAAGCGCCGCGCGCACGAACGAAGATACGCCGGAAAAGATTTCCGTCCGCGACCTGTCGTTTTTCTACGGCGAGAGCAAGGCGCTGAAAAATATTTCGCTGCCGCTCTACGAGCGCACCGTCACCGCCTTCATCGGCCCGTCGGGCTGCGGCAAGTCGACGCTGCTGCGCTGCCTCAACCGCATGTACGAGCTCTATCCGAAGCAGCGCGCCGAAGGCGAAGTGCTGCTCGACAACGTGAACATTCTCGACGCCAAGCAGGACCTCAACCTGCTGCGCGCCAAGGTCGGCATGGTGTTCCAGAAGCCGACGCCCTTTCCGATGACGATCTACGACAACATCGCCTTCGGCGTGAAGCTCTACGAGAACCTGCCGCGCGCCGAGATGAACGAGCGCGTCGAATCTTCCTTGCGCCGCGCCGCCCTGTGGGACGAGGTGAAGGACAAGCTGAATGCCAGCGGCCTCGGCCTGTCCGGTGGCCAGCAGCAGCGTCTCTGCATCGCCCGCACCATCGCCGTGCGTCCGGAAGTGATCCTGTTCGACGAGCCCTGCTCGGCGCTCGATCCGATCTCGACCAGCAAGATCGAGGAGCTGATCGACGAGCTGAAGGACCAGTACACGATCGCCATCGTCACCCACAACATGCAGCAAGCGGCCCGCGTGTCGGAATTCACCGCCTTCATGTATCTCGGCGAGCTGATCGAGTTCGACCGCACGGAAAAGATCTTCACGACGCCGAGCGTCAAGAAGACCGAGGAATACGTCACCGGCCGCTTCGGCTGATCGCGGACTTCACGCCAGGAAACGAGACATAGTCATGGTCGACCACACCGTAAAATCCTACGACGACGAGCTGAAGAACCTGCACGAGGATATCCTGCGCATGGGCGGCATCGCCGAAGCGCAGTTCGCCTCGGCGATCCAGGCCGTCACCAAGCGCGACCCGGACATCGCGGCGCTCACGGTGAAGGGCGACGTGAAGCTCGACGAGCTGAACAATATCATCGATCAGCGCGTCGTGCGCATGCTGGCGCTGCGCCAGCCGATGGCCAGCGACCTGCGCGAGATCATCTCCTCGCTCAAGATCGCCGCCGACGTCGAACGCATGGGCGATTACGCCGCCAACATCGCCAAGCGCTCCATCGCCATCGCCGAGATGCGCCCCGTCAAGCCGCTCGCCAGCATCCCGCGTATGGGCCGGCTGGTGCAACATCTGATCAAGGACGTGCTCGACGCCTACAACGAGCGCAACGCCGAAAAGGCCAAGCAGGTCTGGCTGCGCGACGAGGAAGTCGACGACGCCTACAACGCGCTGTTTCGCGAAACCCTCACCTACATGATGGAAGACCCGCGCAACATCACGCCCTGCACGCATCTGCTGTTCGTCGCCAAGAACATAGAGCGCATCGGCGATCACGCCACCAACATCGCCGAGACGATCTACTTCATCGTCCACGGCCAGACTCTCAACGAGAGCCGCCCGAAAGGCGATTCGTCCAGCTTCCTGGTCGTCAATCCCGACGACGCGGCGCCCAAGGCGTAAGGACAGCAAGAGCCGATGAAACCGCTCATTCTCCTGGTCGAAGACGAAGAGGCGCTGCTCACCGTGCTGCGCTACAACCTCGAGCGCGAAGGCTTCGAGGTGATGACGGCGACCAACGGCGAGGAAGGGCTGATGCTGCTCGACGAGCGCCGGCCCGATATCATGCTGCTCGATTGGATGCTGCCGCTGGTCTCGGGCATCGAAATCTGCCGTCAGGTGCGCCGCAAGCCGGAAACCCGCGATATTCCCGTCATCATGCTGACGGCGCGCGGCGAGGAGGGCGACAAGATCCGCGCGCTCAACTCCGGCGCCGACGACTACATCACCAAGCCCTTCTCGCCGAGCGAGTTGATCGCCCGCGTGCAGGCCGTGCTGCGCCGCTCGCGCCCGGCGCTCGCCGCCGAAGCGCTGACCTACGGCGATATCGTCATGGATCTCGCCGCTCACCGCGTGTTTCGCGGCAGCAAGCCGGTGCATCTGCGCCCGACCGAATTCCGCCTGCTGCGCTTTTTGATCGAACATCCCGGCCGCGTCTTTTCGCGCGAGCAATTGCTCAACGCGGTGTGGACGCACGACACCTACATCGAGCCGCGCACGGTCGACGTGCATATCCGCCGGCTGCGCAAGGCGCTCAATGTCGGCGGCAAGGAAGACGTGATCCGCACGGTGCGCGCCACCGGCTATTCGCTGGAAAGCGACGGCTTCAGCGCCGCCGCCGAGGCGAGCTAGGCCGTCTCGCTTTTTGGCAGCCTTTAGGTTTGCGGCGCCTTCGGCGCCAGGCCCGTCAGCCCGCAGCGCATCATCCAAGCGAGCAGCAAGAGCCCGGGCAGGGCCGCCGCCGCCGAGATGCAGAAGAACGTCACCCAATCGACCTGATCGGCGAGCCAGCCGCCACCCGACGACAGGGTCGTGCGGCCGACCACGGCGAGCGACGAGAACAGCGCATATTGCGTCGCCGTGAAGGAAAAGCTGCAGAGCGACGAGATATAGGCGACGAAGGCGGCCGAGCCCATGCCGCCGGTGAAATTTTCCGTGGCGATGGTCAGCGTCAGAAAGCCGAGATCATGGCCGACCATGGCCTGCGCGGCGAACATCAGGTTCGAGACGCCCTGCAGCAGGCCGCAGACTAGCAGCGCCTTCAAGATGCCGTAGCGCGCCACCGCGATGCCGCCGGCCGCCGCGCCCACCAGGGTGGCGACGAAACCGAACAGCTTGCTGACGCTGGCGATTTCGCCAAGCGTGAAGCCGCTGTCGATATAGAACTTGTTGGCCATCACGCCGGCCACCGCGTCGCCGAACTTATAGAGCACGATGAAGGCGAGAATCTGCGCCCAGCCGTTGCGGCGCAGGAAATCGCCGAACGGCATGACGACATGATCCTTGAGCCAGGTGGCGACGTCGCGCCGTTCGCGAACGGCGCTTTCGCCCTGCGGCTCCGGATTGAGCAGGATGGTGGCCAATCCGACGACCATGAGGGCGGCCATCGCGCCATAGGCGGCGAACCAGCCGAAATATTCGGCGATATAGAGCGCGCCGGCGCCCGACACCAGCATGCCGACGCGATAGCCGACCTGCACCGCCGCCGAGCCGGCGCCCTGTTCGTCCGCCGCGAGAATCTCGACGCGATAGGCATCGACGACGATGTCCTGCGTTGCCGAGAGAAAGGCGACGAGCACGGCGCCGGCGGCGACCAGGCCGATCTGGCTAGCCGGATCGAGCATACCAAGAACGAGAATCGCCGCCAGCAGGGCCAGCTGGCTGACCACGGTCCAGGCGCGCCGCCGGCCCAGCCAATCGCTGAGCAGCGGAATGCGCAAGCCATCGATCAGCGGCGACCAGACGAACTTGAAGGAATAGGGCACGGCGACGAGGGCGAAGAGGCCGATGGCGGTTTTCGTCAGGCCGACCGTGGCAAGCCAGGCCGACAGGGTCGCGCCGGTCAGCGCCAAGGGTAGGCCGGACGAAAAACCGAGCAGCAGGATGCAGAGCATGCGCCGGTCGCCATAGACCGCGATGGCGTCGCGCCATCTCGATCGTTGGACGACGGACGGATCGCTCATCACACCGCCGCGCCGAGCTTGGCCTTCACCAGGTCGGCGAGCTTCACTTCGGGCCGCGCCCCGTAATGTCCGATGATCTCGGCGGCGGCGATGGCGCCGATGCGGCCGCAGACCGGCAGCGGCAAGCCGCGCGTGTAGCCGTACAGGAAGCCCGCGGCATAAAGATCGCCGGCGCCGGTGGTGTCGACCAGCTTGGCGATCGGCTCGGCGGAGACGGCGTGAGTCTTGTCGCCGGCGACGATGACCGCGCCCTTTTCGCTGCGCGTCAGCGCCGCGATGTCGCAATCGCCGCGCACCTGCGAGACGGCATCCTCGAAACTCGCCGTCTCATAGAGCGAGAGGATTTCCGCCTCGTTGGCGAACAGCACGTCGACATGGTCTTTGACCAGCCGCTTGAAATCGGCGCGGTGGCGATCGACGCAGAAGGCGTCCGACAGGGTGAGCGAGACCTTGCGGCCGGCCTTGTGGGCGGCGGCGGCGGCGCGCAGGAAAGCCTCCTTCGCCTGCGGCTTGTCCCATAGATAGCCTTCGAGATAGGTCACCGACGCCGAAGCGATCAGCGCCTCGTCGACATCGGCGGGGCCGAGATCGGTGGAGGCCCCCAAGAACGTCTGCATGGTGCGCTGGGCATCCGCCGTCACGAAGATCAAGCAGCGCGCCGTCGGCAGGCCGCTGGTCGCGGCCGGCGTCTGGAACCGCACGCCGGTGGCGCGGATATCGTGGGCGAAGATGGCGCCGAGCTGATCGTCGCGCACCTTGCCGATGAAGCCGGCGCGGCCGCCGAGCGAGGCGAGGCCCGCCATGCTGTTGGCCGCCGAGCCGCCCGAGGCCTCGATGCCGGCGCTCATGACGCTATAGAGGCTTTCGGCGCGCTCGGCGTCGATCAGCGTCATGGCGGCCTTGGCGAGGCCATGGTCCTTCAGGAAGCGATCGTCGGCTTTGGCGATGACGTCGACGATGGCATTGCCGATGCCCACAACGTCAAGGGGGGCAACGTCGAGAGTGGGCTGGCTGGACAAGGCGGCTCCTATGGGACGCGGAAACGGGACAAGCGGGCGCAGTATAGCCGCCAGCCCCTTCGGAACAATGCCGGCAAAGGCCGGACTCGCCGCAAAATCCGTCGCCAGACCCGCCCCCCGCGCGCTATACAGTCCCCCACGGCGGCTCCCGGAGAGAGGCCGCCAGAACCGACTGCCACAGCGGGAGACCGCGTCATGTTCGGGCGTAAGAAGCCAGAGGATCAAGCCCGCGCGGCCGAGCCCGCGACGGCCAACGGCCAGACCCGCAGCGCGCCGACCTTCGGCAGCGCCGGATCGCTGGCCTTGCGCAAGCCTTCGCCGGCCAAGCCGATCGCCGGACGCGGCCCCGACATCCCCGGCATCAGCCCGCGCCGCGATCCGCTACAGGGCACGGCGATGGCGCAAGACCACAAGACCTTGCACGTCGCGCGCGATGTGTCGATCGGCGGCAAGATCGGCCCCTGCGAGCGCCTGCTCGTCGAAGGCCAACTCGAGGCGGCGGTCGGCGATTGCCGCGAGCTCGATGTCGCGCGCAACGCCAGCTTCAAAGGCTCGATCCGCGTCGAGGACGCCGACATCGCCGGCCTGTTCGACGGCGAAATGACGGTGCGCCGCCGCCTGCGCGTGCGCGCCACCGGCCGCCTGCGCGGCCGCATCTCCTACGGCCATATCGAGATCGAGCCGGGCGGCCAGATCGACGGCGAAGTCGCGCGGCTGCAGCCGGTGGTGCCGCAAGCTCCTGCCGCGGAAGCCCCGATCGATGCCGCGGGCGATACGGCCAAAGACGCCGGCGACATCCCGCGCGCGTAATTTTCAGGACTTGTGCCGTGCCGCGTTTTTCGTTTTTGTCCCTCGCTCTCGTCGCCCTCCTGCTTGCCGCCTGCGGCGCGCCGCGCGAGCCGGCGCGCGACGCCCATATGAGCTGGTACGACAAATATCCCGATTGGAAGCCGGGCGATCCGATGCCCGACGAAGCGACGGCCGCGATTGCAAAGCCCGCCGCGCCGGCAACCCCGCAAGCCACGGTCGCGCCCCCCGCCGCAAACCTGCCGACGCCGCCGCGCCAAGCCGCTTTGCCGCCCGCTCGCGAACCGTTGGGGCGCGAGCCGCCGCCCGAGCCGCCCAAGCTCGAAGAGCTGCGCGGCCTCGATGCGGCGCAACTGACGCAGCTGCTCGGCAAGCCGACGCTGTTGCGCGACGAGGCGACGGCGCAGATGTGGCAGTACCGCGGCGAGACCTGCGTGCTGCACCTCTTTCTCTATCCGGCCCCTGGAGTTTCTGGCGGCGGCGAAAAGCGCGTGCAATATGTCGAGGCGCGGCCGCGCCAGAGCGGCGCGACGGCGGCGACCAGCGGCCCCAGCGAATGTCTCGCCACGCTGGTCGGCGCGCGCCGGCTCCGGTCATGACCGGCGTTCCACCGGCTGCGTTCCTAGCCGCCATCATGCTAAGTTTGCCGTTATGACGAATATCGACGCTCCCGCCATCACCGAGACGCAGGCCACCGAGACGCAGGCCTATGTGCCGTCTGCCATCACCGACGCCGCCTTCCTGCGCAACCTCTGGTATTTCGCCCTGCCCGGCCGCGAGCTGGCCAAGGGCCAGTTCAAGCCCCTGTGGATTCTCGGCGAGCCGCTGCTGTTCGGCCGCACTGACGGCGGCGAGGTCTTCGCCATTCACGACATCTGCCCGCACCGCGGCATCCCCCTGTCCTACGGCAGCTTCGACGGACGCGAGGTCGAATGCTGCTATCACGGCTGGCGCTTCGGCCCCGACGGCCGCTGCACGGCGATCCCCTCGCTGGTCGACGGCCAAAGCCAGGTGGCGCGCGAAAAGATTCGCGTGCGCAGCTACATCTGCCGCGAACAGCAGGGCATCGTCTGGGTCTATATGAGCGACAAGCCGCGCGCGGCGCTCGACGAAGCGAGCCTGCCGCCGCCGCCGGCGCTGCCCGAGGTGAGCGCCGATCAATTGCACATCGTCGATCACCTCGATTTCCCCTGCTACATGGACCATGCGGTGATCGGCCTGATCGATCCGGCCCATGGCCCTTACGTGCATAAATCCTGGTGGTGGCGGCCTGGTTCTTCCGCGCATGAGAAGAGCAAGCGCTTCGGGCCGAACGATCTCGGCTTCACCATGCTGCGCCACAAGCCGTCGAAGAATTCCCGGGCCTACAAGCTGCTCGGCGGCGCGCCGGAGACCGAGATCGCCTTCCGCCTGCCCGGCATCCGCATCGAGCACACCAAGGCGGGCAAGCATACGCTGGTCAATTTCACCGCCGTCACGCCGGTGAGCGAGAACATGACGCGCGTCAGCAATCTGATCTATTGGACGCCGCGCTGGCTGACCGCGCTCAAACCGATCCTCAAGCATTTCGCCCATGCCTTCCTGCAGCAGGACCGCGAGATCGTCATGATCCAGCAGGAAGGCCTCAAGCTGCGCCCGAACCTGATGCTGATCGACGACGCCGACCGCCAGGCCAAGTGGTTCTATCGCCTGAAGAAGGAATGGCAGGCGAGCCAAGCCGAAGGCCGCCCCTTCGCCAATCCGATCACCGAGCGCACCCTGCGCTGGAAGAGCTAAGGCGTTGAAATTATTTATCTTGACCGGATGTCGCTTTAACGAACCGGTGTAGTTCAAATTCAACATCAATTTTTCAGCATCAATTTCCCCTGAATCCTCGGCCATCGGCTTAAATTGAAAACCGGCTTAATCAGAAGCCGTTACGTCTATCCGGGGGGATCAGGCATTGAGAAAATCTCTCGTGGCGGCGCTGCTTTTGGCGCTCGCGCTGACGGCTTGCCAATCGCCGAACCAGATCGCCAAGCAGATCGGCGCGCCGTCCGCCAATGCGCTGGAATTGCGCGCCTTGCAGGCAAGGCGGTTCGACACTTCCAACAGCATCGTCCTCTTGGGCGCGGCGACGCAGACCCTGCAAGATCTCGGCTACACGATCACCGAATCCTCCAGCGAAGTCGGCGTGCTCGTCGGCACCAAGCAGCGCGACGCGGAGGAAACCGGCCAAGTCGTCGGCCAGATCATGCTGACCGTTTTTCTAGCGGCGCTCGGCAGCGCTCACACGCCAACCTGGGACAAGGATCAGAGCATCCACGTCACGCTCGTCGTCACCCCGGTCGAGAACGCCGAACAGGCGGAGGTGCGAGTCTCTTTCGATCGCCTCCTGCGCAATAATCACGGTATCGAATGGCGCGCCGAACTGATCAAAGAACAAGGCATCTATCAGGAGTTTTTCCAAAAGCTCTCGCAAGGCGTCGCGCTGGAGGCGGAACAGGTATGAGTATGCGGTCTTTCATATGGAACGGCGCCGCGCTCGCGGCGGCGGCCCTGGCGCTGACGGCCTGCCAAACGGCCAATCAGCAAAAGCTGATCCTGAGCACCAAGCCGCCACTCGAGTTGCGCGCCATGCAAACCCGCGCATTCGACACCACCGATCAAAACAAGACGATGCGCACCGTGATCGCGACGCTGCAGGATCTCGGATATAAGATCGACAAGGTCGAGCCGGCGGCCGGCAGCATATCCGCCACCAAGCTCTCGGCTCTGCAGATGAGCGTTAGCATCTATCCGCGCGGGACGCGCCAGCTTGCCGTGCGGTCGAACGCGCAGGTGAAAATCATGGCGCAGCAGAACAACATAGAAAATCAGGTCGACGATCCCGAATTCTACCAGAAGCTGTTTTTCGAGCCGCTTTCGAAGGCGCTTTTCTTGAATGCGCTTTTGGTCGAAGACGGCGACACTGCCGAAGTGAATGGCGGAAAACCCACGGTCGCCGCCAATGATCCGCAAAATACCCCGCAAGGAGCCCCGAATGCTGTTCCGTAAGATCGCCGTCCTGTCCCTCATCGGCGCGGCCCTCGCCGGCTGCCAAACGGCGGGAGAACATGCCGCCGCGGTGCGTCAGGCCCAGGACGACCGCCTCACCGTCGGCACCGTGCAGCGCGAAATTCGCGTCGGCATGACCAGCGCGGAAGTCGTGCAGGTTCTCGGCGCGCCGAACATGGTCACGACCGACGAACAGCGGCGGGAAAATTGGGTTTACGACCGCATCTCGACGGAAAGCGCCTATTCGACCAGTTCCGGCGGCGTCAATGCGCTGATCCTCGGCGGTGGCCTCATCGGCGCGGGGCTGGCGGGCGGCGCGGGCGGCGCGGGCTATTCGAGCTCGGCCGGCGCACGCAGCACCTCGCAGCGCACCCTGACGATCATCATCAAATACGACGGCGAGAGCCGCGTGCGCGATTTCTCATACCGCTCCAGCAGCTTCTGATATCCCGCCTGGCCTGCGCATGAATCCCCGGGTCCTCATGCTGTTGTTGGCGCTCCCGGCTCTTGCCGCTTGCCCGCAAGGCAACGCGGCGCAGGAGCAGAAGGCGGCGCTGACTTTGTCCGGCGACAGCATGGCGCTGCGCCAAGCCCAGACCCGCCGCTTCGACACCGGCGACGAGAAGATGATTCTCGTGGCATCTTCAGGAGTGTTGCAGGACCTCGGCTTCACTCTCGAAGAAAGCTCGGCCGGCACCGGGCTGATCGTCGCCTCGAAAAACCGCGATGCCGTCGAATCGGGCCAGGTCGCGGGGCAATTGGTGCTGGCCGCGCTGATTACCGCGCTGGGCGGTAAAGCCGATCCGGTGTGGGAGCGCGACCAACGCATCCGCATTTCGGTTTCGACCCGCCCAACGGGTCCTAAAGCCGTCGCGGTCCGCGTCACCTTCCAGCGCGTGATCTGGAATACCAAAAACCAGATCACGCGGGTCGAGAGCATCGAAGACCCGACGATCTATCAAGAGTTCTTCGACAAGCTTGCGCAATCCGTCTTCCTGGAAGCCAACGCAATATGAGACGGCCTGGCGCCATCCTGATCGCGCTTTGCGGCACGCTACTCGTCGCGGGTTGCCAGACCGATTCGAAACAGCAGGTGCTGTTCTCCGATCGCAGCCAAGTCGAGCTGCGGGCGGTACAAACCCGCGCTTTCGATACCGTGGATCGCAATGCGACTCTGCGGTCGGTGATCGCCACCTTGCAGGATCTGGGCTTTGTCGTCGATCGCGCCGATGAAACGCTGGCAACGGTCAGCGCGACGAAACTCTCGGGCTATTCCATGCGCATGACCGTGACGATCCGCCCGCGCAATGCCAGCCAGTTGGCGGTGCGCGCCAGCGCCCAATATAATCTGGTCGCGGTATCGGATGCGGAACCCTATCAGCAATTCTTCGCCGCCTTGGAACGCGCGATGTTCCTAACCGCCAACGAAGTCGACTGAACGGCGACCCGCCGGCCAACCCGCGTTAAAACACCGTCGTCTTCGCCGGAAATTTGCAGATTTCCCTGACGACGCAGGCCGGACAATTGGGCTTGCGCGCCAGGCAGACATAGCGTCCGTGCAGGATGAGCCAATGGTGCGCATGCAGCGCCCATTTGGCCGGAATCGCCTTCAGCAGTTTCTCTTCCACCTCGAGCGGCGTCTTGCCCTGGGCCAGGCCGGTGCGGTTGGAAATGCGGAAGACATGGGTGTCGACCGCCATGGTCGGCTCGCCGAAGGCGATGTTGAGCAGGACGTTCGCCGTCTTGCGGCCGACGCCGGGCAATTCCTCCAAGGCGGCGCGATCATGCGGCACTTCGCCGCCATGCTTGGCGATCAGCATCTCGCTGAGCGCGATGACGTTCCTGGCCTTGGTGTTGAACAGGCCGATGGTACGCACATGCTTGATCAGGCCTTCGAGCCCGAGCGCCACCATTTTCTGCGGCGAATCCACGGCGGCGAACAGATCCTTCGTCGCGCGATTGACTCCCGCGTCGGTCGCCTGCGCCGACAGCACGACGGCGACCAGCAGCGTGTAGGCATTGACGTAATTCAGCTCGCCCTTGGGTTCCGGATTGGCTTGCGACAAGGCGGCGAAAAATTCGTCGACCTCTTCGGCGCTCAAGCGGCCGGAGAGTTTCGTCGCGCCCTTGCCCGGCGGCATCCGGCGCTTGGCCTTGCGCGGCTTGATCGGCGCGGCCATGTCGCCGGGCGGCGGCGCGGCGGCGCGCTTGGCCTTGGCGGCAGCGGCGGGGGCTGGTTTCGCGGGGGCTTTGGCGCGGGGCGGGCGCGGCATGGTTCGCTAAATGACAGAGGTTCGGGGGCGGACGCGCGCACTGTAATGGCGGAAACCCGGGTCTGCCAGTCCCTCGACTCCCCCCCCCCCTCGACTCACTGGGGCGGAAGGCTTATTTCTGAGCCATGACCATCGCGACGCATCCCGCCGCCGGCGCGGCGCCCGAGGCTTTCGCCGCCGCCGACGAGACCCTGCTGTTCGATGCCCTGTTGCGGCCGAACCGCAGCCTCGGCCCGCGCGGCTTTTTCATCCTGATGGCGGCGCTCGGCGGCTTCAGCTTCGCCGCCGGCATCGCTTTCATGTCCATCGGCGCCTGGCCGGTGTTCGGCTTCTTCGGCCTCGACCTGCTCGCGGTCTATATCGCCTTCCGCCTCAACTACCGGTCGGGCCGCGGCTATGAAACGGTGCGGCTGACCGAGCGGCGATTGTCGTTGCTGCGCGTCGATTGGCGCGGGCATCGCCAGCGCCTCGACTTTCAACCCTATTGGCTGCGCGTCGAGCTCGACGAACCGGTGACGCCAGGCAGCCAGATCATGCTGGCGTCCCATGGCCGGCGCGCCGTCGTCGGCAGCTTCCTCTCGCCGGGCGAGCGCGCCGATTTCGCCGCGGCGCTGCGCAACGCCCTCGCCGATCTTCGCCGCTTGCCGCGCTGATATCCCCTTCATGACATCTCCCCTGCTGTCCCGGCGCCTCGCCGACATCCTCACTCTGCTCGTGCTCACCGCGCTCTGGGGTTCGGCCTTCGCCGTCATCAAGGTGACGGTGAACGAAATTCCGCCGATGACCATCGCCACCGGACGTATCGTCGTCGCGTCGATTCTGCTGGTGGGCTTTCTGCCGCTGATGGGCGTGAAACTCTCGGCCTTGTTTAAGGCCGACGGCCGCATGTGGCGGCAGTTCTTCGTCCTCGGCTTGCTCGGCAACGGCATTCCCTTTTCGCTCGTCGGCTTCGGCCAGGAACGCATCGACAGCAGCCTGGCCGCCATTCTCATCGGCACCATGCCGATCTTCACCGTGCTGCTGGCGCGCGGCTTCAAGGTCGAGCGCCATTTGAGCGCGCGGCATTTTCTCGGCATCGCCGTCGGCTTCGCCGGGCTCGTCCTGCTGATGGGACCGGAGGCGCTCAAGGGCCTCAGCGACATGCGCAATCTATCGGTGCTGATCGGCCAGCTCGCCGTGGTCGGCGGCGCCTTGAGCTATGCCGCCAATGCCGTCTATGGCCGCGTGCTGACGGAAGACATGCCGATCAGCCTGCTCGCCGCCGGCAATATGCTGGCCTGCGCCATCGTCATGCTGCCGGTCAGTTTGATCGTCGATCGGCCCTGGACGCTCGATCCGAGCTGGACGGCGGTCGGCTGGGTGGTCTGGCTCGGCGTCGGCTCCACCGCCTTCGGCGTCTGGATCTATCTGCGCCTGCTGCTATCGGCCGGACCGACTTTCGCCGCGCTGATCAATTACATGATCCCCGGCCTCGGCATCGTCGTCGGCACCGCTTGGCTCGGCGAATTGGTCGGCCTGCGCGAACTTTCGTCATTGGCTCTCATTCTCGTCGCCATGGCGTTGATCCGCACGCGCCGGGCCAAGACCTTGCCCGGCGAAAAGATCGCCGCCTGAAACGGCGTTTCGGCGCCAAGTAGCGCCGGAAAATAATGGTGCAAATAATGGTGGAAAAGCCCTGCGCTTGCGATGCTTCGCGCTGGCAGGCGGGGCGCTCCTGGATTAGCCTAGGCGTCGTCCTTCTTTCGATCCAATCCAACTATTTTGGGATTCCATGAGCAAGCTGATCGCCGAGCCGCGCCTCGCCCGCCTGCGCGACATCATCAAAGAACATTCGCTTCTCAGCGGCCGCAGCTTCAAGCTCGCCTCCGGCAAGGAGAGCGGCTTCTACTTCGACATGAAGAAGTCGACGCTGCACCCGGAAGGTTCCAACCTGATGGCCGACCTGCTGCTCGACGAGATCGAGAAGGCGAACGTCACCCATGTCGGCGGCGTCGCCATGGGCGCGGTGCCGATGGTCGCCGCCTTGTGCATGCGCAGCCATCAACGCGGCAAGAAACTCAGCTTCTTCTATGTCCGCAAGGAAGGCCCCAAGGACCACGGCGCCGAAACGCTGATCGACGGCTATTTCGGCCCCGGCGCGAAAGTGGCCGTGCTGGAGGACGTCACCACCACCGGCGGCTCGGCCTTCAAGACGATCGATATCGTGAAGGCGCAGGGCGGCACGGTCGAGATCGTCCTCACCGTGGTCGACCGCCTGGAAGGCGCGCAGGACGCGTTCAAGGAACGCGGCCTCAAGCTGATCACCCTGCTGACCAACGACGACTTCAAGTAAAGCGTTCTTTCGGCACAGCCGCGCGGCAAATAAACATGGCCGGCGCGGTTGACGCCCGCGCCGCCTGCGTTATGTCTGGATTTCTCCCCGCTGCGGATATGTTTCGCACCGGGGAGTGACCGGCTTACTCCCGCGATACTCCGCTGCGGCGGCATACTCTGGACGTTTCTCATGAACGAACGCGCGATCTCTCGCCGCGTGCAGGCCGCGTCCTTTGCCGCGGCCTTCGAGCATTTCATGATCACCCCGGCGCTCGGCGACATCGCTCAGCATTTCGGCGTCACGCTGGCCGCCGCGACCATTGCGGCGACGACCTACTATCTCGGCTATGGCCTGATGCAATTGCCCTGGGGCCTGCTCTCCGAACGGATCGGCCGCACGCGCGCCGCCTTCATCGGCATCATCTTCGGCGGCCTCGCCACCCTGGCCGCGACCCTGGCGCCCGATCTCACGACCCTGGCGGTCCTGCGCTTCTTCGCCGGCGCCGGCATGGCCGCCGTGGTACCCTCGATGATCGCCTGGATCGGCGACGCGCTCGATCACGGCGCCCGGCCGCGCGTCGCCGCCAGCCTGAATGCGGCTTACGCCGTCGGCTCGGCGCTCGGCGTGCTCGCGGCCGGATTCGCCACCGACCATGCCGGCTGGCAGGCCGCCCTGATCGTCGGCGGCCTCGTGCCGCTCGCCTGCGCCCTGCTGCTGCGCGGCCTGCCGGAAGTGCGCGGCAAGGCGGCCGTGCCGATTCTCGTGACGCTCAAGGGCGCGCTGACGACGCCGGCCGCGCTCTATGTCGCCGCCATCGCGCTGGTCGAGGGTACCGTGCTGTTCGGCGCCATCGCCTATCTCGCGCCGACCCTGCTCGCCAGCGGCGCGCGCGCCTCGCTCGCCGGTGCCGTGGTCGGCGTCTATGGCGCCAGCGTCGTGCTGTGGGCCTGGCTGTTCCGCCGCGTCGGCCGGCATCTCGTCATTTGGAAATCGATCCTGCTCGGCGGCGCGATGCTGACCGCCGCCTGGGCCGCCGTCGCGGTTAACCCGGCCCTGGTCGGCGTGCTGCTCGCCTCGTTCCTGTCGGCCGGCTCCGTCGTCTTCATGCATGCGCCGCTGCAGGTCTGGGCGACCATGGCGGCGCCCCATGCGCGCGGCGCGGCGGTCGCCATGTTCGCCGGTTGCCTGTTCATCGGCGGCGCGGCGGGCACGGCCGCCTTCAAGCCGCTGTTCGAGCGCGGCGACATCGTGCCGATGTTCGTGATCGCGGCGGTGATCGCGGCCGGCGTCAGCCTGACGGCGACGCTGGTGCGCCGACGGATGGACCGCCCGCAAGCCTAGTCCGCGAAGGCGTCGTCAGTCGGCGAAGCCGAGCACATCCTGCATGCTGTAAAGCCCCGGCGCCTTGCCGCGGCCCCACAGGGCGGCGCGCACCGCGCCGCGCGCGAAGATCTGGCGCGACGAGGCCTTGTGCGTCAGTTCGACGCGCTCGCCGTCGGCGGCGAAGACCAGCGTGTGATCGCCGACGACGTCGCCGCCGCGCAAACTGGCGAAGCCGATGGTCCCCGCGACACGCTGACCGGTGATGCCGTCGCGGCCGCGCACCTCGACGTCCTTGAGCTGGACCTTGCGGCCGTCGGCCGCCGCCTGGCCGAGCATCAGCGCCGTGCCCGACGGGGCGTCGACCTTGTGGCGGTGATGCATCTCGACGATCTCGATGTCGAATTCGTCGCCGAGCAGGCCGGCGACGCGCTTGGACAGCCCGGCGAGCAGATTGACGCCGACGGAGAAATTCGCCGCGCGGATGATCGCGGTGTGGCGCGCCGCCTTGGCGATCTCGGCGTCATGGACCGCTTCGAGGCCGGTGGTGCCGATGACATGGATCGTCTTGCCCTGGGCGGCGAGCGCCGCATGGGCGACGGTGGCGGCCGGGGCGGTGAAATCGATCACGGCGTCGGCGGCGGCGAACAGGGCCACGGCGTCGTCGGTGACCTTCACGCCAAGGGCCTCGCCGCCGGCGAGCAGGCCGGCGTCCTTGCCGATGGCCGGGCTGCCGGCGCGTTCGGTGGCGCCGATCAGGCGGCAATCGCCCGGCTGCGCGCGGACCTGTTGCACGAGCATGGCGCCCATGCGCCCGGCGGCGCCGACGATACCGATCTTCAATGGATCCATTGGGGCAATCCCTCAGCCTGAAACGGCGGGGATTTAAGCACATATACTTAAAAACGCCATCGCTGACATACTAAGAGCGCCCAATCACTATTTTAGGCAGGATCAGAAATGGCGTGGAAGCAACATAAGGGGATGACTGCGCCGTGGCAGGATGGCGACCCTAGCCGATTTGCTTTTATGACGGAAGTTAGCCCCTGGACGCCGCAGGAAGACATGATGCAAGCGACACTCTATCGAGGAGCGGTCTTATCTTCATGGGGATACATCGACACAGCGTTAAGTGAAATATCCTTTCGCTGCTCCAAATTGGCCGCTTACTCCGAAATTAGAAATCGCTATCCCTACAAATATTCTTCCCGAATAGCGTACTTAGAAACGGTACTAAATTCTCCAGGCCCGCTAAGTCCATATCGCTCTTTCGGATCAAATTTTCTATCACGCTTTAAAAAAAGCGCGCCACTGCGTCATACAATGGCCCATGCAAGCATGAGGGTACTTCCGCAATGGGGTGCCGTGTTCACAGAGTTTACGTCTGGAAAAGATGATTCTGTGGTTCGCCGAACTCAACGATACCAAATCACCGAATTAGAAGCTCTTGCTCGTAAGGCTTCGAGGCTTAGCCGTATTTGCCAGCGCATTGAGCATGTGTTGACGACTGAAAAATTACTTCCTGCTGTTACAGAAACATAATTTTAGTTACGCCTACTCGCGCAAATCGTCCCATAGCTCGCGGACCTTGGCGAAGAAGCCTTCGGTCTCGGGATTGGTCTGTTCGCGCTTGCCCGCCTTGTCAAACTCGGCGAGCAGCTCCTTCTGCTTCTTGGTCAGGTTCATCGGCGTCTCGACCGCCGCCTGGATATACATGTCGCCGCGCGCGGCCGAGCGCATCACCGACATACCCTTGCCCTTGAGGCGGAATTGATGGCCGCTCTGGGTGCCGGCCGGCACCGCGACGCGCGCCTTGGTGCCGTCGACGCAGGGCACCTCGAAGGAGCCGCCGAGCGCCGCGCTCGACATGCTGATCGGCACCCGGCAGTAGATGTTCGCCCCGTCGCGCTGGAACAGCCGATGCGGCGCGATCGACAAGAAGATGTAGAGATCGCCCGAGGGGCCGCCGCGCAAGCCGGCCTCGCCTTCGCCGGTCAGGCGGATGCGCGTGCCTTCCTCGACGCCGGCGGGAATATTGACGGCGAGGGTCTTTTCCTTGCGCACCCGGCCGGCGCCCTGGCAGACGCGGCAGGGCTTTTCGATGACCTTGCCGGCGCCCTGGCAGGTCGGGCAGGCCCGTTCGATGGTGAAGAAGCCCTGGCTGGCGCGCACCTTGCCGCGGCCATGGCAGGTGCCGCAGGTGATCGGCTTGGAGCCCTTCTCGGCGCCGGAGCCCTCGCATTCCTCGCAGGGCGCGCTCGACGGCACCTTGATCGTCGTCTGGCGGCCGTGGAAAGCCTCTTCCAGCGTGATCTGCATGTTGTAGCGCAGGTCCGAGCCGCGCGTCGCGCCGTTGGCGCCGCCCTGGCCGCGCCGGCCGGTGAATTCGCCGAACATCTCGTCGAAGATGTCGGCGAAGCCGCCGAAGCCGAAATCGGACGCGCCGCGAGCGCCGCCGCCGTTCTCGAAGGCGGCATGGCCATAGCGATCGTAAGCCGCGCGCTTGTCCGGATCTTTCAGGACATCGTAGGCTTCGTTGATCTCTTTGAATTTATGTTCGGCCGCCTCGTCGCCGGGATTGCGATCGGGGTGGTGCTGCATGGCCAGCTTGCGATAGGCCTTTTTCAGGGTCTCGCCATCGGCGTCCCGCGAGCATTCGAGCAGCTCGTAGTAATCGATCTTGTCCATGTCAGTGCGAAGCTCGTCCTGCGCGTGAGGATAGGGGTGCGATGACGGATATCCTCACGCGCAGTTCGAATTAAGCCTGCTTGTTCTTCTTGTTCTCGTCGACTTCCTCGAAGTCGGCGTCGACGACGGTCGAATCGTCGGCCGGCTTCTGGCCCGCATCGGCCTGCGGACCGGCATCGCCCGCCGCCTGCTCCTGCGTCGCCTTGTACATGGCCTCGCCGAGCTTCATGGCCGCGGTGGCCAGGGCCTCGACCTTGGCGCGGATGCCGGCGACGTCGTCGCCGTCCTTGACCGCCTTGAGATCGGCGATCTTGGTCTCGATGTCGGTCTTCACCGACGCCTCGACCTTGTCGCCATGCTCCGCGAGATTCTTCTCGGTGCTGTGGATCAGCGATTCGGCCTGATTCTTGGCCTCGACCGTTTCCTTGCGCTTCTTGTCCTCGGCGGCGTGGGCTTCCGCGTCCTTGACCATCTTCTCGATGTCCTCGGACGACAGGCCGCCCGAGGCCTGGATGCGGATCTGCTGTTCCTTGCCGGTCGCCTTGTCCTTCGCCTGGACGCTGACGATGCCGTTGGCGTCGATGTCGAAGGTGACCTCGATCTGCGGCATGCCGCGCGGCGCCGGCGGGATGTTCTCCAGGTTGAACTGGCCGAGCAGCTTGTTGTCGGACGCCATCTCGCGCTCGCCCTGGAAGACGCGGATCGTCACCGCGGTCTGGCTGTCCTCGGCGGTCGAGAACACCTGGCTCTTCTTCGTCGGGATCGTCGTGTTGCGGTCGATCAGGCGCGTGAACACGCCGCCCAGCGTCTCGATGCCGAGCGACAGCGGCGTCACGTCGAGCAACAGCACGTCCTTGACGTCGCCCTTCAGCACGCCGGCCTGGATCGCCGCGCCGATGGCGACGACTTCATCCGGGTTGACGCCCTTGTGCGGCTCGCGGCCGAAGAACTGCTTCACCATCTCGATGACTTTGGGCATGCGCGTCATGCCGCCGACGAGCACGACCTCGTCGATCTCGGAGGCCTTGAGGCCGGCATCGCGCAGCGCCGCCTTGCACGGCTCCATGGTGCGCTGAATCAGCGGATCGACCAGGCTTTCGAGCTTGGAGCGCGACAGGCGGACGTTGAGATGCTTCGGGCCCGACGCGTCGGCGGTGATGAACGGCAGGTTCACTTCCGTCTCGACCGCGGTGGACAGTTCGATCTTGGCCTTTTCGGCGGCTTCCTTCAGGCGCTGCAGGGCGAGCTTGTCCTTGCGCAGGTCGATGCCCTGGTCCTTCTGGAATTCGCTGGCGAGGTAGTCGATGATTTCCTTGTCGAAGTCTTCGCCGCCGAGGAACGTGTCGCCGTTCGTCGACTTCACTTCGAACACGCCGTCGCCGATCTCGAGGATCGACACGTCGAAGGTGCCGCCGCCCAAGTCGTAGACCGCGATGGTGCCGGCCTTCTTCTTCTCAAGGCCGTAGGCGAGCGCCGCCGCCGTCGGCTCGTTGATGATGCGCAGCACTTCGAGGCCGGCGATCTTGCCGGCGTCCTTGGTCGCCTGACGCTGCGAGTCGTTGAAATAGGCGGGGACGGTGATGACCGCCTGGGTGACGGTCTCGCCGAGGTAGCGCTCGGCGGTTTCCTTCATCTTCTGCAGGATGAAGGCCGAGATTTCGCTCGGCGAATATTTCTTGCCCTGCGCCTCGACCCAGGCGTCGCCATTGCCGCCGGCGACGATCTTGTAGGGAACGAGGTTGATGTCTTTTTGCGTGACCGGATCGTTGAAGCCGCGGCCGATCAGGCGCTTGATGGCGAACAACGTGTTTTCCGGGTTGGTCACGCCCTGGCGCTTGGCGGCCTGGCCGACCAGGCGCTCGCCGGAATTGGTGAAGGCGACCATGGACGGCGTCGTGCGCGCGCCCTCGGCGTTCTCGATCACCTTGGCGGTCGAACCTTCCATGACGGCGACGCACGAGTTCGTGGTGCCGAGGTCGATACCGATAACTTTGCTCATCGTCTCTTCATCCTCTCAATTAGCAGGCTCCACCGGCCCAGAACGGCACCGGGCGGAACCCCTGCGGGATTACCTGCAGATCAGGTCGGCCGATCAGGTTAGATCGCCGGTCCCCCGAACGGCTGCAGGGTATATAGGCAGGGGCTTTTGGGCCTGCAACACCCGGCGCGAAACTATCTCACGTCCCGGTGATCGGCCCTGTTCTAGGTCAAATCAGGCTTTGGTATCGACATTATGCGGATCGCCCGCCGAACCGCCGTAGGCCTCCGACGCCGCGCCGCTGGCGGCGGCGCTCGGCGCGCCATTGGCCACACCACCCTTGGACACGCCGACCATGGCGGGACGCAATAGGCGGTCTTTCAGGGTATAGCCCGGCTGGAGCACCTGAACGACGGTGCCGGCCGGCTTGCCGGCGTCCTCGACCTCGAAGATCGCCTGATGCAGATCGTGGTTAAAGGGCTGGCCCTCGGGCGACAGCTTGACGATGCCGGCGCGCTCGAAAATCGCCAGCAGTTCGCGCTCGGTCAGTTCGACGCCGGAGACGAAGGCCTTGAGGCTCTCGGGCAGGTCGGCCGGCTGGCTTTCCAGCGCCCGGCGCAGATTGTCGGCGACGGTGAGCATTTCCCGGGCGAAGCCGGTGACGGCATATTTCGCCGTGTCTTCGCGCTCCTTCTCGGCGCGGCGGCGGTAGTTCTCCATCTCGGCGACGGCGCGGAGCGCCCGGTCTTTCGCCTCGGCCAGTTCGGCCTGGAGCTTTTCGATCACGGCAAAACCGTCGGGCGCGCCATCGGCGGCAGCGGGATCGGAATTGGCCTGGGATTGGGGATCGTCTTGGGCGGTCATGCGGAATTCTCGGGTCTAAAGGCCTGAAAGGGCTGAACGGGGAGACAAATGGGCGCTGGCGCGGCCGGAGTCAACCGACTCGGAAGCGATTCGGCGGCATTTAACTACCCTACCAGCCGCCCGATCACCTTGGCGGTGTAATCGACCATGGGAATGATGCGGGCGTAGTTCAGCCGGGTCGGCCCGATGACGCCGATGGCGCCGACGATCTTTTCCGAACTGTTGGCGAAAGGCGCGACGATCATGGAAAAGCCGGCGTTGCGGAACAGCTCGTTGCCGGCACCGATGAAGATCTGCACGCCCTCGGCGGCGCCGGCCAGATCGACCAATTTCGCCATCGTTTCCTTGGTTTCCAGGGCCTGAAACAGGCCCCGGATGCGCTCCAAGTCTTCGATGGCGGTGATGTTGTCCAAAAGATTGGCCTGGCCGCGCACGATCAGCGAGCCATTGCCCTGCTCGCCGGCGCGCAGCGCGATGCCCTGCTCGACCAGCCGCGTGGTCAGCGCGTCGAGCTGGGCGCGATGCTGCTCCAGTTCGGCGACGATCTCGGCGCGCGCGTCGCGCAAATTGCGGCCGACCAATTTCGCCGAGAGATAATTGCTCGCCTCGACCAGCGCCGAAGCCGGCATGCCGAGCGGCACGTCGATCAAACGGTTCTCGACGACGCCGTTCTCCGCCACCATGACGACCAGCGCGCGACCGTTGGCGAGGCCGACGAATTCGATATGTTTCAAGGCCGCTTCGGCCTTCGGCGCCAGCACCAGGCCGGCACAGCGCGACAGGCCCGACAGCATGGTGGAGGCCTCGCCCATGGCCTCCTCGAAGCTCTTGCCGGCGGCGGCGCATTGCACGTCGATGTCGCGCCGCTCGTCCTGGGTCAGGCCGCCGACCTCCAGCAGACCGTCGACGAAGAGCTTGAGCCCCGCCTCGGTCGGCAGCCGTCCGGCCGAGGTGTGCGGCGAATAAAGCAGGCCGGCATCCTGCAGATCGGCCATGACGTTGCGGATCGTCGCCGGCGACAGATTCTGCGACAGCCGGCGCGCGATCGTGCGCGAGCCGACGGGATCGCCGGTCTCGACGTAGGATTCGACGATGCGGCGAAACACTTCGCGCGATCGCTCGTTCAATTCGCTAATGGCGGGTTTGGGCCCGGCAATCATGGTCATGCACTCATGCGGTTCCTGCGGGGGAATCTAGTGACGCCGCCCCCCAGCGTCAACGGCCTGGAATTATTGGAAAAATCGCGCCCGCCTTGAGTTCCCGGACTTGCCGGCATCGCTGGACGGCGGCGGCGTCTGCGGTTAGCTTGCCGCCCACCTCATTTGTCGTACCTTCAAAGCCGCCTCGATCAGGAGACTTTCCCCATGCGCCCCTCCGGCCGCGCCCCCGACCAGCTTCGCCCCATCAGCCTCGAACCGGGCGCGGCGAAATATGCGGAAGGGTCCTGCATGGCGCGCTTCGGCGAGACCCATGTGCTCTGCGCCGCCACCATCGAGGAGAAAGTGCCGCCCTTCCTGCGCGATAGCGGCAAGGGCTGGGTGACGGCGGAATACGGCATGCTGCCGCGCTCGACCCACACCCGCACCGACCGCGAAGCCTCGCGCGGCAAGCAGTCGGGCCGCACCCAGGAAATCCAGCGCCTGATCGGCCGCTCCTTGCGCGCCGTCACCAACCTGCCCGGCCTCGGCGAGCGCCAGATCCGCCTCGACTGCGACGTGATCCAGGCCGACGGCGGCACGCGCACGGCAGCCATCACCGGCGCCTACGTCGCGCTGCATCTCGCCATCAACAAGCTGATCAAGTCGGGCGCGTTGAAATCGCTGCCGCTGACCGACCATGTCGCCGCCGTCTCCTGCGGCGTGTTCAACGGCGTGCCGGTGCTCGATCTCGATTATCCCGAGGACAGCAAGGCGCAGACCGACGGCAATTTCGTGCTCACCGGCTCGGGCAAGTTCGTCGAGATTCAATCGACCGCCGAGCAATCGCCATTCGACAAGAGCGAGTTCGACGCGCTGCTCGCCCTGGCGCAGAAAGGCATCGCCGAACTGGTGGCGCTACAGCGCACCGCCATCGCGTCTGCCAGCTAAAGTGGGCGGCTAGGCCATGAGCCGGCGCAGCCTGGTCGGACGCAAGATCGTCCTGGCGAGCCACAATCCCGGCAAGCTGCGCGAGATCGCCGAGCTACTGGCGCCCTACAAGATCGAGGTCGTCTCCGCCGGCGATCTCGGCTTGCAGGAGCCCGCCGAGACCGGCCTGACCTTCATCGACAATGCCGTGATCAAGGCCGAAGCCGCCGCCGTGGCGACCGGCCTGCCGGCGCTCGCCGACGATTCCGGCTTGGCGGTGGACGCGCTGGGCGGCGCGCCCGGGATTCATTCGGCGCGCTGGGCCGGCCCGGCCAAGGATTTCGCGGCGGCGGGCGAGCGCGTCTGGCGCGAAGCGCAAGCCGCCGATCGGACAAACAAGGCGGCGCATTTCATCTGCGTTCTGGCGCTGTGCTGGCCGGCCCTGCCGGGCGGCGCGCCGGTCTGCGACATCTTCCCCGGCCGCGTCGACGGCCAGCTCGTCTGGCCGCCGCGCGGCACCAACGGCTTCGGCTACGATCCGATTTTCATGGCGACCGGCCATGGGCAAACCTTCGGCGAGATGGCGCCCGACGCCAAACATGCCATCAGCCACCGCGCCGACGCGTTCAATAAGTTTTCCGCCGCCTTGCTGTCGTAAGGACAGCTGCGGCCGGTACATGTGCATTCATGCGAGGACGCTTGCGCTGCGCGCATTCCCCCCTCCCCAGCCCTCCCCACAAGGGGGAGGGAGTCTGGCAAGCGCTCGCATGAAAAAGCCCTCCCCCTCGACGGGGGGGTTGGGTGGGGGTGACAGCAAGCGAAAGGCGTAAGCGGCTCGCCATAGACCTCGCGCCGATATGAAATCTTTCGGCCGCCGCCGCGCTGCCCGAATCCCGCCATGATCGGGCGTGACTATCCTCCCGTTCCGACGCTCCGAGGCGCGATCCAATCGCATCCGTCGCCGGTTTTCGCAGAGAGGTTATCTCCATGACCAATACATTCGCCGCCGCCGCCCTCGCCGCCCTGATCGGCACCAGCTTCGCGCTGCCCGCCTTCGCGCAGCAGGGCCAGCCCTCGCTCGGCGCCAAGGCCGCCGAACAGGCGACGCCCAAGGCGACCGACAAGGCGGCCCCCAAGGTCCAGCAGGGCGCCGACAAGGCGAAGGCCGACAGCAAGGCCAAAAGCGACAAAGCCAAGGCCGCGCCGGCCAAGACCGACAAGAAGGGCTAGCCGCTCCTTCGACGTCAAAGGAAACGGGCCGCGAAAGCGGCCCGTTTTTCTTTGCGCATTTCGTTTGCGCCCGTCGCCGGGCCGACAGCATATTGCCGCCATGCCCAACGATCTGCCGCGTCTCGGACTCTATGTGCATTGGCCGTTCTGCGTCGCCAAATGCCCCTATTGCGACTTCAACAGCCATGTGCGCGCGGCGATAGATCAACCCGATTGGCGCGCGGCGTATTTGCAAGCGCTGGAAACGGAAGCGGCCCGGCTCGATCGACAGGGCGCGACGCGCAAGCTCGCCAGCATCTTCTTCGGCGGCGGCACGCCGTCGCTGATGGAGCCGGCGACCACGGCGGCGATCATCGCGGCGGCCGAACGCCTGTTCGGTTTCGAGGGCGGCATCGAGATCACGCTGGAAGCCAATCCCAATTCGGCGGAAGCGGCGCGTTTCGCCGGCTTTCGCAGCGCCGGGGTCAATCGCGTCTCGCTCGGCGTGCAGGCCTTCGACGACGCCAGCCTGAAGTTTTTGGGCCGCGCCCACGATGCCGCCGAAGCGCGCGCCGCCATCGAAACGGCGCTCAAAAATTTCCCGCGCATGAGCTTCGATCTGATCTATGCGCGACCCGATCAGACTCTCGCCGATTGGCGGCGCGAGCTGGATCTGGCGCTCGCCTACGGCACCTCGCATCTGTCGCTCTATCAACTGACCATCGAGAAGGGCACGCCGTTCTTCGCCGCCTACAAGCGCGGCGAGTTTGTGCTGCCGAACGAAGACCATGCGGCGGCGCTGTTCGAAATGACGCAGGCGCGGCTCGGCGCGGCCGGTCTCGCCGCTTACGAGATTTCCAATCACGCGCGCCCCGGCGAGGAAAGCCGGCATAATCTGATCTATTGGCGCAGCGACGATTACATCGGCATCGGCCCCGGCGCGCACGGCCGCCTGACGTTCGGCGGGCAGACCTTCGCCACCCTGCGCAAGCACAAGCCGGAAGATTGGCTGGCGCAACTCGGTAAGGACGGCCTCGGCATCATGGAAGAAACGGCTGTCAGCCCGCGCGAGCGGCTGTCGGAAATGCTGATGATGGGCCTGCGCCTGACCGAGCCGATTCCGCGCGCGCGATTTTTGCGCATCGCCGGCCAAGAGCCCGAGCAGGCGCTCGATCAACGCCGCTTGCAGCGGCTGATCGACGGCGGCTTTCTCACCTTGGACACGCAAGGCCTCGCCAGCACCGGCGAGGGCCGCCAGCGTCTCAATGCCGTGCTTGGTGAATTGCTGACCTAGTTCGTCAGCTGCTCGAACGTCGTCGGTGCCGGGCTGACGACGCGCGCGCTGCGCGCGCCGACTTCCTTCACCGCCAGGCCGCGCTCGGCGATGCCTTGCGGCGTCAGGCGGAAGATGCCGTCGACGCCGGCGTAGCCGTTCGGCTGAGCGATCGCGGCATTGGAAAAGCGCGACGCCGAATCGCCGCGCGCCAACACGGCGGCGAGCGCCGCGGCATCGTAGCCGAGCGAGGCGCGCGGCGGCGGCAGGCTGCCGTAGAGCTTGCGATAGGCGGCGGCGAATTCGGCGCGCGGGCCGTCCGGCGTCGCCGGATACCAGCCGCCGACCAGCGCCGGCTCGGTCCAGGTGTCGGCCTCGTCCCAATCGATGGTGCCGAGAGCGCGCACGCGCCGCGTATCCACATCGTAGAACGGCAGCAAGGGCGCGATCGCCTTGATGCGGCCGCCGCTTTCGGGAATCACCACCGCGTCGAAATCCACGTCGCCGTAGGTTTCCAATCGTTCGAGACGGCGCAGCGCCAGCTTGGAAGCCTCGTCGTCGAGCGCCGCCAATTCCTGGCGCTGCTGGCGCAGGGCGGCGCGGCGCGCATCGTAATCGGTCAGGCGGCGCACCACCGGCGAGACGAGATTGGTGCTGGCCGAGGCGTCGTAGCTGGCGATCTCGGCGAGGGTGAGGCCGGCGTTCTGCACGGCGGCGCGCACGGCGGCGGCGACGCGCTGGCCATAGACCGAATCGGGCACCAATGCGGCGATGCGCTGAAGGCCGCGGCTCGCCGCGTAATTCACCACGCGCGAGACCTGCATTTCCGGCGTGAAGCCGAGGATATAGACGCCGTTGCCGGCGACCGCGTAATCGTTGGTGAAAGCGACGACCGGCACGCCGCGCGCGCGCGCGACCGGCGCGATGGCCTCGACGTCGGCCGAGAACAGCGGGCCGAGCAGCATCTGCGCGCCCGCCGCCATGGCGTCCTCGGCGGCGGCGGCGGCGCCCTCGGGCGTGCCCTTGGTATCGCGCGGCAGCAGCGCCACCTCGGCGCCGCCGTCGATGGCGGCGAGATCGAACAACGCCATCTGCGCCGCGTTGAGCAGGGCTTGGCCGAACTGCGCGCCGGGGCCGCTCAAGGGCACGAGGAAACCGACCGTGGCGGCCCCGCCCATCTCGGGCGGAGTCAGCTGCGGCGCGGTCTCGGCGCTCGGCGCCGGCATCGGCGCGGGCGCGGCCGTCGCCGGAGCGGCGACTTGCGGCTGGGGGGGCTGCGCCGTTAACCTGCCGGGCTGCTGGCAAGCCGCGAGCGGCGCGAGAATCACCGCGAAGGCGAGCGAACGTGCGATGATCGGCAGAGAAACCGATAGGGTCGGCAGCCGGAAGGCCATGATGAACACGCGGGGGAAAATCTAGGGTGGCCCAGGGTAAACAGAGCGAGGGGGCAAGTAAACCTGCCCGCACTCAATCCAAAGAGGGCACTGACGAGCCGGAACCCGATCAGGACGTCGATGGCGACGAGCTGGCGACGACGGCCGGCGCCGCCGCGCCCTCGGCCCTCAAGCCGGGCCTCTATGTCGTCGCCACGCCGATCGGCAATATCGCCGACATCACGCTGCGCGCTCTCGAGGTGCTGAAAAGCGTCGACGTCATCGCCTGCGAGGACAGCCGAGTGACGGCGAAACTGCTGGCGCGCCACGGCATCACCGCCAAGCTGGTGCCCTATCACGAGCATAACGCCAGCGAGATGCGGCCGAAATTGCTGGCCGGCCTGCGCCGCGGCAGCCGCATCGCCCTGGTCTCGGACGCCGGCACGCCGCTGGTCTCCGATCCCGGCTACAAGCTGGTGCGGGACGCCATCGACGAGGGCTTCACCGTCGTGCCGCTACCGGGACCTTCCGCCCCTTTGGCGGCGCTGATCCTGTCCGGCCTGCCGAGCGACCGCTTCCTCTTCGCCGGCTTCTTGCCGCCGAAAAGCGCCGGCCGGCGGGCCGCGCTCGGCGAACTGGCGGCGGTTCCGGCGACCCTGCTGCTGTTCGAATCGGCGCCGCGCCTCGCCGAAAGCCTGGCCGACATGGCCGATGTGCTGGGCCCGCGGCCCGCCGCCGTCTCGCGCGAGCTGACCAAGCTTTACGAAGAGACGCGGCGCGGAACCTTGCGCGAACTGGCCGACCATTATGCCGCCGCCGGCCCGCCCAAGGGCGAGATCGTCATCGCCATCGGCGGCGCCGACGCCGCGACCCGGATCGCCAGCGCCGAAACGCTCGATGCGCAGTTGCGCAGCGCGCTCGCCTCGCTCAGCGTCAAGGACGCCGCCGCCGCCGTCGCCGCCGCCACCGGCCTGCCGCGCAAGCAGGTCTATGCCCGCGCCCTGGAATTAAAGACGGGGGAACTGAAGGCGGGCGAGCGCAAGGGCGGAAAATGACGGACGCGCGCCGGCGGGCCGTCAAAGCGGGCCGGCGCGGCGAACGCCTCGCCGTCTGGCGCCTGCGCCTCGCCGGTTGGCGCATCCTGGCGCGCGACTGGCGCTCGCCGGTCGGCGAGATCGACATCGTCGCCCGGCGCGGCAAGCTGTTGCTCTTCATCGAGGTCAAGGCGCGCGGCAATGTCGGCGCCGCCGGCGAGGCCATCGGCGCGCGCCAGCGCGGCCGCATCAGGGAGGCCGCCGGGCTGTTTCTCGCCCGCCATCCAGAGCTCGCCGCCTGCGACATGCGCTTCGACGCCATGCTGGTCGCGCCCTGGCGCTGGCCGGTTCATCTGCGCGACGCCTGGCGTTAGACGCGGCGCCGCGCCATGTCAAAATTTGGCCATGGTTGAGGGCCAGCTTCGCCAGGCTGGACATCGACCGCCCGATATAAGACTCTCGCGCAAACCACGAGACAGAGCATGATCGCCGCACGTTTCCCCTCCGCCGCAAACCGCGCCCTTTTCATCCTTCTCGCCGGCACGCTGCTGTCGTCGGCCGCCTGCACGCCGGTCGGCATCGCCGTCGGCGCCGGCGCGACGGGCGCCGTCACCGCCTCGCAGGAGCGCGGCATCGAAGGCGGCGCGAGCGACACCTCGATCCGCACGGCGATCAATTATCTCTGGCTCGATTATTCCGGCGAGATGTACCGCCAGCTCAATCTGCAGATCTGGGAAGGGCGCGTGCTGCTGACCGGCGTGCTATCGAGCGAGACCTATCGCGCCGAAGCCGTCGCGCGCGCCTGGCGCGCCAAGGGCGTCAAGGAAGTGATCGACGAAACCATCGTCGACAGGTCGGGCAACACGGGCACGTTCGCGCGCGATCAGTGGATCACCGCGCAGCTCAAGAGCAAGCTGCTGTTCGAGAAGAACGTCTTCTCGGTGAATTATTCCTTCGAGACGGTGCGCGGCGTGATCTACATGCTCGGCGTCGCTCAGGACCAGACCGAGCTGGAGATCGTGCTCAACCACGCGCGCAACATCGAATATGTTCAGCGCGTGGTGAATCACGCGCTGCTCAAGAGCGACCCGCGCCGCGCCAACAACGGCAACCCGCCGGCCGGCCAAGGCGCCCCGGCCTCGTCAGGCTCTTCGCGGGGCGCGGCACCGCTGCCGGCCGAGCCCGCGAATGGCTATCCGGTCGAAGGCGGCGCGGCGCCGGCGCCGCGTAGCGGCGGCACCATCACCTCCGAACCGCTGAATTAGGCGGGCGATGAGCGCCGCTTGATGAGCCCCACTCCATGAGCAACGGGCCGGCCAGCCGCGACATCGAAACCGCGCTCGCCGGCCTGGCCGCCCTCGGCGACGACGACATGGATCTCGCCGAGACGGCGCTGATGCTCGCCGCCCTCGAACGGCCGCGCGTCGCCCTCGACCGCTATCGCCTGCATCTCGCCGACCTCGCCGACGCGGTCGGCCGCGCGGCGGTGCGCCGGCAAGACGATATGCCGGACATCGAGGCGCGCATCGGCGCGCTGATCCAGGTCATCGCCAACGAGCAGGGCTATCGCGGCGACGAGCTGACCTATGACGACCTGCAGAACGCCAACCTGATGCGGGTGATCGACCGCCGTAAGGGCCTGCCAGTGGCGCTCGGCATTCTCTATATCCATGCCGCGCGCGCCCAGGGCTGGCAAGCCCACGGCCTCAACTTTCCCGCGCATTTCCTGATCGCCGTCGAGATCGGCGGCCAGCGCGCCATCCTCGATCCCTTTCGCGGCCAGCGCCTCGGCGATGCCGGAGCCTTGCGCGGCCTGCTCAAGACCATGCTCGGCAATGACGCCGAACTGAGCCCCGCCCATAGCGCCGCGCTGCCCAACCGCGCCGTGCTGCTGCGCCTGCAGAACAACATCAAGACGCGGCTGGTCGCCCAGGGGCGCGACGAGAAGGCCCTAGCCGTGATCGAGCGCATGCTGCTGTTCGCCCCGAACCAGGCCGAGCTGTGGCGCGAGGCCGGCGCGCTGCATGGCGAGATCGGCAATCTGCGCGCCGCCCTGGCGGCGATGGAGACGTTCATGGACTTGTCGCGCGACGCCGCCGCGCGCCATCGGGCGGCGCAGGCCATCCAGGCCCTGCGCCGGCGCCTGCATTAGCGCCGCCGGCGCGAGCGCCCTGGCTTAACGAGGGCCGGCGCGCCATAATCGCCGCCGATTTTCCGCATGTTCAACCTGCGCGCCTTCGCGCGACCAACATGCGCGCTTCACACGCCCAACATACGCGCCTCGCACGCCCAACATACGCGCCTCACACGATGGAGTAAGACGAATGAGCCTCGCGGTCGCCCTGCAGATGGACCCGATGGAGACCATCAATATCGATGGCGACTCCACCTTCATGCTCGCCCTCGAGGCGCAGCGCCGCAAGCACGCGCTGTTCCATTACCTGCCCCAGGACCTGGCGCTGATGGACGGCCGCGTGACGGCGCGCGCCCGCGAGCTGACGGTACGGCGCAAGAAGGGCGACCACTTCACCTTCGGCCCGGCCAAGCTGCTCGACCTCGCCAGCATGGACGTGGTGCTGATGCGCCAGGATCCGCCATTCGACATGGCCTACATCACCGCGACCCATCTGTTGGAGCACCTGCCGCCCGAGACGCTCGTGGTCAACGATCCTGTCGAAGTACGCAACGCGCCGGAAAAACTGTTCGTCACGCATTTCGACGGCGTCATGCCGCCGACGCTGATCGCCTCCGACCGCGAACGCATCGTCGAATTCCGCGCCAAGCACAAGGACATCATCCTCAAGCCGCTCTACGGCAACGGCGGCGCCGGCGTGTTCCATCTGCGCCCCGAGGACGACAATCTCAACGCCTTGCTGGAAATGTTCACGGCGCGCTCGCGCGAGCCGATCATGGTGCAGAAATACCTGCCGGAGGTGCGCAAGGGCGACAAGCGCATCATCCTGGTGGACGGCGAGCCGGGCGGCGCGGTGGCGCGCATTCCGGCGGCCGGCGAGGCGCGCGCCAATCTGCATGTCGGCGGCCGCGCTGCCAAAACCAAGCTGACGGCGCGCGACCGCGAGCTGTGCGCCGCGATCGGACCGACCCTGCGCGAGAAGGGCCTCGTCTTCGTCGGCATCGACGTGATCGGCGATTATCTCACCGAGATCAACGTCACCTCGCCGACCGGCATCCAGGAGATCAACCGGCTCGACGGCGTGAAGCTCGAACGCGACCTGTGGGACGCCATCGAAAAGCGCCTGACGGCCCGGCGCGGCACGACCGGACGGGCGATGTAATTTTCAAGAGCACGGTCGATGAGCAAACAAGCGTCCCCTCGCCTCGCCCTCGTCGCGGTGCTTGTCCTCGCGTTGACGCTCGGTCTCGGTTTCGCCACGCTCTGCGCCGTGCTCGGCGGCTTCGCCTGGCCGGTCGAATTGTTCGCGCATTTCCGCCCGCAGCTCGCGGCGCTGGCGACCGGCGCGCTGATCTTCGCCCTGCTGTTGCGCCACGTTCCGCTGATCGTCGTCAATGTCGTGCTGCTGGCGGCCAATGCCGTGCCGCTCGCGCCCCATCTCATGATCTATCTGCGCGAGCCGGCGGCCGTCGCGGCCGGGCCGACGCTCCGCCTGCTGAGCTTGAACATGCATGGATCGGACAGCGATCCGGCCAAGTTTCTCGCCCTGGTCGCGGCGGAAAAACCCGACGTGATCCTGCTCACCGAGGTGGCCGGCGATATCGACCAGCGCATGGCGACGCTGAACGATGCCTATCCGCATCGCATTCCCACGCGCAACAAGGGCCTGCACGAAGTCGCGCTCTATAGCCGCTGGCCGATCGCAGGAATCGAAACCAACCGCTCGGCCCACGCCGAGATGCCGGTGGTGAGCGCCGATCTCTGCCCGCCGGCCGGCACGCGGGGCGCCTGCCTGCGCGTCGTCGCCCTGCACGCCATGGCTCCATTCGGCCGCGGCGCGGCGCGGCGCGACCGCCAGCTCGATCTCGCGGCGCGCGCCGCCGCCGCCCAACCCGGCGCGGCGGTCATCATCGGCGATTTGAATCTGACGCCCTGGTCGCCGACCTTTACCCGGCTGATCGATGTCGCCCGGCTGCGGGACACGTCGCGCCTGCGCGGCCTACAGCCGACCTGGCAGCCGACGGGCCTGCCGGCCGGCCTCGCGTCGCTCTTCGCGCTGTCCATCGATCATGCCTTGGTCAGCGAGGATATCGTCGCCCAGGCCAACCGCGTCGGGCCGGACATGGGCTCGGACCATCGGCCGATCATCGTCGATCTGCAATTGCCGGATCTTGCCCCACCGGCCATGGGGCCGCGGCTTTAGCCCGTCGCCGGACGATCCGGGGCGGGCTATCATCGGCGCGCAGGAGACCATCCCCATGACGAAGATTTTCGACCTCGATCGAGCCGCGCTCATCGTCACCGACGTTCAAGCCGATTATCTGGCGGCGGACGGCTTTCTCGGCCGCGCCGGAAAACGACGGATGACCGATGGCGAGATCGCCGTCATGGCGGAGAATATCCGCCGCCTCGCCGCGCGCTTTCGCACCGCCGGCCGGCCGGTGATCTGGGCGCGCAGCGCCTTTCGCGCCGACATGGCCGATTGCGCCTGGGGCGCAGGCTGGGCCGACCGTTATTTCGGCGCGCCGCGCGGATTCCTGGTCGAGGGCAGCGCCGGCACCGGTTGGCTCGCGGGACTCGCGCCGGAGAAGACCGACATCCTGCTGACCCGCGGCACGCACGGCGTCTTCGCCGGCACATCGCTCGACCGCACCCTCGTCAATCTCGGCGTCGGCGATCTCCTGCTCGCCGGCGGGCCGCTCTCGGCCAGCCTGAGCGACACGGCGCGCGGCGGCGCGGCACTCGGCTATCGCGTCTTTCTCGCCGGCGACGCCGTCTTCCCGCCGCTCGCCAGCTATCCGCCGATCAGCTCGGCCCAGGCGATCGCCACCGACGAGGCGCTCGCCGCGCCGCAGTCCGCCGCGCCCGCGCGGAACGCCGACCGCTCGGCCTTTCTCGTCATCGACATGCAGAACCATTTTCTCTTCCCGCAGAAGGGCGATGAAGAGGCGCGCCAGAAGAACTTCGCGCGCAACAGCGAACTGGTTCGCAATTGCGCGGCCATGGCCGATCACTTGCGGGCCAAGGGCTGGCCGGTGATCTGGCTCAAGACCGGCCGGCGCGCCGACCGCATCGACACGGCCATGCATAAGTTGCGCGAGGATATTCTGCTCAGCGGCGACAGCCTGCTGCTCGACGGCACCTGGGGCGCCGAACTGGCCGAGGGCCTCGCGCCCGCGCCGGAGGACTACGTGCTCTATAAACGCGGCCAGAGCGGCTTCGGCTTTACGCCGCTGCACCGGGCGCTGCGTAATCTCGGCGTGTCCCATTGCCTGCTGTCCGGCGGCGCGGCTTCCGGCTGCCTCGGCGCGACGCTGCGCGACGGCGCGGCGCTCGGCTACCGGTTTGGCGTGATCGAGGACGCGCTTTATCCCGTCGGCTCGAAATATGCCGCGGTGCTGGCCGACTATGCCGAGATGCGCAAAACGGCGGACGTTCTCGCCAAATCCTAGACGCTGCGCCCGCCGTCGATGTCCAGGGCGACGCCGGTGATGAATCGCGCCTCGTCGGAGGCGAGGAACAGCGCCGCCTCCGCCACGTCCGCCGGTTCGCACAAGCGGCCGAGCGGCACCCGGCTGGTGAACAGCTTGTGCATCTCGGGCGTGACGTCGCCGCCCATGAATTCCTTCAGCATCGGCGTTTCTCCCGCCGACGGGCAGACGGCATTCACCCGCACCTTGATGGCGGCCAGCTCGACCGCCAGCGCCTTGGTCAGGGAGATCACCGCGCCCTTCGAGGCCGCATAGACGCCGAGTCCGGGGCGCGGCCGCGTCGCGATGGTCGAGGCGGTGACGACGATGGCGCCGCCGCCCTGCGCCGCGAATTGCGGCTGGGCATGTTTGGCGCCGAGGAAGACGCTGCGCACATTGGCGTCGAAGATGCGCTCGAAGGTCGCTTCCTCCACCGCCTCGATCGGCGTCGGCCGTTGCGCCACGCCGGCGTTGAGCACCAGCAGGTCCATGCGGCCGTAGGCGGCGACGCAGGCGGCGATCATCGCCGCGACGGATTCGGCCTTGGCCGCATTGCCCGGCGCGGCGACGGCCTCGCCGCCGGCAGCGCGGATCGCGGCGGCGACCGTTTCCGCCTTGGCGGCGTCGAGATCGTTGACGGCGACGCGCGCGCCTTCGCCGGCGAATCGCTTGGCGATGGCTTCGCCGAAACCCGACCCGGCGCCGGTGACGAGCGCGCTCTTGCCTTGCAGGCGCATCAGGCCGGGTTCTCGCCCGCCATTTTCAATCATGCGGGCTTCTCGCCCGCAATGGTCAGGCGGCGCATCAGGCGCAATTCCTGCGCTGGAAAGTCGCGCCGCGCATGGACCAGGCAGCGGTTGTCCCATAACAGCACGTCGCCGACCTGCCATTCATGCTCGTAGATGAAGGCCGGCGTCTCGATATGGGCGAAGAGGCGATCCAGAATGGCGCGGCTCTCGTCCACCGGCAGACCGACGATGCATTCGGTCATCAGGCGGTTGACGTAGAGCGCCTTGCGCCCCGTGGCCGGATGGGTACGGACCACCGGATGGTCGTAGCTGGCGACATCCGCCGCAGCTTTCTTCTGGTCGTTCTCGTTCTGCTTCTGGCTGTTGTAGGTGAAGGCATGGCGTGCCTTCAGGCCGTCGAGCCTGGCCTTGAGCTCCGCCGGGAGCGTTTCATAAGCCTTGTACATGTTGGCGAAGGCCGTCTGGCCGCCGCGCGACGGAACCGCCACCGCATGCAGCATCGTGCCCGCCGACGGTTTTTCGATATAGATGCCGTCGGAATGGAATTCGATCTCGCCTTCGGGCAGCGAGCCGACGAACTCGCCGTTCTCCTTCAGATTGGTGACCAGCATGATGTAGGGATGGCGGCCCTTCTCCTTGGCGGCGAAGCGCGACCAGGGCGCCACCTCGCCGAAGCGGCGGCCGAAGTCCACCTGTTGATCCTCGCTGAAGTTCTGGCCGCGCAGCAGGATCAGGCCGTGATCGTGCCAGGCGCGCAAAATCTCGGCGAAGGTGGCGTCGTCCATCGCCTGCGCCAGATCGACGCTGCGAATTTCAGCGCCGAGGGCGGACGATAAGGGATGGACTTCGATTCTGTTGGCAGTAAGGGTCATGGCGGTCTCCCAGACGCGAAGCATGACGGGTGCCTTTAGGCCGCGGCATTTTTATTCTCGCGGCGAATGACGAAGCCATCCTGCCGCCGGGGCGCGAGGGAGAAAAGTCTAAAGCTTGGCCCTATTCGCGCTTCGTCCGGCCTTCTTTCCTGCCGGCGCGCCGAGCTTGTCGGCGAGGGTCAGGAACTCGTCGACCATCGCCTCATATTCGGCGACGCATTGCGCCGACGGCAACAGGAGTTTCTTGCGGCTGTCGCCGGCGGCGGCGCGGCGCAGGAAATAGCCCTTCTGCTCGGCCAGCACGATGATCTTGCGCGCGGTCATCGGCGCGCAGGGCATGGCGGCCAGGCATTCGCTCACGCCGGGCGCGGCGGCTGTGTAATGGCCGCGCATCACCGCCGTCCAGAGAATCGTATGGCTGCGGCTCTGGCGGAAAAACTTCACCGTGCGCCAAGCGTCGGTGCGCCGCTGGATGTCGGCGCGCCATTCGGCGAAGGCGAGATACCATTGCGGGCCATGCCTGTCGGTTGCGGAATCGCGCGGCCGGGTTTTGTTCGATGGCCTCAAGATACTGGGCTCCAATCTCGCTCGATCACGACAGGTTGCGTTTTCCGAGTCGTCCCTATCCCGGCCCCTGTCCTGACGCGGGGCTGTGGATAAATCAACTTGCTATTTCACGGCAAACCGGACACAGAATCTCTGTTCGAAATTCTAGCCTGCCTTGCTACCCGCCGTGGATTTTCATGACACGGGGCCTCCAAGACAACGCTGCAATTCGGATATGAACCGCGCGGTGGTCGCGCGGTTTCGCGACATCTAAGCGTTCTCTGAGGAGACTTTCTATGCCGACCGGCACCGTGAAGTGGTTCAACGCCCAGAAGGGCTTCGGTTTCATCCAGCCGTCCGATGGCGGCAAGGACGTGTTCGTCCATATCAGCGCCGTCGAAAAGGCCGGCCTCTCCACCCTGCGCGAAGGCCAGGCCGTCAGCTTCGACATCGTCAACGAGCGCGGCAAGTCGGCCGCCGGCAATCTGCGCGCCGAGTAATTTCCCGCTTCGGCGGAGAGAAGGAAGCCCGGTCCTAACGGACCGGGCTTTTTTCATGGCTGAAGCGTAGTTTCAAGCGTCTGGGGCCGTTCTAACGCAGAGGTGACCGGCCGGCCCCTGGTCAGACCCCCTGCTTTTCGGCAGATTGCCCCATCACGATGACCCCATTCGAGGAATGACCCCCCGATGACCGACTTGCTCACCTTGTTCGCCGACCCCGCCACCTGGGCCGCGCTTGCCGCGCTGATCGCCATGGAAGTGGTGCTCGGCATCGACAATCTGATCTTCATCTCGATTCTGACGAACAAACTGCCGGAGCATCAGCGCGTCACCGCGCGGCGGCTCGGCATCGCCGGCGCCCTCGTGCTGCGGCTCGGCCTGCTCGCCACCATCAGCTTCATCGTCCAGCTCACCACGCCGGTAATCGACGTCTTCGGCCAGGGCCTGTCTTGGCGCGACATTATCCTCATCGCCGGCGGCCTCTTTCTGGTGTGGAAGGCGACCAAGGAAATCCATCACAGCGTCGATCCCGAACCGGGCGACGACATGTTCGCGACCAAGGCCGTGAGCCTGGGCTACGCCGCCGCGATCGGCCAAATCCTGCTGCTCGACATGGTATTCTCGATCGACAGCATCATCACCGCCGTCGGCATGACGGACCATCTGCCGATCATGGTCGTCGCCGTGCTCGTCACCGTCATCGTCATGCTGGTAGCGGCGACGCCACTCGCCAACTTCATTCAGGCCAATCCGACGCTGGTGATGCTGGCGCTCGGCTTCCTGCTGCTGATCGGCACGACGCTGATCGCCGAAGGCTTCGGAGCGAAAATCCCCAAGGGCTATGTCTATGCCGCCATGGCCTTCTCGGCCTTCGTCGAGGGACTGAATATCCTGGCGCGCCGGCGCAAGGCCAAGAAGACCGCCTGAGGCTGTCCGCGCAAACAAAACGGGCGGCGGCGGGTTTCCCCGGCGCCGCCCGTATCGTTTTCGCCTCGCAAATTAGGCGGCGCGCTGCACGCCGGCGAGGAAGTTCTGCACTTCGCCGCGCAGCCGCACGGCTTCCTGCGACAGCAGCGACGCTGCGGTCTGCACGTTGGACGCGACCGAGCCCGCTTCCGTCACGGCGCGGTGCGCCGTGGTGATGTTGCTGGAGACCTGGCGCGTGCCTTCGGCCGCCTGTTCGACGTTACCGGCGATCTCGCGCGTCGCCGCGCCCTGCTGTTCGACCGCCGCCGCGACCGTGGCGGTGATCTCGTTCATGCGGGTGACGACGTCGCCGATGCCGCGCAGGGCGGTGACGGCCGTGCCGGTCATCTGCTGAATCTCGGCGACCTTGGCCTGGATCTCCTCGGTGGCCTTGGCGGTCTGGCTCGCCAGGTTCTTCACTTCCGAGGCCACCACCGCGAAGCCCTTGCCGGCATCGCCCGCACGGGCCGCTTCGATGGTGGCATTGAGCGCCAGGAGATTGGTCTGATCGGCGATGCCGCTGATCAGCGTCAGGATGTCGCCGACGCGGGTTGCCGAGTCGGCCAGCGCATTCATCGTCGCGTCGGCGCGTTCGGCTTCGGTCACGGCGCTCGCCGCGATCTGCGAGGATTGCGCGACCTGGCGCGAAATCTCCAGGATCGACGACGACAGCTCTTCGGTGGCGGCGGCGACGGTGCCGACATTGGCATTGGTCTGTTCGGCGGCGGCGGCGGCGGCGGTGGTGTCGCCGTCGGCCTGGGTGGCGATGCTGCTCATGGAATTGGCGGAGGCTTCCATCTCGCTCGCCGAGGACGCCATGTTGTCGACCACGACCTTCACGGAAGCCTCGAAGTCCGACGCGAGCTTGTGCATCTCGGCGGTGCGCTGCGTGGCATGTTCGGTTTTCATGCGGTCTTGTTCTTCGCCGGCGCGCGCGGCCTCGGCCGAGCGGTCTTTCAGTACGCTGATGGCCTGGGCCATGGTGCCGATCTCGTCCTTGCGCTCCAGGCTCGGAATGGCGACGGAGAGATCGCCGTCGGCCAGCTTGTGGGTCGCCGAGGTGAGCCCGATGATCGGGCGGGTGATGCGGCGGCCGAGCCAGAACGCCAATCCAAAGGTCAGCATGGCGACGAGGCCGATGATGATGACGGTGCGCACGGCGTTGTCCCATGCGGCCGCCTCGACGCTGTCGAGATAGACGCCGGAGCCGACCACCCACTGCCAGTTTTTCGACAAGAGCGAGTAGGTCGCCTTGCGCTCGGGCGGCATGTTCGGGCCCTTGGGCCACAGATAGTAGGTGAAGCCGCCGCCGGCCTTGGCCTTTTCGATCATGTCGCGGCTGAAATAGACGCCGTTGGCGTCCTTATTGTCGAACGACGGGGTGCCTTCGCGGTCCTTGAACATGCCGTTGACGAGGTTCATGCCCTTGGTGTCGCGCACGATGACATATTCGGTCGTGTCGAAGCGGACCGCGCGCAGCACGTCCTTCGCCGCCTCTTGCGCGGCGGTCTGCGTCATCTCGCCTTTCGTCGCCTTGGCTTCGAAGCCTTCGACGATCTTGAGCATGGATTCGCTGACCACGCGGGCGCGGGCCTGGCGTTCGGACAGGGTGACGTCGTTGATGCTGTGGATCGAGGCATAGCCGGCGAGGGCCAGGGCGATGACGGAGATGATGGGGATGATCTGGATGCGGGAATTGACGCTCTGAAAGAGACGCATGACGACGGGATCCTCGATTCAAGGGGGCCTTTGCCGGCCAAAGTGACAAGCGCTTTGAACCGACTTATGCGAAATGCGTATGAATCGGAGGTTAAAAGTCCCATTCGCGCCCTCAGATCTATCCTTTCGAGGGGTATATGCGATGTCGCGGCTGGCTTGGTTAGCGCGCGCCCTTGGCGCGCAAGATGCCGGCGATCTCGGCGAAGCCGCGGTCAAGAGCATGGGCGAGCGGCGTGACGCCGTCGCGGTCGGCGCGGTTGACGTCGGCGCCGGCGGCGATGGCTTGGCGGACGACCTCCAACTGGCGCGGTCCGCCGTCGCCGAGAATGATCGCCTCCAACAAACAGGTCCAGCCCAGGCGATTGACATGATCGACGGCGACGCCCGCCGCGATCAGCAAGGCGACGGCTTCGACATGGCCGCGTTCGCAGGCCGGAATCAGCGCCGTGCCGCCGAAGCGGTTGAGGCTTTTGATGTCGGCGCCATTGGCCAGGGTCAGCTTGAGGATTTCGACATGGCCGCGCGCGCCGGCCAGCAGGAAGGCGCTGTCGGAAATATCGTCCTTGGCGTTGACGTCGGCGCCGCGCGCGATCAGCAGGCGGGCGACCTCGATGCGGTTGCCTTGCGTCGCGGCGAGCAGCGCGGTGCGCCGTCGGCCGTCGCGCCATTCGAGATCGGCGCCGCTACCCAGCAGCTTCTCGACCAGGTTCTTGTCGCCCGCCTCGGCAGCGACGATGAGCTGGCGCCCCAGCGCGGAAGCCGAAGGCGCGCCGGGCGCAGGCCGGGATAGGCCCTGCGCCAGCGCCGGGCCGGCGGCGAGCAGGGCGAAGGCGGTCCAGAAACACAGGCGCGCGCGCGCGCGGCGCGAGAAGCGAAAAGTCATCGTTTCATGTTACGCGATCCCCGCCCCGGCGCCGCACAATTCGACGTGACGCGCGCCGAGCGCCGGCCCGGATCGCCGCCGGGAGACAAATCCTGCCGCGCAGAATGCAACCCCGCGCGGCCTTGGACGTTCATGCCATTGGGTCTTCCTCTCGGGACAAGCCATGCTAGGACGCCGGATGTCGCGCATCGCCTTGATCGTCGCCTTGCCGGGCGCGTTGGCCGCTTGCGCCGCGGTCGATAGAGTCCAGCGCGACATGACGCGCGACTGGCGGATGTTCGAAAGCGACGTCTTGAAAAAGACCGTGGCGGAAAAGCCCGCGTCCGAAAGGACGGTCGCCGCGCGGCCGGCGACGCCCAACGAGCGCGCGCAGCGGAGCGATCCTGCCCCGCCGCCGCGGCCTCCCGCCGCGCGGCTCCCCGTGCCGGCCGGCGCGCCGGCCGCTGTGCCGACAGCCGCCCCGCCGACCGCTGTCGCAACCCAGTCCGCTGGCGAGAGCGACGAGCGCCTGCGCCTGGCCCTGGCCAAGGATTACGCGCCCGGCTCCGGCGCCGACGACGACCAGACGGTGGCCGCGGTGATCCGCGCTGCCGCCGATGGCGGCGACGCGCAAGCGGCCTGCAATCTCGGCATGCGTTATGTGAACGGCCGCGGCGTCGCCCGCGATTGGGCGCAGGGCGAAAGCTGGCTGCGGCGCGCGGCGCAGCGCGGCTATGTGCCGGCGCAAAACAATCTCGGCATGCTGCTGGCCAGCGCGCAGAACCCGAACGGCGACAGCGGCGAGGCCTTGATGTGGGTCTCCAAGGCGGCGAACGCCGGCTATGGGCCGGCGCGCGCCCAGCTCGGCATGATGTACGCGACCGGACGGGGCGTGACGCAAGACCAGCGCATGGCGGACTTCTGGCTGGCCTCGGCCCGGCAGGACATGCGCGCGCCGGCCGGGTCCTGCGAGCCATTATCAGCCCCGCAGCGCGCCGCCACCCGTTAGACTCGGCCGGTAACCCCCTTGGATGGGTTGGGGAATCCGTCCGGCGATAATATTTGTTGGCGCCGGAGTCGCGGCACGGCTAGACCTAGCGCCATGAGCCTCGACGTCCGCACACTCCTTATCGTCCATTCCCTTGTATCGCTGACGCTAACGATACTGATGGTCGCCTTCTGGCGCAGCCATCGCACCACGCCGGGTCTCGGTCATTGGACGCTCGGCACGGCTCTCTTGGGGGCGGGCATCCTCGCCGGCGGCCTGCGCGGCATGATTCCCGACGTCCTGTCGATCGTCGGCGCCAACGCCGCCGGCCTGATCTCCGTCATCGCCTTCTGGAACGGCATCCGCCTGTTCAACGGCCGGCGAACGCTGTGGGGCGAATCGCTGCTCGCGACGACGGCGGTGATGGCCTTCCACGTCTATCACACCTATTTCGTCGACGACATTCACAGCCGCATCATCGGCGTATCCTTCGCCTTGTCCTTCATCTGCGTGCTCTGCGCTTACGAACTTCTGCGCGGCCCGCTGCGCGAATTACGCGCCCCGGCCGTGCTCGCCGCCGCGCTCTTCGGCACCGTCGCGGTCACCCTGCTGATTCGCGCGATATCGACCTGGGTGGCGCCGCCCGAGCCGGACTTGTTCGCCATGACGACGGCGCAGGTGATCCATTTCGTCGTCTCCCTACTCGGCAAGATTCTCGTCGTCGTCGCCTTCCTGATGATGGCGCTGCAACGGCTGCAAGACCAATTGGAAGTCCGCAACGTCGAATTGCAGCGCGCGCGCCTGCGCGCCGAACAAGCGAACCGCGCCAAATCGGAATTTCTCGCCACCATGAGCCATGAGCTGCGCACGCCGCTCAACGCCATCATCGGTTTTTCCGACGTGCAGAAGAGCGAGATGCACGGTCCGCTCGGCCATCCGCGCTACAAGGAATATGCCGCCGACATCCACGCCTCCGGCACCCATCTGCTGGGACTCATCAGCTCGATCCTCGATATCTCGAAGGCCGAGGCCGGCCAGCTCGAGGTCGCGCCGATCGATCTCGATCCGCGCCCCCTGCTCGATGAGGCCGTGGCGCAGATCCGCGCCGACGCCGAGGCGAAGAATATTCATCTTCTCCTCGATGTCGCCCAGACCGCGCCGACCTGCCGGGCCGATCCGCAAGCCTTGAAGCAGGTCTTCCTCAATTTGCTATCCAACGCCGTGAAATTCACGCCGGAGGGCGGCCTGGTCACGGTGAAGCTCGGCCGGCTGCTCAACGGCAAGGTCGAGTTCAGCCTGCGCGACACGGGCATCGGCATCGCCGCGAGCGATCTGCCGCGCCTGATGAAACCGTTCGAGCAGGCCCGCGTCGGCGACGCCCATCGCAGCGGCGGCCCGGGACAGAGCAACACGGGCCTCGGGCTGCCGCTCGCCGACGCCCTGGTGCGCCTGCAGGGCGGCACGCTGGACATCGACAGCGTCGTCGGGCGCGGCACCACGGTCATCGTCACGCTGCCGTCCGGCAAGACCCAGCCCCCAGTCGGCGCCGCGTCCTAGACGCCGGACTTTCGTCCTTCCGGGCGACCGCGTTATAGTTTCCCCCATCACCGGGGACTTCCGCGCCAATGACCGCTCATATTGCCACGGTCGCCTTTCAAGGCATCGATGTGCTCGCCATCGACGTGCAAGTGCAGATGGCGGCGGGCCTGCCGTCCTTCGCCATCGTCGGCCTGCCCGACAAGGCGGTCGGCGAATCGAAGGAACGGGTGCGCGCGGCGCTCAACGCCCTCGGCCTGGCGCTGCCGCCCAAGCGCATCACCGTCAATCTCGCGCCGGCCGACGTCGCCAAGGAAGGCAGCCATTTCGACCTGCCGATTGCCTTGGGCGTGCTCGCCGCCATGGGCGTGCTGCCGCAAGAGGAGCTGGAAGGCTATGTCGCGCTCGGCGAGCTGTCGCTCGACGGCGCGCTGGCCGCGGTCGCCGGCGCCCTGCCCGCCGCGCTCCATGCCTATGACGGCCAGCGCGGCCTGATCTGCCCGGCCGGCGTCGGCGGCGAGGCCGCCTGGGTCGAGGGGCTCGACATCCTGGCGCCCGGCAGCCTGCTGGCGCTGATCAACCATTTCAAGGGCACGCAAGTGCTGAGCCCGCCGCAGCCGCGGCTCGGACCAGCGACGGAGAGCGCCTATGGCGCGCTCGATCTCGCCGACATCAAGGGCCAGGAGAGCGCCAAGCGCGCCCTCGAAGTGGCGGCGGCCGGCGGGCATAATCTCTTGATGAGCGGCCCGCCCGGCGCCGGCAAGTCGATGCTGGCGCAGCGCCTCGCCGGCATCCTGCCGCCGCTCAGCCCGGCCGAGGCGCTGGAAGTGAGCATGATCCATTCGCTCGCCGGCGCGCTGATCGCCGGCAACGGTCCGTCCGCCGGACTGGTGCGGACAAGGCCCTTTCGCGATCCGCATCATTCGGCGTCCCTCGCCGCCATGATCGGCGGCGGCCAGCGCGCCAAGCCCGGCGAGGTATCGCTCGCCCATCTCGGCGTGCTGTTTCTCGACGAATTGCCGGAATTCTCCCGCGGCACGCTCGAGGCCCTGCGCCAGCCGCTCGAATCGGGCCGCGCCGTGGTGGCGCGCGCCAACGCCCATGTCGCCTATCCGGCGCGCGTGCAGCTGATCGCCGCGATGAATCCCTGCCCCTGCGGCCATCTCGGCGATGCGGCGCTCGCCTGTAACAAGGCGCCGCGCTGCGCTGGCGACTATCAGGGCAAGATCTCCGGCCCGCTGTTCGACCGCATCGACCTGCATATCGAGGTGCCGGCGGTGACGCCGCAGGATCTCAGCCTGCCGCCGCCGCGCGAAGGGTCGGCCGAGGTGGCGGCGCGCGTCGCCGCGGCGCGCGACATTCAGCGTGCCCGCTACGCCACGGCCAAGACGACGATCCGCAGCAATGCCGAAGTGGACGGCGCGGCGCTCGAAGAGGTCGCCGGTCCCGACGCCGAGGGCCGCAAGCTGCTGACCGACGCCGCCGAGCGGCTGAAGCTGTCGGCGCGCGGCTACCACCGCGTGCTGCGCGTGGCCCGCACGCTCGCCGACCTCGCCGCCAGCGAAACCGTGCGCAAGCTGCATATCGCCGAGGCTTTGTCTTACCGCCGCCTGGCGTTGCCGCGTTAGCCGCGGTTTTAGGCCGCCTCACTCCTCATCGCGCGAAGCGAAGTAGCTCCAGAAATCGCCGAAATAGGCGGCGACCGACGCATCGCCGCTGTCCAGCGCCGGCACGCTCTGCCCGTCCGACGATGATTGGCCATTGCCTTCCGGGGCGCCGCCCGCTGCCGGCTGGATGCCGATGGGCGCAGCGCCCAGGCTGAAGCCGTAGGCGAAGACGTCGCCGGCGCCGCCGGCGAAGGCGAGCGACGATGGCGACATGGCGACCGGCGCGACGATCTCCGGCGCCAGCACGGCGTTGGGATCGAGCACGCCCGAGGCGCGGCCGACGTTGTTGTCGACCGACGTGGTCGTTTCGTTGTTCACCTCGAGCACGCCCGAGCCGGTGACGTGGACGGTGCCCGGATCGCCGCTGACGCTGCCCGACGGCGCGCTCACCGTCAGCGTGTCGGTGTCGACCTGGATATTGACCGTCTGCGTCGCCGTGACGGTCGCCGTCGGCGCCTGCACCGAGCCTTGCACGTTGCTGCCGGAGACCGAAGCGCTGTTGCTGGCGACCACCGTGGTGTTGGCCGTCTCGGTCGCCGCCACCGTGACATTGGCGCCCGACACCGTGCCCTGCACATTGGCGCCCGATACCGACGCCGTGTTGGTCGCCGCCACATTGGCGCTCGAGGTCTGCGTCGCCGCCACCGTGACGTTGGCGCCCGACACCGAGCCCTGCACGTTGGCGCCCGACACCGACGCCGTGTTGGTCGCGGCCACCGTGGCGCTCGAGGTTTGCGTCGCCGCCACCGTAACGTTGGCGCCCGACACCGAGCCCTGCACGTTGGCGCCGCTGACCGAGGCGCTCGACGTGGTCGCGACATTGCTGGCGACATTGCCGGTCGCGGCGATGGTCGCCGTCGCCGCGACGATGGAGCCGCTGACGTTCGTGCCGGACAGGGTGACGTTGCCCGAAGCGTTGACCGTGCTGTTGCCGACCGCGACGTCGCCGGCCGTGACGTCGAAATTGGCGACATAGGCCGTGCCGGCCGAACCGGCATAGCTACCGGCCTGGACCGAGACGTCGCCGATCTTGACGCTCGAAGTGCCGAGATTGTGCATCGTCACCGTGCCGCTGCCGGCGTTGAGCGCGAGATCCTGGCCGCCCGGGGCCTGCCCGGTGACGGCGCCGAGGAAGGCGATGTCGCCGTTGACGGCATGGGTGTCGAGCGTCAGGTCGCCGGCGAGCGTCACCGCGCCGGCGAAGGTCGCGTCGTCCTGCACCGTCCACTGGCCGGCCAGGCCGACCGACGCGCCGGCCGTCGAATCGAGATCGCTGACCGTCGCCCCCGTGCTGCGCAAGGTCACGTTCTTGTCGAGGTTGATCGCCTCGGCATAACTGCCGGCGGCCACGTTCACCGTGTCGCCGGCGCCAGCGACGGCGATACCGCGTTGGATGCCCAACGTGCCGGTGGTGACGTAGAGATTGTTCGCGTCCCAGGTCACCAAGCCGCGCGCCGTGCCGTCCATCGCGTGGGTGACGCGGTTTTCGACGGCGAAGCCGTCCGCCGCGCCGACGAAGACCGCACCCGTCGCATCGACCCGCGTGGCATCGACGACGATGTCCTGGCCGTTGTTGGCGAACTGCATCCCGCCGCCGAGGGCGACGGTCGGCTGGCCGCCGGCGCCGTCGCGCAGGGTCTCGACGCGCAAGCCGGTGCCCTGGGCCCCTTCGATGCGCCCGCCGATGAAATTCACGCTTTGCAGGCTGGCCGGATCGTTGACGTAGCTCGTGCTATCGCCGGCGATGCCGCGGGTCTTGATGACGACGGCGCCGCGCGTGGCGTCGCCCGAGCTATAGCCCGAGTTCAGCACGACGAGATTGTCGAAGGTCAGCGCATTGTAATCGTCGTACTTCAGGTTGATGTCGACGGCATGGCCGTATTTGTGGAACTGCGACGGATCCTCGCCGCCGACGTTGCCGCTATTGGTGATGGTGACGTCGCGCAGCGTCAGGTTGTTGGCGGTTTCCAGATAGAAGCCCTTGAAGGTCGCGCCGTCGATCGAGACATTGTCGAACAGGGCGTCGGAGAAGGAACCGTTGCCGCCGGTGCCGATATAGGTCTGCACGGCGATCAGGCCGCCGCTGAAGGAGCTGTCTTCCATATGGAAGCGGTCGGCCCGCGTGCCGGTGCCGTTGCGCATGCCGTAGGTATTGTCCTCGAAGGCGACGCGCGCCACCGTGGCGTCGTGCGACGTGCCGGTCATCCGCAGGCCGTAGAGATAATCGCTGATCGTGAGATCGGAGAGGGTGACGTTGGAGGCGTTGGCGATGGTGATCGCGTCGCCGACGCCGGCGACGTTCGCCTGCAGCACGGTTTGACCGATGCCGGCGCCGTCGAGGGTGAGCGCCTTGCCGATCGAAACCGTCTCATGATAGGTGCCGGCGGCGACATTCACCTTGCCGCCGGCGACGACGGCGTTGATGCCGTTCTGGATGCTGTTGAGCGGCGCGAGCGCGCTGCCCTGGGCGCTCGACGAGCCCGTCGTCGCGACGTTCACATGGGTGCGGTTGGACGAGCTATATCCCTGGTCCTGCACCGACCAACCGGCGTTCGTCGCGCTCAAGCCGAGCAGCGCCTGCTGCCAGGAGGCGCTCGGCGCGGCGGCGATCGGGTTGGATTGGGTCGTCGTGCCGTTCCAATAGCCGTTCAGATGCAGGTTGACGCCCCACTCGTTGCCGAACGCGCCCTGGCTGTTGCCGGAGATGGCGATGCCGGCGGCGTCGGTATATTGCACCGAGATGCCGCTCTTGGTGTTTTCGATGCGGTTGCCGGTGACGCTGCTGTTGGCGTTGCGTCCGTCGATCAGGATGCCGGTGCGCAGGTCGTGGATGTCGTTATTGGCGATGACGAAATTGTCGGCGCCGTTGGCCACGGCGATGCCGCGCGAGATGTTGCTGCCCCAATTGTAGGTGAGATAGGACGAGGTCGCCGGACCGGCGATTTCGAAACCCTCAACCCTGACATTGTCGGCATTGATGTTGATGCCGTTGACCTGGGCGCTGTCCGGCACGACGATTTTCGCGCCGGCGGCGCCGCGCAGGCTCAGCCCCGCCTTATTGACGTTGATCCCCGTGCCGGCGCCGTAGCTGCCGGCGGCGACATTGACGTCGGCCCCTGTCGCCGCCACGTCGATGCCGTTCTGGATGCGCCCGGCGCTGCCGACATTGACCGTTACGGCCGTGCCGGACAGGGTGGCCGCGGCATGCAGCGTGATCGCCGCGTTGAGATTGACGGTCGCGGTGTTCAGGGCCAGATCGCTGCCCGCGCCGGATGCGCCGCCGCTGCCGTCGATCGCCTCGTTGACCGTGATGGCGTTGGTCGCCTGCAAGGTGACGCCGGTGCCGCCACGCAGGGTCGTCTCGATCACCGAGGCGTCGACCGTCTGCGCCCCGGCGCCGCCGAGCGAACCGCCGCCGCCGTCGGCGATGGTCAGGCTGTCGGGATCGAGCAGCCAACGGCCGCCCTCGCCTGCCGCCGCGCCGGCATCGACCGTCGCGCCGGCCGCGACGGCCAGGCTTTGCTTGCCCGACGTCTCGACCTGGCCGCCGTTGCCGCCCGCCGCGCCGCCGCGCGCGGAGATGGCGCCGGCGAATTGCGCCGACTCGTCGGCCCAGACGACGACGGTGCCGCCGTTGCCGGACGCCCCGGCATCCGCCTTGAGCGTCGCGCCGGCCGCGACCGTGGTCTGGCGCGCGTTGCGTTCCGGTCCTTTGCCTTGCCAATTGCCGCCGGCCAGGATGGTGCCGCCGCCGGTCGCGCCCGAGGCATCGAGCCGCGCGCCATCGGCGAGTTCGACCCGCTCGCCGAGAACCTTGATCTTGCCGCCCGCGCCGTCCGGCGAGGTGGCGTCGAGTTGACCGGCGACCCGCACCAAACCGTTCGCGCCGCCGTCGAGGACGATCTCGCCGCCCTGTCCGTCGATGCGCCGCGCCTGGATCAGGCCATCGCTGTTGATGACATTGTCGACGATGGCGCTCGCGGCGGCGGCGGACAAGGTGACGAAGCCGCCGTCGGCGATGATGCTGCCGCTGTTGGCGACCGCCGCCGACAGGACGCGCCCGTCGGCGTCGACGGCCGATTGCGACGGACCGACGGCGAGCGAGACCAGGCCGTCGCCATAGAGATCGACGGCGAAACGTTCGCCCGACGCGAGCGCGACGCGGCCGAGCTTGGCATTGATGCGCCCGGCGTTTTCGACGCCCGGCGCGACGAAGGCGACCAGCCCGCTGTCGGCGACGGTGATGTCGCCCTTGTTGACGACGGCGGCGTCGGCGCGGCCCGGGAGATCGAAATTCATGCGGCCGGCCATGAAGTCGCTGTTGCGGATGTCCGCCGTGCTGGCGATCAAGCCGGCGACGTCGATCTTGGCGGTAGCGCCGAACAAGATACCGCTGCCGTTGATCAGCATCACCTGGCCGTTGGCCGTCAGCGTGCCGAAGATGCGCGACGGATCGCCGCCGGTGACGCGATTGAGGATGATGGAGGAGGAGGACGGCTGCACGAAGCGCGTCGTCTCGTCGGCGCCGATCGAAAAGCTGCGCCAGTCGATGATCGCCTTGTCGCTTCCCTGCGTCACCTGCAGGGTCTTCGGATCCGTCGCGACGATCGCCGCCTGGCCGCCGACCACTTGGCCGCCCGACGGATTGGCCATGGCGGGCGCGGCGAAGACGAGCAGCAGCGCCATGACCGCCAGGCCCGGCGCGCGGCTAGGATCGAGCGACGTGCTATGCAGCAGCGCGCGGCGATAGCCATGGCCGGACAGGCGAAGCGGCTGGCGGGAACCGGGGCGCGGCGACGGGGCGACGGGAGAGCGGCGGGTCATATATGTCTCCTCGGGCGAAGGAATTAAAACGCGGCGGAGAACGAAAAAAACAGGCGCGGATCGTCATCGCCGCGCACCGCGACGGGGCGCGTCAGCGGAATATCGATTTCGGCCGAGCCGGAAATGCCGCGCGCCAGATCAAAGCGCAGCCCGAAACCCGCCGATGCCAAGGACGCGCGGCCCGATTCGCCGGAGACCGGCTCTTGGTTCCACACGGTGCCGACGTCGTAAAAGGTGAAGAGCTGGCTCGACAGCAGGACTTCGTCGCGCCATGGCAGGGCGTAGCGCAGCTCGATCTTGCCGCCGATGCCGTCGTCGCCGGTCAATTCCGAGGGATCGTAGGCGCGGCCGTACTCGCTGCCGCCGAGCGAGAATTCCTCCGCCACCAGCAGCGGATTGTTGGCGATCTGGCCATTGACGCCGACCAGGAGACTCCAGCTGTCGGCCAGGCGCTGCACGCGCAGCGCCTGCGCCGTGATCTTGGTGAAATCGCTATGGCCGTTGGAGCGCGACAGGCCGTCGCTGCCCGTTTCCGTCGCGCCGAGAATATTGAGCCCGCGGCTGGCTTCCAGGCCGATCAAATTGATGCCGAACAGATGATCGACGAAGTCGTAAGCCCCGCCCAGCCGCACCACGCTCTGCCGGTCTTTCGAGAAGGGCGAGGAGAGAACGGTCGTCGTCGAATCGCGATAGCTGAAGGTCAGCGTGCCGCGCAGGTTTTCCGGGCGGCTGCGGATGAAGGGATGGGTCAGCGTCATTTCGCCGCTGACGCTCTCGCTTTCGAACTCATTCGCCTTGAGCGTATAGCCCGGGTGCGAGAGGGTGCGGCGGACGGCGAGGCCGAGTTTCGTGCCTTCGTCGTCGATCTGCAGTTGTTCGCTCAGTTCGCCGTAGCGCAGCTCTTCGATCTGGGTTGTGCCGATCAGCCGCAACTGCGTCTGGTCCATGCGCGCCAGCATGGAATTGATCGTGCCGCCGAGCTGCCCCTGATAAGGGCCGACATAGCGCGTGCCGCGATTGTCGAAGCTGGCGAATCCCTGCATGACGTCCTGCTCGACGAGCAATGTCAGGTCGGACGCGCCGAGTTGGGTCGGCGAGGCCGCCAGGACGGCGCGGGCGGAAATTCCCGGCAGGTCGTTGGCGAGCAGGAGATAACGTTCGAGATCGGCCGCGCGCAGCGGTCGTGCGGCGCTGATTTTTTCCAAATAGCGCTCGAGCAGCGCGCGATCGCCGCGAAAGCTGCCTTCGATTCGCGTGCCGTCGATGAAGCCTTCGATGATCTGGATGCGTAGGATGCCGGCCGTCACGCGCTGCGCCGGGACCACGGCGCGCGACAGAATATAGCCGTCGGCGCGATATCGGGCGGTGATGCGCCGCGCGATTTCGTCGAGCTCGGCGGTGCCGACTTCGCGCGACAGAAATTCCGCATAGAGCGGGGCCAGATCGGCAGGCTGATAGACCGTCGAGCCCTCGATCTCGACGCCGACGAGCGTGAAGCGGATTTGCGCCGGTCCGGCCGGCGCGGACGGGCTCGGCGGCGGCGCGACTTGCGGCTCCGGCTGCGCCTCGGGCGCGCGCGGCTCGATGAAACGCCGTTCGAGCTGGCCGGGCTGCACCGATGCCGGCGGCACGAATTGCGCGCCGGCCTCCGCCGCGGCGAAGGCGGCAGCAAAGAGATTCCCCGCCACGATCCAACGAAGACGAACTGCGCCCCGGCGAAAACCCATAATCCTGGCCCTTGGATTCGGACCCTCGCGGCGCTAAAGCGCGCGATCACGGGCAGCGGTCATCGTCCCCGGCCGAACCGCAGGAAATCTATTTAACTTTTGATGAATAAGATAGAAATGTTGCTTACTGTTATAAGTAATGAATTTTATATTTTAGTAAAACTTTTCCAATTTATTCGGCAGAAATCCTCGTTACACAAACTATGTTCCGGTATTTATTTCTTACATAACACATCGAAAGGATAGGCCCTCCCTCATGATGGGTAGATGCGGCCTTCCACCCTCACACAGGCTCTCGGGCCGGCATAGAGCCGCGGCCGCGCCACTGCCGTTTGCGCCGGCCAGGCCGGAGATGCCAGGCGGAAGTTCGCGACGTGGCGCACGCAAGCGACGACGATCACCCGCGCCCGTCGCGGCGCGATGTCGGCATGAGCGAGAAGAAAAGGGGGCGCTTACAACGACGCGTGGGGCGTCCAACCGGCAACGCCTTCGGCATTGCCGGCACGCGACAGATAATCGACGAACTCCGCGACCGCATCGAGATATTCATCGGCGAGGAAGTAATGCACGTTGCGCTTGTCGGTCGTCGCTTTGATCTTGCGCACCACACCGAGTTTTTCCAAACGGCCGAGGCGGCGCACGATGGTGGACACCGTGCCGATGTTCGACGTGAGGATATCGGTGAGATTCATCGGTTTGCCGCTGACTTGGCCGTGACCGATGTAAAGCAGCAAATCGTAATCGACCCGCGTACGCAGGAACGGAAAACGGCTGTTTTTATAAGCGCGAATCGTCTTGAGCAGTGCAAAGGCCTTATCGAGGTCGCTGCCGCTCATGTCCTGCGCCCCTGCAGGTGGCCGTGATCGATCCCCCGACATACCCTCAACTCAGATAATTGAATAATACATTCAAGTGATTATAAGCACCGGCTGCGGTTTCCGTGCGTGGGTAACGATTTTCAGTTTGGGAACTAATATCGTTTCGGACGATTGTCCGCGCTTCTGCATCCAGAGGTTGCAATAAGCGCGACGGAACTGTAGGCGCCTGACTTACTCGACAGCAACCACCATGCGCCCAAGCCGACGACCGGCAAAGAGGTGCAAATGGAAGTGCGGCACTTCTTGTCCGCCGTTGAGGCCGGTGTTGGCGAGAATGCGATAACCGGGCTCCGCCGCGCCGAGATCGCGGGCGATTTGACCCGCCGCGCGCACGAAAGCGGCAATCTCCTCGGCCGGCGCCGTGGCGGAGAAGTCGTCAAACGAAACGTAGGCGCCCTTGGGAATCACCAGAACATGGATCGGTGCCTGTGGGTTTATGTCGTGAAAGGCGAGGACATGCGCGTCCTCGTAAACCTTCCGACAGGGGATTTCGCCCCGCAAGATCCGCGCGAAGATATTGTTAGGATCATAAGCCATGGCCTGTTCTCCCACCGCGCGCAGCCTGCGCGGCCTTGAATGTGCCGTCAGCGGGCTTTTTTCTTCGCGCGCGTCTGCGCCGAACGCTTCGCTTTGCTCAAGCCTGCCGACCCCAGGTTTTCAGAGGGCCGCGAAGCCTTTTCGGCGACGCCTGAGCGCACTTCGCGGCGCTTCAGCTCTTTCCATACCTGCGCCGGCTTGACGCCGCAGGCGGCCCACAGCACCAGGAGATGATAGAGGGTGTCGGCGCTTTCGAGCACCAGCGCCTTGCCGTTGCCATGGGCGCCCTCGATCACCGCCTCGACCGCTTCCTCGCCGAATTTTTGGGCGATTTTGGCCGGGCCGCGCAGGAACATACGCGCCGTGTGCGAGCGTGCCGGATCGGCGCCGCGGCGCGATTTGATCACGGAATAAAGTCCGTCGAGGGTCCGGCCGTCGCTGCCGGCGCCGGCGCCGGGGATGATGCCGACGATCTTCGCCGGCTTAGACCCGGCGGTCTTGCTGCCGGCCTTGCGGGTTTTGCCTTTGGATTTTTTGCTTTTCGGTTTCTGCGCCACGACTCTCTCCTTGGCGACCGCGAAGATCGCGCTCTCTTTGCGTCGTAACAGATTTGCCGGAGTCTGTCACGGCACGGGACCTGTCACAAACCCAACACAGGAATGTCAGTCGAGGCGCACAGGCAGGCCAGCATCGCGCATGTAGCTTTTCACGTCGCGAATCTTGAAAGTGCCGAAATGGAAGATCGAGGCGGCCAGCACGGCGCTGGCATGGCCGTCGCGCACGCCGGCCACCATGTGATCCAACGTGCCGACGCCGCCCGAGGCGATCACCGGCACCGGCACCGCATCGGCCACCGCGCGGGTCAGCGCGATATCGAAGCCCGATTTGGTGCCGTCGCGATCCATCGAAGTGAGGAGAATTTCGCCCGCGCCCAGGCTCGCCATCCGCTCGGCCCAGGCCACGGCGTCGAGACCGGTGCGGTTGCGTCCGCCGTGGGTGAAGATCTCCCATTTGCCGGGCGCCACGTTCTTCGCGTCGATGGCGACGACGATACATTGGCTGCCGAACTTCTCGGCCGCCTCGCCGACGAATTCCGGCCGCGCCACGGCGGCGGTATTGATCGACACCTTGTCGGCGCCGGCGAGCAGCAGCTTGCGGATGTCTTCGACCTGGCGCACGCCGCCGCCGACGGTCAGCGGCATGAAACATTGCTCCGCGGTGCCGCGCACCACGTCGTACAAAGTATCCCGGTTGTCCGACGAGGCGGTGATGTCGAGGAAGGTCAGCTCGTCGGCGCCCTCGCGATCATAGATGCGCGCCTGCTCGACCGGATCGCCGGCATCGATCAGATCGACGAAATTGACGCCCTTGACGACTCGCCCGTCCTTGACGTCGAGGCAGGGGATGACGCGTGCCTTGAGCAAGCTCATCCCTCCATCAGCTTGAGCGCGGCGCCGACGTTGATGCGACCGTCATAGAGCGCGCGGCCGGAAATCACGCCTTCGATGCCGGAGCCCTCATGGCGCTTGATCTCCTCGAGATCGGCCAGCGACGAGACGCCGCCCGAGGCGATGATCGGCGTGGTCAGCGCGAAGGCAAGATCGACGGTCGATTCGAGGTTCACGCCGGTCATCACGCCGTCGCGGTCGATGTCGGTGAAGACGATGGCGGCGACGCCGCAATCTTCGAAGCGCAGCGCGAGATCGAGCGCCTTGACGCGCGAGGTCTTGGCCCAGCCCTCGACCGCGACATAACCCTCGCGCGCATCGATGCCGACGACGATCTTGCCGGGAAACTGCTTGCAAGCGGTCTTGACCAGTTCGGGATCGTTGAGCGCCACGGTGCCGAGGATGACGCGGGTGATGCCGGCGTCGATCCAGCGCTGGATGGTGGCGATGTCGCGGATGCCGCCGCCGAGCTGCACCGGCAGCTTGATCGCCGCCAGGATCGAGGCGACGGCCTGCTCGTTGATCGGCTTGCCCTTGATCGCGCCGTTGAGATCGACGAGATGCAGCCACTTGAATCCGGCCTTCTCGAAGGCGCGCGCCTGGTCGGCGGGATCGGCGTTGTAGACGGTGGCCTTGTCCATGTCGCCCTTGAACAGGCGCACGCAGGCGCCGTCCTTCAGGTCGATGGCGGGAAACAGGATCATGGGCGAGTCACTCCGAGAACGGCACGATAGCTGTTTCTTCATCGTCATGCCCGGGCTTGTCCCGGGCATCCACGACTTGCGCTATCGATAAAAGAAAAGTCGTGGATGGCCGCAACAAGTGCGGCCATGACGACGGAGAAAATGTGCCTCCACTCATCACGGTTTCCAGCGCAGGAAATTGGCGATGATGGCGAGCCCGTTGGCCTGGCTCTTTTCCGGGTGGAATTGCGTGCCGACGATATTGTCGCGCCCGACGGCGGCGACGATCGGCCCGCCGTAGTCGACGGTGGCGAGCACATCGGCGACATTCGTCGGCTTGAGCTGATAGCTGTGCACGAAATAGGCGTCGCGATTCTCGCCGAGGCCGGCGAACAACGGGTGGCTGCGCGTGAACTGCAGCTCGTTCCAGCCCATATGCGGCACCTTCAAGCTGCGGTCGGACGGGGCGATGGCCTCGACCACGCCCTTGATCCAGCCGAGGCCCTTGTGCTCGCCATGCTCGCGGCCGACTTCGGCCATCAATTGCATGCCGACGCAGATGCCGAAGAACGGCTTCTGCTTCACCAGAACCTGCTCGTTCAAGGCTTCGATCATGCCGGGCAGCGCCTCGAGGCCGCGCTTGCAGTCGCCGAAGGCGCCGACGCCCGGCAGCACGATGCGGTCGGCGCTCGCCAATGCCTTGGCCTCGGCGCTGACGATGACGGTTTCGCCGAGGCCGGCATCCTTTGCCGCGCGCTCAAAGGCTTTCGTCGCCGAGCGTAGATTGCCCGAGCCGTAATCGACGATGACGATATTCATGACTTGGACGAACCCCAAGGCCCGGCATCGGCGGAGCGCCAGCTTTGCGGCGCCGGCGAGGCTTGGTTCATCGACGCGCCGATGGCATGCAGATCGAGATAACGGCGCAAGGCGGTTTCCAGATTGGCCGCCGTCACCACGCCGTCGGCGCGATAGCCGCGCCGGTGCAGCGCGTCGCGCTTCCAATCATTGCCGAACATGCCGACGAGAACGGCGATGGCGAAAAACACCAGCGAGATGCTGATCTGGTTGAGACGCAGCTCTTCGAAGGCGACGCCGAGGCCGACGGTGAGCAGGAGCAGCAGGGCGGCGACGAGCCACAGCCGATGATAGAGCGCCCAGACGATGCCGAAGAAGAAGGCCGGCCAGGAAAATCCTTCCTTCACCAGCTCCGGCAACGGATCGAGCGCGTCCCACCGCTTCGTGGGAGCGGGCGGCGTGTGAACCGTATAGACGCGAAGCGACATGAGCTGTCCGATGCGTGCGGCGTCGGCGACTTACAGAGAGCCGCCGAGCACGCCCTTGGTGGAAGGCACGGCGTCGGCCTTGCGCGGATCGATCTCGACCGCCTGACGCAAGGCGCGGGCCAAGCCCTTGAAGCAGGACTCGACGATGTGGTGGCTGTTCTCGCCGTAAAGATTTTCGACATGCAGCGTCAGGCCGGCCGCCTGGGCGAAGGCCTGGAACCATTCCTTGAACAGCTCGGTGTCCATCTCGCCGACCTTCGGGCGCGGAAATTTCACGCGCCAGATCAGGTAGGGGCGATTGGACGCGTCGAGCGCGACGCGCGTCAGCGTCTCATCCATCGGGATATAGGCCGAGCCGTAGCGCGCGATGCCGGCGCGGTCGCCGAGCGCCTGAGTGATCGCCTCGCCGATGGCGATGCCGCTGTCTTCCGTCGTGTGATGGGCGTCGATGTGCAGGTCGCCCTGGGCGCGGCAGGTGATGTCGATCAGGCTGTGGCGCGACAGCTGCTCGAGCATGTGGTCGAGAAAGCCGACGCCGGTCGAGACATCGTACTGGCCGGTGCCGTCGAGCTTCACGGTGACCGAGATCGAGGTTTCCTTGGTCTTGCGCGCGACCGTGGCGACGCGGCCCACAAACTTCGTGGCAAACTTGGCCGGGCCCTTGCGAATGGCGACGGACGTTTTGGCCTTTAGCGACGGGGCGGTCTTGGCGCGCGCGCTCTGGCGCGCGGGGGCGGTCTTCGGGCTCATGACCCGGCTCTCCAAATGGCGGAAATTGGCCCTGTTTTAGCAGGACAGCGTTGAAAGTCCAAGGGAAGTCCGGGGTTTTCCACAGCCGGGGCCCATCCGGTATGGCCTTGATCTTGCCCGGTAATCCCCCCATTTGACAGACTGCTCCCGCGCCCTTCCCCCCGCCCTCCTGCGATCGGACCTCCCATGACCGACCCCTCCGCCGCCCGCCCCGAGCTTTGGCACGGCACGACCATTCTCGCCGTCCGCAAGGGGGGCCAGATGGTGATCGCCGGCGACGGCCAGGTCTCGCTCGGCGCCACGGTCATCAAGTCCAATGCCCGCAAGGTGCGCCGCCTGGCCGGCGGCAAGGTCATCGCCGGCTTCGCCGGGGCGACCGCCGACGCCTTCACCCTGTTCGAGCGGCTGGAGGCCAAGCTGGAAAAGCACGGCCATAACCTGGCGCGCGCCTGCGTCGAACTGGCCAAGGACTGGCGCACCGACCGCTATCTGCGCCGGCTCGAAGCCATGATGGCGGTCGCCGACAGCGAAAGCGCCTTCGTCGTCACCGGCACCGGCGACGTGCTGGAGCCCGAGGATGGCCTGATCGGCATCGGCTCGGGCGGCATGTACGCGCTGGCCGCCGCGCGCGCCCTGATCGACCGCGACGACATGGATGCCGAGGCCATCGCCCGCAAGGCCATGAGCATCGCCGCCGACATCTGCGTCTACACCAACCGCAACGTCATCGTGGAAAGCGTCTGATATGGCCCTGCCCGCCAGCCCTTCTTTCTCGCCGCGCGAGATCGTTTCCGAGCTCGACCGCCATATCGTCGGCCAGCATGACGCCAAGCGCGCCGTCGCCATCGCGCTGCGCAACCGCTGGCGCCGCCAGCAGCTGTCCGAGGAGCTGCGCGAGGAAGTGACGCCGAAGAACATCCTGATGATCGGCCCGACCGGCGTCGGCAAGACCGAGATCGCCCGCCGCCTCGCCAAGCTGGCGCAGGCGCCTTTCCTCAAGATCGAGGCGACCAAATTCACCGAGGTCGGCTATGTCGGACGCGACGTCGAACAGATCGTCCGCGATCTCTTGGAAGTGTCGCTCGCCATGACGCGCGAGCGCCTGCGCAAAGACGTGCGCGCCAAGGCCGAGCTGGCCGCCGAGGAGCGCGTTCTCGCCGCCCTGGTCGGCGACAATGCCGGCGAGGAAACGCGGCGCAAATTCCGCGCCATGCTGCGCGGCGGCGAGCTCGACGCCAAGGAGATCGAGATCGAGACCACGGAATCCGGCGGCGGCATGCCGACGCTCGACATTCCCGGCATGCCCGGCGCGCAAATCGGCATGCTCAATCTCGGCGACATGTTCGGCAAGGCCTTCGGCGGCCGCAAACGCACGCGCAAGCTGACGGTGGCCGAATCCTACGCCGTGCTGATCGACGAAGAGAGCGACAAGCTGCTTGACCCCGAGAGCATCACGCGCGACGCCATCGCTGCCGTCGAGCAGAACGGCATCGTCTTTCTCGACGAGATCGATAAGATCTGCGCCAGCGAAGAGCGGCGCGGCGGCGACGTCAGCCGCGAAGGCGTGCAGCGCGATCTCTTGCCGCTGATCGAAGGCACCACGGTCGCGACCAAGCATGGTTCGGTGAAGACCGACCATGTGCTGTTCATCGCCTCGGGCGCCTTCTCGGTGGCCAAGCCGTCGGACCTCTTGCCCGAACTGCAGGGCCGCCTGCCGATCCGCGTCGAGCTGAAGGCACTGGCGCTTGAGGATTTCGTGCGCATCCTCAGCGAACCGCAGGCCAGCTTGATCCGGCAATACACCGCGCTGATGGCGACCGAGAAAGTCTCTCTCGCCTTCACCGACGAGGGCCTGCGCGAAATCGCCCAGGTCGCCGTCGAGGTCAACGACACGGTCGAGAATATCGGCGCGCGCCGCTTGCACACGGTGATGGAGCGCCTGCTCGAAGAGGTCAGCTACAGCGCCTCCGACACGCCGAGCATCACGGTGACCATCGACGCCCCCTTCGTGCGCAAGCATGTCGGCGACCTGGCGAAGAACGTCGATCTGTCGAAGTTCATCCTGTAGCGCCGGACGCGCCGCCGAAACCTTGGCAATTATCGTCATGGCCGGATTTATTCCGGCCATCCACGACTTTTCTTTATCGACAGCGCAAGGCGTGGATGCCCGGGCCAAGCCCGGGCATGACGAACTAGAACGATTATCACCGCCCCCGCTTCGGCTTGATCGAGCGGAGGTTGGACAGCAGCGCAGCCAACTCCTCCTCGTCCAGATCGCCGATGCGTTCGGCGAGAAGGTTCGCCAGTTCGGTGGCGCGCGGGCTGAGGCCGGCAGTGTCCACCGCGACGCGCGGATGCGAGATGCGCGACAGACGCTCCAACTCTTCCGCCTCGTCCCAGATGATGGTGAAGAAGGTACAGATCTGGCGCACCAGCATGGGGCTCGGCTTGCCGCGCTTGCCATGTTCCAACGCCGAGAGATAGGCCGATGAAATCTCCAGGCTCTCGGCCATCTCTTTCAAGGTGATGCCGCGCGCGCGGCGTAGCTCGCGCAGTTTCGCGCCAAATGGAGTCATGCCTTGTCGCGCCGGCGCTTGAGCAAGACGTAGAGCGCCCCCTCGCCGCCGTCCTTGGCCTGCGCGTAACGGATCGCCAGCACCAGCGGGCGCAGTTCCGCACTGTTCAGCCAGCGTGGCACGGCTTTTCGCAGCACGCCGGTCTCGCCCGTCGGTTTGAGTCCCTTGCCGGTGATCACCAGCACGCAGCGCTTGCCCGCCTCGGCGCTCGCCCCGATGAAGCGCGTCAGCCGGCCATGGGCCTGGTCCTGCGTCATGCCATGCAGATCGAGCCGGCCTTCGAGCGGCAATTGGCCGCGCACCAATTTCTGCCCGGTACGCTTGTCGAGGTCGATCAGCCGGTCGTGGCTGAGCTCGGCCAGCGTCGGCTTATGCGGCGAGGCGGTCGGCGCGACCGGAGCGGTGCGCGTCCTCTGCGCTTTCGTCGGCGGCGCATCGGGCTCTATGGCGGGCTTCATCGACGGACTGCGGCGGCGATGGTTGAGCGGCGTGATGGTGCTGGCGATCTGCCACCAGAGCTCGTCATCCGGCACCAGCGTTTTTACCAAGATCCGCCCGCCCTATCAGCTTGTCGGGAGAGCGTTGCGCGCGGCGACGGCGTTGGGCAGCAACAGATAATATTCGCCGCGATCGCGCATGGCGCCGGCGCGCGCCGCCGCCTGCTCGCCCCAGCCGAAGAAGACGTCGCCGCGCACCGGGCCGCGGATCGCGCCGCCGGTGTCCTGCGCCACGACGAGGCGGCGGATGCGCGCCTCGCCGGAACTGGAATTGGCGGCGCCATCGGGATGCGACGCGTCGAGCCAGATCGGCAGGCCGAGCGGCAGAAACTTGCGGTCGACCGCCAGGCTGCGGCCCGGCGTCAGGGCCACGGTCTGCGCGCCGATGGGGCCTTCATGGGGGCCGGCGCCTTTCGTCTCCTGGAAGAAGACGTAAGAACGATTGGCGTTCATCAGCGGTTCGGCTTCGCGCGGATTGGCCTTGAGCCAGGCACGCAGACCTTGCATCGACACCTCCTCCGGCTTCATCACGCCGCGCGTTACCAGCTCGCGGCCGATGGCGACATAGGGCTGGCCGTTCTTGCCGGCATAGCCGACGCGCAGCACCGTGCCGTCGTCCATGACGACGCGGCCCGAGCCCTGGATATGCAGAAAGAAGGCGTCGATGGCGTCGTCGACCCACAGCAGCTCCAGGTTCTTGCCCTTGAGCGAGCCGCGCTCGATCGTCGCGCGGTCGTCGTAGGGCCGCAGTTTTCCCTGCACGACCTTGCCGGCGATGGTGCGGCCCGAGAACTCCGAGCCGAATTCGGCGAGGTCGACGGCGACGAGATCGCCCGGCACTTTGTAGAGCGGCACCTTGTAGCGGCCCGTCGGCTGCTTTGCGCCGCGCAGTTCGGCCTCGTAATAGCCGGTGAAGAGGCCTTGCGTGTCGCGGTTGTTCGCCGCCTTGAAGGGCTTGAACTCGCGTTCGAAGAAGGCGCGGGCGGCGGCGGGGTTGCCGTCGGGCAGCTGGCTCGCGGCGGCACAGACGGCGCGCCAATCGCCGACGTAACCACCAATACCTGGGCCGCCGAGGCCCGGAGCCTGGCTGTCGGTCGGCGCCGGCTGCAGCCGCGTCGCGTCGGACTGGCGAGCGAAATAGGCGCAGCTTTTACGCAAGGCGGGCAGGGCGGCCGACTGGTCGTCGTCGAGCCAGCCGGGCAGGGCGCTGAAGGCCAACGGCGTCAGCGTCAGCGCGTCGGGCTTTTTTTCCGCTTCGCGCGGCGCGCAGGCGGCAAGCGCCAGCAGTCCGGCAAGAACGGCGGTGAGAAGAAGTGGGCGGGGGAGGAGATTCTGCGCGGCGATCATGCCGCGGAGATTACGCCGGAACGTCGGTGCGGACGAGAGTCCAGTTGGGGTCCGACGAGCGCGTATTGCGCGCAAAGGTCCAGACGTCGGTCGCCTCGCTGATGCGGTCGGGGTTCCCCTCGATCACCTTGCCCTCGGCGTCGCGCGTGACGTTGATCTGCTCGCTGACGTATTTCACGGCGACGAAGGCGCTCTGGCCTTCCATGCGCGCCTCGACGATGTCGGCCGACTTGATGCGCACCAGCGTCGTCTCGGCCTTATGGCCGGCCTGCTCGCGCGCGGCGATGGCCTGCTCGAAATTGGCATAGACCTCTTCGGAGAGCAGCGGCTTGAGCTTGTCGCGCTCGCCGGCGGCGAAGGCGCCGACGATGTAATCGAAGGCGGCGCGGGCGCCCTCCTCGAATTTGGCGTCGTCGAAGGCCGGATCGGCGAGCTTGATCTGCGTCAGGGCGCCGCCGAGCGAGCCGGCCGCGGCCGCAGGGCCCAGATCGGCGCCGTCGCGGCGAGGCAGGGCGACGACATCGCCGCTACGGCGCGCGTCGGGTGCCTCGGCAGGGGCCGGCGGCTTGGCGAAGGGATCGCGCCGGCGCTCGGTGCCGGTGCGTTTTCCCAGCACGCTGCGCAGGCGCAGGATGATGAACCCCGCCACCAGGGCGAAGAAGATGATGTCAACGAACGGGACGCCGCTACCCATGAAGGTTCCTGTCGAAACGATTTGGCCGCCGTCGCTGCCCTAGGGGGCGCTCGGCGAACTTTCCTCACCCTAGCATGACGCCCGGTCAGGCGCAGCCTGGAGCCGCCGCATGGCCTTGTCGGGGGATTTGGCCTTGCGAGGCCCAAAATACAAGGCGAACGAGCCTGAAAAGGCCCCGGTTCCCCAGATTCCGGCCACCACAGCCTCAGAAATTGCCCTTTTAGGATATTTCTCACAAAGAAGAGCAATTTTAAGGCGAATTTAATGCTTCAGGCATATTTCTTATTACATAGCCGCCCGGCCTCGCGATCTCGGCATCCCTCCCTGGATCGCGCGTGACCCCCCTCCGACCGGGCTGGGCGGCTACCGGTTTTCCCTTTCATGTCAATGAGATGACCCATCATGACGCGCCAAAAAACAATGTTCGGCCTCGCTCGCATCGCCGATTTTAAAATCCGCAGCAAAGTTCTCGCGGGCTTTTTCGTCGTTCTGGCCCTTCTCATTGCCGTCGGCGCCACCGGGTATCTCGGCCTCGACAAGACCAGCGCCACCTTCGACCGCTATGCCGTCATCGCCGACACGGCGATGAACGTCACCGAGGTCGAGAACGACATCACCCAACTGCGCCGCTTCGTCGTGCTGTTCAATGACAGCGGCGATGCCGCCCATGCCAAGGAGGCGCGCGCCCTGATCGCCGAAGTGCAAGGCGACATCCCGCGCGTGACGGCCCTGTTCGCCGATGCCGGCCGCAAGGCGAAGTTCGCCAGCATCGCCAAGCCGCTCGGCGACTATGCCGCGCAATTCGAACGGGCGGTCACGCACCGGACCGAACGCGAGGCCGTCTTGCAGGGCCGGCTCTATCCGGCCGGCGGGAAGGCTCAAACCGCGTCGGACCGTTTCGGCAAACTGATGCTGGACGCCGGCGATATCGACGGCGCCTTGCAGGCCCGCCTCATCGAGGGCGCGCTCACGACCGTGCGCGTCAGCGCGCTGTTGTTTCTCGCCGCCCCCACGAAACAGCAGGCGGACAAGACCGAAGCCTTGTTGAAGGATATCCAGCAGGCCGTCGCCGACACGACGGCGAAACTGCGCAGCGCCGAGCAAAAGGCCGCGCTGGCCGATTTGGGCAAGATCATGACCGAATATCATGACTCCTTCACGAAAGTGGCCGCCGAAGTCGCGGCGGTCGATGCCCTGGTCAACGGCACGATGTCCGCCTTGGCCGGCGAGATCGCCAAGACCATCAACGAGGTCAGCACCGCGCAGGTCGCGGCGATGGACGAGATGGAAGAAAACAGCCGCGCCAGCGTCGCCGCCAGCATCCTGCTGACCGCCGTGCTGTCGATCGGCGCTTTCGTGCTCGGCGTGTTTTTGGCGCTGCTCATCGGCCGCGCCATCGCCAAGCCGGTCGTCGGCATGACCGCTGCCATGGCGAAGCTCGCCGGCGGCGATTTGACGGTCGAGATTCCGGCCCGCGGCCGCGCCGACGAAATCGGCGAAATGGCCAGCGCCGTGCAGGTTTTCAAGGAGAGCATGAACGAGACCGAGCGCCTGCGCGCCGAGCAGGAGGCGATGAAAAAGCAGGCCGAGATCGACAAGGTCGCGGCGATGAACAAGCTCGCCGACGAGTTCGAAGCCTCGATCCGCGGCGTCGTCAACGGCGTCGCCTCGGCCGCCACCGAGCTGCAGGCCACCGCGCAAGCCATGTCGGCGACCGCCGAAGAGACCAACGCCCAGGCGACCACGGTCGCCGCCGCCTCGGAACAGGCGTCGAACAACGTGCAGACCGTGGCGACCGCCGGCGAGGAACTGTCTTCGTCGATCAGCGAGATCGGCCGTCAGGTCGGCGAAGCCGGCAGCATCAGCCGCAAGGCCGTCGATCAGGCCGAGCGCACCAGCGCGCAGATCGTCAGCCTGGCGGAAGCCGCGCAGAAAATCGGCGACGTGGTGCAGTTGATCAACGACATCGCATCGCAGACCAATCTGCTGGCGCTCAACGCCACCATCGAAGCCGCCCGCGCCGGCGATGCCGGCAAGGGCTTCGCCGTCGTCGCCTCCGAGGTGAAAAACCTGGCGACGCAAACCGCCAAGGCCACCGAGGAGATCACCGGCAAGATCGCCGAGATGCAGAACGCGACCCAGGAATCGACCGTCGCGATCCAGAGCATCGCCGAAACCATCGGCCAGATGGACGAGATCTCCACCGCCATCGCCGCGGCCATCGAACAGCAAGGCGCCGCGACCCAGGAAATCGCCAACAACGTGCAGCAGGCGGCGCGCGGCACGCAGGACGTCTCGTCGAGCATCGTCAACGTCACGCAGGCGGCGAGCGAGACCGGCGCGGCGGCCGAGCAAATGCTGTCGTCGGCCGGCGATCTGTCCAAGCAAGGCGAGACGCTGCGCGAGAAGGTCGACGTGTTCGTCGCCAGAGTTCGCGCCGCGTGACGGCCGGGCGGCATCAAGCCGCCGGGCCCTATTCAAAACGAGTAGGATTTTACGGCCGCCGTCATACATGGGTATGGCGGCGGCCCCATCTTCCGGATAGGGCCAGCGCCGCTTAACTCGCGGTTAAACCTTGGCCGGCTATTGCGTCGCATCATCCGTCCGATGCGGCCTGGCAATCCCCCCGATACCGCGCCGCGCCGGACAATCCGTTTGCGCCGCGCCGCCTTCGTCGCGCGGCAACAGTCAGGGGCCGTTCGCCATGTCTTTCGCCGCTTCCCTCCGCGCCGCCACGCAACTCAAGCTTCGCGCGAAAGTCCTCGCCGGGTTTTTCCTCGTCCTCGCCCTGTTGATCGCCGTCGCCGCGGTCGGCCTGCTCGGCGTGCGCCAGCTCAGCGGCCTGTTCGAGACCTATGCGACGCAAGCGGCCGAAACGGTCGACCTCTACGACATTCAAAACGACATGACCGTTCTGCAGCGCAACGCCACGCAGTTCATCATCACCGGCGATACGGTCACCGGCAAGGCGGCGCGCGATCAGATCGCCGATCTCGTCAAACAGATGACGCAGACGACCGACAACACCGCCCATGCCGCGCGCAAGCAGCAGATCGGCCAGCTGCGCGACGCCGTGCGCGATTACGGCGCCAGCTTCGACAAGGCGGTCGACATGCGCACCGAGCGCGAGGCGCTGCTCCTGGAAAAGATCAATCCGCTCGGCGACAAGGCCCAGAAGGGCATGGACGATTTCATCAAGCAGGCGATGGCGGCCGGCGCCGAGGAAGAAGTCGCCTACGCCGCGGTGACGCAGGGCGGCCTGATGACCATCCGCCTCAATGTGGTGAATTTCCTCGCCAAGCCCGACAGCGAATTGGCGGACCGCATCAATACGCTGTTCGAGCGCTTCAGCGAAGGCAGCGACGATGCCTTGCGCCGCATCGAAAATCCGCGCCGCCTCGGCCTGCTCAACACCGTCGTGCGCGACATGGAGGCCTATCGCAACGCCTTCTCCGACGCCGTGATCAAGACCATGGACCTCGATTCCATGCTCAACAGCACCATGGCCAACGCCTCGATGAAGATTTCCGCCCAGCTCAAGGAGGTCGCCGAGACGCAGGGCAAAGAGATGGACGCGATGGAGGACCGCTCGCGCGCCGGCGCGCTCCAGACGCTGCTGCTGACGGCGGTGCTGTCGGCCGGCGCCCTGCTGTTCGGCCTCGTCATCGCCTTCCTACTCGGCCGTAGCATCGCCAAGCCGGTCGTTTCCATGACCACCGCCATGACGGAGATCGCCCGCGGCGATCTCGCCACCGAGGTGCCGGCCCTCGGCCGCGCCGACGAGATCGGCGAAATGGCCCAGGCGGTGCAGGTGTTCAAGGACAATATGCTGGAGACCGAGCGCCTGCGCGGCGAACAAGAAGCGATGAAGAAGCAGGCCGAGATCGACAAGGTCGCGGCGATGAACAAGCTCGCCGACGAGTTCGAGGCCTCGATCCGCGGCGTCGTCAACGGCGTGTCGTCGGCCGCCACCGAACTGCAGGCCACCGCCCAATCCATGTCGGCGACCGCCGAAGAAACCAACGCGCAGGCGACCGCCGTCGCCGCGACGTCGGAACAGGCCTCCGCCAATGTCCATACCGTGGCGACGGCGTCGGAAGAGCTCGCCTCCTCCATTTCCGAGATCGGCCGCCAGGTCGGCGAATCGGTCAATATCGCCACCCAGGCCGTCTCCGAGGCCGAGCGCACCAACGTGCAGATCAAGGGCTTGGCGGACGC